>Ga0208645_1000001_pt1 | contig 1299480 bp, 1151 predicted proteins | sample VirMetDEL_Sep_01_FD_184519 | JGI IMG/M metagenome (GOLD analysis project Ga0208645, IMG submission 184519) | Aqueous microbial communities from the Delaware River and Bay under freshwater to marine salinity gradient to study organic matter... | ecosystem: Environmental > Aquatic > Marine >...
CCCGCCCAGCCTCCCAGCAACGGCATACAATCCAGCTTGGCCACGGCCGGCCTCGGTTTGTTTTCTCGACAACTACAAATCTAGCTGGTCGGCCGTGCGCCTTCTCCCCTCAGATGGGAGAAGAACCTTTTTTTTTGCCTGCCTCCGGCGATGCCGGCTCAGCGGAAGATCAGCGTCCGCATCAGCAGGAACGACACCGCTGCCAGGCCACCTTCGACCAGGGGTTTGGCCAGCCACGCGTAGCGAAGCCCGAGATGCTCGGCCGCCAGCGTCACCAGCAGCGTACTGATCGCGGTCAGCACGCCCCACAGCAGCACGAAGCGCACGAACCGTGGCCAGCCCAGCCGGTGTTCGCCATCGCGGGCAAAGGTGTAACGGCCATTGAGCCAGAAGCCGAGCAGCATGCCGCTCACGCGCCCCAGCAGATTGCCGGGTGCCGCAGGCATGCCCAGCGCGGTGGCAGCCACGAACACGGCCCAGTCCAGCGCGAGCTGGATCAGGCCGATGACGAGATAGCTGCTGCCTTGGCGGAGGAGACTCACGTGCGATCCGGGTGCGGGCAATCCCACATGTTAACGAGCGGCGCACTAGAATTCCCTTCTACGATTCCCGGAACGTGATCTGCCCATGACCCAGCCCCTGCACGTGATCATCCTGGCCGCCGGCGCCGGCAAGCGCATGAAGTCGGCCCTGCCGAAAGTGCTGCAGCCCATTGCCGGCCGCCCGATGCTTGCCCACGTCATCGACACCGCGCGCCAGCTGCAGCCCGAGGCGATCCACGTGGTTTATGGCCATGGCGGTGAGGCGGTGCGGCAGGCCTTCGCGGACCAGCCGGACCTGCACTGGGCAGAGCAGAGCCGGCAGCTGGGCACCGGGCATGCCGTGCTGCAGGCCATGCCGGAAGTACCGGATGCGGCAACGGTTCTGGTGTTGTACGGCGACGTGCCGTTGATCCGCGGCGAGACGCTGCGCCACCTGCTGTCGCAGCCGGGCCGCCTGGCCGTGCTGGTGGCCGAGGTCGCCGACCCGACCGGCTACGGCCGGATCGTGCGCAACGCCGAGGGCAAGGTCGGTGCGATCGTCGAACAGAAGGATGCCAGCGACGAACAGCGCAGCATCCGCACCATCAATACCGGCATCATCACCGCCGAATCGACCGCGCTGCGCCGTTGGTTGTCCCAGCTTTCCAATGCCAACGCGCAGGGCGAGTACTACCTGACCGACATCTTTGCCGCGGCAGCGAGTGACTACACCCCGGCCGAGATGGCTTTCGTGCAGGACCCGCAGGACGCCGAAGGCGCCAACGACCCGTGGCAGCTGGCCCAGCTCGAACGTGCCTGGCAGCTGCGCGAAGTGCGTGCACTGTGCGCGCAGGGCGCGCGCGTGCTGGATCCGGCGCGGCTGGACATCCGTGGCCCGGTCACCGTCGGCAGTGACGTGCAGATCGACGTCAACGTGATCCTGGAAGGGCGCGTGGTGCTGGGCGACGGCGTCAGCATCGGCGCGTTCACCCGGCTCAAGGACGTCACCCTGGCCGCGGGCACCGTGGTCAAGCCGCACTGCGACCTGGATGGCGTGATCAGTGAAGGCGCGGCGAAGATCGGTCCGTTCGCGCGCCTGCGCCCGGGTACCGTGCTGGCCGAGGGCTCGCACGTCGGCAATTTCGTGGAAACCAAGAAGGTCGTGCTCGGCGCCGGCAGCAAGGCCAACCACCTCACCTATCTGGGCGATGCGGTGATCGGCAGCAAGGTCAACATCGGCGCGGGCACCATCACCTGCAACTACGACGGCGTGAACAAATCGCAGACCACCATCGGCGACCGGGCCTTCATCGGCTCCAACAGCTCGCTGGTCGCGCCGGTGGTGATCGGTGAAGGCGCGACTGTCGCCGCCGGCTCGGTGATCACCCGCGGCGCCCCGGCCGACAAGCTGACCGTCGCGCGCGCACGCCAGGAAACCATCGACGGCTGGAAGCGCCCCACGAAGAAGTAATGCCGGCCGCTGGCCGGCAACCAGCCGATCCCGGGCCGCGACGGTGCCGGCCAGCGGCCGGCACTACCGGGCGTCGGCCGGCAGGAACACCGCCACGCACAGGCCGCCCTCGCGGCGGTTCTGCAGCGAAATGCGGCCGCCATGTGCCTCGACGATCTCGCGGGTAAGCGCCAGGCCGAGTCCGGTGCCGTTGCGCTTGGTCGAATAGAACGGCATCAACGCATTCTGCAGCACCGCCTCGTTCATGCCCTTGCCGCGATCCAGGACTTCCAGCCGCAACCACTGCGGCAGCCGGGTCAGGCGGACCTCGACATCGTCGTTGGGCGGTTCGGCTTCGCTGCACGCTTCATGCGCATTCTTGAGCAGGTTCAGCAGCGCCTGCCCCAGCTGGGCGATGTCCACGCGGCTGTGCAGGTCGTCGGGCACCTCGGCCATGCGGAACGGAATCTGGTGCTGCAGCCCGCCCAGGAACAGGTTCCACTGCACGGTCTGCAGCTGCGGCTGCGGCAGTTTGGCGAAGCGTGCATAGCCGCGGATGAACCCTTCCAGGTGCCGCGCGCGCTCTTCGATCGTGCCGAACACTTCTTCCAGCCGCTCGGTCTTGCCGCGCCGGACCAGCTCGCCACCGGAGTGGGCGAGCGAGGCGATCGGGGCCAGCGAATTGTTCAACTCGTGGCTGATCACGCGGATCACCTTCTTCCAGGTCTGTACCTCCTGGCGGCGCAGTTCGGCAGTGAGCAGGCGGATCAGCAGCAGGTCGTGCGGGCGGCCGTTGAGGTGGAAGTTGCGGCGTGACAGATGGTAGATCTGCTCATCGTCTTCGTCGCGCTCATCGTCGCTGTCCTGGCCCTCGCCGCGGACCGCGAACAGGCTGTCGCCGCCACGGGCGATAGCGTCGCGCAGCTCGATCGGCATCGCCGCCATGACATCGTGCATGCGCTGGCCTTCCAGCTTCCAGCCGCTGTGCAGCAGCTTGCGCGCGGCCAGGTTGGAGAACACCACGCGCTGCACGCCGTCGCCCCCGTGGGTGAGCAGGAGCATCGACACCGGCGTGTTCTGCACCATGGTGTCCAGCAGCAGTTCGCGCTGGACCAGGTCCTGGCGCTGTGCGCGCAGCACATCGCCGAGTTCGCGGTGGGCCTGGACCAGGTCGCCGAGTTCGTCGTTGGAGGGCCAGTAGATGCCGAAGTTGTATTCGCCATCGCGATAGCTGCTGGTGGTGCCGGACAGCGCGCGCAGCAGCGAGCGGATCGGTGCGGTCGCGCGGCTCAGGCTCCACCACATCAGGCCCATCAGCACCACGGTCGAGATCGTGGTGACCGCCCAGCCATGGTCCAGCCAGTACGCCAGATACCACGGGAAGGCGGCCGCCAGTGCCAGCACCGGCAGCAGGCGCAGGAACAGCCGGAAGGTGAACGAGCGCCGCTTCATTCGCGTGGAATGCCGTAGCGGTCCATGCGCCGGTACAGCGCCTGGCGGCTGAGCCCGAGTTCGGCAGCGGTCTGGGCGATGATGCCGTGGTTGTGGGCCTGCGCGGTTTCGATCCGGCTGCGGTCCGGGTCCACCGTCGGGCTGGCCGCGCGCGGGGCGGCCGCACGCGGCAGGTTGAGGTCACCGGCCTCGATGCGGGGGCCGCTGGCCAGCAGTTCGGCGCGCTGCAGCACGTTGCGCAGTTCACGCACGTTGCCCGGCCAGGGATGCCGCTGCAGGGCGGTGGCGGCGGCGGTGGACAGCGGCTTGCCGCTGCCCAGGAAACGTTCGGCCAGTGGCAGGATGTCACCGGGGCGTTCGGCCAGTGGCGGCAGGGCCAGCTCGACGGTATTGAGGCGGTAGAACAGATCTTCGCGGAACTGGCCGTCGCGGATCATGGCCGGCAGGTCGGCATTGGTCGCACTGATCACGCGGACTTTGACCTGGCGCTCGCGGTTGGAGCCCAGCCGCTCGAATCGCCCGGTCTCGAGCACGCGCAGCAGTTTCATCTGCCCGCTGGAGGAAAGGTTGCCGATCTCGTCGAGGAACAGGGTGCCGCCGTCGGCGGCTTCAAATTTGCCTTCGCGTGCCTTGTTGGCGCCGGTGTAGGCGCCGGCCTCGGCACCGAACAGCTCGGCCTCGATCAGCTCGGCCGGAATCGCGCCGCAGTTGAGCGCGACGAACGGGCCCTTGGCGACCAGCGAATTGGCCTGGATGATCTCGGCGATCTTCTCCTTGCCCGCGCCGTTGGGACCGGTGATCAGCACCGGCAGTGCCGAGCGCGCCACCTGGCAGGCCAGGCTGACCACGCGCTCGCTGGCCGGGTCGGCCACCACCGCACCGCGCAGATCGTACCGGGCCTCCAGCGCCGAGCGATCGCGCTGTTCGCGGTCGCGGCGGCGGTCGAGTTCGCGGCGGGTCTCGGACAGTTCCAGCAGGTTGTTGACCGTGACCAGCAGCTTGCGGTCGTCCCAGGGCTTGGCCAGGTAGTCCGCCGCGCCGGCCTTGACCAGATCCACCGCGCTGCTCAGGTGGGTCCAGGCGGTCAGCAGGATCACCGGCAGGTCCGGATGGCGTGCGCGGATCTGCTGGAACAGCGCCTCGCCTTCCTCGCCCGACGTGGTGTCTTCGGTGAAGTTCATGTCCTGGATCACCAGGTCCACCGGCTGCTGCTCCAGCAGGGCCAACCCCTGTTCGGGGGAAAGCGCGTGCAGGGTGTCGATGTCGTGCAGCGAGAACAGCACGTTCAGTGCGGTGCCGACGCTGGCGTTGTCGTCAATGATCAGGATCGAGGGCATGCGGCAACGAAGGACCGGAAGTGGGTTCAAGAGTACCGGAGCGCCGGGCCAACGGGCAGATGGCCCGGCGCGGCTGGCCTCAGCCGCCGGTGCCGGGCGCCTGCGGAATCGGCGGGGTCGGTACCGCCAGCACCTCGCTCCAGGCGGCGGTATCGACATCGACGGTCACCTGGTTGCCCTTGCGCAGCACGGTGACCGGAACCCGGGTGGCCTTGTTGCCGACCAGCGCATGGGTGAGGTCGGCCATGCGCCGTACGGGCTGGCCATCCACGCGCAGGATCCGATCGCCGCTGCGCACGCCGAAGTAGCTGCTCGGCTCGGTGGTCGTGACGCGCACGATGCCATCCTGGGCATCCACCACCAGATGGTGGCCGGCGTCACGCCACTCCAGGCGTGCGGTATCGGTCTGGGTGGCGGCCAGCGCAGGTGCGCTGGCCAGCAGGAGGGACAACAACAGGGTCGTGATGCTGGTCTTGGTCTTGGTCATGTGTTTGCTCTGGGGATGGGTCTGGTGCATTTCAGGCACTCCGGGTGGCAACGGCAGGGGGAACGGCCGCGGCGCGACGGGCCGGGCCGAAGACAGCGATCTGGCCGAGCAGCCACAGCAGCACCGCACCGATCGGCAGGTAACTGATGGGCATGCGCGGCAGCTCGTAGTTGTTCATCAGCCACAGGTTGATCGTGTAGGCCATTAACATGCCCAGCACGATGCCGACCGTGGCCAGCAGGAAGTTCTCGGTCTGGAAGTACCGCAGGATCTGGCTGCGGGTCGCGCCCAGCGCACGGCGGATGCCGATCTGCTTGGTGCGCTGCTGCACCCAGAAGCTGGCCAGGCCGACGATGCCCAGTGCGGTCACCACCAGCAGGGCCACGCACACGGTGATCAGCAGGCCGACCATGGCGCGGTCATTGGCGAAGTACTTCCTGCGCTGCTCCTCGTAGGTGTACTTGCCGTGCACCAAGCGGCTTGAATCCACCCGCTCCAATGCCGCCACCGCGGACTTGAGCACTTCGTCGCGCCGGGTCGGATCGGTGACCCGGATCAGGTAGAAGCCCTCGTCATAGGTAGTGCGCAGTGGCAGGACCATCGAGAACTGTGAATCGCCTTCGCGAGCGGTCGGGCGGGCGAGTACCTTGACGATGCCGATGATGCGCAGCGGCATGGAGCCGCTATAGATCGTCTTGCCCAGTGCATCGCCGCCGGGGAACATCTTGTCCGCAATCGCCTGGGTAACGATGACGGCCGAGCCTTCGTCCGCGGCTGCTTCGTCATTCTTGACGACTTCCAGGTCCCGGTACTCATCGGGCTGGAAATCACGACCGGCGATCAGCTCCACGCCCAACGTATCCAGTGCGCCTTCGCGGCCGAAATACTGCGAGGCGCTGAGCGTCGGGCGCTCCTGGTCGGGAACCAGGCCCACGCTCGTATTCCAGGAACTGTTGCGGAACGGGATCTGGTTCAGGGTGACCGCACTCTTGACGCCCGGCAACGCCTGCAGCGCGGCAAGATCCTCGCGGGTGCGCGCCACGGCGTTGACCTGTGGGCCGATGCCGCCCAGGCGGACTTCGATCAGTTCGGTCTCGGCGATGCCGCTGGGCTGGTTGATCTTCTCGATGCGCTGCCCGATCAGGAACAGCGCATTGCAGACGATGGCGCAGGTCAGGGCGATCTCGAGCACGATCAGCGATGCGGCGGTTTTATGCCGGCGGAGCGTGGAGAGAATGGGACGGATATCCATGGTGTGCTCCGGATCCTTACTGCGATTTGAGTTGGATGGCGGGCGCGACCTGCATGGCGCGCAGCGCCGGCAGGAAACCGGCCAGCAGGCTGGCGACCAGGGTCAACGCGAAGGTCATCAGCAGCATCTGCCCATCCAGGGTGGCGAGCTTGGCGTAGTCCACCGGTTGCTGGCGCACCGCGTACAGCCCGAGCAGTGCCAGCAGCAGGCCCAGCAGGCCGCCGGCAAGACCGACGGTGCCGGCCTCGATCAGCGACTGCAGGAAGATCTGGCCGCGGCTGGCACCCAGCGCCCGGCGCACGCCGATCTCACCGCTGCGACGCAGGAACTTGGCCAGCAGCAGACCGACCGTATTGATCAGGCAGACCAGCAGGAAGCCCATTGCCAACCACAACTGCAGACGCACGTCGCCGGGGACGACCTTTTTGAAATCCAGCCATTCCATGACGTTGCGCAGCCGTACGTTGTTGGGGCGTTCGAAACGACCGGCGGCGCGCTGCTGGTCGGAGTAGTTCTCCAGATAGCGACGGTACTCCGCGGCCTGGCCGGGGTTTTCCAGCTCCACCCAGTACTGGATCCAGGTGCAGCTGGCGTTGGGACCGGTCGGGTCGGTCTCGTTGCGGCGCCCGAAGCAGTCGATGCTGCCGTTGCGGTCGAACTTCAGCTCGATCGCCGTGGAGAAGGGCAGGTAGACGTCTTCGCTGTCGCCGTAGCGGCCGGTATACAGGTCATAGAAGTGCGGGTTGGGATGCCAGTCACCCAGCACGCCCACGACGGTCATCGTGTTGCCGTTGAGGCGGACCGACTTGCCGACGCTGTTGGCGCCCTGGAACAGCTTCTGGTTGAGCGTGCTGGAAATCACCGCGACCCGACCGCGCCCGTCGTCATCGGTTTCCTTCCAGCCCTGGCCATAGAGGAACGGCGTGTCGAACATCGGGAAGAAATCGCTCGAGGTATACCGCGCATCGGTGTTGAACGGACGCAGCGTGCTGCCCTCGGGCTCGAGGGTCACACCGCCACCGGTCATCATCGCCTGCCGCTTGGCATGCTTCTCGCGCAGCAGTTTCTCAGCATCGAAGCGGGTCAACTGGTCGGCCGGTTCTTCGCCAGGCTGATAGCCCAGCGCTGACTGTGGATCAACCAGCACGCTGAACAGCCGGTCGCTCTTCTGCGGGATCGGATCACCGGACAGCACATGGAATACGGTCAGCGTGGTCATCGAGGCGCCGATGCCCAGCGCGATGGCGATCACCATCAGCGCGGTCAGCACCTTGTTGCGCCGGAAGCTGCGCAGGGCCAGTCGGAAGTAGTAAGCGATCATGGCCGGCCTCAGTCGTTGGCGATGGCAGCGGCAACCGCGGGGCGCGGCGTGGCGAGCACCGGGTCGCGCAGCAGGTCGGTGACCTGGCCATCGACGATGTGCACGTTGCGCTTGGCGCGGGCGGCCAGTTCCGGATCGTGGGTCACCATCACGATCGTGGTGCCCTTGGCATTGATTTCTTCCAGCAGCTCCATCACGCCGCGGGCCATCTGGCTGTCCAGGTTGCCGGTCGGTTCATCGGCCAGCAGCAGGCGCGGGCTGCCGGCCAGCGCACGCGCGATCGCGGCGCGCTGCTGCTGGCCGCCCGAGAGTTCGGCCGGGTAGTGCTTCATGCGCGAGCCCAGGCCGACCTGGGCCAGCGCGTGCTCGATGCGCTCCTTGCGCTCGGCCGCGGGCATGCCGCGGTAGCGCAGCGGCACATCGACGTTGTCGAACAGGTTGAGATCGGAGATCAGGTTGAAGCCCTGGAAGATGAAGCCGATCTTCTGGTTGCGCAGGCGGCTGCGCGCGTCATCGCCGAGCTGGCTGACATCCTGGCCGTCGAGCAGGTAGGTGCCGCTGGTGAAGGTTTCCAGCAGGCCGGCGATGTTGAGGAAGGTGGTCTTGCCCGAACCGGACGGACCGGTCACGGCAACGAACTCGCCTTCGCGGACGTGCAGGTCCAGCGACCGCAGGGCATGGGTTTCCACCTGTTCGGTGCGGAAGACTTTGGCGACCGAGCGCATTTCAAGCATGGCTGTTTCCTTTGAGGGTCGAGAAGATCGAAAGGACTGAATCAGTTGATGGAGACGCGCTCGGCATCGCCGAACAGATCGCTGCCGGACACCACGACGCGGTCGCCGGGCTGCAGGCCAGAGAGGATTTCCACTTCACCCAGGCTGCTCACGCCGAGCTTGACCGGGCGACGGACGGCATGGCTGCCATCCATGACATAGGCGTAGCCGTTGCCCTGTTCGACAAACGGGCCACGTTCGATCTTGAGTGCGTTGCGGCGGGTATCGAGCAGCACGCGCGCCTGCATCCGCTGGCTCTGGCGCAGGCCCTGCGGCTGCTTGTCGGCGAAGCGGATGCGGGCATTGACCTCGCCGGCGACCACTTCCGGGGAGACGGCGGAAATCTCGCCGGCGAACTGGCCGCTGCCGCCGGTCAGCTGCGCAGGCATGCCGATCGTCAGCTCGCGGGCGAAGCTCTCCGGCACCTTGATCTCGATCTCGAAGCGCGACAGATCGACCACGCCCAGGATCGGCGCATTGGCGACCACGTTGGTGTGCTGGGTCGCCTGCACCTGGCCGACCTGGCCATCGAAGGGCGCACGCAGCGTGAGCGCGTCCACCTGGCGCTCCACTTCGGTCACCACCGCGCGCTGGCGATCAGCCAGCAGGCGCTTGTTGCGCGCATCCAGATCGGCGCCCTGGGCCTTGAGCATGGCGTCCTTGCGGGCGTGCTCGAGCTGGATGTCGCTCTTCTTGACGGTGTCCTCGGCCTTGGCCACGTCCACCTGCGGTACCGCGCCGCCATCGAAGCCGCGCTTGTAACGTTCCAGGTCACGCACCGCGGCCTGGCGTTCGATCACGGCCTGGTCGGTGTCCTTCTGCGCGGTGGCGCGCGCCAGGGTCGCATCCAGAGTCGCGCGGCTTGCCTCGGCCTGCAGGCCGGCCAGCGTGGCCTGTTCCTGGGCCAGCTTGCTGCGCAGTTCGGGGCTGTCGATCACGGCCAGTTCCTGGCCCTGCTTGACCACATCACCGGCCACGACCTTCAGGTTCACGTTGCCGGCGGAGATCGCATACAGCACCGGGTTGTTGGCGGCGATCACGCGGCCGTCGGCGGCGATGTCGCGCACCATGTCGCCTCGGGTGACCTCAGCGATGCGGACACGGGCGCTGTCGTAGGAGCGGCTGGCCCCCAGCCAGGCACGGGCGGCGAAGCCGATCGCCACCAGCACGACCAGCGCGGCGACCGCCGGCCACAGCCAGCGCTTCCACGGGGCGGGCGCGGCGTGCGAAGAAAGGGTCTGGTCCTGGGCGGAAGTGTCGCGGATCATCGGGCTCGTTCGCGGTTGGGTTGTGGAGTACCAAGCAGACTCCGTGCCAACTTTTAGCCCTTTGGAAACAACAGCTTGCAAAAAGCGGCCGGTGTCCATGTGTCCGCGGACACCTGACCGGACACTTTCGTTAAGCCGACAGCGCCCAAGCCGCCGGGGCCGCCACGCTAGAATGCGAGGCTTACCAGCAGGGATCTGAATCTATGTGCGGCATTGTGGGAGCGATCGCCCATCGCGACGTGGTACCGGTACTCATCGAAGGATTGAAGCGACTGGAATACCGGGGCTACGATTCCTCCGGCATCGCCGTGATCGATACCACCGCCGCCGAACCCGATGTCCGACGCGTGCGCCGTACCGGCCGGGTGGCGGAGATGGAGAAGGCTGCCGCGAGCGAAGGCTTCCAGTCGCTGCTCGGCATCGGCCACACCCGCTGGGCGACCCACGGGGGCGTGACCGAGGCCAATGCACACCCGCACATCAGTCACGGTGTGGCGCTGGTGCACAACGGCATCATCGAGAACCATGAAGAGCAGCGCGAGAAGCTGCGCGCGCTGGGCTACACCTTCGAGTCGCAGACCGACACCGAAGTGATCGCGCACCTGATGCACCATCACCTCAAGGAAGGCGACAGCCTGCTGTCGGCGCTGCAGCGTACGGTCAAGGAACTGACCGGTGCCTATGCGCTGGCGGTGATGAGCCGTGCCGAGCCGGACCATTTCGTCTGCGCCCGCATGGGGTGTCCGCTGCTGGTGGGCGTGGGCGAAGGCGAGAACTTCGTGGCCTCCGATGTCTCGGCGATCATCCAGGCCACCCGCAAGGTGATCTTCCTGGAAGAAGGCGACACGGCCGACATCCGCCGCGACAGCGTGCAGGTCTACGACGAGCACAACCAGCCGATCGTGCGCGATGTGCATCTGTCCGATGTGTCGCTGGCCTCGCTGGAACTGGGCCCGTACCGCCACTTCATGCAGAAGGAAATCCACGAGCAGCCGCGTGCGCTGGGTGACACCATCGAAGCGGCGATCGATGCCGGTGGCTTCCCGGCCACGCTGTTCGGCAAGAACGCCGAGGCCGTGCTGTCGGGTATCGAAGGCGTGCAGATCCTCGCCTGCGGCACCAGCTACTACGCCGGCCTGACCGCGCGTTACTGGATTGAATCCATTGCCGGCCTGCCGTGCAGCGTGGAGATCGCCAGCGAGTACCGTTACCGCGCCGCCTACGCAAACCCGAAGCACCTGATCGTCACCATCTCCCAGTCCGGCGAAACGCTGGATACGATGGAAGCACTCAAGTACGCCAAGTCGCTCGGCCACCTGCACACGCTCTCGATCTGCAACGTGCCCGAGAGTGCGATTCCGCGCGCCAGCGAACTGGTCTGCTACACCCGCGCCGGTGCCGAGATCGGCGTTGCCTCGACCAAGGCGTTCACCACCCAGCTGGCTGCCTTGTTCCAGCTCACCATGGTGCTGGGCAAGCTGCACGGCCGCATCGATGCCGCGCAGGAAGCGGACTACCTGGAACAGCTGCGTTTCCTGCCCGGCAGCGTGCAGCACGCGCTGAACCTGGAGCCGCAGATTGCGGCCTGGGCCGAGCGCTTCGCACGCAAGGCCAACGCCCTGTTCCTGGGCCGGGGCCTGCATTACCCGATCGCACTGGAAGGCGCGCTCAAGCTCAAGGAGATCTCGTACATCCACGCCGAGGCCTATCCGGCCGGCGAGCTGAAGCATGGCCCGCTGGCGCTGGTGGATGAGGACATGCCGGTGGTGGTGATCGCGCCGAACGACAGCCTGCTGGAGAAGGTCAAATCCAACATGCAGGAAGTGCGTGCACGCGGCGGTGAGCTGTTCGTGTTCGCCGACCAGGACAGCAACTTCGTCGCGTCCGAAGGCGTGCATGTGATCCGCACCCCGCGCCACGCCGGTGTGCTCAGCCCGATCGTGCACACCCTGCCGGTGCAGCTGCTGGCATACCACACCGCACTGGCTCGCGGGACAGACGTGGACAAGCCGCGCAACCTGGCCAAGAGCGTGACGGTGGAATAAACGCGCGCGTCGCGTTGTGGATGTGGAGAAGGGGGCCGCGCGGCCCCCTTTTTTGTGGGTGTCAGGTAACCGTGTTCGTCGGTTGCGCCGCGCGGTGCTTGGCTGTGTTTTCGATCCTGGGCCGACGCAGCCGCCCGGATTGATCGGGAGAGCCACCCCACGGGTGGCTGGCCCCTGGGTAGGTCGGACATCACGCATCCACCCATGGGGTGCCTCTACCGGCGGCAGGGGGGCGTGGAACTTTAGTCGTGGGCCGCGGCAGCATTCAGCGACGGTTTTACTGGCGGTGCCATTCTCGGGGTCGTCAGCTGTTTCGACGACGAACTGTCCCAGATTTGCAAACTCCTGGGCCAAGTCGCAGTCGTAGAATCGAGTGACCGAGGACCGGGCAGACGCATGGCGCCGCCTCCCTCGCTGCAACCAGGCGCACCTCTCGACTTCAGTAACCTGTAACAGGAAACAAGAATGAACGTCCGCGAACTCCTGCAATCCAAGAAAGATGCAATCGTCACCATTGATGTCGAGGACACCATCGGTGCCGCTGCGCACAAGATGAGCGCGCACAAGATCGCTGCCCTGGTTGTGATGAAAGACGATGCGCCAGTGCGGATCATTTCCGAGAAGGACATCGTGCGCAGCCTTGCGGAAGATGGTCCCCAGGCAGGCCGACGCGTCATTTCCAGCCTGCCATCGGCAGGGCTGGAAGGCATCGTCCCGGATGCGACGCTCAAGCAGGCGATGGCGCTGATGACGTATTCCCGCCATCGTCACCTGATGGTGACCGAGGGCGCCACGCTGGTCGGCATCCTGAGCCTGGGCGACATCGTCAAGAACCTGCTCAGTGAACTCGAGCTGGAAAAAGCGGTGCTGCAGGACATCTACATGGCAGCGCACTGACGCTGCCTGGTCCGCACTGACGGGCATTGCCGGCCGCTGGCTGGCAACCCCGGACGAGGTCAGCGTACGCGTTTGACCTCGACAAGCTGCTGGAGGTCGCCCTTCAGCAGCTGATAGGCCCCATCGCGCGCTGCATCAGCGGTTTGCCGCAACACCCACGACGGATGCACCGTCGCGAAGGCGCGCGTGCCGTCATCCAGTACGTGCCAGCGTCCGTGGTTCGCCATCAGGTTGAAGCCGGCACCGAACACCGCCGTCGCCGCGGTAGCACCGAGGCAGACGATCACCTGCGGTCGCACGTTTTCGATTTCCCCCATCAGCCACGGCCGGCAGGCGTTGACGTGGGTGATCTGCGGTTTGCTGTGGATGCGCCGCTTGCCGCGCCGTTCAAAGCGGAAGTGCTTGACCGCATTGGTCATGTACAGCGCGCTGCGCTCGATCCCCAGCTCGCGCAGCGCACGGTCGAGCAGCTGTCCTGCCGGGCCGACGAACGGGTGCCCGCTGAGGTCCTCGCTGTCGCCGGGTTGCTCACCCACCAGCATGATCGATGCGTCGGCCGGGCCCTCACCGAACACGGTCTGCGTGGCCGGTTCCCACAGGGGGCAGCGGCGACATGCCGACGCGGCGTCGCGCAGGGTATCGAGCGTGGCCGGTGCAGCCTTCGCGACGACCGGCAAGCCCGAGGCGGGTTGGGGGATGCGGCGACGCGGTGCCTGCGCTTCGCGGTCGTGCATCTCCTGCACGCGGTCGCCGGCGTCCCGCACCAGCTGCGGCAGCAACGCGGCCTCCGGCAGGTGCTTCCAGTATTTGGCCGGCATCTCCTGCTGCATCATCCGGGTATTCAGCCGCGCCGGATTGAAGATGTTGGCGTAATAGGTGCGCCACAGTTCTTCGCGTGCATCATCGGTTGGGGCATCGGCCTGCGTCCGGCCGGGGCCGAAGGTGAGGACGTGCCCATCCCACCGCACGCTGCGCGACGGTGTCAGGATCGCCCAGCGCATGCCGGTGAAGCGACGTGCGAAGAACGGCGCGACGCGATCCACGATGAGGTGGTCCGGCTCGAACCAGGCGATGAAGGCGTCCTGTTCGCCCGGCACCTCGCGGAAACGCACGAACGCCTTCATTTTGTGCGAGTCGCGGCGCACCGCCTGGCTCAGCGCTGTCGCGCGCAGCACGTCCGGGTCGGTGGGGGTGGCGAGCAGCCCGCGCTCGCCGTGGGCGATGCGCCACAGCATGCGGTACAGCAGCGGCAGCCGCTGCGGGTCGCGGTGGCAGAGGCAGGTGGCGGCCAGCTCGACGAACGCCTTGGACACATAGGTGGGTGCGTCGTGCGCTGTATCGGCCACCGCTTCGATGGTCTGCAACGGCGGCGCATCCAGCAGTGACGCTTCCTCGCCATGCAACCAGTCCAACTGCTCCGGGGGCACCGCGTGGCGCAGCGCCAGGCGCGCGGCATCGCGCCATGCGTCCAGCGACCACGGCGGGTCGATGCGTACGCTCCAGCGTGCCATCTCAGTGCGCGGCAACGGCGTCGAACAGGGAGCCCTGCGCGGGCGGGGGGGCCAGCCGCGCGCGCAGCGTGGCCGGGTCATCCAGCTGCTTGCGGGGGTGATGGTCGGCCAGTTGCACGAAGGGCAGCAGCTTGGCCATCGGCGCACGCAGGCGGGCCACATCGACCACCCGCAGGCGCACCTGGCGGCGTGCCATCAGCACGCGCTTGACGTTGCGCACGCCCAGCCCGGGCACGCGCAGCAGGAGTTCCTTCGGCGCGCGGTTGAGGTCGACAGGGAAGCGCTCCGGGTGCCGGATCGCCCAGGCCATCTTGGGGTCGATGTCCAGGTCGAGCATGCCGCCCTGGGTGGTATCGGTGATTTCTTCCACGCCGTAGCCGTAGAAGCGCAGCAGCCAGTCGGCCTGGTACAGGCGGTGTTCGCGCGCGAGCGGCGGCGGCTGCAACGGCAGAATGCGGCTGGCGTCGGGGATCGGGCTGAAGGCGGAGTAATAGACCCGGCGCATGCGGTAATTGCCGTACAGGTTGTCGGCCGCGGTGAGGATCTGCTGGTCGCTGGCGCCGTCGGCACCCACGATCATCTGCGTGCTCTGGCCGGCCGGCGCGAACTTCGGCGGTCGGGGGCGCGATACCCGCGGCGCCGGTGTTGCCGATGCTGCAGCATCGCCTTTGCGCGCGTCCTTGGCCTCTTCGATGCGCCAGCGCAGCTCGCCCATCGCGCCGCGGATGGAGGGCAGGGATTTCTCCGGCGCGAAGCTGGCCAGCCCGGCTTCGGTGGGCAGCTCGATGTTGATCGACAGGCGGTCGGCGTAGCGCCCGGCAGCGGCCAGCAGTTCCGGCGACGCCTCGGGAATGGTCTTGAGGTGGATGTAGCCGGCGAAGTGGTGTTCCTCGCGCAACTGGCGCGCCACCTCCACCATGCGTTCCATGGTGTAGTCGGCGTTGCGGATGATGCCGCTGGAGAGGAACAGGCCCTCGATGTAATTGCGTTTGTAGAAATCCAGCGTAAGCGACACCACTTCGGCGACGTCGAAGCGCGCGCGCGGCACGTTGCTGGACACGCGGTTCACGCAGTAGGCGCAGTCGTAGATGCAGAAGTTGGTCAGCAGGATCTTCAGCAACGATACGCACCGCCCATCCGGGGTATAGCTGTGACAGATACCCGCGCCCTCGGTGCTGCCGATGCCACCGGATTTGACCGAGTTCCGCTTCCCCGCACCGCTGGAGGCGCAGGAGGCATCGTATTTGGCGGCATCGGCGAGGATGGCGAGCTTGCGGAGGGTGTCCATGCGGGCACCCTAAGCAGGGGCGATCTCATCCAGTGAGATTGACCGCGGGGCATCCTGAAGCGTTCACGCCATGGTTCCCGTGCTTCGCCGGCACGCGCTGCGTGCGCCCATTCACGATCTTCACATTCCCGGCTAGACTTCGCCCCGGTGCCGTCGGCACCGGCAGGGACGCAGGTTGGCCAGGACGGGCACGGCATTGGAAGCACGCTCTCGCGTGCGGCGTTGCGCGACTGAATCTCCAGCATCCTTCTGCCGGAACCGCGTCGCCTCTCATCCAACCATCAGGGGGCAGTACGTGAACAAGGTTTCGTTGTTGGGGATGGCCGCGGCCATTGCCCTGTTGTCGGGCTGTGCAAGCGTGCCGATGTCCGAAAAGGGCATGGTGGAGACCGCCAAGACCTTCCCGACGCCCGAACCGGGCACCGCCGGGGTGTATGTGTTCCGCAACAGCTTCGTCGGCAAGGCGCTGAAAAAGGACATCTGGATCGATGGCGAATGCCTGGGCGAAAGCGCCGACAAGGTGTTCTTCTACACGACGGTGCCGGGCGACCGTGAGCACACCTTCTCGACGGAGTCGGAGTTCTCGCCGAACGACCTGAAAGTGCAGACCGAATCGGGCCGCAACTACTTCATCCAGCAATCGATCCGGATGGGCGTGTTCGTGGGCGGTGCCAAGCTGGACGTGGTGCCCGAAGCCGAAGGCCGCCGCCAGGTCGCCGGGTTGAAGATGGCCCGTAAGGGAACGTGTTCGCGCTGATCGGGCAAGGACCATAACGAGGCGGGCGCGCGTTGCGTGCCCGCCTTGGTGCGGTGCGTCGGGCCAAGGCGCTGGTCTACTGCGAGAAGCTCACTTTCACCGAATCCGCGCTGTAGTCGGCCGGCCCATGGAACACCACTTCGATGTTGTTGCCATCCGGATCCAGCACGAAGGCGGCGTAATACCCCGGATGGTAGGGGCGCTCGCCGGGCGCGCCGTTGTCCTTGCCACCGTTGGCCAGCGCCGCGTGGTGGAAGGCCTCCACCGTGGCGCGGTCGCGGGCCTGGAAGGCAAGATGGTGGCGGCCGGTCAGCTGGCCGAGGGCCGCCTCGCTGTCCGGCGTGGAAATGAACAGCTCATCGGCCCAGAAATACGTGTCGCCCTCGCCGGCGATCGGGATGCCGATCGTGTCGAACACGGCCTGGTAGAAGCGGCGGCTGGCGGCCATGTCCCTGACCACCAGTTGCAGGTGATCGATCAGGCGGCCGCGGTGCAGTTCCATCGTTTCCATACCGGCTCCACAGGGGGGATGGGACGCAGATATACCACCGGACACAGCGCTGCGCATTGCCGCGCCGTCGACCTTGCTGACCACGCGCAGGGCGGCGCCGGCGGCGGCCCTTCCGCCGGCCCGCGCAGTGACCTACGCTGCGTGCTGGCGCCATGAACGCGCAGGCGGAGGAGGCACGATGCTGTGGATGGTGATGATGGCCCAGGCGGTCGCCGGCGACGCGGGCTACCCACAGGCGCATGCCTGGGCGCAACGTGATGAGGCCAGCCTCGAACCGGCGGCGTACACGGCGATGGTGGACAGCATGAGCGAGGTTGGGGGTGCCGCCTTCAAGCGTTGCATGCCGACTCCCGCGCCGCAGACGCTGGCCGCGTTCACCGTGGTGTTGCAGCTGGATGCGCAGGGCAGGGTGGTGCGCACGTGGCGCGAGGGCGAGGAGGCGGTTGCACGCTGCGTGGACGCAGGCTTCGCCGGGAAAACCCTGTTCGTGCCACCGAAGGCGCCGTTCTATGCGGCGTTCGAGTTCCAGGTCGAGCCGTAGCACCGGCAACGCACCGACCGGTGCCGGTGCGTTGCGCGGCCGCAGGGATCAGGCGATCGGCGTGTTGGAGATGATCTCCACCCAGTAGCCGTCCGGGTCCTTGATGAAGGCCAGGTGCTTCATGCGGCCGTCTTCCAGGCGCTTCTGGTAAGGCACCTGCAGCTCATCGAAGCGCTTGCAGGCGGCCTGGATGTCCGGCACGGACACGCAGATGTGGCCGAAGCCACGCGGGTCGGCATTGCCGTTGTGATAGACCGGGCCGTCCTGGTTTTCGGTGCCATGGTTGTGGGTCAGCTCGAGCACGCCGGGGATGCCGGCCATCCACACGCGGCGGGCATCGTCACCCTCGGGAATCTGCGTGCCGGCCGGCAGCAGGGCGAGGAAGTACAGGCTGAATTCGGCCTCGGGGAAGTGGCGCAGGTCGATCAGGCGGAAGCCCAGCACGCGGGTGTAGAAATCCAGCGAGGCCGTGGCGTCCTTGACGCGCAGCATGGTGTGGTTGAACACGAACCCGGCGGTCTCGGCGGGCGTGGTGGCGGCAACGCCGGGAGAGTTCTGGAGGGCGGCAAGGCTCATGGGGATTCCTGGGGGGCAGGGCCGCATCAGCGCGGCGGACCCCTCATTTTACCGGTCCCGGCCGGGCCACGTGACAGGTAGAATGGTGTGTCTTCCTGACCAGCGTTCATCCATGTCCCAGCGTGAATGGGTGGCTGCGGCCATCCGCAAGATCGACGCCGATTTCAACCGTTCGGCCGATACCCACCTGATTCCGATGGACCTGCCCGGGTTCGAGGGCATCGACCTGTATTTCAAGGACGAGTCCAGCCACCCGACCGGCAGCCTCAAACATCGCCTGGCACGCTCGCTGTTCCTGTATGCACTGGCCAATGGCTGGCTGCGCGAGGGGCGCCCGGTGATCGAGGCCTCCAGCGGCTCCACGGCCGTGTCCGAGGCGTATTTCGCGCGGCTGCTGGGCCTGCCGTTCATTGCGGTGATGCCGGCCACCACCTCCCCGGAAAAAATCGCGGCGATCGAGTTCCACGGGGGCCGCTGCCATCTGGTGGAGCGCGCCTGCGACCTGAACGACGATTCGGAAACGCTGGCCCGCGAAACCGGCGGCCATTTCATGGACCAGTTCACGTACGCCGAGCGCGCGACCGACTGGCGTGCCAACAACAACATCGCCGAATCAATCTTCAAGCAGATGGCCGAGGAGCCGCATCCGGTACCCGAGTGGATCGTGTGCAGCCCGGGCACCGGCGGCACGGCGGCCACGCTGGGCCGCTACGTGAGCTACCGCCGGCATGACACGCGCATCCTGTGCGCGGACCCGGAAATCTCCGTGTTCTATGATGGCTACTGCGCTGCGCTGGCAGGGCAGCCCTGGCGTGAGCTGACCTGCAGCGGCGGTTCGCGGGTGGAAGGCATCGGCCGGCCGCGGGTGGAATCGAGCTTCATTCCGACCAGCGTCGATGCGATGGTCAAAGTGCCCGATGCGCTGAGCCTGGCCGCGATGCGCCACGTCAGCCGCCAACTGGGGCGCCGCGTGGGCGGCTCCACCGGCACCAACTTCATCGGCGTGCTGCAGGCCGCGCAGCTGATGCGCGATGCGGGCCGCAGCGGCTCGATCGTGACCATCCTGTGTGACAGCGGTGACCGCTACGCACACAGCTATTACAACCCGGAGTGGTACCCGAAACAGGCCATCGACGTGGACGGCGCCGATGCGGTGCTTGCGGCCGCGGTGGCGGGCAAGGGGCTGCCGGTGCTGCCGTGCGTCTCGCTGGAAGCACTGTACTGAGCGGGGCGCCCGGGCGGGCGTGAACCGGGCCCATCGGCGTGCCCCGGGGCCTTGTGTGGGGTGGGGGGCAATGCCATATCGTGGGGTGATGCCGCTGCAGCGGCCCCGTTGTCTGGAGATGCCTGTGACCCCCACCAATCCTCTGCTCGATTTTTCCGGCCTGCCGCGTTTCGATGCGATCCAGCCCGAGCACATCGCCCCGGCGATCGATGCCCTGCTGGCCGACGCCGAAGCCGCGGTGAAAACCGCCGAAACGGTCTCCCCGGTGACCTGGGCGAGCTTCGCCGAGCCGCTGGACGACGCCACCGAGCGCCTGTGGCGCGCGTGGGGCCAGGTGGGCCACCTGCAGGCCGTGGTGAACACCCCTGCGCTGCGCGAGGCCTACAACGCGAACCTGCCCAAGGTGACGCGCTTCGGCAGCGCGCTGGGCCAGAACCTGGCGCTCTACCAGCAGTACCGTGCCCTGGCCGACGCGCCCGAAGCGACGCAGTACGACGCGGCACGCCGCAAAGTGCTGGAGAACGCGCTGCGCGATTTCCGCCTGGGCGGTGCTGAACTCGATGACGCTGGCAAGGCGCGGTACAGCGCGATCCGCGAGGAGCTGTCCGCGCTGTCGGCGACGTTCTCGCAGAACGTGCTCGATGCGACCGATGCCTGGTCGCTGCACGTGCAGGACCGCGCCGAGCTCGCCGGCCTGCCGGACGATGTGATCGCCGCGGCCCGCGCTGCCGCGGAGAAGGAGGGTCTGGCCGGCTGGAAGCTGACCCTGCAGATGCCGTGCTACATCCCGGTGCAGACCTACGCCGAACATCGCCCGCTGCGCGAAGCGCTGTACCGCGCCAATGCGATCCGCGCCTCTGAATTCGGCGATGCCACGCTGGACAACAGCGGCAACATCGATCGCGTACTGGCGCTGCGCGCGGAGCTGGCCACGCTGCTGGGCTTTGCCAACTACGCCGAGTACTCGATCGCCACCAAGATGGCCGAGGATGCGCCGCAGGTACTGGGCTTCCTGCGTGATCTTGCCGCGCGTGCCAAGCCGTACGCGCAGCGCGACCGTGCCGAGCTGGAGGCGTTCGCGCGCGACGAGCTGGGCATGGCCGCGCTGGAGGCGTGGGACCTGGCGTTTGCCGCGGAGAAACTGAAACAGGCGCGCTACAGCTATTCCGAGCAGGACGTGAAGCAGTACTTCACCGAGCCGAAGGTGCTGGACGGCCTGTTCAGTGTGATCCGCAGCCTGTATGGCCTGGCGGTGCAGCCGGACAGCGCGCCGGTGTGGCATCCGGATGTGCGCTTCTTCCGCGTGGTCGATGCGCAGGGCGCGCTGGTCGGCCAGTTCTATCTGGATCTGTACGCGCGCGAAGGCAAGCGCGGTGGCGCGTGGATGGACGATTGCCGCAACCGCCGCGAGACCGCCGCCGGCGTGCAGACGCCGCTGGTGTACCTGGTCTGCAACTTCGGCAAGGGTGCACAAGGGCAGCCGGCCACCTTCAGCCACAGCGATGTGACCACGCTGTTCCATGAGATGGGGCACGGCCTGCATCAGTTGTTGACCCGCATCGGTGAGCTGGGCGTGGCCGGCATCAACGGGGTGGAGTGGGACGCGGTGGAACTGCCGAGCCAGTTCATGGAGAACTTCTGCTGGGAATGGGACCGCGTGCAGGCGATGACCGCACACGTGGCCACCGGCGAGCCGCTGCCGCGTGCGCTGTTCGACCGCATGCTGGCCGCACGCAATTTCCAGAGCGGCATGTTCACCGTGCGCCAGCTGGAATTCGCGCTGTTCGACATGCAGTTGCACAGCGAGTTCGATCCGACCCAGGACAGCGTGCAGGCGCTGTTGGAACGCGTCCGCGATGAAGTGGCCGTCAACCGGCCGCCGGCGTGGAATCGCTTCCCCAACCAGTTCAGCCACATTTTTGCCGGTGGCTATGCGGCCGGCTACTACAGCTACAAATGGGCCGAGGTGCTCAGCGCCGATGCCTACGCCGCGTTCGAGGAGGCCCCGGACAAAGTGACCGAGACCGGCCAGCGCTTCCGCGATGAAGTGCTCTCACGGGGCGGCAGCCGCAGTGCCGCCGAGAACTTCGCCGCCTTCCGTGGCCGCGCGCCGACAGTGGACGCGCTGCTGCGGCATAACGGGATGGTGTGATTCCCCGATGTGGTAGTGCCGGCCGCTGGCCGGCTCTGCATCCCGCCGCCAGGGGCGGGGTGTCATGCAAGGTGAGGAGCCGGCCAGCGGGATCGCGTGCGCTATCGCGGCACGTTGATCACTCCGCGTAGATCATCTTCCGGCTCATGCCGCCGTCGACGATGTGGTCCTGGCCGGTGATGAAGCCAGCCAGGTCCGAGAGCAGGAAGACCGCCAGTGCGCCGATGTCCGGCGGCTGGCCAACGCGGCCGACCGGGTGCTGCGCATGATCGCGGCGGGACAGTTTGGGCGTGCGTCGCCGTGAGGGCGCCTGCCAGGCATCGGTGGTGATCCAGCCGGGGCTGATGCTGTTGACCCGCACGGCCGGCCCTTCGCTCAATGCCAATGCATGGGTGAAGGCGACCAGCCCGCCCTTGGCCGCGGCGTAGGCTTCACTGTCCGGCTCGGACTGCCAGGCACGCGTGGAGGCGATGTTGATGATCGCCCCGGCATGCTCGCGCAGGGCGGGCAGGGCATGCTTGCTGCACAGGAAGGCGCCATGCAGGCTGGAGAGGCGGCGTTGCCACTCGGCCAGCGGCATCTGCGCCAGGGGCGTGCCATGGGCACTGGCGATGCCGGCATTGTTGACCAGGCCATCAATGCGCCCGAAGCGCTTCAGCGTCGCCTTGATCAGCGCCTGCACGCTGCGTTCGCTGGCCACGTCCGCGCGTTGGAACGCCGCGCGCTCCGGCAATGCCCATTCCTTCAGGCAGGCCTTGCCGGCATCGGCATCCAGGTCGGCGATCATCACGCTGCCGCCCGCGCCGAGCACCGATTGCGCGATGCCACGGCCCACGCCCTGCGCACCCCCGGTGATCACCACCACGCGGTCGCGCAGCGGCTGTGCCGGCCAGTCGAGGAGGGTCGGGGTCAATGACACGGCGGCATCTCGTTGCGGCCCAGCAGGCGCGTCCAGCCTTCGATGCCGAGTTTGTCCAGCGTCTCGATGTTGCGCTCCACGATCACGTCCGGATCCGGGAAGGCTGCCACCGCGCGCTCGACGCTGTCTTCGCGCAGCAGGTGCAGGGTCGGGTAGGGCGCGCGGTTGGTGTAATTGCTCACGTCATCCGGGGCCACGCCGGCGAACTGGTACTGCGGATGGAAGCTGGCCACCTGCAGGATGCCCTGCAGATCCAGTGCCTCGATCGCTGCATCGGCGTTGTCGAGGAAGTCGTTGTACTCCAGGAAATCGGTCAGCACGTCCGGGTGCACGATCAGGGTGGTGTCGATCTGCTCGGCGGGCGTGTCGCGCAGCAGGATCAGCTCTTCGGCCAGTTCCTCGACCAGCGCCTCCGGCGTGGTCGCATCACTGAGCACGAACCGCACCTGGTCCTTGACGTACACCGCCTTGGCGAACGGGCACAGGTTCAGGCCGATCACGATCTGCTCCAGCCATTTCCGGGTCTCGGCAATGGGGTCGCGGGTGGCAGTGAGGAAGGCATCGTTCATGGCGGGCGGGGTCGCTGGCGGGGCCGTTGATTGTACGGCGCGGCGGTGAAGTGGACGCCCGATCGGCTCCACTGTCCATTAACTGGACACCGGTCATGCTGGAAATTCCTTATCCGGCAATCACTTGCAGTGATCCATCCAGCGGCCAATAGGCAGTGGCCGGCTGCGGGTATCCAATGGCCGGGTACACGACGCAAGGAGTTCTCAGTGATGGCAACACACGCATTCCTGCCGACGGCCACGTGGTCCGGCAAGCTGTTCGATGGCCAGTGGGCCGCGGGTGCAGGCACCCAGGACGTGGTCGAGCCGGCGACCGGCGAGCGCCTGGGCGAGATCGCGATGGCCGACCCGGCACAGATCGCGCGCGCCGCCGCCACCGCCGCCAAGGCGCAGCGCGACTGGGCCAGCGCCCCGTATGACACCCGCGCGCAGGTGCTGCGCCGCGCGGCGCAGTTGGCCGAAGAACACAACGACGAGATCGTGCAGTGGCTGGTCCGCGAAAGCGGCTCCACCCAGCTCAAGGCCGGTTTCGAGGCCAAGGTGAACACCAAGGCGCTGCATGAGGCCGCGGCACTGCCCTCGCGCAGCATCGGCGAGGTGCTGCCGTCCGAACCGGGCCGTTTGAACCTGGCGCGCCGCCGCCCACTCGGCGTGGTCGGCGTGATCTCGCCGTTCAACTTCCCGCTGTACCTGGCCATGCGTGCCGTGGCCCCGGCGCTGGCGCTGGGCAACGCGGTGGTGCTCAAGCCCGATCCGCGCACTGCCGTGTGCGGCGGCTTCGTGATCGCGCGCCTGTTCGAACTGGCCGGGCTGCCGGCGGGCCTGCTGCACGTGCTGCCGGGCGATGGCGCCGCCGGTGCGGCGCTGACCAGTGACCCGAACATCGCGATGATCCAGTTCACCGGCTCCACCGGAGCGGGGCGCAAGGTCGGCGAAGCGGCCGGCAAGCACCTGAAGAAGGTATCGCTGGAACTGGGCGGCAAGAACTCGCTGATCGTGCTCGACGATGCCGACATGGACCTGGCCATCGCCAACACCGCGTGGGGCGTCTACCTGCACCAGGGCCAGATCTGCATGGCCACCGGCCGCGTGCTGGTCCAGCGCAGCATCCATGCGCGGTTCCTGGAAAAGCTGGTGGCCAAGGCCAAGTCGCTCAAGGTCGGCAATCCGGCCGATGGCGAGGTGGCGATCGGGCCGCTGATCAACGCCCAGCAGCGTGACCATGCTGCGCGCATCGTTGCCGAAGCGCAGGCGGCTGGCGCCACGCTCGCGACCGGCGGTGGGTACAAGGACCTGTTCTTCGAACCGACCGTGCTCAGCGATGTGAGCCGCGACAACCCGGCCTTCCACGAAGAGATCTTCGCACCGGTCGCGGTGGTCGTGCCCTTCGATACCGATGATGAGGCGGTGGAGCTGGCCAACGACAGCGAGTACGGCCTGTCGATGGCGATCGTGTCGAGCAATGTCGGCCGCGCACTGAAGCTGGGCGAACGGCTGCGCACCGGCCTGCTGCACATCAACGACCAGACCGTGAACGATGAGGTGATCAATCCGTTCGGTGGCGTCGGCGCCTCCGGCAATGGCACCAGCATCGGTGGCCCGTCCAACATCGACGAGTTCACCCAGTGGCAGTGGATGACCGTCAAGGGCGAAGCGCCCGCCTACCCGATCTGATCAGGAGACCCTCATGACCGCAACAGCAGAACTGCGCGACATCACCGTGGCCGTGGTGCGCGAAAAAGAACAGCCTTTCACGATCGAGAAGGCGCGCATCCGTGGGCCGCAGGACGATGAAGTGCTGGTGCGCGTAGTCGCCACCGGCCTGTGCCATACCGACCTGATCGTGCGTGACCAGTACTATCCCGTGCCGCTGCCGGCGGTGCTCGGCCATGAAGGTGCAGGCATCGTTGAAGCACTCGGCCCGGGCGTGAAAGACCTCAAGGTTGGTGACCATGTTGTGCTGACCTACGGCGCCTGCGGCCACTGCAATCCCTGCAGCGGCGGCCACGGCGCGTACTGCAAGGACTTCTTCGGGCTCAACTTCGGTGGCGGTGCACTGGACGGTTCCACCGCGATCCAGGACCCGGACGGCAAGCCGCTGCACGATCATTTCTTCGCGCAGTCTTCGTTCGCCACCTACGCACTGAGCCGCGAAAACAACGCGATCAAGGTGCCTGACGATGCGCCGATCGAACTGCTCGGCCCGCTCGGCTGCGGCATCCAGACCGGTGCCGGTGCCGTGATCAACTCGCTCAAGGTCACCGCCGGCAGCAGCTTCGCCAGCTTCGGTGCCGGCGCGGTCGGCCTGAGCGCGGTGATGGCCGCGCGCGTGGCCGGTGCGACCACGATCATCGCCATCGATGTGGTGCCGTCGCGCCTGGAACTGGCCAAGGAACTCGGCGCCACCCATGTGATCAACAGCCGCGAGGTCGACGTCGTCGACGCCGTGCGCGAGATCACCGGCGGCGGGGCCAACTTCGCCCTGGAATCCACCGGTCGCCCGGACGTGCTGGCACAGGGCATCGAGGCGCTTGGGGGGCTGGGCGTGATCGGCGTGGTCGGCGCGCCGAAGCTGGGCACCAAGGCCGAGTTCGACGTCAACAACCTGCTGCTGGGCGGGCGCAGCATCCGCGGCATCGTTGAAGGCGACAGCGTGCCGAAGGTGTTCATCCCGCAGCTGGTGCAGCTGTACCAGCTGGGCCGCTTCCCGTTCGACAAACTGGTGAAGTTCTACCCGCTGGACCAGATCAACCAGGCCGCCGAGGACAGCACCCGCGGCGTGACCCTCAAGCCGATCCTGACCATCGGCGGGTGAAACGCTCCGTCGCAGGCATGCGTGCCTGCGACGACGCAGCAGTCAGCTTTGCCGGAGTAGGCTGTCGGTCCGAGGTGGAGATCGACCGATGGCCGCGATGGTTCTGGAACAGCAGCAGGTATTGGCCGCCGCCCGTCAGCGCTTTGCCGAGGGCGGCGCGCTGATGGACAGCGTGGTCAGCCCGCCGGTACTGCGCTCCTGGGAGCGTTCGCGCCAGGCCGGCGTACAGCCGCGGCAGGCGCCGTACTACGCGCCCCTTGCCGCGGGCGCCACCCGCCTGGACGACCCGGCCGACCGCCGCCTCGCACGCTGTGTGCGCGAGGACATGGACCATCTCTGGGCCGCCTTCGGTGGCCGCCAATGGACCCTGTTCTGCGTCAACGCCGACGGCCTGGTCGTCGCCCAGCGCGAACATGGCCTGGCCGACGTGCCGGTGCTGCGCCCGATCCAGATCGGCCGCCGCCTGCGCGAGATCGACATCGGCACCACGGCACCGGCCTGCAGCCTGGCCGAAGACGCGCCCGCGCTTGTGCGCGGCAACGAACACTACCTGGATCGCTTCGCCACCGTGTTCTGCCTGAGCGTGCCCCTGCATGGGCTGGATGGTGAAGTGCTGGGGGCCCTGGACATCACCGGCACCGGCGAGCGCGATGCCGAGCTGCTGCACGGCTACTTCCGCCAGGCCGCCCTCTCGGCCGAAAACCGGCTGATGCAGGACCACCGCCCCTGTCATCTGCTGGCCGTCCAGCACGACGCACGCTGGCTGCACTCACCGCTGCAGGGTCTGCTGGCCATCGAAGAAGACGGGCGCGTCCGCGCCGCCAACCGCGTGGCCCGCCGCCTGTTCGGACTCCCGCGCCGCGGCCCCTTGCCCCTGCTCACCCTCGAAGGCCTGTTCGCCGGCGCCAGCGTCCACCAGCGCCGCCGCCTCCTGCAGACCGGCCCGGCCCACCGGGTCCGCCTGGACGAAGACACGGCCGTGCACGTCCAGTACCTGCGCGGGCCACTCGCACCGCACGCCAGCCGCAAGCTCGACGCACAGCCCGTCAACGCCGCCAATGCCTCGCTGCGTGCGCAGAACACGCAGCACGTCCGCGACACCGTGGCCGCCCACCAGGGCAACGTCAGTGCCGCCGCGCGCCAGCTCGGCATCTCACGCACCACCCTGTACAAGCTGATTCGCGCGTAGTGACCCGCGCCCGGCGGTACACACGCCGGAAGCCGCACCTTTTCGATCTGCGCAACGAGGTTGCCGGCCAGCGGCCGGCACTACCGATGGGATATCGCCTGGTCGCCGGAAGCGGCGGGCACGACCGCTTTGCCCGCCCATCCGCCGACGCAGCACACCAGCAATGAATCGCCAGCGCTCTTCGCTACAGCCCTTCGGCCAAGATCAATCGCGGAAATTATCGAACTGCAGCGGAACCTCGAAGGTCTCCTTCCGCAGCAGCGCCATCGCATCCTGCAGATCATCGCGCTTCTTGCCCGTCACCCGCAGCTTGTCGCCATTGATCTGGCTGTCCACCTTCAACTTGGCCTCCTTGATCTTCGCCGCGATCTTCTTGGCCACCTTCTGCTCGATGCCCTGCTTGACCGTGATCTTCTGCCGCGCACCGGCCAGATTCGTCTCGATATCACCGAACTCCAGGCACGCCGCATCGATCTTCCGCGCGATCAAGCGCTGGCGCAGGATGTCCGTCATCTGCTGCAACTGGAAATCGCTCGGCGCGGACTGGTTGATCACGCCATCCTCCAGCACGAACTTGGCGTCCACCCCCTTGAAATCGAAGCGCGTGGACAACTCGCGGTTGGCCTGATCGACCGCGTTGGTCAGCTCGTGGGTGTCGACTTCGGAAACAACGTCAAAAGAGGGCATCGGAAAACTCCAGCGGGTGAATACCCCATTCTACCAACCCACCATGGACGGCCCGGCCAACCCGGCGATAATGGGTCATGAACACGCAACGCTCCCCCACCCGCGCCGTCGCCTGGATGCTCATGGCCGTGGCCTGCTTCTCGCTGATGGATGCCGGCATGAAGCAGCTGTCGGCCAGCTATCCCACCCTGCAGGTCACCTTCCTGCGCGGCGCGGCGTCGCTGCCGTTCGTGCTGGTCTGGGTGCTGGCCACGGCCGGCCCGCGCTCGCTGGTGCCCAGGCGCTGGGGCCTGCACCTGCTGCGCGGCGTGCTCGGCATGGCGATGATCGGCTGCTTCGTCTACGCGCTGCGCAGCCTGCCGCTGTCCACCGCCTACACCATCTACTTCGTCGCCCCGCTGCTGATCGCCGCGCTCTCGGTACCGCTGCTCGGCGAGCACGTCGGCCCGCGCCGCTGGATCGCCATCGGCATCGGCCTGATCGGCGTGCTGGTGGTGCTGCGCCCCGGCGTTGGCGGGATCATCTCCTTCCCGGGCCTGATGGTGCTGCTGGCGGCCACCGCCTATGCCCTGGCCGCGATCACGGTCAGCATGCTGACCCGGACCGATACCCCGCAGTCGATGGTGGTGTGGTTCCTGGTGATCATGGCCGTCGGCGCCGGCCTGCTCGCGATCCCGGACTGGCAGCCGCTGCAGCTGGGCCACGCGGCCCTGATCGCGGGCATGGGCCTGGCCGGGGCAGGGGGGCAGGTCGCCCTGACCCGGGCCTTCCAGCTGGGCGAAGCCTCGATGATCGCGCCGCTGGAATACACCGGGCTGGTCTGGGTGATCGGCTGGGACCTGTTGTTCTGGGGCGTGCTGCCCGACCAGGTGACCTGGCTGGGCGCAGCCATCATCGTGGCCTCGGGCCTGTACCTGCTGCACCGCGAGCGGGTCCGCCGGGTCGAGCCGCCCAGGCCGCTGGATCATCCCTGAGCCCGGCCGGCGCCCGCCAGGCCGACCGGATCACGTTCCCTTAGAACCAAACGGAATATCATTCCGCGCAACCGCACGGGCCAGGGCCGCCCCGCGCTGGTAGGCTGCACGCCCCCTCCCGTCGATGCCCCGGTTGACCGCGAAGTGATCGAGTTCCAGCGCCTGCACAAATCCTATGCCGTCGGCGGCCGCGCGATTGCCGCGCTGCAGCCGCTGGACCTGACCATCGAGGCCGGCGAAGTGTTCGGCATCATCGGCCATTCCGGCGCGGGCAAATCGACCCTGATCCGCCTGATCAACCGGCTGGAGGAGCCCACCGGTGGCCGCCTGCTGATCAATGGCGAAGACGTCACCGCGCTCGACGCCGAGGGGTTGCGCGTGCTGCGCCGGAAGATCGGCATGATCTTCCAGCACTTCAACCTGCTGTCCTCGCGCACCGTGGCGGCCAATGTCGCCTTCCCGCTGGAGCTGGCCGGCACGCCGCGCGCGGAGATCGATGCGCGCGTGGACGAACTGCTGCACACGGTCGGCCTGGAAGCGCACGCCAACAAATACCCGGCGCAGCTGTCCGGCGGCCAGAAACAGCGCGTCGGCATCGCCCGCGCGCTGGCCACCCGCCCGCAGATCCTGCTGTGCGATGAGGCCACCAGCGCGCTGGACCCGCAGACCACCGCCTCGGTGCTCAAGCTGCTGGGCAGGATCAACCGCGAGCTGGGCCTGACCATCGTGCTGATCACCCACGAAATGGACGTGATCCGCCGTGTCTGCGACCGCGTGGCCGTACTCGATGCCGGCCACCTGGTCGAGACCGGCCCGGTCACCGAGGTGTTCCTGCACCCGCAGCACCCGACCACCCGCCGCTTCGTCAGCGAGTCCGAACAGGTCGACGAGGGCGAGCTGCACAAGGATTTCGAGGCGGTGGCCGGTCGCATCGTGCGCCTGACCTTCCTCGGCGCCGACACCTATGAACCGCTGCTGGGGCGCATCGCGCGCGAGACCGGCGTGGACTACAACATCCTGTCCGGTCGCATCGACCGGATCAAGGACACCCCGTATGGGCAGCTGACCGTGTCGCTGGTCGGGGGCGACGTACAGGCCGCGCAGGCGGGCTTCGTTGCCGCCGGTGTCCATCTTGAGGAGCTGCGCCGATGATCCTGGCCACCGCAGGCGGGTTCTTCCGCCACCTCGACGCCGGCAAATGGGCTGACATCGGCCAGGCCACGCTGGATACCCTGCTGATGCTCGGCGGCTCGCTGCCGCTGACGCTGCTGATCGGCCTGCCGCTGGGCGTGCTGCTGTTCCTGACCGGCTCGCCGCAGCTGCACCGCAAGCCGGTGCTGTACGGTTCGCTCGCGCTGCTGGTGAACCTGCTGCGCTCGGTGCCCTTCATCATCCTGATGATCGTGCTGATCCCGCTCACGCTGTGGATGATGGGCACCTCGCTGGGTGTCCGTGGCGCGATCGTGCCGCTGGTGATCGGCGCGGCGCCGTTCTATGCACGTCTGGTCGAGACCGCGCTGCGCGAAGTGGACCGCGGCGTGATCGAGGCGACCCAGGCGATGGGCGCCACCACCTGGCAGCTGGTCACCCGGGTGCTGCTGCCCGAAGCGCGGCCTGGCCTCATCGCCGGCGCCACCGTCACCGTGATCGCCCTGATCGGCTTCACCGCGATGGGCGGTGCGATCGGCTCGGGCGGCCTGGGCGACCTGGCATTCCGCGATGGCTATCAGCGTTCGCATACCGACGTGGCCCTGGTTACCGTGGTGCTGCTGCTGGTGCTGGTGCAGATCCTGCAGATGATCGGCGACCGCCTGGTCTCGCACTACAGCCGGAAATAACCGGTCGGTACGCCATGCCCAGCGGCGACCGGGCATGGTCTCAGAGTGTGCCGCCCATGGGAGTGCCGGGGCGGCAGCACGCGTTGGTTCTATTGATCAGGTGATCGACCAACGCAGCATTGCGTGACGGACAGCTGTGTTATATTCCGTTTGACGTAATACGCTGTGCGGAATGATTCAATCCTTCCGATGCCGCCACACGCTCGCGCTGTTTGCGGGGCGATGCCCGCGCCAATTCCGTGCGTTCCAGTCACTGGCCGAGCGCAAGCTGCAGATGCTGGATGCTGCACAGACCCTGCAGTTCCTGCGGTGCCCGCCCGGAAATCGGCTCGAAGCGCTGTACGGTGATCGACGCGGGCAGCACAGCATCCGCATCAACGCGCAGTGGCGGTTGTGTTTTGTCTGGACCGACAACGGTCCGCGTGATGTCGAGATCGTCGATTACCACTGAGGTGCCATCCATGAGCCGCCCCATCAACAATCTCAGGGCCGTCCATCCGGGCGAAATCCTGCGCGAGGAGTTTCTGCTGCCGCTGCAGCTGAGCATCACCGCGCTGGCACGGGCCTTGGATGTGCCGCCGACGCGATTGCACGCCATCGTGCATGAAACCCGTGGCGTAACGGCGGATACCGCAGTGCGCCTGGCGCGTCATTTCGGCGGGGACGCCGCGTCGTGGCTGGCCCTCCAGGCCGAGTACGACCTGAAGACGCTGCCGACCCGTCAGGAAATCGAGCGCAGGGTGCAGCCGCGCGAGGCGGCCTGAGCGCCGCCCTTACCGGACGTTCGGCACTTCAAAGCCCAGCCGGTCCACCTGCTCGGGGTGCTGCGGCACGCGCTTGAGCTTGTCGGTGTTGACCCCGTAATCGTCACGCAGGCGGGTGGCGAGCTCTTTGTAGAGCTCCTTGTCCATGTCCGGCTGGCGCGCGAAGATCCAGGCCATCTCGCGGCCCGGGTAACCCAGCATCGCCCACGAATAGTCCGGCGCGACTTCCAGCACGCGGGTGTGGGTCGGCACGATCTTGTAGAACCAGGTGCGCCAGTTGTGGTTGCCGCTCTTCTCGTCCACCGAGGCGCGGACGGTCAGTTCCTGCTGCGGTTCGGAGAAGCCGTCGCGGTAGCGGTATCTGATCGACACCTTCTGGTCTCCGCGCAGGCGGAACTCATTGACGCTGGCGACGTGGCCGCGCTCGATCGGGTTCGGCACGCGGCCGATCACGTACCAGGTGCCCATGAACCGCTGCAGGTCGATCGGCGCCGCGGCGCTGTCGACCGCGACCGGCGTCGGCGCGGGGTCCGGTTTGGTCTCATGACGGAACGCACAGGCTGACAGCAACGCCAGCGAGGAGACCAACAGGACAGCGCGAAGCGGGCGGTTCGAAGACATGCGGCGGGTGGCTCCAGTGGCTGGCAGGGGCATGGTGGGTGGGACAGCAGAGAACGTCAATGGCGGCGCGGCGGTTGCGTGACCGATTCATGCAGCCTCGGCGCCGGAGGTCCTTGCTGCCGCGGCCGACCGACAAGGTCGCAGCCGGTGAGATGGCCGCGCGGCAAGGTGACGCATCACTTTCGCACGGAGCTGTGTCATGACCCTGTCGTCTTCCCCGCGTTCGTCCGACCGTCCCGATCCGCGCGTGCTGCGCTGCGTCAGGCAGGCCGCCCTGGCCGGGGTCGCCCTGGTCCTGGTCTGGCCCGCCGCACGGGGCCACAGCGAGTGGATCGGCTGGCTGCCGCTGTGGCTGGTCGGCATGCCCCTGGTGGCCTGGTGGAGCCTGCATCGCTTCCGCCTGCCGCTGCCGGGCCTGCTCACCCGGACCGCCCGCCGCCGTCGTGGGCCGCAGGCGCGGCGCCGCGGTCGCCCGCTGCCGCGACCGGCCCGGCCTGACCTTCGACACGTGAGCCGCAGCCAGACGGTGTGATAGCGTCCCAAGGCTATGAATGCCTGGAGCTGCAATGTCACGATTCGCTTCCGCCTGCCTGGTGGCAGGTCTGATCTCCGCCAGCGCGGCGGGAACCGCCATGGCCGCTGACGCCCCCGCGGACAAGTACGCCTGGCTTGAAGATGTCACCGGCGACAAGCCGCTGGCCTGGGTCAAAGCGCAGAACGCCACGTCCGAAGGCCGCCTGGCCTCGACCCCGGCGTTCAAGCAGATGGAGACCAGCATCCGCGAGGTGCTCGATTCGGACGCCAAGATTCCCGGCGTACAGAAGATCGGCGATTACTACTACAACTTCTGGAAGGACAAGCAGCACGAGCGCGGCCTGTGGCGCCGCACCACGCTGGCCGAGTACCGCAAGGCCTCGCCGCAGTGGGAAACCGTGCTGGATCTGGATGCGCTGAACAAGGCCGAGGGCGAAAACTGGGTCTGGCACGGCGCCGACTGCCTGCGCCCGGACTATTCCCGCTGCCTGATCGCGCTGTCGCGCGGCGGCGCCGACGCCGATGTCACCCGCGAGTTCGACCTGGCCAACAAGACCTGGATCAAGGACGGTTTCTTCCGCCCCGAGTCCAAAGGTGGCCTGAACTGGATCGACCGCGACACGGTCTTCGTCTACACCGATTTCGGCACCGGCACGATGACCACTTCCGGTTACCCGCGGGTGGCCAAGCTGTGGAAGCGTGGCACGCCGATGGCCTCGGCTTCGGTGGTCTATGAAGGCAAGCCCGATGACATGTACATCGCGGCCATGCATGACGATACCCCCGGTTACGAGCGCAACCTGGTCAGCCGTACGCTGGCCTTCTACAACAACGAGATCTTCCTGCGCGCCGACGACGGCACGCTGACCAGGATCGATGCGCCGAACTCGGCGGAGAAGGGCCTGCGCAAGCAGTGGCTGACCCTGGAGCTGCGCGAGCCGTGGACCGTGGGCGGCAAGACCTATGCGGCCGGTTCGCTGCTGGCCACCAGGCTGGACGATTACCTCGCCGGCAAGCGCGACTTCGACGTGCTGTTCGCCCCGACCGACACCACCTCGCTGGCCGGCACCAGCTGGACGAAGAACCACCTGGTCCTGAACGTGCTGGACGACGTCAAGAGCCGCCTGAGCGTGCTGACCCCCACCGACAGTGGCTGGAAGACGAGTGCCTTCACCGGCGCGCCGTCGTTCGGCACCGTGGCTGTCAGCGCGGTGGATGCCGACGACAGCGATGCGGTGTGGATGACCGTCACCGATTACCTGACCCCGACCACCCTGGCCATCGCCGAGATCGGCAAGCAGCCTGAAGTGCTCAAGACCATGCCGGCGTTCTTCGATGCCGATGGCAAGGTGATCGAGCAGCACTTCGCCACCAGCAAGGACGGCACCCGCGTGCCGTACTTCGTGGTGCACCGCAAGGACATGAAGCTGGACGGTTCCAACCCGACCCTGCTGTACGGCTATGGCGGCTTCGAGATCTCGCTGACCCCGTCCTACTCCGGTGGCATGGGCCGCGCATGGCTGGAGAAGGGCGGCGTGTACGTGGTCGCCAACATCCGCGGCGGTGGCGAGTACGGTCCGCGCTGGCACCAGGCAGCGCTCAAGCAGAACCGGCACAAGGCCTATGAAGACATGGCCGCGGTCGCCCGCGACCTGGCCAGCCGCAAGATCACCTCGGCCAAGCACCTGGGCGTGCAGGGCGGCAGCAACGGTGGCCTGCTCACCGGCAACATGCTGACCCAGTACCCGGAACTGTTCGGTGCGGTGGTGATCCAGGTGCCGCTGCTGGACATGAAGCGCTACAGCCACCTGCTGGCCGGCGCCTCGTGGATGGCCGAATACGGCAACCCGGACACGGCCGATTGGGAGTTCATCAAGACCTTCTCGCCGTACCACCTGTTCGATGCGAAGAAGACGTACCCGCCGGTGCTGTTCACCACCTCCACGCGCGATGACCGCGTGCATCCGGCACACGCCCGCAAGATGGCGGCCATGATGATCGACGCCGGCAAGGACGTGACCTACTACGAGAACATCGAAGGTGGCCACGGCGGCGCGGCGAACAACGCGCAGGCCGCGCACATGTCGGCTTTGGCCTACAGCTTCCTGTGGGAGCAGCTCTCCAAGTAAGCTCGGGTTGCTCGACGGCCAGGGGCAGTCGAGCAGCCGGCAGGGAGTGAGCCTGCCGCAGACGTTGTAGCCCCCTGGAGCGGACTCCGGGTGGTGGGGCGTCAGGTTGGCTCCACCCCATTTTCAGCGCCACGCAGCGATGCGTGGCGTTTTTTTCAGGGGTCGCTCAACGCACCCACGTCTCCAGCCCACGCGCGATCCGCCGCACCGCCTCTTCCAGGCGGGGCACTTCCTGCGTGTAGGCCAGCCGCACGTGCGCGTTGGCGCGGTGGTGCCCGAAGTCCAGGCCCGGGGTGAACGCGACATGCTCGGTTTCCAGGAAATGCGCACAGAAGGCCTGCGCATCCCCGGTGAACGCACTCACGTCGGCGTAGAGATAGAACGCGCCTTCCGGTTCCACTTCGATCCGGAAGCCGAGCGCCCGCAGCGCCGGCAGCAGGTAATCGCGGCGCTCGCGGAATGCCGCGCGGCGCTGCTCGAAAATCGCGATCGATTCCGGCTCGAAACACGCCAGCGCCGCATGCTGGGCGATGCTGGAGGCGCTGATGTACAGATTCTGCGCCAGCTTCTCCAGCTCCTTCACCGCCTGCGGCGGCGCGACCAGCCAGCCCAGTCGCCAGCCGGTCATCCCGTAATACTTGGAGAAGCTGTTGAGCACGAAGGCGTCATCATCGACCTGCAGCACGCTGGCCGCGTCCATCCCGTAGGTGAGGCCGTGGTAGATCTCATCCACCACCAGGTGCCCGCCGCGCGACTTCAGTGACTGCGACAGCGCGTCCAGTTGCGCAGCGGAAAGCACGGTTCCGGTCGGGTTGGCCGGGGAGGCGACCAGGGCGCCGACACTCTCGGCGTTCCATTGCCGTGCCACCAGTTCCGGCGTGAGCTGGTACGCCGTTTCCGGGCCGACCGGTACCAGCTGCGCGGCTCCTTCCACCAGGCGCAGGAAGTGCCGGTTGCACGGGTAGCCCGGATCGGCCAGCAACCAGTGTTTGCCGGGATCGACCAGCAGGCTGCTGGCCAGCAGCAACGCGCCCGAACCACCCGGGGTGACCAGGATCCGCTGGGGGTCGATCTGCACCTGGTAGCGATCCTGGTAGAACCCGGCAATCGCCTCGCGCAGCGCGGGCAGCCCGCGGGCGGCGGTATAGCGCGTGTGCCCGGCCGTCAGTGCCGCCTGGCCGGCGCGCACGATCGGGGCAGCGGTGGTGAAGTCCGGCTCGCCGATCTCCAGGTGGATCACATCGTGGCCGGCCTGCTCCAGCGCCTGCGCGCGGGCCAGCAGCGACATCACGTGGAAGGGTTCGATTTCCTGGCTGCGGCGGCTGTAGCCGGTGCCGGTCGGGGGCGTGCGGGAAGTATCCATGGCCTGATGATAGGCGCAGTGACCAACGACAGGCTTGCTGCTGGCCCACCCGGCGGCACAGACTGCACGGACACGGACGCCATTGCATTCCCCGGCCAGGAGCCTTATCTCGTGAAACCCGCCCTTTGTTTACTGGTTGCCAGCCTCATGACCTCCAACGTGCACGCCGCCCCCGCGCTGACCCCGCCCGACGCCGAGAAGCACCCGCACACGGTGAAGGCTCCCTTTGGCGCGACCCGCAGCGATGATTACTACTGGCTGCGCGACGACAAGCGCGAAGACAGGAAAATGCTGGCGTACCTGAACGCGGAGAATGCCTATACCGACCAGGTCGTGGCGCCGCTCAAGCCGCTGGAAGACACGCTCTACAAGGAGATCGTCGCCCGCATCAAGCAGGACGATGCCAGCGTGCCCTCGCGTGACCGCGGCTACTGGTATTACACCCGCTTTGAAACCGGCAAGGACTACCCGATCCAGGCACGCCGCAAGGGCAGCATGGAGGCGCCGGAAGAAATCCTGCTCGACATCAACACGATGGCCGAGGGCAAGGGCTACTTCAACGTGGGCGATGCCGATGTCAGCCAGGACAACCATCTGCTGGCCTGGGCCGAAGATGATGTGGGCCGCCGCCAGTACGTGATCCGCTTCAAGGACCTGCGCACCGGTGACGTGCTGCCGGACCGTATCGAGAACGTCTCGCCCAACGTGGTCTGGGCCGATGACAACCGCACCCTGTTCTACGTCGAGAACGATCCGGAAACGCTGCTCACCGTGCGCGTGAAAAAACACGTGCTGGGCACCCCGGCCAGCAGTGACGTGCTGGTCTACGAGGAGAAGGACGACAGCTTTTACATGGGCGTCGGCCGCACCCGCGATGATCGTTTCCTGACCATCGAACTGCACAGCACGGTCAGCTCGGAAACGCGCTACGCCCCGGCCGCCGATCCGCAGGCATTCAAGGTGCTGGCACCGCGTGCACGCGACGTGGAATACGACGCCGACCACTTCAACGGCCGCTGGGTGATCCGCACCAACGATGCCGATGCGAAGAACTTCAAGATCGTCACCGCGCCCAGCGATGCCACCACGCGCAGCCAGTGGAAAGACTGGGTCGCGCACGATGATGCGGTGCTGATCGAAGGCTTCGAGCTGTTCGATGGCTTCACCGCGATCGCCGAGCGCTCCAATGGCCTGGAGCGCGTGCGCCTGCTGTTCCCGGATGGCCGCCAGGACTACGTCAAGGCCGACGAGCCGGCCTATTCGATGGGGCTGGCCGCCAACAGCGAACACGATACGCCGTGGCTGCGGTACGCCTACACCTCGCTGACCACCCCGACCACCACCTACGAGCTCAACACCGTCACCGGTGAGCGTCGCCAGCTCAAACAGCAGCCGGTGATCGGCTATGACCCGTCGCAGTACACCACCGAGCGTGTGTGGGTGACGGCCCGCGATGGCGTCAAGGTGCCGGTGTCGCTGGTCTACCGCAACGGTTTCAAGAAGGACGGCACCGGCGCGCTGTACCAGTACGCCTACGGCAGCTACGGCATGTCGATGGATCCGGGCTTCAACCAGACCGTGGTCAGCCTGCTGGATCGCGGCGTGGTGTATGCCATCGCCCACATCCGCGGCGGCCAGGAAATGGGCCGTGCGTGGTATGAGGACGGCAAGCTGCTCAAGAAGCAGAACACCTTCAACGATTTCATCGACGTCACTCGTGAGCTGGTCCGCCTCGGCTATGCCGCCAAGGATCGCGTCGCCGCCTCCGGTGGCAGCGCCGGTGGCCTGCTGATGGGCGCGGTCGCCAACCAGGCACCGCAGGACTACCGCGTGATGGTCGCCCAGGTGCCGTTCGTGGATGTGGTCACCACCATGCTCGATGCCAGCATCCCGCTGACGACCAACGAATACGACGAGTGGGGCAACCCCGAGCAGCGCGAGTACTACGACTACATGCTGAAGTACTCGCCGTACGACAACGTCGGCAAGCAGGCCTATCCGGCCCTGTATGTCGGCACCGGGCTGTGGGATTCGCAGGTGCAGTACTGGGAGCCGGCCAAGTGGGTGGCCAAGCTGCGCGATGACAACACCGGTCACTTCCCGATCGTCTTCCGCACCAACATGGAAGCCGGCCACGGTGGCAAATCCGGCCGCTTCCAGCGCTATCACGAGCTGGCCGAGTCGTATGCGTTCGTGCTCGACCAGCTGGGCGTGACCCGGACCCCGTAATGGCAGCCGCCGGCCGCCGGCCGTCGGAGGACGACGATCGCCGCTGTCCGGCCAAGGATCGTCAACCGCTCCGGTAGTGCCGGCCGCTGGCCGGCACCGCCTGGGCCCAGCAGGAGGTGCGGGGTTGCCGGCCAGCGCCGGCACTGCCGGGGTGCTTCCAGGGGCGCGATGTCTGCGCGGCCTGTTCATCCAGCCAGCACCCAAGCGCCCAAAGGGCGCGGCTATACTCAGGGCATGAAGACATCCCCCCGTACCCTCATCTCCCTGACGCTGGCCGCCTCGGCGCTGCTGGTGCTGTCGGCCTGTGGCAACAAGGGCCCGCTGGTCCTGCCGCAGAAGCCGGTCCCGGTCGAAGAACAACTGGTCGAACCGGCCGCCGACGACGCCACGCCGCCGGCCGCTGACGCCGATACCGATTCCCCGGTGGTTCCCGATCCCGTTGAAGCCCCGGCGCTGAAGGCCAATGACGGGAATGAGTAAGGCAAGCACGTCCGCGGCGCTGCGTTTCACCAAGATGCATGGCGCCGGCAATGATTTCGTGGTGTTGGACCTGCGCGATGGCAGCGTACCGCCGGATGCCGCACTGGCCGCGCGCCTGGCCGATCGCCATACCGGCGTGGGTTGCGACCAGATCCTGACCATCGAACCGCCCAAGGCCGAGGGCTCGGTGGCCTCCTACCGGATCTGGAATGCCGACGGCAGCCGTTCGGAGCAGTGTGGCAACGGCGCGCGCTGCGTCGCTGCCTGGCTGGTGCGCGATGGTGCGGCCACTGGCACCACGTTCGCGATCGACAGCCCGGTCACCACGCACGCGGTTGAGCGCCTGGGCGAAGACCAGTACGCGGTGGCCATGGGCGTGCCGCGTTTCGAGCCGGAGAACGTGCCGCTGATCGGCTTCGCCCGCGCCCGCGAAGAATATCTCTTGCCGCTGCAGGGGGACACGGTGCGTTTCGGCGCGGTGTCGATGGGCAATCCGCACGCGGTCATCGAAGTGGGCCTGGTCGATGCCGCCCCGGTCGAACGCCTGGGTCCGTTGCTGCAGCAGCACGCCTCGTTCCCGAAGTCGGTCAACGTCGGCTTCGTGCAGGTGCTCGGCCCGCAGCATGCGCGCCTGCGCGTGTACGAGCGCGGTGCCGGCGAAACCCTGGCGTGCGGCAGCGGCGCGTGCGCCGCGGCCGTGGTGATGATGCAGCGCGGTCGCCTGCAGCGCGATGCCACGATGTCGCTTCCGGGTGGCGATCTGCGCATCCGCTGGCCGGCCGATGATGCACAGATCGTGATGTCCGGACCCGCAGCCTTCGTCTTTGATGGAGAGTGGAACGCATGAGTGACACCGCCGAGAAAATCGGATCGCACGAAGTAGCCGCCTGGCTGCGTCGGCATCCGACCTTCCTGAAACAGTTCCCGGACCTGGCCCTGACCCTGGTGGTGCCGCGTGATGACGGCCCCACCGCGTCGCTGGCCAGCTACCAGCTGGAAGTGCTGCGGGACAAGAACCGTGAGCTGTCGCGGCGGCTGGCCGATCTGGCCGCCAATGCGCAGATCAACGAGCGCTTGGCGGTCCGCACGCACCAGCTCACCCTGGCACTGATGAAACAGGACTCGGCGGCCGATACCCTGCGGGCGATGGCCGCCTCGCTGGAAGAAGATTTTGCTGGCGATCTGGTCCGGCTGATCGTGCTGCACCCGGTTGCGGGGCTGGAGCAGGCGCCGTGGCTGCAGGTGATCGAGGAGAGCAGCCCGTTGCTGGGGGTGTTCCGCGATTGCCTGAAAGACGGCGAGCCGATCTGTGGCCGCCTGCAGCCGGAAAAAAATACCGTGCTGTACGCGGGGCGTGCCGAGGAAGTGCAGTCCAGCGCGCTGCTGCCGCTGCCGGGCGTCGGCCTGATCGCAGTGGGCAGCCACGACGGCAACCGGTTCTACCCCGGCATGGGCACGTTGTTCCTGCGCATGATGGGCGAGTCGCTGGTCGTGGCCCTGCAGCGTTTCCCGTCGCCCTGACATTCCCTTGAGCGGAGCCGTCGTGAGTACCGCGCAGGACTTCCTGTCGCATCTGCAGGTGGAGCGCCGCATGTCGGCGCACACGCTGGATGCCTATCGTCGCGACCTGGACGCCCTGGCGGCGTGGTCGGACGGGCAGGGCGCCATCATCGACACGCTCGACAGCGCGCAGCTGCGCCAGTTCATCGCGGCCGAACACCGGCGTGGCCTGTCGCCCATCTCGCTGCAGCGCCGGCTCTCGGCGTGCCGCAGCTTCTACGCGTGGCTGCTCAAGCACCATCGCATCGCGGCCAACCCGGCCACCGGCCTGAAAGCCCCCAAGGCGCCGCGCAAGCTGCCGCAGGTGCTCGATGCCGATGAAGCCGTGCAACTGGTCGAACTGCCCACCGATGCACCGCTCGGCCTGCGCGATCGCGCGCTGCTGGAGCTGTTCTATTCCTCCGGGCTGCGCCTGAGCGAGCTGTGCGCGCTGATCTGGCTCGACCTGGATTTCGATACCGGCCTGGTCAACGTGCTGGGCAAGGGCAACCGCGAGCGCCGGGTGCCGTTCGGCTCGCATGCACGCACCGCGCTGCAGGGCTGGCGGGCCGAGAGCGGCGGCGCGGCGACCGCGCCGGTGTTCCCCGGGCGCAAGGGCGGGCCGATCACCCAGCGCGCCGTGCAGATCCGCATCCGCCAACTGGCCCAGCGCCAGGGCCTGTTCAAGCACGTGCACCCGCACATGCTGCGGCACAGCTTCGCCAGCCACATCCTGGAATCCTCCGGTGATCTGCGCGGCGTGCAGGAGCTGCTCGGTCACGCCGACATCGCCACCACGCAGATCTACACCCACCTGGATTTCCAGCACCTGGCCAAGGTCTACGATGCGGCCCACCCGCGCGCCAAGCGGCGCAAGAGCGGCAACGAAAGCTGAATCGATCCGCTGCGGCATCCGGGCGCAGGGCAGGACGGGTTGAAGCGTCGGGCACAGACCCCACCTCAGTCTTTGTCACCCCGGAGGCTCCATGGACCCCAGTCAGAACCCCAACGTATTTCATGCCACCACCATCATCTCGGTGCGCCGCAATGGGCATGTCGCCGTCGCCGGCGATGGCCAGGTCACGCTCGGCCACACGGTGATGAAGGGCAATGCCCGCAAGGTGCGCCGCCTGGGTCGCGAGGGCCAGGTGCTGGCCGGTTTCGCCGGTGCCGCCGCCGATGCCTTCACCCTGTTCGAGCTGTTCGAGGCCAAGCTGGAAAAGCATGGCCAGCTGCAGCGCGCTGCGGTGGAACTGGCCAAGGATTGGCGCACCGAGCGCCGCCTGGGCAAGCTTGAGGCATTGCTCGCCGTCGCCGACAAGGACACCTCGCTGATCATCAGCGGCACCGGTGATGTGATCGAGCCCGAAGACGGCATCATCGCGATCGGGTCCGGTGGTTCCTACGCCCTGTCGGCCGCCCGCGCGCTGATGGCGCACACCGAACTGGATGCCCGCACGATCGCCACCGAGTCGATCAACATCGCCGGCGACATCTGCATCTACACCAATCGCAACGTGGTGGTCGAGGAACTGTAAGCGTAGTGCCGGCCGCTGGCCGGCAACCTCGAAAAACCCAATTCATCCGTGAGCACACTCATGCCGCACAAGATTGAAGTTTCTTCCGCCACCATGACCCCGCGCGAAATCGTGCAGGAACTGGACCGGCACATCGTCGGCCAGCACGACGCCAAACGCGCGGTCGCCATCGCGCTGCGCAACCGCTGGCGCCGCATGCAGCTGCCGACCGAGCTGCGCAACGAAGTGATGCCCAAGAACATTCTGATGATCGGCCCGACCGGCGTCGGCAAGACCGAGATCGCGCGTCGCCTGGCCACGCTGGCCAACGCACCGTTCGTCAAGGTCGAAGCGACCCGTTTCACCGAGGTCGGCTATGTCGGCAAGGATGTGGAGCAGATCATCCGCGACCTGGCCGACACCGCGGTCAAGCTGTACCGCGAGCAGGCCAAGGTGCGCGTGCGCACGCAGGCCGAAGAACGCGCCGAAGACCGCATCCTGGATGCGCTGCTGCCGCGCCGCAGCACCGGTATCGGCTTCGATGCCGAAGCCGCGCGCAATGAGCCGTCCGCGCAGGACAACGAGACCCGCATCAAGTTCCGCCGCATGCTGCGCAACGGTGAGCTGGACGAGCGCGAGATCGAGCTGGAAGTGTCGGCCAACGTGAGCATGGACATCATGACCCCGCCGGGCATGGAGGAAATGGGCCAGCAGCTGCGCCAGATGTTCTCCAGCATGGGCGGCGCGAAGGCGCAGAAGCGCACGCTGTCGATCAAGGCGGCGCGCCCGCTGCTGGTCGAGGAGGAGGCCGGCAAGCTGGTCAACGAAGACGATATCCGCAGCGCGGCGATCGAGGCCTGCGAGCAGCACGGCATCGTGTTCATCGACGAGATCGACAAGGTCGCCAAGCGCGGTGACAACGTCGGTGGGGGCGATGTGTCGCGCGAGGGTGTGCAGCGCGATCTGCTGCCGCTGGTGGAAGGCTCCAACGTCTCCACCAAGTACGGCACGATCAAGACCGACCACATCCTGTTCATCGCCTCCGGTGCGTTCCACCTGGCCAAGCCCAGCGATCTGATCCCGGAGCTGCAGGGTCGTTTCCCGATCCGCGTGGAGCTGGGTGCGCTGAGCAAGCAGGACTTCGTGCGCATCCTCACCGAGCCCAAGGCTGCGCTGACCAAGCAGTATGAAGCGCTGCTGCAGACCGAGGGCGTGTCGATGAAGTTCACCGTCGATGCGGTGGACCGCCTGGCCGAGATCGCGTTCCAGGTCAACGAGCGCCAGGAAAACATCGGCGCGCGCCGCCTGCACACCGTGCTGGAGCGTCTGCTGGATACGCTGAGCTATGAAGCGCCGGATCGCGATGGCGAGACCATCAGCATCGACCAGGCCTACGTCGATGCGCATCTGGGCGAGCTGGTGCAGGATCCGGACCTGAGCCGCTACATCCTGTAACGGCACGCAACGATCGGGTGGTAGGAAGAACGGCGGCACTTCGGTGTCGCCGTTTTTTTTGCCTCACACCTCGTCGTCGGTCGGCAATGGCGTTGGCGGTGCGCCCGGGGTGAACACCCCCGGTTTGACGAAGGCACTGAAGATCGCATCCAGCGTCTGCATGCCGTCGCGCTGGATCTCGAACAGATCCGGTTCCAGCATCGCGCTGTACAGCACGCCGGTCAGGCTGGTGCTGACGATGCGCGCCACGGTTTCGGCATCGGCGTGGTCGTGCAGCTGGCCCAGCTCGCGCGCGCGCTCGAGTGCGGCGGCGATGATCGCCAGTTCCTCACGTGACGCTTCGCGCTGCAGCTCCTGCATCGCCTGGCTTTCCACTGACAGATCGTTGCGCAGCATGATTTCCATCATGTTGCGCAGGCGCTCGTCTTCGGCCAGTTCGCGGAAGGAGACCAGCAGCGCCGAGCGCAGGTCCAGGATCGGCGTGTTGCGCTTGGCCGAGGTGGTGCGGCGCATGCGCTCGATGAACGGCACGCGCTCGCGGTCGATCATCGCGGTCAGCACTTCGGCCTTGTTCTTGAAGTGCCAGTACACCGCGCCGCGGGTAAATCCGGCGCGCGCGCCGATCATCGCCAGGCTGGTGCCGGCGACCCCGTATTCATGGAAACAGACCTGCGCCGCATCGAGGATGCCCTCGCGGGTGGCCTGCGCCTCTTCTTTGGTTTTTCGGGCCATTGCGCTGTGCAGTTGCTGGATGAAACCGGCCTGAATTGTACCGCTTTACAAACAAACATGCATGTATGTATATTTGCGCCCCACTGATCCTCAGCGAGGACTGCCTGCGAATGTCGGCGGGTCTCGTTTCGGATATTTGCCGTCATTTGCTGCCTGTTTGTCGTCATTCTTCGCTTTTATCGGAAGTTGGGCTGCAGGCGCGCCCTTTTCCGTCTGCGAGCCCCTACCGCCATGTCCAGAACCCCGTACCGCCTTCTCGCGCTGTCCCTCGCGATCGCCCTGACCGTGTCCGCCTGTGGCGGTGGTGAGCAGGAGGGTCCACAGGGCGGGCCTGGCCAGGTCACCGTGGCCACCCTGAAAGCCGAGCAGGTCGGCCTGACCCGTGAACTGCCGGGCCGGACCAACGCCTTCCTGGTCGCCGAAGTGCGCCCGCAGGTCAACGGCATCGTGGCCAAGCGGCTGTTCACCGAAGGGGGCCTGGTCACCGCGGGGCAGCCGCTGTACCAGCTTGATGACGCCAGCTACCGGGCCCAGGCCAACAGCGCCCGCGCCCAGCTGGCCCGCGCCGAAGCCACCGCCAATGCCGCACGCCTGAGCGCCAGGCGCATCGGCGAGCTGGCCAAGGTCGAGGCGGTCAGCACCCAGGACAACGAGAACGCGATCGCCGCGCTCAAGCAGGCCGAGGCCGATGTCGGTGCCGCGCGCGCCGCGCTGGATGCGGCCAACGTGACGCTGGGCTATGCCCGCATCACCGCGCCGATCAGCGGCCGCATCGGCAAGTCCTCGGTCACCCAGGGCGCGCTGGTCAGCGCCGGCCAGGCCGAAGCGCTGGCCACCGTGCAGCAGTTGAACCCGATTTATGTCGATCTGACCCAGTCCGCCAGCGAGCTGCTGCAGCTGCGCCGCGAGCTGGCCAGCGGCCGCCTGCAGGACAACCAGACCCTGCCGGTGACGATCCTGCTCGACGACGGCACCGCGTTCGACCACAAGGGCACCCTGGAATTCTCCGAAGTCAGCGTGGACCCGACCACCGGCAGCTACGCGCTGCGGGTGAAGGTCGAGAACCCGGACCAGGTGCTGATGCCGGGCATGTACGTGCGTGCGCAGGTCGGCAGCGGCGTGCGCGAGAACGCGATCCTGGTGCCTATGCAGGGCATCGCCCGCGATCCCAAGGGCGATACCAGCGCCATGGTGGTCGGCAAGGACGACAAGGTCGAAGTGCGGCAGGTCAAGGTCAGCCGCTCGCTCGGCGACAAGTGGCTGGTGGAGGACGGGCTGAAGGCCGGTGACAAGGTCATCGTCGAAGGCCTGCAGAAGATCCAGCCGGGCATGCCCGTGCAGGCCACCGAAATGGGCGCGGCCCCGGCCAAGCCGGCCGCCGCGCCGGCGGCTCCCGCCGCCCAGCAGTAACCGGAGAATTCCATGGCACGTTTTTTCATTGATCGCCCCATCTTCGCGTGGGTGATTGCGATCATCATCATGCTCGCCGGTGGCCTGGCGGTGCTCAAGCTGCCGGTGTCGATGTACCCGGAAGTGGCGCCGCCGGCCGTCGAGATCAGCGCCAGCTACCCGGGTGCATCGGCCAAGGTGGTCGAGGACTCGGTGACGCAGATCATCGAGCAGAACATGAAGGGCCTGGACGGCCTGATCTACTTCTCCTCCAACAGCTCCTCCAATGGCCAGGCCACGATCACGCTGACCTTCCAGAGCGGCACCGACCCGGACATCGCCCAGGTGCAGGTGCAGAACAAGCTGCAGCTGGCCATGCCGCTGCTGCCGCAGGAAGTGCAGCGGCAGGGCATCAACGTGGCCAAGTCGAGCAGTGGCTTCCTGCAGGTGCTCGGCTTCGTGTCTGAAGACGGCAGCATGGATGCCAACGACATCTCCGATTACGTCGGCTCCAACATCGTCGATCCGCTGAGCCGCGTGCCGGGCGTGGGCAACATCCAGGTGTTCGGTGGCAAGTACGCCATGCGCATCTGGCTGGACCCCAACAAGCTGCACACCTACAAGCTGTCCACCGCCGAAGTGATCGCGGCGATCACCGCGCAGAACGCGCAGGTCGCCATCGGCCAGCTCGGTGGTGCGCCGTCGATCAAGGGCCAGCAGCTCAACGCCACCATCAACGCGCAGGACCGCCTGCAGACCCCGGAGCAGTTCCGCAACATCATCGTGCGCAGCGCGCAGGACGGTGCCGAACTGCGCCTGGCCGACGTGGCCCGCGTGGAGCTGGGGGCCGAGTCGTACGACTTCGTGACCCGTTACAACGGCAAGCCGTCGTCGGGTATCGCGATCACCCTGGCCACCGGCGCCAACGCGCTGGCCACCGCCAACGGCGTGCGTGCCACCCTGGATGAAATGGCCCCGAACTTCCCGGCCGGCCTGAAGGCGGTGGTGCCGTATGACACCACCCCGTTCGTGCAGGTTTCGATCAAGGGCGTCATCAAGACCCTGATCGAAGCCATCGTGCTGGTGTTCCTGGTGATGTATCTGTTCCTGCAGAACTTCCGCGCGACCCTGATCCCGACGATCGCGGTGCCGGTGGTGCTGCTGGGCACGTTCGGCATCCTGGCCGCGCTGGGCTTCTCGGTGAACATGCTGACCATGTTCGCGATGGTGCTGGCGATCGGCCTGCTGGTCGATGACGCGATCGTGGTGGTGGAGAACGTCGAGCGGATCATGTCCGAGGAAGGCCTCTCGCCGCTGGAAGCCACGCGCAAATCGATGAGCCAGATCACCGGTGCGCTGGTCGGCATCGGCCTGGTGCTGTCGGCGGTGTTCGTGCCGATGGCCTTCATGAGCGGTGCCACCGGCGTCATCTACCGCCAGTTCTCGGCCACGATCGTCTCGGCGATGGCGCTGTCGGTGCTGGTCGCCATCGTGCTGACCCCGGCGCTGTGCGCCACCATGCTCAAGCCGCTCAAGAAGGGCGAGCACCACGTCGCCCACAAGGGCTGGTCGGGCCGTTTCTTCAACGCGTTCAACCGCGGCTTCGACAACTCCAGTGCGAAGTATCAGCGTGGCGTGCGAGGGATCCTCGGCCGTCCGTGGCGTTTCATGGGCGTGTTCGCGGCGCTCGCGCTGGTGATGGGCCTGCTGTTCATGCGCCTGCCCAGTTCGTTCCTGCCCAATGAAGACCAGGGCATCCTGATGGCGCTGGTCCAGACCCCGGTCGGCGCCACCCAGGAACGTACCTTGGAATCGATCGACAAGCTCGAAAAGCACTTCATGGAGAACGAGGCCGACGCGATCGAGTCGATCTTCTCCGTGCAGGGCTTCAGCTTCGCCGGCATGGGGCAGAACGCCGGCATGGCCTTCGTCAAGCTCAAGGACTGGAAGGACCGTGATGCCGACCAGGGCGCGATGCCGATCACCGGCCGGGCCATGGCCGCGCTGGGCGGGATCAAGGACGCCTTCATCTTCGCCTTCCCGCCGCCGGCGATGCCGGAGCTGGGCATCGGCTCGGGCTATACCTTCTTCCTGAAGGACACCAGCGGTGCCGGTCACCAGGCCTTGCTGGAGGCACGCAACCAGCTGCTCGGCATGGCCGGGCAGAGCAAGCTGCTGGCCAACGTGCGCCCGAACGGGCAGGAAGACACCCCGCAGCTGCGCATCGATATCGATGTCGGCAAGGCCAGCGCGCTGGGCCTGTCGCTGGAGGCGGTCAACACGACGCTGGCGGCGGCATGGGGCAGCAGCTACATCGATGACTTCATCGACCGTGGCCGGGTCAAGCGCGTGTACGTGCAGTCCGATGCGCCGTTCCGCATGAACCCGGAAGACTTCAACCTGTGGTCGGTGAAGAACACCGCCGGTGAGATGGTGCCGTTCTCGGCCTTCGCCAGCCAGCGTTGGGATTACGGCTCGCCGCGCTTGGAGCGCTACAACGGCGTCTCCGCGATGGAGATCCAGGGCGAGCCCGCTCCGGGCGTGGCCTCGGGCGATGCGATGAACGAAGTGGAGAAGCTCGCCAAGCAGCTGCCGGCCGGTTTCGACATCGAGTGGACCGCGCTGTCCTACCAGGAACGCCAGGCCGGTTCGCAGACGCCACTGCTGTACACGCTGTCGCTGCTGATCGTGTTCCTGTGCCTGGCCGCGCTGTATGAAAGCTGGAGCGTGCCGACCTCGGTGCTGCTGGTGGCGCCGCTGGGCATCCTCGGCGCGGTGCTGGCCAACACCTTCCGCGGCATGGAGCGCGACATCTACTTCCAGGTGGCGATGCTGACCACGGTGGGCCTGACCAGCAAGAACGCGATCCTGATCGTGGAGTTCGCCAAGGAGAACCTGGAGAAGGGCGCCGGCCTGATCGAAGCGACGATGCATGCCGTGCGCGACCGTCTGCGCCCGATCATCATGACCTCGCTGGCCTTCGGCCTGGGCGTGCTGCCGCTGGCGATCGCCTCTGGTGCCGGTTCTGGCGCGCAGCAGGCCATCGGTACCGGCGTGCTGGGCGGCATGGTGGTCGGCACCCTGCTGGGTGTGTTCTTCATCCCGCTGTTCTTCGTGGTGGTGCAGCGCGTGTTCAATCGCAAAAAGTACGGCAAGAACGCTGGAGGTTCCGATGCGTAAGCCCATGATGGCCAGCCTGGCGCTGGCCGTGAGCCTGGCGCTGGCCGTGAGCCTGGTGCTGTCCGGCTGCTCGACGCTGGAGCCGCGCAGCACCGAAGTCGCCCCGGCGATTCCCTCGCAGTGGCCGGCAACGGCCACCACGGGGGCAGTGACCGCCGCACCGATGGAAGTGGCCGACATCGGCTGGCGCGATTTCTTCGTCGACCCGCGCCTGCAGGCAGTGATCAGCCAGTCGCTGGAGAACAACCGCGACCTGCGCGTGGCCGTGCTCAACGTCGAGCGTGCCCGGGCGCAGTACCGCATCCAGCGTGCCGACCGCGTACCGGCGATCGGCGTGCAGGGGCAGATGACCCGCAGCGGCGGTGATGCGCCGGTGACCGAGCAGTTCAGTGCGAACCTCGGCGTGGTCGAGTTCGAGCTGGATCTGTTCGGCCGCGTGCGCAACCTCAGCCAGGCTGCGCTGCAGCAGTACTTCGCGGAAGCGGCCAACCGTCGCAGCGCGCAGCTGTCGCTGGTGGCCGAGGTGGCCAATGCGTGGCTGACCCTGGGCGCGGACAGCGAACAGCTGCGGATCGCCCAGGCGACGCTGGCGACGTACGAAGATTCGCTGCGCCTGACCGAGGCACGCCGTCAGCTTGGCGGCGCCTCGGCGCTGGAACTCAGCCAGACCCGCACCTTGGTGGAAACCGCGCGCACGGATGTGGCGCGCTTTGCCGGCCAGGTCGCCCAGGACCGCAATGCACTGGTGCTGCTGGCCGGCGGGCCGGTCGATGCCGCCCTGCTGCCGCAGGCAGAGGTGACCGATGTGGCCAGTGTGCGGCCGCTGCCGGCCGGCATGCCGGGCGATGTGCTGCTGCGCCGCCCGGACGTGATGGCCGCCGAGCACGTGCTGCTCTCGGCCAACGCCAACATTGGTGCCGCGCGCGCGGCGTTCTTCCCGTCGATCAGCCTGACCGGCAACATCGGTTCGGCCTCCTCGGAGCTGTCGGGTCTGTTCGACAGCGGCACGCGCGTGTGGAGTTTCATTCCCAAGCTCAACCTGCCGATCTTCCAGGGCGGCAAGCTGCGCGCGAATCTGGGCATGGCCACCGCCGATCGCGATATCGCACTGGCGCAGTACGAGAAGGCGATCCAGTCCGGGTTCCGCGAGGCGGCCGATGCACTGGCGCTCAACGAAAGCCTGGATGCGCAGTTGTCTTCGCAGCAGGCGCTGGTCGCCGCGGCGGAGCAGGCGCAGCGATTGTCCCAGGCGCGTTACGACGCCGGCCTGGACAGCTTCCTGACCTTGCTGGATGCACGGCGTACCGCCTACACCGCGCGGCAGTCGCTGGTCAGCACGCAGCTGGCGCAGCAGTCCAACCAGGTGGCGTTGTACAAGGTGCTCGGCGGCGGCTGGCACGAGCGCGGGTAAGTCTGCGCGGGTGCGTCCGGCCGGCCGCACCCGTGCCCGTCATGGGTCGTCGGCGCGGCCATCGCCGTGGCAGCGCCGCGCGCGGTCCAGCGCATTGCCCGCCTCGCGTGCCATGCGTTAGTACTCGCGGCGGATCTCTTCCAGGCGCTCTTCGTCCAGCTCTTCCAGATCGAGCAGTTCGTTGTTGGCGCCCTTGGTGGCGCGGATCAGCTCATCAAGCTTGATCTGGATCGCGGCGGTATCCGCGTTCTGACTGACCGCCGCCAGGAAGGTCCACGGCGTTCCCGCCGCATAGGACGCCTTCTTGGCGACCAGGTTGAAGATGCTGCGCAGTTTCATGAGGCACGGCAGACCGGGTCCGAGGTGCCTGCATCATTGGTGGGGCGCCGTGCAGGCGCTGTGCAGCCGGGGCGGGTCAGACCCGGGCATGCAACCGCGGGCGCGAGGACAGGTCCTGGCGGCCGGCATGGTAGACGTGTTCCCAGCACTGGTCGACGAACTGGCGTGCCTGTTCTTCGGACAGGCGCGGCATGATCTGCAGCGCGTAGTGGGTCTGGAACATTTCATCGCGCTGCTCATCGCTGGCACGCGGTTGCGTGATCAGCGAGTCGCAGGCGAATTTGATCCACGGCACGTAATGGCCGAACGAGCCCGTCCCGAGGTTGCCGTCGGCATGACGCTGGCGCCAGTAGCTGACTTCGGCGTCGACATCGATGACGGCAGGGATGGAGATCTGGGCGGAGGACATGGTCACTTCAGTTTGGGAAGAAGGGAATCTGGATGATGGCGTAGAGCGCGGTGCAAGCGGTGTCATGGCGATGTGGAGCTGGTGTGGCGGCTTTCGCCACGTTGCTCGCGCAGCAGATGAGCGTGGTGGACCACGCCGAGCCGCTCGGCCAGCGTCGCCAGCCGGTTGCAGACGGCGACACGTTGCTGGGGATGGGACCGCGTCAACTCATCCTGTATCGCCTGGTAGGCATCCCAGAAAGGCGCGGCGTTCTGGTGGCGTGCGTAGTGCACCTGCAGTCGTTCCCAGGCATCGGTCAGCTCGGGTTCGACGGAGGAGGTGCGGCGGGTTCGGGCATGCATGACGTCTCCTCGACGATGGTGCCCCCTGTGCAACCACCTTAAGCCGTTCATGCAGCGCGGTTGTTAGTGCGGCGTGTTCGCCTTGTCCGGCGACCGTCGTCGGTGCGTGAGGGCATCACGCGCAGACACCCGCAGCACAGGGCCTTGCGGCCCGGCCTGCTCACTGAAGCATTCAGAACGTTGCCGTGCCCGCGCGCCACCGTTCGGCCCCGCGCGGGCATCTTCCACGCATATGCGCGCGGAAGCGGCGGCGCTTACTCGCCGATGTCTTCGTTCCAGACCTCGGGATGGGCGCTGATGAAGCCGCCGAGCAGGTCGATGCATGCCTGGCTCTGCATGTCGATCACCTTGACGCCGTTCTCGCGCAGCCACTCGATGCCACCCTGGAAGGTGACCGATTCGCCCACCACCACGGTGCCGATGTTGAACTGGCGCACCAGCCCGCTGCAGTACCAGCACGGGGCCAGGGTGGTCACCATGATGGTGTCCTGGTAGCGGCGCTGGCGGCCGGCCTTGCGGAAGGCGTCGGTCTCGCCGTGCACGGACGGGTCGCCTTCCTGCACGCGGCGGTTGTGGCCGCAGCCGAGCAGCCGGCCGTCGTTGTGGTACAGCGCGGCGCCGATCGGGATGCCGCCTTCGGCCAGGCCCTGGCGGGCTTCGGCGATGGCGGTTTCGAGCAGGGCGGCGTAGTCGGGGGTGGTGATCATGCGCAATCCAGGGACGTGAAGGCCTTCATGATAGTGGGCGGCCTGCCGCAACGGCGCCGGCGGTGCGATAATCGTCCCCATGAGCGAATCCCCCTACAAGACTGGCACCACCCATTTCGGCTTCCGCGACGTCGCTGCGAAGGACAAGCAGAAGCTGGTGGGCGAAGTGTTCACCTCGGTCGCGCGCAGCTACGACCTGATGAACGATCTGATGAGCCTGGGCATCCACCGGGCGTGGAAGCGCTACTACGTGGCCACCGCGCAGGTGAAGCCGGGTGACCGCGTGCTCGACCTGGCCGGCGGCACCGGCGACATCGCCGCGCTGATCAAGGAGCGGGTGGGTGATGAGGGTGAAGTGGTGCTGGGCGACATCAACGCCGGCATGCTCTCCGTCGGCCGTGACCGGCTGACCAACCGCGGCCTGGTCGCGGGCCTGAACTACGTGCAGTGCAACGCCGAGGCGCTGCCGTTCCCGGATGCGAGCTTCGATCTGGTCACGATCGCCTTCGGCCTGCGCAACGTCACCGACAAGGAAGCCGGCCTGCGCGAGATGCACCGCGTGCTCAAGGTGGGCGGCCAGGCGCGTGTGCTGGAGTTTTCCGAAGTCACCGCCGACTGGTTCAAGCCGATCTACGATTTCCACTCGTTCAAGATCCTGCCCAAGCTGGGCCAGCTGTTCGCGCGCGATGGCGACAGCTACCAGTACCTGGCCGAGAGCATCCGCAAGCATCCGCCGCAGGAACAGCTCAAGGCCATGATGGCCGAGGCCGGTTTCGAGCGTTGCCACTACAAGAACCTGACCGGCGGCATCGTTTCGATTCACTCCGGCTACAAACTTTGAGACAGCGGTCCGGTTCCCGCTGAGGGGGCTCGGCCACACTGCAGGCAGGCTGTCGAAGAGGGCCTGCCATGCGCCTGTACCGCGGGCTTGCCCGCGTATTTCCCCGCTCATTCACCGCCAAGCTGATGGCGGTGGTGTTCCTCGGCCTGCACGTCCCGCTGCTGGTCCTGCTGCTGTGGATGGCTGCGACGGGCCACTACGCGCGCGGGGTGATGTGGACCGTGGTCGGCGTGGTGCTGCTGGCCACGCTGCTCGGCACCGCGATCGCGATGATGGCGCTGTACCGCCTGATGGCGCCGCTGCGGCAGGCGGCCGATGCGCTGGAGGCCTACTACGACGAGCAGCGCCTGCCGCACCTGCCCGACCTGGGCCATGACGAGATCGGCCGGCTGCTGCGCAGCATCAACCGCAACCTGCATGGGGTCGACGCCGGCCTGCGCGATCTGCGCCGCAGCGTGTTGCTCGATCCGCTGACCCAGGCCCTGAACCGGCGCGGCTGCGAGCAGGCGCTGGCCGATTCGGCAGCATGGGCGAGCGCACAGGCGCGCCCGCTGACCCTGTTCGTGGTCGACCTGGACAACCTCAAGCCGATCAACGACGCCCACGGCCACCTGGCCGGCGACCAGGTGCTGGTGCGGCTGGTGGAGACCGCGCGGCTGTGGCTGCGCGGCCCGGACTGGATCGGGCGCTGGGGCGGCGATGAGTTCCTGCTGGCGGTACACGCCGACAGCAACGAGGCCGGCGAGCGGGTCACCCGCTGGCTCGCACAGCTGGCGGCACCGGCGCGCGCTGGCGAGCCGCCGGTCAAGGCCAGTGCCGGCGCAGCCCGGTATCGCCCCGGTGATGACCTGCGCGAGGCCTACCGGCGCGCCGATGCGGCCATGTACCGGGCCAAGTACGCCGGGGGCGGGCGGCTGCTGCGCGCCGAGGACTGAATGCGCGAACGGCCACGCATGGCCTGCGCGGGCGCCGGAGACAGGGGGTAAACTGGTCGTTTCACCCTGATCGGTCCCGATTCATGCGATCTCCGTTCCTGTTGATTCCCCTGGCCGTCGCCCTGGCGTCCGGCTGCTCCAAAGAACCGGCGGCTCCGACCGTCGATCCCACTGCCAACGCCCCGGCGAGCACTGCCATGAAAGCCGACAGCCGCAGCCACGATGAAAGCTCCTACGCCGAGCCGGACAAGGTCGTCGTCAAGGACATCGCGCTGGACCTGAAGCTGGACTTCGACAGCAAGCAGATCGGCGGCACCGCGACCTACACGCTGGAGTGGAAGGACAAGGCGGCCAAGCAGCTGGTGCTGGACACCCGCGAGCTGACCGTGGAGAAGGTCGAGGCGATCGCCGCCGACGGCAAGACCGCGCCGCTGCCGTTCGTGCTGGCGCCAGCCGACAAGGTGTTCGGCAGCAAGCTGAGCATCGAGACGCCGGACCAGCCGGCCAAGGTCGTGATCACGTATCACACCGCGCCGACCGCCTCGGGCCTGCAGTGGCTGGAGCCGTCGATGACCGAGGGCAAGAAGCTGCCCTTCATGTTCAGCCAGTCGCAGGCGATCCACGCCCGTTCCTGGGTGCCGCTGCAGGACACCCCGAGCGTGCGCTTCACCTACAGCGCGCACGTGGCCTCGCGTCCGGACGTGATGGTGCTGATGAGCGCCGACAACGATCCCAAGGCTGCGCGTGACGGTGATTACACCTTCAAGATGCCGCAGCCGATCCCGTCCTACCTGCTGGCCATCGCCGCCGGCGACCTGGTGTTCGAGCCGATCTCCGGCCGCTCCGGCGTGTGGGCCGAGCCGACCATGGTCGGCAAGGCCGCCAAGGAGTTCGAAGACACCGAGAAGATGATCGGCGCCGCCGAGAAGCTTTACGGCGAGTACCGCTGGGGCCGCTACGACATGCTGGTGCTGCCGCCGTCGTTCCCGTTCGGTGGCATGGAAAACCCGCGCCTGACCTTCGCCACCCCGACCGTGATCGTCGGCGACAAGTCGCTGGTTTCGCTGGTCGCCCATGAACTGGCACACAGCTGGTCGGGCAACCTGGTGACCAACGCCAGCTGGAAGGACATCTGGCTCAACGAAGGCTTCACCACCTACGTGCAGGGCCGCATCACCGAGGCGCTGTATGGCCAGGAGATGGCCGAGATGGAGCGCGAGATCGATCAGAACGATCTGCTCGCCGAAGTGAAGGACATGAGCCCGGCCGACCAGGCCCTGGCGCTGCCGCCGCTGAGCGAGCGTGACCCGGACGAGGCGTTGAGCCAGGTCGCCTACGTCAAGGGTGCGTGGTTCCTGCAGTTCCTGGAACAGCGCTTCGGCCGCGAGACCTTCGACCCTTTCCTGCGTGGCTGGTTCGATGACCACGCCTTCCAGAGCGCGAACACCGACCAGTTCATCGAGTACCTGAAGAAGAACCTGCTGTCCAAGAAGCCCGGCGCCGTCACCGATGCCGAGCTGAAGGCGTGGCTGGACGAGCCGGGCATTCCGTCGTTCGCGACCAAGGCCCGCTCGCGCAACTTCTCCATCGTCGATACCGCCCGCATCGCCTGGCAGGGCAGCAACACGCTGCCGAACGCGCAGATCACCGGCGAGTGGGGCACCCAGGAATGGGTGCATTTCATCGACGGCCTGGGCAAGACCCTGCCGGTCGAGAAGCTCGCCGCGCTGGACAAGGCGTACCACTTCACCGGTACCGCCAACGGTGAAATCGCGATGCGCTGGTATCCGCTGACGATCCGCAGTGGCTACAGCGAAGCCAACGAAGCCGCCGGTGCGTTCATCGAGCGCGTCGGTCGCCGCAAGCTGATCATGCCGATCTACGCCGAACTGGTGAAGACGCCGGAAGGCCTGGCCTTCGCCAAGGCGGCCTTCGCCAAGGCCAAGCCGGGCTACCACCCGATCACCACCGGTTCGGTCCAGGACATGCTGGACAAGGCCGAGGCGGGCGCGGCCAAGCCGTAATCGCCACACGTATCGGTTGAACGAAAAACGGCGGGGAAACCCGCCGTTTTTTCATGCCTGCCTGCGTACCGCGAGCCGAGCCCCGCAGCGGCCGGCAGGCCCCTCGGCAAATGTCCCCCGTCCGCCGCCGGACGGCGACGGCCTCCTCCTTGATTTTGCCCAGTGGCCTACCGGCCGCTGCGGGGCTCGGCTCGCGGTACACAGTCAGAACGCCGCGCCTTTGTGTGAGAGGCCCTGTTCTTGATCGCGGCCCAGCGTACGACCAACCAACGGCCAAGGCTGTGAGAAGTCCGTCTGCCTGCCTGAAAGCCAGTGTCAAACGGCGCGCACCGCCAGGAACATGTCCACGCAGTCGTGCATGACCTGCTGCTGCTGCGCCGGTGTCAGCGGTGGCTGGCCGAAGGTGATCTGCGGCCAGAAGGCAAAGGCCTTGAGCATCGCCTGCAACTGGTGCGCGGCCTCGGCTGGTGGCATCTCCTCGCGCAGCCGGCCATCGGCCTGCGCGGCGCGGATCCAGCCGGTCAGGCCTTCTTCCTTCTCGGCCAGCTTGTCCATCATCGCGCGCGCCCGTTCGGGCGTGTGCACCAGTTCGGCCATCGCCACCCGGGACAGATCGATGAAGCCGGGGTCGTCGAGCAGGCGCATCTTCCGGGCCGCGAAGACCAGCAACTGATCGCGCAGCGGCCGTGCCGGATCGTAGGGCACGACATCCAGCGCCTGGCTGGCCTCGAACAGCTGCCACAGGATCGCGGTGAACAGCTCGTCCTTGCTGGCGAAGTGGTTGTAGACGGTGCGCTTGGAGACCTCGGCCGTGGCCGCGATGCGGTCCATGCTGGTGCCGGCGAAACCGAACGCGCGGAACTCGGCCACCGCCGCCTCGAGGATGGCCGCACGCTTGCGGTCGGTCAGGCGGGTGGGGCGCTCGGAAGTACTCATGGACCTATTTTACACCGTTCAGTTTACTTTTCGGAAAAGACAAGTAAACTCGCCGGTGTACTTTCCTGGGCACGCCCCGCATGAAACGTCGCCTGCCTCGCATCCTCCTCCTTCTGACGGTGTTGATCGCCATGTCCATTGGCCTGTTGACCTGCGGTGCCCGCCCGGCGGCCGCCTATGACCAGTCGCCCCAGTTCGGCGACGGGCGCTTCCACAACCCCACCGGCAAGACCGATCTCGGCTTCTTCCGCACGGTCGCGGTGATGTGGCGCTTCCTGTTCAACAAGCCGGCCGACGCCAGCCCGCTGGCGCCCATCCCGGTGCAGGCCCTGACCCGCCACGCCCTGCTCGATGCGCCCGATGACAGCCTGTGGCGGCTGGGGCATTCGACCCTGCTGATGAAGCTGGACGGGCACTTCTGGCTGACCGACCCGGTATTTTCCGAGCGTGCCTCGCCGATGTCGTTCATGGGGCCCAAGCGCTTCCATGCGCCGCCGCTCACGATTGACGAACTGCCGCCGATTACCGGCGTGATCATCTCGCATGACCATTACGACCATCTCGACCACGACGCGATCCAGGCGCTCGCACCCAAGGTGCAGCACTTCGTCACCGCGCTGGGCGTGGGCGATCGCCTGATCGCATGGGGCGTGCCGGCGGCGAAGGTCGTGCAGCTGGACTGGTGGCAGGACACCCGCGTGGAAGGCCTGAAGATCGTCGCGACGCCGGCCCAGCACTTCTCCGGGCGCACCCTGGCCGACGGCAACCGCACGCTGTGGGCCTCATGGGTGATCGATACCGGACGTACCCGGATCTTCTTCAGCGGTGACACCGGCTACTTCGACGGCTTCGCCCGCATCGGCGAACGCTACGGCCCGTTCGACCTGACCATGATTGAAACCGGTGCCTACGGCGCGGATTGGCCGGACGTGCACATGCAGCCCGAGCAGAGCCTGCAGGCGCATCTGGATGTACGCGGCAAGGTGCTGATGCCGATCCACAACGGCACCTTCGACCTCGCGCTGCACCCGTGGACCGAACCCTTCGAGCGCATCACCGCGCTGGCGCAGGCGCAGGGCGTGCCGTTGACCGCGCCACACATGGGAGAACGCCTGGATATCCGTGCACCGGCACCGTCCACCCATTGGTGGCGCGAAGGACAGCCGACCGCAAAGTAAGGCAGGCCGCCATCGCGGCGACGCCGGCATGCACCGCTTGGCGATAAAGTAGGCGCAGGCGCCTTGTGCGCCATCGACCAACACGGAGCACGCGATGAAACGACTGATCCTGGTAGCAGCCTGCGCCTTCGCGCTGGCCGCCTGCAGCAACCCCGAAGCCGAACGCCAGGCGCAGCAGGCCGCCGCGGCCGCCGCCAAGGCGCAGCAGGAAGAAAAGGCCGAAGGCGTGGCCAAGCAGTACGACATGGCCGTCGCCGCGCAGGATTGGGAGCGTGCCCGTATCCACGGTGGCTCGCTGCTGGACCAGTACAAGGACACCGATGTCGCCGCGCGGATCGAACCGGGCTACGCCGAGGTCAAGGCCAAGGCCGAGGCCGCGCGCGAAACGCGCCGGCTGCAGGCCCTGTGGCAGTACAACCAGATCCCGATCGGCACCAAGGGCATCCAGTCCTCTGCACAGATCTACAGCAAGGAACGCGTGGACGTGGATGGCAGCGGCGCCAAGCCGGTGCAGCTGGTGTTCCGCGATCATCCCGAGTGGAAGCGGCATGCCTACCTGGTGCTGCAGGCCGGCGATTTCCGCTGCCCGAAATGCCAGGTCAAGGTGACCGTCGATGACGGCAAGCCGGTCTCGATGGCCGCCTGGCGGCCGGACACCGATGAGGCGATCGCGATGTTCATCACCGACCAGAAAGCGCTGTGGAACCTGGCGCGCAAGGCCAAGGTGATCAGCATCGAGTTCCCGGTCAAGGCCGGTGGCACGCGCACGGCCGTGTTCGAAACCGGTGGCGTGGATACGAGCAGGATGCCGCAGTGGTGGAAGTGAGCGGGCTTGCGGCGATCCGTCACTGGGTGTTCGACATGGACGGCACGCTGACCATCGCGGTGCATGATTTCCAGCGCATCAAACGCGAGCTCGCGATACCGCCGGATGACGACATCCTGACCCACCTCGCCGCGTTGCCGCCGCAGGAGGCTGCGGCCAAGCATGCCTGGCTGCTCGCACACGAACGCGCACTGGCCGGGGAGGCGCAGGCCGCCCCCGGCGCCGTCGCGCTGGTCCGCGCGCTGCATGCTGCGGGCTGCCGGCTGGGCATCCTGACCCGCAACGCGCGCGAACTCGCCGACGTGACCCTGCAGGCGATCGGTATCGGCGACGTCTTTGCCCGCGACGACATCATCGGCCGCGACGAAGCCGAGCCCAAGCCGTCGCCGGCGGGCCTGCGCGGTTTCGTTGCGCGTTGGCAGGTCGACCCCGCCCAGGTGGTGATGGTCGGCGACCATCGCTTCGACCTGGAATGTGGCCGCGCCGCAGGCACCCGAACGTTGCTGGTCAACATCCCGGACAACCCCTGGCCGGGCATGGCCTGCTGGCACCTGGCCGACTGCGGGCAGGTGCTGGCGGCGTGGGAAGGAAAGCGGGTTTCGGCCTGATCGCGCCGGACAAGTGCCTGCCGCATGATCGGCAGGCGGTGGACCTCTAGAGCAGCCAGGCATGGCCTGGCTCTACCCTTGATCAAACGTTCAACGCGTAGCCGAACTGCTGCTTGAACTGCTCATTGAACTCATCGAAGGTGAAGCGCTGGTTCTGGGTACCCGGATGCTCGACCTTCAGCGCGCCCATCAGGTTGCCCATGCGGCCGATGGTCAGCCAGTCATAGCCCTTCTCGATGCCGTAGATCAGCCCGGCCCGGAACGCATCGCCACAGCCGGTCGGGTCCACCACGCGGCGCTCGTGCGCCGGCGGGATGTCATAGGTCTTTTCCGGGGTGTGGATGACCGCGCCCTTCGGCCCGCGGGTGGTGATGTAGGCCTTGACCCGGCTCACGATCTCCTTTTCATCCCAGCCGGTGCGCTCCTGCAGCAGGTTGGACTCGTAGTCGTTGACCACGACATAGTCGGCCTGCTCGATGAAGGTGCGCAGCTCCGGGCCGTTGAACAGCGGCATGGCCTGGCCCGGGTCGAAGATGAACGGCACGCCGCCGTCGAAGAACTCCTGCGAATTCTGGATCATGCCCTCGCGCCCGTCCGGGCCGACCAGGCCCAGGGTCACGCCCGGCACATCCTTCACGTGGTTCTCGTAGGAGCGCATCATCGCGCCCGGGTGGAAGGCGGTGATCTGGTTGTTGTCGTGGTCGGTGGTGATGAACGCCTGCGGGGTGAACAGCTCATCGATCACCTTGACCCGGCTCAGGTCGATGCCCAGGCCCTGGAAGTACTCCCGGTACGGGCCGAAGTCCGAGCCCACGGTGCCCATCGGGATCGGTTCGCCGCCCAGCAGGTACAGGTTGTAGGCGATGTTGCCGGCGCACCCGCCGAATTCACGACGCATGCGCGGCACCAGGAACGACACATTCAGGATGTGCACCTTGTCCGGCAGGATGTGATTCTTGAACTGGTCCGGAAACACCATGATGGTGTCGAAGGCAAGAGAACCACAGATCAAAGCGGACATCGAGTAAGGCCTATGCGGAAGGGGGTTTGAGGCCCGTCGGGCGGGCAACGAAACGGCGCCCTGCGGCGCCCTGCGGCGCAAAGGTTAACGGGTGAGGCGGCTTTGGGCCAGAACCCGGGCTGTCCGGATTGGCCTGAATGGCCGTGAAGGCTGGCTTTCGGCCAGATTTGTCCTTGCTCGCGCACAGGGGGATTGCTAGGCTTGTCGGCCTCGAATTCTGCCCATTTTTTCGCCATCCCGCGTTGGGCGCGACACCCCTCAGGATCAACTCCCAGATGTTCAAGAAACTGCGTGGCATGTTCTCCAATGACCTGTCCATCGACCTGGGCACGGCCAACACCCTCATCTACGTGCGTGGGCAGGGGATCGTGCTGAACGAGCCGTCGGTCGTGGCCGTGCGCCAGGACCGGGCCATCGGTGGTACCCGTTCCGTGGCTGCCGTAGGCGCCGAAGCCAAGCAGATGCTGGGCCGTACCCCGGGCCATATCACCACCATCCGCCCGATGAAGGACGGCGTCATCGCCGACTTCACCTACACCGAGGCGATGCTCAAGCACTTCATCAAGAAGGTCCACAAGTCGCGCTTCCTGCGCCCGAGCCCGCGCGTGCTGGTCTGCGTGCCGGCCGGCTCGACCCAGGTCGAGCGCCGCGCCATCAAGGAATCGGCCGAGGAGGCCGGTGCGCGTGATGTGTTCCTGATCGAAGAGCCCATGGCTGCCGCGATCGGCGCCGGCATGCCGGTCACCGAGGCGCGTGGCTCGATGGTCATCGACATCGGCGGCGGCACCACCGAAGTGGCGGTCATCTCGCTCAACGGCATCGTCTACTCGGCCTCCGTGCGCATCGGTGGCGACCGCTTCGACGAGTCGATCACCAACTACGTGCGCCGCAACCACGGCATGCTGATCGGTGAAGCCACCGCCGAACGGATCAAGGTCGAGCTGGGCTGCGCCTACCCGCAGGCGGAAGTGATCGAGATGGAAATCTCCGGCCGCAACCTCGCCGAGGGCGTGCCGAAGATGATCAAGATCAACTCCAACGAGGTGCTGGAAGCCCTGCACGAGCCGCTGTCGGGCATCGTCAGCGCGGTCAAGCTGGCGCTGGAGCAGACCCCGCCGGAACTGTGTGCCGACGTCGCCGAGCGCGGCATCGTGCTGACCGGTGGTGGCGCCCTGCTGCGCGACATGGACCGCCTGATCTCCGAAGAGACCGGCCTGCACGTGCAGGTGGCCGATGACCCGCTCACCTGCGTGGCCCGCGGTGGCGGTCGTGCGCTGGAGCTGGTGGACATGCACGGCAACGAGTTCTTTGCGCCGGAGTAAGCCGTACCGGCCGTGTATCGTGGACGCGCCTCTGCGGCGTGATGCCGGTGAGCCCCGCTCACCGGGCATCGCCTCGCCGGGGCGTTCTCGCATGCTGTTCCCGCTGCGCTGTGCTGCAACGCGCTTCACCCACACTTTTCCCAGTCGACGCCTGTGCCGCCTTACGCCGGTCCTCCCGTAGCCTCCCGCCAGGGCGATGCCGCCAGTCCGCTGCGCCTGCTCGCTTACCTGGCCCTGGCCATCACCCTGATCGTGCTCGATGACCAGGCCGGCTGGCTGTCGCGCCTGCGCGCGCAGGCCAACGTGCTGGTGCAGCCGGTGTGGGCGCTGGCCGGCCTGCCGGGCCGGCTCGGTACCCAGGTCAAGGACAATGCGGCCAGCCACGGCCAGCTGGTCAGCGAGAACCGCGAGCTGCGCAACCAGCTGCTCATCGCCAATGCGCGCCTGACCCGGCTGCAGACCGCCGCGCTGGACAACGCCCAGCTGCGCGAACTGCTCAACGTGGCCGAGCGCAGTGGCCTGGATGTGCAGCTCGCGCCGATCCTGGATATCGACCTGGACCCGGTGCGCCAGCGCCTGGTGTTGGCGGCCGGCACCCGCGATGGCGTGCATGTCGGCCAGGCGGTGATCGACGCCGGCGGCCTGATGGGCCAGGTGATCGCCACCACCGGCAACAGCGCGACCGTGCTGCTGCTCACCGACCCCGACCATGCCGTGCCGGTGACCGTTGCCCGCAACGGCGTGCGGCTGATCGTCTACGGCCGCGGCGACAAGCTGGAACTGCGTGACATCCCGCTCAGTGCCGGGGTGGAAGTCGGCGATGAGATCGTCACCTCCGGACTGGGCGGTCGTTTCCCGGCCGGCTTCCCGGTCGGCAGCATCACCGCCCTGCGTCCGGATGACACCCATGCCTTCCTGGTCGGCGAACTGAAGCCGGCCGCCCAGCTGGACCGTGGCCGCGACGTGCTGCTGCTGCGCCCGGGTGAAGCAATCCACCTGCCGCCGAACCTGCGCCGTGATGCCAGCGAAGCCGGTGGACCGGCCGCTGCGCCGCTGCAGGAGGGCACGCCGGCCGGCACCGCCGCGCCGGCCAGTACCACCCCGGCGGGGTCATCCCCGGCCACGACGGCACCTGCGGCGGCGCCCGCCAATGCACCACAGGCCAACCGGCCCGGTCCGGCCGCACCGGTACCGGTGACCGTTCCGCGCCGTGCCGCAGCCGAATCCACGGTAGTGCCGAGCCATGCTCGGCAGGCCGAACCCGTGGAGAACCGGCCATGAGCCGCCTGCGCGACAAACCCTGGGTGCTGCCGGTCAGTCTGGTGGTAGCGCTGCTGCTCGGCCTGCTGCCGTTGCCGGCCCTGCTGCAGCCGCTGCGGCCGTACTGGCTGGCGCTGGTGCTGGCCTACTGGGTGATTGAAACGCCGGACCGGGTCGGGCTGGGCATCGCCTTCGCCAGCGGCGTGATCGCCGATCTGCTGTACGGCGGCGTGCTGGGCGAGCAGGCGCTGCGGCTGGTGATCCTGACCTTCATCCTGCAGCGCTTCCGCGCGCGGATCCGCTTCTTCCCGATGTCCCAGCAGATCCTGGCGATCGGCGGGCTGCTGTTCAACGACCGCATCGTCAGCGCGGTGGTGCACATCGTGGTGGGCGAGCCGACCCTGCCGTGGTCGTACTGGTGGGCGCCGCTGCTGGGCATGGCGCTGTGGCCGCTGGTGTTCGTGCTGCTGGACGCGCTGCGCTTCGGGCGACGCGGGCGCTGACATGTACATGCGCCGCCAGGCCAAGAATCCGCATGCCGAGGCAGAACAGTTCCGGCGCCGCGCCGCGCTGGGCTTCCTCGGCGTACTGGTGTGCCTGATCGGGCTGGGCGGCTGGTACTTCAAGCTGCAGGTGATGGACCACGACATCTACGCCACGCGCTCGGAGGCCAACCGGATCAAGCCGCGGCCGGTGGTGCCCGGGCGCGGGATGATCTACGACCGCAACGGTCGGCTGCTGGCCGAGAACGTGCCGGCGTTCCGCCTGGACATCACCCCGGACAAGGTCAAGGACATGGACGCCACCCTGGCCGGCCTGTCCAGGATCCTCGCGCTCAGCCCGGAAGACATCGAGACCTTCAACAAGTCGCGCAAGGCGCGCCGTAGTTTCCTGCCGGTCACGCTCAAGCTGCGTGTCACCGATGAGGAGATGGCGCGCTTCGCGGTGGACCGCTGGCGCTTCCCCGGCGTGGAGCTGGAGCCGTACCTGACCCGTCGCTATCCGTATGGCGATCTGTTCGCGCACATCATTGGCTACGTCGGCCGGGTGGATGACAAAGACCTGGAGATGCTGGGCGAGGGCAATGCCGCACTGACCCACATCGGCAAGTCCGGGCTGGAGCGCTATTACGAGCAGCAGCTGCGCGGCAAGGTCGGTTACGAGCAGGTCGAGACCAATGTGCAGGGCCGCGCGATCCGCACCATCGGCCGGGTCGCGGCGCAGTCCGGCAGCGATCTGCGGCTGTCCATCGACGCCGATCTGCAGCGCGCGATGGTCGCCGCCTTCGGCGAGTTCGAAGGCGCAGCGGTGGCGATGGACCCGCGCACCGGCGAGGTGCTGGCGATGGTCAGCCTGCCCTCGTACGACCCCAACCTGTTCGTCAATGGCATCTCGCACGCCGATTTCAAGGCGCTCAACGACAACCCGTCGCGGCCGCAGTTCAACCGCCTGGTGCTGGGCGGCGTCGCGCCGGGCTCCACGATCAAACCGTTGATCGGCCTGGCCGGGCTGGACAGTGGCGTGCGCCGGCCGGAGGACAAGATCCTCTCCACCGGCATGTTCTATCTGCCGGGCACCTCGCGCGGCTGGGGCGATGCCAACCGTGGCGGCCATGGCTGGACCGATCTGCGCAAGTCGATCACCCAGTCGGTCAACACGTACTACTACAAGCTCGCGCTGGATCTGGGCATCGAACGCTTCGACCACTACATGGGCTATTACGGGTTCGGTGCGCCGACCGGCATCGACCTGACCGGCGAGATCGGCGGCATCCTGCCTTCGCCGGCGGCCAAGTACAAATCGAGAAAAGAACGCTGGTATCCCGGCGACACGGTCAACGTCAGCATCGGCCAGGGCGACTGGAAGGTCACTCCGCTGCAGCTGGTGCATGGCGTGGCCGGGATCGCTGATGGCCAGCTGCGCCAGCCGCACCTGGTGATGCAGCAGCGGGCCGGCTTCGACGCGGACTGGACCGCAACGCCGCCGGGCGAAAGCAAGCCGATCAGCCCCACGCCGAGCAATCTGCAGGCGGTGCGCGAGGGCATGATGGGCACCATGCAGCCGGGCGGCAGTGGCGCGCGTGCGGCCGCAGGCGCGCCGTATGTGATGGCCGGCAAGACCGGTACCGCGCAGGTGATCAGCCGCCGTGGCACGGCCGCGGTCAACCCGCGCAGCCTGCCACTGCACCTGCGCCACCGCGCACTGTTCGTGGGCTTCGCGCCGGCCGACAACCCGGTCATAGCGGTGGCGATCGCGGTCGAGGGCGGTGGTTACGGCGGCTCGGCGGCGGCACCGATCGCACGCAAGATTTTCGATGCCTGGCTGCTCGGCAAGATGCCCGACGGCCTGGAACCGCTGGACAGCGAGCGCGGCACGACCGCGATCGGCATCACCGCCTTCGATGGTGGTGATGGCGCGGCCCGCGAGGCCGGCGATGCCGCCGTCGCTGCGCTGGAGCTGCTGCCGGTCGTGGTGGGCGTGCCTGCGCCTGCGCCGGAACCCGGCGCGCCCGTGCCCAGTGCCACCGCGCCCCCGACCGCACCGGAGCGGCCACGATGAAGGTCTTCCTGCGCTGGGCGGTCGATATGGCCGTCCGCTTCAGCAGCTCGCTGGACTGGGTGCTTTGCCTGGCATTGGGCGCGCTGATGCTGATCGGCCTGGCGGTGCTCAAGAGCGCCGGTGGCGACGGCCTGGTGTTCGCGCAGGGCGCGCGTTTCGCGGTCGGCCTGGCCGCGATGTGGGCGATTTCGCGGGTCTCGATCCTGCGCATCCGCTCGGCCACGCCCCTGATCTACGCGGTGTCGATGATTCCGCTGCTGGCCGTGTTCGTGCTGGGCACCGGCAAGTACGGCCGGCAGTGGCTGGATCTGAAGCTGTTCTACCTGCAGCCGGCCGAGCTGCTCAAGGTCAGCCTGCCGATGATGGTGGCCTGGTACCTGCATCGCATGCCGCTGCCGCCACGTTTCTCCACGGTGCTGACCAGTGCGGTGATCATCGGCGTGCCGACCGGACTGGTGATGCTTCAGCCGGATTTCGGCACCGGCGTGCTGATCGCCGCCAGTGGCGCGTTCGTGCTGCTGCTGGCCGGGCTGCCGTGGTGGTGGGTGGGCGTGGCGGTCGGCGGGGTCGCCGCGGCCGCGCCGGTGGCCTGGTTCTGGCTGCTGCGCCCGTACCAGAAGGACCGCATCATGATGTTCATGGACCCGGAGAGCGATGCGCTCGGTGCGGGCTGGAACATCATCCAGTCCAAGATCGCGATCGGCTCGGGCGGCTTCGATGGCAAGGGCTGGGGCCAGGGCTCGCAGTCGCACCTGAACTTCATTCCCGAACAGACCACCGACTTCGCCTTCTCCGTGCTCAGTGAAGAGTTCGGCTGGATCGGCGTGGCCATCGTGCTCGCCCTGTACCTGGTGGTGATCGGGCGCTGCCTGTGGATCGCCTCGCAGTCGCGCGATACCTATTCACGGCTGCTGGCCGGCGCGACCGGGCTGGCGTTCTTCGTCTACGTGCTGGTCAACGGCGGCATGATTTCCGGTTTGTTGCCGGTGGTGGGCGTGCCGATGCCCTTGATTAGTTACGGCGGCACCTCGGCGGTATCGCTGCTGGCCGGCTTCGGCCTGGTGATGGCCGTGCGTCGCCACAATCCGGTGCACGGCGGCTACGGCTGAGTGCGCGCGATGCGTACGCCGCGCACCGGCGGTACGTGTCGGCTAAGGATTGGGGTGCCCACGCGTGTTACGGTCCTGCGCTCGCGCCGGCCCGCATCGCGGGTCCGCTTTCTGTTCGCCGTGTCGCCTCCTGCTGTGCGTCGCGTCATCCACAGGAGTCGTCCGCATGGTCGAACTACTGCAGCGCGCACGCGCCGTGTTCCATTTCTTCTTCCGCACGCTGGACCTGCCGCTGCTGGGCGCCTTGTGCCTGCTGATGGTGGCCGGCCTGGCCGTGCTGCACAGCGTGGACGGGCCCGTGCATGCGCAGGCGATGCGCTACGGCGCCGGGCTTGCCGCCCTGTGGGGGCTGTCGCGGCTGCCGGTGGTGGAACTGCGCGCGTGGTCGCCGTGGATCTACACCCTGTCCCTGCTGCCGCTGCTGGCGGTGTATGTGGTGGGCACCGGCAAATACGGCCAGCGCTGGTTGAACCTGGGCGTGTTCTACCTGCAGCCCTCCGAGCTGCTCAAGCTGAGCCTGCCGATGATGATGGCCTGGTATCTGCACAAACAGCCGTTGCCGCCGCGGCCGCGTGCGGTGCTCACCGCCGCGGTGCTGATCGGTGGCCCCGCCGTGCTGATCCTGCTGCAGCCCAACCTCGGCACGGCCACGCTGGTGACCGCCAGCGGGGTGTTCGCGCTGCTGTTGGCGGGTCTGCGCTGGTGGTGGATGGCCGTGGCCCTGGGCGGGCTGTCGGTTGCTGCGCCGCTGGCCTGGTTCGGGCTGCTGCGCCAGTACCAGAAGGATCGCGTGCTGACCTTCCTGTACCCGGAGAACGATCCGCTGGGCACCGGCTGGAACATCATCCAGTCCAAGATCGCGATCGGCTCGGGCGGCATGCACGGCAAAGGCTGGGGGCAGGGGACCCAGGCCACGCTGGATTTCCTGCCCGAGTACACCACCGACTTCGCCTTCTCGGTGCTGGCCGAGGAGTTCGGCTGGGTCGGCGTGGCGGTGGTGCTCAGCCTGTTCCTGTTCGTCACCGCGCGCTGCCTGTGGATCGCCAGCCAATCGCGCTGTGGCTACTCGCGCCTGTTGGTGGGCACCACCGGCCTGGTGTTCTTCGTCTATGTGCTGGTCAACGGCGGCATGATCTCCGGCCTGCTGCCGGTGGTGGGCGTGCCGATGCCGCTGATCAGCTATGGCGGCACCTCGGCGGTCTCGCTGCTGGCCAGTTTCGGGCTGGTCATGGCCGCACGACAGCACCAGCCGGTGCACGCCACATGAGCGAGTTTGCGCAGCCGCTGCGCGGGCACCCATGGGGAAACGGTTTCAGGTGCACACGTTGTCAACGCGCGCGGGCAAAAGTGAGAAGTGGCGCACAGATATGAAGTGACTTGATCTCGATCAATGGACTTGTCGTAAACGGCCTGCACAATGGCGGCCCGCCAACAACGACGCGCTGAGCCAAGCATCGCGGAGGGGGAGTCTGGCGGGGAGTAGTTGACCTCACAGGCAGAGGGGCGAAGCGCGCGCTGGGGAGATGCGCGCCGCGCCGCTGCCGATCAGGTCCGGTTTGGCCGGTTGCGTCTGCGGGGATGGGGACGCAACCGGCGAACCTCTTGTGGCGTCCCTACCAACCTCCAAAAGTGAGACGTGCGTTGCGAGGCAGCCCTTGCTGGGCTGCCCCGGCCGTTTGGTGGCGGGCCGTGCCGCACACCGGTACCGCCGCGATCGTGGCGCCCCCTGCAGCAATACATGAATGGGCGCAGGTCATGCGCCTGTCTACACACGGCCTTAACGGCCGTGGAGAAACTCGGGCAATCCGTTGAGATTCATGGTCTTAGGGGTTTTAATTCATCCATGACCTGCTAACCTGCCGCGATGATTCGACGCTCCCTGGCCTGCATGCTCACGCTCGGTTTGGTCGCTTGTGCGACCCAGCCGCAGACTCCTTCACCGACGCCGCAGGCCTCGGGTGTTCCCGTCACGCCGGCCCCGGGCAGCAAGGGTCCGGCCGAAGCTGCCCCGGAGGCAGCCGGAGCCAACGCCGCCCCGGTGGATCTGACCCCGGTGCCCTTCGAGGTGGCCCGCGCCAACTTCGTGCGCGATACCGCCGCCCGTTACGGCATTCCGGCCGCGCAGATCGAGGCGACACTGGCCCAGGCGCAGATCCGTGATCCGATCATCGCCGCGATGTCGCGCCCGGCCGAGCGGGTCAAACCGTGGAACGAGTACCGGCCGATGTTCATCAGCCAGGCGCGGATCGAGGGCGGAAAGAAATTCCTCGCCCAGCACCGCGATGAGTTGATGCGCGTGCAGCAGCGCACCGGCGTCCCGGCAGAGGTGATCGTGGCGATCATCGGCGTGGAAACCAGCTACGGCGGCAATACCGGCAACTACCGCGTGCTCGATGCGCTGTACACACTGGCCTTCAAGTACCCGCGCAGCGGCGACCCGGCCAAGCTTGAACGTGAAGTGCGCCGCGAGCTGTTCTTCCGCGACGAGCTCTCGCGCCTGTTCGCGCTGACCCGCGATGAAAAGCTGGACATCACCGCGATCAAGGGCAGCTACGCCGGCGCGATGGGCATGGGCCAGTTCATGCCCTCCAGCTATCTGGACTATGCGGTGGACGGCAACGGCGATGGCCGCCGCGATCTGTTCAACAGCTACGACGACGTGTTCTCGTCGATCGCCAATTACTTCGTCAAGAAGGGCGGTTGGGTCCGTGGTGGCCCGGTGGCCGTGCCGGCCACACTGCAGGCCGGTCGCGAGGAATTCAATCCGACCGAATGGGCGCCGACCTGGACGCTGTCGCAGCTGGCCCAGCGGGGGTACCAGCCCAGCGTGCCGGTCGCCGCGGGCCTGACCGCCACCCCGATCACCCTGGAAGGCAGCACCGGCAAGCAGTACTGGCTGGGCTTCCAGAACTACTACGCCATTACCCGCTACAACCTCTCGAAAATGTATGCGATGGCCGTGTACCAGCTGTCCCAGGCCATTGCTGGACAGGAGTTGCCGCCGGCATGAACACGATCGCACGCTCCAGATGGCTGATCCCGGGTCTGTTGATACTGGCACTGGCCGCCTGCAGCAGTGCGCCGAAGAAACCCGGTGCCAGCAGCGCCGGCAGCAGCAAGCCGTCCGCCGCGGTGGTGCAGGGCAAGGGCGGGCGTCCGGCGCATTGCCCGGAAGGCTCTCCCTACAAGGCGGCTGCTGAAGATCCCAGCACGCGCGGCGATTACCGCGCCGGCGGTCTGTACAAGCCGGGCGTGAATGACAGCACCCCCACCTACATCCCGAACGTGGCCTGCATCCCCGAGCCGGAAGTGGTCGATCTGCCGCGCTCGCCGATTGGCAACAAATCGCCGTACGTCGTGCTGGGCAAGCAGTACCAGGTGATGGACAAGACCCGCGGCTACGCCGAGAAGGGCACTGCTTCCTACTATGGCGCCAAGTTCCACGGCCGCCTGACTTCCAACCGCGAGGTGTACGACATGTACGCCTTCACCGCCGCGCACAAGACACTGCCGCTGCCGAGCTTTGCCCGGGTGACCAACCTGGACAACGGCGAATCGGTGATCGTGCGCGTCAACGATCGCGGCCCGTTCCACGATGGGCGCGTAGTCGATCTCAGTTATGCGGCCGCCGTGCGCCTGGGCATCACCCAGCGCGGCACCGGCAACGTGGAGGTGCGTGCGCTGGCACCGGGGGATGACAACCTGATGGTCGACAAGCCCAGCCGCCGCGAGCGCCGCGAGGTCGCCGCCGCTGCGGCTGCCGCCGCCTCCGCGCCCGCCGCTGCCGTGCGCAGTGCCAGCGAGATGGATGCGCTGGTCGGCAAGCTGCCGGCCGCCACGGCGACCGCCGCCGCCAAACCGGCCGGCGAGAAGTACCGCTACCGCGTGGCCGATTCGGCCAAGCCGGGCAACGCCGACAACTTTGATCACTGGATGCGCGACAACGGTGTGCGCGTTGCCACCGGCAAGCCCGCCACCACCCAGGCTGCCAGCGTCAACAGTGCGCCGGTGGCGGTGGCCGCATTGCCCGCCGCCGCACCCGCGGCGCGTCCGGCACCGGCCCCCGGTGCAACGCTTTCCCAGCAGGTGCTCGGCAGCGTGCTGCTGCAGGTCGCCAGCTTCGCCAGCCGTGACAACGCCACCCGCGCGCTCGGCCAGCTGTCCTCGGCGGGCATCGCCGGGGCCAGCATCAGCGACATCGTCAGTGGCGGGCGCACCCTGTGGCGCCTGCGCGTGCCGGCCCCCGACCATGCCAGCGCCTCGGAACTTGCCGGCCGGATTGCCGGTCTGGGCTTCGGGGCGCCGCAGATCGTGAAGGACTGAGCCTTCCACTGCCCGCGGCACGCCAGCGCGTGCCGCCGCTCCTTGGGCCTACAATGCCCGTTATCCCTCATCCACCCCTTGGCGCCCTCCAGGAGCTTGCTGTCCGATGAAATTCCGCTTTGCCGCCGCTGCCATGGCCACGACCCTGTTCGTGGGCATGGTTTCCGCCCAGACCCCTGCGCCGACCCCGGCACCGGCGCCTGCTCCCGCCGCCGCCGCTCCGGCCACCGTGGCGACCCCGCCGGCCCCCAAGCCCAGCGTCTCCAAGGCCTGGATCCTGATGGATTACGCCACCGGGCAGGTCCTGGCCGGTGAAAACGTGCACGAACAACTGGCCCCGGCCAGCATCACCAAGGTGATGACGTCGTATGTCGTGGCCGCCGAGGTCAAGAACGGCAAGGTCCGCACCGACGACCAGGTGATGATGAGCGAGCGCGCCTGGCGCGAGGGCGGCGCCGGCACCGACGGCAGCTACAGCGGCTTCCCGGTCAACCAGACCGCACGCCTGGAAGACATGGAAAAGGGCATGGCGATCCAGTCCGGCAACGATGCCGCGATCGCCCTGGCCGAACACGTGGCCGGCAGCGAAGAGGCCTTCGCCTCGCTGATGAACAGCTACGCCGCCAAGATCGGCATGAAGGATTCCCACTTCGTCAACGCCCACGGCCTGAGCGCCCCGGGCCACCACACCACCGCGTACGACCTGGCCCTGCTGGGCCGCGCGATGGTGCGTGACTATCCGGAAACCTACGCCTACAACAAGGTGAAGGAATTCACCGTCGGCAACATCACCCAGCCCAACCGCAACCTGCTGCTGTGGCGCGACCAGAGCGTGGACGGCATCAAGACCGGCCATACCTCCGAAGCCGGCTACTGCCTGATGAGCTCGGCCCAGCGGGGTGACCAGCGCCTGGTCGCCGTGGTGCTCGGTGGCGGCTCGGAAAAGCAGCGCGCCGATGACAGCCTGGCGCTGCTCAACTGGGGCTTCCGCTTCTTCGAAACCCACCGCATGTACGAGCCGGGCAAGGTCGTGGCCGAGCACAAGGTGTGGAAGGGCAAGACCGACAAGCTGCAGCTGGGCGTGGCCCAGCCGATGCTGGTCAGCGTCCCGCGCGGCCGCTACAACGATCTCAAGCCGAGCATCGATGTGCCCAAGACCCTCGAAGCGCCGTTCACCGCCGGCCAGCAGGTTGGCACCCTGAAGGTGATGCTGGACAACCAGGTCGTCGCCCAGGCCCCGCTGGTGGCCGTGGCCGCCGTGGAAGAAGCCGGCTTCTTCAAGCGCCTGTGGGACAGCTTCTGGATGTGGTGGGAATCGGAGTAATCCGGTTCGACCGCACTGAAAAAAGACCGGCGAAAGCCGGTCTTTTTTTGGGGTGGGCGATGAGCCGACCAACGGTCGGCACCTACCAGGTGAACCGGTGCGGATCCGGGTAGTGCCGGCCGCTGGCCGGCTCCTGGCACACCGGGCTGGGGTCACGGGGTGCCGACCAACGGTCGGCAGCTACCCGCTTCACGATCAGTCGCTCGCTTACAGCGAGCGGCTGATCGTGAAGCTGCCGAACACCGGCGCCTCACGCTGCCCATCGAACTCGCGCGTGCTGTGGTAACGGGCCAGCGCGAACTTCCAGCGACCGCGCATCACCGCCAGCCCGTAACCGGCCGTCCCCACCACGTGGCGCTTGTCCACGCTGTGGCTGTTGCGGAAGGTATTGCCGTCCAGCGTGATATCGCGGATCACCCACGCCGCATCCGTGGTGGCGAACAGATGCCACGACCAGCCGCTCGGCTTGCCGCCGCGCGTCGGCGCAGTGTTCTCACCGGCCGGGCGCAGCGGCGTGCTGCCGAAATCGTCCGGCAACTTCCAACCAAAGCGCACCTCGCCACCGGCATTGAGGTGCGTGGCCAGATTGCCCACCGCGCCACCGTAGTGGCTGATCGCATCCCAGCCCCAGCCGCCCAGGTTCTCACTGGCGTCGGCCGGCCACCGCCGCATCCGCTCGTGCGTGAGCATGATCACCGGCTCGTTGTGCAGCTGGTTGTCCCAACCCTGGAACTTCTCATCGCCCAGCAGCTCGTGCACCGCGTTCTGGACTTCCTTGCCCTGGGCCCACGGCCCCACCACGCCCAACGCCAGCTGCGTGGTCTGCAACCGGTCGCCGCGACGCGCGTTGTAACCGAAGCTGCCGATCAGCACGCCCGCATACGGCCGGTCGTCCTCGATCAGGTCCTTCCGGGTGAAATCGGTGGGGGTGAAGATGCCCTGGGCCAGGCTGAAGATCATGTTCTGCTGTTCGTACTCGCCCGGATGCAGCCGCTCCAGGTGGCTGTTGACCCAGCGCGCCAGGCGCGGCAGGCACGGGTCATCGGTGTAATCGACCAGATTCGGCGAGACGAAGGTGATCTGGGCGCCGTTGGTATAGCCCTGGTCCTGGTCCTTGCCACCGAAGAGGTCGTTGTCGACGCGGAAATTGACCTGCGGCGGGTGCTCGCGCATCGCATCGGGCCCGCATTGAGTGGCGGCGTGGGCGGCAGGCGCGGCCAGGGCCAGGACGCCGGCGAGTGCGGCCGGCAGCGCAAAGGGCTTCAGAGACATGGGATACCAGACGGGGATTTATTCTTTCTTAAGCCGGCACAGCGTAATCAGAGCGTGATGTCGTGAACAGCACTGCGCACGCACTGCTGCGTATCAGTGGCGATACAGACGTTTTCACGGGCCGTTCGGCGCCGCTGTGCGCACGATCAAGCAGCGCTTGGGTTCGGGCGCAGGCATCCCCATAATCCCGGTCATGGAGATCAAGTCTGACAACCCCGACCACGGCTTCCAGTTTCCCGGCCAGTTCGAACTCAGCGCCATGGGCGCGGCCGGCAAGGACCTGGAACGCGAACTGCCGCGCCTGCTCGAGCTGGCCGGCGTGGATGTGCTGAGCGAGCGCATCAGCTGGAAACACTCGTCCAACGGCAAGTATGTGTCGGTGCGGCTGGTGTTCAAGGCGGATAACCGCGACCAGTACGACGCCGCCCACAACGCCCTGCGCGACCACCCGGAAGTGAAGTGGACGCTGTAACCAGCTGCGCCGCCGCTGCGGCCCCGGGTAACCGGGCGCCGCAACCGGCCATTGTGCGCGACCTCGGCCGCCAGCCCTATGCCCCGGTCTGGCACGCGATGCAGCGCTTCACCGATGCCCGCACCGAGGACACCCCCGACGAGCTGTGGGTGGTCGAGCACGACCCGGTGTTCACCCTGGGCCAGGCCGGCAAGGACGAGCACGTGCTCGCCCCCGGCGATATTCCCGTTCTGCATGTCGACCGTGGCGGTCAGGTGACCTACCACGGCCCCGGCCAGCTGGTGATCTACCCGCTGCTGCAGCTGCGGCGGCTCGGGATCGGCGTGCGCGACTACGTCTGCCGCATCGAGCAGGCCATCATCGACACCCTCGGCGAGTGGAACATCGGCGCCGAGCGCCTGGAGGGCGCGCCCGGGGTCTACGTGGGCGGGGCCAAGGTCGCCGCCCTGGGCATCCGCGTCCGCCGCGGCTGTACCTTCCATGGCCTGTCCTTCAATGTGGCCATGGACCTGGAACCGTTCCGCCGGATCAACCCCTGTGGCTATCAAGGGCTGCAGGTGACCTCGGTGGTAGACTTGGGGGGACCGTCCGGCATGGCGGCCGTCACGCCGGTGCTGCTGGGCCATCTGGCCCGCCAGTTCGGCCTGGCCCTCGAGCCGGCCGCTGAATTACCCGATTTGACTGACGCGGCGTGAACGCCGCCGACCAAGGCCATGACTGAAACCACCGCTCGCATCATTCCCCTGCAGGTCGTGCAGGGCGACACGCCGTCCGCCGCCCCGTTGCAGACGGGCGTCAAACAGATCGGCGGTGACAAGATCGGCCGCTCCCCGGTGCAGTTCGCGGACGTGCCGGTGCTGCGCAAGCCGTCGTGGATCCGCGTGCGGATTCCCTCCGGCAACGCCGTGCAGAACCTCAAGGCCAAGCTGCGCGAAAACCGCCTGGTCACGGTCTGCGAGGAAGCCAGCTGCCCCAACATCCACGAGTGCTTCAGCCACGGCACCGCGACCTTCATGATCCTCGGCGAGGTCTGCACCCGCCGCTGCTCGTTCTGCGACGTCGCCCACGGCCGGCCCAAGCCGCCGGATGCCAACGAGCCGGCCAGCCTGTCCCAGACGGTGGCCGACATGGGCCTGAAGTATGTCGTGGTGACCAGCGTGGACCGCGATGACCTGCGCGACGGCGGTGCCCAGCACTTCGCCGACTGCATCGGTGCCATCCGTGCCAAGTCGCCCAACACCAAGATCGAAGTGCTGACCCCGGACTTCCGTGGCAAGGGCCGCATGGAGCGCGCGCTGGAGATCCTGGCGACCAACCCGCCGGACGTGTTCAACCACAACATCGAAACCGTGCCGGACCTGTACCGCAATGTGCGCCCGGGCGCGGACTACCAGTGGTCGCTCACCCTGCTCAAGAAGTTCAAGGCCCAGCACCCGGAGATCGCCACCAAGTCCGGCATCATGCTCGGCCTCGGCGAGACCCTGGAGCAGGTCCAGGCCACGCTGCGCGACCTGCGCGAGCACGATGTGGACATGATCACGATCGGCCAGTACCTGCAGCCGACCGCGCATCACCACCCGGTGCTGCGTTACTGGACCCCCGAGGAGTACAAGGCGCTGGAGGAGTACGGCAATGCGCTGGGCTTCAGCCACGTCGCCTCCGGTCCGATGGTGCGCTCGTCCTACCATGCCGACCGCCAGGCGGCCGACGCCGGCGTCGCCGGTTGATCCAGCGGGCCCTTCGGGGCCCGTTCTGCCAATCCACTCCGTCTTTCCCCGGCCGCGGCCCTGAACCGCGGATGGCCGCAGGCCTGTGCCTGCCTGCCGATCCCGCCGGTATTCACAAATTTCTCCAACGGCCTCGGTAGGCTGAAGGCCCCGGTGACAAACGCGGCAACTTTCGGCACTGTCGTGGTGTCTGTAATGCACGCAGTCTCTCCCTTGGCAAGGTGCCACGAGCTAGTCCATGAAATTCAAAGCCCCCGCATTCCTGATGGCCCTGGCGCTCACCGCGCCGATGGCACTGGCCGCCTACGCCGATTCGCCCGCGCTGCCTTCGGCGGCAACACCCGACCAGGTGACCACCTCCAAGCTGGTCTACGGGCTGCTGTCGGACAGCCGCTACGCCTACCGGCCGCGCGCACTGGATGCCGCGACCTCCAAGGACGTCTTCAAGCGCTATCTGGAATCGCTCGATAGCAGCAAGCAGTTCTTCACCCAAGCCGACATCACCCGCTTCGCCCCGTTCGAGGCCAACATCGCCACCGCCATCCGCGGCGGCGAGCTGGAGCCGGCGTTCCAGGTGTTCGCGGTGTACAAGCAGCGCGTGGGTGAGCGTGTCGGCTATGCACGCAAGCTGCTCAAGCAGGATTTCGATTTCAGCACCGATGAGAAGTTCGAGTACGACCGCAAGGACGTGCCATGGGCCGCGAGCAGCGCCGAACTGGACGATCTGTGGCGCAAGTCGGTCAAGAATGACTGGCTGCGCCTGAAGCTGGCCGGCAAGCAGCCGGCCGAGATCCGCAAGACGCTGGACAAGCGTTACGCGACGCTGGAGAAGTCGGTCAATGAGTTGAAGGGCGAGGACGTGTTCCAGTTTTTCCTCAACGCCTACACCAGCGCCGTGGACCCGCACACCGATTACTTCACCCCGCGCACCGCCGAGAACTTCAACCAGGCGATGTCGCTGTCGCTGGAAGGCATCGGCGCGCAGCTGCAGCGCCAGGACGACATGGTGGTGATCCGCGAGGTCATCGCCGGCGGTCCGGCCGCGGTCAATGGCACGCTCAAGCCGGGCGACCGCATCGTCGGCGTCGGCCAGGGCAAGTCCGGTCCGCTGGAAGACGTGATCGGCTGGCGCATCGATGACGTGGTGGCCAAGATCCGCGGCAAGAGCGATACCCAGGTCCGCCTGGAGTTCATCCCGGCCGAAGAAGGCGTGGACGGCAAGCACCACACCCTGGTGCTGACCCGCCAGAAGGTGCGCCTGGCCGAACAGGCCGCCAAGGGCGAGACCCTGACCATTCCGGCCAAGGATGGAGAGCCCGAGCGCAAGGTGGGCGTGATCAAGCTACCCACCTTCTACCAGGACTTCGAAGGGCGCCGCCGCAACGCTGCCGATTACGCCTCGGCGACGCGCGACGTGGCCAAGCTGCTGGCCGGCTTCAAGGCCGACAAGCTCGACGGCGTGGTGCTGGACCTGCGCAACAACGGCGGTGGTTCGCTGGATGAAGCGATCGAACTGACCGGTCTGTTCATTGAGCAGGGCCCGGTGGTCCAGGTGCGTGAATCCGGTGGTCGCGTCACCGTCAACAGCGACCGCAGCGAAGTGGTCGCGTGGGATGGCCCGCTGGCCGTGCTGATCAACCGTGGTTCGGCCTCGGCCTCGGAGATCTTCGCCGGCGCCATCCAGGATTACGGCCGTGGCCTGGTGATCGGTGAGACCACCTTCGGCAAGGGCACCGTGCAGAACATCGTCGATCTGGACCGGTGGCCGAGCGGCGAGACCCAGCGCTTCGGCCAGGTCAAGCTGACCATCGCCCAGTTCTTCCGCGTCAGCGGCAGCAGCACCCAGCACAAGGGCGTGGTGCCCGATCTGGCCTTCCCGGCCAGCGTGGACGCCAGCGAGTACGGCGAAAGCACCTACGACAACGCGCTGCCGTGGACCCGTATCGCCGCGGTGCCGCACACCCAGTACGGCAACTTCGGCCCGCTGCTGCCCAAGCTGGAAAGCCGCCATGACACGCGTATCGCCGCCGACAAGGAGTTCCAGTGGTGGAACGAGGATGTCGAGCAGTTCCGTGCGGAGAAGGCCAAGAAGTACATCTCGCTCAACGAGGCCGAGCGCCGCGCCGAGCGCGAGAAGCAGGACAAGCAGCGCACCGATCGCCAGGCGATCCGCAAGCAGCTGGGCCTGGATCTGGACCCGCTGGCCGACGACAGCAATGACGACGGCCTGACCGGCAACGAACGCGACATCGTCAAGGATGCCGCCCGCGAGAAGGCCGCCGAAAAGCGCCCGGATCCGCTGCTGCGCGAGTCGGCGGCGATCCTGGCCGATGCGGTGAACCTGCTCGAGGCCGACCGGCCGCTGTCGGCCCAGGTCCTGCCGCAGTCGACTGCCGCGGGCCGCTGGGCGGACTGACCGCCGGCCGCCACCAGCTGAACAGGTGACAACTCCACAGGCCGCCCTTCGGGGCGGCCTGTGCGTATCCACCTCCTGCCAACGCGCACGGGTCTATCCTTGGAGGCTGGATTTCCGCAGGAGCGGCCATGCGCTTTCGTCGTGTACGTTCGATCCCGCTGCTGGCGGTGTTCGCCGCCTTGACCGCCTGTGGCGGCCGCGCCGCCGACAGCACCCTGATCCGTGAGTCGTTCGACTCCGGCGATACCTATTCGCGCACGGTGCCCGGCCCGCCTGCCCAGGCCTGCGAGGCCGCCCGCCGCACCCTGCTCAGCCAGGGCTATGCGATCGCCCGCGCCGGTGATGATGCCGTGGAAGGCAACAAGAACTTCCAGCCCAGGGATGAAGAGCACGAGCAGCTGGTGCTGCGTATTTCGTGCGCGCCGCGCGGTGACCAGGCGCTGGTGTTCGTCAGCGCGGTGCAGGACCGCTACGCGTTGAAGAAAAGCCCGACCTCGGCCAGCGTCGGCGTCGGCGCGCTGGGCTCGGTCTCGCTGCCGTTCGGCAGCAATGACGACTCGCTGGTGAAAGTGGCCAGCAGCACCGTGCAGGACGCCACCTTCTATCGCCGCTTCTTCGAGCGCCTGCAGCAGTACCTGCCGGCAGCGGCCGTGCCCGAGCCCAGCCCGGCTGCCGCGCCGGCGACCGCCCCCGCTGCGGCGGTGGAGCCGACGCCAGCCATGGTGGTGAGCGATACCCCGGCCTCCCTGCGCTGAGCGGGCGGGGGTGCGGCGCGCCATGGCAGCAGGATCGCGGCGCTGGCGCCGCTGTGCGCTCGCGGTGCTGCTGGGTCTGATCCCGGCGGCCAGTGCGTGGAGCGCGGCGTCGTGCGCGCAGGGCGTGCTGGAAGCGCTGGGCTGGCAGTTCAGTAAGGCGGACGTCGCTGCGCCGGTGGTCCATGCCGGACCGGTGTGCGAGCGCGCCGACCTGCGCCAGGCGCAGGCCGCAGGCGACCTGCGCGTACAGCTGCCGCGGCAGTGGTCGGCGCAGCAGCGCCAGGCCTGGCTGCCGACCCTGTTCGATGACCCGGGCACGGTCTGTGCCTATGCATTCAAGCTGGGCGCGGCCACGCGCCGGGCCACCACCGCCCTGCAGGACAACGACGGCTTCCGCTTCTCGGCCTTGCAGCTGGGCTGGATCGGCTTCGGCGCCGGCGGCGCGCAGGCCAAGGGTTGGGAGCGCTTCCGCAGCTTCGGCCGCGGCTATCAGCCGGCCGAAGCCAACAGCGCGGCGCTGCAGACGTTCTACGATGGCCGCGTGCGCGCCGAGTGCGGGGTCGGCCGCCAGGTGGCGCAGCTGGCGACCCAGCGCGAACTGTATGGCGATGCCGCCTTCGACCGCGAATTCTCCGCCGATGAACTCTCCATCGGCACGTTCCTGACCCTGCACGAGACCGACAGCATCCTGCTGGGCCGGCATGCCGGGGAGTTCCTGGCCGACGGCAAAGCGAGCAAGACCGCGCAACGCGGTCGGCAGGCGTTCGTGGGTACGCCCGGTTTCATCGAGCACGTGTTCGAGCGCAAGTACCTGGATGACATCAACAACCAGGCCGAGAACTTCGTGGTGGTCGATGTCAGCGATGCCGCGGCGCGCGCGCTGCGCGAGCACGACGGCTTTGCCCATTACGACCAGGTCAACCGGCGCATCTGGTCACTGGCCCAGCGCATGCCGGGCCCGGGTCCGCGCCGCTTCGAGCGGCTGCTGATCGAGCGCGATCCGATCTGGCGGCGCGAGGTGCCGGCCGAACAGCAACCGCTGCTGAAGGAACTGGATGCGTTGCTGGACGATCCGTTCTACCAGGGGTTCCTGATTTACGTGCATCCTCGCGGTATACGTCCTATCGGATATCACATCGCGCGCCTGCTCGATCGCAATCCGCGCACGCCGTTCGCGATCGAGCTGGGGCTGCACAATCTGCACACCACGTTGTACCGGCGCTGGATCCAGGCGCAGCTGTGGCAATGCGCGGCAGCGCCGGTACCTCCTGTTACACAACCGCATTCGCAAGCTGAGCAAAGGTGAGTCATGGATATTGCAATGATTGGGCTGGGCCGCATGGGCGCCAACATGGCCGAGCGCCTGCATCGCGGCGGGCACCACGTGATCGGTGTCGATCCCGGTGAGGCCGCGCGTACCGCGGCCGCCGAGCGCGGTTTCGAGGTCAGTGCCTCGATCGCCGAGACGCTTGCGGCGCTGCCGGTGCCGCGCGTGGTGTGGCTGATGGTGCCGGCCGGCGTGGTTGACCAGACCCTGGCGTCGCTCTCGCCGCATCTGTCCGAAGGCGATGTGGTGATCGACGGCGGCAACTCGTATTACAAGGATTCCATGCGCCGCAGCGAGCAGCTGCAGGGCGAGGACGTGACCTACATCGACTGCGGCACCAGTGGCGGGGTGTGGGGCCTGCAGGAGGGCTACAGCCTGATGATCGGCGGCGACAAGGCCGCAGTCGAGCGGATCGGGGCGATCTTCCGCACGCTGGCACCGGGCGAGGACCGTGGCTGGGCGCACGTCGGCCCGAGCGGGGCAGGGCACTTCTGCAAGATGGTCCACAACGGCATCGAGTACGGGATGATGCAGGCCTACGCCGAAGGCTTCGCGCTGATGCAGCACAAGGCCGACTTCAATCTCGATCTGGCGCAGGTGGCCAAGGCCTGGCAGCACGGCAGCGTGGTGCGCTCGTGGCTGCTCGACCTCAGTGCCGATGCACTGGGCCGCAACCCGCAGCTGGAGGGCATCGCGCCGTATGTCGAAGACTCCGGCGAGGGCCGCTGGACCGTGGCCGAGGCGATCGATCTGGACGTGCCGGCGCCGGTGATCACGCTGTCCCTGCTCGAACGCCTGCGCTCGCGCGAGAAGAACTCCTTCAGCGACCGCCTGCTGGCGGCGATGCGCAATGAGTTCGGTGGTCACGCGATCAAGACCACGTAAGCCGGACCCATGCGGGCCGGCGAAGGTGATCGTCCGGCCCGTGGCCGCCAGCGCGTGGATCCCCCGGCCAGAGTGAGTGAGCCAGGGCGTTGCCTCAGAGCGTGATCCGCCGCCCGCTGCGCGCACTTTCCGCACCGGCCTCCAGCAGGCGCATCAGCTGCAGCGCCTGCGCGGTGCTGACCGGTGCCTCAGCCACGCCCAGCATCGCATCGCGGAACTGCGCATAGAACGCACGGTAATCACCGGGCACGTTGTCCACGGTGCTGCGCTGGGTGTGACCCTCGGCGTCGATCCGCACCAGGTGCCCGTGCTGCGGGTCCAGGCCCCAGCCCGGCGCACCCGGTGCGATACCGCGGCGCAGCTGGTCTTCCTGCACGTCCAGCCCGTCTTTGAGATAGCTGCCGGCATCGCCATGCACGATGAAGCGCGGGCCGGAGGCGGCCACCAGCGAGCCGGCGTGCAGGATCGCGCGGTGCCGCGGGTAGTGCAGCACCGCGTGGAAATAGTCGTTGCCCAGCGCGTGCTCACGCTGCGCCATCAGGTCCACGCTGATCGCGCCGGGCCAGCCAAACAACTGCAGCATCTGATCCAGCAGATGGGGGCCCAGATCCATCCACAGGCCGCTGCCGGGCGCATCGCTTTCGCGCCAGCGCTCGCGCACCTGCGGGCGGAAGCGGTCGAAGTGGGAATGGCATTCGGCGACGCGACCGATCCGGCCCTCGTCGATCACCTGCTTGAGGGTGAGGAAGTCGGCGTCATGGCGGCGGTTCTGGAAGACGGTGACCACGCGTTCGGCCGCCTGCGCGGCCTGCACCACCGATTCGGCCTCCGCAACGGACAGCGCGAACGGCTTGTCGACCAGTACATGCTTACCCGCCGCGAGTGCAGCGCGCGCCAGAGGGGCATGCGCATCGTTCGGCGTGGCGATCACCACCGCATCCACCGCCGGGTCGTCGAACAGCTGCTGCGGGTCCGCGCAGATGCGCACATCGGTGAAGCTGCGCAGCAACCGGTCGCGCTGCGAGCTGACGATGCTGTGCAACGCCAGGCCGGGCGTGTGCAGGATCAACGGCGCATGGAAGACGCTGCCGGCCAAGCCATAACCGATCAATCCCACCTGCAGTACGGCGGCCATGGTGCGCTCCAACATAACGGGGCAGGACAGCGTAACGGCTGGGCGCGCGCGGCGGAAATCTGAACGGTTTGGCCGCAAGCTGAGTGGTTCACGGCAGCGTTATGCGGCGCCCACGTCCCGTCCACGGCCCGGCACGGACACTGGCTGCACATCCGCAAAGGAATTCGAACATGACCAACACGACCCGTAATCTGCTTGCTGCTTCGCTGGCCCTGGGCATGGTGCTGGGCACCTCGTCCGCCATGGCCAAGGATCCGCCGAAGACCACCGATCATGCCGCGATGACCCACGCCGATACCCACGATTCGGCTGAGCCGGTCACCGACAGCTGGATCACCACCAAGGTCAAGACCGACCTGCTGACCAGCAAAAACGTCCCGGGTACCGAAGTGAAGGTGGAGACCGTCAATGGCGTGGTCACCCTCACCGGCACCGTAGCCAGCCAGGCCGAGCATGACAAGGCCGTCCGTGTGACCCAGCAGATCAAGGGCGTCAAGCGTGTCGACGCCGCTGGCCTGAAGGTCGCCGCGACCGCCGCCAAGCGCTGAGTCCTGCTGCGCCGTTGAACAGAGCGCGCCTTCGGGCGCGCTTTTTTGTGCGCGCTTGCCGGGCCCGCGCACTGTTCAGTCAGGTGAGGGACCGCGTATTCACAAAGGGGTGGAGTATATTCAGCGCTTCGCCATCGCCGTGCGGTGCGCATGCCGGCTGTACGCGCATGGGCAGGACCGGGTGTGGCACCGAGCTGAAGAGGGACTATGGCGCTGGTGTTCAGTGATCAAATCTGGGACCGCTGGCGATTGCCGGCACTGGCCCTGGCGGCGGTAGCCATCATCGTGGTGCCGTGGCTCACCCTGCGCAAGCTGGCCGATGACAACATCGATGCGATGAACTGGGTCACCCACACCCAGGATGTCGGCGTGGCCGTATACCAACTGCAGGCCGACGTGCGCGATGTCGAATCGGCCGCGTTGACCATGTCCAAGGGCATCGATGCGCCTGGCCTGCGCGAACGCCTGGCCCAGGCCGACGATATCCCCGGGCGGCTGGCCCGGCTGGCCGAGCTGACCCGTGACAATCCCGATCAGCTGATCCGCATCGGTCGCATCCAGTCCATGCTCGAACGCCGCATGGAGCTGGCCAAGCAGTTGGCCCGCTCGGCGCCCGATGCCGACCAGCGGCAGTTGGTGGCCGACCTGACCACCCGCTACCCCATCCGCAACCTGGTCGAAGAACTGCAGGCCACCGAAGAGCAGCTGCTCGCCAAGCGCTCGGCGCTGTTCGCGGCCCAGCAGCGCCAGGGCGAGTTCATTTCATGGTCGGCGCTGGTGGTGCAGCTGCTGCTGCTCGGCCTGGTGCTGTGGCTGCTGCAACGCCAGATCCGCCATCGTCTCAGCGCCGAACGCGCCTCGCTGCGCGCGGCCGGACGTGCCGCGTCGGTGCTGCACACGGTGCGCGAGCCGATCGTGCTGCTGGACCGCAGCTTGCGCGTGCAGATGCACAATCCCGCGTTCGCCGAACTGTACGGGCTGGACGAGGAAACCTCGGCCGAAGGGCTGCCGCTGGACAGCATCGGCGACGGGGCCTGGGCCGATGCAGTGGTCCGCCAGCGGCTGACCGACGTGCTGCTGCGCGGCCGCGAGCTGTGGGATTACGAACACGAACAGCGCACCGCCGATGACGTGGTGCGGATCATGCTGATCAACGCGCGGCGCATGCCGCTGCCGGACAAGGATGATGAAGTGGTGCTGATGACGGTCAGCGATGTCACCGTGCAGCGCGCCGTACAGCTGCGGGTGGAGGAACTGAACCGCCAGCTGGAAGGCAAGGTCGAGCAGGTCTCGGAGGTGAATCGCGAACTGGAGGCGTTCAGCTACTCGGTCTCGCACGATCTGCGCGCGCCGTTGCGCCACGTGGCCGGTTTCTCCGACAAGCTCACCCGCCACCTGGGCGAAGAGGCCGACGAGAAGTCCCTGCATTACCTGGGCGTGATTTCCAATTCCGCCCGGCGAATGGCCGCGCTGATCGACGATCTGCTGGTCTATTCGCGCCTGGGCCGGGCGGCGATGCGGCTGCAGGCGGTGGACATGCAGTCGCTGGTCGCCGATACCCGCGCCATGCTCGATGCCAACCAGCAGAGCGAGGCCGAGAGCACCGGCGTGCCGCACCATGTCGACTGGAAGATCGCGCCGCTGCCGATCATCGTTTCCGATGAAAACATGATGCGCCAGGTCTGGCTGAATCTGCTCGGCAACGCGATCAAGTATTCTTCCAACCGCGAGCCGGCCCGGATCGAGGTCGACTACAAGCTGCAGCCTGACGGCAGCCATCTGTTCACGGTGCGCGACAACGGCGCCGGGTTCGACATGGCCTATGCCGGCAAGCTGTTCGGGGTGTTCCAGCGGCTGCACAAGGCCAGCGACTACCCGGGTACGGGCATCGGCCTGGCCAGTGTCCGCCGGGTGCTGACCCGCCACGGCGGCCGCATCTGGGCCGAATCGGCGGTCGATCAAGGCGCCACGTTCCACTTCGTTCTTCCACCCGCGCTCGACGCAATCAACAAGGGCTCCGCCGCATGACCGCTCTCCGTACCATCCTCCTTGCCGAGGACAGCCCCGCCGACGCCGAGATGGCCATCGACGCCTTGAAGGAGGCCCGCCTGGCCAACCCGATCGTGCACGTCGAAGACGGCGTGGAAGCGATGGACTACCTGCTGCGCCGTGGCGCCTTCGCCAACCGCGACGAAGGCCTGCCGGCGGTGCTGCTGCTGGACATCAAGATGCCGCGCATGGACGGCCTGGAAGTGCTCAAGGAAATCCGCAACACCGAGGAGCTCAAGCGGCTGCCGGTGGTGATCCTGTCCTCCTCGCGCGAAGAAAGCGATCTGGCGCGCAGCTGGGACATGGGCGTGAACGCGTACGTGGTCAAGCCGGTGGACGTGGACCAGTTCTTCGGCGCCGTGCAGACCCTGGGCAAGTTCTGGGGCCTGATCAACCAGGCACCGGAGATCGAGTAAGCCCATGCCGCTGACCGGCCCTGCGTTGGGTGCCCTGCGGATCCTGCTGATCGAGGATTCGCCGGAAGACGCCGAACTGATGTGCGAACAGATGCTCGACGCTGGCCTGGAAGCCAGCTTCGAGCGGGTGGAGAGCGCGCAGGAACTGCGTGAGGCGCTCGAGCGCGCCGCGCCGGACATCGTGCTCTCCGACCTGAGCATGCCCGGCTTCTCCGGCAACGAGGCGCTGCAGATCGTGCGCGCTGCCTTGCCCGAGGTGCCCTTCATCTTCGTGTCCGGCACGATGGGTGAGGAAAACGCCGTGGCGGCCCTGCACCAGGGCGCCAACGACTACATCATCAAGCACCAGCCGGCGCGCCTGCCCTCGGCGGTGGCCCGTGCGGTGCGCGAAGCGCGCAGCGCGATCGACCGCCAGCGCGTGGAAGCCGAGCTGATGCGTGCCCAGCGGCTGGAAAGCCTGTCGCTGCTGGCGGCCGGGCTCAGCCACGACCTGCGCAACATCCTGCAGCCGCTGCTGATCATGCCCGACCTGATGAAGGCGCGGACCGAAGACCCGCAGCTGCACCACCTGGCCGACATCATCGCCGAGTGCGGCCGGCGTGGTCATGAGATGGCCGAGTCGATGCTGTCCTTCGTGCGCGGGTCGCGCAAGCCCAGCGAACATATCTGCCTGGTCCACCTGTTCGAAGGCGTGGAGCTGCTCCTGCGCAGCAACCTGCCGGCCAAGGTCACCCTGCACCTGGAGGTGGCCGACGGCCTGGCGGTGGATGCCAACTACACCGAGTTGCAGCAGGTACTGCTCAACCTGTCCCTGAATGCCATCCAGGCCATGCCCAATGGCGGCCGTCTGACCCTGCGTGCCGCCCCTGCGGCCGATACCCATGGCGACGACTGGCTGCGCATCTCGGTGACCGACGAGGGCATCGGCATGGACGCGGACACGCTCTCGCACCTGTTCAATCCCTTCTTCACCACCAAGGCGACCGGCACCGGCCTGGGCCTGATCTCGTGCAAGCGCATCATCGAGGGCGCGCACGGCAGCATCCACGTCGACAGCCAGCCCGGTGTGGGCACGCGCTTCGATCTGCTGCTGCCGATGCGCGAGATCACCGACACCGCCGACGCCCTGGATGGGCCGATCGCCGCCGGTGCCGGCCAGTCGATCCTGGTCGTGGATGGTGAGGCGACGCGCCTGTCGCTGCTGGGCAACGCGCTCTCCAGCCAGGGTTACCACCTGCAGCTGGCCTCCGATGGCGCGGCCGCGCTGCGCTGGATGCAGCAGGAAAGCATGCCCGCGCTGGTGATCGCCGATGCCGGCTCCAAGCTGCTCTCGGCCAGCCACCTGCTGGGCGAGATGGCCACGCTGGGCTATCGCGGCCCGGCGCTGGTGCTGGAGGAAGCCGATGTGACCGTGCCGCTGGCGGTGTTCCCGCCCGGCATCAACGTGCACGTACTGCGCAAGCCGCTGGAAATGCAGCAGGTATTCCGTTCAGTGGCCGAGGCGCTGGAAACCGCCTGATCAGCCTTCCCACGGAAAGCGTGGGAGGCTGGCCACGGCCTGTTCGAGTTTGTACGACCAGTTGCCGTGGATCTCGGCATACAGCGGGCTGTCGCCGGCGAGGCGCATGCGCTGGGTGATGCGCAGGTCATCCTTGCGGATCAGCACCAGATCCACCGGCAGGCCCACCGAGAGATTGGACCGGATCGTGGAGTCCAGCGAGACGATGGCGGTGCGCGCGGCATCTTCCAGGCGGGTCTGAGGGCGCAGGATCCTGTCCAGGATCGGCTTGCCGTACTTGGATTCGCCGATCTGCAGGAACGGGGTTTCCGGCGAGGCCGCGATGGCATTGCCGAGTGGATAGATCATGTACAGCCCGGGGTGCTCGCCGCCGATCTGGCCACCAAGGATCAGCGTCGCCTGGGTCACGATGCCGTCCTGGCCCGCCTCATGCGTGCTGGATTTGACCTGGCTGTCGAGCAGGACCCTGCCTACGTACTCGGCCACTTCGAACAGATGGCGGTAGGCGCGCAGGTTTTCCGGCCGCTGCTCTTCCACGTCACGGCGCAGCCGCGAGATCAGCAGCTGGGTGGTCGCCAGGTTGCCGGCGGCCATGATCACGAAGGCCGCCTCCCCGGGGAACTCGAATTCGTGCAGCTTGCGGTGCACGCGCACGTCGTCCAGCGACGCGTTGGTACGGGTATCGGCGGCGAAGACCAAGCCTTCGTCCACCTCGATGCCGACGCAATAGGTCATGTCGGTGTCCTATGATGTGCACCCCGATTCTATGCGCTGGCCCTGTTGGCCCGGTGTGGAATCGCCCCACGTACGCTGAATACCATGACCACTGCGCTCCTGAGCCTGGGCAGTAACCTGCAGCCGCAACAGCACCTTCACGCCGCGGTGGAGGCCCTGCGCGCGCGCTTCGGCACGATCGCGGTCTCGCCGGCCTACCGCACCGCCGCGGTGGGCTTCGATGGCCCGGATTTCCTCAACAATGCGGTGGCGATCGAGACCGACCTGCCATTGCAGACGCTGGATGATTGGCTGCATGCGCTGGAAGACGCCCACGGGCGCGACCGCAGCGGCCCGCGCTTCAGCGACCGCACCCTGGACATCGATGTGGTGTTCTACGGCGACCTGATCGTGGAGGGCCCCGGCCATCTGCGCATTCCGCGCCCCGAACTCAAGCATGCTTTCGTGCTCAAGCCGCTGGCCGATATCGCGCCGGCGTTCCGCGATCCGGTCAGCGGGTTGACCCTGGAGGCGCTGTGGCGTGCCCACCGGCAGTTCGGCGAGCCGTTCGACACGATGGACCTGCTGCCCGCGTAATCATGCACCGGGTAGTGCCGGCCGCTGGCCGGCAATGCGGCCACGTCGGGTTCACGAGGAGCCGGCCAGCGGCCGGCACTACCGGGGCGGTCCAACGGGTGTTCAGGACAACGTCCGCCCGCCATCCACGCGCAGGGTGTGCCCGGTCACGAACGCCGCATCCGTGGCCAGCCAGTACACCGCCTCGGCGATCTCCTCCACGGTGCCGGTGCGGGCCAGCGGGGTACGCGCCAGCAGCGCCTGCTGGGCGAAATCATCCTTGCCCTGTTCCGGCCACAGGATCGCCCCGGGCGCGACCGCGTTGACCCGTACCTTGGGCGCCAGCTCCAGCGCCAGCGAGCGGGTCACCATTTCCAGCGCCGCCTTGGCGGCCGCGTACACCGGGTGGTCGCGCATCGGCTGGGTACCATGCAGATCGGTCAGGTTGACGATGCTGCCCTGCTGGCGGCGCAGGTGCGGCGCGGCGGCCTGGGCCAGCAGCAGCGGGGCACGCGCATTGACCGCGAACAGGTCATCCCACTGGGCGGCGGTGATCTGGCCAAGCAGGGTGGGGTAGAAGTTGGAGGCATTGTTGACCAGCGTGTCCAGCCGGCCGAACTGGGCCACGGTCTGGTCGATCAGATCGGGCAGGGCCTCGGCATCGCGCAGGTCGGCCTGCAGCGCCAGCACGCTGCCCGGGCGCAGCATGTCCATGTCGAAGGCCATCTGCTGCAGCTCGGTGGTGGAGGTGTGGGCGTGCAGCACCACCGACCAGCCACAGGCGTGGAACTGGCGGGCGATGGCCGCGCCGATCCGGCGCGCGCTGCCGGTGATCAGCGCCACGGGCGCGGTATCGGTCATCGGGGGTACTCCCTGCTCAGGCTATGCTGTGCATTGTCACCGCAATCGCCCGCGCCATGCATTCCCCACTGCCCCTCCCCGAATCCGACGCCCTGGCCCACAGCGACGAGCTGGCTGCGGCGCTGCGCGCTGAAATCCTTGCCAACGGCGGCGCGATGCCGTTCTCCCGCTTCATGGAGCTGAGCCTGTACGCGCCCGGTTGGGGCTACTACAGCGCCGGTGCCAGCAAGTTCGGGGCCGCCGGCGATTTCACCACCTCGCCGGAAATCGGCGCGCTGTTCGCCGCCACGCTGGCCAACGCGATCGCCCCGGTGATGCAGCAGCTCGGGCCGCAGGCGCGCTTCATGGAGGTCGGTGGCGGCAGCGGCGCGTTTGCCGAAGTGATGCTCAAGCGCATGCTGGAACTGGACGCGCTGCCCGAGCGCTACGCGATCCTGGAACCCAGCGCGGACCTGCGGCAGCGCCAGCGCGAGCGCCTGGAAAAGGCGCTGATTCCACCGGTGTTCGCCTTGGTGGAATGGCTGAACGGCCCGTTCGATGACGACTGGGACGGCATGGTCTTCGCCAACGAAGTGATCGACGCGCTGCCGACGCCGCGCTTCCTGGCGCGCGACGGCATGGTCTATGAAGAGACCGTCGAACTGGATGCCGACGGCGCCTTCGTGCGTGGCGCGCAGCCGGCCGATGCGATGCTCAGTGCCGCGGTCCGCCACGTCGAGCATTACCGCGAAAAGCCCTTCGCCGACGGCTACCGTTCCGAACTGCTGCCGCAACTGCCGTACTGGATCCAGGCCATTGCCGGCGGCTTGAAGCGCGGCGCGATGCTGTTCGTCGATTACGGCTACCCGCGCAACGAGTATTACCAGGACGACCGCGACGACGGCACCGTGCGCGCGTTCTACCGCCACCACGTGCACAACGACCTGTATCGCTGGCCGGGCCTTCAGGACCTCACCGCCTCGGTGGACTTCACCGCGCTGGCCGAAGCCGGCACGGGCGCCGGTTTCGAGCTGGCCGGTTACTGCACCCAGGCCAGTTTCCTGCTCGGCAACGGGCTGGATGCGCTGTTGGAAAAAGCCGATGCGCGCACCGACGAGATCGGCCGTGTGCGGCTGCGCGACCAGGTGAAAAAGCTGACGTTGCCGACCGGGATGGGCGAGCGCTTCCAGGTCATGGGCTTCCAGCGCGATGTCGATTTCGAACCGGCGTTCGCGCTCGGCGATCTGACCTGGCGCCTGTAACGTGGCCGCCACGAACCTGTTGAAGCCGCTGCGCTGGCCGCGGTTCTGGCTGGCGCTGTGGTGGGGGGCGGTGTTGGGCACGATCGTGGTCTGCCTGATCCCGCCGCCGCCGCTCACGTTGCCGGAGAACAGCGACAAGATCGAACACTTCCTCGCGTACTTCCTGCTGGCCTCGTCGGCAGTGCAGATCTACCAGCGACGCGCGGCCCTGATCTGGGCCGCGGTCGGCCTGGTCGCGCTGGGTATTGGCATCGAATTCGCGCAGGGCGCCTTGACCGTCAACCGCATGGCCGACCCGATGGATGCGCTCGCCAACAGCGTTGGCGTGCTGGCCGGCATGGCGATCGTGTTCACCCCGTTGCGCGACCTGCTGGTACGCCTGCGCGGGTAATGCGGCACCGGTACTGCCGCCCGTACGACGCAGGACGGGTACTGCTGCCCGTACGACGCATGACGGTAGTGCCGGCCGCTGGCCGGCAACCTGGCGAATGCCGGATTCATGAAGTGCCGGCCAGCGGCCGGCACGACCGCCTGCGGCTGCGGCGTCACCGCGGCAGCAAGGTCATCTCATCCAGCACCCACATCGTCGGCCGGGTATCGCCGGTGAAGCGCACGCACAGGTTCTGCGTGCCCTTCAGCGAACGCGGCAATGCAGCCTCCAGGGTGATGAAGCCATCGGCGCCCGGGGCGGCCGGCAGCGTCACGCTGGCCAGCGGCTTGCCATCGCACTGCCCGCCGAGGATGTCCATCTCCCCGTGTGCGCTGCGCTTGGGCGCGAAGCGGCGGTTCGGCTCATCGTGGGCCAGCTGGAAGTAGTACGGAATCCGTCCGGCACGCACGCGCAGCTTGGCGATGCCGTCCACGTCCGCATCCTTCCACAGCCAGCACGGGTTGAAGATGTCCACGTTGAAGATCGCCCGCTCGCCCTCGGCCGGGCCGTCGTCTTCCAGGCGCAGCAGCAGCTGGCCTTCGCCCGGGCACTGCGCGAGCTGCTCGTCGGTGCGCGACAGCAGCGAGGTAGCGGTGATGTCGAAACGGCTGGCCGCCTTGGCCAGTGCCTGGCCATTGAAGAACGTGGCCGCCTGCAGCGCCACCGGCAGCGGCTGCTGCAGCGGGGCGGTGTAGCGCGGTGAGCGGGCGGTGACCGCGCTGCCGTCCACGCTGTAGTGGATGTCGTAGCCGAGGGGGCTGCGCAGGGCCAGCGTCGCGGTGCCGGCGCTACGGTCATCGCGGCTGTCCAGCTCCACCTGGAACGGGGTCTGTGCGTACGCAATGCCCATGGCCTGGTATCGCTGCAGCTGCGCCGGCAGGCGCGCCAGGAAATCGGCGTAGTCGCGTCGTTCGCGCGGCGACCAGCCGGTCTCGGCCACGGCGGCCAGGCGCGGGAACAGGTTGTGCTGCAGGCGGGCGTAGCTGCGGGTGTGCTCGGTGAACATGTTGGCCTGCAGGCCGAGGATGTGGTGCTGCTTGTCCTTGGCCAGTGCATCGGGCACCGGCTCGAAGCCGTACACGCGCGCCAGCGGAATCGTCGCCGGGCGGCCCGGCGGCTCGTTCGGCGAATTGGTCTGCAGGTAATCCATGTACATGTCCGTCACCGGCGACATCACCACGTCATGGCCCTCGCTGGCCGCCTTGAGGCCGCCTTCGGTGCCGCGCCAGGACATCACCGTGGCCTCCGGCGGCAGGCCGCCCTCGAGGATCTCGTCCCAGCCGATCAGCCGCCTGTCGTGCTTTTCCAGGAAGGTCTCCAGGCGTTTGATGATGTGGCTCTGCATTTCCATCTCATCACCGGCGCCCAGCTCGCGCATGCGCGCCTGCACCCGCGCGGAGGCTTCCCACTGGTCCTTGACCGCTTCGTCGCCGCCCACGTGTACGTACTTGGCCGGGAACAGCGCGATGACCTCTTCCAGCACGTTCTCGAGAAACGCGAAGGTGCTGTCTTCGGTGTTGAACAGGTTCGGGAACACGCCCCATTCGCTCAACGGCTTGAGCGGCGTGTCGAGGGTGCCAAGCTCGGGATAGGCCGCGATCGCCGCGGTCGCGTGGCCCGGGACGTCGATCTCCGGAATGACCTGGATGTGGCGCTCAGCCGCATACGCGATCACCTCGCGGATCTGTTCCTGCGTATAGAAGCCGCAGTACGGGCGCTCGGCGCCGGTGACCGGATCGCGGCCGCCATCGCCGGCCGGAATGCGGCAGCTGCCGACGCCGGTCAGTTTCGGGTAGCGCTTGATCTCCATGCGCCAGCCCTGGTCATCGGTGAGATGCCAATGGAAGGTGTTGAGCTTCTGCTCGGCCATCGCATCGAGGACCTGCTTGATCTCATCCAGGCTCTGGAAGTGGCGGGCCGAATCGAGCATCAGGCCGCGCCAGCTGAAACGGGGGGCATCGTCGATGCGCAGCGCCGGGAGTTGCCCCTGGCTGCCACCGGTGAGCAGCTGCGAGAGCGTGGCCGCACCGTAGAACAGCCCGGCTTCGGTTGCGGCCTGCACCGTTGCGCCGCGCGCGTCCGAACGCAGCTGATAGCCTTCGGCGCCGGTCTTGAGCGTGGCGTCGAGTACGAAGCGGATGCCGTCCTTGCCGCGTCCTTCGCTGACCGTCACCGCCGGGCCACCGCTGTTGCGCAGCAGGGTGGCGAACTGGGCGGCAACGCGGCCGGCGGCCTGGCCCTGCGCATGCACCGGGGTGGCCGCGCTCACCGTGTAGCCGGCGCCGTCGAGGCGGTCGACCCTGGCCGGTGCGGGAATCAGCATCAGCGAGCCGGGCAGGGCCTGCGGGCCGTTCGGTGCCTGTGCGTCGGTGGCCTGGGCCAGCGGGGCGAGGGAAAGTGCCAGTGCGAAGGACAGCAGCGACAGCGAGGTACGACGGGTGCGGGTGTGCATCGGGTCATTCCTTTGTAGCGAATCGGGTTCCACCTGCGAAACGGGCCCGGAAATCCGGGCCCGTTCAGGTGTGCAGCGTGTTACCGCGGCGATCAGTACTTGAAGCGGAAGTTCAGATAGTACTGGCGGCCGTTGGAGTAGAACGAGGTCGGAATCAACGCGCTCTGGTAGTACTTGTAGGTCGGGTTGTTGAGGTTCAGGCCATCCAGGCTGATGCTCAGCCAGTCCGTCGCCTTGTAGCTGAGCGACGCCGACAGCGTGCCGAAGTCATCCTGGTAGTACGGGTTGGTACCGGACAGGCTGATCAGGAACGAAGAGCGGCGGGTGTAGCTGACGCGGGCGCCGAAGCGCTCGTTCTCGAAGTAGGCACCCACGTTGTAGGTGTTCTTCGACGTGCCCAGCAGGTTGTTGGTGCCATCGGCCCAGGTGTGGTCGGTCTTGCCGTTGGCGTAGGTGTAGTTGGCATTGACGCCGAAGTACTCGCCGATCGGCTGCTCGTAAGCTACTTCCACGCCGGTGACCTGCCCGTCGGCATTGATCGGGGTGGAGATGTCGTAGGTTTCAAGCTGGTTGGTCAGTTCGCTGAACAGCTGGCGCTGGACCACGTCGAAGGCGATGTAGTCCTTCAGGCGCATATGGTACGCGCCCACCGACACCAGGCCGCGCGGCATGAAGTACCACTCCAGGTTGGCGTCCAGGTTGCTGGACAGGGTCGGCTTCAGGTCGGGGTTGCCGCCACCGCCGGTCTTGTTCAGATCCGAACCCCACGAGGACGCACCCAGTGCCGAGTAGTCCGGCAGCGTCTGGGTCTGCGATGCGGCCACGCGCAGCACGAGGTCGTCGTCCAGGTCGAACTTGATGTTGGCGCTCGGCAGCACGCGGTCGTGCTTGTTCTCGAAGGCCTGGCGCTGCCACATGCCGAACAGGCTGCGCACGTCGGCGCGGGCCGGGTCGCTGACGGCCAGGTAGGTATCGATGTCCTGCTTGATGTTGACGTAGCGCAGGCCGAGGTTGCCGCTCCACCAGTCACCGGCGAAGTTGGCCTGCACGTAACCGGCGAAGTTCTTTTCCTTCACCTTCCACTCGGCGCCGTAGTTGTGGCGGCCGTCGGGACCGTCATTGCCGGCCAGCCAGGTCGAGTTGTTGATGATGGCGTTCTTCAGCGCATCCGGGGTGTAGTACCAGATGTTGCGCGGGAAGGTGCCGCCCACGCCGCTGGCGAAGTTGCCCGGGTACTGCCCGGTGGCGCTGCCGCGCAGCGCCGACCAGATGTCGCCCGGGGAGGCGCCTTCCGGCGACAGGGCCTCACGTTCGTGGTCGGCGAAACGCAGGCCGAAGTCGATCGAGCTCAGCGCGCCACCGTCGCTGAAGTACTGATTGAAATCCACCGACGCCCAGTCTTCCTTGTCTTCGGCCTTGACCAGCTGGTTGCCCCAGGTGCCGAAGCTGGTAACGCCTGCTTCGCTCAGGTCGCCGCCGATGTTCCAGTCGACCGGGGAGCCGGCGCCGTGGCTGGCGTAGGACGCGCCGCCACCCTGGCCGACGGTGACTTCGGCGATGAACTGGCGCGGGGTTTCGCCGGTGCCCTTGGTGGTGCCGGCCTGGAACTTTGCGTTCAGGTTGTCGTTGATCTGCCAGTCCGCGTCGAAGGTGACGTAGCTGCTCTTGGCGGTGGCCTCGCGGTAGATCATGTCGTACACGCCGTAGTTCGTACCGGGAACGCCGGTGTACGTCGCGTTGGTGATCACGCCATCGACCACGGTGTAACCCGGATCGGGGGCCTGGCTCCGGCCGAAGCCGCTGCCGAACATCATGAAGTTGCGGTTGTAGTTGTTCGCTTCCAGTTCGGAGGTGAAGCCGCTCAGGCCCAGGGTCAGCGTGTCGATCGGCTTCCACTGCAGGGTGACCATGCCACCCTTGCGCTTGCGGGTCTGCTCGAACAGGGTCGAACCCAGCAGGCCGGGAATGGACAGGCCTTCCAGGTCCGGGCGCGGCGCCTGCAGGAACTGGCCCGGATTGGCCGGGTCGGGGATGCCGGCCACGACCGGATCGGTGGCCTTGAGTGCGAAGAAGCCGCCGGGGATTTCCTGCGCTTCACGGCGCAGTTCGCGCTCCTGGTAGAAGCCCTGCACCAGCACACCGAACGTGTTGGCGTCATTCTTGTAGTTGAACAGCGCCGAGTACTGCGGATCGGTCGAGTCGGCCTGGTCCGAACGCACGGCGCCCACCGATGCCTCGGCCGTGAACTGCTTGGCGAACTGCAGCGGGGTACGGGTGATGATGTTGACGGTGCCGGTGGTGCCGCCGTCCTGCAGCTTGGCCTGCGAGGACTTGTTCACTTCCACCGAGCTGACCAGCTCGGACGGCAGCAGCGAATAGCTCACGCTGCGGCCGACGTTGTTGCCTTGGCTGAGCACGAACCAGTCCGCCGAGCCAACGCTGTGACCGTTGATGAGGGTCTGGGTCAGGCTCGGGCTGGTGCCACGCAGGCTGACACGGTCGGCTTCATCGAAGCCGCCTTCGTCGGCGCTGGACGAGCTGATGTTCACACCGGGCAGGCGCTGCAGGGTGTCGGCGACGTTGTGTGCGGGCAGCTTGCCCACGTCTTCGGCGGTGACCACTTCCAGGCGCGCATTGGCATCGCGCTTGGTATCCAGCGACTTTTCCATCGAGCCACGGATGCCGGTGACCTGCACGGTGTCCAGATCGGTGGCGGTGGGGGCGGCTTGCTGCGCGTGGGCGCTGAAGGCCAGGCAGCTGACGATGGCTGCGGAAAGCAGGGTCTTGCGGGTGTTCATGATGTCTCTCCTCATCACTCGATGGTCGCCGGCGACGGCGTCGGTTTGCTTGCGTCTGGTACGACTGTGCCGCGCGCCTGTTGTCCGGGTGCGCCTTGGGTGCTACGTACTGCGTGGTGCGGTGTCCGCAGCGCCGATTCCGGCGCCGTGGCAGGTCAGGTTTCCGAGCGGCCGAGGTACCAGCTGGCGGCGCCGATGACGCCCAGCTGCCCGTGCTCGACCACCTTCACGGGAATACGTTCCAGCGCCTCGCGCATCGGCCCCTTGTTGAGGTACCGCTCGACGAAGGTGCTGTTCAACAGGAAGTCGCGGATCTGCGGCAGGATGCCGCCGGCCAGGTAGACACCGCCGGTGACGCCGTACTGCAGCGCCATGTCGCCGATCGTGCTGCCGAGCAGGCCGCAGAACACATCCAGGCTCTGCCGTGCGAGCGGATCCTGGTCGGCCATCGCAGCAGCGGTGATCGCATCCGGGGTGGTCAGCGCGGGGGTCTGGCCGTTCAATGCGCACAGCGCGCGGTACAGGTTCATCAGGCCGGGACCGGACAGCGCCTGCTCGACCGAAACGTGCGAGCGATCGCGCAGCATCTGCCGCACGATCGCCATCTCCAGTTCGGTGGTGGTGGCCAGGGTCGGCTGGCCGGCTTCGGTCGCCAGGACCACGGCGCCGTGGGCGGTCGGGATCCACACGGCCGCGCCGAGGCCGGTACCGGGGCCGACCACCAGGGTCGGGCCGCGCGGTGCGGTGGCCGGGCCGGTCAGCTGCAGCACGCCGCTGGCATCGACCTGCGCGGCGGCGTAGGCCACGGCCTCGAAGTCGTTGACGATATAGACCTGGTCCAGGCCGACATCACGTTCGATCTGACGTGCCGACAGTGGCCAGGGCAGGTTGGCGGTGATCACCGTGCCGTCTTCGCGGGCATAGCCGGCGGTGGCGACCACGCAATGGGACGGACGCGGGCCATCGGCCAGGAAGTCGGACAGGATCGCGCTGAGGCCGGCGTAATCGGCATTGCGGAATTTGCGGTAGTCCAGCAGCTGGACCGGATGGGCCGGATCGGCACTGGCCTGGACCCGGCCAACCCGCACATGCGTGCCACCCACGTCGGCGGCCAGGAACGGTGGCATCGCGGCGGGCGGGGCATGGGCCGGAACAGCGTGGGCGGCTATGGTCACACGGACTCCATCGGTTGGGCGTGGCCAGGGCTGACCCGGCGATTGAGGCGGAGTCTGTAATCGTTCTGACAACGATGTCAACGATAACCTCACACTTTCGATGCTGCGCCGCAACGCGGGTTTGCGCGGGAAAACGTTTTCATCACGCTGCCGTCATGTTTTCGCAAACTGCCGTGAATAGGGCCTTGGCTCCGGTCACGGCCAGCGCTGCCGCCAGATTGCGCAGGTGCAGCAAAAGAAAATGCGCGGTCCCGGCGTGAACCAGTTGTTGACAAACCCGGCGGCGGCAACGAATAAATGTGACAACGTTGTTCCCAGCCACTCTTCCGACGCCGCTCCGGTGCCGTCGATGCAGGAGCCTCCTTGATGTCTGCCGTGCCTGCTGCCTCCGCGCGTTCGAGCGTGCTTACCTCGATCCTGATCATCGGCGTGCTGTTCTTCCTGATCGGCTTCTTCACCTGGCTCAACGGGCCCTTGATCACCTTCGTCAAGCTGGCCTTCGAGCTGGACGAGGTCGGCGCCTTCCTGGTGCTGATGGTCTTCTACCTGTCGTACTTCTTCCTGGCGCTGCCGGCCTCGTGGATCCTCAAGCGCACCGGCATGAAGAAGGGCCTGAGCCTGAGCCTGCTGGTGATGGCGGCCGGCGCGGTGGTGTTCGCCCACTTCGCGCAGCAGCGCTGGTATCCAGGCGCACTCAGCGGCCTGTTCGTCATCGGCAGTGGCCTGGCCCTGCTGCAGACGGCGGTCAATCCGTACATCAGCATCCTTGGCCCGATCGAGACCGCGGCCCGGCGCATCGCGCTGATGGGTATCTGCAACAAGATCGCCGGCATGCTCGCGCCGGTGCTGATCGGTACGCTGGTGCTGCACGGCATCGGCGATCTGGATGCCCAGGTGAAGGTCGCCGACGCAGCGGCCAAGACCGTCCTGCTCAACGACTTCGCCGCCAAGATCCAGCTGCCGTACATGGCCATGGCCGGGCTGCTGGTGGTGCTGGCGGTGGGCGTGCTGTTCTCGCCGCTGCCCGAGTTGAAGACCTCCGAAGCCAACGCCACGCCGGCCCGCGCGCCGGGGGTGGCCGAGCGCACCAGCATCTTCCAGTTCCCGCACCTCTGGCTGGGCGTGCTGTGCCTGTTCGTCTATGTCGGCGTGGAAGTGATGGCCGGCGATGCGATCGGCACTTACGGCCATGGCTTCGACCTGCCGCTGGACCAGACCAAGATGTTCACCTCGATCACCCTGGGCGCGATGCTCATCGGTTATCTGGCCGGCCTGGCCTTGATCCCGCACCTGGTTTCGCAGTCGCGCTACCTGAGCATTTCCGCCGTACTCGGCGTGGTGTTCTGCATCGGCGCGCTGTTCACCCACGGCTACGTGTCGGTGGGCTTCGTGGCGGCCCTGGGCTTTGCCAACGCGATGATGTGGCCGGCCATCTTCCCGCTGGCCATCCGCGGGCTGGGCCGTTTCACCGAGACCGGCTCGGCCCTGCTGGTGATGGCCATCGCCGGTGGCGCGATCATTCCCCAGCTGTTTGCGGTGCTCAAACAGCACTTCGACTTCCAGTGGGTATTCGCCGGCCTGATGGTGCCCTGCTACCTGTACATCCTGTTCTATTCGATGCGCGGCCACCGCGTCGGGCTGTCCCGCGACGGGCAGTGATCGGCGATCATGGACGCTCAACCGGTCAGCCAGGAAAAAACGATGCGCAGAGCGACCATCAAGGATGTCGCCGAACGGGCCAAGGTATCGCTGAAGACGGTCTCACGGGTGATCAACAACGAGCCCTCGGTGATGCAGGCCACCCGCGCCCGGGTGCTGCGCGCGATCGCCGAGCTGGATTACGAGCCCGATCCGGCCGCGCGCAACCTGCGCACCGGCACCACGCTGGTGGTCGGGCTGGTCTACGACAACCCCAACCCGTACCACATCATCGGCGTGCAGAACGGCGTGCTCGCCGCGTGCCGTGAAACCGGGTTCGGGCTGCAGATCCACCCCTGCGACTCCAGCTCGCCGATGCTGGCCGAAGAGCTGGCCGACTGGGTGCAGCGCTCGCGCCTTGCCGGGCTGGTGCTGACCGCGCCGATGTCCGAGCGCAAGGATCTGGTGGCTGCGCTCACCGCGCGCGGAATCAAGCTGGTGCGCATCATCGCCGCCACCGCCGATCCCGAAGATGGTGCCTGCGTGTTCGTTGACGACCGCGAGGCCGCCTATGAAATCACCGAGCACCTGATCCAGCTCGGTCACCAGCGCATCGGTTTCCTCTGGGGCGGCACTTCGCACCGCTCCAGTGGCGAGCGCTATGCCGGCTATGAAGCGGCGCTGCGCGATTACGGCATGACCATCGACAAGCACCTGGTGGTGCAGGGCGATTACACCTTCGATGACGGCTTCCGTGGGGCGCGCCGCCTGCTGGCGCTGCGCGAACCGCCCACCGCCATCTTCGGCTCCAACGATGAAATCGCCGCCGGCGTGCTGGCCGCCGCCAAGTCCACCGGCATGAACGTGCCCTACGACCTGTCCATCGCCGGCTTCGAGGACAGTCCGTTCTCGCGCCAGTCCTGGCCGCCGCTGACCACCGCCAAGCAGGCCACCGAAGACATCGCCCGGCATGCCGCGCGCCTGCTGATCGCGCAGTTGCGCAGCGATGCCTACGACGACGCGCCACTGCAGCTGCAGAACCAGGGCTTCGTGCCGCAGCTGGTGGTGCGCGGCTCCACCGCGCCGATGCGCCCGCAGGGTGCACGGCTTCCCTCTCCTGAAACGACCTGAGTCCCCATGTCCCTGCCTGCTCCCCACGACACCCTGATGTACCGCGAAGCCGCCGAGGCTGCCGATGTGATCGCCGCGCAGTTCGCACGCAACCAGGTGGCCGTGGAGACGCTGGCCGCCAGCCTGCGCGCGGCGCCGCCGCCGTTCGTGGTGACCTGCGCACGTGGCAGCTCCGACCACGCCGCCACCTACGCCAAGTACCTGCTGGAAACGCGCCTCGGGCTGGTGACCGCCTCGGCCTCGCCGTCGGTCGGCTCGGTCTACGAAGCGCCATTGAAGCTGCGCGGCGCGCTGTACATCGTGATTTCGCAGTCGGGCAAGAGCCCGGACCTGCTGCGCAATGCCGAAGCCGCACGTGCGGCCGGCGCGCGCGTGGTGGCACTGGTCAATGTCGAAGATTCGCCGCTGGCGCAGCTGGCCGAGACGGTGATCCCGCTGGGCGCCGGTGCCGAGCGCAGCGTGGCAGCGACCAAGAGCTACCTGGCCTCGCTGTCGGCCATTCTGCAACTGGTCGCGTACTGGACCCAGGACGTGGGCCTTATCGCTTCGCTGCGTGCGCTGCCCGATGCCCTGCGCGAGGCCTGGAACAACGATTGGTCGTCGCTGACCGAGGGCCTGGTGCCGGCCCACAACCTGTTCGTGCTGGGGCGTGGCCTGGGCCTGGCCGCCGCGCAGGAAGCAGCGCTGAAGTTCAAGGAAACCTGCGGCCTGCACGCCGAGGCCTACAGCTCGGCCGAGGTCAAGCACGGGCCGATGGCACTGGTCGGCCCGGGCTTCCCGGTGCTGGCCTTTGCCCAGCCGGATGAAACCGGCGCCGGTACCCGCGCGGTGCTGAGCGAGTTCGCTGCGCGCGATGCACAGGTGTGGCTGGCCGATGTCGGCGGCGATCTGCCGCTGCCGGTCGCCCCGCACCCGGCGTGCGCGCCACTGCTGACCATCCAGAGCTTCTACCGCGCGATCAACGCGCTGGCGCTGCGCCGCGGCCACAACCCCGACCTGCCGCCGCATCTGAACAAGGTGACGGAAACCGTCTGATGAAAACTGTCCTGCGCAACGCGCGCATCCTGGCTGGCGACGACTTCCGCGACGACCTGGCGCTGGTGATCGAGAGTGGCCGGATCACCGCGCTGGTATCCGATGCCGCACCGATGCTCGGCCAGGCCGACGAGCAGGTGGACCTGGGCGGTGGCTGGCTGCTGCCAGGCTTCATCGATGCCCAGGTCAACGGTGGCGGCGGCGTGCTGTTCAACAACAGCCCCGATGTCGCCACGCTGCGCACGCTGGCCCAGGCGCACCGCCGTTTCGGCACCACCGGCCTGCTGCCGACCCTGATCAGCGACGATGTGCAGGTGATGCGTGCGGCGATCGCTGCGACCCGCCAGGCCATCAGCGAAGGCGTACCGGGCGTGCTCGGTATCCATCTGGAAGGCCCGTACATCGCGCCGGCCCGCAAGGGCACGCACGATGCGAACAAGTTCCGCGTGCCCGATGCTGCGGAGATCGCGCTGGCCGCCTCGCTGGACAATGGCGTCACCCTGGTGACGCTGGCACCCGAGCGCGTGCCGCTGGAGAGCATTCGCGCGCTGGTCGAGCGTGGCGTGGTCGTGGCGGCCGGCCACACCGCGGCCAGTTACGAAGAAGCGCGTGCGGGCCTGGAGGCCGGCATCCGTGGGTTCACCCATCTGTACAACGCGATGTCACCGCTGACCGGTCGCGAGCCGGGCGCGGTGGGTGCTGCACTGGAAGATCGCGACAGCTGGGTCGGCATCATCGCCGACGGCGTGCACGTGCACCCGGCCAGCCTGCGCGTGGCGCTGGCGACCAAGCCCCGCGGCAAGGTCATGCTGGTCACCGATGCGATGCCGCCGGTGGGTGCGGAAGACCCCAGCTACGAACTGTATGGCGAGGTCATCACCGCCATCGACGGCGTGGTGCGCAATGCGGCCGGCTCGCTGGCCGGCTCGGCGCTGGACATGGCCACGGCGGTGCGCAACAGCGTGCAGCTGCTGGGCGTGTCGCTGGCGGAAGCCGCGCGCATGGCCTCGACCTATCCGGCGCAGTTCCTGAATCTGGATGACCGTTACGGACACATCGCCGAAGGTCATCACGCCGATCTGGTCCTGCTCGATGATGCCCTGCAGGTGCGCAGCACCTGGATCGCCGGGCAGCGCGAAGACACATGAGTGCCGCGCCGCCGGGACGGATGGGCTCGATCGACGCGCTGCGCGGCCTGACCGTCGCAGCGATGCTGCTGGTCAACAACCCGGGCGACTGGAGTCATGTCTACGCGCCGCTGCTGCATGCGCAGTGGCATGGCTTCACCCCGACCGACCTGATCTTCCCGTTGTTCCTGTTCATCGCCGGCGTCTCGATGGCCTTCAGCCTGGCGCCACGCGCGACCAACCCGGCCGCGCGCCCGGCGCTGGTGCGTGGCGTGCTGCAGCGCGCGCTGCGCATCCTGATCGCCGGGGCGTTGCTGCACCTGCTGGCGTGGTGGCTGTTCGAACTGCCGGCGTATCGCCTGTGGGGTGTGCTGCAGCGGATCGCCCTGTGCGTGGCCGTGGTCGGTGTGCTGGCCATCGGCACCCGCGCACGCACGCAGTGGATGGTGCTGCTGGGCGTGTTGGCGGGCTATGCACTGGTCCTGCTGGGAGCCGAGTCGCTGGCCCCGTGGCAGAACCCGGCCAGTCGCCTGGATACCGTGCTGTTCGCACCGTTCCTGTACCGGTACGACGCGCTGACCGGCCTGGGCCATGATCCCGAAGGCCTGCTCAGCAGCGCAGGGGCGATCGCCACCACCTTGCTGGGGTTGATCGCGGGGGGCTGGCTGCGCGCCGGCAGGCTGCGCGCGTTGGGCGGCCTGGCGCTGGCCTGCCTGGTGCTGGGCCTGCTCTGCACCCCGTTGCTGCCGTTGAACAAGCAGTTGTGGACCCCCAGCTTCGTGCTGTGGAGCGGTGGGCTGTCGGTGGCGGCACTGCTGCTGGCGCATCAACTGGTCGATCGTGCCGGCCTGCCGGCACTGGGCCGGCGCTTCGGTGTCAACGCCATCGCCGCCTACGTCGGGTCCTCGGTGATGGCCCTGCTGCTGATCGCCAGCGGGGCATGGGCGTGGTTGTACCAGGGCATTTCGGCGCTGCTGCCGGCCACACCCGCGCTGGCCTCGCTGCTGTGCGCGCTGTTGTTCGTGACGGTGTGGTGGTTCGTGGTGTGGGCATTGGACAGCCGCCGCATCTACCTGAAAATCTAGCGCCGACGCTCACCTTTTACCCGGCCATCACGTTGCAGCAGTAAGAGTACGGTCGCCGGTCTGCGTTGAAGCACTGGGGCCGTTGCCTTACTCCCCTCTTGTTGAACAGGGAAGGTGTATGCGCTCCATGCCCGCTTCGCCGTCACGCACTGTGCTGGCCGTCCGTATTTCGCAGTGGTTGCGCCGAGGCTGTGGAGGGGCACTGGGCACGGTCCTGCTCGCCGGTGCCGCGCCAGCCTGGGCGGGGTGCGACAACCCCGCTCCCGGCCAGGACCAGACGGTGACCTGCTCGGCGGCAGCGCCCAATCCGGACCCGGTCGCGATCGTCACCGCTGCCGGTGCGTCCAACACCACCATCAACGTGCTGGCCAACGCGCAGCTCGCGGTCGCCAGCGGCAACGCGATCACCGTGCAGACCGGCAGCGGCCACGTCATCAACAACACCGGCAGCATCATCGCCAACGCCGGCCGCGCCCTGCAGCTCAACGGCGCCACTTACCTGGTCAACCGCGGCACGATCAGCGGCAGTACCGGCGGCGTCGTGTCCGGTGCGGGCAACGACCGCATCGACATGCTCGGCGGCAGCATCCAGGGCGGCGTGCTGCAGGGCGCAGGCAACGACGCGCTGGTGATCCGCGACGGCGTGATCGACAGCGTCGACCAGGGCGATGGGCAGGACAGCCTGGAGATCAGCGGCGGCAGCGTCACCGGCACCGTGCAGCAGGGCTCGGGCATCGATACCTTCCTGATGACCGGCGGCAGCATCGGCGCGCTGCTGCAGGGCGATGCCCTGGACCGCTTCCGCATGACCGGCGGGCGCATCGTCGGTGCATTCGACGATGGCGACTACGCCGAGATGACCGGCGGTCGCATCGGCCGGGTCAACATGAAGCTCGACGACAACACCTTCCTGATGTCCGGCGGCACCATCGACGGCAACCTCGTCACCGGTTTCGGCCGCGACACCATCGTGCTGTCGGACGGGTACATCGGCGGCAACATCAGCGTCAGCGGTGGCGACGATGCGGTCACCATCACCGGCGGCACCGTGCGCGGCGAGATCCGCCTGAGCTTCGGCAACGACAGCCTCACGTGGAACGGCGGCGGCGTGGTGCACGGGGCGATCGACTTCGGCGAAGGCGATGATGTCGCGCAGCTGAGCAACCTCAACAACGCCCACCTGGGCGCGCTGCCGTCTTTCGATGGCGGGCTGGGCAACGACGTGCTCGGCCTGGACAACGTCAAGACCAGTGGCGTGGCGCGCTTCACCAACTGGGAACAGGTGGCCCTGCGCGACGATACCCAGCTGACGTTCGATGGCACGTGGGTGCTGGGCGACAGCGGCAGCGGCACGGGCAGCCTGGACATCGATGCCACCAGCGCGGTGTTCGGGGGCGGCAGCAACGGCGTCCTCGCCCCGTTCGTGGCCGGGCAGCTGGCCACGCTCACCAATGCCGGCCGCATCGACCTCAGCAATGGGGGCGGCGTCGGCGATACCTTCACCGTGGTGGGCAACTATGTCGGCAACGGTGGCGCGCTGTACCTCAACACGGTGCTGGGCGACGACAGTTCGCTGTCGGACAAACTGGTGATCTCCACCGGCAGCGCCACTGGCACCACCGGCGTGGGCATCCTCAACGCCGGCGGCACCGGCGCGTCCACGGTGGCTGACGGCATCCTGGTGGTGCAGGCGATCAACGGTGCGACCACCGCGCCCACCGCGTTCGCGTTGTACAACCCGGTCGCTGTTGGTGCCTACGAGTATTTCCTGTTCAAGGGCGGCGTCAGCGGCGGCACCAGCGAAAACTGGTATCTGCGCTCGACCCTGGTGGCCAGCGTGACCCCGGCGCCCACACCGCCGCCGGGTGGAGTCACCACGCCGCCGCCCCCGCCGCCGGAGGGCGCCGGGACCCCGCCGGCGGAGCTGCCACCGGCGCCGCCACCGCCGCCGGACGTCAATCCGCCGGATGATCCCAACCCGGCCGCGCCGGAGCCGGCACCACCGCCGGAGCCGGTTGATCCGGCCGACGTGGCGCCGCCCACCATCGATACCCCGCCGCCGGTGCCCACCGACGTGGCGGCGGTGCCCGGGCCGCTGGCGGTGCCGCCCACGCCCGGTGCGCGCCCGGCGCAGGGCGACATCATTCCGCTGTACCGCTTCGAGACCGGCCTGTATTCCGTGGTGCCGCCGCTGCTGCGCGAAACCAGCCTGGCCAGCCTGGGCACCTTCCACGAACGCCAGGGCGAGCAGCGGCTGTTGGCCGGGCAGGGCGGCGTGCGCGCGGCATGGGCGCGGATGGTCGGGCAGAGCCACGAACAGCACTGGGAAGGCGACGCGCAACCGGGCTTCGACGGCGACATCCAGGGCATCCAGGCCGGCCTGGACCTGTACGCCAACGCGGCAGAGGAGCACCGCGACCAGTTCGGCGTGTTCGTCGGCCGTACCCGCGCACAGGGCAACGTGAGCGGATTCGCGATTGGCTGGGAAAACGTGGCGGTAGGCCGCACCCGGCTGGATGACAAGCACGTGGGTGTGTACTGGACCCGCGCCGGCAGTGCCGGCGGCTACCTGGACGCGGTGGTGATGCAGAGCCGCTACGACGGCGACGCCACCTCCTCACGCGGGCTGGGCATCGACGTGCGCGGCGATGGCACCACCGCTTCGCTGGAAGTAGGCAAGCCGCTGCTGCGGTTCGGGCAGAGTGCGTGGTGGCTGGAGCCACAGCTGCAGGTGATCTGGCAGCGCACCTCGGTCGACGACGCCGGCGACGCGGTGTCCTCGCTGCGCTTCAACAACGACAACGCCTGGACCGGACGCGTCGGCCTGCGCCTGGCTGCCGACTACGACATCGCCGGCAACGGCTGGCAGCCTTACGTCAAGCTCAACTACTGGCAGACCCTGGACGGGGAAGACCGCATCGATTTCGATACCAACCGCATCCTCAACCAGCAGGATTCACGCGCGCTGGAAATGGGCGTGGGCGTCGTAGCACGCTTCAACAGCACCGTCAGCGCGTTTGCGGTGGCCGATTACACGCGCGACCTGGAAAGCAGTGCGCAGAAGGAGCGCAAGGTGATCGAAGGCAATATCGGGTTGCGGTTGGACTGGTAGGGCGACAGCCAGCAGGGATCCGCGGCGGCACGCCGGGCGCAACCGGCGCTGCCGACCGCGTTGTAGCGTGAGGCATCGCTGGTTATGCGAACGGCGCACTGTTCCGGCTGGCGGGTGCAGCGGTAAGCTGCAGCCTCTTCACTACAGGGATGTAGCGCGATGATCGCAGGACGTTGCGGGTGGTTGATGGTGGGCTTGGCAGCGGCAAGTGGCGCTGCAAACGCACAGGACGTCCCCAGCGCCGAGGCGCAGGCGCGGATCCTGGACCTGCTGCAGCAACAGTCGCTGTATCGCGACCGCGTGGAGTGGCCCAAGGCCCGCGCGGAGCTGGCGGCCGCGCGCGACCCGGCGCAGACGCGACGGGTGCTGGACGATGTGATCCAACGCAGCAGCGGTGGGCACGGGCGGTGGACGTCCGCCAACGAATTGAGCGCGCAGTCCAGGCGCGCACAGGCCACGCAGGCGGCGATGGGGGCTGCGCCCACTCAGACAGATGACGCCAGCGGCGGACCGACAGCACGGCTGGGGTGGATCAAGGTGGGCGCCTACATGGACGATTCCTCCCAGCCCAAGGACGTGCAGTACCAAGCCCGCAAGCAGGCGGCCCTTGCGCTGCAGACGCGCATCCGGGAGCAGGATGATGGCGACCGTTGTGGCTGGGTGGTCGACCTGCGCAGCAACACTGGCGGCAACATGTGGCCCATGCTGCTGGGGATGGGCCCATTGCTGGGCGATGCGAAGACGGCGGATCCGGTGGGCATGTTCCTACTGGCCGATAAACGCCAGCCGTGGGCGTATCGCGAGGGTGCGGTCTGGCTGGACAGCAAGTCGGTGGTCGGATCGCGCCACACCCAGTACACGCTGCGCAACCCGGGCGCGCCGGTGGCCGTCCTGATGGGGCCGCGTACTGCCAGTTCCGGTGAGGCATCGGTACTGGCGTTCCGCGGCCGGCCCGCCTCGCGCAGCTTCGGCCAGCCCACTTCCGGCTATTCCACCGCCAATATCCCCCAGCGTCTGCCCGATGGCAGTCTGCTGTTGTTGACCACCAGCGTGATCGCCGACCGCAACGGCGTAGGCGACGGCCACCGCCTGCAGCCGGACGTCATGGTGGGCGCAGGGCAGGACGCGGCAGCGATGGCGCGCGAATGGCTGCTTGCGCAGCCGGCCTGCAACCAGGCTGCTGCGATCGCCGATACCCGCTGACAGCGGGTGTGCCGGACCGGCCCGACACTGTGCGGGCCGGCACGGGCACACACGTTCAGCGCAGCGCGGCAATCGCCTGCGTGCGTGCCTTGGCCAGCTGCTCCCCCACCGCGGGGCCCTTGAGGTGAGTCAGGTCCAGATCGCGTGCCTGCACCGCCAGCGCAGCGCGATGCAGCCGCTGGAGCGTTTCACCCTGCGGGTAGTCGCTGTCCTCGAAGCCCAGCCGGCCCCGCTTGTCGGCCTCGCAGCACAGCGCGATCTGCGCGATCCGCTCCGGGCGGCGGAAGCCGTCGCAGCGGGCCAGCAGTTCCAGCACGGTGGCATCGCGCAGTTCGTCGATGCGGTGCACGTTGAGATGATCGCGGCAGACCGCTTCGGCCAACTGGCGGTGATCGACCGGCACCTTCAGTCGATCGGCCAGGGCACGCAGCGGGGCCACCCCGCGCTGCTCATGCATGATGTGGCGCGGCCATTCCTCTGGCGGGGTCAGGCCCTTGCCGAGGTCGTGGGTCAGCGCGGCGAAGCCGATCAGGTCATCGCCCGGTGCCAGCTGCGCGGCCATGTCGCTGACCATTTCCTGGTGCACGCCGGTATCCACTTCGGGGTGGAACTCCGCGCGCTGCGGCACCCCATACAGTGCTTCCAGCTCGGGCAGGATCGGGCCCAGTGCATGGGCATCATGCAGCGTGCGCAGGAAGGCGGACGGCCGCGCGGAGGCGAGGGCGCGTCGCAGCTCCTGCCAGACACGTTCGGGCACCAGTGCCTCAAGCTCACCGCTGGCGGCGATCTGCTGCATCAGGGCCATCGTCTCCTCGGCCACGGTGAAGCCGAGCGGGGCGAAGCGCGCCATGAAGCGGGCCGCACGCAGCACGCGCAGCGGATCTTCGATGAAGGCCGGGCCGACGTGGCGCAGCACGCGTTGCTCGATATCGCGCACGCCGCCATAGGGATCCACCAACGTGCCGGTGGCCTCATCGCAGGCGATGGCGTTGATGGTGAAATCGCGGCGCTGCAGGTCTTCTTCCAGCGTCACCGACGGGTCCGCATCGACCACGAAACCGCGGTAGCCGCGTCCGGATTTGCGCTCGGTCCGGGCCAGTGCGTATTCCTCACCGCTGTCCGGATGCAGGAACACCGGGAAATCACGGCCCACGGCCTTGTAGCCCTGCGCTTCCATCTGCGCCTGGGTGGCCCCGACGACAACCCAGTCGCGGTCGCCGGGGGAACGCTGCAAGAGGCGGTCGCGCACGGCGCCGCCAACCAGATAGATTTTCATGTGCCCATGATGCCGCAGTGGACCAAGGCCACGCCAACCGGTTGGCATACCGGTGCCGGTCAGTCGCCACCCTTGTCGGCATTTGCCGCGCAGGCGAAGGTCTTGCGCTTGACCTGCAGGCGGCCGTTCATGCGGTCGGTCACCGGCAGCGCATCGCCGTTCAAGCGCCAGTCGTAGATCACGCTGAAGGCCAGGATGCGCGCGACATACTCGCGGGTTTCCTTGTAGCTGATGGTCTCGATCCAGATGTCCGGATCGAACCCCGGGCGCTGCGACTGCCAGCGGGCGGTCGGGGTCGGGCCGGCGTTGTAGGCGGCGATGGTGACGTAGGGCAGGCCCTCGTACTTGTTCATCAGCTGGCGCAGGTAGGCGGTGCCGATGGCGATGTTGGTGTCCGGATCGTAGAGGCTGGCGGCACCAACGTAGTTGGTCAGGCCGATCGACTTGGCCACGGCAGCGCCGGTCGCCGGCAGCACCTGCATCAGGCCCATCGCGTTGGCGGGCGAGCGCGCCTTCGGGTTGAAGATGCTTTCGGCGCGGATCTCCGCGGCCACCCAGGCCGGGTCGATCGCGTTGCGCGCCGATTCGCGGCGGATGCTGTCATCGTGGTGCAGCGGGAAGCGCAGCGAATACAGGCGCTGCTCGTCCGGGGTCTTGCCGAGCGAGAACACCGCACGGTCGAACCAGCCGTTGTCGCGCGCCACTTCCACGGCCAGGCGACGCTGCGTGTTGTCGTAGCGGCTCAGCGCGTCGTTCCACTCGGCCACGGCCCAGCCGGCACGCTCGATCTTGAACAGTTCCATGGCCCGCACGATCGCCGGGTCACGGGCGACTGCCGCCTGCGCCTGGGCACTGTCATTGGGTACCCACGGGCACAGCGTGTAGTTCTGGCCGAGCTGGTCGGCCGCCAGGAAGCCATGGAAGGTGGCCGCGCGGGCTGCCTCACGGAAGGCGGCCTGCGCCTCGCTGCGCTTGCCGGTCTTGTCCAGCATGCGCGCTTCGAAATAGCGCCAGCGCGAGTCGGCCCGCTGGGTGGGGCCCATCTTGCGGATGGCGGTCAGCGCCGCCGGCCAGTCGCCGCGCGACAGCGCCTCACGCGCGCGCCACTCGTGCAGGCGTTCGTCGTAGGCGGACTCGGGCACTGCATTGAGGCGGCGGGCGGATTCGGGACCGTAGGAAGCCACCGTCCACAGGGCGATCTGATACAGCACCTGCGCGCGCTGGGCGGCGCTCAACTGCAGGGCGTCGGCGTACTGCGGCAGCTGCTGCTCGGTCGCACCCGGGTCGGCCTTGGCCAGCTTGGCCAGGCCGTCAGTGGCGATGCGGCGGCTGCGCTCGTTGCGCGGCCAGTTCAAGGCGCTGGCGTTGGGTTTGTCGACGAAGGCGGCATAGGTGTTGGCCAGCGCGAGGTCGGCGGCCGGCAACCCGCGCGCGGCGCTGCGCATCACCGCCGGCTGCTGCTCGTCGGCAGCGGCGTCGATGCGTGCCCAGCGCAGTTCGGCGTTCATGCCGCCCTTGGCATCCAGGACCGCGAACACCGGGTCGCAGGCATCAGGCAACGACTTGCCGGTGCTGCGCCAGATCGCCTGTGCTTCGGTGACCCACTGCGCGTCGGCCTTGCCGGTGGCCTGCCGTGCGTTGAGCTGCGCGCAGCGCAGCCCGACGTTGGAGGTGTCGGTCCAGTTGGCCAGCAGCGTCGGCCAATCCTGGCGTCGCGCCACCGCGGGCAGCCACACATTGCGGAAGCTGGTGGCCACGGCCTGGCCGTTGTAGCGCTTCAGGAAGTCCTGGGCCTGCGTATTGCTGACGGTGTCGATGTTGCGCCGCAGGTTGGCGAATTCGACCCAGCCATACAGCGGGTGCCGACTCAATGCGGCCGCCTGGGCCGGGTCGAACTGGCCGCGCTCGGCGTTGTCGATGACGGCTTTGAGCTGCGCGCGCTGTGCGTCCAGGTTCTGGGCATCGGCCACCGGGCTGACCCCGGAGCAGGCCAGCAGGACGGTCGCGCTGAAGAAATACAGGGGAAGTCGAGTCATGCCGGAAAGCATAACGGGGGCGGGTGAAACACGGTGATGGCAATCCGACTCGAGGATGAACGAATCCATGCCGATGCTGCGCATGGCGGCCGATCCCGACGCGCATCGTGTCGTCATGGCCAGAATTCCAGCGGCCGCGACCGACGCCGGCGTGGCGCAGATCGCCTACCTCCACCCGCAGTGTGATGACGCCTTGCCGGCGCCCAACGCCTTGGAAAAACAAGCGCGTTCCTCGATGTGGAGCGCAGCGTGGGCCTCATGGGAAGGCATCCGCTTCGTAGTCGGCTTTGTCGATTCGGTGTGAAAGCGAGGCGCGCGTCACTCCTTCACATTTACAGGTTGTTTACAAAGGAGACACTGCCGCCATGCAGGGGGACGCGGCAGCCCCGCCCACCATTCCTTTGGAGAGAGAGCGAATGAACAACCTGCATCACCGCCCATTGGCGGTTGCCGTATCGCTGTGCCTGCTGCTGGCTGCACCCGCCCTGGCCAGCGCGCAGGACGCGCCACGCAGTACGACCGATCTGGACCGGGTGGAAGTGACCGGCAGCCGCATCAAGCGGGCCGAAGTGGAAGGGCAGGTGCCGATCCAGACCCTGACCCGTACCGAGATCGAACGCACCGGCCTGACCTCCATCGGCGAGGTGCTGCAGCAGCTGACCGGCTCCGGTTCGGCGCTCAATGCGAAATTCAACTCGTCAGGCAACTTCGGCTTCCCCCCCGATGGCAGCGGTGTGGGTGCGGGCTCGGCCCAGGTCGATCTGCGTCACCTGGGTGCCAAGCGGGTGCTGGTGCTGGTCGATGGCATCCGCTGGGTCAACGAATCGTCCGCCTCCGGCGTGGGCGCGGCGACAGACTTGAACACCATCCCGCTGGCCATCGTCGAGCGCATCGAAGTACTCGAAGACGGCGCGTCGTCGCTGTACGGCTCCGACGCCATCGCCGGTGTGGTCAACATCATCACCCGCCGAGAATTCGACGGCGCGCAGGTGACGATGAATTACGGCGAGTACACCAAGGGCGATGGCACCCAGAAGGGCGTGGACCTGGCCTGGGGCACCAGCGGTGACCGCTACACCCTGTTCCTGGGGGCGAGCTGGACCAAGCAGGACCCGGTGTATGCGCGCGATCGCGAGCAGTCGCGCTTCCCGATTCCCGGCACCGGGCTGGCCTTCGGCAGCGGTGGCATTCCGCAGGGACGCTTCTCTTTCGTCGACCCCAACACCGGTGCGAAGCAGGACATCGTGCCCAATACCGGCGTAAGCAGCCCGCGTTACGACGGCAGCGCCGGCTGCACCCGCAGCGATGACTACCACTGCTTCACCTCGGCCGACCGGTTCAACTTCGCCGAGTACAACATGGTGCTCACGCCGTCCGAGCGGAAGGGCATCTTCGGCCAGTTCCGCTTCGACCTCACCGATGACATCCAGTGGTACATCAAGGCACTGGGCAACCGTCGCGAGTCCACCAACCAGGCCGCACCGGAGCCGCTGTTCTTCGGGCCCGATGGCGCCACCGGTAATCCGCTGGCGGACAACATCGTCGTCTCCGGGCTCAATCCCTACAACCCGTTCGGCTTCGATCTGGTCGCCTCGGGCAACATGAGCCTGATCGGCCGTCGCCCGGTCGAAGGCGGCGCGCGCGTGTTCGAGCAGGAGGTCAATACCCAGTACTTCGCCACCGGCCTGGTCGGCCAGTTCCAGGCCGCCGACCGCAGCTGGTTCTGGGACCTCAACGGCATGTACAGCAAGAACAAGGCCGAGCAGACCAACTACGGCAGCTACGACATCTACAAGGTCAACATGGCGCTGGGTGATCCCGCGTTGTGTGCGGCCACGCCCGGCTGCGTACCGTTGAACATCTTCGGTGGCGTCGGCTCGATCACCCCGGAGATGCTGCGCTGGATCCAGCCGGTGGTGCGCGACCGCAGCCAGAACGAGTTGAGCCTGTTCACCGCCAACCTGAGCAGCGAACTGTTCACCCTGCCGGCCGGCCCGGTCTCCTTCGCCACCGGCTATGAATACCGCAAGTACGAGGGCCGCTACGATCCGGATCCGCTGACCGTTATCGGCCACTACAACGGCGTGCCGTCGTTGCCCACCTCCGGTTCCTACGATGTCAACGAGGCCTACCTGGAGCTGAGCGTGCCGATCTTCGCCAAGAGCGCGCTCGGCGAGAAGCTCGACCTGAGCCTGGCCGGTCGCTACTCGGACTACTCCACCTTTGGCGGCGAGTTCACCCCCAAGTACGGCCTGCGCTGGCAGGTGACCAATGACTTCGTGCTGCGCACCAGCTACGCCGAAGGCTTCCGCGCACCCTCCATCGGCGAGCTGTACGGCTCGGCCGCGCGCGCCGACCTGCAGCTGTTCGATCCCTGCTCGGTCGGGCTCGGCGGTACCCCGCCGCGCGGCAGCGCCGCCAACTGCGCCGCGCTGGGCGTGCCGGACGGTTTCCAGCAGGCCAACTCGCAGATCTCGGTCACCACCGGCGGCAACGCGGAGCTGGATCCGGAGCGCTCGCGCAGCTTCAGCGCCGGCTTCGTGTGGAGCCCGTGGTTCGGCAGCAATGCGTCCTGGTCGGAGCGATTCGACGTGGAGGTGACGTTCTACCGCCACCACATCGAAGGTGCGATCCAGGCCATCAACGCGCAGACCCAGCTCGACCTGTGCGTGGATACGCTGGACCCGCTGTATTGCGACGGCATCACCCGTGCCGGCACCGGTGCGGTCAGCGGCTTCAACAACCGGCTGACCAACCTGGGGTCGATCAAGACCGATGGCTGGGACGTGGACCTGTTCTGGACCCTGCCGCAGACGGAGATCGGCCAGTTCAAGCTGGGTTGGCAGAACACCTTCGTCGGCCGCTATGAGGCCCTTGGTGCAGCGGGCCAGAAGCAGCCGCAGGGGCCCGGCGTGGAGGTGGCCGACAGCTCGATTCCGGAGTGGACCAGCAATGACACGCTCAGCTGGAACCTGTCCAACTGGAATGCCTCCTGGACAGTGCGCCACATCTCCAAGCTCACCGAAGAGTGCGGCGACGTGGCCGCCTTCCCGATCTGCGGCAACCAGGCCGAGGGCACCAACGAGCTGGCCGCGACCACCTTCCACGACATGCAGGTGGGCTACCGGTTCGACTGGATGAAGGGGCTGCAGCTCAGCGCCGGCCTGAACAACGTGTTCGACAAGGATCCGCCGATCTGCCTGTCGTGCTCGCTCAACGGGTATGACGCCTCGACCTACGACATCCCGCGCGGGCGCTACTGGTACCTGCGCGCGGACCTGCGGTTCTGATCGCAGGCTGATGAGGAGGTGACACACCGGGGCGCTGTGAGGCGCCCCGGTGGCGGCGTGCAGCCGCGCCGGTCAGGCCCCGCTGCGTGCGGGGACGGACAGATGCGTTGCGCACACCGGCCATCGCGCGTGCCTGGCATGCCGGTGCTGTCTGCGTCAGGCATCATGGGGAGCCGGCCAGCGGCCGGCACTACCTCTCTTGAACTGCGTTGCCATGAACCTGCATACCTGGTGGATTTTCGCCGTCACCGTGTTCGTCCTGTGCGGCACGCCCGGCCCGAACATGCTGCACGTGATGACCCGCAGCGTGCGCGTCGGCTTCCGCCGCAGCATCGCGGCGATGGCCGGCTGCCTCACCGCGCTGGTGCTGGCCCTGGCGATCTCCGCCGCCGGGCTGGGTGCGGTGCTCAAGGCGTCGCCGATGGTGTTCGATGTGCTGCGCTACGCCGGTGTGGCGTATCTGGTGTACCTGGGGATCAAGGCATGGCGCGGTGGCGATGCGCCGATCGACGTCGGCAGTTCCATGGCGCTGGTCCCGAGCTCGCGTACCGTATTGTTCCGCGACGGCTTCATCATCGGGATCAGCAACCCCAAGCTGCTGCTGTTCGCCTCGGCGTTCCTGCCGCAGTTCGTCGATCTGAGTCAGCCGCAGCTGCCGCAGTTCGTGATCCTGGTGGCGACCTTCGCGGTGATGGAGATGTTCTGGTACACGGTGTATGCCGCCGGTGGCCGCGGGCTGGCTGGTCATCTGGCCAAGCCGGGGCTGCGCAAGGTGTTCGACCGCGTGGTCGGCACGATCTTCATCGGATTTGGACTGGCGCTGCTGCGCGCCAGGCCGTGATGATCTGGCGCTGCGCGCGCGGCGTTGAGGTAGTGCCGGCCGCTGGCCGGCAACCAGGCAGGACCGTCATCGTTCATGAGGCTGCCGGCCAGCGGCCGGCACTACCGGGGCCCGGCCATGCGGCGCCGCGCGGCCGTTGCCCATCGTGCAGAACGCAGAGAGCCGGGCAATGCCCGGCTCTCCCTTGTTGAAGCGATACGATCAAAGACCGGTCAGAACGACCAGTTGAAGGTGATCGAGCCATTGCGGCCGTCACCGTACGCGCCGTAGCCGTTGATCTGCGAGAAGTACGTCTTGTCCAGCAGGTTGTTGAGGTTGGCTTGCACGCTGAACTCCGGCGAGATGCGGTAGCGCACGAACGCGCTGACCAGCGCATAGCCACCCTGCTCGATACGGCCATAGGCCGGCACCGGATAGTAGATGCCGTTCTGCCAGTTGGCACCGCCACCGACCGTCAGCGCGCTCAGCGACTGCGGGGTATAGCTGGTGAACAGCTTGATGGTGGTCTGCGGCAGGTTGGTGTTGATGTCCGCATCGTTGATGTCCTTGGCCACGTAGCGCGAGGCACCAAAGGTCGCGTTCCAGCCCGGCGCCAGTTCGCCGTTGAGCTCGAACTCGAACCCACGGCTTACCGTGCCGCGTGCGGCGATGTAGGCGAACTCACCCGGGCGGCTGGGGATCAGCTCGCTGGTGACCTGCGCGACGTTGTCCTGCTCGATGCGGAACGCAGCGACGGAGGCGTTCAGGCGGTTGTCGAACCATGCGCCCTTGACGCCGATTTCGTAGCTCTTGCCGTCCACCGGATCGAGGTAGCTGCCGCTGCGGTCGCGCGCCGTCTGCGGCTGGAAGATCTCCGTGTAGCTGGCGTAGGTGGAGTAGGTGTCGTTGAGGTCGAACACCAGGCCGGCATACGGCGTGGTGACCTTGTGCGAACGGTCGGCGCCTTCGCCTTCACTCTTCCAGTCGGTGTAGCGCGCGCCGAGGATCAGCTTCAGCGGATCGGCCAGCGACAGGCGGGTGGCGACGTAGCCAGCCTTCTGGGTAATGGTGCCTTCGCTCTGCAGCGGCAGGGTGCCGACCCAGTTCGGTTCGGGGAAATCGGCCACACCGGCCAGATAGTTGTCCAGCGGCGCCCAGCCCATCTGGTAGTCGCCGTAGTTGGCGAACTCGCGCTTGTTGTAGCTCAGGCCGGCCATGAACTGGTGCTGCCGACCGAACAGCTGGAACGGACCTTCCACGAAGCCGTCCACCGCATTGACCTTGCGCTCGGTGTTGTAGAACCCTGCCGAGGGCGTAACGCCGGCGCCGGTGGTCTTGTCCAGCAGCGATGCACCGCTGGTCCAGTCGTTGTAGGCCGGGTAGAACAGCTTGTCGTCGGCCTTGGTCGTGTCGTGCGTTGCGCCGAGCTTGACCTTCCAGTCGTTGGTGAACGCATGCTCCAGCGTGGCGAACAGGCGCTTGCTGGTGGTGTCCCAATAGGTCCAGCGCGGGTTGGCGCTGAAGGATTCGTCGAACGGGGTCGGGCTGCCATCGGAGAACAGCATCGGGAAACCACCCCAGGTCGCGCCGTTGGCGCGCTTCTGCTGGTAGTCGTAGCCCACGCTCAGCTGCGTGTCCGGGGTCAGGTCGGCGTCGATCACCGCATAGCCCAGCGTCTTGTGCTGGTCGTAGCGGTCCATCTGTGATTCGGTATCCAGGTAGCTGCCGATCACGCGCGCGCGCACCGAGCCGCTGGCGTTCAGCGGGGTGGTCACATCCACCGTGCTGCGGGTGCGGCCCCAGCTGCCCACGTTCACCGACACGCTGCCGGTCAGTTCGGCACTGTCGGCATGCTTGCGGATCAGGTTCACCGAGGCGGACGGGTTGCCGGCGCCGCTGAGCAGGCCGGTGGCGCCACGCACCACTTCCACGCGGTCATACAGGGCCAGGTCCAGGCCGGAATCGCCGTAGCTCCAGTTCTGCACCATCTGGGTCGGCAGGCCGTCGAACTGATAGCTGTCGATGTAGAACCCGCGCGCGTAGAACTCGGTGCGTTCGGTATCGGACTGGGTGCTGCTGATGCCGGTGGTGTTGCCCAGCACGTCGATGATGTCATCCAGGTTCTGATCCTCGATGCGCTGGTGGCTGATGATGCTCACCGACTGCGGGATCTCGCGCGGGGCCAGATCGAAGCGGGTACCGGCCGAGGTCTTGCGGACCGAATAGCCTTCGGCGCGCTCGCCCTTGACCACGATCTTGTCCAGGGTGGTGGCGTCGGGGGCGGCGTCCTGCGCGAATGCGGGGGCGGCGGCGAGGGTGCACAGCGCCAGCATCAATGCCTGCGGCAGCGGGCGACGGAGCATCGACGGGCGGGACAGCACGTGGGCGGAGCGGGTCATCGGCGTTTCCAGAAGGGCGGCAACGGGCATGGCCGGCGTCCTGGGTGGCCTGCGGCGGAGCGGGGGTGGGGGCAGGAAGCGGCTGGCGGGGGCGGTGACCCGGCGCGGGCTCGATAACTGTTCACGGGTGCGCATCCCTTGCGCGACCCGGATCACACTATGGTAATGGCAATGATTCGCATCATCAACCGCATCCTGCGAGGCGTCCGGGCCGTACCCCATGCCGCGCAAGGCAACTGCGTATTCAGCTTCGGGACCTGACGGCGCGTGGCCGCACGGCGCGCGCCGGCCACCCTCGCGATGCCCGCGCGCAGGCTTAACACCTCCGCGCCTACCGTGAGCAGGCGCTATCCATCCCTTGCAGGAGACGCTCATGGCCAGCAAAAACACGGTCTGCCTCTGGTTCAATGGCACCGCACTGGACGCGGCAACGTTCTATGCCGCCACCTTCCCGGACAGTGCGGTACGCGCCGTCCACCATGCCCCTGGTGACTTCCCCTCCGGCAAGCAGGGCGATGTGCTGACGGTGGACTTCACCGTGGCCGGCATTGACTGCATCGGGCTCAATGGCGGCCCCGCGTTCAAGCACAGCGAAGCGTTTTCCTTCCAGATCGCCACCGATGACCAGGCCGAAACGGACCGGCTATGGAATGCGATCGTCGGCAATGGGGGCGAGGAAAGCGCCTGCGGCTGGTGCCGCGATAAGTGGGGCCTGTCCTGGCAGATCACCCCGCGGGTGCTGACCGAGGCGGTGACCAGTACCGATCCCGCGGTGGCCCGGCGCGCGTTCGAGGCGATGATGACCATGCGCAGGATCGACGTGGCGGCCATCGAAGCGGCGGTGAGGGGCTGAGACAACAGGCGCGGCGTGTTGCAGCGGACAGCAAGAACGATCAAATGACGTGCTGCAGGCTGGGTTACGCTGCGCACCCGTTCTTCGGCATGGATCTGGCGGTATGGGTGCGGCACGCAGGGCGCTCTGGTACATCGAAAGCCACTTCGCCGGGAATCCGTCGCTGGCCGATATCGCCGGCGTGGTGGGGCTCTCGCCGTTCCATCTCTCGCGGCTGTTCCAGCTCAGCACCGGTACCTCGGTGGTGCGTCATCTGCGCGGCCGCCGGCTGACCGAGGCCGCGCGCCAACTGGCGGGCGGCGCCGGTGACATTCTCGGTGTCGCACTGTCCGCCGGCTACGCCTCGCACGCCGCATTCACCCGCGCGTTCACCGAGCAGTTCGGGCGATCGCCCGAGCAGGTGCGCGAGCGGGGGCTGGCGGGGGTGGTGCTGGTCGAGGCGCTGAAACTCATCGACACCTCGGCGCCCTGCACGATCGAACCCCGACGCGAGCACCGCGGCGGCCTGCGCGTGGCCGGGATCGGTGCGCGCCACACGTCTGCGAGCGTCGCCTCGATTCCCTCGCAATGGCAGCGCCTGGAGGAGGCGCATGGCCTCGGCGCGGAGATCGCCTATGGCGTGTGCGGCAACAGTGATGCCGAGGGAGGCTTTGATTACATCGCCGGCGTGGAGATCAGTGCCTCCGCGCCCGTGCCCCCAGGCTGGCAGGCGATCACAATCCCGCCGCGCGAGTACCTGGTGGCGTGGCATGCCGGGCACATCTCGGCGATCCGCTCCACCTGGCTCTGGTTGTTGAACGACTATCTGCCGGCCTCCGGCCTGACCCTGGCCGATGCGCCGGACCTGGAGCGCTACGATGCGCGCTTCGATGACCGCAGCGGCCACGGTGGGGTGGAGATCTGGCTGCCGCTGACCGACATGCTGCACCTCAAGGAGACTGACCCATGCGAATGACCGCCCGTTGTTGTGCTGCGCTGCTCGCGCTGTGCCTGCCGATGTTTGCCGTTGGGGCGGTGCCGCCCGTTGGCGAGCGGCACGGCGTTGCGCACACACCCAGCGCCGCCGTGCGCGATGCCGGGCACCGCGACAGCGTGCGGTACACCGTGTGGTATCCGGCCCAGGCCGGCGTACGGGAAGCTGCGCTGACGATCGGGCCACCCGGTGCGCCGCTGTTCGAGGTCGGCACCGCCGCCGCCGATGCGGCCATCGCGGAGGGACACTGGCCGGTGCTGCTGCTCTCGCATGGCAATGGCGGCAGTGCGCGGATGATGGGCTGGTTCGGCATCGCCATGGCGCGGGCCGGCTACGTGGTCATCGCGGTGGATCACCCGGGCAACAACGGCGTGGACCCGATGACCGAGGCCGGCAGCATCCTGATGTGGAACCGCGCGGACGATCTGGCGGCGGCGCTGGCCGCGGTGCAGGCCGATCCCGTGCTGGCCAAGGCGATGGATGCCACGCGGCTGGGCGTGGCGGGCTACTCGGCCGGCGGGTTCACCGCCTTGGTCGCGGCCGGGGCCGACCCGCAACTGCAGCGCCTGCTGGCGTTCTGCCGCGCGCATCCCGCGGATGGAGTCTGCGTCCCGCAGGCGGAGAACCCGACACTGACCTTGGCGCAGCGCATGACCGCCGCGCAGACGCCGGCACTGGCACCGTGGGTCGCCCAGGCCGGTGACGACCGCGCCATTGAAGGGGTGGGCGCCGTCTTCCTGATCGCGCCGGCCATGATCCAGGCCTTCGCGCCGGAGGCGCTGGAGAAGGTAGCGCAGCCGGTATCGATCATCGTTGGTGCGGCCGACACGGTGGCCTCGCCGGCCACCAACAGCGACATCGCGGCGGCGGCCCTGCCCAAGGCGACGTTGACCACCCTGCCGGCCGTCGGCCACTACGACTTCCTGTCCAGCTGTACCGCGCTGGGCCGCAAGCGCATCGGTGCACTGTGCCAGGTGGCGGCAGACCAGCAGGCCACGCACGGCGCTGCGATCACGGAAGCGAAAGCGCTGTTCGACGCGGCGTTGTCGGCCACGCGCTGACGCGGATTACTCCGCGAGGGGCACGTCCAGCCCACGCTTGAGGGTGCTCAGTGCCACCGCGGTGCGGAAGCGCTCGATGTTGTCGTCGTTGCCGAACAGCCGCTCGCTGATCGCCTCGTATTCCTCCATCGAGGCGGCGGTGAGGATCAACAGGAAATCGGCGTCGCCGGTAATCGCGTAGCACTGCTGCACGGCCGGGTCTTCCTGCACGCGCCGGCGGAACGGCGCGACCCGGTGCGGCTGCTCGCTGGCGACCCGGACCTCGACCATGATCGTCAGTGGCCGTCCCAGGCGTGCCTGGTCCAGCACGGCGACATTGGCGCGGATCACGCCCGTGTCTTCCAGACGCTTGATCCGCCGTTGCACGGCCGGGGCGGACAGGCTGACCGCCTCGGCGATCTCGCGCTGCGGGGTGGCGTTGTCGCGCTGCAGGATCGCCAGGATCGCGCGGTCGAAGCTGTCGGGGAGGTAAGGCGTGGCGGACATGGCGAGTGAAACATGCAGGAAGGCCCCTGCAATTGAGCATCTCCTTCGGTCGTTGCGCAATATCCTGTGCGGATGTCGACCTCCCGCCTCTCCAGCTTCTTCCCCGCCCTGGCCGTGCTCGGCTCGGTCACCTCGCTGGCCGTGGGCACCTCGTATGCCAAACAGCTGTTTCCGCTGATCGGCGCGCAGGGCACCAGCGCGTTGCGCGTGGGCTTTTCGGCGCTGGTGCTGCTGATGGTGTTCCGGCCGTGGCGCTGGACCACCTCGCGCGCCGATGCGGGGGCGATCTTCCGCTATGGCATCACGCTGGGGGTAATGAACCTGCTGTTCTACATGGCGCTGCGCACGATCCCGTTCGGTATCGCCGTGGCGATCGAATTCTGCGGGCCGCTGGCGGTGGCGATGTGGTCGTCGCGGCGGCCGGTCGATTTTGTGTGGGTCGGCTGCGCGCTGGTCGGTCTGTTGCTGCTGCTGCCGCTGGGCCATGGCGAGCCGCTGGACCCGGTGGGGGTGATGTTCGCGCTGGGCGCGGCGGTGTGCTGGGCGCTGTACATCATCTTCGGCAAGCGCGCCGGGCATCTGCCGGCCGGGCATACGGTCTCGCTGGGGCTGTGCGCGGCCGCGCTGGTGGTGGTGCCGGTCGGCGTGGCGCACGCGGGCATGGCGCTGCTGGAGCCGAGGATCCTGCTGTTCGGCCTGGGAGTGGCGATCGTCTCCAGCGCGATCCCGATGTCGCTGGAGATGATGGCGCTCAAGCGGCTGCCGAAAGAGACCTTCGGCATCCTGATCAGCATGGAACCGGCGGTCGCCGCGCTGCTGGCGATGGGGCTGCTGGCCGAGCACCTGACCCCGCTGCAATGGGCGGCGATCGGTTGCACGGTGGTGGCGTCGGTGGGCAGTACGTTGACTGCGAAACGGGCGGTGGTGCCGTTGCCCGGTGCGCCGGCGTAATCGCGCGCGATGATATCGGTAGTGCCGGCCGCTGGCCGGCTCCTCACGATCCAACGGTGCTGCGGAGCCGGCCAGCGGCCGGCACTACCAGGATTCGCGCGATGCCAGCCAGCGGCCGGCACTACCAGGATGCGAGGAGCCGGCATTGCCGGGGTTCGCGCGCCGACCAACGGGCGGCGCCCACCGGTCAATCACCCATTCCTCAGCGCCTTGCCGGTGCGTCCCCGGCGACGTAATACGCCGCCGTGCTGCGCGGCAGCGGGGCACGCCCGCGGATCCGGTCGGCGATCTTCTCGGCGATCATGATCGTGGTGGCGTTGAGGTTGCCGGTGATGATGCGCGGCATGATCGAAGCATCCACCACGCGCAGGCTTTCCATGCCATGTACGCGGCCCTGGCCATCGACCACGCTCATCGCATCGGTGCCCATCGCGCACGAGCAGGAGGGGTGGTAGGCGGTTTCGGCATGCGCGCGCACGAACGCGTCGAGTTCCGCATCGGTCTGGCACGCGGCGCTCGGGCTGATCTCGCGGCCACGGTATTCGTCCAGCGCGGGCTGGGCGATGATCTCGCGGGTGATGCGGATCGCGTCGCGGAACTCCTGCCAGTCCTGGTCGGTGGACTGGTAGTTGAACAGGATGGAAGGGTGCTCGCGCGGGTCCAGCGACTTCGCATGCACGCGGCCGCGGCTGGGCGTGCGCATCGAACCGACGTGCGCCTGGAAACCGTGCTCCTTGACCGCGTTGGTGCCGTTGTAATTGATCGCCACCGGCAGGAAGTGGTACTGGATGTTCGGCCAGTCGAACTCCTCCCGGGTACGGATGAAGCCACCGGCTTCGAACTGGTTGCTGGCGCCGATCCCGGTGCCGGCGAACAGCCACTCCGCACCGATCGCCGGTTGGTTCCACCACTGCAGCGCCGGGTACAGCGAGACCGGCTTCTTGCAGGCGTACTGCATGTACACCTCCAGGTGGTCCTGCAGGTTCTCGCCGACGCCGGGCAGGTCGTGCACCAGTGGAACGCCGAGGGCGGCCAGCAATGCCGGCGCGCCCACGCCGGAGCGCTGCAGGATCTGCGGCGAGGCGATCGCACCGGCGCACAGCAGCACCTCGCGGCGTGCGGTGGCGTCGATCGGCTCGGCGCTGTTGCCGGCCAGGTAGCGCACACCGACCGCGCGCTTGCCGGCGAACAGGATGCGGTCGGTGGTGGCGTGCACCACGATCTCCAGCCCCTCGCGGTCCTTGGCCATGTCCAGGTAACCGCGCGCAGTACTGGAGCGGCGCCCGCGCGGGGTCACCGTGCGGTCCATCGGGCCGAAGCCTTCCTGCTGGTAGCCGTTGAGGTCGTCGGTGCGCGGGTAGCCCGCCTGCACCCCGGCCTCGACCATCGCGTGGAACAGCACGTTGTTGCCGTTCTTCGGCGTGGCCACGCTGACCGGGCCGTCGCCGCCGTGATAATCGTTGGCGCCGATGTCGCGCGTTTCCGCCTTGCGGAAGTAGGGCAGCACGTCGTGGTAGCTCCAGTCCTCCAGGCCGTCGAAGCTGGCCCACTGGTCGAAGTCCATCGCGTTGCCGCGGATGTAGCACATGCCGTTGATCAGCGAGGACCCGCCCAGGCCCTTGCCGCGGCCGCACTCCATGCGCCGGTTGTCCATGTAGGGTTCCGGCTCGGTTTCATAGGCCCAGTTGTAGCGCCGGCCCTGCAGCGGATAAGCCAGTGCGGCCGGCATCTGGGTGCGGAAATCCATCCGGTAATCCGGCCCGCCGGCTTCCAGCAGCAGCACGCTGACGCCGGCGTCTTCGGTGAGGCGAGCGGCCAGCGTGTTGCCGGCTGAACCGGCGCCGATGATGATGTAGTCGTACTCACGCTTCATCGCGGTGTCTCCTGGTAAGGCCGGTTCAGAACACCGACGCGTAGCGGTCCAGTTCGATCTGGATGGATTTGGTGCGGGTGTAGGCGCGCAGCGTGGCCAGCCCGTTCTCGCGGCCGACGCCGGACTGCTTGTAGCCGCCCACCGGCATCTGCGCCGGCGATTCGCCCCAGCTGTTGACCCAGCAGATGCCGGCCTCGAGCAGATGGATCAGGCGATGCGCGCGCGCCAGGTCCGGCGTCACCACACCGGCGGCGAGACCGTAATCGGTGTCGTTGGCGCGGCGCACGGCCTCGTCTTCGTCGTCGTACGCCAACAGGCTCATCACCGGTCCGAAAATCTCTTCGCGCACGATGCGCATGTCATCGAGGCAATCGCTGAAGATCGTCGGTGCCACATAGCAGCCCTTGCCCAGCGCGCCGTCGGTCAGCCGTTCGCCGCCGCAGACCAGGCGTGCCCCCTCGGCCTTGCCGCTGGCGATGTGCTCAAGCACGCGCTGCATGTGCGCGGCGCTGACCAGCGGGCCGAAGTTGGTGTCCTTGGCCAGCGGGTCGCCGATGCGGATGCGCTTGACCCGTTCCATCAGTTTGGCTTCGAACGCGGCCAGGGTGCTGCGTGGCACGAACACGCGGGTGCCGTTGGTGCACACCTGGCCGGAGCTGTAGAAGTTGGCCATCATCGCCACGTCGGCGGCCAGGTCCAGATCGGCGTCGGCGCAGATGATCAGCGGCGACTTGCCGCCCAGCTCCATGGTGACGTCCTTGAGCGTGGAACTGGATGCGCTGGCCATGACCTTGCGGCCGGTGGCGGTGCCGCCGGTGAAAGAGATCTTCTCGATCAGCGGGTGCTCGGTCAGCGCCGAGCCCACACCGGCGCCATCGCCGGGCAGCACGTTGAACACGCCATCGGGCAGGCCGGCCTCGGTGAAGATTTCCGCCAGCTTCAGCGCGGTCAGCGGGGTGACTTCGCTGGGCTTGAAGATCATCGCATTGCCTGCGGCCAACGCGGGGGCGGCCTTCCACAGCGCGATCTGGATCGGGTAGTTCCAGGCGCCGATCGCACCGACCACGCCCAGCGGCTCCTGGCGGGTGTAGAAGAAGCTGCTCTCCCGCAGCGGTACCTGGCTGCCTTCCAGCCCGTGCATGACGCCGGCGTAGTACTCCAGCACGTCCGCGCCGGTGACCACGTCCACGCTGAGTGTTTCGCTCAGCGCCTTGCCGGTGTTGCGCGATTCCAGCTCGGCCAGCGCATCGTTGCGCTCGCGCAGCAGTGCCACCGCACGCAGCAGAATGCGCGAGCGCTCCACGGTGGTCAGCGCCGCCCACACTTTCTGGCCGGCCTGTGCGCTCTCCACCGCAGCGTCGAGATCGTCGCTGTTGGCGCTGTGGACGTTGGCGAGCAGCTCGCCATTGGCCGGGTTGATGACCTCGAAGGTCTTGCCGCCCCGGGAGGGGACGTAGCGGCCGCCGATGTAGAGCAGCTGGTCGGGGAAGGTGGGCATGTCGATGACTCCTTTGCAGCGGGAGACCAGCGGGCGTCAGCGCGTGAGATGCAGGAACTGCAGGTGACGCTCGTACTGGTCGATGATGTCGTTGATGATCTGCTGGCGGCTGTAGCCGAACAGCTCGTAGTCCTGTCCACCTTCATAGAGGTGCACTTCGGCGCGGTAGTAACGCTGGTTGCGGAAGCGCTGCGCGGCGAACGAAGGCGTGAGGTAGCCGCGCATGATCACCTGGTAGGTGAACACCTGCTGCTCGCCATGGTCCACCAGCAGTTCCATGTGGCCCGGCTCGAACTTCGTCTGCACGTCCAGGCCCTGTTCGAGCAGCTGCGCGGCAACCGCTTCGATCGCCGGCTTCACATCGGTATCCATGAACCGGTACACCTCGTCGCGTACCGGGAAATGCACTGCCTGGGTGATGCGCTGGCGCCAGCCGCGCTGATGCCGCGATTGCCCGATCAACGGGATCGGCGAGTACTGCGAGGCCTTCTTGCGCTGCGACTCTTCGCCCAGCGCACGGGTCAGCCCCCACAGCATCAGCAGCAGCACCACCGAGAACGGCAGCGAAGCCAGCACCACGGCGGATTTGAGTGCATCCATGCTGCCGGCCAGCAGCAGCCCGGCGGTGACCAGCCCGGTCATCACGCCCCAGAACACGCGCAGCCAGCGCGGGCCGTCGTCTTCGGGATTGCCGCCCTGCGAGGACAGCGTGGACAGCACGACCGTGCCGGAATCGGCCGAGGTGACGAAGAAGATGAAGCTGACGATCACCGTGACGGCGATGACGGCGCGGCTCCATGGGTAGCTTTCCAGCAGCGCGTACAGCACGGTCGGTGGGTTCTCCACCGCCATCTGCGCCAGGTGCACCTGGTCATGGTGCAGGATCTGGTCAAGCGCGCTGTTGCCGAAGATCGACAGCCAGGCCAGGGTGAACCCCAGCGGGATCAGCAGCACGCCCAGCACGAACTCACGGATGGTGCGGCCGCGCGAGATGCGCGCGATGAACAGGCCCACGAACGGCGCCCAGCCGATCCACCAAGCCCAGTAGAACACCGTCCAGTTGCCCAGCCAGTCCGGGCGCCCGCCGTAGGCGTACACATCGAAACTCTTGCCGACCACGTTGCCCAGGTAGTCGCCCATGTTCTGGATGAAGGCGTTGAGCAGGTACTGGGTGGGGCCGGCAAACAGCATGAACAGCAGCAGCGAGATCGCCAGCAGCATGTTGATGTTGGACATCCAGCGCACGCCTTTCTCCACCCCGGAGACGGCCACGGTGATCGCCGCGCCCATCATCAGCACGATCAGCCCGACCTGCACCCAGGCCGCATGCGGCACCGGGAACAAGGTGTTCAAGCCGGCGTTGAGATGCAGCACGCCAAAGCCCATGTCCGCGCCGAGGCCGAACACGGTGGCCACGATGCCCAAGGCATCCACGGTGTAGCCGATCGGCCCGTTGATGCGCTTGCCGATCAGCGGATACAGCGCCGAGCGCAGTGCCAGCGGCAGGTTGTGGCGATACGCGAAGTAGGCCAGCGCCATCGCCGCCAGCGCGAACACGCCCCAGCCATGCAGGCCCCAGTGCAGGAACAGCAGCTGCATCGCCTGGCGCGCGCTGGCCTCGCCACTGCCGGTGCCGCCCTGCGGCGGCAGCAGGTAATGGGTCAGCGGCTCGGAGACGCAGAAGAAGAACAGGGTGATGCTGATGCCGGCGGCGAACAGCATGCCGGCCCAGGACAGATAGCTGAACTCCGGTTCGTCATGGTCCGCGCCCAGCTTGACGCTGCCATAGCCGGACAACGCCACGCCGACCACGAACACCAGGTACACGGTCATCGCCAACAGGTAATACCAGCCGACATTGCGCGAGGCCCAGGTCTGGGCATCGAGCAGCATCACGCCGGCATCGATCGGAAACACGGTGACCAGAATGGCGAATGCCGCCACGATCGTGGCGGCAAGCAGGAACACGGGTCGAAGCGTGCGCACCTCGGACAGAGGCGGCTCCACGGTACTCATGGGGTGGGGGATACTCCCGGTGCCGGAGCGGCAGACGGCGGGATTTATCGCACAGGCGCTGTGGACAGCCTGTTTACACGCTCACGATGCCCGCCGCGCAAGGGCGGCGGGTGACCAGGGGGTCAGCGCAGCGCGCTGGTCGGCACATCGATCGACATCGCCAGTGCGAGGTGATCGGAGAACGCGGCCGGCACGGCTTCGGCGCTGCGTTGCTGCAGGCCATCGCTGAGCAGGATGTGGTCGATCGCCCGGTCCGGGCGCCAGCTGGGGAAGGTCGGCACCACGCAGCCCGGCGGCTGCAGCGTCGTCTTCTGGTACAGCACCTGCATTTCCGGTCGCTCGGCCAGGCAATTGAAATCGCCCATCAGCACGGCGTTGGGGTGGTCGGACAGCAGATCGGCAATGAAGGCCAATTGCGACATTCGCGAATTGGTCCCCAAGGACAGATGCGCCACCGCCACCGCCAGGCCCTGGCTGCCTTCGCCGAACTTGGCCAGCAACACGCCGCGCCCACCGATCCGGCCGGGCAGGGCGTGGTCCTGCACCTCGACCGGCTCCAGCTTGCTGAGCAGGCCGTTGGCGCTGGAGGCCACCCCGCCCATGCGGCGGTTGGGCTGGTGGCTCCAGTAATTGAAGCCGGCACGCTCGGCCAGATAGTGGGTCTGGTTGGTGAAGCCCGAGCGCAGGCTGCCGGGGTCGGCCTCCTGCAGGCCGACGATGTCGTGTTCGCGGGCCATCTGCGCGATGGCATCCAGGCTGGTTCGCTTGCGCCCGGCCGGCAGTGCGTGCGACCAGCTGCGGGTCACGTAATCACTGTAACGGCGGGTGCTCGAACCGGCCTGGATGTTGGCCGTCAGCAGGCGCAGGGTCCGCGTGTGGGGGGAGGTCACGACGGTTGGCTATCGCAGGATCAGTTGGCCTTGGCCGCGCGTTCGCGCGCGATCAGGTGATCGGCGATGCGCAGCATGTCCGGGAAGCCCTTGCCCTTGACCAGGTACTTGCCATTGACGATCACCGACGGGGTGCCGCTGATCTTGCTGCGCTGGGCGAACTGCTTGGCCGAGTTGGTCTTGGCGTTGATGGCGAAGCTGCCCATCATCGCGGCGAACTGCTTCGGGTCGGCGCCGTGCTTGCCGTAGAAGTTGGCGATATCTTCGACCGAATCACGGCCGCGCTCGCCCTTCAGGCTCTGCTCGGCGTGGATCGCCGCGTACATGGCTTCGTGGGTCTTTTCCTGCAGGCCCATGGCCTGCGCGGCATAGAACGCACGGCCGTAGTCATCCCAGGTACCGCCGAACATGGCCGGCACGTAGACGAAGCTGACGTCGCTCGGCAGGCCGGCCTTCCACGGTCCGATCAGCGGCTGGAACGCGGCGCAGGCCGGGCACACGTAACCGAAGATCTCGGCGACTTCGATCTTGCCGGTGGCCGGCTGGAACGGCTGGCCGTTTTCGATCACCACGTAGTCGGTGCCGGCGACCGGTTCCGGGCCGGTCGGGCGCGAGGAGGCGGGGGCGGGCGCCGGGGTGGTGGCGTCGGCAGCGGCGGTCTCGGCGGCGGCGGTTTCACCGCTGGCGGCCGGGGCCTGCTCGGTCGGCGTGGCCGTTTCGGTAGCCGGGGTGCTGCTCGGGGCGGCCGGTTCGGCCGGGGCGGTGGTGTTGGCGGTACCGTCCTGGGCCTTGCAGGCGGCCAGGATCGGCAGCAGGGCCATGAGCGTAATGGCGAAACGGGTCTTCATCGAAGCATCTCCAGCGGATGAGCATGTTGGGGCCGACGCTGGGAGCGTCGGCCACGGAAGCATGATGACACGCGGAAACGAGCGTCCCGCGTGCACGGTGCGTGATGGTTCAGCGAGCGCTGTCAGAGCGCCTTGCCGCTGCGCGCGCGGGCGATCAGGGCATCTGCATTGCGCAACATGGACTCGAACGAGTCGCCTTTGACCAGGTACACGCCGTTGACGATCAGCGTCGGCGTACCCGGCACCTTGGTGCGCAGGGCGAAGGCGCGGGCGGCCTTGACCTTGGCATCCACCGCATCGCTCCTGAGCGCGGCGATGTACTGCGGCGGCGCCACGCCGAAGCCCTGGTAGAACGCGGCCAGTTCGTCCGGCGAGACGTTCTGCATCGGCAGCGAGCCCTTCTCATGCAGGGCATCGAACATCGCGCGGTGGCTGCGCTTGGCCACGCCCAGCTGATCGGCAGCGTAGTAGGCGCGGGCAAACGAATCCCAGACACCGCCGAAGGCGGCCGGCACCGGGGTGAAACGGACGTCCTTGGGCAGCTTGGCGGCCCAGGCTTCCAACTGCGGCTCGAAATGCGCGCAGTGCGGGCAGGTGTAGCCGAACATCTCCACGACTTCGATCTTGCCGGCCAGCGGCGCGAACGGTCCGGCGTCGGCGATGCGGTCGTAATCCTTGCCCTCCACCAGCGGGGCCGGGGGGGCAGCGAGGGTGCTCAACGGGCTCAGGGCCAGCAGCAACAGCATCAGGCGGGGCATCAACGTCATCTACATCCATCTCCATACAGAAAAAACGACGCCGGCCCAGTCGCCGGCGTGGCAGTGAACATACCCCGCCAGCCAAGGCGGCCGCATCTGTCATCCGACCAAGGGGATGCGCTGCGGTGTGGGCGGTGGTCAGGGTGCCTGCGCGCCCCCCGCGACCGGCGTTGCCGCAGCCACGTCATCGGCGCGGTTGTGCAGGCCCTGCAGGTAACTGGCCAAGGCCTGGATTTCCTGCTCGGTCAACGACTTGGCGATCGTGGCCATGATCTGGAAGTGGGCCTTGTCGGTTTCCTGGGTGGTCCCGGCCTGGTACTCCTGCAGGCGACGCGCGACATAGGCCGCGTGCTGGCCACTGATATGCGGGTAGGCCGGGCCCGGGTTGCCGGCGCCGGTGGGGCCGTGGCAGGCCATGCAGGCAGGGATGCCACGCTCGGCATCACCCCCGCGATACAGCTGCTGGCCGATCTCATAGAACTTCCTGCCGGCATACGGGCCTTCGGTGACCGCGCCATCGTCGGCGATGCCGGCCGTGGCCTTCTGCGTGGCGAAATAGGCGCCGATGTCGCGCATGTCCTGCGGGGTGAGGTCCTGCACGAACGGCACCATTGCCGCCGAGGCGCCGGAGGTGCGCTGGCCATTGGCGATCAGGGCCATCTGCTGGGCGCTGTAGCGCTCGCTCTGGCCGGCGATGCTCGGGTACATCTCCACCGTGGAGTTGCCATCGGCCGAGTGGCAGGCTGCGCAGGCCGCGGCCTTGGTCTGCCCGGCCTTGGGATCGCCCCAGGTGGTTTTGCTGAAATCGACCTCCAGCGAGGCGGTCCTGATCGGCCCGTTGTCCGGCAACGGGGTGATCGAGGTCTGGGCAACGGCAACGGCGGCGAGCAGCGAGACAGCAAGTGCGGAAACGGCAAGAACGCGAGCATGGCGCATGCGGAAGCTCCGTGTGGACCGGCCTGGCGGTTGCGGGACCGCAACCACGGGGATCGCCCGATTATCAACGCCGTTTCACGCCACGGTCAACGCAGGGCGCAGCAAAACCGGGGGCAGACAGCGCGGAGCAGCCCCGGACATGCGATCCTATGCCCATGTCATTGCTCCTCGAACGCGCCCAATACCTGCTTTCGGCCCACAACACCCGGCAATTGCCGGAAGACGTGGGCGCGGAAGTCGCCTTTGCCGGTCGCTCCAACGCCGGCAAATCCAGTGCCCTCAACGCCCTCACCCGCCAGAACAGCCTGGCCCGGGTCTCCAAGACCCCCGGCCGCACCCAGCAGCTGGTGTTCTTCGAGGTCACCCCGGAGGCCAAGCTGGTCGATCTGCCCGGTTACGGCTACGCCAAGGTCCCGCTGGACCTGCAGGCGCACTGGCAGGCCTTCATCGACCAGTACTTCCGTACCCGCGAGGCCCTGCGTGGCCTGGTGGTGGTGATGGACATCCGTCACCCGCTGAAGGACTACGATCGCCAGATGCTGGCCTATGCCGTGCAGCGCGGCCTGCCCGCGCACGCGCTGCTGACCAAGGCCGACAAGCTTGGCCGTGGCCAGCAGGGCATCGCCCTGCAGAAGGTGCGCAAGGAACTGCATTCCTCGTTCGGCGACACCGTCAGCGTGCAGACCTTCTCCGGCCCCGCCCGCCAGGGCGTGGATGAAGCCCGCGGGATCATCGGCGGCTGGCTGGGCCTGAACAAGCCGGCGCCCGAAGCGGCCTGATCCGGGCGTTGCCGCGGTCCAACGGGCCGCGCGGCGCCGGGTAGTGCCGGCCGCTGGCCGGCTGCTCTTTCCATCAGATGTATCGGGAGCCGGCCAGCGGTCGGCACCACCCGAATGCGCCTGACGCCCCGTGTACGGCGCGGTCGTGTCCCCTCATTTCGCCGGTAACGGCGCGAATTCGCCCGGCACCCAGGCGAACGCCTCTCCTTCACGCCGGACATGGCCCAGCCCTGGGAACGGCAGGTGCGCGCCGGCCACCCACCAGCCCTGATCCGCAGCCTGCGCCATCATCCGGCGCCGACTGGCGATCGCAGCCGTGCGGTCGCTGTCGGCTTCATAGGAGGCCTGCGGCTGGGCGAACTGCACGGCATGGAAATGCACGAGGTCGCCCCACACCAGCAGCTGCTGGCCGGCGCCACCATCGATCCGGTAAGACACATGCCCGACGGTGTGGCCGTGGCTGTCCAATGCGGTGATCCCGGTCGGCAACGTGTCGCCAGGGGCAAAGCGCTTCAATTTCCCGCTCGCTTCATACGGTGCCACCGCCTTGCGTGCCAATGCGAAGGCAAACCGGACGCCCTGCGGCGCGGTGGCTTCACTGGCCGGATCCAGCCAGAACGCCGCATCGGCGGCGGACAGCCACACCGTGGCATTCGGGTAGGCCAGCGTGTCCTGCGCATCCAGCAGGCCACACAGGTGGTCGGGGTGGGCGTGGGTCAGCACGACATCATCCACCTCGGCCGGGTCATAGCCGGCCTTGCGCAGGTTGCCCAGCACCTGGCCCAGCCCGGGGCCGAAGCACTGCGCGGTGCCGGTATCGACCAACGTCAGGTGATCGCCCTGCTGCACCAGGTAGGCGTTGACCGCGGTCTGCAGGCCTTTGCCATCCTCGGGCACGTAGCGGTGATCGAGCAGGCGGGTGACCGCGCCGGGAGCGATCCCGACGAGTTCCTGTCGGCCCAGTGCGACCGTGCCGTCGAACAGGGCAGTGACCTGCAACGTGCCGATCTGCTGGTGGTAGACGCCGGGCACCTGCCCGCGCGGGGTGTGTGTGGTGGTGGCCAGTGCCGGGCCGGCGGCAACGGCCAGCAGCAGCGCCGTGGCGAGCGTGCGAATGCGGGGAAACGACATGTCAGGATCCGAACGGAGCGGCAGTGCCGCGGTGTCTCCATGCTGCGCGTGCCGCCTGCTGCGATCCGCTCAGAATGCCGCGCGATCCGCTCGCCTCAGCTGTTGCCGATCGCCGCCGGTTCCAACCCGTAACGTTCGGCGAAGCGCTTGTTGAAGCTCCCCAGCGAGCGGTAGCCCACGCGCGCAGCCACCGTTTTCAGCGGCAACCGGGTGGTGTAGAGCAGGCTCATGGCATGCGCCAGCCGCGCATCGGTGATCAGCTCGCGCACGCTGGACTGCTCGCTGGCCAAGCGCCGCCGCAGGGTCGCACCGCTGAGCCCGAGCTGCGCTTCGAAATCGCGTGACTGCCAGTCGCGCTCGGGCTGGGCCGCGATCAGATCGCGGATGCGATCAGCCACGCTGGGCTCGGGTGGAATCAGCAGGCTGCCATGTCCGCGCCGGCAGAACGCCACGGCCAGCCCGGCCAGCGCCAACCGCGCTTCGGTGTAGTGGCCCTGCTCCAGCGCCTGCCGCCATTGCAGCAGCGTCGCGCCATGCTCGGCCAGCGGCAGCCGTGCCAGCGCGTCACCGGCGTCGGGCAGGGGCTCGTTCCACAGCGCCCGGGCGGCCGTGAGCGCTTCGGCGCACAGCGGCACGATCGCACTGAGGTACAGGCCGCTGTGCGGATCGGGAATGTTGACCACATCGATGCGGCAGCGACGGGTGATCAGGAACAGATCGCCCGGGGCGAATTCCAGGGATTGCTGCGCGGTGCGAACCTGCTTGCGTCCCTGCAGGAGGATGGCGAACTGTGGCTGCGGGATGTCCACCGAGGAGGCGCCATGCTCGCGGCGTGCGGTGATGCAGGCGTAGCCATCGGCGCGCTGGCAGTCGGCCAGGCTGGCCAGTCTCGCCAGCAGCGAAGCGGTGGTATCGATCGGGATGGACATGGCTCAGCCTGCCACGTTGAACAGGTGTCCGACCAGCGCCGCCGCAGCCATCGCAATGGCACCCCAGAACGTGACGCGCAACGCACCGCGCAGGCGCGGGGCACCGCCGGCGTGCGCGGCCAGCGTGCCGGTCAGGCACAGCCCCAGCAGCGTCACCATGGTGGTTGCCTGGCCGACGTAGGCATGCGGGGCGAGCAGGGCGGTCAGCACCGGCAACGCCGCGCCGCTGACGAAGGCACCGGCCGAGGCCATCGCTGCCTGCATCGGGCGCGCGCGCAGCTCTTCGGTGATGCCCAGCTCATCACGGGCGTGGGCGCCCAGCGCGTCGTGCGCCGTCAGCTGGGTGGCTACCTCGTGCGCCAGCGCGGGGCTCAGCCCACGCTGCCGGTAGATGGCCGCCAGCTCTTCCAGCTCGCTGTGCGGGTCTTCGTGCAGCTCGCGCTTTTCCACCGCCAGGTCGGCCAGCTCGGTATCGGCCTGCGACTGCACCGAAACATACTCGCCAGCCGCCATCGACATCGCACCGGCCACGGTCCCGGCGATGCCGGTGGCCAGGATGGTCGACGCCGTGGCACCACTGGCCGCGATGCCGACCACCAGCCCGGCCACCGAGACGATGCCGTCATTGGCGCCAAGCACGGCGGCACGCAGCCAGCCGACGCGGTCGGAGCGATGGACTTCCGGATGTCGGGATCGACTCATTGGATCAGTTTAGGGGGTCGCGACGGCCCGCGGCGGAATGACTCGCAGCCGCGGCGGGGGCGACGCAGCGTCAAGCCCATGCCAGTAGGATGCTGAAAACCGTCACGGTGACACGACGGCAGGGGACGCCACGATATAGTGCGCCCTTGCGATGCGGGGGCGCGAACCCCACATCCCCGCCCTGACCAGAATTCTGCGAGCCTCCCCTTGTCGAGCCCCAGCCACGTCGCCGAGACGCCGATCACCGACCGTAATGAACTGGTCGCCACGTTGGCCTCCGGCGAAAAGCCCCAGGCGCAGTGGCGCATCGGCACCGAGCACGAGAAGTTCGGCTTCCGCCTGGACGATCTGCGCCCGCCCACCTTTGATGGCGACCGCGGCATCGAAGCGCTGCTCAACGGCCTGACCCGCTTCGGCTGGGACCCGGTGCAGGAAGACGGACGCACCATCGCACTGCTGCGCGACAACGCCTCGGTGACGCTGGAACCGGCGGGCCAGCTGGAGCTCTCCGGCGCGGCGCTGGAAACCATCCACCAGACCTGCGTGGAAACCGGCACCCACCTCAACGAGGTGGCGCAGGTGGCCGGCGAACTGCAGCTGGGCTTCCTCGGCATGGGCTTCCAGCCGAAGTGGACGCGCGATGAAATGCCGTGGATGCCCAAGGGCCGCTACAAGATCATGCGCGAGTACATGCCCAAGGTCGGCACGCTCGGCCTGGACATGATGACCCGCACCTGCACGGTGCAGGTCAACCTGGACTACGCCACCGAAGCGGACATGGTGAAGAAGTTCCGGGTGTCGCTGGCGCTGCAGCCGATCGCCACCGCGCTGTTCGCCGATTCGCCGTTCACCGAAGGCGCGCCGAACGGCTACCAGAGCTACCGCTCGCACATCTGGACCGACACCGACAACGATCGCACCGGCATGCTCGACTTCGTGTTCGAGGACGGCTTCGGTTACGAGCGTTACGTGGATTACCTGCTTGATGTGCCGATGTACTTCTCCTACCGCGATGGCAGGTACCACGATGCCAGCGGCCAGAGCTTCCGCGATTTCATGGTCGGCAAGCTGCCGGTGCTGCCGGGCCAGCTGCCCACGCTGCGCGACTGGTCGGACCACATGACCACCGCCTTCCCCGAGGTGCGGTTGAAGAAGTACCTGGAAATGCGCGGCGCCGATGCCGGCCCGTGGAGCCGCCTGTGCGCGCTGCCCGCGTTCTGGGTGGGCCTGCTGTACGACGATGCCGCGCTGGATGCCGCCTGGGACCTGGTGCGTGATTTCAGCCTGGTCGAACGCAACGTCCTGCGTGATGGCGTGCCGCGCCATGGGCTGAAGCTGCCGTTCCGCAACGGCACCGTGCTGGACCTGTCGCGCGAGGCCCTGAAGATCGCCGTGGCCGGCCTCAAGCGCCGCGCTGCGCGCAACGCCGATGGCCAGGACGAAAGCAAGTTCCTGGAGGTGCTGCAGGAGATCGTCGATTCCGGGTTGACTCCGGCCGACCGCAAGCTGGCGCTCTTCCACGGCGAGTGGGGCGGCAACATCGATCCGGTGTTCAAGGAATTTGCGTACTGAGTTCGCATTGATCAACAAAAAACCCCGGCATTGCCGGGGTTTTTTCATGCCTGTGCGTAAAGATCAGGCGGCCTTTTCCAGCGTGCCCATGTCGATCACGAAGCGGTAGCGAACGTCGTTCTTCGCCATGCGCTCCCAGGCCTCGTTGACGGTCTTGATGTCGATCACTTCCACATCGCTGACGATGTTGTGCTCGGCACAGAAGTCCATCATCTCCTGCGTTTCGGCCATGCCGCCAATCGCCGAGCCGGTGATGTGCTTGCGGCCGAACATCATCGCAGCGCCCATCAGCGGCGGATCCAGCTCGGTCAACACACCGACCAGGCACATCGTCGCATCGCGCTTGAGCAGGCCCATGTACGGGTTGGTGTCGTGGCTGACCGGGATGGTGTTGAGCAGGAAATCGAAGCTGCCGGCGTGGGCCTTCATCTGCGCCGGATCGCGCGAGACCAGTACTTCATCGGCGCCCAGGCGCTTGGCATCGGCACCCTTTTCCGGGGTGGTGGTGATCATCACCACGGTGGCGCCCATCGCCTTGGCGAACTTCACGCCCATGTGGCCCAGGCCGCCCAGGCCGATGACGCCGACCTTCTGGCCGGGGCCGACCTTCCAGTGGCGCAGCGGGGAGTAGGTGGTGATGCCTGCGCACAGCAGCGGTGCGGCGGCCTTGAGGTCGAGCGTCTCGGACACCTTCACCACGAAGCGCTGCTCGACCACGATGTGGTCCGAGTATCCGCCGAAGGTCGGCTGGCCGCTCTCGCGCTCGGTGCTGTTGTAGGTGAAGGTGGCGCCCTTCTCGCAGTACTGCTCCAGATCTTCGTCGCAGGCGGCGCAGTGGCGGCAGGAATCGACCATGCAGCCGACGCCGGCGAAGTCACCCACCTTGAAGCGGGTGACGTTGGCACCGACCTCGGTCACGCGGCCGATGATCTCGTGGCCGGGCACCATCGGGAACTTGGAACCACCCCAATCGTCGCGGGCCTGGTGCAGGTCGGAGTGGCAGATGCCACTGAAGAGAATCTCGATGCGGACGTCATCGGGACCGGCCGGGCGACGTTCGAAGGAGAACGGCACCAGCGGCGCGGTCTGGTCGTGCACCGCATAACCATGGGCGAGGGACATGGGGAATCCTTGGCAGGTTTGTAGAAAGGCGCTTTACAATACGCCCCGATCCCGTGCACAAAAAGTCAGGATATCGGCATGATTCATCAAGTGAAACGGGATAATCATGGCCACTGACAACCTGACCCACCTCGCCGCCTTCGCCGCCGTGGCCCGCCACCGCAGCTTCCGCAAGGCCGGGGCGGAGCTGGCGCTGTCCACCTCGGCGGTCAGCTACGCGATCCGCGCGCTGGAAGAACGTCTGGGCGTGGGTCTGTTCCATCGCACGACCCGCAGCGTCGCCCTCACCGAAGCCGGCCAGCGCCTGCTCGAGCGCCTGCAGCCCGCGCTGGGGCAGGTGCATGACGCATTGGAAGAGATGAACCACTTCCGCGCGGCACCGGCCGGCCTTCTGCGCATCAACGCCACCCGCGCCGCCGTCCAGACCCAGCTCGGCCCACGCCTGGCGAAGTTCCTGCTCGCGCACCCGGATGTGCGTTTGGAGTTGGCCCAGGACGATGGCCTGGTGGACATCGTCGCCGGCGGTTACGACGCTGGCGTGCGCCTGCACGAATCGGTGCCGGAAGACATGGTGGCCGTGCCACTGGGGCCGGCGCTGCGCGGCCTGATCGTGGGTGCGCCCTCCTATCTGGCGGGGCGGGAGATACCGCAGCACCCCCGTGATCTGCATCGGCACGAGTGTGTGCGGTTCCGCTTCGCCAGCGGCCATCTCTACAAGTGGCAGTTCGAACGCGATGGCCAGGCTCTGGAGATCGACGTGCCCGGGCGCCTCACGTTGGGTGATCAGAACACGATCCTGCAGGCGGTGGTGGACGGGTTGGGGCTGGCCTACGTGCTGGAAGATTCCGCACGCCCGTATCTCGACGACGGCCGGCTGGTTGCCGTGCTGGAGGACTGGAGCGAGCCGTTCGCCGGCTTTGCGGTGTATTACCCACGGCAGCGGCAGATGTCGTCTGCGCTGCGGGCGTTCATTGATCTGCTGCGGGGGTAGCGGCTGCGGGCGGCATCTGCCCTGGATGCTCGTTCTTCAAAGGCGGATGCTGCATTCTGCGCATGCACCTCGCATCTGCTGGACGTATCTGGCGTCGAGTAGTGCAGATCCACGGCCTGTCCTCATCAACGGTGAAATGGATGCGTAACCGACGATTTGTGAACATTCTGGCGATGGTCGGCGGTGCCGTCCTTGCGCTGTACGCGGTGCTGATCCTGACGATCGCAACGACGGGAAATGTTACGCAGGGTCGCGCAGCACTGGCGTGTGGCGGGGCAGGGCTGCTGCTTGTCGCGGCGCCGTTGCTGGCCCTGCCATTCTTCCCGCGTTTTGCAAGGGCGCTCGCGCTGCTGGCGTTGGTCAGTTTCGCAGTGCTCGCGGGCTGGCTCGCGTTCTGGCCCCAGCCGACCATCACGCCTGATCCGCTCGTTCGGACGGCGGTAGTGGCGTTTGCGGTGTTGGTTGCCGGTCGCATCTATCTGGTACGCCGCCGCCGACCCTCGGGTCATCAGCCCTGATCAGCCCTGATCAGCCCTGCTGCGGAACCCACCGCGAAGGGGATTCCGTGGATGCTGTATACTCACCCCCAGTATAGTTAACCGGCCTTTTGCCCCATGCCCCATTCCCCGCAGGAAAAAAAGCGCGTTCTCGCCCGGGTCCGTCGGATCCGCGGCCAGTGCGATGCACTCGACCGCGCGCTGGAAGCCGGGGCCGAGTGCGGGCCGGTGCTGCAGCAGATCGCCGCGATCCGTGGTGCCGTCAACGGGCTGATGTCCGAAGTGATGGAGGCGCATCTGCGCGAAGAGTTCGGGCAACCGGCCCAATCCGATGCGCAGCGCGATGAGCGCGTGCGCGAGATGAGCATGCTGATCCGTTCCTATCTGAAATGAGTGCGCGGGTGCCCGCGTACTGCCCATCTTTGTTCCCTGCCTTGGAGTGCTTCCCATGAAATCCCGTGCCGCCGTTGCCTTCGCCGCTGGCGAACCGTTGAAGATCGTCGAGATCGATGTCGCGCCGCCGCAGAAGGGCGAAGTGCTGGTCAAGATCACCCACACCGGTGTCTGCCACACCGATGCGTTCACGCTGTCCGGCGATGATCCGGAAGGTCTGTTCCCGGCGGTGCTCGGCCATGAAGGCGCGGGCATCGTGGTCGAAGTGGGCGAGGGCGTCACCAGCGTCAAGCCGGGCGACCACGTGATCCCGCTGTACACCGCCGAGTGTGGTGAGTGCCTGTTCTGCCAGAGCGGAAAGACCAACCTGTGCGTGGCCGTGCGCGCCACCCAGGGCAAGGGCGTGATGCCCGATGGCACTACCCGCTTCAGCTACAACGGCGAACCGATCTACCACTACATGGGCTGCTCCACCTTCAGTGAGTACACCGTGGTGGCCGAAGTCTCGCTGGCCAAGATCAATCCGGAAGCCAACCCGGAACACGTCTGCCTGCTCGGCTGCGGCGTGACCACCGGCATCGGCGCGGTGCACAACACCGCCAAGGTGCAGGAAGGCGATTCGGTGGCGGTGTTCGGGCTGGGCGGCATCGGCCTGGCGGTGATCCAGGGCGCGCGCCAGGCCAAGGCCGGCCGCATCTTCGCGATCGATACCAACCCCTCCAAGTTCGAACTGGCCAAGCAGTTCGGCGCGACCGATTGCATCAACCCCAAGGACCATGACAAGCCGATCCAGCAGGTCATCGTGGAGATGACCACGTGGGGCGTGGACCATACGTTTGAATGCATCGGCAACGTCAACGTGATGCGCGCCGCGCTGGAATGCGCGCACCGTGGCTGGGGCCAGTCGGTGGTGATCGGTGTGGCCGGCTCGGGCCAGGAAATCTCGACGCGTCCGTTCCAGCTCGTCACCGGCCGCTCGTGGAAGGGCACCGCCTTCGGTGGCGTCAAGGGCCGCAGCCAGCTGCCGGGCATGGTCGAAGACGCCATGAAGGGCGATATCGAACTGGCGCCGTTCGTGACCCACACGATGGGCCTGGACGAGATCAACGATGCGTTCGACCTGATGCACGAAGGCAAGTCGATCCGCTCGGTCGTGCATTTCTGAGCTACCACGGGCGGCGCGCGATCCGCGCCGCCCCTACGGAGAATCCCCATGGAACGCATCGAACACCGCGCCGCGTCCGGCGGTTGGCAGGACGTGTACAGCCATGCCTCGCAGGTGCTGGGCTGCGAGATGAATGTCGCCGTCTACCTGCCGCCGCAGGCGGCCACGCAGAAGCTGCCGGTGCTGTACTGGCTGAGCGGGCTGACCTGCAACGAACAGAACTTCATCACCAAGGCCGGCGCGCAGCGCTATGCCGCCGAGCACGGCGTGATCCTGGTCGCGCCGGACACCAGCCCGCGCGGCGATGACGTCGCCGATGCCGAAGGCTACGACCTGGGCAAGGGCGCTGGTTTCTATCTGAACGCCACCGAGCAGCCGTGGGCGGCGCACTACCGCATGTACGACTACGTGGTGGACGAACTGCCGGCCCTGATCGACGCGCATTTCCCGACCACCGGCGCGCGCGGCATCAGCGGCCACTCGATGGGGGGCCACGGTGCGCTGGTGATCGCCCTCAAGAACCCCGGTCGCTACAAGAGTGTGTCGGCGTTTTCGCCGATCGTCGCGCCGACACGCGTGCCGTGGGGCCAGAAAGCGTTCACTGCCTACCTGGGCGAGGACCGCGCCAGCTGGGCGGCCTGGGATGCCAGCGAACTGGTGGTCACGGCCACCGAGCGCCTGCCATTGCTGGTCGACCAGGGCGGTGGCGATGAGTTCCTCGACAACCAGCTGCAGCCGCAATGGCTGCAGGCCGCCTGCACGGCGGCCGGTCATCCGCTGACGTTGCGCCTGCAGCCCGGTTACGACCACAGCTACTACTTCATCAGCAGCTTCATCGGCGAGCACATCGCACATCACGCCAAGGCGCTGTACGCCTGAGGCACACCGGTGGACCCGCCGCTGGGCGGCGGCAACGCGCGCCGAACCGGGCCGGGCAAGGGGCCCGGCACGGCCCGGGGGTGCGCGCCTGGGCCTGGCACCTCACTCGGCGTGCCCCGCTCAGGTCTCGCCACCGCGCACTTCCACCAGCACCGGGCACGGCGCATGGTCCACCGTCCATTGCCCGACCGAGCGGTCCAGCAGGCGCTCCATCCGTGACAGGTGGCGGTGGCCGATGACGATCAGGTCGCAGCCGTGCTGGCGGGCATGGTCGCAGATCACCTGCGCCGGTTCGCCGGCCGGGTGATGCCCGAGGCCATCGATGCCGCGCTCGCGAAGGCGGCCGAGCGCGTTGGAAAGCAGCTGTTCGGCCTGGTGGACCTGGGCGTCGGCGGCCGGATACTCGGCGTGCTCGGCACGGGGCGCGTCGTCGGCCAGCGCGAAGGCCGGGTCAAGCACGCACAGCAGGTGCAGGCGCGAGGCAGGGCCGGCCAATGAGGCCGCCAGCTCCAGTACCTGCGCATGCTGGGGGCCGCCATCCAGGGCAACGAGGATCTTGGTGAACATCGGCATTCTCGGAAGAGGGGCCGCTAGGGTCGCCTACTGCCCGCACTGGACCCATACCGTGTGCCGCAGGCGAGTAGTGCGTGCAACGCACGAATAGGGGGTTTGGAGTGCAGTAAAGTCACCGCCACACGTTGAAGGTGATACTGCCGTGACCATGCCCGATCTGAACTTGCTCATCGCCCTGGATGCCCTGATCGAGGAGGGCAGCGTCGTGGGTGCGGCGCGGCGGATGAACCTCAGTGCCCCGGCGATGAGCCGCACCCTGGGCCGCATCCGCGAGGCGCTCGGCGATCCGGTGCTGGTCCGTGCCGGCCGCGGGCTGGCTCCGACCCCGCGCGCGCTGCAGCTGCGCGAGCAGGTGCGTGGGGTGATCGAGCAGGCACACCTGGTGTTCAACGCCGGCCGCGAGGTCGACATGATGACGCTGGAACGCACCTTCAGCATCCGCGCCAATGATGTGTTCGTCGGCACCTACGGTGGGCGGATGCGCGAACTGTTCAAGGCGCAGGCGCCGTGTTCGGTGCTGCGCTTCGTCCCCGAGGGCGATGGTGATGACGACGCGATGGAGCAGGGCCGGATCGATCTGCACATCAGCGCCGCCGGCAAACTCAGTGCCGATACCAAGGTGCAGAACCTGTTCAGCACCTCGTTCTTCGGTGCCGCGCACGAGGCCCACCCGATCTTCGCCGGGGAGATCACCGCCGAGCGCTTCGTGGCCTTCGACCACATTGCCGTATCGCGTCGTGGCCGTTGGTATGGCCCGATCGATGAGGATCTGGAGGCGCTGGGCCTGAGCCGGCGGGTCGCGCAGATCATGCCGACCTTCCACTCGGCGATCTTCGCCGCAGCCGATTCGGACCTGATCCTGCCGCAGATGCCCAGTGTGATGCTGGCCCGGCTGGAACGCCTCGGGGTTCCGCTGCGCCTGTTCGAGCTGCCGATTCCGGTGCGTAGCGCGATTGTCGTGCAGGCATGGCATCCCCGCCTGGACAGCGACCTGGCGCATCGCTGGCTGCGCCGCAGCATCAAGGCGATGTGCGACGCGGAGCCCACGCAGGCCTGACCGGCAACGGCCAGGTCCACCCGCAAGGCGACCGGCGAGGCGTGCGCGTGACGCACGCCAGCGATGGCCGACGCAGCATTTTTCGCAACATCGGCCCTGCCTAGACTGCCGCTCCCCGTCGTGGAGTGGCCTCATGTCCCTGTTGTTCCCACTGCCCCATCCGCCCGCCGGCGGTGCACGATGACTGCCGTGCCCGCGCCGCTGCCGATGGCGACTGCTGCACCGGCTGCACTGCCGGCGCAGACGGCGTTCGGCCTGCGCCTGGTGGTCGGCCTGTGCGGTGTGTTGTTGGCCGTGCTGATCTCGGGCATCAACGAAAACGTCACCAAGGTAGCGCTGGCCGACATCCGGGGCGCGATGGGCTTCAGCGTCGATGACGGCAGCTGGATCATCGCGCTGTACACGGCGATGTCGGTCAGTGCGATGGCGTTCGCACCGTGGTGTGCGGTGACCTTCTCGCTGCGCCGCTTTGCGATGGTGATGATCGGCGCCTTCATGGTGCTGGGCGTGGTGTGCCCGTTCGCGCCGGACCTGCCCTCGTTCATGATCCTGCGTGCGCTGCAGGGCCTGGCCGGTGGGGCGCTGCCGCCGCTGCTGATGAGTGTGGCGCTGCGTTTCCTGCCGCCGGGCATCAAGTTGTACGGCCTGGCCGGTTACGCACTGACCGCGACCTTCGGGCCGAGCCTGGGCACGCCGATGGCGGCCCTGTGGGTGGAGTTCGTGGGCTGGCAGTGGGCGTTCTGGCAGATCGTGCCGTGGTGCCTGGCCGCGCTGGGCATGGTGGCCTGGGGGCTGCCACAGGATCCACTGCGTCTTGAACGGTTCGCGCAGTTCAACGGTGTCGGCCTGGCACTCGGGTTTCCGGCGCTGGTGATGCTGGTGATCGGGCTGGTGCAGGGCCCGCGCCTGGAGTGGTTCGCCTCGCCGTTGATCTGCCTGCTGCTCGGTGGCGGCAGCGGACTGCTGGCGTTGTTCCTCTACAACGAATGGTCGCACCCGCTGCCGTTCTTCAAGCTGCAGTTGCTGGCCAACCGCAATCTGAGCTACGCCCTGATCACGCTGGGTGGCGTGCTGTTCGTGCTGCTGGCGGTGATCATGATTCCCTCCAGCTTCCTTGCCAAAGTGCAGGGGTACCGACCGCTGCAGACCGCGCCGATGCTGCTGTGGGTCGCGCTGCCGCAGCTGATTGCATTGCCGCTGGTGGCCACCCTGCTCAACCAGCGCCGGGTGGACAGCCGCTGGGTGCAGGCGATCGGCCTGGGCCTGCTGGCACTGGCCTGCGGCCTCGGTGCGCAGCTGACCACCGAGTGGCACCGCGACAACTTCGCATGGCTGCAGGTGATCCAGATCATCGCCCAGCCGATGGCGGTGCTGCCGTTGCTGCTGCTGGCCACCGGCAGCCTGGCGCCGACCGATGGCCCGTTCGCCTCGGCGTGGTTCAACACGGTCAAAGGGTTTGCCGCGGTGCTTGCCGGCGGCGTACTCGAGGCGGTCACCACCGTGCGCAGCCACCTGCATTCGACCGTGCTGGTCGACCGGATCGGCAACGCGCCCTGGCTCGACGCCAGCACCGCGCCAGGGTTGGGTGCTCGCCTGCACGCGCAGGTGGTGGCGCTGACCTCGGCCGATCTCTATCTCATCGTGGCGTGGGTGGCGGTGGCGCTGATCGCGCTGATTCCGTGGTTGCCCACACGCATCCATCCGCCACGTGCCGTGGCTTGAATCCAAGGAACTCCCCCGTGTCCCTGCATCGCAACTCCGTTCCCTTCGTCATCGCCGCCGGCCTGCTGCTGTTCGCTGGCGGTGCCTGGTGGCTGCTGCGCGACGGCCGCCATCAAACCACCAACAATGCCTATGTCACCGCGGACTTCACCGTGGTCGCGCCGAAGATCGCTGGCTTCGTCAGCGAGGTCCGCGTGCAGGACAACCAGAGAGTCAAGGCGGGCGATGTGCTCGCACGCATCGATGACCGCGATTACCAGGTCGCGCTGGCCACGGCCCGGGCGGATCTTGCCAATGCGCGGGCGCAACTGGCCAGCGCGCAGGCCGCACTGGCGCAGCAGGGCTCGGTGATCGACCAGGCCCAGGCCGGTGTGGATGTCAGTCGCGCCGAACTCCGTCTCGCCCAAGCCGATCAACGCCGTTACCAGGCCTTGGCCAGTGATGGCGCAGGCACCGTGCAGAACGCGCAGCAGGCGCAGTCGCGCCAGGCCGTGGCCGGTGCGCACCTGCAGCAGGGCACCGCTGCCGTACTCAATGCGCGCCAACGCATCGCGCTGCTGAGCGCCAGCGTGCAGTCCGCGCAGGCCGCCGTGCAGCGGGCTGAAGCCGCGCAGGCCCGAGCCGAACTGGATCTGTCGCACACCGAGCTGCGTGCGCCGATCGATGGCATGGTCGGCCGCCGCGCCGTACGCGTGGGCGCTTACCTCACCCCGGGCACGCCGGTGCTCGCGGTGGTGCCGCTGCAGCAGGCCTTCGTGGTCGCCAACTTCCAGGAAACGCAGATGACCCGGATGCATGCCGGGCAACGTGTGGATGTACAGGTGGATGTGTTCCCCGGCCAGCCGCTGCACGGCCGGATCGACAGCATCGCCCCGGCCACCGGCGTGACCTTCGCCGCGATCGCGCCGGAGAACGCCACCGGCAACTTCACCAAGGTGGTGCAGCGGATTCCGGTCAAGATCGTGCTCGACGAAGGCCAGCCGCTGGCGAACAAGCTGCGCGCGGGCATGTCGGTGGAGGCCAGCGTCGACCTGGACAGCGGCCATCGCGGCCTGGAAGGAGAGGGCGCATGACCGGCAAGGCAGCGTGGCGCGCGCTTTCGCTGGGCGCGCTGTGTGCGGCCTTGACGGCCTGCACGCTGGGCCCCGACTTTGTGCGCCCGACCGCGCAGCTACCCGCCGGCTGGCAGGGCGCTGCGGTCAGCGCGGACGCCCTGGCCAGCGATGCACAGTGGTGGGCCGGCTTCGAGGATCCCACCCTGGCCGCGTTGGCCGCGCAGGCGCTGCAGGCCAACCTGGACATCCAGCTGGCCGCCAACCGCGTGCAGCAGAGCCGTGCCGCGCGCGGCGTCATCGCCGCCGACCGCGCGCCCGCGGTGAGTGCCAGCGCCAGCGGCGTGCGCGCACGCAACAGCGAAATGGGCCTCAACGATCCGTCAGGCAACGGCGGGCGGGAGGATTACGGCCTGTTCCAGGCCGGTGTCGGCATGAGCTGGGAGCTGGACCTGTGGGGCCGCGTGCGGCGCCAGGTGGAGGCAGCCGACGCGCGCATCCAGATAGCCGATGAGGACGCCCATGCGGTGCAGACCGCCGTGCTGGCCGAAACCGCACGTGACTACCTGCAGCTGCGTGCGACCCGCCAGCTGTTGGCCATTACCGAGGACAACCTGCGCATTGCACGCGACATCGCGCGATTGACCCGCGTCCGTCAAACGCAGGGCGTGGCCAGCACCCTGCAGGTGGCCAGTGCCGCCGCCCAGGTGGCGGCGCTGGAGGCCCGTCTAGTGCCGTTGCGGCATCGCGATGCTCAGTTGCGCAACGCACTGGCGATGCTGCTTGGCTACCCCCCGAGAACGCTGGATGCAGACCTTGCCGACATCCGCCGCGACTGGCCGGCATTGCCCACTATGGCCACCGGACTGCCCAGCGAGCTGGCCGAGCGCCGCCCGGACATCCGGCGCGCCGAAGCGGCCTTGCATGCGGCCACCGCCTCGATCGGCGTGGCCAAGGCCAGCTTCCTGCCACGGATCACCCTCAACGGCGACATCGGCTACCAGGCGCAGCAGCTGGACGATCTGGATGGCTGGAACGCGCATCGCTTCAGCATCGGGCCGTCGATCAGCCTGCCGATCTTCCAGGGCGGCCGGCTCAAGGCCAACCTCGCGCTGAGCCGGCTGCAGCAGCAGCAGGCGGGGCTGCAGTTCCAGCGCACCGTGCTGCAGGCCTGGCACGAAGTAGACGATGCGATCGATGGCTACGCCGCCGAGCAGCAGCGCGGGGCCGCGCTGCAGGTTGCGGTGGACCAGAGCGAACGCGCGCTGGACGCGGCGCGCCGCCAATACCAGGCGGGTGTGGTGGACATGCTGGACGTGCTTACCACCCAGCGCATCGCGCTGGACAACCAGGCCGCGCTGGCCAACAGCCAGGCCACTGCCGCCATCGCCCGGGTGGATCTGTACCGCGCGCTGGGCGGCGGCTGGCAATGACATGGAAACGCCGGGCCATGTGCTGCGGACCCGGCGGATACATCAATGCTCCTCCGCCACCTCGCCGTAGAACCAGTATTCCTGCTCCAATCCGTCATCGTGTTCGGTAGGAGGAATACTGACCTGCACGCCGCGCTCCTGAACGCCTTCGGGCAGGGCGAGTTGCCACTCGTCGGCCAGGCTGCGTGAGGTGATTGCGGTAACCTGGCCATCCGCTGTGGTGGCCACATGCCCTTGGAAGTAGTCTTCGTCGAGATAGAGGCAGATCTCGCTTGCGAACATGCCTGGCCAAGCGATGCAGCAGGTCACCCGCACGGCCGCCTGCGAAACAGGGCGTGACTGGATCAGGTTGGTGCATGCGGCAATGAGCGATTGGGCGCAGGCCCGCTGGATTTCCCGTGTGGAGGCAGGACCCTCGATCAGGTCGGCACGGGTGGGAATCTTGTAATTCCAGTAGCGGGCTTCATTGCCCAGGGCTTCTGGGGAGGGAAATGCACCGCTGAAGGAGCCGGCCCACTGTTGCAGGTTGCGCAGCCGGCGTGGAGCGTCGCGCAGCTTCTTCTTGCCGCGCGTACCCGGCCGGGTGATGGCATGATTGTTTCTCATCCCGACAGTGTGCCAGCCGCATGATCGGTGCGCTGGAAAGCGCCAACCAAGGTTGGCGTCTACCGGAGCGTAGCGATCGGGATCGGGGTGATCGCGACGCCGCGCTGGTAGCGCCGGGCCATGCCCGGCGCGGACGGATGCCTCAACGCACGTTGCGCAGTTCCCAGTGACTGCCGGCCAGCATGCGCAGGCGCTGCTTGAACACCTCGCTGTCGATGCTGGTGGTGGCGCACAGGTTGATGCGCAGATCATCCTGCGCGCCGGTCACGGTCGCGGCCGGATCGGTCGCGCCCCACTGCGGATCGACCGCATCGGGATCGTCCTGCTTGGCGCGCCAACGGTCGAACAGCACCGTGGTGCGCAGGGCGTTCTCGAGTTCTTCGGCCAGCCCGGCCGCACCCTGGGCGCGGAAGGACAGGTCCGGATCGTTGCCGCGCGCCTTGGCCGGATCCGGCAGGCTGATGTCGTAACTAACTGGCATGGTGACCTCCATTGAATGCGGCAAGGCTGGCAGAGACGCGGTGGAATCCGCGTGCAGAACCGGCGGCCGTGCCCGGATCGTGGCATGGCCGCTGCAGGGCTGGCCAGGGTGCTCAGCCGCTGAAGACATGCGGGCCGTCGGCGAAGCCGATCGTTACCGCGCCCTTGCCCACGTTGACCATCCCGGTCAGGCTCATGACCGCCTCGAACACATCCACGCCCTGCGCCTGGCAGGTCTCACGCAGCGCGGCATAACCGGGCAGGGCCCGCAGGTCGGCCAGCTCGCCGCCGTAGCTGATGCACACCGTGGGCGTCATCAGGCCGGCCTTGACCCGTTGCCCGACGAAATCGAACAGCTTCTGCACGGCGTTGTCGAAGCCCTTGATCTTGGCCACCGGCCCGGTCTCGCCGCGGTAGCCATGCAGCACCGGCTTGATGTCCAGCGCACTGCCCAGCGCGGCGCTGATCAGCCCCACGCTGCGATCGCCCTTGTGACGTGCGCGGGCGCGCATGTAGTACAGATCGCGGGTGATCATGTAGCCGTGCACGTTGTGCGCCAGCAGTTCCAGCCGCTCGCGGATCTGCTGCACGCTCGCGCCGCTGTCGCGCAGGCGCACTGCTTCCACCGCGGTCACGCCCTGGGCGGCAAACAGGTTCTGGGTATCGAGCACGCGCAGCGCGAACGGTGAGTTGAACCCTGCCGCCTGCCGTACCGGCTTGTAGTCGTTGAGGATCGCGAAGCTCGCCTGCATCGCGTTGTCGTGGATCGGGCTGCGGGTCTTGGTGATCGTCATGCAGAAGACATGGTCGTAGTCGATCACCAGCTTGCCCAGGAACAGGTCCCGGATCTGGTTGACGGTGAACGGAATGGTCTCCGCCTCGGCGCCGTGCTCGGCCACGTGGGCATGCAGGAAACTCAGCGTGGCCTGTTCGTCGCGATGGTCGGCCAGCATGGCTTCGCCGATGCGGACGGTGATCGGCAGCAGCACGATGTTGTGTTGTTCAATGAAATCCTGCGGCAGATCGCACGCAGAGTCGACCACGATTCCGATGCGCATCCTGTGCCCCTCCGGCAGGTTGTAGGTTCGGAAACGTGAACGCTATCGCAAAACGGCTCGGCTTGCCTGACCGGGGAGAGGGGCCGGGCGTCAGCGGCTGCGTTCCACCGCTACCGGCAGGTCCTTGATCCGGGCCCACTCCCCCTGCTCAAGCAGGCCCGGGTCGGCCAGCACCGCCTGCATCAGCGGGTGGGCGTCGTTGCCCCAGAACAGTTCGCTGCCGATCGCCAGCGTCGGCACGCCGAACACCCCCGCGGCCAGCGCGGCATCCGTGTTGCGCCGCAGTTCCTCTTTGACCGACGGTGCGCCGATCGCCGCGGCGACATCGGCGATGTCCAGCATCGCGCCGGGCAGGGCGAGCGCGGCGGCACTGTCGCCGGCGTGGCCATCGCGCCAGATCCAGTTGAACAGGATCTCGACCGCCTCGTGGCTGGCACCGGCGGCCAGGCACAGACGCAGCGCCGCCAGCGGGTTGAACGGATGGCCCGGCGGAAAGCGCAGTGTCACCCCGGCGCTGCGCGCCTGCCACAACGCCTGCCGGTAGGTGAACACCCGCTTGGCCGGAATCTCGGCCGGGCCCAGGTTGCCCAGGTGATGCAGTACCGCGCCCAAGGCGATCGGCACCGGGGCGATGCTCTTGAACTGCGGCAACGCCTTGAGCTGTTGCCAGTGCAGATAGGCGAACGGTGAGACGAAATCGAAGTACCAGCGCAGGGCCATGATCGGGTGCTCACGTTGCAGGACGACAGGGGTGCGCAAACAGGGCCGCCGCAGGCAGCGGCCCTGTGCAGGGGCTCAGCGCGAGTATGCGCGTGGTTCGCTCGACGCCGGGGCCTGGTAGCGGTCGCGCAGTTCGGTCTGGCGTGAACGCATCGGCATCGCGCGGCCCCCCAGCCAGACCTGCTCGGCATAGTGGCCGACATCCAGCGGATCGCCCTCCCACAGCACCAGGTCGGCCAGCTTGCCGGGCTCGATGGTGCCGAGGCGGTCGCCGACGCCCAGCGCCTGTGCCGGGACCCGGGTCAGGCCGGCCAGGCCATCCCCCCAGGGCAGCCCGTTGGCGACCGCATTGCCGGCCAGCTGGCGCATCTTGCGCGCGTTGTGCGAGGCATCGTCGCGCTGGGCGAAGCTGACCGGCACGCCGGCCGCCTGCAGGCGTGCGGCGTTCTGCAGGGTCGCGCCGAGTTGATCGAAGCTGGTCGGCAGGTTGCCCAGCCCATCCACGAACACCGGCACGCCGGCCTGGGCCAGCTGCGGAGCCAGGCGCCACGCCTCGGCCCCGCCGGCGATGGCGATCTTGACCTTCTCGCGGCCGGCCCAGCGCAGCAACTGGCGGATGTCGGCGGCGCGGTCGACCTGCACCACGATCCGCCCCTGGCCGGCCAGGTAACGCGCCAGCGTGGCGCGCCCGGCCGGTGTCAGCAGGGCATGCGGCGAATCGGCCGGAACGCGGCCCCGTGCTTCGCTGACCATCTGCTCCAGCAGCATCCACTGCGCGGCGCGCGAGGTGCCGGTCAGCTCCGCACCGGACGCGCCGAGACGAATGAACAACGCCTGCGGGCCGACCGGATCGGCACTGCCGTCCAGCCGCACCACCCCGCCCTGGCCGGCGATGAAGCCGCCGCCGGTATTCGCCCCGAGCATGGTGAAGCCGATGCCGTCCAGCCGCGCGACCGGGATCAGCACCGAGTCCGGATTGAAGGCCAGGGTCACGTCGAATTCCGGGCGCAGCGGCTGGTCGTCCAGTTTCAGTGTGCTGTCCACCGTGGCTGACTCCCCGGAGACTTCTTCGATGCCGATATCGGTGATGCCGCCGAACAGCGCCGGGGTCAGTGGCTTGCCCGCCGCCTCGACCACGGCCACGCCGGCCGGCGCCGACAGGCCCGGACCGACGGCGCGGATCACGCCGCCCTGGACCAGCACGTCGCTGTGCTCCAGGCTGCCGCGCGCCGCGGCGGTATGTACGGTGGCGTTGCGGATCAGCAGGTCCTGCGCGGACACGGATGTCGCTACGCAGGTACCCGCAAGCAACAGCAGTGCGCGCGGCAGCAGGCGCATCGGGACGCGGCGGCTCATGGGCGTGCCTCCTGGCCAAGCATGAAGTCCGACAGCGGCTGCCGCCTCACGTCCTGGCGGTCATAGACCTGGTGGCCATCGACGTAGACTTTCTCGGCCAGCGCATAGGAGCTGAAAGGACTGCCGTTCCACACCACCACATCGCCCATCTTGCCGGCCTCCAGGCTGCCGGTCTGCGTTTCCACGCCGAGCGAGCGCGCTGCGTTGGAGGTCAGCCACATCATGGCCCGCTCCGGGGCGATCTCGATGCCGGCACGACGTGCGTTGGCGATCACCTTGGCCGCCTCCTGGTTCAAGCGCTGGATGCCCTCGGGCGAATCGGAATGCACGATCGCGCAGCTGTTGGCCGGGCGGTCGACCAGCGCGATGTTCTCCTGGATGCCATCGAAGGCTTCCATCTTGAAGCCCCACCAGTCGGCCCACAGCGCACCGCACACGCCTTCCTCGGCGAGCCGGTCGGCCAGCTTGTAGGCCTCCACCGCGTGATGGAAGGCGGCGATCTTGAAGCCGAACTCCTTGGAGAGATCCAGCATCGTGGCCATCTCATCGGCGCGGTAGCAGTGGATGTGCACGCGGATATCGCCCTGGATCGCGCCGGCCAGCGTATCCAGCTTGAGGTCGCGCTTGCCGCCGCTGTCGCCGGCACTGTCGCCCTTGTCGTCACCGCTGAACCAGCGCTTCTTTTTCGGCTGTTTCGGGGTGTTCTTGGCGATGTACTCGCTGGCATCGATGAAGGCTGCACGGTAACCGGCGACATTGCCCATGCGCGTGCCCGGGGCGGTGCCCTTGCCACCGTAGACACGCTTGGGGTTTTCGCCGCAGGCCATCTTCAGGCCCCACGGCGCACCGGGGAATTTCATGGACTGGTAGGTCGTCGCGGGTACGTTCTTCAAGGTCACGCCGCGGCCGCCGACCAGGTTGGCCGAGCCGGGCAATACCTGCATCGAGGTCACGCCTCCGGCCAGTGCCGCAGCGAAGCCCGGATCCTGCGGCCACACCGAGTGCTCGGCCCAGACGTTGGCGGTGACCGGGGCAGTCATCTCGTTGCCGTCGCTGTGCGCGCTGACGCCCGGGCTGGGATACACGCCCAGGTGCGAGTGCACATCGATGATGCCCGGAGTGACCCACTTGCCCTGGCCATCGACACGCACCGCATCGGCCGGTGCCGTCAGGCCGGTACCCACCGCCGCGATGCGGCCGTCGCGCAGCAGCACATCGGCGTTGTCCAGGCGCACGCCGGTGCCGGTGAGCACAGTGGCATTGCTGATCAACACCGGGACCGAGGCGATCGGCGCATAGGTGCTGGGGTAGGGATCCTGGAGGAAACGCGACGCGGCGGGCGCCGGCGCGGACACGATCGACATCAACGCCAGGCCAACGCCGACGCTCAACAACTTCTGCATGGTTCTCCCCGAAGCCGCATGGACACAATGACTCGACGCTAGCCGGGAGCGGGGCGCCTTGCCAAGTGACCTTTTGCATATTTTTATCAAATGGGACCTAGCATCGTTATGAGAAACAATTGTGAACTTTCCATGAATTTTTCGGTTACGCTCAGGTCGGCATCGGCGTGATCGATGCCGGTTCCAGAAGCATTGCTGATCCTCCCGTTCCAGATTCCGACACTCGAACCAGATCAAGGAAGTTCTCAGTACATGACCCTGCACTCCCTGTCCCGCGCGGCGTCCCGCCGTCCTTCGCCGTCCCTGCTGGCCTCGGCCATCACCGGCACCCTGCTTGCCGCCATCGCCGTTCCGGCGCTGGCCAGCCCAACCACCGATGTCCTGCAGCGTTACCAGCAGCAGCGCGCAGAGCAGTCCGTCGCGTTCGCGCGTGACCTGCACAGCGCTTCGCTGGCGGCGACCTTTGTTGCGCCGATCGGCGCCAACGACCAGACCGTTTCCTTCACGAGCCCGCGCACCAGCGCCGAGGCCGCCGGCCCCATTCTGGGCAAGCCGGGTGATGTGGAAAGCTGGCATAGCGATGAGTTCAATGCCGACTGGGGTCTGGCCGCGATGGGGGCCGATTACGCGTATGCGCGCGGCCTTACAGGTCAGGGCGTGCGCTTGGGCGTGTTCGATTCGGGCTCTGCCCTTGCCCACGACGAATTCGCCGGACGCAACACCTCCAGCATCTCCATCGGCAACGGCGGCTGCGCCGACCCGAGCATCGTGGCGGGCGAAGGCGCCTGCGGCAGTACCCGCGGCGACCAGCCCGGGTACAACTACTACGGTCTGGGTCCCGGTGTGCCTCCCGCGCTTGCTGATCGACTGATCGCGGCGGGCCAGCCGTACGGCTTCAGCTACGCCGACCATGGCACGCACGTGTTGGGTACCGTTGGCGCCAACCGCGATGGCACCGGGATGCATGGCGTGGCCTTTGGCGCCAACCTGACCGCTGCCCGGGTCTTTGGCGACACGTATTACGAGTGGCGCCTGGATCCTGACAACTTCTACCGGCCGCGTGCGCTGTATCGCACTGACCCGGACGATGCAGCAACACTGGACATGTATGCACAGGCCGAGGCACAGGGCGTGCGCGTGCTCAATCACAGTTGGGGTATCTCGACCCGCCATGCCACGGTGGCCAGTCTGGACGCGCAGTACGCAGCGATCGGCGCGGACTATGGTGTTTACGGCAGCATTTACGGTGATACCGAGGGTGCACCGGGTTCCAAGCTGATCCAGGTGTGGTCGGCAGGCAACTCGGCCGGGGGGATGGCCGGCATCACGGCGGCATTGCCGCGCTGGAACCCGGAGATCGAGCCGTACTGGCTGGCCGTCGCGAATGTCCGCCTCCCCACCGCAGGGGAAACGGACTACGTCATTGATGCCAGTTCCAGCATCTGCGGTGCTTCGGCCAACTGGTGCCTGTCCGCACCGGGCACCAACATCGCCAGCACGATCGTGGCCGGCGAGATCAACGGTCGCATGGAGCTGACCGAGGATTACCTGCGTTTTCTCATCGAAAGCGAAAGTCCTGAATACACCTACGGCTACAAGACCGGCACATCGATGGCGGCACCGCACATCACCGGTGCGCTCGGTCTGCTGATGGAGCGCTTCCCGTACCTGGACAACGCACAGGTACGCGATGTGTTGTTGACCACGGCACGCGACCTGGGCGCGCCCGGCGTCGACGCGATCTACGGCTGGGGCATGGTCGATCTGAAGACCGCCATCGAAGGCTACGGCCTGCTGCGCGTGGACACCGACGTGGTCATGAACCAGAAGGCCGGTGGCCTGAAGGTGTGGGAAGGCGATGCGTGGGACGACTGGACCAATGACATCGGCGGCCCGGGCAAGCTGACCAAGTCCGGCATCGGCTGGCTGCGCCTGAGCGGTGACAACAGCTTCAACGGCGCCATCGTGCGCGACGGCGTGCTGGAACTGGACGGTGCCAATGCACTGACCGCTTCGGTCGATGTGCAGGGCGGCCAGTTCCTGCTCAACGGCAGGCTGGTGTCCACCACGCTCAACAGCCAGGGGGGCAGCAGCGTGATCTCCACCACGGGCGTGCTCGAGGGCTCGGCGCTCAACGTGACCGGCGGCTCGGTCACGTTCAACGGTCTGCAGCAGGCCGGCGCCACCAGCGTCGGCAGCGGCGGCAGCTTCGTGCTCAATGGCCGGCTGGTCGACAGCTCGCTGACCTCGGCGGGTGCCACCCGCGTCGATGCCGGGGCCCTGCTGGACGGCTCGGACCTGTTCGTCACCGCCGGCACCGTGTCCTTCGACGGTGTGCAGCAGGATGGCGCGACGGTGGTCGGTGCCAAGGGCACCTTGAAGGGCGTCGGTACGCTGGGCAGCACCCGCGTGGAAGGCATCATCGCCCCGGGCAACTCGATCGGCACGCTGACCGTCAACGGCGATTACGTGCAGACCGCCACCGGCATCTACCAGGCCGAGCTGGCGCCGGGCAGCCGCAGCGATCTGCTGCGCGTCACCGGTACGGCTACGCTGGGCGGCACGCTGAAGGCGCTGCCGGAGGCCGGCGTGTACTACCTCGGCGAGCAGTTCAACTTCCTGCAGGCCGCCGGTGGCATCAACGGTCAGTTCGCCACGACCGACTTCTCGGCCTTCTCGCCGTTCCTGAAGTTCAGCCTGGGCTACAGCGCCAATGGGCTGCGCATCGACGTCGCCCGCGGCAACGCGCTGGCCAGCGCTGCGGTCACGCCGAACCAGATCGCCGTGGCCACCAGCGCCGATGGCCTGGCCATCACCCAGGGCCTGCCCAGGCCGCTGACCCAGCTGTTCCCGGCCCAGGTCGGTGCAGCACTGGATGCGCTGAGTGGTGAGCTCCACGCCGCCACGCCGATGGCGCTGGTGGAAAGCAGCCGCTACCTGCGTGATGCGGCCCTGAGCCGTGCGGTCGGCGTGCGTTCGCCGGGTGCCGCGGATGAGGCTGCCGGTGGTGCATGGGTGCAGGCGATCGGGGGCAGCGGCAAGCTCGATGGCGATGCCAACGCTGCGCGCACCGATTCCAACAGCAACGGGCTGCTGGTCGGCGCCGATCATGTGTTCGGTGGTGGCTGGCAGGTCGGTGGGCTGGTCGGCACCGGCCGTACCGACATCAAGCAGGCCGCGGGTCGCGGCGCCCGGTCGGAGATCGACAACACCCACTTCGGTGCCTACGTGGGCAACCAGTGGGGGGCATTTGGCCTGCGCGCCGGTCTGGGCTATTCCCGCCATGACGTGGACAGCAAGCGCCAGCTGACGTTTGCCGGCTACCAGGACGCACTGTCGGCCAAGTACGACGCCACCACCCGCCAGGGCTTCATCGAGGGCGCGTACCGCTTCGGTGGTCGCGAGGCCGGGCTGGAGCCGTACCTGCAGTTCGCCCGGGTCGAGGTGGATGTGGACGGCATCACCGAGCAGGGGGGCGCTGCGGCACTGCACGGCCAGGTCGCCGACACCCGCACCAACGTGGCGACCGCCGGCGTTCGGTTCGACAAGGGCCTGAAGACCTCGTGGCAGCAGGAAAGCTGGCTGCATGTCCGCGGTGGCGTCGGCTACCGCCGTGCCTCCGGCGACCGCAGCCAGGTCGCCGATCTGGCCTGGACCGGCGGCAGCAGCTTCGCGGTCAGCGGTGCGGCGATTGCCGACAACGCCGTGGTCGCCGAGCTGGGCCTGTCGGCCTGGTTGAGCCCGCGCAACCAGCTGGAGCTGGGCTACAACGGCACCTTCGGTGACGACGCCCGCGACCGCGGCGTCACCGCGCGCTGGTCCGTGCAGTTCTGATCCAGCGGTACCGGTAAACGGGAAAAGGCGGCCATGGGCCGCCTTTTTCTTGCGTATTCGTTGATCTCGCTCAAAATTGCATGCTCAGTACGACCGCAGGCAATTGCCCCATGAAAACCAAGCAGGACATCGTTGAAAACTGGCTGCCGCGCTACACCGGCGTGCCGTTGGAACACTTCGGCCAGCACATCCTGCTGACCAACTTCGGTGGCTACCTGCATACCTTTTCCCAGCTCACCGGGGCGCCCATCCAGGGTGCGGACCGGCCGATGGCCAGCGTCACCAGTGACGACATCACCCTGATCAACTTCGGCATGGGCAGCCCCAACGCGGCCATCATCATGGACCTGCTGTCGGCGGTGATGCCCAAGGCCGTACTGTTCCTGGGCAAGTGCGGCGGGCTCAAGCGCAAGAACCAGCTGGGTGACCTGATCCTGCCGATCGCTGCGATCCGTGGCGAGGGCACCTCCAGCGATTACCTGCCACCGGAAGTCCCGGCCCTGCCGGCCTTTGCCCTCCAGCGGGCGGTCTCGACCATGGTCCGCGACCTCGGCCACGACTACTGGACCGGTACCGTCTACACGACCAACCGCCGGGTCTGGGAGCACGATGAAGCCTTCAAGGAAAAGCTGCGGGTGATGCGCTGCATGGCCATCGACATGGAGACGGCAACCCTGTTCGCCGCCGGCTTTGCCAACCACATCCCGATCGGGGCCTTGCTGTTGGTGTCCGACCAGCCGATGATTCCCGACGGCGTGAAGACCGAGGTCTCCGATGCCAAGGTCAGCTCACAGTTCGTCGAGAACCATATCCAGATCGGTATCGAGGCACTTAAGCTGATACGGCGCAACGGCAAGTCGGTCCGCCACCTGCGTTTTGACGAGTAACGGCAATGGAACGGATGGGCGTCTTGGGGCGGGCCATCCACAGGGGTAGTGAATGGACGTGGCGGCACAAGTAGTGGAGTTCTGGCGCGACGCCGGACCGCAGAAGTGGTTCGCGCGCGATGACGCGTTCGATGCGCGGTTTCGCCAGCAGTTCCAGGACGCGCATTTCGCCGCCGCCCGGCGTGCCCGCGAGCATTGGCTCAGCAGTGCCGATGGCGCACTGGCGCTGATGATCCTGCTCGACCAGTTCCCGCGCAACTGCTTCCGCGATACGGCCCATTCCTATGCCACCGATGGCCTGGCGCGTCATTACGCCATGCGCGCGGTGGAAGAAGGCCTGGACCTGCAGCTGGTACCCAAGCTGCGGGCCTTCATCTATCTGCCGTTCGAGCACTCCGAGGATCCGCAGGACCAGGAACGCTCGGTGGCGATGTTCGATGCGCTCGGCGACAAGGAATACCTGCAGTACGCCGAACTGCACCGCGACATCATCCGCCGGTTCGGCCGCTTCCCGCACCGCAATGCGGTGCTGGGCCGGATGCCGACGCCGGAGGAACTGGATTACCTGGCCGAAGGCGGGTTTGCGGGATAACCGATGGACGCCCGGGCGCCACGCACAAAAAACGCCGGCATTGCCGGCGTTTTTCGTATCGCGCTACGTGCTGAAGATCAGTACTTCGGCACGCCGTTGTCCACCTCGTTCGACCAGGCATCGATGCCGCCGGTGATGTTGGACACCTTGGTGAAGCCCAGGGCACGGAACTGCTCGGCGGCCTGTGCGCTGCGGCCACCGTGATGGCACAGGAAGGCCAGCGCGGTGTCCTTGGGCAGGGCTTCCAGGCGGGCGCGGTTGTCGCCGTCGAACGTTTCGAACGGGGCGTTGATCGCCGCGATCGCACGCTCGTCGGCCGGGCGCACGTCGACCACGGTGATGCTGCCGGCACGCAGCTGGTCGTCGGCGTCGCGCACGCTCAGTTCCTGCACCGCCTTGGGGGCGTTCGGGTTGTCGATCGCCAGGCCCTTGCCGCGGATGTCGTCCACCCAGTCGATGGTGATGCCTTCGGCGCGACGGGCGCTGGCCAGGTCGAACTGCACGCGCAGGCCGTTGGACTCGGCGGCGATCGCGTTGTCGTCGTGCGGGGCCAGCTGGAAGTTCGGCTGGAAGCGCGCGTCGATGCCCAGCTGCAGCGCAGCACCCGGGGAATCGGCCAGCGCGCCGCGCAGCATTTCCACGGCGGCCGGGGTCACGGTGATGCGCGGCGGGGTGCGGTCCGGGGCGGCAAGCCCAAGCACGCTGCTCAGCTCACCGCTGCCGGCCATCTGCAGGATGATGTCGCTGCCACCGATCAGCTCGCCATCGATGTACAGCTGCGGGATGGTCGGCCACTCGCCGTAGGCCTTGATGCCTTCGCGGATCTCCGCGTCGGCCAGCACGTTGACGTGGTCGAACTCCACGCCGAGGTCCTGCAGGGCGCCGACGGCCTTGGCCGAGAAACCGCACTGCGGCATGCTCGGCTGACCCTTCATGAACAGCACGACGCGGTTGGCGTTGAGAATGGATTCGATGCGCGAGCGCAGGGCGGGATCAAGGGACATGACGGTCGGGGTCCGGATATGCGAACCGCCTATTCTACGCGGCATGGCATCATGGGGCATGACCGTACCGGAAACGTTGTATCGCATTCCCCGGCGCCCCTGGCGCTGGCTGCCGTGGCTGGTGCTGTCGCAGGTGCTGGTGGTGCTGGCCTGGGTCGCCTGGGGCTGGCGCTGTGGGCTGCCGCTGATGGTGGCGTCCCATGCCCTGTTCATGGTGCCGGTGTTCCTGCCCAACAGCCGCTTCTATGCCCCGGTGCTCAGCCGCCTGCCCGGCCAGGCGCGCAAGGTCTGGCTGACCATCGATGATGGGCCGTCGGAAGAAACCCCGGCGGTGCTCGAGCTGCTGGACCGTTACGAGGCCAAGGCGACCTTCTTCCTGGTCGGTGAACGCGCGCAGGCGCGGCCGGAGCTGGTGCAGGCGATGCTGGCCCGCGGGCACAGCCTGGGCAACCACAGCCACCGCCACCCGCAGAGCCGCTTCTGGCGGCTGGGGCGGCAGGCCATGGCGGAGGAAATCGCGCTGTGCCAGCAGGCCCTCACCGCGATCGCCGGCACGCCGCCGCGCTGGTATCGCTCGGTGGTGGGGATGACCAATCCGTTCGTGGCCCCTGCATTGAAGCAGTGGCAGCTGACCCGGGTCGGCTGGAGCGCCCGTGGTTTCGACGGTGTCGATTGCACGCCCGGCCAGGTGGTCGAGCGGATCACCCGTGATCTGGCGCCCGGCAGCATCGTGCTGCTGCATGAGGGCGCCGCGCATGGCCACAACCTGGCCATCATCGAAGCGGTGCTGCAGGCGGTGCAGGCGCGTGGCCTGCATGCCGGCCTGCCGGACTGACGCCAGACCGGGGACCGGCGCAGGCCGGGCTCAGCTCAGCGAGCCGATGACCATCAGCAGCACCACGCCGAGCATGCTGCCGATCGAGAACACCAGGCCGAGCACGGCGAACACGCGGCGGCGGTCCGCCTGCAATGCGCCGGCCACGCCCAGGCCGAAGGCCACCAGCTGCATCAGGGCGGTGAGCATCAGGCCAAGACCGACCAGGATCGCCGACATCGAGGTTTCTTCCATGCCGCCTGGCGTCGTGGTCTCGATGATGCCGGCGATGACGACCAGGCCCAGCATCAACACGGCGCCGCACACGGCGGTAATGAACGCGGCAATACCCATGCCGGAATGAGGGGTGTGCATCAGGGCTCCTTGTCGATGCGGTGGAACGGACGGTGTCAGTGGGCCAGGGCGGGCGTGGTCGGGGTCGTGGCGCCTGCGGGCGGGTGCGACGCATGCCACTGGTCGCTGATCCAGCCCCCGAGCGAGAGCTGGGCGATCAGCAGGCCCAGGGTCACCAGCAGCGCGATGATGCCGAACAGGCGGCGCCGGCGGGGTTGCAGCACGCTGCCCAGGCCGAGCAAAAGGGCCAGGATCGCCAGGCCGACGCTGCTGCCCAGCAGTGCGGCCAGCGACCATGGCAGCTCGCGCATCGCCGCGTGTTCGGGCGCATGGGCGTAATGCATGCTCAGCAGCAGCATCACCAGGCCCACGCCACTGACGATCAGCGCGGCGGTGCCAAGCGCGGAATGTCGGGTCTGTCGAGGCATGGGTGGCTCCGTGCCGGAAGGGGGGCGCGAGTATGCGCGCGTGCGGCCGGTGGCGCGAGCCACGTCGGTCAAGCGACGCGCGCCCGATCGCCGACGATCAGCCAGTTGTTGAACGGGGTGTTGCCATACAGCGGTGTCATCCGCAGCTGCAGCCCGGCCCGCTCCAGGGGGGCGCGCAGGCTCCCGGCATCGGAGTAATGGCGTGGCCGCGTGCCCATCCAGCCGACCAGGTGCGCGAGCATGTCGGTGATGCGCGTGGTGCGATCGCGGCCACTGTTGTCGGCCAGCACGGTGCGGATCACCAGCCGCGCACCGGGCGCCACGCGTGCGGCGGCCTCGTGCAGCAACCGGGTCTGGGCCGCGGCGGGCAGGTACTGCAACACGTCCAGCAGCGCGACGTTGCCGTGGTGTGCGGGCAGGGCGGCGCTGGCATCCACGCAGGTGAACCGGGCGTGCGGCAGCGCGGCGCGTGCGCTGGCCCGCTCGGCGCGGGCCACTTTGTCGGCGTCGATATCCAGGCCGTGGTACGCCAGCGCACTGCCGTGCTGGTGCAGCACGTGGGCCAGCAGGCCCAGGCCGCAGCCGATATCCAGCAAAGGCGCGGCAGGAGCAGCATCCAGCGCGGCGAGCACCCCGGGATACAGCGGATCGCTGCCAAGTTTGCCGCGGCTGTAGTAATAATCGCGGCGGTTGCCGAAGCGCTGTGCCGGCAGGAACGCCGTGGCGATCCGGCGGGCCTGCTCCCTGGCCAGCGGCAGCGTGGCCTCGCTCAGCGGCTCGGCTCCGCCCACAGCACGCGCGTTACCTCAAACGCGCGCTGGTGCCACAGCGTGTACATCGCCGCGGAGGGGTGCAGGCCATCGTCGGCCAGCATCACCGTCTCGCCCCCCCATTGGCGGCTCAGGTCGGTGATGTCGACAAACGCTACATCGTGCTCGGCGCAGATCGCTGCCGCCGCCGCGTTGTAGGCATCCAGTTCCTGCCCGATCTGCACGCGGTCGCGCCCGGATGCCACGGCATACGGGGTCACGCCCCAGTCGGGGATCGAGAGCACCAGCACCCGCGCGGCACGGTCACCGGCGAAGGCGAGCGCGCGCTGCAGCAGCGCGGTGAAGCGCGGGCGGTACTCGTCCACGCTGCGCCCACGGTATTGATCATTGACCCCGATCAACAGGCTCACCAGCTCGAACGGCCCCTGCGGTGCGCCTGCATCGATGCCGGCTTCAAGTTCGTCGGTGGTCCAGCCGGTGGTGGCGATGATCGTCGGATCATCCACCGCAACGCCGATGTCGCGCAGCGCTGCCGCCAGCTGCGTCGGCCAGCGCCCGGCCGGCGCGACGCCTTCGCCGATCGTGTAGGAGTCGCCCAGCGCCAGATACGGCAGGCCCATCAGGCCACCGCGCTGCGCGGCTTGAGCGGCACCACCTTGGTGTTGGCCTCGGCACGGCGTGCCAGGGCGCGGTCGATGCGTGCGAACACATCGCGCATCACCTCCGGCTCGGGCAGCAGGGTCACGCGGAAGTGGTGGCGGTAGGGCACGTTGAAGCTCGAACCCGGCACCACCAGCACGCCTTCCTCGTTCATCAGTTCCAGCGCGAAATCATGGTCGTCGAAACTGCGTGCCGCCGCACCGACCACCGCCGGGAACGCATACAGCGCGCCGGCCGGCGCCACCAGCGACAGATGCTCACTGGCATCGCAGGCCTCGATCACCGCGCGGCGGGTTTCATACAGGCGGCCACCGGGCGCGCACAGCGGCGAGATGGTGTCCGGCCCGTTCACCGCCGCGTCGATGGCGTACTGGCCGGGCACGTTGGCGCACAGGCGCAGCGCGCTGAGCAGGTCCATCGCCGCGCGGAACTCGCCCAGCCGCTCGGCCGCGCCGGACAGCATCGCCCAGCCCACCCGCCATCCGCAGGCGCGATGCACCTTGCTCAGGCCGCTGAAGGTGATGCACGGGTGCTCGCCGGCCAGCGGCGCGACGGCATGGAACTGCGCATCGTCGTAGAGGATCTGATCGTAGATTTCATCGACCATCAGCAGCAGGTTGTGCTTGGCCGCGATGGCGACGATGCGCTCAAGCAGCTCGCGCGAGTAGCTGGCGCCGCTGGGGTTGTTCGGGTTGATCAGCACGATCGCGCGGGTGCGCGAGGAGACCAGGGCCTCGATCTCGACCGGGTCGGGCTGGAAGCCGTTCTCCGGCGCGCAGCGGTAATAGACCGGGCGGCCATCGTTGAGGATGGTCGCCGCCGACCACAGCGGGTAATCGGGCGAGGGCACCAGCACTTCGTCGCCCGGGTTGAGCAGGGCGCGCAATGACAGGTCGATCAACTCGCTGACGCCGTTGCCGATGAATACCCGGTCCGGGTGCGCATCGGGTGCGCCGCGCCGGGCGTACGCGGCGGCGATGGCTTCGCGCGCCTCCGGCAGGCCCTGCTGGTGGGTATAGGGATCGGTGCGGCCCATGTCGTCGGCGATCGCGCGCTGCAGGTGCTCCGGCGCACGGAACCCGAAATTGCCCGGGTTGCCGATGTTGAGCTTGATCAGCTTGCGGCCCTGGGCCTCCAGCTCCCGCGCTCGTCGCGCCAGTTCGCCCCGGATCTCGTAGCGGACTTCGGACAGGCGCTCGCGGGTGGCGAGCGGCTTCAGCGGGGGCGTGGACATGAACGGGCCGTCATTCAGGCATGGAAACCGCATGGTAGCGGAATTGTTGCGTTGCAGGGCAAGCGTTTCCGGCCGCATTCCCTGCGCTGGCAAGGCGGTTTCAAGTGAAAGGATTTCCACCGCTCCACCGCGGCGCCGACCCATCGCGGCGACGCCCGGCCGCCACACCCTTTAGAATGGGCACGATGAGCGAACCCACTGATTACCGTGCCCTGCAGACCATCGGCTGGCCCTGGCCGGGCGGCCCTGAACTGCCGGCCTGGCAGGCCCTGTTCGAGCAGTTCCCGCAGGCGCGCCCGGGCCGGGTGATCGAGCAGCATCGCACCGGCTACATCGTGTCCGATGCGCCGGACGCGGCGATCAAGACCGAGTCGCCGCCGGAGTGGCAGCGCCCGCGCTTCCCCAGCCACGAGCGCGCGGCGGTGGGCGACTGGGTGCTGCTGGAGGGGATCAAGATCGTGGCCCTGCTGCCGCGGCGCACCGCGATCAAGCGTGGCGCGGCCGGCGAGCATTACCACCAGCAGGTGATCGCGGCCAACATCGATACGGTGTTCATCGTCTGCGGCCTGGATGCGGACTTCAATCCGCGCCGGATCGAACGCTACCTGCTGCTGGTCGGCGGGGGCGGCGCGCAGCCGGTGGTGGTGCTGACCAAGGCCGACCAGACCGAATACAGTCAGGACGCCCTGGACGTGCTGGAAGAACTGGCGGCGCAGAACATCCCGCTGCTGGCCATCAACGGCAAGGACCCGGCCAGTGCCTCGGCCCTGCTGCCGTGGCTGGCCGCCGGCCAGACCGTGGTGCTGGTGGGATCTTCCGGGGCCGGCAAGTCGACCCTGACCAATACGCTGCTGGGCGAGGAGCGGATGAAGACCGCCGATGTGCGCGTCAATGACTCGCGCGGGCGCCACACCACCACCCACCGCGCGCTGATCCCGCTGCCGGCCGGCGCCTGCCTGATCGATACCCCCGGCATGCGCGAACTCAAGCCGACCGGTGAGGAGGCCCTGAGCGAAGGCGGCTTCTCCGACGTGGAAGCCCTGTCGGCGCAATGCCGTTTCCGCGACTGCGCCCACCAGCGTGAGCCAGGCTGCGCGATCCGCGCGGCCATCGAGGACGGCACGCTGGATGAAGAGCGCCTGCTCAACTACTTCAAGCTGAAAGAAGAAGTGGCCGCCGCCGCTGCCAAGCTGGCCGTGCGCCAGGCGCAGCAGGCGATCGAACGCAAGCACGTGGGCAAGGGCGCCCAGTGGCGCCCGGGCGGTAAGGGCGGCCGGCGATAGCTTTTGCTACTGTCCGTCCATGGACACGCCAATGATCGTGGATCGTGACGTTGCCCACCACACCGCGCTCGATGCCCAACTGGTCGAGGCGGTGGGCGGGATCAAACTGCTGGGATTGACCAGCTGGCCGGCCGCGCTGCAGGCCCCGTTCCTGGCCAGCGTCGCCCGCGGCCAGCCGGTGCTGCCGCAGGTCGATTACCCCCGGCTCGATTTCAGCGATACCCGCCACCGGCTGGCCGCGATCAGCGCCCAATGCGATCCCGACCATCCCATCGGCCTGTATGTGCAGCGCTCGGCGCACAGCTGGGACCAGGCCGCCGGCCTGCTCGAATCGCTGGGCACCGCCGAGGTCGACCGTTATTCGGTGGAGTTGTTCGGCGCGCCGGAGCAGCCATTGCCAGGCAATGGACCCAGTACCCGCGATGCTGCCCGCCACTTCATCCAGATCGCGCAGGAGCTGGACCACGAACTGCTCGCACCCGAAGAGCAGGTGCCGGTCTCGGCCACTGCGCTGCAGCTGCAGTTGCAGAGCGATCTGGATGCTTTCTTCGAGTCGCGCATCATCACCGTGCAGCTGGACCCGGAGCTGATTTCCAAGGCCGCCGCCGGCCCCAACCGGATCCGCCTGCGCACCAGTGCCCGCTTCAGCGCCTATGACCGCGCGCAGCTGTTCCACCATGAAGCACTGGTGCACTCGCTGACCGCACTCAACGGACGCGAGCAGCCGCACCTGCCCAGCCTGGCGCTGTCCTCGCCGCGGGTCACCGCCACTCAGGAGGGGCTGGCCACGTTCGCCGAACAGATCACCGGCAGCATCGACATCGAGCGCCTCAAGCGCATCAGCCTGCGTACCGAAGCCATCGCGATGGCACGCGAGGGCGCCGATTTCATCGAGGTGTTCCGCTATTTCTGCGCGGCGGGGCAGAACAACGAAGAGAGCTTTGCCTCGGCCCAGCGCGTGTTCCGCGGCGTGCCGCCGAGCGGCGGCGCAGCCTTCACCAAGGACACCGTGTACCTGCGCGGGCTGGTCTCGGTGCACACCTTCTTCCGCCACATGCTGGCCGAAGACCGCCTGCAGGTCTGCCGCTGGTTGTTTGCCGGCAAGATGTCGCTCACCGATGCGATCGCGTTCGCGCCGCTGTTCGAAGAGGGCATCCTGCGCCCGCCGCGCTGGCTCCCGCACTGGGTCAGCCGCGCGAATGGGCTGGCCGGAATGCTCGCCTTCTCGCTGTTCGCCAACCGCATCCGCATGGACCAGCTCGCCCCCGAGTAGTGCCGGCCGCTGGCCGGCAAGCTCGCGCGCCTTCCACCTGCACTCAGTGCGTTAATGAGCACTGCATCGCAATTCATCTGCGATGACCCGCACCGTAAACATCCTTTCATGTTCCGCTCGCATGCTGGTCATGCACCTGCATTGCGCAGGTCATCTTCCCCCATGTAACGGACGACCATGCTTACCCGACCCCTGACGATCGCGGTGGCGCTCGCGCTGTGCGCCGCCAACGCCCACGCTGTCGATGTAGACGCCACCGCCGCTGCCAACGTCGCGCTCAGCGCGCAGACCCTGGACACCGTTTCGGTGATCGGCCAGGGCGAGACCCGCCAGGTGCAGCGGATTACCGCCGTGGACAAGGAAGTGCTGCCGCCGGGTACCAGCGGCCAGAAGATCCTCGACCGCCTGCCGGGCGTCTCCGTGCAGTCCAATGATGCCTTCGGCGCCAATGAAGAATCGCAGACGATCAGCCTGCGTGGCTTCGACAAGAGCCGCCTGGGCTACACGCTGGACGGCATCCCGCTGGGTGACAACAGCTACGGCAACTACAACGGCCTGAGCATCGCGCGTGCGCTGATCGCCGAGAACCTGGCCGGCGCCGAGCTGTCGCAGGGCATCGGCTCGTTGGGCGTGGCCTCCACCAGCAACCTCGGTGGCACCATCCAGTACTTCTCGCAGGACCCGTCCACCGAGTTTGGCGGCAAGGCCAGTGTCACCGTGGGCGATGACAACCAGCGCCGTGGCTACCTGCGCGTGGACACCGGCGATATCCATGGCTTCTCTGCCTACGTGTCCGGCGTGCACCAGGACGCGGATATGTGGGCCGAGCCGAACCAGAACCAGACCACCCGCCAGTTCAATGCCAAGGCGATCTGGAACGTGGGTGACAACCGCTTCGGCGCGTTCGCCGCGACCTCGCGCGTGAGCCAGGCCAACTACGCCTACCTCTCCAAGAGCATGTTGGCACGCGGCCTGGGCTGGGACTGGAACATCTACGCGCCGGACTGGGATCGCGCCGTCGCCGCCGCCTATTGCGCACCAGGCACCTACAACGCCCAGAAGTGTGCGTTCACCGGTGGCGTCAACAGCATCGATGATGCGTACTACCAGAGCCGCGCCCTGCGTGATGACAACCTGTATTCGCTCGATGCCGACCTCGCCCTGGGCGACAGCGCCCGCCTGAAGCTGCTCGGCTATCACCACGAGAACCGCGGCCAGGGCCACTGGTGGGCACCGGGCCAGCCGTCCAACCCAGGCACGCCGGAGATGCTGCCGATCTCCATCCGCAGCACCAACTACACCATCAACCGCCAGGGCATCACCGCCGCGCTGAGCTGGCAGTGGGGCATCCATTCGCTGGAAGCAGGGCTGTGGTACGAGCGCAACGACCACAACGTGGAGCGCAACTTCTACTACATCACCGGTCCGTTCCTGGATGACGGCTACCTCAACCACCCGGACCGCCGCCTGTTCGACCAGGACTTCGACATCCGCACGCGCCAGTTCTACGTGCAGGACCGCATGCGCTTCCTGGACGACCGCCTGACCGTGGATGTGGGCATCAAGAGCCCGAACACCCGCATGACCGCCAATGCGAAGCCGGGCACCGAAGCCAGCTACGCCTCCGGCACCCTGACCGCCAAGGAATCGGTGCTGCCGCAGGCCGGTATCGGCTTCAAGCTGAGCCCGAACCAGGAAGTATTCGCCTCGTACTCGGAGAACATCGCCGCCTTCGTCGGTGGCGGCAGCGGTGGCCCGCTGCAGGTCTCGCCGGAGTCCTTCGCCGCCAGCGCCGGGCTGGAGCCGGAGAAGTCCAAGACGCTGGAAGCGGGCTTCCGCACCTTCGGCGAGAAGTACCAGGCCTCGATCGCGGCCTACCACGTGATGTTCGACAACCGCCTGCTCTCGCTCAACCCGTGCACCAGCATCGAAGTGGGTACGCGACCGGAGTGCATCACGCGCTTCATCAACGTCGGTTCGGTGAAGAGCCGCGGTGCGGAACTGACCTTCATCCTCAAGCCGATGGACGGCCTGCAGTGGTACAACGCGCTCTCGTGGAACAAGACCACCTACGAGGACAACTACACCTCGGGCGGTGCGATCGTGCCGGTGGCCGGGAAGATCACGGTCGATACGCCCGAGCGCATGGCCTCCAGTGAAATCAGCTGGAACCGCGATGGCTTCTTCGCCAGCCTGCGCGCGAAGTACACGGGCAAGCGGTATTACACCTACACCAACGACCAGTCGGTGCCGGGTGTGACCACCTTCGATGCGGGCATGGGGTACTCGTTCGGGCCGGGCATGGGCCTGCGCGACATCAAGGTCTCGCTCAACGCAACCAACCTGACCAACAAGCGCTACGCCGGCCAGCTCAGTTCGTTCGCCCCGACCGACCCGACCGGCACCCGATACGCGATCCACGCCAGCGCGCCGCGCCAGCTGTTCATGACGGTCGCTGCGGAGTTCTGATCCGGTGGGGTAGCCACCGACCGTCGGTCGGTGGTGCCGGTAGTGCCGGCCGCTGGCCGGTAACCCCCTGAACCCGCCATCGCGAGGTGCCGGCCAGCGGCCGGCACTGCCGAAACGACGCCCACACAACGCAAACCAGCCAAAAAAAAGCCGCGACGCCAATCAGCATCGCGGCTCACCTCGTGGGGGAGGTCACGCATCAAGCAGGACGCGCAAAATCCTCAGAACATGTGCAGACCACCATTCACTGCATAATCCGCACCCGTCACATACGCCGCGTCATCCGACGCCAACCACGCGCACAGACTGGCCACCTCCTCCGGCTTGCCCAGACGACGGATCGGCACCGACCCCGCCAGGCGATCCAGTACATCCGGCGGGAAACTGCTGATCGACTGGCTCGCGATATACCCGGGCGAAATCGTATTCACCGTCACCCCGCGCGTTGCCACCTCATTGGCCAGCGCCCGGCTGAAACCATGCATCGCCGCCTTTGCCGTCGCGAAGTTCACCTGGCCGATCTGGCCCTTGTGCGCACTGACCGAGCCGATGTTCACGATCCGGCCCCAGCCGCGCGTGCTCATGCCATCGATCACCTGCTTGGTGATGTTGAACAGCGCGTGCAGGTTGGACCCCATCACTGCATTCCAGTCGTCCGGGCTCATCTGGCGGAACAACACGTCGCGGCTGCCCCCGGCGTTGTTGACCAGCACGTCGATCTCGCCCACCTCGGCTTTCACTTTCGCAAACGCCGCCACCGTGGAGGCCCAGTCCGCTGCGTTGCCCTCCGAGGCGATGAAATCGAACCCGAGCTCGCGCTGTTCGCGCAGCCAGGCAGCCTTGCGCGGCGAATTGGGTGCGCAGCCGGCCACCACGGTGTGGCCGTTGCGGGCCAGCTTCTGGCAGATGGCAGTGCCGACACTGCCCATGGCGCTGGTGACGTAGGCGATGCGAAGAGTCATGGCGGAACGCTCCTTGGTAAACGGGTCAGGACGCAAGCGGATACAGACCGAACAGCAGCCCACCGAACATCAGCAGCAGCGAAATGCCGATGGCCCATTTCAGGGTGAACTTCTGGTGGTCGGCGAACTCCACCTTGGCCAGGCCGACCAGCAGATAGGTCGAGGGCACCAGCGGGCTGAGCAGATGCACCGGTTGGCCGGCCAGCGAGGCACGCGCCATTTCCACCGGGGTGATGCCGTAGTTGCCGGCCGCCTCGGACAGGATCGGCAGCACGCCGAAATAGAAGGCGTCGTTGGACATGAAGAAGGTGAAGGGCATCGAGGCCAACGCGGTGATCACCGCCAGGTACGGACCCCAGCTGTCGGGAATGACCGCCAGGAAGCTGTGCGACATCGCCTCGACCATGCCGGTGTTGTTGAGGATGCCGGTGAAGATGCCGGCCGCGAAGATCAGCGACACCACCGACAGCACGTTGCCGGCGTGGTTGACCACGCGGCGGCGCTGCTCGGCCAGGTTCGGGTAGTTGATGACCAGGGCGATCGCGAAGCCGACCATGAACAGCACCGGCATCGGCAGCAGGCCCATGATCAGCGCGGTCATCAGGGCGATGGTCAGGCCCAGATTGACCCACAGCAGCTTCGGCCGCTTGATGTCTTCGGCGTCTTCCACGGTCGGCAGGGTGTTGCCATCATCGGAGACGCTGTTGTCCATCCAGCTGCCGCCCTGCGGCAGGGTGACCACGCCCAGGCGGCGGCGCTCCTTCATGCCCAGGTACCAGGCCAGGACCAGCACGCCGGCGCAGGCAATCACCATCGAGGGGATCAGCGGCACGAACACGTCGGCCGGGTCCACGTGCAGCGCGGTGGCGGCACGCGCGGTCGGGCCACCCCACGGGGTGAGGTTCATCACGCCGCCGGCGAGGATGGTCACGCAGGTCATGTTCAACGCGTTCATGCCCAGCCGCTGATACAGCGGAAGCATCGCCGACACGGTGATCATGTAGGTGGTCGAGCCATCGCCGTCGAGCGAGATCAGCATCGCCAGGATGGCGGTGCCGAGCACGATCTTCATCGGGTCGCCCTTGACGAAGCGCAGGATGATCCGCACCAGCGGATCGAACAGCCCGGCATCGATCATCACCCCGAAGTACAGGATGGCGAACATCAACATCACGCCGGTCGGCGCGATCTTCTTGATGCCTTCCAGCATCATGTCGTCGATACCGGCTGCGAAGCCGCCGATCAGCGCGAACAGGATCGGAATGGTGATGAGGGCAACCAGCGGCGAGAGCCGCTTGCTCATGATCAAGTACATGAATGTAATGACCATGCCAAAGCCGAGGATGCTCAGCATCATCTGCATTCTCCAGAAGCAACAGAGGGGAAGGAGGGGATCAGAAGTCGTACTGCAGGCGGCCGGTCACGGCACGGGTGCGGTCCACGGTGGCGTCGGCCAGACGGTCGCGGTTGCGGCTTTCGATCAGGTTGAGCATGAAGCGCAGGTTCGGGCGCATGTACCAGTTGCCGCCCAGCGTCCAGGCTTCGGTCTGGCCGTCACGCAGGTCGGGCTGGCCGATCAGGTGCTGGTCGCCGCGCATCTGGTCGTAGCGCAGGGCCAGTTCGAACGCGCCGGCCCGGTGCTGGAAATCCTTGACCCGGCCAAAGCGCCCGGTCTTGCGGTCGTACACGCGCGATTCGCCGGTGACGAACCAGCTGACCAGGCCGTAGCCGGCCAGCACCTTGCCGCGCTGGCTGCCATCGTCGAAGGTGGCGCCGCTGAACTCGCCCTGCCAGGACAGCGGCCCGTTCACCTGAGCGTATTCCAGCGACCACTTGTTGACGTCGGTATCGCGCCCGGCCGAGAAATCGACCAGGGTCAGGCGGCTGTTATCGGAGAGGTGGCCGGCCGGGCGCGGGCGGATGCGCAGGGCAGGCACGCCGTTCGCGCCCGGGTTGTCGTAGCGCTCATGGGCCAGCGAGAGGCCCAGGTGCAGCACGTCGCCGGCGGTGGCGCCCGGCGCCCAGGTAGCGCGGCCACCGGCGGCACGGCCTTTGACCTGCCATGCGTCGATGCTCTCCAGGCTGTAGGCGCTGGCCGCCCACGTCATGTCGCCGCGTGCAGCCTGCCAGGACGCGCCGAGGCGATACAGCGGGGCCAGCGTGGTGCCGGCGTTGCCGCGCTCCAGGAAGGTGCCGTAGTTGGAGCTGGTGCGGTCATCCAGCGAGAAGAACTGCTTGAACTGGCCCACGGTCAGCTTGCCTGCTTCGCCGAAGCTGCGGCTGACGAGCACGTCCTTGGCCTCGACCCGGTCGCCGGAGAAATCCGCTTCCATCTTGTAGTCGACCACGAAGAACTTGCCGGATACGTCAAGCCACGCGCGGCGGATCTCGGTGTCGTCTTTGTTCGGGATACCGCGGCGGTCGTTGTGGAAATCGGCGAAATCCAGGTGCAGGCGGCCGCCGAGGCTGGCGGTGACCGGGCGCTCGTCATCACGGTCGTCGGCGGCCCAGGCCGGCGCGGCCAACAACAGCGTGCAGGCAGCCGGCAGACAGCAGCGCAATGCGTTCAGTTCCATGGACCCTCCCAGGTGCCGGATGTTCAGTGGTGACGCGAGGGCGCAGCCTAGTGCCGGGATGCTGTCATCCACCTGTCAGTCATTGCTGCACCGCAGCGAAGCGCACGGAGGCGGCCGCACGCGCTAGCATTCCCGCACCTTTCCCGATCCCGACCGATGCGCATCCTGCTGGTGGAAGACAACCCGGACCTGGCCGACGCGATCGTCCGCCGCATGCGCCGCAGTGGGCATGCCGTGGACTGGCAGAGCGACGGGCTGGCCGCGGCGAGCGTGCTGCGTTACCAGAGCTTCGATCTGGTCGTGCTCGATATCGGCCTGCCCAAGCTGGACGGTCTGCGCGTGCTGGCCGGCATGCGCGAGCGCGGCGACAGCACGCCGGTGCTGATGCTCACCGCGCGTGACGGGATCGAAGATCGCGTGCAGGCGCTGGATGTCGGCGCGGATGATTACCTCGGCAAACCGTTCGATTTCCGCGAGTTCGAGGCGCGCTGCCGCGTGCTGCTGCGCCGCACCCGCGGGCAGGCCAGCGAGGTGGTGCAGATTGGTGGCTTCCAGTTCGACAACGCCGCGCACCGGGTCAGCCTGGACGGCCAGCCGATCGAGCTGCCCAACCGCGAGTACCGCCTGCTTGAGATCCTGATGGGGAGGCTGGGGCAGGTGGTGGGCAAGGACGAGATCGGCAACGGCCTGTTCGGCTTCGATGACGAGGCCGGCCCGAACGCGATCGAACTCTACGTCGGTCGCCTGCGGCGCAAGCTGGCCGATGCACCGCTGCGCATCGTCACCGTACGCGGCAGCGGCTATCTGCTCGAAGCACACGACGCCACGCCCGATGGCAGCCGTCCCGATGGCGGGTGATGCCCGCGCGCCGAGCTCGATCCGGCGCACGCTGTGGCTCTATCTCGGCGGCTTGATGGCGCTGTTCGCCGTGGCGCTGTTCTTCGGTGCACGCGACTATGGCCAGCGCGCCGCCAATCGTTCCTACGATCACCTGCTGGTGTCCTCGGCACTGTCGATCATCGATTCGGTGGCGCTGGTGGAGGCGCAGTGGCAGGTCGATCTGCCCTACGCCGCGCTCGACCTGCTGGCGATGGCGCCGGAAGACCGCGTGTTCTATCGCGTCTCCGATGCACGCAACCAGACCGTGACCGGCTACGACGATCTGCCGGCACCGCCCCGCACGCCGACCGATCGTCCGCAGCTGTTCGATGCGCCGTACAGCGGCGAGACCGTGCGCTTCGTCGTGGTGTCGCGGCGGGTCTCCTCCCCGTCCGCGCAGGCGGAAGTCCGTGTGCAGGTCGGGCAGACCCGGCGCGCACGTGAGGCGCTTGCCCAGGACATGGTGACCCGCGCCCTGGTCGCGATCGTGGTGCTCTCGCTGTTGTCGCTGGCCCTGGTCGCGCTCGGCGTGCACCGCGCGCTGCGGCCGCTGGTGCGGGTCGAACGCGAGCTGTCCCGGCGCGAGCCCTCCGATCTGCGGCCACTGGATGCGGCCACGCCGCAGGAGATGGACCAGATGGTCGGTGCGCTGAACCGCTTCATGGGGCGGCTGTCGACCAGCAATGAAACCCTGCGCGCGTTCATGGCCGAGGCCGCGCACCAGATGCGTACGCCGCTGGCCGCGCTGCGCGCGCAGGCGCAGCTGGCACTGGATGACGATGATCCGGAGGACATGCGCCGCAGCCTGCAGGCGATCGAGCGCAACGCCACCCACATGAGCCGCCTGCTCAACCAGCTGCTCAGCGATGCCAGCGTGATCCATCGCGCGAACCTGCAGCGGTTCGCGCCGGTGGACCTGGCCGAGACCGTGCACCAGGCCCTGCATGAGGCGCTCCCGCAGGCATTGCCCGCACCCCGCGTGCAGTTGGCGGTGACCCGCGAGCCGGCCTGGGTCAACGGCGATGCACTGCTGCTGCGCGAAGCGATCAAGAACCTGATCGACAACGCGCTCAAGTACGGTGGGGACGGCGCGTTGCAGCTCGCGTTGACCACCGATGACACCCACTGCGTACTGACCATCGCCGATCACGGCCCGGGCATCGCGCCGGCCGATGCGGAGCGGGTCTTCGAGCGTTTCGCGCGTGGCGAAGGTGCGGCCGCCGGTGGCGCCGGGCTCGGACTGGCGATCGTCAAGCGCGTGGTTGACAGCCATGGCGGCCATATCGATCTGTCCAACCGGGTGGGCGGCGGCCTGATCGCCACGATCCGGCTGCCGAGGAGGCACGCATGAAGGTTCTATCTGGTCTGTGGTTGATGCTGGTGGCTTTCACTGCAGCGGCCGACCCCGGTGACGTGCAGCGCTTTCCCGCGCAGGGCACGCCCACCGCGCAGCTGCGCATCCATGGCTCGACCGACATCGAGGTGTTCGCCACGGTGATCGCCGACTACCAGCGGCTGCATCCGGGGACGGAGGTGATCTACGAAGACATCATCACCCAGGATATCTACAGCCGTTACCTGCACGTGCCGGGGCCTGGTGCGGCACCGGATCTGCTCATCAGCAGCGGCATGGACCTGCAGACCAAGCTCGTCAACGATGGACACGCGCTGCCGCACCGCTCGGCGCAGACCGATGCTTTGCCCTCCTGGGCGCAGTGGCGGCACGAGGCGTTCGGGATCAGCTACGAGCCGGTGGTCATGGTCTACAACACCCGCCGCCTGGCGGCGAACCGGGTGCCGCGCACGCGCCGGCAACTGCTCGATCTGCTGCACGCTGCCGATGCACCGTTGAAAGGGCGGGTGGGCACCTACGATATCGAGCGCAGCAACGTGGGCTACCTCATGGCCACCCAGGACAGCCAGCGCGGCAGCATTGCCGGCGCGCTGCTGGGTGCACTGGGCGACAACGCGGTGCAGTTGGAGGAACGGACCGGCGTGCTGCTGGACCGGGTCAGCCGGGGCGAACTGGCGCTTGTCTACAACGTGCTGGGGTCCTATGCACGCGCACGGATCGAGGCCGGCGCGCCGTTGGCCATCGTCGAACCGGAGGACTACACCCTGGTGGTGCTGCGTACGGCGGTCATACCGCGCAGCAGCCGGCACCCCGAGGAAGCGGGCCGATTCCTGGATTACCTGCTGTCTCCGCGCGGGCAGCAGGTCCTCTCACGGGAGGCACGCCTGACCTCGATCCTGCCCGCAGCCACTACTGGCGGCGGGCCATCCAGCAACCTTCGCCCGATCCAGCTCGGCCCCGGCCTGCTGGTGTATCTGGACGCACTCAAGCGTCGCCAGTTCCTGGAAGCCTGGCGCGCCAGCGTGCTGCCCGCAGGCAGTGACAGCACGCCGCGCGAAGATCAGAACACGCCCAGCAACCAGGCAGCCCCCAACAGAAGCAGAGAGAAGCCCCACATCCACCCCAGCGAGTAGCGGATGTGGCGCCCGATGTCCGCTCCGGCCAGCCCCAGCGCCAGCCATAGCGCCGGTGAGAACGGGCTGATGAAGGTCCCCACGATGTTCCCGATGGTCAGTGCATACACGCTGTGCGCGGGGTCCACGCCGAGCGGCGTAGTGATCTCCAGTACCACCGGCAGCAGTCCGAAATAGTAGGCATCGGTACTGAGCAGCAGTTCCATCGGCAAGCCGACCACGCCGAGCAGCACATGCAGCCATGGCAGCATGGAATCGGGAAGCACATGGGCCAGGTCCGCCGCGATGGAGCGCAGCATCCCGCTGCCGTCCATCACCCCCAGGAACGAGCCCGCGGCCAGGATGATCGCACCCATCTTCAGTGCCGCCGGCGCATGCGCGGCGATCGCCTCCATCTGCTGCGCGGGGCCCCGGTAGTTGATCAGCAGGGCCAGCGCCAAACCGATCATGAAGATGTAGGCCGAGGGCAACAGACTACCGACCAGCGCACCCAGGACCGCGACGAACAGCAGCGCGTTCAACCCCGCATGGCGCACGGGTACTGGCGCCGCTGCGCGGGGCAGCGGCGCAGCAGTCCCGGCAGGCGCCAGGTCGCCACCACTGGCGGCAAGGCGGGCCGCACGCCCGCGTTCGCGCAGCCCCAGCACGGCCGCCATCGCCAGCAGCAACACCGCACCGACCACCTGCACCGGCACCAGCGGCTGCCACAGCACGCCGACGTCGATGCCGGTCACGGCGGCAGCGCGCCCGAGCGGCCCCGCCCACGGAAGCATGTTGAAGATGCCTGCACCGGTCGCCAGCAGCAGCAGCATCAGGTACGGACTCATGTGCAGGCGCCGGTACAGCGGCAGCAGCGCCGGCACGGTGAGCAGGAAGGTAGTGGCACCGGCACCGTCCAGATGCGCCACCATCCCCAGCAGTGCGGTCATCATGGCGACCGCGACGACATTGCCCGCAGTCATCCGCACCAGCCCGTCAACCAGGGGGCGGAACAGCCCCGCATCCTGCAGCACCCCGAAGAAAGTGATCGCGAACATGAACATCGCAGCGATCGGGGCGACCCGCCTCAAGCCGTCATTGAAGTAGCCAGCAAGCGCATCCGTGCCGGTTCCGACAATCAGCGCAGCCACCAGCGGGACCAACACGAGGGCGATGATGGCCGTCGTTCGCCCGGTGATCAGCAGAGCCACCAGTGCAGCAATGGTCAATAGCCCGATGAGTGTCAGCATGCAGCCTCCAGTACAAGGAAATGTCGATCCGACCCTGTCACCGGTGAGCTGTCATCCAGCTGTCAGCGGCCGAATGCGACAGTGCGCCGGGTGGCATGCCACACTTCGTGCATGAGTGACATCACCGTCCTGGTCGCCGATGACCACCCGCTGCTCCGCGCTGCGGTCGTGCATTCCCTGCGTCAGGCGCTGCCGCAGGTCCACGTGATCGAAGTGGCCAGTGCCGCGACACTGGAAAGCGCGCTCGATCAGCACGCCGAGATCGAACTGGTCCTGCTCGACCTGACCATGCCCGGTGCGCGCGGATTCTCCTCGCTGCTGCACGTACGCGGTGCGCATCCGGACATACCGGTGGTGATCGTGTCCTCCAACGACCACCCGCGCGTGATCCGGCGGGCGCAGCAGTTCGGCGCGGCGGGGTTCATTCCCAAATCAGCGCCGGCCGAAACGCTCGGCCAGGCGGTGGCGGCGGTGCTCGATGGCGGCGTGTGGTTCCCGGCGATGGCGGCAGAGCGGTCCGAATCCGATGCGCTGCTGGCCACGCGGCTGGCGCAACTGACCCCGCAGCAGTTCCGGGTGCTGTTGTGCCTGGCCGACGGCCTGCTCAACAAGCAGATCGCCTATGAACTGGGCTTGGCCGAAAACACGGTCAAGGTGCACGTGACCGCGATCCTGAAGAAGCTCGAGTGCCACAGCCGCACGCAGGCGGCGGTGCTGGTGAAGGCGCTGGAGCCGGAAGGGGACGCAGGCCCCGGCATCTAGCGCGTGGCATCACCGCGATGGCGCAGCAGCACCTGCGTCATCAGCGCGCGCAAGGCCGGCGGACGCACCGGCTTGGACAGGAATCCCCACCCGTTTTCGGCCGCCTGTGCGCGCAGTGCATCGTCGCGTTCGGCCGTGACCAGGATCACCGGGGGCCGCGCCTGCCATTGCACGCACAGCGCCTCGTAAAGATCGGGGCCATGGAACTCGCCCATGCGCACATCGAGCAGCAGCAGCTGCGGCACCGTGGCGGGCGTGGCCAGGTCCAGCGCGGCCTGCGGGCCATCGGCCAGTTCAACCGCACAGCCCCAGCGTTCCAACAGCGCGCGGGTGGCGGCGCAGACCCGCGGATCATCATCGATGCTCCAGACCCGGCAATGGCGTAGCGGGCTGTCATCGCCGGTGTCGACCACCGGGGCAGCCGCGGGTGCCGATGCGGGCACCACGTCTGCCGCCTCGCCCATGGGCAGGCTTACCGAAAACACACTGCCACGCCCCAGCGTCGAGCGCAGGCGGATCGGGTGGCCGAGCAGGCGGCCGATGCGCTCCACGATCGCCAGGCCCAGCCCGGCCCCGCGTTCCTGGTCCACGCCATCGTCCAGCCGCCGGAACTCTTCGAAGATCTCGCCCTGCAGGCTGTCGGGAATGCCCGGCCCCTGGTCATGCACTTCGATGCGCAGCTGGGCACCGTCGCGGCGGCAGCCGATCAGTACCCGGCCCCGCGGGGTGTAGCGCAGCGCATTGGACAGGAAATTCTGCAGGATCCGGCGCAGCAACGCCTCGTCGCTGACCACCACCGCCCGCGTATCCACCCAGCGCAATTGCAGGCCGCGGCTTTCGGCAGCCAGGCCGAACTCGCGCGCCAGCGTTTCCAGCAGCGGCGACAGCGCGAAGGCGCGCACATGGGTCTGCAGCGCACCCGATTCCAGCCGCGAGATGTCGAGCAGGCTGTTGAGGATGGCGTCCTGCGCCGCGAGCGCGGCATCCACGTGCTCGCTGAGCTCGCGCGCGTCGCCCTGCAGCTTGCCGCGCAGCACCGAAACGAACATCCGCGCGGCGTTCAGCGGCTGCAGCAGATCGTGTACGGCCGAGGCCACGAACCGTGATTTGTAGCGGTTGGCCCGTTCGGCTTCGCGGCGCGCTTCATCCAGATCCCGGGTGCGCTCGGCGACGCGGTGCTCCAGCGCATCGGCGAGCGAGCGCAGTTCGCGCGCGGTGTTCTTGTAGGCGGTGATGTCGGCATAGCTGGTGACGAAGCCACCGTCGGGCAGCGGGTTGCCGCGGATCTCCAGCACCGTGCCGTCGTCTTTCTCGCTCTCGCGCATGTGCGGGCGCCCGCTGCGCAGATGGTTCAACCGGCGTTCGATGGCTTCATCGATCGGCCCGGGGCCAAGCAGGCCACGGCGCGCGTTGTAGCGGAAGATCTCCTCGATCGGGCGTCCGACCCGGATCAGCCCGGTCGGAAAGCGGAACAGCTCCAGGTAGCGTGCGTTCCACGCCACCAGCTTCTGCTCGTTGTCGATCACCACCACGCCCTGTGGCAGGTGGGCCAGGCTGCGGCTGAGACCGCTGTCGGCCTGCTGCGCGGCCTGCAGCACGCCGTCCTGGGCGGTGCGCAGCTCCTGTGCATGCTGCTTGAGCACGCTTTCCAGCTCGCGCCGGCTGCGCTGGCGGTGCGCGGCCAGGCGTCGGCGCTGCTGCACGAACAGGCCCAGGAAACACAGCGCCAACCAGATCCCGCCAGCGGCCAGCGCGGCGCTGCGGCCGACGGCCGTGCTGGCGCTGGCGTCATGCAGCAGGTGCAATTTCCACTGCGGTTCGTTCAGCGCCAGGGTCTGCCACAGCACCGGCCGTGGCAGGGCGGGCTGCTCCACACGCACCATGCGCCCGCCGTCGGCGAGCACCTCCGCGGTGCGGGCCTGCAGCGGCTGCAGCGAGCGGTCGGCGTACTGGCGGGTTGCCAGCATCTCGCTGCGCTCCTGCGGGCCGAGCGGGCGCAGCAGGCGGTAGCGCCAGGCATCGCCGTTGGCCAGGAACACCACGTCATGCGCGTCGGTGGCCAGCACGATGTCCGGACTCTGCAGCCATTCCTGTTCGAGTGCGCGCAGCTCGATCTTGATCGCCACCACGCCCAGCACGGTGCCGCGATCGTCGTAGATCGCCTGCGAGAGGAAGTAGCCCGGCACGGCCGTGGTCATGCCGATGCCGTAGAAATGCCCGCTGCCGCGCGCCATCGCCTGCTGGTAGTAGGGGCGGTAGCTGTAGTCCTCGCCGACATTGCTGGTCGGCTGGTCCCAGTTGCTGGCGGCCACGGCGATGCCGTGCCGGTCGATCAGGGTCAGGGTCGAGGCACGGGTGACGCTGTTGGCCTGGGCCAGCTTGAGGTTCAGGCGCTGCCGCTCGGCGGCGGTGAGCGGATGGGACACCGCCTGGTGCAGGTCCGGGTCCAGTGCCAGCACCTGCGGCAGCGTGCCGAAGCGATCGATGCGCTGCTGCAGGGTCTGCGCATACAGGCCGAGCTGACGCCGCACCTGCAGGCTTTCGTCATCCAGCGCCCGCTGTTGCGCATAGCGCCCGGCCAGCAGCGCACACAGCGCCGTGCCGCCGAGCATCAGGACGATGAGCAGCCACCAGGGGCGATAGCGGGAGACGCGGTACATGGCGCCAGTCTAGGCAGGGCAGGGCGGACGCGCGTCAACGCGTCCGCCGGACGGGCTCAGAAATGCATCTGCGCGCGCAGTTCGAAGATCTCCGGCTGGCTGCGCACGCCGCGACGGCTGGCGTCGACCTTGACGTAGTTCGCCTGGAACTTGAAGTGCGAGGTCAGGTACCAGTTGGCGCCGAGGGTCCAATCGTGCTGGCGGCCGCCGAACACGTCGGCATCGTCCAGATCGATGCGGCTGTAGCGGGTGACCAGCTCAACCGCGCCGTAGCCGTGGGCCGGCTTGACGTTGGCCACCGCGCCGGCGCTGTACGGGCGCGATTCGCCGGTCAGGATCCAGCTCGCCATCGCGTACTGGCCGCTGCCGGTGTAATCCGGCTTGCCGTCACGGCTGACCGTGGTCTGCAGCGCTTCGCCCTGCAGCGAGAACGGGCCGCGGATCCAGATGCCTTCCAGTCCGGTGCGCACGATCTTGTCGGCGGTGGTCAGGGCACCGGAGTCGACCAGGCGGATGTCGGTCAGGCCGGCTTCCGGACGCGCACGCAGGCGCGCGCTGGCGGCGTGCGAGACATCACGGCCATCGCGGTAGCCGCGCGGGTTTTCCTGCGAATACGCCAGGCCCAGGTGGACCACGTCGCCTGCGGCCTTGACCGGGGTCCACACGCCGCGCACGGCCTGGGTGGTGCCGGGGTTGTCGCCCTGCAGGTCCTTGCCGCCGTAGGCGCCGGCCTGCAGCAGGTACTGCGGGCGCTCCAGCACCCATTCGGCACCGGTGCGGCGGCCTTCGTAGAACGCCTGCACGGGCAGGGCGGTTTCCAGGAAGCTGCCGGCGCGCGAGGAGGTGCCGGCATCCAGGCCGACCGGGGTCTTCATGTAGCCGAAGCGGAAGCGGCCGATGTCGCTGGCGAAGAAGGCCTTGCTCTCGAAGCGGACGAACACGTCCAGCCAGGTGTCGGCCTGGAAGTCGTAATAGACCATGGCGTCGTACACGCCCTTCTTCTTCAGGGTCGCGCCGAATTCCTTGCGGCGCACGGCGTCGGCGTCTTCGATGCCGCTGCCGCCGGAGAAGTCGTTGAGGTCATAGGCGATGTTGGCAGTCGCTGCCAGCTCGGTACCGTCACTGAAAGTGGTCTTGGTCGGCCAGTTGTCCCAGTCGGCCGCGGTGGCGGCGAGCGGGGCAGTGGTCAGGGCCAGGGCGATGAACAGGGGCGTAGGGCGCATGGGCGGTAGCTGCTTGAATAAGGGTGGGGCAGAACAACAACGGCCGCGGACGGCAAATCTGTGGGTCTGTCCCCCTTGATCCGCTGCCGGGCCACCCGCCGCCGTGGGGGCGCGGTGCCGGGGCAGTGTAGGCAGTCCGGCCAGCTGAACCGGGGGGCTAGTACCAATAGGTTATCTGCGTTGGCGAGATGCGGGCGTAAAAAGGCCACGCCAGATGCCGCCCAACGCGGCCGGCATCCTTCGTGACACTGCCGGAGCTTTCCCATGCACGTTCCCACCACCGCCCCGCTGGCGGCCAAGCCGCTGCCGTTCTACCGCCAACTGTATTTCCAGGTGGTGGTGGCGATCGTCCTCGGTGCCATCCTCGGCCATTACGAGCCGGCCTTCGCCGAATCGCTCAAGCCGCTGGGCGACGCCTTCATCAAGCTGGTGAAGATGATCATCGCCCCGGTGATCTTCCTGACCATCGTCACCGGCATTGCCGGCATGACCCACCTGCGCACCGTGGGCCGGGTGTTCGCCAAATCGATGGCCTACTTCCTGTTCTTCTCCACGCTGGCCCTGGTGGTCGGCATGGTGGTGGCGCACGTGGTGCAGCCGGGCGCGGGGATGAACATCAACCCGGCCGACCTGGACCAGACCGCGGTCAACGGCTATGTGCAGAAATCCCATGAGCTGACCCTGGTCGGCTTCGCGATGGACATCATCCCGGCCACCCTGGTCAGTGCCTTCGTCGAGGGCAACATCCTGCAGGTGCTGTTCGTGGCGGTGCTGTTCGGCATCGCGCTGGCCCTGACCGGCGAGAAGGGCCGCCCGGTGCTGACCTTCCTGGAGGCGCTGACCGCGCCGGTGTTCCGCCTGGTCCACATCCTGATGAAGGCCGCCCCGATCGGCGCGTTCGGCGCGATCGCCTTCACCATCGGCAAGTACGGGGTCGGCTCGCTGGTCAACCTGGCCTGGCTGGTCGGCTCGTTCTACCTGACCGCCTTCCTGTTCGTGGCGGTGATCCTGGGCGTGGTCTGCCGCCTGTGCGGGTTCTCGGTGTTCAAGCTGGCCCGTTATCTCAAGGCCGAGCTGCTGCTGGTGCTGGGCACCTCGTCCTCGGAATCGGCGCTGCCCTCGCTGATGGAGAAGATGGAAAAGGCTGGCTGCAGCAAGTCCGTGGTGGGCCTGGTGGTCCCGACCGGTTACTCGTTCAACCTGGACGGCACCAACATCTACATGACCCTGGCGGCGCTGTTCATCGCCCAGGCCACCAACACCGAGCTGACCCTGGGCCACCAGATCGCCCTGCTGCTGGTGGCGATGCTCAGCTCCAAGGGCGCCGCCGGCGTCACCGGCGCCGGCTTCATCACCCTGGCCGCCACCCTGGCCGTGGTGCCGGAAGTGCCGGTGGCCGGCATGGCGCTGATCCTGGGCGTGGACCGCTTCATGAGCGAATGCCGCTCGCTGACCAACTTCATCGGCAATGCCGTGGCCACGGTGGTGGTCTCGCGCTGGGAAAACGCGCTGGATCGTGACCGCCTGGCGATGGTGCTCGATGGCCGTGAAGCCGAGCTGCCGCCGCTGGTGGTCGATGACCTGCCGGCGACGCTGCCGGCCCCGGCGCATTGAGCCCGATGAGCTGATTGTGTGGTGCATGGTCGTGCCGTTCCTGCCGGGGCGGCACGGCCATGTTTTGTTTTGAAGGCCCGGTGCGCGCTGCTGGATTATGTGCGGTTGCAGCATGACCGCGACAGCGTAGCGACAGGTCCGTCCACGCCAACGGGGGTATGATCCCCTGTTCCTCTCGCCCATTCATCTGCAGAAAGCGATGTCCAACGAAGATTTCAAACAGGCAGCCCTCGACTATCACCGGCTCTCGCCGCCCGGCAAGATCAAGGTCACCGCGACCAAGCCGATGTTGACCCAGCGCGATCTGTCGTTGGCGTACTCCCCGGGCGTGGCACACGCCTGCGAGGCGATCATGGCCGACCCGCAGCAGGCCAGCGAGCTCACCGCACGCGGCAACCTGGTCGCCGTGATCTCCAATGGCACCGCCGTGCTGGGCCTGGGCAACATCGGCCCGCTGGCCGGCAAGCCGGTCATGGAAGGCAAGGGCGTGCTGTTCCAGAAGTTCGCCGGCATCGATGTGTTCGACATCGAGATCGATGAAAACGACCCGGACAAGCTGGTCGACATCATCGCCTCGCTGGAACCGACCTTCGGTGGCATCAACCTGGAAGACATCAAGGCACCGGAGTGCTTCATCGTCGAGCGCAAGCTGCGCGAGCGCATGAACATCCCGGTGTTCCATGACGATCAGCACGGCACCGCGATCATCGTCGGTGCGGCCGTGCTCAACGCCATGCTGGTCACCGGCAAGAAGATCGAAGAGGTGAAGCTGGCCACCACCGGCATGGGCGCGGCGGGCATCTCCTGCGTCAACATGCTGGTCTCGCTGGGCCTGAAGAAAGAAAATATCCTCGCCTTCGACCGCGACGGCGTGATCCACACCGGCCGCAGCGATCTGGACCCGGAGAAGGCGCGTTACGCGCGTGATACCGACAAGCGCACGCTGGCCGAGATCGTCGATGGGGCGGACATCTTCCTGGGCCTGTCGGCCCCGGGCATCCTGACCGCGGACATGGTCAAGACCATGGCCAAGGATCCGGTGATCTTCGCCCTGGCCAACCCGACCCCGGAAATCATGCCGGAAGTGGCCCGTTCGGTCCGCCCGGACGCGCTGATCGGTACCGGTCGTTCGGACTACCCGAACCAGATCAACAACGTGCTGTGCTTCCCGTACCTGTTCCGTGGTGCGCTGGACGTCGGCGCGACCGCGATCAACGAGGAAATGAAGATCGCCTGCGTGCACGCGATCGCCGCGATGGCACGCCGCGAGGCCAGCGACCTGGGCTCGGCCTATGGCGATGAGACCCCGAGCTTCGGCCGTGACTACCTGATTCCGCGTCCGTTCGACCGTCGCCTGCTGGTGGAGCTGTCGGCCGCCGTGGCCCAGGCCGCGATGGATTCGGGCGTGGCCACGCGTCCGGTCGCCGACATGGGCGCCTACCGCGAGAAGCTGGCCCAGTTCGTTTACCGCACCAGCCTGATGATGAAGCCGGTCTACGACCGTGCACGTTCGGACAAGCAGCGCGTGGTGTACGCCGAAGGCGAAGAAGAAGTGGTGCTGCGCGCGGTGCAGAACGTGGTCGATGAAGGCCTGGCGCAGCCGATCCTGATCGGCCGCCCGGACGTGATCGAATCGCGTATCGAGCGCCTGGGCCTGCGCATGAAGGCCGGTGTCGACTTCGACATCACCAACATCAACGACGACCCGCGCTTCAACGATTACTGGCAGTACTACCACAACCTCACCGGCCGCCGCGGTGTGACCGTGGCCGCGGCCAAGAACCTGATGCGCTCGCGCCCGACCCTGATCGCGGCGGTGATGGTGGCGCGTGGCGAAGCCGACGCGATGCTGACCGGCGTGGTCGGCCGCTTCCACAAGAAGCTGGGCTACGTGCGCAGCGTGCTGCCGCTGGAAGCCAAGGTGACCTCCACCTCGGCGATGACCGGCGTGATCAACCAGCAGGGCGTGTTCTTCTTCGTGGATACCCACGTGCAGGAAGACCCGACCGCCGAGCAGATCACCGAAGCCACGCTGCAGGCGGCGTACCGCATGAAGCTGTTCGGCATCGAGCCGAAGGTGGCGTTGCTGTCGCACTCCAACTTCGGCAGCCACGATTCCAGGGACGCGCTGAAGATGCGTGCGGTCCGCGAGATGCTGCTCAAGCGCAACCCGCGTCTGAATGTGGATGGCGAAATGCAGGGCGACACTGCATGGGATGAAGCCCTGCGCCAGAAGCTGCTGCCCAACAGCACGCTGAAGGGCCGCGCCAACCTGTTCGTGCTCCCCAACCTGGAAGCGGCCAACATCGCCTACAACCTGGTACGCGTGTTCACCGACGGCGTGGCGATCGGCCCGATCCTGATGGGCGTGGCCAAGCCGGTGCACATCCTGACCACCAGCGCGACCTCGCGCCGCGTGCTCAACATGACCGCGATCGCGGCCGTGGATGCGCAGATCCGGAAACAACTGGAGGCGGAAAAGAACGGCGCGTAACCCGCCGGTCTTTTTGACCCCCAGTTGCCAGAACGCGCCCTTCGGGGCGCGTTCTCGTTTCGGGCAGCGAAACCGGTGGCTCTGCCACACGCGCGCCGCACAGACGTCACCGCCCTGCAACCTCCCAGGCGCCCAATAGCACCACGCGGCCCGGCCGTGGTGGCGCTCCGGTGGGGGCGCCGCCACCCTGGGCCCGACCATATCCTCCACGGTCAGCCACGGGAACGGTGTCATGCGCGATCCACGCACGAAGCGGTATTTCCAGCAGTTGTTCGCGCTGTACGCCGGGTTGGTGGGCGCGCGCTGACCCACGAAAGCGTACCGATCAACGGTCGGTACCTGCCAACACCCCGTGGGCACCGATGGCACCGGTAGTGCCGGCCGCTGGCCGGCGCCTCGCAGACGCCGATCGGGCACCCGGAGCAATCAGCGTGCCCGCACGTACTGTTCCCACAACGCCGGCAACGCCACGCCACTGAGCGTTTCCCACAACGCCGGCGTGTAGCGCCCCTCGCGCAGGGCGCCATCGAGGGCCTTCACCAGCCCGGGATGCTGCGCCTCGCTCCAGGCGAGAAACGCACCGGTCACCCGGTAGCCGGTATCGAAGTTCTGCTCCGGCTTGACCTGCGTGGGCAACGCCCAGCCGGCCCCGGCATTGTCCTCGCCGTAGCGGTCGCGGGCGTAATCGGCGATGCCTTCCACCAGCCAGCCCGGCACGCGCGCATTGGCGTACTCCGGGTAGCCCTGCACGATATGCATGGCTTCATGGGTGACCAGATCGATGTCGCCCGGGTGCTTGGCCAGCCACGCCGGGTTGATCGTGATCGTCGCCGCCTGCGCCTTCTCACCGACAAAGGCGATGCCGTCGTAACCGGGGTCGATCACGATGCCGACCTGCGTCGGCGCGGCAGGATGGAAATCGGCGCGCTCGCGCAGGTAGGCGCCGAAAAACGTCTCGATGATGCGCTCGCGCACCTTCGCGGCCAGCGCATCGCTGGGGTCGCGGTAGTGCAGGGTCACATCCTCGCGGGTCTGTGTGGCCTCGAACGCGTGGGCATCGGCCAGCCCGGCGCCGACCAGCAGGGCGGCCAACAGGCAACGGGAGATCGGCATGCGGGGCCTCATCGGGTGGTGGCCGGGGCGAGCAGTTCGACTTCGGCCAGCTGCAGGCGGCCGGGTGCCGCAATGCGCAGGCGGTACTCGGCATAGCGGCCCGGCTGGGCGATGCGGAACGGACGGGTCTGCATGGCCCAGGCGAAGGCTTCGCCCCGGCGCTGGTCGACCTGCACCCAGCGGCCCCCGGTGGTGCGTGCCTCCAGCGTCCATTCGCCGCCGCGGATCGGGCCATTGCCGCTGGTCAGGGTGTACATCGAGGGTGTACCCGCGGCGACGTTGCTGAAGGTGATCGTGCTGGAGCCGCCCAGCGGCAGCGCCGTGGCCGCGTCGTCATCGATCAGCGGCGTGGCCGCCCGGCCGTCGCCGAGCTGGGCGGTGGCGCCGCTGCCAAGCAGGTCGTGCAGCAGGGCCGGCTGCTGGCCGCGCGCGGTGAGCGAGCGCGGTGCATCATCCGGGCCGGTGCCCCAGCGCGAAGGTTCCGGGCCCATGACGAAGTCCAGCGTGGCGCCCTTGGCGAGCAGCTCGTGCGGCAGCCAGGTCCTGGTCCACGGCGTGCCGTTCACCTTCAACGACTGCACGTAGATGTTGGTGGCCGAGTTCTCCGGCGCGTTGACGGTCAGCACCGCGCCGCCCTGCAGCTCGACACGGGCGTGGCGGAACAGCGGCGAACCGATCACGTACTCCGGCGCGCCCATGCGCAGCGGATAGATGCCCAGCGACGCGAACAGGTACCACGCCGAGGTCTCGCCGTTGTCCTCATCGCCCGGGTAGCCTTGGCCGATCTCACTGCCCAGGTACAGGCGCGACAGGATCTCGCGCACATGCTGCTGGGTCTTCCACGGCTGCCCGGCATACAGGTACATCCACGGGATGTGGTGCGCCGGCTGGTTGCTGTGCGCGTACATGCCCATGCGCACATCGCGCGCCTCGGTCATTTCATGGATGGTGCCGCCGTAGGAACCGGAGAACGCGGCATCGGCGGTTTCCGGGGTGGCGAAGAACGTGTCCAGCTTGGCCGCCAGCTGCTCGCGGCCACCGTACAGCGCGGCCAGCCCTTCGCCGTCGTGCGCGGCGGTGAAGGCGAAGGTCCAGCCGTTGGATTCGGTGTAGTCATGGCCCCACACGCGCGGGTCGTAGTCCTTGGCATCCAGCCGCCAGCTGCCATCCGGTTTGCGCCCCTGGAAGAAGCCCGCGGCCGGATCGAACAGCGTGGCGTAGGTGCCAGCGCGGTGACGGAAATAATCGGCTTCAGTGGCATAGCGTTCGCGGGCGGCCGGGGTATCGGCCTGTTTGGCCAGGGCCTCGGCCATGTTGGCCACGCCGAAATCGTTGAGCGCGCCTTCCATCGTCCACGACATGCCTTCATGCACATCGGCAGTGGCGTAGCCGCGGAAGGTGGAACGGTCCATGCCCTTGCGCCCGACATGGCGGTCCGGCGGAACCACGGTCGCGTTCTTCAGCGCGGCGGCATAGGCCTCCTGCGCGTCGAAACCGCCGATCCCCTTCAGCCACGCATCGGCGAAGGCCACGTCCGAACTGGTGCCCACCATCAGGTCGGCATAGCCGGGCGAGGACCAGCGGGCGACCCAGCCGCCGGCGCGGTACTGCTCCAGGAAGCCCTGCACCAGCGCACCGGCATCGTCCTTGGTGAACAGCGCATACGCCGGCCAGGTGGTGCGGAAGGTGTCCCAGAAGCCGTTGTTGACGTAGACCTTGCCGTCGCGCACCGGCGCGAAGCTGCGCGTGGCGCTGCCGTCGGTGTTCTCGTCCGAGGCACTGGCCTGGCTGGCATAGCGCCAGTCAGGTGCCGCCGCAGTACCGGCGTTCTCGTGCCCGGAGTTGGGATAGAGGTAAAGGCGGTACAGGTTGGAATACAGCGTGGTCTTCTGGTCGTCGGTGGCGTCGCCCACGTCGAAACGGGCCAGGCGCTGGTCCCAGGCATCCTGCGCGCGTGCGGCTACGCGGTCGACATCGTCAGCGGCCGACAGCTCCAGCGCGAGGTTGTGGCGCGCCTGCTCGACCGAGATCAGCGAGGTGGCGATGCGCATCGAGACGCGGCGGTCGGCACCGGCATCGAACTTGATGTAGCCGGTCGGGCGGCCGGTCTCCACGGTGCCGCTGCTGCGCCACGGCCGGTCGAAGCTGGCCACCACGTACATGCGGGTGGCGCCGGTGGACAGGCCGCTGCGGGTGTCGGTGTAGCCGGAGAGCGTCTGCGTCGCCGCATCCAGGGTCAGCCCGCCGCGGGCATCGACATTGTCGAACAGCAGGTTGGCATCGCCCCCTTCCGGGAATGCGAAGCGGAACACCGCGGCGTGGTCGGTTGGCGCGATCGACGCCGCGATGCCGTTGTCGAAGCGTACGTCGTAGCGGTACGGACGGGCCTGTTCGTTGTCGCGCGAGAAGCTCAGCGCACGCTTGCTGCGGTCGGCCTCTGGCACGCCACGGGTCGCCGACGGCATCACCTGGAAGGTCTGGCGGTCGCCCATCCAGGGGCTGGGCTGGTGGCTCAGTGCCAGCGCCTGCAGGCGCGGCCGGTTGGCCGCGTCGTTCTGTTCGTTCCAGCGGTACAGCCAGGTCAGCGAGCCGGCATCGGTCACCGGTGTCCAGAAGTTGAAGCCATGCGGCACGGCGGTGGCCGGGAAATTGTTGCCGCGCGAGAAGGTGCCGTTGGCCTGCGTGCCGCGGGTGGTCAGCACCCAGTCCGAGGGACGCTGCGGCGTGCTGCGCGGCTGCGCCTGCAGGCGGACGTCGTCGATCCAACCGGCGACCGGGGCGCCCTCGGCGCTGGCGACCTCCAGCTCCAGTGCGACCACGCGCCGCCCGCGCAGGGCCGGGGTGTCGCCCAGGCGCACGGCTTTGCGCGCCCACTGCTGCGGGTACAGCGTCTTCGAATCGCCCTGCGCACGCGCGCCCAGCGCCACGCCATGGTGATCGCGCGCGGCACTGGCCGAAACGCGCGTGCCGTCGTCCAGGACCAGGTCAAGCGAGACGTAGGTCGAGGCCACGGTGTCCTTGCCGACGATCTCGGGCAGCACGAGCCAGGACAGCGTGGTGTCGGCGTCGATGGTCAGATGGGTTTTGAAGAGCTGGCGGCGCGCCTGGCCGCCGGTGCTGGCGTAATGCAGCGCATGCAGGCCGCTGTAACCGACGCCGGGCTTGGCCGCGTAGGGCGCGGCGGGGCCATTGCCGATCCGGACCTGCAGGGCGCCGTCGCCCGCCGCCGCGGCCGGGGCTGGCTGGCCCGGCTCGAAGGAAGTCTGCAGGCCCTGCGCGGCCGCCGGCAACGCGATGGATGCGCAGGCCAGGGCCAGGGCGAGGGGAAGGGCGCGGCGGGCGGGGCGCAGGTCGGACAGGGTCATGCAAGGGTCTCCCGGGAAGGGCAGGCGGCAGGCAGGACCCGCATCGATGGCCACGGCGGACGGCGTCGCCCCAGCCATCGGCGGACGGCAGGTAAAGAGGCGATGCATGTCCGGTGGGGGCGGGCAGGCGATCGGGTCGATGATCGGTACCGGTCGATCCTGCATCACCGCAACTGGCCCTGACAAGTGCAATTAGTTCGATCTAAATCCGGCAAATCCGTTTCGTATCGAATTGTTGACAAGCAATTTGGATCGATTTAAAAGGACCGATGATGCGTCGCCGGGGCCCGCGGCGGCGCGAGGCATCCGCAGGGCCCCTGCGGCCTGACGCGGCCACCAGATGCTAGAATCCACGGTCTCGCAACCCCCTTTGTGTGTCCACGCCATGAGCCATACCGCCACTGCGCCCGCCAACGCCGAGAAGCGTTACACCGTGCACCGCAGCGACCTGCCGCTGAGCTGCCCGACGCCGGAAATGGCGCTGTGGAACTCGCACCCGCGCGTGTACCTGCCGATCGAAGACGAGCCCAACTGCGAGGCCGCGTGCCCGTACTGCGGCGCCGTGTTCGTGCTCGCCGACTGATCCGCGGACCACACTGTGCGCCGACTGACCGTGGTGCAGCTGCTGCCGGCGCTGCACTCCGGCGGGGTCGAACGCTCCACCCTTGAGATCGCCTCCGCCCTGGTTGCCGCCGGCCACCGGGCCATCGTCGTGTCCGCCGGTGGGCGCCTGGTCGAGCCGCTGCTGGCCAGTGGCGCCGAACACCTGACCCTGGATATCGGCCGCAAATCGCTGTTGACCCTGCGTCACGTGCTGACCCTGCGCAATCTCTTCAACGAGGTGGGCGCGGACATCGTGCACGCGCGCTCGCGGCTGCCGGCATGGCTGGGCCTGTACGCGGTGCGCAATCTGCCTGCGGCGACCCGCCCACATTGGGTCACCACCGTGCACGGCCTCAATTCCCCGGGCCGCTACAGCGCGGTGATGACCAGCGGCGAGCGCGTGATCTGCGTGTCCAACAGCGTGCGCGAGTTCGTGCAGACGCATTACCCCAGTGTCCCGGCCGAGCGGCTGCAGGTGATCCCCCGCGGTGTCGATGTCGCGCAGTTCCCGCGCGTGGGCCGCCAGGACAGGCGCGCGCGTCTGGCGGTGGCCGGGCAGCATCCGGCGCTGGCCGGCGATGCGCCGCTGCTGTTGCTGCCTGGCCGCGGCACCCGCCTGAAAGGGCATCGCCACGCCCTGACCCTGCTGGCCGGGCTGCATGCTGCCGGCGTGCCGGCCAGACTGTGGATGCCGGGCACGCGCGAGCCGGGCCGCGAATCCTATGTCGCCGAACTGGACGCTCAGGCACGCAGCCTGGGTGTGTACGATGCGGTGCTGATGACCGCGCCGACCTCGCGCATCGCGCAGGCCTATGCCGCCAGCGATCTGGTGCTGCAGCTCTCGGACAAGGCCGAAGCGTTCGGCCGCACCGTGGTCGAAGCGCTGTCGGTGGGTCGCCCCGTGCTGGGCTGGAACCACGGCGGCGTGGGCGAGTTGTTGACTCAGCTGCAACCCTCCGGCGCGGTACCCTTGGGCGACGCCGATGCGCTGTTGGCGCGCGCGCAGCAGCTGTTGCTGCAGCCGCCGGCCTTGCCGTCGCGGATCCCGTTTACCTTGCAGGCGATGCAGCGTGACACGCTCCAGCTCTATGCCTCCCTCGTCGGCTGAGACGACCCTCGTGCCCGGGTCGCCGGCCTCCCGCGCTGGCCGCTGGGCGCCGTGGTGGGTCATCGCGTTCGTTGCGCTGTGGCCGTTGCCGGGCATCGCCGAAGGCGTGCTGGTGCTCGGCGCGCTGTATGCGGCAGTGCGCATGGTGCAGCTGCGGCTGCAGGGCAATCAGCGCCTGCTCAGCAGCCCGGCGTGGGCGCTGACCAGCATCCTGTTCCTGGGCTATTGGCTGCCACAGGCAGTGTCCGCCTTCGATGCGATCGACCCTGGCACCGCGTGGCGCAAAACCGCCGCCGGCCTGCGCTACCTGCCCTTCATGTGGCTGGTGGCGATAGCCGTGGCCACCCCGCAGCGGCGCGCGCTGACCCTGGGCGGTCTGGCCGCGATCACCGGTCTGTGGACCCTCGATGCATTGGCGCAGGCCCTCCTCGGCAGCAGTCCGTTGTTCTGGTCGATGGACCAGCTCAAGTGGGCCGTCAGTGGTCACGGCCTGTGCTCGCCTGAAGAGATGGCGCTGGTGGACCGGCTCAGCGGGGTGCTCGGCCCCTGCAATCTCAAATTCGGCCAGGTGCTGGCCAGCCTCTCGCCGTTCCTGCTGTTCGCTGCCTCCCGCCGCGCCGGCATTCTCGGCTGGTCGCTGGTAGCGGCTGCGGTGGGCGTGGTGCTGGTGCTGGCCGGTTCGCGCGCGGCCTGGCTGACCTATGCGCTGGTGCTGGTGTTCTCCGGCTGGCGCCTGATCGGCGTGCGCGGGCTGCTGGCCTGCGTCGCCTTCGGTGCGGTGGCAGCGGTCGTCCTGACCGTGACCGTGCCCCAGGTCGGCGACCGCGTTGCGCGTACCGCCATGGCCTGGGAGGGTGAGAGCGATGGCGTCAACCAAGCCCTGTCCGGCCGCGCGCAGATCTGGGCGGCAGCTGCCTGCATGATCGAAGCGCACCCCATCAACGGCGTCGGCGCGCGTGGCTTCCGCGACGCCTACCCGGCCTGCAACCCGGACCCTGCTGCCCAGGAAGTCTGGGGCGCGGGTCCGGCACTGCACGCGCACCAGATCGTGCTCGAGATCCTGTCTGAAACCGGCATCCTCGGCCTGCTGCTGTGGCTGGCGGCGGTCGCACAGGCGTGGCGCGCGTGGCGCTTCGCGCCGGCCCAGGCCCGTGAGCGCGCACGCCCGGCGATGCTGGCGCTGGCGGTGACCGTGTTCCCGCTCAACACGCATCTGGCGTTCTATTCCACCTTCTGGGGTGGCCTCACGCTGTTGTTGGCCGCGCTGTATGCCGGCAGTCTGTTGGCACGCGACGACGGGTAGAGCCACGCCATGCGTGGCTGCTTGTGGCCCGGGTATGGGGACATGCCGACGCACATGCGCGCCATCCACCGATGGGCTCCACGCCCCGGCCAACGCACTCTCGTGCGATGGCCAGCCAACGCCTCCAACGCGGCCGATACTCGCATCCAGGGTATTGCTACGCGCTCACCACCACCACGCACGACAGGCGCAAGTGGTTCGAGGATCCCCTCAATGCAGAGGTAATCATCGACACGCTGCGCTACATGGATCGTTGCGGGGTCAGTTGCACGTTAGCTTGGGTGGTAATGCCGGACCACGTGCATTGGTTGATCCAATTGCGGCAAGACACCTTGGCTCGTTGCATGCTGCTGTTCAAATCACGCAGCAGCCGATTGTTGAATGAGCGTCTGCAGCGAAAGGGAAAGCTCTGGCAGCACGGGTACTTCGACCACGCCGTGAGAAATGAGGCATCCTTGCGCCGGCAGGCGCTGTACATCCTCGCCAACCCGATACGTGCGGGATTGGCCAGTGCGTTGGGGGAGTACCCGCACGCCTGGTCGCGGTGGCCCATGGAAGCGTAGAGCCACCCCATGGGTGGCTGTTCGCGGTCAGGCACCCTGCAGCCACCCATGGGGTGGCTCTACCGAGGGGGCAGCCACCCATGGGGTGGCTCTACCGGTAATAATCGCTGCGGCCGCCGGGCTGGCGCTTGAAGCGGCGGTGGATCCACAGGTACTGGTCCGGGGCCTCGCGCACCATCGCTTCGATGGCCTGGTTGACGCGCGCAGTATCGGCCTCGACATCCTCGCTGGGGAAATTCTCCAGCGGCGCGCCGATCTTCAGGAAGTACTTGCCGCCTTCGCGACGGTGGAAATACGGGATCACCGCGCAGCCGGTCATCCGGGCCAGCTGGTGCGTGGCGGTGATGGTCGAAGCGGTGTGGCCGAAGAACGGCACGAACACCGTGTCCTTGCCGCGCATGTCCTGGTCCGGCGCGTACCAGAGGAAGCCGCCCTTCTTCAGATGCCGCACCGTGGCGCGGATGTCTTCGTTGGCGTACATCGCCTTGGCGTAGCGCAGGCGGCCGAACTTCACCGCCCACTCGTACACCGGGTTGCGATGCTTGCGGTACATGCCGGAGAGCTCGACGTGGTCGCACAGCAGGCGGCCGCACATCTCCAGCGTCATGAAGTGGCCGGACACCAGCAGCACCCCACGGCCCTCGGCCTGCATGCGGTGCAGGTGCTCCAGCCCCTCGATCTGCACCTGCGGGCGGATGCTGTCGATGCTGCCCCACCAGGCCCGGGCGAATTCAAAGATGCCCACGCCCAGCGCGTCGAAGCTGTCGCGCAGCAGGCGCTGGCGCCAGGCGTCGTCCTTCTCGGGGAAGCACAGCTTCAGGTTGACCTCGGCGGCACGCCGGCGGCTGCTGGCCAGCCGGTAGGCGACCGTGCCGACACCGCGGCCAAGCGCACGCTGCAGCATCCACGGCAGGCGGGCGATCGCGAAGGCGACCAGCATGAAAGCGAAGGTCGGCCAGTGGCGCGGATTGCGCAGGGACGGCCGGGTGGCGGTGGAAGCGTTATCGGACATGCCTCGATTCTAATGGATGCGCCCGGATGCGTCCCGGCAGGGCCATCACGGCGGCGCGGCGTGTCTTCCCCGCGCCGCTCCCGTATCCTTTGCCCATGCGTAAAAGCCCTGTCGAATGGATCCTGCGCGGCCTGTACTCGGCCGTGCTCTACCTGCTGTTGCCGATCACCGTGTACCACCTGGTGTGGCGGGGCTTCCGGGTGCGCGAGTACTTCCAGCGCTGGGATGAGCGCTATGCCTCCTATCCGCACTCCAGCGGCCAGCCCCGGGTCTGGCTGCACGCGGTCTCGGTGGGTGAGGTGAACGCCGCAGCGCCACTGGTGAACGCCTTGCGTGCGCTGCGTCCGGACATCCGCTGGGTGATCACCACCATCACCCCGACCGGCTCCGAACGGGTCCGCGCGCTGTGGGGCGATGCGGTCGACCACGTGTACCTGCCGTACGACGTGCCGGGCAGCGTCGGTCGCTTCCTCGGCCACTTCAAGCCGAGCCTGGCGCTGATCCTGGAAACCGAGCTGTGGCCGAACCTGCTGTTCGGGTGCCGCGACCGCAGGATCCCGGTCTACATCCTCAACGCGCGGTTGTCGGCGCGCTCGCTGCGCGGCTACCGCCTGCTGCGGCCGCTGATCGGCCGCGCGCTGCGTACCGTGACCTGTGTGGCGGCGCAATCGGCCGACGATGCCGAGCGCTTCATCCAGCTCGGCGCCCGCCCGGACCAGGTGCAGCCGCTGGGCAATCTGAAATTCGATATCGCCACGCCGAACGTGCAGGACTTCATCGCGCGCTTCCATGAGCTGGTGCCCGCCCAGCATCCGGTCTGGATCGCCGCCAGTACGCACGAGGGCGAAGAGCAGGCCACCATCGATCTGCACCGCCGCCTGCGCGAGGCGGTGCCGGGCCTGCTGCTGTTGTGGGCGCCACGGCATCCCGAGCGCTTCCCAAGGGTGGAAGCGCTGGCCCGCGAGCAGGGCTGGAAGGTGGCCACGCGCCGCCAGCAGCAGTGGCCGCAGGCCGATACCGATGTGTTCGTGATCGATACGCTTGGCGAGTTGATGTCGTTCTACGGGTGCGCCCAGGTGGCCTTCGTCGGTGGCAGCCTGCAGGCCATCGGGGGGCACAACCTACTGGAGCCGGCGGCAATGGGCACCGCAGCAGTCACCGGCCCGCACCTGCACAACTTCGCCGAGATTTCCCGGCGCATGCGCGAGGCCGGTGCGGTGGTCATTGCCGAGGATGCCAACGGGGTCGGCGATGCACTGCTGACCCTGCTGCGTGATCCGCAGGCCCGCGAGGACATGGCCCGGGCGGGCTGCGCGCTGGTGAGCAACGGGCGCGGCGCACTGAAGCGCACCGTGGCCCTGATCGCCCCGCAGTTGCCGCCGCCGGTGGCCTGATCGCAGGCCTGATCGCGCGATGCGACGACCAGGCCCGCGCGTGCGTCAGGCAGCGGCGACCAGCAGGTCGCCCAGGAAGGCGTAGGCAAAGCCGAAGTAGATGAACACGCCGACCAGGTCCATCACCGAGGTGATCATCGGGGCCGACAGCGTGGCCGGATCCGCCCCGATGCGGCGTGCGGCGAACGGCAGCAATGCGCCGATGATGCCGCCCAGCGCGGTGCACACCAGCATGCTCGAGCCCACCACCAGCAGCACGTCCATGCCCACGCCCTTGCTGAAATAGGCCAGGACCGCTTCCAGCACGGCGATGCTGATGCCCAGCGCGGCGGCCACCGGCAGTTCGCGTTTGATCACGAACGCCACATCGCGCCAGCTCAGTTTCAATTCGCCCAGTGCCATGCTGCGGATCACCAGCGTGGCCGACTGGCTGCCGGTGTTGCCGCCCATGTCCACGATCGGGGCGATGAAGGCGGCCAGCACGATCACCTGCGACAGCAGCTCTTCCTGCGCGGCCACGAAGGTGCTGGTGACGATGCCGAAGCAGGTCAGGATCGCCAGCCAGAACACCCGCACTCGGAACATCTGCTTCAGTGGCGTGCTGCGAACGTCCAGGTCGTTGCCGTGCGCGCTCACCGTGCCGCCGAAGCGCGCCAGCTGCGAGGCGTCCTGTTCCTTGTCGATGTCCATCGCATCGTCGACGGTGACGATGCCGATCATGCGGTCTCCGCCGTTGGTGACCGGCAGCGCGAGCAGATCGTAGCGACGGATCAGCTCGGCGGCCTGCAGTCGCGGCCAATGTGCCTTCGCGGCGATCGGCTGCTCATGCATGACCGAGGCGACCGTGCGGTTCTCGTTGGCCAGGACCAGATCGCGCAGCGCCACGGTGCCGCGCAGGCGCAGGGTGTGGTCGAGCACGAACAGGATGTTCACCGTCTCGCTGTGCAGCGCGGTGGCGCGGATGTGTGAAAGCGCCTGCGCGACCGTCATTTCCGGCGAGACCCAGACATAGTCGGACGTCGTCGCCGAACCGACCGTGCCCTCGGGATAGGACGCCATCTTGAGGATGTCGTCGCGTTCCACCTTGGTCAGCGCCGGCAGCAGTGCCTGCTTGGCGTCATCGCCAAGGCGGTTGAACAGATCGGCACGATCATCCGATGGCATGTGTTCGAACAGCTGCACTACCGCCTCGCGCGGCATCGCGGCCAGCAGTTGATCCTGGCGGAGCTCGGCGAAGTGCGCGAACAGAGCCGCGCGCGCCGGTGGCGCGAGCGTCATCAGCAAGGGCAGCGTCCTGTCCACGCTCAGCGCGTCGAGCGCATCGACCAGATCGGACGGATGGGTGGTCGCGGCGATGCTGGCAAAGCCAGCGGCGTCGAGGGAGAGCGAGAGGGTGCGGATCGAGAACAGGAGGTCTTCGCGGTTCATGGTGGTTCTCCAGCAGAAAGCGGCGCGTGGGGTGACAACGCGCAGTGATGAGGTACAGGCGTGGGACGCATCGGCGTGCGCCCGGGCGAGGCAGGCAGGGAGTGCGTGCGCGCCGCGTACGCAGCGCAGGTGGCCGGCAGGATCAGTCGGTGCGGTCAGCCGGCACGCGCGGCATTACGGCGCGGCGGCGAGATTGAGGCCCAGCGTGATCCACTGCCCGTCGCGCCGGTGGTGGGCACGTCCCGCGAGCAGATCCACGCTGGCGCCCCGCCAGAGTTCGTGGCGCACGCCGAACTGGCTGCTGCGCTGGCGCGCCGCATCGCGGGCGGTTTCGGCCAGCAGTGACCACTGCGGTGCAGCGACGACTTCCACGCCGATGCCATCGGTGCGGCCCCGTGTATCGTCCGTGCGTGCCCAGCCCAGGTTGAGGTGCAGCAGGGTGCGATCCGACGCGCCGAGCACCACCGTCAGCGGTGCATTGAGGCTCCAATCGTCGGCGCGCGGGCGGTGCCAGTCGCTGCCGAGGCCGGCACTGATCGCCACGCCCCAGCGGCGCTGAGCCAGATCACGCAGTACCCGCTTGGCGCCCACGGCCCACTGCGTCGTCGAGGTGGCGTGTTGATGGCTGACGCCGAGCGACCATTCGGTATCGGCGAACGTGCAGCCCGGTAGGGCCGTCCAGTCGTTGCCGGCATCGGTATGGCGGCCCCAGCTTTCCAACTGGCAGCGACCGGCATCGGTGATGGAGGCGTCGTCCACCATCAGGCTGGCGGCGGCGCGGGTGTCGAGCGGAAGCATCACCACGGCCACGAGGGGCAGGGCGAACACACGGGAAACGTGCATGGGCAATCTCCAGGCAAACGGAAACGCCAGCGGCACCCTTCTTGGGGTCGGTGGAACGGCGATACGGATGATGCGAGGCGGGCGAGCGTGTCAGCTGCGCCGGTGGGCCCCGTCCTGTGCGGACGGAACCGACCTTGGGGTCAGTGGGTCCGTCGGCTCAGGAGCAGCAACGAGATCGACTATGACTGTCCAAGGAGGGGGCCTCTGGAGGGAAAGGGAAGGTGGTGCGGGGCGGACCTTAGTCGGCCGCTGCCGGAGGGTCAAGCCCTTTTTCACGGCACGTGCCGGACTGGGGACCGGTTCACGGTGGAGAGTGTGCGCGGGTAGGCATCGCACGAAGCGGTCGCGATGGCGGCCGCCACATGGGCAGCATCTGTGGCATGTCGCGATCACCACCTTGCACGCAAAAAAAAACCACCCGCAGGCGGGTGGTTTTTTCTCTCGCCGTGCGCCGTCGATCAGTTGACGGTGGTGCTCGGCGTGGCCGCCTTCTGGGTCAGCAGGCGGTTGATGTCCTGCAGTTCGGCGATGTCCAGCGTGCCGACGGCCTGGCCCAGCTGCAGGCGGTTCTGCAGGAAGGTGTAGCGGGCGTTGGCGTAGTCCAGCTGCGCGGAGAACAGGATGCGCTGGTTCTGGATCACGTCCAGCACGGTACGCGTACCGACTTCCAGGCCGACCTGCGAGGCGTCATAGGCGCTCTGTGCCGACACGACCGCCAGGCGACGCGCTTCCACTTCGCTGATGCCCGCCACCAGGGTCTGGTAGGCGTTGCGGGTGTTGCGGTCCAGGGCACGCTTCTGCTGCTCGTAACCGTCCTGGGCGATGTCACGCTGGGCCAGCGCCTGGCGCACGCCGGACTGGGTGGCGCCGCCGGAGAAGATCGGCACGTTCAGAGTCAGGCCGACGCTGTTGGTGCGGCGGTCCGGGCTGAAGCTGCCGCTGTCGCCGACCACATCACCCCAGCTGGCCGACTTGCCGGCAGTGGCACCGATCGACAGGGTCGGGTAGTGCGCGCCGCGGGCGGCCGAGACGCCGGATTCGGCAGCGTTGACCTTCAGTTCCTGCGCCTTCAGCGCCGGATTCTGCGCAACGGCCTCGTTCACCAGCGTATCGATGGTGGCGTACTTGGCCGGCAGCTCCGGACGGAAATCGGCCGGCAGGGCGCGCAGGTCGGTGACCGGCTGGCCGGTCAGTTCGGTCAGCGCCTGGTAGGCGTCGGCCAGGGTGTTCTGCGCGATGATCGTGTTGGCGCGCGCCTGGTCGTACTGGGCGCGGGCTTCGTGCACGTCGGTGATCGGGGCCAGGCCCACTTCCAGGCGCTTGTCGGCGAAGTCGAACTGCTTCTTGGCAGCGGCTTCGTTGGTCTGCGCGGCCGACAGCGATTCAATGCCCACCAGCACGTTGAAGTACGCCGCCGAGGTGCGCACGATCAGGTCGTCGTTGGCCGAATCCAGGGTGAAATCCGCTGCGCGGCTCAGTTCGCGCTGCGAACGCAGGTTGGCGAACTGGGTGAAGTTGAAGACCGTCTGGCTGCCGTTGATCGTGTAGTTCCGGCTCTTGGTGGTGAACGAGCTGGAGGTCAGATCATGGTTCGGGTTGGTGCGGCTGCGGTTGAGCGAGGCCTCGCCATTGAGCTGCGGCAGCAATGCGGCACGCGCCTGCACGGCGCCTTCCTTGTCATACAGGCGGGTCGACTCGGCAGCCGAGAGCTGCGGATCGCCGTTGCGCGCCATTTCGTAGACCTGCAGCAGGTCGGCGGCAGAGGCGGTCATCGGCAGCAGGGCGGCGGCCAGCGCAAGGGCGAGGGATCGGCGGATCATTGCGGCTTCCTTGGACTCAGAGTTGGAACTGGGGTGCCGGGGCGGCACCGCGCAGGTAGTCGATATCGGTTTCGAACAGCGATTCAGTGGTGCCGTCCGCCTTGACCAGCACCGCTTCCATGACCGGGGACCGGCCACGGATCACGAACAGTCGACCGCCCGGACGCAGCCACTGGGCGAAACGTGACGGGATGACATCCACCGCGCCGGTGACGCAGATCGCATCGAAGCGGCGCTCGGTATCCCAGCTCAGCGCGTCGGCGGTTTCGATGCGGACGTTGTTGCCCAGGCCGGCGGCGTCCAGACGCGCACGCGCGGTGGTGGCCAGCTCGGCATCGATCTCCAGGCTCAGCACTTCGCGGGCCAGTTCGCCCATGCAGGCGCTCAGGTAGCCGCTGCCGGTGCCGATTTCCAGCACTTCATCACCCGGCTGCAGATCCAGCGCCTGCAGGGTGCGGCCTTCGATGACCGGCTTCATCATCTTCTGGCCGTTGCCCAGCGGCAGCTCGATGTCGGCATAGGCCAGGGCCCGGTGCGATTCAGCGACGAACGCCTCCCGCGGCAAGCGTGCCAGTACATCGAGCACGCGGATTTCCAGCACATCCCAGGGGCGGATCTGCTGTTCGACCATCAGTTCGCGGGCGTGGGAGTAATCGATCGTCATGAGGTTCTATATCCAGCGCAGTGGGCCGGCCATTTTACCGGTGCCGGGAGCCGGCGGCGCGCTGAGAGCATCGCTGCCGTCGCGCCGGGGTCGCAGTGCCGGAAGTCACCGCGACCTCCGGTCCATTCAGTTTAGTGCCGCCGGGCATACGCCCGCAGGAAAAAGTCGACGCTGGCGCTCACATGAGCGTTGGCATCGCACTCGGCCGGGGCCGGCCGCAGCCCGCACATCATATGCGTATGCAGCTCGCCCTTGATCAAGGTCAGGAACTGGATGGCGGCCGTCGGGAAATCGGTGATCTCCAGCTCGCCGCGGGCCGTACGGGCACGCAGGAAGTCGGCCAGCGCATCGGTGGTCCGCTGCGGGCCGGCCAGCCAGAACATCTCGCGGATCCGATCATCGGTATCGGGCGACATCATCACCCGCTGCACGGCGACGGCCGCATCGGAGGTGATCAGGGTGAAGAAGGCGTGGCCGATGCCCATCAGCTGGTCGCGCAGCGGGCCTTCAATGTCGGTGACGAACAGTTCGTCAGGCAGCATCTCGACGCATTTGGACTGCACTGCTTCGGTGAAAAGCGTCTCTTTGTCGCCGAAATGGCTATAAACGGTCAGCTTTGACACGCCCGCCTGGGCGGCGATGCTGTCCATGCTCACCCCGTTGTAGCCTTGGTCGACGAACAGCGACTTGGCCGCTTCCAGGATGGCCGCGCGCTTGCCCAGATCCTTCGGGCGCCCCGGCCCGGCGGCCTTGGCGACCGGCTTGGAGGGCGATTTGGAGGAGGTCGGATCAGTCATCCAATCAATACTAGACCAATCGGTTCGATATTTATACTATACCGACTGGTTCAATATTGAAGCGATTGGAACAGAGCGTTTCCAATGGCTTTTCCCGGGTTACTTTCAGGTCCAGGACCTCATGAAAAACATGCGATGGATGGGTGGTGGGTTGCTGGCGCTGGCGTTGGCAGCATGTGGCAAGCAGGATGCCGAACCGGCCGCACCGATGCCGGTGCTGGTTGTCCACCCGGGCACCGTGGCCGGCCAGGAAGTGGCCGCCTACCCCGGTGAGATCCGGGCCCGCGAGGAAAGCCCGCTCTCCTTCCGCGTCGGCGGCAATCTGATCAAGCGTCATGTCGATGCCGGCCAGCGCGTGCGCAAGGGCCAGTTGCTGGCCGAGCTGGACGCCGCCGACTACGCCTCCCAGGCCAGCGCCTCACAGGCGCAGCTGGCCGCTGCCGAAGCCGACCTGATCCGTGCCCGTGATGACCAGAAGCGCTACGCCACCCTGGCCGAGCAGCAACTGGTCAGCCAGTCCGCGCTGGACAGCCAGACTGCTGCCTTCAAGGCCGCGCAGGGCCAGGCCAATGCTGCCCGCGCCAATCTGGCCGTGGCCCGCAACCAGGCCGAGTACGCGCAGCTGCGCGCGCCGGCCGATGGCGTGATCGCCAGTCGCCAGGCCGAAGCCGGGCAGGTGGTCAGCGCTGGGCAGACCGTGTTCACCCTGGCCGCCGACGGTGGCCGCGAAGTCGTGATCGCCCTGCCGGAGAGCAACATCCGCGATTACCAGGTCGGCCAGCCGGTGCAGGTGGAACTGTGGAACCGCCCCGGCCAGATGCTGCCGGGCACGATCCGTGAGATCGCCCCGGCCGCCGATGCACAAGGGCGCACCTATGCCACCCGCGTCAGCCTGGCACCGGAAGCGTTGACCGAAGTGGAACTGGGCCAGAGCGCGCGCGTGTTCGCCGCCGCAGGACGCCAGGGCACGCTGCAGTTGCCGCTGGCCGCCGTACAGCGCGGCGCCGACGGCCGCAGCAGCGTGTGGGTGGTCGATCCGGCCAAGCGCACCTTGAAGGCCACGCCGGTGACGGTCGGGGCGTACGCCGTCGAATCGGTTCCGGTGCTGAGCGGGGTGAACGCGAACGACTGGGTGGTCGCCGCCGGCGGCCATCTGCTGCGCGAGGGCCAGCCGGTGACGGCGGTGGACCGCCAGAACCGCCCGGTGCTGGCACCGGCAGCCAAGCCTGTCGCGGCCGACGCGCCTGCTGCCGGCAAGGGGAACTGATCCCGTGCGCCGCTTCAATCTTTCCGAATGGGCGCTGGGCAACCGGCCCCTGGTGCTGTTCGCGATGCTGGCCTTTGCGATCATCGGCGCGTGGTCGTACAAGCACCTGGGCCAGTCCGAAGATCCCCCGTTCACCTTCAAGGTGATGGTGGTGCGCACGAACTGGCCCGGCGCGACCGCCGAACAGGTCTCCCGCCAGGTCACCGAGCCGATCGAAAAAGCCCTGCTGAACACCGGGCAGTACGAGTTCATCCGCTCCTACTCGCGCCCGGGCGAATCGCAGGTGATCTTCGTGGCGCGCGACAGCCTGCGCTCCAAGGCGATTCCCGACCTGTGGTACCAGGTGCGCAAGCGCGTGGGCGACATCAAGCCGACCCTGCCGCGCGAGATCGTCGGTCCGTTCTTCAACGACGAATTCGGCGACACCTTCGGCAACATCTACGCGTTGACCGGGCAGGGCTTCGACTACGCCGTGATGCGCGACTACGCCGACCGCATCCAGCTGGAACTGCAGCGCGTGCCCGACGTGGGCAAGATCGAGCTGGAAGGCCTGCAGGACGAAAAGGTCTGGATCGAGCTGTCCAACACCAAGCTGGCCACGCTGGGCGTATCGCTGCAGCAGGTGCAGCAGGCCTTGGCCGACCAGAACGCGATTGCCGCCACCAGCTTCTTTGAAACCCCGACCGATCGCGTGCAGCTGCGCGTCACCGGCCAGTTCCAGAGCGTGGAGGACATCCGCAGCTTCCCGATCCAGGCTGGCGACCGCACCGTGCACCTGGGTGACATCGCCGAGATCAAACGTGGTTTTGCCGATCCGGCCTCGCCGAAAATGCGCTTCATGGGGGAAGACGCGATCGGCATCGCCGTGGCGATGAAAGACGGCGGCGACATCCTCAAGCTGGGCAGCACGCTGGACGCCGAGTTCGAACGGCTGCAGAAGACACTGCCCGCCGGCATGCAGCTGCGCAAGGTCTCCGACCAGCCGCATGCGGTGGAAGAGTCGGTCGGCGAGTTCGTGCAGGTGCTGACCGAAGCGGTGGTGATCGTGCTGCTGGTGAGCTTCTTCTCGCTCGGCCTGCGCACCGGCCTGGTGGTGGGTGTGACCATTCCGCTGGTGCTGGCGATGACGTTCTTCGTCATGCATTACTTCGGCATCGGCCTGCACAAGATTTCCCTGGGCGCGCTGGTGCTGGCGCTGGGCCTGCTGGTGGACGATGCGATCATCGCCGTGGAGATGATGGCCACCAAGATGGAGCAGGGGTACGACCGCCTGCGCGCGGCCAGCTTCGCCTGGGAGTCGACCGCGTTCCCGATGCTGACCGGCACGCTGATCACCGCGGCCGGCTTCCTGCCGATCGCCACGGCAGCCTCCAGCACGGGCGAATACACCCGCTCGCTGTTCCAGGTGGTGACCATCGCACTGGTGGTGTCGTGGATCGCCGCGGTGCTGTTCATTCCGTACCTGGGCGACAAGATGTTGCCGGACCTGTTCAACCCGCAGCCGCCCAGGCCGGACAGCCTGGCCGGGCGCTGGCACGCGCGTCGCCTGCAGTGGGCCGACCGCCATCCCGCGTTCGCGCGCTGGATCGCACCGAAGGTGCATGCGCACGACCACGATCCGTACCAGCGTCCGTTCTACGTGCGCTTCCGCAGGTTCCTCGATGTCTGCCTGCGCCATCGCTGGTGGGTGATCGCCGCCACCGCCGCGCTGTTCGTGTTCTCGCTGCTGATCTTCCGCTTCGTGCCGCAGCAGTTCTTCCCGGATTCGACCCGCCCGGAACTGATGGTGGACATCGAACTGGCCGAGGGCGCCTCGCTGCAGGCGACCCAGGCCCAGGCGGCCAAGCTGGAAAAACTGCTCAAGGACCGCGAGGGCATCAGCAATTATGTCGCTTACGTGGGCACCGGCTCGCCGCGCTTCTACCTGCCGTTGGACCAGCAGCTGCCGGCCACCAACTTCTCGCAGTTCGTGGTGCTGACCGAGAACACCACGGCACGTGAGGCGACCCGCGACTGGCTGCTCAAGGACGTGATTCCGCAGTTCCCGGACGTGCAGATGCGCGTGACCCGCCTGGAGAACGGCCCGCCGGTCGGCTACCCGGTGCAGATGCGCATCTCCGGCGAGCATATCGAGCAGGTGCAGGCCATCGCCCGGCAGGTGGAAGCCAAGGTACGTGCGAACCCGCACGTGATGAACGTCAACCTGGACTGGAGCGAGCCGAGCAAAGTGGTACGGCTGGTGATCGACCAGGACCGGGCACGCGCACTGGGCGTGACCAGTGCGCAGGTGAGCCAGCTGCTGGGCACCTCGTTGTCGGGCATGAGCGTGAGCACCTACCGCGAAGGCAACCGCCTGATCGAAATGCTGCTGCGTGGCCCGGACGACGAACGCGTGCGGCTGGACATGCTGGGCAGTTTGGCCATTCCGACGGCCAGCGGCACCTCGGTGACGCTGTCGCAGGTGGCGCGCCTGGAGTACGTGTTCGAGGACGGCATCATCTGGCACCGCAACCGCCTGCCGACGGTGACGGTGCGCGCCGACATCGCCGATGCGAAGCAGCCGCTGGACGTGGTGCAGCAGATCCTGCCGACACTGGAGGGAATCCGTGCCGGGCTGCCGTCCGGCTACCTGCTTGAAACCGGCGGCACCGTGGAGGATTCCACGCGTGGCCAGGATTCGATCAAGGCCGGCATGCCGCTGTTCCTGATCGTGGTGGCCACGTTGCTGATGCTGCAGCTGCGCAGCTTCTCGCGTGCGGCGATGGTGCTGGTCACCGCGCCGCTTGGCATCATTGGCGCGACCCTGTTCCTGCTGCTGTTCCGCGCGCCGTTCGGCTTCGTGGCGCTGCTGGGTACGATCGCGCTGGCCGGCATGATCATGCGCAACTCGGTGATCCTGATCGATCAGATCCAGCAGGACATCGATGCCGGGCACGACCGCTGGCACGCGATCATCGATGCCACCGTGCGCCGCTTCCGACCGATCGTGCTGACCGCGCTGGCCGCGGTGCTGGCGATGATCCCGCTGTCGCGCAGTGCGTTCTACGGTTCGATGGCGATCTCCATCATGGGTGGCCTGATCGTCGGCACCGTGCTGACCCTGGTATTCCTGCCCGCACTGTATGCGGCGTGGTTCCGGGTGAAGCCGGATGAGGCGGGCGCTGGCTGACCCGCGGCCATGCCATTGGGTGGGCCGACCACTGGTCGGCGCCACCGGTTCCGCGTCCGGGCATATGGGCGGTTGCCTGGCCGGCGGCAGTTGTTTCCTCGCGGTGGTGCATCACGCGCAATTTTCGTAGAAGTTGCATTGCCTCCTGTGCGCGCAGTGGTCAGCGTAGGCAGTTGTCTGCCCAACCGCCACAGGTTCTCCATGAAGTTTCTGCACCCCATGCTGCTGACGGGTTCGACGTTGCTGGGCTCGGCTGTAGCGTCAGCGGCTGCCAGCGAAGCGGCGTTGGCGCCCGTCGCACTTCCGGCCGATGCGCGCGCGATGACCGCCGTAACCGCCCTGGTGTCCTGCCAACCGACGGCGTATACCGAGACGGCGTTGGCCGCCGAGCTGCTGCAGCGCGCTGGCACGCGTGCGGAGGATCTTCCCGGTGCAGCCCAACGCTTTCGCCTCCCCGCCGCGGTCACGGTGCTTGGCACGCCTACGGACCTGATCGCGGTTGGCGGCGATGGCATCCACGCCATTCTGGCCGACACCCCGATCGGCAACCTCACTGGTACCGGTGCCCTGAAGCCGCACCACTATCCGCAGCGCCAGGGTAGGTGGCTCACCCCCGTGGCAGTGCGCAATGACGGCGACGGATGGATCCGGCAGCGCGTGATCGAGGTGGATGTGGATCCGCAGCGCCCGGGCGATCTGCGGGTGGCGTGCACAGAGGTCATCGACAGCCGCCGGCAGCAGCAGGAGCGAGCGGGCGACGTGGCGCCCATGACGTATCCCGCCGGCACGGACGTGATGCCGCTGGTGGGAAACATACTGGAGTGCAAGGCCGACCGGCGGGCTTCGGTGACGCTTGCGACCTCTTTGTTGATGAATGGACCGCCCAGCCCACCGTTCGCGACGTGGGGAGATGAATCCGATGCGGAGCGCTTCCAATGGGCACTGCCGCGCCCGTTGCCGCTGCGCGATGTGACCGTGCGCAGCCTGCGGCTCGTGGATTCGATTGCATTTGGCGTCGTAGAGGATGTGCCCGCCGCTGAGTTGGCGCGGCGTTGGGGTCTATCGTCAGCGGAGAACGATTTTGGCGAGCCGGTCTATCTGAAGGATATGCCGGTACGGGTCGCGCCGGATGGTTGGGAAGAGCAACGACGTCTGTGGATACTGGACGAAGAAGACGGCGCAACCCTGGTGGGGTGTGGCTACGAAGAGCGCGTCAGCGAGTTCGGCTGGTGGCCGGGCGACAGGATGGATGGCACCCTCGTCGCCCCGCGCCGGTAGAGCCGGCAGGATCAGTAAACGCCCTGCGCCAGCATCGCATCGGCCACTTTGACGAAGCCGGCGATATTGGCGCCATCCACGTAGTTCACGCTGCCATCGGCCCGTTTGCCGTGGCGCACGCAGTTGGCGTGGATATCCTTCATGATGCCGTGCAGGCGCTCATCGACATCGGCGTGGTGCCATGACAGGCGCTGCGCGTTCTGGCTCATTTCCAGCCCCGAGGTGGCCACGCCGCCGGCGTTGCTGGCCTTGCCCGGTGCATACAGGGTGCCTGCCTTGAGGAAGACCTCCATGGCCTCCAGTGTCGACGGCATGTTGGCGCCTTCGGCCACGCACAGCACATCGTTGTCCACCAGGGCGCGGGCGTCGTTCTCGTCCAGTTCGTTCTGGGTGGCGCAGGGCAGGGCGATCTCAGCCGGGATGTGCCAGGGGCGCTTGCCGTCCAGGTACTCGAAGCGTGTGTCGTCGGCCAGTTCGGACAGGCAGCCGCGACGTTCGTTGCGCAGTTCCATCACCTCCTGCAGGCCCGCTTCGTCGAAGCCGTCCCGGGCGTACAGCGTGCCGCCGGAATCGGAAAGCGTGAGGACTTTCGCGCCGAGCTCGATGGCTTTGATCGCCGCATGCTGGGCCACGTTGCCAGCGCCGGAAATCAGCACTTTCGCGCCATCGGTATCGCGCCGCGCATGGTGCAGCATCTGCTCGACGAAGTAGACCGTGCCGAAGCCCGTCGCTTCCGGGCGCATCAGGCTGCCACCATAGGAGAGGCCTTTGCCGGTGAACACGCAGGCGGCATTGTTGGTGAGCTTCTTCATCATGCCGGCCATGTAGCCGACCTCGCGCGCGCCCACGCCGATATCGCCAGCCGGTACATCGGTGTCTGCCCCCAGGTGGCGATGCAGTTCCAGCATCAGCGCCTGGCAGAAGCGCATCACCTCGGTGTCGCTGCGGCCCTTGGGATTGAAATCCGAACCGCCCTTGCCACCGCCCATCGGCAGGGTGGTCAGCGCGTTCTTGAGTGTCTGCTCGAACGCCAGGAACTTCAGGATCGACTGGTTCACCGAGGGATGAAAGCGCATGCCGCCCTTGAACGGGCCGATCGCCGAGCTGTGCTGCACGCGCCAGCCACGGTTGACATGGGTCTTGCCGGCATCATCGGCCCAGGCAACGCGGAACTGGATCACCCGCTCCGGCTCCACCAGCCGCTCCAGCAGGCCCTGTTCCAGGTAGCGGGGGTGGCGCTGCAGGAACGGCCACAGGCTCTGGATCACTTCTTTGACGGCCTGCAGGAATTCCGGCTGGTGCGGATCACGCTGGGCCACGTGGTTGAGAAAGTCGTCAGAGGAACGATGGTTCAAGGGCTTTCCTTGTTGGGGGCCGGCCGCTGACTGCGACGTGGCCGACGGGACAGGGAGGCCGTGCGGGATGTAGAAACACGAACGCGGCCCTCAGGCCGCGCTCGTTACAATCATTGCAGCTTGGCAAGGACCGCGTCGGTTGCTGCGGCAGTACTCACCGCGAAACCCTTGGCGGCGAGGTCGGCGGTGAACACGCCGTCATCCAGCACGGCGTACACCGCTGCCTCGACCGTAGCAGCCTCTTCGTCCAGCCCCAGTGAATGCCGCAGCAGCATCGCCGCGCTGAAGATCGTGGCGTAGGGATTGGCGATGCCCTTGCCGGCGATGTCCGGCGCCGAGCCGTGGATCGGCTCGTAGATGCCGACCGCGCCGGGCTCGCCCAGCGAGGCCGAGGGCAGCAGGCCGAGCGAGCCGGCCAGCATCGAGGCTTCGTCGGTGAGGATGTCGCCGAACATGTTCTCGGTCACGATCACGTCGTACTCGCGCGGCTTGGCCAGCAGATGCATGGCCATCGAATCGACCAGCTGGTGCTCCAGGGCAATCTCCGGGAATTCCTCGCGGCCGATCCGTGCGGCGACGTCGCGCCACAGGCGCGAGGTCTCCAGGACGTTGGCCTTGTCCACCGAGGTGACCTTGCCGCGGCGGGTCTGCGCGAGCCGGAACGCGGTGCGCATGACGCGCTCGATCTCGCCCACGCTGTAACTGCACAGGTCGCTGGCGGTGTCGGCGGTGCGGGTCTTCTCACCGAAGTAGATGCCGCCGGTCAGTTCGCGCACGACGACGAAGTCCACGCCCTCCAGCAGTTCGGCCTTGATCGGCGAAGCGCCGAGCGCGGCCGCGTGCGTGCGCACCGGGCGCAGGTTGGCGTACAGCCCCAGTGCCTTGCGGATCGCCAGCAGGCCCTGTTCCGGGCGCACCTTGGCGTTGGGATCGGACCACTTCGGCCCGCCCACCGCACCGAGCAGGATGGCATCCGCCTTCCGGCAGGCCTCCAGCGTGGTGGCCGGCAGTGGTTCGCCGTGGCGATCGATGGCGATGCCACCGATGTCGTGCTCCTGGAACCCGAAGGTGTGCCCGAAACGGGTGGCAACGGCCTCCAGCACCGCCACGGCGGCGGCGGCGACTTCCGGACCGATGCCGTCACCCGGCAATACGACAATCTCAGCGTGCATGTTCACTCTCGTAACGTTCGATATCAGGGGTACGGCCCAACAGATACCCCAATTGGTCCACGCCTTCCAGCAGGCAGGTCTGCGAGAAGCCGTCCAGCGGGAAGGTATAGACACGCCCGTCGGGCGTGCGCAGTTCGCGTGCGGCCACGTCGATGGTCAGTGCGTCGTCCGGGCGCTGCATCAGCGTCTGCACGTCGGCTTCGTCCAGCACGATCGGCAGCAGGCCGTTCTTCAGCGAATTGCCGCGGAAGATATCGGCGATCTCGCTGCTGACGATGGCACGCAGGCCCAGGTCGGTCAGCGCCCACGGCGCATGCTCGCGCGAAGAGCCGCAGCCGAAGTTGCGGCCGGCCAGCAGGATGCTGCGGCCGGCGTTGTGCGGCTGGTTGAAGGCGAACGCCGGGTTCGGCACGCCTTCGCTCTGCCAGCGCCAATCATTGAACGCATGCTTGCCCAACCCGACGCGCTCGGTGGTGGACAGGAAGCGCGCGGGGATGATCTGGTCGGTATCGATGTTGGTCTCGCGCAGCACCACGCTGGTCGAGGTCAGGGTACGGAAGCCGCTCATCAGGCCACCTCCAGCGTGGCATACAGTTCACGTGGGTCGGCAACGCGGCCGTTCACCGCCGCCCAAGCGGCCGTCATCGGCGAGGCCAGCAGGGTGCGCGAGCCGGGGCCCTGGCGGCCTTCGAAGTTGCGGTTGCTGGTGCTGACCGCCAGCTGCCCCGGGGCAACCAGGTCGCCGTTCATGGCGATGCACATCGAACAGCCGGGCTCGCGCCATTCGGCACCGGCAGCGCGCACCACCACATCGATGCCTTCGGCTTCGGCCTGGCGCTTGACGATTTCCGAGCCCGGCACCACCAGCATGCGCACGCTCGGGGCGACGCGGCGGCCCTGGAGTACCTGCGCCACTTCGCGCATGTCGCTCAGCCGGCCGTTGGTGCAGGAGCCGACGAAGACCACATCCACCGGGGTGCCGGCCAGCGTCTGCCCGGCGTGGAAGTGCATGTAATCCAGCCCCTTCTGGTCGGCCGCATCGTTGGCCGCCGGAATCGGCTGGTCCACGGCGATGGCGGTGCCGGGGTGGGTGCCCCAGGTCAGGGTCGGCCGGATGTCGGCGGCGTCGATGTGGACCTCCACGTCGAAGCGCGCACCGGGATCGCTGCGCAGCTGCGACCACGCGCTGACCGCGGCATCGAAGTCGGTGCCCTTGGGGCCACGCGGGGTGGCGGCCACCCAGTCGAAGGTGACCTGGTCGGGGGCGACCATGCCGGCACGTGCCCCGGCTTCGATGGACATGTTGCACAAGGTCATGCGCTGCTCCATGTCCATCGCTTCGATCGCGCTGCCACGGAACTCCAGCACATGGCCGGTGCCACCGTTGACGCCGATCACACCGATGATATGCAGCACCACGTCCTTGGCGCCGACGCCCTGCGCCAGCGTGCCATCCACGGTGATCGCCATCGTTTTGGCCTTGCGCTGCAGCAGGCACTGGGTGGCCAGCACGTGGCCGACCTCGCTGGTGCCGATGCCGAAGGCCAGCGCACCGAACGCGCCGTGGGTGGAGGTGTGGCTGTCACCGCAGACGATGGTCATCCCCGGCTGGGTAAAGCCCTGCTCGGGGGCGATCACGTGCACGATGCCGCGGCTGGCCGATTGCAGGTCGAACAGCTCGATGCCGTGCGTGGCGCAGTTGTCGGCCAGCATCGCCACCTGGGCTTCGGAGGCGGCGCTGGCATACGGCAGCTTGCCGTCGGCAGCGGCCGGCAGGGTCGGGGTGGAGTGGTCCATCGTCGCCTTGGTCCGGTCCGGCCGGCGCGGGGAGAGGCCGCGCTCGCGCAGTTCGGTGAAGGCCTGCGGCGAGGTCACTTCGTGGATCAGGTGCAGGTCGATGTACAGCACGGCGGGGGCGCTGTCGGTTTCGGGCACGACGACGTGGGCGTCCCACAGTTTGTCGTACAGGGTGCGGGGAGCTGGGGTCATGGACTGGCCTTGCTGCGATTCGGGGTACGTCATGGGGTGCTCAGGCCGCGGCGGTGGCCGTGGGCTGCTCGGTCGTCGCGCTGCGCTGGCGCAGCAGACGGTTGGCCACCTCCAGCCACGCCAATGCGGAGGCTTCGATGATGTCGCGGCTGGTGCCGGTGCCTTCGTACTCCACGCCTTCGTGGCGCACGCTCAGGTTGGCTTCGCCGCGCGCATCGGCGCCGATGCCCACACTGTGCACGTGGTAGCTGTCCAGCATCAACTGCACGCCGGTGGCGGCCGACAGCGCGCCGAACAACGCATCCACCGGGCCATCGCCCTGGGCGGTTTCGGCAACCCGGTTGCCTTCAGGATCGGACAGCTCCACCAGCGCATTGGCGCGGCTGCCGACATCGCTGATCGTCATCGACGCCAGGCGGTAGCCGTTCTGGGTGGCACTGCCCTGCATCAGGGTCTGCAGGTCGGCATCGGTGACCACGCGCTGCTGCTCGCACAGCGCCTTGAACTGCTCGAAGACCAGCTTCAGCTCTTCTTCTTCCAGCCAGAAGCCCAACGCACGCAGGCGCTGGTCGACCGCGGCGCGGCCACTGTGGCGGCCCAGCACCATCTGCGAGGACTCCCAGCCCACGTCTTCCGGTCGCATGATTTCGTAGGTGCCGCGGTGGCGCAGCATGCCGTGCTGGTGGATGCCCGACTCGTGCGCGAAGGCGTTGGCGCCGACGATCGCCTTGTTGCGCTGGACCGGCATGCCGACCAGGCGCTGCAGCAGCTGGGAGGTGGCCACGATGCGCTGGGTGTTGATGCGCGTGTCTTCGTCGTAGAAGGCGTTGCGTACCTTCAGCACCATCGCGATCTCTTCCAGCGAGCAGTTGCCCGCACGCTCCCCGATGCCGTTGATGGTGCACTCGACCTGGCGTGCGCCGCCTTCGATGGCGGCCAGCGAGTTGGCCACGGCCAGGCCCAGATCGTTGTGGCAGTGCGCGCTGAAGATGATGCGGTCGCTGTCGGGCACACCCGCAATCACGCGCTGGAACATGCCGCGGATCTCTTCGGGCGTGGTGAACCCCACGGTGTCGGGCAGGTTGATGGTGGTGGCGCCGGCGGCCACGGCCACGCGGGCAACCTCGATCAGGAAATCCTCCTCGGTGCGCGTGGCATCTTCAGCGGAGAACTCCACATCGCCCACGTAGCTGCGGGCCAGGCTGACGTGCTTGTGCACCGACTCCAGCACCTGCTCGCGGCTCATGCGCAGCTTGTGCTCGCGATGCAGCGGGCTGGTCGACAGGAATACATGCAGGCGCGGGTTCGCGGCGGCCTCCAGCGCCTTGGCCGAGGTTTCGATATCGGCGGCCAGGCAGCGCGACAGCACGGCCAGGGTCGGGCGACGGACCTCACGGGCGATCATCGCCATTGCTTCGCGGTCGGACTGGGAACTGGCCGGGAAGCCGGTTTCCATGACATCCACGCCCAGCTCGTCCAGCGCGCGGGCCATCACCAGCTTCTGCTGCGGGCTCATGCTGCAGCCGGGCGATTGCTCGCCGTCGCGCAGGGTGGTGTCGAAAATTCTGATTCGGGGGGAGTTGGGCATGGTCACCAGGAGGTCTCCTCGACGGCAATGTCGGATGGGATGGCAGAGGTAGGAATCGAAACGGAAATCGGGGGTGTCGCGAGCACGGTTGGTAGGGGCGGGCGTGTTCGCTCGCTGGCGCGGCGGCGCGGTTTGCGCGGGGGGCGGGGACGGATGTCGGCCAGCAGCTGGGCCAGGACCAGCGCATCGATGTTGCCGCCGGAGACCACCGCGCACTTGCGCTTGCCGGCCACGCGGCGGCCGGCCGCCAGCGCCAGCGCGCCGGCGCCTTCGGCGATGACGTGTTCTTCCAGCGCCAACCGCACCAGGGTTTCGCGCAGCTCGGCTTCGCGGACGATGACGATATCGTCCAGCAATGCGCTGCACAGCCTGCGGGTCAGGAAACCGGGGATCTTCACCTTGACGCCGTCGGCCAGGGTAGCGACCGGGGCGATCTCACGCACGTCGCCGCGGATCGCACGGGCCATCGAATCGACGCCCTCGACCTGCGCGCCGACGATGCGTACACCCTGCGATTTCAGCGCCAGCGCGACGCCCGAAGCCAGGCCACCGCCGCCGATCGGCACGATCACCACGTCGGGCGCATGCGGGGCCAGTTCGATGCCCAGGGTGCCCTGGCCGGCGATCACGTCGGGGTCGTCGAAGGCGGACAGGAAACGGTAGCCGTGCTGGTCGGCCAGGGCGCGGGCGAAGGCGTAGGCCTCGTCGTAGCTCTCGCCGTGCTGGCGGACCGTGGCGCCCCAGTGGGCGACACCGGCAATCTTGGTGGCGGGCGCACCGTGTGGCATCACGGTGATCGCGGGGATGTTCAGACGGTAGGCGGCCCAGGCCACGCCCTGGGCGTGGTTGCCGGCGGAGGCGCAGATGACCGGGCGGTCATCGCCGCGCTCACGCCCGGCCAGCAGTGCGTTCAGGGCGCCGCGCACCTTGTACGACCCGGTGCGCTGCAGGTTTTCCAGCTTCAGCCACACGCCGAAACGTTCGGCGTAATGCAGCGGCGTGGGCGGCAGGAAGCGGCGCAGCCGCGCCTGCGCGGCCAGCACGTCGGCGACGCTTACGTCGCCTACATCCGGTTCCTGCGGGGTACGGCTAGCCGGCATCGTGCACCCGGCCACGGTGATCGTCGCCATGCGGTACGCGCTGCGACGGCGCGCCGTGGTGCGACGTCGTGCATCCTGCACGCGCACCACTTGCACATCCCTGTGCTGCGCGGTGCGACGCCATGCATCCTGCACGCGCACCACTTGCACATCCCTGTGCTGCGAGAAGAGACCTCCGTACCGGCACCGATGCAGCGGTGCGGGCGTTCATGCGGATACCCCGGGTTCCAGTGCGCTGATGCGCACCGAAACACAGTCGTAGATCTTCTCGATCTGGCGGCGCAGCGTTTCCGGTGGACGGGTGCTGTCCACCACCAGCTGCAGGTGCCAGCGGCCATCGTCGGCGGCATTGGGCGCGCCGGCGATCGCGCGCGGCGCGAAGCCGCGGCGTTCGGCCATGCCGATCACGCGCAGCAGCGCGCCTTCGGCCGGGGTCAGCACCAGGTCAAGCCGGTATTGCATTGGGGAACTCCTGGGACTGATGGGCGGGGTTGCTTTCCAGCATCGTGCTGTTGGCGTTGTTGGGCGGCACCAGCGGCCACACGTTGGCACGGGCATCGATGGCCACATGCAGCAGCGCCGGGCCGGGCTGGGCCAGCATCGCGGCCAGGCCACCTTCGACATCGTCACGTGCTTCAATGCGCGTGGCCGGAATGCCGAACACCTGCGCCAGCGCAGCGAAGTCCGGGTTGTCGGACAGATCGATCTCGCTGTAGCGCTCGGCGAAGAACAGCTCCTGCCACTGGCGGACCATGCCCAGCGAGCTGTTGTCCAGCAGCACGATCTTCACCGGCAGGCGGCAGCGGGCGATGGTGACCAGCTCCTGCACGTTCATCATGAAACTGCCATCGCCGGAGACCAGCACCACGGTGCGGTCGGGGCAGGCGAACTGCGCGCCCATCGCTGCCGGCAGGCCGAAGCCCATCGTGCCCAGCGCGCCGCTGGTCAGGTGGTTGCGTGGGTGGTTGAAGCGGCAGTGCTGGGCGACCCACATCTGATGCTGGCCGACATCGCAGGCGATGATCGCGTCGCTCGGGGCCAGTTCGCTCAGGCGCTTCAGCAGCGCCGGTGCATAGATGTGCTTGCCCGGTGCGTCGTAGCGCGGCGCGAAGCGTTCACGATGGCCCTGGCAGCGCTTCGCCCAGGCCTCCTGCGTGGCCGGGGCGGTGGCCGCGGCGGTCAGGGCGCGCAACGCCGTACCCACGTTGCCCGGCACCGCGATGTCGGCGGTGCGCAGCTTGGAGATTTCGTACGCGTCGGCATCGATATGCACGACGCGCGCAAACGGAGCGAACTCGTTCAACTTGCCGGTGGCGCGGTCATCGAAACGGGCGCCGACCACCACCAGCAGATCGCTTTCCTGCACCGCCATGTTCGCCGCGCGGGTACCGTGCATGCCCAGCATGCCCAGGTAGTGCGGATGCTGCGGCGGCAGCGCACCCAGCCCGCGCAGGGTCAGCACGGTCGGGATCGCCGTGGCCTCGACGAAGGCACGGAAGTCCTCCACCGCATCGCCCAGCGCCACGCCACCACCGGCATAGATCACCGGCTTCTCGGCCTCGGCGATGGCGGCGATGGCATGCGCGATGGCCTCGTCCTGCGGCGCAGGCGGTGCCACCACGGTGGAGGGGACGTGGTCGGGCAGATGCGACGCATCGGCGACCTGCACGTCCTTGGGCAGATCGATCAGCACCGGACCCGGGCGACCCTCGCGGGCGATCCTGAACGCATCGGCGACCACCTGCGGCAGGTCATCGACCGAGCGCACCAGCCAGCTGTGCTTGACGATCGGCAGGGTCAGCCCGAACACGTCCAGTTCCTGGAACGCGTCGGTGCCCAGCAGCGGGGTGGCGACCTGGCCGGTGATGCAGACCATCGGCACCGAATCCAGCATCGCATCGGCGATGCCGGTGACCAGGTTGGAGGCGCCCGGGCCGGAGGTGGCGACGCAGACGCCGACCCGGCCACTGGCGCGGGCGAAGCCGTTGGCAGCCAGGGCGGCGCCCTGCTCGTGGCGGACCAGGATGTGCTTCAGCCCGGAATCCACCAGGGCGTCGTAGAACGGCATGATGGTGCCGCCCGGATAGCCGAACAGCGTATGCACGCCCTCGGCTTCCAGGGCCTGCGTCAACCAGCGTGCGCCGTTGCGGGGCGCGGTGCTGTGTGCGGAGGTGTTCATGCGGTGACCTTTACGAAAGCGGGTGGGGGAGCCGCGCGTTTACGCGGCTTGACTTTGCAACCAGACCATCTTGGCGCGCAGTTCCTTGCCTACCTTCTCGATCGGGTGCTCCAGGTCGGCCTGCTTGAACTTGTTGTAGTTCGGCAGGCCCGCTTCGTACTCGGCCACCCAGTTCTTGGTGAAGGTGCCGTTCTGGATGTCGGTCAGCACGTCCTTCATGCGCGCCTTGGTACCGGCATCGATGACGCGCGGGCCGCTGACGTAGTCGCCGTACTGCGCGGTCTCGGAGATGAATTCCAGCATGCGGGTGATGCCGCCTTCGTAGAACAGATCCACGATCAGCTTCAATTCGTGCAGTACTTCGTAATAGGCGATTTCCGGCTGATAGCCGGCTTCGACCAGGGTTTCGAACCCGGCCTGGACCAGTGCCGAAGCACCGCCGCACAGCACGGCCTGTTCGCCGAACAGATCGGTCTCGGTCTCTTCCTTGAAGGTGGTCTGGATCAGGTTGGCGCGCGCGCCGCCCAGACCACCGGCGTAAGCCAGGGCGAACTCGGCGGCCTTGCCGCTCTTGTCCTGGTAGACCGCCCAGATGCACGGTACGCCGCGGCCGATTTCATACTCGCGACGGACCAGCGCACCCGGGCCCTTCGGTGCGACCAGCACCACGTCCAGATCCTCGCGCGGGGTGATCATGTCGAAGTGGACGTTCAGGCCATGCGCGAACAGCAGCACCGCGCCCTGTTTCATGTTCGGTGCGAGCACATCTTCGTAGAGCTTCTTCTGCACCATGTCCGGGGTCAGCACCGCGACCAGATCGGCATCCTTCACCGCTTCGGACGGCGCTTTGACGGTGAAGCCGTCGGCCTGTGCCTTGACCTCGGTCGGACCGCCCGGGCGCAGCCCGACGACGACATCGAAACCGGATTCACGCAGATTCAGCGCGTGCGCGCGGCCCTGGCTGCCGTAGCCGACAACAGCGATCTTGATCTGGGGCAGGTCGTTGGTGCTCATGGGGGAGGTCCTTTGGAGGCAAGAAAAAAGAGGGCCGACGGTCAGCGACGCGTCGGCCCATCAGGGGAAGGGGTGGCACCGGCCTGGCCGCGACCACACGCGAACGCACCCGCCGTGGGGGCGGTGGGCGTCGGCTGGCTCGGGGCGGGCTGGCGGGTCATGGTGGAAGGCAACTCGGAGGGGAGGATGGAAAACAAAGGGTTCTGAAACGAAAAAACCCGCACCTGGTCGGGTGCGGGTTTTGATGGATACCTGGCAGTCTTGCTTACACGCCGGTCCGTCCCGCACCTGTTGGTTGGGTAATAAGTACGAGGACGAGAAGCGAATGGATCGCGGCCGCGCCGGGGTCGGCGTGCTGGATGGATTCGCGGGTGGCTGTGCGCTGCAACATGAGATCGAGAAAACCACACGGGTTTTGGCGGTGTCAACCCTGGCAGGACAATTTCCATCGGTTTCGTCTGCATCCACCGCAATGCCCCGCCAGACAAGGATGGTTGCGGCTGAAAGCGTTCCGGTGAACCGGAATTCAGTATTTTGGCGCTGTCGATTGCGCGGATCCGGGGCCGATTTCCACCCCGGCACATGACCATTGTGGGATGCCATCACAGGGCATCTGCCGCCACCATCGATGTCGCTACCATCCTTCAGGAATTCCCCCGTGTCCCCACGCCTCGCCCGCGGCCTGCTCGCCGCCGCCCTGCTGTCCACGCTGCCCGCCGCGGCGATCGCCGCCGACCGGATCACCGGCCACACCTTCGCCACGCGCTCGGAGGTGATCGCCCCGCACGCGATGGCCGCCACCTCCCAGCCGTTGGCCACGCAGATCGCCCTGGACGTGATGAAGTCCGGTGGCTCGGCCGTGGATGCCGCGATCGCCGCCAACGCTGCCCTCGGCCTGATGGAGCCGACCGGCAATGGCGTCGGTGGCGACCTGTTCGCGATCGTCTGGGACCCCAAAACCGAGAAGCTGTATGGCTACAACGGCTCGGGGCGCTCGCCCAAGTCGCTGACCCTGGCCGAGTTCCAGCGCCGCGGCCTGAAGGAAATCCCCGCCACCGGCCCGCTGCCGGTCTCGGTGCCCGGCGCGGTGGACGGCTGGTTCGCCCTGCATGACCGTTTCGGCCGCAAGCCGATGGCCGACAACCTCGCCCCGGCGATCCGCTACGCCCGCGAAGGTCACCCGGTCGCCGAGGTCATCGCCTACTACTGGGACCGCTCGGTGCCGCGGCTGTCCAGGTACCCCGGCTTCACCGAGCAGTTCACCATCGACGGCCACGCCCCGCGCAAGGGCGAGATGTGGAAGAACCCAAACCTGGCCCACACCCTGGAGCAGATCGCCCAGGGCGGTCGCGATGCCTTCTACAAGGGCGACATCGCCCGCACCATCGGCACCTACTTCAAGGCCAACGGCGGCTACCTGAGCTATGACGACATGGCCAGCCACCACGGCGAGTGGGTGGAGCCGGTCAGCAGCAACTACCGTGGCTATGACGTGTGGGAACTGCCCCCGAACAGCCAGGGCATCGCGGCGCTGCAGATCCTCAATGTGCTCGAAGGCTACGACTTCTCCAGGATTCCCTTTGGCTCACCCGAACACGTGCACCTGTTCGTGGAGGCCAAGAAGCTGGCCTTCGCCGACCGCGCGCGCTTCTACACCGACCCGGCCTTCCATCCGGCCCCGGTCGACCGGCTGATCTCCAAGGGCTACGCCGCCGAGCGCCGCAAGCTGATCTCGATGGACAAGGCGCTGAGCGAAGTGCAACCGGGCACGCCCAAGCAGCTGCAGGAAGGCGACACGATCTACATGACCGTGGCCGATGCCGACGGCATGATGGTCTCGCTGATCCAGTCCAACTACCGCGGCATGGGCAGCGGCATGGCGCCCCCGGGCCTGGGCTTCATCCTGCAGGACCGTGGCGAAATGTTCGTGCTGCAGAAGGATCATCCGAACGGGTATGCACCTGGCAAGCGTCCGTTCCAGACGATCATTCCGGGGTTCGTCACCAAGGATGGCAAGCCGTGGATGAGCTTCGGGGTGATGGGCGGCGCGATGCAGCCGCAGGGCCATGCGCAGATCGTGATGAACATGGTCGACTTCGGGATGAATCTGCAGGAGGCCGGCGATGCGCCGCGCATCCAGCATGAGGGCTCGACCGAGCCAACCGGGCAGGCGACGGCGATGAGCGATGGCGGCGAGGTGAATCTGGAAACGGGCTTCCCGTACGAGACGGTGCGGGCGCTGATGCGCAAGGGCCACCGTGTTGTGTTTGCGGATGGCCCGTATGGCGGGTATCAGGCGATCCTGCGTGATCCGGAGACCGGGGTGTATTACGGGGCGTCGGAAAGCCGCAAGGATGGGCAGGCGGCGGGCTACTGATTTTCTCGCACTCCGTAGTGCCGACCGTTGGTCGGCACTAGCGCAGAGCAGAGCGTAGAGCAGGACGCTTCGGGGCTTCGGGGGGGCGGTGCGCATGGCAAATGCGCATATGGCCGAAGCGGTAGAGCCACGCCATGCGTGGCTCCTCTCACTGCAACCCACCCGCCCCGTCCACCGATAGCCCGGAAGGCGGGACGCTTCAAGCGTTCAGCTCAAGGCGCCCGAGCTGCCTCATCGCGCGTTTCTTCCTGCGCCGCGATTTCCCGCTCGATCCACTCATCCATCAACCGCCGCGCGCGCTGTGCACGGCGTCGCTGCAGCGCATGCTCCATGTCCAGCACCCGGTACAACGACCACATCACCGCCAACATCAATAACGCAAACGGCAGTGCCGCGATCGTGATCATCCCCTGCAGCGCATTGAGGCCACCGGCCAACAGCAGCACGCCCGCGATCAACGCAATCGCCACTCCCCACACCATCCGGCGCGCCAGCGGCGGATCACCGGATTCCTCGGTCGACATCGTCGCCAGCACCAGCACCGCCGAATCGGCCGAGGTCACGAAGAAGATCATTAACAGCACCAGCGCGATTGCCGACAACACCATCGGCATCGGCAGGCTGTCGAACATGGTGAACAACACCGTCTCATAGCCATTGCCCAGCGCCTGCGCCAGGTCCACGTGGCCGAAGATCTGCGACCACAGCGCGGTGCCGCCGAATACCGAGAACCACAGGAAGCCCAGCACGCTCGGTGCGATCACCACGCCCAGCACGAACTCACGGATGCTGCGCCCACGCGAGACGCGGGCGATGAACGAGCCCACGAACGGTGCCCATGCAATCCACCAGGCCCAGTAGAAGATCGTCCAGTCCGCCACCCAGGTGCTGCCCGAGAACGGTGACATGCGCAGGCTCATGGTGACCAGCGAATTGAGGTAGGAGCCGATCGTGGTGGTGAACGTATCGAAGATGAAACCGGTGGGCCCCAGCACCATCACCAGCGCCAGCAGTACCGCCGCCAGACCCAGGTTGAAGTTGGAGAGCCACTTGATGCCACGGTTGACGCCGCTGGTGGTGGAGGCCATGTACAGCACGAACGCCACCGCGATGATGGTCAGCTGCACCGGTACCGAGGCCTGGATGCCGAACACGCGCTCGAGACCGGCGGCGATCTGGATCGTGCCGAAGCCCAGCGTCGTTGCCACACCGATCGCCGTGGCGACCACTGCAGCGACGTTGACGACAGTGCCCATCCAGCCCCGGTGATGCGCACCGATGATCGGCTGCAGCAGATCACTGATCAGCCCGCGGCCGTTGCGGTTGAACTGGAACCACGCCATCGCCAGGCCGATCAGGGCGTAGATCGCCCAGGGGTGCAGGCCCCAATGGAAGAACGCATAGCGCATCGATGCGCGCGCCGCCTCCATGCTTTGCGGGGCCAACCCTTCCGGTGGCTTCACGAAATGCGAGATCGGCTCGGCCGCGCCCCAGAACACCAGGCCGATGCCCATGCCGGCCGCGAACAGCATCGACATCCAGCTCGCGTTGGAGAAGTCGGGTTCGGCGTCTTCGCCGCCGATGCGCAGTGAACCGAAGCGGCCGAAGGCCAGGTACATCAGGAACGACAGGGTAATGAACACCACCAGCAGGTACAGCCAGCCGGTACTGCGGATGATGGTGGACAGGCCGCTCTGGACGACCTCGTTGAAGGGGCCCGGCGCGAGGCCGGCGATCAGCACCAGCAGTGCAACCAGTGCGATGGAAATGCGGAACACCATGCAGGCGTGTCTCCGATCAGTAGGGGCGAGCCGAGGCTTGCAATCTCCAGCGGCACGGCGGCAACGACTGGGGCGGATCAAGCCGGTCGAGGCCGGTCAGTACGGACGTCAATGGCGTCGAACAATGCGCAATGCGCGCGTGATCGGGACGCTACCCCCGATCGCACCGCATACCGCGCTGCAGCATCGTAGTGCATCGGATGTCGGCACGCTGTTCACACCCAGGGCCAAGCAGCTTGGTTGGTCTGCCCCAGCGCGCCGAGGGTCACCGCTTTGTGCTCTAATTCGCCCCGAAGCGGGGGTACCGCGGCCCAGTGGCCAAGGTTGAGACAGTCCCTTCGAACCTGATCCGGTTGATACCGGCGTAGGGAAGCTTCGCAATTGCTGATGCACTGCGCCGTAGGGCTGCCCCGCCCGAAGACCGCCCGTGTTGCGTCTGCCGTGCGCCGCCGCTTCGTCCGTTCCGCCCATTCCCGGGCGGGACCCGATCCAGGACGACGTCATGAACGCAGCGCTTTCCTCCCTGCAGCAGCAGGCCCAGCAATTGTCCGAATCGGTCACCCGCCCGATTCCCGGCTCACGCAAGATCCATGTGCCCGGCTCACGCAGCGACCTGCAGGTGCCCATGCGCGAGATCGTGCTGACCCGCACGCCGACCCTGTTTGGTGGGGAAGAGAACGCGCCGGTCACCGTGTATGACACGTCCGGCCCGTATACCGATCCGAATGCGCGGATCGACCTCTCCGTGGGGCTGCCGCCGTTGCGTGCCGGCTGGGTGGCCGAGCGGGGCGATACCGATGTGCTCGACGGCCTGAGCTCGGCGTTTGGCCGCTCCCGCGAAACCGATGCGCGCCTGGATGCGGTGCGCTTCCCGTCGCGGCTGCAGCCACGGCGCGCGCGGGCCGGTGCCAACGTCACCCAGATGCACTACGCACGCCGCGGCATCATCACCCCGGAAATGGAATTCGTCGCCATCCGCGAAAACCAGCGTCTCGAGGCCATCGTCGATGCCGCGCTGCTCAGGCAGCATCCCGGCGAAGCCTTCGGCGCGTCCATCCCGGCGCGCATCACACCGGAATTCGTCCGCGATGAAATCGCCCGCGGCCGTGCGGTGCTGCCCAACAACATCAACCACCCGGAAAGCGAACCGATGATCATCGGCCGCAACTTCCTCACCAAGATCAACGCCAACATCGGCAACAGCGCGGTTTCCTCGGGCATCGCCGAGGAAGTGGAAAAGCTGGTCTGGGCGATCCGCTGGGGCGGTGACACCGTGATGGACCTGTCCACCGGCAAGCACATCCACGAGACCCGCGAATGGATCCTGCGCAACTCGCCGGTGGCCATTGGCACCGTGCCGATCTACCAGGCACTGGAAAAGGTCGATGGCCGCGCGGAGGAACTCACCTGGGACATCTTCCGCGACACGCTGATCGAGCAGGCCGAGCAGGGCGTGGACTACTTCACCATCCATGCCGGTGTGCTGCTGCGCTATGTGCCGTTGACCGCCGGGCGCGTGACCGGGATCGTCTCGCGGGGCGGCTCGATCATGGCCAAGTGGTGCCTGGCACACCACAAGGAAAACTTCCTGTACACCCACTTCGAAGACATCTGCGAGATCATGAAGGCCTACGACGTGACCTTCTCGCTTGGCGACGGCCTGCGCCCGGGGTGCATCGCCGACGCCAACGACGCGGCGCAGTTCGGTGAGCTGGAAACGCTGGGTGAGTTGACCAAGATCGCCTGGAAGCACGACGTGCAGACCATGATCGAAGGCCCCGGCCACGTGCCGATGCAGCTGATCAAGGAAAACATGGACAAGCAGCTGCGTGAGTGCGGTGAGGCGCCGTTCTACACACTCGGCCCGCTGACCACCGATATCGCCCCGGGCTATGACCACATCACCAGTGCGATCGGCGCGGCCATGATCGGCTGGTACGGCACGGCGATGCTCTGTTACGTCACGCCGAAAGAGCACCTGGGGCTGCCCAACCGCCAGGACGTGCGCGACGGCATCATGGCCTACCGCATCGCCGCGCACGCCTCGGACCTGGCCAAGGGCCATCCCGGCGCGCAGGTGCGTGACAACGCGCTGAGCAAGGCACGCTTCGAATTCCGCTGGGAAGACCAGTTCCATCTCGGGCTGGATCCGGAGAAGGCCAAGGAGTTCCACGACGAAACGCTGCCCAAGGACGCGCACAAGCTGGCCCACTTCTGCTCGATGTGCGGCCCGCACTTCTGCTCGATGAAAATCACCCAGGACGTGCGTGACTATGCAGCGGGGCAGGGCCTGGATGAGCGCACGGCGCTGGAGGCCGGCATGGCCGAGAAGTCGGCACAGTTCCGCGATCTGGGCGCAGAGGTGTACCGGCAGGAGTAACGCATCGGCCGGGGCGGGCGCGCCCGTCCCGGCCATCATCCGGCGCGCGCACGATTCCGGCTAAGCTCGGCGCGACCAGGCAGGGGTGGGGGACCACAATGGCGATAGCACGCAGCACCAAATGGCTGGCCATCGCGCGCCGGCATCCCTCGGCCTGGTTGTTGGCCGTGCAGCTGCTGGGCGTGCTGCTTTACCCCGCGATGGACGAGGCCGGCGCCAGCCGCGCGCTGTTCGGCGCGTTCGGCATCGCCGTGCTCGGCCTGGCGCTGTGGGTGGTGCGGCGCAGTCCGCTTGGAATGTGGGTGGCGCTGGTGCTGGCGATTCCCTCGGTGGTGTTCTCCATTGCAGGCGCCCTGCTGGAGCGCCCTGCACTGGTCATCACCGCACAGCTGCTCGAATGCCTGCTGTATTTCTATACGGCCGGCAGCCTGATCGCCTACATGCTGCAGGACCACAAGGTGACCCGTGACGAACTGTTCGCTGCGGGCGCCACGTTCACGCTTTTGGCCTGGGCCTTCGCCTTCGCGTTCGCGGTCTGCCAGCAGTGGTACCCGGGCAGTTTCGTGGCGACCAGCGAGAGCGAATTGAGGACCTGGATGGAGCTGCTTTATCTCAGCTTCAGCTTGTTGTCCGGGGTGGGGTTGAGCGACGTCGTGCCGATCCATTCCCAAGCGCGTGCATTGGTAATGCTGGAGCAGTTTTCAGGCGTGATGTACGTCGCCCTGGTGGTCTCGCGGCTCGTCGGGCTGACCATGCTGGCGCGTGCACGAAACTGAATCCAGGATAAAAAATTCGCGCCAGAAGGCGCGAATGGTGATGCGATTTATGTGAATTCATCGGCGAGAGAGAGCCTGTCGTCACCCGCGCGCATAGGCGTGGTTAACCGGCATAGGCTAGTATTCGCGCGCCTTGGTGTTTTTGCGGTTTGCGCCGATGGCGTGTGCGGAATCTGGCGGTTCGTCTGGCTGTATCGATTGTGACGATCGCGTGAATTCCAGTGGTTTTTTTGCATTTCCACGTGTTCTGGATGATCAGCAACGACAGTGAGCGCCCCTCCGCCGATGTGATTCGAATCGGCGACTTCATCGTCACTTTCTCCTCGCGGGAAGTGATGAGCGAAGGCATGCGTCGCCCACGTCGGCTCACACCCAAGGCGCTGGGCGTGCTCAGGATGCTGCTGCGATCGCCGGGCGCGGTCGTGACCCGGGATGAACTGTTCGCGGAGGTCTGGCCGGATACCCTGCCGACCAACGACGTGCTGACCCAGGCGGTGACCCAGCTGCGCAAGGCGTTCGCCAGCGATGATGACGCGGCCGCGCCCTATATCGAAACCATCGCCAAGACCGGTTACCGGCTTCTGGTGGCCGTCAGCGTGGTCGAGGATGCGGCGCCTGCACTGCTGATCGAGCCTGACCTCCAGCAGCCGGCCGCAAGCGTGCTCACCGTGGCTGAAGTGCCTGCGGCATTGCCGCCGGTGCTGACCGAGCTGGACCCGATCAAACGCCGTCGGCGTCGCCTGCGTCGCTATGCGGTGGTGGCGGTCGGCATGGCGATGCTGGTGGCGCTGCTGGTGATGGCGGGAATGCTGATGCAGCGCGATCCGCCCGCCTCGGCGGTGGACGCGGCGGTGGAAGATGGCACGCGGGTGATCGGCAGCCCGCAGCGGCCTTACCGGCTGATCACCGCAACGGCAGGGTTCGAGACGTATCCCACATTGTCCCCGGATGGATCGCAGATCGCCTATGAGGTCGATGTGCCCAGCCGCCCGGGCAGCGTCATCAAAGTGCAGACCTCCGGCAATACGCCTGCACGCCTGTTGGTCGAGCCTCCCAAGGGAATGTCGGACCGGTTCCCGAGCTGGTCGCCCGACGGTCGTGAGATTGCGTTCGCCCGGTTCGGCCCTGCCGAGAGTTGCGAAGTGCTGATCGCCAGCGCGACCGGCGGCGCAGTGCGCCATGTCACCCGGTGCGACGGTACCGAACTGCTCAGCTTCGATTGGACGCCCGATGGGCGGGGTCTGGTGTTCGGCTCGCTGTCCGGCCGGTATGCGCAGCGCGGTATCCGCACCCTTGATATCGCCAGCGGACGATGGCAGTCGCTTGATTACGATCTCGGCCGTGACAACTTCGAATACGCGCCACGCTATTCGCCGGACGGTCGCTGGATCGTGTTCGTCCGCAATCCCCAGATCGGCGATCTGTGGCGGATGCCTGCCGAAGGAGGCACCCCGGAGCAGCTGACCGACGATTCGGCGGAGATCCGTGGCTGGGCCTGGCGCAGCGACAGCCGCCACCTCGTGTTCGGCCGCCGCGTCGACAGCGAATCGCGCCTGTATGAACTGGACACCGACACCCGCGTGCTGCGTGATGTCGGCCTAGACGATGCGCAGTCGCCGACCGTTTCGCGCACCGGCGACATGCTCGCCTTCGTGCACCGCCGCCCGCAGTTCGGCCTGTTCCGGGTTCCGGTGACGGCCGGGGGGCTGGGCGCACCGGAGCGCTTGTTCCCCTCCAGTGGACGCGATGCGCAGCCGATGGTGTCGCCGGATGGCCAGCAGATCGTGTTTTCGTCGGACCGTTCGGGCAGCTACGCGCTGTGGTGGGCCGACATGCAGCGGCCGGATTCGCTGCGTCCGATCGAAGGGCTGCGGCCTGAGGCGCGCCAGTCCTCCGACTGGTCGCACGACGGTAAACGCGTGCTGGTGCTGGGCCGCGATGAACATGCCAACCCCGGCATCTATGAGGTGTCTCCGCGCGATGAGCAGACCGTGCGCCTGCCCGTGCCGGTACGGCAGCCGCTGCAGGCGCTGTACGGCAGGGATGGGCAGCAGCTGCTGGTGGTGGAGCGCGACCGTGACGAACGCATGCGCTTGTCCCTGTTCGATCGCAGCGTGACGCCATGGCGCCTGCTCGGCAGCATCGAAGGGGTCTCGCAGGCACGCTATGACATCGCCGGCGAACGTGTGCTGTTCACCCGCCTCTCGGCCGGGGGCCTGTGGCAGGCCGATGCCGCCCTGTCGCCGGGCAGCATCCGCCAGATCAGTGAAGACCGGCCCACGCGCTGGCGCTATCGCACCTGGACCGTATCGGCGCAGGGAAGCATCGACTACCTGTCCAACCGTGCCGATTGCGCGACTGTATTCACGCGCATCGCACAGCCGGTCGCCGACCAGGAGCACTGCCTGGACGCAGAGCGGCTGAGTGCCAGCAATGGATTCAGCGCGGGCCCGGGCGGCGAAGCGCTGTACCTGGCGCTGGCCGTGGCCGACGGCACGGACATTGGCGTGATGTCGCTTCCCGAACGCGTCCCGTCGCTGTTCCCCGGCTTCGTCAAGTCCATGATTTTCAAGACGAAAGACCCTTCGTAAGTTCTTCGTAAGGTTCTCGCCTCGAATTCGGATCAATCTCGCCAGGACTTCCTGAGGCAGTGGCCTGATTTGGCAACACTGCAGGCCAGCAAAGGCAAACTCACGGTGTCGTCATGCGTCAGCTCTCCCTGGCCGATCGCGGTCAAGCGCTCTCTCTGGACAAGGTCGTCGACGACGGTCCCTTGCCAACCTGCCTTGGCGTGGCCCGCCTGGGCAGCCTGCAGAGCCCTGGCACGACCTTCACGGTCTGGATCCAGCTGCGCGGCAGCGCATGGGTGGAATCCAAAGAGGGGCGCTTCCGGCTGCGCCAGCGTGAGTGGATCGCCTTCGAAAAGGAATCCCGCCCGATGGTCCAGGCCGGTCGCGATGGCCTGTGCATCGGCCTGAGCCTGGCCCCGGACGCACTGCGCGCGCTGGGTGAGCTTACCGACTGCAGCCTCTACGCCGGCCGCGGCAGCATGAGCCGCAGCGATGCCCGTGTCGCCCTGCGCCTGTGGCGTGATGTGCTGGCCAGCGGCCACCCGACCCAGGCGCTGCGCCCGGTGCTGTTGCACCTGGCGGCCCTGCAGCAGGGCATGGCGACCGGAGTGCAGCGTTGCCCGGGCCGCTCCCGCAGCCGCAAGCGCCAGGTGTTTGGACGCATGCAGCGCGCGCGCCTGTATCTGGAGGGCAACAGCCACCGGGTGGTGCGCATCGGGGAGCTGGCCGAGCTGACCAACTTCTCCAGCTGGTACCTGTCCAAGACGTTCCAGAGCCTGTATGCCGAGAGTCCGCAATCGCTGTCCGCGCGCCTGCGCCTGGAGCGGGCCGCCGATCTGCTGCGCGATACGGACATGATGGTGGGCGAAGTGGCGGCCGCCAGCGGATTTGACAACTGCTGCAGCTTCGCACGGGCGTTTCGGGCCCGCTTCGGGTTGTCTGCGTCACGCTATCGTGAGGCCGGTGCGAATCTCTCGCCAGATTCGGCAAAGTCTTCGGTTGTCTCCCGCAAATAATTCACTGCAACGCAATCGTAACTTTCCGAGGCGTTTTTAACACGCTACTAACGTACCTCGGAGAGATAAATGAATTTTCGTACTCCCGCAGTGCGGCTGGGCCTTCTGCCCGCCGGCATTGCGCTTGCCCTGACGCCGGCCTTTGCTTCGGCTCAGGAAGCAAGCGGCACGACCGACCTGGACCGCATCCAGGTCACCGGTTCGCGTATCCGTCAGGCCAGCACTGAAACCGCGCAGCCGGTGATCGCGCTGCAGCGCGCCGACATCGAGAAGCAGGGCTTCACCAGCGTCGCCGACATCGTGCAGAACCTGTCGGCCACCGGCTCGCCGGCGATCAGCCGCGCCGATGCGCTGTCCTCGGGCGAAGAAGTCGGCGGCCAGTACGTCGACCTGCGCAACCTCGGCCCGGAGCGCACCCTGGTGCTGCTCGACGGCAAGCGCATGGGCGTCAGCTCCGGCGGCTACACCGACCTGGCCTCGATCCCGACCTCGGTCGTGGAGCGCATCGAAGTGCTGACCGACGGCGCCTCGGCGATCTACGGTTCCGACGCGATCGCCGGCGTGGTGAACATCATCACCCGCAAGAATTTCGACGGCCTGGAAGCCAGCGTCTACAAGGGCCAGTACGGCCAGGGCGACGGCGACAAGACCACCTACAACTTCGTCTACGGCCAGACCGGCGATCGCGGTTCGATCACCCTTGGCGCCGAGTACAGCGAAGAAGAGCCGGTTCTGGCCAAGAACCGTCGCTACAGCGCCTCTGCCAACGGCTATCGTCATCCGGTTCCGACCGACGACGACACCAACGGCTGGAGCGCGATCACCGAAAAGGGCGTGCTGGTTACCGATGATGGCAACTACGTCCTGAACCCGGGCGGCGCGTCGAACAACTTCGGCGACTACCACGAGCTGGGCAACGCCGATCTGTCCAACCCGTCGCAGCAGATGTACCTGTCGACCGGCATCAAGCGTCGTTCGGTCTTCTCCAACGGTCAGTTCGACTTCACCGACAACATCCGCGGTACCGCCAGCGTCCTGTACACCGAACGCGAAGCGCTGCAGCAGATCGCCGGCTACCCGTACCGTTCGGCCGCCTACGACACCCAGATGGACGCCAACAGCGTCTTCAACCCGCTCGATACCGACGTTGATTTCATGCGTCGTACGTGGGAAGTGCCGCGCCAGACCAAGTCCGAGCTCAACACCTTCCGCTTCAGCGGTGGTCTGGAAGGCTCGTTCGAGTTCGCCGACAAGTACTTCGACTGGGATGTGGGCTACGTCTACAACCGCAACAAGGGCGTCAAGACCGGCACCGGCAACCTGTTCATTCCGAACGTGAAGAATGCCGTGGGCCCGTCGTACCTGGATGCCAACGGTATCGCCCAGTGCGGTACCGCTGCTGCTCCGATCGCCGGCTGCACCCCGTGGAACCCGCTGCTGCCGTACGGCTCCACCGCCGACGGTTCGCTGTCCAACCCGGACCTGCAGAAGTACCTGTTCCTGCCGACCCACGATACCTCGCTGACCACCAGCAAGGTCTACAGCGCCAACCTGAGCGGCGCCATCGTGACCCTGCCGGCCGGTGACCTGTCCTTCGCGACCGGCTACGAGCACCGCGAAGAAGACGCCGAGTACAACCCGGATGCACTGCTGCAGTCGGGCCTGAGCACCGACCTGGCCGGTGCGCCGACCGCCGGTGGCTACAAGCTGGACGAGTTCTACCTGGAACTGAACGTGCCGATCCTCGCCGATCTGCCGTTCGCCAAGGAACTGTCGGTCGACATGGCCGGCCGTTACTCGGACTACAACACCTTCGGCGACACGGTGAACTCCAAGTTCGGCCTGAAGTGGAAGCCGATCGACGACCTGCTGGTCCGTGGCACCTATGCCACCGGCTTCCGTGCGCCGACCGTGGCCAACCTGTACGGTGGCACCTCGCAGAGCTTCGACAAGTACACCGACCCGTGCGACACCTTCTTCGGTGCTGCCGTGCGCAACCCCGACGTCGCTGCCCGTTGCGGCGGCGCCGTGCCGGCCAACTTCCGTCAGGAAGCGTCGGGTGGCATCGATGCCACCGGCCCGGGCGCACAGTCGAACTATCCGTACCTGTCCGGTTCCAATGACGGCCTGCTGCCGGAAACCTCCAAGACCTGGACCGTCGGCCTGGTGTACAGCCCGAACTTCGTGCAGGGCCTGGACGTCAGCCTGGACTGGTGGAAGATCCGCATCGACAACGTCATCGCGGCGGAGTCGGTCACCTCGATCCTCAACCAGTGCTACGTGCTGAACAACGCCAACGCCTGTGACCGTGTCACCCGTGACACCGATTCGGGCCAGGTCGTCGACGTGACCCGTACGCTGATCAACGGCGGCTACCAGGAAACCGCAGGTTACGACCTGGGTATCCGTTACCGTCTGCCGGAACTGTCCTTCGGCAACATCGTCATCGACTGGAAGACCACCTATGTGGACTACCTCGAGTACAAGCGCGACAACGAAGCTGAAACCGCCGTCGAGCAGCACACCGGCTGGGGCACGGGCGACTGGGGCGGCAACTTCCGCGTCCGTTCCAACCTGAACATCGATTGGAGCCTGGGCAACTTCGGCGTCAACTGGGGCATGCGTTACTACTCCGGTCTGAAGGAAGAGTGCGCCTACGATCGCGAAGGCGGTCCGGAGTGCAACAACCCGAGCTACTCCTCGGCCTACACGCTGGCGATCCCGGTGCGCAACACCGGCTCGAACACGTTCCATGACCTGCAGGTGCGTTACAACACCCCGTGGGATGCCACCATCTCGGCTGGCGCGAACAACGTGTTCAACCACGAAGGCCCGGTGATGTACAGCCAGCCGAACTCGAGCTTCTCCTACTACGGCGGCTTCGACATCGGTCGGTTCTACTACCTGAAGTACACCCAGCGCTTCTGATCCATCGAAGCAATGGCGTAAAAAAAGGAGGGCGGGCCGCAAGGTCCGCCCTCTTTGCGTTGTGGGGTAGGGAAAGTCTGAGTTTCAGCGAACGGTGATCCGCCTCACAATTCGAGCGGAAATGCAGTTGATACCGTCAATCGGTCCAATCGTGGACGATTGAGAGATCGATATGAAAATGACGCTCGCTCAGAAGATTTCCGCTGTTCTGCTTGCCTCCCTGGCAACCGCGGCCAGTGCGTCGCCCGGCCTGATCATCTGCGGGGGAGGGCGCTACTGCGAAGACGTCCGCATCGAATGCCTCGCCGACGGTGGCTCGGCCGCCATGTGCGAGCGCCTGTGGCGCTTGTGCGTGCTGGACGCCTGTCCGCAGCGCTGAAACGACGATGGCGCGCCACGGGGCGCGCCATCCTTCAAGCATGCTCCGCCCCACACTCAGGCGTCGCTGGCCACCAGCCCCATCAGTGCGTTGGCGTGATCGCGCCACTGCGGGAGCTTGTTGAGCACGCCGGCCCGCTGCAGATACTCCTCGTCGACCGGGTCGCCGTTGATCAGCGCCAGGGCCACGTGGACCGCACCGGTCACCCAGAAGCTGCGGGTGGTGGAGCGATGCGGCTGCAGGTGGAACGCCACGGCTTCGATGATCGGCATCGGCAGGCCCCACAGCCCCAGCAGGTAGGCGCCCGCCTCGGCATGGCCGGGGCGATTGTCGGCCGCGTCTTCGGGCGTGCGCTCGTTGCGCACGCCCGGCAGCAGCAGGCCGATGTCGGCCAGCAGGGCCGCGGTGGCGCCCAGTTCGGCGCTGGAATCGGGCAGCAGTTTGGCGGCCAGGCGCGAGGCCAGCAGTGCGCGCTGCTGCAGCGAGTTGCGCTCGGCACCGGACAGCGGTTGGGCCGAGAACACTTCGCTGGCCAGCACCAGGTCGCGCAGGGTCGACAGTCCCAGTCGGGTCACGGCGGTGCGCAGGTCGGAAATGATCCGGCCGCTGTTGAAGAACGCCGAGTTGGACAACTGCAGCACCTTCGCCGCGATGGCCGGGTCGGCCGCGACCAGCTTGGCCACGTCGGCGGTATTGGTGTCGTCGTCGTGTTCCAGCGCCTGGGTGAGGGACAGATACAGGTGCGGTGGCGAGGGCAGCTTCTCGATCCGGCCGATGGCACTGCGCAGGCGCGCGCTGTCGAGCAGTTCGCGCAGCTCTTCCAGGCTGGTCAGCGCTTCGAGCAGCACTTCCGGGGCCAGCGGCATCGGCAGGAAGCGGTGGGCGACACCGATCAGGCGCGCCGGCGGCGGGCGGTTGCCGTGCTCGGCATCCACCAGTGCGATGCGGATGGTCTCAGGGCGCAGCGTGCGGATCTGGCCGAGCAGCGTGGTGGCGTTGAGATCGGGCAACTGCGGGCACACGATCACCGTATCCACCGGCGAGCCGGCAACGATGCCCATGGCGCTCTGGCCATCGGCGGCGGTCAGCGGTTGCCACTCTTCCCCAAGATCGGCAATGAATTCCAACAGCTCAGCCGACAGGCTGGCTTCGTCCCCAACAAGCAGAATGCGCACGACACGGTCCCCTGGCTGACCACGGTGAAACGCACCGTGGACGGTGTGAAGAGACGCAATGTACCCAATCCGGCACGAATAGTGATGTGCCGCATTGGAAAAACGTGATGCACATCGCTCCGGCAGGCGGTGCCGGAGCGATGCCGGTCAGTCTCAGGCGATGTTGCCGAGGTAGCGCTGGTGCGCTTCGACCAGGATCTTCTTGGCTTCGGCGGCGCCGCCCCAGCCATCGAGCTTGACCCACTTGCCCTTTTCCAGGTCCTTGTAATGCTCGAAGAAGTGGCCGATGCGCTCCAGCCAGTGGCTGGACACCTGCTCGATGTCTTCCACGTGGGCATAGCCACTGAAGACCTTGGAGATCGGCACGGCCAGGATCTTTTCGTCGCTGCCGGCCTCATCGCTCATCTTGAGCACGCCGACCGGACGGCAACGCACCACCGAGCCCGGGACCAGCGGCAGCGGCAGCACCACCAGCACGTCGGCCGGATCGCCGTCGCCGCACAGGGTGCTCGGCACGTAGCCGTAGTTGCAGGGGTAGCGCATCGGGGTGGAGAGGATGCGGTCGACGAAGATCGCGCCGGTTTCCTTGTCCACTTCGTACTTCACCGGCTCGGAATCCTTCGGGATCTCGATGATGACGTTGATTTCTTCCGGCGGGTTCTTGCCCGGCGAAACGAGTTCCAGACCCATGGGTGTGCTCCAGCTGAGAGGGGGTAGGGCGCAAAGTCCGCCATTTTATGCCTTTGCCGGCCAACGTGCAGCGGCCCGGCCGCCGGGGCGCCGAATCGGTCCGCCCGGCAGGGAAGAATCGCCACACGGTGGCCCCTTCCATCCCGACGCGGCGCTGGGTTGAGGCCTGATGGCCGAGCCCGGCGCCGCTGGCGATCATGGCATGGAACCCACTCCGAGCCTGGCGATGCCCAAGATGACCCCGATGGCCGGCCTTTCGATGGCGGCGGCACTCTGCCTGGTGGCCCCGGCCGCCGAGGCCCATGCCTCGTCCAGACCGTACGTGGACCTGGTCGACTTTCCCTACAAGGAGGCGAACTGGGACCGTTTCTACGCCCTCGAGGGCCACTTGATGCGGGAGTTTCATGACCTGTGCGGCGTCACCTATTGCCAGGGTGTCTATGCCAACCATGTCCTGCTGCAGTTCCGCTGTTCGGTGCACGCGGCCACGGGCACCGTGACGGAATGCGCGCTGGTCATTGCGGCCGGCAACCTGGAGGTGGACGCCGCCACCGGCAAGGTCATGCCAGACAACCGTACCTGGGCGTGCGCCGTGCCACTGGCCCCGCATACGCCTGTGGAGGCCCTGCATGCCGCCCTGGGACGTCGTGACGCGTTGATCCTGCCGCTGCCGGGTACCGGACGGTCGGTCCATGACGCGCTTCTGGGCTGCCTCGGCGAAGGCGGTTCGCTTGCCGCGTCCCACAGGAGACACCCATGAACCGCTTCCTCGCGAGCGTCGCGCTTGTACTTGCAGCCGCCAGCTTCCCGGCAGGGGGCACCACTGCGGAGACCTTCATCGATGCGCGCAGCTATCCGACCCCGGCCGCCGGCCGGGAGCGCTTCCTCGCGCTGGAAACGCGACTGGTCCGCGGCTTCGATGAGGTCTGCGGCGATACCTTCTGCGAAGGGGAGTATCACAACCTGCAGTCACTGCGTTTCCGCTGTTCGGTCAACGCCGCCGATGGCGGTGTGGAGGAGTGCGTATGGACGTTCACCGGCAGCACCGCGCAGGTGGATGGATCGAGCGGGCGGATCATCGTCGATGCGCGCAGCTGGGCCTGCCCCGTCCCGCTGGCCGCCAGGACGCCCCTGCCGATACTGCTCCAGGCCTTGGAACAGGACGATCCACTGCACGTGCGGCTGCCCGGCACCACGACCAGTCTCTACGAAGGGCTGACCGGATGCCTGTGACCGGCATGAGGCTTGGCCAAACGTGACTCATTCTCATTTGCGGAGTAACATGCCGCGCCTTACGGGTTGCCGTCTCCCTGCGGTCCCGCTTTGTGCACTGGCCCATGTCCTCCAACGCCACCACTCTCACCGAGCTGTTGATACGCGAACGCCCGGCGCTGCTGCGCCTGGTGCAGCGCATTCTGGGCAGTGATGGCGGCGCGGAGGATGTGATCCAGTCAATCTGGTTCAAGGCCCGGGGTGTCGACGGCGGCCAGCCGATCAGCAACCCCCGGGCGTACCTGTATCGGCTGGCGGCGAATCTGGCCACCGACCACGGCCGTGAGCGCACGCGACGCACGCGCCTGTTGGCCGAGCATTACCTGTGGGGGCCGGACGAGGTGCTCTCCACCGAAGAGCAGGCGATGGCGCAGGACGAACTGCAGCGCGTGCTGGCGGCGGCCGAACATCTTCCCGAGCCGACCCGCACGATCTTCCGCCTCAACCGCCTGCAGGGCATGACCCAGGTCGAGGTCGCCAAGCGCCAGGGCGTGTCGGTGACGACCGTCGAAAACCACGTGCGCAGCGCCTTGCAGCGCCTGGCTTGGGCGCGCAGCGGGCGCTGAGCGGCGCGCATCCGGGCTTGGGGAAGCCCGTTTCCCATCCGTCTTGATCATAATGCCGACCCTTCCGGCCTCTTCTTCGTCCGCGCGCGCCTGCGCACCCACTGCCAGCCATGAGCCCGCACGAACAGCCTCCGATGTCCCGACCCTTGCCACCGTCCGACCCTGCTGCCGTCCAGGCCCGCGCCTGGATTGCCTGGCTGGCCTCCGGTGCGGTCGAGCCCGGGCAGATGCAGGCCTTCGAGCAGTGGTTGGCCGAGCCGGACAACCGGCGCACCTTCGAATACGAACGCCAGCTGTGGCGCAGCCTCGGGCCGCAACCGGCCCCGGCGGTGGTGGCCAGCCGGCCGCCGCGCCGCCTGCGCTGGCCCGCCGTTGGCGCGGCCACGGCCGCCTTGGTGGCGTTGGCCTGGGTGGCGCCGGAAGCCTGGTTGCGGCTGCAAGCCGATCACCGCAGCGGCACGGCCATCCACTCCGTGGTGCTTCCCGATGGCAGCCGCGCCGTGCTTGATGCCGACAGCGCCATCGCCATCCGCTACGACGGGCAGGTGCGGCGCATCGCGCTGCTGCGCGGCCAAGCGTGGTTCCAGGTGACACCCGACGCGGCGCGCCCATTCCAGGTGGATGCGCAGGGCGGGGTGATCGAGGACATTTCCACGGCGTTCGCGGTCGCACGCGAAGGCGACCACGTGGACACCGTCGTGGCGCAGGGCCGGGTCCGGGTCGCGGCGGCCGATCGGGGTGGCTGGACCTATCTGGACGCGGGCCAGCGTGCGCGCTTCGCACCGGGCGGGCGGGTCACGCGGCAGGAAGACGTCGCGCTGGACACGATCGCGGCCTGGCGTGAGGGCGAACTGCTGCTCGACGCAACCGGGGTGGAAGAGGCGGTGCGGCGCATCGCGCGCTATCGGTCCGGGCCCACCTTCGTGCGCGGGGATCTGGCCAGTCTGCCCGCGATCAATGCGGCCTTCCGCATCGACCGACCGGAGCAGGCCCTGGATGCCCTGGCGGTCAGCGCCGGGTTGAGCGTGACCCGCCTGCCGATGGGCGTGGCGATCGTGGCACCGGCCACCCACCCGTAGCGCGGCGGCCTGCTGCGGAGGCGGCGTGGCGTGCGTCCAGTCGGGGGCGGCGCATTGGTCTTGGGGCAGCGACCTGTTCGTTCGTCTTACCCGGCATAACGTACCCGCCGCCGCCACGTACGTCCGCTGCATCCGCACCTGCGTGCGGATGACCCGCCTCTGCGGCACTGATCTTTCGACAGGTTTTTTCATGCGTACTTCCACCCGCGCGGGGCATCGCCTGCGCCCGTCACGTCTCTGCATCGCCCTGCTCAGCGCCGGCCTGGCCACCGCGCCGGCACTGCCGGCCCTGGCCCAGTCCAGCCCGGCCTCCGCTGCGGCCACGCTGCGTTTCGACATTCCCGCCCAGCCGCTGGCCGACGCGCTGCGCACCTACATGCGGCAATCCGGTGTCCAGGTCGCCTATCCGGCAGCACTGGCCGAAGGGCTGACCTCCACGGCGGTGGCCGGGCAGATGGATGCACCGTCGGCCTTGCTGCGCCTGCTGCAGGGCAGTGGGTTGAACATGCGCCAGGTCGGGCCGGAAGCGGTAACGCTGGAGCGCGCACGGGTGGCCGCCAACGACGACGGCCTGATCGTCACCGATGCGCTCAGCGTGGCAGGTGATCGCATCGAGGGCGGCAGCGACGCCGAGCGCGCGCTGGACGTGTACCGCACCGCCGGTTCCAGCGCCTACATCGACCGCACCACCATCGAGCGCTTTCGCGGCACCTCCACCTCGGACATCGTCAAGGGCGTGGCCGGTGTGACCGCCGGCGATCCGCGCACCGCCAACGCGCTGGACGTGAACATCCGCGGCATCCAGGGCCAGAGCCGCATTCCGGTGATCATCGACGGCGGGCAGTCGACCATGGATACCTACCGGGGTTACGCAGGCCAGTCGCAGCGCACCTATCTGGATCCGGACCTGATCTCCAACATCACCATCACCAAGGGGCCGAGCCTGGGCGTCAACGCCTCCGGCGGCATCGGTGGCGTGGTCGAGATGGACACCCTGAAGATCGAGGACGTGCTGCGTGAGGGCCGCGACGCCGGGCTGCGCGTGCGCACCGGCATGGCCAATGCCAGCGCCAACAACGTGCCCGCCTACGACGCCGCACCGCGCACCGACCGCAGCGCCCTGGGCAGCCAGTTCTTCAACATCGCCACCGCCAAGCATTGGGATCGCTTCGACCTGGTCGCCGCCTACGCATGGCGCGAGAACGGCAACTATTTCTCCGGCAAGCACGGCTACGACGACTTTCCACAGACCCGGCGCACGCTGGCGCCGTTGAATCCGCCGGATACCGAGGTGTTCAACACCTCCTCGCGCTCGGAGTCCTTCCTGCTCAAGGGCACCTGGCGCATCGACGATGACCAGACGCTGGAAGCGGGCTACCGCCGTTATGAAGGCACCGCCGGCGAGATCATGGCCTCGCAGATCATCCGCGTGGACCGCGACCGCGTGCCGCAGTGGGACCCGGGCCATGTCGACATGGATGCCTACAACCTGCGCTACCGCTTCAACCCGGACAACGAGCGGATCGATCTGAAGGCCAACCTCTGGTACACCGATGCCGACAGCCTGATGTACAACGGCCTGACCGGCATCACCCCGTGGTACTTCGATCGCCGCACCGAGTGGTACGACGGCCCCTCGTTCAACACCGATCCGGGCTACAAGGATGCCTACCGCAATGAGCTGACCCAGACCCGGCTTGGTTTCGATGTGGGCAACACCACGCATCTTGACGGTCGCGCCGGGTTGTTCACGCTGGACTACGGCCTGTCCTTCAGCGACGAGGACGTCGGCCCGGGCCCGCACTCGCCGGTCATGCACGACGACCTGGTCAACAACCGCTTCCTGCGCAACGCCGAGCGCAAGGAATACAGCGCGGTGGCCTCGGTCAAATGGCAGCCGGACGAGCATTGGGAAGTGGTGCTCGGTGGCCGCTACAATCGCGTCAACGTGCACGACCGCAATCGCCTGGCCACGCCGGAAACGTACGGGGTGATCGGTCAGTACCGCTACACCCAGCTGCTGGACGGCAACCCCAATCTGCCGGCATGGCGCGCCAAGCGCATCGCCATGCTCAACTGGTATCCGGATGCCAACGGCCAGTTCACCGAGGCCTCGCTGCTGGCATCACCGTATGAGAAGGGCACGGTGGCCGACATCACCGGCTGGAACTTCTACGACGCCGATGATGCGGAGGATCTGAGCGTGCCGGTCAGCTGGACCTGGTCGCAACCGATCCGTCGGCGCGACAGCGCCTTCATGCCCAGTGCCAGCGTCGCCTACCGTTTCGACGAAGACACGATGGTGTACGTGAAGTACGCCGAGGGCGTGAAGCTGCCGAGCCTGTTCGAGACGACCCTGGGCCTGTTCACCGCGGCCAAGCCGACCGGTGAGCTCAAGCCGGAGCGGGCAGGGACCTGGGAGGTCGGTGCGAGCACGGTGCGCCACAGCCTGTTCACCGAGGGCGACCAGGCCGGCTTCAAGCTGGCCTACTTCAACACGCGCATCGCTGATCTGATCACCCGCGACTACCGCACCCTGTCGGCCGGGCTGATCCGCAACGTGGACCGCTTCAAGGTCTCCGGCGTGGAGTTCCAGTCCAGCTATGACAGCGGCATGGTGTTCGCCGATCTGTCCGCGCACTACTACATTCAGGCCAAGACCTGCGCGCCGGACATCGCCGCCGAGCGTCGTGCCTACGGCATCCAGCGGAAGATAGAGGAACTGAAGAACACGCCGGACTGCGTGGATGGTGGCTTCGAAGGGTCCTACAGCAACACCCAGAACCCGCCGCGCTACAACGTCAACCTGACCCTGGGCTCGCGCCTGTTCGACCAGCGCCTGAGCTTCGGCACCCGGGTGATCCACAACGCCGGCCCGATCAGCACGCTGGACAAGGAATGGAACGTGGGCCTGTCGGCGATCCAGCAGCTGTACCGCTCGGCGACCATCGTGGATCTGTTCGCCAGCTGGCAGGCCAGCGAGCAGTTCGCGGTCGACCTCAACGTGGACAACCTGACCGACCGCTACTATCTCGATCCGCTGGCGCTGGGCGTGATGCCCGCACCGGGCCGGACGGTGCGGCTGGCGCTGACCTACCGCTACTGATGCCCGGACACGACAGGGGCCGGCATGGCCGGCCCCTGTCGTGCATCCAGCCTGGCCATCCTGGGCCGGCCGGCATCAGATGCCCGTGATCGCTCAGCCGGCGTTGGCCTGCGCGGTCGCATCGGCGTGCAGGGCTTCGCTGAGCTCATCGACCACGATCGCCCACTCCGCATCCGAGCGCAGCTGCTCGGTCAGGAACTGGCGCTGCCCATCGTTCCAGTACGGCGCTTCGATCAGGCGGATATCGTTGGAGAGCTGGTGGTCGCGGATGAAGGCGGCGATCGCCTCCTCGCTGGCCTCCAGCCCGAGCTGCAGGAACAGATTGGTCATGCGCGGTTCGGTGGTGATCATCGTGTCATTCCAGTGGCAGGGCGTGGCCCGTATTATCGGGGCAAGGCCGTGACGGTGGCATGTGACGGACGCAACGCTCCCCACGCGACAATGGGCTTGGGGTTGCAGCCGTGACAGACGTCTTCAACAGAGAACCGCGCCCCACTTCCCCATCCAAGCAGTGCCATGATCGTCATCGATACTCCCCAAGCCACCCGCAGCCAACGCCTCAAGGCCGCCACCCGTGACAGCCACGGCGCGCTGGACAAGCGCATCATGGCCGGCGACATCTTCGCCAGCCGCGACCTGTTCGCGAAATTCGTGCGCGTGCAGTTCCGCTTTCACCGCGACATCGACGCGCTGTATGGCAACCCCGCGCTGGACGCGCTGCTGCCTGACCTGGACGAGCGCCGCCGGCTGCCGCTGATCGCCCGCGACCTGGCGGATCTGGAACAGACCCTGCCACTGCCGGCATCCACCGGCCTGGATGGCGACCTGCCGCTGCCGGCCGCGCTCGGCTGGCTGTATGTGGCCGAAGGCTCCAACCTGGGGGGCACCGTGTTGTACAAGATGGCCGCCAGGCTCGGCCTGGATAGTGACTTCGGCGCGCGCCACCTGGCCGCACATCCCGATGGCGCGGCCCGCCATTGGCGCGCGTTCACCGCCGCGCTCGACGGCGTCGCGCTCACCCGGGCGCAGGAGCAACAGGTGATCGATGCCGCCGATGCCGCTTTCCGCAGCGTGCACGGTCATGTCGAGGAAGAATTCGCATGAGCACCGCTCGGCACAGCTCCGCCGTGCCGGACCGCCACGGCCACCCGTGATGCGCTGGCTCTGGTTCGGCCTGGGCTGGATCATGGTGGCGCTGGGCGTCATCGGCGCCCTGCTGCCGGTGATGCCGACCACCATCTTCCTGATCCTGGCCGTCGGATGCTTCGCGCGCAGCTCGCCGAAGTTCGAGCGTCGGCTGCTCGAGCATCCTCGTTACGGCCCACCGCTGCGCCTGTGGCGCGAGCAGGGCGCGATCAGCCGCAAGGGCAAGGCCTTTGCCGGCGCCGGCATGGCGTTCGGCTTCGTCATGTTCTGCTGGGGCGCGCATCCGTCCTGGCCGCTGCTGCTCGGCGTCGGCCTGTTCTTCGCCGCCAGCGCGGCCTATGTGCTGTCACGGCCAGCGCCGCGGCCATTGGCCACGCCGGATCGCCCGTCGGAGCGCTGAACGTGCTGTCCGCCCCGCACTGATTCCCACTGCTTCGCCCCCCGATACTCCTCCGCCCTTTGCCTGCCTCCGGCCCTGTCACGCGCCGCGATGCCCTGACCGACGACTCCGCCCATGACCCTGCCCATCGCTCTTCCTGCCACCGTGGCGGCGCTGCCGCATGACCTGACTCCCTGGGGCATGTACCAGGCCGCCGATGGCGTGGTGCAGGCCGTGATGATCGGGCTGGCGCTCGCCTCGATCGCCACCTGGACCGTGCTGGTCGCCAAGACCTGGGAGCTGGCGCGGCAGCGCACGACGTTGCGCGCGGCCCGTGCGCTGCTGCTGCAGGCCGCGCACCTGCCGGCGCCGCAGACGCAGCGGTTGCTGGACGAGGGGGTCGCGCATGCGTTGATCGATGCCGCCCGCACCGAGCTGCGCCTCTCGCATGACGCGCATGATCCGGTCGGGATCAAGGAGCGCGTCGCGTCGCGCCTGGAACGCATCGAACTGGCGCATGCGCGCCAGCTGCGCACCGGCGTGGGCCTGCTCGCCAGCATCGGCGCGATCGCGCCGTTCGTCGGCCTGTTCGGCACGGTATGGGGAATCATGAACAGTTTCATCGGCATCGCCCATGCCAATACCACCAATCTTGCCGTCGTCGCGCCGGGCATCGCCGAGGCGCTGCTTGCCACCGCACTGGGCCTGGTCGCGGCGATTCCCGCCGTGGTGATCTACAACCACTTCACCCGCGTGCTGGCCGGTATCCGCGGCCTGCTGGGGGATCTGTCCGCGGGCGTGCAGCAACTGGTCTCGCGCGATCTGGACCGGCTTGGCAAGGCGCCGGCCGTGCACGACGCGCGCTGAGGACCGGCCATGCCCATCAAGACCGCCCGCCACGACGACGACGCGCTGGAAGAAAGCCACGAGATCAATGTCACGCCCTTCATCGACGTCATGCTGGTGCTGCTGATCATCTTCATGGTCGCCGCGCCGCTGGCCACCGTGGACACGCCGGTGGACCTGCCGGCCAGCACTGCGCAGCCGCAGCCACGCGATGGCGAACCGGTGTTCCTCTCGGTGCAGGCCGATCTGTCACTGAGCATCAACGACGTGCCGGTGGGCCGTGATGGCCTGAAAGCCGCGCTGGAGCGGCTGACCGCCGGTGACCACGAGCAGCGCATCTACCTGCGCGCCGACCAGGCGGTGCCCTATGGCGATCTGATGCAGACCATGAATGCCCTGCGCACGGCGGGGTATCGCAGGATCGCGCTGGTCGGGCTGGAGCAGCGCCGCGAATGAGCCGCGACCCTGCCGCGACGCTGCGCTGGGTGGGCAGCCTGGCCCTCGTGTTGGCCGTGCATGGCGCGCTGATCGGCGGCGCGCTGTGGTGGCAGCAGCGTGCGCCGGTGCTGGCCAGCGACACGCCCGTGGAAGCGGTGATGGTGGAACTGGCGCCGGTGCCTGAGGCGCCATCCGCGCCACCGAAGGAGATGCCGCCCGGGCCGCTGCAGCACGAACAGCATCGGCCCGAGCCCACGCCGGTGCCGAAGATCGATCTGCCGCCGGCCGACACCCCGGACGCGCAGGACGTGCTGCGTCGCCAGACGCCGCGCGAAGAGGAGCCGACCGACCAGCACAACGTCGATCAGACGCTGGCACCGCCGGATGTCTCCGCGCGCCCGTCCGAACGCTACGCTGCCACGCAGACCGTGGCCGGCCACCAGGGCAACGCGGCGGTCACCTGGCAGGGGCTGCTGCTCGGCCATCTGGAACAGTACCGCCGCTATCCGCGCCAGGCCGAGCGCCTGCGCCAGCAGGGCGTGGCCTATGTGCGCTTCTCGGTGGACCGCCAGGGCAACGCCTCCAACATCCGGCTGGGCCAGAGCAGCGGTCATCCGCTGCTGGATGAGGAAACCCTGGCCACGGTGCGCCGCGGCAGCCCGCTGCCGCCGCCGCCCGCCGAGGTGGCCGGTGATCCGGTGGAGGTCATGGTGCCGGTGACGTTCTTCATCCGGCGGCGGTGAGGCGCGGCAGGAGAACACCCCTTGGGGCGCGCCGGCCAACGAGGCCAGCGCGCCGTCCTGCCTCAGAGCAGTGGCACCAGCAGCAACGCCACGATGTTGATGATCTTGATCAGCGGGTTGATCGCCGGGCCGGCCGTGTCCTTGTACGGATCACCGACGGTATCGCCGGTCACCGCGGCCTTGTGCGCCTCGCTGCCCTTGCCGCCGAAATGGCCATCTTCGATGTACTTCTTGGCGTTGTCCCAGGCGCCGCCGCCGGTGGTCATCGAGATCGCCACGAACAGACCGGTGACGATGGTGCCGATCAGCAGGCCACCGAGCGCACGGGGCCCGAGCAGCAGGCCGACCACCACCGGCACGGCGACCGGCAACAGCGAGGGGATGATCATTTCGCGGATCGCCGAGCGGGTGAGCATGTCCACCGCACGGTCGTACTGCGGTTTGCCGGTGCCTTCCATGATCCCGGGAATCTCGCGGAACTGGCGGCGCACTTCCTCCACCACCGCACCCGCCGCGCGACCCACCGCTTCCATCGCCATCGCACCGAACAGGTAGGGGATCAGGCCGCCGATCAGCAGGCCGATGATCACTTCATGGTTGGACAGATCGAAGGCGAAGGTCTCGCCGGGATTGGCGGCCTGCAGGTTGTGCGTGTAATCGGCGAACAGCACCAGCGCGGCCAGGGCCGCTGAGCCGATGGCGTAGCCCTTGGTCACCGCCTTGGTGGTGTTGCCGACCGCATCCAGCGGGTCGGTGATGTCGCGGATTTCCGGGGGCAGTTCGGCCATCTCGGCAATACCGCCGGCGTTGTCGGTGATCGGCCCGTAGGCATCGAGTGCGACGATCATCCCGGCCATCGAGAGCATCGCCGTGGCGGCGATGGCGATGCCGTACAGGCCGCCGAAATGGTGTGCCAGCCAGATCGCCACGCACACCGCGATTACCGGCAGGGCGGTGGACTTCATCGAGACACCGAGGCCGGCGATGATGTTGGTGCCATGCCCGGTGGTGGAGGCCTGCGCCACGTGCTGCACCGGTTTGTACTGGGTGCCGGTGTAGTACTCGGTGATCCACACGATCAACCCGGTCAGCACCAGCCCGATCAACGCGCAGAAGTACAGGTTCAGCGCGCCATGCGCGTTGTCCGGCATCAACTGCGTGGTGATCGGGTAGAACGCGATCGCCGCCAGCACCCCGGATACGATCACGCCCTTGTACAGCGCGCCCATGATCGAGCCGCCCGGTTTTACTTTGACGAACAGCGCGCCCACGATCGAGGCGATGATCGAAACACCGCCCAGCACCAGCGGATACAGCACCGCATTGGCACCGGCCTCGGCGATCATCAGGTTGCCGAGCAGCATCGTGGCGATCACGGTGACGGCGTAGGTTTCGAACAGGTCCGCCGCCATGCCGGCGCAGTCGCCGACGTTGTCACCCACGTTGTCGGCGATCACCGCCGGGTTGCGCGGGTCGTCCTCGGGAATGCCGGCTTCGACCTTGCCGACCAGGTCCGCGCCGACGTCGGCGCCCTTGGTGAAGATGCCGCCGCCCAGCCGCGCGAAGATCGAGATCAGCGACGAACCGAACGCCAGCCCGACCAGCGCGTGCAGCGTCTGCGCGACATCCAGCCCGAGCTTCAACAGCAGCGCGTAGTACCCGGCCACGCCCAGCAGGCCCAGCCCGACCACCAGCATGCCGGTGATCGCACCGCCGCGGAAGGCCACGTCCATGGCCGCGCTCAGGCCGTTGCGGGCGGCCTCGGCGGTGCGCACGTTGGCGCGGACGGAAACGTTCATGCCGATGTAGCCGGCCGCGCCGGAGAGCACGGCGCCGATCGCGAAGCCGATCGCGGTGTACCAACTGAGGAAGATGCCGACCAGCACGAACAGCACGGCACCGGCGATGGCGATGGTCAGGTATTGGCGGTTGAGGTAGGCGCGCGCGCCTTCCTGGATGGCGGCGGCGATTTCCTGCATGCGCGCATTGCCAGCCGGCTGCCGGAGGATCCAGCGTGCCGACACGATGCCATAGAGAATCGCGAGGATGGCGCAGAACAGCGCCAGAGAAAGCCCATAACGTTCCAGCATGTCCCCTCCCGGGTGATGGAATGACATCCAGTGAACGGATGAACTTCTCCACGCGGGGGCACAACGGGCTGCAACCATGAACCAACCCGTTCAGACCGTGCCCGGTCGTCAAGCGTGTGGCGGTGTTCAGCAATCCCTGGTGGCCCGAGTATGCGGGCAAATCCTCGATGCAAGCCAGCAAGGATTACAAACCGCATGCGTGAGGCCGAACTGTCAGTGACATGGGTAGCGCCGACCAGTGGCATGGGTAGTGCCGGCCGCTGGCCGGCAACCACGCAGATCCGGACGACGGGCCGCCTTTGCCACGCCGTTCAGCCACCCACTGGCAGCCTCGGCCCATCCCCCCGCCGTTGGAGTCCTGCCATGTCCTCCCGTCATCTGTTGTGGCTGGCCCTGTTGCCCGCCGTGTCCTCTTTCGCCGCCGAGACCCCCGAACTGAAGCGCGCCGCGGGCACCCCGCAGGCGGTGGGCGCGGCCCACACCCTCCGCCAGATTCCCGAAGCCTGCGCGCGGCTGGAAGGCGTGTTCACCGGCGAAGCGGCCCAGCCGTACAAATTCGCCGTGGTGCGTACCAGCGAGCAGTGCCGGCCGCGGGCCCGCTTCGTCGACTACGACAAGGCGCAGCCCAGCGAGGCCAAGGGCTGGAAACTCAATGATGTGATCCGTGTGCCGAATGCAGGCTGCCCGGCGCAGCAGGCGGTGGTGCGCGTGTGGCGCATGCCGGTCACCACCACGCCCGAACTCGATGGCCAGGGCCAGTCGCGCATCTACCTGGAAGACGCCAAGAAGCAGGCCGCCGCCGGCAAGATCGCGCAGGTGCCGATGTTCGCCGCGCAGATGAAGGTCGAGGGCAAGGCCTGCAACTGACCTGACCACGCACCGGTAGTGCCGGCCGCTGGCCGGCTCCCGGGAATCTGCCGGGGACACCGCGGTGCCGGCCAGCGGCCGGCACTACCTCAGGGCCGGAGACACCGCGGCGCCGGCCAGCGGCCGGCACTACCTGAGCGCCTGGGAACACAACGATGCTGGCCAGCGGCCGGCACCGACGGGTTGCTCATGCTTCGAAGGCAGGCAGCTTCTTCTTCACTGCCACGTTCTTCAGCGTCACGTACTTCGGCAGCCCATCAGGCCCGTAGGGCAACGGGGCTTCCCCCTTGATCAGCGGGGCGAGATAGGCGCGGGCCTTGTCGGTGATGCCGAAGCCATCGCGGCGGATGAAGCCGGCCGGCATCTTCTTCTCGTGGTTGGCCACCTTGTGCAGCGGGGCGGCCTCGATTTTCCAGCGATAGGGTTTATCGCTGGTGCGCACGATCACCGGCATCACCGCGTTCTGGCCCTTCAACGCGAACTGCACCGCCGCCTTGCCCACCGCCTGTGCCTGCTCCCAGTCCGTTTTGGAGGCCAGATGGCGCGCCGAGCGCTGCAGGTAGTCGGGCAGGGTCCAGTGGACCTTGTAGCCCAGTCCATCCTTGACCCGGGCAGCCAGCTGCGAGGCCACGCCGCCGAGCTGGGTATGCCCGAACGAATCGGTGCCACCGCCCGCATCGGCGACGAAACGGCCATCGGCCGTCTGGATGCCCTCGGAGGCCACCACCACGCAGTAGCCCACGCGCTCGACCACCTGTTTCACCTTGGCCAGGAACGCGGCCTCGTCGTAGGCGCGCTCGGGCAGCAGGATGATGTGCGGGGCGTCATCGGCGCCCTGGCCGGCCAGGCCCGCGGCCGCCGCAAGCCAGCCGGCATGGCGGCCCATCGCTTCGTACACGAACACCTTGGTCGAGGTCTCGGCCATCGCGGCCACGTCCAGCGCCGCTTCGCGCACGGAGACCGCCGTGTACTTGGCCGCCGAGCCGAAGCCCGGGCAGGTATCGGTCACGGCCAGATCGTTGTCGATGGTCTTGGGCACGCCGATGCAGGTCAGGTCGTAGTCGAAGGCCTTGGCCAGCTGGGAGACCTTCCAGGCGGTATCGGCCGAATCGTTGCCGCCGTTGTAGAGGAACCAGCGCACATCGTGCGCGCGCAGCACCTGGAGCAGCCGCTCGTACCTGCCGCGGTCGGCCTCCAGCGATTTGAGCTTGTAGCGGCACGAGCCGAACGCGCCGCCGGGGGTATGGGCGAGGGCGGCGATCGCGGCAGCGGTTTCCTTCGAGGTGTCGATCAGGTCCTCGCGGAGCGCGCCGAGAATACCGTTGCGTGCGGCCAAGACCTTGATTCCTTTGGCCCTTGCCGTGCTGATGACCGCCGAGGCCGTGGCATTGATGACGGCGGTGACGCCGCCTGACTGGGCGTAGAGCAGGGTACCGTTGGGCATGGTGCGACCTTGGTCTGGGGGAAGGACATTGCAGAGACATTACCGGTATGGGGTAAAGTGCGCGTATTGCGGTGCAGCGTGATTGTGGACAATCCCGGGGCGCGCGCCCTTCCATTTTCTTACCACGTTGGAGTCAGGTTGATGCGATTGGTTCTGTTGGGACCGCCCGGTTCGGGCAAGGGGACGCAGGCGACGCGCCTGAAGGAACATCTTTCGATTGCGCACATTTCCACCGGCGACCTGCTGCGTGCCGAAGTGGCTGCGGGGACCGAGCTGGGCAAGCAGGCCAAGGCCGTGATGGATGCCGGCAACCTGGTGTCCGATGACATCCTGCTGGGCATGCTCGAGTCGCGCCTGGGCCAGGACGATGTGGCCAAGGGCTTCATCCTGGATGGTTACCCGCGCAACGTGGCCCAGGCCAATGCGCTGGACAGCCTGCTGGCCAAGATCGGCCAGCCGCTGGATGCGGTCGTGCAGCTGGACGTGCCGACCGAACTGCTGGTCGAGCGCATCGCCGGCCGCGCCGCCGAGCAGGGCCGTGCCGATGACAACCCCGAATCGGTGCGTCAGCGCCTGCAGGTCTACAACGACCAGACCGCGCCCGTGGTGGATTTCTATGCCGGCCGTGGCACGCTCGCACGCGTTGATGGCGTGGGTGAACTGAACGACGTGGAAGCGCGCATCCGCGCCGCGATCCAGGCCTGATCCGGTCGGTGCCGCTACGGCGGCACCGCACGGGCAGTGCGCTGCCCAGTGCCTGAAACACACACGCCCGGCCCCCGAAGGGACCAGGCGTGTGGTTTGAAGGTGCCAGCGAGCGGGCTTGCTCAGAGCCCCGCAGCATGAGCCCCCCTGGGGATGGCCTCTTGGGGAGTAGGACCAATGGGGTGCTGCGGCTGGCCCATGGAATTGTGTCCGTCTTCACAGTACGGCGCTATCGGGATTTCCCTGACACCGTGATGGACTTCTCTGATACTCGACTAGGAGTTATCTGACGGCGATGTCCATCGACGGTGATGATCGGCGACAATCGCAGGCATGAGCACGATCCACATTCTTGGTATTGCAGGCACTTTCATGGGCGGCGTGGCCGCGCTGGCACGCGAGAAGGGCCATGCGGTCCGCGGCAGCGACCAGGCGATCTACCCGCCGATGTCCACCCAGCTCGAACGCCTGGGCATCGCCCTGGATCCGGGCTACCGCGCCGACAGCGTGGCACCGGACTGCGACGAGGTGGTGATCGGCAATGCGCTCTCGCGCGGCAACCCTGCCGTGGAAGCCGTGCTGGATGCAGGCCAGCGCTATATCTCCGGGGCCCAGTGGCTGTCCGAGCAGGTGCTGCCGGGCCGCGACACCCTGGCTGTGGCCGGCACGCACGGCAAGACCACCACCACCACCATCCTGACCTGGCTGCTGCACAGCGCCGGGCGTGAGCCGGGCTTTCTGATCGGCGGCGTGGCGGAGGATTTCGGCGTCTCCGCGCGCATCGGCAGCGGCCGCGAGTTCGTGGTCGAGGCCGACGAGTACGACACCGCGTTCTTCGACAAGCGCAGCAAGTTCGTGCACTACCGGCCGCTGGTGGCGATCCTCAACAACCTCGAGTACGACCACGCCGACATCTTCCCGGACGTGGCCGCGATCCAGCGCCAGTTCCATCACCTGATCCGCACCGTGCCCGCGCGCGGGCGCCTGATCGTCAACGGCGAAGATGCCTATCTCGCCGAGGTGCTGGCGATGGGGTGCTGGACGCCGGTGGAGCGCTTCGGTTTCGATCCTGCGCTGGAATGGCACGCCGAGCTGGTGGAGGCCGACGGCAGCGTGTTCGTGGTGCACCATCGGGGCGCGCGCGTCGGTGAAGTGCGCTGGTCGCTGCTCGGCCGGCACAACGTGCTCAACGGGCTCGCTGCGCTGGCCGCCGCGCATGCGGTAGGTGTCGAACTGGCCACGGTGATGCCGGCGCTGGCCGCGTTCCGCAGCGTCAAGCGCCGCCTGGAAGTGATCGGCCAGGCACGCGATGTCACCGTCTACGATGACTTCGCGCATCACCCCACCGCGATCCGCACCACCCTTGAGGGCCTGCGTGCGAGGGTTGGTGAAGCCCGCATCGTGGTGGCGATGGAACCGCGCAGCAATTCCATGCGGCTGGGCGCGCATGCGCAGGCGCTGGCCCCGTCGCTGGACGGTGCCGATGCCGTGGTGTTCCTGCACCGCCCCGAGCTGGCCTGGGATGCGGCCGGCGTGATCGCGGCCGTGCGAGGCGAGGCGTATGCCGTGCCGGATACCGATGCGCTGCTGGCCCGCCTGGACGCGATCGCCATGCCCGGCGACCACGTGGTGTTCATGTCCAATGGTGGCTTCGACGGCGCGCCGCGGCGCTTCCTGGCACAGCTGCAGCCGTCCTGAGCGGGCCTGGCCATGACCGACACCGCGTCACTGCCCCTGTTCCCGCTGCACACCGTGCTGCTGCCCGGCGCCGCGCTGGGCCTGCGCGTGTTCGAGCGGCGCTACCTGGACATGCTGCGCGAATGCAGCCGCGCCGGTACCGCGTTCGGTGTCTGCATGATCCTGCACGGTGAGGAAACCGGCGCCCCCGCGGTGCCGGCCGCCTACGGCGTGGAGGCGCGGATCGAGGATTTCGACGTGGGCGCCGATGGCGTGCTGGTGCTGCGCCTGCGTGGCCAGCGTCGCTTCCATGTCGATCGCACGCGCGTGCGCGACAACGGGCTGATCATTGCCGAGGTGACCTGGTGTGCGGCCGACAGCGACGATGAGCTGCAGCCCGAACATGCGCTGATGGCGACCGTGCTTGAGCACATCATCGAACAGGCCGGTGCCGCGTTTGCTCCGGTCAGCCCGGCGCAGATGGAGCAGGCCAGCTGGGTCGGCTGGCGCCTGGCTGAGCTGCTGCCCCTGCAGGATGCGCAGCGCCTGCAGCTGCTGCAGCACGATGACCCGCACCAGCGCCTGCAGGCGTTGCTGGACTGGATGCCGTAACGCGGGGCGAGGCCCCGCTGCACGAACGGCCGGGATGATCCCGGCGCTGCCTCATTCGGCCGCGGGCATGCGCACGCGCAGCACCGGCATCTGCGTATCCGGATGGGTGTCGACCTGCTGTGGCAGGCCATCCAGTGCCTGGCGCACCGCATTGAGCGAGGGGTCGATGCCACGCATCGGGCGCCACATCCCGATCAGATTGAAGTGCTGCTGGTAGTGCAGGGTCTGCGCACTGCCGAGCCACAACGGCTCATCCACCGGCGCTGACAGCCGCGCCGGTGCCGGCCACAGGCGCAGCGCGAACATCTCGTTGGGGGCATTGCCGGCGCGCAGCATCAGCAGCGATTCGACCTGCGTGTCCAGGGTGGCTGGCAGGACCGGCACCTTGTCCTTGTCCGAGGACTTGTCGAGCATCAACAGCGCCTGCTCCCAGCCGGCCTGCGGCTGAACGCGCCAGCCCTGGCTTTCCAGGCGGCGCTGCAGCGGTGCCAGCGGGCCGGCCACCTGCACATCCAGCGGCCAGCGCTGGTCGTCGTCGAATTCATTGCGGCGCGAGGGCAGGTGCTGCCACTCGGTCGTCCACCAGGCCTGTGCATCCAGCGGCGCTGGGCTCGGCTGCGCCGGTTCGAAGCGCGCCAGTTTCACCGGGATGTTGCGCGGGGCGTACCAGAGCGCGGCCACGGCGAAGGTACCGTAGAACAGCCACGCCACCGGCTTGACCCAGAACGAGCGGTTGAAGCGGCGGCGGTACGCGATGCCGAGCACCAGCAGCCAGAACAGGCCGAACAGCATGCCGCCGATCACATCGCTCAGCCAATGGGCGCCGAGGTAGATGCGGGCGAAGCCGATCAGGCTGACGATGATGCCCGACAGCAGGTAGGGCCACACGCGGGTGCGGCCGGGCAGTTCGCGCGCGATCAGCACGGCGAAGAAGCCGAAGGTGATCGTGGCCATCGTTACCGAGACCGACGGGAAGCCGAAGCCGCTGCTCGCATCCGGCGGCCGGACCACGTCCACGGTTGCGCCGAGCAGCTTGCACAGGGCCAGGCCGAAGGCCAGCGCGGCCAGCCAGTGACCGGCCGCCATCCAGCGCCGGCGCCAGACCAGGTAGCCCATGCCGGCGGCCGTGGCCGGCAACAGGACCTGCCAGGCGCCCAGCGAGGCCAGCGCGGCCATGGGGTAATCGGCCAGCGGATTGCGCAGGGCCAGCATGGCGTGGTGCACGGCCAGATCGACCCGCAGCGGTTCGCCATGCGCGACCACCGCCATCAACAGGGCGAACCAGCCCCAGCCAAGCAGCAGCAGCATCACCGCCAGCATCGCCAGCGGCACCGATTCACGCCGCTGGGGATCGAACACCGCCACCGAGTAACGGCCCAGCGTTGGATGGCGCTGCGACCAGTTCAACAGCATGGCCAGCCAGCTGTCCATGCGCGAGGCCGACCAGCGGTAGCCGTACAGCACGATCGCCCAGACCAGGCCCATGATCACGCCGAGCAGGCCCAGCACCATCACCAGCCGGCCGGCAACAGCGGCGACCGCGTCATACGCCTCGCCGAGCACCCAGCCGGGGGCCAGGAACAGCACCGCCCAGGACAGGCTGGCGATGCCACTGGCCTGGAAGTAGCGCGAGAGCGGCATCTTCATCATGCCGGCGATGGCCGGCACGAACGGGCGGATCGCGCCGACATAGCGCGCCACCAGGATGCTCTTGAACGCGTTGCGGCGGAACATCGTCTCGCCGCGGTCGAGCAGCTGCGGATACTTGCTGAAGGGCCAGAAGCCGCGCAGGCGATCCCCCCAGCGCCGGCCTACCCAGTAGCTGATGCCGTCGCCGGCAAACGCGCCCAGCGCTGCGCAGGCCACCGCGTACGGCCCGGAGATCTGGCCCAGGCCGATGAACACACCCACGGCGAACAGCAGCGGCAACGCGGGCACGATCGCGCCCAGCACGATGACTGCATCGCAGAAGGCAATGAGGAAAATGACCGCACCGGCAAGCACGGGGTGAGCTGAGATCCACGCAAGCGTGGCATCGATCCATGACGAGTCCATCGGAGGATTATAGGGGGGGCAAAGTGACTGACTGCCGGCCAGCGGCGGGCAATGTGCGGCATCTGCAGTGAATGAGCGCGATCAGCCGCCTAGAATGGCGCCATGACACGCCCTGCCGATCCCGCCCCGACCGCCCTCAAAGCCGACAGCTTCGGCCGCATCCTGCTGATGGAGCAGGACGGCCAGCGCTTCGTGCGCCGTGATCTGGAGGCCACCCCGTGGTGGCTGCGCCTGCCGGCATGGTGGCTGGCCCGGCGCGAGGCGCGCGCGCTGGCGCATCTGGATGGGATGCCCGCCACGCCGCGGTTGCTGGGCTGGAACGGGCGCTGGCTGGACCGCAGCTTCATGGCCGGCGATGCGATGTACCAGCGTCCGCCGCATGGCGACCTTGCCTATTTCCGTGCGGCGCGCCGTCTGCTGCAGCAGGTCCATCGCCACGGCATCGCACACAACGACCTGGCCAAGGAAGCCAACTGGCTGGTGCGCGAAGACGGCTCGCCGGCCCTGATCGATTTCCAGCTGGCGGTGATCGGCAATCCGCGCTCACGCTGGATGCGCCTGCTGGCCCGCGAGGACCTGCGCCACCTGCTCAAGCACAAGCGCATGTACTGCCGGCCGTCGCTGACGCCGGTGGAGAAGCGGCTGCTCAAGCGCACCTCGTGGGTGCGTGACCTCTGGTTCCGCACCGGCAAGCCGGTCTACCGCTTCGTCACCCGCAGGATCCTGCACTGGGAAGACAACGAAGGGCAGGGCCCCAAGCCGTAGCAGGGGCCGATGCCTGCGCTCAGCGCAGGTCGAGGATCTGCTTGCCGGTGAAGCGGCGTTGCGCGTCGAACTCGTAGGCGACCCGCAGCATGCCCTCGTCCGCGCAGGCATGGCAGGTGCGCAGCGGCGTGCTGTAGATCAGGCGCAGCCCGCCGTTGGGCAGCGCTTCACTGCCGCTGGCCTCGGCGGGGGCGAACGGTGAGGCGTCCGGGTGCGCATCAAGGAAGGGTTTGACCGTTGCATCGGCGCGCGACATTTCCGGCAGGACATCCGCATCCACATCCACGGTATGCCCGGCACTGTCGACCAGCAGCGTGCCTTCATTGGTATTGGCACGGAACGGGTACTCGATGGTGGCAATGCCCACGCCGTCCTGGTCACGCCATGCGCTGACGTAGCCGGGATTCCCCTGCGCGCCCAGCTGATGGGCCGCGGCGATCGCCTGCGGGCTGGCCTTGGCCGCCTGCATCGCCTTGGACAGGCAATCATCGGCAACCGGCGCCTGGCCGCGGCAGGCGTCCACCTCGCCGTCCCAGATCGCCGCTTCGCTGAAGGGGGAGGCGCCACCTGCCGTACCGGGAACGGTGGCGGCCGCCTGCACAGGGGCGGTGGACGGGTCGCCGGCGGGCTGGCAGGCAGCCATGGCCAGTACCAGCGCCAGCGCGGTCAGGGGAAGGCGGATCGCCGTCATGTCGCTCATTCCATGCAGAACGTGAACGCCCAGTATCGACGCGGCGCATGAATCCGGTGTGTGCGCCGGGGCGGCATAATGCCGGTTCACTGCAATCGCATCGAAGGAATCCGCGCATGGCCAGTCTGCAAGGCAAGACCCTGTTCATCACCGGCGCCTCGCGCGGCATCGGCCTGGCCATCGCACTGCGTGCTGCACGGGACGGGGCCAACATCGCCATCGCGGCCAAGTCCTCGGTGCCCAACCCCAAGCTGCCCGGCACCATCCACAGCGCAGCGGAGGCGGTCACCGCCGCCGGCGGCCAGGGGCTGGCGCTGAAGTGCGACATCCGCGAAGAAGACCAGGTGCGTGCGGCCGTCGCCGCCACCGTGGATACCTTCGGTGGCATCGACATCCTGGTCAACAACGCGAGCGCGATCTGGCTGCGCGGCACGCTGGACACGCCGATGAAACGTTTCGACCTGATGCAGCAGGTCAACGCACGCGGCAGCTTCCTGTGCGCGCAGGCCTGCTTGCCGCACCTGCTGCAGGCACCCAATCCACACATTCTCACCCTCGCGCCGCCGCCAAGCCTGGACCCGAAGTGGTGGGCGCCGCATACCGGCTACACGCTGGCGAAGATGGGCATGAGCTTCGTCACGCTTGGCCTGGCCGCGGAGTTCGGCCCACAGGGCGTGGCGGTCAATGCGTTGTGGCCGCGTACCGTGATCGCCACTGACGCAATCAACATGATTCCCGGCGTGGACATCGGCGGCTGCCGCACGCCGGCCATTCTTGCCGATGCCGCACACGCGGTGCTGACCCGCGAGGCGGCCGGCTTCAGTGGGCAGTTCCTGCTGGATGACGAGGTGCTGGCGCAGGCCGGCATCACTGATTTGAGTGGCTATGCCGTCGATCCGTCGCGTCCGTTGATGCCCGATCTGTTCCTGGATTGACGCGCGCGCGGTGCGCGCCGCGTGCGCGATGACAAACGCTGCACAGGCCGGGCTGCTATGGTGCGGGCCCCAAATCGTATGGACACATGCATGTCATTCCGCACACGGACCGCACCGCTCGCCGCCGCCATCGCCTTGATCAGCCTGCTCGGCGCCTGCAGCAAGGGCCCGGGCAGCGTTGCCGATACCCAGGGCGTGGAAAAGGTGAACGCCTACATCGCCTGCTTCAACGCCGTTGAACAGCCGATCCACGAAGGCTTCCAGCAGTACATTGGCTGGATGCAGGATCCGGAGGCTGGCCCTACCGGCAATGAGAAGCAGGTGCGTGGGCCGGGCACGGTGTTGTCGCATCGCGTGGAGGCGTGCAACGCCCCGATGGTCGCCGCGCTGGCGATGACGCCGGCCGAGCCCGAGCTGGATCCGGCGGCGAGCGCTTACCAGAAGACGTTCGTCGACCTGTACGCCCTTATCGAGCAGGCCGACCGTTACTACAGCCGCGAGGACTACCTGCGCGATGACCATGCCGGGATGCGCAGCCAGCATGCCCCGCTGATGAAGGCGTACACGGCGTTCTTCGACGCAGGCACCGCGCTGGATGCCGCGCTGGAAAAGCGCGAAGACGAACGCCGTGCGGAACAGCTCAAGGAGATTGAAGCTTCCGAAGGCCGCTCGATGGCGTACTACCAGATCAAGATCCTCGGTGATGGCAAGCAGCTCACGCAGCTGCTCAACAGCGAGACGCCCGATCTGGCGGTGGCACGCACCCAGCTCGCGGCGTTCCAGGCGCTGCTGCAGCAGGCGCAGGATGACAAGATCGGCAAGGGCGATGCGATGTGGGGCCACGTGGAGCGCGCCGCCGATGCACTGGCCCGCGATGCCGGCCGCCGCATCGAGCGCGTCGAGTCGAAGAAGCCGTATACCCGCAGCGAGCAGATGCTGATGGAGAGCGGTGGGCGGATCAGCAACCCGCAGGGCTCGGCCGAAGCCTTGCTGGCCAGCTACAACGACCTGGTCGACATGAGCAACCGCCTGGCGCGGACCAGCGGCGCGCGTTGAGTGATCGCGCGGCGGGCTGCCTGGCGGCCCGCCGCAAGCATCAGACGTTGAAGACCGGGGGCAGTTTTTCGCCGCAATGGCGGCAATGCACGGCGTCCGGTTCGTGGCCTTCCAGCCCGCAATGCGGGCAGCCGCGCGCATCACGGCGCGCGGCATGCTCGGCATCGCGCATGGTGTTGGCCAGTTCGGCGGTGTAGATGCCGGTCGGCACGGCGATGATGCTGTAGCCGATCAGGATCAGCACCGAGGTGACGAAGCGGCCGAGCACGGTCTGCGGCACGATGTCGCCGAAGCCCACCGTGGCCATGGTCACCACCGCCCAGTACATGCTGCTGGGGATGCTGGTGAAGCCGTGGTTGGGGCCTTCGATCACGTACATCATCGTGCCGGCGATGATGGTGATGGTGATCACCGTGAACAGGAACAGCAGCACCTTGCGGCGGCTGCGCCACAGCGATTCCATCAGCACGCCGCTTTCTTCGATGTAGCGGGTCAGCTTGAGGATCCGGAACACCCGCAGGATGCGCAGCGCGCGCACCACCAGCAGGCTCTGCGCGCCGGGGATGAACAGCGACAGGTAGGTGGGCAGGATCGAGGCCAGATCGATGATGCCCCAGATGCTGAATGCGTAGCGCAGTGGGCGTTTGACCACCACCAGCCGCAGCAGGTACTCGGCGGTGAATACGATCGTGAAGCCCCATTCCAGCACGTACAGCCAGTCGGCGTAGGCTGCATGGAAGCGCTGCACGCTGTCGAACATGACCACCACCACGCTGGCGATGATCGCGTAGACCAGCAGCAGGTCGAAATTGCGCGAGGGCCGGGTGTCGTGGCGGTAGATGATGTCGAACCACTGGCGGCGCCAGCCGGTCTCGGTGGCGGGGTTGAGCTGGGGGGCGGTGAACGGTCGCATGGGCCGCATTGTGCCCCACCGGCCCAAAGCGCGAGAATGGGATCTTTCCTGAGCCCCTGACTGCCATGACCGCCGCTGCCACCGATCCGCTGTTGTCCCTGTCGCATTACTACCTGCCGGTCTACAAACCGCGCCAGGTGGTGCTCGAGCGCGGCCAGGGCGCGCGCGTCTGGGACAACCAGGGCCGCGAGTTCATCGATCTGGCCGCCGGCATCGCCGTGTGCGGCCTGGGCCACAACGATCCGGACCTGAAGGCGGCGCTGATCGAGCAGGCCGGCAAGCTTTGGCACACCAGCAACGTGTTCTACAGCGAGCCGCCGCTGCGCCTGGCCGAGGAGCTGGTCACCGCCTCGCGCTTCGCCGAGCGCGTGTTCCTGTGCAACTCAGGCGCCGAAGCCAATGAGGTGGCGATCAAGCTGGTCCGCAAGTGGGCCTCTTCGCTGGGCCGCCCGGCGCACCAGCGCGTGATCGTGACCTTCCGCGGCAGCTTCCACGGCCGCACGCTGGCCGCGGTCACCGCCACCGCCCAGCCGAAGTACCAGGAAGGCTACGAACCGCTGCCCGGTGGCTTCCGCTATGTCGACTTCAACGACGAGGTCCAGCTGGAAACCGCGATGGCCGCCGGTGATGTCGCCGCGGTGATGCTCGAGCCGATCCAGGGCGAGGGTGGCGTGATGCCGGCCAAGCCGGGCTTCCTGCAGCGCGTGCGCGAGCTGTGCGACCAGCACAACGCGCTGGTGGTGCTCGATGAGATCCAGGCGGGCATGGGCCGTACCGGCACGCTGTTCGCGCATTGGCAGGACAACATCAAGCCGGACATCGTCACCCTGGCCAAGGCGCTGGGCGGCGGCTTCCCGATCGGCGCGATGCTGGCCGGCCCGAAGGTGGCCGAGGTGATGCAGTTCGGTGCCCACGGCACCACCTTCGGCGGCAACCCGCTGGCCGCGGCTGTCGCCCGCGTGGCGCTGCGCAAGCTGTCCTCGCCGGAGATCGCACACAACGTCAGCCGTCAGTCGCAGGCGCTGCGCGATGGGCTGGGCAGGATCAACGACGAGTTCAAGGTGTTCAGCCAGGTCCGCGGTCGCGGCCTGATGCTGGGCGCGGTGCTGGACAAGGATTTTGCCGGCCAGGCCGGTCTCATCCTCGACCACGCCGCCGAACACGGCCTGCTGACCCTGCAGGCCGGCCCGGACGTGCTGCGTTTCGTGCCGTCGCTGAACATCACCGATGAAGAAATCGCCGAAGGCCTCAAGCGCCTGCGCGCGGCGGTGCAATCCTTCATCGCCTCCCGGTAGAGCCGACCGTTGGTCGGCTGCTGTGGCAGAGCCGACCGCTGGTCGGCTCTACGCCAGGCCGTACCGTTTCAACACCTTGCCGATGCTGCGACTGTCGGTGGCGGTTTCCGCCTGCAATCCCGCCTGACGCGCACCGCGCACGTTGGTGAACAGGTCGTCGATGAACAGCGTGCGCCCGGCGCGTGCGCCCAGCAGCGCCATCGCGTGCACGAATACAGCCGGGTCCGGTTTGCGTCCGCCCAGCGCGCCGCTGCACAGGATGCGCCCCTGCAGCGCTGGGGCAAGGGTCGGCAGGATGCGCGGAATGGTGTCCGCCATCAGCGCGCCGTTGTTGGTGAGGATCGCAATCGGCAGGCGGCGCGCGACCTGTTCAATGCGTTCGATCACCCCGGTCTGTGGCGCGGACGCGGCGATGCGGGCGTCCTGCCACTGCGCGATGCTCACCGTGCTGTCCAATGCCGCCCCCAACTGGTGCAGGTACCGCGTGCTGTCCAGGCCGGCGTCGTGCTGCTGCTCCAGGCCGCTGTCGAACAAGGCCGCCTGTACCTGCGCGACACTGCAGCCGGTGCTGGCCGCCAGGTGGCGCACGCGCAGGTGCCGCGCATGACGCACCAGCACACCATCGAAATCCAGCAGCAGGCATTCCACGGCGACGGCCATCGCGCACTCTCGTCCAGGTCCAATGCTGACCGTACCCCACTCGGGGCGCGCGCTGCGACATCGCGTCGCAGGCCGGGCGCGGGCACGGACTCTAGAATCGCGTGGACTGTTCGATGGAGATCGCCGTGAAACTGCTTGTTCCCGTGTTGCTCGCCGGCCTGATGCTGGCCCCGGCTGCCCATGCCCGCGTGTGCGCGGTCAGCATCGACAGCACCGACCAGATGAGCTTCAACCAGAAGGAGATCAAGGTCGGCGCGGACTGCAGCCAGGTGAAGCTGACCCTGCGCCACACCGGCAAGCTGGCCGCTACCGCGATGGGCCACAACTGGGTGCTCACGCGGACCCCGGACTACCAGCCGGTGGCGATGGCCGGCATGCGCACGTCCCTGGCCGACAGCTACCTGCCCAAGGGCGATGCGCGCGTGCTGGCGCATACCGCGGTGATCGGCGGTGGGCAGACCACCAGCGTGACGTTCTCGACCGCGAAGCTGGCCAAGGGCGGCGACTACACGTTCTTCTGCTCGTTCCCGGGGCACTTTGCGATGATGAAAGGCCGTTTTCTGTTCGGCTGAGCGCCGAACTGAAACCAACCGGTAGCTACCGACCGCTGGTCGGTAGACCGGGTGATCGGCACGCACGCGGTGACGACCAACGGTCGTCACCTGCCGTGTTCGATCAGCCTTTGACGACCTTGAACGCTTCGCGCGCCGCGTCGATGGTCGCGTCGATCACGCTGTCGTCGTGCGCGCTGGACATGAAGCCGGCTTCGTACGCCGACGGGGCCAGGAACACGCCGCGCTCCAGCATCGCGTGGAAGAAGGTGTTGAACGCGGTGATGTCGCAGGCGGTGGCCTGGGCGTAGGTGTCCACCTTCTGGTCGGTGAAGAACAGGCCGAACATGCCGCCCACCTGGGTGGTGGTCACGGCCACGCCGGCCTCGGCCGCGGCCGCTTCCAACCCGGCGCACAGGCGCGCGCTGGCCGCGCCCAGGCGATCATGGAAGCCCGGTTCCTGCACCAGTTCCAGCATCGCCAGGCCCGCGGCCATCGCCACCGGATTGCCGCTGAGCGTGCCCGCCTGGTAGATCGGGCCAGCCGGGGAAATCTGCGACATCAGCTCGCGGCGACCGCCATAGGCACCCACCGGCATACCGCCGCCGATGATCTTGCCGAAGGTGGTCAGGTCCGGGGTGACGCCGTAGTGCGCCTGCGCGCCGCCGAGGGCCACGCGGAAGCCGGTCATCACTTCGTCGAAGATCAGCACCGTGCCGTACTGCGTGCACAGCGCGCGCAGGTGCTGCAGGTAGCCCTCGCGCGGCGGGATGCAGTTGGCGTTGCCGACCACCGGCTCGATGATCAGGCCGGCGATGTGCTCGCCCTGTTCGGCGAACAGCGTGGTGGCGGCCTCGAAATCGTTGTAGGGCAGGGTCAGGGTGAGTTCGCTCAGGCCGGCCGGGACGCCCGGCGAGGTCGGCACGCCCAGGGTCAGCATGCCGCTGCCAGCCTTGACCAGGAACGAATCGCCGTGGCCGTGATAGCAGCCTTCGAACTTGACGATGCGGCTGCGGCCGGTGGCGCCGCGCGCCAGCCGGATCGCCGACAGTGTGGCCTCGGTACCGGAGTTGACCATGCGCACCATCTCGCAGGACGGCACCAGCCGGGTCAGCGTTTCGGCCATGGTCACTTCCGCTTCGCACGGCGCACCGAAGGACAGGCCGTTGCCGATCGCCTGCTTGACCGCCTGGCGCACCGCGGTGTGGTTGTGGCCGACGATCATCGGGCCCCAGGAGCCGACGTAATCGATGTAGCGGTTGCCGTCCACGTCGTACAGGTACGCGCCATCGGCACGCTGCACGAAGAACGGCTCGCCGCCGACCGACTTGAACGCGCGCACGGGCGAGTTGACGCCGCCCGGCAGCAGTTTCTGGGCGCGGGTGAACAGGGCGTGGGACTGGTCGTGGTTCATGGGGTGTCCTGGGTCTTACGGAAACTGGGCGAGGAAGGCGCGCTGGGTGGCAACCGGGTCGGGGGCGGCGAATATGCCGCTGACCACGGCCACCAGGTCGGCGCCGGCCGCGATGATGGGACCCACATTGTCCGGGCTGAGCCCGCCGATCGCCACCCGCGGCACGCCCAGTGCGGCGCTTTGCCGCAGCAGGTCCGGCGTGGCACGGCTGGCGGTGACCTTGGTGGTGGTAGGGAAGAACGCGCCGAAGGCCACATAACTGGCCCCTTCGGCCACGGCACGCGCGGCATTGGCCAGTTGGTCGTAGCAGGACGCGCCGATGATGGCGTCGGGGCCCAGCAGGGCGCGCGCCGCGCCGATGTCGCCGTCGGTGCCGCCCAGGTGTACGCCAGCGGCGCCCACGGCATGGGCCAGCGCCGGGTCGTCATTGATGATCAATGGCACGCCGTGCGGCGCGCACAGCGCCTGCAGCGCGGTCGCCTGCTCCAGGCGCAGGGCGGTATCGGCGGTCTTGTTGCGGTACTGCAGCCAGGTGGCGCCGGCCGCCAACAGCGGCGCGGTTCGCGCCAGCAATCGTGCGGTATCGGGTTCGTCGGGGGTGATGAGGTAGACGCCGCGGGGCGGCGTGGGGGCTGAAGCGTGATTCATCAATGGCTACCGGTAGCGCAACGGGAGTGGGACAATGAGCGCTGTCAGCTCTTGTCCTGCCGTGATTATCCGATGACCGACGCTACCGCCACCACCTTCCGCACCTGGATGTGCGTTGTCTGCGGCTTCCTGTACCGGGAAGAAGACGGGTTGCCGGAAGAGGGCATCGCCCCGGGCACGCGCTGGGAAGACATTCCCGATACCTGGACGTGCCCGGACTGCGGCGTGACCAAGGACGATTTCGAGATGGTCGAAGTCGACTGAGGCCGGGCCGGCGCCGCGTCATGGCGCCTTTCAATGCAGGCGCGGCACCGCGCCACCCAGGCTGACCAGCTTCTCGCGCACGTACTGGGCGTCGCTGGCCCTGGCATTGCGCTTGAGGTACAGCCCCAGGTCGTTGCGCGCGCCCGCCTCGTAGTCCAGCTGCAGGTAGGCCATGCCGCGGTCGCGCAGCGCATCGTCCTGTTCGGGCGCCAGTTTCAGCAGGCGATCGGCACTGCGTGCGGCACGGTCCCATTCACCCCGTTCCACATAGACCCCATGCAGGTTGCGCAGCATCCGCATCAGGATCGCGCGCGCCGGGGCCGGGTCCAGGATCTGTGCCAGCACATCGTCGTCGGGCACTTCACCGCCCAGGTGCGAGCGGGCGCGTTCGCGCAGTTCTTCCACGCCGAGCGGGCGGCCGCCGTTGAACGGGTCCATCACCAGCACGCCGTCGTTGAGCGGCAGGCGCACCAGGAAATGGCCGGGGAAGGACACCCCGTCCAGCGGGATGCCGAGCCGGCGCGAGACTTCCATCTGCACCAGCGCCAGTGAAATCGGGTTGCCCAGGCGGCGCTCGAAGACCTGGTTCAGATAGCTGTTGCGCGGGTCGTAGTATTCGCCATGGTCGCCGCTGTAGCCCAGTTCGTCGAACAGATGGCGGTTGACCGCGGCGATCTTCAGCGGCCACATGTCGATCGTGGCGATCTCGGTGCGCAGGTGGTCGGCGTGGCTCTGCAGGACCGCGTCGTAGACGGCAGGGTCCAGGTCCGGGTATTCGTCCCGGGCGATCAGCAGCGCGGTCGGCAACAAAGGCAGCGCCTCGTCATCCAGCTCGGCCAGCGATTCCCACGTCGGCAATGTGATCTGCCCCTGCATGGGACAAGACTGGCGACAAACGCGCCGCGATTCAAGGGCGCGGCGCGTTTATCGGGTCCCTTTTATTTACCGTCGGCGATGCCGGGGCCGAACTTCAGTTCGGTACCGTCCTTGAGCTTCATCTTTTCGGCCTGACCGGCATTGAGTTCCAGCACGTAACGGGCCGGCTCGCTGCTGGGGTAGGGCGGGCAACGGTCACCGGCCGAGCACGGTGGCACGTCACGCTGCTGGCTGACCAGGCGGCGCTGTGCATCGAAGTACAGGATGTCCAGGGCGATCTTGGTGTTCTTCATCCAGTACGCCTGCAGCTCTTCGCGTTCATGGATGAACAGCATGCCGTGGTCCTCCGGCATCTGGTCGCGGAACATCAGCCCGCGGGCGCGGGTGTCGTCATTGGTGGCCAGTTCAACGTGGTAGCGGTTGCCGTCCAGCTCCACCCAGTGACGGGCGTTGGTGCTGGCACAGCCGGCCAGGGTGAGCAGCAGAAGCAGGGGCAGCAGGCGCGACAGGGACATGGGATTGCCTCGTTGGGGGCAGCCGGCGCGGGCGCCGGCCACGGGGGTCAGATCACGACCGGCGGCTCGCCGCCGATGATCACCACATCGGCCGGGCGGCGCGCGAACAGGCCGACGCTGACCACGCCGGGCAGTTGGTTGAGCTCGCGCTCCAGCTTGACCGGATCGGTGATCTCCAGGTGGTGGATGTCCAGGATCACGTTGCCGTTGTCGGTGACCACGCCCTCACGCCAGGCCGGCTGGCCGCCGGTCATGTCCATGATGCGGCGGGCGACCAGGCTGCGTGCCATCGGGATCACTTCCACCGGCAGCGGGAACCTGCCCAGCACCTTGACCTGCTTGCTCGGGTCGATGATGCACACGAAGCGCTCGCTGGCCTCGGCGATGATCTTCTCACGCGTCAGCGCGGCGCCGCCGCCCTTGATCAGGTTCTTGTTGCCATCGCATTCGTCGGCACCATCCACATACAGCGAGAGGTTGCCGGTGTGGTTGAGCTCGAGCACCTCGATGCCGTGCTGCTTCAGGCGCGCGGTGCTCTGGTCCGAGCTGGAGACAGCGCCCTTGATGCGGTGCTGGATCCTGGCCAGGGCGTCGATGAAGTAGGCAACGGTGGAGCCGGTGCCGACGCCGACGATCATGCCGTCTTCGACGTATTCGATGGCTTTTTCAGCGGCGAGGCGTTTGGCTTCGGACATGGCGGGCAACTCTTGGAGGAAAGGGAATCAGTGCGTTTCCAGCGACAGCAGCAGCTTCCACTGCGCGGCGGTCACCGGGAGGATGGAGAGGCGGTTGCCGCGCGCGGTCAGCGGGAAACCTTCGCCCAGCGCATCGGCGTGCAGCTTGATCTCGTCCAGCGAAATGGTGTCGCGCAGCTTGCGCTCGAACGCCACGTCCACCAGCATCCAGCGCGGTTCTTCGCGGGTCGCCTTGGGGTCGTAGTAATCGGACCTGGGATCGAACTGGGTGTCGTCCGGGTAGGCCTCGCTGGCTACCGTGGCCAGCCCGACAATGCCCGGCACCTTGGTGTTGGAGTGGTAGAACATCACCCCGTCGCCGACCTTCATGCCATCGCGCATGAAATTGCGCGCCTGGTAGTTGCGGACGCCGTTCCAGGGCTCGCGGCCCACGCGCTGCAGATCATCGATGGAAAAGGCGTCCGGTTCGGACTTCATCAGCCAGTAGCGCTTGCGTGCGGTCATGCGGAGTCTTTGATTACGGTAGGTGCCGACCGTTGGTCGGTACGCAGACAAGGGTGGAGACGTCGGTGCAGATCGCATCCACCGCGACGTCCCACGGTTGTACCGGCAGGTCATCGACCTGCTGGACCGAGAAGCCGACCCCGACCAGCCACGGCGGCGCCGGGCGCTGGTGGCGGAATGCGAAGCTGCGATCATACCAGCCGCCTCCCATCCCCAGCCGGCGGCCCTGCGCGTCGAAACCGACCAGCGGCGCGACGACCAGCCCCATCTGTTCCGGCGCGAGCGTGTCGTCCAGCGACAGGTCGGGTTCGGGAATGCCGAAGCGGTTGGCGGTCAGCGCCTGCCCCGGGCGCCATGGCGCGAAGCGCAGCGTCTGCTCGTGCAGCACCGGCAGGCAGTAGGTCAGGCCGGCGGGCAACTGCATCTGCCAGCGGTGCAGTGCGATCTCGCCATCCATCGCCCAGTACCCGGCAACATGCCCCTGGGCAGGCGCAAACGGCAGGGCGAGCAGGGCATCGGCCAACGGTTCGGCGGCGGCCAGGCGCACGGCGGCGGGGAGATCACGGCGGCGTTGGCGCAGCTGCTGGCGCAGTGCGGAGCGCGGGTCGGTCATGCCTGGGTCCGGAGCGTGCGGGGGAAGCGGATAAAACAAGAGCGACGTCCCAGGGGAACGCCGCTCTTGCTGGAATATTGCATTCTCCGCCGTGACGATGCATGCGAAACGACCTTGAACCCGGGGTTCAAGTGGGTACGCTGGGGTTCCATCGGGCTTCCCGCTACAAGGCGGACTTGCACTCCCGGCGCCGTCGCGCACCCGTGGTCGTAATTAAGGGACAAGGCGAATGTTTGCACACGCCGTCGTTCACAGCAGAGAACGCGACGAGGATTATAGCGTTCTTGGGCAATTCGACCAGTCCGTTCGTCGGTCGAATTGCACATCAATTCAGATGGATGAAGGCCACGCGATGTACGTGTGCAATCGAATGGCGTGGAACCACGACCGTGGATCACCCGGCGCTGTCGAACGCCCGGTCAAGGCGGCGGTTGAGATCGCTCAGCGTCTGCTGCAGCGCGATCGCCTGGCGGGCGTGCTCATCGCGCAGCTGCTGCAGCTCATGGGCCAGGTTCAGCGCGGCCAGCACCGCGACGCGGTCCACCGCGGCCATCCGGTTGCTGCCCCGGATCTCGCGCATCTTGGCGTCCAGCAGCCGGGCGGCGGCGGTCAGGCTCTCCCGTTCCTCCGCGCCCACGCCCACCGTGTATTCACGGTCCAGGATGCGGACACTGACCGGTTCGGTCTGGCTCATGTGTGCTGCTCCAGGGATTTGAGGCGGGTGATCATCGCTTCGACCCGGGAGCGGGCCTGCTCGTTCTTGGCCAGCAGCTGGGAGCGCTCGGCCACCAGTTGTTCCTGCTGATGGCGCAGGCTGCGGTTCTCGTCGGCCAGGCGCTGGTTGCGCTCAAGCAACGCCTCCACGCGGGCAGCGAAGGCCTGCAACTGGGCGATGGCGTCGGCGGGTTCCATGACCGGCACGATAGGCAAGGGCGGACGGGGCGGTCAAGCGAATAATGACGGGGCCTGGGGGCGGTCGCCCCCGGGGTGCCGGGGCCGGCCGCGGGGACGGCCATCGCAACCCGGCGGACACGGGTGGATTGGTACACTGTGGCGCTCACAAACCGTAGCCCCAAGATGACCGAACTCCCGAGTGTCGACGACGTAAACCAGGCCAGCCAGGCCCTGGGCCTGGGCGCCAGCGCCGCTGAACTGCACGGTGGCCTGTGCGGCTGGCTGTCTGCCGGCGGTGCGCCGGTGCGTGAATGGCCGGCCCGCGTGCTGGCCGATGACAACCTGCCGACCCCGGCCGAGGGCGATGCGTTGGCACGCCTGCTCGATGCCAGCGTGGCGCAGCTGGAAGACCGCGATTTCGCGTTCGAACTGCTGCTCAGCGATGCCAGCGACACCGCCACCCAGGCCGATGCCCTGTTCACCTGGGCGCGTGCGTTCCTGGGCGGTTTCGGGCTGGGCTCGGGGCAGAACCGCCCGGCGTTGTCCGAAGAGGGCGACGAGGCGCTGACTGATCTGGCCAAGCTGGCCCAGGCCTCCAGTGAAGACTTCGAAAGCGGCAACGACGATGACGAAGACGCGCTGGCCGAGATCGAGGAGTTCATCCGCGTGGCGGTGCTGCTCCTGCACGGCGACTGCGTCATGGCGGCGCGCCATCGGCAGCGCCTGAACTGAGATGGATATCCGGCAGCTGACCGGCATCTCCGCCGCCGAATACACGCGTCGCCGCCAGCAGTTGATGGAGATGGCCGGCGACGACGCGATCCTGGTGCTGCCGGCCGCCGCCGAGCGGGTGCGCAGCCTGGATACGCATTACCCGTTCCGGCAGGACTCCGATTTCTGGTACCTGAGCGGCTTCCCGGAACCGGAGGCCGTGCTGGTGCTGATCCCGGGCCGTCGCCATGGCGAGGTGATCCTGTTCTGCCGCGAGCGCGACGCCGACCGTGAAGCCTGGGATGGCGCGCGCGCCGGCCAGGAAGGGGCGGTCTCGCAGTACGGCATGGACGATGCGTATCCGATCGACGATCTGGACGACATCCTGCCCGGCCTGCTGGAAGGGCGCTCGCGGGTGTACTACCACTTCGGCCGCGATGCCGAGTTCGATCTCAAGCTGATCGGCTGGGTCAACCGTGTGCGTTCGCAGGTGCGGCATGGCGCGCAGCCGCCGCATGAATTCCTGGAACTGGGCCACCTGCTGCACGAACAGCGGCTGTTCAAATCCACGGCGGAAATCGCCGTGATGCAGCGCGCTGCCGATATCAGCGTGCAGGCGCATCGCGCCGCGATGCACGCGGCGCGGCCGGGCATCCACGAGTACGAGCTGCAGGCCGACCTGGAGCGGGTGTTCCGTGCCAATGACGCGTGTGCGGCGTACAGCAGCATCGTCGGTGCCGGTGCCAACGGCTGCATCCTGCATTACCGCGACAACAACGCGCGCTCGCAGGACGGCGAGCTGGTCCTGATCGATGCCGGTGCCGAGTACCGCGGGTACGCCAGCGACATTACCCGCACCTTCCCGATTAACGGCCGCTTCAGTGCCGAGCAGCGCGCGCTGCATGACCTGGTCGGCGCCGCGCAGGCCGCGGCACTGGCGCAGGCGCGCCCGGGCAATGCCTATGAGGCCGGTCATCTGGCCGCGGTGGAAACCCTGACCGAGGGGCTGCTGCGGCTGGGCCTGCTCAAGGGCACGCTGGAAGAGAACATCGCCGAAGCGCATTACCAGCGTTTCTATCGGCACAAGACCGGGCACTGGCTCGGCCTGGACGTGCATGACGTCGGCGATTACCGGTTGGCGGGCGATTCGCGGATGTTGGAGCCGGGCATGGTGTTCACCATCGAGCCGGGCCTGTATGTCTCACCGGACGACCGCAGCGTGGAAGCGCGCTGGCGCGGTATCGGCATTCGTACCGAAGATGATGTGCTGATCACCGAGGACGGCCATCAGGTGCTCACCGCTGCGTTGGCGCGCAGTGCCGATGAGATAGAAGACGAGATGGCCAAGCGCTGATCCGCTTCAGGGTGCAGCCACCCCATGGGTGGCTGCGCGGTGCAGCCACCCGGTAGTGCCGGCCGCTGGCCGGCTCCTCATGAAATCCCGGCATCGTGGGGAGCCGGCCAGCGGCCGGCACTACGCATGGAATCCGGCATCCTGGGGAGCCGGCCAGCGGCCGGCACTACCGCGATGTCGCGCAGGTGCCGACCGTGGGTCGGCACCTGCATGTCCGCTCAGCTCGCGGCCGCGAACACCGGGCGGGTCAGGTTGTCGGCATCGCCTTCGGTGCACAGCACTTCATCCTCGATGCGCACGCCGCCATACGGGCGGAAGAAGTCCACGCGGTCCCAGTTGATGCTGGCCCCGTGGCCGGCCTGCTTCACTTCGTCCAGCAGCATGTCGATGAAGTACACGCCCGGTTCGATGGTGACCACCATGCCCGGCTCCAGCACGCGGGTCATGCGCAGGTACGGGTGACCCTGCGGGCGCTCGATGCGGCCACCGCGGTCGCTGGCCGCGAAACCCGCCACGTCGTGCACCTGCAGGCCGATCAGATGGCCCAGGCCGTGCGGGAAGAAGGCCGCGCTCACGCCGGTCGCCAACGCTGCTTCCGGCGAGACGTTGAGCACCCCGAAGTCCTTGAGGATGCCCATCAGCGACAGGTGCGCATCGATGTGCAGTTGCTTGTAATCCACCCCGGCACGTACGCCGGCGCCCATCGTCTGCTGGGCCGCGTCCACCGCGTCGATGAGGGCCTGGAATTCGTCGTGGCCGCCGGCCGCATAGGTGCGGGTGATGTCACTGGCGTACCCGTAGGCACTGGCGCCGGCGTCGATCAGGAAGCTGCGCAGCGGGGTCGGCGCGCTGCGGCCCAGGTCGGTGTAGTGCAGCACTGCGGCATGTTCGTTGAGGCCGATGATGTTGCCGTACGGCAGCTCATTGGCGTCCTGGCCGACCGCCCGGCAGTAGGCCATGTGGATCTCGAACTCGCTGGCGCCGGCGCGGAAGGCCGCCTCGGCGGCACGATGACCGCGCACGCCCAACCGCTGCGCTTCGCGCATCAAGGCGATTTCATAGGGGGTCTTGTAGCCGCGCTGCCAGTCCAGGTAATCGATGACCGGCGTCGGGTTGTTCGGCACGAACGCGCCCAGCGCGCTCTGCGGCTCGCCGAGAATCGCGCAGCGGGCCGCGTCCTTGGGCAGCAGCGCCAGCGCATCGTCGGGTTTGCGGATGATCTCGATATCGACATGCTCGACCCACCAGCCGTTCGGCGCATCCGGCACTACGTGCCAGTAGTCGAACGGCTGGTAGAAGATCACTTTCGGGCGCTGGCCCGGGGTGTACACCAGCCAGCTGTTGGGCAGCTTGGTCAGCGGCAGCCACGCCTTGAAGTTCGGGTTCACCGCGTACGGGTAGTCGCGATCATCGAAGGCCTGGTAATGCTGGGTGCCGCTGGGAATCACCAGATGATCGAAGCCGCCACGCGCGAGCGCTTCGTCGGCGCGCTGGCGCATGACGCTGGCGTGGTGGGAATACAGGGCGCCGAGGTCTGGCTGGTTCATGGCATGAAGCTCGCTGGCAGTGCGGAATGCAGCCTTGGATTCTGCCGCAATCCGCCCGCGGGCGCTGTGCCGGAACCGGCGCTCAGACTGCCGAAGTTTCCTCGGCGATCCAGTGGCGCAGCTGTTCGCGTGCGTCGCGTGCCAAGGTCAGGAAGCGGAAACCCACCCAGGCCTGGCCCGGCGCATGGGTCTGCTCGCTCCACAGCAGGTGCACGCCCACGTCGATCCGCAGGGGCTCTCCCTGCGGGCCGGGAATGGCGAAGTGCAGCTGGTACAGCGCGTCCTCGTGCATCGGTACCGAGGCCAGCATCAACATCCCGGTTTCGGAGACATTGCCGAGCCGGCCGATCACGGTCTCGGCCATCAGGTCGGTGACGGGCACCAGCTCGGTCACCTGGCGGCGCGGTGCACGGCGGGTATCGGGCGTGGTCATCCAGCGTTCTCCACGGGGCTGCCGGCGAGCGAGCGCAATGTGCGCAGGGTGGCCTGCCAGGCGCGGTCGATCAGCCGGCCCTTGTCTTCGGTGACGATCCGCACCTGGCCGTGCGCCATCAGCCGGGCCAGTGCGTCCAGCGAATGCTCGCCAACCTTCTGCCCGCGCTGATTGACGAACAGGGCGTTGTCGGTGATCAGGCTGTACCACGAGAGCCGCTGGCGGCGGACGTCGCCCTGCTGGTTGGTGGTGAACTCGAACCAGGTACCGAACGGCAGTGTGCGCAACTGGCGGTAACAATCGTCTTCCGCGGTGCTGCGCGCGAGCGGGGCGACCTTGCGCGGGTCGCTGGCGTCGGCCTGTTCGCCCAGCCGGGTGCGCGCGCGCAGGCGCGCGGTGAGTTCGGTGCGCGAGCTGCTGTCGTCCTCGCCGCCCGGCGTGGACAGGCGACGCGCGATCGCGGCCGCTTCATCCTGGTGATAGCCGACCTGCAGCAGGGCGGCCTCGACCTCGTTGCCCAGCGCGTCATCGCGCGCGCCTGCGCCCGGGGCCAGGCAGGTGACCTCGGCGATCCGGGTGGTTTCCTGCTGGCGCTGTTGCCACTGCGGCGAGGTTTCGCCATTGCGCAGCAGGGTCAAGGTCAGCACATCCGACCACGCCTGCTTGAGCAGCGCCTGCACGAAGCGCGGGGGCGCGGCCTGCGTGCACAGCTGCTCGATGCTGGCACTGGCCTGCTGTTTGGCCGCCTCCAACCGTTCCTTGCCGCGGGCGGCTTCGACATGACGACGCTCGGCCAGCTCGGCCTTGTGGGCCAGCGCGCGAAAGTGCTGCTGGATCTCTTCGTTGGCGGTGTCGAACACCGCCACATCGCCGTCGTAGTCGTTCACTACCTGGTCGACCGCGTGGCCGAGCTTCTGCACCAGCAGCGGGTCCACGTCCTCCTCGCCCAACCAGTTGGCACCAGCCTCGGCGACGGCGTTGAGCAGTTCCCGCGCCGGGTGCTGGTCGCGCACGAAGAAGGCCGGATCGGTCAGGGCCGCGCGGGCGACCGGTACCTGCAGGCGGGTCAGCAGGTCGGCGGCCACGGCCTCGGGCCGCACCTCGCGCTGGATCTGCCCGTACAGCATGTCGAGCAGGTCGAACGTGTCGCTGTCCTTCACGGTCAGGGCCGCGTGCGCGCCATGGTCGGCGCGGACCTGGGCGAGCAGGGCGTTGTGCAGGTCGGCCATGCTGCGGCGGGCGCCGCCGGGGGGAATGGCCTGGCTCTGCAGGCGCGCCAGCGTGGCATGCACCGCTTCGGCGGGAACCGCCAATGCCGGGGGGGCGTCCGGGGCGAGAAACGCGTTGTCGGCGGCGGGCGTGGGCGCGCCGGTCGTCGCGGCGACAGCCTGTGCGGCCATGGCACCGCCGCCCGGCACGGTGCCCGCGGCGTGCGCCTGGCGGGCGGCACCGAGCATCTGGTGCAGGGCCGACATCGCCGGTGCACCGAGATCGGTTGCCGCAGGCGGGGCGCTGGTGGCTGGCGCCGATGCAGACGTGGCGGCTGCTGGACCTGGCGCTGCTGCGTCGCCGTTGGACATGCCATGGGCCGGCCCAGCGGCCGGCGGCGCCATTGCCGCCTGGGTCATTGCGGCCCAGCCCGCGCTGGGGGCGCTGCCGTTCCAGGCGGTCAAGGGCCGCGCGGCGGCGCCGCCGCGCGCGCCGGGCAGGCCGCGCTCGGGCCCGGTGATGATCCGGCGGGTGGTGGCCGAGCGCGCCAGGTACGGGGTGTAGACCAGCCCGGGCAGCACGCCTTCGTGCGCGAGCAGGATGTTGGCGCGTTCCAGCAGTTCGCCCAGCCGCTCCAGCAGTTGGCGGTCGAACACGCGGTACAGCGCCAGCTGTGTTTCCAGCCCGAGCGCGAACTGCTCGCCCAGCTCGCGCACGATCCGGCACAAGGCCTGGGGGCCGAACGGCAGGTCATCGACATCGAAGGCCGGGCCGGCGGCAAGCACGCCGAAGCGCTGGCCCAGCAGCTGCAGGGCGGTGGCCGAGCGCTGGGCCTCGCGGCGGATGATGTCCACCAGCACGATGTCGCGGTCCACGTCGGTGTCGTTGACCAGGGTCAGCGCGGTCGCCGACACGGACACCTCGGTTGGCACGATGCGCTGGGTATGGCGCGGGCCGCGCAGGGTGGCCAGGCGGTCACCGAGGGCGTCCAGGAAGCGCGGGCCGAACTGCGCGTTGACCTCGTGCAGCTGGCGGGCCTGGGCGAAGATGTCGGCCTGGATCTGGCTGTTGCGCGCGCGCTCGGCGTCGCGGAACAGCTCGCGTTCCAGTTCCACGATGGTCAGTCTGAGCGGCGTGGTGAGGGTCTGTACCGCCAGCCCGTGCAACGCGGCCAGCAGGCGGCGCACGCGCGGTGGTGCGGCCACGTCCGCAAAGCGCGTCATGTCGGGCTGGGACGACGAAAGTGCGGGCGCAGACATCCGATGTGCTTCCAGCTCCCCTGAGAACACGGAATCTAACGGTTTCGCTGGATGCCTGCCATAACGGCCCGTCGGGAGGTCTGGCGCCGGCCAGCGGCCGGCACTACCGGGGCGTGTGGGGAGCCGGCCAGCGGCCGGCAGTACCGGGGTGTGGGGGAGCCGGCCAGCGGCCGGCACTACAGGGGGCGTCGTGCCTTCAGGGCAGGAACAGCTCGACGACATCGTTGGTGAAGCGCCGGCCCAGTTCGGTCGGGGTGGCGCGATCGCCGCTGACGGTCATCCAGCCGTTGGCCACGGCCACGCCCAGCGGCGCGGCGATCTGCGCGCGGTCCAGGCCGGTGCGCGATTCGAAATCCTTCAGCCCGAAACCCTCGTGCAGGCGCAGCAGGTTGAGCATGTACTCGAACGGCAGGCGTTCGGCGCTGATCACATCGTCGCCACCGATCGAGGCCAGGGTGCCGGCAGTGTCCATGAAGGTCTGCGGATGCTTGTGCTTCCAGCGGCGCAGCACGTGCTGTTCGGCACCGCTGCTGATCTTGCCGTGCGCACCGGCGCCGATGCCCAGGTAATCGCCGAAGCGCCAGTAATTGAGGTTGTGCTGGCTCTGCCGGCCCGGCTTGGCGTAGGCGCTGACTTCGTACTGTGCGTAGCCGGCCTCGGCCAGCAGGCGCTGGCAGTGCTCCTGGATGTCCCACGCCGAATCCTCGTCGGGAATCCCCTGCGGCGGCCGCGCGAAGAACACGGTGTTCGGCTCCAGCGTGAGCTGGTAATGCGACAGGTGCGTGGGCTGCAGCGCGAAGGCGCGCTCCAGATCATGCTCGGCCTGGGCCAGCGTCTGCTGCGGCAGCGCGTACATCAGGTCGATGTTGAAGTTGTCGTAGCCGGCGTCCTGCGCCAGTTTCACTGCGCGCTCGGCCTCGCCACTGTCGTGGATGCGGCCCAGGCGCTTGAGCGCCTCGTCGTTGAACGTCTGGATCCCGAAGCTGATCCGGTTCACCCCGGCGGCGCGGTAACGATCGAAACGGCCATGCTCGGCGGTGCCCGGGTTGGTCTCCAGGGTCACTTCCAGGTTCGGCGCGAAGCGCAGCCGGGCCGAGGCTGCCTGCAGGACGCGGTCGATCGCTTCGGGCGGGAACAGGCTCGGCGTCCCGCCACCGAAGAACACGCTGCTCACCACGCGTCCCCAGACCAGCGGCAGATCCTGGTCCAGGTCGCGGATCAGTGCGTCGATGTAGGCATCGAACGGCAGTTCGCCCTTGGCCGCGTGCGAGTTGAAATCGCAGTACGGGCATTTGCGCACGCACCACGGCAGATGCACGTACAGCGCCAGCGGCGGCGTCACCAGCCGCGGGGCGGGATCGTGATCGCCGGCGCAGGCTTCGCCGGGCAGGTGGGAGCAGTGGTCGTGTGACATCAGAGCAGGGCGGGCAGTTTCTGCTTGAGCAGCTGCAGGGCTTTGGCGCGGTGGCTCATCGCGTTCTTCAGGTCCGGCGCCATTTCGGCCGCGGTCTGGGCCAGCACCGGGTCCAGGAACAGCGGGTTGTAGCCGAAGCCGTGGCTGCCACGCAGTTCGTCGAGGATCACGCCTTCCCAGCTGCCTTCGCAGATCAGCGGCTGCGGATCATCGGCATGGCGCAGCAGCACGATCACCGCGTAGAAGCGGGCCGTGCGGCGTTCGGCCGGCACCTCGCGCATCGCCTCGAGCAGTTTGGCGTTGTTGGCAGCATCGTTGGTCGGGCTGCCGGCATAGCGCGCGCTGTACAGGCCGGGCGCGCCGTCGAGTGCGTCCACGATCAGGCCGGAGTCGTCGGCCAGCGCCGGCAGGCCGGTGCTCTGGCAGGCGTGGCGTGCCTTGATCAGCGCGTTCTCGACGAACGTCAGGCCGGTTTCCGGCACGTCGCTGACGCCCAGTTCGCCCTGCGCCACGATCTCCAGCGGCAGACCACCGAGCATGGCCTGCAGTTCCTTCAGTTTGCCGGCGTTGCCGCTGGCCAGTACCAGTTTCATTGCTTGGGCTCCAGCAGGTCCCACGTGTTGCCGTACAGATCGCGGAACACCGCGACCGTCGCGTAGACCTCTTCGCGTGGGGTTTCGAGGAAGACCACGCCACGCGCGGTCATTGCCGCGTGGTCGCGCCAGAAATCATCGGTGTTCAGGAAGAAACCGACCCGGCCACCGGTCTGGTTGCCGATCCGCGCGCGCTGTTCGTCGTTGCTGGCGCGTGCCAGCAGCAGGGCTGCCGCGTTGCCGTCGGCCGGCCCGACCACCACCCAGCGCTTGTCGCCCTGGTCGATGTCCTGGAGCAGGCTGAAGCCCAGCGCGCCGGTGTACCAGGCGATCGCCTCGTCGTAGTCGGCCACCACCAGGGTGGTCAGGGCGATGCGACGGTTCATGCCTGGGCCAGGGCCGCCTGCTGGGCGGCGAACAGATCCTTGATGCCCTTTTCGGCCAGTGCCAGCAGCGCATCCAGTTCATCGCGGCGGAAGGCATGGCCTTCGGCGGTGCCCTGCAGTTCGATGAAGCCGCCGCCGTCGTTCATCACCACGTTCATGTCGGTATCGCAATCGCTGTCTTCGGCGTAGTCCAGGTCCAGCACCGGGGTGCCGCGGTACACGCCCACCGACACCGCCGCCACCGCGCCGAAGATCGGGTTGCGCTTGATGTCGCCGCGCTTGATCAGGAAGTTCACCGCATCCACCAGGGCCACGTAGGCACCGGTGATGGCCGCGGTGCGGGTGCCGCCATCGGCCTGCAGCACGTCGCAATCGAGCGTGATGGTGCGCTCGCCGAGCGCGCCGCGGTCGATGCAGGCACGCAGGGTGCGGCCGATCAGGCGCTGGATCTCCAGCGTGCGGCCGCCCTGCTTGCCGCGGGCGGCTTCGCGGTCGTTACGGGTGTGGGTCGAACGCGGCAGCATGCCGTACTCGGCGGTCACCCAGCCTTCGCCCTTGCCACGCAGGAAGCCCGGCACGCGGTTTTCCACGCTGGCCGTGCACAGCACGCGGGTCTGCCCGAAGCTGACCAGGACCGAGCCCTCGGCGTGACGGGTGAAGGCGCGCTCGATGCGCACTTCGCGCAGCTGGTCGGCCTGGCGGCCGCTGGGACGGGAATCAGTCATGCTCAAGTTCCGGTAAGACGGGGGATGCGGGGCCACGCCCGGGCCGGAGACCGGCGGGCGAGGAGGCTCTAAGGAGACCGCTAGGGTACCATTTGCACTTTGAGAGCACCGGAAACCCGCATGATTCGAAGCATGACCGCCTACGCCAACGGCGAGCGCGCCACCCGCTGGGGGACGCTGGCCTGTGAGCTGCGCTCGGTCAACCACCGGTTCCTGGAGGTCGGCGTACGCCTGCCTGAAGAACTGCGTGCGTTGGAGCCGCAACTGCGCGAGCGCGTCGCTTCGCGCTGCAGCCGCGGCAAGATCGATCTGGTCATGCGCCTGCGTGCGCCGGACGTCACCGGTGCCCTGGTGGTCAACGATGCGCTGCTGGGCCAGCTCGGTGAGCTGGCCACCCGGTTGTCCTCCGGCTTCCCCAGCCTGCAGGTGAGCTTCACCGAACTGCTGCAGATGCCGGGTGTGATGCAGGGCGAGGCAGTGGATGCGGCCGCCCTGCATGCCGAGGCCCTGGCCCTGCTGGATACCGCCCTGGATGGCTTCGTGGCCGCGCGCGAGCGTGAAGGCGACAAGCTGGCCACCGCGATCCAGGAGCGCGTGGACAGCATCGAGCGCATCGCCGCCGAGGTCACCACGCTGATTCCGCTGATCCGTGAAGGCCAGCGCACCAAGCTGTCGGCCCGCCTGGCCGATCTGCCGCACCCGGTCGATCCCGGCCGTGCCGAGCAGGAGCTGGTGATGTGGCTGCAGAAGCTGGACGTGGATGAGGAACTGGACCGCCTGGGCAGCCACATCGCCGAGATCCGCCGGGTCTTCAAGCAGCGCGAGCCGGTCGGCCGCCGCCTGGATTTCCTGCTGCAGGAATTCAACCGCGAGGCCAACACGCTGGGCTCCAAATCGGTGGACAGCCGTACCTCCAATGCCGCCGTCGAGCTGAAGGTGCTGATCGACCAGATCCGCGAACAGGTGCAGAACATCGAATGAGCAGCCAGACCCCTCCGGCCGCCGAGCCCGCGCGCGGCACCCTGTACATCGTGGCCGCGCCCTCCGGGGCCGGCAAGAGCAGCATCGTCAACGCCACCCTGGCCCGTGACCCGCAGATCGCGCTGTCGATCTCGTTCACCTCGCGCGCCACCCGCCCGGGTGAGATCAACGGCGAGCACTACCACTTCGTCAGCGCCGCCGAGTTCGAAAAAATGATCGCCGCCGGTGACTTCTTCGAGCATGCCTGGGTACATGGCGACTGGAAGGGCACCGCGCGGCAGTCGGTCGAGCCGCAGCTGGCGGCTGGCCAGGACGTGCTGCTGGAGATCGACTGGCAGGGCGCCCAGCAGGTCCGCCAGCTGGTGCCGGGCACGGTCACCGTGTTCATCCTGCCGCCCTCCAGGCAGGCGCTGCAGGACCGGATGCGCAAGCGCGGGCAGGACAGCGAGGCGGTGATCGCCCAGCGCCTGGCCGCCGCACGTGAAGAGATGCTGCACTTCAACGACTTCGATTACGTGATCGTCAACGAGGTCTTTGAGACCGCGGTCGACGAGCTGTGCGCGATCTTCACGGCCAGCCGCCTGCGCCGGGAGGCCCAGAAGGTCCGCCACGCGGGCCTCATCCAGGCCCTGCTGACCCAGGACCCGGCCACAACCGACTGATTCTCAACGGGGTGCTAGCCGGTTGGCTTGATTTTGTCCAGCCCCGGCCGGTACAATCCGTCCCCTTTCCCTCATTCGATTGAGCAGCCCTCACCGGCTGCCGGGAGCCCGCATGGCCCGCATCACCGTAGAAGATTGTCTGGAAGTCGTGAACAACCGTTTCGAACTGGTCATGATGGCGTCCAAGCGCGCCCGTCAGCTGGCCAATGGCGTCCAGGCCACCCTGGACAACAGCGAAACCGAAGACAAGCCGACCGTGCTGGCGCTGCGCGAAATTGCCGCCCGCAAGATCGACAACGCCCTGATCGACGAAGTCGAGAAGGCCGAGCGCGAGCGTGCCGAGCGTGAAGCACTGGAATGGGCCGCTGCCGAAGTCGTCGCCGACGAAGACATGTCCAAGAACGACGACTGATCGCCCCGCGCGTTCGTTGTTGTTGCTGCGAACAGCCCGCCGTTTGGCGGGCTGTTTCGTTTGCGCCGCCGGTCGATCCGGTGCAGGCGTGTTGTTGCAGGTGAAACTCCCTGTTCAGGGGTTTGCCGATATCACGCCGCTGGCATAGTCTTTGAGCATGAACCCAGGCCCCACTGCCAAGGTCGCCACGCCCGCCGGCGCGGCCGTACCCGATTATGTCCTCCAGCTTGAGCGCGCAGCGCACTATCTGCCGCCCGACCAACTGCCGCTGCTGCGCCGCGCCTGGGAAGTAGGCGCCGCCGCGCATGCCGGCCAGACCCGCAAGTCGGGCGAGCCGTACATCACCCATCCGGTCGCCGTGGCCCAGGTCCTGGCCGAGCTCGGCCTGGACGTGGAGGCGCTGATCGCGGCGATCCTGCACGACACCATCGAAGACACCCCGCTGACCCGCGAAGAGCTGGCCGCCGAGTTCGGCGAGGCCGTGGCCGAGCTGGTCGACGGTGTCACCAAGCTGGACAAGCTGAAGTTCCGCGACCGCCAGGAAGCGGCCGCCGAGAGCTTCCGCAAAATGCTGCTGGCGATGTCGCGCGACCTGCGCGTGATCATGATCAAGCTCGCCGACCGCCTGCACAACATGCGTACCCTCGGCGCGCAGAGCCGCGAGGCGCGTGGCCGGATCGCGCGCGAGACGCTGGAAATCTACGCGCCCATCGCGCAGCGGCTGGGCATGAGCCTGGTCAAGAGCGAGCTGCAGAACCTGGGCTTCAAGGCGCTGTATCCGTGGCGCCATGCCATCCTGGAAAAGCACATCCGCAGCCAGCCGGTGGTCCGCCGCGAGGCGATGGCGCAGGTGGAGGTGCAGTTGAGCCAGCGCCTGGCCAAGGAAGGGCTGGAGCACCGCCTGGTCAGCCGCATCAAGACGCCGTGGAGCATCTACAACAAGATGCGCGACGAGAACAAATCCTTCGATCAGGTGATGGATGTGTTCGGGTTCCGGTTGGTGGTGCGCAACGTGCCCAACTGTTATCACGCGCTGGGCTCGGTGCATGCCACCTTCAAGCCGCTGGACGGTCGCTTCCGCGATTTCATCGCCATCCCCAAGGCCAACGGCTACCAGTCATTGCACACGGTGTTGTTCGGGCCGTATGGTTCGCCGATCGAGGTGCAGATCCGCACCGAAGAGATGGACCTGATCGCCGAGCGCGGTGTGGCGGCGCACTGGACGTACAAGTTCGGTGGCGATTCGCCCAACAGTGCGCAGAGCCGTGCGCATGCCTGGATCGTGGAGCTGATCGATTCCCAGCGCGCCGCCGGTTCGTCGCTGGAGTTCCTGGACAACGTCAAGGTGGACCTGTTCCCAGACGAGGTCTACCTGTTCACCCCGAAGGGCAAGATCCTGGCCCTGCCGCGCAATTCCACCGCGCTCGATTTCGCCTATGCGGTGCACACCGATGTGGGCAACATGGCCGTGGCCTCGCGCGTGGACAAGAAGCTGGTGCCGCTGCGCACCAAGCTGGTCAGTGGCCAGACCGTGGAAGTGATCACCGCGCGCTCGGCCACGCCCAAGCCGCAGTGGCTGGAATTCGTGGTCAGTTCCAAGGCGCGCACCGCCATCCGCCACCAGCTCAAACAGCTGGAGCACGAAGACGCGGTCCAGCTGGGCCACCGCATGCTCGACCGCGCGCTGGAGGCGATGGACAGCTCGCTGGAGCGCCTGCCGAAGGGGCGCCTGGATGCGTTCCTGGCCGAACACCGTTACCCCCGCCTGGAGGCCCTGCTGGCCGAAGTGGCGCTGGGCAACTGGATGCCCAACCAGGCCGCGCAGGCGCTGATGGCCTACGCCGAGCTGCGCGGTGGGGCGCATTCGAAGCATTCGCAGGAGAAGATCCTGATCAATGGCAGCGAGCGCGGCGTGGTCAGCTTCGCCAACTGCTGCCAGCCGATCCCGGGCGACGACATCATGGGCTACCACACCGCCGGCAAGGGCATCGTGGTGCACCGTCTGGATTGCCCGAACCTGGCCGAGCTGCGCAAGTCGCCCGAGCGCTGGGTGCCGATCGGGTGGGATACGACGGTGTCGGGTGATTACGACACGTCCTTGATCGTGGAAGTGGAGAACGGGACCGGCGTGCTGGCCCAGTTGGCCGCGGCGATCGCGCAGAGCCATTCCAACATCGAGCGGGTGGATTACCTGGACCGCGATTTCAATGCGGCGGTGCTGTGTTTCAACGTGCAGGTCCGTGATCGGAACCATCTGGCGGAAGTGATGCGCAGGTTGCGGCGTCTTTCGGTGGTGCAGTCGGTACGGCGGCAGTAATTGCCCCGGCGACCGGCCGGATGACGAAGCCACGCATGGCGTGGCTCTACCCGCTCCGGCACCGCCAAGCCACGCATGGCGTGGCTCTACCCGCTCCGGCACCGCCAAGCCACGCATGGCGTGGCTCTACCCGTTCCGGCACCGCCAAGCCACGCATGGCGTGGCTCTACCCGTTCCGGCGGTACAATCGCGTTCCCCTTTTGAATCGTGGAGCTTCCATGTCCCGCCAGATCATCACCAGCGCCAACGCCCCGGCCGCGATCGGTCCGTATTCGCAGGCCGTGCGCGCCGGCAATACCGTGTACTTCTCCGGCCAGATCCCGCTGGACCCGGCCACCGGTGACATCGTTGGTGCCGGCGACATCGAGGCGCAGGCCCGCCGTGCGTTCGACAATCTGAAGGCCGTGGCCGAAGAAGCCGGCGGTTCGCTGGACCAGATCGTCCGCCTGGGCCTGTACCTGACCGATCTGGGCGAGTTCGCCAAGGTCAATGCGGTGATGCAGGACTACTTCAAGGCGCCGTTCCCGGCGCGTTCGACCATCGAAGTGTCGGGCCTGCCGAAGGCGGCCAACTTCGAAGTCGATGCGGTGATGGTGCTCGACCAGGCCTGACGTGGCGCGGTCACGGGCTCCCGCACCGGCGCTGGCCGCTGCCGGGGAGGCATCGTTGTCGATGCTCTCCGGCATCGGGCCGGCGGTGGCGACCAAGCTGGCTGCCCGTGGCCTGTCCTCGCTGCAGGATCTGTGGCTGCACCTGCCGCTGCGCTATGAAGATCGGACCCGGCTGACCACCATCGCCCGGTTGCAGCCGGGCGTGGCGGCACAGGTGGAAGGGCGGGTGAGTGCGGTCGAGCGCGGTTTCCGTGGTCGGCCGGTGCTCAAGGTCGCCATCGAAGATGATTCCTATGGCACGCTGGTGCTGCGGTTTTTCCACTTCCGCGCCCAGCAGGTCTCGCAGTTCGCCGTGGGCACGCGCATCCGCTGCTACGGCACCGCCAAGCCCGGTCATCTCGGGCTGGAGATCGTCCACCCCAGCTACCGGGTGATGGGCAGCCATGACGATGACGAGCTCGGTGACAGCCTCGACCCGGTCTATCCGGCGGTCGAAGGGGTCGGGCCGGCGACGATGCGCCGGTTCATCGGGTTGGCGCTGGACCGGTTGCCGGAAGAATCCACGCTGGAACTGCTGCCGGCTGGCTGGTTGTCCGGGCTGGGCCTGCCCTCGCTGCGCAGTGCGTTGCTGACGGTGCACCGGCCACCGCCGGATGCGGATCTGGCGGCGCTGGCCGCGGGGCGGCATCCGGCGCAACGCCGGCTGGCGATGGAAGAACTGCTGGCACATCACCTCAGCCTGCGGCGTCAGCGCATGGCGCTGCAGGCCCATCACGCGCCTTCGCTGCGCGGGCAGGGCGCGTTGGTGGCCCAGCTGCGCGACAGCCTGCCGTTCCAGTTGACCGGTGCGCAGCAGCGCGTGTTCGAGCAGATCCGCAAGGACCTGGCCAAGGCGCATCCGATGCTGCGGCTGGTGCAGGGCGATGTCGGCTCGGGCAAGACTGTGGTCGCCGCCCTGGCGGCGATGCTGGCGGTGGAGCGGGGCAAGCAGGTCGCGCTGGCCGCGCCGACCGAACTGCTGGCCGAGCAGCACATGAACAATCTTCGCGCCTGGCTGGCCCCGCTGGGCGTGCGCACCGCATGGCTGGCCGGCAAGGTCACCGGCAAGGCGCGCGCCAAGGTGCTGGCCGAGGTCGCCTCGGGCGAGGCGCAGGTGGTGGTCGGCACGCACGCGCTGATGCAGGAAAGCGTGGTGTTCAAGGACCTGGCGCTGGCGATCGTCGATGAGCAGCACCGCTTCGGCGTGCATCAACGCCTGGCCCTGCGCGACAAGGGCGCCGACGGACGCAGCGTGCCGCACCAGCTGGTGATGACGGCCACGCCGATTCCGCGCACGTTGGCAATGTCCGAATACGCCGATCTGGACGTGTCGGCCATCGACGAACTGCCCCCCGGGCGCACGCCGGTGCAGACCGTGGCGCTCAACAACGACCGTCGCCCGGAGCTGATCGAACGCATCGCGGTGGCGTGCCGCGAAGGCCAGCAGGTGTACTGGGTCTGCACGCTGATCGAAGAAAGCGAAGAACTCGATGCCACGCCGGCCCAGGCCACGTTCGAATCGCTGCAGGCGTTGTTGCCCGGTGTGCGCGTCGGGCTCGTGCACGGGCGGCTGAAGGCGAGCGAGAAGCTGGCCACGATGGTTGCCTTCAAGGCCGGCGAGATCGATCTGCTGGTCGCCACCACCGTGATCGAAGTGGGCGTGGACGTGCCCAATGCGTCGTTGATGATCATCGAGAACGCCGAGCGCCTCGGCCTGGCCCAGTTGCACCAGCTGCGCGGCCGGGTAGGGCGCGGCTCGGCGGTGTCGCGCTGCGTGCTGCTGTACCAGGCGCCGCTGTCGAACATGGCGCGCGAGCGGCTGGAGACGATGCGGCAGACCAACGATGGTTTCCTGATCGCGGAGAAGGACCTGGAACTGCGTGGCCCCGGCGAACTGCTGGGGACGCGGCAGACCGGCCTGGCCGGGTTCCGGATGGCCGATCTGGCCCGCGATGCGGACCTGCTGCCGGGCGTGCACGATCTGGCCGAGCGGCTGCTGGCGGACGCGCCTGACGTGGCCGACCAGGTGGTGCGGCGCTGGATCGGCACGGCCGTGCGCTACGCGTCGGCGTAAAGCAGCGCCGAAACGGCCCATCCGGTCGTGGGCGGACCGATCGACGCGGCACCATTCAACCCTGTACCGACCAACGGTCGGTACCTGCCTGCGCCCGAGCACCCCCCGCCTTGTATTTGTCATGGCAGGGTGCGAAAGTCCCTTGCCGATTATCAAGACGGCAACGATGAGCAAGAAGATTCCGCTGTTGATCGACACCGACCCGGGTGTCGATGATGCCCTGGCCCTGTTGATGGCCTTCGCCGATGAGCGCCACGATATCGTTGGCCTGACCATCGCCGCCGGCAACGTTGGCCTGGACCACACGGTCCGCAATGCCCTGAAACTGTGCGAAGTGGCTGGCCGCGACGATGTGCCGGTCTACGCCGGTACCGCCGATCCGCTGCTGCACCCCTCCGTTGATGCCGCCCACGTGCATGGCGCCGATGGCTTTGGCGATGTGAACCTGCCGGCCGCCAAGCGCCAGGCCGAGGCCGAGCATGCCGCGCTGGCGATCCTGCGCCTGTCGCACGAATACGCCGGTGAACTGTTCCTGGTCGCGCTCGGCCCGCTGACCAACCTGGCCCTGGCCCTGAAACTCGACCCGACCCTGCCGCAGCGCGTGAAGCGCTTCCTGGTGATGGGCGGGGCGGTGACCTGCCACGGCAACATCACCCCGGCGGCCGAGTTCAACATCGCCTTCGATCCCGAAGCGGCGCACGTGGTGTTCACCGGCTTCCCGCACATTGAAGTGGCCGATTGGGAAGCCACGGTCGCCCACGGCCTGCTGCATGCGGATGTCGAGAAGTGGCTGGCGGCCGATACCGACAAGGCCCGCTTCTACGAGTTGATCTCGCGGCAGACCCGCCTGTGGTCCGAAGACAGCCGTGGCGAGCGCTGGTTCGCCGCCGATGCCCTGGCCATGGCCTGGGCGCTGCAGCCCGAGGGTGCCCTGCGGGTCGAATCGCGTCCCCTGAACGTGGAACTGGCCGGCGTGCACAGCCGGGGTGCTACCATTGTCGACTGGAACCGCCAGACCGGGCAGCCTGACAACACCCAGCTGCTGATGGCCTACGACCAGGGTCGCTTCGAGGCCCAGGTGAGGGCGGCACTCGGCGTCTGACGACGCCGCTGCGGCGGACCTTTCGCACGGTTGATGGGCCCGGCTTGCCCTTTGCGGCGGCCGGGACTATAATGCCGCTCTTGACCACCAGCCCTTATTACGGTGCGCGCCCATGAAGGCCGATATTCATCCTGCTTACCGCGACGTGGTTTTCCACGACGTTACCTCTGATTTCAAGATCCTGACCCGTTCGACCATGTCCACCAAGGACACGATCAAGTGGGAAGACGGCAACGAGTACCCGCTCGTCAAGGTTGAAATCTCCTCGGCTTCGCATCCGTTCTACACGGGCAAGCACAAGGTGATCGACACCAGCGGCCGTATCGACAAGTTCCAGAAGCGTTTCGGCAAGCCGGCGCCGACCGCGGCCTGAGCTGTCAACGCAGCTGCATGAAAACAACGGTCGCCTTGGCGGCCGTTGTTTTTTGTTGTTTCCGGATTGCTGAACGCCAGGTGAGGCCCGTGCGCCCGCCGACGGAACGCTGTGTCCGTGATCGGGCGCCATGCCTTGGGACGACTGCAACGGCGCCTTTGCCGAGACCCGGAACCTGCGTCTACGACTTCCGTCCTAGGGCGTCGAAAATGTTGCTGTGCGATAATGGCGGGATCCACGATAACGATCGTGGACTTCCTTCACGTGCCTGACCCATGCGCTTGGGCGGGCGCCTTCCCTCGAGGAGCGCACACAGTGTCCGATCTTGATCAGGTCACGCTCAACGCCGGCGACAAGTCGGTTGTTCTGCCAGTCATCAAACCCACGCTCGGCAACGATTGCGTCGATATCTCGAAGCTGACCAAGGAAACCGGTCTCTTCACGTACGACTCCGGCTTCACCGCCACCGCCAGCTGCAAGTCCGCCATCACCTACATCGACGGTGACAAGGGCGTGCTGCTGTATCGCGGCTATCCCATCGAGCAGCTCTCGGAAAAGTCGAGCTACGTCGAAGTGGCCTACCTGCTGATCAACGGCGAGCGTCCGAGCGCCGAGCAGCTGAAGGCCTTCACCGACGAGCTGGCCGCCGAGGCCGACGTGGATCCGTCGATCAACACGCTGATCGGCAGCTTCGCCAAGGATGCCCATCCGATGGCCATCCTGACCGCCGCCATCGCGCAGCTGTCGGGCATCTACCACGCCTCGCTGGATCTGTCCGACGCCGAACAGCGTCGCCACGCCGCCGTGCGCCTGATCGCCAAGGTGCCGACCCTGTCGGCCCTGATCTACCGCCACGGCAAGGGCCTGCCGGCCAACAAGCCGGACACCTCGCTGGATTACGTCAGCCGCTTCCTGAAGCAGACCTTCGAGTCGGCCGATGGCACGTACGAGCTGAACCAGGACGTGGTCAAGGCGCTGGATCTGCTGTTCATCCTGCACGCCGATCACGAGCAGAACGCCTCGACCTCGACCGTGCGCCTGGTCGGTTCGACCGGTGCCAACCCGTATGCGTCGGTCGCCGCTGGCGTCACCGCGCTGTGGGGTCCGGCCCACGGCGGTGCCAACGAAGCCGTGCTGAAGATGCTCGAAGAAATCGGCACCGCCGACAACGTCGAGTCCGCCGTGCTCAAGGCCAAGGACAAGACCTCCGGCTTCCGCCTGATGGGCTTTGGCCACCGCGTGTACAAGAACTTCGACCCGCGTGCCAAGGTCATCGGCGTGATGACCGGCAAGGTGCTGGAACAGCTGGGCGTGCAGGATCCGCTGCTGGACGTGGCCGTCAAGCTGGAGCAGGCCGCGCTGCAGGATGACTACTTCGTCGCCCGCAAGCTGTACCCGAACGTCGATTTCTACAGCGGCATCATCTACAAGGCGCTGCAGATCCCGACCGAAATGTTCACCGTCATGTTCGCCCTGGGCCGTACCTCCGGCTGGGTCGCCCATTGGCTGGAACAGCAGGTCGATCCGGAAATGAAGATCGGCCGTCCGCGCCAGGTCTACACCGGCAGCGACGTGCGTGACTACCAGGGCTGATCGCCCCGGCAGGTCGTGATGAAAACGCCCCGCATCGCGGGGCGTTTTCTTTTTCCATGGAGTCCAGATGAACCGTCTGATTGCCCTTTTTGCCTTCGCCGTACCGGTGAGCGTGTTCAGTCCCGGTGTGCATGCCCAGTACACCGGCCCGGGTGCCACCAGCGCCGTCACCACGGTGGCGGAAGCCCGCAGCCAGCGTGACGACCAGCCCGTCGTGCTGCGCGGCGCGCTGATCGCCAAGATCGGGCACGAGCGCTATCGCTTCAAGGACGCCACCGGCGAGATCGATGTCGAGATCGATGACAAGGATCTGCCCGCCCACCAGGCGGTGAGCGCGACGACGGTGGTGGAACTGCACGGCGAAGTGGATACGCATCGCTTCAAGCCCACCGATATCGATGTGGAGCACGTAAGCATCGTCGGCCCGCGCTGAGCCGCTGAACCGCCGGACTGCCTGGCGCCCCGCACCCCGGGGCGTTCTGCCTGCAGTTCCGCGTGTCAGCGCGTGTGAGCGTAGCGGCTGGGCGATGTCCCCAGCACGCGCCGGAACGCCGATGAAAACGCACTGGGGCTGGCGTAGCCCAGGTCCAGTGCGACCCGGGTAACCGGCTGGCCGTGACCCAGCCGTTCAATCGCGGCGAGCAGGCAGACCTGTTGGCGCCATTCGGCAAAGCTCACCCCGGTTTCCACGCGGAACTGGCGCGTGAAGGTACGGCGGCTCATGCCGGCGTCGCCGGCGATCTCGTCCAGGCCCGTCGTGATCGCAGGCCGGTCCAATACCTGCTGGCAGGCGCGGACAAGGCGCGGCTCGCAGGGCAGCGGTGCATGCAGGGACAGGCGCGGCATGGCGGCCATCTCTGCGACAAGCAGCTGCATCAGCCGGCCGGCGCGACCGCGCTGGTCGTACATCGCCGGCAGGTCGATTGCATCGTCCAGCAGATGCCGCAGCAGCGGCGAGACGCCGTAGACGCCGCAGCGCGCAGGCAACTGGACCGCGGCGACTTCCTCGGCGGCCACGAACACATTGAGCATCGTGACCGGGCCGCGCATGGTCATCGCATGCGTGATGCCCGCGGGCACCCAGCATGCGCGCTGCGGCGGTACCAGCCAGTGCCCCTCGGACGTGCTCAGGCTGATGGTGCCGCGCGAGGCGAAAGCGAACTGGCCGCGCCGGTGCGCGTGCGCCGGAAAGACCGATCCGGCGGCATGGTCGTTCGCGGTAACGACCACGGCGCGCGGGAGGTCTTCGTAGGGATCGAGCAGGGCGTTGCGCATGGCCCGGATTCTATCGTCATTGACCTGGCATCGAAGGTGGGCCATGCGCGGCCGGCTTAGCATCACCCCCCGCTTCCTTCCTGATGCTGCAGCCATGGCCAATACCTTTCACCGCGTCGGCACCGGCGCGCACCCTGTCCTGGTGCTGCATGGCTGGTTCGGCGACGCGCATGCGTTCGCGCCGATCGAGCCCTGGCTGTCCGGCGAAGTGTTCAGCTACGTCTTCATGGATTGCCGCGGCTACGGTGGCATGCACGCTGCGCGCGGCGAATTCACGATCGAGGAGATCGCCACGGACGCGCTCACCCTGGCCGATGCGCTGGGCATCGACACCTTCAGCGTGGTCGGCCATTCCATGGGTGGCATGGCCATCGAGCGCATCGCGGTGCTCGCACCGGACCGTGTGCGTGCGCTGGTCGCGGTTGCACCGGTACCTTGTGGGGGCATCGCGCATGAGCCGCCGACGCGACGACTGCAGGAGGCGGCAGCGGGCAGTGCGGAGATCCGTCGCGGCATCATCGATCGCAGCACCGGCGGGCGGCTGCCCGGCACGTGGCTGGACTGGAAGGCGCAGTACTCGATGCAGCGCGCCTCAGCGGAGGCCTTCGCGGCCTATTTCCCGGCATGGGCCGACACCGATTTCAGTGCCGGGATCGTCGGCCGACATCCGCTGAAGGTGCTGGTCGGCGAGCACGATCCGGTGTTCAACGCTGCGCTGATGGAGCGGACGTACCTGCGCCGCTATGCGCACGCGTCCCTCGAGGTACTGGGCAACGCCGGGCATTACCCGATGAATGAAACCCCGCTGGCCCTGGTCACGGCCATCGAGCGGTTTCTCGCCCCGTTCGGCGATGCCTGACCTGACCCACCGGAGCAGGGGGACCTCAGCGGCTGCCGAGGTACCCCTCGATCTCACTGTCGGCCAGCAGCTCGCGCAGTTGCGCCGCCGAGGCACGCCGCATCGGCTTTTCATCGATGGCCGAGAGCGGCGGCTGGCGCAGGCCATCGTAGGGCAGCACGGCGATGTCGAACGTCAGCGCTTCGGCACTGAAGATCCAGACCGGTGCATCCAGGCTGCGCTCGCGGTCCAGCCGCAGCCGGCGCGTACGCGATTCGGCCGGGATGCCGTGTTCGTCGAAGAAGCGCTGCACCGCATCGGCATCGTCGCTGTGCACCTGCAGCTGCACGGGACTGTTGGCATCGGCGGTGCCATCGAGCACCGGGCCGCAAAGGCGCGGCGAGAACGCCTTGAGGAACTCCATCGCGCGCAGGGCGGCCTCGCGGCGCTGGCGCAGCTGCGCACCGTGGTCGGCACCGGCAAACAGGCGCTGGTACTCACGCAGGGCGTCTTCGATCTCGGTGTTGCGGGGCAGGGAGGCATCGTCATGGATGCCGAGCCGTGTCGCGGCCTTGAGCTTGGCCTGGTGGTAATCGCGGATGCCGCCCTCGGCCATCAGGCGGGCGGCCTCATGCGCCAACTGGTGGCGGCGCTCACGGGTCTGCGTGGCTGCATGCTGACGGGCTCGATGCATGACCGGTACTCCTTGGCGACCTGCACGGCAATGTACACCGGCGATGTGACAGGCGGGTAGAGCCACGCCATGCGTGGCTGTGCCTGCGATCAGGGATTGCGTGCAGCCACCCATGGGGTGGCTCTACCGGGCGATGGGGCGGACGATACGCAGGAGGGGGGCGCCGGGCGTACCCGGCGCACGCAGTCAGAAGATATCGAACGCGGCGTCGTCGGCCTGCGGGGTGTGGCTGTTGAAGTCGTACTCCTCCAGCTTCTCCATGTCTTCGACCTTGACCCACTCGGTGGCGCCGTTGAGCGTGGCCTGGACCATGCCCGACGGCGGCTCGTTCTGTGCGATCGGCGTGTCCTTGAGCGCCACGCGCATGTACTCGATCCAGATCGGCAGGGCGGCGCGGCCGCCGTATTCGCGGTAGCCGAGCGAGCGGAAGTCGTCGCGGCCGACCCACACGGTGGTCGCGTACGGGCCACCGAAACCAGAGAACCAGGCATCGCGGTGATCGTTGGTCGAGCCGGTCTTGCCGCCCACGTCCTCGCGGCCGAGCACCTTGGCCGCGGTGCCGGTGCCGCGCTGGACCACGTCGCGCATCATCGAGTTCAGCTGGTACGCGGTACGCGCATCGATCGCGCGCGGCGCGACCTTGGCATCCGGGTTGACCGGCACCGGCGCCGGTGCCTCGGCAGCGGCGGTCGCCTGCTGGGGCTTGGCCGGTGCGGTGTTTGCCGCCGGCGCGGAGCCGAAGTTGAAGCCGTCCACCACCTGGCTGACCGGCACGCCGCTGTTGCCGGCGCAATCGCGGCAGGCAACAGCCGGGTTTTCCTTGAACACTTCCACGCCATCACGGTCGGTGACCCGATCGATCAGCCAGGTATCGACCCGCGAGCCGCCGTTGGCGAACACCGCGTAACCGCGGGCCACCGAGAGCGGGGTCAGCGACGCGGTGCCCAGCGACATCGACAGGTTCGGCGGCAGCTCGGCCTCGGCGAAGCCGAATTCGCTGATGTACTTGCGCGCGTAATCCACGCCCATGCCGTCGAGCAGGCGCACCGAGACCAGGTTGCGCGACTGCACCAGCGCTTCACGCAGGCGCATCGGGCCACGGAAGCCGCCGCCATCGTTCTGCGGCGACCAGGTCTTGCCGCGGCGGTCGCGGAACACGACCGGGGCGTCGAGCACGATCGAGGCCGGGTTGAAGCCCTTGTCGAAGGCCGCCGCGTAGATGAAGGGTTTGAAGCTCGAGCCCGGCTGGCGGCGTGCCTGGGTGGCGCGGTTGAACTTGTTGCCCGAGAAGCTGAAGCCACCGACCAACGCTTTCAGTGCGCCGTTTTCGGCATCCAGCGAGACCAGCGCAGCCTGGCCGCGCGGGATCTGGTCGAGCAGCCACTCGCCTTCTTTCTCGCCGGCGCGCACGCGCACGATGTCGCCGCGGGTGACCAGTTTGGCCGGGGTCTTGTTGGTCCAGCGCGCGGCGTTGGCCGGCAGCACCACTTCGCTGCGGTTGCCCAGCACCACGGTGGCGCTGCCATCGGCCGCGGTGGCGGCGACGATCGCCGGCAGCAGGCCGGTCTGCGCCGGAATGCCGGACAGCTTGGTGGCCAACGCGGCGGCGTCGGCGTCGGCCGGGACCTCCACGTGCTGCTCCACCCCGTGCCAACCGTGGCGGTGGTCATAGGCCAGCAGGCCGTCGCGCACCGAGAGGTTGGCCGCGGTCTGCAGTTCGGCGTTGATCGTGGTGGTCACGTGGTAACCCTTGTTGACCACGTCGCCGCCGAAGCGGGCGATCATTTCCTGGCGGACCAGCTCGGCCACGTACGGGGCCTCCACCTGCAGCGGCGGCTCATGCGCGGTGGCGTGCATCGGCACGGCCTTGGCCGCGTCGGCCTCGGCCTGGGAGATGAAGCCCAGGCTGGCCATGCGCTGCAGCACATAGAAGTCGCGGCGCTCGCGGGCGCGCTCGGGGTTGCTGAGCGGGTTGCCGCTGGAGGGGAACTTGGGGATGCCGGCCAGCGAGGCCATTTCGTCCAGGTCCAGCTCGCCCAGCTTCTTGCCGTAGTAGAACTCGGCCGCGGCGGCCACGCCGTAGGCGCGGTTGCCGAAGAAGCTCTTGTTGAGATACAGCTCGAAGATCTCGTCCTTGCTCAGCTCGCTCTCGATCTTCCGCGCCAGCAGGATCTCGGCCAGCTTGCGGGTGTAGCTGTACTCCGAGCTCAGGAAGAACTGGCGGGCGACCTGCTGGGTGATGGTCGAACCACCGGGCACGCGCTTGTCGTTGGTGGTGGCCAGCAGCCACACCGCGCGTCCGATGCCCTTGTAGTCCACGCCGCCGTGCTCGTAGAAGCGCGCGTCCTCGGTGGCCAGGAAGGCCTGCTTGAGGCGCTCGGGGACGTCCTTCATGGTGATGGGGGTGCGCCGGGTCTCGCCGAACACCGCCATCAGCTTGCCATCGCTGGCATAGACGTACATGGGCTCCTGCATCTCGACGTCGCGCAGGGTCTGCACGTCCGGGAGCTTGGAGGAGACGGCGTAGTAAAGGCCGCCGGCAACCGCGGCGCCGATCAATGCCAGGACCAGGAACGCGACCAGCATCCAGCGCAGCCAACGGCGAAGACGTGTCATCAGTGACAGATTCCGATTGCGAATTTCGTGGTCGCAGAGTATAGATTACGCAAGGGAACGGCTGGGGGTGTTCCCGGGGAGAGCAGTCGATCACCGTCTGGGGACGCGTGAAACGAGCAGTGATGCCCGTTTTACAGCTTGACGGTTGCGATTTGCAAAAAAAACGTTATTAATGCGCGGTCGCAGGTTCTGCGTCCAAGTGCCCATCGGCAGGGGAGAAACCGTGGGGCTTATCCCAAAAAGCCAGTCGCCTCTTATCGGCGTCGATATCAGCTCGACTGCAGTAAAGCTGTTGCAGTTATCCCGCAGCGGCAATCGTTTCCGCGTGGAACATTACGCCGTGGAACCACTCCCGCCGAATGCGGTCGTGGAAAAGAACATCGTGGAGGTCGAAGCGGTTGGGGAGGCCATTCGACGTGCCGTGAACCGCTCCGGAACCAAGGCACGCCATGCGGCGGCAGCCGTGGCCGGGTCGGCCGTGATCACCAAGCTGATCCCGATGCCCGCCGACCTGGATGAGAACGACATGGAAGCCCAGGTCGAGCTCGAGGCGGTCAACTACATCCCGTACCCGATCGAGGAAGTGAACCTCGACTTCGAAGTGCTGGGCGCGATTCCGAACAACCCGGAAATGGTCCAGGTGCTGCTGGCCGCCTCGCGTTCAGAGAACGTCGAGCTGCGCCAGTCGGCACTGGAGCTGGGCGGGCTGGTGGCGCGGGTCATGGACGTGGAGGCCTTCGCGGTCGAGAACGCCTTTGCCCTGGTCGCCAGCGAGCTGCCGGTGGCCAGTGATGGCGTGGTCGCGCTGGTGGACATCGGCGCCACCATGACCACCCTGAATGTCCTGCGTGGCGGCCGCAGCCTGTACAGCCGCGAACAGGTGTTCGGCGGCAAGCAGCTGACCGACGAAGTGATGCGCCGTTACGGGCTGACCTACGAAGAGGCCGGCCTGGCCAAGCGCCAGGGCGGGCTGCCGGAAAGCTACGAGATGGAAGTGCTCGAGCCGTTCAAGGAAGCCACGGTCCAGCAGATCAGTCGCCTGCTGCAGTTCTTCTATGCAGGCAGCGAGTTCAACCGGGTCGACCACATCGTGCTCGCCGGCGGCTGCGCGGCCCTGACCGGCCTGCCGGACATGGTGGAAGAGCAGCTGGGCGTGGCCACTGTGGTGGCCAACCCGCTGGCACAGATGACCCTGGGCCCGAAGGTGCAGGCACACGCCCTGGCCCAGGACGCCCCGGCGCTGATGATCGCCACCGGTCTGGCGCTGAGGAGCTTTGACTGATGGCGCGCATCAATTTATTGCCCTGGCGCGCCGAGCGGCGCAAGCAACGCCAGCGCGACTTCTACGCGATGCTCGGTGCCGCCGCCATCGGCGGTCTGCTGCTGTCGCTGTTGATCTGGTTCTATTACGACCGCCAGGTCAGCGGGCAGGTGGATCGCAACACCTTCCTGCAGGCCGAGATCGACAAGGTCAAGGAGCAGAACAAGGAAATCGAACGCCTGGACCGCCAGAAGGACCGCCTGCTGGCCCGCAAGGGCGTGATCGAGGAACTGCAGGCCAAGCGCTCGCAGATGGTGCATCTGTTCGATGCGCTGGTGCGGACCATTCCGGACGGGGTGGTGCTGACCACGCTCAAGCAGGAAGGCGACGTGCTGACCCTGGAAGGGCGCACGCAGTCCAATGCGCGCGTCAGTGCCTACATGCGCAACCTGGAAAGCTCGGGCTGGATGACCAACCCGGAGCTGTCGATCATCGAGGCGAAGGCGCCGGACAAGGAGAAGACCTCCGCCGCCCCCGGGCAGCTGCTGGACATCAAGTCCCTGCCGTACATGTTCGTGGTCAAGGTGAACCTGCCCGCACAGAGCGATGCCGCCCTGTCCGCGGATGGTTCGGTGGTCGATACCACAGAACCATCCGCCGCCGCGCCGGTTGCCCCGGTCGCCCCGCTGTCCGCCGCCCCGGCCGCGCCATCGCAGGATCCGGCCGCCGCACCGGCAGGGTCGACCGCTCCGGACGCAGCCGCACCGGCCAAGCCGACCGGTAGCCGCATTGTTCCGACCACGCCGCCCGCACCTCCGCCGGCGCCTGCCAATGCGCCGGAGGGGAGCCAGCAATGAGCCAGAAGATCAACCTCAAAGAGCTGGATTTCAACAACATCGGCAACTGGCCGCAGCAGGCCAAGGTTGTGTTCTGCGTCGTCCTCGCCCTGTTCATCGTGGTCATGGGCTGGTTCCTGCTGATCAGCGGCAAGCGCGACGAGCTCTCGGCCCTGGTCAACAAGGAAGCCGAGCTGCGCACCGAGTTCGAGAAAGAACAGGGCCGTGCCGTCAATCTGGAGCCGCTCAAGCAGCAGCTGACCCAGATGGAGCAGGTGCTGCAGCAGATGCTGCGCCAGTTGCCGAGCAAGACCGAAATGCCGGATCTGATCATCGACATCTCGCAGACGGCGCTCTCCAGCGGGCTGGCCAACGAGCTGTTCCAGCCCGGTGCCGAGCAGCCCAAGGAGTTCTACGCCGAGAAGCCGATCGCCCTGCGCATGGTGGGCAGTTACCACCAGTTCGGTGCCTTCGTCAGTGGCGTGGCCTCGCTGCCGCGCGTGGTCATCCTGACCATGCACGACATCAACCTGAAGCCCAAGGATCCCAAGACCGGCATCACCGCCCGCAGCGGTGCGCTGGAGTTGTCCGGGACGGTCAAGACCTACCGTTACCTGGATGACGTGGAGATGGAAGCCCAGGAGAAAGCCGCTGCCGAGCAGGAAAAGGCCGCCAAGGGAGGCCGGAAATGAGCCGCTTGAACCCGACCGCACGGGTATGCGGCCTGTTGGGCGTGGTGCTGCTGGCCGGCTGCGCTCGCGGCGTGACCAGCACGCCCGGCGATGCACCGAACCTGGAAAAGTGGGTGGCCGACGTGCGTGCACGCCCGGCACCGCCGCTTGAACCGTTGCCGGTGATGCAGCAGTTCGAGACGTTTGAGTATTCCGCGCAGGGGATGCGCGACCCGTTCACCGACGCCTGGACCAATCCGCAAGGGGGATCGGGGCTGCGTCCGGATCCGAACCGCCGCAAGGAGCCGCTGGAAGATTTCCCGCTGGACAGCCTGGACATGGTGGGTTCGATCGGCCGTGGGGGCGGACTCGTCGTGCTGGTGATGGCACCGGACAAGGTCACCTATCGGGTGCGTCCGGGCGTCTATCTGGGGCAGAGCGACGGGCGGGTGACCGGGGTCTTCGAGGACCGGATTGAGCTGATTGAACTGGTGCCGGATGGCGCGGGTGGCTGGCTGGAACGGCCGGCAACGCTCGCGCTTGAAGATCAATGAATGATTATGGGGATAGCACGATGACCTTTTCCAACGCCCTGCGGCTGCGTCCGGTCCGGCGGCAGAAGCTGATCCACCTGTGCGCGCTGGGAGTCGCGCTCATGGTGGCCAACGGCACGCTGATGGCGGCCACGCCCAGCGGCGCCGTGCCCAAACCGGCGGCCACCACCGCGCCGGCGACTGCGCCGGCCTCGCTGTCGGTGTCCAAGATCGACTTCAAGCGCGGCGACGATGGCGCCGGCCGGCTGATCCTGCAGTTTGACGGTCAGGGCGCCAGCCCGGATCTGCGCAGCCAGGGCAACAGCGTCGTCATCGACGTGGGTAATGCGCGCCTGCCGGAAAGCCTGCAGAAGCCGATCAACGTGACCGACTTCGCCACCCCGGTGCAGCGCATCGACGCCAAGCCGTATGGCGGCGGCACCCAGCTGGTGCTCAACACCAACACCGCGTTCGAATCGCTGGCCTACCAGAGCGGCAACGAGTATGTGGTGGAGATCAGCCCGCGCCAGGCGGCCCCGGCAACCGGTGCGGTCAATGCCGCCACGGTCAGCCAGGCGGCGGCGTCCGTCGCCCAGCGCGGCTACAGCGGCAAGCCGGTGACCTTCAACTTCCAGGACGTGCCGGTACGTACCGTGCTGCAGCTGGTGGCCGAGGAATCCAACCTCAACGTGGTCGCCTCCGACAGCGTCCAGGGCAATGTGACCCTGCGCCTGATCAACGTACCGTGGGACCAGGCGCTGGACATCGTGCTGCGCGCCAAGGGCCTGGACAAGCGCCGCGATGGCGGCGTGATCTGGGTTGCACCGCAGCCGGAGCTGGCCAAGTTCGAGCAGGACAAGGAAGACGCGCGCATCGCGATCGAGAATCGCGAGGACCTGGTCACCGATTACATCCAGATCAACTACCACAACGCTGCGGTGATCTTCAAAGCGCTGACCGAGGCCAAGGGTATCGGTGGCGGCAACAGCGGCAGCGGCGGCAGTGGCAGCGGCAGCAATTCGCAGGAAGAAAGTGGCTTCCTGTCCTCGCGTGGCCGGATCGTGGCCGACGAGCGCACCAATACGCTGATGATCAGCGACATCCCGAAGAAGATCGCGCGGATGCGCGAGCTGATCAACGTGATCGACCGTCCGGTCGACCAGGTGCTGATCGAAAGCCGGATCGTGATCGCCACCGATACCTTCGCACGCGAGCTCGGCGCGAAGTTCGGCATCAGCGGCAGCCGCGACAACGTGTACTTCAGCGGCGACCTCGGGCAGAACGGCAAGAACATCAACGACCGTGCGGCCAAGGATTTCGAATACCAGAAGGCCATCAACGAGTGGGTGGCCGGAGGCCGCACCGGCGCGATCCCGGTCCGCGCGCCGTCCACCATCAACAGCGGGTTGAACTGGAACCTGCCGGTGGACGCGCTCAAGAGCCCCGGCTCGCTGGCGCTGTCGATCCTCAATGCCGGTTATCTGCTGGACGTCGAACTGTCGGCCATGCAGGAAGAATCCCGCGGCGAAGTGATCTCCAACCCGCGCGTGGTGACCACCAACCAGCGCGAAGCGGTGATCAAGCAGGGTAAGGAAATCGGCTACGTCACCATCAGCGGTGGCGGTGCCGGCGGTGTGGCCCAGGCCAACGTGCAGTTCAAGGAAGTGGTGCTGGAGCTGAAGGTCACCCCGACCATCACCAACGACAACCGCGTGTTCCTGAACATGGCGGTCAAGAAGGATGAAGTGGACAGCTACATCGTCCTGGATGGCTACGGCACCGTGCCGACCATCAACCGCCGGGAAGTGAACACCGCCGTGCTGGTCGATGATGGCCAGACCGTGGTGATCGGTGGCGTGTATGAGTTCACCGACCGCAACAGCGTCAACAAGGTACCGTTCCTGGGCGACGTGCCGTTCCTGGGCAATCTGTTCAAGAAGCGCAGCCGCAACAAGGACAAGGCCGAACTGCTGGTGTTCGTGACCCCCAAGGTGCTGCGCGTGTCCCGGACCACCCCGGCCGTGAATTGATACGCACCCTCATGCAGTGACGAAAGGGCCGCCGCGTGCGGCCCTTTCTGCGTTCAGCCAATCTTGATGTCGTAACCGGCGCTGTCCTGCCATCATGGCGATGGAACCTCTGCCCACCGTGGAGGTCACATGGATGCCATGAATCTGCCGCCCCCCATGCCCGATACCCCCACGCCCGCTCCGGTGGAGCACGACCGCCTGCACGATGCCTTCCGCGCGCTGCGCGATGGTCTGTCGTCCGAAATCGTCGGCCAGAGCGCGCTCGTCGAGCGCTTGCTGACCGCACTGCTGGCGGATGGCCACCTGCTGGTCGAAGGCGCCCCGGGCCTGGCCAAGACCACCGCGATCCGTGCCCTGGCCGCCCGGCTGGATGCGGATTTCTCGCGCGTGCAGTTCACCCCGGACCTGCTGCCGGCCGACCTGACCGGCACCGAAATCTGGCGCCCGCAGGAAGGGCGGTTCGAGTTCGTGCCCGGCCCGATCTTCCATCCCATCCTGCTTGCCGACGAAATCAACCGCGCCCCGGCCAAGGTGCAGTCCGCGCTGCTCGAAGCCATGGGCGAGCGCCAGGTCACCGTGGGCCGGCATACCTATCCGCTGCCCTCGCTGTTCCTGGTGATGGCCACGCAGAACCCGATCGAGCAGGAAGGCACCTTCCCGCTGCCCGAAGCCCAGCTGGACCGCTTCCTGATGCATGTGCGGATCGGCTATCCCGATTCGGATGCGGAGACCGAAATCCTGCGCCTGGCCCGCGAGCGCGCCCGCGAGGCGCTGTCCACGCCGGCCGCCGCGCCAGCCCGCATGCCGCTGAGCGATGTGTTCGCCGCACGCAAGGCGGTGCTGTCGCTGCACGTGGCACCGGCGCTGGAGCGTTACCTGATCGAGATCGTGCTGGCCTCGCGCGATGCCGCCCGCTACGACCCGGCGCTGGCCCGGCGCATCGCCTGGGGCGCCAGCCCGCGTGGCTCGATCGCGCTGGAACGCTGTGCGCGTGCGCGCGCCTGGCTGGCCGGGCGTGACTTCGTCACCCCGGACGATGTGCGCAACGTGGCGCCGGACGTACTGCGCCACCGCGTGCTGCCCAGCTACGAGGCCACCGCCGAAGGCTGGGATGGCGAGCGCCTGGTCGCCGAGCTGCTGGCCCGCGTGCCGGCGCCCTGAGCGCGATGGAGACCCCCGTGCATACGGCCACGCCGCTGGAGGGCGATGGCCTGCGGCCGAGCCTGGCCGAGCTGGTGGCGCTGCGCCGCAGTGCGCATCGCGCACCGCCGGCACGCCGTGGCCGCCTCGGTCATGCCGGCAGTGCGCCGTCACCGGCGCGGGGCCGGGGCATGGAGTACGCCGAGTCCCGCGACTACGTGCCGGGGGACGATGCGCGGCATATCGACTGGCGGGTCACCGCGCGCACCGGGCGCGCCCACACCAAGCTGTTCCAGGCCGAGCGCGAACGTTTGACGCTGCTGGTCGCCGACACCGATCCGGTGCTGTATTTCGGCACCCGGGTCCGCTTCAAATCCGTGCAGGCCGCACGCGTCGGCGCGGTCGCGGCATGGCTGGCGCAGCGCCAGGGCGATCGCCTCGCCGCCGTGCGGGGCAGTACCCAGGAGCCGCCGATCGCACCGGCCGGTGGCACCCGCGGGGTGCTGCGCGTGCTGGATGCCTTGACCCGCTGGTACGCCGAACCGCCTGCCGAAGATGCCGGGCTGGATCGCGCGCTGGAGCAGGCGGCCCGGTTGCTGCGTCCGGGTGCACGCGTGGTCGTGCTGGCCGATCCGGCGCGCGCCTCCACCATCACCAGTGCCCGCTGGGCTGCGCTGGCCATGCACCACGAAGTGGTGGTGATGCTGCTGGTTGATCCGCTGGAAAAGGCGCCTCCCGCCGATGCGTTGCCGTTCCTCTCGCAGGGACGTCGCGTCCTGCTTGATCTGGGCAATGCGGCAGTGCGCGAGCACTGGCGCGAACGATTCGTCGCGCCCCTGGATGCATTGCAGGCCACCTTGTCCGCTCGCCGGATCCAGGTGCACGTAGTCTCTACCGATGACGCCAGCGACAGCTGGTTGAGCCCGCTGCCGACCGCGGTGGTGGCATGAGCGCGGCCGCGTCGCTGCCGCTGCGCGATGTGCAGCTGCCGCCGTCACCGCCATGGTGGCCGCCCGCACCGGGCTGGTGGCTGGTGTTCGCCGCGCTCGTGCTGGTGGTGGCCGCGATCTGGGTCTGGCAGTGGCGTGCGCGGCGCGCGCGCCAGCGGTGGCTGGAGCTGTTCGATGCCGAGGTCGACCAGGCCGGCTCGCCGGTACTGCAGGTTGCTGCGATCGCTTCCCTGCTGCGCCGTGCGGCGCGCCGGTACCAGCCAGGCGCGGAGCGCCTGCAGGGGCCGGCGTGGCTGGCGTTCCTGGATGAGAACAACAGCCGCGCCTTCTCCGACGGCGACGGTGCACTGCTGCTGGACGGTGGCTATCGGCCAAGCGTGGATGCCGAGGCGGTGCAGCGGCTGCGCGTGCTCGCGCGCCGCCGTTATCTGTCGCTGCTTACGGAGCGGCGCCGATGATCGCGATCACGCTGCCGACGTGGTTGAGCTGGGTCGACAGCCTGGCCTGGCCCTGGATGCTGCTGGCGCTGCCGTTGCCGATCCTCATGCGCTGGTGGCCGTCGCGTCCCGGCGCGGGTGCCGCGCTGCGGGTGCCCTATGCCGCCGACCAGCTGCAGTCGCTCGGTGCTGCCCCGGGCGGTGCGGGGCCACGGCTGGGGCGTGCATTGCTGTGGCTGGCCTGGGCCTGCCTGTGCGTGGCCGCCGCGCGGCCGCAGCAGCTCGGCGATGCAGTGACGCCGCCACAGCAGGGCCGACAGATGATGCTGGCAGTGGATGTGTCCGGCAGCATGAGCGAGGCGGACATGATGCTCGGCAACCAGGTGGTCGAGCGGCTGACCGCGGCCAAGGCGGTGCTCGCCGACTTCCTGGACCGCCGCGTCGGCGATCGTGTCGGTCTGCTGATCTTCGGCGAGCGCGCCTACACGCTCACGCCGTTGACCGCCGACCTCACCAGCGTGCGTGACCAGCTGCGCGACAGCGTGGTCGGCCTGGCCGGGCGCGAGACGGCGATCGGCGATGCGATCGCGCTGGCGGTCAAACGCCTGCGTGAACAACCCCAGGGCCAGCGCGTGCTGATCCTGCTCACCGACGGCGTCAGCAATGCCGGCGTCCTCGAACCGCTGCGCGCGGCCGAACTCGCCCAGGCTGAGGGCGTGCGCGTGTACACCGTGGCCTTCGGCGGCGATGGTGGCATCAGTCTGTTCGGCGTGCAGATCGCGCCGGGCGACGACCCGGTGGACGAGGCGACCTTGAACAGGATTGCCGAGCTCACCGGTGGCCGCTCGTTCCGCGCGCGCAATACCGATGAGCTGGCCGGCATCTATGCCGAGCTGGAGCGGCTGGAACCGGTCAAATCGACGGGCCCGGCGGTGCGGCCGCGGATCGAGCGCTACGCGCCGCCGCTGGCATTGGCGTTGCTTCTGGCCGGCCTGGCCTGGCTGCTGCCGAGGCGCTGGATATGAGCGCGAGCTGGAACGCCCTGCATTTCATGCGCCCCGATGCCCTGTGGGCGCTGCTCGCGCTGCCGCTGCTGGTGGCGATCTGGTGGTTGCGCCGGCGCCGGGCCAACGTGTGGCGGCAGACCGTGGATGCGCATCTGCTACGCCACCTGCTGGTCGGCCGCGACCGTCGCGCCTGGGGCGGGTTGGTGCTGTTGCTGTCCGGTACGGTGATCGCGATCGTGGCCCTGGCCGGTCCCTCGTGGCGGCAGGTCGCCCAACCGTTGTGGCAGACGCCGTCGCCGCTGGTGGTTGCGCTGGATCTCTCTTCGCGGGTGACCGCGACCGATCTGCCACCGTCGCGCCTGCTCCAGGCGCGCGCCAAACTGGCCACACTGCTGCGCGAACGCCAGGGCGGTGAAGTCGCCTTGCTGGTGTACGCCGATGACGCCTACACGGTGGCGCCGCTGACCGACGACATGGCCAATGTCGCCCTGTACCTGGATGCCTTGGCACCGGACGTGATGCCACGCGATGGCCAGCGCGCGGACCGTGCGCTGGAAACGGCGGTGAAGCTGCTGCAGCAATCCGGTGCACGCGGTGGCGACATTCTGCTGCTGACCGATCGCGCCGATGCCGATGCAGAACAGGCGGCGGCCTCGGCACGCGCGCAGGGTTTCGTGGTCTCCGTGCTCGGCCTGGGTACGCCGCAGGGCGCGGCCTACCGCAATGGCGAAGGCCAGATCGTGCCCGCGCGGCTGGAAGAGGGCACCCTGCGCGGCGTCGCCAGCCGCGGCGGCGGTCGCTATGCCCGCATCGCCTCCGACGACAAGGATCTGGCCGCGCTGGACGTGTTGATCCCGCGGGTCAGTGCCGATGACAGCCGCGAAGGGCAGGGCCGCACCTGGCGCGATGAAGGTTTCTGGCTGCTGCCGCCGCTGATGGTGCTGGCCCTGTTTGCGTTCCGGCGGCGCGGCGCACTGGCGGTGCTGGTGATGATGGCGGCAGTGCCGATGGCGCTGCCCACGACGGCGCACGCCGCTGAAGGAACGTGGTGGCAACGCGCCGACCAGGTCGATCAGCAACGCTTGTCCAGCGGCGTGGATGCGTACCGCAAGGGCGACTTCAAGGCCGCGCAGCAGCAGTTCGAGGGCATCGACACCGACGCCGGCTGGTACAACCTCGGCAACGCATTGGCGCGCCAGGGGCAGTACGACGCGGCGATCGAGGCCTATGACCGCGCGTTGAAGAAGCATCCCGGCATGGCTGATGCGGTGGCCAACCGCGCCGCGGTCGACGCCGCCCGGAAGCGCAAGCCGCCGCAGAACAACGACCAGAACAACGATCAGAAGGACGGAAAGAACCCGCCCGAAAAGCCCGACGCCGGCAGGAATCAGGGGCAGGGACAGGGCAAGGAGGGTGACGGTTCGCCGCCGCAGGACAAGGGCGAGCCGGGGCAGTTACCGCCGCCCTCGTCCGGTGATCCGAAGGATGGCCGCTCCCAGGGCGAGAAGTCACCACAGGCCGCCGACAGCCAGGCGCAGGCCGAGGCCGACGCCGCCCAGCGCGAGCGCATGCAGCAGGCGATGCAGCGCCAAGGGAACAACGACGGCAACGACAAGGCCCAGGGCCAGGTCAGCGGCACCCCGCAGCAGCGTGAGCAGCAGCAGGCAGTCGAGGCCTGGATGCGGCGCGTACCGGATGATCCGGGCAGCCTGCTGCGGGCCAAGTTCCAGCTGGAAAACGAACGCAGGAAACGGGAAGGGCGATGACACACTCCACGATACAGCGCTGGTTGCGCGCCGGACTCGTCCTGCTGCTGTGCGCGAGCCTGGCCGCGCAGGCACAGACCCGGGCATGGCTTGATCGTGACCAGATCACCGACAGCGACACCGTCACGCTCAACATTGAATCCGATGCTGGTGGGAGTGCGCCGGACTATGCACCGCTGCGGACCGACTTCGATCTCAGCAGCCAGACCAGCAGCCGCCAGGTGCAGTGGAGCAATGGCGCGATGACCTCGCGCGCGTTGTACGCGGTGGCGCTCAGCCCGAAGCGGAGCGGCACGCTGCAGGTTCCCGCCCTGCAGGTTGGCAGCAGCCGTACGCAGCCGCTGACGCTGCAGGTCGGTGCCAGCAGCGCATCGGCCCCCGCCGCGGCCACGGGCGACGCCGCCGTGTTCCTGGAAACCGAGGTCGATGATCCGACGCCGTACGTGCAGCAGAGTGTCGGCGTGGTGGTGCGCCTGTTCTACGCCGCGCAACTGCTCAGTGGTGAACTGGTGCTCGATACGCCGGCCGGTGCATCGCTGCAGCGGGTGGGCGAAGACCGCACCCTCGTGCGCGAGGTCAATGGCCGCCGCTACAACGTGGTGGAACGTCGTTTCCTGCTGATCCCCGAGCGCAGCGGAGCGCTGGTGCTGCCGGCGGCCCAGTTCAACGGGCGCAGCGCGGGCGGCTTTTTCAACGACATGTTCGGTGGCGATGGCCGCCTGCGCGCCGCATCGGCCGAGCGCACGCTGCAGGTCCAGGCGCAGCCCGCGTCTGCCCCGCAGCCGTGGCTGCCGCTGCATGGGCTGCGCCTGCGCTACACCGCCGCGCCCACCACCGGCCGTGCCGGAGAAGCGGCCACCATCGTGGTCGAAGCCGTGGCCGAGGGCGCGACCAAGGCGCAGTTCCCGGAGCTGCCGGTGCCCGATGTCGGGCCAGGTGCGCAGGTCTTCGCCGAGCCGCCGCAGTTCGATGAAACCTTCAACGGCAGCACGCCGCAGCTCACGCTGACCCGGCGCTTCGCGATCGTGCCGCGCCAGGCCGGGGCGCTGACGGTGCCGGGGCTGCGCATGGCGTGGTGGGACGTGGCGGCCGGTCAGCCGCGCACCGCCAGCCTGCCGGACCTGCAGCTGGATATCGCCGCCGGCGTGGGCGGCAGTGCCGCAGCGCCCCTGCCGGTAGACACCACCTCGGCCCTGCCGGGTGAGCCGGCCACGGCGTCCACCGATCTGCAGTTGGCGCCTGCGCAGGCCGCGCCACGTCCCTGGGGCTGGATCGCCCTGTCGGCCGGCCTGGCCGTGCTGTGGCTGTTGACCCTGGCCTGGGGCTGGCGCCGACGGCGGCGCCCGGCGGTCGTGCGGGGCGCCGAGGGGGTCGTATCCATCACCGCGTCGGGGAGTCCGTACACCCGCGCCGACCTGCGCCGGGCGATGGAAGCCGGCGGATTGGACGAGATCATCGCGGTGCTGGCGGGAATGGGCGGTGTGCAGACGTTCGAGCAGGTGCTCGAGCGCCTCGACGACGCACAGCAGCGGGCGGCGCTGGTCCAGATGCAGCAGGTCCGCTGGGGCGGGCAGGGCGGCGATGTCGGCCAGGCCCGACAGGATCTGCGCCGCGCCTTCCATGACGGACCGCACTGGCGGGCCCCTGCGGCCACGCAGAACAATGGCCTGGCGCCGCTGTACCCATCTGCGCATTCATAAAAAGGCGTGTCGGTCAGGGCGGCCGCCTTTGCTAAGCTGATTTCATTTTTTCGAGGAACGCCGCTCCATGACTGAGGCCGCAACGACCCGGCAGAAACTGCCTTTGCACTGGAAAATGGGCATTGGCTTCATCATCGGCCTGGTCCTCGGGCTGACCGTCCATGCGCTCGGTGGCAGCATCGACGGCCTGCAGGCCGCAGCCAAATGGGTGATGGACTACGTCACCACGCCGGCCTCGGGCCTGTTCCTCAATCTGATCTTCATGCTGATCGTGCCGCTGATCTTCTCGGCGCTGATCATGGGCGTGTCGGAGATGGGCGACATCCGCGCCCTCGGCCGCATCGGCTGGAAGACGCTGGCCTACACCATCCTGCTCTCCGGCATCGCCGTGGGCATCGGCCTGGTGCTGGTCAACGTGCTCAAGCCCGGCGCGGGCGTGGACCCGGTCGTGGCCGCGCAGATGCTCACCGAGAATGCCGAGCGCAGCAAGGAAATCGTCGCTGGCATCCATGGCACGCCCAAGGGCATGGACATGCTGCTGTCGATCGTGCCGAGCAATGTGGTCGAGGCGGCCTCCAGCAATGGCGCCATCCTCTCGCTGATGTTCTTCGCGCTGATGTTCGGCATCGGCATGGTGCTGACCGACGAGGCAAAGGTCGCCCCGCTGCGTCGCGCCATCGAAGGCATCTTCGAAATCTCCATGACCCTGATCAACCTGGTCATCCGCCTGGCCCCGTACGCGGTGGCCTGCTTCATGTTCAACCTGGCCGCGCTGTTCGGCTTCGAGCTGATCATCCGCCTGGGCGCCTACGTCGGCGTGGTGGTGCTGGCGCTGGGCCTGCACATGGTGGTGACCTACGGCGTCGCGGTATGGCTGTCCGGCCGCTCGCCGCTTGCGTTCTTCCGCGACACCCAGGAGGCCACCGTGATGGCCTTCTCGACCGCGTCCAGCAACGCCACCCTGCCGACCGCGCTGCGCGTGGCCGACCAGATGGGCCTGCCGCAGAAGGTCTCGCGCTTCGTGCTGACCGTGGGCGCCACCGCCAACCAGAACGGCACCGCGCTGTTCGAGGGCGTGACGGTGATCTTCCTGGCGCAGTTCTTCGGCGTGGACCTGAGCATCGGCCAGCAGTTCATGGTGATGGCGGTCTGCATCCTGGGCGGCATCGGCACCGCCGGCGTGCCCTCCGGCTCGCTGCCGGTGGTGGCCATGATCTGCGCCATGGTCGGCGTGAACCCGCTGGGCATCGGCCTGATCCTGGGCGTGAACCACTTCCTGGACATGTGCCGTACCGCGCTGAACGTCACCGGCGATCTGGCCCTGACCACCCTGGTGGCCAAGGGCGAGGTGGACGATGGCCCGGTCGTGGCCACGGTGGCCCCGGCCCCCGCGCCGGCCCCGCGCGACTGAGCCTGCACAGGCCCGAGCTGCCCTGACGCCCCGCCCAGTGCGGGGCGTCGTCGTTAAGGGCCTGGCCTGTCTTCGGCCTGACCCCGTCCATCACCTGTGGGACAATGGGCTGCCCGCAGCTCCGCGGGAGCCTCCCGACTCCGACAGAACCATGACGCAGCCTACCCGCCGCCAGTTGGCCAACGCCATCCGCTTCCTTGCCGCTGATGCGGTCGAAACCGCCAAGTCCGGTCATCCCGGCATGCCGATGGGCATGGCCGACATCGCCGAAGTGCTCTGGAACGACTATCTCCGTCACAACCCGAAGAATCCCAAGTGGTTCAACCGCGACCGCTTCGTGCTGTCCAACGGCCACGGCTCGATGCTGCAGTACGCGCTGCTGCACCTGAGCGGCTACGACCTGCCGATCGAGCAGCTCAAGCAGTTCCGCCAGCTGGGCAGCAAGACCGCCGGCCACCCCGAGCACCATGAAACCCCCGGCGTGGAGACGACCACCGGTCCGCTGGGTCAGGGTCTGGCCAACGCCGTGGGCTTCGCCCTGGCCGAGAAGCTGCTGGCGCAGCGCTACAACCGCCCGGAACACGAGATCGTCGACCACCGCACCTGGGTGTTCCTGGGCGACGGCTGCCTGATGGAAGGCATCTCGCATGAAGCCGCCTCGCTGGCCGGCACCTGGGGCCTGTCCAAGCTGGTCTGCTTCTGGGACGACAACCACATCTCCATCGACGGCAACACCGATGGCTGGTTCACCGACAACACCCCCGAGCGTTTCGAGGCCTATGGCTGGAACGTGGTGCGCGGCGTCGATGGCCACGACCCGGAGAGCATCAAGTCCGCCATCGACAGCGCGCTGTCGCAGTTCGACAAGCCGACCCTGATCTGCTGCCGCACCACGATTGGTTTTGGTTCGCCGAACAAGGCCGGCAAGGAATCCAGCCACGGCGCCCCGCTCGGCAAGGATGAGCTGGAAGCGACCCGCAAGCAGCTGGGCTGGCCGTACGGCCCGTTCGAGATTCCCGAAGAGATCTACGCCGGCTGGCGTGCCGGCGGTACCGGCACCCTGCGCCAGGCCGAGTGGGAGCAGCAGTTCGACAAGTACGCCGCGCAGTACCCGGCCGAAGCCGATGAGCTGATCCGTCGTTCGCACGGCGAGCTGCCGGCCGATTTCATCGCCAAGGCCGATGCCTACATCGCCCAGGTCCAGGCCGACGGCCAGACCATCGCCTCGCGCAAGGCCTCGCAGCTGGCGATCGAAGCGTTCGCGCCGCTGCTGCCGGAACTGGTGGGGGGTTCGGCCGATCTGGCGCACTCCAACCTGACCCTGTGGAAGGCCAGCAAGTCGGTCGCCACAGATGACCCGAACGCCAACTACGTCTATTACGGCGTGCGCGAGTTCGGCATGACCGCGATCGCCAACGGCCTGGCCCTGCATGGCGGGTTCATTCCGTTCGACGCCACCTTCCTGGTGTTCAGCGATTACGCCCGCAACGGCGTGCGCATGAGCGCGCTGATCCCGGCCCACGCGATCCACGTGTACACGCACGATTCGATCGGCCTCGGCGAAGACGGCCCGACCCACCAGCCGGTGGAACACCTGGCCTCGCTGCGCTACATCCCCAACAACGATGTGTGGCGCCCGTGCGATGCGGTCGAGTCGGCGGTCAGCTGGAAGTCGGCGATCACCCGCAAGGATGGTCCGAGCTGCCTGGTCTTCAGCCGCCAGAATCTGCCGCACCAGCCGCGCAGCACCGAACAGGTCGCCCAGATCGCGCGCGGTGGCTACGTGCTGGCCGACGCCGAAGGCGGCGTGCCGGACGTGATCCTGATCGGCACCGGTTCGGAAGTGGGCCTGGCCGTGACCGCCAAGGCGGAACTGGATGCCGCCGGCATCAAGACCCGCGTGGTGTCGATGCCGTCGACCGACGTGTTCGAGCGCCAGGACGCCGCCTACCGCGAGTCCGTGCTGCCCAATGCCGTGCGCAACCGCGTGGCCGTGGAAGCCGGCGTCACCGGTTTCTGGCGCCAGTACGTGGGCCTGGACGGTGCGGTGGTGGGTATCGACACCTTCGGTGCCTCGGCCCCGGCCGAAGCGCTGTACAAGCACTTCGGGATCACCGCCGAGCACGTCGTGGCCGCGGCCAAGGCGCAGCTGGCGAACTGATGGCGGTGCCGGGCGCTGCCCGGTAGCTGCAACGCGAAAGGCCGGGGACATTCCCCGGCCTTTTCGTTTGTTGAAGGGCAAACACCACGCCATCCTTGATCGAAGGTAGATCCACGCCATGCGTGGATGCTGTTGGCGCAACCCTCGACCATGGCTGACGCGTGATCCCCACGCATCCACGCATGGCGTGGATCTACATCACCCGGCTGCCGTGCGCGCCAATCCCAAGCGCACCAACCGCGCCTCGATGCGTTCGCCGAACGTCTTCGGTGCTTCCAGCCCCATCCGCTGCAGATAGGCCTGGTCGCCATCGCCGGCCGGTTGCGTCAGCGCAGCCAGCACCGTGCGCAGCTTGGCCATCGGTGTCTGCGTGTTCTGCTTGAGCCAGCCCAGCGCCTTGACCAGATGCTGCTCGACTTCGGTGAAATCACTGCCCAGCGGATAGTCCGGCAGCAGGCCGGACTGGCGGAATGGCGCCAGTGCTGCGCTGACCTCGGCCGCGGTGTTGCGCCGCCCATCGTCGGGCGCAGTGAACCCGGCGGCCAGCTTTTTCGAGGCTTTCGCTTTGTCCTGCAAGGCGGCCTGGAACTGCGCATCGGTGATCGCAGCCATGGCGATCACGCAGTCCTCGTCGGTCATGTTGCGCAGGTCGGCGATGCCGTACTCATTGATGTAGAGGTCGCGCAGATGCCGCGGAATCGTGGTGTGCCCGTAGTTCCAGCGCACGTTGGACTGCAGCGTGCCCTTGTCCTCGCGGGTGGCACGGAAGATCAGCGCGCTGCGGGCGCCGGGCAGAGCATGGGCCATCGCCACGAAGTTGTACTGGCCGCCGACGCCGGAGACCACACGGCCGTCGTCCAGCGCATCGGAAGCGGCCGCGCCGAGCGCAGTGGCCATCATGCAGGAGTTGAAGAAGCGCGCATCGCGGCGCTGCATCCGCTCCAGCGTTTCATCGCCGCCGTAAAGCTGGTTGATCTCGCTGATGCGGCGCATGCCGATCGCGCTGCGCTCCTCCTCGGGCAGGTCGCGCAGCCACTGGTAGAACTCCGGCGAGCCCAGGTAGAACGCGCCGTGCAGATACTCGCCCTCGGCCTCGAGCGTGGCGTAGTCGGTGGTCCAGGCGGTGCCGTTCTCGATCCGCTGCAGCATCGCCAGATCGTCGTGCACCTTGCGCCGGATCACCCCGGTCTGGACCAGCCGGCGGAAGCCCTCGTTGAGCATCTCACTGCAACCGTACAGACCGATCTCGAACGGCTCCAGGCCACCGCACTCAAGGACGGTGGGGTTGCTGGCCAGGCCGGGATCGAGCGCCTGCAGGATCTGCCGGTAGCGGGCGTTGTCGGTATGCCGCAGCACCAGCGCATGGCTGAGCGCATCGGCCAGCGTACCGATGCCGATCTGCAGCGTGCCGCCATCGCGCACCAGCGTGCTGGCGTACAGGCCGATCGCATAGTCGGCATCGCTCACCGGTTGCCGCGGCAGGCCGAACAGGTCCGGGTAGGGCCCCGGTGGCGTGATCACCAGATCGAAGAACGACACATCCACCGTGGCCGAACCGGCCAGGTAGGGCAGCTGTGGATCGATCTCGGCGATCATCAACGGGCGTGGCAGCCCGCGCGCGACCATCGCATCCAGCGTGTCCTGGGTGATGTCGTTGTTGCACGACAGCGACAGGCGCCGGTCGTTCGCGCGCATCGCCACTTTCTGCACGATCGCATGCGGCGCGCGCTGCGCCACCGCATCGGCGGCATGGGTGTAGTTGAGGCTGGTGTAGCTGCGCTGCGCCTGCGAAGAATTGAGCAGCGCACCGGACTGCATGTAGAACTCTTCCACCTGCACATGCGCCGGCAGCTGGTCGCGCATCATGGCATCGGCGTAGGCCAGGCGCGGGAACTCCGCACCGAAATGACGCTCGGCGAAGGGCGTCATGAAGCGCGCTTCCAGCCCGGCACCGCCACGCGGCGGATTCAGCGACAGCGCGGTATACAGCTGCAGCGGCCGCGAGGCATCGTGTTCAACACGGGCATACAGCGCGTTGAGCAGCCGGTGCGGCTTGCCCAGTGCGAGCGGGGCGCCGATGCGCAGGGGGCCATCGACCCGCTGCAGCAGCCACTCGACGGCGGCGTCCAGGTCGGTCAGGTGTTCGGTCATGCGGCGCTATCCTGCGAAATCATGCGGGTCATTACAGCATTTCCGGTTTGAACAGACGGCGACGCGAGACTTCATCGCCGGAAAGCATGAACTGGCCATCGCCGCGGTAATGCACCGTGCGCGGCACTTTCGGGGAGCGCGCGACGTGCGCTTTGACGACCTCCCAGATGAACAGGCCATGCCGTTTGATCTGGCTGCGGTCTGCCAGCCGGCACTCGAAGCTGGCGTGGCACTGGGCGATCAAGGGGGCGGCGACCTCCGTGGCGGCCACCGCCTCCAGGCCGAAGTGGTCGAACTTGTCGATCTCCGCGCCGCTGCTGTTGCCGATGCCCACCACCGTATCGAGCATCTCGGCGGTGGGCACATTGATGACGCATTCGCCACTGCGGCGGATCAGCTCGAAGCTGTGGTTGCCGCTGGAGATCATCGTTGCCAGCCGTGAGGGCGTGAACTCCAGCACCATGTGCCAGCCCAGGGTCATGATGTTGCGCTGGCCTTTCCAGGCCGAGCTGATCAGCACGATCGGGCCCGGCTCCAGGAAGCGGCGCACATCGTCGACCGGGTAGTCGAATTTTCGGTAGCGTCTCATCGAGGGCTCCGTGGGGCGTGCGCAGATGCTGGCAGCGGCTGCATGAACCGGCTGTCGAAGGGTTGACACCCAGGTTGATTACGGGCGTAATCGATCTGTCGATTACGGGTGTAAATGATGAGCCAGATCAGTGAAGCCGAAGCGGTGGTGATGGAGGTGTTGTGGCGCAGCCATCCGCTGGGCGCTGACGAGGTGGTGACCGCGCTGGCCAGCCGCGACTGGGCCGAGCCCACCATCAAGACCCTGCTCAACCGGCTGCTGACCAAGGGCGCGATCAGCGCCAGCCGCGATGGGCGTCGCTATCTGTACTCGCCGGTGCTGCAGCGCCAGGCCTGGGTGGCCGAGCAGAGCGAGGGCTTCCTGGACCGGGTCTTCGACGGTCGCGTCGCGCCGCTGGTGGCGCACTTCAGCCAGCGCGGGGAGCTGAGCGCGCAGGACATCGCCGAGCTGAAGCAGCTGATCCGGGAGCTGGGCCATGACTGAGCTGCTTGATGGACTGCTGCAGGCCAGCGTGTGGCTGTCGCTGGCGACGCTGGTGCTGGCCGCGGCCAGGCCGCTGCTGCTGCGCCTCGGAGGCGCAGCGCTGGCCTACCGCAGCTGGTGGTTGCTGCCGTTGATGCTGGTCGCGCCATACCTGCCACTGCCACGGCTGCCGATGACTGAAACGGACCCGGTCATGGTCATGGCTTCGGCCCTGCGCGCGCCGGCCGTTCCCACCGACGCCTCGCAGTGGCCGCTACTGCTGTTGACGGTGTGGTTGGTGGGCGCGGTAGCGGTGGCCTGCGTCAGCTGGCGCGCGCAGCGCCGCTTCGAGCACGCACTGGGCGTGCTCCAGCCGCGCATGGATGGCAGCTGGCAGGCCAGTGGCGATCCCGGCCTGCCGGCGCTGGTCGGCCTGTGGCAGCCGCGCATCGTGGTGAGCCCGGACTTCGAGCAGCGATTCAGCCCGGCCGAGCAGGAGCTGATCCTGCGCCATGAGCACAGCCATCGCCGCCATGGCGATCCCTGGGCAAACGCCACGCTGGCCGCGCTGCGGTGCGTGTTCTGGTTCCACCCGTTGCTGCCGTGGGCGGCGCGCCGGTTCCTGCGTGACCAGGAACTGGCCTGCGACGCCCGCACGGTCGATCCGCATCCGGCACTGCGCCGGCTCTACGCCAACGCGCTGCTCAAGGCGCAGTTGGTCCACCCGGTTGCACCGATGGCCTGCCACTGGCGCAGCCAACCGATGTTGAAGGAGCGGATTGCCATGTTGAAGGAACACAAGCGGAAGACATTGCCGTGGTTGACCGGGCAGGTGCTGGTGGTCGGGATGTGCGTGGGTCTGGGCACGGTGGCCTGGGCGGGCCAGGGCACCGCGGTCGCCGCTGATCGCGATGCGATCGCGCACAAGATGCCGCCGCCGTCCTACCCGAAAACGGCGGCCGAGCAGCGCATCGTCGGCAAGGTTGTGGTCAGGGTGGACGTGGATACCGAAGGCAGGGCGACCAATGTGCGCGTACTTCAGGCGAGCCCGGCGGGTGTATTCGACGACGCGACGGTCGCTGCCGCGAAACAGTGGACGTTCGAACCGGCGATCCGGAATGGCAAGGCGGTGGCCTCGGCGCTGAAGATTCCGGTCACCTACGCCATGGATGATGAGGTGCCAACGCCATGAGGCAGTCATCCGTCCTGGCAGTGGCGGCGCTGTTGATGGCTGGCTGTGCCACCCATGAGACGCTTACGTCAGTGGACACGCGGGCGGAGAACGTGGGTCACCAGCGCTTGGATCCGACCACCGGCACGGGGGCTGCGCAGGTGGCGAGCTACCAGCTGAAGGCTGCGGAGGGTTACCGGATGCCGCAACTGAATGCAGGTCCGGACCCCGTGCTGGGCGATCGCGATCCGCGCAGTGAGCTTGCGCCCACGACGGTGTGCCTGCAGTTGGTCATCGATGCGCAGGGTCGCGTGGAGCGAAGTCTGCCGGTGCAGGACCGCGACGAATGCACCGCTGGCAATGCCCCTGAGAATGCGCCGTTGCTGCAGTCCGCGCAGGATGCGGTGGCGGCCTGGCAGTACGTGCCCGCAGCGGTGTGTCACTTCGCGGAGGGGAAGGTTCCAGCGGATCGGGGCGATTGCAACGGTGCCGCGCGCATCGAACCCGTGCCGGTGAGCCTGCTGTATGCCTTCACCTTCGAAATCGTGAAAGGCAAGGCGACCGTGCGCAGCGGGACGCCGGCGAAGTAGCGAAGCAGTGCGCCCACGACGCGGTGAGATACCTATCCGCCGCGAACGGCACCGCCCTGGATGTTCGCTTTCACCGAGGGTTCCATCAATTTGGGCTCGGCCAGCGTGGCATCGCGTGCCTGGCGCGTGGCGACGAACTCGGCTTCGCTGACGCCGTCATGCAGGTGGATGTTGTGTGCGCGCTGCGCGCCGATGGTGGTTTCGTTGGCGACCTCGCGGCCACCGGGGCCGTAGTCGTGACAGATGAACACACGGGTTGCGTCCGGCAATGCCAGCAAGCGCTGGATCGAACGGTACAGCTGCGCCGCATCGCCGCCCGGGAAGTCACAGCGTGCGGTGCCGCCGTCGGGCATGAACAGCGAATCGCCGGTGAACAGCGCATCGCCGATCCGATAGGCGACGCTGTCGCTGGTATGGCCCGGGACCGCGATCACCTCGGCGTCGATATGACCGAGCGTGAAGCGTTCGCCATCGGCGAACAGATGATCGAACTGCGAGCCGTCGGTCGGCACATCCAGCGCGTAACGGGGCGCGAAGGTGCGCTGCACCTGCACGATGCCCGCGCCCATGGCCAGGGTCGCTTCCGGCCATTGGCGCTTGAGCCAGCGCCCGGCGCTGACGTGGTCGGCGTGGGCATGGGTATCCAGCAGCCAGCGCACCTGCAGACCGTGCTCGCGCACATGGGCCAGCAGCGGCTGCAGCGGCCCGGCACCGAGCGCGTCGGTGTCCGGGTCGTAATCCAGCACGGGATCGATCACCGCTGCCTGCAACGTCGCCGGGTCATGCACCACATAGCTGAACGTGTGACTGTCCGGGTGGAAGAAACTGGCGACGTGCAGTGACATGGTGCGGACCTCAGCGTTTGCCCAGGGTGTCGTTGAGCAGCACCGCCAGACGTTCACCGGCCAGGCGCAGCTCGCGCTCGGCGACCGGGCGATAGGTCGCCGCATAGCTGGGGTCCAGCGTACGCTTGTCCGGGTAAACGCCAGGTGCAATGGCGATCCGGCAGCTGGCTTCGGCCCACTGCACTGCATCCGCATCGATGTTGGAGCGCGTTGCGAACGCCGGCTTGGGCAGGGCCAGCAGGCGCTTGAGGTACTGGTCGTCATCCAGCGTCTGCTCGTTCAGCATGCCGCTGTCCCACAGCGAGTGCAGGTTGGTACCGCGGTTGTTGAACTGCACCTGGAAATCGTTGCCACCTTTGTCGTGGCCGTAGCCGGCATGCATCGGCTGGTGGATGTCGCCAGCGAAATGCACGACGAATTTCAGTGCCTGCGCACGCTCGGCGTCGGATTTGCTGCGGTCGCCCAGAATCGCGGTCTGCGCCTTCAGCGCCTCGACCACGCAGTTGCCGTTCCTGCAGTGCTTCTGCACTTCATAGTGGCAATCATCCTCGCCGATATTGACGTAATGCCAGCCGGCCGAGCGCTTGCCCAGGCCGGGGTCCTTGGCGCGCAGCTGATCGGCCCACGGGGCGATGCCATGCAGTGTCGGATCCGGCTCGGCGGCAAGCAGACGGTCCACCTCGGCCTGGGCCTGCGGGGTCAGCCGGGTCTCGGCGATCCGCGCCACCAGGCGGTGGCCTTGCGCGCCCCAGGCCAGGGCATCGGTGGAAACAAGGGTGAGGGCCAGCGCGAGCGCGGTGGCCGGGAGCAGGGAAGACATTTTCATCCGCGGCATTCTAGCGGGCTGGCCACGCGCGGGCTTGCCGCGATCTGGCCGGCTGCAGTGCCGCTCGGGTTCGGCTAGGCTCGGCGGGTGCCCGGCATCGGGCGGACGCAGGAGCGACCCCATGGCCCACATCGTTGGCCTGATCGGCGGCATGAGCTGGGAAAGCTCGGCCCACTATTACCGCCTGATCAACGAGCAGGTGCGCGACACGCTGGGCCGGCTGCATTCCGGGCGGATCCTGCTGTGGTCGTTCGATTTCGCCGAGATCGAGGCGCTGCAGCATGCCGGCGACTGGGACAGTGCCACGCAGCGGATGATCGATGCGGCCCAACGCCTGCAGGGCGCCGGAGCCACCGCCATCGTGATCTGCACCAACACCATGCACCGCATGGCGGATGCGGTGCAGGCGGCGATCGCGATTCCGCTGCTGCACATCGCCGACCCGACGGCCGAAGCGATCAAGGGCGCCGGGTTGCGGCGCATTGGCCTGCTCGGCACCGCGTTCACGATGGAACACGATTTCTACAAGGGTCGGCTCACGCACGCGCATGGCCTGGAGGTACTGGTCCCGGAGCCCGACGACCGCGCGGCGGTGCACCGGATCATCTATGAGGAGCTGGTGCAGGGGCAGGTGCTGCCGGCATCGCGCGAGAGGTATCGCGCGGTCATGCAGCGGCTGGTGGATCGCGGCGCGCAGGGCATCATCCTGGGCTGCACGGAGATCATGCTGCTGGTCGGCGCGCAGGATGCAACGGTGCCGGTGTTCGATACGACCACGCTGCATGCGCAGGCCGCGGCCCGGCATCTGCTTTCCGCAGCGTAACCGCGAGGGTCACGCCCCGCAGTGCCCCCCCTGACCGCCGCGCCTGTCCAAAAAAAAACCCCGGCCGAAGCCGGGGAAACTGTCTTGCTGCGAGGGTGTTGCCTGGTTGGGTTCTGATCCGCCGATCAGAACTTGAACACGTACGACACGCCGTAGGCGAGCGGGTCGATGTTGACGGTGCCGATCTTTTCGCCATCGAGCTTGACCTTGCTGTCGATGTCCATCCAGCGCACATCGACGCGCAGCGAGCCCTTGTCATTGATCGCGAAATCCACGCCGGCATGGGCGGCCAGGCCCCAGGAGTCCTCCATCTTCAGCTTGCTGCCGGCCAGCGCGCCGCCGGTCTTCTCGCTGAAGAAGGTGGTGTAGTTGATGCCGGCGCCCAGGAACGGGGACACCTTGCCCTTGCTGTTGAAGTGATACTGCAGCGACACCACCGGCGGCAGGTGCTTGGTGCTGCCCACGTTGCCCAGGCCGGCGATGTTGATGTCGTGCTTGAACGGCAGCGCGGCCAGCAGCTCGATGCCGAGGTTGTCGGCAATGAAGTACTCACCGGTGATGGTCGGCTTGATGTCGTTGTCGACATCGACCTTCAGCGTGCCGCCGGCCAGCGAACCGTTGTTGGACTTCGGGGCGACCTGGTGCACGCCGGCACCGATCGTCCAGTCGCCCTTGGACTGGGCCATGGCCGGGGCGGCGGCCAGCGCCAGGGCGGCGGCCAGGCTGGTGAGCAGGAGGGGGGAGGTCTTGCGCATGAGACGGTCTCGTGGCGGGTTGGAATGGCGCCAGTTTTGCCGCCCGCGCGGTTGCGCGCCTTGATCCGGATCAATCCGGGTATTTGCCGTTGTAACCGGTTCCCATTCGGCTTGCGCGGGCCTGCCCGGGTCTGGCCCTGCTAGAATGAACACCCCTTTCCATCGGCGCCGCACCGTCGCGGCTGCAGGAGCTTGTGAACATGGCAATCAAGGTTGGCATCAACGGTTTCGGTCGCATCGGGCGCAACGTGCTGCGTTCGGCCGTGCTGAACTTCGGCAATGACATCGAAATCGTCGCCATCAACGATCTGCTGGAGCCGGATTACCTGGCGTACATGCTGAAGTACGACTCCGTGCATGGCCGCTTCAAGGCTGACGTGGCAGTCTCCGGCAACGACCTGCTGGTCAACGGCAAGAAGATCCGCCTGACCCAGGAGCGCGATCCGGCCAACCTGAAGTGGGACGAGGTCGGCGTGGACGTCGTCATCGAATCCACCGGCCTGTTCCTGACCAAGGAAACCGCGCAGAAGCACATCGACGCGGGTGCCAAGAAGGTGATCCTGTCGGCACCGTCGAAGGACGACACCCCGATGTTCGTGTTCGGTGTGAACGACAAGACCTACGCCGGCCAGGCGATCGTCTCCAACGCCTCGTGCACCACCAACTGCCTGGCCCCGCTGGCCAAGGTCATCAACGACAAGTGGGGCATCAAGCGTGGCCTGATGACCACCGTGCACGCCGCGACCGCCACCCAGAAGACCGTCGATGGCCCGTCCAACAAGGACTGGCGCGGTGGCCGTGGCATCCTGGAAAACATCATTCCGTCCTCCACCGGTGCGGCCAAGGCCGTCGGCGTGGTGATCCCGGAATTGAACAAGAAGCTGACCGGCATGAGCTTCCGCGTGCCGACCTCGGACGTGTCGGTGGTCGATCTGACCGTCGAGCTGGAGAAGGAAGCCACCTACGCCGAGATCTGCGCTGAAGTGAAGGCACAGAGCGAAGGCGCGTTGAAGGGCATCCTGGGCTACACCGAAGACAAGGTCGTGGCGACCGACTTCCGCGGTGAGACCCACACCTCGGTGTTCGATGCCGATGCCGGTATCGCGCTGGACGGCACCTTCGTCAAGCTGGTGTCCTGGTACGACAACGAGTGGGGCTACTCCAACAAGTGCCTGGAAATGGTCAAGGTCGTCGCGGCGTAAGCCAGCGCGTCCCCTGCGTCATTCCACAGACCCCGGCCCCGTGCCGGGGTCTGTCGTTTCAGGCAGGCGCTGCGGGGCGTTGATCCCGCGCCTGCCGCCGATCCATTAGCATGGCCCGCGTGCCGCCGGCACTGTGCCTACCGGGTACAGCCGTGGCGACCTCTTGAGGATGGCCTGGAATGGAAGCTCTGATTGTCCTGCTGGTGCTGGTACTGCTGGCGATCCCGCTGCTGCTGATCGTGGCGCTGGTGATGATCGCCGGCCTGCGCCGACGCGTCGCCGCGCTGGAGCAGCGCGCCGCCGGGGCCGCCTGGGAGGCTGCGCCGGCGCCGGCGCCGGCGGAGCGGGAAACGTCGCTGCACTGGACCGACCTGGCATCGGTCGACACCGTCGGCGCCGCGAGGGCCACCTCTGCGCCTGTCTCCACGACGGCCGCCGAGGCGCTGGAGCCGAGGATCGAACCGGTGATCGACGTGGCGCAACCGCCGCCATTGCCGCCCCCGCCCGCGCAGCCGGTCGCCCCGCCCGAACCGCAGGGCCCTGGCATCGGCGAGCGGCTTGTCGGCACCCTCAAACAGTGGTTCACCGAAGGCAATGTGCCGGTCAAGATCGGCATGCTGGTGCTGCTGGCCGGCGTGGCCGCACTGCTCAAGTACGCCAGCGACCAGGGCTGGTTGAATGCACCGATCGAGCTGCGCCTGGCCGCCATCGCCGTGGCGGCGCTGGCCGGGCTGGTGTTCGGCTGGGTGCAGCGCGATACCCGGCGCATGTTCGCGCTGGCATTGCAGGGCGGGGCGATCGGCATCCTGTTGCTGACCATTTTCGCCGCGTTCAAACGCTATGACCTGATGCCTGCCGCGCCCGCTTTCGTGCTCAGCGTGTTGCTGATCGCCGGCATGGGCGTGCTGGCGGTGGTGCAGAACTCGCGCACGCTGGCCGTGCTCGGCATCCTGGCCGGCTTCATGGCGCCGATCTGGCTGTCCACCGGCAGCGGCAACCATGTCGCGCTGTTCTCGTATTACGCCGTGCTCAATGCAGCGATCCTGGCGATTGCCTGGTGGCGCCCGTGGCGCGCCCTGAACCTGCTCGGTTTCGCCTTCACCTTCGGCATCGGGACGGCCTGGGGCGTGCTCCAGTACAGCGCGGACAAGTTCGCCAGCACCGAGCCGTTCCTGCTGCTGTTCTTCGCCTTCTATCTGCTGATCCCGATCCTGTATGCGCGCCGGCAGAGTGCGGAAAAGCGCGACCTGATCGATGGCAGCCTGGTGTTCGGCACGCCGCTGATCGCCTTCTCGCTGCAGGCCGGCCTGCTGCATGACGACCGCCTGCTGCTGGCGTTGTGCTCGCTGGCACTGGCTGCGTTGTATGCAGGCCTGGCGTGGGCGCTGATCAAGCGTGAGCGCTACGCTGCGCTCGGCCAGTCGCACGCGGTACTCGCAGTCGGCTTCGCCACGTTGGCGGTGCCGCTGGCGCTGTCTGCACGCGCCACCGCCAGTGTGTTCGCACTGGAAGGTGCCGCGCTGGCCTGGCTGGGCCTGCGCCAGCAACGCTGGCTGCCACAGGTCACCGGGGCAGTGCTGACCCTGGGGGCCGCGTTCGGCTTCGTCGTGGGCGCGGACTACTGGCACCTGGATGCCACCGCCATCGCCAACCCGACCTTCATGAGTGGCTTGCTGCTGGCGCTGGCCGGTTTTGCGGCGGCCTTCAGCTACCGCCGCGCGCAGCGCGAAGCGCCGGCCATCGTGTACTACCTGTGGGGCCTGCTGTGGTGGCTGGGCAGCCTCAGTCACGAGATCCTGCGCTTCGTCACCCACCGCAACGAGCCTGATGCACTGCTGATCGCCGCAGCCGTGACCGGTTGGCTGGCCGCCGAGATGCATCGCCGCTGGCCGGCGCGTGCGCTGGTGCTGACCACGCTGGCGATGGTGCTGGCCGCCTTCCCGTTGGCGCTGTGGCAGGCCGATGTACATGACCAACCGTTCGCCGGCTATGGCGCGCTGGCCTGGGCGGTGTTCGCGCTGCTGGGCGTGCGCAGCCTGTGGTGCCTGCGCGGGGGCGACGACCGCACCTCGCTGGCGGCGCAGTTCCTGTGGTGGCTGCTGTGGCCGTCGGTGGTGTCGCTGGCCAGCCTGTGGCTGGCCGATCGCTTCGCGCTGGCGCAGGGCTGGGGCCTGGCCCTGATGCTGTTGCCGTGGCTGCTGGTCACGGTGGTCGCGTTGTTGCGCTGGCGCTGGCTGACGGTGCCGCTGGGCGAGCGCTTCGACCCGATGCGTACGCCGCTGCAGATCACCTTGTTCGCCGTGCTGGGCGTGAGCTGGGCCGGCCTGTTGCTGGTTCCGGCCGGCGCCGCGCCGTTGCCGTGGCTGCCGCTGCTCAACCCGGTGGAGCTGGCGCAGCTGGCGGTGCTGGTGCTGGCCGCGCGCTGGCTGTGGTCCGCGCACGCGCCCAACGGCCTGCGCGCCCTCCGCATTCCGCTGCTGGCCATTGCCGGCTTCGTCGCGCTGACCAGCATCACCCTGCATGCCGTGCATCACTGGGGCGGGGTGCCGTGGAACGAACGCCTGTGGTCCTCCACCCTGGCCCAGACCAGCCTGACCGTGGTGTGGAGCGTGCTCGGCGTGATCAGCTGGGTATGGGGCTCGCGCCGCGGGCAGCGCGCGCTGTGGCTGGTCGGTGCGGTGCTGATGGGCGTCGTGCTGGCGAAGCTGGTGCTGATCGACCGGCAGCACCTGGGCAACCTGCTCGGCATTTCTTCCTTCATCGCCTACGGCCTGCTGTGCACGGTCGTGGGCTATCTGGCACCGGCGCCGCCCCGCGCGCCGGACCCTGCCGTGGAGCCGCACCCTTGAAGACCTTCCGCACGCTGATCCTCCTTGCCGCATTCGCACTGCCGGCGCTGGCGCAGACGGCCGATGACCGCCAGGCGTACCGCCAGCAATGGCCGCTGCAGCTCGCGCAACCCCAGGCCGGTGCATACCGCTTGACGCTGGACGACGGGGTGTACCGCACCGCGGTGTCGCCGCGCCTGGCCGATGTGCAGGTGTTCAATGCACAAGGTCAGGCACTGCCCTCGGCGTTGCTCGCGGCCGACCAGCCGCTGGCCCAGGCACCGCAATGGCAGACGCTGTCCTGGTTCCCGCTGCCCCCCATGGCGGGCACCTCCGGCGATGACCTGCAGTTGCTCACCGAACGCAACACCGATGGCAGCGTGCGCCGGGTGGAAGCGCGCCTGGGGCGGGGTGGGGCGGCCGGGCAACCGGCGGGCTGGCTGATCGATGCCAGTGCGCTCAAGACCGGGGTGCAGGCACTGCGCCTGGATTGGCAGGCCCAGGCGCCCCTGCAGGCGCGCGTGCGGGTGGAAATGAGCAACGACCTGCGCGACTGGCTGCGCATCGCCGACGATGTGCCGCTGGTCGACCTGCAGCACGAAGGCCGCCGCCTGCAGCAGCGCCGCATCGAGATCGCGCGCCAGGCCAGGTATTTCCGGATCCTGCCGATCGGCGCGGATGCGTTGCCGGCGCTGTCCACCGTGCAGGCCGAGCTGGTGCCGACCGCGCAGGCGATCGCATGGCGCTGGCAATCGTTGAGCGGTACCGCCGGCAAGCCGGGCGAGTTTGAATATCAACTCGATGGGCGCTTCCCGATCGCGCAGGCCGACATCGCCACCGCCGACAACAGCGTGGTGCAGTGGACGCTGTTGAGCCGCGATGACGCCGACCAGCCATGGCAGGTGCGCGCAGGCCCGTGGGTGGCCTATCAGCTGCAGGACGCCGCCGACCGCCGCCAATCCCAGACCCAGCCGCTGACGCGCAGCACGCGCGATCGTTACTGGAAACTGATCGCGGGCCAGCCGCAGTCGATGCCGGCGCCAACGCTCAAGCTCGGTTACCAGCCTGAAACGCTGGTGTTCCTCAGCCAGGGCGAGCCGCCGTATACGGTGGCCGCCGGCAGCGTGCGCGCCGAGCGCCAGGATGCGCCGGTCGCCACCGTGATCGCCCAACTGCGCCAACAGCATGGCGCGCAGTGGCAGCCGGCACAGGCCACCGTGCACGGCGCACCGGAAGTGCTCGCCGGCGATGCTGCGCTGGCACCGCAGCGCGACTGGAAGCAGTGGCTGCTGTGGGCCCTGCTGGTGATCGGCGTGCTGATCGTCGGCGGGTTCGCGCTCAGCCTGCTGCGCCAGCCACACCGGAACGGGTAGGTACCGATCGTTGGTCGGTACGGCCTGTCCGCGCGCGACGACCAACACTCGCCACTGCGCCTTTCTCACTGGATTTGCGATGCACCGCGCCAGCCGGGACAATGACGGTCTGCGCCGCGCGGCGCCTTTCCTTCTTCAGAGCCAAAGAGTTGCTTATGTCCATTGTTCGCATGACCGACCTCGATCTCTCCGGCAAGCGCGTGCTGATCCGCCAGGATCTGAACGTGCCGATCGACAACGGCCAGATCACCTCCGAGCAGCGCATCACCGCCTCGCTGCCGACGCTGAAGCTGGCCCTGGAGAAGGGCGCTGCCGTGATGGTGACCTCGCACCTGGGGCGTCCCAAGGAAGGCGTGTGGAGCGAGGCCGAATCCCTGGCGCCGGTGGCGCTGCGCCTGTCGCAGCTGCTGGGTGTCGAGGTACCGCTGGTGCGCGATTGGGTGGACGGCGTGCAGGTCGCGCCGGGCTCGATCGTGCTGCTGGAAAACTGCCGCATGAATGTGGGCGAGGGCAAGGACGATGAAGCGCTGGCGAAGAAGTACGCCGCGCTCTGCGATGTGTTCGTGATGGATGCCTTCGGCACCGCGCACCGTGCACAGGCCTCCACCCATGGCGTGATCCGCTTCGCTCCGGTCGCTGCCGGCGGCCCGCTGCTGATGGCCGAACTGGACGCGCTGGCCAAGGCGCTGCTTGCCCCGGCCCAGCCGCTGCTGGCGATCGTGGCCGGCAGCAAGGTCAGCACCAAGCTGGAGCTGCTCTCCAGCCTGGTCGGCAAGGTCGACCAGCTGATCGTCGGCGGCGGCATCGCCAACACCTTCATCGCGGCCGCCGGTCATTCGGTCGGCAAGTCGCTGTATGAGCCGGACCTGCTGGACACCGCAAAGAAGATCGTGGCCGATGCCAAGGCGCGTGGCGCCGACATCCCGCTGCCGACCGACGTGGTCGTGGCCAAGCAGTTCCTGCCTGACGCCGAAGCCACGGTGAAGGCCGTCGCCGACGTGGCCGAGGATGACCTGATCCTGGATATCGGCCCGGATACCGCCCAGCACTATGCGGGCCTGATCGCCAAGGCCGGCACCGTGGTCTGGAACGGCCCGGTCGGCGTGTTCGAGTTCGAGGCCTTCAGCCATGGCACCGAAGCGCTGGCCCGTGCCATCGCCGCCTCGCCGGCGTTCTCGATCGCGGGCGGTGGCGACACCCTTGCCGCAGTGGACAAGTACGACATCGCGGGCGAGGTGAGCTACATCTCCACTGGTGGCGGCGCCTTCCTGGAGTTCCTGGAAGGCAAGACCCTGCCGGCCGTCGCCGCGCTGGAGGCCCGCGGCTCGTGAGCCGCGATGTGCTGTTCTTCGACCTCGACGGCACGCTGATCGACTCGGCCGTCGGGATCACCCAGTGCGTGGCGCATGCGCTCACGCAGATGGGCCGGCCGGTCCCGCCGCAGGCCGAGCTGCGGCGATGGATCGGGCCGTCGCTGCGGACCAGCTTCGCGCCGTTGTTCACTGACCCGGCCCAGGTCGAGCAGGCGGTGACGTACTACCGCGAGCGCTTCGACGTGGTCGGCTGGCGCGAGCATGAGGTCTACCCGCGGATCGGCCAGGTCGTGCAGGCGTTGAAGGATCGCGGCCACCGGCTGGCGATCGTCACCGCCAAGAACGAGCCGCACGCGCGGCGCATCGTCGAGCACCTGCCGTTCGGCGACTGCTTTGAGGACGTGATCGGGGCCACCCCGGACGGCAGCCGCAGCGAGAAGCCGCAGCTGGTCGCCGAGGCCCTGCACCGGCTGTCGTTGACCCCGGCCCAGTGCTGGATGATCGGCGACCGGCGCATGGATATCGAAGGCGCGCGTCATCACGGCTTGCGCAATATCGGCGTGTTGTGGGGCTTTGGCGGTGCCGAAGAACTCAAGGCGGCCGGTGCGGCGCACCTGGCGCAGGCCCCCGATGAGCTGCTCACGCTGATCGATTGAGGCACCCGGCGGCGTGCCGTACGCCGCCGCATGTCCTGCGCAAAGCCCCGCCGGGGCTGGCGCTGGCCGGCGGGCAGCCAATGCGCTGTCCGCCCGGTCGTCTCGCGCTGTCTGCAGGACAACAGCGAAACCCAACTGCGCCAATGCTGTAAACGTATTCATGGGACGTGAAGGGTGTGCTAATTTCGCTCCTTTAACGGGAGCCCATTAACCATGATTGAGCGTCAGCGTCGCACCAAGATCCTCGCCACCCTCGGACCGGCCACCGACCCGCCGGGCGTGCTGGAGGATCTCTTCCGCGCCGGCGTGAACGTGGTTCGCCTCAACTTCAGCCACGGTGACCCGTCCGGCCAGGCCAAGCGCGCCGCCGATGTGCGTGCCGCGGCCGCCCGCGTGGGCGTGGAAGTGGGCATCCTGGCCGACCTGCCGGGCCCGAAGATCCGCATCGAGCGTTTCGCCGAAGGCAAGATCAAGCTCAAGGCCGGTGACCGCTTCGACCTGGTCGCCTCGCCGAATGCGCCGGCCGGCGACACCACCCAGGTCGGCGTGAGCTACCTGGGCCTGCCGCAGGACGTGACCGCCGGTGACATCCTGCTGCTCGACGATGGCCTGATGCAGCTGCAGGTCACCGAGGTGCAGGGCGAGCGCATCATCAACACCGTGCTCAACGATGGCGTGCTGTCCGACCGCAAGGGCCTGAACAAGCAGGGCGGTGGCCTGTCGCTGGGCGCGCTGACCGAGCGTGACAAAGAACTGATCGGCATCGTGGCCAAGATCGGCGTGGACTTCATCGCCGTTTCGTTCTGCCGCAACGCGCAGGACATGAACGATGCGCGCGAGATCGCCGAGTCGCACGGCTGCTACGCCGCGCTGGTCTCCAAGATCGAGCGCACCGAAGCGATCGACAACCTGGAAGAGATCGTCGACGCCAGTGACGTGGTGATGGTGGCGCGTGGTGATCTGGGCGTGGAAATCGGCGATGCCGAACTCCCGGGCCTGCAGAAGAAGATCATCAAGGCCTCGCTGGCGCAGAACAAGGTGGTGATCACCGCCACCCAGATGCTGCAGTCGATGGTGGAAAGCCCGATCCCGACCCGCGCCGAAGTGCTGGACGTGGCCAACTCGGTCATCGACGGTACCGATGCGGTGATGCTGTCGGCCGAAACCGCCGCCGGCATGTACCCGGTCAAGGCGGTCGAAGCGATGGCCCGCATCTGCCTGGGTGCCGAACGCCAGTTCCAGACCGAGACGGACTTCGGCGCCTCGCCGCGCAACCTGGAACGCGCCGACCAGGCGATCGCCATGGCCACCATGTTCCTGTCCCAGCACGTGGGCGTGCGCGCGATCGTGGCGATGACCGAATCCGGTGGCACCGCGCGTTACCTGTCGCGCTTCCGTGCCTCGGCCCCGGTGTTCGCGGTGACCCGCCATGACGGCGCGCGCCGCCAGATGGCGCTGATGCGCGATGTGTTCCCGATCAACTTCGACAGCCGCGGCCTGACCCCGCGCGAAGCCGCACGCGGCAGCATCCGCCTGCTGTTCGAAGCGAACCAGCTGCAGGGCGGCGACCGCGTGGTCTTCACCAGTGGCGAACACATGGAAACCCATGGCGCCACCAACACGCTGCGCCTGCTGGAAGTGGGCGAAGACGGCCGTGCCAGCGGCCTGGGCGAGCTTTAACCGACCCCCCGCGCAACCCCCGGACCCGCGTGGCTTTACGGCCGCGCGGGTTCGTCGTTTCAGATGGAATCGTTTCCAGATTCCGTGGACGGTCAGTTCACGGGAGGGGGGGTCTATAATTGGCGTTTTCCCGCACCCGCCACAGGAAGTACATGAGCATCGAACAGCTGGCTGAAACCGCACAGGCCATGGTCGCCCCGGGCAAGGGCATCATCGCGATCGACGAATCCACCGGCACCATCGGCAAGCGCTTCGCCAGCGTCGGCCTGGAGAACACCGAGGAGAACCGTCGCGCCTACCGCGAACTGCTGCTCACCACGCCCAAGCTGAACGAGCACATCTCCGGCGCGATCCTGTACGACGAGACCATCCGTCAGTCCACCAAGGACGGCGTCCCGTTCGCCAAGTACATGGCGGCCCAGGGCATCATCCCGGGCATCAAGGTCGACAAGGGCGCCCATGCCCTGGCCGGCTGCCCGGGCGAGCTGGTCACCGAAGGCCTGGACGGCCTGCGTGAGCGCCTGCAGGAGTACTACAAGCTGGGTGCGCGCTTCGCCAAGTGGCGTGCGGTCATCAATATCGGTGAAAGCATCCCCTCGGGCACCTGCATCGAGTCCAACGCCCACGCGCTGGCCCGTTACGCCGCGCTGTGCCAGGAATGTGGCCTGGTGCCGATGGTCGAGCCGGAAGTGATCATGGACGGCGACCACGACATCGAGACCTGCTACGAAGTCACCGAAGCCACCCTGCGTTCGCTGTTCGACGCGCTGTACCAGCAGAACGTGCTGCTGGAAGGCACCATCCTGAAGGCCTCGATGGTCATCTCCGGCAAGGGCTGCGAAGAGCAGGCCGACGTCGAGGAAGTGGCCGAGTCGACCGTGATGTGCCTCAAGAGCACCGTGCCGGCGATCCTGCCGGGCGTGGTGTTCCTGTCTGGTGGCCAGAGCGATGAGCAGTCCACCGCGCATCTGAACGCCATGAACCAGATGGGCAACCTGCCGTGGCCGCTGAGCTTCTCCTACGGCCGCGCGATGCAGCAGGCCGCGCTGAAGCTGTGGGCCAAGGACACCAAGGCCAACGTCGCCAAGGCGCAGCAGACGATCTACGATCGCGCCAAGGAAAACGGCCAGGCCGCCCTGGGCAAGTGGAACGGCTGATTCACGCCTGACCACCGTCAACGAAAACGCCGGCCTTGTGCCGGCGTTTTTGTTTGGGCGGGCCAGTGGTGCGCACATGCACGCGTGGTCTGGCACGATGCGATCCATCTTCGCGTGGATGGATCCCATGGTCGTACGTCTCTGTGTCTCGCTGTGCGTAGTGCCATGGCTGCTGGGGAGCGCACCAGCGTACGCAGTGGCGCCGCGCGGCTTTGATGTACTGCATTACGACGTCGCGCTGGTGCCCGACATCGCCAACAAGCGCGTCACCGGGCAGCAGACGCTGCGGTTCAGAGCCGAGCAGGAACTGCGCGCAGTGACCCTGGACAGCGGTTCGCTCAAAGTGACGGCCGTGATGCAGGGGGATCGCGCGCTGGCCTTCGAGCAGCACGCGGCGAAGGTGCAGATCACGCTGGCCGAACCACTCGCGCGGGGAGCCACCGCCAGCGTGACGATCCGCTATCAGGGCGAACCGCCGTATGGCCTGGAATTCGCGCCCGAGCGCGATGAGGTCTACACGATTTTCTCTACCAGCCAGTGGATGCCCTCGGTGGATGCCCCCGAGGAGCGCGCCACGCTGGACCTGTCCGTGACCCTGCCGGCGGGCCTGCTGGCTGCCGGCACCGGTCGCGCGCTGCCGGTACGCACGCTTCCCGATGGGCGCATCGAACATCGCTGGCAGCTCAAGACGCCGATGCCGGGGTATGTCTATGGCTTCACGGCCGGCCGCTATCAGGAAGCGACGCAGCGCCATGGCGCGACCGGCTTGCGGTTCCTGTCCATGCAGCGGTCGCCCGAGCAGCTGCAGCGCGTGTTCACCGCTACGGGCGAGATGCTCGACTTCTTCGCCGACCGCGCCGGCCTGCCGTATCGCGGCGACTACCAGCAGGCGCTGGTGGCCCGCACGATCGGACAGGAGATGGCCGGGTTGTCGCTGATGTCCGAGCGCTATGGCCAGCAACTGCTGGAGGATCCCACCCAGACCGCCTTGATGGCACACGAAGCCGCGCATCAGTGGTGGGGCAACCGGGTGACCTGCGCCGGCTGGGAGCATTTCTGGCTCAACGAGGGCATGGCCAACTTCATGACCGCCGCCTACCTCCAGCACGCGCAGGGAGAGGCGGCCTACCAGGCGCAGGTGACGATCTGGCGCACGCGGCTGGAGGCGCTGCGTGCCAAGGGGGCGGATCACGCGCTGGTGTATGCCGACTGGAGCGCGCCGAGCGGCGATGACCGCGCGGTCGTGTACCAGAAGGGCGCCTACGTCCTGCACCTGCTGCGCGTGGAAATGGGCGAGGCCGCGTTCTGGCGCGGCATCCATGACTACACGCAGGCCAACGATGGACGCTCGGTGGTGACCGTCGATTTCCAGCGGGCGATGGAAGCAGCGGCCGGCCGCTCATTGCAGCCGTTCTTCGCCCAGTGGGTCTATGGCGTGGGCGAAGGTGTCAGTGCGCCGCCGCCGGCGGCAGCCCCAACGCCAGCGGTGCGAAGATCGCCGAGGTCGAGGGTTCCACCGGCTGCCCCAGTGCAGCCAGCGCCGACTGGTACGCCTTGAACGTCGCCGCGTTGTAGGCCACCAGGATGATCCGGCGCGGCTGGCGGTGCGAGCGCTGCCAGGTCAGGGTCTCGGTGGCGGCGATGTGCGCAGCCTGGTGCAGCGGATAGCCGAACACCCCGCAGCTGATGGCCGGGAACGCGATCGATTCCACGTCCAGCTTCTCGGCCAGCTGCAGCGACTTCCAATAACAGTTGGCCAGCAGTGCCGGCTCATCGCGCAGGCCGTCCTGCCAGACCGGGCCGACGGTGTGGAACACATGCTTTGCCGGCAGATTGAAGGCCGGTGTCTGGCGGACCTCGCCGGTCGGGCAGCGCATGCCCGGGCGGATCTCCGGCAGGGCACGGCAGGCGTCGAGCAACTGCGGGCCGGCCGCGCGATGGATCGCGCCGTCCACGCCGCCGCCGCCCAGCAGGGATTCGTTGGCCGCATTGACGATCGCATCCACCGCCAGGGTCGTGATGTCGCCCTGCCACACTTCGATCTTCATGCGTACCGCTCCTTACTCACTGTTACCGGGTCCATACAACGGAATGACGTGCCTGACCTGCACGGTACCCGGCAGGACATCTAGGCTGCGTCATCATCGTCTCAGGCAGTGCGACCCGCCCGAGCGCTGGCTGACCTTCACACGATGCCGCCGGATCGCTTCACCGCAGATGAAGCGCCGCATGCAAAACGCCCGCCGGTCAGGGCGGGCGTTGCGTTCTTCCGGACCAACGGGGGGATCAGGGCAGACCGGCCAGCCAGTCGTCGTCGGAGCCTTCATTGATATCGGCAAACAGCGGGGTGGAGAAGTAGCGCTCGCCGGTGTCGGGCAGCATCGCCAGGATCACCGACCCCGGCGCGGCCTTGGCCGCGATGTCCAGCGCGCTGGCAACGGTGGCGCCGGCCGAGACGCCGACGAAAATGCCTTCCTCGGCCGCCAGCCGGCGCGAGGTCTCGATCGCCCGTGCATCGTCGATGGTCAGCAGTTCGTCGTAGACGCCGCGGTTGAGCACCTCCGGCACGAAGTCCGGGGTCCAGCCCTGGATCTTGTGCGGCTTCCACTCATCGCCCTTGAGCAGGGCGGCGCCTTCGGGCTCGGTGGCGACGATGCGGGTTTCCGGGCGGGCGACCTTGAGCACCTCGCCGACCCCGGTCAGGGTGCCACCGGTGCCCCAGCCGGTCACGAAGTAATCCAGCCGCTTGCCGGCGAAATCGCGCAGGATTTCCGGGGCGGTCGTGTTGCGGTGATAGGCCGGGTTGGCCGGGTTGGCGAACTGGCTGGCCAGGAACCAGCCATGTTCCTCGGCCAGTTCCTTCGCCCGGCGCACCATGCCCGAGCCGCGCTCGGCGGCCGGGGTCAGGATCACCTTGGCGCCATAGGCGCGCATCAGCTTGCGGCGCTCGATGGAGAAGGTCTCCACCATGGTGGCCACGAACTTGTAGCCGCGCGCGGCGGCCACCATGGCCAGGGCCACGCCGGTGTTGCCCGAGGTCGCCTCCACGATGGTGTCGCCCGGCTTGAGCAGGCCCTTGGCCTCGGCGTCGAGAATGATCGCCAGCGCCAGCCGGTCCTTGACCGAGCCGCCGGGGTTGAACGACTCGACCTTGGCATACAGGGTGACGTGCTCGGGGGCGAGACGGTGCAGGCGCACCACCGGGGTGTTGCCGATGGTGTCCAGGATGGAGTCGTACAGGGCCATGGGGATGCTCCGGAAAAGTCGTTGCCGCCCGGGAGGCCGAGCGGCAGGGGAGGCTCGGGCCGGTGGTGGCGCAGGGCGCCCGCTTGCGGCCGGGCCGGGGTCGGTCAGACCGTACCGCCGGCATATGACCGCGCGAAATGACCTGATTACCTTCTTAAACAACGTTTGGTTATAAGCTGGTGACGGCATTTGCCCTACAGTCGGATGGCCCCCTCTCCATGCGCCGTATCGCCCGCCCATGACGCTGACCCAACTTCGCTATCTGGTCGCCATCGCCGACGCCGAGCTGAACATCACGCTGGCGGCGTCCCGCGTGCACGCCACCCAGCCCGGCCTGTCCAAGCAGCTCAAGCAGCTGGAGGATGAACTGGGCTTTCTGCTGTTCGTACGCAAGGGCCGCAGCCTGGAAGCGGTGACCCCGGCCGGGGTGGAAGTGATCGGCCGCGCCCGCGCCGTCCTCGGCGAAGCGAACAATATCCGGACCTATGCGGCCAACCAGCGCCGCGAGAGCCAGGGCCAGCTGGTGCTCACCACCACCCATACCCAGGCGCGCTTCGTGCTGCCGCCGGCGGTGGCGCGGATCAAGCAGGCCTACCCGCAGGTCAGCGTGCACCTGCAGCAGGCCGCCGAAAGCGATGCGCTGGACCTGCTCAGCCAGGGCGATGCGGACATCGCCATCATCAGCACCGCCGGTGGTGAGCCCACTGCCGGCCTGGCCATTCCGCTGTACCGCTGGCGCCGGCTGGTGCTGGTGCCACGTGGGCACGCGCTGGACCGCCCAGGTGCCGCGCCGGATCTGCAGGCGCTCGCCAGCCATCCACTGATCAGCTACGAATCCTCCACCCGCGGGAGCTCCTCGCTCCAGCGCGCCTTCGCCAGCGCCGGGCTGACCCCGGATATCGCGCTGACCGCGCTCGATGCGGACCTGATCAAGACCTATGTACGTACCGGGCTGGGCGTGGGCCTGCTCGCGGAAATGGCGGTCAACGCCAGCGATGAAGACCTGCGCGCCTGGCCGGCCCCGGCCCCGATCGACGAGTGCATCGCCTGGGCGGTGCTGCCGCGCGACCGCGTACTGCGCGACTACGCGCTGGAGTTGGTGCACGTGCTGGCCCCGCAGATCGACACCCGCGACCTGCGCCGGGTGATCGACGGCAACCAGGAGGCCAACTGGCCGTTGCCGCCGACCTGGGAATCGCTGACGCAGACCATCACCGTCTGACGACGGTGATGGTCTGCCCGCGCATTCCCCCTCTACCCCGCGCCGTTGGCGCGCCCCCTTCAACAGAAGGGGGCTTTTCTCCAGAGGGTTGAGGGGTTCGGTGGGGTGCTTCGAGAAGGCCACTGCGACGGTTGGTCGCAGGGTTTCGGGCTGCCCGGCGCACGGTCGGGCGCTACCATGACGGGGTGAACGTCCGCCGTCGCCCGTATGCCGTTTTTCTGCAGCTTGCCTTCGTGGCGACGCTGCTGATGGCGCTGGCGCCGCTGCTCAGCCGCTGGCAGCAGGCGCATGCCGGGGCGCCGGTGATGCTGATGCCGACCGGCATGACCCACGCGCTGCCTGCGCCGCCGGATGCGCACGCGGGGCACGGCATGCAGCACGACATCGCGCAGCGCGACGTGCACCACCACGACATGCAGCAGCACGACATGGCGATGCAGCCCATGCCGACGCACGCCCTGCCAAGCGCCCACGACACCCCCGCATCGTCGCCACCGATGAGCGAGCATGCCGGGCATGGCGACGCCTGCGAGTACTGCATGATGGCTTCGCGGCTGATGCCGTGGCTGGCGGTGCTGATCCTGCTGTTGCCGGCGATGCCGGTGATCGCACCGCGCGTGCTGCGCGCGGTCCCCACGCCTCGCAGCCTGCGCTGGCCGGCCCACGCCGCGCGCGGCCCGCCCGCCATCTCCTGAAACCACCGCCCTTCCTGCCCGTGTCGCCGTGATGGCGGCGCGTGCCTGCGTGTTTTTCTGGAGTTCCACCATGACCGTTTCTTCCCGCAGCGCGGGCGCACTGACGCGCCTGTCTGTTTCCCTGTCGCTGGCCCTGGTCGCGCTGCCGCTGCATGCGGCCAATGACGATGCCCGCACCCTCGATACGCTGGTGGTCACCGCCACCGCACCGTCCTCACCGCTGCACTGGGTCACCGATCCGCGCCTGCCGCGGCAGCCGGTGCCGGCCAGCGATGGCGCCGATTACCTGAAGACGGTTCCCGGCTTCGCCGCGGTCCGCAACGGCGGCACCAACGGCGATCCGGTGCTGCGCGGCATGTTCGGCTCGCGCCTGAACATCGTCAGCAACGAAGGCAACCTGATCGGCGCGTGTCCCTCGCGGATGGACAACCCGCTGTCCTATATCGCCCCGGAAACCTTCGACCGGCTGACCATCATCAAGGGGCCGCAGAGCGTGCGCTGGGGCGCCGGTGCCTCGGCCGGGACAGTGCGCTTCGAACGCGACACGCCACGTTTCGATCAACCGGGCCTGGACATCAACGCCAGCGCGCTGGTCGGCTCGCGCAACCGCAACGACCAGGTGCTCGATCTCACCGCCGGCGCATCGCCGGGCTATGTGCGCGTCAACGGCAACCGCTCCGAATCGGATGACTACAAGGACGGCAACGGCGATGTGGTGCCCTCCAGGTGGCGCAAGTGGAACAGCGATGTCGCGGTCGGCTGGACGCCCGACGCCGATACCGTGCTGGAGCTGTCGGCCGGCACCGGCGATGCGATCGCGCGCTACGCCGGCCGCGGCATGGACGGTGCCGCGTTCAAGCGCACCAGCTACGCCGCCCGCTTCGAGAAGGACAACCTGCCCGGTGCCTGGGACAAGCTGCAGGCCAACCTGTACTACAACGACGCCGACCACGTGATGGACAACTACACGCTGCGCACGCCGAACCCGGCCAGCAGCATGCCGATGCCGATGGCCTCCAATGTCGATCGCCGCACCACCGGTGGCCGTATCGCTTCGGAATGGCGCTGGCAGGACATCGCCATCGTGGCCGGCGTGGATGCGCAGGACAGCCGTCATCGCAGCCGCAACGCGATGGGTCGCAACGTGTACCGCCAGCAGCCGTGGCGTACCGATGCACGCTTGGAGAACCTCGGGGCGTTCACCGAGATCACCCTGGGCGAGGGCACTGCGCAACGCTGGGTCGGTGGCCTGCGCATCGACCGCGCCGAAGTGAAGGACGAGCGTGCCACCGCCGGCATGATGGCGATGCCCAATCCGACCGCCGGGCAGACCCGTCGCGAGAACCTGGGCAGCGGCTTCGTCCGGTTCGAGCGCGACATCGCGCCCGCGTTGACCTGGTATGCCGGCATCGGCCACAGCGAGCGCATGCCCGACTACTGGGAGCTGTTCTCGCCCGATCTCGGCCCGGTGGGCGCGATCAACGCCTTCACCGGTGTGCAGCCGGAGAAGACCACCCAGCTCGATCTGGGCCTGCAGTACCGTACCGATCGCCTCAACGCCTGGGTCTCGGCGTATGCCGGGCGCCTCCAGGACTACATCCTGTTCACCTACCGCGACGGCGGCATGATGGGCAGCAGCAGCCAGGCCACCAACGTCGACGCGCGCATCGCCGGTGCCGAGGCGGGTGCGGAATGGCAGCTGGCCCGGCAGTGGAAGCTCGGCGGCACACTGGCCTACGCCTGGGGCGAGAACCGAACCGACGGCGGCGCGCTGCCGCAGATGCCGCCGCTGGAAGCCCGGTTCAGCACGGCCTGGGAAGGCGAGCGCTGGAGCGTGGGGGCCCTGGCGCGTGCCGTGTCCCGCCAGGGGCGCGTGGCAGCCGGGCAGGGCAACGTGGTCGCCCGCGATCTGGGCCCCAGCGCCGGCTTCGCCACCCTGGCCTTGAACGCCAGCTACCGGGTCAACGCAGCGCTGCTGGTCAGTGCCGGCGTGGACAACCTGTTCGACCGCACCTACAGCGAGCACCTGAACCTGGCCGGCAGCGCCGATTTCGGCTTCCCGGCCGACCCGGTGCGCATCAACGAGCCCGGCCGCACCGCCTGGCTGAAAGTGAACTATCGTTACTGAGCCTCACGGCCGGGCGGGGGCCAAGCCTCCCGCCCGGCCTCTGCCGCTGCCGGGCGCGACCACCCGGCGCCGCCCGCGCATTTCGACATGCGTCGATACATGGCGATACATCCGGTGCAGGCCCCAGCACGGAAAGGCTTTCGCCCGTCACCAGCGGATGTGAAGAGGCCGGTAAACGCTTGGCACATATGCCCCGGCTCGACCCCTCTATACACTCGGCGGTCGAGAAACAACCGGGAATGGATTACATGTTGGGACGCATCGCAGCGCGCTTCGCCGCTGGCATCACCCTGGTCGCGTTGGCTGGGTGTGGCAGCAAAGACGAGGCCGCTCGCCGGCAGGCAGACGCCGTACCGGTCACCACCCAGGTGGTGCAGACCTCGGCATGGAGCGACACCCTGCAGGCACTGGGCACGGCCAAGGCGCGCGAATCGGTCACGGTCACCGCCAAGGTCAGCGAAATCATCGAGACGGTGCACTTCGAAAGCGGGCAGCAGGTCAGTGCCGGTACGCCGCTGGTGACCCTGCGCGGGCAGGCCCAGGAAGCCGCGCTGCTGCAGGCCCAGGCCACCTTCCTGGAAGCGGACCAGCTGTACAAGCGCCAGCGCGAACTCGCCGCCCAGCAGCTGGTGGCCAGCTCCACCCTGGATACGCAGCGCGCCATCCGCGATGCCGCCGATGCACGTGTGCGTGAGATGCAGTCGGATATCGGTGATCGACGCGTGCGCGCGCCCTTCGCCGGCGTGCTCGGCATCCGCCAGGTCAGCGCCGGTTCGCTGGTCACGCCCAGCACCGCGATCACCACGCTGGACGACATCGAGCGCATGCACGTGGACTTCCAGGTGCCCGAAGCCGAGCTGGCCTCGCTGAGCACCGGCGACAAGGTCAACGCGACCAGCGTGGCCTACCCGGGCCGCAACTTTGAAGGCCAGGTCGCCACCATCGATACCCGCGTGGATCCGGGCACGCGTGCGGTGACCGTGCGCGCCGATTTCATCAACGCCGACCACGCCCTGCGCCCGGGCATGCTGTTGGATGTGCGCATGTTCCGCCCCGAGCGCCAGGCGCTGGTGATTCCTGAAATCGCCGTGGTGCAGGTCGGGCGCGATTCGTATGTGTTCCGGGTCAAACCGGACCAGGTGGTGGAGCGCGTGGACATCACCGCCGGCGCGCGCCGCAGCGGCGTGGTCGAAATCCGCGATGGCCTCGCCGCCGGCGACCGCATCGTCGTGGATGGCACCGGCAAGCTGCGCCCGGGCCTGAAGATCCAGGCCGAAGAGGCTGCACCGGCCACGCCGGCCGCCGCTGCCACGGCTGAACCGGACACCGCCGGATGAAGCTTTCCGATATTTCCATCCAGCGGCCGGTCTTCGCCGTGGTGATGAGCCTGCTGCTGGTGGTGCTGGGCTTCATGTCGTTCACCCGCCTGACCCTGCGCGAACTGCCGGCGATCGATCCGCCGATCGTCTCGGTCTCGGTCGATTACACGGGTGCCTCGGCGGCGGTCATCGAAAGCCGCATCACCCAGGTGCTGGAAGATGCCCTGGCCGGCATCGAAGGCATCGATACCATCAACGCGCGCAGCTCCAACGGGCGCTCGCAGGTCAGCATCGAATTCACCTCCAACCGCGATATCGAAGCGGCCGCCAACGACGTGCGCGATGCGGTCAGCCGTGTCGCCGACCGCATGCCCGAAGAGGCCCGGCCGCCGGAAATCGCCAAGGTCGAGAGCGACGCCGATCCCATCATCTGGCTCAACATGAGCTCGACCTCGATGGATACGCTGGAGCTGAGCGATTACGCCGACCGCTACATCGTCGATCGCTTCTCCAGCCTGGATGGCGTGGCCCAGGTGCGCATCGGTGGCCGCCAGCGCTATGCGATGCGGATCTGGCTGGACCGCGACCAGCTCGCCGCGCGTGGTTTGACCGTGGGCGATGTGGAAACCGCGCTGCGCAACGAGAACGTCGAGCTGCCCGCCGGCCGCATCGAATCCACCGACCGCGATTTCACCCTGCGCGTGGAGCGCAACTACGTCAAACCCGAAGACTTCGCCGGCATCCCGCTCGGCAAGGGCGCCGACGGCTACGTGGTGCGCATGGGCGATGTGGCCAAGATCGAACTGGCCTCCTCCGAGCGCCGCGCCTACTACCGCAGCAACGGCGAGCCGAACATCGGCCTGGGCATCGTCAAGACCTCCACCGCCAACGCGCTGGATGTCGCCCGCGAAGCGCGCGCCGAAGCCGACCGGATCAGCAGCACGCTGCCGGAGGGTACGCGCATCTTCGTCGCCTTCGACAACACCACCTTCATCGAGGCCGCTGTCGATCGCGTCTACGCCACGCTGGTCGAGGCGATGCTGCTGGTGCTGGCGGTGATCTGGCTGTTCCTGGGCAGTTTCCGTGCCGCCTTGATTCCCGCAGTCACGGTGCCGGTCTGTCTGATCGCCGCCTTCATCGCCCTGTATGCCTTCGGTTTCTCGATCAACCTGCTGACCCTGCTCGCGCTGGTGCTGTGTATCGGCCTGGTGGTGGATGACGCCATCGTGGTCGTGGAAAACGTCCAGCGCCGCATCGATCTGGGCGAGCCGCCGCTGGTCGCCTCCAAACGCGGTACCACCCAAGTGGCGTTCGCGGTGATCGCCACCACCGCCGTGCTGGTCGCGGTGTTCCTGCCGGTCGGCTTCCTGGAAGGCAACACCGGCCGCCTGTTCCGTGAGCTGGCCGTCGCGCTGGCCGCGGCGGTGGCGTTGTCCGCGTTCGTCTCGCTGACGCTCACCCCGATGATGGCCTCCAAGCTGCTCAAGCCGCACACCGGCCAGGCGCCGAAGGGCCTGCACGGGGTCATCAACCGCAACCTGGATCGCCTGTCGGGCGCGTACGGCCGCTTCCTGGAAGCGCACGTGACCCGCACCTGGGTCTACATCGTGGTGATGATCCTCTCATTGCTGGCCAGCGCGCTGCTGCTCAAGGTGCTGCCCTCCGAACTGGCCCCGGCCGAAGACCGCGGCTCGTTCCAGATCATGATCGACGGCCCGGAAGGCGCCGGCTTCGACTACACCGTCGGCCAGGTCCAGCAGGTCGAGAAGATCGTCTCCGGTTTCGTCGGCGAGGACGAGCCGATCGTGCGTGCCAACCCGCGCGTGCCCGGTGGCTGGGGCTCCAGCGAAGAAATGCATACCGGCCGCATCAGCGTGTTCCTGCAGCCGTGGCGCCAGCGCGATGTCTCCACCCCGGACGTGGCCGCCGAACTGCAGACCCACCTCAATGATCTGCGTGGCGTGCGCGTGCGCACCCAGGTCGGCGGCGGCCTGGTCCGCAGCCAAGGGCAGCCGTTCCAGATCGTGCTCGGTGGCCCGGAATACGCGGAAATCGCGCAGTGGCGTGACCGCATGCTGCTGCGCATGGCCGACAACCCCGGCCTGGTCGGCACGGATTCGGACTACAAGGAAACGCGCCCGCAGATGCGCGTGAACATCGACCGCCAGCGTGCGGCCGATCTGGGCGTGTCGGTCACCGCGATCGGCAGCGCGCTGGAAACCATGATGGGCTCGCGCCGCGTCACCACCTTCGTCGACAACGGCGAGGAGTACGACGTGCTGGTCCAGGCCGGACGCGAAGGCCGCGCCTCCCCGTCGGATCTGGCTGCGATCCGCGTGCGCGCCAGTGGCGGCGAACTGGTGCCGCTGTCCAACCTGGTCACGCTCAGCGAAGTGGCCGAGGCCGGCAGCCTCAACCGCTTCAACCGGCTGCGCTCGATCACCATCAATGCCGGCCTGGCCCCGGGCTATCCGCTGGGTGAAGCCATCGCCTGGGCCCAGCAGGTGGCCAGCGAAGAGCTGCCGCAGCACGCGCAGATCAGCTGGAAGGGCGAATCACGCGAGTACCAGAACGCCGGCAGCGCCGTGCTGCTGACCTTCGCCATGGCCCTGCTGGTGGTGTTCCTGGTGCTGGCCGCGCAGTTCGAGAGCTTCATCCATCCGCTGGTGATCATGCTGACCGTGCCGCTGGGCGTGCTCGGCGCGCTGCTGGGGCTGTATGTCAGCGGCGGCACGATCAACCTGTTCAGCCAGATCGGCATCGTGATGCTGGTCGGCCTGGCGGCCAAGAACGGCATCCTGATCGTGGAGTTCGCCAACCAGCTGCGCGATGAAGGCCGCAACGTCCACCAGGCCATCGTCGAATCGGCCATGGTCCGCCTGCGCCCGATCCTGATGACCTCCATCGCCACCGTGGTCGGTGCGATCCCGCTGGTGGTGGCCGGTGGCCCCGGTTCGGCCAGCCGCGGCACGATCGGCGTGGTGGTGATCTTCGGCGTGACCGTGTCCACGTTCCTGTCGCTGTTCGTGGTGCCGGCGTTCTATTCGCTGCTGGCCCCGTACACGCGTTCGCCCGAAGCGGTGGCGCGCGAACTGGCCCGCCAGGAAGCGGAAACACCCTCCGTGGGCGGCCATGCCTGACCGGAATGGGCGGCATTGCCGCCCATTCATCGAAATTGCCACTACGCAGCCCGGCGCGGATCGTGGAGAATCGACCGGGTCCCAGCCGACGGGGACGTTCCTTTTGTTTCCGCCGACTGGAGAGAGCGCGTGGAAGAAGTAGTCCATTTCATCAATGGGATCATCTGGAGCAAGGCTCTGATTTTCCTGTGTCTTGCCGCAGGCCTGTATTTCAGTGCCCGCACCCGTTTCATGCAGATCCGCGGGTTCGTGGAGATGTGCCGCCTGACCGTACAGGGTGAAAAATCCGAGGCGGGTGTGTCCTCGTTCCAGGCACTGGCCATGTCCATGGCCGGCCGCATGGGTATCGGCAACATCGCCGGCGTAGCCACCGCGATCGCGTTCGGCGGCCCCGGCGCGATCTTCTGGATGTGGGTGATGGGCTTCCTCGGCGCCTCGACGTCGTATGTGGAGTGCACCCTGGCGCAGATCTACAAGACCAAGGATGCCGAAGGCCGCTACCGTGGCGGTCCGGCGTACTACATCGAAAAGGCCATGGGCCTGAAGTGGTACGCGCTGGCCTTCGCCGTGGCGACCATCATCGCCGCCGGCTTCCTGATGCCGGGCGTGCAGGCCAATGCCATCGCCGACAGCATCATCAACGCCTGCCGTGGTGGTGCCCTGTGCGGGCCGCTGGATGGCCAGGTCATGGGCCTGGAATCGGTGCAGGCACTCAAGCTGGGCATCGGCATCGTGGTCGCGCTGCTGTTGGGCGTGGTCATCTTCGGCGGGGTCAAGCGCATCGCCAGCTTTGCCGAAGTGGTGGTGCCGTTCATGGCCGCCGGCTTCATCCTGATGGCCATCGTCATCATGATCCTCAACTACGAGCGCGTGCCGGAGATGTTCAACATCATCTTCAGCAGCGCCTTCGGCGCGCACGCCGCGTTCGGCGCCATGATGGGCCTGGCGGTGGAGTGGGGCGTCAAGCGCGGCATCTATGCCAACGAGGCCGGCCAGGGTACCGGCCCCCACGCGGCAGCCGCCTCGGAGGTCTCGCACCCTGCCAAGCAGGGTTACGTGCAGGCCTTCGCGATCTATTTCGACACCATGATGGTGTGCACCGCCACCGCCTTCCTGATCCTGGCCGCAGGCACCTACAACGTGTACTCGCCGGTGGCCGGCGGCGCGCCGGTGTTCGCCGGCCTGGCCGGCGTGGCTGAAGGTGCCGGCTACGCGCAGGCCGCGGTGGAAACCGTGCTGCCGGGCTGGGGCGCAGGCTTCGTGGCGATCGCGATCTTCTTCTTCGCCTTCACCACGATCATGGCCTATTACTACATGGCCGAAACCAACCTGAGCTACATCAACCACAACGCCAAGCGCCCGCTGACCGTGCTGCTGCTGCGCCTGGGCATCATCGGCATGGTGATCTTCGGTGCCTTCCACAATGCCGGCCTGGCCTGGGCGCTGGGCGACATCGGCGTGGGCCTGATGGCGTGGTTGAACATCATCGCGATCCTGATCGTGCAGAAGCCGGCGATGCTGGCGCTGCGCGACTATGAGCGTCAGAAGAAACTCGGCCTGGATCCGATTTTCGACCCCGATGCCCTGGGCATCAAGAACGCCGATTTCTGGCGTACCCGCAAGCTGGAGCTGTCCCGTAGTGAATGACCCCTGGAAGAATGCGCGCCGTCCGTCCTCGCGGCCGCCGCGCGCCACGCCGCTGCCGCCCCGCGAAGGTGGCACCCCGCCGCCGCCCGGCCGTGGCAGCGACGAGCTGCGCCTGTATGGCTGGAACGCCGTGCAGGCGTTGTTCGAGCATCGCCCGCAGGCGCTGCGCAAGCTGTACCTGACCGAGGCGCTGATTCCGCGCATGCAGCCGGTGCTGAAGTGGTGCGTGGCCAACCGCGTCGGCTACCGCGTGGTGGAAGACGGCGATCTGAACAAGCTCGCCGCCACCACGCATCACGAAGGCCTGGTGGCCGACGTGCTGCGCGCGCCGATGCTGGCGCTGGATGAATGGCTGGCCACGCTGCCGGCCGGGAAGCCGGTGCTGGCCTTGTGGCTGGATGGCGTGGGCAACCCGCACAACTTCGGCGCGATCCTGCGCTCGGCCGCGCACTTCGGTGTGGCCGGGCTGCTGTTGCCGCCGGACTCGACGCTGGCGCTGTCCGGTGCGGCCGCGCGCGTGGCCGAAGGCGGTGCCGAGGCCGTGCCGCTGGTGCGCCTGCCGGCGCTGCCCGAGGCGATGGCCCAATTGCGTGCCGCCGGTTTGAGCCTCGCTGCCACGCTGGTGGAGGGCGGCGATGATCTGTTCGCCACGGCGCTGCCATCGCGGCTGGTGTATGTGATGGGCGCCGAAGGCGAAGGCATGGACCGCGCGCTGGCCCAGGACTGTGACCATCAGGTCTCGATCCCGGGTACCGGTGTCGTGGAAAGCCTCAACGTCGCTTCGGCGACGGCAGTCCTGTTGGCGCAGTGGTACGGACGCAGTCGCGTTTGACCACAGCGTGCAATTTCGGGGGGAGCGCGGCGTCATTCGCGCCACCCACGGTGTGATCGGTTTCACCGAAATCGTCGTGACTACATCGCTTTCGGATTAATCGCATAGTGCATGCAGTGAAAACTGCGCACAGTGCGGAGTGGACGCTGTGCTGCGTGGATGAGGAGAGACACCCCCGCAGCGCGGCGATCCGCTTGTCCGGACCGCGAAGGTCTAGCGGCGCTCACCGCGTGGGGTGTGACGTTATCCCGGTAGCCCGGTCGCATTGCGACCGGGCTTTTTTTGTACCTGCCGCGTGTGTGTGGGGATTACTCGCTCGGCGGCGTGGTCGGCTTGGCTTCGCTGCCGAAGCTGCCATCGGCCTCGGCCGCCAGGTAAGCGAACACGGTGTAAGCGGCCACGTTCTGCGCCAGGGCGGCGGGGTCGATCTTGTCCAGGGTGTCGTCGGCGGTGTGGTGCAGGTGGAAGTAGTCACTGCCGTCCTGCGCCAACCACGCCCACGCGCCGCCCTTGGCGGCCAGCGGGCCCACGTCCGGGCCCGGGCCGCCCTTGTCGGCGGCGTACTCGATGCCGAGCGGCTTGAGCACCTCGGCGATCTGGCGGGTCGCCTCGCGCGAATTGGCCGGATTCGGCGAGCCGGTATTGAAGGCGTAGATGCGGCCGGCGCCGAAATCGCTCTCGGCCGCGAGCTGGTGCAGCACCACGTCCTTGGCGTGTGCCTCGGCATATGCCTTGCCGCCATACAGGCCCTGCTCTTCATTGGCGAAGGCGACCACGCGGATGGTGCGCTTGGGCGCCTGCTTGAGCTGGCCGATCAGGTGGCCGGCGGCCATGGTGATGCCTACGCCGGCCCCATCATCCACCGCGCCGGTGCCCAGGTCCCAGGAGTCCAGGTGACCGCCGATCACCACCACTTCCTTGGGCAGGCTGCGCCCGGTGATCTCGCCGATCACGTTGTACGAGGTTGCCTTGCCGTCCCAGCCGCAATCCAGGCTGAGCTTGAGCGTGGTGCTGCCCAGCGCAACCAGGCGCGCCAACTGGTTGGCATCGGGCACCGACAGCGCCGCAGCGGGTACCGGGGTCAGGCCGTCATCGAAGCGGGTGATGCCGGTATGCGGCACGCGGTGCGAGTCGGTACCGGCCGACCGCATCACGAAGCCGATCGCGCCCTTGCGGATCGCCTCGGAGGGGCCTTTGCTGCGCACCGCGCCGCCGTTGCCGTAGTCGCGGCCATCGCGGTAGGCGGTCATCTGGTAATCGACGAAGGCGATCTTCCCCTTCAGTGAGCCCTCGGGCGCGGCCTGCAGCGCGGCCAGGTCGGCGAACCGCACCACTTCCGCCTCCACCGTGCCACCCGGGCTGCCGCCGAGCGCGGTGATGGTCAGCGGCTGGGCATGCTTGCCGATCACCTCGGCGTGCTCACTGCGGCGCTCCCACTTGGGGAAGGTGACCGGCTCGGTCCAGACCTTGTCGAAGCCCAGCGATTTGAACTTGGCCACCGCCCACGCGACGGCGCGCGCGTCGGCTTCACTGCCGGCGATGCGCGGGCCAATCTCGGTGGTCAGCGACTCGACGACCTTCCAGCCGGTGTCATCCTTTAGGGCCTGCTCGCGCAGCTCGGCGGCGGTGGCCAGCGATGTGGGGGGCAGCGTGGTGATACCGGTCGCCGCGAACGCGGGCGCGGCCAGCAGGGCGAGGGAAGATGCGATGGCAAGGACGCGGCGACGCATGGACGAACTCCGGGAAACGGGGCGGAAGCGTCCGAGCTTACCAGTCTGTCCGGCGCGTACATGGGCGGGAGGTCATGCTCCGGCGAATGCTGTTTTCCAAACGCGAAAACCCCGCCGAAGCGGGGTTTTCAGGTAGTGCCGGCCGCTGGCCGGCTCCGCGCGATGCAGGGTGTCGGGTGAGCCGGCCAGCGGCCGGCACTACTGGGGGTGGGGTCTTACTGCTTGAGGTTGTCGCGGATCTCGCGCAGCAGCAGCACTTCTTCGCTCGGTGCCGCCGGGGCGGCCGGCTCGGCCTGCTTCTTGCGGGCCAGGCGGTTGATGAACTTCACGACCATGAAGATCGCAAAGGCCACGATCACGAACTGCACCACGGTATTGAGGAAGTCGCCGTAGCCGATCACCACCGCCGGGATCTCCTTGCCATCGGGCGCAATGCGCGCCGGGGCCAGGGTCCACGCCAGTTCGGAGAAGTCCACGCGGCCGATCACCCAGCCCAGCGGCGGCATGATGATCTTGTCCACCAGCGCGGTGACGATCTTGCCGAACGCCGCACCGATGACCACACCGACCGCCAGGTCGATGACGTTGCCACGCATGGCGAATTCTTTGAACTCAGTCAGTACACCCATCGGGCTCTCCTGTCGTAGTGGGGGAATCAAATGACGCCGCAGCGTAACGCAGCCATTGTCATCCGGCGATGATGCCGTGGCGCTCGGCCACGTTTTCCAGACGTGCGCTGAAACGGTCGCCGGGCTTCAACGCGGCCACGCCGGAAGGCGTCCCCATGAAGACCAGATCGCCCGCGCGCAGCGCCCATAGTTTGGAGAGTTCGTGCAGGATCTCCGGCACGTTCCAGATCATCTGGTCCAGCAGCGACTGCTGGCGCACTTCGCCATTGATCTCCAGCGAGAGGTTGAGCGCGGCTAGATCGCCGACTTCGCCAGCCGGCACCAGCTCGCTCACCGGGGCGGACTGATCGAAGCCCTTGGCCGGGTCCCACGGGTGGCCCTTGGCTTTGGCCTGCGCCTGCAGATCGCGGCGGGTCAGGTCCAGGCCGACGCCGTACCCGAACACCAGCGCTTCGGCCTGGTCGACCGGCAGTTCACCGGCAGGCGCGTCCTTGCCGATCGCCACCACCAGCTCCACTTCGTGGTGCAGGTCCTGGGTGGCGAGCGGGTAGGGGATCACATCGTCATGCCCGACCACGATCGCATCGGCCGGCTTGCTGAAGAACATCGGGCGGCCGCGATCATCGGCGGCGGGCACGGCCGCGCCCATTTCGCGCGCGTGATCGGCGAAGTTGCGGCCCACACAGTAGATCCGGCGCACCGGGAAAGTACCGCCACCGGCGACCGGAATGCGGGGCTGCTCGGGCGTGGGGATTACATCGGTCATGCGCGCGTCCTGTGGAGAGGTTTCGCCGCAGTCTAGAGCGTTTTTCCGCTCCCACAAACAGAAACGGCCGCGCAGGGCGCGGCCGTCATCAGGAGGGAAGCGCGTCGATCAACGCGACATCGGCAAGGCCTGCTTGCGGACCACGCGGTATTCACCGTCCACGACCTGCGACGGAGCGGTGCGCGCATTCTTGCGCTGGGCGAGCAGCTTCCATGCCAGGCCGGCGATGATCATCGCCGCGCCCACGAATACACCAACGAACACCAGCGCGGCCAGGATCGCCAAGCCCAACAGACCGACCGCGACGCGCACCAGCGGGTGGCGCGGCTTGCGCGGCGCGAACAGGGTGCGGAACTGGTTGAACTGGAAGATGCGGCTGTACATGGCACTCTTTTTGGCTGAGGTCAGCAGTGGATGAGTATCCGTGCTGGCCTTTGTGACTGAGTGAAAAAATCGTTAAACGCACCCCGCACACATTGCAAATCAATGACTTGTATTCATCCGGGAGCCAGTGACATGAGCGCGTGAGACACTACGGTTTCCGTTGCCTGCTGCTGGATGCCATGTCCCCGCCCGAGACCACCGCCACCGCCCTGATCACCCTGCAGGCCATTGCCGACGGGGGCTTCGCCGAGGTCGACGCCAGCATCGAGGGCGACAGCGAATCGGTGGTGCTGTACCGCCAGGGCGACCAGGTGCGCGCGTGGCTGAACATCTGCCCGCACGCCGGCCGCCGGCTGGACTGGGCCCCGGGTCAGTTCCTGAAAAGCAAGGAAGGCCACCTCGTCTGCGCGGCACACGGGGCCTCGTTCTCCCTGGACAACGGCGACTGCGTGGCCGGACCGTGCCGCGGTGATCGCCTGCGCGCGGTGCCCGTGCAGGTGCGCGATGGGCAGGTCTGGTTGGGATGACGACGAACGGCCGGCCACCCACCATCTGGTAGTGCCGGCCGCTGGCCGGCTGCGTTTGATGGCCAAGCTACGTGGAGCCGGCCAGCGGCCGGCACTACCTGATGCATTGCGGGAGCCGGCCAGCGGCCGGCACTCCCTAGAACATCAGGTTGATCATCAGCACCACGACCACCGTATAGATCAACGACAGCGGGGCGCCGACGCGCCACAGCTCGCGCGGGGTGTAATTGGCCGGGCCGGTGATCATCGAAATCACCGGGTTGGAGGCCGTCATCAGATTGTTGGAGGCCGACAACGCCACGATCAGCGCGAACGCGGTCGGGCTGCCCCCGGCCGCCAGTGCCAGGTTCACCGCAATGGGCACCATCACGATCGTCGCGCCCACATGGCTGATCACCAGCGAGAACATCGTGGTCAACAACGCCAGCGCGATTTCCAGCACCCAGACCGGGATGCCGGTCGGCAGGCGGTCGATGGTGTGGCCGGCGATCCACGCCGCCGCGCCACTGCTGTCCATCGCCCAGCCGAGCGGAATCAGCCCGGCCATCATGAACACCGTCTTCCAGTTGATCGAGGCATAGGCCTCGTCCATGCGCAGCACGCCGGTCAGCAGCATGCCGGCCACGCCGGTCATCAGGGTCAGCGCCACAGGCAGCTTGGAGGTCAGCGCGATCAGGATGGTGATGGCGAAAATGCTCATCGCGATCTTGAACTTGTGCGGGCGCTGTTCGCCCTTGGGGTAGTCGGTGACCACCACGAAGTCGCGGCTCTTGGCCGCCTGCGCCAGGTCGGTCCAGATGCTGTGGAAGACCAGCATGTCACCGGCGCGCAGCGCCACGTTGCGCACGTCCTCGCGGATCACCTGCTTGTCGCGGTTGATCGCCAGCAGGCTGATGCCGCGCTGCTTGCGCAGGCGCAGGTCCGAGGCGCTCTTGCCGATCACATCGGAGGTCGGCGGCACCACCGCTTCGGAAATGCCGGCGCGGCTCGGGTTGAACAGATCGCCCAGGTGCTTCAGCCGCGAGGACATCCGCAGGAACTGGTTCTGCGCGAAATCGCTGACCTGCTGGCGCGCGCCCATCACGCCGAGCACGCTGCCCACCCAGATGCGCATCTCCGCCGGCGGCGCCAGGCGGGTGTCGTTGCCGGTCTTGAGTGCCAGCAGCAGCGGCGCGTCGTGCACGTTCTCCGCTTCGCCCAGGGTCATGCCGACCAGCGGGCTTTCGGCAGTGACCACCAGCTCGAACACATCACCTTCGATGCCGTAGGTCTTGGCGAAGTAGCTTTCCGTGCGGGAGGGGGTAACGCCATCGTTGGCCAGCGTCTCTTCCTCGACCAGCTTGCGGTCGCCAAAGTAGCGGAAGTACAGCAGCGAGGCGATCAGCAGCGCCACGCCGATCGGCAGCGGCGCGAACATGCGCAGCGGTTCGATGGTGGCCAGGCCGGAGGGCAGGTTGTTGTTGGCCGAGGCCAGCAGATCGTTGAGCAGGATCAGCGGCGAGTTGCCGACCATGGTCAGTGCGCCGCCCATCACGATGGCCGCGGCGATCGGCAGCAGCAGGCGCTGCAGGGTCAGCCCGGTGCGCGCGGCCAGGCGCGAGGCGACCGGCAGGTACAGCGCCATCACCGAGGGGTTCTGCATGAACGAGGAGTTCAAGCCGGCGATCGCGGTGGTCATCATCAGCAGGCGCGTCTCCACGCCATGCCCGCGCCGCAGCAGCCACGCCGCCAACCGGTTCAACGCCCCGGTGCGGTCCAGGCCCGCGCCGAGGATGGTGGTGGCGATGATGCTCATCACCGCGTTACCGGAGAAGCCCCCGAAGATTTCTTCCGGGGCGATCAGGCCGGTGACGCCGAGCACCACCAGCACCACCAGCGCCACCACATCGGCGCGGATGCGCTCGAACAGGAACATCGCCATCGTGAAGCCGACCAGCCCGAGGACGAGCTTCATGTCGGTAGTCAGCGTCAGCGCGGTATCCATGGGGTGGCGCGGTTCCTAGTCGGATCAGGTGCGGTCGTACAACAGGTCCCACACACCATGGCCGAGCTTCTGGCCACGGGTTTCGAAATGGGTCTGCGGGCGCCATTCCGGCCGCTCCACCTGCCCACGCGGACCGGCCCGGTTGGTCAGCCCGGCGGTGGCGTCGAGCACCTCCCACATCTGCTCGGCATAGTCTTCCCAGTCGGTGGCGCAGTGCAGGCGGCCACCGACGCGCAGCTTGCGTACCAGCAGCTCGGCAAAGCCGGGCTGGATCAGGCGGCGCTTGTTGTGGCGCTTCTTGTGCCACGGGTCCGGGAAATAGATGCGCACTTCATCCAGCGCGCCATCGGCGATTTCCTTCTCCAGTACTTCCACGGCATCGTGGTGGTACAGGCGCACGTGGTCGGCGTTGTCGTCGGCCAGCGCGTTGAGCAGGCGGCCGACGCCGGGCGCGTGCACCTCCAGGCCGATGTAATCGCGGCTCGGGTCCTGCTGGGCGGCGAAGCGCAGCGCCGCGCCGTTGCCGAAACCGATCTCCAGCACCTTGTGCGCATCGCGCCCGAAGGTGGCATCCAGATCGCGCGGCTCACCGGTGAAGTCCAGCCCGAAACGCGGCCAGCGGTCGTCGAACGCACGCTGCTGGGCGGGGGTGAAGCGGCCCTGGCGCAGCACGAAACTGCGGACCTCGCGGCGGCCTTCGGTGATGGTGAAGGGCTTGGGCGGTGCCTTGGCACCGGCGCTGTCGAAAGGATTGGTCATCAGCCGATCAACCCGTCGATCGGCGAGGACGCACTGGCGTAGCGCTTGCGCGGAATGCGGCCGGCCAGGAAAGCCTCGCGGCCCGCTTCCACGGCCTTGCGCATCGCGCTGGCCATCAGCACCGGGTTGCGTGCACCGGCGATGGCGGTGTTCATCAGCACGCCATCGCAGCCCAGCTCCATCGCGATCGCCGCATCGGAGGCCGTGCCCACGCCGGCATCGACGATGATCGGCACCTTGGCGTCTTCGATGATCTGCAGCAGGTTGTACTTGTTCTGGATGCCCAGGCCCGAGCCGATCGGCGCGGCCAGCGGCATCACCGCGGCGCAGCCGATCTCTTCCAGGCGCTTGGCCAGGATCGGATCATCGGAGGTATAGACCATCACCTCGAAGCCATCCTTGACCAGCTGCTCGGCCGCCTTGAGCGTCTGCACCACATCCGGGTACAGGCTCTTCTGGTCGCCCAGCACTTCCAGCTTGGTCAGGTTGTGGCCGTCCAGCAGCTCGCGGGCCAGCCGGCAGGTGCGCACGGCGTCCTCGGCGGTGTAGCAGCCGGCGGTGTTGGGCAGGATGGTGTAACGGTCCGGCGGCAGCACGTCGAGCAGGTTCGGCTCGCCCGGGTTTTGCCCGATGTTGGTGCGGCGGATCGCCACGGTGACGATCCGGGCGCCCGCGGCCTCGGTGGCCAGGCGGGTTTCTTCCAGATCCTTGAACTTGCCGGTGCCGGTGAGCAGGCGGGAAGCATAGGTCTTGCCGGCGATCACCAGCGAATCAGTGGGGACAGGTGCGTTCATGCCCCGAATTATCGCCTATCGCGCGTCACGATGCTGCCTCAGCCGCCGCCCAGCGCATGCACGATCTCCACCACGTCGCCATCGCACAGCCCATGGCTGGCGTGCTGGCTGCGGGTCACGATCTCGCCGTTGACCTCGACCGCCACGCGGCGCTCGAGCAGCTGCTCGCTGAGCAGCAGGTCATGGACGGTCGCGGTGTGCGGAAGCTGGCGGTTTTCGCCGTTGAGCTGGATGTTCATGACGCTATTGTCCTTCAATCACCCGTCAGTGCGTACCCTGTGCGCCGCGCGGTAACAGTGCCGCGAGCGCCAGGCCAACGATGGCCGGGCGGCGGGGCTGGGGCGTTCATGCCGCAGCGCAGCGTGATGCGGGCCGGGTGCAGTGGAAACATGGCACCGTGCGCCGGCGTACGTCCCGCCGTCTTCCCCACCTGCAAGGAGTTTCCATGTTGCTCAGCAAACGCCCGATCCGTTCCCTCATGGCCGTGGCCATCGCCCTGGCGGCAGCGCCGGCCATGGCGCAGTCGCCGTATACCAAGACCGTCTTCATCGGCGACAGCCTGACCGACTCCGGCTACTTCCGCCCGCTGCTGCCGGCGGCGGTGCAGGCGGTGACCGGCAAGTCCACCACCAACCCCGGCTGGACCTGGGCCGAGCATGTCGCCAACTACTACGGCACCAATGCCGGTGCCCACGGCAACGGCCAGAACGGTGACAACTACGCCATCGGCGGCGCCCGTGTCGGCGTGGACACCAGCCAGGTGCTCATCCCGGGTACCCCGGCCGTGCCGGTGTACTCGCTCAAGACCCAGACCGCGCAGTACCTGGCGGCCAACGGCGGCAAGGCCGATCCGAAGGCGCTGTACACCGTGTGGGGCGGCGCCAACGACCTGTTCGCAATCCAGGCCGGCGCACCGCTGGTCCCGACCCTGACCGGTGCCGTCACCGACCAGGTCGGCATCGTCGGCACCCTGAAGGCGGCCGGCGCCGAGTACATCGTGGTGCCGACCATCCCCGACGTTGGCCTGACCCCGGGCGCCCGCGCCGGTGGCCCGGCGGGCATGGCGGCCGGCACCGCGCTGGCCAAGGCGTACAACGATGCCCTGTTCGGTGGCCTGAAGGCCGCCGGCCTGCAGGTGATCCCGGTCGATACCTTCCACATCCTGCAGGAAATCGTCGCCAACCCGGGCCAGTACGGCTTCGTCAACGCGACCAGCCCGGCCTGCACCACGGCCGCCTCGCTGACCTGCAACCCGACCAGCTACGTCACCCCGAACGCGGCCAACAGCTATGTGTTCGCCGACGGCGTGCACCCGACCACCGCCACCCACGAGATGCTGGGCCAGTACACCCTGTCGATCCTGGAGGCCCCGCGCAACCAGCAGGTCCTGACCCACTCGGCGCAGACCATCGGTCGCTCGCGCGCCGACCAGGTCAGCTGGCACGTCGATGGCCGTCCGGCCGACGGCCTGAGCTGGTGGGGCAACCTGCGCGGCGACATGCAGCGCTACGCCCACGCCGATCTGTACGACGGCATGGCCCCGGCCGGCCTGTTCGGCGTGGATTGGGCGCGTGACGGCATGGTGGTCGGCGGCTTCGCCGGCTATGGCCGCATGGACGCCGATTTCGGCAACAACAAGGGTGACTTCACCCAGTCCGACACCACGCTGGGCCTGTTCGCCGGCTGGTACGGCGACCGCGCCTGGGTCAACGGCCAGCTCAGCTACAGCTGGCTGGATTACGACGTGACCCGCAAGCTGCAGCTCGGCCCGGCCACGCGCATCCACAAGGGCTCGCCGGAAGGCAGCAACCTGACCGCTGCGTTGAACGCCGGCTACGAGTTCGGTACCGAGGGCGGCTTCCGCCACGGTCCGGTCGCCGCCGTGATCTGGCAGAAGGTCAAGCTGGACGGCTACACCGAGTCCAACCCGAGCGCCTCGGCGCTGGGCTATGGCGACCAGGACACGGATTCCACCGTCGGCCGCGTCGGCTGGCAGGCCCGCTTCGACGGCGGCAACGTCAAGCCGTATGTGCAGGTCACCTACGACCATGAGTTCGAGGACACCAAGCAGGCCAGCGCCTGGCTGCAGTCCATGCCGGACGTGGGCATGTACAAGGTGCCGGGCCTGGAGTTCGACAAGAACTACGCCACCGCCGTGCTGGGTGCGCGCCTGAACCTGTGGGGCCTGAGCAGCAACATCGGCATGAGCACCACCACGATGCAGAAGCGTGCACGTGACGTGTCGCTGTTCGCCAGCTTCGGCGGCAGCTTCTGATCCAACGTGCGCAGTGCCCGTTCGCGGGCGCCGCGCACGGCGCCGGAAAGCGTGAAACAACGGGCGGCCCAGTGCCGCCCGTTGCGTTTGAGGGCCCCGCCCGAATAGACTTACGCCGCGCCTTGCGGGTGTAGCTCAATGGTAGAGCTGTAGCTTCCCAAGCTACTGACGAGGGTTCGATTCCCTTCACCCGCTCCATATCCCCCCGTGCTTGCGGGGATGCCGGCCGCTCCGCACCCTCCGATCCCCTCCGCAATTTTTGTGCTCAGGTCAGGCCTGTGTCTCGATCGAGCCTCCAGCTGGGGCTTGCTGGCGGGTTTGCCAGTTTTCGACGCCAGTGATACGGTCACTGCATGCCACTTGTACGCGCCCGCACGTTGATTATTGCCACCCTCCATAAGGGTGGGTAGAGCGCGTCTTGTGATCAGACAACGCAACCCGCCGCGAGGCGGGTTTTGTTTTTCCGCCGCGGCCATTTTTGGAGTCAAGAATGTCCGATCATCCCCTGAAGACCCTTATCGAAGCCGCAGACCGATCCATATCGGCGAAGGACTTCGATGGCCTGATGCGGTTCTACACAGATGACGCCACCCTGGTGGTGAAGCCGGGCATGTACGCCAGGGGCAAGGACCAGATCAAAAGCGCATTCGAGGCAATCTCTTCTTACTTCGACGGCAAACTGAAGGTCCGCCAAGGCAAGATGGAAGTGATTGAGGGCGGGGAAACGGCGCTGGTTGTCATGGAAACCTGGCTGGATACCACCGATGAAGAGGGCGCTCCGATCTCGACGGTTCGCCGGGCCACCTACGTGTTTCGTCGGGAACCGGACGGCAACTGGCTTTGCGCTGTAGACAACTCGTACGGCACTGCTCTGCTTGATAGTTGAAGACGGCGCCCCGGTCTCGCGGCGTGCACCCAGCCCATTAACAGCGGGAAAGTGCCGGATGCGGGCAGCTGGATCGCGAGCGCCGTCCGTCATCGCGGCCTACACGCCACGCGCTATGCTTCGCGCTTTCCAGCCCCTGCGCCGCGATGAAACTCGCCATCCTGTCCCGCAACAGCAAGCTGTACTCCACGCGTCGCCTGGTGGAGGCCGCGCGTGCGCGGGGCCATACCGTGCGCATCCTCGATCCGTTGCGCTGTTACATGCGCATCGCCGCGGATGGCTTCACCATGCATTACAAGGGCCGGCCGATCACCGGGGTGGACGCGGTGATCCCGCGCATCGGTGCTTCGGTCACCCGCTACGGGACGGCCGTGCTGCGCCAGTTCGAGATGATGGGCGCCCGCACGCCCAACCCCTCCGACGCGATCCTGCGCGCGCGGGACAAGCTGCGCGCGCACCAGATCCTGGCCTCCAAGGGCATCGACATGCCGGTCACGGTGTTCGGCGACAACCCGGACGACACCGTCGATCTGCTCTCGATGCTCGGCCCGCCGCCGCACGTGGTGAAGCTCAACGAGGGCACCCAGGGCCGCGGCGTGATCCTGACCGAGAAGGCCAGCGCCTCACGCGGCATCGTGGAGGCGCTGCGCGGGCTCTACGCCAACTTCCTGATGCAGGAGTTCATCGGCGAGGCGCAGGGCGCCGACCTGCGCTGCCTGGTGGTGGGTGATCAGGTGGTCGGGGCGATGCAACGGCAGGCGCCGGAGGGAGACTTCCGCTCCAACCTGCATGCCGGCGGCAGCGCCCGCGCCGCCAAGGCCAGCCGGGCCGAGCAGCTGGTGGCGGTGCGCTCGGCCAAGGCGCTTGGGCTGGGCGTGGCCGGCGTGGATCTGATCCGCTCCAGCCGCGGCCCGCTGGTGCTGGAGGTCAACTCCACCCCCGGCCTGGAGGGGATCGAGGCGATCTGCCAGGCCGACCTGGCCGGGCGCATCATCGACCACGTCGCTTCGTTGAAAAAGCCTTCAAATACAAAGGGTTGATCGGGTGTTTCAATGCCGCTTGAGGTCTTAACATCGGTTTAATCGCCCCCGGCGTAGGCTCTGTCGAACCGCAGCTCTGCCCTCCTCAGCAGGATCGGTAATCGGGAAACACCTTCAGGCCCGGCCAGCTTCGTCTGTCCGGGCCTTTTTCTGCCCGCGCAGGCCCTGCGGCCCCTGCCATGAGTAACTTGTCGGCCGATGCTCATCCTCGTAGAGTTGGCTCTCATTCATTTTTGGATAAGGAAGTCAGGGATGTCTCGATTGACCGTTATTGCATTGTTGTCCTGTCTGGCGATCTCCGCCCATGCCAAGCCGGCATCGGAGCCGGTGGTCGCGATCACTTCCGACGCGCCCGTCGCCGAGCAGCTGGCGAACGTCGAACGTGCGCTGCGCACCGAGGCCTACAGCGAAATGAGCGTGGAAGATAAAAGCCGCGTCCAGGGCGCTCTGAACCGTATCAGGGTCAAGATGGGCAGCAATGAGCGGGTCGAGCAGCTTTCGCCGCTTCTCCGCACGGATGTGTTCAACGATCAAGAATTGATCAACACGATGATGACCAACGCGAGGGAAGACAGCCGCATGATCTGCCGCAGCGAACGCCCCACGGGAAGCAACCGGCCGCAGCGGGTGTGCATGACGGTGGCACAGCGGCGCGAGGCTGCCGAGGATGCCCGCAAGATGATGCGGGATTTCACGCCATCCCAGTCCAATCAGCGCTGATTCTTGACGCTGCGCCAGCATTCGACGGTGTCTAATGTTAAGAATCGACGCTGTATGGTCAGCGTGAGGTCGCGCAGTCCCGTTCCCATCGCTGCCCTGCGGCTCCGTTCTTTCCGTTGAACCCCCACGAATCAGAGGTCCCAGTGCGAATTCTCGTCATCGAAGACAACAGCGACATTGCCGCCAACCTCGGCGATTACCTCGAAGACCGCGGTCACACCGTCGACTTCGCCGCCGATGGCGTCACCGGCCTGCACCTGGCGGTCGTCCATGAGTTCGACGCGATCGTGCTGGACCTCAACCTGCCCGGCATGGATGGGATCGAGGTCTGTCGCAAGCTCCGCAACGAGGCGCGCAAGCAGACCCCGGTGCTGATGCTGACAGCCCGCGATTCGCTGGACAACAAGCTGGCCGGCTTCGACTCCGGCGCCGACGACTACCTGATCAAGCCGTTCGCGCTGCAGGAAGTCGAGGTGCGTCTTAACGCCCTGTCGCGTCGCGGCAAGGGCGTGCAGACCCGCGTGCTGGAAACCGGCGATCTGGAATACAACCTGGACACGCTGGAAGTGCGCCGCCAGGGCAAGCTGCTGCAGCTCAACCCGACCGCGCTGAAGATCCTGCAGGCGCTGATGGAGGCCTCCCCGGCCGTCGTCACCCGCCAGGAACTGGAAACCCGCGTCTGGGGCGAAGAGCTGCCGGATTCGGATTCCCTGCGCGTGCACATCCACGGCCTGCGCGCCGTGGTCGACAAGCCCTTCGAAGTCCCGATGATCCAGACCCGCCATGGCATCGGATACCGCATCGCCGCGCCGGAAGCCTGATCCGGTGACGGGGAAGGGGGAGCGTCGCCGCGCGCCATACCGGCGGCGGCTGCGCAGCCGCATCATCGTCTCGTTCGTGCTGTTGGGCTTCTGCCTGACCACGCTGTTTGCGTTTGCCACCAACTGGGCGCGGGCCCGGGTGGAGAACCAGCTCGTCGAAGACGTGATGAACCGCAACATCGATGAGTTCGCGCGCCGGTTCTACGAGAGCCCGGGGCGCAATCCCGCCGTCCCCGTGCAGCAGATCCGTGCTTTCGCCTATCCCAGCGACAAGTTCGACCGCGTACGCGAAGAGCGTCCGGAGTGGGCGGCGTTTGCCACAGGCAACTACAAGCTCAGCGGCGTGGACGAGCACAACGAACCGTTCTCCTACAAGCTGGCCGTCCGCAAAGCGCCGGATGCATGGTTCTTCCTCGCCTATGACATGACCGAGAGCATCCGCGGCGAGGAGCAGCTCAAGCGCGCGCTGTTCTTCTCCGTGCTGGTGTTCAGCGCCCTGTCCCTGGTGCTGGGCTGGTGGTCCGCCTCCAAGGTGATGAAGCCGGTCTCCGATCTGGCCGCCCGCCTGCGTGCGTATCGCGGTGGCACCAGTGAGCCCGAACCGCTGGCACCGCGCTTCCCGGACGATGAGGTGGGCCAGCTGGCCCAAGCGCTGGATGACTACTCCGCGCGGCTGACCGAAGTAGTGCAGCGCGACCGCGAGTTCAACGCCGACGTCAGCCATGAGCTGCGCACGCCGTTGGCCGTGATCCGCGGTGCTACGGAGCTGCTGCTGACCCGCCCGGATCTCGATCCCAAGGTGTTGCAGCGCCTGCAGCGCATCCAGCGCGCCGAGCAGCAATGTACCGATCTGATTGGCGCGCTGCTGCTGCTCTCGCGCAACGAGCGCGGGCAGGGCAGCAGCAATGTCGCCCGGGTCTCCGAGCAGCTGCTGGATTCGCACCGTGCCCAGCTCGGCGGCAAGCCGCTCGAACTGATCCTGGAAGGCAACCACGACCTGGTGATCGATGCACCGGAATCGGCGCTCTCGGTCGCGTTGGGCAACCTGATCGGCAATGCCGTGAAGTACTCCAAGGAAGGCGCGGTGCGCGTGCGGGTGGGCAACAACGCGGTCGAGGTGATCGACAGCGGCCCCGGCCTGAGCGAAGAAGATGCCGCCAAGCTGTTCCAGCGTGGCTACCGCGGCACGCATGCGGGTCATTCGCAGGGTGGGGGTATCGGCCTGTCCATCGTCAGCCGCCTGTGCGATCTCTACGGCTGGCAGGTCAACGTGCGGCCAGGCGCCGGGCGCGGCGTCATCGCCACGCTGACTTTCTCCCCCGCCTGAAACGGTAGAGCCGACCGTTGGTCGGCTCCTGCCACCGACGTTGGTCGGCTCCCCCAGTTCTACCGCGCCGCCAACTCCCGATAGGCCCGATCCAGCCGCTCCACATGCGCCTGCAGGTGGTCCGGGTGCCCATCATTGACCACCACGTCGTCGGCCAGCGCCAGGCGCGCCTCGCGGCTGGCCTGGGCGGCAATCATCCGATCGGCCAGCGCGGCATCGATGCCGTCGCGCTGCATCAGCCGCGCGTGCTGCACGGCCACCGGCACGTCCACCACCAGGATGCGGTCCAGCCAGGGGTATTGCTGGCGGCCGCCGGCCTCGGTGAGCAGGGGAACGGCGGCAATCGCGTACGGTCCCTCGGCCTGCTCGCAGCTCTCGCGCAGCAGCTGGCGGATCGCCGGGTGGGTGATCGCCTCCAGCGCCTGGCGCGCCTGCGCGGAATCGAAGATGCGGGCTCGCAGCGCGGCACGGTCCAGCTGGCCGTTGGCCTGCAGGATGGTGTCTCCGAAGTGGGCGGCGATCCGCGCCAACCCCTCGCTGCCCGGCGCCACCACCGCGCGTGCGGCCAGGTCGGCGTCGGCCACGGTGATGCCCAGCGCCTCGAAGCGGCGGCTGACCTCGCTCTTGCCGGCGGCAATGCCGCCGGTCAGCCCGATCACGAAGCGGCTCATCGCGTGGCCCTCAACGCAGGCCGGCGTAGCTCAGGTAGCCGTTGATCAACGGCTCGCCCCACATGAAGACGATCCAGCCGGCAATGGCCAGATAGGGCCCGAACGGAATCGGCGTGGCCCGGTCGCGGCCGCGCGAGTACAGCCAGATCGAGCCGACGATGGCGCCCACGATGGACGACAGCAGGATGATCGGCAGGATGCCTTTGAGCCCGCACCAGGCCCCCAGCGCGGCCAGCAGCTTGAAATCGCCGTGGCCCATGCCTTCCTTGCCGGTGAGCTGCTTGAACAGCCACCACACCGACCACAGCGACAGATACCCCGCCAAGGCGCCCAGCAGGGCCGGTTTGGCGGGCATGTAGAGGTTGTCGCTGGCCGCGATCAGGCCCAGCCACATCAGGGGCAGGGTCAATTGGTCCGGTAACAGCTGGGTGCGCAGGTCGATACCCGACAGCGCCACCAGGAAGCAGCTCAGCACGATCGCGCCGAAGCCCTGCCAGCCGAACCCGAACTGCCAGACGCTGGCGGCCACCAGCAGGGCGGTCAGCAGCTCCACCAGCGGGTACTGGATCGAGATCGGGGCATGGCAATGGCGACACTTGCCGCGCAGGACCAGCCAGCTGAACAGCGGGATGTTCTCGTACCAGGACAGCTTGTGCTTGCAGTGCGGGCAGTGCGAAGGCTCCACCACGATGCCCGGTGGTGGTGGCTCGTAGATGTCCGGCTCTTCCAGCACTTCGCGCGCATCGCGCTTCCACTCCCACTCCAGCCGCTTGGGCAGGCGCAGGATGACGACGTTGAGGAAGCTGCCAAGGAGCAGCCCCAGCCCGACCGCGGCGGGGTAGCCGAGGCCGGGATGCTGGTCGAGAAATGCCATTTATTGATTATCCAACCACGGAGGCGAGTTTGAAGATGGGCAGGTACATGCCGACCACCATACCGCCGACGACCACACCGATGAAGACCATGATCATCGGTTCGAGCAGGCTGCTCAAGGCATCGACCGCATTGTTGACCTCCTGCTCGAAATACTCGGCCACCTTGAACAGCATGGTGTCCAGGGCGCCGGCCTCTTCGCCGATGGCGGTCATCTGCACCACCATGTGCGGGAAGATGTTGACCTGCTTCATGGCCATGTTGACCGGGTAGCCGACCGAGACATCGTCACGCATGCGCAGCACGGCCTCCTCGTAGACCTTGTTGCCGGTGGCGCCGGCCACGATGCCCAGCGCCTCCACCAGCGGCACGCCGGCCTTGAAGGTCACTGCCGTGGTCCGGGCGAACCGGGCGATCGAGCTGTTGTGCATGATCTGGCCGATCACCGGCACCTTCAGGATGAAGCGGTCCATGCCGTGCTGCATCGAGGGCGAGCGCCGGTAGGCGAAGATGAAGCCCACGATCCCGCCAATCACGATGAGCAGAATGAGCCACCACCACGCGACCATGAACCTGGACGCGGCCACGATCAGCTGGGTGAAGGCGGGCAGGTCCGCACCGAAGCTCTTGAACACGTCTTCGAACTGCGGCACCACGAAGATCAGCAGGATCGCGCTGACGATCAGGGCCACCGCGATGACCATGGCCGGGTAGAACAGGGCCTTCTTGATCTTGCCCTTCAGGGCCTCGATGTTCTCTTTGTAGTTGGCCACCGTGTCGAGCACGGTTTCCAGCACACCGGCGCCTTCGCCGGCCCGGACCAGGTTGCGGTAGAGCTCGTCGAACTGCACCGGGTGCTTGCTGATCGCCTCGTACAGCGAGGAGCCGCCTTCGATATCGGTGCGGATGCTCTCCACCATCTTGCGCATGCGCGGGTTCTTGTGCCCGCTGCCGATGATCTCCAGCGAGCTGACGATCGGCACGCCGGACTTCATCATCGTCGCCATCTGGCGGCTGAAGAAGGCGATGTCCTTGGTGCTGATCGCACTGCCGGCCGCCCCGAACAGGGGCTTGGGCTTGGGCCTGACCACGTTGGGCGTGATGCCCTGGCGGCGCAGCTCGGCGCGCAGCAGATTGGCATTCTTGGCCGGCGTCTCGCCTTTCATCTTGACGCCGCGTTTGTCGGTCCCCACCCAGACAAACGGTTGCAGCTCCATGGTGTTGCGGACCACGGGCTCTTTCTTGATCGCACTACGGCTGACAGACATTTTCTGGCTCCCCAGCCACGCCATCCCCAGGCGGGCTATCTCGCGGCATGGTAGCCGGTTCCGTGGGCGCTGGGCAGTCCTTCGGGGTGCCCCGAAGCGATGGGCTGGCGGGACCGGGTGGGTCAGAAGGTGACGCGGCCGGTCACATTGCCGGGTCCGTCGCAATTTGTTGCGCGGGGGGTTCCAATCCGGAAGATTGCTGCCATCATTGCGCCGGGGAATGCTGGGGAGCATTGCCGACCCAGTTGGCATGTAACCTGCTTCGATCCACCCGCACAGGGCGCCCGCCCCGCTCAACCGGCTTGCCGGCATGGCGACGGCCCAGTGCCCTACACATTATCTATCTCTAGGGGATGTACACATGAAGAACCAGAAGGGCTTTACCCTGATCGAACTGATGATCGTCGTGGCGATCATCGCGATCCTGGCCGCCATCGCGTTGCCGCAGTACAAGAACTACACCGCGCGCGCCAAGATCGCCCAAGCTGTTGCCAGCGTTGCTGGGGAGAAGATCAAGGTTGGCGAGAACCACAGCTCCGAAGTTGACGACCTGTGCACGGGCATCGTTGCTGGCAAGTGCACTGGTGATGGTGTGCTGGCTGGTGCTTCGAACGATGGCACTGCCACGGTTACCATCACCCCGGCGATCAACGCTGATGGCGAAACGCCGATCACTTGGGCTTGCGTTGTTGACACTTCCGGTGCCGCAAGTTACGTGGACAAGGACTGTGACAATCTGAATGGCCAGTAATTGAGCTGGCTTCAGTTTGTGTAGTGAGTTTTTTAGCAGATGCCCGCGAGAGATCGCGGGCATCTCTGTTCTGGTCTCACTATGTCATAGCGTTGTTACCCTAGATCCAATCTGATCGAGCCCATTCAATGCACACTGTCGCCGCCACCGCCAACCTCGTCGGCATCACCGGCATTGCCCGCCGCCTGGTCCAGGACGGCGCGCTGGACGAGGCCGCCGCCCGCACCGCCATGGCCGACGCCACCGCCGCCCGGCAGCCGCTGCCGCAGTGGTTCGCGGAGAAGAAGCTCGTCACCGCCGCGCAGCTGGCTGCCGCCAACGCGCTGGAGTTCGGCATGCCGCTGCTGGACGTGTCCGCGTTCGACAGCAGCCACAACGCCATGAAGCTGGTGAGCGAGGAGTTGCTGCGCAAGCACCACGTGCTGCCGCTGTTCAAGCGCGGCGGCAGGCTGTTCGTGGGCACCAGCAACCCGACCCATTCGCTGGATGAGATCAAGTTCCACACCAACCTGGTGGTCGAGCCGATCCTGGTGGACGAGGAACAGATCCGCCGCACGCTGGAGCAGTGGCAGACCAGCCAGGACACCCTGGGCTCGGCGCTGGGCGGCGGCGATGATGATATGGGCGACCTGGATGTCTCGGCCGGCGACGAGGAAAGCGGTACCACCGATGCGGGGATCGACGCCAAGGGCGATGACACCCCGGTCGTCAAATTCATCAACAAGGTCCTGATCGACGCCATCCGCAAGGGCGCCTCGGACATCCATTTCGAACCCTACGAAGACGACTATCGCGTGCGCCTGCGCATCGATGGTCTGCTCAAGAACGTGGCCAAGGCCCCGGTCAAGCTCAACCAGCGCATCGCCGCGCGCCTGAAGGTGATGGCGCAGCTGGATATCGCCGAGAAGCGGGTGCCGCAGGATGGGCGCATCAAGCTCAACCTCTCCAAGACCCGCCAGATCGACTTCCGCGTCAGTACGTTGCCGACCCTGTTCGGCGAGAAGGTGGTGCTGCGTATCCTCGATGGCAGTGCCGCCAAACTGGGCATCGACAAGCTCGGGTATGAGCCGGCGCAGCAGAAGCTGTTCCTGGATGCGATCCACAAGCCCTACGGCATGGTGCTGGTCACCGGCCCGACCGGCTCGGGCAAGACGGTGTCGCTGTATACCGCCCTGGGCATCCTCAACGATGAGACGCGCAACATTTCCACCGCCGAAGACCCGGTCGAAATCCGCCTGCCCGGCGTCAACCAGGTGCAGCAGAACGTCAAGCGCGGCATGACCTTCGCCGCGGCGCTGCGCTCGTTCCTGCGCCAGGATCCGGACATCATCATGGTCGGCGAAATCCGCGACCTGGAAACGGCCGAAATCGCGATCAAGGCGGCGCAGACGGGCCACATGGTGCTCTCTACGCTGCATACCAATGATGCGCCCCAGACCATCGCGCGCCTGATGAACATGGGCATCGCCCCGTACAACATCACCAGCTCGGTGACCCTGGTGATCGCACAGCGCCTGGCGCGCCGGCTATGCAACCACTGCAAGCGCCCGGTGGAGCTGCCGGCCAACGCGCTGCTGGCCGAAGGCTTCACCCAGGCCCAGCTGGACGCGGGCATCAAGCTGTTCGAGCCGGTCGGCTGCGATGAGTGCACCGAAGGCTACAAGGGCCGTACCGGTATCTACCAGGTGATGCCGATGACCGACGAGATCTCCACGATCGTGCTGGCCGGTGGCAATGCACTGCAGATCGCCGAGGCCGCGCAGCAGGCCGGGGTGAACGATCTGCGCCAGTCCGCGTTGGCCAAGGCCGCTGCCGGGGTGACGGGTCTGGCGGAGATCAACCGGGTCACCAAGGATTGATCAGCGCGGTTGGCTGATACGGAAAGGCCCGCGCAAGCGGGCCTTTCTGGTTCTGGGCTGGCGGATGCTGGGTCGCCACCCATGGGGTGGCGCTACTCCATGCCGAGCTTTTTCAGTTTGTAGCGCAGCGCCCGGAAGGTGATGCCCAGCTGGGCTGCGGTACGCGTCTTGTTCCAGCGGTTTTCTTCCAGCGCCTTCTGGATCGCGGTGCGCTCCATCTGTTCGATATAGGAGGGCAGGGCGCCGTTGCCGGCCGGCAGGTCGACCACGGCTTCTTCCTGGGTGGCGGGCGCGCTGCCGGCCCCGAAGCGCGGGGCGTGCTGGGGCAGGCGCAGGTCGCTGGCACCGATGCGGTCTTCCTCGGCAAGCGCCAGGGCACGCTCGAGGATGTTCTCCAGCTCGCGCACGTTGCCCGGGAAGTGGTACTGGGCCAGGGCGTCCAGCGCCGAGGGCGCCAGCAGCGGGGTCGGGCGGCCGTGGGTGCGGGCCAGCCTGGCCAGGATCGAGGCGGCGAGTGCGGGCAGGTCGCTGCGGCGTTCGCGCAGTGGCGGCACGCGCAGTTCGATCACGTTGATGCGGTAGTACAGGTCGTGGCGGAAGCGGCCGTCCTCGACCAGCTCGCCCAGGTCCTTGTGCGTGGCCGAGAGGATGCGCACGTCCACCGGTACCTCGGTGGCGGCGCCGACCGGACGGATCGATTTCTCCTGGATCGCGCGCAGCAGCTTGACCTGCATCTGCAGCGGCAGTTCGGCCACCTCATCCAGGAACAGGGTGCCGCCATGCGCCGCCTGGAACAGGCCGGGCTTGTCGGCATGCGCGCCACTGAAGCTGCCCTTCTTGTGGCCAAAGAACTCGCTTTCCATCAGCTCTGACGGAATGGCACCGCAGTTGACCGGCACGAAGGCGCCGGGCGCGCGGGCGCTCTGCGCGTGGATCGTGCGCGCGACCAGTTCCTTGCCGACGCCGGATTCGCCAAGGATGTAGACCGGCGCCTGGCTGCGCGCGACCTTGCCGATGGTGGCGCGCAGCACATCCATCGAAGGTGAGTCGCCGAGCAGGCGTGCGGCCTGTTCCGGGGCGAGCGGTGCAGGGGCGGGGCGCTCGGTGTTGTTGAGTTCCAGCGCGTGCTTGACCAGGCCGCGCAGCACCGAGATGTCGACCGGCTTGCTGACGAAATCGAAGGCGCCGGCCTTCAGGGCTTCCACCGCCAGGTCCATGCTGCCGAAGGCAGTGATCATCGCCACCGGCGTGCGCGGGTAGTGCTGCGCGATCTCGGTGACCAGCTCGATGCCGTTGCCGTCGGGCAGGCGCATGTCGGTGATGCACAGGTCGTACGGGTTGCTGGCCAGCAGTTCACGGGCTTCGGCGAGGTTGGCCGCGGTGCTGATGCGCAGGCCCATGCGGCCCAGGGTCAGTACCAGCAGTTCGCGGATGTCACGCTCGTCATCGACGACGAGGGCGCTGCGGGTGTCATTCATAAGGAAGGAAGATAGCCGAGGGCGGTCATTGGCGACAAATGTTTGACGGAGGCGACCGGGTATGCGCCGCTCATCCGGCCATCATCGTGTGCGGGCCGGCCAGCACGAGCCGGAAACAGGCGCCACCGGCAGGCACCGAGACGTACTCCAGCCGTGCCTGGTTGGCGCGGCACAGCTCGCGGGCGATATACAGGCCCAGCCCGGTGCCGTGCTCGGAGGTGGTGAAGAAGGGACGGAACAACTGGCTGGCGACCGTCTCGGGAATGCCCGGGCCACGGTCCATCACATCGATGATGGCGGTGCGCTCCTGGCGCGCCACGCGCAGCCGCACGCGGGCCGGCTCATCGGCCACGCGGCCGTATTTGAGCGCGTTGTGGACCAGCACGGTGAGGATCTGGTGCAGGTGGCGCGGATCGACCAGCGCGTGCACCGAGGTCTCGCTGATGATCGGTTCCACGCTGTCGGTTTCCAGTGACAGGCCCTGCTTGTACTCCAGTACGAAGCGGCGCACGAACGCGGCCAGGTCCACGTTCTCCGGGTTGGCGCGTTCGCGCCGTGCCAGCCCGAGCACGCTTTCGACGATGCCGTTGGTGCGCTGGCATTGCTGGTTGATGATCTGCAGCAGGCGGCGGTCGGTGTCGCCGATATCGGTGGATTCTTCCAGCAGCTGCGCGGCGTAGTTGATCGCCGCCAGCGGGTTGCGGATCTCATGGGCCAGGCTGGCCGAGAACCGTCCCATCGCCGAGAGCGTCAAGGACTCGGCACGCCGCGAGACCACGGTCGAGTCATCCAGGAACACCAGGGTGAGGTCGCTGCCGGCCAGCAGGCGGGCGAAGCGTGGCTGTACTTCGGGTTGGTCCGGCGAGAGCTGCAGGGGCATCTCTTCATTGGTCCAGCCATTGCGCCAGCGCAGCAGCCGGCGGCTCAGCTCGGGCGCGGCACTGCCCAGTTCCAGCCGGCCGCTGCCACTGTTGCCGTCGGCATCGCCAAGCAGGGTGGAGGCCGCTTCGTTGGCCAGCGTGATGCGGTTGGCCCCGTCCACCACGATCACGCCGGTGCGCATGCGGCGGATGATCAGTTCGTTGATCTGGAACAGGTTGGCCACTTCATCGCCGCGCTGGTTGGCCAGTTGCTGGTTCATGCGGGCGCGGTTGCCGACCTGGTAACTGATGAAGGCGATGGCCAGGTAGCTGGTGACGAACATGGCCAGTTCGGCCAGCGTGCGGGTCGGGTCGCCGCCTTCGATCTGTTTCCAGAGATACTCGCCGGCGGTGGCGGCACTGGCGGCCGCGGCCAGGCCCAGCCCCATGCTCAATGGGAGCAGCGTCGCGGCGGCGGCGACGTTGAACAGCAACGACATCGAGATGCCCGCGCTGGCCCCGGGCAGGGCATGGGCGAGCAGGGTGGCGGCGATGATGTCGGCGGCCACGCTCCACACCACGATGGTGCGCAGCCAGCGCTCGTTGCGGCCGAACAGCAGCACCAGCACGGCCACCGCCAGATAGCCGCTGGCCACGAAGGTCGCCAGCCGGGGGTGGTCGGCGGTTCCCACCAGTCCGCTCAGCGGGCTGAACAGCAGCGCGCCGATGACGGTGGCCATCAGCAGGCGGTACAGCGCGAAGAAATACAGCTCGCGCCGCGGTATCGATTCGATGCGGTCGATCAATGAAGCACTGGGTGACACGCCGGAACTCCCCTTCTGGCATGGGGGCAGTGTAGGGGGTCCGGCCGGGTTTGGGGGCCGGTGGCCGGGGCGGGGTGTGTGAAGGCCGGACCGCGTGCGGGTGCCTGCAGGCTGCGCGGGCGTGCCGCGGGCGACCCGGGTGGCTGTTTCCGGCACCTGCCGCAACTGTCTGAAATTGCGCCGGAAACGGTGCCTGGCCGGTGTCTTGCCACTGACTTCTTTGCGCCTGCGCGCCGGGTCGTCCACAATAGTGGGCCCGCCGCGGTCCTTACCGGCGCCCCCGTGAGGGAGCCTTGGAGATGCGTGCGGTCGTTCCTATTCCCACGGTGACGCATGAATTTCCACGAATACCAGTCAAAACAGCTGCTTGCCGAGTACGGCATTCCCGTTCCGGCCGGCAAGGTCGCGGCTACCCCGGACGAAGCGGTTGACGCTGCCAACGCCCTGGGCCAGGGCCCCTGGATGGTCAAGGCGCAGATCCACGCTGGCGGCCGCGGCAAGGCTGGCGGCGTCAAGTTCTGCAAGACCACCGACGACGTGAAGGCCGCTGCGGCCAAGATGCTCGGCACCAAGATGGCCACCTACCAGACCGCCGGCGTTGAACTGCCGGTCAACCTGGTGCTGGTGACCACCGCTGGCGAGATCGTCAAGGAACTGTACCTGTCGGTGCTGGTTGACCGTGGCACCAAGACCATCACCTACATCGCCTCTTCGGAAGGCGGCGTGGAGATCGAGCAGGTCGCCGCTGAAACCCCCGAGCTGATCCACTCGCTCAACGTTGATTTCGTTGAAGGCGTGCAGGGTTACCACGGCCGTGATTTCGGCTTCAAGCTGGGCCTGACCGCCAAGCAGGCCGGCCAGTTCGCCAACATCATGGTGAACCTGTACCGCCTGTTCAACGAAAAGGACCTGGCCCTGGTTGAAATCAACCCGCTGGCCATCCTGGACGACGGCAACCTGTACGCGCTGGACGGCAAGTTCGACAGCGACGACAACGCCGCGTTCCGCCAGAAGGCCCTGGTCGCCATGCGCGACAAGACCCAGGAAGATCCGACCGAAGTGATCGCTTCGGAGCTGGACATCAACTACGTCACCATGGACGGCAACATCGGCTGCATGGTCAACGGCGCCGGCCTGGCCATGGCCACCATGGACGTCATCAAGCTCAACGGCGGCGAGCCGGCGAACTTCCTCGACGTGGGCGGCGGTGCGAACAAGCAGCGTGTCATTGAAGCCTTCAAGCTGATCCTGTCCTCGGACAAGGTCGAAGGCATCTTCGTCAACATCTTCGGCGGCATCGTCCGCTGCGACATGATTGCCGAAGGCATCATCGCCGCCGTGAAGGAAGTGGGCGTCAAGGTTCCGGTCGTGGTGCGCCTGGAAGGCACCAACGTGGAAGAAGGCAAGCAGCTGCTGCGCGACAGCGGCATGGCCATCATCCCGGCTGACAACATCAACGATGGCGCCAAGAAGATCGTTGAAGCTGTCAAGAACGCCGCCTGATCCCGACACCAAGGAATTCCCATGTCTGTTTTGATTAACAAGAACACCAAGGTGATCGTGCAGGGCTTCACCGGCCAGCAGGGCACCTTCCACGCCACTCAGATGATCGAGTACGGCACCCAGGTTGTTGGCGGCGTGACCCCCGGCAAGGGCGGCACCACCCACATCGACCTGCCGGTCTTCAACACCGTTGCCGACGCCGTGCAGAGCACCGGCGCCAACGCTTCGGTCATCTACGTGCCGCCGCCGTACGCGGCTGATGCGATCCTGGAAGCGGCGGCTGCCGGCATCCAGGTCATCGTGTGCATCACCGAAGGCATCCCGGTGCTGGACATGCTGCGCGTCAAGAACGTGCTGACCCGTTCGCATCCGGACACCGTGCTGATCGGGCCGAACTGCCCGGGCGTCATCACCCCGGGTGAGTGCAAGATCGGCATCATGCCGGGCCACATCCACCAGCCGGGCAAGATCGGCATCGTGTCGCGTTCGGGCACCCTGACCTATGAAGCGGTCAAGCAGACCACCGAAGTCGGCCTGGGCCAGTCCACCTGCATCGGCATCGGTGGTGACCCGATCAACGGCCTGAACTTCGTCGACTGCCTGAAGCTGTTCAACGAAGATCCGCAGACCGAAGGCATCATCATGGTCGGCGAAATCGGCGGTGACGCTGAAGAAGCCGGTGCCGAGTACATCAAGAACCACGTGAAGAAGCCGGTCGTCGGTTTCATCGCGGGCGCCTCGGCTCCGGCCGGCAAGCGCATGGGCCACGCCGGTGCGATCGCATCGGGCGGCAAGGGCACCGCCGAAGGCAAGTTCGCCGCCATGGAAGCTGCTGGCGTCGTGACCGTCCGTTCGCCGGGCGACCTGGGCGCTGCCATCGCCAAGCTGGTGAAATAAACCGCCGGCCGCACCGCGGCCGACGCGTAGGTAGAGCTGACCGTTGGTCAGCTGCCGGTAGAGCCGACCGTTGGTCAGCTGCCGGTAGAGCCGACCGTTGGTCAGCTACCGGTAGAGCCGACCGTTGGTCAGCTACCGGTAGAGCCGACCGTTGGTCGGCTGCATTAAACAGAAAGGCCGCCTCCGGGCGGCCTTTCTGCGTTCAAGGCAACACCGGGACCGGTAGGTCCCCACGGTTGTCCGGTACGCACACCACGTAGTCCCGGCCGCTGGCCGGCGCCGCATCGTGCTGCCGCCGAATGCGTGGTTGCCGGCCAGCGGCCGGCACTACAATGAGCGCAGTACACCTACAGGCTGGAACCCCATGACGTCGCTCCGCATTGCCCTGGCGCAGTTCGATTTCCCGGTTGGCGCGGTGGCGCAGAACACCGACAACATCATCGCGATGATCGCCGAGGCGCGCGATGAGTACGGTGCCGAGCTGGTGGTGTTCCCCGAGCTGGCGATCAGTGGCTACCCGCCGGAGGATCTGCTGCTGCGCCCGGGCTTCCTGTACGACTGCCAGCAGGCGCTGGAGCGCATCGCGGCGGCCACCACGGGAATCGCGGCCGTGGTCGGTTGGCCCCAGGCCGCCGGCGCGGTGGTCTACAACGCGGCCAGCGTGCTGCGCAACGGCAAGGTCGAGCACACCTACCGCAAGCGCGAGCTGCCCAACTACGCGGTGTTCGATGAGCGCCGTTATTTCGATGTCGATCCGGACGGCGGCAGCTGCGTGTTCGAACTGAAGGGCGTGCCGGTCGGTGTACTGGTCTGCGAGGACCTGTGGTTCGCCGAACCACTGGCCGATACCGTCCGCGCCGGCGCACAGCTGGTGGTCGTGCCCAATGCCTCCCCGTATGAGCGCGGCAAGCACGCCCAGCGCGACGCGCTGCTGGCCGAGCGTACCCGTGAGAGCGGGGCCGCGATCGCCTACCTCAACGTGGTGGGCGGCCAGGACGCGCTGGTGTTCGATGGCGCCTCGGTGGTCGCCGATGGGGATGGCACGGTGCACCCGGCTGCCGCGGCCTTCACCGACCAGTGGCTGGTCGTGGATTACGACGCGGGTGCGCGCCGCTTCCTGCCGCGCGAGTGGATCGACGACGGCGACGAAAGCATGGATGCGCTGGCCTGGCGCGCGGTGACCCGCGGTATCCAGGATTACTGCCGCAAGAACGGCTTCAAGAAGGTCTGGCTCGGCCTGTCCGGCGGCATCGATTCGGCCTTGGTGCTGGCGATGGCGGTGGACGCGCTGGGCGCGGCCAACGTCACCGCGGTGCGGCTGCCGTCGCGCTACACGGCGGACATGTCCAACGACCTGGCGGCCGAACAGTGCCGCGCGCTGGGCGTGACGCTGGAAGCGGTCTCGATCGAGCCGGTGTTCGAGGGCCTGATGGCCGCGCTCGGCCCGATGTTCGAGGGGCAGGCGGCGGATGTGACCGAAGAGAACCTGCAGTCGCGCAGCCGCGGCGTGATCCTGATGGCGCTGTCCAACAAGTTCGGCGGGCTGCTGCTGACCACCGGCAACAAGAGCGAGTATGCGGTCGGCTACGCCACCATCTACGGCGACATGTGCGGTGGCTATGCGCCGCTGAAGGACCTGTACAAGACCGAGGTGTTCGGCTTGTCCAAGTGGCGCAACACCGTAGGCGGTGCGCCGGTGATCCCACCGGCGGTGATTTCCCGCCCGCCCTCGGCCGAGCTGCGCGCCAACCAGACCGACCAGGATTCGCTGCCGGCCTATGACGTGCTGGACGGCATCCTGTACCGCTACGTGGACCAGGAGCAGTCACGCGAGGAGATCGTGGCCGCCGGCTACGCCGCCGAGGTGGTGGACCGTGTGCTGCGCCTGGTGCGCACCAGCGAGTGGAAGCGCCACCAGGCAGCCCCGGGGCCGAAGGTCTCGCGCCGGGCGTTCGGGCGTGAGCGGCGGTACCCGATCAGTAACGGGTACAAGGGCTGAGCTGCCTGGCGAGGAGCGATTGCCGGTTACGGTGACGTATCCAGCAACGCTTCCAGTGCGGTGATTTCTTCCAACGCGTCGTAGGCCGGCGCGCCGGCCTCCAGGCGCGCGCGCACGAAGGCGAGGCCATCGGCTGCCGCTGCGTCCAGCGTGCCGCGGTGATCGACCGGGTAGGCGCGGAACGCGACCGGTTCCCCGCGCAGCGCCAGGCCAGCGGCGTACAGAAGCGTGGTGACATAGGGCACATCGCGGTCCTGGCGCCCGTGGCCGAGCATCAATGGCTGGCTGAAGCCGCGCCGTGGCACGCCCAGATAGTCGTGCAGCAGCGTCCAGATGCCAGGCACGGTGTACAGCGGCGCGCTGAACATCTCGCCGGTGTTGGCGCCTTCCAACAGCGTGCTCAGGGCACCCAGGCAGTGCTGGCGGGCCAGCGCGACGCGCGCGCGCCCGTGTTCGGACAGTACCTGGTCGATGTGTGGCGCAAGCTGCAGCAGACCTTCCAGCAGGTAGGCGTGGTACGCATTGAGCGCGCCGGGATTGGCTGTGAGGTTGTCAGGTTTCATCACCAGTGCGGTCAGTTCCACGGCGGTGGGCGTGCCGGTGGTGAAACTGCCCCGGTATTCCAGCGACGGGCCGCCGTAGCCAGGCCCGATATGGCCGGCGGCGAGCGCGGCCGCCCCTCCCTGGGAGTGGCCCACCGAGACCCAGCGCGGGGCGAGGGTCGCCGGGCCGAGGTACTGACGGCTGGCCTTGATCATGTCGATGGTGTTGCGCGCAGCGGTCCCGACGTGGAGATAAGCATGCTCGCCGGGGCTGCCCAGCCCCTGGTAGTCCGCGGCTGCCACGGCGTAGCCCCGGGCCAGGAACTGGTCGAGGAAGCGGCCATCGCGCTCGGGCTGGAAGGGACCGGAAACCGATGGCGCACAGTGATCGGCAACGCCCTGGGTGCCATGCGCCCAGGAGACAACCGGCCAGCCACCGGGGGGGCAGTGCCCGCTGGCAGGTACAGAAGCCCCGTGCCTTGGGCCAGGTGGCCGTGGTGGTCGGGCGTGCGATAGCTCAGTTTGTAGGCACGGGCGGCCCGGGAAGGCACCCAACTGGCCTGATAGGACTCGGCCGAGATGAGATCGCCTGCCTGCGACGGCGCAGTGGAACCGGCTGCACCGGCTGCACCGGCTGCACCGGCGGCGAGGCCGAGGGTGGCGGAGACGAACACGAGGGATGCGGCGCGCAGATGGACGATCTTGAACAGCATGCAGACTCCTTGCGGGCGGGTGTGGCCGTGAGGTGTCAGTCTGAATAGCGCGGATCGTTGGCGTTGAGATGCCAGTCCCAAAAGGAGCGGCTTGGGAAACGTCCCTTGACGGAAAAGGCCCCTTTCGGGGCCTTTTTTTCTTACTTGCGATTCATCGTGGCGTTGCGTTCACCGGTACTGGCGGACTTCTCGCCGGCAAACGGGTTCAGCTTGCGGACCATCCACGGATACTTCGGCCAGTTGCCCTGCAGCCACGGGTGGTCGGGCTGGTTCAGCTCGAGGACGCGGCGGGCATCGTCGGCCAGGGTCTTGTTGCCCAGGCGGGTGTAGGCCTCGCCCAGCGCGGCCACGGCGTCGTACTGGAACGCGCTCTGCGGGTAGTTCTCCAGCAGGAAGTTGGCGCGGCCAGCGGCCGAGACGTACGCCTCGCGGCGCAGGTAGTACAGGGCGTTGTCCAGCTCGTACTGGGCGAACACGTCGCGCAGGGCGATCATCCGCTGGCGCGCATCGGCGGCGTAGCGGCTGTTGGGGTAGCGCTCGGTGACGATGGTGAAATCGGCATAGGCCTGGCGCGGGCTCGACAGGTCGCGGCGGCTCGGGTCCAGCGACCAGACGCGGCGCAGGAAGACCGTGTCGCGGTTGCCATTGGCCAGGCCGCGCAGGTAGTACATGTAGGCGATGTTGCGGTGGGTCGGGTAGGTACGGATGAAGCGGTCCACGCTGGACACCGCGTCATCGTGCTTGCCGGCCTTGTACTGCGCGTAGGCGCTCTCGATCATGGCCTGCTCGGTGTACGGGCCATACGGGTACTGGGCTACCAGGCGGCGGAAGCTGGCTTCGGCACCGCTCCAGTTCCCCCCTTCCATGAGCTTGTGGCTCTTCTCATAGAGCGTTTCGACCGGCAGGCCTTCATCCGGATTCTTGCCCTTGGTGCCGCGGTGACAGCCGGTGGCGACGAAGAGCAGCACCAGCATCAGGGCGGCGAGGCGGACGGGCGCGGACAGCATAACGGAGCGTCGGATCATGGGGTCAGGGCGGGACGCGGCTGGAATACGAAGGGTCGATGATAGCCTAGTGGCCTGTCCCGCGACTGAAACTGGTCGGCCGGACCCCAAAATTGTCCCTATTGCGGTGTTCCCCCATGTCCGATACCCCTGCTGATTCCGATTCCCCCCGCCAGGCCATCGTGCCCGATACCGCCGCCGGCCGGCGTTTCGACGCGGTCCTGGCCGAGCTGTTCCCCGAATTCTCCCGGTCCAAGCTGACCGAGTGGATCAAGTCCGGGGACGTCCTGCTGGACGGCAACACCGTGCGCGGGCGCGACCCGGTGCGCGGCGGCGAGGTGGCCAGCCTGCATGTCGTGCTCGACACCCAGACCCATGCCGAGCCGGAGGACATCCCGCTGGAGGTCCTGTACGAGGACGAGCACGTGTTCGTGATCAACAAGCCGGTCGGCCTGGTGGTCCATCCCGGCGCGGGCAACCCGACCGGTACCCTGGTCAATGCGCTGCTGTTCCGCGACCCCTCGCTGTCGGTGCTACCGCGCGCGGGCATCGTGCACCGCCTGGACAAGGACACCAGCGGCGTGATGGTGATCGCCCGCACGATCCAGGCGCAGACCGCACTGGTGGAGCAGCTCTCCGCCCGTGAAGTGCACCGCCAGTACCTGGCCGTGGTGGTGGGTGCGCTGGTCTCCGGCGGCACCGCGACCGCCGGCATCGACCGCCACCCGCGCGACCGCATCCGCATGGCCGTGCGCGAAGACGGCAAGGAAGCGATCACGCATTACCGCCTGCGCGAGCGTTTCCGTGCGCACACCGCGCTGGAGTGCCGCCTGGAAACCGGCCGTACCCACCAGATCCGCGTGCACATGGCGCACCTGCGTCACCCGATCATCGGCGATCAGCTGTATGGCGGTGCGCTGAAGCTGCCCAAGGGCGCCAGCGATGAACTGGTCGCCGAGCTGCGCGGCTTCAAGCGCCAGGCGCTGCACGCTGAAACGCTGGAATTCGTGCACCCGATCACCGGTGAGAAGATCACCAACAGCGCGCCGCCGCCGGCTGACATGCAGGCCCTGCTGCACGCCCTGCGCGAAGACAGCAAGCGCTTCGCCGAGCAGGAACGCAACCGCCGCTGATGGACGCCACCGTGCCCGTGCTGCGCGCCGACTGGCAGGCCCCGAGCGGGGTCCATGCGCTGACCACCCTGCGTTTCGGCGCGGGCGGTTCGGTGGCGCCGTTCGACCAGTTCAACATGGGCAACCGGTACTCGGCCGATGGTGACGACCCGGCGCAGGTGCAGCGCAACCGTGACCTGCTGGTGCCCGGGCTGGGCCTGCCCTCGGCGCCGCATTGGCTGCGCCAGGTGCATGGCACCGGCGTGCGCCGCTTCACCGCGCCGCCGACCGCCACGGGTGTGGAGGCTGAACCGACTGCCGATGCCGCCGTGACCTCGGTGCCAGGCGTGGTGCTGGCGATTCTCACCGCCGACTGCCTGCCGGTGGTGTTCGCCGCGCGCGATGGCGGTGAGATCGGCGCCGCCCATGCCGGGTGGCGCGGGCTGGCCGATGGGATGCTGGAGGCCACCGTGGCCGCCCTGCAGACCCCGCCCGCGCAGCTGCAGGCGTGGCTGGGGCCGGCCGCCGGGCCGGCGCTGTACGAGATCGGCGAGGACGTGTTCGAGGCCTTCGTGGAGCGCGACGAGGGCGCTGCGGCGGCGTTCGTGGCAACACGGCCGGGGCACTGGAAGGTCGACCTGTACGCGTTGGCCCGCCGGCGCCTGCAGGCCGCCGGGCTGGACCCGGCCAGCATCAGTGGCGGGCAGTACTGCACGCTGGCCGATCCGCAGCGGTTCTACTCGCACCGGCGCGACCGCCGCACCGGGCGCATGGCGACCCTGGCGTGGATCGCGCCGTGACCGTCTGAACGATCGTGACGAGCCGGCCAGCGGCCGGCACTACCGTACGCGCTTCCCGCAGCCCGGCGGCGTCATCCTTCCAGGGCCTGAAGATACGTCTGCCGCCAATGATTGATGTCGTAGGTGCGCAGGTGGTCCATCATCGCCTGCCAGCGCTCCACGCGCTTCTTCAGCGGCATCGTCGCGGCCGTGGCGATCGCATCGGCCACGCCATCGAGGTCATGTGGATTGACCAGCAGTGCCTGCTTGAGTTCATCGGCAGCGCCGGCCAGCAGTGACAGCACCAGTACGCCCGGATTCTCCGGATCCTGCGAGGCGACGTATTCCTTGGCCACCAGGTTCATGCCGTCGCGCAACGGGGTCACCAGGCCCACCGCCGCCGCCCGGTAGAAGCCGGTCAGGGTGGCATGGGTGAAATTCTGGTTGACGTAGCGCAGCGGGGTCCAGTCCGGCGCGGCATGCCCGCCGTTGATGTGCCCGGCGATCTGTTCCAGCTGGCCGCGCAGCTGCCGGTACTCGGTGACATCGCCACGGGATACCGGGGCGATCTGCAGATACGTGAGCGAGCCATGCTGGTCCGGGTGGCGTTCCAGATACCGCTCGAAACCCTGGAAGCGTTCGGGCAGGCCCTTTGAGTAGTCCAGCCGGTCCACGCCGATCGCCAGCTGGCGATTGCGCAGGCTGCCGCGCAGGTCCTTGACCGCTGGCTTGTTCGCCCCGGCCTTGGCCTGCCGCGCAATGAACTCGGTATCGATGCCGATCGGGAAGGCCGCGGCGCGGAAGCGTCGGCCGCCGGGCGCTTCCAGCTCGCCATCGGGCAGCACCCGGCCGCCACCGAACAGGCGCACGTAGGACTGGAAACGGTCCGCATCGCGCTGCGTCTGGAAGCCGACCAGGTCATAGGCGTACAGGCTGGAGAACAACCGCAGGTGGTCGGGCATGGCCTGCAGCAGGTCCGCCGAGGGCATCGGCACATGCAGGAAGAAGCCGATCCGGCAGCCGATGCCACGCTCGCGCAGCAGCGAGGCGAGCGGGATCAGGTGGTAATCGTGGATCCAGACGATGTCGTCTTCGCGCAGCAGCGGGGCGAGTTTCTCGGCGAACAGCGCGTTGACCCGGCGGTACGTTTCGCGCGTCCCGCGGTCGTAGTCGACCAGGTCCAGCCGGAAGTGCAGCAATGGCCACAGCGTGCGATTGGCGAAGCCGTTGTAGTAGCCGTCCACATCGCGCTTGTTGAGGTCCATGGTGACGTAGCGGATGTCACCGTCCACCTGCTCGTGCAGCGCGCCGCTGTTGTCGCGTACCGACTTGCCGCTCCAGCCGAACCACAGGCCGCCACGCTCTTTGAGCGCGGCGAGCAGGCCGACCGCCAGGCCGCCGGCGCGGGATTCACCGGGAACGGCGACCCGGTTGGACACGACGACCAGGCGGCTCATGATGCCTCCTGCCAGCTGCGCGACAGGCGCATGGCGGCGGTGATCAGGCCCACGTGCGAATAGGTCTGCGGGAAGTTGCCCCAGGCCTCGCCATTGTCGAAGGCCAGGTCTTCGGAGAGCAGGCCCAGGTGATTGCGGCGCTCCAGCAGCATCTCGAACATCTCGCGCGCTTCATCCAGGCGACCGATCGCGGCGAGCGCATCGATGTACCAGAAGGTGCAGATGGTGAAGCTGGTTTCCGGTTCGCCGAAGTCATCCGGCGCCACGTAACGGTACAGCGCGTTGCCATGTTTGAGATCGCGGCCGATCGCCTCGACGGTGGCGACAAAGCGTGCGTCGGTGGCGTCGATGAACCCGATGTCGGCCAGCAGCAGCAACGAGGCATCCAGGCGGTGGCCACCGAAGGTATCGGTGAAGTGCCCGAGCGCTTCGCTCCACGAGTCGCGCATGATCCGCGCATGGATGATGTCGGCTCGCTCGCGCCAGTAGGTGGCGCGGTCATCCAGCTTCAGCCGCACCGCGATCTTGCACAGGCGGTCGCAGGCGGCCCAGCACATCGCGCTGGTGTAGGTATGCACTTCGGTGCGGCCGCGGAACTCCCACAGCCCGGCATCGGGCACGTCATGCAGGGTGAAGGCCTGCTCGCCGAGCGGCTCCAGCCGCGCGAAGGTGTGTGCATCGCCCGGGTCCTGCAGGCGGCGATCGAAGAACAGCTGCGTGGAGGCAAGCACCACGCTGCCGTAGACATCGTGCTGGCGCTGTACCCAGGCCAGGTTGCCGCGACGCACCGGCCCCATGCCGCGGTAGCCGGACAGCGAGGGGACTTCGCTTTCTTCCAGCTTGGCCTCGAAGCTGATGCCGTACAGCGGCTGCAGGCTGCCATCGGCGGTGGCCAGGTTGAAGATGTAGCCCAGGAACTGCTCCATCGTGCGCGTGGCGCCGAGGCGGTTCAGCGTACGCACCACGAAGGCGGCATCGCGCAGCCAGCAATAGCGATAATCCCAGTTGCGGATGCTGCCGGGCGCTTCGGGAATGGAGGTCGTCATCGCGGCGATGATCGCGCCGCTGTCTTCGTACTGGCACAGTTTCAGCGTGATCGCGCTGCGGATCACCGCGTCCTGCCATTCCAGCGGGATGGACAGATAGCGCACCCATTCGCGCCAGTAGTCGCGCGTGCGCTGGAAGGATTCCTGCACGTAACCACTGAGCGAACGGTTGAGCGATTCGTCCACCCCCAGCACCAGGTGCACCGGATGGTTGAGCACGAACGGCAGGCCGTCGCGCACGAAGCGCAGCGGCACATCCGTGGTCAGGCGCAGCACGTGGTCGGGCAGCACCCAGCGGATGTGGTTGCTGCCCCAGGTCGAATCGGGAACGCGCGCGCCCCAGTCGGCCAGTGGCCGGGCGCGCACGATGATGCGCGGGTTGCCGGACAGCGGGCGGACCTGGCGGATCAGGCTGACCGGCCGATAGAAGCGGTCGTTCTGGCGCCAGCGCGGCGCGAAATCGATGATTTCCAGCGCGCCGCCATGCTTGTCGCGCAGCACGGTGCGCAGGATGGCGGTGTTGGTCAGGTAGCTCTGTTCGCTCTCGACCATGTCCTCCAGCTCGATGCCGAAGTCACCGCCCTCTTGTTGATTGGGGCCAAGCAGGGCGCAGAAGGTGGGGTCGCCGTCGAAGGTCGGCAGGCAGCTCCAGACGACGCGCGCGTGCTTGTCGATCAGCGCGCCGAAGCTGCCATTGCCGACCACGCCCAGATTCAGATCGGGTTCGCTCATGATGCAGGAAGTCTCGTGTCATGCCGCGGCGGCACACCGGTGGGGGAGACCTGCGCGCGGCGTCAGGGGGCCTTGGGGTCAAGGCATCAGTAGGCATTCTCGCGAAGCCAGGCGTGGACGCTGCGTATCGTCGGCAGCGAGAACACCGCATCGCTCGGCTCGCGCGCACCGACCAGCACGCTCCAGCCATGCAGATCATTGGCCGCGCCGAAGCCGAATTCATCGGTGAGGTCATCGCCGACGAACACCGGCATGCGATCACGGAACGGCGGCTGCAGCATCAGCTGCCGCATCGCACGCCCCTTGTCGCTGCCCTCAGGCAGGAATTCGATCACATGGTCGCCCGGCTGCAGCCGATAGCCGCCATGCCCGCGGATATGCCGTTCGGCAAACGCACGCACGTCATTGGCGGCATGCGGAGCACCACGCCAATGCAGGGCCAGGCTGCGGCCCTTGTCTTCAACGAGCACGCCGGGGTAGCCGTGCGCGAACCGCATCGCCTGCTGGTGCAGGGCGTGCAGCCACTCACTGGTATCTGCGGAGGGATCACTGCTCTGCGCGCGCTGCTCGTGGTTGCGCAGCTCGTGGCCATGCAGGCCGGCGGCGGGCAGGCTCAGGGGCGCAAACAGCTTGTCCAGCTGCGCCAGCGGTCGGCCGCTGATCAGCGCGACCGCGCCATCCAGGCGGTCGCTGATGCGCCCGATCGCCTCACGCACATCCGGCAGCAGCGCGACCGACTCGGGGTCGTCCGCGAATTCGATAAGGGTGCCATCCACGTCCAGGAACAGCGCACAGGCATCGTCCAGCAGCTGCGGCGGCGGACGTTGGGGGAAGTCGTTGGCCATGGTGACCAACATGCCAGCGTGGATGTGATCGCCAGGTCATGGCATCACCCACGCATCCTCCCGTTCACCACCGGTAGAGCCGACGGTCAGCCGGCTGCACCAAACCCGGTAGAGCCGACCGTCGGTCGGCTGCACAAACCCGGTAGAGCCGACCGTTGGTCGGCTGCACCCCGTCAGAACGTATACCGCACGCGCCCGTAGTAATACGCACCATTGCTACCGATCGGTGACAGCACGTCATACGGCAGGTTGCCGAAGTAGTAGATATCGTCGTTGGACAGATCCGAGTAGTTGTCGGTCAGGTTCTGCCCGCCCAGCGCCACGCTCCACTGCGGGGTGATCTTGTATTCCACCTCGGCATCCAGCTGCCACTCGGCCCCGTAGGTCTGGCGCGGAATATAACCATCACCGAAGTTGAACACGCGGGTGACGCTGCCATAGCGGCTCAGGCGGCTGCTCAGCGACCAGCGATCATCGGCCCAGCTGGCGGCCAGCGCGGCGCGGGTGCGCGGGGTGGCATCGGTCAGCGTATTGGTCTCTTCCACGCCGAACAGCACGTAGTCCGGGTCCAGCGCGAGCAGTCCCGGCGGGGTGGCGAGCACGTTCTTCAGCGTGGTCTTGGTGTAGGCGTAGGTGCCGGTCAGCACCAGCTCGCCATCGCCCAGCGACTGCCGCCAGTTGCTCACCAGTTCCGCGCCGCGGGTGCGGGTATCGGCGGCGTTGACGAAGAAGCTGGCGCTCTGCAGGCCAGCCACGCCGAACTGCTGCTGCACGTAGTCGGTCAGCGCATCACCGGTGATGCTTTCCGACAGTGCGATGCGGTCATCGATGTCGATCTGGAAGAAGTCCAGCGAGACATCGAAGTGCTCGCCGATACGGCTGGTGAAACCCAGGCTGGTGTTGAGCGACTTCTCCGGCTTCAGGTCGGTGGCGCCCAGGCCACGCGCGATCGGATTGTTCACCGACAGCACGCGGCCCTGCACCAGCTGGCCGGCCGCGTTGTAGCCGGTGGACGTGGATTCGTAGCCGATCTGCGCCAGCGACGGGGCACGGAAGTTGTTGGAGATCGCACCGCGCAGCGCGAAGGCCGGCGTGAATTCGTAGCGCAGCCCCAGCTTGCCGGTGAGCTCGCCACCGAAATCATCGCTGTGCTCGTAGCGTGCGGCCAGATCGCTTGAGAAATGCTCACCGAACTGGCTGGACAGGCTGGCGTAGGCGCTGGCGACATCGCGCGAGAGCGAGGTCGCATCCTGCGGGGTCAGGCCACCACCGGCCTGCGAGCCGGTCGGGCGATCGGTGAACGGACCCGCGGCATAGCTGGTCGGATCGCCCGGACGGGTCTGGTAATGGTCGCGGCGCGCTTCCAGGCCCAGGCCAAGGCTGTGGGTGATGCTCTCGCCCTGCGAGAACACACGGCCGAGGTCGACGTTCGCGACCGTCAGCTCATTGCGGTAATCACCGGTCTTGAACCGGGTCGGGCTGGTCGGGCCCAGCGAGGCGTTGAGCGAGTTGCGCAGGCGGTAAGTGAACGTGTTGATGCCGTAATCCAGGCTCGCATCGTAGTTCCACTCGCCCCACTGGCCCTTCGCGCCGGCCACGGCCTGTACGTCGCGGTTTTCGCCCTCGGAGATCGGACGGTAGCCGTTCGGGTAGATCTGCGCCCAGTTGGCGTCGCTGTCCGGGTAGCGGAAGTAGTTCGCGCCTTCGCTGTCGCGCTGGTTGAAGGTGGCGAAGCTGTAGAAGGTGGAGGTTTCACCGAACGGCAGCTGCGCGTTGTACCAGGCGTTCAGGTCCTTGGTCTTGCCATCGCCGAGCACGTAGTTGCGCTTGCCCTGCAGGGCAAGGTTGGTCGGGGTCTGGTCCCACGGCGGGATCTGGTCGAAGCCGGCGCGATTGGTGCCTTCGTGATTTTTCAGCTCCAGGCCCACGCGCAGGAAGCCGCCCTCATCGCCCAGCCGGGTGCCGACCTTGGCGCTGGCGTAGCTGGTCTGGCCGTCGGTGAGGGTGCGGTCGATCGGCTTGAGGTCGGTGTGGTTGGCGCCGAAGCTCGCTTCGAATGCACCGCCTTCCGGCGCGTCATCCAGGATCACGTTGATCACGCCGGCCACCGCATCGGAGCCGTACAGCGCACCGGCGCCATCGCGCAGCACTTCGATGCGCTTGATCGCGCTGACCGGGATCGCGTTGAAATCGACCGGGGTGGTGCCCTTGCCGATCTTGCTGTCGGTGTTGACCAGGGCGCTGCTGTGGCGGCGCTTGCCGTTGACCAGCACCAGCACCTGATCGGGCGAGAGGCCGCGCAGCTGGGCGGCCCGGATGTGGTCGGCACCGCCGGAGTTGGACTGGCGCGGGAAATTGAACGAGGGCAGCAGCGCCTGCAGGGCGCTGCCAAGCTCGCCATTGACCACGCCGGCCTTGCGGATGTCCTCGGCGGTGAGCACATCCACTGGCGAGGTGGATTCCAGCACGGTCCGGTCAACGGCACGGGTGCCGGTGACGATCACGGTGTCCAGCGTTTTAGCGGTGTTCGGCGCGTCCTGCGCAAGTACGTCCTGGGCCAGCAGGGGGGAGGAAAGGACGAGCGCGATGGCAAGGCCAAGGCGCGACGCGGACGGACGGGACATGCGGACTCCAGCGGGACGACGAGGGGGAGGGAGGGGCGGGGGGAGGGGGGAGGAGCCGGCGTTGCCGATCCAAGGTCGGCACTACCAATCCATCCGGATGAAGCGATATATTATCTTCGCGTGATGTCCCTGTGTGACGCAAGTCCCATCGGGGTGGTTATCAGCAGATAGCGATTGGCGATCTGCGCTGGACCGGGATGTCCGGCACGCTCCTTCCCCCTGCCTGTCCCCGAGTTTCCGGAGAGTTGTCCATGTCGTTCCGCGCCATCCTGATTGCCCTGGTCCTGACCACCAGCGGCTGTGCTACCGCCGCCCCGGCCGCCAAATCCACCCCGCCAGCCGCCGCCACGGCCACCTTGCAGGGTGACGCCGCGCGCCCGGATGCCGCCGCCGGCTGGGTCCGCAGCGAGCTGTATTTCGGCGTGGGCGAAGAAACCGGCGTGGCCGACCGCCCGCAGACCGAGGGCATCAGTGACGCGCAGTGGCGCGCCTTCCTCGACAAGGAAGTCACCCCGCGCTTCCCGGACGGCCTGACCGTGTTCGATGCCTACGGCCAGTGGCTGTTCCGTGGCGCCGCCGAGCCGAACCGCCTGCGCACCAAGGTGCTGGTGGTGCTGCACGAGAACACCCCGCAGCGCCGCGCCGACATCGAAGCGATCCGCCTGGCATGGAAGCAGGCCACCGGCCACCAGTCGGTGCTGTGGGCGCAGCAGGCGGTTGAAGTATCGTTCTGAGCCAGGGCGCCGCAGCGGCGCTGCACGGAGCGATGATGAAACACGGCAATGCGATGCTGGCCGCGGTGTTGATGGGCGTGGCGGCAGCATCCGCGCACGCGCAGGACGCCGCCCCGGCCCGGCTTCTGCTCGAGGTGGCTGGCGGCGTGCAGGTGCAGGCGACGCTGCAGGACGACGGCGGTATTTCCGTCGTACTGGCCCCGTCGGGCAAGCGTCAGGTGCTGCCGGGGGTGACCGACGCGGACGGCAACGCACGCCTGTCCGCCGAGGATGTCGATTTCGATGGTCACCCGGAGCTGGTCGCGCGCGCCGCGGTCGGCATGGTCAACGAAGCGGTCGCGGTGTACCGCTACGCTCCGGCGCGACAGGAACTGGTGGCGCTGGCGCCCATCGCGAACGACCGCGCGCAGTGCGGTGACCTGATGGGGCTGACGGTGGAGGCAGACAACCGCACCCTGAGCAGCAGCTGCCGCAGCGGGCCGATGTGGTACGTGGATCAGTACCGCTACGACGGCGGTCGCCTGTACCTGTACCGCGCCGAGCGCATGTTGATGCTCGACGATCTGCTCGAGCCGTACGTGTTCGTGAAGCAGACCGCCGACAGCGGTCCCCTGGCGGTCTGGAGCACCTTCGATCCTGAAGGCAACGTGCTGGAGACCGCGATCGGCGATGGTCTGGAGGCGCCGCGCGCCGGCTCGCCGCTGCTGCGCATTTCCGGGCATGTGATGGTGGCGCGGCTGCCGTTGTACCGCCAGCCCGGTGATGCCACGACCCCGCGGTATCTGGTGCGCGATGACCGCGTGGAGCTGCTCGATGAGCGCGATGGCTGGGTGCAGGTAAGTTATGACCATCCCACGCGCGGCGCGGTGCTGGGCTGGGTGAACACGCAGCCGTGACCCAGCGCCGGCACGCGTAAACCCACACGAGTGTCACTTGCCCGGGACTAGGCTGACGTTTCCCCCTCGTCGTGGAAGCATGTCATGAGCAAGCGCGTTGCCGAAATCGTGGTTGAGACCCTCCAGGCCGCCGGTGTCCGTCACTGTTACGGCATCGTCGGCGATACCCTCAACTACGTCACCGATGCCATCCATCACAGCGAGATCGAGTGGGTACACACGCGGCATGAGGAAGTGGCCGCGTTTGCCGCCGGTGCCGAGTCGCTGATCAGCGGGCAGCTCACCGCCTGCGCCGGCTCGTGCGGCCCGGGCGGGCTGCATTTCATCAATGGCGTGTTCGAGACCAACCGCAACCGCGCGCCGATGGTGCTGATCGCCAGCCAGGTGGTCACCGCCGAGCTGGGCATGGAGTTCCCGCAGGAAGTCGATTTCAAGGCGGTGTACGGCAGCTGCAGCGTGTTCTGCGAGCAGGTGCAGAGCGCCGAGCAGGCGCGCCGCGTGGTGACGTTGGCGTGCCAGGCGGCGATCAGCCGCCGCGGGGTCGCGGTGGTGATCCTGCCGGCCGACATCAGCGAAGCGGAGGTCAAGCACGATGTGCCGTTCTCGGTGCATTACACCCAGCCGGTGCTGCGCCCGTCGGACGATGAACTGCAGCGCATCGCCGCGCTGATCGGCGAGGGCAAGCGCATCGGCATCTACGCAGGTGCGGGCTGCGAACATGCGCATGATGCCCTGGTCGCGCTGGGTGCCCGGCTCAAGGCACCGATCGCGCATACCTCGCGCGCGAAGGACTTCGTGGAGTACGACAACCCGTACAACATGGGCATGACCGGCATCTTCGGCATCGAGTCCGGGTATCACACGCTGATGGCCTGCGACACGCTGCTGCTGCTCGGCGCGGACTTCGCTTGGGGCCAGTACTACCCGGACAAGGCCACGCTGATCCAGGTGGACCGCGATGGCAGCCATCTGGGCCGCCGGCATCCGGTGAATCTGGGCGTGGTGGGGGATATCGGCCCGACCCTGGAGGCATTGCTGCCGCTTCTGCCCGAACGCGAGGACCGCAGCTTCCTGGATGAGTGCATGGAGCACCGCGAGAAGGCGCTGGCCACGCGGGCCAAGGAAGAGCAACCGGGCGAAGGCGAGCTGATCCACCCGCAGCATCTCACCGCGCTGATCGACCGCCACGCTGCCGACGACGCGCTCTTTACCGCAGATGGCGGCTCGCCGATGGTGTGGATCCTGCGCCATATCCGCGTCAATGGGCGCCGCCGCACGCTGACCAGCCTGCTGCACGGCACGATGGCCAACGCGATGCCGCAGGCGCTGGGCCTGCAGAAGGCCTACCCGGGCCGCCAGGTGATTTCGCTGTCCGGTGATGGTGGCCTGGCGATGCTGCTGGGCGACCTGCTCACCGCCGTGCAGGAAAACCTGCCGATCAAGGTGGTGGTCTACAACAACAGTTCGCTGAATTTCGTCGAGCTGGAGCAGAAGGTCGAAGGCCTGCTGGACAACTACACCGACCTGAAGAACCCTGACTTCGGCCGCCTGGCCGAGGTGATCGGGTTCTACGGCCGCACCGTGACCCGCTCGGAGGACCTGGAGCAGGCGGTGAAGGATTTCCTGGCGCACCCGGGCCCGGCGCTGCTGGACGTGCACACCAGCCCGACCGAGCTGGTGATGCCGCCGCAGGTGGAAGCCAAGCAGGTGGCCGGTACTGCCCTGTACGCGGCCAAGGCGCTGCTGAGCGGGCGGGTCGGGGATGTACGGGACCTGCTGGCGAACAACTTCCTCAACAAGCCCTGATCCCCACGCTCCGGTAGTGCCGGCCGCTGGCCGGCTCCCCAGGATTCATCCGACGGTATCGGGAGCCGGCCAGCGGCCGGCACTACGCGAGCGCAATCGGGTATGCGATGACCCATACATCCCGGCGTTCCATTGATGTGCCTGTTACTGGGGGCGGCGAGGCCCTACCATCGGCTACCCCCTCCCCATGGCCGCCCCCCGCGCATGTCCGCCTCCGCTCCCGTCCCCACCGGACGCCCCCGCTGGTTCGTCGCCGGCGATCTCAACGGTTTCTTCGGCCTGGTGGTCGACAACCTGTCCATCCTCGGCTTCATCGCGATGGCCCTGGTCGGCATCTTCCAGTTCCCCGCGGATGTGGTGTTCGGCCGCATGTTCCCGGGCACCGCCTTCGGCGTGCTGGTCGGCAACGTGCTCTACACCTGGATGGCGCGCCGCCTGGCCGCGCGCACCGGTCGCGATGATGTCACCGCGATGCCGCTCGGCCTGGACGCGCCGACCAGCATCGGCATGGCGCTGCTGGTGCTCGGCCCGGCCTTCCTCGCCTTCAAGGGCCAGGGCCTGGCCCCGCACGATGCGGCCATCGCCACCTGGCAGCTGGGCATGGCCTCGCTGGTGATCATGGGCGTGCTCAAGGTGATCCTGTCGTTCTTCGGCGAGGCGGTGACCCGCGCGCTGCCGCGCGCCTCGCTGCTCGGCTCGATCGCCGGCATCGCGATCGTGCTGATGGGCTTCCTGCCGCTGCTGGAAACGCTGCGCTCGCCGGTCGTCGGCTTCGTCACCCTGGGCCTGCTGCTGTACGTGCTGATCGCCAAGCGCAAACTGCCGATCCGCGCGCCCGGCGTGCTGGTCGCCTTCGTCTTCGGCACGATCCTGTACTACGGACTCGGCCTGGCCGGCCTGGGTGCGCCGGGCTTCAAGGTGCCTGAGTGGGTACCGCCGCAGGTGGTGCTGCCCTGGCCGACACTGGGGTTCATCGACGGCCTGCCGACCGCGATCACCTACCTGCCGCTGCTGCTGCCGTTCGGCCTGCTGATGGTGGTCGGTGGCATCAACGTTTCCGAAAGCGCGCGTGCGGCCGGTGATGATTACCGCACCCGCGACATCCTGCTGGTGGAGGCCGTCGCCACGCTGGTGGCCGGGTTCTGCGGCGGCGTCGCGCAGACCACGCCGTACATCGGCCAGCCGGCCTACAAGCACATGGGCGCGCGCAGCGGTTACACGCTGCTGACCGGTCTGTTCGTCGGCATCGGCGGCATGCTGGGGGTGATTTCCGGGCTGGTGCAGTGGCTGCCGCTGGCCGTGCTGGCGCCGATCATCGTGTACGTGGCGATCGACATCACCACCCAGGCCTTCCAGGCCACGCCGCGCGAGCACGCGGGCGCGATGGTGCTCGGCTTCCTGCCTTCGGTGGCCTACCTGCTGGCGATCAAGGCCCCGGGCTGGATCGCCCCGGAACAGCTCGCGGCGATGACCACTACGCTGGACGGGCATGGCCTGCCGGAGCTGGCGGTGATCTTCACCCTGGGCAACGGCTTCATCATCACCTCGATGCTGTGGATCGCGGCGGTGGTGGCGATGATCGATGGGAAGCTGCTGCGCGCCTCCGGGTTCCTGCTGGTGGCTGCGGTGCTGACCCTGTTCGGCCTGATCCACTCGGTGGACCCGCGCGGTGGCATCTATCTGCCGTGGCAGCTGGAGGGCCTGCCGAAGATCATCAGCTGGCAGTTCACCGGCGCGTACGTGGCGCTGGCCGGGTTGCTGGCGCTGTTGTCGCTGCAGAAGCAGCCTTCGGAACGCGCGTAGCGCTCTCGTAGTGCCGGCCGCTGGCCGGCTGCGTTTCATTGTGCTCACGACCAACGGTCGTGAGCTACCGAATGGGGCAGGTCTGCTGGGGAGCCGGCCAGCGGCCGGCACTACCTGCTCACGACCAACGGTCGTGAGCTACCGAATGGGGCAGGTCTGCTGGGGAGCCGGCCAGCGGCCGGCACTACCTGCTCACGACCAGCGGTCGTGAGCTACCGCTGCACGCCTCGCGGCGGCCGGCGCGGCATCATTGCTCGCCATCCAGCTCCGGGTAATGCCGGAAAATGCCGTTGGTGTTGAACGCCAGGCGCCGTTCCGAGGCGAGATAGGCGGCGATGTTGGGCCGGGTTTCCACCCGGTCCTTCAGGGCGCGCAGCTGCGGCAGCGTCGGCCAAAGGGCCTGCATGCGGCGCGGGAACATGTACTCCAGCCCGCTCAGCAGCTGGAACAGCGACAGATCCACATAGGAGTGCTCGCGCAGCGGATGACGCCCACCGTTGTGCTTGAGCACGTTCTCGAAGTAACCGAGGAACTTGGGCATGCGCTCGCCGCGCATCGACGTCGCGCGCGCTCTGGCTTCGTGTTTCTGGTCGTCGTAGTACTTCGACGCTGCGATCGGGTGGTGGGTGTCATGCACCTCGGCCACCAGATCGGCGATGGTCAGCTGCAACTGCAGGGCCTGCTGCCGCCGTGAACTGGCATCGGGCACCAGGCCGAGCTCCGGTCCCAGATGATCCAGGATCGCGCCCACCTGGGCGATCACCTGCCGGCCGGTGCGCAGGAATGGGGGGGCAAACGGCTGCAGGCCCTCGACCTTGCCGTCCAGATACGGCTGCATCACGGCATCGCCGTGGACCCGCGCCATATCCGTGTAGCCCGCGCCCGCATCCTCCAGCGCCAGCCGCACGAACTCGCCGCGGCCCTGGATGCCGGTCCAGTAATACAGTTCGTAATGCATGCAGCCACTCCGTGCGGAACCGGTGGCCAGCATGGCCCGCGCAGCCGAAAGCAGGCGTGAGCGCAGCGTGGTTCCCGTGCTAGGGTCGGGCGGGGATGTCGATGGGAGCAGGCGATGCGGATGTGGGCGATGGGCGTGTGCGTGGCGATGTTGCCGGCTGCCGTAGCGGCCGACCCGGTGGCCCTGCACGATGGCTTCGGCTACAGCGATGCAGTGCTGCGTGCGGAACTGACGACGCTGCGCGAGATGAGCGGGGTATCCGGTGCACGCCGGCACCTGGGTGCGGCAGGCTATCACCGCGTCCGTGGTGAGCTGGCCGCCTCCAATCGGGCTGCACGCCAGTGCCTGGACGAAACCCGCGATGCGCCGCCTGCGCTGCAGGGGCTGGCCTTCCTGTGCGAATCCACCTTGGCCGGCAACGCGCTGATCGAGGGCGATATCGCTGGATGGGCGAGCCTGATGCTGCGCGTGCGCGAGGACTACCAGCGCACCATCGTGCCGATGCTCAAGCCCGGCGACGAGGTGCCCGATGTCACCCGCCCGGCATTCGCGGCGTTCACCACCTGGCCGCGCAGTGCGCCGCCCGTTGCCGAGCGCGAGCAGGAGGTGGCGGTGCCGATCCAGTTCAGCAACGAGCTGCCCTCGGTCACGCTTACCCTGCACGGCACGCGCGACGGCCATCCCGTCAGCCAGGAGGCTGCCTTCATCGTCGATACCGGCGCCCCGCGTTCGCACATCACGCGCGCGCTGGCCGAATCGCTGGGCCTGACGGTGACCGAAAACTTCGTGGTCTCACGCATCATCGACGGCGACATCCAGCAGGCGGGGCTGGCTGCACCGATCGATATCGAGCTGGGCGGGCAGCGGGTGCGCGACGTCTCGTTCAACAGCGAAGCCACGCGCGAGCTCAACCTGATCGGCCTCGATGTGCTGCGCGCGCTGGGACGGATCCGCCTTTCCCGCGACACGCTGACGCTGCTCGGGACGCAGACTCCAGCCGCCTGCACACGGCGGATGGTGTTCACCTCCTCGTTGTGGGGGCCGTTCCAGCAGGCCCGCTACCCGATCCGCGGTCGCGAAAACACGCTCATGCTGGTCGACACCGGCTTCAATGGGGCATTCCAGATGCGGGGTGCGCCGCGTTCGTCGGTGCCGGGCGCCGCAATCCAGCGCAAGAATGTCATCACCACGCGCGGCGCGGAGGACATCGAGTACGCGCCGGCCAGCACGCCATTGCAGGTGGCCGATACGTTGGCGAACATTCCGGTGGATATCGCCTTCCAGCCGCCGGATCTGTTTCCCTCGTCCTGGCGGGTCGGCTACGGCGTCACCGGCGGCTACGACGTGGCGCTGGACCTGCCGGCCGGCATCGGCTGCCTGGTGCCATTGCCGCCCGAACCGCCCCTGCTGGACCGCCCGCCAGGGGCCTGACGAAGCCTGAATCGGCATCTCATCCACCCTTGAAACACGCCCCCGTAACCGCATCTCAGGGACAGTGCTGGCACGGCCAGCCCCGTTTACATCGAGGACAAGAACATGCGGATGGACAAGCTCACCTCGCGTTTCCAGCAGGCGCTGGCCGACGCGCAGTCGTTGGCCGTGGGCCGCGACCACAACATCATCGAACCGGTACATGTGTTCAGCGCGCTGCTGGACCAGCAGGGTGGCAGCACGCGCCCGCTGCTGGCCCAGGCCGGCGTCAACGTGCCGGTACTGCGCGAACGTTTGAATGAAACCCTGGAGGCCCTGCCCAAGGTCTCCGGGCAGGAAGGCAACCTGTCGATCGGCAACGATCTGAACCGGCTGCTCAACAACACCGACAAGCTGGCCCAGCAGCACGGCGATGCCTTCATCGCCAGTGAGTGGTTCGTGCTGGCCGCGGTCGACGATGGCGGCACCCTGGGCATGGCGCTGCGCGCCGCCGGTGCCGACAGGAAGAAGATCGAAACCGCCATCGACAAGGTGCGCGGCGGCGAGACCGTGCAGTCGGAAAATGCGGAAGACCAGCGCCAGGCGCTGGAGAAATACACCATCGACCTGACCGCGCGCGCAGAGAGCGGCAAGCTGGATCCGGTGATCGGCCGCGATGAGGAGATCCGTCGCACCATCCAGGTCCTGCAGCGCCGCACCAAGAACAACCCGGTGCTGATCGGTGAGCCCGGCGTGGGCAAGACCGCCATCGTGGAGGGCCTGGCCCAGCGCATCATCAACGACGAAGTGCCCGAGGGCCTGCGCGGCAAGCGCGTGCTGTCGCTGGACATGGGCGCGCTGATCGCCGGTGCCAAGTTCCGCGGCGAGTTCGAAGAGCGCCTGAAGGGCGTGCTCAACGACCTGGCCAAGAGCGAAGGGCAGGTGATCCTGTTCATCGACGAACTGCACACGATGGTCGGCGCCGGCAAGGCCGACGGCGCGATGGACGCCGGCAACATGCTCAAGCCAGCGCTGGCGCGCGGTGAGCTGCACTGCGTCGGTGCGACCACGCTGGACGAATACCGCAAGTACATCGAGAAGGATGCTGCGCTGGAGCGCCGCTTCCAGAAGGTGCTGGTGGGCGAGCCGAGCGTGGAAGACACTATCGCGATCCTGCGCGGGCTGAAGGAAAAGTACGCCGTGCACCATGGCGTGGAAATCACCGACCCGGCGATCGTCGCCGCGGCCACGCTGTCGCACCGTTACATCGCCGACCGGCAGTTGCCGGACAAGGCCATCGACCTGATGGACGAGGCCGCCTCGCGCATCCGGATGGAGATCGACTCCAAGCCGGAGGAACTGGATCGGTTGGAGCGCCGCGTGATCCAGCTCAAGATCCAGCGCGAAATGCTCAAGAAAGAAAAGGACGACGCCTCGCGCCAGCGCCTGGCCGATCTGGAAACCGACATCGATGCGCTGGAGCGCGAGTTCTCCGATCTCAATGAAATCTGGAAGTCGGAGAAGGCGACGCTGCAGGGTGCCACCCGGATCAAGGAACAGATCGAACAGGCCAAGCTGGAACTGGAATCGGCGCAGCGCCGCCAGGATTTCGGCCGTATGAGCGAGATCCAGTATGGGCAGCTGCCGCAGCTGGAAAAGCAGCTGGCCGCCGCGCAGGAAGTGGAAACCAGTGAGTTCAAGCTGGTCCAGGACCGGGTGACCGCCGAGGAGATCGCCGAAGTGGTCTCGCGTTGGACCGGCATCCCGGTCAACCGCATGCTCGAAGGCGAGCGCGACAAGCTGCTGCGCATGGAAGAGGTGCTGCACAACCGCGTGGTCGGCCAGGAAGAGGCGATCAAGGTGGTCTCCGATGCGGTGCGGCGTTCGCGTGCGGGCCTGTCCGATCCGGACCGTCCCAGCGGCTCGTTCCTGTTCCTGGGGCCGACCGGCGTGGGCAAGACCGAGCTGTGCAAGTCGTTGGCCGAGTTCCTGTTCGACAGCGCCGACGCGATGATCCGCATCGACATGAGCGAGTTCATGGAGAAGCACAGCGTCGCGCGCCTGATCGGTGCGCCCCCGGGCTACGTGGGCTACGAAGAAGGTGGCTACCTGACCGAGGCGGTGCGTCGTCGCCCGTATTCGCTGATCCTGCTCGATGAGGTGGAGAAGGCGCATCCGGACGTGTTCAACATCCTGCTGCAGGTGCTGGACGATGGCCGCCTGACCGATGGCCAGGGCCGCACGGTGGACTTCCGCAATACCGTCATCGTGATGACCTCCAACCTGGGCTCGCACCAGATCCAGGACATGAGCAGCGATGACAGCCCGGAGGCCTACACGCAGATGAAGGCCGCGGTGATGGGCGTGGTGCAGGCGCACTTCCGCCCGGAATTCATCAACCGCCTGGACGACATCGTGGTGTTCCACCCGCTGGACAAGGTGCAGATCAAGCAGATCGCCCGCATCCAGATGCAGGGCCTGGAAAAGCGCCTGGCCGAACGCGGCCTGCGCATCGAGGTCAGCGACGAGGCCTTCCAGCTGCTGGGCAACGTCGGCTTCGATCCGGTCTATGGTGCGCGTCCGCTCAAGCGTGCGATCCAGTCGCAGCTGGAGAACCCGCTGGCGCAGAAGATCCTGTCCGGCGAGTTCCTCAACGGCGATGTGATCCGGGTCGATGCGGCCGAGGGCAAGCTGGTGTTCGTGAAGGGCTAAGCCCCGCGCGCACCGGAGGCCTGATAACCGTTGAGCCTCACACCATGCATGTTTGGCATGAACCCCCGCCTCGGCGGGGGTTTTTTGTTCGGTATCGTCGGCATTCACCTGGAGGCGATGCGCTATGTCCGAACACGGCAGTCCCGAATCACAGTGGCGCGCGGAGACCATCGCGGTGCATGGCGGTTACCGGCCCGACCCCACCACGCGCGCGGTGGCAGTGCCGATCTACCAGACCGTGGCCTACGCCTTCGATGACACCCAGCACGGCGCGGACCTGTTCGACCTGAAGGTGCCGGGCAACATCTACACCCGCATCATGAACCCGACCACGGACGTGCTCGAGCAGCGCATCGCCGCGCTGGAGGGCGGGATCGGTGCACTGGCACTAGCCTCGGGCCAGGCCGCGATCACCTACGCGATCCAGACCATCGCCGAGGCGGGCGACAACATCGTCTCGGCCAGTGCCCTGTACGGCGGCACCTACAACCTGTTCGCGCACACGCTGCCGCAGTTCGGGATCGAAACGCGCTTTGCGGACTACCGCGATCCGCAGGCGTTCGGCGCGCTGATCGATGAGCGCACCAAGGCGGTGTTCGTCGAATCCATTGGCAACCCGCGCGGCAACATCACCGACATCGAGGCGGTAGCAAAGATCGCGCATGCGCATGGCGTGCCGCTGATCGTGGACAACACGGTCGCCACGCCGTACCTGCAGCGCTCGTTCGACTTCGGCGCGGACATCGTCGTGCATTCGCTGACCAAGTATCTCGGTGGTCATGGGACCAGCCTGGGCGGGGCGATCGTGGATTCCGGGCGCTTTCCCTGGGCGGAGCACAAGCAGCGCTTCCGCCGCTTGAACGAGCCGGACGTGAGCTACCACGGCGTGGTCTACACCGACGCCCTAGGGCCGGCGGCCTACATCGGCCGCGCGCGGGTGGTCCCGCTGCGCAATACCGGCGCGGCCATCTCACCGTTCAATTCCTTCCTGATCCTGCAGGGCATCGAGACCTTGGCGCTGCGCCTGGACCGGATCAACGCCAACACGCTGGCGGTGGCCGAACACCTTCAGCGCCATCCCAAGGTGGCGTGGGTCAACTACGCCGCGCTGCCCGACCATCCCGAGCACGCGTTGGTGCAGAAGTACCTGCGCGGCCACGGTTCCGGCGTGCTGACCTTCGGCCTGCCCGGTGGCCGCGCCGCAGGCGCGCGCTTCCTGGATGCGCTGCAGCTGTTCACTCGCCTGGTGAACCTGGGCGATGCCAAGTCACTGGCCACGCATCCGGCCTCGACCACCCACCGGCAGCTGGATGCGGCCGAGCTGGAGAAGGCGGGCGTCAGCGAAGACACGGTGCGGCTGTCGGTGGGCATCGAACACATCGACGACCTGCTCGCCGATCTGGAGCAGGCGTTGGCCAAGGCGTAGGGGCAGGACCCACGGCGGCCGGTGCGGGCCGGCCGCCGTGGGGTTTTTCCATGCGGCCATGGGATTCTCCGCCATGGGGTAGAGCCACGCCATGCGTGGCTGCTACTTCTTCCGGCGCCGCAGCCAGGCATGGCGTGGCTACCGGCAGGGTTAGGATCGGCTGACGATCGCCCAACTCCGCAAGATCGGCCACGCGCAGGGGCGCGGCAAGACGCACGCTGAGCGTCACCTAGAGAGGGAGCCCGCCATGCGCCGCATTGCCCAGGTCCGCCAGCGCCACGGTATCGATCGCGTCATCGCCCATCTGCAGGCCTGCCTGCGTGCTGGCGATCCCTTGCCGGATCTGGAAGCGCTGGCCGCGATCGCGCACCAGTCACCGTTCCATTTCCATCGCCTGTACCGCGCGCTGACCGGCGAAACGCCCGGGCGCACCGTGGCGCGCCTGCGCTTGCTGCAGGCGCTGCAGCTGCTCGGCAAGGCGGACAGCCGGGTGACCGAGGTGGCCTTGAACGTCGGTTATGAAAGCCCACAGGCGCTGGCCCGTGCCTGTCGCCAGGCGCTGGATGCCACGCCGAGCAGCCTGCGCGAGAATGCCGGGCTGCGCAGCCACTGGCAACAGCGGCTGGCACTGCCGGCGGGCGATCACGCCGGCGGGACGGTGCCGTTGCAGGTCACGGTGACCACACTGGAACCCTTCGATGTGGTGGCGCTGCGCACGCAAGGGGCCTTCGATGATCTGGATCAGGCGTTCGGCGAGATCTTCACCTGGGCCGCCGAGCAGGGCTGGGTCGAACAGCTGCAGCAGCTGATCGGCATCGCACGGACGGACCACCGCGATGCGCCGGCGCAGGAATGCGTATTCGATTGCGCAATGGGCTTCGGGCGCACGCCGCAGGCGCTACCCACCCCGCTGCGTGCGCTGACGCTGGGCGGTGGCACGTATGCCGTGCTGCGCCATGTGGGCAGTTACGCGGGCCTGGAAGCGGCCACTGATGCCCTGCTACGCGACTGGCTGCCCGACAGTGGTCACACGCTGCGCGATGCAGAGCTGTACTACCACTACCTGGATGACCCCGAACAGGTGCCCGACGCCATCCTGCGCGCCGATATCTGCGTGCCGGTGGGGTAGCGGCGGTCAGACCACCGGAATGCTGTGCTGCTGCCCCATCGTGCGGTACGGCGGGGTGGACATCACCATCTCGGCCAGCGAGTAGGCCAGCTCGCGCTCGGCCATGACCGTGCCATCGGCGCCGTGGGCGAGCAGGTGCTTCACCTCGGCATCGCTGTGTGCGCGCGCCAGCAGGGTCAGGCCCGGATTGAGCGCGCGCAACTTGGCCAGGGTCTCACCGGCTTCCAGCGGCTGCGGAATCGCCAGCACGGCGATCTTGGCGCGCTCGGGGTGTGCTTCGGCCAGCACGCGATCGGAGGCCGCGCTGCCACGGATGCCCGGCAGGCCGGCCGCATGCGCCTCGGCGACGTGCTCCTTGTTGTCGTCGATGATCATCACCGGCACGCCACGGTCGCGCAGGACCTGCGCCAGCGCGCTGCCGACGCGGCCGTAGCCGATCACGATGGCATGGTCGTGCAGGTCCAGCGAGGGGCCGGGCGGCAGCTCGGTCTCCACCGCAGTGGGGGTGGTTTCCTGGTTCTTCAGCAGCCAGCGGTCGAGCAGGCCGAACACCAGCGGGTTGAGCATGATCGAGATCAGCGCACCGGCCAGTACCAGGGCCTGGCCGGTCGGCGGCAGGATCTTCAGGGTCACGCCGAGGCCGGCGATGATGAAGGCGAATTCGCCGATCTGCGCCAGGCTGGCCGAGATGGTCAGCGCGGTACCGGTCGGGTGGCCGAAGGCACGCACGATCACGAACGCGGCGGCAGACTTGCCGAACATGATGATCGCAGCGGTGGCCAGCACCTGCCACGGGTGCTCGATCAGGATGGCCGGGTTGAACAGCATGCCGACCGAAACGAAGAACAGCACCGCGAACGCATCGCGCAGCGGCAGGGAATCGTTGGCGGCCTTGTGGCTCAGCTCCGATTCGTTGAGCAGCATGCCGGCGAAGAACGCGCCCAGCGCGAAGGAGACGCCGAACAGCATCGCCGAGCCGAATGCCACGCCCAGCGCGATCGCCAGCACGGCCAGGGTGAACAGCTCGCGCGAGCCGGTACCGGCGATGCGTTCCAGGATCCATGGGATCACCCGGCGCCCGACCACCAGCATCACCGCCACGAACAGGCCCAGCTGCACGAAGGTCCAGCCGATGCTGGCCAGCACGCTGCCGACGGTATGGGTTTCATTGGCCGCATCGGGGCCGAACACGCCGGCCAGCACCGGCATCATCACAAGCGCCAGGACGCAGGCCAGGTCTTCCACGATCAGCCAGCCGATCGCGATCTTGCCGCGCGTGGTTTCCAGCAGGCGCCGTTCTTCCATCGCGCGCAGCAGCACCACGGTACTGGCGGTGGCCAGCGAGAAACCGAACACCACGCCGTAGATCACCGGCCAGCCCATCAACGCGGCCAGGCCCCAGCCGAGCAGCGTGGCGACCAGGATCTGGCCGATCGCACCCGGGATGGCGATCGCTTTGACCTCCATCAGATCTTTCAGCGAGAAATGCAGGCCGACCCCGAACATCAGCAGCATCACACCGATCTCGGCCAGCTGGTTGGCCAGGGCCTGGTCGGCAACGAAGCCGGGGGTGAACGGGCCTACGCAGATGCCTGCAATCAGATAACCGACCAGGGGAGACAAACGCAGCTTGTTGGCCAGCGCGCCGAAGATGAAGGCGAGCCCAAGGCCAACGGCAACGATGTTGATCAGGTCGGTGTCATGGTGCATCGGGGCTCGCAAAGATGGGGGGTGCCCCGATTTTCACCGATGCAGCCGGTCCGGGCAAACATCCTTGCTCGCAATGCTGCTATGTCCCCGTGGTCAGGTCATGTGCTGTCCGGGACAGCGAAGGCGCGCTGCGATGAATGCGCAGATCCCGGCATTTCGGCGGCCCAAACGCACATGCCCCGGGTGACCGGGGCATGGGAAAACCGGTGTTGCCGGCCGGCGGCCGGCAACTACGCGATGCCTGGGGTTCATGGGCTGCCGGCCAGCGGCCGGCACTACCCTGTTACCACTTGTAGGTCACGCGGCCGTACACGTAGGCACCATTGAACCCGTACGGCGAGTAGTTGCTGTAAGGCAGCATGCCCCAGGTGGAGTTCTGCAGGTCCACGGTGCGGTCGGGGTACTCGTCCAGGATGTTGTCCGCACCCAGGGTCAGGGTCCAGTTCTCGCTGGGCTTGTAGCTGGCCGAGGCATCGAGAACCCACGAGGCGTCGTAGGTCTGGTCACGCAGGGCGGTGGCCGAGTTGCGCACGGTGAACGAGCCGTAGCGCGTGGCGGCCAGGTTGAGGTCCCAGCGATCCGAACGCCACGTGCCGCTGAGGATGGTCTTGTCGCGCGGGTAGCTGTCTTCGATGCGGCCGATCTCATCGCGGCCGATCAGCGACTGGGTGATGCCCAGCGCGCCGAACACCGCCGGCGAGGCGATGAACTTCTTCACCTCGGTCTCGTTGTAGCTGTAGGCCGCGGTCAGTTCCAGCGAACTGGCGGCGAAGGGGATGGTGTAGCTGGAGACCGCATCCACGCCGCGGGTGCGGGTGTCCACGCCGTTGGTGAAGTAGGAGAACGCCGTGACACCCGGCAGCCCCAGGTTGGACAGCAGCGCATTGGCGGCGTCATTGGTGGTGATGTTGGTGGACAGCACGATGCGGTCATCGATGTCGATCTGGTACGCATCCACGGTCAGGTACAGCCGGTCCACCGGCTGCAGCACCAGGCCCAGGCTGTAGGAGGTCGAGCTCTCGGCCTTCAGCGGGCTGGCGCCCAGCGCCTGCGCGGCCGGGCTGGTGGTCGGGAAGGTGCCGCGTTCGACGAACACGCCGTTGACGATCGTGCTGGTCACCGCCTGGTAGCTCTGCTGGGCCAGCGACGGCGCGCGGAAGCCGCTGGACGCCGTGGCGCGCAGGGCGACCTTGTCGGTGAAGGCGTAGCGTGCGGAGAGCTTGCCGGAGAACTTGTCGCCGAAGTCCGAGTAGTCCTCGTAGCGGCCGGTGACACCGGCGGAGAACTTGTCGCTGAGGTCGGCTTCCAGGCCAGCGTAGACGGCGTAGTTGTCGCGGTCGGCGTCCACGGCGTTGAGCGGGGTGAAGCCGCCGAAGCCCTGCGCACCGCTGCCGGTGTAGGAATTCAGTTCACCGGCCGATTGCTCCCACTTCTCCTTGCGGTACTCACCGCCGAAGGACAGCGTGACCGGGTAGGCCAGGCCCCAGTCCAGTGTCTTGGTCACATCGGCATTGACGATGTTCTGGGTGTACTCCAGCGCGCCGTCGTAGAACGAGCGCGGGCTGTTTACGCCGAGTGCGTAGTTGATGCTGTTGCGGGTGTGGAAATCGATCTTGTTGGCGCCGTAGTTGTAGCTGACATCCCAGTTCCAGCCGCTGTCCGTATCGCCCTTGACGCCAGCGACCAGCGAGCGGTCCTTGGAGTACTGGTTGATCTCCGGCACGAAGCCGTCCGGGTAGGTCTGCGCCAGCAGCGCGCCCTGGCTGAGGTGGTTGCGCGAGCGGTAGAACGCGAACGAGGTGATGTCACGGTTGCTGGCCATCGCCGTGGCGTAGGCCGCGACGTGGTCGCTGAACTGGAAGCTGGCGTTGGCCGAGGCGGCGGTCGCATCCACCTGCGGATCGCCGACCACGAAGGTGGTCTGGCCGATGCTGGGGAAGTTGCTCGTGTTCGGCGTGGTGCCCTGGTAGGGACCGGCACGGTTGCTTTCGTCCTGCTGGATGATCTGGCCGGCCACGTGCACGCTGCCACGGCCGTCGGCGAAGCCGATGCCGGTATCGCCGGAGAGCTGGTACTTGTTGCCGTCACCGGCCGAGTACTGGCCGGCGTCCAGCGCCAGGCTGCCGCCGGAGGACGAGCCTTTGAGCACGATGTTGATCACGCCGGCGATGGCGTCCGAGCCATACTGCGCCGAGGCGCCGTCGCGCAGCACTTCCACGCGTTCGATCGAGGCGATCGGAATCGCGTTGATGTCCACCGCCGAGGAGCCGCGGCCGATGCTGCCGTTGACGTTGATCTGGGCCGAGGTGTGGCGGCGCTTGCCGTTGACCAGCACCAGCACCTGGTCCGGGGAGAGGCCGCGCAGCTGCGCCGGGCGGATGCCGCTGGTGCCGTCGGTCAGGGCCGGGCGCGGGAAGTTCAGCGAGGGCAGGGCGCGGGCCAGGGCCGTGGCCAGTTCGGTGGTGCCGGTGGACTGCAGCGCCTCGGGGGTGATGATGTCGATCGGCGACTGCGACTCGGCCACGGTGCGGTCGGCCACGCGGGTGCCGGTGACGATGATGGTGTCCAGGGTGTTGGCCGCCGTGCGGGCGGGCGCATCCTGGGCCGTAGCGGCGAAGCTGGACATACCGAGCGCGACAGCTACGGCGGCGGCGAGCGTACTGGTCTTGCGGTTCATCAGGATGTGGCTCCGGTAGTGGCGGTGCTGCACCAAAGCGACATCACGACATCGAGGATCGGGTCTGCGAAGGCGGTTGTTGCGGTGCGCAATAGAGGGATTAACGGGATATTCATCGCTTGTCAAATGTTTGCCGTTTTCGCAAAAAACGTTGCAGCAGCAACCATTTACGTGAGGCGGGGGATTCGACAGGAGGGTCCCGGGGAAGCGCGGGCAGGGTCGTGGGAGAGAGAAACGAGGCCTGCCGCGCATCCCGGGGCCCGTCAAGTATTCGTTAACGCTAGAATTACGTCGCAGGAAAGGTGCTCACGAGCACATTCCATTCCGTTATATGGACCCCCAAGATGATTTCCCTTCGTAACTTCGCCTTGCGCCGTGGCGAGCGGCTGCTGTTGTCCAATGTCGACCTGACCCTGCACGCGGGGTACCGCGTGGGCGTGGTCGGCCGCAACGGGGCCGGCAAGTCCAGCCTGTTCGCCGCCGTGAAGGGTGAGCTGGAGGCGGACAAGGGCGACGTCGATCTGCCCGGCAAGATCCGCATCGCCAGCGTGGCCCAGGAAACCCCGTCGCTGCCCGACCCGGCGCTGCAGTTCGTGCTGGAAGGCGACACCGAGGTGGCCGCCGTCATGCGTGAAGAGGCTGCGGCCGCGGCACGTGAAGACTGGGAAGCCGTTGCCACCGCCCACCAGCGCATGGCCGAGATCGGCGCCTATGACGCCGAAGCGCGCGCCGGCAAGCTGCTGCATGGCCTGGGCTTCCCGGCCGAGACGCACTCGCGTGCGGTCTCCTCGTTCTCCGGCGGCTGGCGCGTGCGCCTGAACCTGGCACGCGCGCTGATGATGCCCAGCGACCTGCTGCTGCTGGACGAGCCGACCAACCATCTGGATCTGGACGCGGTGTTCTGGCTGGAGCAGTGGCTGCTCAAGTACCCGGGTACCCTGCTGCTGATCTCGCATGACCGCGAGTTCCTGGACAACGTGGCCACCCACACCCTGCACCTGCACGGTGGCGGCGCCAAGCTGTACGTTGGCGGTTACACCGATTTCGAGCGCCAGCGCGCCGAACAGCTGCGCCAGCAGCAGCTCGCCCACGAGAAGGAACAGGCCGAGCGCGCGCATCTGCAGAGCTTCATCGACCGCTTCAAGGCGCAGGCCAGCAAGGCCGCCCAGGCGCAGAGCCGCATGAAGCGCCTGGCCAAGCTGGCCGGCACCGAGGCCGTGCGCGCCGAGCGCGAATTCCGCATCGAATTCGCCCCGCCGGCCAAGCTGCCGTTCTCGCTGATCCGCCTGAACCATGTCGAGGCCGGTTACGGCGCCGATTCGGTGATCCTGCACAACGTGGGCTTCGGCCTGGAGGCCGGCCAGCGCATCGGTCTGCTCGGCCCGAACGGCGCCGGCAAGACCACGCTGGTGAAGACCCTGGTGGGTGAACTGGACCCGATCAGTGGTGAGCGTGCCGCGCATCCGGACCTGCGCATCGGTTACTTCGCCCAGCACACGGTGGAATCGCTGCACGAAGGGCAGTCGCCGATGGAGCACTTCCGCGACCTCGCCCCGGACGCGCCGAACCAGTCCTTCCGCGATTTCCTCGGCAAGTGGAACTTCGCCGGTGACCGCGCCTTCGAACCGGTGGATGGATTCTCCGGTGGCGAACGCGCGCGCCTGGCGTTGGCGCTGATCGCCTACCAGCAGCCCAACGTGCTGCTGCTCGACGAACCGACCAACCATCTGGACCTGGAAATGCGCGAAGCGCTGGCTGAAGCGCTGGCCGACTTCGAAGGCGCAATCGTGATGGTCTCGCATGACCGCCATCTGATCGGCCTGGTCTGCGATACCTTCTGGCGCGTCGCCGATGGCGTGGTCGAGCCGTTTGACGGCGACCTGGATGCGTACGCGGCCTGGCTGCGTTCGCGTCCCGCCGCGCAGGGCACCAAGCACAAGCTCGCCGCGGCCGCCCCGGAGCCGGCACCGCCGACCCCGCCGCTGCCCGCGCGCAAGCCGGCCAACCCGCACAAGCTGGCCGCCGCTGAAGCCAAGGTCGGCGAACTGGAGGCGCTGTTGGCCGACCTGGACCGCCAGCTGGCCGATCCGTCCAACTACGCCGATGCGACCCGCATGGCCGTGCTCGGCCGTGATCGTGAAGCCACTGCCACCCTGCTCAGCAAGGCCGAGCAGACGTGGATGGAATTGCTGGACGCCTGATCGGGGCGGGCGATGCGGCACGCTGGTCGTGCCGCATCCCGTGTAGATCCACGCCATGCGTGGATGAGGTGCGTTCCGACGTTCGGCTATCCGCGCATGGCGTGGATCTACCGGGCGTCCAGCCATTCCCGGAACCGCCGCGCCGCATCACTCTCGGCGCGCGAGCGAAGCCGCGTCAGCCAGTACCGCCCCAGCTCCAGCGTCTGCGCGAAGGGCTGGATCAGGCGGCCGTGGGCCAGATCCTGCTCGAACATCTTCAACGGCAACAGCGCCACGCCGGCGCCTGCGGCGGCGGCACTGGCCAGCGTCAGTGACGAATCAAACACGGGGCCGCGGGCGTCCAGTTCCGGTACGCCTGCGGCCTGCAACCAGCGTGGCCACTCATCGCTGCGGTAGGAGCGCAACAGCGGCACGCTGGCCAGATCGCGCGGCTGCCGCAGCGTACGTGCCAGCGCCGGCGCGCACAGTGGCGCGAACGGTGCATCCAGTACGGGTTCGCTGACCTGCCCCTGCCAATCGCCATCACCGAACCGGATCGCCAGGTCCAGCCCTTCACCGGCCAGGTCGATGCGGTTGTTGTGGGTCTGCAGGCGCAGCTCGATATCCGGATGGCGCGCATTGAAATCCCCCAGGCGCGGCAGCAGCCAGCCGGTGGCGAAGGTGCCGACCACCCCCACGCTCAGCACCTCGCGGAAATGCCCGCCGACGAACCGGTCCAGGCTCACCGCGATACGGTCGAAGGCCTCGTTGAGCACCGGATACAGGCGCGCGCCTTCGTCGGTCAGTGCAACGCCACGCGGCAAGCGGGTGAAAAGCGACACCCCCAGCCGATCCTCCAGTGCCCGGATCTGATGGCTCAGCGCAGCCTGGCTGACGCACAGCTCCAGCGCGGCGCGGGTGAAGTTCTGGTGCCGGGCAGCGGCCTCGAAGGCGCGCAGGGCATTGAGCGGCAGCTGGGGGCGGAGCATGGGCGAGCCGTGAGCAGGGGTGATGCATCATCGCACCGCGGGGCGGTGCCAGCACGCCAATCACCACGGATACACCAGATTTCGTGGGGTTGGGAGGCGTGCTTCCGTTGATGGTATTAGGTGAGCTGATGGCTCCCGATGAAAATCCTCGCTGGTGGCCGGCGCGCAACCTGCCAATACTCGGGCCTTCGCCAAGGAGAACCCCATGATCGCTCGACGACAGTTCCTGCAATGGACCGGCGCGGCCGCCGCGTCTGCATTGGCCGCCACCGCCTTCGCCAAGACGCCGCTGCCCTCGCCGCAACCTGCCGTCGCGGCGAAAGACTTCGCAGCGTTGGAAGCAGCAAGCGGTGGTCGCCTGGGCGTGACCCTGCTCAACACCGCCACCGGCTGGCGTACCGGCAACCGCCAGGACGAACGTTTCCCGATGTGCAGTACGTTCAAGTTCGTATTGTCTGCGGCGGTCCTGCATCTGGCCGACCAGGGCACGCTCCCGCTGGACCGGCGCATCCCCGTGCGCCAGCAGGACATGCTCTCGCATGCGCCGGTGACGACGCGACACATCGGCAAGGATGTCACCGTGCGCGACCTGTGCCGGGCAACGATGATCACCAGCGACAACCCTGCCGCGAACCTGCTGCTGGGGGTGGTCGGGGGACCGGCCGGGGTGACCGCGTTCCTGCGTGCCAATGGCGATGCGGTGACCCGCAATGATCGGCTCGAGCCGGAGATGAACCGCTTCACTCCCGGCGACCCGCGCGATACCACCAGCCCGGCCGCGATGGCGGCGAGCCTGCAGCGCTTCGTGCTCGGGGATGTGCTGAAGCCTGCCTCGCGGCAGCAGCTGGCGGATTGGCTGATCGACAACGAAACCGGCGATGCGCGGCTGCGTGCCGGTTTGTCCAAGGCGTGGCGGGTCGGCGACAAGACCGGCAGCAACGGGGAGGACACCACCAACGACATCGCCATCCTGTGGCCGCTCGCCGGCGGTGCGCCGTGGGTGCTGACCAGCTACCTGCAGGGCGCGACGGTGGACGATGCCGGCCGCAACGATGTGCTGCGGCAGGTGGCCGTGATCGCCGAAGGCATCATGCAGCAGGCCGGGTAGGCGATACCGCCCGGGAGGCACCGACCGTTGGTCGGTGCGCACGCCGTAGTGCCGGCCGCTGGCCGGCAACCCATGAAACCGGCATCGCCCGCAGCCGGCACCGCTTGGAGCCGGCCAGCGGCCGGCACTACCTGGAGCCGCCGGCCAGCGGCCGGCACTACCGTTCCCGCGTCAGCCTTCGGATTGGCTGGTGCGCACGGCCTCCAGGAACTCCCGGCCCCAGCGATCCACGTCGTAGTACTCCACGCTGCCGAACAGCTGGCGCATGCGTCCGGTGGCTTCCTCGTCGGGCATCGACAACGCCTGCAGCAGGCCAGCGGTGAGGTCGGCCGGGTCATGCGGATTGGTCAGCACCGCGCCCTTCAGCTCGGCCGCCGCCCCGGCGAATTCGCTGAGCACCAGCACGCCGTTGCTGCCCTCGATCCCCTGCGTGGCCACGAACTCCTTGGACACCAGGTTCAAGCCATCACGCAGCGGGGTGATCCACATCACCTGCGCGGCGGCGTAATGGGCCACCACTTCTTCGAACGGCAGCGCCTGGGCGAAGAAGCGCACCGGCGTCCAGTCCAGCCGCGAGAAGCGCCCGTTGATCCGCCCCACCGCCTGCTCGATCTGGTTCTGCAGCGTGCGGTAGATGGTCATCTCGCGTGCGGCCGGCACGCAGATCATCAGCAGGGTGACCTTGCCCTGGCGATCCGGATGCTGTTCCAGCAGGCGCTCGAACGCCTCCAGTTTGGCCAGCGTTCCCTTGGTGTAATCCAGGCGCTCCACCGAGAGCACCAGCTTGCGCGCGCCGATCTCGCGGCGCAGCTTGAAGATGTCGTTGCGCACGTCACTGCGTGCGAGCACGTTGTGGATGCGGCGCAGGTCGGTGCCCACCGGATGTGCACCCAGAGCGACTTCGCGATCGCCCACACGCAGGCGCGTGGTCATCGTGTCCAGGCCAACCGCGCACCCGTAGGTGAGGAAGCGCGGGGCGCAGCTTTCCCACGCCAGGCGCTCGGCCGGCATCGCACCGCGGACCACGTCCACGAAGTTCTCCACCTGGCGCGGAATGTGGAAGCCGATGTAATCGCAGCTGAGCAGGCTGCCGATGATCTCGCGGCGCCACGGCACCACGTTGAACACATCAGCCGAGGGGAAGTAGGTGTGGTGGAAGAAGGCGATCTTCAGGTCCGGGCGCAGCTCGCGCAGCGTGGCCGGCACCATCCACAGGTTGTAGTCGTGGATCCACACCGTCGCGCCATGCGCGGCTTCGGCGGCAGTGGCCTCGGCGAACTTGCGGTTGACCTTCAGGAACACCTGCCAATCTTCCTCGCGGAACTTGGCGCGCTCCCAGAACACATGCAGCATCGGCCAGAACGCTTCCTTGGAAAAGCGCTTGTAGAAGATGTCCACTTCCTGCTTGCTCAGCGGCACGCGCGCGGCGGTCAGGGTCGGGTAGCGCTCGGCATCCACCGGCAGGTGGGTCTGGAACGGGCCGCGCTTGGGCTCATCGATGCCCCAGGCCACCCAGGAGCCTTTCTGGCCGCCTTCGAAGAAGCTCAGCAGGGAGGGAATGATGCCGTTCGGCGAACGCGGGGGGCGCTGCACCAGCACGCCGTCTTCCATGACTTCATCGAAGGGCAGGCGGTGGTAGACCATCACCAGGTCCGCCCCGTCGGCGCGTGCCTGCGCCGGGGGGCGCAGGAAGGGATCGTCATCGGCAAGCAGGTGGAAATGTTCGATCGCTTCGAGAATGCCGCCACACCCCGGTGCCTGCGCGTGGAAGGTGTGGTCCAGGTCGGCGGTGGCGGCGGTCAGTGCCGGCTCGGAATCGCCGACGCACACCCCGCGGAAACCGGAGGTGTACATCGACAGGTCGTTGAGGGTGTCACCGGCGACCAGGATGCGGTCGCGCGGCAGTTCCAGCAGGCGCGCAAGCGCGGCCAGGGTGCGGCCCTTGTCGGTATCCGGCGGCAGGATGTCCAGATAGCGGTCGGCCGAATACAGCACATCGCAGCCCAGCGCCTGTGCGGCCGCCTGGATCTGCGAGCGCAGTGGCGCCAGCGTGTCCGGATCACAGAAGTAAGAGCAGCGGCGTTCCTGCGGCACGTCCTGGCGCTGCAGCGCGGTGAACGGACGCATCGCCGCGGCGACCACCTGCTCACCCGGCCAGTGCGCGTCGATCATCGATTGCAGGGGCTGCAGCGGCTGCAGGGTGTGGCCATCGACGACGGTGGCGCCGACATCGCAGACCACGTAGTCCGGGCGCGGAATAGCCGGATCGGAGAGCAGGGGCATCACCGCTTCCAGGCCGCGGCCGGTGATGAAGATCAGGCGGATGCCGGGGTGCTGGTCGACCAGCCGGTAGAGCCGATGGCGCGCGGCGGCATCGCCGGCGAGGAAGGTGCCATCCAGATCGGTGGCAAGGATCAGTTGCGGTGCCGGCGGCGCCGGCGGTGTACGGGTTGGAGTGAGGGAGGTCGGTGTCGAAACAGTCAATGCACTTCCTTATCGGAGTCAGAGGGGAGGGGGTTATCGGGATCCGGCGGTGCGGTGTCGGTCTCGGGCATGAGCTCAAGGGCCGAGGGCGTGGTGCGCAGCATCAGCCGGAACCCGACCGGATGCGTGCGCAGGCGCTGGAAACTGAGCAGGCGCGCGGTGGTGAACAACGCCAGCAGCATCAGCACCACCGCGAAGTACAACGGCAGCGCAGGCGCGCCAAACCGTTGCATGGCCGCACCGGCCAGTGCCGGGCCAAGCGCAGCGCCCACGCCATGCACCAGCAGCAGGCTGGAGCACCCGGACAGCAGGTCTTCGCGTGGCAGGTAATCGAGCATGTGCGCCACGGCGAAGGGATACAGGGCGAAGGCCAGCCCGCCGTAGAAGAAGAACAGGCCGAACAGCAGATGGGTCTGCAGCTGGATCATCGGCAGCGACGCCACGACGGCGATGCCGGCCGCAGCCAGGCTGAGGGCGACCAGCCCGGTGCGGCGGTCATGCCCGTCGCTGATATGGCCCAGCGGCCACTGCAGCAACGCGCCACCGGCGATGGCGGTCAGCATGAACAGGGCCACGCCATTGCCATCCAGGCCGACCTCGCCGGCGTACACCGGCAGCAGGCCCCAGAACGCGCCCATCGCCAGCCCGGACAGGCCGGCGGCAACGGTCGCCACCGGCGCCATCGTGTACAGGCGCGCCAGTTTCAGGCGCGGCACCGAGGGAATCTCCGGCGGGCGCAGCCGCGTGGCGGTGACCGGCAACACCGCCGCGCAGACCAGGATGGCGGTGAGCATGAACATCGAGGTCGCGCCGGCGTCGCCGAGCATCAGCAGTACCTGGCCCAGGGCCAGTGCCGAGAGATTGACCACCATGTAGAGCGAGAAGGCGCGGCTGCGCAGCCGGGGGTCGGGTTCGGCGTTGAGCCAGCTCTCGATCACCGTGTACAGGCCAACCAGCGCGATGCCGGTGAGGATGCGCAGTACGCCCCAGCCCACCGGATTGATCCACAGCGGGTGCAGCAGCACCGCGATGGCGGCGAGGGCGGCAAAGAAGGCAAACGCACGGATATGGCCGATGCGGCCGATCAGCGAGGGGGCGAAGAAGGTGCCGATGAAAAACCCGGCGAAATAGCCGGACATCACCAACCCCAACGTGCCGGCACCGAAGCCGGCTTCACCACCGCGCACCGCCAGCAATGTCCCGAGCAGGCCGCTGCCGGTCAGCAACAGCGCCACACCGGTGAGCAGGGCGGTCAGCCGCAACACGCGTGCGTCCTTCGTGGGGAAGAAGGCGAACGAATCACGTGACCGACCATAACACAGGGGCAATGAAGCGCTGGTTGCAGCGGCGCGGATGCGTTGGCAACCCTGTCTGTCGCATCAAGCGCGCGGTTTGCGCTGCCCGCTCGCGCCCGTTAGGGTGGGGGCATGAACGCAGTCAAACTTCTTCCTTTGGTCGCTGCGCTGGCGATCACCGCCTGCAGCGGCACCAATGACACCGTCGGGCACGAGGTGTCGATGGCACCGTCCGATGCCTTCATGTCCGCCGTAGCCGCGCACTGCGGCAAGGCGTTCGAAGGCCGCATCGCGGTCAACGAACCGCGCACCGATGCGCCCGATCCCTTCGAGGGCAAGCGCCTGGTGATGCATGTGCGTGGCTGCGAGGATCCGGCACACGAGCTGCGGATCCCGTTCCATGTCGGCGACGACCACTCGCGCACCTGGGTGCTGAGCCGCACCGAGAACGGCCTGCGCCTGAAGCATGATCACCGCCACGAGGATGGCAGCCCGGATGCGGTCACGATGTACGGCGGCGACAGCAAGCCGCCGGGGACCGCGCAGCGCCAGTCGTTCCCGGTGGATTCGGATTCGGTGGCGATGTTCCGCAAGGCCGACATGCTGGCCTCCGTGCAGAACACCTGGGCGATGGAAGTGGACCCCGACCAGCGCTTCGTCTACGAGCTCACCCGGCCGGGCGGGCGCCACTTCCAGGTGGTGTTCGACCTGACCAAGCCGGTGGCGTTGCCGCCGGCGCCGTGGGGTAGTGAGACGCCGGCACCGTAACCCCGGCCTCCCGGCGCCGGCCGCAGGTGGCCGGCAACGCAAGGGTGCCGACCCACGGTCGGCACCGGGTGCAGGGCTGGGCCGCTCAGCGCGCCCCGAAGCGGGCGCGGCAGCCGCCGCTGACCCACAGGCTGCCATTGCTGTAGCCCCAGCTGCGGCCCTCCACGCAGGCCGTGCCGGACAGCTGCTGGACCAGTGCCGGGCGCCCCTGGCGGTCATCCCACGCGCAGGTCTGCTGGCGTTTGTCGTTGCTGCTGCAGGTCACGCTGTAGTTGCTGTTGCCACCGCCGCCCCAGTTGCCGCCGCTGTTGCCACGCGCCTCGGCGAACTCGCCGCGGCAGCCGCGGTTGACCCACACCGCGCCATTGCGCACGCCCCAGGTCTGGCCTTCGACACAGGCCGTGCCGGAGATCTGACGGACCAGGGTCGCGTTGCGCCAACCGGTGTTGCAGGTCCGCTCGCGGTTGTCCTGGCTCTCGCAGCGGATGGTCGCCCCGGTGCCGCTACCGCCGCCCCAGTTGCCGCCATTGCCGCGTCCCTCGACGAATTCGGCCCGGCAGCCGCCGCTGACCCAGACGGTGCCATTGCGCGAGCCCCAGTTGCGGCCCTCGGTACAGGTCGTGCCGGAAATCTGCCGGGACAGCCGGGCGCTGCGCCAGCCGGTGTTGCAGACCCGCTCGCGGTTGTCCTGGCTTTCGCAGCGGATCGTGCCGTTGTTGCCGGATCCGTTGCCGCCGCCATTCCAGCCGCCGCCGTTGCCGTTGCCGCGCAGCGAGGTGGCGATGTCCTGCTTGATGCGTGAGAAGCTCCAGCCCGAGTTGACCTGGGCCAGGTAGAAGCGCAGCTGGTCATCCGGGATCCGGCGGCCATTGGACTGGTCGGCGTATTCCTGGGTGATGACCCGGCTGCGGTCGGAGGAGGACAACTGCGACAGATTCTCCGGGGCATAGGCCCGGGTGCTGATCTGGGCGTGCAGGGCCGGGGCCATACAGGCCAGGGCAAGGGTGAGGCAGGCGGTGCTCAGACGGCGTTGCATGGCTACATCCCCGTGCGGTCGTTGGTGCGCGGACTATAGGAATGCCCCCGGTTCAGAGCGTGTGATGCCGGGCCGCGGCGCCCGGATTTGCCCCGCCGGGCTGGCGGCCGCAGAATAACGGGCTTTCCGGCGCAGCTTGGCGCCGGCACTCTCCTGCGGAGCTTTACCCCCATGCGTACCCACTTCTGTGGCCTGGTCGACGAGACCCTGATTGGCCAAACCGTTACCCTCGCCGGCTGGACCGACGTTGCTCGCAACCAGGGCGGCGTGGTCTTCATCGATCTGCGCGATCATGAAGGCATCGTGCAGGTGACGGTGGAAGTCGACAACGCAGCCGTGTTCGCCGTGGCCGCCAGCCTGGGCTACGAGGACGTGCTGCAGGTCGAAGGCGTGGTGCGTGCGCGGCATGCGGCCAACGACAAGCTCCGCACCGGCAGCGTGGAAGTGATCGCCACGTCGATCACCGTCCTCAACAAGGCCGAGCCGCTGCCGTTCCACGCGCACGAGAACCCGGGCGAGGAAACCCGCCTGAAGTACCGTTACCTGGACCTGCGCCGCCCGGAAATGCAGCGCATGCAGCGCACCCGCATCAAGCTGGTGCAGGCCCTGCGCCGCCACCTGGACGCCACCGGTTTCCAGGACATTGAAACCCCGATCCTGACCAAGGCCACCCCGGAAGGCGCCCGCGACTTCCTGGTGCCGGCGCGCATGCACCCGGGCGAGTTCTACGCCCTGCCGCAGAGCCCGCAGCTGTTCAAGCAGATCCTGATGGTGGCCGGCTTCGACCGCTACTACCAGATCGCGCGCTGCTTCCGCGATGAAGCCCTGCGTGCCGATCGCCAGCTGGAATTCACCCAGCTGGACATGGAGTTCGCCTTCGTGCGCGAGCGCGACGTGCAGGACTTCGTGGAAACCATGATCCGCGCCATCTTCAAGGAGGTGGTGGACGTGGAGCTGGCCGCCAGCTTCCCGCGCATGACCTGGGCCGAGGCGATGCGTCGCTATGGCTCGGACAAGCCGGACCTGCGCATCGCGCTGGAGCTGGTGGACGTGGCCGAACTGGTCAAGACCAGCGAGTTCCCGGTGTTCACCGCGGCCGCCAACGATGCCGACGGCCGCGTGGCTGCGCTGCGCATCCCGGGCGGTGCCAGCCTGTCGCGCAAGCAGATCGACGAATACGCCGCGCATGCCGCCAAGTACGGCGCCAAGGGCCTGGCCTACATCAAGATCAGCGAGAGCGGCGAAGTCAGCTCGCCGATCGCCAAGTTCTTCAGCGAAGAAGCCTTCGCCGCGCTGGTCGCACACGTCGGCGCCGGCAACGGTGACATCGTGTTCTTCGGCGCCGGTGGCTACAACAAGGTCTCCGACTTCATGGGCGCCCTGCGCCTGAAGGCCGGCAAGGACTTCAACCTGGTCGCCGCCGGCTGGGCACCGCTGTGGGTCACCGATTTCCCGATGTTCGAGTACGACGACGAAGCCCAGCGCTACGTCGCCCTGCATCACCCCTTCACCGCCCCGGCGGTGGACGACATCGCCGACCTGCGCGCGAATGCGAAGACCGCCGTGTCGCGTGGCTATGACATGGTGCTCAACGGCAACGAGATCGGCGGTGGCTCGATCCGTATCCACCGCTCGGACATGCAGAGTGCGGTGTTCGAACTGCTGGGCATCGGTGCCGAAGAGGCCGAGGGCAAGTTCGGCTTCCTGCTCGATGCGCTGCGTTTCGGCGCGCCGCCGCACGGTGGCATCGCCTTCGGCATCGACCGTATCGCCGCGCTGATGGCCGGTACCGAGTCGATCCGCGACGTCATCCCGTTCCCGAAGACCACCGGCGCGCAGTGCCTGATGACCGGCGCCCCGTCGCCGATCCCGGACGAGCAGCTGGCCGAAGTGCACGTGCAGGTCCGCCCGCGCGCCGCCAAGGAATAAGCCGGGACGCGCCGGCCCCCGGTCGGCGTCGACACGTGGCAGGTACCGACCGGTGGTCGGTACCTGCTGCGGATCCTGCCCGCCAGGATCGACAGGTTCGCGGGTCGTGGGGCGCCATCGCCGCCACGTTCAGGTAAATTGGCGGTTCTTGCCGATGCCGATGCTCCCGCCGTGACTCCAGGCCGCTATGCCATCCGCCGCGCCACCCCGGACGACGCCCAGACCCTGTCGGTCCTGGCCACGCGCACGTTCGTGGAAACCTTCGGCTCCCTGTACCCGCCCGAAGACCTGCAGGCCTTCCTGGATGAGGCGTACCCGGCGCAGCGCCAGCGCATCATCCTTGAGCACCCCGATTACGCGGTCTGGCTGCTGGAGCTCGATGGCGTCGCGGTGGGCCATGCCGCCGCCGGCCCCTGTGGCCTGCCGCATGCCGAGGTGCAGCCCGGCGATGGCGAACTCAAGCGGCTGTACCTGATCAAGGACCAGCAGAGCTGCGGCTGGGGCAGCCGCCTGTTCGAAACCGCGCTGGCCTGGCTGGAACGGGAAGGCCCGCGCACGCTGTGGCTGGGCGTCTGGTCGGAGAACTTTGGCGCGCAGCGGTTCTATGCCCGCTATGGCTTCAGCAAGGTCGGCACCTACGAGTTCCCGGTCGGCAGCGTGCGCGACCTGGAGTTCATCCTGCGCCGCCCGCCCACGGCGGGCTGAGCACGACATCGTCATGGCCGCAGCGGCTTCACCTGCCGTTGGCTGGCCCATTTGTCTAATGACGCTGTTTCCTTCTGCAGGCGCCCCGCCCAATGGGCGAGGCTGACATCATGAATCCCCCCGTTTTACTGCTGCATGGCATCTGGAACGCACGCGCCTGGGTCGGCCCGTTGGCCTGGCGCCTGCGCGCCCGTGGCTTCACCGTGGATACCTTCGGGTATTCGAGCGTGTTCGGTGGCCCCGAGGTGGCAGTGCCGCAGCTGCTGGAGCGGCTCAAGGACAGTGGTCCGGTCTCGCTGGTCGGCCACAGCCTGGGCGGACTGGTCGCCCTTGAGGCCCTGCGGCGCGCCCCGGAGCTGCCAGTGTCGCGCGTGGTCTGCCTGGGCTCGCCACTGCGCGGCAGCGTGACCGCCCGCTCCCTGAGCGATCACGGCTGGTCGCTGGCGCTGGGGCGCAGCTCGGAACTGCTGCTCGATGGGCTGCCGGCCTGGGAGGGCAGGGCCCAGGTCGGGCTGATCGCTGGCTCGGTCCCGCATGGGCTGGGCAGCCTGCTGGGCGCCTGTGGCGAGGCCTCCGATGGCACCGTGGCGCTGGATGAGACCCAGCTGCCTGGGCTCGCCGACCACTGTGTGATCCCGGCCAGCCATAGCGGGCTGGTGTTCTCGCCCGATGCCGCGCGGCAGACCGCCGCTTTCCTGCGCGATGGCCGGTTCCGGCGCGATGATGCGGCCCACGCCGCCTGAGCGGGTGGGGTGGTGACACGGGCGGGGCGGCGGATCAGGTAGAATTCGCGCCCTGTTCCTGACAGAAGCACGAGAGTCACCCCATGGGTAGAGGCCCCTCCATCGAGAACCGCAAAAACGCGTCTGACGCGAAGCGCGGCAAGATTTTCACCAAGATCATCCGCGAGATCGGCGTTGCCGCGCGCGGCGGTGGAGGCGACCCCAACAACAACCCGCGCCTGCGCGTTGCCATGGACAAGGGCCTGTCCTCGAACATGTCCAAGGACGTGATCGAGCGCGCCATCAAGAAGGCGACCGGTGAGCTGGAAGGCGTGGAGTACGAAGAGATCCGCTACGAGGGCTATGCCCCCGGTGGCGTGGCCGTGATCGTGGACTGCCTGACCGACAACCGCGTGCGCACCGTGGCCGATGTCCGCCATGCGTTCAGCAAGTGCGGCGGCAACATGGGCACCGAAGGCTCGGTGGCCTTCATGTTCAAGCGCCTGGGCGTGCTGCACTTCGCCGCCGGTGCGGACGAAGAAGCCGTCACCGAAGCGGCGATCGAGGCCGGTGCGGACGACATCGTGGTCTACCCGGAAGATGGGGCGATCGATGTGCTCACCGCGGCCGACAGCTATCACGCCGTCAAGGACGCGATGGAAGCAGCCGGTTTCAAGCCGGACCATGCCGAAATCACCTTCCGTGCCGACAACGACATCAAGGTCGAGGGCGACACCGCCCTGCAGGTCAAGAAGCTGCTGGACATGCTCGAAGACCTGGACGACGTGCAGGACGTGTTCTCCAACGCCGATCTCGGCGCGGACGCCTACGCCTGAGCGGGCCCTTCACCGGTCGCTTTGCGCGACCGGTGAGCGGACAATGCGGACCATGATGACTCCAGCCGTTCCCTGTTATCCCCGCCGCATGTGTCCCTTCCGGGCCGCGGGCGGCCGTGTGCGTGCCGCATGACACGCATCCTCGGCATCGACCCCGGTTCGCAGCGCACCGGGGTGGGCATCATTGATGTGGACGCCGCCGGCAGGGTGGTCCATGTCCACCACCTGCCACTGGTGCTGCTGGGCGCGGACGACTTCCCGCAGCGGATGAAGCTGCTGGTGGTGGGCCTGACCGCCCTGGTCGAGGAGTACCGCCCCGACGAAGTGGCCATCGAAAAGGTGTTCATGGCACGCAACCCGGATTCGGCCCTGAAGCTGGGCCAGGCCCGCGGCGCGGCCATCTCGGCCGTGGTGATGCGCGACCTGCCGGTCAGCGAATACGCGGCCACCGAGATCAAGCTGGCCGTGGTGGGCCGCGGTGGCGCGGAAAAACAACAGGTCCAACACATGGTCGGGCTCATGCTCAACCTGAAAACCAAGCTGCAGGCCGACGCCGCCGACGCGTTGGCCGTGGCGATCACCCACGCCCATGTCCGGGCCACGGCGCTGCGCCTGGGCGTCAATGCGCGCCAGGCCTGGAGCCGGAAATGAGGAAAACTGCATGATTGGTCGTCTGCGCGGGATCGTGGCCTACAAGGCGCCGCCGTGGCTCATGGTCGACGTCAATGGCGTCGGTTACGAACTGGAGGCGCCGATGAGCACCTTCTACGACCTGCCCGAGCTGGGCCGCGAGGTCACGCTGTTCACCCATTACGCGCAGAAGGAAGACAGCGTCTCGCTGTACGGTTTCCTGCGCGAGGGTGAGCGCCGCCTGTTCCGTGATGTGCAGAAGGTCAGCGGGATCGGCGCCAAGATCGCGCTGGCGGTGCTCTCCGGCGTCAGCGTGGACGAGTTCGCGCGCATGCTGCAGGCCGGTGACATCACCGCGCTGACCCGCATCCCGGGCATCGGCAAGAAGACCGCCGAGCGCATGGTGCTGGAGCTGCGCGACCGCGCGGCCAACTTCGGCGGCGGCGGGGCACCCATCGCCGGCGCGGCACCGGCCACCGATCCGGTCTCTGAGGCGACCGTGGCGCTGCAGCAGCTGGGCTACAAGCCGGCCGAGGCCGCGCGCATGGCGCGCGATGCCAACGTCGACGGCGACGATGTCGCCACCGTCATCCGCAAGGCCCTGCAGGCCGCGCTGCGCTGAGCCGCGCGCCTGCCATTGCCTGATACCGACACCACCGACCGCGTCCGCCCGGAGCCTCATGTCCACCACTTCCCCCCAGCACAGCGACGGCCAGGCGCCGCACGGCCACGCGCCGGCGGCCGGCGGCATGGCGCTGATGATCGGCGCCATCGGCGTGGTGTTCGGCGATATCGGCACCAGCCCGCTGTACACGCTGAAAGAGGCGTTTTCCCCGCACTACGGTCTCAACAGCGACCATGACACCGTGCTGGGCGTGCTGTCCCTGGCGTTCTGGGCGCTGAACATCGTGGTGACGCTCAAGTACGTCACCATCATCATGCGCGCCGACAACGACGGCGAGGGCGGCATCATGGCGCTGATGGCACTGACCCAGCGCACGCTGCGGAACGGCTCGCGCTCGGCCTACGTGGTGGGCATCCTGGGCATCTTCGGCGCCTCGCTGTTCTTCGGCGACGGCGTGATCACCCCGGCGATCTCGGTGCTCGGCGCGGTCGAGGGCCTGGAGGTCGCAGCCCCCGGGCTGCATGCGTTCATCGTGCCGATCACGGTGGTGGTGCTGCTGGCCGTATTCGCGGTACAGCGCTTCGGCACGGCCAAGATCGGCAAGCTGTTCGGCCCGATCACCTCGATCTGGTTCATTTCGCTGGCCGCGATCGGCATCTGGAACATCGTCGATGCGCCGGAAGTGCTCAAGGCCTTCAACCCGATGTGGGCGCTGCGCTTCTTCATGGAGCACGGCTGGCACGGCATCTTCATCCTCGGCGCGGTGGTGCTGGCCGTTACCGGTGGCGAGGCGCTGTATGCGGATATGGGCCATTTCGGCGCCAAGCCGATCCGCCATGCCTGGTACTTCTTCGTGCTGCCGTGCCTGGTGCTGAACTACCTGGGGCAGGGCGCGCTGGTGCTCAACAACCCCGAGGCGGTCAAGAACCCGTTCTTCGAAGCGGTGCCGGACTGGGCGCTGTACCCGATGATCATCCTCGCCACGATGGCCGCGGTGATCGCCTCGCAGTCGGTCATCACCGGTGCGTTCTCGGTCTCGCGCCAGGCCATGCAGCTGGGTTACATCCCGCGCATGCGCATCACCCATACCTCGCACGACACCATCGGGCAGATCTACATTCCGGGCATCAACTGGGGCATCGCGGTGATGGTGATCGGGCTGGTGCTGGCCTTCCGCAGCTCCTCCAACCTGGCGGTGGCCTACGGCATCTCGGTCTCGGCGACCATGCTGATCGATACCCTGCTGCTGGCGCTGGTCGCCCGTGCGCTGTGGCCCAAGGCCCGCAACTGGATCATCCCGCTGTGCGTGGTGTTCTTCGTCATCGACCTGGGCTTCGTGATCGCCAACGGCGCCAAGCTGCTGCAGGGCGCGTGGTTCCCGGTGGTGCTGGGCATCGTGCTGTTCACCATGATGCGCACCTGGCGGCGTGGGCGCGAGCTGCTGCGCGACGAGATCCGCAAGGACGGCATCCGCATCGACACCTTCCTGCCGGGCCTGATGCTGGCCCCGCCGGTGCGGGTGCCGGGCACCGCCGTGTTCCTGACCGCCGACCCCTCGGTGGCGCCGCATGCGCTGATGCACAACCTCAAGCACAACAAGGTGCTGCACGAGCGCAACGTGTTCCTGCATGTGGTGACGCTGCCGGTGCCGTACGCGCCCTCGGGCCAGCGCTTGAAGATCGAGTCGGTGGGCGATGAGTTCTACCGGATCTACGTGCGCTTCGGCTTCATGGAGACCCCGGACGTGCCGCTGGCGCTGATGCGCTCGTGCGACCACGGCGGGATCTACTTCGACCCGATGGACACCACCTTCTTCGCCAGCCGCGAGACCATCGTGGCCACCGCCAACCGCGGCATGCCAATCTGGCGCGACAAGCTGTTCGCGCTGATGCACCGCAACGCGGCGCCGGCGACCGGGTTCTTCCGGATTCCGGGGAATCGGCTGGTGGAGCTGGGCGCACAGGTGGAGATCTGACTGCGTCGGATCGCCGCCTGCGGCCCAAGGTTTGCTGCGCAGACCTTGGGACCCGGGCGCCTTCCACTTAAAACTCCGCACCTTCGGTGTGCCCCTCCGATGCGTAACCGGTAGTGCCGGCCGCTGGCCGGCTCCCCATGACCCCTGCATCGTGCGGAGCCGGCCAGCGGCCGGCACTACCTGGAGCGCGGATCGCGCTCCTTTTGCCGCATAATTGCCGCATGACAGACGACCGCATCATCGGTGCCGGTGCCACCCGCGAAGACGAGGGCACCGACGCCAGCATCCGCCCCAAGCGCATGGCCGATTACCTGGGCCAGGCGCCGGTGCGCGAGCAGCTGTCGATCTACATCGAAGCGACCAAGGCGCGTGGCGACGCGCTCGACCACGTGCTGATCTTCGGGCCGCCGGGCCTGGGCAAGACCACCTTGAGCCACGTGATCGCCAACGAGCTGGGGGTCGCGCTGCGCGTCACCTCCGGGCCGGTGATCGAGAAGGCCGGTGACCTGGCCGCGCTGCTGACCAACCTGCAGCCGCACGATGTGCTGTTCATCGATGAAATCCACCGCCTCTCGCCGGTCGTCGAAGAAGTGCTGTACCCGGCGATGGAAGATTTCCAGATCGACATCATGATCGGCGAAGGCCCTGCGGCCCGCTCGATCAAGATCGATCTGCCGCCGTTCACGCTGATCGGTGCGACCACTCGTGCCGGCCTGCTGACCGCGCCGCTGCGCGACCGCTTCGGCATCGTGCATCGGCTGGAGTTCTATACGCCCGAAGAGCTGACGAAGATCGTCCGGCGCTCGGCCAGCATCCTCAACATCGACTGCACCGCCGAAGGGGCGGCCGAGATCGCCCGGCGCTCGCGCGGCACGCCGCGTATCGCCAACCGGCTGCTGCGCCGGGTACGCGACTTCGCGCAGGTGAAGGCGGCCGGCCACATTGACCAGGCCGTCGCCCAGGCCGCCATGCAGATGCTCAAGGTCGACCCGGAAGGCTTCGACGAGCTCGATCGGCGCCTGCTGCGGACCATGGTCGATTACTTCGACGGCGGTCCGGTCGGGATCGAATCGCTGGCCGCCGCGCTCTCCGAAGAGCGTGGCACGCTGGAAGACGTGGTCGAACCCTATCTGATCCAGCAGGGCTTCCTGATCCGCACCGCCCGGGGCCGCATGTGCACGCACAAGGCTTACCGGCACATGGGCCTGAAGCCGAAGAATCCGCCGGCCGACCTGTTCGCGGAGGTCCCGGATGTCGGTTGATCCCCGGGTTGAGCCCCGATTCAGTTGGCCGACACGCATTTACTGGGAAGATACCGACGCTGGCGGGGTCGTGTACCACGCCCGCTACGTGGCCTTCATGGAACGGGCGCGGACCGAATGGATGCGCGCATTGGGGTATGGTCAGGAGCGCATGCGCTGCGACCACGGCCTGGTGTTCGCGGTGCGCAGCATGACCATGGATTTCCTCAAGCCGGCGCGGCTGGACGATGCGCTGGCGGTCACCGCCACGCTGGTGCAGTGCAAGCGTGCCAGCATGGTGTTCGCCCAGGCCGTGTGCCGGGGCGAGGAAACACTGCTGACCGCGCAGGTGAAGATCGCCGCGCTCGATGCAGCCACCTTCAAACCGCGTGGCATGGACGATGCACTGCATGCCGCGCTGAAACACCTCGAATTTCCAGAATCCGCATACTGAGGAACAACGGATGATCGCAATGCTCCTGGCCCTGCAGGCCACGGTGACCGAAGCGCTGCCGCAGGAAGTCACCAGCGCCGCGGCGCAGACTGTCGCCCAAGCCGCGCACGGCGGTGGCATCAACTACCTGGACTTGATGGTCAAGGCCAGCATCCCGGTGAAGATCATCGTGCTGCTGCTGCTGGCCGGCTCGTTCATCAGCTGGGTGATCATCTTCCGCAAGGCGCGCGTGTTCAACGCCGCCAACCGCGCTGCCGATGAGTTCGAAAGCCGCTTCTGGTCTGGTGCGGACCTGGGCAAGCTGTACAGCTCGGCGACCGACCGCAACCGCCAGGTCGGTGGCCTGGAAGCGATCTTCGAATCGGGCTTCCGCGAGTTCACCCGCCTGCGCGACAAGCGCCGCCTGGATGGCCGCGCCCAGCTGGAAGGTGCCCAGCGCGCCATGCGCACCACCTATACCCGCGAAGTGGACCAGATGGAGCGCAGCCTGGAGCTGCTGGCCAACATCGGCTCGACCGCCCCGTACGTGGGTCTGGTCGGCACCGTGTTCGGCATCATGGTGACCATGCACGACATGATCAACAGCGGCGAGCAGGCCGGTATCGCCTCGGTCGCCCCGGGTATCTCCGAAGCCCTGTTCGCCACCGCCATCGGCCTGTTCGTGGCGATCCCGGCGGTGTGGGCCTACAACCGCTTCACCACCCGCGTGGAGCGCATGTCGGTGCGCTTTGAAACCTTCGCAGAAGAGTTCAGCTCGATCCTGCAGCGTCAGACCGCGGGCGACGAGTAAGCGCCCAGCACAGGAGTCCTGCCATGACCGCAGCCATTGGCCGCCGCAAGCGCCGAAAGCTCAAATCCGAAATCAACGTCGTGCCCTACATCGACGTCATGCTGGTGCTGCTCATCATCTTCATGGTGACCGCGCCGCTGCTCACGCTGAGCTTTGAAGTGGATCTGCCGACCTCCCAGGCCAAGGCGCTGGAGAGCAAGCAGGATCCGGTGATCGTCTCCGTCCGCCTGGATGGCCAGCTCAGCCTGAAGCTGCCCGAGGCCAAGGATCCGGAACCGATGGATGCCGCCCGCCTGCAGGCCCAGCTGTCCGCGCTTTCCTCGCAGGACAAGAACCTGCGCGTGATCGTTGCCGCCGACAAGGCCGTGGCCTATGAGAAGGTGGTCGCGGCCATGGACGTGATCAAGAGCGCCAACGTGGAAAAGGTGGGCCTGGCGACCGATGCACGCTGAAGCCCTGCCACCGCAGCGTCAGCCTGAAGAGAAGTGGGGTCTGCCGATTGCGCTGGCGCTCGGCGTGCACCTGCTGCTGGCCCTGATCTTCATTGCCGCCTGGTTGTGGTCGCCGCAACGCACCACCGAAGCGGCCGCCGGCGATCCGGCCATCGAGGCCAGCCTGCAGCTGTCCGCCTCCGAAGCCTCGGCCGCGCGCCAGGCCCTGCGCGCCTCCGAGACGCTGCCGGACCTGCCCGAACCGGTCGCCGAGCCCGAGCCCATTCCCGAAGACACCGTGCCGCCGCCGCAGCCGTTGCCCGAGCCGCGCCCGCAGGACGCGCCGACGCCGCAGCAGTCGCAGGCGCAGGAGCGCATCGCCCAGCCGGACACGGTCGACCAGGAAGCGGTCAACGCGCTGGCGATCTCGGCTGAAAAGGCCAGACAGGAGCAGGAAGCCAAGCGCCGCCAGGAACAGATCGATCTGACCGAGCGCAAGCGCCAGGAACAGGCCGAGCAGAAGCTGCGCCTGGCCAAGCAGCAGGAAGAGGCCGAGCTGAAGAAGAAGCTGGCCGAGCAGGAACAGAAGGCCAACGACGCCAAGGCCGAGGCCGAGCGCGACAAGAAGCTGGCCGAGATCCGCCGCAAGCGCGCCCAGGCCGAGAACGAAGCCAAGCTGGCCGAGCAGAAGCTGCGCCAGGTCACCGCCGCGCGTGCCGCCAATGCTTCGGCCTCCACCGCCGGTGCCACCGGTGCCGCCAAGCCGGCGGCCGGTGCGGGCGGGACCAGCGACGATCTGAGCGCCAAGTACGCCGCCGCGATCCAGCAGAAGGTCTCCGCGCAGTGGACGCGTCCGGATTCGGTGCCATTGGGCCAGCGCTGCCAGGTCTCGATCACCCAGATTCCGGGCGGGCAGGTCATCCAGGCCAAGGTCAGCGGCAGCTGCCCGTTCGACGAAGCCGGCCGCCGCTCGATCGAGGCCGCCGTATTGAATGCCCAGCCGTTGCCGTACCGCGGTTTCGAATCGGTGTTCGCGCGCACGATCAACTTCACCTTCACCGCCCAGGATTGATCCCGGGCGGTCCGGTGAAGTTCCGCCGGCACGCTGCACAGGGGCTCATGGCCAAGTTGGGGGGCGGAGCGCGCCGAATCCGGCCGGTTGGTTAACGGGCCGTGAGATTTGTGCGCTCGGTGACTCGGAATTCACACTGCCTTGGTTCATGATTGCGAAACTGTTCACCGCGGTCCTGTTATCCCTCGTTCTGGTTTCCCCCCTATTGAGCGCTCCATGAAAAAAATGCCTCGCTGGCTTGCCGTTGTTGCGGCCCTGTTGTTGCCCTTTGCTGCCATGGCGCAGCAGAAGGGGCTGGATATCGACATCATTGGCGGCAATGCCTCCGCCACGCCGATCACCGTCGTCCCGATGCCCTACCAGGGTTCGGCCGGTGCCCCGCAGACCGACGTGGCCGCCGTGGTACGCGCCGATCTGGACCGTTCCGGCCAGTTCCGCAACCTGCCGGAAGCCCAGATCGTCGAAAAACCGACCCGTGGCAGCGAGATCCAGTTCGCCACCTGGCGCGCGCTGAAGCAGAACTACATCGTCGTCGGCCGGGTCATGGACGCCGGTGCCGGTGCCTACCGCGTGGAGTACGAGCTCTACGACGTGCCCAAGGGTGAGCGCCTGCTCGGCCTGGCGATGACCGCCCGTGGCAACGCCATGCGCGATGTCGCCCACCAGATGGCCGATGCCATCTACGAAAAGATCACCGGTGTCCGCGGCGCCTTCTGGACCCGCATCGCCTATGTCACCGCCAGCGGCAAGGGCGATGCCATGCGCTATGCGCTGATGGTGGCCGATTCGGACGGCTTCAACCCGCAGACCATCGTGCGCTCGGCCGAGCCGCTGCTCTCGCCCAGCTGGAGCCCGGACGGCAACAAGCTGGCCTACGTCAGCTTCGAACGCGGCAACTCGGCGATCTACATCCAGAACATCTCCAGTGGCGCCCGTGAGCTGGTCACCAGCTTCCGCGGCATCAACAGCGCCCCCTCGTTCTCCCCGGACGGCCGTCGCCTGGCCCTGTCGCTGTCGCGCAGCGGCAACCCGGAGATCTACGTGATGGACCTGGGCAGCAAGCAGCTGACCCAGCTGACCAACCACTTCGCCATCGATACCGAGCCGACCTGGAGCCCGGACGGCAGCAGCGTCTACTTCACCTCCGACCGTGGTGGCCGCCCGCAGATCTACCAGGTGGCCTCCAGCGGCGGCAGCGCTTCGCGCGTGACCTTCCAGGGCAACTACAACGCCACCCCGAGCCTGTCCTACGACGGCAAGAAGCTGGTGGTCGCCCAGGGCAGTGGCAACACCTACAAGATCGCGATGATGGACAGCAGCACGGGCTCGGCCCGCTGGAACACGCTGTCGCCAGGGTCGCTGGATGAATCGCCGAGCTTTGCGCCCAACGCGAGCATGGTGTTGTACGCCGCCCGCGAGGGTGGTCGTGGAGTGTTGTATGCCGTTTCGGCCGATGCGCGCGTGCGCCAGCGGCTGGTTCTGGCCGACGGTGATGTTCGTGAGCCTTCTTGGTCGCCATACCGTACAAAGCGCTAACAGAGTGTTAAGATTTCGCCGTATTCATCCCTCATCCGGCTTTAGGAGCCTCAAAGGTATCGCCATGAACAAGACCACCCGCGTTCTGCTTGTCTCCCTGTTGTCCGTGGCCGCCCTGGCCGGTTGTTCCAAGAAGGTCAAGGAAGCGCCTGTTGCCCCGGTCGATACCGGCAGCACCACCGCTCCGACCGGCCCGTCCACCTCCGGCCTGTACGGCCCGGGCGATCTGGATACCGACTCCTGCCTGCGCCAGCGCGTGGTGTACTTCGACCTGGACAAGGAAGACGTGAAGCCGGAATTCCAGGCCATCATGGCTTGCCACGCCAAGTACCTGCGTGACCGTCCGTCCTCGCGCATGACCCTGCAGGGCCACACCGACGAGCGCGGTTCGCGCGCGTACAACCAGGCCCTGGGCGAGCGTCGTGGCAACGGCGTGTCCTCGGCACTGCAGGCCAACGGTGGTTCGGCTTCGCAGCTGACCGTCGTGTCCTACGGTGAAGAGCGTCCGGTCTGCACCGAGTCGGGCGAGTCCTGCTGGTCGCAGAACCGTCGCGTCGAGATCGTGTACACGGCTCAGTAATAGATGCGCTTTCGATTTCTATCGATGATCGTTGCGGCAGCCCTCGTGGCTGCCGCACCGGCCAATGCGCAGCGCCAGAGTCTGGCCGACCGCGTCGGCGCGCTTGAGCAGCAGGCGAACAACAACCAGTCCAACATGGACATGCTCAACCAGCTGAACCAGCTGCGTACCCAGTTGCAGGCCCTGCAGTCGCAGGTCGAGCAGCTGCAGCACGACAATGAGCAGCTCAAGCAGACCGGCAAGGACCAGTACCTGGACCTGGACAGCCGCCTGAACCGCCTGGAAGGTGGAGCCCCCGTGCTTCCCGCCGCCCCGGCCGCAGCCGCGACTGCCCCCGCTGCACCCCCGAAACCGGCAACGGCCGCTTCCGAGCGGCCGCCCTCCGTGCACGGCGATGCCGGCAGCCTGGCTGCCAGTGGCGACGAGCGTACGGCCTACAATGTCGCCTTCGATTCGCTCAAGGCCGGCAAGTACGACGACTCGGCGCAGCTGTTCATGAGCTTCCTTGAGCTGTACCCCAACGGTGTCTATACCCCCAACGCGCTGTACTGGTTGGGCGAAAGCTATTACGCCACCCGCAATTTCCCGCTGGCTGAGGCGCAGTTCCGCGACCTCATCTCGCGCTACCCGACCCATGACAAGGCGTCCGGTGGCCTGCTCAAGATCGGCCTGTCGCAGTATGGCGAAGGCAAGGTCGACCAGGCCCAGGCGACCCTGGAACAGGTCGTGTCCACGTACCCCGGCTCCGACGCCGCGCGCACCGCGCAGGACCGTCTGCAGTCGATCCGGCTGGGTCAGCAGATCCGCTGAACCCGCCCCGGGCCGCTGAGGCGGCCGGGCCCGGTATAATGATTGATCGCCAACCGGGCGTTGCCCGGTCTTCCGTGCCGGGCCATGCCCGGCTGTTGTCGTTTCCGAAGCCGTCCCCCAAGAATCACCGCCATGACCACGACCCTGTCCGCTGCCGCCGCACTCCCCAGTGAGATCGTGCAGTCCCCGCTGCCGCGACTGAAGATCACCGAGATCTTCCTGTCCCTGCAGGGCGAAGCCGATACCGCCGGCTGGCCGACCGTGTTCGTGCGCCTGACCGGCTGCCCGCTGCGCTGCACGTACTGCGATACCGCCTACGCCTTCCATGGCGGCACCTGGTGGGACATCGACGCGATCGTGGAAGAGGTGCTGGCCCAGGGCGTGCACCACGTCTGCGTGACCGGTGGCGAGCCGCTGGCGCAGAAGCGCTGCCTGGTGCTGCTGGAGAAGCTCTGCGATGCCGGCCTGGACGTCTCGCTGGAAACCTCCGGTGCGCTGGATGTCAGCGCCGTCGATCCGCGCGTATCGCGGGTGGTCGATCTGAAGACCCCCGGCTCCGGCGAAATGGCCCGCAACCGCCTGGAAAACCTGCCGCTGCTGACCAAGCGCGACCAGATCAAGTTCGTCCTGTGCAGCCGCGAAGATTACGAATGGGCCCGTGGCATGGTCCGAGAGCATCGCCTCAACGAGCGCAGCATGGTGTTGTTCTCGCCGAGCAAGAGCGAGGTCAGCCCGCGCGAGCTGGCCGACTGGATCGTCGCCGACCGCCTGCCGGTGCGCTTCCAGATGCAGCTGCACAAGCTTCTGTGGAATGACGAGCCGGGCCGGTAAGCCGCCTTGGCATTTCCTGATGTACCCGGCGCGGGACAGCGTGCTGGTTCCCCGCAAACCACCGGAAACACCCCCATGAAGAAAGCAGTCGTCCTCCTGTCCGGCGGCATGGACTCCGCCGCCGTCGTCGCCATCGCCCGCGAGCAGGGTTTCGCCGTCCACGCCCTGAGCGTGCGCTACGGGCAGCGCCACACCTCCGAACTCGATGCCGCCGCGGCGGTCGCCAGCGCGCTGGGCGCGGTGGCCCACAAAACCGTCAACGTCGACCTGCGCAGCATCGGCGGCTCGGCGCTGACCGATGATATCGACGTCCCCGAAGCGGGCGGTGAGGGCATCCCGGTCACCTACGTGCCGGCCCGCAACACCATCATGCTGTCCGTCGCGCTGGGCTGGGCCGAAGTGCTGGGCGCCAACGACATCTTCTGTGGCGTCAACGCCGTGGATTACTCCGGCTACCCCGATTGCCGCCCTGAGTTCATCCAGGCCTTCCAGGCGCTGGCCAACCTGGCGACCAAGGCGGGTGTGGAAGGGGCGGGCATCCAGGTCCACGCGCCGCTGCAGTTCCTGAGCAAGGCCGACATCGTGCGTGAAGGCGTTCGCCTCGGCGTGGACTTCGGCCTGACCGTGTCCTGCTACAACGCCGACGACCAGGGCCGCGCCTGCGGGCACTGCGACGCCTGCCGCCTGCGTGCGCAGGGTTTCACGGATGCCGGCGTACCGGATCCCACCCACTACGTGTGATGCCGGACGGGTACGCATGAGCGCGAAGATGCGTTAGAATGCGCACCCCCGGCGTCATGTCGGGGATGCAATGGGCCGTTAGCTCAGTTGGTAGAGCAGAAGACTTTTAATCTTTTGGTCGATGGTTCGAATCCATCACGGCCCACCATTGCATCCATGATCAAGGCGACCGCGAGGTCGCCTTTTTCATGCCTCCGGTTCGGCCCGGATCGCATCAAGCCCCGTCCTTCTGCATGGAACGCGTCGTGAACAACCAGCTCCCACATCCCCGGTCTACCTTCCGTCCCCACGCGCTGCTGCGTGGCACTGCACTGGTCCTTGCGCTGATTGCCCTGGATGCGGGCGCCGCGCAGGATCTGACGATCACCTACTACGACGTGCAGGGCGACACCCTGCAGGAACTGCGCACGTCACTGAACGCGCACGGGCCCGTCGGCAAGGACGGCGTGCGCCATCACGGCCACGTGGACTGGTACGTGGGGTGGAACTTCGACTATGCCCCACGAGGTGCAGGTTGCAGACTCGGCAAGGTGCGCATGGAGGTGAGGGCCACCATGGTGCTGCCGCGCTGGACCGGCGCGGACACGGCGCCCGCCTCGCTGCAACAGGAATGGGCGCGCTACAGCCAGGCGCTGCGGGTACATGAAGACGGCCATGCAGCGCATGCCGATCAGGCTGCCGAGGACATCCAGCGACGATTCGCCGCCGTCGGCGGCGGGATGCGCTGCCCGCAGCTCGGTGAGGAACTCAACCGCATCGGGAAAGCGGTTCTCGAGGAATACGCCGCGCGCGACAAACAGTACGACGAAATCACCGAGCATGGTGCCACGCAGGGCGCGCGTCTCTAGCGCGCAGGATTTCCGCCATCTCCTGCGCGTTTTCCGCGACGCGCAGGAGGCACTGCAGTGATGAGCGGCTCAGTGCCGCGTGATGTCCTCGGCAACGGTCTCCAGCAGTCGTTGCGCGCGTGCGCGTGCCCCTTCGCCAGCGCGGGGCGTGATCGGTAGATCGGGCGCGATGCCCGCCACTTCATCGGTGCCGTCGGCGCGCAACCGGACACAGTCCGGAATACGCATGCGCAGGTGTGAGTGGGGCAGCTCGCGCGATGGGGCGCCGCTCATGAAACCGCAGCCGTAGCCACCACTACCGGTGCCGACGATGCGCGCGATGCGGTTGTCCTGCATGCGCGCGGCAAACATCTCCGCCGAGGACACGGTCTTGCCATTGGTGATGACGTAGACCGGCCCGTCCCACGCACCCCAGTGGGCGCGCAGGTCCTGTGCCCAGTCGAGACGGTGGGCGATCAGGAAATCGTCCAGCGTATCCACCGCCTGGCTTGGCAGCGGGCCACCGGAGGTGCCTGCCGCGACCAGGCGGCGGCACTGGCCGCCGTTCCATGGCTGCTGGGTCTGCCACACCCAGGACAGGTCACAGGCTGGAAGGCTCAGTGCACGCCGCGAAGCATCGAAGCTGGCGCGCTCCGCCGTCAGCAGGCGGCGGGCGGTGGCGGCCGGATGATGGCGGCGCAGGGCATCGTCGAGTCGCTCGTACTGTTCGTCGAGATAGGGCCTGCCTGCGGCGGACTGACTGACCAGCAGCGTGGCCGACGTGACCGGCCGCGGGGTGAACAACCGCGCAAGCGTGTCGCCACTGTCATCCCCGCCCGGGTTGTCGCCGACATCGACCAGCACGGCATCGACGCCATCGTGCTGGAACCGGCGCAGGCTGCCGGCGATCATGGCCACCCAGCCGTTCACCAGCACGCTGCGCATGTCGCCGATGGAATCGGCATGGCGCAGCTGTGGCCACAGCGCATGGCATAGACCGGGATAGCGCAGCGCATCGAACTCGTGCAGCCGAAGCACGCCCACCTTGCGTCCCTCGGGCAACGCGAGGATGCCGGCGAGCAGCGCAGGGTCTGCCTGGCCGTCCAAGGGGGTGTAGCCGGGCAGTGTTTCCAGCGGAAGGCTGAAATCCTGCCGGCCTTCATCGGCGACCCCGAGCGCGGCGCAACCGGCACCTGGGCCCAGCGTGCGCGGATCGACAGCCCGTGGTGGCTGGGACGTGCCGCCTGCATCCAGCCGGTCGAGCAACGCAAGATGGCCATCATGGAGGCCGGCCAGAAAACTGCGCAGCGCCTGGGTGGCCTGGGCGTCATTGCGTGCCTCGGCGAGGTCGCGCTGTGCCCGGGCATCAAGGGTCGGCAGATCGACGCCGCTCTCGGGCGAGGCCATCCAGGCCAGGTGTGCGTAGTCGCTCTGCAATGCTGCTTTGAGCACCGCGTAATCTGCCCGCCAGGCATCCCGATCCACTGCCGCGGCCGCGCTCACGCCACTGGCCGAGAGCGTGCCCACCGCCGCCAACAGGCCTGCCATCCATCGCATGGTTGCCATCACATCCTCCCTGAGTCGGGCCGGCACATCCGGCTTCCGCGTGACTGTCCACCCTCGATCTTAGTCAAGGGGACGCCTCGCAGGTAGTGGCAGCGGTGCCCTGCGCACACCTGCACGTCGAGGCGGAGAAGCGCCATGAGCATCGCAGGGAAGGACGCCACGGGCCGATCCTTGCGCCCGGCGGACCGTGTCGGCTGGAGGATGCGCCGCATACACCCGCTACGCACGCGATCGCGCACAATAGGCCGTCTTTGAGCTGATTGCTGTTGGAGGTGCCATGAAACGTGTCGTCCTGCTGAGCCTGGGGGCGCTTGCGCTCGCGGCGTGCTCCAAGCCTGAATCCGCCGATCAGGCGGGCCCGTCGGCCACCGCCGAGGCCCCCACCGCGGCCAAGCCTGCCGACCCTGCCGCTGCCGCGACCCAGTCCCCGTCGTTCGATTGCGCCAAGGCACAGTCCGAGGCCGAGAAACTGGTGTGCGTCGACCCACGGCTGGCCGCGCTGGACCGTCAGCTGGCCGCGCTCTACAAGCGTGTGCAGACCAGCCCGGACGAGCTGGACATCGCGGCCGAACAGCGTGGCTGGATCAAAGGGCGCGATGCCTGTTCGCGCGCGGTGGATCCCAAGCGCTGCCTGGTCGAGTCCTATCAGACCCGTCTGGTCGAGCTGACCATCAACGGCGGCGGCATCCAGGTGCCGGCGAAGGTCGAGTACCGCTGCGACGACAACAGCAAGCCGGTGACGGCGGTGTTCTACAACGACATCGACCCGACCGCGGCCGTGGTCAGCTGGGGCAACGATCAGGCGATCGTCTTCCCGATGCCCGTGAGCAAGGACGAGAACAATGGCGGCCGCTGGGGCCGGGAGGGCGTCGACCTGCGTATCCACGACGACCAGACCACCCTGGACTTCTACGGCACCACGCTGCAGTGCCAGATCGCCCGGTGATGCCGGCCACCGCCGCGTGGCTCAGCGCACGCGGCGGTAGCGCACCTCGTTCTGCCGGTCGCCGACCTCGGTGGTGACGAACCCGTCGCGGCTCTGGCTGATATCGAACACGCTGCTGCCGACGTTGAGCTGGCCGCCGTTGATCCAGCCATTCAACGTCTGGCCGCGGGTCTGCGCGCTCATCCGGCCATCGCTGTCGATGCGCATGCGGATGTCGGCATTGAAGGTCGGGTTGTAGCCCTCGAATTCTCCGATCATCCAGCCGGGTACGTAGGAGGTATGCCGGGCGCCCTGGTAGGTGTCGTCGTCGTAGCGCGCGTCATCCTTGTTGGCGTTGTGCGCCAGCGCGCCGAGGATGGCCGCGCCGATCAGCACGCCGGCGGCGACCTTGGCGTCGTGGTTGTCATCATCGTGGCGATCATCACGGTCGCTGCCGCCGTGGACCCGGAACGAGGCCCGGCAGCCATCATCCACCCAGACCTCGCGGCGGTCGTAGTCCCAGGTGCGGCCTTGCCGGCAGTCCGCACCGGACAGCTTGCGGTCCAGGGTGACGTAGCCGGCGCGGGGCAGGGTGCAGGATTGATAGCGATTGTCGCGGCTCTCGCAGGTGACGAAATCATCCGCACGCGCGTTCTCGAACGGAAGCAGCAACAGCAGGGGCGTGGCCAGCAGCGTACGAAAAAGCATGACGTCGATTCCGGCAGGGAAAAGAAGCGCGTTTCACTGACGCCGACGATGGGCACGCGGGCATGAAATCCGGATGAAGATCACCCGCCGTTCAAACCGATCAGCCGCCTCAGGCGCAGGCGGCCAGCGGTTGCTGGAAACAGGCCCGGATCGCGTCGAGCAGTTCGCTCATGCTGTACGGCTTGGGCAGGAAATGCATGCCAGGGCCGAGCTGCGGCACCACGACGGAAGGCTCCAGGCCCGAGGTGACCAGCACCGGCAGCCCGGGCCGTTCCTGCTTGACCCGATGGGCGGCCTCGATGCCGCTGACCGCGCCCAGGCAGACATCGGTGAACACCAGATCGAAGCGCTCGCCGGCCTGGAGCAGCCCCAGCGCGGCTTCCGCCGAACTGACCGCAACCACTTCGCAGGCCTGGCTTTCCAGTGCCATGCGGCTCAGTTCGCGGGTGTCTTCGGTGTCTTCGATCAACAGCACGCGGGGTTCGGGATGGTGCTTGGACAACAACATGGAGCGTGGTTCCTGCTTACCCCCGGACAGGGGCGCGCAAGTATCGCGGGCCGCCGGTGAGGAGGCCGTGGACGGCACCGAAATGCCGGGTAAACCCCCCGCGTGGCCTGCCTTCGAGTGGCTCATGCCGATGTGAGGGACCGGGGCCTGCGGCGGTGCCAGGCCCAGACCAGCGCCACCGCCAGTCCTGCTGCTGACAGGCGCAGCACGGTAGCCGGCCAACCGACGGCCGTGGCCTCGGTGATCACGAACACGTTCCAGGCCAGGTTGAGCGAGACATGCAGGGCCAGCCCGCTCCATAGGGTGTAATCGTCCAGAGTATTGAGCCAGGCGAACACCAGCCCACCGATGCCGGTGATGGCGAACACCTGCAGGGCCATGCCGCCGCCACCGCCGAACGACCACCAGTGGATGGCGCCGAAGATCACGGCCTGGACCAGCGCAGCCGCCAGCCACGGCCAACGCTGCTGGCGGTGCGCGAAGATGAAACCGAAACCGCGGAAGATGATCTCTTCGGCGAGTGGAAACAGCACGCCGAGCATCAGCAGGGCGAGCACATCCTGGGTCGGATTGAATCCCCCCAGCCACCACAGACCCAGCCAGCACGGCAGCGTCGCCAGCAGCGCCAGGGCCGGCCCCTGCCAGCCATTCCAGCGCAACCCGAGCAGCGCACTCAGGCGCTGCCCCGGCCGCACCAGCAGCGCGGCCACGAGCAGCACCAGCAGCACGCCCAGGCCGTTGTCGAGGATGGCGCCGCCATAGGGAATCGGCAGTTTCGGGATCGGTGCGCCCAGCCACGCGGCTATGTCGCGCAGGTTGATCGAGATGGCCAGGGTCAGCACGACCACGCAGGCGGCCAGCCAGGTGGGCAGGCGGAAGGACGGCATGGGACGCTCCATATCCAGGGATGCGTGGATTGTTGGCGAGGACAGGCCGGGCAGCATGGGGCATTGGTCGGGGGGCCATCGGTCATGGCCGCGTTGCACCACGGTCAGGTGGGACCGGCTAGAGTGCGGCTTTGCCCCTTGGATAACTGCCCATGCAATGCCCCGTATGCAAGACCCAAGCGCTGCAGATGTCCGAGCGCCAGGGCATCGAGATCGATTACTGCCCGCAATGCCGTGGCGTGTGGCTGGACCGTGGCGAGCTGGACAAGATCATCGAGCGCTCGGCCGGTGCCGCAGCACCGGCGCCGGTACGCGCGGCTGCTCCGCCGCCGCCGGCCGCCGTGCAGCACCGTGACACCCGCCATCTGGGCCAGCAGCAGTACGGCGACCAGCACGGCTACCGCAAGAAGAAAAAAGAAAGCTTCCTGTCGGACCTGTTCGACTTCTGACAGGCGCCTGTGCCGTGCTCAGGCGCGGCGCAGGATGAATTCCCGGTCGACACTGTCGCCGACCGGAAAATCGTATTCGCCGACCTTGCTGCAGCCATAGCGCGCATAGAAGCGCTGCGCACCTAGATTTTCCGACCATACGCCGACCCACAGCGTGCCCCGCTGCGGTTGATCGAGCCACGCCAGGAACGCGTCCATCAGGCGCGCGCCGTGACCACCGCCCTGGTGGCTGGCGAGCAGGTAGAGACGTTTGAGTTCGATATCGCCCTCGGCGGCATCGGCATGCGGCAGGCTGTTCGGCCCTGCTGCGAGATAGCCCACCACACGTGCGCCGTCTTCCAGCAGCCACGCCGCATTGCGTGGGTCGGCGAGCTCGCGGCGTTGTGGCTCGACCGCGTAGTGGGTGTCCAGAAAATCGCGCAGATCCTGCGGCGGATACGAATCGCCAAAGGTCTCGGTGTAAGTGGCGATGGCGATCGCCGACAGCGCGCCGGCATCGGCAACGGTGGCACGGCGGAGGATCAACGTCATGGCGCAGGGAAGGCAGGTGGGGCCGGCAGCTTACGGCATCGGCGCAGGCGGCAGGGGTTCCGGGCACCTTGGTACCCGGAACCTGTCACGGCCGCTGGATCAGAACCAGACGCGCACGCCCGCCACCCAGCGGGTATCGCGCGCGCGCTCACCGGCCGTCTCGTGGTAATCAGCGGTATCGCCGAACAGCCGCTCGTGGCTGATGCCGATGTAAGGCGCGAAGCGGCGGCTGAACTCGTAGCGCAGGCGCAGCCCGGCCTCGACCGTGTTGAGTCCCGAACCGTTGCCGTACGCCGGCTCGTCCTTGGCCGAGAACGTGGCCTCCACCAGCGGCTGCAGGATCAGGCGGTTGGTCAGCAGCAGCTCGTACTCCACTTCCACCGTCGCAGCAAACTGTCCGCCTTCGCCGATGTAGGCCGTGGCCGAGGTCTCGAACTTGTACGGCGCCAGGCCCTGGATGCCGAACGCCGCCCACGTGCGCGAATCCGCCGGGCGGAAATCCTGCTTCACGCCGACCAGCACGTCCCACCACGGCGAGACGCTGCGGCCGTACATCACCTCGAGATTGGCCGACTCGGTGCGGCCGTCACCGCGCTCGCCTTCGCTGCGCAGCCATAGCCGGTTGATGTTGCCACCGACCCAGCCGCTGGCCTCCCACGCCTGGCCGGTACCGTGCTGGCCGTCCCAGCGTTCGAGGCGGTTGACCAGCAGCATGCTGTGGATCTCCGGTGCATGCTCCATCGCGCCGTGGTCGATCGGCGGGAACGCGGCGAGGCGGTCCGCGGCCGTCACCGCCGGAATCGGTTCGAGCGGTTCGGTGGGCGCAGGCGCCTTCGGCACGCCATGACCCATCGCGGCATGGTCCATCTTCGAATGATCCATCTGGCCGTGATCGGTCGTGCCGTGGTCCATCGCCGAATGGTCCATCTGGCTGTGATCAGCGCTGCCGTGGTCCATCTTCGAATGATCCATCTGGCTGTGATCAGTGCTGCCTTGGTCCATCTTCGAATGATCCATCTGGCTGTGATCGACGTTGCCGCCATCTGCCGGTGGTGTGTCGGCCGTGGTTGCGGTCGGCGTCGCGGCATGGCCGGCATGCGATTGCGCCCAGGCCGGTGCCGACAATGCCAGCAGCAGGGCGGTACTCAAGGCCGATGTGGCGATGAAAGGAGCGCGGCTCATTCTTCGATCCTCACTTCGCGCATCATGCCCGCTTCCATGTGGTACAGCAGATGGCAGTGGTAGGCCCAGCGGCCGAGCGCGTCGGCGCGCACGCGATAGGTGCGGCGGGTGCCGGGGGGCATGTCGATGGTGTGCTTGCGCAGGTGGAACTCGCCTTCGGCGTTTTCCAGATCGCTCCACACGCCGTGCAGATGGATCGGGTGCTGCATCATCGTGTCGTTGACCAGCACGATGCGCATGCGTTCACCGTAGTTCAGGCGCAGCGGTTCGGCGCTGGCGAACGGAATGCCGTCGAAGGACCAGCTGAATTTCTCCATGTGGCCGGTCAGGTGCAGCTCGACCTCGCGGCCGGGATCGCGGCCATCGGGATCGTCGAACAGGCTGCGCATCGCACCATAGGTCAGCACGTGACGACCGTTGTCGCGCAGGCCGATGCCGGGATCATCGAGCTTTGGGTCGGTGGCCATGCTCTGCATGTCGACCAGCGGATTGCCTTTTTCGCTGGCCGGGTGGCGCGGCGCCTTGGAATCAGCGCCGTGCGCGCCGTGGCCCATGCTCGCGCCGCAGCCACCTTCCATGCCCTTCATGTCGTGACCCGCCATACCGTTTCCGGCATGGCCCATGTCATGGCCCATGTCGCTCATGGTCAGCAATGGGCGCGGGTCGCGCTCGGGAACCGGCGCCTGCAGGCCGTGGCGGACGGCCAGCGTGCCGGCGGCATGGCCGGTGCGGCCCATGTCCTGGCAGAAGATCGTGTAGGCATCCTGTCCACTGGGTTCCACGATCACATCGAAGGTCTCGGCCGGTGCGATGCGGAACTCATCGATGCTGACCGGGTGGATGTACTGGCCATCGGCGGCGACCACGGTCATTTTCAGGCCGGGGATGCGCACATCGAAGTAGGTCATCGAGCCACCGTTGATGAAGCGCAGCAGCACCTTCTCGCCACTGCGGAAAAGCCCGGTCCAGTTGCCCGCCGGTGCGGTGCCGTTGAGCAGGTAGGTATAGGTGTGGGCGTTGATGTCGGAGATGTCGGTCGGCGTCATCCGCATCCGGCCCCACATGCCGCGGTCGGCGGTGGCTGCGGCCCAGCCATCCCGGCGCACATCACGGAGGAAGTCGGGCAGGGTGCGCTTGTAGTAGTTGTCGTACTCGGCGAGCTTCTTCATGCGCCGGAACAGCGCGCCAGGGTCCATGTCGGTCCAGTCCGAGAGCACGATCACGTGCTCACGGTCGAAGCGGTACGGCGCCGGCTCGAGCGGGTCGATGATCAGCGCGCCGTACAGGCCGGCCTGTTCCTGGAACATCGAATGGCTGTGGTACCAGTACGTGCCCGACTGCTTGAGGGTGAACCGGTACTGGTAGGCCTCGCCGGGGGCGATGCCGTTGAAGCTCAGGCCGGGCACGCCGTCCATGTTGGCCGGCAGCAGCAGGCCGTGCCAGTGGATGGAGGTGGGGTGCCCCTGCAGCGTGTTGGCCACCCGGATGTTGACCGTCTGGCCTTCGCGCCAGCGAAGGATCGGCGCCGGCAGGCTGCCGTTGACGGTGATCGCCGGGCGGGTGCGCCCGGTGAAGTTGGCCAGCGATTCGCCGATGCTCAGCTGCACGTCATGGCTGCTGAGCACCTGCGGGGCACCGGCCAGGCCGGGGCCGGCGGCCGCGAAGGCGCGTGGGCTCAGGCCGGTGGCGGCCAGACCGGCGACCACGCCGCCGGCAGCCACGCCCTGCACGAACAGGCGGCGTGACGGCATGGGCGGGGTGCCCGTGCCGGGTGTTTTAAGGAAAGACATTGCAACTCCGGATCCGATTCGAATGGCACGCGGGGTGCCGGCAACGCCCGCAGGCGGGGCCATGCGGGCAGGGCATCAGGCAGGCGCTCGCAGAGCGCTGCGGATCAGGCGATCGGAGGGCGGGTGATGCGGTCCAGCGGCGGTGTCGGTTGCGACGGATGCGCGGCCGGCAGCGGGGCCAGCGACAGCGGCGGGGGCGTGGCCAGCCAGGCGACCTGGGCGGTCAGGCTGGGTTGCTGCGCGCAGCTGCGCAGGCAGTCCTTGATCTTGCAGTGGTCGCCATCGTGAGGCGCCTGCACTCCGCTGGCGGCACCGGGCATGGCGTGGTGGTCATGCGGGAGGGCGGCCGCCGGTGCATCACCATGGCAGGGCGGTGCGGCACGGCTTGCGGTGGCCGGCTCGGCCAGGGCGAGCGCCATCGGGCCGGCCATGGCCACGTTCAGCCCGTTGAGCAACAGGCTGAGCATCAGGACGACTCGCAGGAGCAGGCCACTGGCGGACATGGGGCTCACCTTACTGCCAAATCCGCACGGTCGCACCTATGGCTGAACACGCGGTTCAACTCTGGAGCAAGGTCTGTCTGGCCGCCCCGGCGCATCAGCCTTCCTCGCGCACGATCTCGACCAGGCGGTCGCCGTAACGGGCCAGCTTGGTGCCACCGATGCCCCCGACCCGGCCCAGCGCATCGACGCTGGTGGGGCGCTGTTCGGCAATGTTGCGCAGGGTGCTGTCGTGGAAGATCACGAAGGCCGGCACGTTCTGCTCGCGCGCGAGTTCGGCGCGCAGGCCCCGCAGCGCATTGAACAGCGCCAGGTCCTGCGGCAGCACCGACAGGCCGGTGCGCTGGCCGCTGCGATCGCGCTCGCGGGCCGCCTTGGGCGTCTCGCGGCGCATCATGACCTTGCGCTGGCCCTTGAGCACCTCGCGGCTGCCATCGGTCAGGCGCAGCCCGCCGTAGGCGCTGCTGTCCACCTCGAGCAGGCTGGAGGCGACCAGCTGGCGGAACACGCTGCGCCAGGTACGCGCGTCCAGATCCTTGCCGATGCCATAGGTGCTCAGTTCGGTATGCCCGAACTGGCGGACCTTCTCGTTCTCGCCCCCGCGCAGGATGTCGATCAGATGGCCCACGCCGAAGCGCTGGCCACTGCGGTAGACGCAGCTCAATGCCTTCTGGGCGGCGACGCTGGCATCCCAGGCATCGGGCGGCAGCAGGCAGTTGTCGCAGTTGCCGCAGGGCTGCGGGTAGGTCTCGCCGAACCCGGCCAGCAGGACCTGGCGGCGGCACTGCATGGATTCGCAGTAGCCGAGCAGGTGGTCCAGTTTGGAGCGTTCCAGCGCTTTGCGTTCTTCGCCCGCCTCGGACTGCTCGATCATCTGTTTGAGCAGCACCACGTCGCCCAGGCCGTAGCAGAGCCAGGCCTCGGCGGGCTCGCCATCGCGACCGGCGCGGCCGGTTTCCTGGTAATAGCCTTCCATCGATTTGGGCAGGTCGGTATGCGCGACGAAGCGCACGTCCGGTTTGTCGATGCCCATGCCGAAGGCGATGGTGGCGCACATGACGATGCCATCCTCGCGCAGGAAGCGACGCTGGTTGGCGGCGCGGACCTCGGGCGGCAGGCCGGCGTGGTAGGGCAGGGCGTTCATGCCCTCCTTGCACAGGAACTCGGCGGTTTCCTCGACCTTGCGCCGCGACATGCAGTAGACGATGCCGGCGGCCCCGCGGTGGACCTTGAGGAAGTCCAGCAGCTGCCTTTTGGCGTTGTCCTTCTGGACGACGGTGTAGCGGATGTTGGGCCGGTCGAAGGAGCTGACGAAGTGCTGGGCGTTGGTGAGGTCCAGGCGTTCGGCGATCTCGCGCTGGGTGGGCGGATCGGCGGTGGCGGTCAGCGCGATGCGCGGCACGTCGGGCCAGCGTTCGTGCAGGACGGTGAGCTGGCGGTATTCGGGGCGGAAGTCGTGGCCCCACTGGGAGACGCAGTGGGCTTCGTCGATGGCGAACAGGGCGATCCGGCTGCGCGAGAGCAGCGACAGGAAGCGACCGGTGAGCAGGCGCTCGGGCGCGACGTAGAGCATGTCCAGTTCGCCGGCGAGCAGTTCGCGTTCGACGCGGGCACTGGTTTCGCCGTCGAGGGTGGAGTTGAGGTATTCGGCGCGGACGCCGAGCTGGCGCAGGGCTTCGACCTGGTCCTGCATGAGGGCGATCAGCGGCGAGATGACGATGCCGGTGCCGTCGCGGAGCAGGGAGGGGACCTGGTAGCAGAGCGATTTGCCGCCGCCGGTGGGCATGAGGACGAGCGCGTCATTGCCGGCGGCGACATGCTCGACGATCGCCTGCTGCGGACCGCGGAATTCGTCGTAACCAAAGATGCGGCTGAGCAGGTCGTGCGCGGGGCGGGAAGACATCGCCGTAGTTTACAGGGCTGGGCGCCCCGGGGCGGGTCATCCCATTCCGGATGTGAACGTAAGCGGGACACCCTTCGACCAGGTAGCCCCCCTTGGAGTCAAGGGGGGCGCGCCGCAGCGCAACCTTGAAATCCCGCAGGGGCAAGGCCCCCAGAGGGATTACTGCAGCAGCGAACGCAGCATCCAGGCGTACTTTTCGTGGGTCTGCAGGCGCTGGGTCATCAGATCTTCGGTCGGTGCGTCATCGGCATCGTCGGCCACATCCAGCACTTTCCGGGCAGTGCGGCACACGGCCTCGTTGGCGGTGACCAACTGGCGTACCATTTCACGCCAGTCCGCGCTGTCGGTCAGGCCCGGCTCCTCGGCGATCGAGGTCAGGGCCGCGAACTCGCGGTAGGAGCCCGGGGCGTTGAAGCCCAGTGCACGGATGCGTTCAGCGACGTCGTCCAGGGCGGCCCACTGTTCGGTGTACTGGGTCTCGAACATGGTGTGCAGCGAGTTGAACATCGACCCGGTCACGTTCCAATGGAAGTTGTGGGTCTTCAGGTAGAGCGTGAACGCATCTGCCTGGAAGGCCGACAGTCCATCGGCGATCTTCTTGCGATCGCCCTCCTTGATCCCGATATCAATGTTCGGGGCCGACGGGGCCGCCGCGCCGAGTTTCTGCTTGGCCGTCTTGGGCTTTGCCGGGGTCTTGGTCGTCTTCGCCATGGGAGAACTCCTTATGGATGGGATGAATCGGATGGCCTTCACAATAGATCAGACTACCCTTTCAGTAGTAAACAAAAGTTCTAAACGAATCGATTGATGAGCGCTATCGAAAAACCACATGCAGCACGCCTGGCCCAGCAGCAGGCCGCGATCAACGGGGCCATGAGCCGCGACCGCGGTCGTTTGCTGGGGATGCTCTCGCGTTGGCGGGCCAAACCGGCGGATGCGGGGCTGGCTGCGGCGTTCGAGCAGGCCTTGCAGGCGTCCGTGCAGCGCCGTGAAGCGCGTGCGCTGAATCAGCCGGCCATCACTTTGGACGAGCAGCTGCCGATTGCGCGTGAAGCCGAGGCCATCACCGCGCTGATCCGCGACCATCAGGTCGTGGTGATCGCCGGTGAGACCGGCTCGGGCAAGACCACCCAGCTGCCCAAGCTGTGCCTGGCCGCCGGCCGTGGCACCGCCGGGATGATCGGCTGCACGCAGCCGCGGCGGATTGCCGCACGTGCGGTGGCCACGCGTGTCGCGCAGGAGCTGCAGTCCGAACTGGGCACCACCGTGGGTTACCAGGTGCGCTTCACCGACCGTGTCGGTGACGATACCCGCATCAAGTTCATGACCGACGGCATCCTGCTGGCCGAGATCAGCAGTGACCGCTGGCTGTCCAACTACGACACGATCATCGTCGACGAGGCGCACGAACGCAGCCTCAACATCGATTTCCTGCTGGGCTATCTGAAGCAGCTGCTGAAGAAACGGCCGGATCTCAAACTGATCGTCACCTCGGCGACCATCGATACCTCGCGCTTCGCCCAGCACTTCGATGATGCGCCGGTGATCAGCGTGGAAGGCCGCACCTTCCCGGTGGACGTGCGCTACCGCCCGCTGGAAGGCGAGGGCGGCGGCGATGCCGACGGTGGCCGCGACGGCGAGCGCACCGTGAATGATGCGGTGGTCGCGGCGGTGGATGAAATCACCCGCATCGATCCGCGCGGCGACATCCTGCTGTTCTTCCCGGGCGAGCGCGAAATCCGCGATGCGCACCAGGCACTGGAGCGGCGCAAGTACCGCGGCACCGACGTGCTGCCGCTGTATGCGCGGCTGTCGGTCAAGGACCAGGACCTGGTGTTCAACCCGGGCAGCAACCGGCGCATCGTGCTGGCCACCAACGTCGCGGAAACCTCGCTGACGGTGCCGCGCATCCGCTATGTGATCGACCCCGGCTTCGCCCGCATCAAGCGTTACAGCCCGCGCCAGAAACTGGACCGGCTGCATATCGAAGCGGTCTCGCAGGCCAGCGCCAACCAGCGCAAGGGCCGGTGCGGTCGTGTCTCCGAAGGCATCTGCTACCGGCTGTATTCCGAAGCGGATTTCCAGTCGCGCCCTGAGTTCACCGATCCGGAAATCCGTCGCTCCAGCCTGTCCGGGGTGATCCTGCGGATGCTGCAGCTGGGCCTGGGCAGGATCGAGGATTTCCCGTTCCTGGAGGCGCCGGACGAACGCGCCATCGCCGATGGCTGGCAGCAGCTGGGTGAGCTGGGTGCGGTCGATGCCGAGCGCCGCCTGACCCCGATCGGGCGCCAGATGGCGCGCCTGCCGGTGGACGTCAAACTGGCTCGCATGTTGGTCGCCGCGCAGGCACAGGGCTGCCTGCGGCCGATGCTGGTGATCGCCTCGTTCCTGGGCATCCAGGACCCGCGTGAGCGCCCACCGGAAGCGCGCGCCGCCGCGGACAACGCACATGCGCTGTTCGCCGATGGGCGCTCGGAATTCGTCGGCGTGCTGCGCCTGTGGGACGGCTACCGCCAGGCCCACGAAGATCTCACCCAGTCCAAGCTGCGCGACTGGTGTGGGCGACATTTTCTTGGTTTCCTGCGCATGCGCGAATGGCGGGAACTGCATCGCCAACTGCGCGTGCTGTGCGAAGAACTGGGCTGGAATGAAGAGCCGGCCGAGACCTCGTTGGCGCCGCTGCTGGCCGGTTCCTCTGCACCGGCGCCGGCGCGCGATGACGAGGCCAGGATCAAGGCGACGCGTGGCCAGCAGCACCGTGCCGCGCGCCTGGCCCGCGAAGGAAAATCCGAACCGGCGCCTGCCGAGGACAAGGCCGCGCCCGGCAACGGTGCCGATCCAGAGGCACGCAGCGCGTTCAGCGACAAGGTGCGCGCCGCGGCGTACCAGACCCTGCACCGCGCGCTGATCGCCGGCCTGCCCACGCAGATCGGCCATCGCAGCGACAAGGGCGATTTCCTGGCGCCGCGCCAGCGTCGCTTCCTGCCGTTCCCGGGCTCGGCCCTGGCCAAGCGGCCGCCGCCGTGGCTGCTCACTGCAACCCTGCTGGACACCCAGAAGATCTGGGGTCTGACCAACGCGGCGATCGAGCCGGACTGGGTCATCAACGAACTGCCGCATCTGCTGCTGCGCAAGCACTTCGATCCGCACTGGTCGCGTGCGCAGGGCCAGGTGCTGGCCTCGGAGCAGATCAGCCTGTTCGGGCTGGTGCTGGCCCCGAAAAAACCGGTGCATTACGGCCGCATCGCGCCGGCCGAGGCGCATGACATCTTCGTGCGCCAGGGCCTGGTGACCGGCGAGATCAACACCCGGGCCGGCTTCGTGGCCGACAACCTCAAGGTGCTGGAGCAGGCGCGCGAAGAAGAAGCCAAGCTGCGCCGCGCCGGTATCGTTGCCGATGAAGGCTGGCAGGCGCGCTGGTACCTGGACCGGATACCGGCCGAGATCCATTCGGCGATGGGCCTGGATACCTGGTGGAAAGCACTGGCGCCGGAGAAGCGCCGGGCGCTGTCGTGGACGCTGGCCGATCTGCTGCCGGGCGAAGGCAGCGATGCCGAGCGCTATCCCAGGTACCTGCCGCTGGGCGATGCGCGGCTGGCGCTGCATTACACCTTCGAACCCGGTGCCGAGGACGATGGTGTGACGCTGGAGGTGCCGCTGCACCTGCTCAACGCGCTGGATCCGGCGCGGCTGTCGTGGCTGGCGCCGGGCTTCGTCGCTGACAAGGCCGCCGCATTGATCCGCAGCCTGCCCAAGGCGATGCGCCGCAACTATGTGCCGGCACCGGACTTTGGCCGCGCGTTTGCCGAGGCCTTCGCCGAACCGACCGCCGATGACATCCGGGGCGAACTGGCGCGGTTCCTCGCGCGCGCGACGGGTGCCAAGCTGGCCGCAACCGATTTCGACGAAGCCTCGCTGGAGCCGCACCTGCGCATGAACCTGCGCCTGCGCGATGCCGACGGCAAGGTGCTGGCGACCTCGCGCGATCTGGAGGCGCTGCGTGCCCGCTTCGGCGACAAGGCCGGTGAGGCCTTCGCCGCACGCGCAGGGCGTGCGCTGGCCGCGGAAGGGCTACGCGATTTCCCGGCTACCCCGATCCCGCTGCAGGTGCCCGGCGAAGCCGGCGTGCCGGCGTACCCGGCGCTGGTCGATCAGGGTGAGACCGCAGCGCTGAAGATCTTCGCCGACCGCAACGAAGCGCTGGAACAGCATCCGCTCGGGGTTCGTCGATTGATGGAGATCGCGCTGGCCGACAAGGCCAAGCAGGCGCGCAAGCAATTGCCGGTGCCGCCCAAGACCGGGCTGCTGTACGCCGCGATCGAATCGCAGGAGCGGCTGCGGGGCGATCTGGTCGATGCGGCGATGAATGCCGTGCTGGCCGACGGGCTGGGTGATATCCGCGACCCTGCCGCGTTCGCCAAACGCAGTGCCGAGGCGGGCAAGGCGTTGTTCGGTGAGGCGATGGCGCGCCTGAAGCTGGCCGAGAACATCCTCGCCCACGTGGCCGAGCTCAAACCACAGCTGGAAGCGCCGCTGATGGGGTGGGCGCGTGGCAACCTCGATGACATGGAGCAGCAGCTTGCCGCGCTGGTCCATCCCGGGTTCCTGCGTGACACGCCGGCCGACGCGTTGGCGCAGTACCCGCGCTATCTGCGCGCGATGATCCTGCGCACCGAGCGTGCCAAGCGCGATCCACCGCGTGATCAGGCCCGCATGCTGGAGCTGCGTCCGTTCGTGGAGGCGCTGGCGCAGGCCGACGCGCGCGGCCTGCGCCAGCGGCCGCAGTGGCAGGACCTGCGCTGGGACCTGGAGGAGCTGCGGGTTTCGCTGTTCGCCCAGGAGCTCGGGGCGCGTACCGGCATTTCGGCCAAGAAACTGGCCCAGCGCGTGGCCGCGCTGCAGAAGGCCTGATCCGGCAACCCCCGTGCCGGTGCGGCACGGGGAACCGGGTGCGGATTACTTGACGCGGCGGACCTTGGCGCGGGTGTTGACGCCCTGCACCTGCATGTACCACACGCCGCCCAGGCCGGGAGCGATGCTGACCTCGGGCGACTGGCGGCGGACGCCACCGACCTGGGCGTCGTCGATCTGCTCCCACTCCTGCGCGTTGGCGAGCACGTAACGCTGGCCCTTGCCGAAGCCGCGGAACTCACCGGTCAAGGTGCTTTTGATCGGCTCCTTGGTGCCGAAATCGAAGAAACCGTGGTTCTTCACGATGACTTCCTGGCGCCCCTCTTCGCGGGCCTGCTCGCGAGCGTCGGCCGCCAGGGCAGCCACTTTGCCCTGCAGCCAGTTGTTGAGCTCGGTCAGTTCCTGCGGTGTGAGTTTCTCCAGCCCGGCCGCCTTGAACTCGGCCGGCGACATCTGCTGCTGCAGATCGCCCTCCACCACGCGCTGGGCCAGCGCCGGCAGCGACACACTCATCACAATGGCCGCGCAGGCCAACAACCGCAGACGGGAAAAGCGCATGGCAGGGTCTCTCCTAGGGATGGCCGCAGTGTAGTGCCAGCGCCCGGGCATGTGCACATGCAGGCGACGGCGATTGTCGGGGGGGCGCTGCGGCGCTAGTGTAGGTGGCCTCTGTCTTGTCTGTACGATGCTGTGAACCGCGCTTCTGCCCCCGGCCTGGATGCCTTGTTGAACCGACCCTCGGTGGCTTCGCTGCCGACCGAACTGCGCGAGGCGTTGCTGCAGCGCTGGCAGCAGCCCGAGGCCGATCTGGACATGCGCGCGGGCTGGCCGGTGCTGGCCGACACGCTTGATGCGCTGTCGCTGCTGTCGGCCGACGAGTCGGCGCTGCTGGCCACCCTGCTGTTCGATCTGCCGTGGCTGCGCGCCGGGCTGGACGCGTTGCCGGTCGGTGCGCTCAAGCCGGTGGTGGTCGGCCTGCTGGACGGGCTGGACGCGGCCGACCAGGTCTGGGCGCTGCATGCCGGGCGTGAGGCCGGTCGCAACAGCGAGGGGCTGCGTCGCCTGCTGCTGTCGATCATCCGCGATCTGCGCGTGGTGCCGATCCTGCTCGCCCGCCAGCTGGCCCGCATGCGCGGTGCCGATCGCCTGCCCGAGGAGGAACGGCGCGCGTTGGCCCAGCTCACCCGCGACATCCACGCGCCGCTGGCGAACCGGCTCGGCATCTGGCAGTTGAAGTGGGAGCTGGAAGACCTGGCGTTCCGCCACCTCGAACCGGAGACCTACCGCCGCATCGCCCGCGAGGTCGACGAAACCCGGTTGGCGCGCGAGCGCTATGTCGAGGCCGTCAAAAAGGCGCTGTCGCGCGAGTTGCTGGCGCAGGGCATCCGCGCCGAGGTCAGCGGCCGCCCGAAGCACATCTACAGCATCTGGCGGAAGATGCAGAAGAAGCGGCTGGCGTTCGAGCAGCTCTACGACATCCGTGCGGTACGCGTGATGGTGGACGACGTGGCCGCCTGCTACGCCGCATTGGGCGTGGTGCACGCACTGTGGGCGCCGGTGCCGAGCGAGTTCGACGATTACATCGCGCGCCCGAAGGCCAATGATTACCGCTCGCTGCATACCGCCGTGGTCGGCCCGGAAGGTCGCACCATCGAAGTGCAGATCCGGACCCACGACATGCACGCCCAGGCCGAGCTCGGCGTGGCCGCGCACTGGCGCTACAAGGAAGGCAGCAAGGGCGCGGAGAAGGCCTTCGACCGCAAGATCACCTGGATGCGCCAGTTGCTGGAGCAATCCCAGGAGGGGCACGGCGGTGAGCTGGCCGGCGCGCTGGATGCCGAGCTGACCGAGGACCGGGTCTACGCGCTCAGCCCCAAGGACGAGGTGATGGACCTGCCGCAGGGCGCCACGCCGCTGGATTTTGCCTACCACGTGCACACCATGGTCGGGCACCGTTGCCGCGGCGCGAAGGTCAATGGCCGCATCGTGCCGTTGACCTACCGGCTGCGCAGCGGCGACCGCGTCGAGATCCTGACCGGCAAGGAGGCCGACCCCCGGCGGGACTGGCTGCTGGCCTCCAGTGGCTTCCTGGCCAGCAACCGCTCGCGTGAAAAGGTGCGCGGCTGGTTCCACAAGCTGGACCGCGCACGCAATGTGCAGGCCGGACGCGAACTGCTCGAGCGCGAGCTGAAGCGGCTCGGCCTGCAGCATGCCGACCTTGCCATCGCGGTGAAGAAGTTCCACGCCGACAGCGTCGACGATCTCTATATCCAGGTCGCGCTGGGCGACACCGGGCCGAACCAGGTCAGCCGCGCGCTGCTGGAAGCCGAACGGGCCGCCAGCCAGCCGGCGGTGCCGGCGATGCCGCGGCCCACGGCGCGGCGCGACAGCGTGCGCAGTGCCAACTTCACCGTGCAGGGCGTGGGCAACCTGCTGGTGCAGCTGGCCCGCTGCTGCCAGCCGGTGGCCGGCGAACCGATCGTCGGCTACCTCACGCGGGCGCGTGGCGTCACCGTGCACCGCACCGACTGTGCGGCGCTGGCCCGGCTGGCCGCAGCCAGCCCGCAGCGCATTCTTCCCGTGGAGTGGGGCCAGGCCGGCGGTGGCTATGAAGTGGACGTGGTGGTCGATGCGGTCGACCGGCGCTGGCTGCTCAAGGACATCACCAACCTGATCGCGCAGGAGGATGCCTACGTCCTGGACATCCACAGCGACAACGTCCGCAACAGCGGCCGGGCGCACCTGCGGCTGCGGCTGAAGGTCAGCGACTACGGGCAGCTTTCCACCCTGCTGGGCAAGCTGGACGCACTGCCCGGCGTCAGCGAAGCCCGGCGTCTAGGCTGAGCTCACGTGCCCCACGCTAGGCTCGCGGCATGAGCCGGGACGACGATGACAGGCATGATGCCGCGCATGAGGCGCTGCGGCGGGTGCGCCGCGAGGGGCGCTGGTGGTGGGTGCAGGCGCGCCACGCCAAGCGCATCTGGCGCTGGGCGTTGCTGATCGCCGTGCTGCTGTTCGTGGCCCTGGCGCTGTTGCGCCGGCCGCTGGCGAACTGGTTCTGGAATGAACCGCAGATCGAGCAGCTGCTTGACCAGGGCGATCGCGCGCTGGCGGCCGGCCGCCTGACCCTGCCCGACGGCAGCGGCGCACGTGAGTCCTATCAAGCAGCGCTGGCGCTGGACAACGACCGGCTGCAGGCACGCACCGGCCTGGCCCGTACCGGCCAGGCGGCACTGCAGCAGGCGCGTGCTGCACTGGAACGCGGCGACCCGGCGGCCGCGACGACAGCGCTGGCCCTGGCGCGCGAGCTGCAGGTACCGCAGCCCGATGCCGACGCGGTGGCGCAGCAGCTGCACGCGCACGACCAGGCACGCGCGGGGATCGGCGCCTTGCTCGGCCGCGCCGAAGCGGCCCTGCAGGCGCAACGGCTCGATGGCAGCCCGGACAGCGCGCTGCCGCTGTTCCAGCAGGTGCTCACGCTCTCGCCCAACCAGGTGCGTGCGCTGGAAGGGCGTGAGGATGCGCTGTCCGACCTCCTCCAGCAGGCGCGCATGGCGGCCGGGCGCGGCGATGTCGCACGCGCGGCCGAACGCGTGCGCAGTGCCCGGGGCTTCGACGCCGGACATGTCGATCTGCCGGCCACCCAGGAGGCACTGAACAACGCACTGGAGCGGCGCCAGCGCCAAGGCGAAGCCGCGCTGCGCCGGCAGAAACTGGAGGCTGCGGCGGAGGCCTTCGCCGCGGTGCTTGCCGCGTTGCCCGACGATCCTGCCGCACACCGCGGCCAGCAGCAGGTGGCCGATGCGCAGCTCTTGCGTGCGACGCGGCTGGCCGGCAATTTCCGTTTCGACGAAGCGGCCCAGGCGGTGCAGCAGGCTGAAACGCTGGGCGCTTCCACGCGCGCGCTGGAGACGGCGCGGCATGCCATCGAGCAGGCGCGTCGTTCGCAGGCCGCGTTGAAGACCCCGGCGGTGCCGCGGGCGCAGCGCGAACGCACGCTGCAGGGCCTGCTCACGCGCCTGGAAGAGGCCGAGGGCCGTGGCAATTTCCTGGATCCCCCCGGCCGCAGTGCGTACGACGCCCTGCGTGAGGCCCAGGGGGTTGCGCCGCAGGACCCGCGTGTTCGCGCGGCGGCGCAGCGGTTGTTGCCAGCGAGCCGGCAGTGTTTCGAGGATCGCCTGCGCGAGAACCGGGTACTAGGGGCCGGAGCCTGTCTGGAGGCCTGGCAGACCCTGTCCTCCAGCGACGCAGGCCAGGCTGCGGCAAGGCGCCGGCTGGCGCAGCGCTGGTTGGCGATCGGCAGCGAGCGGCTTGGCTCGGGCGATATCACCTTCGCGCAGCAGGCGCTGGTGCAGGCGCGCCGCTGGCAGCCGGACCTGCCCGAGCTGCCGGCGTTCGCCGAGCGCCTGCGCAGCGCCGGTGGTGGCGCGGGAGCCTAGGCCAGGAACACCCGCTGTACGGTGGCGCGGGCGGCATCCAGCGAGAAGTGGTCCACGATGTTCTGCAGCCCGGCGGTGGAGAGCCGGCGCCACAGGGCCTCATCCTGGTACAGCCGGACCACGGCCTGGGCGAACGCCTCGGCATCATCGGCCACCAGTACATCCTCGCCATCGCGCAGGTGCATGCCTTCCACGCCGCAGGTGGTGGCGACCACGGGCTGGCCGTGCGCCATGCTGAGATTCACCTTGCCCTTGACCCCCGCGCCGAAGCGCAGCGGCGCCACGGCGATGCGCACGCCGTCCATGTACGGCACCACGTCCGGCACGAAGCCATGGATGTCCACACCGGGCTGGGTCGCGGCCAGCTCGCGCAGCGCATCGGGCACGGCTGCGCCGATGCAGTGGAACCGGATATCGGGCAGCTGCGCGCGGATGCGCGCGAAGACATCACCGATGAACCACTGCATGGCATCCAGGTTCGGCGGATGACGGAAGCCGCCAACGAACACCAGGTCCCGACGCTCGGCCCAGTCGGGGCCCGCGCCTGCAACTTCATGCAGGTTGGAGATCAGTTCCACCGTCGCGCCCGGCGCATCGATGCGCAGCTGCTCGCGCTCGGCCGCGCTGACCAGCACGGTCACATCGACCTGATCCATCACCGCCAGCTCGCGTGCGCGGGTGCGCTCGGCATTGCGCAGCAGCCCTGCATCGCCGGCGATCTCCGCACCACGGCGCTCGCGCAGGTAATGCAGGTCGACGGTATCGAACACGGTGCGCGCCTGCGGCGCAAAGCTGCGCAGCAGCGGCAGGCACTCGTGGGCAACGTGGTAGCGCACCATCATCACCACCTCGAAGCGGGCGCCGTTGGCCCGCAGCCACGATGCCACGCCATCGAGGTAGGGCGCGTACCAGACCTCCACGCCCAGCGCCTGCAGCGCCTCGGTGGCGGCGCCGGCATGCTCGCGCCGGGTCGGCACGAACACCACATGGACGCCCTCGTCGAGCAGCATCCGGATCAGGTTGTACTGGCGCAGCGAGGCCGAGTCGCGGTCCGGCTGCGGCACTTCTTCATCCAGGATCAGGACCTGGCGCTGGGCGCGATGCAGCAGGGCCGGCGAGGGCACGCTGCCCACGCTCGGCTGCGCTTCCAGCGCCTTGGCCCACTTCGCCGCGAACACCCCGCGGTTGCGGACCTGGTAGGCCTTGACCCCGCTGCCGGTATCGGTGCCGTTGCTGGTGCCCTCGTCATGCACGACGCGGCTGGCGGGCTGCACCAGCACCCGATGGCCACTGGCGCGGACAGCGAAGGCCAGGTCGGTATCTTCGTAGTAGGCGGGCTTGTAACGTAGATCGAAGCCGCCGAGCTGGTCCCACAATGCGCGCGGGATCATCAACGCCGCACCGGAGCAGTAGTCGGCATCGCGCAGCGCGCTGTAGCGGGGATCCTCGGGCGACTCGAAGCGGCCATAGCTCCAGCCGCTGCCGTCCTGGAAGATCACGCCACCGGATTCCTGCAGGCGGCCATCGGGATAAAGCAGCTGCGCACCGACCAGGCCGGCCCGCGGCACCCGCGCAAAGGTGGCGAGCAGGGCATCCAGCCAGCCCGGCTGGGGCACGGTGTCGTTGTTGAGCAGCACCACGTACTGGCCACGCGAGCGGGCCACGCCATCGTTGCAGGCCTCGATGAATCCGCCGTTGGTTGGCCGCACCTCATAGCGCAGCCCGCTGACCTGCGGCATCCAGGCGGTGGTTTCGTCGCTGCTGCCGTCGTCCACCACCAGGATCTCGCAGTCGACCTGCGGCGGGTGGGCCGCCAGCGCCCGCAGGCAGGCCAGCGTGTGGCCTGCATGGTTGTAGACCGGAATGATGATGCTGACCACCGGGCGCTCGCTGGCCGGGACCGTGAACGGCGCGAACGGTGTGGCCTCCGGCAGGAACAGCGGTGCGCCGCGCGGGGCGGGCACGGCCTGGGTATGGACCCGGATGCGCTGCCAGGTGGCGCGCCAGCCCCGGGTGCGCAGACTGGCCAGACTGCGACGGAACAGGCCGAGCATGCGGTTCAGGAAATAGCGAGCATCGGCCAAGGACATCGACATCCCGTTGCAACTCCAGCTTAAGCGGGGGAACCCGGGAGAACGCGCCGCTCGCGGTGGCTGCGTTAGACTCGCCGGACTTCATATTCTCGCATCCCCGTGCCCCGACGCTACGATTCCGACGACATCGACGAGTTCGACGACGACACCGAAAGCCGCGGCCCGCTGTGGCGCCGCCGGTTGATCACCTGGGGCATGGCGGCTGTCGCGCTGGGGCTGGGCTTCCTGATCCCCTATACGGTGTACCTGAACCAACAGGTCACCCAGCGCTTCGGCGAGTTGCGCTGGCAGATTCCCACCCGTGTCTATGCGCGCCCGCTGGCGTTGGCGCCCGGTGTGGCCATGGATGCGGCCACGCTCAAGACCGAGCTGGCGGCGTCGGCCTACCGCGATGACGGGATCGGCAAGTCGCCGGCCACGTACACGCAGGAAGGCGGGCGTTTCGTCATTTCCAGCCGTGGCTACAACGATGTGGATGGCCGGGTCGCCCCGCGCCGCGTCGAGCTGAGCCTGTCCGGCGGGTCGATCGCCTCGCTGCGCGATCCCGACAGCCGCAAGGCCCTCAAGGCCGCGCGCCTGGATCCGGCCCGTATCGCCACGCTGTACGGCCAGAAGCAGGAAGAGCGCCGGCTGGTTCGCATCGAGGAAACCCCCGAGCTGCTGGTCACCGGCCTGCAGGCGGTGGAGGACAAGGATTTCAGCCGCCACCACGGTATCGATCTGAGCGGTATCGCCCGCGCGGTGTGGGTGACCGTGCGCTCCGGCGGCCAGAGCCGCCAGGGTGCCTCGACGCTGACCCAGCAGCTGGCCCGCAGCGGTCTGCTCGGGATCGGCAAAGAGCAGACCGTCACCCGCAAATTCAACGAGGTGCTGTACGCGCTGATCATGGAGGCGCGCTACGACAAGCGCACCATCCTGGAGGCCTACCTCAACCAGGTCTACCTGGGCCAGCGCGGCAGCCAGGCCATCCATGGCATGTCCTCGGGTGCGGAGTTCTGGTTCGGCCGTGATCTGGCTTCGCTCAACACCGAGCACGTCGCGCTGCTGATCGGCCTGGTCAAAGGCCCGTCCTATTACGACCCGCGCCGCAATCCCGAACGCGCGCTGGACCGCCGCAACTTCGTGCTGGGCAAGCTGCGCGAAGCCAATCTGATCGACGATGCCGAGTACAAGCGCGCCGTCGAAGCGCCGCTGGGCGTGCCCAAGACCCCGGGGCTGATCGCGGCCAACCGCTTCCCGGCCTATGTGGATCTGGTCCGCCGTCAGCTCGGCCACGACTACCCCGAGTCCGTGTTGCAGGGCGCCGGGCTGAGCGTGATGACCGGCATGGCGCCGTCGGCGCAGGCGTATGCCGAAGGTGCGGTCACCAAGACGATCAAATCGCTGGAGAGCAAGCGTCGCCCCGAGCTGCAGGCCGGCCTGGTCCTGACCGACGTCCACAACGGCGATGTGCTGGCCGTGGTCGGCAGCCGGGAAGTGTCCGAGCCGGGCTTCAACCGCGCCATCGAGGCGCAGCGTCCGGTGGGTTCGCTGCTCAAGCCATTCGTGTACCTGCTGGCGCTGGCGCAGCCGGACCGCTACTCGCTGTCCAGCTGGGTCGACGATTCCCCGGTGACGGTGCAGCTCAGCCGCGGCAAGCAATGGACGCCCGGCAATGCGGACAACCGCAGCCACGGTACGGTCCGCCTTATCGACGCGCTCGCCAGTTCCTACAACCAGGCCACGGTGCGGGTGGGCATGCAGGTCGGCCCGGAGCGGGTCACGCAGTTGATCCACGTCCTGGCCGGGATCAAGGCCGACCCCAATCCAGCGGTGATCCTGGGCTCCACCGATCAGAGCCCGTATGCGATGGCCCAGCTGTACCAGTTCCTGGCCTCCGGCGGTGAAATCCAGCCGCTGCATGCGGTGCGCGGCGTGCTCGATCCGCAGGGCAAGCTGATGAAGCGCTACGACAAGACCCCGGCGCCGGCGCAGGAGGGCGACTCGATCGCCGCGAACCTGATCAGCATCGGCCTGCAGCAGGTCGTGGCCAGCGGTACCGCGCAGCGCCTCAACGCCGATGGGCTGGGCCGCCTGCAGCCGGCGGGCAAGACCGGCACCACCAATGATGGTCGCGACAGCTGGTACGCCGGCTACACCGGCGACCACCTGGCGGTGATCTGGATGGGCAATGACCAGAACCAGCAGGCCGGGCTGTATGGCGCGACCGGCTCGATGCGGGTCTGGTCGGGCATCTTCCAGCGCCTGCCGAGCGCGCCCCTGAAGGTGAGCAACAAGGGCCTGGACTGGCAGTACGTGGAGGCCAGCGGTACCGCCACCACCGATGAAGGCTGCCCGGGCGCGCGTCGTTTCCCGTTCGTGGTGGGGTATACCCCAGCCTACGTCCCGTGCGCCGCGCCGAGCGCGTTGCCCGAAGGCGAGGGCGGCGAGCAGAGCGAAGGCGGTGGCTGGCGCAGCTGGTTCGGCCTGGAGAAGAAGCCCGAGCCCGCCCCCGAACCGGCGCAGAATGCACCGGCCACCTCCCCCGCCCGTCAACCCTGATCAAGGCCAGCCTGCATGACCACCCGATTCCTGATCCGTTCCGCTTCGCTGGCCACGCTCTGCCTGGCCCTGGCCGCCTGCGTCACCCCGCCGCCGGTGGTGAAGGCGCCCGTCGATACCACCACGCCAGCCCAGCGGCTGGCGGCCGTGGATGCCGCCGCCGGCAACGACGACAAGGAACTGGCCGTGCAGCCACTGCGCGACAGCGAAGTGGAAGATCTGCGCCAGGCTGCGCTGGCCCGCCGCCAGGCCAATGATCTGGCCGGTGCCGCGGCCGCGCTCGACCAGGCGCTGGCGATCATGGCCTCGGATCCATCGGTGCTGCAGGACCGCGCCGAAATCGCGCTGCTGCAGGGTGAGTGGGCGGCTGCCGAAACCTTCGCCCGCAAGTCGGTCGAGCTGGGCTCCAAGACCGGCCCGCTGTGCCGCCGCCATTGGGCGACGATCGAACAGTCGCGCCTGGCCCGGGGTGAAAAAGAGAATGCCGCCTCGGCGCATGCCCAGCTGGAAGGCTGCACGGTGCCGGGCATCATGCGTTACTGATGCAGCGCGAAAGCGGATGCGTGACGGCGTAGCGCCGGGCGCAACCCGGCAGCCTCTATCATTGTCGTCATGTCCCAACTCGCACACGCCAGCCGCGATGCCCTCAGTGAGGGCGGTGCGCTCGCCAGCCAGCTCGATGCCTTTGTGCCGCGCCCGGCCCAGCTGCGCCTGACCGCGGCGATCGCCGAAGCGTTCGACCAGCGCGACGTGCTGCTGGCCGAGGCAGGCACCGGCACCGGCAAGACCTATGCGTATCTGGTGCCCGCGCTGCTGTCCGGGCTGAAGACCATCATCTCCACCGGGACCCGCGCGCTGCAGGACCAGCTGTACCACCGCGATCTGCCGCGGGTGCGTGCCGCGCTCGGCGTGGGGCACAGCAGTGCGCTGCTGAAAGGACGTGCCAACTACCTGTGCCGCTATCGGTTGCAGCAGGCCCGCGGCGAACCCCGCTTCAGCTCCCCCGAGCAGGTCGCACAGTTCCAGCGGATCCTCGCATGGTCCGGACGCACGAAATTCGGCGACATGGCCGAGCTGGACGCGCTGCCGGAAGACTCGCCGCTGTACCCGATGGTGACCTCCACCGTCGACAACTGTCTGGGCACCGAATGCCCGTTCTGGGACGACTGCTTCGTCGTGCAGGCACGGCAGCGGGCGCAGGCCGCCGATGTGGTGGTGGTCAACCACCATCTGCTGCTGGCCGATCTGGCGCTCAAGCAGGAAGGCTTTGGCGAAATCCTCCCCGGTGCGCAGGCGTTCGTGATCGACGAGGCGCACCAGCTGCCGGAACTGGCCGCCAACTTCTTCGGTGAAGGCTTCGGCATGCGCCCGTGGCAGGAACTGGCGCGCGACTGCCTGGCCGAGAGCCGCAGCGTGGCCGGTGCCCAGGCGGCGTTGCAGGTGCCGGCTGCCGCACTCGAGCAGACCCTGCGCGACCTGCGCGTGGCGATGGATGGGCTGCCGCCGCGCGGCACCCAGTGGCGTGCGCTGACCGTGCCGCAGGTGCGCGATGGCTTCGACACGGCGATGAGCACGCTGGTGCAGCTGCGCGATGCGCTGGCGGGCGTGCGTGAAGCATCGCCCGGCCTGGATGCCTGCCATGCGCGTGCGATGGACGCCGTCGCCCGCTTGTCGCGCTGGCTCGGTGAGGACGCACCGATGCTGGATTTCGACACCGACCCTGAGCAGGCGCCGCCACCGGCCGAGGTGCTCTGGTACGAGCTGACCCCGCGTGGCTTCCGTTGCCAGCGCACGCCGATGGATGTGTCCGGCCCGCTGCGCGAGCATCGGCAACGCTCGATGGCAGCCTGGGTGTTCACCTCGGCCACGCTCACCGTGGACGGCGGTTTCGAGCATATTTCCCAACGGCTGGGCCTGGATGATCCGGTCAGCCTGCTGCAGCCCAGCCCGTTTGATTGGGCCCATCAGGCGCTGTGCTACCTGCCGACCGATCTGCCCGATCCAGCCGCGCGCGGCTTCGGCACCGCCTTGATCCGCGCATTGACCCCGGTGCTGGAAGCCTCGCACGGGCGCGCGTTCCTGCTGTTCGCCTCGCACCGCGCGCTGCGCGAAGCCGCCGAGGCGCTGCGCGATGCACCGTGGCCGCTGTTCGTGCAGGGCGAGGCACCGCGTGCGACCTTGCTGCAGCGGTTCCGCGAGTCGGGCAATGGGGTGCTGCTGGGCTCGGCCAGTTTCCGCGAGGGCGTGGACGTGGTGGGCGATGCGCTGAGCGTGGTGGTGATCGACAAACTGCCGTTCGCCGCGCCGGATGATCCCGTGTTCGAGGCGCGGCTGGACGCGATCCGCCGCGATGGTGGCAATCCCTTCCGCGACGAGCAGTTGCCGCAGGCGGTGATCGCGCTCAAGCAGGGCGTGGGTCGCCTGATCCGCAGCGAGACCGATCGCGGGGTGCTGGTGCTGTGCGACCCGCGCCTGCTCAGCCGCGGCTATGGCCGGATCTTCCTGGATTCGCTGCCGCCGTTCCGTCGCACCCGCTCGCTGGCCGATGTGCAGGCCTTCTTTGCGCCACAATGGCCCGTCGTCGGCGCTCCGCCTGCACCGGCGCCCGTCGCTGCGCCGCCCGCGCGGGCTGTACCGCCGACCGATGACTTTCCTACTTCCCTGTTCTGACCGCCATGAAACTGCTCGCCTTTGAAACCGCCACCGAAGCCTGCTCCGTCGCCCTGTATGTGGATGGGCAGGTCACTGAGCGCTTCGAGATCGCGCCGCGCCGCCACGCCGAACTCAGCCTGCCCTGGGCCGAGGCGCTGCTGGCCGAGGCGGGGGTGGCCCGTTCGCAGCTGGATGCGATCGCACTGGGCCGCGGCCCGGGCGCGTTCACGGGGGTGCGGCTGGCGATCGCCATCGCCCAGGGCATCGCCCTGGCGCTGGACCGCCCGCTGATCGCGGTCTCCACCCTGCAGGCGCTGGCGCTGCGTGCGCCGGCGGACGCCGATCAAGTGCTGGCCAGCATTGATGCGCGCATGGGCGAGGTCTATGCCGCGCGCCATGTCCGGATCGACGGGCAGTGGCAGTTGCAGGGCGAGGAAATCGTCTGCGCGCCCGAGCAGGTGGTGTTGCCCGGGGGCTCGCGCTGGTTCGGCGTGGGGACTGGCTTTGGTGCGGCCGAGGGCGTGCTGGCCACGCGGCTGGCCGATCAGCTGACCGGCGTGGACGCGCAGGCATTGCCGCGTGCATCGGACGTACTTGCGCTGGCGGTGCCGGCGTTCCAGCGCGGCGAAGGCGTGGCACCGGAGTTGGTGGAGCCGGCGTATCTGCGCAACAACGTGGCGCTGACCCTGGTGGAACAGCAGGCCGCGCGGGCGGCGAAGCAGGCGGCCTCGTAGCGTCCAGCTGCGCATCGCATCGTAAGCCCCAGCCACGCATGGCGTGGCACTACCTGCGCGGCGTTCTTGTAGAGCCACGCCATGCGTGGCTGGACCTTGCGCGCGATCAGCGGTCGTCGCGCAGCTCCCCGCCGGGCAGGAACACCCAGGTGCGGGTGACCTGCAGGATGTCGATCGCATCCTCGGTCTTGGGCAGTGGCGGGAACGGCTGGGCGAGCGTGATCACGCGCAGCGCGGTTTCATCGAGCAGCGGGGTGCCGCTGGACTGCAGGATGCGGGCACTTTCCACCGTGCCGTCGCGGCGCACCCCGACGGTGATCACTACCTGCCCGCCGAGCCGGCGCGCGCGCGCCTCGTCGGGGTAATTCAGATTGCCGACACGCTCGGCGCGGTCGACCCAGGCACGCAGATAGTTGGCATAGGCGTATTCGCGGGTACTGGCCGAAACGAACTTGCGGTTCGGGCGCTTGGCGTACTGCGCCGAGCGCAGGTGCACTTCGGCGGCCAGCCGTGCCATCTCCACGTCACGCTGCTCGCGCGCGGTCATCGGCGCATCCGGGCGGGGCTGCTCGGGCAGCGGCTGTGGCTGGGCTGCCGCAACCGTGTCGGTGCCATTGCGGCTGTTGACCACGCGGGTCTGCGGCGGCGGCACGCTGGCCGCCTCCTGGCGCTGCTGCGGAACCGGCGACAGCCCGGCCTGCGCCTGCGGCACGATCCCGGCCTGGTTGTCGCGCGGGCGTTGCACCTTGTCGTGGTCGCCACCGCCCTGCTGGTTGGCCTGGGCCAGGAAGTCGGCCTGCTTGGGCGTCAGCGGTGTCTGGGTCTGGCTGAAGATCACATCCAGGGTCGGTACCAGCGGGGCGCTGTCACTCACCGCGAAGCCGACCCCGAGGATCAGCAGGGCGTGCACGAGCACCGACAGCGTCAGGGTCGCGCCCAGCCGCTGGGATTCGCGCGCCTGCCACGTCGGCACCGGGGCGACGCTGGCGCTCATCGCGGCAGGCCGGCCTCGATCGCGTCGAACAGGGTGCCGGCGATGTTCAGCCCGAACTGGGCGTCGAGCTCGCGCACGCAGGTGGGGCTGGTGACGTTGACTTCGGTCAGGTAGTCGCCGATCACGTCCAGGCCGACGAAGCGCATGCCGCGCCGCTTCATTTCCGGCCCGACCTGGGCGGCGATCCAGCGGTCGCGCTCGCTCAGCGGGCGGCCTTCGCCGCGGCCGCCGGCGGCCAGGTTGCCGCGGAATTCGTCGCCCTGCGGAATCCGCGCCAGGCAGTAATCCACCGGCTCGCCATCCACCAGCAGGATGCGCTTGTCGCCGGCGGTGATGTCCGGGATGAACTTCTGCGCCAGGGCCAGCGTGCGCTCGCCGTCGGTCAGGGTTTCCAGGATCACGTTGAGATTGGGGTCGCCGGTGCCGCTGCGGAAGATCGAGCGGCCGCCCATGCCGTCCAGCGGCTTGAGCACGGCCTGGCCGTGTTCGAGCACGAAGGCCTTCAGGTCGGCGTTGCGGCGGCTGACCAGGGTCGGCGGGCAGCACTGCGGGAACAGCAGGGCGGCCAGTTTCTCGTTGTAGTCGCGCAGTCCCTGCGGGTCGTTGACCACCATCGCACCGGCCTGCTGGGCGACGCTGAGCACGTGGGTATCGTAGATGAATTCGGCATCGACCGGCGGGTCCTTGCGCATCAGCACGACCTGGCCGGGGCCGAACACGGTCTGGCTGAAGTCGCCCAGGGTGAACCAGTCGTTCTTGTCCTCGCGCACCTGCAGCGGGGCGGTGCGGGCGATGGCCTGGCCGTCGCGCAGGGCCAGCCCACCGGGGCTGACGTAGTGCAGGGCATGGCCGCGGCGCTGGGCTTCCAGCAGCATCGCGAAGGTGGTGTCCTTGGCAATCTTGATATGGGCGATGGGGTCCATCACCACGATGACATTCAACGGCATGGTCGCAACCTGGCGGGCAGGCCGATGATGGTAGCGACAATGGCCCGGCAATGCCTGCCCCGGGGGCCGGAACGCAGTGTCCGGCCCGGCCGGGGAACGGGCCGGGTTTGCGCAAAAGGGGCGTGCCGCGCACCGGCTGGCCCGCTCGCGGCGGGGCCGCGGTGGGTGTGCTTGAAGCGCGCGCCGGTATTGGGATATAGATACGCTTTCGCAGCGGCGCCGGGGATCAGCGCAAGCGTCGCGAGCTTGGGGAAAGGTAATGACTGAATACATGGCTGCGGGTGGGGAACTCGCAGGGCTGCGCGTGATGGTCATCGATGATTCGAAGACCATCCGCAGGACCGCGGAAACCCTCTTGAAGCGGGAAGGCTGCGAGGTGGTGACCGCGACCGATGGTTTCGAGGCGTTGGCCAAGATCGCCGACCAACAGCCGCAGATCATCTTCGTGGACATCATGATGCCGCGGCTGGACGGGTATCAGACCTGTGCGCTGATCAAGGGCAACCAGCTGTTCAAAGCCACGCCGGTGATCATGCTGTCCTCCAAGGATGGCCTGTTCGACAAGGCGCGCGGCCGCATCGTCGGCTCGGAGCAGTACCTGACCAAGCCATTCACGCGTGAAGAACTGCTGGGTGCCATCCGCACATACGTCAACGCCTGACCAGGGGGGAAAGGCACAATGGCTCGAATCGTACTGATCGAGGATTCACCGACCGACCGTGCGGTGTTCACGCAATGGTTGACCAAGGCCGGTCATGAAGTCCTGGAAGCGGACAACGCCGAGGACGGGCTCAAGCTCGTGCGCGAGCAGTCCCCGCAGCTGGTGCTGATGGACGTGGTCCTGCCGGGCATGAGTGGCTTCCAGGCCACCCGTGCGATGGCGCGCGACGCGGCCACCAAACATATCCCGGTGGTCATCGTCAGCACCAAGGCGATGGAAACCGACAAGGCGTGGGGGCTGCGCCAGGGGGCGGCCGACTACATCGTCAAGCCGCCGCGCGAGGAGGAACTGATCGCGCGGATCAACCAGTTGGTGGTCTGATGCGTTCTCCTTTCGACATCCTCCAGGGCTATGAGCGGCGCAGCCTGGCCCATGCGGTGCAGCTGCCCGAGCGGCAGTTCTCGCAGGACCTGTGGCGTGGCGTCGGTTACCGGGTCGGCAAGCGCCGGCTGGTGTCGGATTTCCGCGAAGTGGTGGAAATCGTGCCGATGCCGCCGGTCACCCCGGTGCCCGGCGCGCAGCCGTGGCTGCTGGGCGTGGGCAACCTGCGCGGCAACCTGTTCCCGGTGGTCGACCTGAAGTTCTTCCTGGAAGGTGAGCGCACCGTGCAGCAGGAAGGCCAGCGCGTGCTGATCATGCGCCAGGCCGGCGGTGACGTGGCGCTGACCATCGATGAACTGTTCGGCCAGCGCAGCTTCGAGCTGGACCAGGACATCGTCGCCGGCGATCTGGCCACCGGCCGCTACGCACATTTCATCGATCGCGCCTTCCATGGCGATGGCCATGACTGGGGCGTGTTCTCGCTGTCGCTGCTGTCGCGTACCCCCGAATTCAGGCAGGCCGCGGCCTGACCCCAGGCGCCTGTCTCTCCGTATTGAAGATCGAGGTTGAACGATGAGTACTACTTCGGAATCCGCCAAGGCCGGCAAGTTCGGTTCGGTGGGCACCAATTTCTGGCTCGGCCTGCTGGCCGTGTCGATGATCGTGTTCGGCGTCAACACCGGCGTGGCGACCTGGCAGGGCAGTCGCCTGGCCAGTGCCAGTACCGATGCCGCGAACCTGCAGGTGCTCTCGCAGCAGCTCGCCAACCAGGGCCGTGAAGCGGTGTCGGGCAACGCCCAGGCGTTCACCGCGTTCAAGCTGACCAAGAGTGACATCGAAACCACCGTCAGTGGCCTGAAGGGCCGCTACGGGACCGAAACCAATGTCGCCGGGCCGCTGAACACGCTGATCCAGACCTGGGAGCCGCTCGGCAAGAGCGCCGGCCAGCTGGTCGCCAGCGAACCGGCCGTGCTGGCCCTGGCTGGCAATGCCAACAACTTCGTCAACGGCGTGCCCGCACTGCAGGCGCAGCTGAACGAAGTGGTCCGCGCGATGTCGGCCAGCGGCGCCCCGTCCTCACAGGTCTACAACGCGCTGCAGCAGGTGGTGGTGGTCGGCTCGATGGCCCGCCGGGTGACGGAAATGCGCGCCGGTGGCGCCAATGCCGCGGCCGCCGGCGATGCGCTCGCCCGCGACTCGGTCGTGTTCACCCAGGTGCTCGACGCACTGCGCAATGGCAACGAGGAACTGGGCATCGCCGCGGTCCGCAACGGCCCGGCACTGGCCGCGCTGGAGCAGTCGCAGAAGCAGTGGGACACCATGAAGCAGGACGCCGACGCGATCCTGGCCAGCTCCCGCCAGCTGTTCGCCGCGCAGTCGTCGGCCGCTGCCCTGACCGGCGGTTCGGCGGACATGCTGCGCGACAGCAAGAAGCTGTTCGAAGCGTTCTCCTCGTTCGGCTCGCTGCGCGATACCCGCCTGTTCCCGAACTTCTGGCTGGGCGTGGCCTCCGGCGCGTTCTCGCTGATCGCCATCGTCGGGTTCGTCGGCAGCACCGTGCGCAGCCGCTCGCGCGAGCAGGAACTGCGGTACCAGACCCAGGTGGAATACAACAGCCGCAACCAGCAGGCCATCATGCGGCTGCTGGATGAAATCAGCTCGCTGGGTGAAGGCGACCTGACGGTGAAGGCCTCGGTGACCGAGGACATGACCGGCGCCATCGCCGACGCCATCAACTACGCCGTGGATGAGCTGCGCCATCTGGTGACCACGATCAACGACACTTCGGCCAAGGTCGCCGTGTCGACCCAGGAAACCCAGGCCACTGCGATGCAGCTGGCCGAAGCAGCCGGCCACCAGGCCAACCAGATCACCTCCGCCTCGGACCGGATCGGCGAAATCGCATCGAGCATCGAGCAGGTGTCGCGCAACTCGGCCGAGTCTGCCGACGTGGCGCAGCGCTCGGTGATCATCGCCGCCGAAGGTGCCGGCGTGGTGCGCGAGACGATCCAGGGCATGGACCAGATCCGCGACCAGATCCAGGAAACCTCCAAGCGCATCAAGCGACTGGGTGAGTCCTCGCAGGAAATCGGCTCGATCGTGGAACTGATCAACGACATTTCCGAGCAGACCAACATCCTGGCGTTGAACGCGGCCGTGCAGGCCGCTTCGGCCGGTGAGGCCGGTCGCGGTTTCGCCGTGGTGGCCGACGAAGTGCAGCGCCTGGCAGAGCGTACCTCCGGTGCGACCCGACGGATCGAGAATCTGGTCCAGGCCATTCAGGCCGATACCAACGAAGCGGTCAGTTCGATGGAGCAGACCACCGCCGAAGTGGTCTCCGGCGCGCGCCTGGCCGAAGACGCCGGTACCGCGCTGACCGAAATCGAGCGCGTCTCCAACGCACTGAACAACCTCATCAAGAACATCTCGATCGCTGCCCAGCAGCAGTCGGCCGCGGCATCGGACATCACCCGCACCATGGGCGTGATCCGTCAGATTACCGGCCAGACCTCGCAGGGCGCGGGACAGACCGCCGAGTCGATCGGCCACCTGGCACAGCTGGCGGCCGACCTGCGCCGCTCGGTTGCCGACTTCAAGCTGCCGGCGTGAGCCACGGGCAGGGCGGAGAGGGAAGGAACAAGCAGATGATGCATCGCGAGAAATCACCGCACGCCATGTGCGCCGAGCTGCCGGGAGACCTGGCATGAGCACGCTGCGCGATGCCATGAGCCATGCTGCGCTGGGCTGGGTCAAGCCGGAGCTGGACGAGACCCTGCGCCAGGTGCGCAACGAGGTCGAGTACTACGTGGAAGACCCTGCCGACGGCAGCCGGATGCGCTTCTGCGCCGGCTACCTGCACCAGGTGCAGGGCACCCTGCGCATGGTCGAGCTGTACGCCCCGGCGATGGTGGCCGAGGAGCTGGAACAGCTGGCCAACGCGATCGGCGCCGGCGACGTGCCCGACCGCGATGAAGCCTGCGCCACGCTGATGCGTGGCAGCGTGCTGCTGCCCGATTACCTGGAGCGCCTGCAGAACGGCCACCGCGACATCCCGATCGTGCTGCTGCCGCTGCTCAACGACATCCGCTCCGCACGCGCGGCACCGGGCATCAATGAAAGCGTGCTGTTCGCCTTCGCGCCGGACAGCGCGAGTGCCACCGAGGCCGAGCTGGACCACGCGCGCGGCAGCCTGAGCGGCCGCAACCGCGAGCTGCTCGATACGGTCGGCAACGCGGTCAAGGAAGAGCTGCTGCGGATCAAGGACGCGCTGGACCTGCACCTGCGTACCGGCGGCGAGCCGGTGCAATTGCAGACCCAGGTCAACGAGCTGGGCGCGGTCGCCGATACGCTGGGCATGATGGGCCTGGGCGTGGCCCGTGGCGTGGTCGTGCAGCAGCGCGATGCGCTGCGCGAGGTGGTCGAGGGCGTGCAGCAGATCGATGAAACGCTGTTGCTGGATATCGCCGGCGCGCTGCTGTACGTGGATGCCTCGCTGGACGACCAGGTCGCCCATCTGGGCGCCGGCGGCAGTGGCGAGGACGATCCCAGCGCGGTGGAGAACCGCCGCACGGTGGAAGTGCTGGCCCATGAAGCCATTGCCAATTTTGCTGCCGCGCGTGAGCATTTCGTCGCCTTCATCGAAACCAACTGGAATCACCAGCAGCTGCAGGAAGTGCCGCGCCTGCTCGGCGAGGTGGCCGGCGCGCTGCGCATGCTCGATCTGTCGGCCCCGGCCGACTACCTGCAGGGCGTGCGCCAGTACATCGCGGTGGAACTGCTCGGCAAGCAGCGCGTGCCCAGTGGGCGCCAGCTGGACACCTTGGCCGATGCCATGGCCAGCCTGGAGTACTACCTGGAAGCCCTGCGCGAACGCCGGCCGGGCCGCGACGACATCCTGGACATCACCCGCAGCAGCCTGGAAACCCTGCGTTACTGGCCGCTGCCGGATGCGAACCAGCCAACCGCCGACACCGGCCCGGAATCGCTGCCGGTTGCGCCCGAACCCATCGAACTGACACCGTGGGACGCGCCGGCCCCCGAGCCGATCGAGCTCGCGGTGACCGCCGAGGTACCGCGCCCGGCCAACCTGCCGCCGCCGCTGCCGGACTTCACCTTCGATCCGCCGCCGGCGGCCGCCGCGCCCGTGACACCGCCGCCGGTGGCGCTGGTGTTCGATGCCTCCACCGCGCCGGTCACTGCCGATGCGCCGCAGTGGACGCTGGGCCAGCAGGACGACGCCGATGAAGGGCTGACGTTTGCCCATCTCGACCCGATCATTGCCGACCTGCCGCCCGGCGCTGCGTGGGGGGGGGCCTCGCTGCCGCCCGCGCTGCAGGCCGATCGCATGGGCGACGACGTCGCCGACGCCCCGCTGGAGATGCCGGCCTTCGTGGCCACCGGCGCCGGGTTCGATCCGGTGGCTGCCGAGCACGAGCTGCTGGCGCTGAGCGACGAGCCGATCGAATTCACCTTCGATGACGGCCTGCGCAACGCCGATGACGTGCTCTCGCTGCAGATCGATGACACTGACGCTGACATCGATAGCGATACTGATACCGGTACTGATATCGATACCGATACCCATAGCGGTACCGATACTGATACCGACAGCGACAGCATTGATGCAGGGGCCGCGGCTTCGTCCAGCGTCACGCCGGGCGAGGTGGATGTGCAAGCGCTGCCGACGTTCCTGCAGGAGATTCCCGTCGCATCGGCGCAGGACAGCGCCGCGCCGCCGCTCGACCCGTTCGCCGACGATGTCGACACGGCCGCCGAGGCCGCAGCCGATGCAGCGCAGCCGAACGCCACGGTGCGCGATGCGGTGATCGGCCGTATCGAGCTGGACGATGCCGCTACCCGCTTCCTGGCCGAGCTGGATGCCGCCGCGGCGCAGTTCCGCCCGGAAGGCGCCGACACCGAGACCGTGCCGACGGCCGCCGCAGCGGGGAGCCCGGCGGTGGCCGCGTCCGCCGATGACATCAGCATCGAGGCGGGCTTCGAAGACGATGGCGAGAACATCGACCAGGACATCCGCGAGGTGTTCATCGAAGAGTTCGACGAAGAGCTGGTGAACCTGGGCAACCTGCTTCCGGCCTGGCGCGCCGCGCCGGACAACCTGGACCGCCTGCGCCCGATCCGTCGCGTGTTCCATACCCTCAAGGGCAGTGGCCGACTGGTGGGTGCGCGCACCCTGGGCGAGTTCAGCTGGAAGATCGAGGGCATGCTCAACCGCGTGCTCGATGGCAGCCGCCCGGCCTCGCCGGCCGTGGTTGCGCTGGTCGGCCAGGCCTACGACGCGCTGCCGCAGCTCAACGCGGCACTGCGCGATGGCAGTCGTGTCACCGCCGATCTGCAGGCCATGCAGGCCATCGCCGATCGCGTGGCCGCGGGCGAAGAGACCTTCCACGTGCCGCTGCAGCGGGCGGCGAGCGCCGCGGTGCCGACGGTCATGGAGACCGTTGCGGCCGAGGCTGTGCCGGTGATCGAGAGTACGCCGGCCAACATCGACAGCGTGCTGCGCGAGATCCTGGAAGCCGAGGTCGAGGTGCACCAGGCGACGCTGCAGGCGTGGCTGGATGCGGCTGCCGATGCTCCGCAGCCGGTGACCGACGGCCTGCTGCGCGCCGTGCACACGATGAACGGTGCTTTCGCCATGACCGATGTGCCGGAGATCACGGCCGTCACCGGCGCGGCGGAAAGTTACCTCAAGCGTTCGCTTGCGGCCGATGCGCTGCCGGCTGCGGCAGGCATGGACGCGCTCGCCGAGACCTGCGCCGCCATCACCACCACCATGGCGGCCCTGCAGGACGAGGCCCCGCGGGTGCCCGTGCAGACCGCCTTGGCGGCCCGTCTGGTCGCCCTGGCCGATACGTTGCCCGAAGCGCGCTGGCCGGCGCTGGCCGAGGACGATCTGGACCTGGTGCACGACGAACTGCCCGTCCAGGCGACTGACGCCGCCGGCACGGACGCATTGGACGAAGCGACCGACGCCGGCGAAACAGCTGAAGCGTATGCCGCCGAGCCTGGGCAGTTCGCCCCGGTCGCCGATGCGCGGACGGATGCGGTCGAAGTGATTGGCGATGAGGTTGAGGACGACGCCGCACCGGTGTTGGCGCGCGCCGATGACACCACCGGCATCGACGAGCTGGAGGCCGAGATCGACGCCGATGGCCTGAGCGTGATCGAGTCCAGTCACGCGGTCGCGCCGGCCAACGACGATGATGCGCTCATCGCCATGGAGCTGACCGGCACGGACGACCTGTCCGCCTACTTCGATGCGGAACTGCCCGACAGCACGCATGCCGCCGATGCGCAGGCAGCATCCGATGCGGTGGCCGAGGATGCCGATCCGGCCGCTATGCATGCAGGCCTGGAATCGGCCGAATTGACCGCGGCCGAGGATCTCTCGCGCTACTTCGATCAGCTCGCCGAGCCGACCCCCCCGGCAAGCCAGGACGACGCCGACACTGAAACCAGGGCCGACGCCGACGCTCCGGCCGACACCCAGGCCGACACTCAGGCCGATCCGGCAGCGGCGAGCCCGGTCGGCCCCGACGGTCCGGCTGCCGACACCTCTGCCGATGCTCCTGCGCCGGGCAGCGTCTACGCGGCCTCCGTGGATGACGCGGCCAACGACAACTGGAGCGATGGCGAGCAGGTCAGCCAGCAGAGCAGCGACGAGAGCCGCGACGAAGACAGCGACGAGGACGCGCAGGCGCTGTCCGACGTCCTGCCACCGCCGCCGGCCTTTGGCGAGGTGGTGGACGCGCAGCAGGCGATGGACGACGGCCTGACCGTTGTCGATGCGCCGGATGCGCTGGACACCCGGGTGCTGGGTCTGGACGCCACAGACGAGAACACCGGTGAAGCCGACGCGTTCGCCGACGTGAGCGAGACCACGGCGCCGGATACTTCGGCCGACGCGGCCACCCCGGCCCGCTTCTTCGAACTCGAAGACGCGCCTGCGGCCAGCCTCACCAACGATCCGGAACCCGCCGACGTCCTCGCGGCGGCATCGGCCGACAGCGACGACCTCGGGCCGGGCGATGCACTCGACTTCACCCAGCTCGACCAGGAGCTGGTCGATATCTTCGTGGAGGAGGGCAAGGACCTGCTTGACCACTGCGATGGTCTGATCAGCGAGCTGCGCGCTGCGCCCCAGGACCGCGACGTGATCGCTGGCCTGCAGCGCGATCTGCACACGCTGAAGGGTGGCGCGCGCATGGCCGGGATCAATCCCATCGGCGACCTGGGCCACGGCATCGAGTCGCTGCTGGAAGCCGTGGCCGCCAACCGCACCGATATCGACCGCAGCGACGTGCACCTGCTGGAGCGTGGGTTCGATCGCCTGCACCAGCTGCTGACCCGTACCGGGCAGCACCGCACCGTGGCCATGCCCGACGACCTGATCGCCGCCTTCGAGCAGCGCACCCAGGGCCGCATCGCGCCGGCGCCGGCCGACACCGCCAACGATGCGCTGCCCTCCGGCGATGCCAGGGTCGAGGCGGCGATCGCCGCGCTTGTCGCAGCGCCGCTGTCGGCACCGGTTCCGCTGGAAACCGTCAGCGAAGAGGATGGCCTGCCGCGGCCGCAGCAGGAACAGGTGCGCGTACGCGCCGATCTGCTCGACCGCCTGGTCAACCACGCCGGTGAAGTGGCGATCTACCGTTCGCGGCTGGAACAGCAGCTCGGGGCCTTCCGCGGCGCCATGGGCGAACTGGACCGCACCAATGCCCGTCTGCGCGACCAGCTGCGCCGGCTGGACCTGGAAACCGAAGCGCAGATCGTGGCCCGTTACCAGCGCGAACAGGACCAGGCCCACCACACGTTCGATCCGCTGGAACTGGACCGCTTCTCCACGCTGCAGCAGCTCAGCCGCGCGCTGAACGAATCGGCTGCCGATCTGGGCGGCCTGCAGGGCGTGCTGGACGATCTGTCGCGCCAGTACGACGTGCTGCTCCAGCAGCAGTCGCGGGTCAGCTCGGAACTGCAGGACGGCCTGATGCGCGCGCGCATGGTGCCCTTCGATGGGCTCGTGCCGCGTCTGCGCCGGGTGGTTCGCCAGGCCGGACAGGACACCGGCAAGCAGGTCCACGTCACCCTGGAAGGCACCCACGGCGAACTGGACCGCAACGTGCTCGACCGCATGGTCGCGCCGCTGGAACACATGCTGCGCAACTCGGTGGCGCACGGTCTGGAAACCCCGGAACAGCGCCGTGCCGCCGGCAAGCCGGAAGAGGGCGAGATCGCCATCCGCCTGCGCCGTGAAGGCTCGGAAATCGTGCTGGAAGTGGCCGACGACGGCGCCGGCCTGGATCGCGGGGCGATCCGTCGCCGTGCCGAACAGCGTGGCCTGATCGCCGCCGATGCGGTACTGGGCGATGCCGAACTGGACGCGATGATCTTCTCGCCCGGCTTCAGCACCGCCGACCAGGTCAGCCAGCTGGCCGGCCGTGGCGTGGGCATGGACGTGGTCCACAACGAAGTGCGCCAGCTCGGCGGCTCGGTGGACATCCACTCGGTCAGCGGCCAGGGCGTGACGTTCACCCTGCGCCTGCCGCAGACGCTGGCGGTCACCCAGGCGGTGTTCGTACAGATCGGCGAGACCACCTTCGCGGTGCCGGTGGCCTCGGTCAGCGGTATCGGCCGGATCTCGCGCGAGCGTTTCGAAACCGCCAACGGCGGCTACCACTACGGTGGCGAGGAGTTCGCACTTCACGATCTGGGCACCCTGATCGGCCAGGCCCAGGCCCGTGCCGAAGGCCAGGCCCAGGTGCCGCTGCTGCTGGTCCGCGCCGGTGACCTGCGCGTGGCCGTGGCGATCGACCAGGTGCTGGGCAACCGCGAAATCGTGGTCAAGCCGGTTGGCCTGCAGATCGCGTCGGTACCGGGCATCTACGGTGCGACGATCACCGGCGATGGCCGCGTGGTCGTCATCCTGGACGTCGCGCCACTGGTGCGTCGTTACCTGGCCAATCCGCACAAGCCGATCACCGCCACCGCCAAGGTCAGCGACCGCGATGTGCCGCTGGTGATGGTGGTCGACGATTCACTGACCATGCGCAAGGTCACCGGCCGCATCCTGGAGCGCCACAACTTCGAGGTCACGGTTGCCCGTGACGGCATCGAAGCACTGGAGCGGCTGGACGAGCGCGTGCCCGACCTGATGCTGCTGGATATCGAGATGCCGCGCATGGACGGCTACGAGCTGGCCAGTGTCATGCGCGCCGACCCACGCTACCAGGGCGTGCCGATCGTGATGATCACCTCGCGCAGCGGCGACAAGCACCGTCAGCGCGCCTTTGAACTCGGTGTCCAGCGCTACCTGGGCAAGCCGTACCAGGAGCTGGATCTGATGCGCAACGTGTATGACCTGCTGGGGATCGCCCGTGCACGCGAGTGATGTCCACGCCCTGTTGTCGGTGGCGCTGCTGGCCCGGTCCGGGCCGGCGCGTGAGCGGCTGCGCGAGGCGCTCGACCATGTCGGCGCCCGCGTGGTGCTGGAGGACGACCCCAATACGCTCGAGCTGCAGGCCCTGCGTGATGCCGACCCCGGCGCGGTGCTGATCGCGCTGGAGCCGGCGATCGAAGACGCACTGGAACGGCTGGAGCCGGTGCTGGGCTCGCCGTCACTGACCCTGATCTTCGACGAGGCCGAGCTGGCCGCGCGCCGCGATGGCTGGGAAGCGCAGCGCTGGGCGCGGCATCTGGTGGCCAAGCTGCACGGTCACCAGGACGTGCTGCCGCCGGGCTCGGAACAGGACCAGCAACTGCAGCCCGAACCGGGCCTGCCGGTCACCCCGGCGCAGTTGCATGCCGATGCGCCGCTGGAGTTCCACCTGCGCGAAGCGAAGGATGCGGCGTCCGACGTGCCTGCCGATGGCCTGTACCAGGTGCCGGCGGAGCTGAGCGAGCCGGTGTCGCTGGAAGAGGCATTGGCCGCGCTGGAGGTGGACGATGCGGCGAGCAGTGCGCCGGCGGACCCGATCGCCGCGATCGGGGACCACAGCCGCTGGTCGCTGGTCGAAGATGACGCCGTGGTCACTGGCTCACCATCGAGCACCCACACGGGCTCGGCGCCGGAGCGCTTCGACATCGAACGTCTGTCGCTGGTCGAGCTTGAGCCCGAGCCGGGAGCCGCCGGTGGCTGCACGGGTGCGGTGCTGGTCCTGGCCGGGATCGGCGGGCCGGATGCGTTGCGCCGCCTGCTGGCCGCGCTGCCCGAATCGCTGAGCACCGCGGTGCTGGTGCATATGCGCCTGGACGGAGGCCGCTACGGCAATCTGGTCAAGCAGATGGCACGGGTGTCCGCCCTGCCGGTGCTGCTGGCCGAAGACGCCCAGCCGGTGGAAGCCGGGCATGCCTACATCCTGCCTGATGACATCGGCATCGTCGTGCGCCAGGGCACGCTGCATTTCATCGCCGAGCCCACCGGCATCCAGATCGCGGCACTGCCGGCCTTGCACAGCGGGGTGGTCCTGCTCAGCGGCGCCGATGCCGCCCAGGTGGACGCCGTGCTCGCCCTGGCGGCCGCCGGGGCCTGGGTGGGCGGTCAGATCGGCGAGGGCTGCTATGACCCGACGGCGGCCAGTACCGTGGTCGCTGCCGGCCAGCAGGCCGGTGAACCGCCGCAGCTGGCCGCCACCATCGCCGAACGCTGGGGCGTGGACGCGTAAGCGCGCCGACGCACCCTTGAAGGAATCTCCATGAGCTACGCCAGCAACGACGAAATCCGCGGTGTCCTGATCCAGGCCGGGCACGAACGCGTGCTGCTGCCCAATGCCACCGTCGCCGAAATGATGTCCAAGGTGCCGGTCGAAACCGTGCCCGACGCACCGGCCTGGCTGGTCGGGCAGATCGCCTGGCACGGCTGGGACGTGCCGCTGCTGTCCTTTGCCCGGTTGTCCGGGCAGGGCGACGAGCCGGTGGTGACCAACAACAAGGTGGTCGTGCTCAAGGCACTGGGCGGCAATCCGCGCCGCCCGTACTTCGCCCTGCTGACCCAGACGTTCCCGCAGCTGATCGCGGTGCCGCGCGACGGCCTGCTCGCCGACGCGTCCGAAGAAACCCTGCCGCAGGGCGTACACATGCGCGTGCTGCTGGGTGAGCAGAGTGCGCTGCTGCCGGACCTGGACGCCCTGGAAGCGGCGCTGGACGAATCTTTCCCGGTCGCGGGGTGAAGTGTCCCCGCGCCTGTCGGCGCGCCCCCTGGACTCAAGGGCGCAATCGCTCCCGATGAATCAAGGGGGCTGAGGCGTCAGGCAAGCGCGATCGTCAGCCCAGATCGCCCAGGCGTGCCTGCACGGCCGCAATCGCCGCCAGCCCTGCGGTCTCGGTACGCAGCACGCGCGGGCCCAACTGCAATCCCTGGAAGCCCGCCGCGGCCAGCGCCTGGCGGTCGCGCGGCGACCAGCCGCCTTCCGGGCCGATCGCGATCACCACACCGCCCGGTGCGGCCGAGAGCGTCGACAAGCGATGCTCGCCCTGTGGATCCAGGGTCAGCTTCAACGCCTCGGTCGGCATCGCGTTGGCGGCGTCCTGCAGCGATCGCGGCGCGACCACGCTTGGCACGCGCGCGCGGCCGGATTGGCCACAGGCCGAGACCACCACGCTGTGCCAGTGCGCCAGGCGCTTCTCGGCGCGGGCCGCGTCAAGCTTCACTTCCGTGCGCTCGGCATTGACCGGCACGAAGGCCTGCACGCCCAGTTCGGTGGCCTTCTGCAGGATCAGGTCCATCTTCTCGCCACGGGCGATGCCCTGCAGCAGGGTGATGTGCAACGGCGATTCGTTGTCCAGCGCGGTGGCGGCCTCGATGCGCACCTGCGCATCGCGCTTGCCCACCACCACCAGGGTCGCGCTGTAGTCCTGGCCATCACCGTTGAACAGCACGCAGCCATCGCCTTCGCGCAGGCGCATCACGCGGACCAGATGGTTGGCCGCATCCTCGGGCAGCGACAGGGTCTGGCCGATAGTCAGCGGATGATCGATGTAGCTCCGGGTCACGCGCATGCGACGGCCTCGTCGATGGCAGCCAGGGTGGTCAGTGCAAGCAGATCCAGATGGTCGTCCTCCACGCAGTACGGCGGCATCCAATACAGCACATTGCCCAGTGGGCGCAGCACCACGCCGCGCTTGAGCGCGGCCTTGTAGGCGTGCAGCCCGATTCTGGCCTCGGCCGGGAACGGCGTACGCTTGTCGCCGTTGCGGGTCAGTTCGAATGCCACCACCATCCCGGCCTGGCGCACATCGGCGACATGCGCGTGGTCGGCGAACGGTGCGGCCAGGGTGCGCATCACTTCAGCGGTGCTGCGGTTGCGGGCGATCACGTCCTCGCCGGCGAAGATGTCCAGCGTCGCCAGCGCAGCGGCGCAGGCCAGTGGATTGCCGGTGTAACTGTGCGAATGCAGGAACGCGCGCTCGCGCGAATCGTCGAGGAAGGCGTCGTACAGCGCCTGCGTGGCCAGCACCGCCGAGAGCGGCAGGAAGCCGCCGGTCAGGCCCTTGGACAGGCACAGCAGGTCGGGCATCACCCCGGCCTGTTCGCAGGCGAACATCGTGCCGGTGCGGCCGAAACCGGTGGCGATTTCATCGGCGATCAGGAACGCACCGTTGGCATCGCACAACGCACGCGCACGCTGCAGATAGACCGGGTCATGCATGCGCATGCCGCCGGCGCACTGCAGGCGCGGCTCCAGGATCACCGCGCAGATCTCGCCCGGGTGCTGGTCGAACAGCGTGGCCAGCGCATCGGCCGCCTGGTGCGCACGCTGCGCCGCGCTCTGGCCGGGTTCGGCCAGGTAGGCGTCGGGCGAGGGCGCGAACAGTGCCTCGGTCAGCAGCGGCGCGTATACCCGCCGGTACAGGGGGATGTCGCCGACCGACAGCGCACCCAGGGTTTCGCCGTGGTAGCCGTTCTCCAATGCCACGAAGCGGGTGCGGTGGTTCTCCCCGCGGTTGCGGAAATAGTGGAAGGCCATCTTCAGCGCCACTTCCACCCCGGCCGAACCGTTGTCGGCATAGAACACCTTGGCCAGCGGATCACGCCCGGCCTGGCGTGGCGCGATCGCCAGCAGGCGCTCGGCCAGCCGCACCGCCGGCGCATGGCTGAAGCCGGCCAGCATCACCTGTTCCAGCTGCGTGGCCTGCTGGGCGATGGCCGCGCCGATGCGCGGCTGCGCATGGCCGAACAGATTGGTCCACCAACTGCTCACCGCATCCAGATAACGATGGCCGTCGTGGTCGATCAACCACGGGCCCTCGCCACGGGCGATCGGCAGCAGGGGCAGGGTGTCGGGGTGCTCGCGCATCTGCGTGCACGGGTGCCACAGCACGGCCAGATCGCGTTGCCGCCACTGATCGGCCAGCGTGAGGGGGGCTGGGTCTGCTAGCATTTCGGGCTCATGAACACGTTTTCACCAGTACCCATTCTAGAGATGCTCGCATGAGCCGTCGCCTGCCCATCATCCACCAGATCACGGACGAGGAAAGCGGGCCGTTCCAGCGCCAGCATCTGGATCTGGAATTCTCCAATGGCGAACGCCGCCGCTTCGAACGGCTGGTGACCCGCGGCCATGGCGCCGTGGTGGTGGTGCCGATGCTCGACGACGAGACCGTGCTGCTGGTGCGTGAATACGCCGCCGGCATGCATCGCTACGAGCTGGGCCTGGTGAAAGGGCGCATCGATGCCGGCGAGACGCCCGAACAGGCGGCCGACCGCGAATTGAAGGAGGAGGCCGGTTACGGTGCCCGTCGGGTCGATGTGCTGCGCGCAATGACGCTGGCGCCGACCTACATGAGCCACCAGTCGTGGCTTGTGGTGGCGCGCGATCTGTACCCCGAGCGCCTGGCCGGCGACGAGCCGGAGGAACTGGAAGTCGTGCCGTGGAAGCTGGCCGACCTGGACCAGCTGATGCTGCGCGAGGACTTCTCCGAGGGCCGATCGCTGGCGGCGCTGTTCATCGCGCGCGAGTGGCTGGGACGGAAGGAATGATCAAACTCACGACGGATCTGCGCGAAACCGTCATCGCCATCGCCCAGGACGCGGCCGCCGCCATCATGGCCGTCTACGCCACCCCGTTCGATGTGGAGATCAAGTCCGACCACAGCCCGGTCACCGCCGCCGATCTCGGCGCCAACCAGGTGATCGAGCGCGGGCTGGCGCAGCTGACCCCGGACCTGCCGATCCTGTCCGAAGAATCGGCGCAGGTGCCGTGGGAGGTCCGCCAGCACTGGGGGGCGTACTGGCTGGTCGATCCGCTCGACGGCACCCGCGAATTCGTCAAGCGCAACGACGAGTTCAGCGTCAACATCGCGCTGATCTACCAGGGCGCACCCGCCTTCGGCGTGGTGCTGGCCCCGGCCACCGGCCAGGTCTGGCACGCCATGCGCGGCGAGCTGGCCTATCGCCGCGACGGCATGCGCGATTCGGTACTGCGCACCCGCACGCCGGCCTCGGCGCCGCTGCGGGTCGCCGCCAGCCGCTCGCATCGCAGCGAGCAGACCCAGGCGCTGCTGGACCGCATGGGCGATATCGAGGTGCTTGCGCAGGGCTCCTCGCTCAAATTCTGCCGGCTGGCCGAGGGCACGCTGGACGTCTACCCGCGTCTGGGCCCGACGTCCGAATGGGACACCGCCGCCGGTCAGTGCGTACTGCATGCCGCCGGTGGCGCGGTGCTCTCGGCCGAGACCGGCAAGCCATTCCGCTACAACCGCCGCGAGACCCTCTTGAACGGGGACTTCATCGCGCTGGGCGATACCCGCCTGCCGTGGCGCGAGTGGCTGCCCGCCTGACCTGACTGGAGCAACGATGCCTGCCACCCCCGAACTGGACCGCCTGCTGGGCATCATGGCGCGCCTGCGCGACCCGCAGCAGGGCTGCCCCTGGGACCTGCAGCAGGATTTCGCCAGCATCGCCCCGTACACCATCGAGGAAGCCTACGAGGTCGCCGATGCGATCGACCGGGGTGACCTGGATGACCTGAAGGATGAACTCGGCGACCTGCTGCTCCAGGTGGTCTTCCATGCGCAGATGGCGCAGGAGCAGGGCGCGTTCGGGTTTGCCGACGTCGCCCGCGCGCTCAGCGACAAGATGGAGCGTCGCCATCCGCATGTGTTCGCCCAGGTCCAGGTGAACGGTGCGGAGGACGTCAACAGCAACTGGGAGGCGATCAAACGCGCCGAGCGCGCCGCCAAGGGCCACACCGATACCTCGGCGCTGGCCGGGATCTCGCGCGGCCTGCCGGAATGGCAGCGGGCGGTGAAGCTGCAGGCGCGCGCGGCGCGGGTGGGTTTCGACTGGCCGGGCCCGGCGCCGGTGATGGATAAAGTACGCGAGGAACTGGACGAGGTCGCCGCTGAATTCGCGCGCGGCCCGGTCGAGGAAAACCACGCGCGCCTGCAGGAAGAACTCGGCGACCTGCTGTTCGTCTGCGCCAATCTGGCCCGCCACGCCAGGGTCGATGTCGGCGCCGCACTGCGCCAGGCCAACCAGAAGTTCGAGCGCCGCTTCCGCGCGATGGAAGCCCAGGCCCACGCGGCCGGGCAGACCATGGCCGCGCTCGATCTGGACGCGCAGGAAGCCCTCTGGCAGCAGGCCAAGGCGGACGAGCCCAAGCCGTGAAAACGCTGCTGCTGTTCGTGCTGACCGCCGTGGCCGAGATTGTCGGGTGTTACCTGCCCTGGCTGTGGCTGCGCAGGGAGGGCAGCGCGTGGCTGCTGCTGCCGGCCGCTGCCAGCCTGGCATTGTTCGCCTGGCTGCTGACCCTGCACCCGGCCGCCAGCGGCCGTGTCTATGCGGCCTATGGCGGGGTCTACATCGGCACCGCGCTGATGTGGTTGTGGCTGGTGGACGGCATCCGCCCCAGCCGCTGGGACCTGCTGGGCGTCGGCCTGTGCCTGGCCGGGATGATGGTGATCATGTTCGCCCCGCGCAGCGCCTGATCCTGACCTGCGGCGCGTCAGGCACCCCGATGCCGGCGTGAAGGCAGCGTGGCTATACTCGGTGCTACGAATCCGGGGAAAGGGAGTGACCTGATGTTTCCGACCATGCTGTTCTCGCTGGTGCTGGCCTTCGTGGCCGTTGTCATCCTGTTCAAGGCCGTGCGCATGGTGCCGCAGGGCTACGAATGGACCGTGGAGCGCTTCGGCCGCTACACCCACACCATGTCGCCGGGCCTGCATTTCCTGATCCCGATCGTCTACGGCGTGGGGCGCAAGGTGAACATGATGGAGCAGGTGCTGGATGTGCCCAGCCAGGAAGTGATCACCAAGGACAACGCTGCCGTGCGCGTGGATGGCGTGGTGTTTTTCCAGGTGCTCGATGCCGCCAAGGCCGCCTACGAGGTCGCCAACCTGGAGGTGGCGATGATCGCCCTGGTGCAGACCAACATCCGTACCGTGATCGGCTCGATGGACCTGGATGAATCGCTCAGCCAGCGCGAAGTGATCAACGCCCAGCTGCTGAGCGTGGTCGACCATGCCACCAACCCGTGGGGCGTGAAGGTCAACCGCATCGAAATCCGCGACATCCAGCCGCCGCGCGACCTGCTTGATGCGATGGCGCGGCAGATGAAGGCCGAACGCGAGAAGCGCGCGCAGATCCTGGAAGCCGAGGGTTCGCGCCAGTCCGAGATCCTGCGCGCCGAGGGCGAAAAGCAGGCCACGGTGCTCGAGGCCGAGGGACGCAAGGAGGCCGCCTTCCGCGATGCCGAAGCGCGCGAACGTCTGGCCGAGGCCGAAGCCAAGGCCACCACGATGGTGTCCGAGGCGATCGCCCAGGGCGACGTGCAGGCGATCAACTACTTCATCGCGCAGAAGTACGTGGAAGCCTTCAAGGAACTGGCGACCTCGCCGAACCAGAAGCTGGTGCTGATGCCGATGGAGGCCAGCGGGGTGATCGGCTCGATCGCCGGCGTCGCCGAGCTGGCCCGCGAAGCGTTCGCCAAGCAGGAAGAGAAGAAAGCCACGCGCGGCGTCCCGCCGCGGATCGGAGGCTGACATGCGCTGGGAAGTGGTGGCCTGGGGCGCGCTGGCACTGGTGCTGTTCGCCGCCGAGGCGCTCGCGCCCGGTGCCTTCATGTTGTGGATCGGGATCGGTGCGGCTGCGGTGTTCGTGCTGGTGGCGGTGTTCGCCGAGATCCCGCTGCTGTGGCAGGTGGTCGCGTTCGTGGTGCTCAGCGTGGTCTCGATCCAGTGCTACCGCCGCTGGGGCCGGTCGCACGATCGCCAGAGCGACCAGCCGCTGTTGAACCGCCGCGCCGAACAGCTGATCGGGCGGGTGGTCGTGCTCGACCAGGCCATCATCGCCGGCAAGGGCCGGGCCAAGGTGGACGATGCCTTCTGGGTTGTCGCAGGTCCCGACCTGCCCGCCGGCAGCCCGGTACGGGTGGTGGCGGTGGAAGGGATGACGCTGAAGGTGCAGCAGGCCTGATCCGCGGTTTTCCCGCACCGCCGCAGGCGTTGTGAAGACGGTTCTGGGATAATGGATGTCTTGCCTTCATTCCCCCGGAACCGGTCATGACCCAGAAGACGCTTCTCAACGATACCCACCGCGCACTCGGCGCCAAGATGGTCGATTTCGGTGGCTGGGACATGCCCATTCATTACGGTTCGCAGCTGGACGAGCACCATCTGGTGCGCAGCGACGCCGGCATGTTCGACGTCAGCCACATGACCGTGGTCGACCTGCGCGGTGACCAGGTCAAGCCGTTCCTGCGCACGCTGCTGGCCAACTCGGTGGACAAGCTCAAGGCCACCGGCAAGGCACTGTACTCGTGCATGCTCAATGCCCGCGGCGGCGTGATCGACGACCTGATCGTCTACTACATGGCCGACGATTTCTTCCGCATGGTGGTCAACGCCTCCACCCGCGAAAAGGACCTGGCCTGGATCCGCCAGCAGGCCGCGGCATTCAACGTGGAGGTCATCGAGCGCGAAGACCTGGCCATCATCGCGGTGCAGGGGCCGACCGCGCGCGAGCGCGTGATCAGCCTGCTCGGCGAGGGCGACCGCGCCGCGCTGGAGAAGCTGGGCCGTTTCGCCGCGCTGGAAACCACCACCGCCGATGGCACCGCGCTGTTCGTGGCCCGCACCGGGTACACCGGTGAGGATGGTTTCGAGATCCTGTTGCCGCAGAGCGCCGTGGTCGCCTTCTGGAATGCCCTGAGCGCCGCCGGCGTGCGTCCGGCTGGCCTGGGTGCGCGCGACACGCTGCGCCTGGAAGCCGGCATGAACCTCTACGGCCAGGACATGGACGAAGAGATCACCCCGTACGAAGCCGGCCTGGCCTGGACCGTGGCGCTGGACGAAGGTCGCGACTTCATCGGTCGCGACGTGCTGGAAGCGCAGAAGGCGGCCGGCAACGCCCGCCAGCTGATCGGCCTGGTGATGGACGAGAAGGGCGTACTGCGCCACGGCCAGGTGGTACTCACCGCCGGCGGCGAGGGCGAGATCCTGTCCGGCACCTTCTCGCCGACCCTGGGCAAGGGCATCGCGTTCGCCCGCGTGCCGGGCGGCGAACTGGGCGAGGTCCGCGTGGATATCCGCGGCAAGCAGGTTCCGGTGCGCGTGGTGAAGTTCCCGTTCGTGCGCGAAGGCCAGCCCCAGCCCGGTGTGCTGATCGACGGCTGATGCCGTGCTTTACCCGGCGCGGATGCCTCCGCATCCGCGCCGGTTGGTTACACTACCCCCGTTTCTTGACCCCCCTGATATTCCTCGGAGCAGTCCCATGAGCGAGATCCCCGGCGACCTCAAATTCCTCAAGTCCCACGAGTGGGCGCGCGTTGAAGGCAATGGCCGCGTCACCGTCGGTATTTCCGACCACGCCCAGGGCCTGCTCGGCGACCTGGTCTACGTTGAACTGCCGGAGGTTGGCCAGGAGGTCAAGGCCGGCGAGCAGGCTGCCGTGGTCGAGTCGGTCAAGGCCGCCTCGGACGTGTACAGCCCGATCACCGGCACGGTGGTCGAGGTCAATTCGGCCCTGAGCGACAAGCCGGAAACCATCAACGAAGACGCCTACGGCGACGGCTGGATCTATGTCGTCGAAGTGGCCGGCCTGGAAGAAGTCAACGACCTGCTGGGTCCGGACGACTACGCCGAGCTGCTGGAAAACGACGATCACTGATCGTCGCCTCCGCTGAAGAACGGCCGCCTGGTGCGGCCGTTTTTTTTTGCCCGTTCGCCGGGCGCGCGCGAACGGCGTTAGCAGTACGTGAGGATTGCAGTGCGCGCGCGGCGGCACGCGATCGCGACCACGGGCTCATGACGATCGGTTCGGTGCCGATGCATGCCGGTGATCTGGTCCGCGCCGCGCACCCGATCGCGCACCGATGCGGCATCGATATGGACGCGCACGGACGCTCGAAGTCGATCATCGCGGACGGACGCGCCGGTGCCAGGGCGGTCAAAAGTTTGCGCAGTTGCGCGAATCGGGTCGAAAAAAGTGCGCGCAGATGTGAAAAGTTTTCCGGTCCGTTTAAGGGGCGCACGGGGAGGCTGGCGAGGTGCGTGGTCGAGCAGGCTGCACGCGCGGGCACGCAATGGCATGCACCGCGATGTTGCGATGTCGCGACACGAAAGTGCTTCTTTTAAGTGTTTTTCTTTTCAGCGCTGTCAGCGTGTGCGGGCGCAGGGCGTTCGCGCCGGCGGCGGCAGCGTGCGTTTGGCAGGTCGCAGGCGGGCGCAGCGAGGGGGGCGAGGCAAGGCGCCGGTGTGAAAATTTTTCGCCGGGGTTGTTGACAGTCAAAAAAAGCGTGATTAGGTTTCGCCTCAGCAGACCTTGCCTGCGAACAGAGTGAGCAGAATCGACATCAAGTCGCGAAGCACAACCTGGACATCCACCTCGCGTCCCATGACGGTGGAGATGGCTTCGCTTCCTCCGGCGAACCGCAAGTTCCTTTCCTCTTCGATACCTGCCTGGCCACATGCGGCGGGTGTCACCGTATCCGTCACGACGCGCATGACGCGACGGCGGTCCCCGCAACGCAGCAACGGCGGGTTTGCTTTACCTGGGCGTTTCCACTCCATAGATCACTGACGAGGAGCCATCCCATGGCAACCAAGAAAGCTGCGAAGAAAAAGCCGGCCGCCAAAAAGGCAGCCAAGAAGGTCGCTAAGAAGGCCACTGCCAAGAAGGCCGTCAAGAAGGTAGCCAAGAAAGCTGCTGCCAAGAAGACGGTGAAGAAGGCGGCCAAGAAGGCGACCGCCCGCAAGGCAGCCGTGAAGAAGACGGCGAAGAAGGCCGTGAAGAAGACGGCAAAGAAGGCCGCGACCAAGAAGACCGCGAAGAAGGCAGTGAAGAAGACGGCGAAGAAGGCCGCCAAGAAGACTGCAAAGAAGGCAGCCACCAAGAAGACCGCGAAAAAGGCGGTAAAGAAGACGGCCAAGAAGGCGACCCGCAAGGTAGCCAAGAAAGCCGCTCCGAAGAAGGCTGCCAAGAAGACCGCCAAGAAGGCCACCCGCAAGGTAGCCAAGAAGGCCACCGCCAAGAAGGCGACTGCCCGCAAGGCTCCGGCCAAGAAGGCATCGGCGAAGAAGGCGGTGAAGAAGGTTGCAAAGCGCAAGCCGGCCGTTCGCAAGAAGAAGGCCGCACCGGTCGCTCTGCCGGCAACCCCGGCACCGCTGATCTGAGTTTTTCCCGATAGCCGTACCTGAGACTCCTTCCCTGGCAGCCCAGCGGGGAAGGAGTTTTTTTATGGGCAAGGCAAACAGAAACCATGAAAAAGGCGGCCATCCGGCCGCCTTTTTCGATGCCACTGTGCGCGCGGATCAGCGCGGGGAGGCGACGGCGCGGTTCGATGAGACGCCCTTGCGCTTGCCCTGCGGGGCGGCGTCTTCGGCCATGAGGTTGTCGCTGCCGAAATCAGTGTCCACGTCCAGCCAGCGCTGGGTCGGCAGGCCCATCGCCTGGTCGAGCACGGTCGGCAGCAGGCCGCTGGGCAAGCTGCTCTCGCCGTTCCACATGATGGCGATGCCGAGGTCACGCTCGGGCACGAGGGCGACCAGGCCGCGATAGCCCTGGACGGCACCGGCATGGAAGATCACTTCGTGGCCGGCGTAATCGAAGGTGCGCCAGCCAAGGGCGTAGCCGGCCGAGTTGAGGCGCTCGCGGCGCCAGCCCGAGCGCATTTCGCCGGGGGTGCTGATCAGGCTGGCGTGCAGCGTGGCCAGCAACGGGGCGGGCAGCACGTCAGGGCGGTGGCCGGTGTGGGCCAGCAACCACTGCGCCATGTCGCTGGCACTGGCGTTGACGCCGGCGGCCGGAGCAAGGCGGTAATACGTCGGCTTGGGCGTGAGCGCGACCCAGCCGTTGCGGCTGCGCACGTGCGGGCGGGCCCAGCGCGAGCTGGCCTGGATGCCGGCCAGGCCGAGGCTGGCATCGTCCATGCCGAGCGGCTTGAACAGGCGGCGCTCGACGGACTGTTCGTAGAAGCTGCCGGAGGCGGCGTAGACGACATCGCCGATCAGGCTGAAGGCCACGTTCTGGTACGCATAGCAGTCGCCGGGCAGGCACTTGAGCGAGGTGGCGGCCAGCTTGTGGGTGAGGGTGTAGTACTCGGCGTTGGCTTCAACGTCGCGGTCGTAGGCGTTGTACGGCAGGCCGACGCGATGGCTGAGCAGATCGGCCACGGTCAGGCGCTCGGTCGCCTCGGGCGTGCTGAGCTGGAAGCCGGGCACGTAGTCGGTGACCTTGCTGTCCCAGCGCAGCGTGCCGTCGTTGACCAGCAGTCCGGCCATCGTGCCGGCGAAGGCCTTGGACAGCGAGGCAAGGCGGAACACGGTGTGGGCATCGACCTGCTGCGGGTTGTTGACGTCGGTGACGCCGTAGCCGCGCGCGCTCAGCACGCGGCCGCCCTGGACGATGGCCACGGCCATCCCGGGCACGCGCTCGCCGTAGGTGAGCTGCTGCGCCATCGATTCGATCGAAGCGACGTTGAAGCCCGGCGCGGGCGGCTGCACCTTCAGGCCGGCCGGGGTCGTGCGGTACGCTGCAGGCTGGGTGTGCGGTGCCGCGGTCGGCGCCGACTCCTCGATGTTGACCGGCAACGCGGCGGGAGAGGCGACAGGGGTCTGCGCGGTGGAAGACATGGCGATGGGCATCAACATGCCCAACAACCCGGTTGCCGCCGAACGGATCGGTCGGCGCCTGTTGTTCTGGTTCATCGTATGGGTGCCCGTGCGCGACTGCTGTGACCGATTCTAGCGCCGCTTTTCGTGATTGCACAAACGAATCGAAGATGAATGCGTATCGCATTGAAAACGTGCGGGTTTTACCGATCCCGGTCCCGGTCGGTCGCGGGCACGGGAGGGCGGCCAGCGCACCCCTGTTCAGCCTGCCGCGGCGGTCCGGATCCAGTGGGCGGCCCGCTCGGCGATCATCATCGTCGGCGCGTTGGTATTGCCGCTGATCAGGGTGGGCATCACCGAAGCGTCCACTACCCGCAGCCGCCGGGTGCCGTGCACGCGCAGGGTCGGATCGACCACGGCCTGGGCATGCTGCCCCATCGCGCAGGTGCCGACCGGGTGATAGAGGGTCTCGGCCTTGGCCCGGATGAACGCCTCGAGCGCGGTGTCATCGAGATTGCTGTGCGACGGAAACACGGGCGTGCCGCGCCAACGGTCGAAGGCGGGCTGGGCCAGGATCGTGCGCGCCAGGCGCGCGCATTCGAGCATCATCTTCAGGTCATGGCCACCCGTATCGCCCAGGTAGTTGGCATGGATGCGGGGCGCTGAGCGTGCGTCGGCGTCGCGCAGCCGCAAGCGGCCGCGGCTGCGGGGGTGCAGCGGGCACGCATGCAGGGTGTAGCCGTCGCCGGGAAGGCGGTGGCGGCCGTGGTTGTCGAGCATCGCCGGGACGAAATGGAACTGCACGTCGGCGCGGGCATCGGTGGCCAGCGATGAGCGCACGAAACCACCGGCCTCGGCCAGGTTGCTGGTGCCGGCGCCGCGATGGCCACGCAGGAAGTAGTCGATGGCGATGCGCAGTTCGCTGCTGCGGTCGTAGCTGACGCCTGGGCCGGTGTGCACGACGGTGCAGATGTCCAGGTGGTCCTGCAGGTTGCGGCCGACCCCGGGCAGGTCCACGCGCGGCGTGATGCCGTGGCAGCGCAACGTGTCCGCCTCGCCGATGCCGGACAGCATCAGCAGGTGCGGGGAATGGATGGCGCCCGCGCTGAGGATCACCTCGGTACCGGCGCGTGCATGCAGGTGCTGCCCGCCACGCCGATAGTGCACGCCGGTGGCGGTGGTGCCGTCGAAGCTCAGCGCGACGGCGTGAGCACCGGTCAGCACCGTCAGGTTGCGCCGGTGGCGCGCTGGGCGCAGGTAGGCGTCCGCGCTCGAGCAGCGCGCGCCTTCGCGCTGGGTGACCTGGTACAGCCCAACACCGAGCTGCTGGTGGCCATTGAAGTCGGGGTTATGGGCGTGGCCGGCCTGCTGCGCGGCCGCGATGAAGGCAGCCGAGAGAGGGTTGTGGTGGCGCAGGTCGGACACCGACAGCGGACCGGCATCGCCGTGCAGCGCGCTGGCACCGCGGCTGTTGCGCTCGCCCTGCACGAACCAGGGCAGCACCTGCTCCCAGCCCCAGCCGGTGGCACCGGCGGCCTCCCAGCCGTCGTAGTCGGCTGGTACGCCACGCACGTAGCACATCGCATTGATCGAGCTGGAGCCGCCCAGCACCTTGCCGCGTGGCCACCACAGGCGACGGCCGTCGAGCGCGGGCTCGGCCTCGGTGTCCAGGTTCCAGTTGATGCGGCAGTTGTTGACCAGCCGCGCCAACCCGGCCGGCATGTGGATGAACGGGTTGGTGTCGCGCGGGCCGGCTTCCAGCAGCAGCACCCGGCAGGCAGGGTCTACGCTGAGCCGGTTGGCCAGCACGCAGCCGGCCGAGCCGGCACCAATGACGATGTAGTCGTACATGCCGCTCCTGGACGGGGTGCCCGCCGAGCATAAGGCAGGTTGCCCCGCGCAGGGGCTGCAGCATCGGCCACGCAGCGTTGCGCAGGTGGCCGCGCCCGACGCTGGCGATGTTGCGGTGCATCGTTTACCTTGCGCGCTTCCCTGCCCGGAGTTTCCACGATGCCGCCGTTGTCACGCCGCCCTAGCCGGGAGTGGGTGCGATGAGTGCTGCCGCAACAGCACCGGTGCAATCGGGCCTGCGCGGGGCGCTGCGCCAGTCGCCGCCCCTGATCTGGGCGTGCCTGTACTTCTTCTGCCTGCTGAGCGGCTACTACGTACTGCGCCCGGTGCGCGAGGCAATGGCTGCCTCGGCCGACGCCAAGGCGGTGTTCCCGCCCGTGCTGATCGACTGGTTCAGCGCGCATGGCATTGCGGTGCAGGACTTCGTGCTGCAGTTTCTGTTCACCGGGGTGTTCTTCATCATGCTGGTGTTGCAGCCGCTGTACGGCGCGCTGGTCAGCCGCTATGCGCGGCGGGTATTCCTGCCCGCGGTGTATGTCTTCTTCATCATCTCCCTGCTGGGTTTCTACCTGCTGTTCGACAGTGGCGTGCCTGGGCGCGGCATGGCGTTCTTCTTCTGGGCCGCCGTGTTCAACCTCTTTGCGGTGGCGGTGTTCTGGAGCTTCATGGCGGACGTGTTCTCCAACGCCCAGGCACGCGAGGTATACGGCTACATCGGCGCGGCAGGCACGCTCGGTGCGTTCCTGGGGCCGATCATCACGGCGGCGCTGGTGGAGCGGGTGGGTATTGCCAACCTGATGCTGGTCTCGGCCGGCTTTCTGAGTGCCTGCCTGGTCTGCATCTGGCGGCTGCGGTTGTGGGCGGTGGCACGGGAGCAGGAGCAGAAGTTGGTGTCGGGTGAAACCCCGATGGGCGGCAGCGTGCTCGACGGCCTGAAGCTGATCGTGCGTGAGCCGCTGTTGCGCTGGCTGGCTGTGCTGGTGCTGTTCGGCGTGGGCGTGGGCACGATGCTCTACAACGAGCAGGCCTCGATCGTGCGCCGCCTGTATCCCGACGCCGCGGCCAGCACGGCCTTCTTCTCGCGGGTGGACCTGGCGGTGAACACGCTGACCCTGATCGTGCAGCTCGGCTTCACCCGCTGGTTGCTGTCGCGGTACGGCATCGCCCCGGCGCTGCTGATCCCGGGTGTCGCCATCATCATCGGGTTTTCGATACTGGCCGCATCGCCGCTGCCGCTGATGGTGGCGATGGTGCAGGTGATGACCCGCGCCAGCGAATTCTCGCTGGCCAAGCCCGCGCGCGAGACCATCTACACCCGTGTGGACCGCCAGTGGCGCTACAAGGCCGGCGCGGCGATCGACACCGTGGTCTACCGTGGCGGCGACCTGACGTTCGCCTGGGTGCACAAGGGGCTGTCCCTGTTCGGTTCGCACATTGTCTTCGTCGGTGGGCTGGTGGTGGCCGGGGCGATGACGATTGCCGCGCTGGGCCTGCTGCGCGAAGAAAAGAAGCTGCCCGGCGAGCGACCGGAGTAAGCTCCCCGGAGTCTTCCAGGAACCTTGGCCCATGTATTGGATCGCGCTGTCGTTGACCTTGCTGGTCGCCCTGCTGCACGTGTACTTCCTGGTCCTGGAAATGTTCCTGTGGACCCGGCCGCTGGGCCTGAAGGCCTTCCGCAACACGCCGGAGAAGGCCGAGACCACGCGCGTGCTGGCGGCCAACCAGGGCCTGTACAACGGCTTCCTCGCTGCCGGCCTGTTGTGGGGGCTGTTCGATCACCTGCCGATGCTGGTGAACTTCATGCTCGGCTGCGTGATCGTGGCCGGCTGCTACGGCGCCTACAGCGTCAACAAGCGGATCTTCTTCATCCAGGCCGTGCCGGCGATCCTGGCCGTGGCGGCATGGTGGATGGTGCCGGCCTGACAGGCGCCAGCCACGCACGGCGTGGCGCTACCCTGCGACAGACGGATTGAACGTAGAGCCACCCCATGGGTGGCTGCGCCAATGCTCATCGCCTGACCGGCGACACCCACATCGCGATCCGCGCCTGGAACACCACCGTGCCGGCGTCATCGCGCACCTGCACCTTCACCGGCAGCGCGTAACCTGCCTCGGCCGCCACGATCGGTTGCTCCGGGGTGGCGATGGCGTGCTGGGTGCCGGTCGCCTTGGCCAGGTACTGCACCTCCATGCCCTTCGGGATCCAGCGCATGCCCTTGGGCAGCGAAGCGTCCACCATCAGCCCCGCAGTGAGTTCGGCCAGGTTGCACAGCGCGATCGCATGCACCGTGCCGAGGTGGTTGGTGACCTTGCGCCGGTGCGCGATGCGCCCTTCGCAGCGGCCCGGCTCGAGCACGGTGATGCGCGGGGCGATGCTGGCGAAGTAGGGCGCCTTGAAGCACACCGCGCGCGAGAACAGCCAGCGGCCGGCGGGCCAGCGCTGCATGCGGCGGTAAAGCGTGAGCAGGGGAGCGGACATCGGGAGTCTCCTAAAAAAACGGCGGACCGAAGTCCGCCGCTGTCGTTTACCTGGTGGCCGGGATCACGCGGCCTGGGACTGCGCGTCCGTCTGCTGGCGCTTGTAGTAGCCCGCCGAGCGCAGTTCTTCCGGATCGAAGTCGTCCACCGTGATGGTTTCCAGGGTGAGCGTGCGCAGCTCTTCGAGCAGGGTGCGCTCATCCTGGGTGATCACGCCTTCGGCCACGGCCTCGTCCAGCTGGGTGGCGAAGTCCAGCGCTTCGATGCCCTTGGTCTTGAGCGCCTTGATGAACTTGCGCTCGACCGGCTCGGCCATGATCGCCTTGGACAGGTAGCTGTTGATGCGGCCACCCGGGTTGTTCTCGCACGGCGTCAGGAACACACCACTGGCCAGGCGGTCACGGGCTTCGTTTGGCGCCATCAGCAGCGCGGCCACGCGGTGGCCCAGGCGATCGCCCGGCGCCTCGGCACGGCGGCCGAACGGGAAGATCAGCGCCCACATCAGCCAACCGATCGGACGGATCGGGAAGTTGCGCAGCGCCGCCGACAGCGATTCTTCGATCTTGTGCACGCTGTCATGGAAGGCCCAGGCCAGCAGCGGCTGGTCGGCCGCCGGCGCGCCCTCGTCGTGGTAACGCTTGAGCATGGCGCTGGTCATGTAGATGTGGCTCAGCACATCGCCCAGGCGGCCGGACAGCGATTCCTTGAACTTCAGCTTGCCGCCGAGGGTCATCATCGAGATGTCGGCCATCAGCGCCAGGTTGGCCGAGTAGCGGTCCAGCTTGCGGAAGTAACGGCGGGTGTAGGCATCGCCCGGGGCGGCACCGAAGCGGGCGCCGGTGAGGCCGAACCAGAACGAACGCACCGCGTTGGAGATGCCGTAGCGGATGTGGCCGAACAGGCTGCGGTCGAATTCCTGCAGGCCGGCACGGGTGTCCGGATCCTGCGCGGCCTTCATTTCCTTCAGCACCCACGGGTGGCACAGGATCGCACCCTGGCCGAAGATCAGCAGGCTGCGGGTCATGATGTTGGCGCCTTCGACCGTGATCGCGATCGGCGCGGCCTGCCAGCTGCGGCCGGCGAAGTTGCGCGGCCCCAGGATGATGCCCTTGCCGCCGATCACGTCCATCACGTCCGAGATCACTTCACGGCTCATGGTCGTGCAGTGGTACTTGGCGATCGCCGACGGCACCGACGGCACGTCGCCGCGGTCCACCGCAGCGGCCGTGGCCTGGCACAGCGCGCTGATCGCGTACGCCTTGCCGCCGATGCGGGCCAGCGCCTCTTCCACGCCCTCGAAGCGGCCGACCGACAGGCCGAACTGCTTGCGGATGCGGGCATAGGCACCGGTCACCACCGCACCGGCCTTGGCACCGCCGCTGGCGGTGGAGGGCAGGGTGATCGAGCGGCCCACGGCCAGGCACTCGTTGAGCATGTTCCAGCCCTTGCCGGCCTTCTCGGCGCCACCGATCAGCTGGGTCAGCGGGATGAAGACATCCTTGCCGCGGATCGGGCCGTTCTGGAAGGTCGAGTTGAGCGGGAAATGGCGACGGCCGATTTCCACACCGGCGGTGTCACGCGGCAGCAGCGCCAGGGTGATGCCGATGTCGCGGGTGCTGCCGATCAGGCCGTCCGGATCGTACATGCGGAAGGCCAGGCCGATCAGCGTGGCCACCGGGGCCAGGGTGATGTAGCGCTTGTCGAAGGTGAGCTTGACGCCGAGCACCTGCTCGCCGTTCCACTCGCCCTTGCAGACGATGCCGTAATCGGGAATCGAGGTCGCATCCGAACCGGCGAACGGACCGGTCAGGCCGAAGCACGGCACTTCACGGCCATCGGCCAGGCGCGGCAGGTACTGGTCCTTCTGCTCCTGGGTACCATAATGGTTGAGCAGTTCGCCCGGGCCCAGCGAGTTGGGCACGCCGACGGTGGAGCTGACCACGCTCGACACCGAGGCCAGCTTCTGGATCACCTTGTGGTGGGCCAGCGCGCTGAAGCCCAGGCCGCCGTATTCCTTCGGAATGATCATGCCGAAGAACTTGTTCTTCTTGATGAAGCTCCACAGTTCCGGCGGCAGGTCGGCGTAAACGTGGGTGATTTCCCAGTCGTTGACCATCCTGCACAGCTCTTCGACCGGGCCATCCAGGAAGGCCTGTTCCTCAGCGGTGAGCTGCGGCTTGGGATAGTTGAGCAGGATGTTCCAGTCCGGGTCACCGGTGAACAGCTCGCCTTCGAAACCGACCGAGCCGGTTTCCAGCGCGATGCGCTCGGTCTGCGACAGCGGCGGCAGCACCTTGCGGAACACCTTCATCATCGGTGCGGTCAGCAGCGGCTTGCGGATGAAGGGCAGCAGCAGCGGCACGGCGATCACCGCGACGATGGCCGCAGCCACGATGGTGGCGGTCTGGTTGACGTACGGGATGAACCAGCAGGCGGCCAGCAGCACCACACTGATGATCGTCCAGGTGATCAGGCGCATCCGGTGGTAGGCGACGAACGCACCTGCCAACAGGACGACGAGGAAGGGAACGACAATGCTCATGAGCGTGCTCCGGTGACGTGCTCGGTAATGGCGGACGATGCGACGGCGGAGGCCGAGGGCAACACGTCCAGATAGTCCAACACAGTAGCGGTAAAGGCGTTGTTGTCATCACCGGCGACCATATGCGTGGCCTCCGGCAGCTGCACGTGGCGTGCATGTGGCACCAACGCCAGGAACTCGGCCACCGTCTGCGGGGTGACCAGGGTGCTGCGGCCACCGCTGACCAGCAGCAGGGGGCATTTCACCTGGCGCGCCGCATCGGCAAGCGCGTCCTGGTGTTGTTCGCTGTCACGCGCCAGCTCGGCGACCAGGCGCGGATCCCAGTGCCAGCGCCAACGGCCGTGGCCGTCCTCGCGCAGCAATGCGCGCAGGGAATCTTCGGACTTGCGCGGACGGTGCGGCATGTAGGCGGAAATCACATCGGCCGCCTGCGACAGCGAGGCGAAGCCGTCCGGGTGCGCGGTCATGAACATCAGGATCTTTTCGACCCCGGCGGTATCCCAGCGCGGGGTGATATCGACCAGCACCATCGCCGAGAACAGGCCGGGCCAGCGCGACTCGGCGAGCAGGCCGAACAGGCCGCCCATCGACGCGGCGATCAGGATCGGCGGCTGCGGCTGTTCGCCGGCCAGCACGATCAGATCATCGGCGAACTGCTCGCCGTGGTAGGCAAGGTCGGCCGGGTTCCAGTCCGAATCGCCGTGGCCGCGTGCGTCGTAGGCCAGGGTCTGGTAACCGGCCTCGACCAGAGCGCTCGCGGTGGCGTTCCAGGCGTGCCGGGTCTGGCCGAAGCCGTGGGCGAACATCACGGTGCCGCGGCGTCCCGGGGGTGAGCGGGTCGCGGCGAGCACGGTGTCATGTGCGCCGGTCAGTCGCTCATCGTCAAAACGCGGCAAGGTAGAAGAAGAAGGAGTGACCATACTCGCTAGTATGGACCTGCCCTGTGCGATGTCAATACTTAGGAGTATGGTGTGTGTATCCCTTGTGCCAGCTGGCGTGAAGCGGCGTTCACCCGATTCACATACTGCAACCAACCCCGGCGTATGGTTAAATCCACCTATGAATGAACCCGAAGCTTCCGCCGGCGAGCCACGTGCCGGCCGCAACAGCCGCCTCAGTGCCGAAGACTGGGCCCAGGCCGCACTGGATCTGATTGCCGAACAAGGCGTGGGCGCGGTCGCGGTGGAGCCGCTGGCGCGGCGTCTCGGCGTCACCAAGGGCAGCTTTTACTGGCACTTCCCCTCGCGCGACGCGTTGCTGCAGGCGGCGCTGGAGCGTTGGGAGCTGTTCGAGCAGGAGCAGGTCTTCGGCAGCCTGGCCGATGTCACCGATCCGCGCGTGCGCCTGCGCCAGCTGTTCCAGGTGGTCGCGCATGAAGTGCAGCCGCACATCATCTACAGCGAACTGCTCAAGGCGCTCGATCACCCGATGGTGCGCCCGGTCATCGACCGTGTTTCGCACCGGCGCCTGGAGTATCTGGTCGCCTCGTTCCGCCAGGCGGGCCTGAGCCGTACCGATGCGCAGCACCGTGCGCGGTTGGCCTACGCCGCCTATGTGGGTTTCCTGCAGTTGTCGCTGCAGCTGCAGCAGCCCAAGCAGGCCCGCGAGGATTTCGAAGCCTATGTGGAGCACGTGATCGAGACGTTGATTCCGCTCGGTTGACCGGCCCGTGACAGGCATGCAGAAGGCCGCGGAAACGCGGCCTTTTCTGTGCGCGTCGTTTGCCGGACGCGGGCACCACCACAAAAAACAACGGCCCCTTTCGGGGCCGTTGGATCAGACGTTGTTGATCAGTGGATCGATCAGAACTTCTGCGAGTACTTCATGTACAGGAAGCGACCGATGTCGTAGCCGCCGTAGTACGAGAAGTTCGAGCTCGGCTGCGAGGTCATCATCGGGCCGACCTTGTTGAACACGTTGTTGGCACCCACGGCGACGGTGGCGTTCCACGGGGTGGCATAGGACACCTGCACGTCGTGGAAGGTCACTGCGCCCAGCTCGGTCTGCGGCGAGATCACGCCCAGGGTGTCCGGTGCGCTGTAGTTGGGCAGCGTGCAACGGGTGGTGAAGCGGCAGCTTTCCTTGGTGCCCGAGTAGTAACGCAGGTTCCAGTTCACCGACAGGTCGTTCATGCTCCAGCCCAGGCCCAGGTTCGAGCGCACGCGGAAGTACGCGCCGAAGCCATTGTTCTGGGACGGCACGGCGTCGGCATCGTCCGTGGACTTCTCTTCGTACTTGCCCACGTACGTGGTCGACGACTTGGCCGAGAAGCGGCCGAAATCGGTATCACGGCTGTAGCTGATGTCGAAGTCGAAGCCTTCGGTTTCGGTGTAGCCGGCGTTGCGGTTGCCGTAGTTCAGCGTGCCCACGATGTTGCCGTTGGCCGGGTCACGGGTGAACATCGAGCAGCGCGACTCGATCAGGCGGACGTAGCAGTCTTCCATGATCAGGTTCGGGCTGTCGGTGACGATCGTGTTGTCGATGCGGATGCTCCACCAATCCACACCCACGCTCAGGCCGGTGACGTAGCTCGGGCTGTACACGAAGCCGACCGTCTTGGACTCGGAGGTTTCCGGGGTCAGGTTCGGGTTCGAGCCGGAGTTGAACGGCACCGGGCTCTGCGCGGCACGGCCGGTGGTCGGGACGAAGCCCTGCTGCAGCTGACGGTAGCCCTGGCCGACATCCTGGACGCAGCGTGCGCTGCCGCGGACGTCGCCATAGACGCTGTCGCACGGATCGACGAAGTTGGTCGGGAAGGTCTGCGAGGTGCCGCCGTACAGGTCACCGATGGTCGGGGCGCGGAAGCCCTCGGCATAGGTGGCACGCACCAGCAGGTCGTCGATCGGACGCCACTTCAGGCCGAACTTGTTGTTGGTGGTATCACCGAAGCTGGTGAAGTCCGAGTAACGGGTGGCCAGGTCCAGGGTCAGTTCCTTGGCGAACGCCAGATCCGCCAGGATCGGGATGTTCAATTCCAGGTAGAACTCATCCAGGGCGTAGGAACCCTTGGTCGGGCCGGACGCCAGGTTGGTCGAGTCACCCGACTGGGCGATCGCATCCGGGTTGAAGGCGCCGCTTTCCTTGCGGTATTCGTAACCCACCGCGAAGCCCAGGTCGCCGGCCGGCAGCGGCACGATGGTGCCCGACAGGTTGGCGAAGTAGTTGTGGGTGCTGGTCTTGCCGGTGGCGTGCTCTTCGCGGAACAGGTAGTTGCGCACGTTCGGATCATCGAGCGAGTTGGCAACCGCGCCGGTACCGAAACCTGCGAACGGATTCCACGGCACGCAGCCGGCGATTTCATTGCCCGGAGTGCCGCAGACGATCTGGCCGGCAGCATTCTGGAACGACGGACCCACGGCATCGGCCACGGCCGGGATGTAGAAGTTGCCGTTGTTGATCAGCAGGCTGTCATTTTCGTTGTACAGCGAGCCGACGTCCCAGCTGAAGAACCGGTCGCCGATTTCGAAGGAGCCTTCCAGGGCTGCTGCGAAACGCCAGGTGGTCAGGGTGCTGTCGGTGGTACGCGGCACTTCCCAGCCACGACGACGCCAGTTGACGTCGGCGACGCCGCCGGTCGGGTTGAAGTAGCTGTCAGCCGACATCGGGATGCCGTACGCAGAAGACTGCAGCGGGTAACCGGCGATCTGGCGCTGCGACTCACGCTTGGTGTAGGACAGGTCCGTGGTGAAGCGGACGTTGTCGGTGATGTCGTAGTTGCCGCTGACGAACAGCGAACGACGTTCCAGCGGGGTCAGCAGGTGCATCTGGTCGGACGAGCGGCTGGTATCGGCCGACGTCTGGCTGTGGAACTGACCCGGGCCCAGGGCGGTGCCGCCACGGTTGGGAGCCTGCCAGTTGCCTGCGTTGCCGACGCGCCAGTTGCCCCACTGGCCAACGGTCGTCAGCGATGCTGCCGGATCCCAATCCGGGTAGGTGTCGGCCGTGAACGGACGATCCTTGGCCCACACGCCTTCTTCCTTGTGGTACTCGGCGCCGACGGTCAGCGAGCCGCGGTCACCGGAGAAGCCCATGACGAAGTCGTAGGTTTCCTTCTCGCCGTCGCCCTGGCTGTACTGGCCCTTGTAGACGTTGGCTTCCAGACCATCGAAGTTCTTGCGGGTGATGATGTTGATCACGCCGGCCATTGCGTCCGAACCGTAGATCGACGAGGCGCCGTCCTTCAGCACGTCGATGCGCTCGACCATCGAGGTCGGGATGATCGAGATGTCCTGGTAACCATCCGGGCTGATGCCCAGGCGCTTGCCATTGACCAGCACCAGCGTGCGCTGTGCGCCGAGGTTGCGCAGGTCGATGTACTGACCACCGGCTTCCTGGTTGGAGGTCAGCGGCGAGGCGCGGCTGAAGTTCGGGCTACCGGCGGCGGAGATGTTCTGCAGGATATCGCCGACCGAGCTGAAGCCCTGGTTCTGGATATCCGCACGCGAGATGGTCAGCACCGGCTGGGCGGTTTCCACGTCAACCTGGCGGATGCGCGAACCGGTGACCGAGATGCGGTCCAGATTGGTGGTGCCAGTGGCTTCCTGAGCGACGGCGCTGCCGGTGCCGGCAGCGCTGGCGATCAGCGCGAGGACGACGGCGTCGCGCAGTTTGTTGCTGTTGCGGTTCATTGGGCTCTCTCTCCAAGTTGACTTGGGTGCAACGTGTTGGGATGGGCTTCAGCGCGGGGACGAAAGGCGTTCCCAATCCGTGAAGCTGACTCGATAGTAACCACGTGCAACTAAAAATTAAAGAGCCGTTAATGTTCCATGTGATTTAAGTGAAATTCGGCAAAGCCTTTGCGATACAAGGCTTTAAGCGATATCTACAGCATAAAACGTCTCATTTGTTAAGATCTTTGTTAAAAAAAATTCACCCTGAATAGGCCGTGCGCGCCCTTGACACCCAGCCCAAACGAAAAAGGGCGCCTCATGGAGGCGCCCTTCGGGTGACGTGTATTGACGGGTGGTCGCAAAGACAGGTCAGAGATCCTGCTCGTACCGGACGTAGGGCACGGTGCCCTCGTCAGTGCTCTCGTTGCGGGGGGCGAACGGGTTCTTGCCGCGGGTGACCACGTTCTCGGCGCCCACGGTGAGCTGACCGCTCCACGGCGTGCGCCAGGTCAGGCCCACCCCCAGGCCTTCCCACTTGCCCGGCTGGCCGGGAACATCGACCACGCGGCCAATGATGTTGCCGCTGAAGTTGCCATAGCCGGCACCGATGGTGAGGCTCTTGCTGTCCCAGCGGTCGACGATCGCCGGCGAAGCGTCCGCGATGGGCACCAGACGCGCCTTGGCATAGGTGCCACCGATGGAGACGAAGCCTTCGCGGCCGATGTTCTTCTGCCCGAAGACGGTCAGATCGTTCTGTTCGGCGCGCAGTGAGGGCGATTTGTTCGGGCCGGCCAGCCAGGCCGGCAGGGTGTCACGGCCGCTGCCGGCGGTGATGCCCACGCGACCGCCGGGGCGGTTGAACGCGGCGGTGCCGCTGACCCGACGGCCGAGCGTGTTGTCTTCTTCATCGCCCAAGGTGGCCAGCATGCAATGGCTGGCCAATCCGCTGATGCTGGTGCCGCGGCTGCTGTTGCACAGCAGGCCCAGCGAGTCACCCGAGGACAGGCCGAAGGCCGCGTCCAGCGAACTGCGGCCGAAATGCCAGCGGGCCCCTGCGGCCTGTTCGCCGGTCGGTTCCAGGTAGAGCAACGCTTCGACCTTGCCACTGCCTTTGTTCCAGACCGGCAGCACCGTGCCGTCCTGCTTGCCCTTGGCCTGCGCATGCGCGCCCGGGATCGCGCCTAGGGCGATCATCAGGGCCAGCGGTAGACGCAGAAGGGGATGCATGGGAACTCTCAGACAAGCGCAGTGAACACAAGTTCCCGCCGAAGCGGGACATTGATCCTAGGGCGTTTATGATTTCTTAACAAGTCTTGGTTCTCCCCAGAACAAAACGCTTGCCAAGTTTACTGAAGCCGTTCAGGTGCCGGCGAGGATATATCCATCTCGCGGAACAGTATGTCGAATTCCGTCAACGGGAAGTGATACTCCTGCCCACAGAATTCGCAACGTACTTCCACCGCGCCAGTGGGCTCGGCGGCGGCGCGGGCCTCCTCTTCGCCAATGGACTGCAGCATGCCTGCCACCCGCTCACGCGAGCAGGAGCACGCAAAGCGCAGGGCCTTGTCGCCCAGCAGTTCCGGCGTCTCTTCATGGAAGAGGCGGTGCAGCAGATCGTGGCCGGGTACCTCGAGCAGTTCCTGCTTGCCCAGGGTCTCGAACAGTGCGCTGGCCCGCGACCAGCCGTCCTGGTCGCCTTCATCGCCGGGCAGCTTCTGCAGCAGCAGGCCGGCGGCGCGGGTGCCATCGGCGGCCAGCAGCAGACGGGTCGGCAACTGCTCGGACTGGCGGAAATAGTCTTCGAAGGCTTCGTCCAGGCCGGCCGCGGTCAAGCCGACCAGGCTCTGGTAGCGCTGCGGTTCGCGCGGATCCAGGCCGGGGTTTTCGATGGTGATCGCCAGCAGCGCATCCTCGCCCAGCGCGGTCAGATCACGCGGGGCATCGCCACCGCCCTCGGCCAGCTGGACGATGCCGCGCAGGGTGCCGGCGGCGGTGCACTCGGCGAACAGGGTGCGCATCGCAGTGTTGCTGCGCAGCTGGATCGACAGGCGGCCATCGACCTTGGTGTGGCCGGTGAACAGCGCCGAGGCCACGCTGGCCTCGCCGAGCAGCTCGGCGGCGCCCGGCGGGTAGACCGCATGCGAGAGGATCTCCCGCCAGGTGTCATCGAGGTGCACATGCACGCCGCGGACGCCGGCATCGGGGAGCAGGAAACGGACAAGGGAGTCGGATTGGGCGGTCATCGGTTCGGTGGCTGCGCGAAAGGAGTGCCGGTTGCCGGATAATGCGCCGACAACCGTGCAAGTAAAGGATGCACCAGTAATGGGGGCAGAGCGCAGCAACCTCAAGGTCGAACCGGATCTGGAACCGTCACCGCGGCGCCGCTGGCGCTGGCGCCGCCTGCTGTGGCTGCCGGTGCTGTTCGTCGGGTTCAGTGTGCTGCAGGTGCTGGTCCTGCGTTTCATCGACCCGCCTGTTTCCAGCGTGATGCTGTGGCGCTACGGCGAGGCGCTGGGGGAGGGTGACTGGAGCTATCGGTTGCATTACCACTGGCGCGATCTGGACCAGATGGCGCCAAGCCTGCCGATTTCGCTGGTGGCTGCCGAGGATCAGCGTTTCCCGGAGCACAATGGTTTCGACCTGCAGGCCATCGAAAAGGCGCGTGACCACAACGCGCGCGGCGGGCGGCTGCGCGGGGCCAGCACGATCAGCCAGCAGGTCGCCAAGAATCTGTTCCTGTGGCAGGGCCGCAGCTGGATCCGCAAGGGGCTGGAGGTCTGGTACACGGTGCTGATCGAAGCGCTGTGGCCGAAGTCGCGCATCCTGGAGATGTACGCCAACATCGCCGAGTTCGGCGATGGCATCTATGGCGCGCAGGCCGCGTCGCAGCAGTATTGGAACAAGGACGCGTCCCGGCTGAGCCCGGCCGAAAGTGCGCGGCTCGCGGCGGTGCTGCCGTCGCCTCGCCGTTACAGCGCGGCCAAGCCCGGCCCGTACGTGCAGCGCCGCGCCGCCTGGATCCAGCGGCAGGCCAGGCAGCTCGGGGGAGGGGCGTACCTCGGCGAGGAGTGAGCATTCATGCATGTGATTGGCTGACGCTACAATCGCCGCATGACCAGCCCTCGCCTGACCGTCGTCGTCGCCGCCCACAACGAAGCGCTCGCCTTGCCGATGCTGCACCCGCGCCTGCGCGCAGTGCTGGCTGGGCTGGAGGGCATCGACGGCCGCGTGCTGTATGTGGATGACGGCAGCACGGACACCACCTGGGCCGTCATGCAGGCATTGGCCGCCGAGGATTCGTGCGTCGGCGTACTGCGGTTGTCGCGCAACTTCGGCAAAGAGGCCGCGCTCACGGCGGGGCTGGATTTCGTCGACGACGGCGCGGTGATGATCCTCGACGCCGATGGCCAGGATCCGCCGGAACTGATTCCCGAGTTCGTCGCGCTGTGGCAGCAGGGCTATGACAACGTCTATGGCACGCGCCTGGCGCGCGATGGCGAGAGCTGGCTCAAGCGCTCCACTGCCAAGGCGTTCTATCGGGTGATCGGGCGGCTGTCCAAAACGCCGATCCCGGCCGACACCGGTGATTTCCGGCTGCTGTCGCCGCGCGCGGTGCAGGCACTGGGCCAGCTGCGTGAGCGCCACCGGTTCATGAAAGGGCTGTTCGGCTGGGTGGGTTTCCGCCGCAAGGCCTTGCCCTACCACCGGCATGCGCGGCTGGTGGGTGATAGCAAATTCGGCTTCTGGCGGCTATGGAATTTCGCCCTGGAAGGGATCACCGGATTCTCCACCGCGCCGCTGCGGGTGACCACCTATCTGGGCCTGGCCGCAGCGACGTTCGCGTTCGTGTTCGCGCTGGTGGTGGTGTCCAAGGCAGCGCTGTACGGCGACCGTGTTGCGGGCTGGCCGACCATGATGGCGGTGATCCTGTTCCTGGGCGGCATACAGCTGATCGCCCTGGGCCTGATTGGTGAATACCTGGGCCGGCTGTACGAGGAATCCAAGCAGCGCCCGCTGTACCTGATTGACACCTGGCAGGCCCCGTTCGTGGCAGACTCGGCCGTGCATCCCATCGGTGGAGAGCAGCGAGATGACCACGGTACGGCAGCTGTTGGAAGGCAAGTCCCCTGAGGTATTCGCCGTCACCCCGAGCTCGGCGGTGATCGACGCCATCCGGTTGATGGCCCAGAAGGGCATCGGCGCGGTGCTGGTGATGGAGGGCCGGCAACTGGTCGGCATCCTTTCCGAGCGTGACTACGCACGGAAGATCGTGCTGCACGAACGCTCGTCCCGGACGACCGAAGTCCGCGAGATCATGACCCCCAAGGTGGTGACCGTCGCCCCTGGCGAGCAGGTCGAGCACTGCCTGCAGCTGGTGACCGATTACCGCATCCGCCACCTTCCGGTGGTCGATGGCACGGGTGTGCTCGGGGTGATCTCGATCGGTGATCTGGTCAAGGCGGTCATCGACGAGCAGGCGCAGAAACTGGATCAACTGCAGCAGTACATCGTTGCCGGTTGAGCGTGGCCGCGCGCGGCGGGGCAGGCCGACGCAGCGTCGGTCCCTGCCCGGATGGCCCCGCGCTTACTTGGCGTAACGGCCGCCGCAGTTGCTGTCTTCGCCCGGGCCGGTCTCGATCGTGGCCAGCAGCGCGGCAGGCGGGGCGATGCTGCCCAGCGCCAGCGCGATCGCCCCGCGGATGCCCAGCGCCTTGAAGTCCGGGCGGAACGAGGGATCCTTGAAGGTGCCGCCGATGCGCAGCGGCGAGCGCAGCGCCAGAATGCTCATGTCCTTCGGGCGCGGGCGCAGCAGCAGGTCCAGCTGCTCCTGTTTCAGATCGACCTTGCCTTCGCCGACGATCAACGTATCGGTGGTATCGAAGGCCAGCGAGCGCGACTGCATCACGCCGTTGTCGACACCGAAGTCACCCCACGCGCAGCGCAGCGGAATCTGCTTGTCGCCGGTGAACAGGAACTTCAGTGATTCGGCGACATCCAGGCCGGCCAGTTCCATGATCAGATTGCCGACATGGCCGCGGCCGATCCCGACCGCCACGGTGCCATCGGAGCTGCCCAGCATCGCCGCGACGGAGTTGCCCTGGCCGGTCAGTTTGACGTCGCCACTGATGCCGCCGGAGGCTTGTTCGGCCAGCTTCGCATCAGGGAACAGCTTGCCCAGCTGCACCTTGCGGATGGTGGCCTGCAACTGCGTGGAGATCGCCTGCTTGCGCGCATCCATGCGGATCGTACTGCGGATGTCGCCGCCGGCCACGCCGAAGTTCAACGGCTCCAGGCGCAGCAGCCCGTCATTGAGCTTGAGGTGGGCATCCATGTCATCCAGCGGCAGCGTCGGCGAATTGATGCGCTGCGCCTTCCAGCGCACGTCGGCGTCCATCGCACGCAGCTTGGACAGGTTGTACGGCGTGTCCGGCAGCACCTTGGCACTGGCCGCCAGTGCGGCCGCCTTGGCCTTCTGCTCGGCATTGGCCGACTCGCCGGCACCCGTCTTTGGCGGTGCCCCGATGAAGCCGGCCAGATCGTCGAAGTCCAGCCGCTTGGACACCAGATCCGCGGTCAGGAATGGGCGCTCGCCACTGACATCGATCTGCGCGGTCCCGCCCAGGTCGCTGTCGCCGGCGGTGCCGGTGAACGACTCATAGCGCCAGACCGCGTTGTTGCGCTTCAAGCGGCCCTTGAGCTTGTACGGCGGCGTGGACGGCATTGCCACGCCGATCAGCGGGAACAGATCCTCCATGTCCTGCCCGCTCAGCATCAGCTCCAAATCGAATACCCGCAGCTGGAAGGGATTGGTGAGCGTGCCGCTGGCGATCGCATGCGTGTTCCCCGCGCGCCCATCCAGATGGATGCGGAACGGATGCCCGGTATTGGTCAGCTCCAGCGGCGACTCGGTATTGCCATTCAGCGAGAACGGATTGCCCTGCCAGCGTCCCTTGCCCTTGACCAGCAATGGCGGGCCACTGTCCTTGTCCCGCGGCTTGCCGCTGTTGAGCGAGACCAGCACATCCGTCCTGCCGGCCGTGTCCTGGAACTGCAGGCGCCCATCCTCGATCAGCAACCGTTGCAGCACCGGCGGGTCACCGTCGCTCGGGCCCAGGAAATCCCAGTTGCCCGGCTGATTCTTCTCCGGCGCGGTTTCCAGCAGCAGATCCGGTCGCGTCAAGCGGATCTCCGGAATCCGCACCTGCCCGCGCAGCAAGGGCAATACCCGCAGATCGATCTCCGCCCGATCCGCCGTCGCCATCTGCGGCTGCTTGGCCCAGGTCGCATTCGCGAACGTCAGCCCATCGCCTCGCACCGTCGTCACCCGGCCCAGATCGACATCCAGATCCCCATTGATATGGAACTCCCGGCCGGTCTTTGCCTGCACCGCCCGTTCCACCGGCCCCTTGAACCAGTTCCAGTCCCATAACGCGATCAGGATCAACAGTGCCGCGAACAGAAACACCAGAATCGCCAACCACCGCTGCCCACGCTTACCGGGACGGCTCCAGCGCCAGCGGGAACGGGAAGAGACATCGGACGGAGCAGGGGAGGGGACAGTATTCACATCCCCATGGTTGCCCTTGCATCGTGCAGGCAACGCGAAGCATTGGTAAGCGTAGTGTCAGGGTGGCTGGAGGATTGCCTTCAACCACCCGGCGCATGGCGCGGACACTACTGGATCAGGCAGCCATGCCGTTGACCTTTCCGTGCGCGCCAGCCCACCCGTGCCGCCCCAGCCTGGCGCATGCCTGAAGCCTTGGCTGCTTTCGCTTTCGCTTTCGCTGTTGCTGCTTCTGCCGCTGTTGCTGGTGTCGCTGCCGATGCTCTTACTGCAGGAAAACAACACTCAAAGAATCTGCGCCGTCACCGCAACGAAGTGGCACACACTCCCGCCGATCACGAACAGATGCCAGATCGCATGCGAATACGGCACCGACTCCCGGTGATAGAACACCGTCCCCAACGTATAGAACACGCCGCCGGCCAGCAGCCATCCCAGCGTCCACGCATCCAACGAGTTCCACATCGGCTTGATCGCCACCATCACCATCCAGCCCATCGCGATATAGATGATCGTCGACAGCAGTTTGAACCGGCCCGTATAGAACAACTTGAAGACCACCCCGAACAGCGCCAGTGCCCAGATCGCGGTGAACATCCCCCAGCCCCAGGGGCCGCGCAGGCCGATCAGCGTGAACGGCGTATACGTGCCGGCGATCAGCAGGTAGATCGCACAGTGATCGAACACCTTCAGCCGGCCCTTCGCGATCGGATGCTGGATCGCGTGGTAGAGCGTCGAGGCCGTGTACAACAGCAGCAATGCCACCCCGAACACGATCGCGCTGGCCAACTGCCAGCCGTCGCCATAGATGGCGGCCAGGGTGATCAGTACCGCACTACCGGCCAGTGCAGCGACGGCGCCAAGCCCGTGGGTCAGGGCGCTGGCGATTTCTTCTCGAACGGAAACGACAGAGGTCATGGCGATGATGGGAGATGCGGGGAGGGGGAGCCCGCTCCCCCCTATCATCGCCGCGATGGCGCGCGCATGCACGCGCGCCTGTTCAGCCGGCAGCGCGGTCGCGCGATCAGCCGACCGAGACGCTGTGCGCCGCTTCGCGCGTCGCCGCGAAGCGCACGTCCGGCGCACGTTCCTGGGCCAGCTGCAGATTGACCCGGGTCGGTGCCAGGTACACCAGCTGCCCGGCGGCGTCGATGCTGAGGTTGCCCGCGTTCTTCTCGCGGAACTCTTCCAGCTTCTTTTCGTTGCTGCAGGTGACCCAGCGCGCCGTGGTCACGCTGACCGGCTCGAAGGTCGCTTCCACGCCGTACTCATCCTTCAGGCGGTATGCCGCCACATCGAACTGCAGCACACCCACCGCGCCCAGGATCAAGTCGTTGCTCATCAGCGGGCGGAAGAACTGGGTAGCACCCTCTTCGGACAGCTGCGCCAGGCCCTTCTGCAGCTGCTTGAGCTTGAGCGGATCGCGCAGGCGTGCGCGGCGGAACAGTTCCGGCGCGAAGTTCGGGATGCCCGTGAAGCTGACCGCTTCGCCTTCGGTGAAGGTGTCACCGATGGAGATCGTGCCGTGGTTGTGGATGCCGATCACATCGCCCGGCCACGCCTCGGCGGCGATCTCGCGGTCGCTGGCCATGAAGGTCAGCGCATTGGCCAGCTTCATTTCCTTGCCGGTGCGCACATGGAAGGTCTTCATGCCGGCCACGAATCGGCCTGAGCACACCCGCATGAACGCGACGCGGTCGCGGTGCTGCGGGTCCATGTTCGCCTGGATCTTGAACACGAAACCGGTCAGCTTGTTTTCCTCCGGCGCGATCATCCGGCCGGTGGTGGCGCGCGGCTGCGGCGAGGGCGCGTGCTCGACGAAGAAGTCCAGCAGCGGCTGCACGCCGAAGTTGTTCACGCCCGAACCGAAGAACACCGGCGTCTGCTTGCCGGCCAGGTAGGCCTCCACGTCGAAGGGATGGCTGGCGCCCTGCACCAGCTCCAGCTCGTCGCGCAGATCGGCCAGCATGCGCTCGCCGATCTTCTCGGCCAACCCGGGCGAATCGATCGAGGGGAAGATGGTCGAATCCTGACGGGTGAAGTTGCGGCCCTGTTCGTACAGGTGCACTTCGCCGGTGATCAGGTGGACCACGCCCTTCAGGCGCTGGCCCATGCCGATCGGCCAGGTCACGGGTGCGCACTGGATGCCCAGCACGCTTTCCACTTCATCCAGCAGGTCGATCGGCTCCTTGCCCTCGCGATCGAGCTTGTTGATGAAGGTCATGATCGGGGTGTCGCGCAGGCGGCACACTTCCATCAGCTTGATGGTGCGCTCTTCCACGCCCTTGGCCACGTCGATCACCATCAGCGCCGAGTCCACCGCGGTGAGCACGCGGTAGGTGTCCTCGCCGAAGTCGGCATGGCCGGGGGTGTCGAGCAGGTTGACGATCTTGCCCTCGTACGGGAACTGCATCACCGAGGAGGTGACCGAGATTCCGCGCTCCTTTTCCAGCGCCATCCAGTCGGAGGTCGCGTGGCGCGCGGCCTTGCGGCCCTTGACCGAACCGGCCATCTGGATCGCACCGCCGAACAGCAGCAGCTTTTCGGTCAGCGTGGTCTTGCCGGCGTCAGGGTGGGAAATGATGGCGAAGGTGCGGCGGCGCGCAGCTTCGGTAGCGACTTCGGACATGGCGTGACGCGCCCGCCCGGGGCGCTTTTCATGGAGATGAGCCGCCCAGTATAGCGGGGGCGGGCGTGGCCGGGGTCAGGGCAGGGCGGACGCCCCGGTCTCATCGGCGGTGCGGGCGAAGCGCAGCTCGCCCTGCGGGCTGACGATCCGGGCCGGAATCGAGCGCAGCCGCATCCCTGCATTGACCTGGACTGCGAAATGCAGATGCGGCGCGGCGCTGTAGCCGGTATTGCCCGACAGGCCGATGCGCTGCCCGGCCTGGACCTGCTCGCCCTGGCGGACCAGCGCGCCGTTGTGCTGCAGGTGGGCGTACACGGCCATGCTGCCGTCCTCGTGCAGCACCCGCACCAGGTTGGCCCGGCCCAGATCGTGGTCGCGGTCCTGCCCATTGCCCTGGAAACCGGCCTGGACCTGCATGACGGTTCCCGCCCGCGCCGCAAGCACGGCCGTGCCCTCGGGCAGCGCGAAGTCGATGGCGTCGCGGCTTTCCGCGTCGCTGTGGCTGAAACGGCCCTGCGGCGCCTGGCTGACCTGGATGCGGGCAGCGTCGAACGGCAGTTGGTAGGCCACGTCCTGCGGGCGGGCGGTGGGATCGCCGGGAACGGCGGTCAGCGCCAGCCGGATCGTCGTCGTGCCGGCCGGCGGCTGCACGTGGACCACCACGACGCTGGCCGAACCGGCCACCACGGTCTGCACGGGGAGCCCGGGCAGGGCGGGGGCACCGGGTGAGGACGCCAGTGCCACCTGGACCGGCCCCGCCAGGCGGTTGTCGACGCGTGCCTGCCAACGGTCGCCTTCCCCCTCCAGGGTCAGCACCGCCAAGGCCGACGCATCTGCCTGGCCGGCCGGTTGGGCGGAGGTGGCGGGCGTCGGCCGGTCGATCCGCCAGCCGTCCCGCCAGTTTGCGCCCGGCCCGGCCCAGGCGTTCAGCGCCGGCAGGATCAACACGGTCAGTACGGGCAGACGCAGGCAGCGCAAGGCATTCGCCGGTAAGCAGGGGAGTTGGAGTATGCGTGACTGATGATGATCTGGAATATATATCTCTTCATGCAGATGAAGGGATTGACATCAGCCAAAAGCGCTGGCATCGTGGCTGCACCATCGAGACCGGCAGAGGGACAGGCCCTTTGAAGCCGGGGCAGCCCGCAGACGCGAAAGCGACCCTGCGTAGGTGCCAAATCCTGCGGAGACCGTTGGTGTCTTCCGAAAGATGGTTCGAACCGTGCACCGTGCGTGCGCTTCGAACGCGAGCTCCGCGAAAGCTCGATGGCCGTTTTCCTCCTTTGGATACCGCCATGAGCTTCGCCACCGCCGCCCCTGCCGCCACCGAAACTTTCGCCCCGCTCAGCGTCCCCGTCGACGCCGGGCTGAACGCCGTGCGCGGCGATATCGCGGCGGTGCTGTCGATGCGTCACGGTGGACCGCGGCCGGTGCGACTGCGCTACGAAATCGTGGGCCGCGCCGAGGCGCCGGTGGTGGTGCTGGCCGGTGGCATCTCCGCCCACCGCCACGTGGCGGCCAATGCCGAATTCCCGGAAAAGGGCTGGGCCGAAGGCCTGGTGGCCCCAGGCCGCGCGCTGGATCCGGCCTCCCTGCGCATCCTGGCGTTCGACTTCATTGGCGCCGATGGGGCGCTGGACCTGCCGATCGATACTGCCGACCAGGCCGACGCGCTGGCCTTGCTGCTCGATCATCTCGGCATCGCCCGCCTGCAGTGCTTCGTCGGTTACTCCTACGGGGCGCTGGTTGGCCAGCAGTTCGCGCTCCGTCACCGCCAGCGCCTGCAGAAGCTGATCGCGGTGAGCGGCGCGCACCGCCCGCATCCGTATGCCGCCGCCTGGCGCGCGCTGCAGCGTCGCGCGGTCGCGCTGGGCCAGCTGCAGTGCGCCGAAAGCCACGGGCTGTCGCTGGCGCGCCAGTTCGCCATGCTCAGCTACCGCACGCCGGAAGAATTCGGCGAACGCTTCGACGCCGCGCCGGAAGTGGTCAATGGCCGCGTGCGCGTCGCCGCTGAAGACTATCTGGATGCCGCCGGTGCGCAGTACGTCGCCCGTACCCCCGTCGATGCCTACCTGCGCCTGTCCGAATCGATCGACCTGCACCGCATCGACCCGGCCGCCATCCAGGTCCCGACCGTCGTGGTCGCCGTGGAAGGCGATCGCCTGGTCCCGCTGGCCGACTGCGTCGGTCTGGTGGAAGGGCTGGGCCCGCGCGGCAGCCTGCGCGTGCTGCGCTCCCCGTATGGCCACGACGCCTTCCTGAAAGAAACCGATCGCATCGACGCGATCCTCGCCACCGCTTTTCGATCCCCCGGAGAACCGCATGAGCCGTTCCGCTGGTACCGAGCCGTCCTGTAGCCGTGTCACCGCCGCCGTGCGTGCCGGCATCGACCGTGACACCGCCCATGGCGCGGTGACCCCGCCGATCGTGCTGTCCTCGAACTTCAGTTTCGATGGCTTCGGCAACAAGCGCCAGTACGACTACACGCGCAGCGGCAACCCCACCCGTGATCTGCTGGGTGAGGCGCTGGCCGAACTGGAGGGGGGCGCCGGTGGCGTGATCACGTCCACCGGCATGGGCGCGATCAACCTGGTGCTCAATGCGCTGCTGCAGCCCGGCGATACCCTGGTGGTGCCGCATGATGCGTACGGCGGCAGCTGGCGCCTGTTCAACGCGCTGGCGAAGAAGGGCCATTTCGGCCTGATCACCGCCGACCTGACCGATCCGCGTTCGCTGGCCGATGCGCTGGCGCAGTCGCCGACGCTGGTGCTGATCGAAACCCCGTCCAACCCGCTGCTGCGCATCACCGACCTGCGCTTCGTCATCGATGCCGCGCACAAGGCCGGTGCCAAGGTCGTCGTCGACAACACCTTCCTGTCGCCGGCGCTGCAGCAGCCGATCAGCTTCGGTGCCGACCTGGTGCTGCACTCCACCACCAAGTACATCAACGGGCACAGCGATGTGGTCGGCGGCGCGGTGGTCGCGCGCGATCCGGCGGTGCGCGAGCAGCTGGTGTGGTGGGCCAACGCACTGGGCCTGACCGGCTCGCCGTTCGATGCGTTCCTGACCCTGCGTGGCCTGCGCACGCTCGGTGCACGGCTGCGCGCGCACCAGGAAAACACGGTGGCCGTGGTCGATCTGCTCACCGCCAGCGATGCGGTGGCCAGCGTGTACTACCCGGGCCTGGCCGATCATCCCGGCCATGCCATCGCGGCGCGCCAGCAGAGCGGCTTCGGTGCGATGCTGTCCTTCGAACTGGCCTCGTGCCCGGGCGATGATCCGCACGCCGCGGTGCGGGCCTTCGTCGATGGCCTGCGCTGTTTCACCCTGGCCGAATCGCTGGGCGGCGTCGAGAGCCTGGTCGCGCACCCGGCCACCATGACCCATGCAGCGATGACCCCGGAAGCGCGCGCGCATGCCGGCATCAGCGAAGGGCTGCTGCGCCTGTCGGTCGGCATTGAATCGCCGGAAGACCTGGTGGCCGATCTGCAGGCCGGGCTGGAACGCGCCCAGGTCGTGATCGATCAGCACCGCGACGTGCAGCGCCGTAAACAGGTGGATGCATGAGCGCGGTGCTGAATCTGCCGCTGGTTGCCAACCGGAAACTGGCGCTGCTCGGCACCGGCACGGTCGGCACCGCTTTCGTGGAACGGTATGCCTCGTTGCAGCACCGTGGCGTCACGCTGCCGTCGTTTTCCTGGTTGGCCAATTCACGCACGGCGCGCACCTGCGAACACGCCCCCGCGCACGAACTTGCCCAGGCCAACCTGGCCGCACGCGGTGCGGTGACACTGCAGCCCTGGGCGGAAGCCGAGGGCCTGCAGCGCGGTGACGTGGTGGTCGATGCGACGGCCAGTGACGAGGTCGCCAACTGGCACGAGCAGTGGCTGGCGCGTGGCGTGCACGTGGTGACCGCCAACAAGCTCGGCCAGGGTGCGCAGCTCGCACGTGCCCAGGCCATCGCCGACAGCGGCCAGCAGGGCGACGCGCGCTACGGCGACAGCGCGACGGTGGGGGCTGGCCTGCCGCTGCTGAGCAGCCTGCGCGCGCTGGTTGCCGGTGGCGACCGCATCCATCGCGTGGAGGGCGTACTGTCCGGTTCGCTGGCGTGGCTGTTCCATCACTACGATGGCCAGCGTCCGTTTTCTGCGTGGGTGCGTGAGGCAGCGGGCGCCGGGTACACCGAGCCGGACCCGCGTGTGGATCTGTCCGGTGAAGATGTCCGTCGCAAACTGCTGATCCTGGCGCGCGCCAGCGGCATCGCATTGCGGGCCGAGCAGGTGCGGGTCGCCTCACTGGTGCCCGACGCGCTGGCGGTGTTGCCGCCGGCCGATGCGTTGGCCCAGCTGTCACTGCTGGATGCCCCGCTGCAGCAGTATTGGCGGCAGGCCAGCGAGCAGGGCGGTTGCCTGCGTTTCGTCGGTGGCTTCGATCACGAGGGTGCGTCGGTGGGGCTGCGTGTGCTCCCGCGTGACCATCCGCTGGCCGGCGGTGCACAGACCGACAACCGGGTGGCGATTCATAGCGATCGGTATCACGCCCAGCCGCTGTTGATCCAGGGGCCGGGCGCCGGCGCGGAAGTCACCGCCGCCGCATTGCTGGACGACGTGCTGGCGATCGTGCGGGGCTGACCGCCGCGAGATCCCACCAAGGCACGCGGTAGCGCCAAGGTGGGCTGGCTGCGTCGGCGGATAATGGTGAGGACGGCTGCTGCCACGCATGGCGTGGCAGTACCGGGGTGGTGGGCAGGTCAGTCGTGTGGTGAGATTGCCTTCAGCAGTGCCGCATTGAATCGCGCAGGGTCCTGCACCTGCGGCGAGTGGCCCAGGTCCTCGAAGCTCACCAGGGTGGCGCCGGGAATCGCCGCGGCCGCCGCCTTGCCCAGCGCAGGGTAGTTGCCCAGCGTCGCTTTCAGGGCGGGCGGCGCCAGGTCACGGCCGATCGCGGTGCGGTCGGTCTGGCCGATGAACAAGGTGGTCGGGACCATGAGTTTCGGCAGTTCATAGACGACGGGCTGGTTGAACACCATGTCCGAGGTCAGCGCCTGGCTCCACGCCACTGCCTGTTTGCCGGGGCCGTCGTACATGCGCGACTGCATGCGCACCCACTGCTCGTACTCGGGCTTCCACTGCCCGTTGTAATAAACGTCGAGCTGGTACTTCCTGATGCTGTCGAAGCTGGTCTTCAACTCGCCTGCGTACCAGGCATCGATACTGCGCCACGGCACGCCCTTGGCCTTCCAGTCTTCCAGTCCGATCGGGTTGATCAGTGACAGGCTGAGCAAGCGCTGGGGATACATCAACGCGAAGCGTGCCGCCAACATGCCGCCCATCGAATGGCCGACGATGTGCAGCTTGCCCTCGCCGTAGCCCAGATGCTCCAGCAGCGCTTCGGTATTGGCGGCCAGCTGGCCGAACGAGTACTGGTAGCGTTCGGGCTTGCTCGATTTGCAGAAGCCGATCTGGTCCGGGGCGATCACCCGGTAGCCGGCCGCGCTCAGTGCCGCGATGGTGTCCTTCCAGGTGGCCGCGCAGAAGTTCTTCCCATGCAGCAGCACGACCGTACCGGCGAACCCTTTGCCGCCGGCGGGCACGTCGATGTACGCCATCTCCAGCGGCTGGCGCTGGGACTCGAACCGGAAGATCTTGACCGGATAGGGGTAGTCGAAGCCTTCCAGTCGCGGGCCGTAGGTGTCGGCGGCGAGGGTGGTCAGCGGCAGGCAGGCGAGCAGGGCGGCGGCCAGGATGCGCATGGCGGTCTCCATCGGGGGAAGTCCTGACTGTACCGGAGTGGCCGTGCAGGGGTGCCGATGAGGCCACCGGGAGCAGCCGACCAACGGTCGGCTCTACATCCGAGCGATGTGCAGGGGTGCCGAACACCCGGGCGGTATGCGGGCGTGCCGATGAGGCCACCGGGAGCAGCCGACCAACGGTCGGCTCTACCGCCGGGGGCGGTGGATCAGCACTCGATGACGTTGACCGCCAGCCCGCCGCGGCTGGTTTCCTTGTACTTGTCCTGCATGTCGCGGCCGGTGTCGCGCATGGTCTTGATGACCTTGTCCAGCGAGACCTTGTGCTTGCCATCGCCGCGCATCGCCATGCGCGAAGCGTTGATCGCCTTGACCGCGCCCATCGCGTTGCGTTCGATGCAGGGGATCTGCACCAGGCCACCGATTGGATCGCAGGTCAGGCCGAGGTTGTGTTCCATGCCGATCTCGGCGGCATTCTCGATCTGGCTCGGGTTGCCGCCGAGCGCGGCGACCAGGCCGCCGGCGGCCATCGAGCAGGCCACGCCCACTTCACCCTGGCAGCCCACTTCGGCACCGGAGATCGAGGCATTTTCCTTGTACAGGATGCCGATCGCCGCCGAGGTCAGCAGGAAATCGAACACGCGCTGTTCGTTGGCACCGGGGCAGAAGCGGTCGAAGTAATGCAGCACGGCCGGCAGCACGCCGGCGGCGCCGTTGGTCGGGGCGGTGACCACGCGGCCACCGGCGGCGTTTTCTTCGTTCACCGCCAGCGCGTACAGGTTGACCCAGTCCAGCGTGGTCAGCGGATCGCGCATCGCCGCTTCGGGCTTGGAGGACAGCTCGCGGTACAGCGCCGGTGCGCGGCGGGAGACATGCAGGCCGCCGGGCAGGGTGCCTTCCTGGCGGATGCCGCGTGCCACGCAGGCCTGCATGGCGCTCCAGATTTCACGCAGGCTCTCGCGGATCTCGTCCTCGGTACGCCAGCACTTCTCGTTCTCGAACATCATCTGGGCGATGCTCAAGCCACTGCGTGCGGTCTGGGCAAGCAGCTCGTCGCCGCTCTTGAACGGGTAGGGCAGCGGGGTTTCATCGGGCACGATCCGGTCATCGGCCGCATCGTCCTGGTTGACCACGAAACCGCCACCGACGGAGTAGTAGTCGCGCGTGGCGATCACCTGCTCATCGGCGCCGTAGGCAGTGAAGCGCATGCCGTTGGTGTGGTATGGCAGTTTCTGGCGCTTGTTCAGGCCCAGGTCGCGCTTCTCGTCGAAGGCGATCTCGTGCTGGCCCATCAGGCGGATCCGCTTGCTGCTGCGGATCCGCTCCAGGGTCTCGGGGATGATGTCCGGATCGATCAGGTTCGGGCGCTGGCCTTCCAGCCCGAGCAGCACGGCCTTGTCGGTGCCATGGCCACGGCCGGTCAGGGCCAGCGAACCGTAGACGTCGGCGCGGATGCGCACCACGTCCTGCAGATGGCCCGGATCGAGCAGCCAGCGGTGCACGAAACGTTCGGCAGCCTTCATCGGTCCCACGGTGTGGGAAGAACTCGGGCCAATGCCGATCTTGAAAACGTCGAACGTGCTGACAGCCATGATTGCCAAACTGCGGGTATCGGATGGAGCGCTATTCTATGCGCTTCATGCCGCCGGCTCTGGCTGCGGCGCAACATTTTCCAAGGCGGGTGGGCCGGTGTTTACCTTGTTCCAGCGTGATGACTGCCATTTGTGCGACCAGGCCCTGGCGGTACTGGCCCAGGCCCGGGTGGCCGATCTGAACAGTGTGTTCATCGATGACGATGCCGCGCTGGAGGCCCGCTACGGGCTCCGGGTACCGGTGCTGCGCGACGCACGGGGCCGGGAACTGGACTGGCCGTTCGACGTGCCCGCGGTAGAAGCCTGGATCCGGTAGAGCCGACCGTTGGTCGGCTGCCCGGGGATCATCGTTGCGGCAGCCGACCAACGGTCGGCTCTACCTGTAGCCGGCGCGGCTTATTTTGCTTTCAGTACGACCTTGGTGCTGATCGCGGTCTCGTTCGGGATGGTCTTGGTGTCGGCCCAGTCGCCGCCGCCCACACCGAAGTCCAGGCGCTTCACCGTCGCCTTGCCGGCCAGCACCGGCTGCGCGCCCGGGGTCCAGGTGAAGGTGAGCGTGACCGGCTTGCTCACGCCGCGCAGCTCCAGGGTGCCGTCTGCGGCGTACTGGTTGTTGCCCAGCGAACGGAACTTGGTGGCGCTGTACTTGGCCTGGGCGAACTTGCCCACGTTGAAGAAGTCCGCGCCCTGCAGGGTCGAGTCGCGGTCGCTGTTGCCACTCTTGGCGCTGGCCAGCGGAATGGTCACTTCCAGTTTGGCATCGTCCAGCTTGGCCGGATCGAAGCTGATCCTGGTGTCGAAGCCGGGGAAGGTGCCGGTAAACACTTCACCGTCGTACTTGGTGGCAAAGGCCAGCACCGAGCCGGGCGCCTGCACGTAATCGGCGGCCAGCACCGGGGCGGTGGCCAGCAGGCCAGCCAGGGCGGCGGCGACCGCGGCGGGAGAGGTGAGCTTGATGTTCATGGTCAATCCTTCTGGGGGGAGGCAAGCCAGCGCTGCGGGAGCATGCGCGCAAGCGTGGCATCGCGTTGGTAAAAATGGTGGTAAAGCGCAGCACTGGCATGGGCCACGACCACCGCGATCAGCAGCCAGAAGCCCCACTCGTGAATGGCGTGGGAGATCTGGGTGACACGTTCATCGGGCGGGCTGAGTTTGGGCACATCGACCAGACCGAACCAACGGAACGGGCGCAGGCCGCTGGCCGAGTCGTACAGCCAGCCTGACAGCGGAATGGCGAACATCAGCACGTACAGCAGCCAATGCGTGGCCGAGGCGATGCGTTCCTGCCAGGTTGGCGTGCCCGGCACCGGTTGCGGGGCGCCGGCGTACAGCCGCCACAGCAGCCGGGTCACCACCAGCGCCAGCACGGTGATGCCGATCGATTTGTGCATGGTGTAGACCCAGAAGTACTTCGGGGTTTTGGGCAGTTCGCCCATGGTCAGCCCGACGATGCCCAGGGCGAGGATCAGTACGGCGATGAGCCAGTGCAGGGTCTGGCTGACGCCGCCCCAGCGGGTCGGGGTGTTCTTGGCGGTCATGGCGTGGTCTCCTGGACCGGCTGTGGGGTATCTGAGTCGATCGGCGGGGCCGGAGTTCCCGGCACATCGGCAGGGGCAGGATCGCCCGGGTCGCTCGCGTTGCGATCGCGCACGGCCTCCGCTTCGATCCGCAGCTGCACCTCATCGCCGATCATCGAGGCCCAGCCATCCACGCCGAAGGCACTGCGGCTGAGTGTGGCGGTGGCCGAGAAGCCGGCGGTGCGGCGGAACGGCGGCAGCGGATGACGCTTGAGCGCGTTCAGGGTGACCGCCAGCGTGACCTCGCGGGTCACCCCGCGCACGGTGAGCTGGCCGATCACGTTGGCGTGGGTGGGATCGATTGGTTCGACCCGGGTCGAGACGAACCGCGCGTCCGGGAAACGCTCACCGTCGAGCAGATTGCGCGCCAGCGTGGCCTTGTTCCATTTGTCATCGCCCAGGTCCAGGCGCTGGATCGGCACGCTGACCTCCAGGCGTGCCGTGCGCCAGTCGTCCGGGTCGAACACCAGCACGCCTTCGCTGCCGGACACGGTGCCCAACGCGTGGGAGAAGCCGGCATGCTCCACCGCGAACAGCACGCGGGTATGCACCGGGTCGAGGCGGTAGCTGTCGGGGGCGGCGATGGCGAGCAGCGGCAGGGCCGACAACAGCAGCGAAAGGGTCAGGCGCTTGAGCAAGGCGCTGGCTCCATGAGGGTCTGGGGCGATCATACGCACAGCCGTGTCATGGGATGCAGCGTCATGGCTGCAACAGATCGTGGTGCACCTGACAACAGCACGGGGCGCCCGTGCCGTGTTCCCTGTGCAGGACGGAAACAGCCCGTTCCATCCACGGCCGTCGGCCCGGAATGCGGACACCGTCCTGATCGCTGTGTGACAATCCGCACCAACAGGGAGACCGGATCGATGAGCACGCGCCGCTGGGGTGCAGGCATCGTGCTGTTGGGGCTGTGGTTGTGCGCAGTGCCGTCAGTGTTGGAAGCCGCAGGGATATCGGCGGAAACGCCACGCTTGCGCCGCCTGGGCGCGGCCGAGGGCATGCCGTCGCGCATGGTGCTGGCCCTGGCCCAGGATCGCCAGGGCTACATCTGGGCCGGGACCGATGACGGCCTGGCTCGCGTGGACGGCGTCGGCCTGCGGGTGTGGCGCAATGATCCGGCCGACCCCGGCTCGCTTCCCGGCAACGAGGTGGAAACGCTGCTGATCGATCCGCTGGACCGCGTCTGGGTGGGCAGCAATGGCGCTGGCCTGGGCATGCTGGGTCCGGACCGGACGGCGTTCACCCGCTTTACCGCCCTGAGCGAGGCGTGCGAGGGCCAGTTCTGGTCGCTGGCCTATGCCGCGCAGTCGCTGTGGATCGGCACCAACCAGCACGGCATATGCCGGCGCAGCGAAGACGGGGCGCTGGTCAGGTACCAGGCCGACCCGAGCGATCCGCGCAGTCTGCCCGACAACACCATCTACACCCTGTTGGCCGATCCGCAGGGGCGGGTCTGGGTGGGGACCTCCAACGGTGTCACCCGCTGGGATGGCGACGGTTTCACCCGGATCGCGCCGGCCCTGCTGGGCGGCAAGAGCGTGTTCCGCCTGACCCGCGAGCCCGATGGCACGGTCTGGGCGGGCACCGAAGGCGGGCTGTTCGAGATCGGTGCCGATGACCAGGCCCGTCCGGCGCCCTGGAAGCTCAGCGCCGATGTACGTGCGGCCACGGTGATCCACGACCGCAACGGCGGCTATTGGCTGGGCACGGCCGATGGTCTGTACCGCGGCGATGCCAGCACCGCGCGGCTGCTCGCCGGTGATGCCGGCAGTGGCTTCCTGACCGCGCGCAGTGGCGTGCTGGACATGCTGCAGGATCATGAAGGCGGCCTGTGGGTGGCGATGCTGACCCAGGGACTGGCCTACCTGCCACCGGACTGGAAGCGTTTCTCCAGCTGGTACCAGCTTGACGGCAAGCCGTTGGACAGTGTGTACCTGCTGGGCGCGGCAGCGGCGGGGGACGACTTCTACATTTCCGGCGCGCACGGGCTCTACTGTCTCGATGTGCAGGGGCAGCTGCGCCAGATCGCCGACGACAAACAGATCGGAGTGGGCGCGGCGTGGTCGCTGTTGCCCCGCGAGGACGGCGCCGTGTGGATCGGTCGCGCGGGCCGTCTGAATCTGTACCAGCCGGCCACCGGCACACTGCGCGAATGGAAGATCGGCGGTGGCGCCGATGTACGCCAGCGCATCGATCTGATCCGGCAGGCACCGGATGGCGAGCTGTGGCTGTCGATCATGAACTTCGGCATCCAGCGCCGCGACGCCCGCGGCAACGTGCTCGATACGATCCGCAACGACCAGAACCGCGGGCTGACCGAAAATCCGGTCGAGCAGATGGTGTTCGATCCGCGCGGGCAGCTCTGGGTGATGGGCGACCAGATGGGGCTGATGCGGTGGCGCAACGACCGTTTCGAACAGGTGCCCGGGATTTCCCGCGGCAGCATCTATGATGCCGCCTGGACCGGCCCGGATGAACTCTGGCTGGCGCGCCAGGGCGCGCTGGAACGGTACCGCTGGGACGGGCTCAGCATGAGCCTGCGCGAACGCGTCGGCGCGGCCGAAGGGATGCCGGCGGTGTCGATGGGCGGGCTCGCGCTGGGCAGCCACGGGCAGGTATGGGCGACCACGCCACGCGGCCTGGTGTGCTGGCAGGGCAGCGAACGTCGATTGCGGCTGTATGGCGAACGCGACGGCTTGCCCGATGTGGAGTTCAGCAATCGCCCGCCCGTGCAGACACGCGACGGCCGGGTGCTGGCAGTGACCGCGACCGGGCTGGTTGGTTTCGATCCGGACGCGGCGGACATGGTGCTGCCGCCATCTCAGCTGGTGATCGACAGCGTGCAGGTGCGTCGTGACGATGCCGAGGGCCAGCAGATGCTGCCTCCGCAGGCACCGATCGTGCTGGGACCGCAGGACCGCGACCTGATCGTGTCCGCACGCCTGCTGTCGTTCGCCAACCCGCACGGCAACCGCTACCGCTACCGGGTGTCCGGCTATGACCAGAACTGGGTGATGCAGGCGGCCGATGGCGAACGCCTGCTGTCGCGCCTGCCCGCCGGGCACTATCGCATTGAGGTGCAGGCCGCGACGCCGCAGGGCGCGTGGACGCCGCCCAGCACGCTGGACCTGGAGGTGCGCCCGCCATGGTGGCGCAGTGGCTGGGCGATCGTGGGCTATGTGCTGCTGGGCCTGATCGGGATCGCCGCGCTGGCGTACGTCGCACGTGCGCGCCTGCGCCGTCGCCAGCAATGGCAATTGACGGTGCACAAACAACAGTTGGCCGAGCAGGCGTCACAGGCCAAGAGCCGCTTCCTGGCCACGCTGGGGCACGAAGTGCGCACACCGATGACCGGCGTGCTGGGCATGAGCGAACTGCTGTTGTCGACCCCACTGGATGAGGTGCAGCGGGGGTATGCCGGCTCGATCCAGCATGCCGGCAAACATCTGCTGCGGCTGGTCAACGACGCGCTGGATCTGGCCCGTATCGAGGCAGGGCGGCTGGAGCTGGATCTGCGTCCGTTTGATCTGATGTCGTTGCTGGAGCAGGTGGAAGCCCTGATGGAACCGATGGCCCACCACCGTGGGCTGGCGTTCGAACGCAGCTTCAACCTGCCCGGTCCGGTGCAGGTCAGCGGCGATGAGATGCGTGTGCGGCAGATCCTGATGAACCTGCTCGGCAATGCGATCAAGTTCACCGAGCATGGCCATGTCGGCCTGGGGGTCGAACTGGGCGAGGAGGGTCGCGCGATCATTTTCGAGGTCTCCGATACGGGGCCGGGCATCAACCAGGACCAGCAGGAACGGTTGTTCCATCGCTTTGAACAGGCCGATGGCCCACGGACCGCATCGCGCTACGGTGGCAGTGGCCTGGGCCTGGCGATCTGCCAGGAACTGGCGGTGGCGATGGGCGGCCGGATCGAGATCGACAGCCGGCTGGGCGATGGCGCCCGATTCACCGTATCGCTGCCGTTGCCCTGGACCGTACAGCCGCTCGGCACGCCGCGTGAGGCGGGCCACGACACGCGCACGCAACTGCCGCCGCTGCGCATCCTGCTGGTTGAGGACGATGCCACCGTGGCCGATGTCATCGCCGGGCTGCTGCGCTCGCGCGGGCACGAGGTGGTGCACGTGCTGCACGGCCTGGCGGCGTTGTCCGAGGTGGCGGCAGCCCACTTCGATGTGGGTCTGCTGGACCTGGACCTGCCGGCGCTGGACGGCATCGCGATCGCGGGACAACTGCGTGCGATGGGCTATGAGCTGCCCCTGATCGCGGTGACCGCACGCTCGGATGCCTACGCCGAGCAGCAGGTGCTGGCGGCCGGATTCAACGGTTTCCTGCGCAAGCCGGTGACCGGTGACATGCTGATCGATGCGATCGTGCAGGCGCGCGCCGGGAAGTCGCCCCGACACTGATCAGCCGAAGCACTGCGCGCACCGGTGCGATCAATGCCATGCCTCGTAGTTTCTTTTTTGATCTGAAATTTGATTGATCGGACTGTGACCGGGTCCAGACCCTGCCAGCCCGCTTCGCGTGGCTTCGGCATACCTTGCTGTTCATGCAGGAGAGGACGGTCGGGGTACGCGTGGGGGGAGGCCGATCCGCATCAATGGGCCATCGCTGGGCTGCGGTGATGCTGGGTCTCGCGCTCTGGCTGCCGGTCCCTGTTCTGGCCGGCGATCCCGTCACGGCACCCTGGCCCCGGCCGCTGGGCCCCGCCGAGGCGCTGCCGACCGCGGCGCTGCGTGCGGTCGTGGAAGACCGCGACGGTTATCTGTGGTTCGCCAGCGACGATGGACTCCTGCGCTTTGATGGTCACCGTTTCCGCGCGTGGCGAAGGGAGCAGGGGCTGCTGGATGTGGACGTACGCGCGCTGCATCTGGATGCGCAGAACCAGCTCTGGCTGGCGACCGCCTCGCAGGGCCTGCTGACGCTGTCTGCTGATCGCCGCGAGATCCAGAGCATGCCGGGCAATGGCGCGGTGGTCCTGCCCCGCATCGGCGTCATGCAGATCACCAGCACCCCCGACGGTGTGGTGTGGGTGGGTACCCTCGACGACGGCCTGTTCGCACGGCATCCGGACGGCCGCTGGCAACGCGTGCCGTTGCAGTTGCACGGTGGCCCCGTGCGCCGGGTGACTGCCCTGGTCACCGACCGCCAGGGCCGGCTGTGGATCGGGACGCCGGCAGGGGCATTGCGGCGTGAGGAACATCGTTTCACCCAGGTGCCGCTGCAGGACGACCAGGGCGTTGACGTGCGCGTGCTCTGGCCCGATCCGGACGGCGGGGTGTGGGTGCACACACCGCAGGGGGTGCACCGGTGGCGCGATGGCGAGCTGCATCGGATGCCGGAGGGCACGGCGATGCCGGTGCTGCGCAGTAGCGCGGGCGACCTCTGGAGCGCCGGCGCAACCGGACTGCGGCTTCACGCGCGCGGGCAGGCGCCGCAGCCGGTGCCGCTGCGTGGATACGCCGGCGCCGTGATGAGCACGGCCGCGGTCAGCCATGCCCTGGAGGACCGGGTCGGCGGCCTGTGGTGGGTCGGCCGCGGCGAGGGCCTGTGGCACCTGCCCGCGCGGTGGCGCCAGTTCACGCTGCTGGCGGCCGCCCGTGATGGTTGGCCCGGACTCGATGGCGACCACGTGCTGGCCCTGGCGCCCTCCCATGGCAGGCGGGTGTGGATCGCCGGCGATCGCGGGCGCCTGCAGCGCGTTGACACGGTGAGCGGGCGCAGCGACCTGGGCGTCGACTACCGCCCCGATCACCTGCGTGCGGGCACCGTGGCCATCGCCGAAGACCGTCGCGGCCAGGTATGGGTGGCCAGTGGCAATACGTTGTCGCGCTACCTGCCGGGCAGCGGTGGCCGCCGTCACTGGTTGCTGGGCGTGGGCGGCGACGCGGGGAGGGTCGATCTGCAGGCCTGCGGCGATGGATCGTTGTGGCTCGGGCGTGCCGACCGCATCCAGCGACGCGATGCCGACGGTGTGCTGCAGTTGTCCGCCGCGCCGCACACCCTCGGGCTGGTGCCGCCGAGCCATGGCCCGCAGTTGCTGTGCGATGACGATGGCCGGCTGTGGGCAACCGACCGCAGCGGCGTCAAACGCTGGCTGCCGGCGCAGGAACGCTTCGCGGTCGTGGAGGGAGCGCCGCGCGGCGAAGTGGGGGCGATCGCCCGCGGCGAGGATGGCCACTACTGGATCAGCAGCCTCGGGGTACTGCGGCGCTACCGCTGGGATGGCCAGCAGCTGCGCAAGACGCACAGCTTCGGCCCTGCGCACGGGTATCCGCGTCTGCTGGCACGCGCACTGGTGGTCGACGCAGCGGGCGTTGCATGGGCAGGCGATGCACGTGGCCTGGTCCGGGTCGACCCGCACGGCGGCGGCGTGCGCCACTTCGGCGGCGATGAGGGGCTGCCGGCGCAGGGCGTGGTGCCGCACGGGCTGGTGCGCACCGCCGACGGTCGGCTTGCCGCTGCGGTCAGCGAAGGCGGTCTGTTGCTGATTGATCCGGCCGGTGTCACGGGCCCTGAGCGCGCGCCGGGTCTGGTCATCCATGCGATCACTGCTCGCCGTGGCAAGGCGCAGATCACGCTGCCGGTCGGCGCCGGCCCGGTGCCGCTCTCGGGTGCTGATCGGCATGTGCGCGTTGCCGCGCGGCTGCTCAGCAGCGGTGCGCCGTCGCACGTGCAGTATCGGTTCCGGCTGCAGGATCACGAGGCCCAGTGGCAGGAAAGTGATGCCGCCGGGCTGCGCGTGTTCGAACGTCTGCCGGTGGGGCTGCAGACGCTGGAGGTGCAGGCCCGGCAGGGAAACGGCCGATGGTCGCCGGTGCGCCGGGTGACATTGCAGGTGGCCCCGGCATGGTGGCAGGCGCCGCCGGCCCGGTGGGCCGCCGCGGCCGCGGGGCTGGGCGCGGTGTGGCTCTGGGGATGGCGCTTTCACGTACGCCGCGGTCGCCAGCGGCGCTGGCGCTGGTTGCGTGCCCGGCAGGGGCATGCCGAGCGCGCATCCGTGCAGCGCACCCGTTTCCTGACCACGCTGGGGACCCGCATCCGGGTGCCGATGACCGCGGTGCTGGGATGGAGCGAACTGCTGCTGCGCTCACCGCTTCCGCCAGACCAGCGCAGCCGGGTCAACAGCCTGCACCATGCCGGTGAGCACCTGCTGCGGCTGATGGATGACGCACTGGATCTGGCCAGCATCGAATCAGGGGAACTGCAGTTGCAGCCGGCACCGTTCGTGCTGCAGCGGATGATCGAAGCACTGCACGCGCTGCTGCTGCCGGTGGCGCAGGGCAAGGCGCTTGCGTTGGAGTGGCACAGCACGCTGCCGGCCTCGGCGTGCGTCATCGGCGATGCGCGTCGCCTGCGCCAGATCCTGCTCAACCTGCTCGGCAACGCGCTGAAGTTCACCGCGCAGGGAACGGTGCGGCTGGAGGCGCACGGCGGACACGATGGCCAAGGGATCGTGCTGCGGGTGTGCGATACCGGACCGGGTATGACGCCGGCGCAGTGCCAGCGCCTGTTCCAGCGCTTTGAACAGGCCGATGGCGCGCAGACCGCGGCCCGTTACGGCGGCAGTGGGCTGGGATTGTCGATCTCACGCGATCTGGCAGTGGCCATGGACGGCGATATCACCGTGACCAGCGTTCCCGGCCAGGGCACCTGTTTCCAGGTGGCGCTGCCCTTGCCGCGCGGTGAGCTCCCCACCGGCATCGTTGCAGCGTGTGCGCTGCCGGGGCCGGCTGCGGCCGGCGCACTGCGCGTGCTGGTGGTGTATCCCTCAGCGGTCGTTGCCGAGGTGCTGCTGGCCATGCTGGCCTCCCTGGGCCATCTGCCCACCCACTTTCCCGGCGCGGATGCACTGCCGCCCACCGCCGCGGACGGTGCGGGTTGGGACGTCATCGTGGTCGATCCCGCCCTTAGGGTGGATGGCGAACGCGTGGGGGCACGGCTGTCGCGGCGGTGGCCGGGGGTGCCACGGGTAGCACTGACTGCGCGTGCGGATGCCGCTGCGCAGCGCGAGGCGATCGCGGCCGGCTTCGAGCTGTTCCTGCGCCTGCCCGTGAGCCGGGCGGCGTTGGGCGATGGACTGGCCAGATGCCGGCGCAGCGCATGAGCGGCACGCCGCACCGAGGGTGCCGATGGGGGCGGTGGGGGCTGCTGGTCTGGCTGCTGCAGGCGTTTCCGGTGCTGGCGCTGCCCAGCCATGGCATACGGATGACGACCGTCGACGGATTGCCGTCCAACGTGGTGCATCAGATCGTGGAGGACCGTAAGGGCTATCTCTGGTTCGCGACGGGCGACGGCCTGGCGCGCTATGACGGCAGCGGTTTCCGGATCTGGCGCATGGAACACGGCCTGGCCGACAACGTGGTGCGCAGCCTGGCCCTCGATGCTCGTGACCAGCTATGGATCGGCACCGGCAACGGTTATCTGCAGCGTCTTTCCGCTGACCGCCAGCAGTTCGCCCGGTGGGCGGGGCCGGCGGTACCCACGGTGGCGGCCAGCCCGATCCTGGCGATCCAGCCCATGGACGATGGCAGCGTCTGGTTTGGTACCCGCGATGCCGGTCTGTTCCGGCTCGACCGCGATCACTTCCTGCGTCAGCACCTGCCGGCCGCTGGCGGTGGTGGTTTGCCGTCGGCACGGGTGGAGCGGCTCGTGTCCGATCCGCACGGCGGCCTGTGGATCGGCAGTGCCGCCGGGCTGGCGAGGTGGCAGCACGACCGGTTCCAGGCGCCTGCGATGCTCGGCGCTTCCCCTCGGCCGGTGACCGCGCTCGGCCTGGATTCGCAGGGGCGGCTGCATTCCAGCACGGGCGAGGGTTCGCGGGTGCGGCAGCTGCCGTCCTTGCAACCCGTTTCCGGGCACCGCACACCGGCCCGTTGGCTCGGCGCAGCGCGGCGTGGCGGGGACTGGTTCGGCGATGGCGACCAGGTGTGGTGGCAGGATCAGCACGGCCGGAACCACCACGCGCTCCAACTGCCCCGGCCGCACGGGCGCGAGGTGTCGCGCATCGGGCAGGCGTTCGAGGACCGGCAGGGGCGGGTCTGGTTGTCGGGAAGCCGCCAGGGCGTATGGCGACTCGGCGCCCAGTGGCGGCACTTCGAGCGTTTCGCCGCACCGGCCGGACCCATCGCCGGTGCGGCAGGCAGCCTGGCCCCGGCGGCAGACGCACACGCATGGTGGGCACGCGGCGGCACGCTCGCCCGTCTCTCGCCGGAGCAGGGCTTCTCCCCCGCGCGGTGGTCCTATGCACAGGATCCAGCACGTGCCGATCGCCACGTGGTGGTTGAAGATCCGCAGGGCGTGGTGTGGGTCTTCGCGGCGCCGTGGCTAACCCGGATCGATCCGCTGCGCCGGCGTCGGCAGCGCTGGCAGGTGGGGGCGGCCAGTGTGTCGCCGGGCACGTCGCCGCAGGCCGCGTTGCTGGCCTGTGGCGATCACGTGTGGCTGGCCGGCAATGGCCGCGTGGAGCAGCGTGCGGGCGATGGCCGCGTCCTGGCCAGTGCTGCCTACGCGGCGGCGGGCCTGCGCCCGGGCGTGGCGGAGTTCGCGCTCCAGTGCAGCCCTGGCGGAGAGGTATGGTTGGGGGACGGCGAGGGTCTCAAACAGTGGCACGTGGCGGCCAGCCGTTTTCTCCCGGTGCCGGGCAGCGGCCGGCGGGAGATCGGCGCGCTGCATCTAGCCTCCGATGGGTGGCTGTGGGCAGCCGATGCGGAGGGCTGGTCGGCCTACCAGCATGCGCCCGGCCGCCCGCCTCACAGCCAACGGGTTGACGCGGCGCAGGGAGTACCGGCCGCGTTGCCACGCGGATTGAGCGGCGCCCCGGATGGTGCCTTATGGGCCACCACGGCGCGCGGGGTGGTGCGCCTGGCCCCGGAGCGAGGCAGTGCGCGGCTGTACACCGCCGATGATGGCCTGCCGCTGATGGTGTTCGATACTGGCCTGGTTGCTGCCGGAGCGCATCTGCTCGCCCTGGAAGCCAACGGCGATGTGCTCGCATTGCATCCGGCGGGCATGGTCGACGCCACGACGCCGGCATCGCTGGTGATCGACCGGGTGAAGGTGCGCCGACAACGGCGCTGGGTCGAGCTGCCTTCCACCGATCCACTGCAGCTCAACGCCGATGATCGCGACATCCAGTTGTCGGCGCGCCTGCTGAGCGGCCGGCCCGACGGTGTGAGCGGGTATCGATTCCGGCTGCGGGGCGAAGACCCCGAATGGGTCCGCGCCGGGCGACGCGGCGCGCGCGGCTTCCCCCGCCTGCCGGCCGGCGAGCATGTACTGGAATTCCAGGCACGTGACGTGGATGGGCAATGGTCGGCCCTGCAGCAGGTGCACCTGCACGTGGCCTACAACGGTTGGGCGCATCCCGGGGCGTGGGCGTTGCTGTGGCTGCTCGCCGCCAGTGCCGGCACGTTGCTGGTGTGGACGCTGAGGCAGCGGCGGCAGCGCGCGCTCGCCTGGCGGGCGGCCACGCGCCGCCAGGCACGTGCCGAGCAGGCCGCGCAGGCCAAGGCGCGCTACATGGCCACGCTGGGCCATGAAGTCCGGACACCGCTCACCGGCGTGCTTGGCATGAGCGAACTGCTGTTGGCTACGCCGTTACCCGCAGGCGCGCGCGAACAGGTGCTGCATATCCAGCAGGGCGGGCGTGCATTGCTGCAGGTGGTCGACGAGGCGTTGGAGATGGCCAGGCTGCAGGCCGGCAAGGTGATGCTGCATCCACGGGGCTTTGCCATCGGTCCGTGGTGGGACGAGGTACATGCCGCCGTGGCCGGGGGTCTGGAGGCGGGTGGCTGCCGCCTCGTGTTGGCCCCGCCATTGCAACCCGGTGCCAGCGCCGTGGGCGACCCGGACCGGTTGCGACAAGCCGTGGAACTGCTCGCGTGCGGGTTGGCAGAGCAGACCGGGGCTGTCCGGTTGACCCTGCGCATCGCCTGGCGGCCGGGCTGCAGTGGCCTGCTGCTGGATGTGCTCGCCGAACCGGGGGCCTGTCCGTCCCCAGCGCCGTTGCAGGTACGCGAGGCCTTGGCCGATGTCGACGTGCTGATCGGCGCGATGCACGGGCACCTGCGCGTGTCGCGGTTGCCTGATCACCGCTGGCAGGGGACGCTGAGTGCCCCGCTGGAAGGCTGCCAGGCGATCGGGCCCCACGCGACCGCACCGCAGGGCGATGCGCTCGATGCCCTTCAGGTCATGCTGGTGGAAGATGATCCGCTGGTGGCCGAGGTGGTCGGCGCACTGCTGCGGCTGCGCGGTCACACCGTCGTGCATGCCGCGCACGCGCTGGCGGCACTGACCGCGCTGGCCCGCCCCGGCACCCAGCTGATGCTGTTGGACCTGGACCTGCCGGGCATGGACGGGCTGTCACTGCTGCGCCTGCTGCGTCAGCAGGGCAAACGCCTGCCGATACTGGTGCTGACGGCGCGACGGGAGCTGGACCTGGAGCTGCAGGTCATCGCCGCCGGCGCGGACGGTCTGGTGCACAAGCCACTGCAGGGCGATGCGCTGCACACAGCGATGCAACGGCTCGCCTTGCCGCGCGTGGATCGTGCCGGCGCGGGGAACGGTTTACTATGCGGGGCGTTGCCCGACGACCGGGGTGGTCAGGGGTGACAGGCCCGTTCCGGGCGACGGCAGTGAATCGAGGGACAGACCCGGGAGAGCCAGTGGTGTTGCGTGTGCTGTGGCCGCTGCTGATCGGCCTGTGTGTGCTCTGGCCGGCGCTTGCGTCGGCCCAGCCGGTACCGCCGACGCCGCGGCAGCTCACCGTGTTCGATGGCCTGCCATCCAACACCGTCAATCGCATGGCCGAGGATCGCTACGGCTATCTGTGGATTGCCACCAATGATGGGCTGGCCCGTTACGACGGTCGCAATTACCGCATCTGGCGCGCCGAGGACGGCCTGCGCGACAACCACGTCTGGAGCGTCCACGTGGATGCGCGCAATCAGCTGTGGATCGGTACGGAGAACGCCGGCCTGGCGATGATGTCGGCCGATCGCCGCGAGATCCGCTTCTACGATCGCGACAGCCATCCGGAGATGGGCAGCAACACGATCTGGAGCGTGGCTTCCACGCCGGACGGTGCGATCTGGTTCGGCACTTACCAGGGCGGCCTGCACCGGCTGGAGCGTGATGGCACGCTGACCCGCTTCATGCCCGAGCCCGGCAACCCGCGCAGCCTGCCGGCGGCATCGATCGGCAATCTGGCCACCACCCTGGATGGCACCTTGTGGATCGGATCCAAAGCCGGCCTGGCGCGCTGGACCGGACACGATTTCGAACCGGTGCCCAGTGCCCAGTTGTCGGCGCGCGTCATCAACGGCCTCACCGCCGAGGCCGATGGCAGCCTGTGGATCAGCAGCAATGTCGGGGTGGCGGTGCGCCGCCCGGATGGCCGCTTCGAACCGGCGCCCTGGGCCGTTGCCGATGGCGATCAGATCCTGGGCATGATGCTGCGCGACGAGCAGGGCGGGTATTGGTTGGATACCCGCTCGGGCCTGGGCCGTGCGATGGACGGCCAGTTCCAGCAGGTGCCGCTGTACAGCGCGATCGCGCGCGGGCAGGTGCGGCCGAACTGGACCGGCGCCTACGAAGACCGCGAGGGTGGCATCTGGCTGGCCAGCACCAACGGCGGCCTGTGGCATCTGCTGCCGCGATGGTGGCAGTTCTCGGTGCTGTCGCGGTTGGAAGATGACCCGGCCTCGCTGCGCAATGCGTATGTGCTGGGCATGGGCGCGGCCGCCGACGGCGGTGTGTGGACGGTGGGCACGCACGGCGCCCTGGACAAGTTCGACCCGGTCAGCGGGAAAATCGAACAGCACCGGACCTGGGTGGACGGCACGCAATGGCTGCAGTCGGTGCTGGAGGATCCGCGAGGGCAGGTCTGGATCGGCTCCTGGGACGCGCTGCTGCGCTATGACCCCCGGCAGAAGCGGATGCGGCGCTGGGGCAGCGACGCGGCGGTGGACGCCACGATGGAGGGCGCGATCGAATCATTGGCGCTGTGCGACGGGCAGCGCCTGTGGACAGCGTCGGCCACCGGGCTGCAGCAGCGCGATCTCGATGGACGCGTCCTGCATCGCATCGCGCTGGGCCACGCTGGATTGAGCGCGGGCCAGAACGCGCTCGATATCCGGTGCGGTCCCCAGGACCGCCTGTGGGTGGCCACCGGGCAGGGACTGCTGCAGTGGGTCGCGGCGCGCTCGCGTTTCGAGCCGCTGCCCGGTGGCCCCGCGGCGAGCGTGCATGCGATGGCGCTGGCCGGCGATGACAGTGTCTGGCTTTCCGAGGAAGGCAAGCTCTCGCACTACGGCTGGCAGGGCGATCGGCTGACCCTGCAGGAAGTGATCGGCAGCAGTGCCGGCTACCCCGCGATCACCGCCACCGGTCTGGTGGTGGACCGGCAGGGGGTAGTCTGGGCAGCGAATGCACGCGGCCTGGTGCGTGTCGATCCGGAAGCCGGCAGCGTGCGCCAGTACGGCGTCCATGATGGCCTGCCCAGCCAGGAATTCCGCCGCCGCACGCTGACGCTGACCCCGAGTGGTCGCATCGTGGGTGGCACGCCGGCCGGCGTGGTGGTGTTCGATCCGGCACAGGTCAAGCCGGCGACGCGACGCGCGCCCCTGGTGATCGAGCGGGTCGAGGTGCGCCGTGGCGAGCGTGTCCTGGACCTGACCCATGCGGTGCCGCTGGACATCGCCGACGGCGACCGCGACCTGCGGATCGTCGCGCGGCTGCTGTCCTTCGCCGATTCCACCTCGAACAACTACCGTTACCGGCTGGCCGGCTACGACCCGGATTGGGTGGAAGTGGGACCCGGCGGCGAACGTCTGTTCTCGCGCCTGCCGCCGGGCCGCTACCGGCTGGAAGTGCAGGCTCGCTCGGCCGACCACATCTGGTCGCGGGTGCAGGTGCTGGAGTTCCGGGTGCTGCCGCCGTGGTGGCGGAGCCTGTCGGGCCTGCTGCTGCTGACCTCGGCCGTGTTGCTGCTGCTCAGTCTGTTCGCCTGGTTGTACCGGCGCCGGCTGCAGCGCCGGCATGCGTACCAGCTGGCCCTGCAGAAGCAGGAACTGGCCGAGCAGGCTTCGGCGGCCAAGACCCGTTTCCTGGCGAACCTGGGCCATGAGGTGCGCACGCCGATGACCGGGGTGCTGGGCATGAGCGAGCTGCTCTTGTCCTCGCCATTGAACCCCCAGCAGCGTGGCTATACCGAGTCGATCCGCCACGCCGGCGAGCACCTGCTGCATCTGGTCAACGACGCGCTGGACCTGGCCCGGATCGAGTCGGGGCGCCTGGAACTGCAGGCGCAGCCGTTCCAGCTGCAGCGACCGATCGACGATGTCTGTGCGTTGATGGCCGCGCTGGCCGGGCAGAAGGGGCTGCGGTTCGTGGTCGACAACACCTTGCCGGCCGGCACCCGCACGGTCGGTGACGAGCTGCGCGTGCGCCAGATCCTGCTGAACCTGCTGGGCAACGCCGTCAAGTTCACCAGCCACGGCGAAGTACGGTTGACGTTGCGCGCGATCACGGCCGGCCGCGGGTTGCACATCGAGGTATCCGATACCGGGCCGGGCATCAGCACCGATCAGCAGGAGCGATTGTTCCGCCGCTTCGAGCAGGCCGATGGCGCCCGCACCGCCGCGCAGTACGGGGGCAGCGGGCTGGGCCTGGCGATCTGCCGCGAACTGGCACTGGCGATGCAGGGGCAGATCGGCGTGCAGAGCCAGCTCGGCGTGGGAACGCGTTTCACGGTGACCCTGCCGTTGCCCCTGGAGCAGGGAACCACCGGCGTGCCGGGTGCGGCCGAGGGCGAGCAGTGGGTGTTGCCGCCACTGCGCATCCTGCTGGTGGAGGACGATCTGACCGTGGCCGAGGTGGTCAGCGGCCTGCTGTCGGCGCGTGGCCACCAGGTGGTGCATGCCGAGCACGCGTTGTCGGCGCTGCGCGAGGTCAGCGAGGCGCCGTTCGAGGTGGTGCTGATGGATCTGGATCTGCCCGGGCTGGGCGGCATCGCATTGGCTGAGCATCTGCGCAGCCAAGGGTTCGAGATGCCGCTGATCGCGGTCACGGCGCGCACCGATCCATCGATCGAGCAGCAGGCCCGCGACGCAGGCTTCGATGCCTTCCTGCGCAAGCCGGTCACCGGCGATCTGCTGGTGGAGGCGATCGCGCGGGTGCTGCACGCTCCCGGTAGCAGCGGACCGTTGGTCCGCTGACGGTCCCTATAGCTGACCGCAGACCGCAGACCGCAGGACGTCTGCCCGCGGTTACTCGGCGACTTCCTCGACATCGCGCGGCGAGGGCCGCGTGTCCGGCAGCTGCCAGAAGATCAGCGTGGAGGTCAGGGTAATGGCGCCGACGCAGACGAAGGTGGCGTGCAGCGCGGCCGTCGCGCCGTGCGACGCATCGAGATGATTGAACGCGGCCAGCAGGCTGCCGGCCGCGGCCGCACCGAAACCGGTCGCGAGCATCATCACCATCGAAAGAAGACTGTTGCCGGCACTGGCGAAGTCGCGGTCCAGATCGCGCAGGGTCACGGTGTTCATCACGGTGAACTGCAGTGAATTGACCGCACCGAACAGGGCCAGCTGGATGATGCGGATCCACAGCGGCTGGCCGGGCGTCATGAAGATGAAACTGGCCATCGCCAGGCCGACCAGCACGGTGTTGACCATCAGCACGCGGCGGTAGCCGAAGCGCTCGACGAGCTTGACCGCGTAGCGCTTGGAGACCATGCCCGCCGCAGCGACCGGGATCATCAACAGGCCGGCCTTCATCGGGCTCATGCCCATGCCGACCTGCAGCAGCAGTGGAATCAGCAGCGGCATGGCGCTGCTGCCGATGCGTGAGAACAGATTGCCGAGGATGCCGATGCGGTAGCTGGGCACGTGGAACAGTGCCAGCGAGAACAGCGGTGCCGTGGAGTTGGCGGCGTGCAGCCAGTAACCGACGAGGGCGGCCAGGCCGGCGACGGTCATGAGCATGACCAGTGCATGCGGGGTGGCCATGCCGGAGATGCCGTCCAGCGCGAGGGACAGTACGACCATGCCGAAGGCAAGCATGAGGTAGCCGGCGATGTCGAAGCGGGTGCGGTGTTCGGCGTAGTGGTCCGGCATGATCTTCATCGCCGCGATGTAGCCGATGATGCCGATCGGGAGGTTGATCAGGAACACCCAGTGCCAGGAGGCGACTTCGACCAGCCAGCCACCGAGGGTCGGGCCGATCAGGGGGCCGATCAGGGCGGGGATGGCGATGAAACTCATCGCGCGAAGGAATTCTTCGCGCGAGACGGAGCGCATGACGGCCAGGCGCCCGACCGGCAGCAGCATGGCGCCGCCGATGCCCTGCAGGACGCGCGCACCGACGAGCTGGTGCAGGGTCTGGGCGAGAGCGCAGGCGAGCGAGCCGAGGGTAAACAGGATGATCGCGACGAGGAAAGTGCGTCGTGTGCCGAAGCGGTCGGCGATCCAGCCGGAGGCGGGGATGAAGGTGGCGACGGCCAGGGCGTAGCTGAAGACGACGGACTGCATCTGCAGCGGGCTTTCGCCGAGGCTGCGGGCCATGGCAGGCAATGCGGTGTTGACGATGGTGGAGTCCAGCATCTGCATGAAGATGGCCAGCGATACGAGCCACAACAGGGGCCGGATCGAGGCGTAGCTGCTGGTCGTCATGGTGCGGAGCCTTCGTCAACGAGGGCGATATGATCGCCGATGTGGGATCAGGGTGTGGTCAAGAGCCGAAGCCGAAGCATTGGGGCGTGCAACAACGAAAGCACGCGTCCTGGGTGCAGAACGCGTGCTTCGTCGGCCGTGCCCGTGTAGTGCCGGCCGCTGGCCGGCTACCTGCCGATGGCGATCAGCGTCGGCTCAAACGATGTACGGCTTCCACCAGCACCTGCACGTGCTCGGGATTCATGTCCGGGGACATGCCGTGGCCGAGGTTGAAGACATGGCCTTCGCGGGAGCCGCCGTTGCCTTGGGCGTAGCTGTCGAGCACTTGCCCGGCGGCGCGTTCGATGGCGGCCGGATTGCCGTAGAGCGTGGTCGGGTCGAGGTTGCCCTGGAGGGCGACGCGGCCGCCGGTGCGGGCGACGGCGTCGGCGAGGTCCAGGGTCCAGTCCACGCCGAGCGCGTCGGCGCCGGTGTCGGCCAGGGCGCCGAGGTGCAGGCCGGTGCCTTTGCCGAACAGGATCAGCGGGGTGCGGTCGCTGCCTTCACCGCGTTCGAGTTCCTGGGCGATGCGGGTCAGGTAACGCAGGGAGAATTCGCGGTACATGGTCGGGCTGAGTACCCCGCCCCAAGTGTCGAAGACCTGCAGGACCTGGGCGCCAGCCGCGCGCTGGGCGGCGAGGTAGGCGATCACCGCATCGGTGACGACCGAGAGCAGCTGGTGCAGGGCGGCCGGTTCGTTCAGGGCCATCGCCTTGATGCGGGCGAAGTCCTTGCTGCCGCCGCCTTCAACCATGTAGCAGGCCAGCGTCCACGGGCTGCCGGAGAAGCCGATCAGGGGCACGCTGCCGTCCAGTTCGCGGCGGATCACGCGTACAGCGTCCATCACGTAGCGCAGTTCGGTTTCCATGTCCGGCACGGCCAGTCTGGCGATGGCGGCGGCGTCGCGGACGGGGTGGCGGAACTTCGGGCCTTCGCCTTCGACGAAATACAGCTCCAGGCCCATCGCATCGGGGATGGTCAGGATGTCCGAGAACAGGATCGCCGCGTCGAGGTCGAAGCGGCGCAGCGGCTGCAGGGTGACTTCGCAGGCGATGTCCGGGTTCTTGGCCATCGCCAGGAAGCTGCCGGCCTTGGCGCGGGTGGCGCGGTACTCGGGCAGGTAACGACCGGCCTGGCGCATCAGCCAGACGGGGGTGCAGTCCACCGGTTCGCGGCGCAGGGCGCGCAGCAGGCGATCATGGCGGGAGGGGCTGGTCACGGAACGCTTCCTTGGGATCTGGTGGCGCGGGGCCGAATGGGGTCAGTGCGGCGGTGGCCGCTCAGTGCGGCGCGTCGCCGCTGGTGTAGGTCACTTCGTAGCCGCGGTGCAGGTGCGCATCGCGTGCCTTTTCGAACGCGGCCAGCGCCAGGTCTTCCTGCAGGTACAGCTCGCGGCGCAGTTGCCCGCGCCCGCCGATCGGGCCGGACTCCAGCAGCAGCTCCCAGCCGCCGAACAGGTCCGGTTGCAGGGTGAGCTGGAGATAGCGGGCCGGATCGGCACCGCGGGGATGTTGGTGCAGGAAGACGCGCATGCCCCGATTGTAGCCGTGAACGCCGGAGGCGGCCGTCAGCAACGGGGCAGGTGCGGCGGAACGTCGCAGGCTCAGCCGGCGGCCAGCACGCGCAGCACGTCGGCCTCGTCGACGTCGGCGACGACTTCGGCGCGGCCGATGCCACGCCACAGCACCAGCCGCAACCGGCCGGCGACATTCTTCTTGTCCAGCCGCATCCGGGCCAGCAGCGCCTCGGGCGCCAGGCCGGCCGGAATGGCCACCGGCAGTTCGTAGCGCAGCAGCAGCTCGCGCAGCTGCTCGGTGTCTGCCTCCTCGCTCATGCCCAGCTGGGCCGACAGGCGCGCGGCCAGCACCATGCCGACCGCGACTGCTTCGCCGTGGTTGAGGTTGTCGTTGCCCGGCGCGCCGTAGCCCTGTTCGGTCTCGATCGCGTGGCCGAAGGTATGGCCGAGGTTGAGCAGGGCGCGTTCGCCCTTTTCCAGCGGATCGCGCGCGACGATCTCGGCCTTGTGCTCGCAGCTGCGCGCGATGGCCTGGGCCAGCGCGGTGTCATCGCCGGCCAGCAGCGCGGCATGTTCGGCCTGCAGCCACTGGAAGAACAGCGGATCGCGGATCGCGCCGTACTTGATCACTTCGGCCAGGCCGGCGCGCAGCTCGCGGGGCGGCAGGGTGCGCAGGGCGGCGGTGTCGGCGATGACGGCGCGCGGCGGGTGGAACGCCCCGACCAGGTTCTTGCCTTCGGGGATGTCCACCGCGGTTTTGCCGCCGACCGAGGAATCGACCATCGCCAGCAGCGAGGTCGGCAGCTGCACGCAGTCCACGCCGCGCATCCAGCAGGCCGCGGCGAAGCCGGCCAGATCACCGGCCACGCCACCGCCGAGGGCCATTACGCAGGCATCGCGGGTGGCGCCGAGGGCGGCCAGGGCGGTGATCGCATCGCCGAAGTGGGCCAGGGTCTTGGAGGCTTCGCCGGCCGGCAGCACCAGCTCGCCGATCAGCAGGTCCGGGCGCGTGGCCAGCAGCGCCGCCTTCACCCCTGCCAGGTAAAGCGGGGCGACCGAGGAGTCGCTGAGCAGCAGCACGTGGCGGCCACGCACATGGCGGGCAAGCAGTTCTCCCTGGCCAAGCAGGCCGGGGCCGATGTGGATGGTGTAGGGGGTGTCGCCGCTGACGGCAACGGTACGCGGGGCGGGGGTCATTCAGGTGTTTCCTGTCGCTGCCACTGCGCGGCCAGGCGCAGCACCAGCTGCGCAGTGGCCTCGGCGGGCGTGTAGAGATCGGTATCCAGCGTGAGGTCGGCCAGGCCCTGGTAGAGCGGATCGCGGGCGGCGGCCATTTCGTGCAGCACCTGCTCGCGGTCCGGGCGCTGCAGCAGCGGGCGGCCGCGGTCGCGGGCCAGCCGCTCCAGCTGGGCCGGCACGCTGACCCGCAGGTAGACCACGAAGCCGCGCCGGGCGATGGCCGCGCGGTTGTCCGGGTCCAGCACGGCGCCCCCCCCGGTGGAGATCAACTGGCCGTGGCCGTCCAGCAGAGCGTGCAGGACATGGCGTTCGTGCTGGCGGAACCCGGCTTCCCCGGCGAGTTCGAAGATCGCCGGAATGCTGGCCCCGGTGCTGTCCACGATGGCCTGGTCGGCATCCACGAAGTCCAGCGTGAAGCGCTCGGCCAGCCGGCGCCCGATGCAGGTTTTGCCGGCGCCCATCGGGCCAATCAGGATCAGGTTCGGAGCGGGATTCATTACCCTCGATCCTAACATCTCCGTGCCATCGCCTTTACGCGGCGGCCCCCATGGTGGGCGGGTGCGGACTGTCCCGCGCGCCACCGGAGCGAACCATGTCTGTCGCCAAGATCATCGAGATCAACGCCTCGTCCAAGACCAGCGTCGAAGACGCCGTGCGCAGCGGCCTGAAGAAGGTCTCCGAGACGGTCAAAGGCATCCAGGGCGCCTGGATCAATGAAACCAAGGTGGTGACCGATGGCGAAGGCAACATCACCGAGTGGCGGGTGAACCTGCGCGTGACCTTCCTGGTCAGCTGATCGCCGCGGGCTCGGCTCCGGCGCCGGTCAGCGCGTGGCGACGATCCGGCGCTGCTCGTCCAGCGCGATCACCTTGTCCGCCCGTTCCGGCAGGGTGCGCAGGGCCTGGCGGCTGACCCGTTCGTAGTACTGCACGAACCGCTCCAACTGGGCGCGGCTCATGCTGCTGCGGTCGGGCTGGGCGGCCTGCAGGTTCTGCTCCTGCTGCCAGCGCCAGCGCGGGATCACCGAGAAATCCGGCGGCTGCAGGAACCACAGCCGGTCGCATCGCTGCCACAGCGCGGGGTACTGCTCGGCCAGTGCCTGATTGCACCAGCGCCGCCAGCGGCCATCCACATCGGCCTCGCGCTCGAGTGCATTGAGCGGTGGCTCCAATTCGGCCTCACCCTGCGCGGGCGTGCCAAGGAACCAGCCTTCGAACACCAGCAGGTCGAGGGGACCGTCGATGCGTGTCCAGTCTTTCTCCGGCAGGCGCTCGTCAGCGAGCTTGTCGAACCGGGGCAAGGCGACCGGCCCACCAGCGGCGACCGCGTCCAGCGTGGCATGGGCCAAGGCCAGATCGTGGGTGCCCGGCGGGCCGCGGGTCAGCAGCAGCGGGTGGACCTGCCGCGCCAGGCGTTGGCGCTGGGCACGGGTCAGGTAGACATCATCGATGGAAAGCATGGCCGCGCGCAGGCCGCGCGTTTCCGCCAGCGCCACGACCTGGGCGGCCAGCGTCGATTTGCCACTCCCCTGCAGGCCGCTGATCGCCAATACTGGGATGGCCGCACCGCAGCTCAATGCGTCATCCAGCGCCTGCGCGACCAGCGCATCCGGAAAACCTTTTGTCGGGGGCATGTACGCAGGTGCAGGCATGCAGCGACAATAAACCCAAACCGCGTGACAAGAAAACCGCCATGACCGATCTGTATGCCGAAGCGTTGTCCACCTTTGCCGGGCTGTTTGAAGAAGCCAAGGCGAGCCGGGAAGTCGAACCCAATGCGATGACCGTGGCCACGGCCGACCAGAACCGCCAGCCTTCGGCGCGCACAGTGCTGCTCAAGGCGTTCGACGAACGCGGTTTCGTGTTCTACACCCACCTGGACAGCCACAAGGGCCGTGAGCTGCAGGCCAATCCGCAGGCCGCGCTGCTGTTCCTGTGGCGCAGCCTGCGCGAGGCCGGCATCCAGGTGCGCATCGAAGGGCGGGTGGAGCAGGTCAGCGATGCCGAGGCTGATGCGTACTTCGCCTCGCGCCCGCGCATGAGCCAGATTGGCGCGTGGGCGTCGCTGCAATCGAAGACGCTGGCCTCACGCGAGGAGTTCGATGCACGCGTGGCGACCACCGAGGCCAGCTTCGACGGCCGCGATGTGCCGCGCCCGGACGGCTGGAGCGGCCTGCGCGTGGTGCCGCAGCGGATCGAGTTCTGGTACGGCGCGCAGTTCCGCCTGCACGAGCGCTGGTGCTATGAGGTCGGCGCCGATGGCCAGTGGAGCAAGCGGATGCTGTTCCCGTAATCACCCCGGCGTCGCCTCGCGCAGCCATCGCCACAGCGTGGTCCGCGAAACCCCCAGCTGTGCGCAGGCCTGCTCGCGGTTGCCGCCGCAGTCGGCCAGCAGTTGCTGTAGTGCGTCCGCATCCGGCCGCGCCGCCGTTGCAGCGGTGAGTGCCCCGGGTGGGGTGGTGGCTCGGCTCGCGGGCACGGTGTGCACTGCATGCAGCTCCGGCAGCCAGTGCAGCATCTGCGGCAACGACAGCTCACCCGGCTGCTGCTGCCAGTGGATGCGCAGCCGGTCCACCATGTTGCGAAGTTCACGCACATTGCCGGGCCACGGGTAGTCGCGCAGCCGCGCCAGTGCCTCGGCGGAGAGCGGGGCGTCCGTACCTGCGAGCTGCCGGAAGAAGTGGCTCACCAGCAAGGGGACATCCTCTCGCCGTTCGTGCAGCGTCGGCAGCGCGATGCGCAGTGCGGCCAGGCGGTAGTAAAGGTCACGGCGGAAGCGCTGCGCCTCCACCAGTGATTCCAGCGTCTGCAGCGTGGCGGCGACCACGCGTACGTCCACCGGCGTCGGCTCGGTGGCGCCCACGCGCAGCACTTCGCGCTCTTCCAGAACACGCAGCAACCGGGTCTGCAGCGGCAACGGCAGTTCGCCGATTTCATCCAGGAACAGGGTGCCGCCGTCGGCCGCTTCCACCAGGCCCACGCGACCGCCGCGGCGGGCCCCGGTGAACGCCCCTTCGTTGTAACCGAACAGCTCGGCTTCGAGCAGGGATTCGCTGATCGCCCCGCAGTTCAGCGCGACGAAGCGGCCACGCCGGCCGCTGGCGCTGTGCAGTTGCCGCGCCACCAGTTCCTTGCCGGTGCCGGTGGCGCCCGTGATCAGCACCGTGCTGTCGTAAGGCGCATACAGTGCGATGTGCTCGCGCACCTGCTGCATCGCGGCACTGTCGCCGAGCAGCGCATGGTCGGCATCGCGTCGCTTGGGCGGTGCCCGCCGCCGCAGCGAGGACGCACCGGAGCGGGCCAGGGTCTGGGTCAGCTCCAGCGCATGTTCGAAGGCCTGTCGTACCGAGTCGGCCGAGTACAGCAGCACGCCGGGCAGTCCGACCTGCTCGGCATGGTCGATCGCCATGCCGGTGCCGACGATGACCTCGATGCCATTGGCGCGCATGTCCGCGATGCAGTCGCGCGCGTCCTCGCGGGTGACGAAGCGGCGATGCTCGATGTCCAGCCCGAAGCTGTGCTGGAAACTGCCGAAGGTCGGCACATCGGTGGCATGGGTGACCAGGCCGATCCTGGGGGCGATCCGGCGTGCGCGCGCCAGCGCTTCCATCAGGTCGAAGCCGTTGGCCTGGATCGGGACCAGCGGCACCTCCAGCCGGCTGCGCAGGTAGGCCGCATTCGAGCCGCCGGCGATCACCACGTCGCAGTGTTCGCGGCGCAGGCGCTGGCCGATCACATCCACCGCCTCCTCGAAGCCGAGGTTGATGGGCACGATGCGGGCGCGGCGGTCGAACTCCGGGATCACATCGCCGAGCAGGCCGGTCAAGCGCGACACGCTGACCGTCCAGATCACCGGCAGCTGGCCGGCTTCCGGATCAGACAGGCGGGAGCGGTGGCGGGGCAGGCTGATCGACATGGGCGTGTTTCAGTGTTTCAGTTCCAGCCATGTTACAGGTGTTTCAATGTTTCAAGGTGAAACATCCTCGTCCCGGTGTTGAATCAATGAAATCAGTTACTTGCGAGCTGGCACGGCCCTTGCGCTTATCCACCGGTCAACCACGATGGAATGCCGCATGAGCACCCCTGTTTCCTCCGCTGGCGCCCGTTTCCGCGCCGCACTGGCCGCCGAATCCCCGTTGCAGGTGATCGGTGCAATCAACGCCAACCACGCGCTGCTGGCCAAGCGTGCCGGTTACCGGGCCATCTACCTGTCCGGCGGCGGCGTCGCGGCCGGCTCGCTGGGCCTGCCGGACCTGGGCATCAACACGCTGGAAGACGTGCTGATCGACGTGCGCCGCATCACCGATGTGTGCGACCTGCCGCTGATGGTGGACATCGACACCGGGTTCGGCCCGAGCGCGTTCAACATCGCGCGCACCGTCAAGTCGCTGATCAAGGCCGGCGCGGCTGCCTGCCATATCGAAGACCAGGTCGGCGCCAAGCGCTGCGGTCACCGGCCGGGCAAGGAGATCGTGTCGCAGGGGGAGATGGTGGACCGGGTCAAGGCCGCCGCCGATGCCAAGACCGATCCGGACTTCTTCCTGATCGCGCGCACCGATGCCATCCAGGTGGACGGTGTGGATGCCGCGATCGAGCGCGCCATCGCCTGCGTCGAGGCCGGTGCCGACGGCATCTTCGCCGAGGCCGCCTACGATCTGGACACCTATCGCCGTTTCGTCGATGCGGTGAAGGTGCCGGTGCTGGCCAACATCACCGAGTTCGGTGCCACGCCGCTGTTCAGCCGCGATGAACTGGCTTCGGCCGGCGTCGCCATCCATCTGTTCCCGCTGTCCGCGTTCCGTGCTGCCAACAAGGCGGCCGAGAACGTGTATGAGACCATTCGCCGCGAGGGCCACCAGCGTAATGTGGTGGAGGCGATGCAGACCCGCGAGGAACTTTACGACCGTATCGGTTACCACGCCTTCGAGCGGCAGCTCGATGCGTTGTTCGCCGCCAAGAAGTAAGACCGCACACTAGTTTTCTGGAGGGATCATGAGCGACACCACTACCGCCCCCGGCTTCAAGCCGAAGAAATCCGTCGCCCTGTCGGGCACCGCCGCCGGCAACACCGCGCTGTGCACCGTCGGCCGCAGCGGCAATGACCTGCACTACCGCGGGTATGACATCGCCGATCTGGCCAACACCAGCGAGTTCGAGGAAATCGCGCATCTGCTGGTTCACGGCAAACTGCCGACCCGCGCCGAGCTGGTGGCCTACAAGACCAAGCTGAAGTCGCTGCGGGGCATCCCGGCCGCGGTCAAGGCCGCGCTGGAAGAACTGCCGCCGTCGGCGCACCCGATGGACGTGATGCGCACCGGCGTCTCCGTGCTGGGCTGCGTGTCGCCGGAGAAGGATGACCACAACCATCCAGGCGCGCGCGACATCGCCGACAAGCTGATGGCCTGCCTGGGCTCGATGCTGCTGTACTGGTACCACTGGAGCCACAACGGTCGTGCGATCGACGTGGAGACCGACGATGACTCCATCGGTGGCCACTTCCTGCACCTGCTGCACGGTGAGAAGCCGCAGGATTCGTGGGTCAAGGCGATGCACACCTCGCTGATCCTGTACGCCGAGCACGAGTTCAACGCCTCCACCTTCGCCTGCCGTGTCATCGCCGGCACCGGCAGCGACATGTACAGTGCGATCACCGGCGGCATTGGTGCCCTGCGCGGTCCCAAGCATGGTGGCGCCAATGAAGTGGCCTTCGAAGTGCAGAAGCGCTACGACAGCCCGGATGATGCCGAGGCCGATATCAAGGCCCGCGTGGAGCGCAAGGAAGTCGTGATCGGTTTCGGCCACCCGGTCTATACCGTCAGCGACCCGCGCAACAACATCATCAAGGAGGTCGCGCGCGACCTGTCCGCCGAGCAGCAGAACGTCAAGATGTACGACATCGCCGAGCGTCTGGAATCGGTGATGTGGGACATCAAGAAGATGTTCCCGAACCTGGATTGGTTCAGCGCGGTCAGCTATCACATGATGGGCGTGCCGACGGCGATGTTCACCCCGCTGTTCGTAATCGCGCGTACCTCCGGTTGGAGCGCGCACATCATCGAACAGCGCATCGACGGCAAGATCATCCGCCCGAGTGCGAACTACACCGGCCCGGAAGACCAGGCCTTCGTGCCGATCGACCAGCGCAAGTAAGACCGACGTACCGCACCCGTTCGCGGGTGCTTTGCGGAACAGGCCGGCGCGATGCCGGTCTGCTCCGTTGCGGCGTCGCTACTCCTTCTTCGCCGGTGTCACGACGCCCCGGCCCGCCAACAAGCAGCTATCGCCAGCCATGAATACTCAGTACCGCAAGAACCTCCCCGGCACCGCGCTGGACTATTTCGATACCCGTGCCGCGGTCGATGCGATCCAGCCCGGTGCCTATGCCACGCTGCCGTATACCTCGCGCGTGCTGGCCGAAAACCTGGTGCGCCGCTGCGACCCGGCCACGCTGGAGGCCTCGCTGCGCCAGCTGATCGAGCGCCGCCAGGACCTGGATTTCCCGTGGTTCCCGGCGCGCGTGGTGTGCCATGACATTCTCGGCCAGACCGCCCTGGTCGATCTGGCCGGCCTGCGCGATGCCATCGCCGATGCCGGCGGTGACCCGGCGCAGATCAACCCGGTGGTGCCGACCCAGCTGATCGTGGATCACTCGCTGGCGGTGGAATTCCCGGGCTTCGACAAGGCCGCGTTCGAGAAGAACCGCGCCGTCGAAGACCGCCGCAATGAAGACCGGTTCCACTTCATCAACTGGACCAAGAAGGCGTTCAAGAACGTCGACGTGATTCCGCCAGGCAACGGGATCATGCATCAGATCAATCTGGAGAAAATGTCGCCGGTCGTGCAGGTGCGCGACGGGGTGGCCTTCCCCGATACCTGCGTGGGCACCGACAGCCACACCCCGCACGTGGACGCGCTGGGCGTGATCGCGATCGGCGTGGGCGGCCTGGAAGCGGAGAGCGTGATGCTCGGCCGTGCCTCGTGGATGCGCCTGCCCGACATCATCGGCGTGGAACTCACCGGTCGCCCGCAGCCGGGCATCACCTGCACCGACGTGGTGCTGGCGCTGACCGAGTTCCTGCGCAAGGAGCGCGTGGTCGGTGCGTGGATCGAGTTCTACGGCGAGGGCGCCAACGCGCTGACCATCGGCGACCGCGCCACCATTTCCAACATGACGCCGGAGTTCGGCGCCACCGCGGCGATGTTCTACATCGACCAGCAGACCCTGGATTACCTGCGCCTGACCGGCCGCGAGGACGACCAGGTCGCACTCGTGGAAACCTACGCCAAGGCCACCGGCCTGTGGGCCGATGATCTGGTCACCGCGCAGTACGAGCGCGTGCTGCAGTTCGACCTGTCCAGCGTGGTGCGCAACATGGCCGGCCCGTCGAACCCGCACAAGCGTGTGGCGACCACCGACCTGGCCGCGCGCGGCATCGCCGACGAAGGCAAGCTGGCCTCGGGCAAGCAGGAACAGGCCGATGGCCTGATGCCCGATGGCGCCGTGATCATCGCCGCGATCACCAGCTGCACCAACACCAGCAACCCGCGCAACGTCATCTCCGCCGCCTTGCTGGCCCGCAATTCCAACCGCGCCGGGCTGACCCGCAAGCCGTGGGTGAAAAGCTCGCTGGCGCCCGGTTCCAAGGCCGTGCAGCTGTACCTGGAAGAAGCCGGCCTGCTGACCGAACTGGAGCAGATGGGCTTTGGCATCGTGGCCTTCGCCTGCACCACCTGCAACGGCATGAGCGGCGCGCTGGACCCGAAGATCCAGCAGGAAGTGATCGACCGCGACCTGTATGCCACCGCCGTGCTTTCGGGCAACCGCAACTTCGACGGCCGCATCCATCCGTACGCCAAGCAGGCGTTTCTGGCCTCGCCGCCGCTGGTGGTGGCGTATGCGATCGCCGGTACGGTGCGCTTCGATATCGAAAAGGACGCGCTCGGCCACGATGCCGATGGCAACCCGATCACGCTGAAGGACCTGTGGCCGAGCGATGCCGAGATCGATGCGGTGGTCAAGGCCTGCGTCAAGCCGGAGCAGTTCCGCAAGGTCTACGACCCGATGTTCACTTTCAAGGTGGAACATGGCGCACCGATCAGCCCGCTGTACGACTGGCGCCCGCAGAGCACCTACATCCGTCGCCCGCCGTACTGGGAAGGCGCGCTGGCCGGTGCTCGCAGCCTGACCGGCATGCGCCCGCTGGCGGTGCTGGGCGACAACATCACGACAGACCATCTGTCGCCTTCCAACGCGATCATGGCCAGCAGCGCGGCCGGTGAGTACCTGGCCAAGATGGGCCTGCCCGAGGAAGACTTCAATTCCTATGCGACCCACCGTGGCGACCATCTCACCGCGCAGCGTGCGACGTTCGCCAACCCGAAGCTGATCAACGAAATGGCCGTGGTTGATGGCCAGGTCAAGCAGGGGTCGCTGGCGCGCGTGGAGCCGGAAGGCGAGGTCACCCGCATGTGGGAAGCGATCGAAACCTACATGGACCGCAAGCAGCCGCTGATCATCATCGCCGGTGCCGACTACGGCCAGGGCAGCTCGCGTGACTGGGCCGCCAAGGGCGTGCGCCTGGCCGGTGTGGAAGCGATCGCGGCCGAAGGCTTCGAGCGCATCCACCGCACCAACCTGATCGGCATGGGCGTGCTGCCGCTGGAGTTCAAGGAAGGCGTGAACCGCAAGACGCTGGGCATCGACGGCACCGAGACCTTCGACGTGCTCGGCGAGCGTGTGCCGCGTGCTGAGCTGACCCTGGTCATTCATCGCCGCAACGGTGAACAGCTGCGGGTGCCGGTCACCTGCCGCCTGGATACCGCTGAAGAGGTCTCGATCTACGAGGCGGGCGGCGTGCTGCAGCGGTTCGCCCAGGACTTCCTGGAATCGGCGCAGGTGATGTGACGGTATGCCAGGCCCGCCCGCGAGGTGCGGGCCTGGCGCGTCGCTGGCATGGGGCCATCGGCGCGTAGGTTCCACAATAACCGGGACAGGCGGCGACATGTTTTACACCGTGGCGGGCGCGATCAATACCGCCTTCATCCTGCTGAGCCTGGTGGGTGTGTGGGCCCAGCTGCGCAAGGTGTGGCAGCGCCGCGCGAGCGCGACGGCGGGCGCAGTCGCCACCGATATCCTGTCGCTCAACCAGTTCACGGTCGGTTTCCTCGCCTACCTGTCGTTCTTCGTCTACGGCTACAGCATCCAGCCGTTCAACCACTTCATCGTGTGGCCGCGCCTGCTTGCCTCGGTGCTTATGTTGCTGATCCTGAGAGAGATCTGGACGGACCGGCGCAGCCGCGCTGCGACCGCCAGCCTTGTCGTGGCGTGCGTGGCGCTGTTGTGCGCACTGCTGGGCCTGGTGTGGGGGCAGCGTCACGTGGATGAGGGCCGCGTGCTCGCATCGGCGATGATCGTGGCCGTTACCGCGCTGCTGGCCCAGGGCTATGCGCACCAGATCCTGCTGATCTGGCGCTCCGGCCGCACGGGCGCGGTGTCGCTGCGGATGAGCCAGCTGATCCTGCTGATGGACATCTCCACCATCGTGTTCGCCTTCGCCATGGGCCTGCGTCTGGGCTGGCCGTTGCTGCTGCTGGCCGTGGTCAGCGGGAGCACCAAGCTGATCATCCTGTGGCTGTTCCGCTGGGAGCGTCGTAGCGCGTTGGCCGAAACAGCGAAGCGGCGGGATGAACGAGGCGGAGTTGCGATCAATGAGATGTAGGTGCACACTTTTATGGCAAAAATTGCCAAAGAGGTCTGATCATGGCCACGATGAACATCTCGCTCACCGATCCGCTCAAGCAGTTTGTCGATGAGGAAGTCAGCCAGGGGGGGTACTCCAGTACGTCCGACTACGTGCGCGACCTGATCCGCCAGCGCCAGCGGCAAAAGGCCGAAGAGCTGCTGCGCAGGTTGATTGCGGAGGGCTTGGCGTCTGGCCCAAGTGCCCCGGTCACCTCGGCAACTTTCGAGCGGATGCGCCGTGACCTGGCAGAGCGGTTGGACCGTGAAGCGGATTGAGTGGCGGCCACGCGCGGAACAGGACGTGGCCGACGCTGCGCTCTGGTTCGCGCGTCAGGGAGGGTTGGCGCTGGGCGAACGGTTCATCGCGACGGTGGATGCCACACTGCTGCGGAACGCGGCATTTCCTGGGTCAGGGTCCGCTCGGCACGCTTGGGTCAGCGATGACCTGCCGGTCCCACTGCGATTCGTGATCTTGCCCATCTTTGATCGCTATTTGGTCTATTACCTTGACCTTCCGGACCGCGTTGACATCCTTCGCGTCTGGGATACCTCGCGCGGGCTCGATGCATTGATGGATCAGACGCCATCACCGTCCTCCGGTGCACGCAGCGCCATTCAAGCGGATGACGCATCCGCTCGTCCCCATCCATCCTGCACGGACATGATTTCATGACCCATCTCCCCCAGCTCCGCATCCCTGCCACCTACCTGCGCGGCGGCACCAGCAAGGGCGTGTTCTTCAAGCTGACCGATCTGCCTGCCGCGGCGCAGGTGCCGGGACCCGCCCGCGATGCGCTGCTGATGCGCGTGATCGGCTCGCCCGATCCGTATGCCAAACACACCGATGGCATGGGCGGCGCGACCTCCAGCACCAGCAAGTGCGTGATCATTTCCGCGCCGTCGGTGCCGGATCACGACGTGGACTACCTGTACGGCCAGGTCTCGATCGAGACCGCCTTCGTGGACTGGAGCGGCAACTGCGGCAACCTCAGCACCGCGGTCGGCCCGTTCGCGATCAGCAACGGACTGATTGACCCGGCCCGGATCCCGCACAACGGTTTGTGCACCGTGCGGATCTGGCAGGCCAATATCGGCAAGACCATCCTGGCGCATGTGCCGATCGTGGACGGCCAGGTGCAGGAGGATGGCGATTTCGAGTTGGACGGGGTGACCTTCCCGGCGGCGGAGATCCAGCTGGAGTTCCTCGACCCGTCCGATGATGGCGACGGCGAGGGCGGGTCGATGTTCCCGACCGGCAATCTGGTCGACACGCTCGACGTGCCCGGCGTGGGCAGCTTCCAGGTGACGATGATCACCGCCGGCATTCCCACCATCTTCCTCAACGCAGCCGACCTGGGCTACACCGGCACCGAACTGCAGCCGGCGATCAACGAGGACAAGGCCGCACTGGCCCGCTTCGAGGCGATCCGCGCGCACGGCGCGGTGCGCATGGGGCTGATCGAGACCATCGAGCAGGCCGCGACCCGCCAGCACACGCCGAAGGTCGCGTTCGTCGCCCCGGCGCAGGACTACGTGTCTTCCAGCGGCAAGCAGATCGCGGCCGGTGATATCGATCTGCACGCACGCGCGCTGTCCATGGGCAAGTTGCACCACGCGATGATGGGCACTGCCGCAGTCGCCATCGGCACTGCCGCCGCGATCCCGGGCACCCTGGTGAACCTGGCCGCCGGGGGCGGCGAGCGCGAATCGGTGAGCTTCGGTCATCCCTCCGGCACCTTGCGCGTGGGCGCGCAGGCGGCCCTCGTTGACGGTCAGTGGGCGGTCACCAAGGCCATCATGAGCCGCAGTGCCCGCGTGTTGATGGACGGTGCCGTACGGGTGCCCGCGACGACCTTGTAACACCCAACAGGAGAATCACGATGTCCGGTCATGACAGCCACAGCAACCAGCGCCCACCATGGGACACGGTCCTGACCGACATCGTCGATTACGTTCGCGACTATCAGGTCAGCTCGCCGCTGGCGTATACCACCGCGCGGCACTGCCTGATCGATACGCTGGGCTGCGGGCTGGCCGCGCTCTCGTTCCCGGCCTGCAGCAAGCTGCTCGGGCCGGTGGTGCCGGGCATGCGCGTGATCAACGGGGCACGCGTGCCCGGCACCCGGTTCGAGCTCGACCCGGTGCAGGCGGCCTTCAACATCGGCGCGATGATTCGCTGGCTGGATTTCAACGACACCTGGCTGGCGGCGGAGTGGGGGCACCCCTCCGACAATCTCGGCGGCATCCTCGCCACGGCCGATTGGCTCAGCCGCAATGCCGAGGCGCTGCGGCGCGCCCCGCTGACCATGCGTGATGTGCTCGCCGCGATGGTCAAGGCGCATGAGATCCAGGGCTGCCTGGCGCTGGAGAACGCCTTCAACCGGGTCGGGCTGGATCATGTGGTGCTGGTCAAGGTGGCCTCCACGGCGGTCGTGTCGCATATGCTCGGCCTGGATCGCGAGCGCATGCTCAATGCCGTGTCGCTGGCGTGGGTGGATGGGCAGTCGCTGCGCACGTACCGGCACGCGCCCAACACCGGCTCGCGCAAGAGCTGGGCGGCGGGCGACGCCACCAGCCGTGCGGTGCGCCTGTCGCTGATGGCCGCGGCCGGGGAGATGGGTTACCCCAGCGCGCTGACCGCGCCGACCTGGGGCTTCTATGATGTCTCCTTCGGCGGGCAGCCGTTCCGCTTCCAGCGGCCGTACGGCAGCTACGTGATGGAGAACGTGCTGTTCAAGATCAGCTATCCGGCCGAGTTCCATGGCCAGACCGCGGTCGAAGCGGCAATGGACGTGCATGCGCAGATGCGCGCCACCGGAAAACGCAGCGAGGACATCGCGCAGATCACCCTGCGCACCCAGCAGGCCTGCCTGCGCATCATCGACAAGCCCGGCCCGCTGCATAACCCGGCCGACCGCGACCACTGCGTGCAGTACATGGTGGCGATCGGGCTGATCTTCGGCCGGCTGGTCGCCGAGGACTATGAGGATGACGTCGCTGCCGATCCGCGCATCGATCCGCTGCGGGCGAAGATCACCTGCGTGGAAGACCCGCAGTTCACCGCCGACTACCTGGACCCGGACAAGCGCAGCATCGCCAACGCGCTGCACGTCACCTTCTCTGACGGCAGCACGGTGGACGCAGTGGTCGAGTACCCGCTGGGCCACGCCCGGCGCCGGGCCGAGGGCATCCCGCTGCTGGAGGACAAGTTCCGCCGGCACCTGGCCGGGGTGTTCCCGACCGTGCAGCAGCGCCAGATCCTCGAGGCCTCGCTGGACCCGGTCGCGCTGGAGGCAATGCCCGTCCACGAGTACGTGGACCTCTACCTCGCCACGTAGAGCCGACCGTTGGTCGGCTGCCGTCCGCCGCGCACCTGCCCGCCCACCATGACGCCCGCACTGGCAGGGCTCCCCGCCCTCCGGACGGACCGGGACGGCCCGTATACTGGCCGCCTTGTTCAAGGAGTGACGTCATGGCTAGCCGCAGTCGGTTCGGGCAGTGGAGCTGGAAGGGAATCGCAGGCCTGGCGCTGGTCGTCGGCCTGGCCATCGGCGTCGGGGGCTGCAAACGCAACGACAGTGGCCAGCTGCCAGCCCCGTCCGGCGCACCGATCGCGGCCAAGGCCGAGGCCATCACCGAGTTCACCCTGGTCCGGGCCTACCCCGATCAGAAAAGTGACGGCCTGTCGCTGGCGCTGGAGTTCTCGCGCCCGCTGGTCGGCACCCAGGATTTCGATGCGCTGGTCCGCTTCGCCGAGAAGGTCGGCACCGAGGACAGCAGCTGGTCGCTGTCCGATGACGGCAAGACCCTGCGCTATCCGTTCGTGGAAGCGGCCAAGGAATACTCGCTGATCGTCTCCCCCGATCTGCTCGCCGCCGATGGCAGCCGGATCGGCAAGGAGCTGCGCCAGAAGGTCTTCACCGGCGAGCTCAAGCCGGTGGCCGGGTTTGCTTCACAGGGCAGCGTGCTGCCGGCCAAGGACAGCCGCGGCCTGCCGGTGGTCTCGGTCAACGTGCCGGAAGTGGACGTGGAGTTCCTGCGCGTGCGCGAGAAGGAACTGCCGAACTTCTTCAGCCAGTACCAGCGCGGCGGCCGCCGCGGCAGCTGGGAGCTGGACAGCGACTACGGTGACAAGACGCCGATGTCGCAGCTGGCCGAGCCGGTCTACGTCAACCGCTTCGTGATCGGCGGCAAGCAGAACGAGCGCGTGCTCACCTACCTGCCGACCCAGGACATCAAGGAGCTGCAGCAGCCGGGCCTGTACTTCGCGGTGATGAAGCGCAGCGGTTCGTTCGAAGGTGAGTACGACACCGCCTTCTTCACCGTCAGCGACATCGGCCTGCATACGCGCGCCTACAAGGACAAACTGTTCGTGCACACCGCCTCGCTGCAGAGCGGAGCGTCGCTGAAGAAAATCGAGCTGCGCATCCTGGATGGAAAAGGCGAGGTGGTGCTCAAAGGCGCAACCGACGGCAATGGCAATGCGCTGCTCAATTACACGTTGGATGCCAGCCACGTGCTGATCGCCAGCAGTGGCGGTGACACCTCGATGCTGCCGTTCAACCAGCCCGCGCTGGACCTGAGCGAGTTCGCCGTGGCCGGGCGCGACAACGCCTGGTTCGACGTGTTCACCTGGTCGGGCCGCGATCTGTACCGCCCGGGCGAGACCGTGCGCATCTCCGCCCTCCTGCGCGACAACGACGGCAAGCCGGTGAAGCCACAGCCGGTGTTCCTGCGCCTGAAGCAGCCCGACGGCAAGACCTTCCGCGAGACCCGCCTGACCCCGGGCGAGCAGGGCTATTTCAGCTTCGAACAGCTGATCCCGGCCGAAGCGCCAACTGGGCGTTGGCAGGTGGAGTTCCGCACCAACCCGGCCAGCAAGGAAGCGATCCAGGGCATGACCCTGCGCATCGAGGAATTCCTGCCCGAGCGCATGAAGCTGGACCTGGACAGCGCCCAGAAGACGCTCAAGCCGGGCGAGCCGCTCAAACTGCAGGCCGATGCCGCGTATCTGTACGGTGCACCGGCTGACGGCAACCGCTTCACCGCACGGTTGGCCGTGGCGGCCGAACAGTCGCCGGTCGAGTCGCTGCCGGGCTATTTCTTCGGCGACCCGACCACCGCGCTGCCGCGCGAGGCGCGTGACGTCATCGATACCGAGTTCCCGGCCGACGGCAAGCTGCGCCAGGACGTGGAGCTGCCGGCCGAGGTGAAGCCGACCGCGCCGATCGCCGTCGTACTGTCCGGCAGCGTGTATGAAACCGGTGGCCGCACGGTGACCCGCACCCTGAAGCGGGTGATGTGGCCAGCAGCCGCCCTGGTCGGTGTGCGCCCGCTGTTCGATCCCAAGGACGGCGCCGACGCCAACAGCACGGCGCGCTTCGAGCTGATGCGCGTGGACGCGGCGGGCAAGCCGCAGCCGGCCAAGGGCCTGAAGGTCACGCTGGTGCGCGAGCTGCGCGACTATCACTGGACCTTCAACGACAACCGCTGGGATTACGACTTCACCCGTCGCTTCGAGAACAAGGACACCCGTACCGTCGACGCCGGCAGTGCCGCGGTCGGTGTTGATTTCCCGGTGGAGTGGGGCGAGTACCGGCTGGACGTGTTCGACCCGGCCACCGGGCTGACCAGCCGCTATCCGTTCAACGCCGGCTGGAGCTGGAACGACGACAACCGCGGCCTGGATGCGCGCCCGGACAAGGTCAAGCTGGCCCTGGACAAGACCGGCTACAAGGCCGGCGATACCGTGCGCGTCACCGTGACCCCGCCGCATGCCGGCAAGGGCGTGCTGATGGTCGAGAGCGACAAGATGCTCTACGTCCAGGATATCGACGCCAAGCCGGGCAGCACCTACGACATTCCGGTCACGGCCGAGTGGGAACGCCACGACGTCTACATCACCGCACTGGTGTTCCGTGGCGGCAGTGCCCCGAGCAAGATCACCCCGGCCCGTGCGGTCGGCGTGGTGCATGTGCCGATGGACCGCAAGGCACGCCAGATCGCGGTCGGCCTGGTCGCACCCAAGCAGATGCGTCCGGAGCAGACGCTGCCGGTCACCGTGAGTGCCCCGCAGCTGGCCGGCAAGGTCGCGCATGTGACCGTCTCGGCGGTGGATGTGGGCATCCTCAACATCACCCGCTTCCCGGTGCCCGATGCCGCCGCGCACTTCTTCGCGCAGCGCCGCTTGGGTGTGGATGCCTATGACATCTACAGCCGCGTGATCGAAAGCTTCGACGGCAGCAGCGGCAAGTTGAAGTTCGGCGGCGACATGGCGCTGGCGGCGATGCCGCAGGCCAAGCGCCCGACCGCGCGCGTGCAGACAGTGGACCTGTTCTCCGGCCCGGTGAAGCTCGATGCCAAGGGCATCGCCCGGGTCGCGCTGAAGGTGCCGGACTTCAACGGCACCCTGCGTGTGTCGGCGCTGGTGTATGCCGATGACCAGTATGGCAAGCGTGACGTGGAGACCGTGGTGCGCGCGCCGATCCTGGCCGAGGCGAGCATGCCGCGCGTGATGGCGCCCGGCGATACCAGCACCGTGACCCTGGACGTGCAGAACTTCACCGGCACGCCGGGCGAGTTCAAGGTGCAGGTGGATGGCATCGGGCCGCTCACCCTGGGCGAGTCCAGCCGCACGCTCAAGCTCAACGCCGACGCCAAGAGCACGCTGAGCTTCCCGCTGACCGCGCGCGAGGGCTACACGGTAGCCAAGGTGCGCGTACGCGTGGATGGCAACGGCTTCAAGGTCGATCGCCGCTATGACCTGCCGGTGCGCGCGGCGTGGCCGCAGGTACTGCGCGCACAGACCCGCACGCTGGATCCGCTGGCCGCGGTCACGATGGAAGCCGGGCTGGCCGATGGCCTGATGAACGACTCGGTGACCGCGCGCATGCTGGTCAGCGCGCTGCCGCCGATTCCGTTCGCCAGTGCCTTGAACGGCGCGCTCAATTATCCGTATGGCTGCGCCGAGCAGACCACCAGCAAGGGCTACGCCGCGCTGATGCTGGATGAGGCGACCTCGGCCATGCTCGGAGCGGACGGGCTGGATGCCAAGACCCGCCGCGAGCGCATGGAAGGTGCGTTCGGCCGCCTGGCCTCGATGCAGGTCGCCAACGGCAACTTCTCGATGTGGGGCGACGACGGCTACATCAACCCCTGGCTGACCCCGTACATCGCCGAGTTCCTGCTCGATGCCAAGGAGGCCGGCTTCGCCGTGCCGGACAACGTGCTGCAGAAGGCACTGAACCGGCTGAGCGAAGACCTGCTCTCCGGTGGCAACCAGTTCTATGGCGAGGATCGCCGCGAGAACCTGAGGTTCGCCAACCAGGCCTATTCGGGCTACGTGCTGGCCCGGGTCAACCGTGCGCCGCTGGGGACACTGCGCGCGCTGTATGACAACGAGCGCAGCAAATCACTGACCGGCCTGTCGCTGGTGCACCTGGGCATCGCGCTGTCGCTGCAGGGCGATCACAAGCGCGGCGATGCGGCCATTGCCGCCGGCTTTGCCAAGCGCGCGGACGACCGTCCGGCCTACTTCGGCGATTACGGCAGCGCGGTGCGCGATGACGCGCTGATGATCGCACTGCTGCACGAGCGCAAGCTGTCCAAGCCGGCCTACGATGCACGTGCGGTCGATCTCGGCCGCGCGCTGGACGCCCGCCGCAACAGTGGCTGGATGTGGCTGAGCACCCAGGAGCAGGTGGCGCTGGCGCGCATGGGCAAGGCGCTGTCGGCCAACCAGAAGAAGCTGGTATCCGGTGAGCTGGTGGTCGGTGGCGAAAGCGAGAGCATCTCGGCGCGCCGCATGTTCGGCCGCAGCTTCGACTACGCCGCGCTGGCCAAGGGCGTGCGCTTCACCCCGCAGGGGGAGCCGCCGATGTTCGCCAGCCTGGAAGTGGCCGGCATTCCGCGCAACCCGCCGGAACCGGACAGCCGCACGCTGGGCGTGGAGCGCAGCTGGTACACCACCGACGGCAAGCCGTGGACGCCGCGTCCGCTGAAGGAAGGCGAGGCCCTGATCGTGCGGGTCAGTGTCACCCCGAATGTGGACATGCCCGATGCACTGCTGACCGATCTGCTGCCGGCCGGGTTGGAGATCGAGAACTTCAACCTGGGCGATGCCAAGCAGTGGGCCGATGTGGCGGTCGATGGGTTGAGCGTCAACGACCGCGGCGATGCGGCCAACATCAAGCACGAAGAGTTCCGCGACGATCGCTATGTGGCCGCGCTGAAACTCTCCCGTGGCAGCACCGCCAAGGTGTTCTACCTGGTACGTGCGGTCACGCCGGGCACCTACCGCGTGCCGCCACCGCTGGTGGAGGACATGTACCGTCCGGACCTGCGCGGCGTAGGGCGCAGCCTCCCGGCATCGCTGACCGTGGTGCAGCCCTGATCGCAGGGCGGGCCGTCCGCCTGACGGCCCGCCTGCCTCGTTGCTGACCTGACATGACGTCTCTTATTTCCAAGCGGTGGTGGGCGTCGGCGCTACGCAGCGTGCTGCCGTACCTGCGTTGGGGTACGGCTGCGGTGCTCACGCTGCTGCTGGTGCTGGATCTCGCGTTTCCGCCACCGCTGCCCAGGCAGCGTGACACCAGCACCCTGGTGGTCGCGCGCGATGGCACCCCGTTGCGCGCGTTCGCCGATGCCGACGGCGTGTGGCGCTACCCGGCCTCGGCCGACAGTGTGTCGCCGCTGTATCTGCAGGCACTGCTGAACTACGAAGACCGCTGGTTCTGGCGGCATCCGGGTATCAATCCGTGGGGGCTGCTGCGGGCCGGCAAGCAATGGCTGTTCGAGCAGCGGATCGTCTCCGGTGGTTCAACCCTGACCATGCAGGTCGCGCGTATTCTCGATCCGCATACGCGCACGCCCTGGGGAAAGGCCAAGCAGCTGCTGCGCGCGGTGCAGCTGGAACTGCACCTGAGCAAGACTCAGATCCTGGCGCTGTACCTGGAGCGTGCGCCCTACGGTGGCACCATCGAAGGCGTGGAAGCGGCGAGCTGGGCCTATCTGGGCAAACCGGCCTCGCAGCTCTCGCACGCCGAGGCGGCGTTGCTGGCGGTGCTGCCGCAGTCACCCAGCCGGTTGCGCCCGGACCGCCACCCGGAAGCGGCCCAACGCGCGCGCGACAAGGTGCTCGAACGCATGGTGTCCCTCGGTGTGTGGTCACGCGAGGAGGTCGACGACGCCCGCATCGAACCGGTGGTCACCCGCGCCCTGCAGCCGCCGCTGCATGCCGCACTGCTCGCCCAGCGCCTGCGTTCGGCACAGCCACGGGCCGCGCGGATCGAGAGCACGCTGGATATCGGCCTGCAGCGCACGCTGGAGGAACGGGTGTCCTCGTACTTTTCGCAACTGCCCGAGCGCACCTCGGCGGCGCTGCTGGTGGTGGACAACCGCACGCTGGAAGCCCGCGCGTACGTCGGCTCGGTGGCCTTCGGTGACAAGCAGCGGCTGGGCCATGTGGATATGGTCCAGGCGTGGCGCTCGCCGGGCTCCACGCTCAAGCCGTTCCTGTACGGCATGGCGCTGGACGATGGCCTGATCCATTCCGAAAGCCTGATGGTGGATGCGCCGCAGAGTTTTGGCGGCTATCGCCCCGGCAACTTCGATGCGGCCTTCAACGGGCCGGTCAGTGCCGCCACGGCCCTGCGCTTGTCGCTCAACGTGCCCGCGGTGGACCTGCTCGACCGGGTCGGCTCGGCCCGTTTCGCCGCACGCCTGTCGCATGCCGGCATCAACCTGCGGTTTCCCCACGGCAGTGCGCCGAACCTGTCGCTGATCCTCGGCGGCACCGGTGCGCGGCTGGAGGATCTGGTCGGTACTTTCGCCGCGTTCAACCGCAACGGCATCGCCGGGCGGGTGCGTTACACCGCCGGGGATGCGGTGATCGAGCGGCGCCTGATGTCGCCCGGCGCGGCGTGGATCACGCGGGAGGTGCTCGAGTCCAATCCACGCCCGGGCTACGGCACCGGTACCTTTGATGTCACCGGCCGCCCGCGCGTGGCCTGGAAGACCGGCACCAGCTACGGCTACCGCGATGCCTGGGCGATCGGCACCACGCGGCATTACACGGTGGGCGTCTGGGTCGGGCGACCGGATGGCACGCCGCTGCCCGGCCAGTACGGTGCGGTGACCGCCCTGCCGTTGATGTTTGAAGTGGTCGACAGTCTGCCGCGCCAGGCCGGCGATGCGAGCGCGGCACCGATGTCGGCGAGCGTGGCGCAGACCGACATCTGCTGGCCCACCGGTGGGCTCGCCGAACAGACTGCAGCGACACTATGCCAACGGCGGATGCCGGCCTTCGTGCTGGATGGCGTGGTGCCGCCGACCTTTGCCGAGCGCGAGGCGCGGCTGTGGCAACCGGGTCTGCAGCGGTTCCAGGTGGATGCGCGCACCGGGCTGCGGCTGTCGCCCGAGTGCAGTCGGCCGCACGAAGCAGAGCAGCGCGAGATCGCGCGCTGGCCGGCGCTGTTGTCACCGTGGCTGCCGCAGGCCCAGCGCCAGGCCTCGCAGTTGCCGGCCCTGTCGCCGGATTGCAGCGACGATGGGCGTGAAAGCGGTGGCACCCTGCACATCGAAGGGTTGAACGACCGCGCCACCCTCGCACGCGCACCGAATGCCGAACACGGTGTGCGCCTGCAACTGCGGGCGCTGGGCAATGAGACCACGGTCGATTGGTTGCTGGACGACCGCTGGATCGCCCGCACCGAAGGCGCGCGACTGTTCCAGCGTGATTTCGACGAGGTGGGCGAGCACACGCTGACCGCATTGGCCGCCGACGGTGCCTGGACGCAGGTGCGGTTCCGTATCCTGCGCTGACGTCGCGCCGCGAAGACGCCGGTAGTGCCGGCCGCTGGCCGGCATTGCACCCTGACCGGTAGTGCCGGCCGCTGGCCGGCATTGCAGTGCGTTCGAATCCTGTGCGGAGCCGGCCAGCGGCCGGCACTACACGTCTGTTCGGGTCCTGCGCGGAGCCGGTACGTGGCCGGGGTTACTCCCCGATCCAGCCGTCGAGCAGATCGGCGAATTCGTCGGCGTGTTCCTCTTCCTGGGCGAGGATCTCTTCGAGGATGCGCTTGGTCGTGGTGTCCTTGTCGCCCACGAAGTTGATCATCTCGCGGTAGCTATCGATCGCGATGCGTTCGGCGATCAGGTTCTCACGGACCATGTCGCGCAGGTCGCTGCCTTCCTTGTACTCGGCGTGCGAGCGCGCGGTAAGCGTATCCGGGTTGAGGTCCGGTTCGCCGCCGAGCTGCACGATGCGTTCGGCCAGCTTGCCGGCGTGCGCCTGTTCCTGCTGTGCATGCTCCAGGAACTCGGCTTTGATCGAGTCGGCGAGCATGCCCTTGGCCATGAAGTAATGGCGGTAGTAGCGCAGCACGCACACGTATTCGGTGGCGAGCGCATCGTTGAGCAGCTTGATCACCGCCTCGCGGTCGGCGCTGTAACTGTCGGTGATCGCGCCGTCTTCGATATCCTTGCGGGCCTTGGCGCGCAGGGTCGCGGTGTCGCTGATGCCCGGCGGACGGGCGTTGTCGGGAGCGGCGTTGTGTTGCTTGTTGGCTGGCTTGGACATGGCTGGCCGGTTTCCTTTGTTGCGTGGGTCTAGCGGGGGAGATGCTCCAGCACGTACTGCGCTGAAGACACCTCGAATTTTCCGGGTTCCTCGATGAAGGTTTCGCGCACGACACCGTCTTCCACATACAGCGCGAAGCGACGCGAGCGCGTGCCCATGCCCGAACTGCTGGCATCCATTTCCAGGCCCAGCGCCCGGGTGAATTCACCGTTGCCGTCGGACAGCATCTGCAGCCCCTCGGGGACCTGTTGGCTCTCGCCCCAGGCCTTCATGACAAACGGGTCGTTGACCGCCATGCAGAACACCTCGATGCCGCGGTGGCGGAATTCGGGGAACTGCTCGATGAAGCCGGGCAGGTGCCGGGCCGAACAGGTCGGGGTGAATGCGCCGGGCACGCCGAACAGCACCGCCTTGCGCGAATCGAACAGGGCATGGGTATCGATGGTCTCCATGCCCTCGCGGATGCGCTTGAGGGTGACTTCGGGGATGCGGTCGCCAACGTGGATGGTCATGCGGACTCCTTGGACACAGGCAGGGTAGTGAGGGGCATGGGATGGCCATGTCAACATGTTGAAAACCGGCCGTGCAGACCCATCTTCAGCGGGAAAGGCGGGCCACGGGGGCAGCGTAGCCGCCCGGGATGTCCGCCGCATTGCGCAGGATCATTCGCCCCCGGCGTCACGGTGGGCCGACCCGCAGCAGCTAGAATTGCGCGGACGGCGCCCGCCCACGCGGGTGGCCGAACTTAGTCGAGGTGTTTGGATGGAATTCAAGGATTACTACGCCACGCTCGGGGTGGAACCCACCGCGGGCGATGCTGAGATCAAGACCGCTTACCGCCGCCTGGCGCGCAAGTACCACCCGGATGTGAGCAAGGAAGCCGGGGCCGAGGACAAATTCAAGGCGGTCAACGAGGCGTATGAGGCGCTGCGCGATCCGCAGAAGCGCGCGGCCTATGACCAGCTCAAGGCGCAGGGCTACCGGCCCGGCGAGGAGTTCCATACCCCGCCGAACTACGGCGGTGGGCAGGGCTATGATTTCGAGGAGGTGTTCGGGGGCGGCGCCGGTGGCGGCGGCTTCAGCGATTTCTTCGAAAGTCTGTTCGCGCGCCAGCGCGGCGGTGGCGGCGGGCGTGCCAGCGGTTTCGGCGGTGCCAGCCAGGGCCCGCAGCCGACCCGCGACACCCGCGCCAAGCTGTCGGTCCCGCTGGAGGCCGCCTACCAGGGCGACAGCCTGCGCATCAACGTCAACGGCAAGCAGCTGGATGTGCGCGTGCCCAAGGGCATCCGCCCGGGCCAGGTGATCCGCCTGACCGGGCAGGGCACCGGTGGCGGCAACCTGCTGCTGGAAGTGGAGTACGCCGAGCACCCGCAGTTCGAGGTGGATGGCCGCAACATCCTGTACACCCTGCAGGTGACCCCGTGGCAGGCGGCGCTGGGCACCAGCATCAGCGTGCCGACTCTGGGCGGTGCGGTGGACCTGAAGGTGCCGGCCGAGTCCGATGCCGGGCGCAAGCTGCGCCTGCGTGGCCGTGGCCTGCCGGGCAACCCGGATGGCGATCAGATCGTGGAGCTGGAAATCATCGCACCGGCGCCCACCGATGAGGCGCAGAAGAAGGCCTACAAGGCGCTGGCCAAGGCCTTCGGCGAGAAGGTGTGAGGCATCGGCATCACGCCGTCGGCGGTTCCTGGTGGCTGAAAACGCGCTCCAGCACCTCCGACAGCTCGTCTTCGGAGAACGGCTTGGTGATGTAGGCCTTCGCCCCCTGCCGCATGCCCCACATGCGGTCGGTGTCCTGGTCCTTGGTGGTCACCAGGATCACCGGAATGTGCCTGGTCGAGGCGTCGCGGGCCAGCGTCCGGGTCGCCTGGAAACCGTTGAGGTTGGGCATCACCACGTCCATCAGCACCAGATCGGGCAGCTCGGCCTTGGCCGCTTCCACCCCGGCCGCGCCGTCGGTGGCGGTCAGGATCTGGTGCCCGAGTTTCTCGACGATCCGCTGTATCCCCAACAGCTGCGACGGTGAATCGTCGACGATCAGAATGCGTGCCATGGTGTTCCCCGTGTGATGCCCGCAGTGTAGTGCGGGCATCGCGCCGTCGTGAAGCGCCGGGCGTGCCGTCCGTCGCCCGGCTGCCACGCTCAGTCGATTCGTACCACCGTGCGGCCGTGGTTGCCGCCCGCAAGCAGGGTATCGAACGCCGCCGGCAGGCCATCCAGCCCGATTTCGCCCGTACAGATCGCGTCCAGATGCGCCGGCTTCCACGCACCACCCAGCTTCTCCCAGACCGCTTCGCGCAGCTCGCGCGGTGCACTGGAGGAGGACACCCCGATCAGCGACACGCCGCGGATGATGAAAGGCATCACCGTCATCTCCAGCTCCGCGCTGGCGGCCAGGCCGGCACCGACCACGGACCCGTAAGGCACGGTCTGGGCCAGCAGGCTGGTCAGCATCGCGCCACCCGCGTTGTCCAGCCCACCGCCGAAGCGCGCCGACTCCATCGGGCGGGTGGTTGCCAGCACCTCACGCGGCAGGACCTCGCGCGCACCCAGGCCACGCAGGTAGTCGGCCTGGTCGGGCTTGCCACTGATCGCATGCACCTCGAAGCCCGCGCGGGTAAAGATGTCCACGGCCAGCGAGCCGACCCCGCCGGTGGCCCCCGTGACGGCCAGCGGCCCGTGGGCAGGGGTCTGCCGGTTGTCCAGCATCCGCACCAGGGCCAGTGCGGCGGTGAAGCCGGCCGTGCCCAGGATCATCGCCTCGCGCGGGGTCAGTCCCGTCGGTTGCCGGATCACTGCGCTGGCGGCCAGGCGCACATAGGGGCTGTAGCCGCCATCGCGGGTCTCGCTCAGCCCGCAGCCGGTAGCGAGCACCGCATCACCCTCGCGGTAGGCCGGATCGGTCGAGGCGACCACCGTGCCTGCCACGTCGATGCCGCCGACCAGCGGGAAACGCCGCAGGATCCTGCCCTTGCCGGTGCCAGCCAATGCATCTTTATAGTTGACCGAGGACCAGTGCGCGCGGATCACCACCTCGCCCGGGTTGAGCTGCGCCAGCCCGATCGGTTCCAGCCCGGCGTGGTAGCCGGTATCGTCCTGGTGGATGCGGAAGGCGTTGAACCGGTCGGGAATTGCCATGAAGATGCCTGACGGGGGGAAACCACTACCTTACCCGCTGCGGTTATGAATCGTTCCCGGAGATGCGTGACCCCTTCCAATCCTGTCGATCTGCCCCATCTAGTAGAATCGACAACGTTTTAACGGTTGACGGTGCGGGAGTGGCCCGCAGGCAACCTTACCTTGATGGAGCGTGCATGGCCTGGAATACACCCGGCGGCAACAAGGGCGGACAAGGCCCCGACGAGAATCGACGTGGGCCGTTCGGTCCTCGCGGTGGCGGCAATGGCGGCGGTTGGGGCGGTTTGCCCGGTCCGTTGAAAGACCTGTTCGATGGCGGCATCCTGCGGTGGGTCGCGGTGGCTGCAGTGTTGCTGCTGCTGTTCTCCAGCTTCCAGCTGATCGGCGAGCAGCAACGCGGTGTGGTCCTGCGCTTCGGCCAGTTCCATCGCATCCTGCAGCCTGGCCCCAACTTCAAGCTGCCCTGGCCGCTGGAATCGGTCACCAAGGTCAATGCCACCGAGATCAAGACGTTCAGCAGCCAGGTGCCGGTCCTGACCCGCGACGAGAACATCGTCAACGTCTCGCTCAACGTCCAGTACCGCATCGATGATCCGCGCCTGTACCTGTTCGGCTCGGTCGATGCCGACCAGGTGCTGGAGCAGACCGCGCAGAGCGCGGTGCGTGAGCAGGTGGGTCGTGCCGACCTCAACAACGTGCTCAACAACCGTGGCCCGCTGGCCGTGGCCGCCGAAGAGCGCCTGCAGGCCTCGCTCGGCATCTACCGCACCGGTCTGTCGGTGACCGGCCTGACCCTGCCCGATGCCCGCCCGCCCGAGGAGGTCAAGCCGGCCTTTGACGAGGTCAACGGTGCCCAGCAGGTCAAGGAGCGTCTGATCAACGAAGCCCAGGCTTATGCGGCCAAGGTGGTCCCGGAAGCGCGCGGCCAGGCCTCGCGGGCCCGGACCACCGCTGAAGGCTACAAGCAGGCCGTGGTTGCCAAGGCCGAGGGTGATGCCGAGCGCTTCAGCCTGCTGCAGGCCCAGTACAAGGACGCCCCGGACGTCACCCGCAAGCGCCTGTGGCTGGAAACGGTGCAGACGGTGCTCTCGGAGAACCGCAAGATCATCGGCGGCGATGGCCGCCAGCTGATCTACGTGCCGATGCCGGGCGACACCCGCACCAGCACCAACGCCGCTCCGGCGGTGACCCCGGAAGTCATGCTGCCGTCGCTGCCTGCCAGCACGGCCGTGGATGGCGTTCGCAATCCGGAGCGTCCGACGACGCGCCCGACCGGTCGTGAGGAGGGCAGCCGATGAGAAGTTCACTGTGGATTGGTCTGGCCGTAGCGGTCCTGCTCGGCCTGCTGGGTTCGGTCTACGTGGTCCGTGAGGACCAGACCGCGATGGTGCTGAACCTGGGCAAGGTGGTCCGTGCGGACATCAAGCCGGGCCTGCACTTCAAGGTGCCGCTGGTGGAGACGGTGCGCGTGTTCGATCGCCGCTTCCAGGTGCTCGATACCGCCCCGGCGCGTTACTTCACCGCCGAGCAGAAGGACGTCAGCGTCGACTTCTTCGCCATCGGTTACATCTCCGACGTGCGCGCGTACTTCCGTGCGACCGGCGGCGATGCCCGCGTGGCCAACGCCCGTCTGGCCCCGATCATCACCGACTCGCTGCGCAACCAGATCAACTCGCGTTCGTTGCAGCAGCTGGTCTCCGGGGATCGCAGCGAACTGATCGCCAACCAGCTGACCGGCATCAACGAGTCGGTCAAGGCGCTCGGCATGCAGATCATCGACCTGCGCATCAAGCAGATCGACCTGCCGACCGACAGCCAGGTGATCAACGATGTGTACGAGCGCATGCGCGCCCAGCGCAAGCAGGAAGCAGCCAAGCTGCGCGCCGAGGGTGAAGAGCAGTCGCTGACCATCCGTGCCCAGGCCGACCGCGAGAGCACCGTGATCGTGGCCGAAGCCGAGCGCGACGCCCAGCAGCTGCGCGGTGCCGGCGATGCCGATGCCGCCCGCATCTACGGCAAGGCCGGCTCGGCCGACCCGTCGTTCTACGCCTTCTACCGCAGCCTGGAGGCCTACCGTGGATCCATGACCGACGGCAACGGCGTGATCGTGCTCGACAAGAACGACCCGTTCCTGCAGTACCTCAAGAGCGATCGCTGAGGCCGCAGGCGGTAGTCATCCACGGGGACCCGGTGCAGACCGGGTCCCCGTTTTGTTTGTGGAGATGTCATGAAAGATCTGTTCTCGGCGCTGTGCCTGGTCGCCGTGCTGGAAGGCCTGTTCCTGTTCGCCGCCCCGTTGGCCTGGAAGCGCATGGCCGAGCAGCTGTTGATGCTGCGCAGCAGCGCCCTGCGTGCGTGGGGCGGGGTGATCCTGCTGGCCGGCCTGACCACGCTCTGGTGGATCCGTCACGCATAGCGTCGGGCGTTGCCCGGCCCCTGACCCGGTAATGCCGGCCACTGGCCGGCTCCGCTCTGCCCCGCCTCTGACCGGGTAGTGCCGGCCGCTGGCCGGCTCCCAGCCATGGTCGGGAGCCGGCCAGCGGCCGGCACTACCCGATGGGCCCGTCCTGACCGGTTGCCAACACGGGCCGCCAGCAGGGTGGCACCTGCCCAGGGAAACCCGGATAATGCAAAAAAGCCGGACGGGCCTCCCCGTTCGGCTTTTTCCGTGTCTGGGCCTTCCATCGCCGGCCGCTCCCCGTTTGGAGCCGCCATCACCGCGCTGGCCAGCCCTGCCACGGTTTACCCGTCCGCGGCCCCGATGGCCGCAACATATGAGGAGCCCGTCATGGGTCAGTCTGTCGTAGTGCTTGGTGCCCAGTGGGGCGATGAAGGCAAGGGCAAGATCGTCGATCTGCTCACCGAGGAAATCGGTGCCGTAGTGCGTTTCCAGGGCGGCCACAACGCCGGCCACACCCTTGTCATCAATGGCAAGAAGACCGTGCTGCACCTGATCCCGTCGGGCATCCTGCGCGAAGACGCGCTGTGCCTGATCGGCAACGGCGTGGTGATCTCGCCGGCCGCGTTGCAGAAGGAAATCGCCGAGCTGGAAACCTCCGGCGTGGAAGTGCGTTCGCGCCTGAAGATCTCCCCGGCCGCGCCGCTGATCATGCCGTACCACATCGCCCTGGACCAGGCGCGCGAACGCGCTGCCGGCGGCAAGGCGATCGGCACCACCGGCCGTGGCATCGGCCCGGCGTATGAAGACAAGGTGGCGCGTCGCGGCATCCGCATCGCCGACCTGCATTACCCGGCCCAGCTGGAAGAACTCCTGCGCACCGCGCTGGATTACCACAACTTCGTGCTGACCAAGTACCTCAATACCGACGCGGTCGACTTCCAGAAGACCTACGACGAAGCACTGGCCTTCGGCGAATACGTCGAGCCGATGAAGTCCGACGTCGCCGGCATCCTGCACGACCTGCGCAAGCAGGGTAAGCGCGTGCTGTTCGAAGGCGCCCAGGGCGCACTGCTGGACATCGACCACGGCACCTACCCGTACGTCACCAGCTCCAACACCACCGTGGGTGGTGCACTGGCCGGTGCCGGCGTCGGCGCCGATGCGATCGACTACGTGCTGGGCATCGCCAAGGCCTACGCGACCCGCGTCGGCGGTGGCCCGTTCCCGACCGAGCTGGACGATGAAGTCGGCCAGGGCATCCGCGACCGCGGTGCCGAATACGGCGCTTCGACCGGCCGCCCGCGTCGCTGCGGCTGGATGGACATCGTCGCGCTCAAGCGCGCCGTGGCCATCAACGGCATCAGCGGCCTGTGCATCACCAAGCTGGACGTGCTCGACGGCATGGAGAAGCTGAAGGTCTGCATCGCCTACGAATACCGTGGCAAGCGTACCGAGTACGCGCCGCTGGACGCGCAGGGCTGGGAAGAATGCACGCCGGTGTACCTGGAGTTCCCGGGCTGGACCGAGAACACCCACGGCATCACCAACTGGGATGACCTGCCGCCGGCCGCCCGCGCTTACCTGCGCGCGCTGGAAGAGCTGGCCGGTTGCCCGGTCAGCATCGTCTCGACCGGCCCGGACCGCGACCACACCATGGTCCTGCAGGACCCGTTCGCCTGATCAGGCGCGGGCGTGCCGGGCATGCCCGGTAGTGCCTGAAGGTGCAGGAAAAGCCCCGCGAAAGCGGGGCTTTTTCGTGGCGGGGGCGCCTCAGCGCTGGCCGATGCCCATCCGCACTTCGGACAACTCCAGGTTGCCGTCCTGGTTCGCATCCAGCTGTTGGAAACGCATCTCCGAGGAGCGGCGCATCTCTTCGGCACTCAGTTCACCGTCACCATTCTGGTCGGCGATGCGTAGCCACTCGGTAGCGGAGAACTCACCGTCGCGTTGCGGTCCCAGTACCGCCTGTACTTCATCGACGCTCACGCGGTAGTTGTGATCCGCATCGACCAGACGGAAGAACGCGTCACCGTCATACTCATCACGGCTGACCTTGCCATCGCCATTGCGATCCAGCATCGCGAAGCGGTCCGATGCGGTGGCAGGCAGGTCCTGCGCCGCGGCAGCACCTGCTGCGAGTACGCCAGACAACGCGAGCAGGGCGATACGGGGCGCGGACATCGTCACGGTCTTCTCCAGAACGGGCAGGGCGTGCCGTCAGGGCCCAGTGTCCGCCGCGTGGATGACCACGACAACGGCAATTTCCCGCATTCGCGCCAGTAGTTTTACTGAGTGCGCCCGGGCAGCTGACCGCAACGTTCGCGCCCGCGCCATCGACACCATGGCATGCTGTGCAGCCACTCAACGAGACACCGGGGCGGCATGGAAACGGGAGATCAGGCGGGCATCGGCATGAGCAGCGCGAACCGCGCCCTGCATGCGGTGGTATCCGAGCTTGAAGCGCTGTTGCGCGGCGACGGCGAACGCCACTGGGCGGACTGGATGCGGCGCGTCATCACCCAGCTCGAGCAGGGCAATCCCGGCGCGCCGGAAAGCCTGCTGCGCGCCTACGGTGGCATGGGGTCTTTCAACGACCTCGCGCTTGGCCAGGATTACAGCAACGGCCACTTCCAGTGGAAGGCAGACGCTGGCGAGCTCAATGACCGCCTGGATGCGCTGCGCGGCCGTGCCTGGGAACTGGCGCGGGCGATCCGGGACGGTACCCCCGGCCCCCGTTGATCAGAGCGCCTGCTGACCTTTCAGCACCGGATAGGGGTTGATGGATTCGCCTTTCCACCACTGCTTTTCCGGGCCCAGTACGTGGATCTCGAAATGCAGGTGCGGCGCTTCGGGGCTGGCATTGCCGGTGCTGCCGACATAGCCGATCACCTCGCCACGCTTGATGGTCTTCTTCTCGGCCAGACCGTCGGCATAACGGTCCAGGTGCGCGTAGTAGTAGCAGTAGCGGCCGCTCGGCTCGAACTGGTACACGGTCAGCCCGCCCCGCACGCTGTCAAACAACTTTTCGACCGTCCCATCGGCAACCGCCAGCACCGGCGTGCCCTTTGGCGCAAGGATGTCGATCGCATCGTGCACGCGACCTTCGCTGCGTGCATCGGTGAAGGTGTCCTGCAGTTGCTCGGCACCGATGCCCTGCACCGGGAGCAGCAAGGCGCCGGCCGCGTTTGCCGGTGCCGGTGCGGCACCGCCCGCGTCAGGCGCGGGCGGTGTGGGCGTGGTCTGGATCGGTACCGGCGTCGGGGCCGGGGTGGCAGCAGGTGGCGGTGGCGCATCGAGTGCGGCGCGGGTGGAACTCGTGGCCGAGCCTATCTTGGCCGGCTCGGCGGCTCCCAGGCGGGCAGAGGGGCCAGGCCCCAGCAGCCAATACCCGACCACGCCGATGACCAGGCCCACCGCCAGCAGTCGCAGGATCTTCATCTGCTTACTCCTGCATCACGACCGGCACGGAGGCATCCACTGCGTCGGCCACCTGCAGCGCATCCCAGTTGGTCATGCGCACGCAGCCGTGCGATTCGGTCTTGCCGACGTGGCCGGGCTCCGGGGTGCCGTGCAGGCCGTAGTGCGGCTTGGAGATATCGATCCAGACCACGCCGACCGGGTTGTTCGGGCCGGGCGGCAGCACCGCTTTGCTGTCACCGGCCTTGGCGTCCCAGAACAGCTTGGGGTTGTAGTGGAAGGTCGGATCGCGCGAAATGCCCAGGATCTTCCACTTCCCGATCGGCAGCGGGTCATGCTTGCTGCCCGAGGAAACCGGGAACTGCGCATAGACCTTGCCGTCGGCATCGAACAGGCGCAGCGTCGAGTCGGATTTGTCGATCACCAGCTTGCTGGCCTTGGCCAACGGCGTGACGGAGATGTTCGGTACCTGGATCACACTGCCGGCCTTGCCCAGGTCCACGCCCGGGTTAAGGGTTTTGAGCAGTTCCGGCGAGGCATGGAAGCGTTCGCCCAGCGCCTCTTCCACCGAGCCGAAGCCGAGCGCTTTCAACTTGGCCTGTTCGGCCGGGCCCTTCGGCACGGGGTGGAACGGGCCGGCAACGTCCTCGGCGGTCAGCGTATAGCGCACCAAGGGCGGAGCGCTGTCCGGCTGCAGGGCCTTCCACGTCGCATCGTCCAGTTCGCCGGTGACCTTCAATCCTCGTGCAGCCTGGAAGCCGGAGACCGCGCGTTTCTGGTTCGAGCCGACTTCGCCATCGATCTGCCCCGGCGAGAAATGGGCACGATCCAGCAGCACCTGCGCGTGCAGATCAGAGCGGACGCCGGTCGCCACGGGTGTCTTGGCGGTGGCCGTGTCAGTGGGAGTGGGCGCGGGTGCCGTCTGTGCGACCGCCCAGCCGGAGGACGCTCCCAAGGCGAGCGCGAGCGCGGTGAGGCGGGCGATTCGGTGCAGGCGAAGGGACATCGGCAACTCCAGCGGGAACGTGTTTCCACCATGCCTGCCCGGTGTGCGCACTCGCCGTGAAAACCCTGACGCGCGGCTGAGTGGCGTACGGGAACCCGCCTACGGCGCGCCTAAGGTGAATCCATTCACAGCGTGATCACGGCAGTCGGTCAAGCCGCTGGCCCTGGCGCCGATACCAGCCCACCCCCCACGTTTTTGGATGTCTCATGAATTATCTGCGCAACGTCAGTGTTGTCTGGCGTCTAGGTATGGGTTTTGGCCTGTTGTTGCTGCTGGTGGCGGCCGTGGTGGCCACCGGCGCGACTGGCAGCGCCGTGCAGAAGCGCGCGATGCAGCAGGTGGTCGAGGTCAACGTGACCAAGGTGAGGCTGCTCTCGGACATGCTCGATGCCAACAACCAGATGATGGTCGTGCGCCGGGAGATGCTGATCCGCCAGGGCGACGGTCTGGCCGATGACGAAGCGCGCATCGCCGCGCTGGTCGCGCGCTATGAAGCCAGCTGGGCCGCCTACCTGGCGCTGCCCACGCAGCCCCAGGACAAGGCCATCGGCGAGGCCATCGCGGCGGCCCGCGCGGTGGCGCGTCCGCTCAACAAGCAGATGAGCGAACAGCTGCAGCAGGGCGATGTTGCCGGTGCGACGGCGCTCACCCTGGGCGCCGTGCAGCAGGCGGCCAATGGCTGGAACCAGGCGCTCAGCAATGGCGTGGTCTACGAGGAAAAGCAAAGCCGCCAGGCCGCTGCCGAGGCGATCCGGCTGGGTGAGCGGACCCTGCTGCAGCTGCTGGTGCTGGGGGCGATCGCGTTGGTGGTCGGCATCGCCGCCTCCGTGCTGATCGGCCGCAGCCTGACCGGTCCGCTCGCCCGCGCCGTCGGCCTGGCGAACCGCATGGCCAAGGGTGATCTGGCCGACGACGTCGATCTGGGCGGCCGCGATGAGATCACCCAGCTCGGCAACGCGATGGCCACGGTTCGGCAGAGCGTCCAGGGCGCCATCGCCGCGCAGCTGGACATGGCGCGTCAGCATGAAGCCGGGGCCATCAGCCATCGCATGGATGAGACGGCCTTCCCCGGTGATTTCGGTCGGATGATCCACGCCACGAACGCGTTGGTCGGTTCCCACGTCGCCGTCGAGTTCCACATGGTCGAGGTGATGCAGCGCTACGCGATCGGCGACCTCAGTCGCGACCTGGACAGCTACCCCGGCGAGAAGGCCGTGTTGACCACCACCATGGCCAACGTCAAGGACAGCCTGATGGCGATCAACCAGCAGATCGAGACGTTGGCCGCCGCCGCGCGTGCCGGTGACTTCTCGGTGCGCGGCAGCGAGCAGGCCTTCCAGTTCCAGTTCCGGGCCATGGTGGCCCAGCTCAACGGCATGATGGCCAGCTCACAGAGCAGCATCGCCGACCTGTCGCAGGTGCTGCGCGCGATCTCCACCGGCGACCTGACCGCGCGGATGGAGGGCCATTACGAGGGTGTCTTCGCGCAGATGCGCGACGATGCCACCGTGACCGCCGGGCAGTTGACCGGCATCGTGCGGCAGATCCAGGGCGCGGCCGGCAGCATCAACGATGCCGCGCAGGAACTGGCGGCTGGCCACAATGACCTGTCGCGCCGCACCGAGCAGCAGGCCGCCAATCTGGAGGAGGCGGCCGCGTCGATGGAAGAGCTGACCTCCACGGTCCGGCAGAACGCCGAACTGGCCAACCAGGCCGACCTTGAAGCCCATGCAGCCGGTGCCGCGGTCAAGGCGACCGAGCAGGCGATCGCGCAGGTGGCGGCGGTGATGAGCCAGATCGACCAGTCCTCGGCGCGCATCGCCGAGATCTCCTCGGTCATCGACGGCATCGCGTTCCAGACCAATATCCTGGCGCTGAACGCTGCGGTGGAAGCGGCCCGCGCCGGCGAGAACGGGCGCGGCTTCGCGGTCGTCGCCACCGAGGTCCGGACCCTGGCCCAGCGTGCCGGCACCGCGGCCAAGGAGATCAAGGAGCTGATCGACGACGCCAGCGCCAACGTCAGGACCGGGCTGAATGTCACGGTGCAGTCCGAAGCGGCGATCGCCCGCCTGACCCAGGCCAGTTCGCGCACCAACCAGCTGATGAGCGACATCGCCGCGGCGACCAAGGAACAGGCCGCGGGCATCGAGCAGGTCAACCAGGTGGTGGTGCAGATGGACCAGGTCACTCAGCAGAATGCGGCGCTGGTGGAAGAAGCCACGGCCGCCAGCCGCGCGCTGGAGCAGCAGGCGCACGCACTGACCGGGTCGGTGGCGGTGTTCACCCTGGAACCCGATGCCACGGCGCGGGTCCGGCCGGCGCCGTTGCAGGCGGCATGATCGTGCGGCCCGCCGGGTAAACCGGAACGCCCCGCGTCGGCGGGGCGTTGTGCCGGTCGAACCGGTCCGCCGGCGCACGCTGCCGGCGGACGGGCTCAGTCGTCGTTCTCTTCCGCCGCCTCGCGACCCTGCTGGCGGATCAGCGCTTCTTCGCGCGCATCGTTGATGGCATGGCGTACGCCATCCAGGTCGATGCTGCTTTCATCCTGTTCGAATTCGCCGGTCAGCACGCTGTCCGGCAGCAGGTCGCCGGCCTCGAACAGCGCCCACATCTCTTCGCCGTACCAGGTCTCCAGCAGTTCCGGCGCCCAGCGGCCCAGATAGGCGGTGAGGTTGTTGACGTCGCGCAGCAGCATCGTGCGCGCGGCGTTGTTGCCCGCCGCACTGACCACCTGTGGGAAATCGATCACCACCGGGCCTTCCGGGCCGACCAGCACGTTGTACGGCGACAGATCGCCGTGGATCAGGCCGCAGCACAGCATCCGCACCACCTGGCGGACCAGGATCTGGTGGAACTCGCGGGCCTGTTCAGGACTGAGCTCGACCTCGCCCAGGCGCGCGGCGGAATAGCCCTCGGCATCGGTGACCAGCTCCATCACCAGCACGCCGTGGAAGTAGCCGTACGGCTCGGGCACGCGCACGCCGGCATCGCGCAGCTGGTACAGCGCTTCGACCTCGGTGTTCTTCCAGGCCGCTTCCTGCTGCTTGCGGCCGTAATTGCTCGCCTTGCCCACGGCGCGCGCTTCGCGGCTGCCACGGACCTTGCGGCCTTCCTGGTACTGCACGCGCTGCTGGAAACTGCGCTGGGCCATGTCCTTGTAGACCTTGGCACAGCGCACGTCGTCGCCGCTGCGGACCACGTATACCGCTGCTTCCTTGCCGCTCTTGAGCGGGCGGAGCACTTCATCGATCACGCCGTCGTCGATCAGCGCCTGCAAGCCTTGGGGGGTCTTCACGGTATCTCGGGAATCGGCTGGCGCGGGGCCTGCCCTGGAGGGGGAGGGATTTTCGCATCTTCGGGCCGGGGGAGCCATCGACCCGGCCCGGCGCAGTGAGGTCGTTCAGCTGCGTGTACGTGCGCGACAGCTTGAAATCTGATTCACATCGGCGCGGCAGGCTGGGGCCACCTTCCAAGGAGTGTCGCCCATGATGCTGTCCCTGCTGCGCCGCACCGGTGCCGCCCTGGCCATGTTGCTGGCCGTTTCCACCGTGCATGCCCGCCCCGCGGCCACCGATACCGTGCTGATCGTGGTCAGCGGCGAAGGCCGCGACCAGGGCAAGACCCGTCCCGGCTTCGAGATGGACGAGTTCGCGCAGGCCTACCTGATCTTCCGCGACAACGGCCTGGCGGTGCAGGTCGCCAGCCCGCAAGGCGGACCGGTCGAGGCCGACAAGTTCAACGCCGAGGAGCCCTTCAACGCACGCGTCCTGGCCGATCCGGCCGCGGCCGCACTGCTGGCCGATACCCGCGCCACCGCGACCCTCAGTGCCGCCGACTATGCGGCGGTCTACGTGGTCGGTGGCAAGGGCGCGATGTTCGACCTGCCGGCCGACCCCGCGCTGCGGGGGCTGCTCGGCACGATGCACGACCGTGGCGCGGTGGTCGCGGCGGTCTGCCACGGCCCGGCCGCACTGGTGGACGTGCGGCTGGCGGACGGATCGCTGCTGGTCGCCGGGCGCCGCATGACCGGCTTCACCAATGCAGAGGAAGGGGTGTTCGGCAAGCGCTGGGCGAAGGAGTTTCCGTTCCTGCTGGAAACCGCGCTGCGCGAGCGTGGCGCGCGCTGGGAGCAGGCGCCGCTGATGATGCCCAAGCTGGTGGTGGACGGGCGCCTGATCACCGGGCAGAACCCCTATTCGACACCGGCCGTGGCCGAGGCGATCGTGCGGGCCACCGGCCGCACGCCGATCGCGCGCACGCCGTGGCGCGATGAGGCCAGCATGGCGCTGGTGCAGCGCCTGCTGGCCGGTGAAGGCGAGGCGGTCAAGCGCGAGCTGGCCAGCAACCGTACCGGCTATCACGATCAGCTGATCGGCGTGCTCGGCTACTACCAGCTGCAGGCCGCGCAGGACGATGCGGCTGTACGTGATGCGCTGTCGATCATGCAGCTGGCCGCCCCGTACATGAGCGAACCGCAGCTGCCGCTGGGCATCGCACAGGCGCATTGGCGGCTGGGCGAGGTGGCACAGGCGCGCACGGTACTCGGCAAACTGCTGGAAACCCACCCGGACATGGCCGAAGCTAAGCAGCTCAAGGACACGATCGAAGGCTGACCCATGGACGATGGCCTGCACATCCTGGTGATCGAGGACAACCCGGCGCTGCGCGCCGGCATGGCCACGCTGCTGGAAGCCCGCGGCCATCGCGTGGCCTTTGCCGCCGATGGCCGCAGTGGCCTGCAGATGGCATTGGAAGAGCCGCCGGATGTGCTGGTGCTGGACCTCACCCTTCCGGGCATGGATGGCCTGCGCGTATGCAGCCATCTGCGTGAGCAGGCCGACCGCCACATCCCGATCCTGATGCTGACCGCGCGCGACACGCTGGCCGACAAGCTGGTCGGCTTCCAGGCCGGTACCGATGATTACCTGGTCAAACCGTTCGCAGGCGAGGAACTGCTGGCGCGGTGCCTGGCCCTGGCCCATCGGCACGGCCGACGCGACGGGCATGTGCTGCGTATCGGATCTCTCGGCATCGACCGCCGCAGCGGGACCGTACACCGCGGTGAGCAGCCGATCGAGTTGCCGCAGACGGCCTACCGCCTGCTGGTGCTGCTCGCCGAAGCCTGGCCGCGTACGGTGACCCGCAGCGAGTTGATCCGGCGCCTCTGGGGCGATGAAGCACCGCCCTCGGATCCGCTGCGCTCGCATCTGTATCTGCTGCGACAGGGGCTGGACAAGCCCTTCGACCGACCGATGCTCAAGACCGTGCACGAGGTCGGCTTCAGGCTGGAGGCCGACACATGACGGCACGGGTGCATCGCCTGCGCAACCGGTTGATGCTGGCCTTCGCGGTGTTCGCGCTGGCGGTGGCCGGCCTGTTCGGCCTGTACGTGGCGGTGTTCGTGTACAGCGTCGAAGACCGGTTCTTCGACGCAATGCTTGAGCAGGAAGCGCAGCAGCAACTGGAGCAGCGGGCCGCAAGTGGGACCTGGTCGCCACCGCGCAATGCGTTCATGGCGGTCCATGACAGCCCTGCCAGCTTCCCCACGGATCTCAAGGCCGCCTTCGATGCTGAGCCGTGGCGCCGCGAGATCGGCGGCACCGAAGGGCGGCACTATCACCTGCGCGCGCTGCCGCCGGGCGGAGCCGGTACACCGGGATGGCTGGTCGCCGAGGTCAGCCAGCAGCTGGTGGTGCGGCCGATGCGCAGCCAGATTCTGGCGCTGCTGGCCTGGTCCGGGCTGGCCGTGGTGGTGGTCGCCATCCTGGCCGGCGCATGGCTGGCGCGACGGACCACGCGTCCCTTGTCGAAGCTGGCGGCGCTGGTCGACGGCATGGCGCCGGACAGGTTGCCGGTGGGGTTCGCCGGGGACTTCCCCGATGACGAGGTCGGCGTGCTCGCCCGCGGCCTGGACAATCTGAGCGGGCGCGTGCGTGCCTTCATTGCGCGCGAGCATGCCTTTACCCGTGATGCCAGCCATGAGCTGCGCACGCCCCTGGCGGTGATCCGCAGTGCCACCGAACAGCTGGCCAGCGAACCTGGCCTGTCCGGGGCCGGGCGGCGGCAGCTCGCGCATGTCCAGCATTCGGCGCGTCAACTCGAACAGACCGTCATCACCCTGCTGACACTGGCCCGCGAAGAGAACGTGGAACAGGACGCGACGCCACTGGCGGTGCTGCCGGTGCTGGAACAGGTGGTGGTCGAGCAGGCCGTGCTGTTGGAGGGCAAGCCGGTGGCGGTGCGGGTGGACGTGCCAGCCGACGTGAGTCTGCCGGTACCGGGGCCGGTGCTGCACATGCTGCTGGCCAATCTGGTCGGCAATGCGTTCGCGCATACCCGGGCGGGTGAGGTGTACATCGATGTGGCGGCTGGACGACTGCGCATCCGCAACACGGCGCCGGCAGGTGACCCTGACACGATCATGCAGCCATTCGCGAAAGGCGAGGGCAGCGCCGGCTTCGGGCTCGGCCTGGCGATCGTGCACCGGCTGTGCGACCGCTTCGCCATCGATCTGCGCATCGAGGGAACCGAGCACGCCACGGTCGCCAGTTTCAGCGTGCAGTAAGGCCGGTCCGCTTCCGTCCATCGCCAAAGTGCGCGATGCTCTGCCGAACGGGGGAGGGGCGCATGGGCAACAGGGACGAGGGCAGCATTCACGGCGATGTCCCGGCGGAGCAGACGCCGACCGATTGGTCGTTGCTGCCGGTCACGCACGGCAATGAGGACTCGATGGTGGCTGTGATCTGGCGCCTGCTGCGGCAGGAGCCGGCGTTGATGGTGAGTGGGGGCTACGTATTCCTGTCCGTGCTGGGGTTGTGGTCGAGCTACTTCTTCTATTTCAAGTTCCGGCTGTCGATCCTGGATTACCTGCAGGTCAGCGACTTCCTGGTGGCCGGGCTGCGTGATCCGGCCTACGTGCTGATCCTGCTGGTGGGCGCGTTGCTGGCAGTGCTGCTGGGCTGGCCGGAAACACTGCGGCGGCGCAATCCAGCCAAGGTGGCACGCCTGCGTGCGCGGCATTGGGGATGGCGGATGCTGTTCTCGGAGTCGCCGTGGATGAACTGGGAATTCTCCGGGCTGCGTCCGCTGACCGGCATGTGTATTGCGGTGGTCTGCTTCATGGCATTCGGCGCGGCGCTGTATGCGCTGAGCTCGGCCGAGAAGATCCGCGATGGCAGGGGCGGTACACCAGTGCAGGTCGTGCTCGGAGGTGACGCTGCAGCGCTGCCGGGCACCGCGAAACTGCTGGGATCCAGCAGTGCGTTCGTGTTCCTGTGGTGGCCGGAGCAACGGCGCGCCGAAGCCGTGCCGATCAGCGCGATCCGTCGGCTGCAGTCGTTGCCCTTGGCAGTGAAACCGGTAGCGCCCCGAACGGTCAACCCATCCAGGCCGTCCACCGCGCCAGCGCAGCGGTAAGCGCAACGGTAGGTGATCTGCCGCGTGCTGCTTCAGGCAGCACGCGGTAGATGCACGGTCGGCCCTGCGCGTATGTCAGGACTTGCCGGCCGCTCGCTTGCGGGCCCCGGTCGCTGCCGTCTTTTTCGCAGGCGCCCCGGAGGCGGTTTTCGAGGCCGGTTTGCCGGTGGCCTGCTTGGCGACGGTCTTCTTCGCCGCCTTCTTTACCGTTTTCTTGATCGCGGTTTTTGTCGTCGCTTTTTCAGCGGCCTGCGTCGCCGTCTTCTTTGCAGTCTTCTTGGTGGCCTTCCCGGGCGCTGCTTTCGCAGCGGCCTTCTTCGCAGCGGTTTTCTTTACCGCTGCCTTCTTCGTCGCCGCGGTCTTCGAGGTCTTCGTGGTTTTGGTGGCGGTCTTGTTCGCACTACCGCTCTTCTTCCCGCCACCATCCTGCTTGTTGACCGTGGCCCAGGCGATGCGCTCCGCAGCCGCTTCGCTGCGGCCCTGGTCTTTCTCGCTTTCCTCGATGTGCTCGGCGTTGCGCTTCTGCTTGTCGGTATAGCTGGATTTATCACCGCGCGGCATGGTCATGCTCCTGTCTGGTGACGAAGGTGGCGCCGCTCAGGAGAGCGTGCGCACCTTCGGTTCGCGGGCCCATTGCCGCGTAGCGGCGGCGGCAAGGAAGGCCTTGGCATCCTCGGCTTCCACCACCCCGGCATCGTTGCCGACACGCGCGATCTTCAACAGCGCCTGCGCGCCATCATCGGCGGCGATCGCCTTCAGGTGGACCCACGCATCGCTGACGAAATCGATTGCGGCCGATTCCTTGCCCAGCTTCTTTGCCGCCTCGGGGCTGAGTACGACGGCCACCGCATCGAAGACCACCGACGGCGTACCGGCCAGCTGGCCATCCGCCGCCAGCGTCTTGCCGTCACTGAGCCTGGCGCCACCGATCTTGGGCGCAACCAGCTTGACGCTGGCGCCGGCCTTGTCGGCCGCCTTGCGCAGGTTGGCGATCAGCGCCGCATCGGAGCCCTCGTCGAACAGGATGCCGATGCAGCGACCGGTCAGCAGGTCCTTGGTGCGGCCGATGATGCGCACTTCCGGCGCCTTCGGGAAATCCTGCGCCGGGGTCTGGGTGGCGGCCGGCTCGGGCAGGGCCGGCATCGCCAGACCATCGGCAACCCGCTTGGCCAGGGCCTCATCGATGTTGCGCAGATGGCTCACGGTGCGCTCGCGCACCTTGACCGTCTCCACCTTGGACAGCTCGAACACCAGCGCCGAGGCCAGATGGGCCTGTTCCGGTGCCTCCAGGCTGCGGAAGAACATACGGGCCTGGCTGTAGTGATCGGCGAAGCTGTCGGCCCGCACGCGCCCCTTGCGGCCGTCATCTGGTGCGGTGGCGTGGCTCGGGAAGCCATCGGCGGTCTCGCGCGGGCTGTCGCCCTGCAGCGAACTGGGATCGTAGGCGACCCGTCCCTTGGGGATGTTCATCTGCATGTGCCCGTCGCGCTGATGATTGGCGAAGGGGCACTTGGGCGCATTGACCGGAATCTGATGGAAGTTCGGGCCACCCAGGCGGCTGAGCTGGGTATCCAGGTAGGAGAACAGGCGGCCCTGCAGCAGCGGATCGTTGCTGAAGTCGATGCCCGGCGGCACGTTGGCCGGGCAGTAGGCGACCTGCTCGGTTTCGGCGAAGAAGTTGTCCGGCCAGCGGTCCAGCACCATGCGCCCGATCACGGTCAGCGGCACCAGCGACTCGGGAATGATTTTGGTCGAATCCAGATGGTCGAACGGGAAGGCCTCGGCCTGTTCCTCGGTGAACAGCTGTACCGCCAGTTCCCACTCGGGGAAGTTGCCGGTGGTGATCGCCTCGAACAGGTCACGGCGGTGGAAGTCGTTGTCCGCGCTCTGCAGCTTCACCGCCTCGTCCCACACGGTGGACTGGATGCCCAGCTTCGGCCGCCAGTGGAATTTGACGAAGGTCGACTCGCCGGCATCGTTGATCAGGCGGAAGCTGTGGATGCCGAAGCCCTCGATGGTGCGCAGCGAGCGCGGGATCGTGCGGTCGCTCATCGCCCACATGATCATGTGCATCGACTCGGGCATCAGCGAGACGAAGTCCCAGAAGGTGTCGTGCGCGCTGGCTGCCTGCGGGAATGCCCGGTCCGGCTCCATCTTCACCGCGTGGATCAGGTCGGGGAACTTGATCGCGTCCTGGATGAAGAACACCGGGATGTTGTTGCCGACCAGGTCCCAGTTGCCCTCCTTGGTATAGAACTTGACCGCGAAACCGCGCACGTCACGCGGGGTGTCGACCGACCCGGCGCCACCGGCCACGGTGGAGAAACGAGTGAACACCGGGGTGCGTACGCCCACTTCATTGAGGATCCGCGCCCGGGTGTACTCGCCAAGGGAGCGGGTCAGCTCGAAATAGCCGTGCGCCGCGCTGCCGCGGGCATGCACGATGCGCTCGGGGATGCGCTCGTGATCGAAGTGGGTGATCTTCTCGCGAAGGATGAAGTCTTCCAGCAGGGTCGGCCCGCGCGGGGTGGCGCGCAGCGAGTTCTGGTTGTCACCGACCGGAATGCCCTGGTTGGTGGTCAGCCCGGGGTGGCCGTTGCCCGCGCGCTGGTGCAGTTCATCCCCTTCGCCGCGGACATCGGTGGCGGGTGCGGGGGCGTTCTTCGTGCTTTTCTTGCTGGCGGCCATGAGGCGACTCCGGGAGCTGGCGGGAAGGGGGATCGCCTCACACTGGCGGGCCGGGCGTTAATCGAAGGTGCGAAAACACGACGCTGCTTGCACCCGCGCTTCACATGCGGCGCCCGGGCGCTGGGTGAGGCGCGCGCGGGCGGGTATCCTTGGGCGCGTCTTCTCCTGTGTTTCCCAGCCGCATGCGCGTTGAACCCGCCGACATCGAAGCCCTGTTTGATGCGATCCCCGACGTCCTGTTCTTCATGAAGGACTGCGACGGGCGGTATACGCATATCAACCAGACCATGCTGCGCCGGCTGGGCCTGAAGTCGCGCAAGGAGGTGATCGGGCGGACCGCGGCGGAGATCTATCCCACCGGCCTGGGGGCCGATTACGCCACCCAGGACGAGCAGGTGCTGGCCGGCAAGGTCATCGAGAACCTGATGGAACTCCATCTGTTCGCCAACCGCGAGCCGGGCTGGTGCCTGACCTGCAAGCGGCCGCTGCTGGTGGACGGGCAGATCCGCGGGTTGATCGGCATCTCGCGCGACCTCGGCCAGAAGGACAGCCTGGGCACCCAGTACGAACAGCTGCGCCTGGCCCTGGCCCATCTGAATGCGCATTACGCCGAGAACGTGCGCATGCAGACCCTGCTCGACATCACCGGCTTCTCGCTGTCCAAGCTGGAGCGCACCTTCCGCAAGGTGTTCCAGATGACCCCGCAGCAGGTGCTGACCCGGCTGCGCATCCAGATGGCGGTGCACCTGCTGCACGGCCCGGACAGCATTGCCAGCATCGGGCAGGCGTGTGGCTTCACCGACCAGAGTGCGTTCACCCGCAAGTTCAAGGCCGAGGTCGGGCTGTCGCCTCGGGCCTATCGCGCCCAGATCGGGGAGCGCGCCGCCGCCTGAGGCGGGGTGGGGCTTCCGGCCTATGCCGCCGCGCGGCCGACAGGGTATGGTGTCGCACTTGTTGCCCGCCAATCGATTCCGATGCCCGCATCCCAGACTCCGGCTCCTGCCACTCCGCCCGCCGATACCCGCCTCGGGCACGCGCTCAAGCCCCGCCAGCTGATCATGATGGGCCTGGGCAGCGCGATCGGCGCCGGCCTGTTCCTCGGCTCCGGCGTGGGCGTCCAGGCCGCCGGCCCGGCGGTCCTGCTGTCGTATCTGGTGGCCGGCGCACTGGTGATCATCGTGATGAACGCGCTGGGCGAAATGGCCGCAGCCAAGCCGACCAGCGGCGCGTTCTCGGTGTACGCCGCTGATGCCATGGGGGCCACTGCCGGTGCCACGGTGGGCTGGCTGTGGTGGGTGCAGCTGGTGATCGTGATCGCCGCTGAAGCGGTCGGTGCGGCTGGCCTGCTCGCCACGGTGTGGCCGGCGATCCCGGTGCCGATGGCTGCGCTGGCCTTCATGCTGTTCTTCACCGCGATCAACCTGCTCGGGGTGAAGAACTTCGGCGAGTTTGAATTCTGGTTCGCGATCCTGAAAGTGGCCGCGATCGTCGGCTTCATCCTGATCGGCGTGGCGCTGCTGATGGGCTGGCTGCCGGACGTGGCCTCGCCTGGCCTGCGCAACTTCACCGAGCACGGCGGTTTCATGCCCAAGGGCCTGGCCGGCATCGGCGCGGCGCTGCTGGTGGTGGTATTCGCCTTCGGCGGCACCGAGATCGTGGCGGTGGCGGCGGCGGAAACCGAAGATCCCGAGCGCAGCATCGCCCGCGCGATCCGCACCGTGGCCTGGCGCATCCTGGTGTTCTACATCGGCTCGCTGAGCGTGATCATCGCGGTGGTGCCGTGGACCAGCGAGGCCCTCCGTTCGCCGTTCGCCGCGGTGCTCGAAGCGGCCAAGATTCCTGGCGCGGCCACGGCGATCACGTTGATCGCGGTGATCGCGCTGCTGTCGGCGCTCAATGCCAATCTGTACGGCGCGTCGCGGATGATGTACTCGCTGGCCCAGCGTCGCGAGGCGCCGGCCGTGCTGGGCTGGACCGATCCGCGCCAGGTGCCGATCATCGCGGTGCTGGCCAGTGTGCTGTTCGGTTTTGCGGCGACGGTGATGGAGCTGCTGTTCCCGGACAAGGTACTGCCGGTACTGCTCAATATCGTCGGCTCGACCTGTCTGCTGGTGTGGACCATCTCGCTGCTGTCGCAGCTGATCCTGCGCCACCGTGCCAACCGCGACGGCACCCGCCTGCCGTTCCGCATGGCCGGCTATCCGTACCTCACGGTGATCGGCCTGGGGGTGCTGGCGCTGATCTTCGGCCTGCTGCTGTCCGAGTCGCACACGCGCCTGCAGTTCCTGTCGATGGCCGCGCTGACGGCGGTGATCGCCATCAGCAGCGAAGTCGCCCGCCGCGTGCGCGCCAGCCGCCGGGCCGACTGACCCCGGGCGGGTGGTAGGTGCCGACCGTTGGTCGGCACACCCCGCAAGGGCACGCAACAAAAAACGGCCCGCGCGATGCGGGCCGTTTTCATTCCAGATGCATGCCGATCAAGGTAGGTACCGACCGTTGGTCGGTACGCCTGTCAGGCATCGTGCCGACCAACGGTCGACACCTACACCTACACCTCCACGCCCTCGTCTTCCTTGTACGCATCGACCGGGATGCAGGCGCACATCACGTTCTTGTCGCCGTAGACGTTGTCCACGCGCGCCACCGGCGGCCAGTACTTCTGCTGGCGCAGGCTGGCCAGCGGGAAGGCCGCCAGTTCGCGCGGGTAGGCGTGGGCCCACTCGCTGGCCGAGACCGCCGTGGCGGTATGCGGGGCGTGCTTGAGGGGGTTGTCCTCGCGGTCCAGGCGGCCGTCTTCGATCGCAGCGATCTCTTCGCGGATCTGGATCATCGCGTTGATGAAGCGATCCAGTTCGTGCAGCGATTCGCTTTCGGTCGGCTCCACCATCAGCGTGCCGGCGACCGGGAAGCTCAGGGTCGGGGCGTGGAAGCCGAAGTCGATCAGGCGCTTGGCCACGTCCTCGGCGCCGATGCCGGAGGTCTTCTCCAGCGGACGCACGTCCAGGATGCACTCGTGCGCCACCAGGCCGTTGCGGCCGGTGTACAGGGTCTTGAAGTGCGGGGCCAGGCGCTTGGCGATGTAGTTGGCGTTGAGCAGCGCGACCTGGGTCGCCTTGCGCAGGCCGGCGGTGCCCATCAGCGTGATGTACATCCAGCTGATCGGCAGGATCGAGGCGCTGCCGAAGCTGGCCGCGCTGACCATGCCCACATCGCCTTCGCCGCCAAGCACCTTCGGCAGGAACGGAGCGAGGTGCGACTTGACCGCGCACGGGCCCACGCCCGGGCCGCCGCCGCCGTGCGGAATGCAGAAGGTCTTGTGCAGGTTCAGGTGCGACACGTCCGAGCCCCACTTGCCGGGCTTGGCCACGCCGACCAGGGCGTTCATGTTGGCGCCGTCGGTATACACCTGGCCGCCGTGCTTGTGCACGATCTCGCAGATTTCCACCACTTCTTCCTCGAACACGCCATGCGTGGAGGGATAGGTGATCATCAACGCGGCCAGACGGTCGCTGTACTTCTCCGCATTGACGCGGATGTCGTCCAGGTCCACGTTGCCGTTGGCATCGGTCTTGGTCACCACGACCTTCATGCCGCACATCTGTGCCGAGGCCGGGTTGGTGCCGTGCGCCGAATCCGGGATCAGGCAGACGTCGCGATGGCCTTCGCCGCGCGAGCGGTGGTAGGCGCGGATCGCCAGCAGGCCGGCGTACTCGCCCTGCGCGCCGGAGTTCGGCTGCAGGCTGACCGCGTCATAGCCGGTGCATTCCACCAGCATCGCTTCCAGGCCGTCGATCAGTTCCTTGTAGCCGGTGGCCTGGTCGGCCGGGGCCAGCGGATGGATGTTGGCGAACTCCGGCCAGGTCACCGGAATCATCTCGGCGGTGGCGTTGAGCTTCATGGTGCAGCTGCCCAGCGGGATCATGGTGCGATCCATCGCCAGGTCCTTGTCCGCCAGCGAACGCAGGTAACGCAGCAGTTCGTGCTCGCTGTGGTGAGTGTTGAACACCGGGTGGGTCAGGAATTCGCTGGTACGCACCAGGCCGGCCGGCAGCGCATCGGCGGTGGCGGCGTCGAGGGCATCGACATCCACCGTGGCACCGAACAGCTGGCCGAGCGCGACGATGTCGGCGCGGGTGGTGGTTTCATCCAGGCTGATGCCGACCGCGTCGCTGTCGATCGCGCGCAGGTTGATGCGCGCCGCGGCGGCCTTGGCGTGGATCGCCTTGGCATCGACATCCTTGACGTGCAGGGTGTCGAAGAAGTGCTCGCCCACGTTGACGCCGGCAGCGCGCAGCGCTCTGGCCAGGATCGCGGCCAGGCGATGGGTGCGGCGGGCGATGCGGGTCAGCCCTTCCGGACCGTGGTACACCGCATACATCGACGCCATCACCGCCAGCAGCACCTGGGCGGTACAGATGTTGGAGGTCGCCTTCTCGCGGCGGATGTGCTGCTCGCGGGTCTGCAGGGTCAGGCGGTAGGCGGCATTGCCCTGCGCATCGACCGAGACACCGATCAGGCGGCCCGGCATCGAGCGCTTGTACGCATCGCGGCAGGCCATGAAGGCGGCATGCGGGCCGCCGAAGCCGAACGGCACGCCGAAGCGCTGCGAGTTGCCGACCACGATGTCCGCGCCCCATTCGCCGGGGGCGGCGATCAGGGTCAGTGCGAGCAGGTCGGTGGCCACCGCGACCAGGCCGCCGCGCGCATGCACGGCATCGGCCAGCGCCTTGTAGTCGCCGATATGGCCGAAGGTGTCCGGGTACTGCAGCAGCACGCCGTAGGCTTCGGCTTCCATCGCCTCGGCCGGGGTGCCCACGCGCAGCACGATGCCCATCGGCTCGGCGCGGGTGCGCAGCAGTTCCAGCGTCTGCGGGTGCACCGCGTCGTGCACGAAGAAGGTATCGGACTTGCTCTTGGCCGAGCGCTTGGCCAGCGTCATCGCTTCGGCGGCGGCGGTGGCTTCATCGAGCAGCGAGGCGTTGGCGATCTCCATGCCGGTCAGGTCGGCGCACAGGGTCTGGAAGTTGATCAGCGCTTCCATGCGGCCCTGCGAGATCTCAGCCTGGTACGGGGTGTAGGCGGTGTACCACGCCGGGTTTTCCAGCACGTTGCGCAGGATGACGTTCGGGGTGAGCGTGCCGTAGTAGCCCTGGCCGATGAAGGTGCGGAACACCTGGTTCTTGTCGGCGATGGCGCGGATCTTGGCCAGTGCCTGCACTTCGGTCAGCGACTCGGGCAGGTCCAGCGGGGCCGGCGACTTGATCCCGGCCGGGACGATCGCATCGGTCAGCGCGTCCAGCGAGGCGTGGCCGACCACGTCGAGCATCTGCGCGATTTCGGCATCGTTGGGGCCGATGTGGCGTTCGACGAACGCGTGGCTGTGTTCAAGCTCGCGCAGGGAGGGGGTGTTCTGGGACATGGCTGGCATCTCGGAGAGTGGGCACGCACGTTCGGAAGGCGGCCGGGCCAGGGCGCGTCGCGGGCGACAGCGATCCACCGGACCTTGCGGTCTTCCTGGGTGCCCCTCTGTCCTTTTGCCTGAGAGTTTAAAAGCGCGCATCGGCGTGCTTCGTGCCCCTTCGGCGCCGGCACTCGCCGGTCTCTCCAGAGTTTTGGTACGGGTGGTATCGGGCCTGAGCGATTACGGGCGTTGCGCCTTCGGCAGCGGGTGCTTCAAAACAAAGCGCCGCTTCTCCCACCATGTAGCCCGGCGATTATAGCCCAGCGCTTTGGGCCGCTGGGCCTTTCCCGCACATGAATACGAGGCCGCGCAGGCACGCAAAGTCCGGCCCGGGCATGGTGCCGGCCGTGACAAAGGCCTATGATCACCGGATCCTCGTATTCATCTGGCGCCGCCCGTCCGGGCTGGCGCCCGCCGTGCATTGCGCATGGCCGCTGACGGAAGCCCGCATGACGCCCGCCTCGCCCTCGACCCGCCGCCTGGCCCTGCTGCTCGCAGGCCTGGCGATGTTCGGTCCGTTCTCGATCGACACCATTTTCCCGGCGTTCCTGCTGCTGGGCGACCGCATGCAGGTGGACCAGGTCGCGGTGCAGCAGACCATCAGCGTGTACCTGCTGTTCTACGGGCTGATGAGCCTGGCGCACGGCCCGCTGTCCGATGCGTTCGGGCGCAAGCGGGTGATCATCGGCGGGCTGGTGCTGTTCATCGCCGCCTCGATCGGCTGCGCGCTGTCGCGCGACATGACCACGCTGCTGGTGTTCCGCGCGCTGCAGGGCGTTACCGCCGGGGTCGGGGTGATCGTCGGCCGCGCGGTGATCCGTGACCTGTACCACGGGGCCGACGCACAGCGGCTGATGAGCCAGGTGTCGATGATCTTCGGCGTGGCCCCCGCGATCGCGCCGATCATCGGCGGCTGGATCCTGCTCGGCGGGGGCGACTGGCCGCTGATTTTCTGGTTCCTGGTGCTGTTCGGCGTGGTGCTGCTGCTGGCCACCGGCAAGTGGCTGCCCGAAACCCATCCGGTCGAGGCCCGCACGCCGCTGTCGATGCGCGCGCTGCTGCGCAGCTATGCCCGCATGGGCTCCAACCCGCGCCTGCTCCGTCTGGCCGCGGCCGGCGCCTTCAACTTCTCCGGCATCTTCCTGTACATCGCGTCCGCGCCGGTGTTCGTGATGCAGCATCTGCAACTGGGCGAGGGCGGCTTTGCGTGGTTGTTCATCCCCACCATCGGCGGCATGACCATGGGCTCGTTCCTGTCCGGTCGGATGGCGGGCCGGCTCACCGCGCAGCGGCAGATCGCGATCGGTTTCGGGCTGTGTGCGGTCTCGGCGCTGTTGAACGTCGGTTACGTGGTGTCGGTGCCGCAGATCGCGCTGCCGTGGGCAGTGATGCCGATCTTCCTTGGCGGTGTCGGCATGGCGCTGATCTTCCCGATCCTGGCGCTGGCCGTGCTGGACATGTATCCGCATCAGCGCGGCCTGGCCTCGTCCATGCAGATGTTCATCCAGCTGATGATCAACACCGTGGTGGCCGGCGTGGTCTCGCCGATGCTCAGCAGCAACCCGCTGCATCTGGCCCTGGGCTACGCAGGCTTCTTCGCCATCGGCGGCAGCTTCTGGTACTGGGAGCGGCACTGCGAACGCCGCCGCGACCTGCTCACGCCGATCGAGTGAGCCACACGCACGCCCCGCCTGCACAGAATGCAGGCGTGGCGCCGTTGTCTACGCCTCGCCGCGGCGTATCCTGTTCGCTCGCCAGCCAGTTCGTGCATCACGACAGCCACTTCGCTCCCCTGCGGACCCCATGTCCGCCGCAACCCAGGGTGATTGCATGGCTGCACAGCAGACCTACCGCCTGTTCGACGTCGCGCTGAAGCAGCGCACGGTTCTCTCCCCCTCGCTGATCCGCATGGTCTTCGCCGCGCCCGACGTGGCCAACATGAAGACCGAGGGACCGGACCAGCGCATCAAAGTGTTCTTCCCATTGCCCGGCCAGGCAGCACCGGAGGTGCCGCAAGGCGAGGACTGGTACGCACGTTATCGCGCGCTGCCCGATACCGAGCGTGCGCCGATGCGCACCTACACCCTCCGCGCGCTGCGCCCGGACGCCGGCGAGGTCGATGTCGATTTCGTGCTGCATGGCCCGACCGGGCCCGCCTCGCGCTGGGCCATGCAGGCGCGCGTCGGTGATCGGGTCGGCCTGCTGGCGCCGGACGCGCAGGTCGAGGCCAGCAGCGAGGGCTACGAGTGGAAGCCGCCGGCGCAGGTGAAGCGGGTGCTGCTGGTCGCCGACGACACCGCGCTGCCAGCCGTGGCCGGCATTCTGGAGGCGCTGGCCCAGTGGCCGCAGCCGCCGGAAGTGCAGGCCTTCCTGGAGGTCGAGCACGAGGCGGATGTGCTGCCGCTGCAGGCACCGCATGGTGCGCAGTTGTTCTGGCTCGCGCGCGAGGGCGCCGCGCATGGCCAGCGGCTGCAGGACGCGGTGCGGGCGCGGATCGGCCCGTCGGGCATCGGTGGCGGTGAGCAGCCCCTGGCCGAGATCGACATCGACCAGGACATCCTGTGGGAGCAGGCCAGCGCCGAGCAGGACGGGCTGTATGCCTGGGTCGCTGGCGAAGCCGGGGCAGTCATGGCGATCCGCCGGCATCTGGTGAAGACATGCGGGATCGACCGTCGGGCCATCACGTTCATGGGCTATTGGCGGCACGGAAAAGTCCTCGATTGAGCTGGCCACGCAGGCTCCAGGACGGGCCCGCCAAGGCCCGTGCGGTATCCTTGGCGCTTTGCCGCAGTCCGGATTTCCCCATGTCGACCACCTCCAAACTGCGCCGCGACATCCGCCGGCGCCGCGAAACCCAGGCCGCCAACCGCGAGCAGGCCAACGCCACGCCGGTTGAGCCGCATGCCGAGCTGCGTGACCAGCAGCGCACGCTGCTGGCCGGTATCGTCCGCCGCGATGGCGAGTGGGTGCTGGGCATGGATGGCCGCATTGCCGGCCAGACCCCCAGCGCGGCGCGGGTGCTGGCCCTGATCATGCAGGCTGCCGAACTGCACGAACGCCAGGGCACCCCGGTGCGCCTGGTGTACTCGGATGCGCTCAAGGACGCCGCACATGCCGAGGCCAAGGCCGATGGCATGGACTTCGAGCAGTTCAAGGTGGAACTGGCCGCGAGCCTGAAGCCGCGTGCCCGCCAGGGGGATGCGCCGGCCGAGTGATGGCGCTACCGCACAGGGCCTGCTGCTGGTCGGCGGCGCGTTGCCCGGCAAAGCGCACCGATCGGTTCCCATGAAAAAGCCGACCCCAAGGGCCGGCTTTTTCGTTTGCCATGGTGCGCGGACCAGCGGCCAGCGCGACCGGTCAGTGGGCCGCAGGTGCGGTTGCGGCCGGCGCCGCCGCAGCGGTAGCCGCCGGCACCTGCCAGCCACACATCTGGCCCTGGTTCTGCTGCTTGAGCCATTCGTTGACCGGGGTGAAGTACTCGATCATCGGGCCGGCATCGAGCTTGTCGCCACCGGTGATCTCCTTCAGCGTGGCCTGCCACGGCTGGCTGGCACCCTTGCTCAGCATGGCCCAGAACTTCTGGCCGGCTTCCTTGTTGCCGTAGAAGCTGCACTGGTGCAGCGGACCCTTGTAACCGGAGGCATCGCACAGGCCCTTGTAGAACTGGAACTGCAGGATGCGCGCCAGGAAGTAGCGGGTATACGGGGTGTTGCCCGGCACGTGGTACTTGGCGCCCGCGTCGAAGAATTCCTCACCGCGCGCGGTGGCCGGCGCCACGCCCTGATACTTTGCCTTCAGGTCCCACCATGCCTGGTTGTAGTGGTCCGGCGTGATCGAGCCGTCGAACACGCCCCAGCGCCAGCGGTCGATCATCAGGCCGAACGGCAGGAACGACACGCCGCTCAGGGCCATGCGCATCTGCGCGTTGATGGTCGCCTCACGGCTTTCCTGCGGGGTGTCGACCAGGCCGATCGAGTTGAGGTACTGCGGGGTCATCGCCAGCACGATGGTGTCGCCGATCGCTTCGTGGAAGCCATCGTTGGCACCGCCCTGGAACAACGGCGGCAGCGGGTTGTAGGCCAGGTCGTAATAGATGTGGCCCAGCTCGTGGTAGATCGTGGTGAAGTTCTCTTCGTTGGGCTTGATGCACATCTTGGTGCGCACGTCGCCGTCCATGTTCATGTCCCACGCGCTGGCGTGGCAGACCACGTCACGGTCCAGCGGCTTGATGAACTGGGTCTTGTCCCAGTACGACTTGGGCAGGGCCGGCATCCCGAGCGAGACGTAGAAGTCCTGCGCGCGCTCGGTCATCTGCTTGGCGGTACGCAGTTCGGCCTCACGCTGCGCCTTGTACAGCGCTTCCACGTTCGCGCCGCTGCCGGCCTTGGCCAGGGCACCACTCAGGTTGCTCTGGTACTGCTTTTCCAGCGCGGCGGTGATGTCCAGGTTGCCGGCACCGGGATACGGTTCCAGCTGGTCCCACAGATTGGACCAGTCCTGCTGCCACATGTTGCCGGTCAGGTGTGCGGCGATCAGGCCACCGTTGACCTCGGCCTTGTCCTTGCCGTACGTGCCGTCGAGCTTGGTGCGCGCGTAGCAGTGAAGCTGCTCGTACATCGGCTTGACCTGGTCCCACAGCCGGTCGGTTTCCGGGCCGATCTGGTCGGCGGGCATGTCATAGCCGCTGCGCCACATCTGGCCGGCATCGGCGAAGCCCATTTCCTTGGCGCCTTCGTTGACCAGGCTGACGAAGCGCTCGTAGTCGGCGCGCATCGGCTTGGTGGTGCCATGCCAGCCCTGCCAGGCGTCGAGCTGCTCGTCGTAGTCGCGGCTGCGCGCGAGCACCTGTTCCAGATCGCCCAGCTGGCGGCAGCTCTGCGGGTTGGCCTCGTCGGTGCAGTACTTGCCGGAGCCGTAGGCGCCCTCCATGCGGCTGGCGATGCGGGTCAGCTCGGAGAGCTTGGCCGGGTCGCGCGGGGCGGGCATGGAGGTCATCAGCTTGAGCAGGTGGATCTGGCGCTTGGTGTCTTCGCTCATGGGCTGGCCGTCGTACTGGCCGGTCTGGGCGATCCAGCCGTTGAGGACGGTGAGCCAGCGTTCATTGGCCTTGGCCGCGACGCGCTCGGAATCGTCGTTGATGTAGGTCGACGACAGCCACTGCGCCGAGGTCATTTCCGGGTACATGGCCTTGTACTCGGCGTTGACGCGGGCGATGAACTGGTCCGCGGTTTCCTTGGACTGGGTGGTGCCCGTGGCCGGTGCATCGGCGGGGGACGGTTCCTTCTGGCAGGCCGCCAGCGTCAGTGCGGCAGCACTGACTGCCAGGGCCAGCAGGAGCGGGCGGTGGTTCACGGGCACATCCTTGGGTGGTGTCAGACCGGCGAAGGCTAGTGAAGCGCCGGGCGCACCGCAAGGGGCAGGGCAGCAGAGGCGGTTCGATTGGCACCGCCAACGTCAACGTCAAGGTCAACGGCGATGCGTCCGTGCTCCGTGAGGCGGGGCGGTGCGCATGGGACTAGCCTGCTTATGCCTCGCACCCAGCAAACAGATCCCGGCCACGCTCATACACCGAGGTCTTGACCTGCATCAGCCCCAATACCGAGGGGAACAGATTGTCGTGGTCGGTGTACTTGCCCGCGCGCTCCCGCACGCAGGCCAGGTTGAGCCCGCGGTTGGCCGCGAAGGAAGGGGAGAACCACATCGTCATCGGCACGCGGGTCTGTTCCTGCGGGGCGATCGCGTACGGCACCCCGTGCAGGTACAGGCCCTTCTCGCCCAGCGACTCGCCGTGATCGGAAAGGTAGATCATCGCGGTGTCGTAGTCGTCCATGCCCTTCAGCGTGCCGATCGTGCGCGACAGCAGGTGATCGGTGTAGAGCAGCGCGTTGTCGTAACTGTTGGTGATCTGCGCGCGGCTGCACTTGCCCAGGTCCGGGGTGTCGCAGGTGGGGGTGAAGCGGCGGAAGCGCGCCGGGTAGCGTTCGAAGTAGCTCGGGCCGTGGTTGCCCAGTTGATGCAGCACCACCACGCGGTCGCCGGGCCTGGCGCGGACCTGGGCGGCCAGATCGTCGATCAGGATCTCGTCCATGCAGCGCCCGTTGGCGCACAGGGTCGGGTGCTTGGCATCATCCAGCGGCTGCATTTGCAGGCCCTCGCACACGCCCTTGCATCCGGACTGGTTGTCACGCCACAGCGTGGCGATGCCGGCGTGATCCAGCACGTGCAGCAGCGACTGGTGCGCGCGGATCTTTTTCTCGTCGTAGTCGTGGCGTCCGTAGGGCGAGAACAGGCAGGGCAGGGAGACTTCAGTGCTGGTGCCACACGAATGCATGTCGGGGAAATTGATCACCCCGGCCTGGGCCAGCTCCGGCGTGGTCTGCTTGGCATAGCCGTTGAGGCCCCAGTTCTGCGCGCGTGCGGTTTCGCCCATCACGATCACCAGCAGGCGCGGGCGGCTGCCGGCTGCACGCGGGGTGGCCTTGGCATCGGTGCCGATCGGCAGTTTCGCGGCGCGCTGGATCGGGTTGTCGCCGCGCAGCGCCTTGGGCAGGCCGAGCAGGAAGTTGCCCGGCGTGGCCAGATAGCGCACCTCGCGCTGGTTGCGCATCAGCGAGGACATCTCCTGGAAGGACAGCATCGCCCCGCCAAAGGCGATCAGCGCCGACAGCAGCAGGAAACCGAGGCGCCACAGCAGCGCCCTGCCCAGCGTGCGTCGGCGCAGCTGCACGCGCCACAGCAGCAGCATCGGCGCCAGGGCCAACAGCAGCAGGGGCGCGATCAAGGTGGGCGTGATCAGCTCGCGGCTTTCCTTGTGGTCGGTGGCCAGCACGTTGCGCAGCATGTCCGCATCCAGATAGATGTGGTAACTGCTCATGTAGTGCGCGGCCAGCGCCGTACCGATCAGCAGCACGCTGAGCACCACCTTGGCGTTCCAGCGCCACACCAGCAGCCCCATCAGCAGACAGTGCGCGCCGACCAGGAACAGCAACAGCGAGACGGCGAAGCCGATGCTGCCCGGGTGCGTGGCCATCGCGCTGTGCCAGAACAGGCCATTGCAGGCCACCGCGAAGAAGATGCTGGTGAGCAGGATCAGGGTTTCGGTGGTGCACTGCGGCCGCCAGGCACGCAGGGTGGCCAACGCCGACAAGCGCGTGGCGCGCGGAAGGGTGGTGCTCATGCCACTTCTCCCTGCGCGATGCCTGGTGACGTGCCGCGTTCGCGCAGCCGCACCGGTTCGATCAGCAGATACAGGCCAAGCGAAACCGTCCAGCAGATGGCCAGCGTCCACAGGTCATGCGACAGGAAATGCGCACCGCGCAGCTGCTGCGAGACGCCGAACACGCCGCCAGCCAGCAGGCCGACGGCCAGGCCGCGCCAGCGCCAGGCCGGGTGCACCATCAGCGCGAAGAAGTACAGGCTGACCCACGCAAACCCCGCGCTGGAATGCCCGCCTGGAAAGCACACCCCACGCGGCATCCCGGGTGGGCGTGTTGCGAACAAGCCGATGAACTGCCGGGTGCCGCCATAGCGGGCCAGATCCCACGGGCAATCCATGTTGGTCAGCGACTTGAGCAGCGAGACCACGCCGGTGCCCAGCGCGACGGCCAGCACCAGATACAGCAGCGGCCAGCGCCATGCGGGTGCGCGCTCGGTGCGCCAGGCGTGGAAGCACAGCACGATCGCGACCAGCGCCGCGACACTGCTGGTCCACTTGCCGGCCTGGTGGATCAGGTGGGTGGTGACCCAGGCGTTCTGCAGCGCCCACTGCTGCCCTTCGAGTCGATAGAGGCGATCGGCCAGCCACTGGTCGCCACCGGCGCCCATCAGCATCGCGCTGGCGAGCAGCGCCAGCGCCAGCGGTACCCAGAGGTGGCCGCGGAGGAAGCGTGGGGTGACCGCGGTGGCCGACGTGGATGAAAGGGCAACGCTGGACGCTGGGAACATGGACAAAGGGGCCGGCGGGAGATTCCGGCGCCATGGTCGTCAGCGCAGTGTCGGAGACCGGTCGGAGCGATGTTGGCCGCTGGTTAAGCGCGGCCTGCCGTTCAGTCTTCCTCGTCCTGCGCGGTGTCGGTGGCCGTGACGGCGGCATGGCAGTCGGCCTGCCAGGCAGTACCCGGGAACAACAGCCACCGGTTGCGGTTGGCGCTGCCGATCTCGATCACCGCCGCCGGGTCCACGCAGGGACTGATCGCTTCATCGAGCACCAGCAGCCAGCGCTGGCGCGGCGCCTGTGACAGCCACGGCCCTGCGGCCTGCCATTGCTGGTCCCACGGGGTCTTGAAGCCGAAATCGGTCACCGGGCGGTCGGCCTGCAGCAGGTTCTGTTCGCGCCAGGCGACCACGCCGAGCTCGGCCTCCGGCCCGATCCGCAGGCCGACGCGCTGCATCACCGCCGAGGCGGAGCTGTACGGGTCCAGGGTCGGCATCAGCACCCAGCCGTACAGATTCCAGAGCAGGAAGGCCGCCGCGACCACCAGCACGCCTGCCCGGCGCTGGCGCCACCACAGGGCCAGCGCCAGCAACACCACGCCGAAGGCGATCAGCCAGCCGCCAAGCACGGGCAGCAGCGTATCGGGCATCGCGCGCCGCGCCAGCTGCACGTGCGCCCATTCGCTGGCCGACCACAGCTGGGTGCCGACATACAGCGCCGCCACGCCGAGGACGGCGACATAGGCCCACAGCAGCCAGCGCAGCCCGGCCCGGCGCAGCAGCCCGGGCAGCAGCGGGGCGGCGGCCAGGCACAACGCGGGCAGCATCGGGAAGATGTAGACCTCCCGCTTGCCCGGGCTGGCACTGAAGAACACCAGCACCAGCAGGGCCCAGCCCAGCAGCAGCCACCAGCGTCCATCCAGCCGCTTGAGGCGGCGCCACCATGCCGGAACCAGGGCGGGCAGCAGCAGGCTGCCCGGCAGCCACAAGGTCGCCATGACCTGCAGGTAGTACCAGGCCGGCTTCACGTGGTGCCAGGCGTTCGCGTAGCGGATGCCGGTCTGCTTGAACAGCAGCTCGCGCGCATAGGCGTGCAGGGCCGGGTCGGCCGAGTGCAGCAGCGCCACGCCCAGCGGCGCCAGCCACACCGCCGTGCCGAGCAGGAAGGCCGGCAGCAGCCACCACAGGTCGCGGGCAGTGCCGGCCGGCAGCCTGGCGCCGCGCACGCGCCAGCGCCAGGCGGCGAACGGCAGCAGCACCAGCAGCGGCAGGAAGCCCACGCCCTTGGTCACCGTGCCCAGCCCGGCGGCGAAGCCGGCCAGCCACAGCGCGGGCCGGTTGCGGCCTTCCAGCAGGTGGCGCAGCAATCCCCACAGCGACAGGGTGGTCATCGCCACGAGCACCATGTCGATCTGCGCCCGCTTGGCCATCAGGCCGAACTGCAGGCAGCTGAACAAGGCGAGCATCGCCCACCAGCCAACACGCCGGTTCCACAACCGCCGGCCCAGGTCCCAGGTCAGCCAGAGTGTCAGCAGAGCGGCAAGCAGCGAAGGCACCAGGAAGGCGATTGTCCAGCCGCCGAACAGCTGGTGGCTGGCGGCCTGCAGCCACATGAACACCGGCGGTTTTTCCGCGTACAGTTCGCTGCCACGGTGAGGCAGCAGCCATTGCCCGGAGGCGACCATGGCCCGTGCAGCCAGCACGAAACGGGGTTCATCGGGCGGGGAGGGCTGGCGCAGGCCGATGCCCGCCGCCAGGGCCAGCAACAGGGCAAGGCAGACCAGCACACGCGGCCAGCGCCGCAGGAAGAAGGATTCGGTCACGCCAGGCTCTTTGGCAAAACGGCCACTGTCTCCCCGACAGCGTAGGAAAAGCGTCGTAACCACCCCCATTGCGACCGGATTCCGACATGGTTCCCGCTACCATGCGCCCAACCGGTCAAGAGAGTCTCCCATGCGGCTGCTGGTCATTGAAGACAACCGTCAGCTGGTTGCCAATCTATTCGATTATTTCGAATCGCGGGGCCATGTACTGGACGTCGCACCCGATGGCGTGACCGGCCTGCACCTGGCCGTGTCGCAGCCCTATGACGCCCTGATCCTGGACTGGATGCTGCCGCGCATGGAAGGGCCCGAAGTGCTGCGCCGGCTGCGTGCCGACCACGGCTCGGAAGTGCCGGTGATCATGCTCACCGCGCGCGACGAACTCCCCGACAAGATCGCCGGCTTCCGCGCCGGCGCCGACGACTACCTGACCAAACCCTTCGCACTGCCCGAGCTGGAAGTCCGGCTGGAAGCGCTGATGGTGCGCGCCAAGGGGCGCAACCCGCGCAAGGTGCTGGAAGTGGCCGACCTCAAGCTGGATCTGGCCACCCTGGAGGCGCAACGCGACGGCAAGCCGCTGCACCTGTATCCGGCCTGCCGCAAGCTGCTGGAGGTGCTGATGCGCGCCAGCCCCGGCGCGGTGACCCGCCAGCAGCTGGAATTCGCACTGTGGGGTGACGAGCTGCCCGACGGGGATCTGCTGCGCTCGCACGTGTACGAACTGCGCCGCAGCGTGGATGGCCCGTTCCAGCAGAAGCTGATCCACACCTTGCCGCGGGTCGGTTACCGCCTCGGCGTTTCCGCGGCGGGCGGTGCAGATGAAGTGGCGTAAGCGCCCGCCCACGCCATCGCCGATGCACCGGCGCATGGTGTGGTGGCTGCTGGGCTACCTGGCGCTGATTTCGCTGGCGGTGTTCAGCGTGGGCAACTACGTGCACGAACACGCCGAACACTCGGCATGGCGGGCGCTGCTCAACTCCGAGCTGGACAGCATCGTCAACCACATCGAACACGAGCCGCACTACCGCTGGCAGGATTCGGACACGCTGCGGCTGTTCTACATCAACGGCAGCCCGACGGTGCCGGACAGCCTGCGCACGCTGCACCCGGGGCTGCACGACGGCGTGGAGGTCAACGGCCGCGCCAGCGCGGTGATGGTGCGTGAAACCACCCAGCTTGGGCGCTTGGCGCTGGTGCTGGACATCAACGATTTCCACGAGCTGGAGCAGTTCGCCACGCGCTGGGTGCTGCTGGCCGGCGTGCTGATGATCATCGTGACCGTGCTGATGGCCTCCTTCGGCGTCGGGCGGCTGGTGCGGCCGCTGAGCTCGCTGGCACGGCGCATCGACGATCTGCACCCGGGGGTGCCCGGGCAACGGGTGGAGGTGGACCCGCGCGCCAGCTCCGAGCTGTACGTGATCGCCAACGCGCTCAACGACTACCTGGCGCGCAACGAACAGTTCGTCGAGCGCGAGCGGGTCTTCATCAGCACCGCCAGCCACGAACTGCGTACGCCGATCGCGGTGATCACCGGGGCCTCGGAACTGGCGCTGGGCCAGCCGGACATTCCAGAGCGTGTGCGCCAGCAGATGCAGCGTGTGCACCGCACGGCCCAGGGGGTAGAGCAGCTGATCCAGCTGCTGCTGGTGCTCGCACGCGACCCGGCCCGGCTGGCCGCGCTCGGTGAACGCATTCCGCTCGACCTGCTGGTGCCGGACATCATCGAAGACCATCGCCATCTGATGGGCGACAAGGACCTGCACATCGAGATCGACGGTCTTGCGCGCGTGGATATCATCGCCCCGCTCGGCGTGGTCCAGGCCGCGATCGGCAATCTGCTGCGCAACGCGATCGAGAACAGCGGTCGCGGCGCCATCCACATCCAGGTCTCCGGGCAGGCCGTGGTGACGCTGCAGGACCCCGGGCTGGGCATGAGCCCGGAAGAGATCGCCGCCGTACATGCGCGCATGGCGCGCGGCGACCGCAACGAGCAGAGCGGCATCGGCCTGGAGCTGATCGCCCGGCTGTGCGAGCACCTGGGCTGGGCGCTGCAGATCCAGCCGCGTGTACCGCGCGGTACCTGTGTGATCCTCGATCTGGGCGCTTCGCTGCCGGGTCGCTCTGAACGCGCATCGCTGCCCGCGTCGTGATCGGCCCGCGCGCTGCGCTGCAAAGTGTGGCGTCGTGAAGACAATGTTAAGCTCCGGAGGCGCCGCTCTATGCGGCGCTTTTTTTTATCCCTTCGATCGACAGAGGATGGCTTGATGCCGACCGAACCCAGTACTGCCCTGATCACCAATGACATCGTCGGCCTCGGCCTGATCGCCGCCACCCTGGCCGTGATCTTCTGGGCCGCCAGTGGCCCGACCCCGATCCTCAAGAAGATTTTCGCGTGGGTGCCGGCGCTGTTGCTGTGCTACTTCATCCCGGCCATCTACAACACCGCCGGCCTGATCGACGGCCACAACACCTCGCTGTACAACCCGATCGCCCGTGACGTGCTGCTGCCCGCAGCGCTGGTGCTGCTGACGCTCTCGATCGACCTGAAGGGCATCATGAAGCTGGGCCCGAAGCTGCTGGTGGTGTTCTGCGCCGGCACGCTGGGCATCATCCTCGGCGCGATCGTGTCGTTCCAGACGATGTCCTGGATCCACCCGGCCACCGTGGCCGGTGATACCTGGAAGGGCATGGCCGCCCTGGCCGGCAGCTGGATCGGCGGCGGCGCCAACATGGTGGCGATGCGCGAAGTGTTCGGCACCGATGCCACCACCTTCGGCCAGTTCGCGGTGGTCGATGTGGCCTGCGCGAGCCTGTGGATGGCGGTGCTGCTGTTCCTGGCCAACCGCGCCCAGCAGATCGATACGCGCAATGGCGCCGATACTCGTGCCATCGATGAGATGAAGGCCCGGATCTCCGCCTACGAGGCGCAGAACGCCCGTATTCCCAGCCTTACCGACCTGATGGTGATCGTCGGCGTGGCGCTGGGCGGCGTCGGGCTGGCGCATGCCATCGCCGCACCGCTGAGCGGCTGGTTCAAGGCGAATGTGAGCTGGGCCAGCCAGTTCAGCCTGGACAGCGCGTTCGTCTGGGTGGTGCTGTTGTCCACCGCGCTCGGCCTGGGCCTGAGCTTCACCCGTGCACGCAGGCTCGAATCGGCCGGTGCGTCGCGCCTGGGCACCCTGTTCCTGTACTTCCTGATCGCCTGCATCGGCATGCAGATGGACCTGCTCTCGCTGCTCGACCGCCCGTGGCTGTTCGCGCTGGGCGCGATCTGGATGCTGACCCACATCCTGGTGCTGTGGATCGCGGCCAAGCTGATGCGCGCGCCGCTGTTCTTCTTCGCCATCGGTTCGCAGGGCAACATCGGTGCAGCCGCTTCGGCGCCGGTGGTGGCCGCGGCGTTCCACCCGAGCCTGGCGCCGGTCGGCGTGCTGCTGGGCACCGTGGGCTACGCCACCGGTACCGGGCTGGCCTATGTGACTGGCCTGATCCTGAAGTGGATGGCGGGCGCGTAAGCGCGGCCTCCACGTCGTGCCCCCGGGGCGGCCTTGATGGCCGCCTCTTTTTTGGACGGGTGGTCAGGGGTCAAACCTGACCCAAAAAAACGGCGGCGCCTGCGCGCCGCCGTTTCCGTGTTCACTGGCCGCCATCGTTCAGCAGCAGCGCCCCCCGTTCTTGCCGCTGTACCGCGCCTCCTGGCGCTCGCGGAAGAACGTCTTGTAGTCCATCGGCACGCGGTCCGGATGCTTTTCCAGCACATGCCGGACGTAGTTGTCGTAGTCGGGAATGCCGCAGCACAGCCGCGCGGTCTGCACCAGGCGCCGCCAGATGCGGCGGTGGGCCTGGTACTGACCGGCGGGGACGAGTTCGGTGCTCATCACAGGTCCGCCATCTGGTGCGGCTGCAGTGCCACGTACGGGGTTTCCTTGTCGGTCCGCTGCGGCGTGCGGCGGGCCATGAAGATGGTCTTGATCGCGTAGAACAGGATCGAGAACACCACGAACAGGAACAGCACGGTCAGGCCGGTGTTGACGTAGGCGTTGACCACGATCTGGTGCATCTGGCCGACGGTCTTGGCCGGGGCGGTCAGGGTGCCGGTGGCGATCGCGTCCTGGTACTTGTGCGCCTGGGCCAGGAAGCCCTGCGCCGGGTTCTTGTCGAAGATCTTGATCAGCCCTGCATAGGTGGTGCAGATCAGCAGCCACACCGCCGGCACACCGGTGACCCAGGCGAAGCGGTCACGCTTCATCTTGAACAGGACCACGGTACCCAGCATCAGCGCGATACCGGCCAGCATCTGGTTGGAGATGCCGAACAGCGGCCACAGGGTCTGGATGCCGCCGAAGGGATCCACCACGCCCGTATAGAGCAGGTAGCCCCACAGCGCCACGCAACCGGCGGTGGCGATGATGTTGGCCGTCCACGATTCGGTCTTCTTCAGGGCCGGGATGAAGTTGCCCAGCAGGTCCTGCAGCATGAAGCGACCGGCACGGGTACCGGCGTCGACCGCGGTGAGGATGAACAAGGCTTCGAACAGGATCGCGAAGTGGTACCAGAACGCCATCATCGCGTTGCTGCCGCTCGGGATCGCCTCGTGCAGGATCTGCGCGATGCCCACCGCCAGTGTCGGTGCGCCACCGGCGCGGTGCAGGATGGTCGGCTCGCCGATCGCTGCGGCCGTGGCCTCCAGCTGCTCGGGGGTGATGATGAAGCCCCACGTGTTGCTGATATAGGCCGCAGCGGAGACCGCATCCGGGCCGATCACGGCGGCCGGCGCGTTCATGGCGAAGTAGATGCCCGGGTCGATGATCGAGGCGGCTACCAGCGCCATCACCGCGACGAACGATTCCATCAGCATGCCGCCGTAGCCGATGTAGCGCATGTGGCGCTCATTGGCGAGCAGCTTGGGCGTGGTGCCCGAAGCGATCAGAGCGTGGAAACCGGAGACCGCGCCACAGGCGATGGTGATGAACAGGAACGGGAACATCCCGCCCTTCCAGACCGGGCCGTCGCCGCTGGCGGCGAACTGGGTCAGCGCCGGCATCTTCAGCTCGGGCATGACGATCAGGATGCCGATCGCCAGCGCCACGATGGTGCCGATCTTGAGGAAGGTGGAGAGGTAATCGCGCGGGGCCAACAGCAGCCACACCGGCAGCACCGAGGCGACGAAGCCGTAGCCGATCAGCATCCAGGTGATCTGGATACCGGTGAAGGTGAAGGCCGGGCCCCAGACCGGGTCGGCGGCGACCTTGCCACCGAACCAGATCGCGGCGAGCAGCAGGATCAGACCGACCACGGAGATCTCACCGATCTTGCCCGGGCGGATGTAGCGCATGTACACGCCCATCAGGATCGCGATCGGCATCGTCGCGATGACCGTGAACATGCCCCAGGGGCTTTCGGCCAGCGCCTTGACCACCACCATCGCCAGCACCGCCAGGATGATGATCATGATCAGGAAGGCACCGAACAGGGCGATGGTGCCGGGCACCGGCCCCATTTCCTCACGCACCAGGTCACCGAGCGAGCGGCCGTTGCGGCGGCTGGAGAGGAACAGGATCATGAAATCCTGCACCGCGCCTGCCACGACCACGCCCACCACCAGCCAGAGCAGGCCGGGCAGGTAGCCCATCTGGGCGGCCAGCACCGGGCCGACCAGCGGACCTGCACCGGCGATGGCGGCGAAGTGGTGGCCGAACAGTACGTGCTTGTTGGTCGGAACGTAATCCAGACCATCGTTGTTGATCACCGCGGGCGTGGCCCGGGTCGGATCGAGCTGCATCACCTTGTCGGCGATGAACAGGCTGTAGAAGCGGTACGCGATGAGATAGATGGAGACCGCAGCGACGACGATCCACAGCGCATTGATGGGCTCACCGCGGCGCAGTGCGACGGTGCCTAGACAGAAGGCGCCGAGCAGTGCGATGACTGCCCAACCCAGTTTCGAAAAACCTTTCATGAGATTGCGTCTCCCTGGAGATCGTCGTAAGAGTCCGCCTTGGCACTGACGGGGTCAATGCAATGGCGGGGGCTTGCCGCTAGTACTTTGGTCGTAGGGTGGGCGCGGTGCGTGCCCGTGCACGTCATCGGAACACCACGCTTGGAACAATCGGTTGCGGGCGTGGCGGTTGGCCGGCGGGGCCGGCGCGCCCATCTTGTAGGCAGTTCACCGATCCTGGAGTCATCATGAGCAGCCCAACCCCGGTGCGCGTGCTGCGCACCATCCGTGGCATGGCCACCTCCGATGGCGCCGGCGTGCGCCTGACGCGCGTGATCGGCGGCCCCTCGCTGCCCGACCTGGACCCGTTCCTGCTGCTGGATGAATTCGGCACGGACCGCGCCGAGGACTACATCGCCGGCTTCCCGAGCCACCCGCACCGTGGTTTCGAGACCGTGACCTACATGCTCGATGGCCGCATGCGGCACAAGGACAACCATGGCAACGAGGGCCTGCTCACGCCGGGCAGCGTGCAGTGGATGACCGCCGGCCGCGGCCTGATCCACTCGGAGATGCCCGAGCAGGAATCGGGGCAGATGCGCGGCTTCCAGCTGTGGGTGAACCTGCCCGCGCGCGAGAAGATGACCGAGCCGAAGTACCAGGAGTTCGCGCCGGACCATATTCCGGTGACGGCACCGGCCGGGGGCGTGCAGGTGAAGGTCATCGCCGGCCAGGTGGGCGACACGGTCGGGCCGATCGTGCAGCCGGCCACCGATCCGGTGTACCTGGACATCACGCTGGATGCCGGCGCGGGCTGGAGCTACGTACTGCCCGATGGCCATAACGCGTTCGCCTATGTGTTCGAAGGCGGGCTGGAGATCGGCGAAGGCGACGATGCGCGCCCGGTGGCCCGCCAGGAAATGGCGGTGCTGGGCGGCGGCGAGCAGCTGGTCCTGCGTGCCGGTGAAACCGGGGCGCGCCTGATCCTGGTGGCGGGCCGGCCGCTGCGCGAGCCGGTCATGCGGCATGGGCCGTTCGTGATGAACACCAAGCAGGAGCTGATGCAGGCCTTCGTGGATTTCCAGGAAGGCCGCTTCTGAGGGGCGCTGGCACCGCTCGCTGGCCGACAAACGCATGACACCTGACGGTGTGGGAGGCGCCGGCCAGCGGCCGGCGCTACCGTGGATGGCGGGATGAGTGCGGTGCACTGTCCCGGCCTCGTGCTCAGCGCCCGGCGGCGACGGCCGAGGGCGTCAGGCTCATGCCCTGCGCCAACGATTGCAGCGAGCCGAGTTCGCTGGCGTCACCGGCATACAGCGCGATCTGGGCAAAGCGGTTCCTGTCGAACTTGACCACGGTGATACGGCGGGTTTCATACCCCGGCGGCTTCTGGCCGCCCAGGTCGGGCTGGTACCAGTACAGGGTTTCACCGGCGAAGCTGCCTTTTTCCTGGCGCAGCGAACGGTTCAACGGCAGCTCCGGATTGCGTGCGCTCAAGGTCAGGCTGAGCACTTCACGCCCATCGGCGGTGCTGGCCCTGCACAGGATCAGGTCGCGCTGGGCCAGTTGCTGCCAGTGCAGGCCGCTGCTGGCGGGCAGGGACGGACATTCGCTGGTCGCTTGCGCCGCGACGGCGCCGGCAGACACCAGCAGACACACACACACGACAGCGCGCAGGACGTTCATGCATTCCCCCAAGGTCGATGATCGCGTCCGTCGCTGACAGGCGTTCCGGTGGCCGTCCACACCCCTGGCCGTGGTGGCGCATTCCCCGCGCGCCTACCGGATCACTCGCTGCCGTCAGTGTCGGACGAGTGCTCGGGACCTTAACGGAATGTGACTCAGTGTACAAATAACGGTTTCAGTTGATTCTTTTGTCAGCGGCCGGGCGGGGGTTGCCCGCCCGGCCCTGAGCATCAGCGCGGCGCGGTGCCCATCCACTTGTAGAGGGTGCCGCCGATCAGCCCGCCCAGCAGCGGCGCCAGCCAGAACAGCCAGAGCTGGCCGAGCGCGCCGCTGCCGGCGAACAGGGCTACGGCGGTGGAGCGCGCCGGGTTGACCGAGGTATTGGTCACCGGAATGCTGATCAGGTGGATCAGGGTCAGGGCCAGGCCGATCGCGATCGGGGCGAAGCCGGCCGGTGCGTTGCCATGGGTGGAGCCCATGATAACGATCAGGAAGAACGCGGTGAGCACCACTTCGCAGAGGGCGGCGGCGGCGACGCTGTAGCCCCCTGGCGAAAGTGCGCCATAGCCGTTGCTGGCGAATGCGCCGGCCTGGCTGCCATCGATCTGGAAACCGGGCGCGCCGGAGGCGATCTGCAGCAGGATGAAGCCGGCCAATGCGCCGCCCAGCACCTGCGCCACGATGTAGGGAAGCAGCTCGCGCGCGGGGAATCGGCCGCCGGCCCACAGGCCGACACTGACCGCCGGATTGAAGTGCGCGCCGGACACGTGCCCGAACGCGTAGGCGCCGGTCAGCACGGTCAGGCCGAAGGCCAGCGCGACGCCCAGAAAGCCGATCCCCAGCGGATTGCCATCGCCGCCGAACGTGGCGGCCAGCACGGCGCTGCCACACCCACCCAACACCAACCAGAACGTGCCCAGGAACTCGGCGGCCAGACGTTTGCCCATGCTCATCGACGTGCTCCACGTGTATGCCCGGGGTGGGCAGGCGCAACGTAGCTGAATCGGGGTTCATCGGGGTGACGGTGGCGTCAACACCCGACGAACGGTCGATGGCGGTGCGCGGGTCAGTACGTGGGCAGCGGAATGAACTCTTTGTCGTCGCCGGGAATGGTGCCGAAACGCCCGGATTCCCAATCGTGCTTGGCCTGCTCGATACGCTCGGTGGAGCTGGACACGAAGTTCCACCACAGGTGGCGCGGGCCATCCAGCGGTTCGCCGCCCATCAGCATCGCCTTGATCGGGGTCTTGGCACGCAGGCGGCCGCGGGCACCGGGCTCGGGAATGATCAGGTGCTGGGCAGGAACATCCACGCCATCGAGCTGGGCCTGGCCTTCCAGGATGTAGAGCGAGCGCTCGGCGTGGCCGGTATCGAGATCGATTTCCGCATCGGCATCCAGATCGATGGCAACGTTGAGGGTATCGGCGAAGACCTTCACCGGCGATTCTTCGCCGTACGCGCGGCCGGCGATGACACGCAGCCAGGCTCCCTTGCGGCGCTGCTGGGGCAGGGTGGCGGCGGCATGGTGGTAGAACGCGGGGTCGGTCTCTTCAAAATGCTTCGGCAGCGCGAGCCAGGTCTGCATGCCGTGCAGCGGATGGTCGTGCTCGCGTTCGACGGCGGGCGTGCGTTCGGAATGGGCGATGCCGCGGCCGGCGGTCATCCAGTTGACGTCGCCGGGGCGGATCACCTGGTCCGAGCCGAGCGTGTCGCGGTGGCCGATGGCGCCGGACCACAGGAAGGTGACGGTGGCCAGGCCGATATGCGGATGCGGGCGCACGTCGATGCCGGTGCCGGGGGAGAGCACGGCCGGGCCCATCTGGTCGACGAAGACGAACGGACCGACGCTGCGCGCCTGCAGGGTCGGCACGGCGCGGCGTACCTGCAGGCCACCGATGTCATGGATGCGGGGGGCGATGATGGTCGTCATGCGGGCGGTCTCGCTGGCGGGGACAGAGCGGGAGGATCGCATGCGGGGTGTGGGGGCGGGAGGCCTGTATCGGTAACAGGTTGTTCTGGTCGCACAGGGACGGCAGCACAAACGACAACGCCACCTCACGGTGGCGTCGTCACATCACATCATCGCGCCTCAGATCACGGGCTCACGCAGTACCGGCGAGTCCCAGCCCGGGCGCGGGGCGAAGCGATCGCCGTAGCGCTGCTGCAGCACCTTGAGGCGCTCGACCAGGGCATCGGCACCGGTGGCACGGATGTACTGGATCGGGCCACCGCGGAACGGGGCGAAGCCGGTGCCGAAAATCACGCCGGCATCGAGCAGGTCCGCATCGGCGACCACGCCGTCGTGCAGGCAGGCCACCGCTTCGTTGAGCAGCGGCAGGATCAGGCGGTCTTCCAGATCGGCCGGGATCTCGTAGTTGGCGGGGACGTCCGGCTTCTGCGCCCGGCCGTTCTCCCACTTGTACAGGCCCTGCCCGTCCTTCTTGCCGCGCTTGCCCTGTTCCACCGTCGCCAGGGCAGCCGGCACCTGCAGCCCCAGGAAGGGCGCCAGTTCCTTGCCCACGCCTGCGGCCACGTCCAGACCGACGGTATCGAGCAGTTCGATCGGGCCCATCGGCATGCCGAACTTGACCGCGGCCTTGTCCAGCACCGGCCCGGGCACGCCTTCGGCGTAGGCGGTGGCGGCTTCGAGCATGTACGGGAACAGCACGCGGTTGACCAGGAAGCCAGGGGTACCGGCGACCGGCACCGGGAATTTGCCCAGTGCCTTGCAGAACGAGGCCAGGCGACGCTCGGTTTCCGGGGCCATGCCGTCGTGATGGATGATTTCCACCAGCGGCATCTGCGCGACCGGGTTGAAGTAATGCAGGCCGGCAAACTGCGCCGGGCGCTGGATGTGGTCGCGCAGTTCGTCCAGCGGTATCGAGGAGGTGTTGGTGGTCAGCAGCGCATCGGCCTTCATCTTCGGCTCCAGCGACTGGTACAGATCACGCTTCGCTTCCGGATTCTCGATGATCGCTTCGATCACCAGATCGGCCAGCGCCACGCCCTCGCCCGCGAGATCGGCCTTCAACCGCGCGGCCACGGCCGGACGCTTGCTCTCGTCCTTCACCCGCTTGGCGAACAGCGCCTGTGCGCGTTCCATGGCCGGATCGATGAAGCGCTGCTCGCGATCCTGCAGAGTCACGTTGAAGCCCTTGTAGGCCGACCACGCGGCGATGTCACCGCCCATCACGCCGGCACCGACCACGTGCACGTGCTGGATGCCATGGTCCTTGCCACCCAGGGCCTTCAGGCGTTCGGTCAGGAAGAAGATGCGGATCAGGTTGCGTGCGGTCGGCGTGCCGGCCAGCTTGACCACCGCGCGGCGCTCGGCATCCAGGCGGGTCTGGATCGGGCTGCCACCGGTGCGCGCCCAGGTGTTGATCAGCGCGTACGGCGCCGGGTAGTGCTCCTTGCGCGCCTTGCGGGCGACCTGCTTGGCCATCTGCGGGGCGAGCAGCCTGCGCGCCAGCCAGGTGTTGGTTATCCACGCCGTCGCGCGCTGCTTGAACGGGCGGGTGGTGCCCTTCAATGCAAGCGAGACCGCGGTATCGAGCAGCACGGCAGGCGCGACGACCTTGTCGACCAGGCCGATGTTGCGCGCGGCAGAGGCCGACAGATTGCGGCCGGTCAGCATCATGTCCATCGCCGCCGGCGCGCCGACCAGCTGCGGCAGGCGCGAGCTGCCGCCCCAGCCCGGGAAGATGCCCAGCTGGGTTTCCGGCAGGCCGATCCGGGTGGACGGATCATTGGAGGCCACGCGGTAACGGCAGGCCAGCGCCAGCTCGGTGCCGCCGCCCAGGCAATGCCCATGGATCGCCGCCACGGTCGGGCAGGGCAGTTCGGCCAGCTTCTGGTAGGTGCTCTGGCCACGGCGGATCGCGTCATTGACGGTGCCGCGGCGGTCGAACGCCTGGAATTCCTTCAGGTCCGCCCCGGCAATGAAGCCGGCGGCCTTGATCGACTGGATCACCACCGCCTTGGGCGGGTCCATCGCGATCCGCTCGATCAGGTCCCCCAGTTCGAGCAGCACGTCCTGCGACATGGCGTTGACGCTGCTGTCCTGGCGGTCGAGGCTGAGCACCACGACGCCATCGTCACGGATCTGCGGGTGCCAATGCGAGAAGCGGAGCCCATCGAAGCCTGAGAGCATGGGAACGTTCCATCCGGTTGTGTATGGAGAAGGGGGCTATGATCCAGAGGTTGTTTCCTCCCCGTCAAATCCCTATAGCTGGGGAGAGATACCGTCGATTCATTGCCTGGATCGGAAACCTTAACGGAACGGTGGTTAAAAGCTGGTGCGGCGCTGTGTGATCGAGCGCTGAACTTTTCCCGGGATTGGCAGTCTCATTGCCCGACGTCGGTTGGGCTGACAGGAGTGCGGCCCCCCATGGCCGAGGTTGAAACACCACAGGAGCTGGACCTGGAGCTGGTCCGACGTGTGCAGCGTGGCGAGAGCGCGGCGTTCGATGTCCTGGTGCGCAAGTACCAGCATCGGGTCATCGCGCTGATCGGGCGCTACATCGCGGACTGGAGTGAATGTCAGGACGTCGCCCAGGACACGTTCGTCCGCGCGTATCGCGCGATCGGCAGTTTCCGCGGCGACGCCCAGTTCTATACCTGGCTGCACAGGATTGCCGTGAACACTGCCAAGAACCATCTCGCCGCGCACAACCGCCGCCCGCCCACCGATGACATCGAAATCGGGGACGCCGAGCAGTACGACAGCGGCACCCGCCTGCGCGACACCGACACGCCCGAACGCGAGTTGATGCGGCAGGAACTGGAACAGACGGTGATGAAGGCAGTGTCCGCGCTGCCTGAAGAACTGCGGTCAGCCATCACCATGCGCGAGGTGGAGGGCCTGAGCTACGACGAAATCGCGCAGAAGATGGGGTGCCCGATCGGCACCGTGCGGTCGCGGATTTTCCGTGCCCGCGAGGCGATCGACACTGAACTTCGGCCGCTGCTCGATGTGGGCAGCGCCACCCGCGAGAAGAGCCGCGCATGAGCCACGATATGTCCAATGATGCTTCCCGGGGCGCGTCCCCCGATAAATTCGACGCCCATTACCGTCAGCAGCTGTCCTCGCTGATCGATGGTGAACTGTCGGCCGATGAAGCGCGCTTCATGCTGCGTCGGCTGGAACACGATGAGGCCTTGTCCAGCTGCAACGAACGCTGGCAGATGCTGGGCGATGTGCTGCGCGGGCAGGCCTGCGCACCGGCCCCGGTCGATTTCGCCGAGCGTGTGCGCGCGTCCGTGGCCGTAGAGCCCGCCCCGGCGATGCAGGCCAGAGTGGAGCGTGGCCCGGAGCAGGCGCAACGGCGCGGCAGCTGGCGACGCTGGGGCGGTGGCGCGGCGTTGGCCGCCTCCGTGGCCGCGGTGGCGATGTTCATGACGCGCGAACAGCTGCCGGCCCAGGCTCCGCTGGAGGCGCCGACCACCATCATCGCCAGCCAGGCCGAACTGCCGGCCGCACCGGTTACCGAAGCCTCTGCCGCCGAACAGGCGCTCGCCGTGGCTGCGGTGCCTGCGGCTGCGGTGGCGGCGGCCAGCCGCCGCCAGGACGTGGCCACCGCACGCCGCGCCAGCGCCAGCGCCACGCGCACCCAGCAGGCCGCGCGTGGCAGCGCCGCCGAACGCAGTGCCGAACCGCAGCGGGCAGTTGCCAGTCAGGCGCCGTTGACCCCGGCCATCCCGGCGGCGACCGTGCGGCAGTTCCCGTTCGGTGAGGTCGGCAACCTGCAGGCCAAGCCTTGGCCGCGGTCCAGCCTGGCCCCGGCTGCGGGCGGGGCGCTCAATGCGAGCTTCTCCACGCAGGCGCCGCAGGCTGCGTTCTATCCCTTCGAGCCGCGTCTGCAGGAGTCAGACGAAACGGCCGAACCCGCACGCCGGCACCGCGACTGAGCATCGTCGCGGCGACGCTCCGCTCCGGCCCGTGCGCCGGAGCGTTCCCCCCCCTTTTTTTCCTGACCCGGAGGTTCGTGTCTGATGACCGCCCGTATCCGTACCCACGCCCTGGCGCTGATCGCCATGACGCTCCCGCTCGTGGCCTGCGCCCAGTCGCCGTCGCCGGCCACCGCTGCCGCCCCGGCGGCGGCCGCCGCTCCGCGGGCGCCGGCGCCGCAGCTGGTCAGCGGTCTGCCTGACTTCACCAACCTGGTCGAACAGGTCGGTCCGGGCGTGGTCAATGTCGAGACCACCATCGTGCGCAGCAACCGCCAGGCGCGCATGGCCGGTCCGGCGGACCAGGACATGCCCGAATTCTTCCGCCGCTTCTTCGGTCCGGACTTCCAGATGCCGGGGCAGGGCGCCGACGGCCCCGATGACGGCACGCCGAGCATCCGCGGCCGCGGCATGGGCTCGGGCTTCATCATCTCCGCCGATGGCTACGTGCTGACCAATCACCACGTCGTTGCCGATGCCAGTGAAGTGAAGGTCAAGCTCGGCGATCGCCGCGAGTTCACCGCCAAGGTGGTGGGCAGCGACCAGCAGTACGACGTCGCCCTGCTCAAGATCGACGCCAAGAACCTGCCGACGGTGCGCGTGGGCGATTCCAATACGCTCAAGCCGGGCCAGTGGGTGGTCGCGATCGGTTCGCCGTTCGGGCTGGACAACTCGGTGACCGCCGGCGTGGTCAGCGCGGTCGGGCGCAGCACCGGCGGTCCGGACCAGCGCTATGTGCCCTTCATCCAGACCGACGTGGCCATCAACCAGGGCAACTCCGGTGGCCCATTGCTCAATACCCGCGGCGAAGTGGTCGGTATCAACTCGCAGATCTTCTCCGCGTCCGGTGGCTACATGGGCATCAGCTTCGCGATCCCGATCGACCTGGCGATGGGCGCGGTCGAACAGATCAAGAAGACCGGCCGGGTCAGCCGGGGCCAGCTGGGCGCGGCTGTCGGGCCGATCGACAGCCTCAAGGCGCAAGGGCTGGGCCTGCCGGACAGCCGCGGCGCGCTGGTCAACGAAGTGGTCGCGGGCAGCGCGGCGCTCAAGGCCGGTATCGAACCGGGTGACGTGATCCGCTCGGTCAATGGCAGCCCGATCAATACCTTCAGTGATCTGCCGCCGGCCATCGGCGCGCTGCCGCCGGGCAGCAAGGTCCGCCTGAGCGTGCTGCGCGACGGCAAGGAGCGGGAAATCACCGCCACCCTGACCGAACTGGCCGAAGACGCCGAGCGCGGCGCCACCCGTCCGGCCGCGGAAGCGGCCAAGCCGGAGACCGGCGCCAATGCCCTGCTGGGGCTGGACGTGGCCGATCTGACCGCCGCGCAGCGCCAGCAGCTGGGCCTGTCGGCCGGCGAGGGCGTGCGGATCACCCGGGTCAACGGCCAGTCGGCGCGTGATGCCGGCCTGTCGCCGGGGCTGGTGGTGCTGCAGGTCGGTCGCACCCCGGTCGGCAGCGTGGCCGCGCTGAACAAGGCGCTGGGCGGTTACAGCAAGGGTGACGTGGTCATGTTGCTGGTCCGTGCCAACGGCAACAGTGCCTTCGTGGCGGTCAAGGCCGGGCAGTAAGCCCGCCCCGCCTGTGTTTCCGGGCCCGCTTCGGCGGGCCCGGTCGTTTCCAGGGGGCCGTTGGCGACAATCGCCGCCGGGCCCACGCGGGACCGGGCCGGCCATGCGATAATCCGCAGTCATCCTGACGACGCGACGCGCCGCCGCCACCTATGTCTTCTGATTCGATGCGGTTCATCCGCAACTTCTCCATCATCGCCCACGTCGACCACGGCAAGTCCACGCTGGCCGATCGCATCATCCAGCTTTGCGGTGGCCTCCAGGCCCGTGAGATGGAGGCGCAGGTGCTCGACTCGAACCCGATCGAGCGCGAGCGTGGCATCACCATCAAGGCCCAGTCGGTCTCGTTGCCGTATGTCGCCAAAGACGGCCAGACCTACCACCTGAACTTCATCGACACCCCCGGGCATGTCGACTTCTCCTATGAAGTCAGCCGCTCGCTGGCCGCCTGCGAAGGCGCGCTGCTGGTGGTCGATGCGGCCCAGGGCGTGGAAGCGCAGTCCGTCGCCAACTGCTACACGGCCGTTGAGCAGGGGCTGGAAGTGGTGCCGGTGATCAACAAGATCGACCTGCCCACCGCCGATATCGAGCGCGCCAAGGCCGAGATCGAGGCCGTGATCGGCATCGACGCGACCGATGCCGTGCCGGTCAGCGCCAAGACCGGCCTGAACGTGCAGGACGTGCTGGAGGCGATCGTGCATCGCATTCCGCCGCCGGTGCCGCGTGATACCGACAAGCTGCAGGCGCTGATCATCGACTCGTGGTTCGACAACTACCTGGGCGTGGTCTCGCTGGTGCGCGTGATGCAGGGCCAAATCAAGGCGGGCGACAAGCTGCAGGTGATGTCCACCGGCCGCAACCACCAGGTCGACAACGTTGGCGTGTTCACTCCCAAGCGCAAGGTGCTGCCGGCCCTGCGCGCCGGTGAAGTGGGCTGGGTCACGGCCAGCATCAAGGACGTGCACGGCGCGCCGGTCGGCGACACCCTGACCATGGCCGCCGACCCGGCCGCCAAGCCGCTGCCGGGCTTCCAGGAAATGCAGCCGCGCGTGTTCGCCGGCCTGTTCCCGGTCGATGCCGAGGATTATCCGGACCTGCGCGAAGCGCTGGACAAGCTGCGCCTGAACGATGCCGCGCTGCGCTTCGAGCCGGAAAGCTCCGAGGCGATGGGCTTCGGCTTCCGCTGCGGCTTCTTGGGCATGCTGCACATGGAAATCGTGCAGGAGCGCCTGGAACGCGAATACAACCTGGACCTGATCAGCACCGCGCCGACCGTGGTCTATGAAGTGCTCAAGACCGACGGCACCATCATCAACATGGACAACCCGGCCAAGCTGCCGCCGGTGAACCAGGTCGATGAGATCCGCGAGCCGATCATCCGCGCCAACGTGCTCACCCCCGAGGAGTACATCGGCAACATCATCAAGCTGTGCGAAGAAAAGCGCGGCAGCCAGCTTGGCATCAACTACCTGGGCAGCCAGGTGCAGATCAGCTACGAACTGCCGATGGCCGAGGTGGTGCTGGACTTCTTCGACAAGCTCAAGTCGGTCAGCCGTGGCTATGCCTCGCTGGACTACCACTTCGTGCGCTTCGATGCCGGTCCGTTCGTCCGCGTGGACGTGCTGATCAACGGCGACAAGGTCGATGCGCTGTCGCTGATCGTGCACCGCAGCCATGCCGATCGCCGCGGCCGCGAGCTGTGCGAGAAGATGAAGGAACTGATCCCGCGGCAGATGTTCGACGTGGCCATCCAGGCCGCCGTCGGCTCGCAGATCATCTCGCGCACCACGGTCAAGGCGATGCGCAAGAACGTGCTGGCCAAGTGCTATGGTGGCGACGTTTCGCGCAAGAAGAAGCTGCTCGAGAAACAGAAGGAAGGCAAGAAGCGCATGAAGCAGGTCGGCCGCGTGGAAATCCCGCAGGAAGCCTTCCTGGCCGTGCTGCAGATGGACAAGTAAGGCCGGATGGCTTTCCCGGCAGCGGCGGGCGGCACCGGATCGGTGTCGCCGGACGCGCAGGGGCACACCACACCGCTGCAATCGTTCCCAAGGACACTGCATGAAATTGTTTGAGTTCCTCCTGGTCGTACTGACGTTGGCCTCGGGCCTGATCCTGCTGGCTGAAAAGCTGTACTTCGCCAAGCGCCGCGCCCAGCGCGCCGGCCTGCTGGACACCGAGCCGGTGGTGGTCGATTACGCCCGGGCGTTCTTCCCGGTGCTGGCGATCGTACTGGTGGTGCGCAGCTTCATCGCCGAGCCGTACAAGATCCCGTCCAGCTCGATGATGCCCAACCTGCTGATCGGCGATTTCATCCTGGTCAACAAGTTCTCCTACGGCCTGCGCCTGCCGTTGAACAACGCCAAGGTGATCCCGTTCGGCGAGCCCAAGCGGGGCGACGTGGTGGTGTTCCACTTCCCGGGCCACTCGGACAACGATCCGGCCAAGGGTGAGAACTTCATCAAGCGCGTGATCGGCGTGCCGGGCGACCAGATCGAGTTCCAGGGCAATGGCCTGATCCTCAACGGTGAGCCGGTCAAATACGACAACAAGGGCCTGTACGCCGGCCATAACGGCCAGGGCGAGGGCAGCTCGCTGCTGGTCGAGCACCTGCCGGGCCGCACCCATACCGTGCTGGAGACCGACTACGCCCGCGGCGAAGGCCAGTGGACCGTTCCGGCCGGCAAGTACCTGGTGATGGGCGACAATCGCGACAACAGCGACGACGGCCGCTTCTGGGGCCTGCTGCCGGAGGAAAACCTCCGCGGCAAGGCCTTCCTGATCTGGCTGAACTGCTCGGGCTGGTTCTGCAAGGACGGTTTCGAGCCGTCGCGGATCGGCACGGGTATCCATTGATTGATGGCACACGCGTATCTGGGGAGAACGCAATGAAGAACATGACATCGCAGCGCGGCATCACCTTGACCTCGTTCCTGGTGGTGCTGATCGTGGTCGCCTTCTTCCTGTACATCGGGATGAAGCTGTTCCCGATGTACCAGGAGTATTACGCCGTGCGCACGGCGCTGAAGAGCCTGGCCAAAGAGCCGGGGGTGGCCAACATGGAGCCGGCCAGGGTCCAGGAGCTGTTCTTCAAGCGCATCCACATGAGCTATTCCGAGAATCTCAAGCCCTCCGATATCAAGTTCGACCGCATCGACGGCGGCTGGAACTTGAAGGTCAACTACGAAGTGCGCCGTGAGCTGATCGGCAATCTCGACGTGGTGGGCAAATTTGACACCAACCAGGATCTGACTCTCCGCGGTGCCGACTAAGACCTTCCAACGCGGTGACCTGATCGGTCACCCCTTCAACGATCCGGGCCTGCTCCAGCAGGCGCTGACGCATCGCAGTGCCGGCACGCCCAACAATGAGCGGCTGGAATTCCTCGGCGACAGCATCGTCAACATGATGGTGGCCCAGGCGCTCTACGAACGCTGGCCCAAGGCCGACGAGGGCGCGCTGACCCGCGCCCGTGCCGAACTGGTGCGCGAGGGCGCGCTGGCGGTGATCGCGCGCGAGCTGCACCTGGGCGAGCGCCTGATCCTGGGCCCGGGCGAGATGAAGACCGGCGGCCATCGCCGCGACTCCATCCTGGCCGATGCGCTGGAAGCGGTCGTCGCCGCAATCTACCTCGATGCCGGCTTCGCCACCTGCCGGACCGTGGTGCTGCCCTGGTTCACCGCCTCGATGCAGGCCCTGCCGGCCACCGGCAAGCCGGAGAAAGACCCCAAGACCCGACTGCAGGAATGGCTGCAGGCGCGGCAGAAGGCATTGCCCCTGTACGAGCTGGTGTCAGAATCGGGTGACGATCACGCCAAGACCTTCCGGGTACGCTGCGGCGTAACCGACCCCGCTGTCAGCACCGAAGGCGAAGGTGCCTCGCGACGGCTGGCCGAACAACAGGCGGCTGCCGCCGCCCTCGAGCAACTGGATTCCAAGTGAACGAAGCAACCCCCCATCGTTCCGGCAGCGTGGCCGTCATCGGTCGCCCCAACGTCGGCAAATCCACCCTGACCAACGCCCTGGTAGGCGCCAAGGTCAGTATCGTCTCCAACCGGCCGCAGACCACGCGGCACCGGCTGCTCGGCATTGCCAGCTACCCGGAAGGGCAGATCGTGCTGGTCGACACCCCCGGCCTGCACCGTGCGCAGAAGCGCGCCATGAACCGGGTGATGAACCGCGCCGCGCGCGGCTCGCTCGAGGGCGTGGACGCCGGCATGCTGGTGATCGAAGCCGGCCGCTGGGACGAGGAAGACACGCTGGCCTTCAACGTGCTCAGCGACTCGGGGATCCCGGTGGTGCTGGTGGTCAACAAGATCGACCGGCTCAAGGACAAGGGCGCCCTGCTGCCGTTCCTGCAGCAGGTCACCGAGGGCCGCACGTTCGCCGCGGTGCACCCGATCTCGGCGCAGAAGCGCAATGGCCTGGAATCGCTGGTCCGCGACCTGATGAAGCTGTTGCCGGAAGCCCCGCCGATGTTCGGCGAGGACGAGATCACCGACCGTAGCCAGCGCTTCCTCGCCGGTGAGCTGGTGCGCGAGCAGTTGATGCGCCAGCTCGGCGAAGAACTGCCGTATGCGACCACGGTCGAGATCGAGCGCTTCGTCGAAGATGGCAACCTGCTGCGCATCGGTGCGGTGATCTGGGTCGAGCGCGAAGGCCAGAAGGCGATCGTGATCGGCAAGGCCGGCACCCGCCTGAAGGAGATCGGCGCCAAATCCCGCCTGCAGATGGAACGTCTGTTCGGCGCCAAGGTCTTCCTGGAAACCTGGGTCCGGGTGCGCGAAGGCTGGTCCGACGATGAAGCCGCGCTCAAGGCGTTCGGCTACGAATAAGCCGGCCCCTCCAACCCCGGGCGGTTGAACCATGCGCATCGAGGATGAGCCGGCGTTCGTGCTCCACGCCCGCCCGTGGCGGGAAACCAGTCTGCTCGTGGAGGTGCTGACCGAGCAGTACGGCCGGATCGGGGTGCTTGCCCGAGGCGTATCCAGCCCGCGCAGCCAGGCGCTGCGCGCGGCCCTGCAGCCATTGCAGTGGATCCGCCTGACCGCCGTGCAGCGGGGCGAGCTGGCCCAGCTGCGCGGGGCCGAGGCCCTGGACGCTGCGCCACGCCTGACCGGCCAGGCGATGCTGGCCGGGTTCTACATCAACGAACTGCTGATGCGGCTGGCGCCCCGCCAGGACCCGCTGCCCGAGCTTTACGACCATTACGCGCAGGTCCGCGCACGGCTGCGCGATGGCGAGCCGCTGGCCTGGACCCTGCGCCGTTTCGAGCGCGACCTGCTGGAGGCCCTGGGCTTCGGCTTCGATCTGCTGCACGGCAGCGATGAGGAGCCGGTCGACCCGGCCGCACGGTATGAGCTGGACCCGCAGGAGGGGCCGCGCCGGCTGCTCAGCGACCGCGGTGTGGATCAGCGCCGTGGCACCGCGACCGGCAGTGCGTTGCTGGCGCTGGCCGCCGATGAACTGCCCGGGCCCGAGGATCTGGGCAGCCTGCGCCGGCCGATGCGCGCAGTGCTGATGCACCATCTGGGCGGGCGAGGGCTGAAATCCTGGGAAATGCTGGAGGACCTGGCGCGACGGGGCACCTGAGCGCAGGCGGCCCGCGGCGCCGTTGCGGGGGGACTCACGCGGCAACGCTGCACGCGCTGCCGCCCGTGCTCACTGCAGCAGGGCGTCGACCGCCACGCGAAAGCGGCTCTGCGCCCCGGTGGAGTCCGGGGCCTGATGCAGCTGGCGGACCGCCCGGGCCAGGCGCGCGGCGCCGACAAATCCGCAGCTGGCCTGCAGCCGATGCAGCTGGCCGCGCAGGGCCCGCACATCCTCCTCGCGCAGGGCCTGGGCCACCGCGTCGCGAACCCCAGGCAACTCGGCCAGGAACAGCTCGCGCAACGCGATGAGGTGGTGGCGCTGCCCGTTCAGCGCGGCCAGGGCCGTGGTTTCGTCCCAGTCCTGGCGCTCGCCCTCCACGTCCTCGGCGTCGGCAAGCACCGGGGCGGACAGGCTGCCAGCGGTATGCACCAACGCGCGGCGGACGGCCTTGAGCAGGTGCTCACGGCTCAGCGGCTTGACAAGGGTTTCACTGAAGCCGGCATCGCGCAGCCGCGAATGGATCGAGGTGTCGCCATCGGCGGTATGTGCCAGTGCCGGCGTATCTGGCCGCGAGCGGCGCAGCTCCTGCAGCAGTTGGGTGCCGTTACCGTCGGGCAGGTTGACGTCGATCAGCCACAGATCATGTTGGTTGCCACGGGCGCGGTCCATGGCCGTGGCCAGGGAATCGGCGGTATCCACCTGCGCCGGCAGGGTTTCCAGCGCGGCCTTGAAGAAGCCGCGGCTGATGGTGTCGTCCTCGACGAGCAGGAATCGGGGCATGGGATCCCTCGGGGTCATCTGCATTGGGGCTGCCTCCATGTCAGCTGCGCCCATATTAAACGCGAAGTCCCCGCCTGCAAGCGGTTTCAGCGGGCGGCAAGTCAGTTGGCAGTTGGTATCTGCGACAATACGCACCCTTTTTGCCCGCAGCCTGTTGCCACGTGGCCCGAACCCGCTCCCGCCTCGACCGTACTCCCTTCCAGACCGACATCCTCGACCTCAGCCATGACGGCCGTGGCGTTGCCCGCCGCGACGGCGAGGGTGGCAAGGTCACCTTCATCACCGGCGCGCTGCCCGGTGAGGTGGTGACCGCCGAGCCGACCGCGCGCAATCGTCATTTCGATGAAGCTCGGACCATCGAGGTCGTACAGGCCTCGCCGCAGCGGGTGACCCCGCGCTGCCCGCATTTCGGCGTCTGTGCCGGCTGCGTGCTGCAGCACCTGGAAGAGTCGCAGCAGATCGTGGCCAAGCAGCGGGTGCTGATCGACAACCTGACCCGGATCGGCCACGTCACCCCGGGCACGGTGCTGCCGCCGCTGGTGGGCGACAGCTGGGGCTACCGCCGCAAAGGCCGCTTCTCGGTGCGCCGCGTCGAGAAGAAGGACAAGACCCTGGTCGGCTTCCGCGAGCTGGACCCGCGTTTCGTCGCGGACCTGAGCCAGTGCCTGACCGTCATTCCGGAAATCGGGATGAAGGTCGGCGTGCTCTCCGAGTTCATCGAGACCCTGGACGGCAAACGCGACATTCCCCAGATCGAATTAATCGCCGGCGATGACGCGATCATGCTGACCATCCGCCACATGCAGCCGCTCAGCGATGCCGACCGTGCCGCGTGGATCGTCTTCGGCCAGGCACACGGTTTTGCGATCTCGCTGCAGCCCGGTGGCGTGGAGTCGGTGCAGCCGCTGTGGCCGGCCGAGGTGCCGTTGTCGTTCAAGCTGGCGCCGTGGGATGTCGAGCTGGCGTTCCGCCCGCTGGATTTCATCCAGGTCAATGCCAAGCTCAACGTGCAGATGATCGCGCACGCGCTGGCCCTGCTCGATGCCGGTCCGGACGAGCGCGTGCTCGATCTGTTCTGCGGGCTGGGCAATTTCACCCTGCCGCTGGCGCGCACCGTGCGCAACGTGGTCGGTGTGGAGGGTGATGCCGGCCTGGTGGCGCGTGCGCGTGAGAACGCGGTGCGCAATGGGCTGGAGAATGCCGAGTTCCATGCCGCCGATCTGACCCAGGACCAGCGCCAGGCCTCGTGGATGCGCCAGGGCTTCGACAAGCTGCTGCTGGATCCGCCGCGCTCGGGCGCCATCGAAGTGCTGCAGCAGCTGCCGCTGAAGCAGTTCAAGCGCATCGTCTACGTGAGCTGCCATCCGGGCTCGCTGGCGCGCGATGCCGGCTACCTGGTCAACGAGCAGGGCTTCACCCTGGTCTCGGCCGGCGCGATGGACATGTTCCCGCACACCGCGCACGTGGAAAGCATCGCGGTGTTCGAAAAGCGCTGATCAGCGCCCGTCCCCGGGCGCGGCGTTCTGCCACTGGCCGTGTGCGTCGAACACATAGGTCTGCGGTTCGGTGCCGCGCTCGGTCGCATCCCCGGCGGTGACATTGCAGCGGATCTCCGGCGCCTGGGTGCTGCGCAGTTCGCAGTCGTCGATCGCGAAGATCTGCAGGCGCTGCTGGAACGCGCGCAGTTCCTCGCGGGTGGCGGCATCGTCGATGGACGCAGCACGGCGATCAAGCTGCGCATTGAGCAGCTCGCGGACACGTTCGCGCGGGGGCACCGGCGCGTCGACATCGGCGCGCTGCATCGCCCAGCCCATGCCCTGCGGAACGAAGCGAAGCATGCGGTAGCGGTTCTTGAGGCCGATCTCCATGCCGACCAGGCAGTCGTATGCACCGGCGAGCGTGGTGCTTGCCCAGCACGGGCCATGTTCGAACCGGCGAGGGGTGAACATCGACTGCAGCAGCAGATCCTGGGTAGAGGCGGCCGGCGTCTTTTCCGCCTCGACCATGGCCATCACCGCCGCCTCGATCTGTGCAGGCGTGGGCGGCGAGGCGGCGAGCGCGCCCAACGGCAGCAGGGTCAGCAGCAGGGCGGGGAAGAGCGGTTTCATCGGGGGCGTCCTTGCAAGGCAGCCGGGCAGTATAGAAGCACGCCGTGGCCGCGGTGCCGCGATCGCCGCATACTGTGCGCATGGGCATTGAAATCGAACGCAAATACCTCGTCACCGGTGAGGGCTGGCGCACCGCTGCGCACGCGGTGATCCCGATGGCACAGGGCTATCTCAACGATGCCGCCTCGCTGGAGAGCGGCGCGCAGAAGGCGTCGGTGCGCGTGCGCATCCAGGGCGCGCAGGCCTTCCTCAACATGAAGTCGCGCGAGATAGGGCACACCCGGCAGGAGTTCGATTATCCGATCCCGGTGGAGGATGCGCGCGCGCTGCTGGCGCTGTGCGTCGGCGGGCTGATCGACAAGCGCCGGCACCTGGTCGAGCACGACGGGCTGCTCTGGGAGGTGGACGAATTCCTGGGCGAGAACGCCGGGCTGGTGGTGGCCGAAGTGGAGCTCGAGCACGCCGAGCAGACGGTTACGCTGCCCGAGTGGGCAGGCGAGGAGGTCACCGACCAGGTGCGCTATTACAACCTGGCCCTGGCCGCGCACCCCTTTTCACGCTGGTCAAGCGCTGAACGCGGCTGATCCGCGGCCCTTGTGAAGCGGCCTTGCCGCCCACAATCTGGCCAGATGAAAATCGATATCTGGTCGGATGTGGTGTGCCCCTGGTGCTGGATCGGCAAGCACCGGTTCCAGCAGGGACTGGCGTTGCTCGGCGATGACGCGCCCGAGGTGGAGGTGCATTGGCACCCGTTCCTGCTCGATCCCGACGCCGGCACGGCCCCGGTACCGCTGCGCCAGGCGTACGCGGCCAAGTTCGGCAGTGCCGAGCGCACCGAACAGATCCTGACCCAGACCCAGGCCGCGGCGCGCGCCGAGGGCCTGCCGATGGATTTCAACCAGGGCCAGGTCCGGGTGACCACGCTGCCGGCGCACCGGCTGATGTGGCTGGCCGGGCGTGAAGGCGTCCAGGCCGAGGTCGGCGAGGCACTGTTCCGCGCGCATTTCGTGGAGGGGCGCAACCTGGCCGATCCCCAGACCCTGATTGCCGCCGGCGCCGCCGGCGGGCTCCAGGCCGAGCGCATCACCGCGCTGCTGGAAGGAGAGGAGGGGCTGGAGGAGATCCAGGCGCAGCTGGCGCAGGCGCAGCGCTTCGGCATTCAGTCCGTGCCCACCTTCGTGATCGACGATAAATACGCCATCCAGGGGGCCCAGCCACCGGAGGCGTTCGCCCAGGCCCTGCGCCAGATCGCGGCCGAACGCACGCCTGCAGGCCCTGCGGGGCACGGCGATGGCTGCGGCCCGGACGGTTGCGAGGTCTGACGCTGCGCGCGGGTTCTGCGACAATGCGGCAGTGCGCCATGGTGGCGCCCCGTATTGGAGACACCCCATGCTCGTGATCGGCGTTGCCGGGACCGAACTCACCGCCCAGGAACGCGAGTGGCTGCAGCACGACGCCGTGGCCGGCGTCATCCTGTTCAAGCGCAACTTCGCCTCGCGCGAGCAGATCGCCGAGCTCTCGGCGGCCATCCGTGCCGCCGCGCCGCGCCCGCAGCTGATCTGCGTGGACCAGGAAGGCGGCCGCGTGCAGCGCTTCCGCGAGGGGTACAGCGCGCTGCCGCCGCTGCAGGGCTTCGATGCGCTGTATGCCTCCGATCGCGAGGCCGCGCTGGCCCTGGCCGAGCAGCACGCCTGGCTGATGGCCAGTGAAGTGCGCGCCAGTGGCGTGGACCTCAGCTTCGCCCCCGTCGTCGATCTGGGCCGTGGCAACCTGGCGATCGGCAATCGCGCCTTCAGCGCGGACCCGCAGGTGGTCGCAGCGTTCACTGCCGCCTATGTGCGCGGCATGCACAGCGTTGGCATGGCCGCCACGCTCAAGCATTTCCCCGGGCACGGCACCGTGCTGGAAGACACCCATTTCCACGACGCCAGCGACCCGCGCTCGCTCGATGAACTGCGCGCGCTGGACCTGATCCCGTTCGCGGCCGGCATCGCCGCCGGCGCCGATGCGGTGATGATGGCCCACGTGGTCTACCCGCAGGTCGCGCCGGAGCCGGCCGGCTACTCGCCACGCTGGATCCAGCAGATCCTGCGCGAACAGATGGGCTTCCGCGGCGTGGTCTTCTCCGACGACATCGGCATGGCCGCTTCATTCGCCGCCGGTGGCGTGAAGGCGCGCGTGGATGCACACCTGGACGCCGGTTGCGACGTGGTGCTGGTCTGCCACCCCGAACTGGTGGAAGAATCGCTGCGCGCCGTCGAAGGTCGCACCCTCAACACCGCTGCGCTGCTCGGCCTGATCGGCCGCGGCGCGCTGGGCTGGGACGGCCTGCTGGCCGATTCCCGCCACGGCACCACCCAATCCCGTTTGCTTGACACCCTTGGAAGAACCGTCTGATGCCCAACCTCACCATTTCCCAGGCCCTGGCCCAGGCCGACCTGCTGGTCGACCGTCCCACCATCGACAAGGCCGTCGCTGGCATCGCCGACGCCATCGCGCGCGATTACAAGGGCGAGGTCCCGCTGTTCCTGTCGATCATGCACGGCGCGCTGCCGTTCGCCGGCCAGCTCGCACTGGAACTGGGCGCACGCGGCCAGGACGTGCAGTTCGATTACCTGCACGCCACCCGCTACCGCGGTGAAACCACCGGCGGCGACCTGGTCTGGAAGCACAAGCCGGCCACCGCGCTGTTCGGCCGCCGCGTGCTGCTGGTCGATGACATCCTCGACGAGGGCTACACGCTGCAGGGCGTGCGCACCTGGTGCCTGGAGCAGGGCGCCACCGACGTGCGCATCGCCGCGCTGACGGTCAAGCTGCACGACCGCGCGCTGCCGGACGTCAAGGCCGACTACGCCGGCATCGACCTGCCGGACCGCTATGTGTTCGGTTTCGGCATGGACGTCAACGAAACGCTGCGCTGCGTGCCGGCCATCTACGCGATGAAGGAATGATGGAACACATTTCCCTTGCCGTCATCGGCGGCACCGGCGTCTACAAGCTGGCCCAGCTCGACGATGTGAGCAGCCACCAGGTGCAGACGCGCTACGGCACGCCGTCCGGCCCGATCCGCGTCGGCACGCTGCTGGGTCAGCGCGTGGCCTTCCTGGCCCGCCATGGTGAAGGCCACTCGCTGCCGCCGCACAAGATCAATTACCGTGCCAACCTGGCCGCGCTGCAGCAGATCGGCGCGCAGCGTGTGCTCGCGCTCAACACGGTCGGCGGCATCACCGAACTGTTCGGCCCGCGCGTGCTGGCCTGCCCGGACCAGCTGATCGATTACACCTGGGGCCGCATCTCCACCCTGTGCGAAGAGCCGGGCACCGACGTGCTGCACGTGGACTTCGGCCACCCGTACACGCCGATGCTGCGCAGCAAGGTGCTGGCCGCGGCGAAAGTGACCGGCGTGCGCCTGCAGGACGGTGGCTGCTACGGCGCGACCCAGGGCCCGCGGCTGGAAACCAATGCGGAAATCGCGCGCATGCGCCGCGATGGCTGCGATCTGGTCGGCATGACCGGCATGCCCGAAGCCAGCCTGGCCCGCGAGCTCGGCCTGGACTACGCCTGCCTGGCGATCGTGGCCAACTGGGCCGCCGGCTGTGGCGATGGCGATGAAATCACGATGGCCGAAGTGCTGGCCAATGTGGACGCCGCCTCCTCCGGCCTGCCCGAATTGATCGGTGAATTGGCACGGGGGTGATTGTCATTACCGTACAAGGTTTGCATACTCCGCCAGTGCGCTGGTTGAGCGTACACCACCCATTCATAGAAGAAGGTCTCGCATTACCATGCCGAACGGTACCGTCAAGTGGTTCAACGACGCCAAGGGATTTGGCTTTATCTCGCCGGAGGACGGCAGCGCCGACGTCTTCGCGCACTTCTCCGCGATCAACTCCAAGGGCTTCCGCAGTCTGCAGGAAGGCCAGAAGGTCACCTATGACGTGACCCAGGGCCCGAAGGGCGCCCAAGCCTCGAACATCGTGCCGGCTGAGTGATTTTCTCGGCTGCGCATTGAAAACCCCGCTTCGGCGGGGTTTTTTTTCATCAGTGAGTCCCCCATGACCCCTCGTCGCACCATCGCCATCGTCGGTTACGGCACCGCTGGCCAGGCCCTGTCGATCCTGCTTTCACGTGACCATCACCAGGTGCACGTGTTCGAGCGCGCGGCGCGGCCCGGTCCGGTCGGGGCCGGCTTCCTGCTCCAGCCGACCGGGCTGGAGGTGCTCTGGCAGATGGGGCTGCTGCCCGCGGTGATGCAGCACGGTGCCCCCGTGCGCCGCTTGCACGGCCAAACCCCGTGCGGGCGCACGGTGATGGACATGCGCTATGCCGACTTGAATCCAGCGCTGCACGGCGTGGGCATGCAGCGCGGTGCGCTGTTCTCGCTGCTGGCCGCTGCGTGGGAGCAGCCGGGCAATCTGCAGCCCGCTACGTCCATCGTCGAGGTGGACACCGCGCAGGGGCGCGTGCGTGACGCACAGGGGCGCTGGCATGGCCCCTATGATCTGGTGATCGCCGCCGATGGCGCGGCCTCGTCGCTGCGTGCGCAGGTGCAGGGCACATCGCATGACCGCCAATACCCGTGGGGCGCGCTGTGGTGCCTGCTGCCGCGCGGCGATTGGCCGCACATCGATGAGCTGCGCCAACGCTATGTGGCGGCGCGCAAGATGATCGGGCTGCTGCCGGTGGGCACGCGACCCGGCAACGATGAGCCGCAGTTGAGCTTCTTCTGGAGCCTGCCACGCGACCGGTTCGCCCAGTGGGAGCGTGACGGCATGGCGCGCTGGCTGGATGAGATCGCCACATTGTGGCCGCAGGCGCACGCGCGGTTGGCGGGCGTGTGTGAACCCACACAGTTGGCTCGCGCCGGGTATCGCGACGCGGTGCTCGCGCGCTGGCACCGCGAGCGGCTGGTGCTGGTGGGGGACGCCGCCCACGCGATGAGCCCCCAGCTGGGGCAGGGCGTGAACATGGCGCTGATGGATGCACTGGCGTTGCGCGATGCACTGCGCGCGCACGCTGATCGCGACAATGCGCTGCAGGCCTACCAGGCACAGCGCCGCGCGCATGTAGCGATCTACCAGTACTGGAGCCGCTGGCTGACGCCGTTGTTCCAGTCCGAACGGGATGGCCTGGCGCGCGCCCGCGATGTGCTGTTCCAGCCGATGGGCCGCATCCCGGGCGGGCGTGGACACATGCTCCGCGTCCTCAGTGGAACGCAGCGCGGCTGGCTCGGCAGACTGCCGTTGTCGCCCGCGTTCATGCAGGCGATGCACGGGCTGCAGGACACGCGCGAGCGCGACGGCATCTGCTGATAACCCCGCGTAGCAGTCCATCGCAGCGGATGTGAAGGCGTGAATAACATCCATTGACGGTGGACTCACCGCCCACGTGGGACAACACTCAGGCAAACGCAGCGTGCATGTGGTTCATCCATGCACGACCTGCTGCTTCCACGGACGCGCTGTCCGATGCCTGATCGCTTGGAGCCCCGCGACTGCGGGGTGGTAGGGTGGGGCTGCGTTTGCGACCTACGGTCCGGTGGACCGATCGCAACCCAAGGAGATTGAAATGCTGTTCTCGGCCGAAACTCTGGAAAGTGAAATCCGCAAACTGCGCGGACTGCTGCAGATGCTGCATGAGGATCAGCCGGACGTGATGGAAGACGTGTTCGAGTTCCATGTCACCAGCCTCATCACGCACGCTGCGCCGGAACACCACCCGCGCATCCGCAGCGCTGCCCATGAGATGTTGACCGCGATCCAGCGGCAACCCGTGCGGCCCAATCCGAATGCACCGGATATCCGGTTGATGCCCAGCCTGTTGGCCTCCGCTGCCTGATGCAGGCAAGGTAACTGCGTCACCGACGTCGCGCGCTGTCCGGATCAGCGCGCCGGCAACGCGATGGCTTGGTCCTCGACGCAGGCCACCAGCCTTTCGCCCGAGGCCAGTACCGGTGCGATGCCGGCAGTGAAGCCCGAGAACGCTGGCAGTATCGTCATTCCTTCGCGCATCCAGAACGCTGGCCAACGCCGCTGCATGCCCGGCAAGCGGGCCAGCGGATGCAGGTGACCACACAGCACATGCAGCCCTGGCTGCGGCTGCGGTGCATGACGCAGCAGGAACGGTCCTTCCTGGATACGCTCGCCCAGCAGTTCGATGCCCAGGTCGGCCTTGGGCAGCACACGGTCATGATTGCCTTCCAGTGCGCCGATCCACAGCTGTGGATGCTGCTCGCGCCATCCCTGCCACTGGCGGTACCACGCAGCGCGGTGCGCAGCGCCATGCAGCACATCGCCGAGTATCCACAGATGGCGGATGGCGCGCTGCTGCACCACCGCGCCCAGACGCTGCAGGTCATCGGAGGTGCCGCCACTGGGCAGGCCGATGCCCGAACGCCGGAACAGATCGGCTTTGCCCAGGTGAAGATCGGCGATCAGCAGTGCATCGCGCGCCGGCCAGTACAGCGCACGCGCACCGAGCAGATGGACGCTTTCGCCGGCGAGGGTGATCGGCAGTTCAGGCGCCATGGCGCTTCTCCAGTTGCTGTGCGGCGCGCAGGACGCGGGTCTTCCAGTCTTCGTTGCTGAGCTGGCCGCGCAAGCGTTCTGCCCAGAGCGGGAAAGACAACGGTCCCAGGCTGGTCGGATGCTGCACGCTCAGTGTTCGGGCCTGGCAGCTCGACAGAGCGCGGGCCAGGCTTCCCAGATCGAGTTGATCGTGCAGCACTTCGTGTTCGGCCAACGTCAGCAGGATGTGATCCGGATCGTGCTGGCGCAGCACGTCGTACAGCAGCCCGCTGGAGGCCTGCAGCTGGCGCAGGCTGCGCGGCGTGCGGCCGGGCAGTGCCGGTACGAGCATGCCTGACACCCGCGCGATATCGCGGAACTGGCGCCGCGCCAGTTCGCCCAGGTTGAGGCTCTCGCGCAGATCGGTGAGCAGTCCCTCCGGTGCCAGCAGGGTGCGCACGCTCGCCGCATCGAGTTCGACCGGGCGCGCCGGTGCGAGCACGAATCCATAGTCGTTGGCCGCGTAGCCGAAGGTATTGCTGTGCTGTCGCGTCCAGCGCAATGCCATCAGCGCGGCCAGCCCTTCATTGACCTGGCGACCGGCGAAGGGATACACGAACACGAACTGGCCATCGCGACGCCGCACGTGTTCCACCAGCAGCAGCTCCGGACCGGGGAGGACGGACAGGCGCGTCTGCAGCGCGAGCAGCGGCGCCAGCCAGCGCATCTCCGGGCTGTCGGCAGGGCGGGCCAGCACCGTTTCCATTTCATGGCCCAGCGCGTCGGACAGTGGCAGCCGGCCGCCCTGCCAGCGCGGCACCACGCCATCGCCGCCCCGGGCCAGGCGCACATACGCGGTCAGGTTCTCCAGCCGCACCAGTTCCAGCAGGCGCCCGGCGAACTGGAAGCGATCACCGGGGCGCAGCCGGCTGAGGAACTGCTCCTCCACCGCACCCAGCCTGCCGCCGCGCAGGAACTGCACCATGACACTGCCATCGCTGGTGATGGTGCCGATCGACAGCCGGTGCCGCAGCGCGACGCGACGGTCGTGCACGCGGTAGATGCCATCGTCATCGCGCACCACCTTGTGGAAGTCCGGGTACTGCGACAGCGCGCGGCCGCCCTGCACGATGAACTCGAGTACGCCCTCCCAGTGCGTGCTGTCCAGCCCGGCGAACGCGTGCGTGCGCCGCACCTGCTCCAGCAGCGCGTCCGGATCGAAGCCGCCGCCCAACGCGCAGCTCACCGCGTGTTGCGCCAACACATCCAGCGACAATCGCAGCGGCCGGCGGGCTTCGATGTGCCCCTGGGCCAGCGCGCGACGCGCGGCGGCATACTCCACCAGCTCCAGCGCGTGCGAGGGCACGCACACGATGTGCCCGGATTCGCCGGGGCGATGCCTGGCGCGCCCGGCACGCTGCAGCAGCCGCGCGATGCCCTTGGGGCTGCCGATCTGCAGCACCTGGTCGACACTGGGGAAATCGACGCCGAGATCCAGGCTGGAGGTGGCGACCACGCAGCGCAGGCGGCCTTCGCGCAGGCCCTGCTCGGCGGCGCGGCGCAACGCCGGGTCCAGTGAGCCATGATGCAGTGCGAGGGTATCCGGGTCTTCCGGCCACACTGCCGCCAGTGCCTGGTGCCAGAGTTCGGCATGGGCGCGGGTGTTGGTGAACAACAGGCTGGTGCGCACCGTGAGCAGCTTCTCCAGCACGCGCTGCAGCTGCGACAAGCCCAGGTGGCCGGCCCAGGGAAAACGCTCGCCCTGCGCGGGCAGCAGTGTTTCCACGCTGACCGGACGGGGGCGTGCGCCGGCCACCAGCGGCGCGTCGGGCACGTCGCGCAACAGTACCTCGCGCGCCTCCTCCAGATTGCCCAGCGTGGCCGACAGCCCCCATACCTGCAGGGCGGGCAGGGCGTCGCGCAGGCGGCGCAGATTCAACTGCAACAGTACGCCGCGCTTGTTGCCCAGCAGTTCATGCCACTCATCCACGACCACGCAGCGCAGGTGCTGCAGGCGGGCCATCGTGTCGGGGTAGCTGAGCAGCAGGGCCAGTGATTCGGGCGTGGTCACCAGCACATCCAGCCGACCCTCGCGCGCCAGTCGCTTGTCGCGCGCGCTGGCATCGCCGGTGCGCAGGCCGACCTGCCAGTCCAGCCCGAGGGCATCCAAAGGCTCGCGCAGCGCGCGCGCGGTATCGGCGGCCAACGCCCGCAGCGGGGTGATCCACAGCACCTGCAGGACCGGCACCGGTGTCTTGGCACGGCCACGCGTGGTGCGTGGTGGCGGATCGTGCAGCGCCTGCAGCAGCGGCCCGCCGAACATCGCCAGCGTCTTGCCGCTACCGGTGGGTGTGTGCAGCAGGCCCGAGTCGCCCGCCAGGTAATGCTTCCACATCGCTTTCTGGAACGGCAGCGGCGCCCAGCCCCGGCTGGCGAACCACGCTGTCAGGCGGGCCATGGCCTCCCGTCGCGTCACCGCGCCAGTGCCTGCAGCTGGGCCAGCGTGTCCGCTTCGCTGGCCGGTTTGTCATGCCGCCAGCGCAGGATCCGCGGAAAGCGCACGGCGATGCCGGACTTGTGGCGCTTGCTGCGGTTCACCGCCTCGAAGCCGAGCTCGAACACCTGCTCGCCACGAACGCTGCGGACCGGCCCGAAGCGCTCGATCGTGTTCGCGCGGATCCAGCGGTCCAGCGCGAGGATTTCCTTGTCATCCAGGCCCGAGTACGCCTTGGCCACCGGCACCAGCGTCTGGCCATCCCACACGCCGAAGGTGTAATCAGTGTACAGCGTACTGCGGCGGCCATGGCCGGACTGGGCATAGATCATCACCGCATCGATGGTCAGCGGCGCGATCTTCCACTTCCACCAGTCGCCGCGCCGGCGCCCGGCCTGGTAAACCGACTCGGCGCGCTTGAGCATCAGCCCTTCCACGCCACGCTCGCGGGCCAGGTCGCGCTGCAGTGCCGCCGCGTGCCAGTCCGCCACGCTGAGCGCCGGTGACAGCCGCAGGCGCGGGTCGTCCAGCGTGGCCAGTACCTCGGCCAGGCGCGCCCGCCGTTGCGAGAGGGGCAGGGCGCGCAGGTCTTCACCGCCCAGCTCGAGCAGATCGTAGGCAAGCACGCGCACCGGCGTATCGCGCAGTGTCTTCGGGCCGGGCTTGAGTCGCTGGATGCGGGTCTGCAGGGCGGTGAAGGGCAGCGGCAGATCGTCGCCGTCCGCCCAGGCCAGCAGCTCGCCATCGATCACGCAGCCATCGGGCAACGCCATCGCTGCCGCCTCGATCTCGGGGAAGCGACCGTCCAGCCGCTCCTCGCCACGCGACCACAGCGCGACCTCACCCTGGCGGCGCAGCACCTGCAGGCGGATGCCATCCCACTTCCATTCCAGCAGCCAGTCGTCGATCGGGCCCAGCGTGTCGACCTCCGCCTCCAACGGCGATGCCAGGAAGAACGGGTAGGGCTGCTGGCGATCCTCGGGGCGCTCTTCGGGGGACAACAAGGCAGCCAGCAGGCCCGGCGCGGGCACCCAGCTGCCGAGCATGCGCTGGGCAATGCGTGCGATGTCGATGCCCGACCATTCGGCCAGCGCCTGCTGCACCAGCCGCTGTGACACGCCCACCCGCAGCGCGCCGGTCAGCAGCTTGTTGAACACCAGCCGCTCATCGAAGGCGAGCTGTTGCCACGCCCCGGTGACGGCGGCATGACGCACCGGTTCGGGCTGATTGGCCACCGGCAGCAGCTTCTGCTCGATCCAGTCGGCCAGCCCGATATCCGCGCCGGCCTGCGCCGGATCATTCATGAGCAGGGTCAGCGTCTCGGCCAGATCGCCAACCTGGTCATAGCTGTCGTCGACCAGCCAGGCGGGCGTATCGGACAACTCGGCCACCCACGCACGCAGCTCGGCGTTGCCGGCGATCTTCTGGCGCGCGCTGGTGACCTTGCCGCCGGCCAGCAGGAACAGGGCCCATGCGGCGTCGTGCGCGGGGGCCTGCTGGAAGTAGCGCACCAGTGCGGCGCGTTTGTCGCCGGTCGCGGTGCTGCGGTCCAGCTCGCTGTAGAGCGCGGCAAAGCGTTTCATTCTTCGTCCCCGTAGCCGGTGGCGAAGGCTTCGGCGGCGACGCCACGCTCGCGCAGGAAGCGGATCAGCGCGTCGGTGTTGCCGTGGGTGGCGATGACGCGGCGCGCACCGGTCTCGGTGATGGTGCGCAGCAGGTCAGGCCAGTCGGCGTGATCGGAGACGACGAAACCGCGATCGTAATTGCGCCGGCGGCGGTTGCCGCGCACGCGCATCCATCCGGAGGCAAAGCCCAGCTGCGCGCGCTTGAAACGGCGCATCCACGCGCTGCCCGCCGCCGAGGGCGGCGCCAGGATCAGCTTGCCGGCGAACGCCGCCCCGCGTTCCTGCTCGCTGACCGGTTCGGTGGCCAGCATCGGGATTCCCGCCTCGCGATAGACCGCCACGCCCGTGGCGATCGCCCCATGCAGCAACGCCGGTTGCGTTTCCAGCGGCAGCAGTTCGGCGAGGATCCGCTGCGCCTTGCCGAGTGCGTAGCACAGCAGCACGGCTGCCTCGCCACGCGCTTCGCACTCCCGCCGCCAGGCCACGATGTCCGCGGCGACCTGTGCGGTGTCCGGCCAGCGATACACCGGCAGGCCGAAGGTTGCTTCGGTGATGAAGGTATCGCACGGCACCACCTCGAACGGCGCGCAGCTCGGATCGTGCTGGCGCTTGTAGTCGCCCGAGGCCACCCACACCCGGCCCGCATGCGCGATCCGCACCTGCGCCGAGCCGAGTACATGCCCGGCCGAGTGCAGGGAGACCTCGGTGTCGCCAAGGGTGAAGCGTTCACCATAGGCGTGCGCGGTGCAGTCCACATCGCCCAGCCGCCAACGCAGGATCGGCAGGGTCTGCGTGGTGCAGTGATAGTGACCCATGCCGTTGCGCGCATGGTCGCCGTGGCCATGCGTGATCACCGCGCGCGGCACCGGCCGCCATGGGTCGATATGGAAGTCACCGGCCGGGCAGTACAGCCCCTCCGGGCGCAGCACCACCAGGTCGTCGTTGTCGGCATCGGCGTTCATGCCTGCACTGTGCCGCCGCGCTCGTGCAGGAGGTGAGAATCCGCATGAACGGCGGCCTGCACGGGGATGCGGCAGAATCGGTGCATCTGTCTGCAAGGAGGTCGCCGTGATGACGTCTGCCTGGCCCGCGTTCGAGACGCACGAGGTGAGCAACCAGCCGCCGCCCTTCGGAGGCCGGAACCTCTGGGCCGACGACAGTGCACTGGCCGATGCCGTCCAGCGCGAGGGAGGTGGCGTTTTCGTGAGCCCGCTGGCGCGCTACGGCGGCCTCGCCGGCGATGCGCTGTACCGGCTCGGCTTCGATGCCAACCGCGACCGCCCGCGTCTGCGCACGCACGACGCGCAGGGCCATCGCATCGATACCGTCGAGTTCCATCCGGCGTACCACGAGTTGATGAGCACGGCCAAGACGCATGGCGTGGCGGGGCTGTCCTGGCACGACGGCCGCCCCGGCGCGCATGTCGCGCGCGCTGCCTTGAGCTACCTGCATCACCAGGCCGAGGCGGGCACCAGCTGTCCGTTGACGATGACCCATGCGGCGGTCGCGGTGCTGCGCCAGGCGCCGGCGCTCGCCGAATGGGCGGACAAGGCGGCGGCACCGCACTACGACCCGCGTGACGTCCCGATTGCCGACAAGGCCGGGATCACCCTGGGCATGGGCATGACCGAGAAGCAGGGCGGTTCTGATGTGCGCAGCAACACCACGCGCGCCGAGCCGCAGGCCGATGGCAGCCATGCGCTGATCGGGCACAAGTGGTTCTTCTCCGCGCCGATGTCCGATGGCTTCCTGGTGCTCGCGCAGGCGCCGGGTGGGCTGAGCTGTTTCCTGATGCCGCGGCGCCTGGCCGACGGCAACCGCAACGCGTTCCGTCTGATGCGCCTGAAGGACAAGCTTGGCGACTGGTCCAACGCCTCCAGCGAGGTGGAACTGTGCGGGGCCTGGGCGCAGCGCGTGGGCGAGGAAGGGCGTGGGGTGGCCACCATCATCGGCATGGTGATGATGACGCGGCTGGACTGCATGCTTGGTGCCGCGGCGGAGATGCGCATGGCACTGGCGCAGGCACTGCACCACACCCGGCACCGCAGCAGTTTCGGCACGCGGTTGAGCGAGCATCCGCTGATGGCCAATGTGCTGGCCGACCTGGCGATCGAATCCGAAGCGGCCACCGTGTTCGCCATGCGCGTGGCGCGTGCGGTCGACCAGGCCGGAGGCGATCCGCAGCAGGCGGCCTTCGCGCGCATCGCCACGGCGGTGGGCAAGTACTGGGTGTGCAAGCGGGCTGCCGTGTTCGTCAACGAAGCGCAGGAATGCCTGGGCGGCGCGGGCTATGTGGAGGAGTCGATGCTGCCGCGGTTGTACCGGCAGGCGCCATTGAATTCGATCTGGGAAGGCAGCGGCAACATCCAGTGCCTGGACGTGCTGCGTGCGCTGTCGCGCGAGCCGCAGGTACTGCAGGCGCTGCAGGTTGAGCTGGACGCGGTGGCCGGGACCGATGCCCTCTATGACGCCGCGTTGCGGGCACTGCGGGCGCAGTTGGCGGTGCCACCAGAGCAGGCGCAGGCACGCCGGGTCACCGAGCGCCTGGCGCTGTTGTTGCAGGCCGCGGTGCTGCTGCGTGCGCAGAGCCCGAACGCGTCCGCCTTCATCCGCTCACGGCTGGGGGCCGAGCATGGGATGGCCTTCGGCACGCTGCCGGCCGATGTGGACTTCGCGGCCGTGCTGGGCCGCGCTCTGCCGTAAGCGGCCGCCAATGAAAACGCCCCCTCCGGAGAGGGGGCGTTGGTCACCACGCTGTGGCGGTGCGTAACGCCGACTCAGCGCTTGGCTTCGTTGGCGTTCTTCTTGGCATCATCGGCCACGTCGCGCGCCTTGTCGGCGACCTTCTGCGCGGCATCGGCGGTGGAATCGCTCGCGTGGGCCGCGGCATCCTTGGCCGCGACCTTGGCTTCGCCGGCGGCTTCGGAGGTGGCGGCGGCAGCTCGGTCGAGTGCCTGCTGGGTATCGGCGGCAGCGCGCTCGGAGGCGGCGGCGGCATCGTCGGCGGCACTGCGGGTCGCCGCAGCGGCCTTGTCGACTGCTTCGCGGGCGGCAGCGTTGGTGCTGTCGGCGGCCTGGGCGGCATCACGGCGCGCCTGTTCGGCTTCCGGGCCCTTGCAGGCAGCCAGTGCGAGCAGCAGGGAGGCGGCCAGCAGGGAGGTGGTCAGCGGACGGATCTTCATGTGGCGCTCCAGAACGGCGATGGATGGGAGGCCAGCCTATTCATGCGCCTGTGAAGAACCGGTGGGTGGCGGCCCGGCCACCAAAACGCGCCCAAAGAAAAAGCCGCTGGCGAACCAGCGGCTTCTTCAGACTTGCTTGAAGAAAGAAGTGATTACTTCTTGGCTTCTTCAGCAGCGTCCTTGGCCTGCTCAGCGGTGTTTTCCGCAGTCTTGGCAGCGTCCTTGGCCTGCTCAGCAGCAGCGTCGGTGGCAGCGCCAGCAGCCTGGGCAGCGGCATCAGCCGAAGCGTCAGCAGCGGTGGTGGCGGTGTCAGCAGCAGCCTGGGCAGCGTCAGCAGCCGGGGCGCCAGCAGCAGCGGCCTGGTCAGCAGCGGCCTGGGCGTCAGCGGCGGCTTCGTTGGCCGAAGCGGCGGCGTCAGCAGCCTGCTCCTGCTTCGAGCAGGCGGTCAGAGCCAGGCCCAGGGCCATTGCGATCAGCAGCTTGTTGATGCTCATTGTTGTGAATCCTCGTCGTTAGATTAGGCAACGCGCTATTGCGCGCCCGGCAACATGATGACAAGCCACGATTGGCTGTCAAGCGATCGCGCATTCAGTTTTGAGAAATGCGCGTTAAACCAAATCAAATCAATTCGATAGCGATGGCGGTCGCTTCGCCGCCGCCGATGCACAGGGTAGCAATTCCGCGCTTGGCCCCACGCGTGCGCAATGCGTTCACCAGCGTGACCACCAAGCGTGCGCCCGAGGCACCGATGGGATGGCCCAATGCGCAGGCCCCGCCATTGACATTGACCTTGTCGTGCGGGATGCCCAGCTCGCGGATCGGCGCCATCGCAACTACGGCGAAGGCTTCGTTGATCTCGAACAGGTCCACCTGGTCCAGCGTCCAGCCGGTCTTGTCCATCAGCTTCTGGATCGCACCGATCGGCGCGGTGGTGAACCACTCCGGCGCCTGCGAGTGGGTGGCGTGGCCGACGATGCGCGCCAGCGGCTGCAGGCCGCGGGCGGCGGCATCGTCCTCGGAGAGCAGCACCACGGCAGCGGCGCCGTCGGAGATGCTCGAGGAGCTGGCGGCGGTCACCGTGCCGTCTTTCTTGAAGGCCGGGCGCAGGGTCGGAATCTTGGCGATGTCCGAGCGGCCGGGCTGCTCGTCCTGCGCGTACTCGACCTCGCCCTTGCGGGTGCTGACCTTGACCGCGACGATTTCGCCATCGAAGGCGCCGTTGGCCTGCGCGGCCTGCGCGCGGCGGACCGATTCAATCGCGAAGGCATCCTGGTCCTCGCGGCTGACCTGGTACTTCTCCACGGTGCATTCGGCGAACTCGCCCATGGCCTTGCCGTCGTACGCATTGACCAGGCCGTCGTGGGCCATATGATCCACGGCCTGGAAGTTGCCGAAGCGGTTGCCGGTGCGCGAGTTGGGGATCATGTGCGGGGCGTTGGACATCGATTCCATGCCGCCGGCGACCACGATGCTGGCCGAGCCGGCCTTGATCAGGTCATGCCCCAGCATGATGGCCTTCATGCCCGAACCGCACACCTTGTTCAGGGTGGTGGCGCCGGTGGACACCGGAATCCCGGCGGCGATCGCGGCCTGGCGGGCCGGCGCCTGGCCGAGGTTGGCCGGCAGCACGCAGCCCATGATCACTTCGGAAACATCCGCGGCCGGTACTCCGGACTGCTCCAGGGCCGCAGCGATCACGGTGGAGCCCAGGGTCGGGGAGGGCACGCCGTTGAACTGGCCCAGGAAGGAGCCGATGGCGGTGCGCTTGGCGGCGGCGATGACGATGTTGGACATGTGCAATCTCTTTGGTGCGTGAGCTAAGAGCGGAATGGGAACGCGGGCGTTGGAAGCCGACGCATTTCCCGGCAGACTGCGTGGGGGTCGGCCCAGTATAGAGGGTCGGCATTGACTGCCGGTGTCTGCCCGGGGGGCAGGCAGGTGGGGAAGGTCCATTCACTAGGGGAACAGGGATGAAGCAGGTTGTGATCGGCAGGTCGGCCTTGGCCGCGGCATTGGCATTGGCACTGAGTGCCTGCGGAGGTGGGGGCAGCAATGTCCGGGGGGATCTGGAGCCGTCGCCGCCCCCGACCACGCCCCCGTCGCCGCCGCCAACGACGCCCCCCACAACGCCGCCGGTAACGCCACCGGTAACGCCTCCGCCTCCGGCCGTCGATGCACACCTGACGGTGATCAATGCGCGCGATGCGCAGTTCACCGGCAAGGGCATCCGCATCGGCGTTGTCGATTCCGGCGTGAGCCGCACCAATCCGGCGGTGTCCGGGCGGGTGGTGTCCAGCCGCGCCTACATCGATCCGCTGGTCAACAATCTCAACATCGATGACGTGGTCGGCCATGGCACGACGGTGGCCTCGCTGGCGGCGGGACGCGCGTTCGGCGCCTGGCCGGGCGGCGTCGCGCCGGAGGCGCTGATCGTCTCGGCCCGGATCATCGCCGACAAGCGGCCTGCCGACGATGGCACGGGCAATGGCAACGAAGTGACCGGCGCGCTCGGTCTGGCCGGCGTCCACCAGGATCTGATCACCGACGGTGTGCGGATCATGAACAATTCGTGGGGCGGGCTGTATTGGACCAACACGGCCGCCACCGCACCCATCGCCGCGGAGTATCGCCCGTTCATCGTCGGCCACAACGGTCTGGTGGTGTTCGCGACCGGCAACGAGAGCCGCGCCAATCCGTCCAGCATGGCCGCGCTGCCCAGCCAGCCGGGCCCGGGCAATACCCGGCCGGCGGCGGATCTGGAGCGCGGGTGGCTTGCGGTGACCGCCGTGGACACCAACAAGCCCGATACCCTCGCGTCCTACGCCAATGCCTGTGGTGTGGCAGCCAATTACTGCCTGGCCGCGCCGGGCACGGCCGTCTTCCTCGATCCCAAGAACCCTGGCGGTCCGTTGCTGTACGGGTCTGGCACCTCTTACGCGGCGCCGCTGGTCTCCGGGGCCGCCGCGCTGGTCTGGGAAGCTTTCCCGACGTTGACCACGGACCAGGTCCGGCAGGTATTGCTGGGCACCGCGACCGATCTGGGCGCGGTCGGTACCGATGCGGTCTTCGGGCATGGCCTGCTCAACGTGGGTCGCGCCGTGCGCGGGCCGGGTCGGCTGGACTGGGGCGACTTCCATGCGGCGCTCGGCACCGCCTACACCGTCTGGTGGGGAGGCCTGTCGGGCGCGGGCGGGGTGGTCGTTGACGGCGGTGGCAACGTGGTCGACGGGATCGATGATCCGGGCATGACGCTCGGCGGGGAAAACCGCAATGCCGGGCAACTGCGCATCACCGGCGGCGCGACCGTAGCCATCAACGACCTGTATCAATCCGACATCGTGGTGGACGCCGACTCCTATCTTTACGCCTGGGATGTGATCACCAACGGGACGATCACCAACAACGGCGTCATGCAGATCAACTCCAACGCGAACCCGCGGATCGCCACGCAGTACAACGGCGATCTGTACAACAACGGCATCCTGTTCAACCGCGACCACGCCAACAGCACCCTCAACGGCAACTTCATCCAGAGCGCGACGGGTGAGTTCTGGATGTTGCTGGGCACCGATCCGCTCCACATCGGCGGCCGGGCGACGCTGGATGGCGGACTGTTCGTCTATGGGTTGGCGGAGGGCTACGTCGCACGGCGGGAGCATGAGGTGCTGGTGGCCGACGGGGGCGTCAACGGACAGTTTTCCTCGCTGGGCTTCAATGCGGCCACGTTGCCACTGCTGCAGGCGACCGTGCACTACGACCCCAACCGCGTGTATCTGGACGTGGAGCCTACGTCGGTCACCACTGCTGCGGCGGCCCGCACATCCGATGTCGGCACACTGGCCTCGGCCGCACGTGTGGAAGCGGCGTTCCAGGCGCTCGATGCGCGCCTGCAGCCGTCGGCACCCTCGACCGCGATCGTGCTGGATCCCGACCTGACCGCAGCGGCGGGGGCGATCCAACAGACGCCCACCGACCAGGCGTTGAGCCAGACGCTGGACAGCTTGTCCGGCAAGGCGCACGGGCTGGCCGCTGCGATGACGTTCGATGCGATCGACATGAACCGTCGCGGTCTGTCGGCGCGTCTGGATGCAGCGATGGCCACGCCCCGTCTGCGCGGCGCATGGCACAGCGCGCTGGGCGAGGCGGGGCAGGGCAGCTTCGCCGGCACGGGGGCGCAGACCCAAGGCTGGATGATGGGTCAGGATCTGGCCCTGGGCAGCAGCGGCATGATGGGCGTCGCCTTCGGCGAGACGCGCAGCAACAGCAGTCGTGACTGGGGCGGTGACCGTGGCCGCGATCGTCAGTCGCAGGCGCAGGTATATGCCGGCTGGAATGTCGGCAACGGCTATGCCATCGGCCAGGTCGGGGTCGGTCAGTTCACCCGCAACATCGACCGGCAACTGCTGCTGGGCGCTGGGCAGTACGGCGTCAACGCGCGTTACGGCGGCCACTTCAGCACCGCCAGCATGGAGTCCGGCTACCGCTTCGGCTCGGCGGTGGCGGGGCTGACGCCCTACCTGGGCGCGGAATACGCCCGCGTGGACAGCGACAGCTTCAGCGAGGACGGCGGCTTTGGCTTCGGCCTGCGCGCCGAAGGCAACGTTGCCAGCCGCAGCCAGGCGCTGGCCGGCCTGCGGGCGGAGACGCGCTGGGGCAGCTGGTCGCTGCGCGGTTACGCCGAGTGGCAGCAACTGCTGTCCAGCACCGGGCTGGATCCGCAGGCGAGCTTCGTCGGCGTGGAGGCCTGGGCACCGTTGGCAGGCCTGCAGCCGGCGCGCTCGGGCGGCTTGTTCGGGCTCTCGGTGGAGTCGTGGCTGAGCCGCAGCAGTCGCCTGGCGTTCGGCTATGACCAGCGCTTCGGCCCGCGCGGCGATCTGCGCCAGGTGCAGCTGCGCTACTCGGCCGGGTTCTGACGGCCGGTCTCACTGCGACGTGTATGAAGAAAGAGGGCGCGATCGATGATCGCGCCCTCTTCGTTTGTCACGCCGGCTCAGTTGCCGCGCAGCGTGCCCCGCCGCGGCGTGCTGCGCCCCAGCGGCATTTTCAGCTTGCCGATGGAGAGGATGCGCGACTCGGCGATCTGGTCGGCGGCGCGCTGCGGGGCGATGCCCTCGCTCTGCGACAGCGCGAAGATGCGGCCGAGGTTGTGGTAGATGCTGCGGATCAGGCGCATCGCGCGCTCACGGTTGTAGCCGTCGATCTCCAGCGAAACGTTCATCACGCCACCGGCGTTGACCGCGTAATCCGGTGCATAGAGGATGCCGCGGGCATGCAGTTCATCACCCACTTCCAGGCTGGAGAGCTGGTTGTTGGCCGTGCCGCAGACGATCCTGCACTTCAGGCGCGGCAACGTGTCCGGATTGATCGCGCCTTCGAGCGCGCACGGCGCGAAGATGTCGGCGTTGACGTCGTAGATGTCCTCCGGTTTGACCGCTTCGGCACCGTACTCGGTGACGGCGCGATCCACGCGCGCGCTGTCCAGGTCGCTGACGTACAACTTGGCACCACGGTCGCGCAGCAGCTTCACCAGTTCCATGCCGATGTGCCCCAGGCCCTGCACCGCGATGCTGGCCTTGCCCACTTCCTCATGGCCCAGCTTGTGCTGCATCGCCGCCATCAGCGCCTGCAGCGCGCCATAGGCGGTGAACGGGGCCGGGTCGCCGGAGCCGCCATGTACCTGGTGCACGCCGGTGACGTACTCGCTTTCCAGGTAGATGTTCTCCATGTCGTTGACATCGGTGCCCACGTCCTCGGCGGTGATGTAGCGGCCGCCCAGCGAATCGACATAGCGGCCGAACGCGCGGAACAGCACTTCGCTCTTGTCCCGCTTCGGATCGCCGATGATCACCGCCTTACCGCCGCCCACGTTGAGCCCGGCCAGGGCGTTCTTGTAGGTCATGGTGCGGCTCAGGCGCAGCGCATCGGCCAGGGCCTCGTCGGTGCTGGCGTAGGGACGCATGCGCACACCGCCCAGGGCCGGGCCCAGGGTGGTGTTGTGGATGGCGATGATCGCCCTCAGACCGGCATCGCGGCTGTGGCAGAACACCACTTGTTCGTGACCGGTGGTTTCGAGGGTTTCAAATAACATGGTGGCTCCGATGGTGCGAACGGTGGCGAACAGCGGCGAACGCGCCAGCAAAAGGTGGGTTGTAAAACAAAAAAAGCGACGTCGTCGGGTCTCGGACGGGTCGCGCGGCGCCATTCTAGTCCATTCCGATGGAGGGTGCTGTCAGGGGATCTCCCGTCGCGCCGTCATTAAAGTTGCTGAAGCGCAGGCCGATGCCGTGGCAACGGTGTGGATGGCCGGTCATCGCAGGAAGGATCACGTGGGCGCAGTCGCAACAGGGCAGGTGCGGGACCCGGTGCATCCGGGGCGATGGGCATGAGCGTCGCGATCTGGGTGGGGGCTGCGGTGCTGGTGCTGCTGGGTGGGGTCGCGCTGCTCCGCCAGCGGCGTGTCGCGCCGGTACCCGCGACGGGGCGCGCAGCCGCCACGCAGGCGTGCGAAGCGTTGCCCGCAGGCAGCGTTCCGCCAGGCACCGACCCCGTGGCGGTGCTGCAGGCCGGGCTGCACACGCTGGCGCTGGTGCCCCGCAGTGGCGATGCTGCCGATGCAGCGGCCCCGCACGCGCTTGAGCTGCGCGATGCGGTCACCGCCTCGCTGCTGGCGCGGGACTGGTCGGCCCGCCACCTGCCTCGCCGCCCACAACTGCTGCCGCAGCTGATCCAGACCGTCAACGACAGCGATGCCTCGGCGCGCGCGATGGCCGGGATCATCAGCCAGGACCCGGTGCTGACCGGCAACCTGCTGCGCATCGCCAACAGCCCGGTCTACCGGGTACAGACACGGCCGGTGGAAACGCTGCAGCGGGCCGTCACCCTGGTAGGGACCGATGGCATCCGCCAGATCATCAGCGCGGTGCTGGTGCAGCCGGTGATGCAGCTGCAGTGCGATGCCTTTCCGCAGTTCAGCGCGGTGATCTGGGAGCACGCGCTGCTGGCATCGCGCGCCGCCGCTGATCACGCACGCACGGTGACCCATGAAGATGGCTTCGCCGCGCAGTGGCTTGGTCTGACCCAGGGCCTGGGGGCGGCGCTGGTGATGCGGCACCTGCTCGATGCCTGCGCCGAGCAGGGCGTGGCGGTGCCGCCGCGCGCGCTGGCGGCCGAACTGCTGGACAGCTGGACCCTGCCGGTGGCCAGCCGGATCGCCGCCGCGTGGGAGCTGCCCAAGGCCGTGCACGATGCCTTGATCCGCCAGAGCGGCAGTGGGCTGGCGGCCAGCCTGCGCCTGGCGCGCGCGGCGGCCGCGGCCAGCCTGCTGTGCCGCCACGGCCAGATCGGCCAGGCCCAGGCGCTGGCCCTGCTGGAACAGCTGGACGACACGCCGCCGCACGCGCTGCAGTGGATCTGGCGGCGGGTCCACGGCCGGGCGGTGGAGACCGTGGACAGTGACGAGGCCGAGTACGACGTGGCCCGGGCGGGCTGAGCTAGAGCTGAGATTCCAGTGGCAGCCAGCTGATCGCTCGCGCGCTGGCGCGCAGCCAGAAACCGGCGTCCGGTTCGCGGTACAGCCAGTGCGGCGGCTGTGCATCGCGTTCCAGCCAGCGCACGTCGCCCTCCGGGCCCAGGGCCACCCAGTAACTCTGGCTCGGGCTGGCCAGGCGCAGATACTCCTGGCGCAGTTGCGCGGCAAGCACTGGATCGTTGAACAACACGCCCATCTCGGTGTTGAGGTACGCCGAGCGCGGATCCAGGTTGAACGAGCCGACGAAGCCACGCTGGTCATCGATCATGAACGCCTTGGTGTGCAGGCTGGCCCCGCTGCTGCCGAACAGGCCACCGCCATCCACGTTGCCGCGTGATTTGAGCTCGTACAGCTGCACGCCACTGCGCAGCAGCGGCGCACGGTAGTGCATGTAGCCGCTGTGCACGGCGGCCACGTCGTTGGCCGCCAGCGAGTTGGTGATCACCCCGACCTGGGCACCGCGCGCGACCATCGCGCCCAGCCCTTCGGTGCCGTCCTCGCCCGGGACGAAATAGGGCGAGATCAACAGCGCCTTGTGCCGCGTGCTTTCCAGTTCCTCCACCAGCCGCGTCACCAGCCAGCCGGCCTGGTCGTCGCGGCGGTGCTTCATCGGCGGGTCCGAGGCGATCTCCACCTTGCCGCTCCAGTGCAGGTCCAGTGCATCGCGGTAGTACGAGCGCTGCGCCTGCGAGCGCGCGACCCTCTCCAGGTAGGGCCTGGCACTGTCCAGGCGCGCTTCGTGCTCGCTTTCGCGGATCAGCAGGCGCAGCTGCGGTTCGGTGTAGAACGCCAGCGCGCGGATCGGCACGGCGGTGTCGCTGTTCCAGTAGTCGTCGAAAATGGTGTTGGCCTGCTTTACCGCTTCGCCGGCGACGAGCAGGTCCAGGTCGCGGAAGTTCACGTCCTGCCGCGCGCTGAAATATTCCTCGCCGATGTTGCGGCCACCGACGATCGCCACGCGCCCGTCGGCGATCCACGACTTGTTGTGCATGCGGTGGTTGACGCTGAAAACGCGCTGGACCATCTCGACCAGCCGCCACAGCCCGCTGCGGTTGCGGAACGGGTTGTACAGGCGGATCTCGATGTTGGGGTGCGCATCGAGCGCCATCATCAGCGCGTCCTTGTCCTGGGCATTCATGTCATCGAGCAGGATGCGCACCCGCACGCCGCGCTCGGCGGCGCGGTACAGCTCGTTGGCCATCAGGTGGCCGATCAGGTCGTCCTGCCAGATGTAGTACTGCAGGTCCAGGCTGCGCCCGGCGTGCTGGGTGATCACCGCGCGCGCGGCGTAGGCATCGAGCCCATCGGAGAGGAAGGCCACGCCGGTCTGGCCGGGATGCTCGGCCTGCAGGCGGACCAGCTCGCGATCGATCGCGGTCTGGTCGGCCTGCGTGGGCAGCACCGTGGAGCGCTCGCCGAGCGCCTGCGGGGTGAGGTGATCGGCCAGCAGCAGGCCACTGAGCACCAGCAGCACCAGCAAGGCCACGATGATCCCCAGCCAGCGCAGCAGCCGGCGCCAGAACGGTCGTTTCTCGGTCATGCCCCGATCGTAAGCGGCAGGGGCGTGCAGGGCGAGTGCCGGGACGGTCTAGAAACGCTCGTCCGGCGCCAGGTAACGCCACTGGCCCGGGACCAGCTTGCCCATCGCCACGCGGCCAATGCGCAGGCGGCGGATACTGACGACCTCCAGCCCGACCTGGCGGCACATGTCGCGCAGCTGGCCCGGATGCACCGGCTTGATCGCAAAGCGCAGGCGCGTTTCGTTCTGCCAGCTCACCTTGCACGGCGGCAGCGGCCAGTTGCGGAAGCTCAGGCCATGCGCGAGCCGCTTCATGCCGTAAGGCGCCAGCTCGCCACTCACTTCCACCAGGTACTCCTGCTCCAGCGTCGCGCCGCGGTCCTTCAGGTGCGAGATCACGCGCCCGTCCTGGCTGACCACGACCAGGCCGCTTTCGTCATCGGACAGCGGCATCACCAGTTGCAGGGCGTGGAAATGCCGCTGCAGCAGGGTCACCCCGGTGGCGTCGAGCTCACTGCGGCTTTCCGGTGTCACCAGCGCGCACAGTTCGTCCGAACGCATGCCGGCCGGCTTGTGCAGCAGCATGCTCACGGTCTCGGTGCGGGTTGCCTCGGCGTTCTCGCGCAGCACGATCACTTCGTCGGTGACCAGGGTCTGCGGCTGCTCGACCACCTGGCCGTTGACGGTCACCCAGCCGCCCTCGATATAGCGCTGGGCGTCGCCACGGGAGCAGCCGATCAGGCTGGTCAGGCGTTTGTCGAGTCGGATCGGGTCGGTCATCGGGCAGGCAACATAAAACGGGAAGCGGGCGGGGAGTGTACTGGCTGGGGCCCGGCGCTGCGCGATGACGGCGGCCGTGGCTCAGGCCGCGGTGCGTTCCAGGTGGGTCAGGTACAGGCGCAGATCGAACTCCAGCTGGTGGTAATCCGCTTCCATGTGGGTACACAGCTGGTAGAACGCCTTGTTGTGGTCCGATTCCTTCAGGTGGGCCAGCTCGTGCACCACGATCATCTTCAGGAACGGCGCCGGCGCCTCGCGGAACACCGTGGCGATGCGGATCTCCCGGCTGGCCTTGAGCTTGCTGCCCTGTACCCGTGAGACGGTGGTGTGGGTGCCCAGGGCATGCTTGAGCACCTGCAGCCTGCTGTCGTAGATCACCTTGGACAACGGCGCGGACTGGCGCAGATAGCGCTCTTTCAGGCCTTGGGTGTAGTCGTAGAGCTGGCGGTCGTTGCGCACGGTGTGCAGCTGCGCATAGCGGCGCTCCAGCCACGGCCCCAGCCGGTCGCCCGCGATCAGCTCGCGCACCTGCTGCTGCAGGGCGTCGGGATAGCCGGCGAGGTACTTCAGGGCGGTCATGCGGGCGGTTGGGGCGGGGCGGGCAGACCAGTATGATGGCCCCCGGAATCCCGCAACAACAGATGCTAGGCGTATGGCGAAGGCAAATCCCCTCCAGGAGCAGCTGCTCAAGGCTGGGCTGGTCAAGAAATCCCAGGTCTCCCAGGCCGCCCGTGAACAGGTGAAAGCCCGCCACGGCAAGGCCCCGGTCGCGCCCAGCGAAAGCCAGCGCGAGGCCGAGCGCCTGCGTGCGGAAAAAGCCGAGCGTGATCGTGCGCTGGAAGCCGAGCGCAAGGCCAGGGCGCACGCGCAGGAGCTGCAGGCCCAGGTCCGCCAGATCATCGAGGCGCACAAGGTCAAGCGTGAGGGCGAGAGCGAATACCGCTTCAACGACGGCACCGTGATCCGTACCCTGCTGGTCAACAACGTGCTGCGCCGGCAACTGGCCTCGGGCAGCCTGGTGATCGCCCGCCACGGCGAGGGCTTCGAACTGCTGCCCCGCGCGGCGGCCGAGAAGGTCCGTGAGCGCGATGCGAGCGTGATCGTGCTCGACAACAGCCAGCCCGCCGGCAGCGAGCCGAGCACCGGCAACGCCGAGGATGATGCGTACTACGCCCAGTTCCAGGTGCCCGACGACCTGGTCTGGTAAGCGCTGCCTGAAGCGTTCACCCGGCGCAGTCCGCGTTCAGCCCCACGTCGGCTGGCCGCGTCGGGCCGGGTCTATGCTGGTGTCCTGACACCGGCATGGGAGACACATCATGGCGACAGGTTGGGCAGGCGACGGCGCCGTCCAGGATCAGATCGACGCCACCGTCGATGACGCCATCCAGCGGGCCCGCGCACAGCTGCGCGACGGCCCCGGGCTGACCCACTGCGAACACTGCGAGGCGCCCATTCCCGAGGCGCGGCGCAAGGCCGTGCCCGGTGTGCGCCTGTGCGTGCGCTGCCAGGAAGAAGAAGACGCCGCCCAGCACGAAGGCAGCGGCTACAACCGCCGCGGCAGCAAGGACAGCCAGCTTCGGTAGGTGCCGACCGTTGGTCGGCACGCAACAACCCATACCGACCAGCGGTCGGTATCTACAAGCGGCCTGGCACGCGCCCTCAACCGTCCCCCTGGATTCCGCCCGGTGCCTGTGACGGATCCCGCCAGCGACGCACGGTGCGCTGGAAGAACATGTTGTTGGGCATCTGCAGCACCGTGCCTTCGTGGCCGCTGCCGGTTTCCTGCAGCGTGGTGTAGATCAGGTTGATGTCGATCACCCGGCCCTTGAGCCCGGGCTTCTCACCGTTCTCCAGCAGCTCGATGTAATCGTGCAGGCGGAACGGGCGCGTGGTGAAGATCAGCAGCGTGCAGAAAATGTTGGACAACACGCTCCAGGCGGCGAAGAACGCCACCGCGCCCACCGCAGCGAAGCCGGTGAACGCCGTCCACAGTACCGTCGCCGAGACGCCCACGATGTTGAGCACGATCAGCAGTACCGTGAAATACACCACGAAGGTGAACACCCGGCGCGCGCCCATGATCATTTCCGGCGGCAGTGTATAGTGGTCGCCGACCCGGCGGATCAGGCGCCGGGCGACCAGCCGCAGCAGCCAGGCCACCAGCAGCGTCACCAGGATCTGCAGGGCAGGGACCCCGTAGTGCAGCCATTCGTGGGTCCAGGCGGGCAGATGGTCTTTCATGGGGGCGGAATTCCTTTGCAGCGATAGTGCCGATCCCACCATGGTAATGCCGATGCGCGTCACCGCATCGTGGTATCGGCTTACTGCAGCGGCCTGCCGTACACATCCAATGCAGCAATCATCGCCGAGGCGCACAGCGGCGCGTTCTGCGCGTATTGCACACACACATCGGGTGCTGCGGGCGCCAACGACAGCTGTATCTGCAGCGGGCTCCACGGCAGCGTGCAGCTGGTGGCCAGCGAGAGCAGCACGGCCAGGCAACTGGAAGACATGGGGATACTCCTTGGCGAGCGCCGGTAGTGACATGGGATTGGATGCCGCTGCCACCGGAAAGGTTTAAAGGCCGCGCAGAAAAAGAAATCCAGCGGCGGCTTAAACCTTTTCCGTGCCCCCCGCATCCAACGGATATGCTCGACACGACCATGTCCCCTTCCAGCGCCCCGACCGAGGCCGACGCCGCCGATGACCACGCCCTGGTGCGTGCCGCGGCGGCTGGTGACGTCACCGCGTACGAGCGCATCTACCGGCGGCATTCGCCGCGCGTGTACGCCGTACTGTGGCGGCTGTGCGGCGGCCACGCGGCCCGCGCCGAGGATGCCCTGCAGGAGGCCTTCCTGCAGGCATGGCGCGCCCTGCCGGGGTTCCGCTTCGAAAGCAGCCTGGGCACCTGGCTGCACCGCCTGGGCGTGAACGCGGCATTGATGGAACTGCGCGCCAACGCCACCGGCGATGCGCGCGATGCCGGCGAGGAGGGCTGGGAGTCGCTGGCGACGCTGCCGGCCCAGGACCGCTGCGCCGGTACCTCCATGGACCTGGAGCGCGCGCTGGAAACACTGCCGCCCCGTGCCCGGGCAGTGCTGGTCCTGCACGACATAGAAGGCTGGAAACACCAGGAAATCGCCGACCAGCTGCAGATGGCGGTCGGCAGTTCCAAAGCACAGTTGCACCGTGCGCGTGGCCTGCTGCGCGCGCGCCTAGGAGAAACCGCATGAACCCCCATGATTCCGATGACAACGCACTGAGCGCACGGCTGCGCGCCCTGCCGGCCGAGCGTCTCCCGCCGGCACGGGTGTGGCAGGGCATTGCCGCACAGTTGCCGGCGCAGACCCCGGCCCCGACCCCGACCCCGGCGGCTGCCGTGGCAACGCTGTCGACACGCCGCCGGCGGGAGCGCTGGCCGCTGCGCATCGGGCTCGGCCTGGCCGCCGCGCTGGCGCTGCTGATGGTGGTGCCGACGCCGGTCCCGCATACGCCGGCGCCCTCGTTGCTGCAGCGCCAGGCCGACGCCATGGCCGGTGAATACCAGCAGGCCATCGCCGCCTTGCCCAGTGACGGTGTCACCGAGGAGTGGCGCCCGGCCCTGCACGAACTCGATGCCAGTGCGGTCAACATCCGCGCCGCCATCGCTGAAAACCCCCGCTCGGGCTATCTGCTCGGGCAACTGCAGCGCACCTACGCGCTGCGCCTGCAACTCACCCAGCAGGCGGTGTTCTCCGCCGGCCTGCCCACCTGAAGGAGATCCCCATGCGTAGTCCTCTGTCCCTGATCGCGGCCCTGGCGCTGTGCCTGCCGCTGGTCGCCCAGGCCGCCACCAGCGTCAATGAGCGCCATCCACTGGGCGCCGGCGGGCGCGTGGAAATCAGCAACATCGCCGGCAAGGTCACCGTGCGTGGCTGGGATCGCAACGACGTGGCACTGACCGGTTCGATGGCCGACGGGCTCACCCTCAAACAGGACAGGAGCAGCAACCGCGTGCGCTGGGAAGTGGAGTATCCGCGCGGCCGCAGCAACGGTGGGGCCACGCTGGAGCTGCGCGTTCCGCGCGCGGTGGAAGTGCAGCTGGGCACCGTCAGCGCCGACATCGACGTGGCCGACATCGACGTGCGTCGCCTGCAGGCCAACAGTGTCAGCGGCAGCATCACCGCGGCCGGGCGCAGCGGAGAAACCACCTTGAACACGGTCAGTGGCGGCATCCGCTCGCAGGTGCAGACCCCGCGGCTGGACGCGCGCACGGTCAGTGGCCAGTTGCTGGCGGGCGGCGGTGCCTCGGGCGAGGTGGCGGCCGAATCGGTCTCCGGCCGGGTCAACGTCACTGCCGGGCGGATCCAGCGGCTGGCGGTGGAAACCGTCTCGGGCAGCCTGGACGTGAGCGCGACCGGCATGGCGCCGGGCGGCAAGGTGACGATGCAGACGGTCAGCGGATCGGTCGCGCTGAAGCTGCCGGTGAATGTCTCGGCGCAGCTGAACGTCAAGACGTTCAGTGGGGGTATCCAGTCCGATGCCGGGCAGGTGGAGAAGCCGCGCTATGGCCCGGGCAGCAGCCTGGATGCGCGTCTGGGCTCGGGCGATGGGGATATTTCGATCAACTCCCATTCCGGGAGCGTGCGGGTCAGCCTGGGACGCTGAGTGCGGCCACCGCACCGGCCGATGCCGGTGCGGTCGGCAGCAACGTCAGCCGGCTTTTTTCAGCGCCAGGGTATTGCCCAGCACTTCGATCTTGCCGCCACCTTTACGGAAGGCAGCCAGATCCGCAGCGATGCTCTGGCTGCTGACGGCGGAGTTGGACCCTTGCTTGCGGTCGACGCGAACGGTGTTGCTTGCCTTGGGGGAGGTCTTTGGCGTACGAGCCATGGATGCTCCTGCTATGGATGAAGCGTGGAAGAAAACGTCGACAGATCCTGCTGTTGTCGACGGTAGTCCTGCCGCACGAGGCGGCAATCATCGCCGCCCATGTCGAACTGGCGGCAGATCGCGGGTCGCTGCGAGTAGATCGTGCAGCGCAGGTGATACGGGTCGATCGCGGCGCACCAGCCTTCTTCGTTGCGTGCCATCACCGTGCCGCCACGCGCATCGGTGTCCAGCAGGTAGCCGGGCACGTTGTCGTCAGGCATGACGGTGACGGTGAGCCGACAACACACCGCATCGCAACGACGGCAGTCGATGGGGTCGGGCTCGGACGATGTAAGGAGTGCAGCCAGGCGTTCGCCCAATCTGAAGATCTCTTGGCGGCTCGGGGTGCAGCAGGCTGTGAACGAGCCGGATCACAGCGATGAGCGATCCCGGCACCGCGGACGAATCCGCACGGTGGCAGCATCGAAGAGGACGGTGGCCTGGGAGGCCCGGAAGATGGTGCTTGTTGCGTCAAGCGCATTGCGCTTTGAAGCCGAAAGATGATAGCGCTTCCGGCGTAACGTTTTGTTAATAAGGCCGTTCACGCCTCTTCAGGCCTTGTGCGACAAGGCCTGGTGCAAAAAAAGGGTCAGTTGGCGGCGGCCAGCGCCAGCCCGTGGACCACACCGAAGGACGGATTGCCGCGGACCAGGGTCGAGCCCGGGAAGGCATTGGCGACGGCCTGCTGCAGGTAGCCGGCGCGCGACATGCCCCCGGTCAGGAACACTGCCGCCGGGTCGTGGCCGATATCGCTGCGGACCTGCTCGAGCAGGGCGGTCAGTTCGCCCAGATAGCCGCCAGCGGCGGTTTCCAGCCGCGAGGCATCGATCTGCACCTGCAGGTCGCGTTCGATGAACCCAAGCGTGCTGTCGTGACTGGACACACTGCTCAGGGCGATCTTGCAGCGTTCGACCTCGCGGTACAGGCGCGCGGTGTTGCCGGTGTCCTGCAGGGCAGTCAGGCGCGGGCCGAACGGCGCGTCCACATCGCGGTAGGTGTGCTGGCGGAAATCGCGCTGGCGGGTCATGTCCTGCACCATCGCCGCTTCCACGTAGTGATGCGCGGGCACGCGGGTGATGCCGCGGCCGAACAGCGGCATGTAGCCGCCCAGGCTCAGCGCCAGGTCGATATCGGTACCGCCGCGGGCGATACCCCAGGCACGGTGGATGGTCGGGGCCTGGCCACCGCCCACCCGGGCATGGGCGATATCGGTGGTACCACCGCCGATGTCCACCACCACCGCGTCGTGTTCCTGCGGGCTTTCGGCGTGGTAATGCATGGCCGCGGCCGCGGGCTCTTCGAGGAAATCGATGCTGTCAAAGCCGGCGGCGATCGCCGCGCCGTGCATGATCTCCAGCGCCTGGGCGTTGCCGGCCTCGCCGATGGAACTGCGGAACTGGACCGGACGGCCCAGCGTGGCGGTGCGGATCGGGGTGTCCAGCTGGCGCGAGGCGGTCAGGCGGATGTGCTCGAGGATGTGCGTGGCGATGCCGGCGATGGTCTGGCGCGCGCGCGGGTGCAGGTTGTAGCCGAGCATCGATTTCGGGCTCTGCACCAGGTTGCCTTCGTTCTCTTCGAAGTAGGCCTCCAGCGCGTCATCGCCGTAGACGGCGTTCTGCAGCAGGGTGGTGGAGCTGAGCGGGGCCCGCATCTGCTCTTCCATCCACTGCCGGCGCACCACGCGCAGGGCCTCCCGGCGCAGTGCATCGGGCGCGCGCTCCTGGCCGGCGGCGCGGGCATCGCGCGCGGCCGCGTCGACCAGCCGGGCCAGATCGTGCTCCAGCGCCGGGGTCAGTTCGAAGTCGTTCGGGTCGCGCATCACCTCGGGGAAATACACCGTGGTGCGGAACTGTTCGGCCTGGCCGAACTGGATCGGCACCACCTTGCCGTCGATCACCACGGCGGCGGCGGAGTTGCTGGTGCCAAAGTCGATGCCGAGTTTCATGCGGTGGGCCGGGCCGGTGGTCAGGGGGCGCGCACTTTGCGGCAACGGGACCGCCGACGCAAGGGCAGGCGGTAACGGGCGGTTACACTAGTGGCCGTTTCGTTACCGAAGAGCTGTCGATGTCCGCCATTCCCGCCTGCCCGCAGTGCACCCTGGAAAACACCTATGCCGATGGCGCGCTGTTCATCTGCGCGGACTGCGGCCACGAGTGGGCGGCCGGTGACGGCGGCGGCGAGGCCCTGGTGGTACGCGACAGCAACGGCAACGTGCTGGCCGCCGGTGACACGGTCACCGTGATCAAGGACCTGAAGGTGAAGGGCTCCTCGATCCCGCTCAAGCAGGGCACGGTGATCCGCAACATCCGCCTGGTCGAGGACGACGCCGAGCACATCGAGGGCAACTCGGAAAAGATCAAGGGTCTGGTCCTGAAGACCTGCTTCCTCAAGAAGGCCTGAGCGGGCTCAGTTGGCGTTGGTGCCGCGCTGGCGCCAACGCTGCAGGCTGTCCAGCTTGGCCTGGTAGCGGGACCTGAGCGCATCGCCGCTCTCCCCGGCCAGGTCCCGCGCGCGCTGCATTTCGATCGAGGCCCGGCGTGCATCGCCGGCCAGGAAATAGCTCCGGGCCAGCGCGAAGTGGAACGGATGCGCCGTCTCGTACAGATGGACCGCCCGGCGGTAGAAACGCACGGCTGCTGCATAGTCCCGGCGCTGCTCGGCCTGGGCGCCGAACATGTACTGGGCGAACGGATCGCTGCGCTGCACACGCGCCAGCCGGCTCGCCAGCAGCCCAGCCTGGCGGGTGTCGCCCATGCGGCGGTACAGGGCGCTGGCGTTGCTCAGGCTGGCGCCATGCCGCGGCTGCAGGCGCAGCGCGGTTTCATAGTCCCTGCGGGCCTGGTCCAGGTTGCCGATGCGTGCATCGAGGACGCCGAGGTTGTTCCAGGCCGCCACGAAGTCCGGTGCCATGCCGAGGGCTGCGGTGAAGTAGGCGCGGGCCGTATCGACATCGCCGGCGGTCATGTGGTCCGCGCCGCGGTTGTTGTAGAAATGGGCCAGCGCGCGCTGCCGGTTGATGCGCTGCGGGCCGAGGTGGTCGTAGAGCACGTTGTGGTCCAGATCGACGGTGCCGCTGCGCCCGTCCAGCACGATGCCCGCGTTGACGTGGCCCACGCTGTAGATCACCCCGGAAGCCTGGTACCAGCTCACCACCTGCGCCACTTCCTGGACATGCGCGTCGATGCCGGCCAGGTTGGCCAGGGTGACGAACAGCAGCGTAAAGGACAGGCAGTTGGCACGCCGCGTCTGCCAGGTTTCGGTGATCGTGTAGGTTGCCTCCGGGTCGTAGGCCAGGTGCAGCCCTTGTGCGTCGAAGATCATCTCCACCAGCCGCTGCAGGCGGCGCTCGCGCGAGTAGCCGGGATCGATGACCCGTTCGTGCAGCAGCGCCAGCAGCGGCGCGGGCACCTCCAGGATCTGCGCGGGCGTGGGCGGGGCGGCGGTCGCGCTTGGCCCGGCGGTGCTCACGGCGAGCGCGGGGTCGGCTGCCCAGGCCGGTGCGGCGGCCAGGGCCATGCACATCATCAGCAGGAATCTGCACGCGGTCATCGCCGTCACCTCGCAGGGCGCTGGGGTCCGTCGGGTCCAGTCTAGGCGCGTTGATGGGCCCCGGCATGCCGTTCATCGGCTGTCCGCGCCATCCACAGAGGATGTGGACCAGCGGTCGACAAACGTGTGGATAACCGCGCGCACCGCCTGCACGGCAAGGATTCTGGGAAGGTGGTCAAAAAACCACCGCCCGGCTTGCCAGCGTCGCGGCGACGGCCAATCATGGTGCATGCGCTTCGAACCGATCCCCCTGCCTGCCGGGCAGCGTGCCGAGCTGGAAACCGCCTACGCCCTGCCGCCGCGGGCGTACCACAACTGGTCGCACGTGCAGGCCGTCCTGCAGCACTGCAGCACCGTCGCCGAGGCCGGCCCGGGCTGGACCCGGCCGCGCGAGGTGCAGTTGGCCGCGCTGTACCACGACGCCATCTACGAGGCGGGACGGGGCGACAACGAAGCCCGTTCGGCGGGGCTGGCGCGCGAGGCGATCGCGCGCTGGTTGCCGGCGGCCGGGATCGATGCGGGCCGGGTGGTCGAGCTGATCGAACTGACCGCCCGCCACAGCAAGCTCGCGCCCGGCGATGTCGACCCCGAAGCGGCGCTGTTCCTGGATTGCGACATGGCCATTCTCGGGGCGCCGGCGGCAGTGTTCGACGCCTACGACCGCGGTATCGCCGAGGAATACGCCGGACACGTGCCGGGCTTTGTGTTCCGGCTCAACCGGCGGCGCTTTCTCAAGCAGGTGCTGGGGCAGCCGCGGATCTTCCTGAGCGACTTCTTCCACCAGCGGCTGGATGCGGCCGCGCGCGACAACCTGCGCCGGCGGGTCGGGCGCTGAAGCCCCGGCGCGAAGCATGCCCGTTACACTGTGCGCGCTGTTTTTCCTCCCTGTGTGGCCATGCCTGTGTCCGTTCCAGCCTCCGATCCGCGTCCGCAACCGCCGGAAGAACCCGGCCCCAACGAGTGCTGCGGCAGCGGCTGCCCGCTGTGCGTGCTGGATCTGTACAGCGATGAGCTGCAGCGTTACCGCGCTGCCCTGGCTGCATGGAAACAGCGCCACCCCGAGGCCACCGACTGACCCCAGGAGCCGCGATGTCGCTGCCGCTGCCACGCCCCTCCCGCTGGCCCGCCCAGCATCATGGACGCGTCGCCATGGTGACCCTGGTGGCGCTGGCGCTGTTCGTCGCCACCGCGCTGTGGACGCAATGGGCACGCGATGATCTGGACTGGGTGCAGGCCACCCTGAGCCTGTACCTGCATGGCCCCTGGGGGCTGGCCCTGCGCACCGCCTATTGCGTGCTGGCGCTGGCGATCATGCTGCTGGCGGTCTCACTGTATGCCAACAGTCGTTCGCCGCGCCGCAGTGCGGCGGCGCCGCTGCTGTTCTGGGTCGCCGCGCTGGGCCTGATGGGGGTGGCGATCGGCGACAGCTGGCTGCCCGAGCGCGCGCCGCTGCTGGCGCCGCTGGTGCACGGGCTGTCGGCCAATACCGCGTTCCTGTGCGTGAGCGTGGCGATGCTGCTGCAGAGCTGGTATCTGCGGGCCGACCCGCGCTGGCGCGATTGGGCCGCTCCGGCCTGGTGGTGGGCCTGGTTGTGCTTCGCACTGCTGTGGCTGCACGTGCTGTGGCGGGGCCCACCCCGCGGCGCGGGACAGAAGCTGGTGATCGCAGTGGTGGTGGTGTGGCTGGTGTCGGTGGCCTGGCAGCTGTGGCGCCAGGCGCGCCGTGAGCCGCGCTGAGCGTCCGGCCACGGTCTGTACATGCCCTTGGCCGGGCAGGGGCGTATCGTTGGCACTCTATCCATGGGATGCGCGACGATGCGGCGAGCCGGTTTGGGGGTGATGCTGGGACTGGTGATGGCAGGGATGACGGGGGCGGCGCTGGCCGCGCCACCGCAGCAGCTCAGCCATGGTCGTTTCGAGAACGTGCCGGTCCATCTGCCCGACGGCCACCCGCAACGGGTGGTGGTGTGGTTCGACGGCGCGGCCGGCCGCGCCGACAGCCAGCAGCGGATCGACGCACTGCGTTCCGAGGGCGCGCTGGTCGCGCAGGTCGATGTCGCGCACCTGCGCCAGGTGCTGGCCCGCGAGAAGAGCGGTGACTGCGCCTTCGGTGCGGGCGACGTCGAGAATTTCTCGCGCTGGTTCCAGGCGTATCTGCACGTGCCCGGCTACCACCTGCCGCTGATCGGCGGCGATGGTGAGGGGGCGGCGCTGGCCTACGCGGTGGCCGCCCAGGCCGACACCCAGGTGTTCGCCGGGCTGATCACCACGGGGTTCTGCCCGTCCGGCGTGCGCGAGCGCAAGGTCTGCGGGGCCGGCAGCAGCCATGGCCGCCTGCAGCCGACCGAGCTGAATTTCCCGTGGTTGAACGCGGCCGGCGATGTGCATTGCCCGGCGGGCGAGTCAGCCGCGTTCGTGCGCAAGGTCGGCATGGGGCGCCAGTTCGAGCGCACCGCGCAGGGCGACGCATTGCCCGGGCTGTTGGCGGCGGCCAAGGTGATCGGCGCCCAGAAGGGCGTCAGCCTGGCGCCGCCGCCGGATGACCTCAACGGCCTGCCGGTGGTCGATGTGCCGACCACCAAAGCCGGTGACACCTTCGCCATTTTTGTCTCGGGCGATGGTGGCTGGGCGGGGCTGGACAAGGAAGTGGCCGCGTCGCTGAGCGAGGCCGGAGTGCCGGTGGTCGGCGTGGATTCACTGCGTTACTTCTGGACCGCGCGCACGCCGGAAGGGTTCGCCCGCGACCTGGAGCGCATCGCCACTCACTACAGCCGCCAGTGGCAGCGCCGCAACGTGGTGCTGGTCGGTTTCTCGCAGGGCGCCGACGTGTTGCCCGCGGCGATCAACCAGTTGTCACCGGCAACGCGGGAGGCGGTCTCGATGATCGCGCTGCTGTCGGTCGGCAAGAACGCCGATTATGAGTTCCATGTCAGCAACTGGCTCGGCGGCGGTGGCGACGGCCTGCCGATCGCGCCGGAAGTGGCCCGGCTGCCCGCCGGCAAAACACTGTGCGTGTATGGCGAAGAGGATCGCGATGCACTGTGTCCGTCGCTGCCTGCAGCGGGCAACGCGCAGATCATCAAGCTGCCCGGCGATCATCATTTCAAAGGTGACTACGATCGCCTCGCCGATACCATCGTGCAGCACCTGCCGGCGCGCTGAGCGCCGGCAGTCCCGGTGCGGCCTCAATCGTGCCGACGTGGATCCAGGGAGATCAGCCGGGTCGCATCGAGCAGGGCGGCGGGCAGGTGCACGCCGCCGGGCGCGGCCAGGTAACGGGCGCGCCAGACCGGGGCGAACTTCGATTTGAAGCGGCGCAGGCCGCTGAAGCCGTAGAAGCGTTCACCGTGCCGCGCGACCACGTTGGCGAAACGGTTCCAGCGCCCGGCCAGGCGATGCTGGGCGAGCCCGGACAGCGGCGCCATGCCCAGCGAGAAGCGGTGGAAGCCCTGCGCGCGGCCCCACAGGAACAGTTCGATGAACAGGAAATCCATGGTGCCCTTGGGCGCATCGTCGACGTGCCGCATCAGGTCGACCGACAGTTCATTGCCGGCCGGCGCCTGCCATAGATTGGCGAAGGCCACGATGCGGCCCTCGGCCTCGACCAGCGCCACCGGGAAGCGGGACAGGTAGGCCGGGTCGAAGCTGCCCAGGGAGAAGCCCTTTTCATCACCGGCCTTGTCGTCCAGCCATTGCTGGGAGACCACCGACAGGGCCGGCAGCAGGGCCGGTACTTCCTCGGGGGGCGCGACGCGGAAGCTCAACCCGCCGCGCTTTCCGCGGTTCCAGGCCTGGCGCAGATCGGCGCGATCGCGGCCTTCCAGGGTGAAGTCCTGCAGCGGGACCATCGCCTCTTCGCCGAGTTTGACCAGGGTCAGGCCGAGATCGAGGTAGGTCTGCCAATGCGCTTCGCCCACCTGGTAGAACACCGGGCGCAGGCCGAGCCGGTCGGCTTCCTCGCGGAAGCGCCAGATCAGCGCACGCACCACCTCCGGCGGGCCGACCGGATCGCCCATCGCGATCAGCGAGCCGCCGTAGCGCTGCATCATCACGAAGCCGCGCTGCGCCTCGTCGCGCAGCACGGCCTTGTCCGCGGTGAGTACCAGGCAGGCCTGGGTGTCCTCGGCGGCGGCGAGGATCGGGGCGAGTGCGCCCAGCGTGGCGGCATCGGCGGCCGGCAGCGGGCTGCGCGTGCTGTGCAGCAACCGGGCCAGGCCGAAGATGGTCAGCGCGATCGCCACCAGCAACAGCGCCCGCAATGCACGCGGCGCGTTGCCCTGCAGCGCGAACTGCCACCACAGCTCGTTCTGGTATTCGACGTGGCTGTAGACGAAGAACAGCAGCCAGATCACCGCCACCAGCACCAGCCCGAGGTTGCGGATCCACGGCCACGACCAGGCCTCGTCCAGCAGCGCGCCCTGGCGGTAGAACTCACGGCGCGAGGCCCACAGCGCGGCAGCCACGAGCAGCGCCGACAGCGCGATCAATACCTGCCCGCCGCGCAGCCAGATCGGCAGCGGGGACAGCACGCAGATGCCGAGTGCCAGCATCCACGCGGCATGGCTGCGCCGCTGCAGGCCCTGACCGATCAGCAGCAGCGCGACACCGGCCAGACTGCCCAGCAGATGCGAGGTTTCCAGGATGGGCAGCGACGCGGTGATCAGGTGCCGACGAGGGGTCGGCAGGGTGCCGTCGATCACCAGCGCGGCGCCGACGCTGAACACCGCCAGCGCGATGATCTGCGGCAGCCACGGGCGCAGGGCGGTCCAGCCGACCCGGGTCGCACCGGCACCGGCGCGCAGCGGGCGACGCAGCGCGGGCGCCACCGCCAGCACCGTGGCCAGCAGAAGCGGCAGCACGTAGTAGGTCACGCGGTAGATCAATGCCGCCGCCAGCACCGCAGCGGGGGCTACCTGTGGCAACAGCTTCAACAGGCTCCACTCGAATACGCCCAGGCCGGCCGGCACGCTGGAGATCAGGCCGGCCAGCACCGCGACCAGGTACAGACCGACGAAACCGGGCAGCCCGGTCGGCGTATCCATCGGCAGCAGCACATAGAAGGCTGCGCTGGCCAGCACCAGTTCGACCACGCTCAGTGCCGTGACGCCGAGCATCGTGCGGCGATCCGGCAGCCACAACGCATGCCCGCGGATGCGGAAACTGCGGCCCTCGCGCCCCACCAGCAGCACCGTGCCGGCATAGGCCAGCAGGCCAAGGACGCCGATCACACGCACCGCCTGCACCGGGATCGGCAACGCCAGCGCGGCCGCGCCGGGCTCAAGCACGAAGGCCAGCGCCAGCAGCAGCCAGGCGCCGAACATGAAGCCCAGCGTGCTCATCAACACCACCTGGCCGATCTCGCCGAGCGTCAGCCCCGCGCGACCATAGCCACGCAGGCGCACCGCACCGCCGGTGAGCGCGGCAAAGCCCAGCGTCTGCCCCAGCGTATGGGCGAGAAAGGCGGTGATGCCGACCCGCGCTGGATGCAGGCGTTTGCCGCTGCGGCGCAGGCCGATCGCATCGAAGCCGATCAGGCAGGCGTAGCTGGCCAGGCCGAGCAGCACGGTCAATGCGATCTGGCCGGCGCCGAGATGACGGAACGCCTCGCGGATCGCGCGGTAACCGTGTTCGTCGAATTCGTTGGCCAGCCCGCGCAGGGCCAGGGCCAGGATCACCAGCGGGATGACGACGGTTGCGGCGCGACGCCAGGGGGCGCGGGCCGGCGTGGGAGCAGGGGCGGTGTCGGTCATCGGTACAGCGTGCTCCGGGATGGGCGATGAAAGAGTCAACGGCGGGCGTGCCTGCCGGGTCCGGCAAATCGTGCGCCTGATGCCGACGCTTGCCAAGCGGCGGCGCTGTGCGTGCTGTGGCTGCTTTGCGCACCGGCCCCGGCAGGCGCACGCTGCATCGGTGACAATGCGGTTTCATCCAGAGGAGCAAACGCCATGTTGGAACGTTTCGACGTAGGTCCGCGCATGTCCGAAATGACCGTGCACAACAAGGTCGCGTATCTGTCCGGGCAGATCCCCGAAGACACCAGCCAGGACATCACCGGGCAGACCCGTCAGGTGCTGGAAGAGATCGACAAGCTGCTGGCACTGGTGGCCAGTGACAAGCAGCACATCCTGCGCGCGGAAATCTTCCTGGCCGACATCGGCGATTTCGCCGGCATGAATGCCGCGTGGGATGAGTGGGTGGTGGCAGGCATGACCCCGGCGCGCGCGACCGTGGAAGCCAAGCTGGCCGACCCGAGCTGGAAAGTGGAGATCGTGGTGACGGCGGCCCTGCCGTAACCGTGCCGTGAAGCAGGGGCGCCATGGAGATCGACGCATCGCCATGCGCCCCGCTGTCACGAGCAGGGCCGTAGCCGGCCCTACCGCGTTACGCTGACCAGTGCGATGCAGTCCACCGGGCACGGCGGGATGCACAGTTCGCAGCCGGTGCACAGATCGGCAATGACCGTGTGCATGTACTTGGCACCGCCGACGATCGCATCGACCGGGCACGCCTGGATGCACTTGGTGCAGCCGATGCAGTCCGCTTCGATCACCACCGCGACCTGCGGTGCCTTGTGTTCGCCGCGCGAGCGGTCGAACGGCAGCGCGACGACCCCCAGCACATCCGCCAACGCGCGTGCGCCGGCATCGCCGCCTGGTGGGCAATGATCGACGCCCGCCTCGCCGCGTGCCATCGCCTCGGCGTACGGGCGGCAGCCGTCGTAGCCGCATTGCCCGCATTGGGTCTGTGGCAACAGCCGGTCAAGGCGTTCGGTGAGGGTGTCGATGGGAAGACTCATGGCGTGGCGGTGGCTGCGCGGTGGGGCATCAGGCCCGGCTGTCCCGGGCGGGTGGGGCACTGGCTGGCGCCGTCCGGCGCGGCTTCATGGGTTTGCCGCGGTACCAGCGTTCGTGGGCGAGGGCGAGCATCGGGCGGTCCTCGCTGCTGTCGCCGTAGGCATGGATGCGCAGATAGCGCGGAAGGTCGAAGCGACGGCGGATCTGCGCCACCTTGTGCGGAGCACAGTCGCCCTCGGCATAGCGCCCGGTGAGGCACCCGTCGCGGCTCTCCAGCCGGTTGCAGATCAGCTCCAGCCCCATCGCTTCGCACCACGGGCGCAGGTACAGGTCCAGCGAGCCGGACACGATCACCACCGTGTGCTGCTGCTTGAGGTGCCACTGGATCTGCTCAAGCATCTCCGGCCGCATCACGCCGGGCAGCACGTCACGCGCGTAGCCGGCGGCCTGCGCGGTGATGTCCTCCAGATGGCGATCGGTGAAGGTCAGGCGGGTGACGCGGCGGCGGAGCCGTTCGGCCGAGATCAGCTTCAGGCGATAGGCCAGCAGCCACGGGCCCACTTTCCACCAGGCCTGCGCGAGCTGTTCGGGGGTGGCCACACGGCGCAGGAAACGCCCGTAGGTATCGCAGGTGGTGACCGTGTGGTCGAAATCGAACAGCGCCAGTTCCAACCCACACCTCCAGGCAGAAAAGCGTGGCAGGGCGACCGGGTGGCCGCCCTGCCGTCGCGGTCAGCGGACCGGCATGCCCGGCAGCGCGGCGCTGTCGGCGTCCAGCAGGGCGAGTGCGCCGCCGTCGAAACCGGCCGACAGGATCATGCCTTCGCTCAGGCCGAAGCGCATCTTGCGCGGGGCCAGGTTGGCGATGAACACCACGCTGCGGCCGACCAGCTGCTCCGGCTCGCCGTAGCTGGCGCGGATGCCGGAGAAGATCTGGCGCTTGCCCAGGTCACCGGCGTCGAGTTCGAAGCGCAGCAGCTTGTCCGAGCCCTCCACGAACTCGCAGACCAGCACCTTGCCGATACGCAGATCCAGCTTGGCGAAGTCGTCGATGCCGATGTAGGCCGGCGCGGCCTCGCCATCGGTGGCTACCGCCGGTGCCGGTGCGGCAGCGGGCTTGGCCGGCTTGGCCGGGGCGGCGGGGGCCGGGGTGGCGGCCTGCAGGGTGTCCTTGGAAGCGTCGGTCATGGCGTCGATTTTTTTCGGGTCGATACGGGTGAACAGGGGCTCGTACACCGCGATGGTGTGCGCGGTCAGCGGGGTGGCGATGTCGGTCCAGGCCTGCACCGGCGCGGCCAGGAAGGCCTCGGCCTGCGCAGCGGTGGCCGGCAGCACCGGCTTGAGCGCGGTAACCAGCACACGGAACAGGTTCAGGCCCTGGGTGCAGACCGACTGCAGCTGCGCATCGGCGCCGTCCTGTTTGGCGATCACCCACGGCTTTTCATCGTCGATGTAGCGGTTGGCTTCATCGGCCAACGCCATGGTCTGGCGCAGTGCACTGGCCGGATCATTGCGTTCGTACGCCTCGCGGATCGGCGCCAGCGCGGCGACGAAGCGGTCGTACTGGGCGGCATCGGTCAGCGCAGCGGCCAGGCGGCCCTCGAAGCGCTTGCTGATGAAGCCGGCGCAGCGGCTGGCCAGGTTGACGAACTTGCCGACCAGATCCGCGTTGACGCGCGCGATGAAGTCGCCCAGGTTCAGGTCGAGATCGTCCACGCCGCCGGAGGACTTGGCCGCGAAGTAATAGCGCAGCGCTTCGGGTTCCAGCCCGGCATCCAGGAAGGTGCGCGCCATCACGAAGGTGCCGCGCGACTTGGACATCTTCGCGCCATCCACGGTCAGGTAGCCGTTGACGTGCAGGCGGGTCGGGGCGCGGTGGCCGGTGCCGTGCAGCACCGCCGGCCAGAACAGGCCGTGGAAGTTCACGATGTCCTTGCCGATGAAGTGGTGCAGCTCGGTGCTGGTGCCCGCGCGCAGGTGCGCCTCGAAGTCTTCGCCGGTCTTCGCGCACAGCGTCTGGAAGCTGGACAGATAGCCGATCGGTGCATCCAGCCAGACATAGAAGTACTTGCCCGGGTGGCCGGGAATCTGGAAGCCGAAGTACGGCGCATCGCGCGAGATGTCCCACGCGCGCAGGCCACCGTCGGCATTGAGCCACTCACCCAGCTTGGCCTTCACGCCCGGCAGGGCGACGTCGCCGGCCAGCCACTCGCGCAGGAAGCTTTCGAAGCGGCCGACCTCGAAGAAGAAATGCTCCGAATCGCGGATTTCCGGCGTCGCGCCGGAGATCACCGATTTCGGGTCTTTGAGATCGGTCGGGCTGTAAGTGGCGCCGCAGACTTCGCAGTTGTCGCCGTACTGGTCCGGGGTGCCACAGTTCGGGCAGATGCCCTTGATGTAGCGGTCCGGCAGGAACATGCCCTTGGCCGGGTCGTAGAACTGGGCCACGGAGCGGCGCGCGATGTGGCCTTCCGCCTCGAGCTTGAGGTAGAAGGCTTCGGTCAGCGCCTTGTTGGCCGCCGAGTTGGTCGAGTCGTAATGGTCGAACGCGACGCCGAACGCGGCGAAATCGCGCTCATGGCTGGCCTGGATGCTGGCGATGAAGGCTTCCGGGGTCACGCCGGCCTTCTCGGCCGCGAGCATGATCGGGGTGCCATGGGTGTCATCGGCGCAGACGAACCAGGTCTTGCCGCCGCTCATTCGACGCGCGCGCACCCAGATGTCAGCCTGGATGTAGCCGACCAGGTGGCCCAGGTGCAGCGGGCCGTTGGCGTAGGGCAGGGCGGTGGTGACGAGAGCGGTGCGGGTCATGGTGAGCGCTGTTGCCAGGGGAACCGGGGATTATCGCATGCCAAAACGCAGTAACCCGGCCGAAGCCGGGTTACCGGGGCTGGAACCTGCGCGGGGCTTACTCGCGCACCCAGGTCTGGGCGCGGCAGATGAAGGCCACGCAGCCGGACACGTCCAGCTTGGCGCCGCCGGTCTGCAGCTTCATCTTGGACTTGTAGGTCTTGCCGTTGCCCGGGTCCAGGATGGTGCCGCCGGACCAGGCGTTGGCGCCATCGGCCTTGAGGTTCCACAGGATGGTCATGCCCTTGACCGGCTTGTTCTTGTTGGCGCCCTCGCAGCCATCGCAGACCGGGTTGGGGCCCTTGTCCGAGTGCAGGATGTCCACGACCTTGCCGGTCAGGGTGCCGTTGGTGGCCTGGGTGATCTCCACGATCGACTTCACCTTGCCGGTCTTGTCATCGATGGTCTTCCAGCGGCCGACGGCGCCATCGGCGGCGCTGGCCGACAGGGCGGCCATCATCAGCGGCAACGCCAGCAACAGGGTCTTGAAGGTCTTGCGCATGTTCCCCTCCCAGGGATGTCCGTGAACGCCGGCGCAGGCGGCCGGTACAAGGCCGACTGTATACCCATTCGCTCCGGTACGGAACGTGCCCGGCGCACGGTTCAGCCGGCGTCGGCCGGGATCTCGTACAGCTCCAGCGGCAGGTTGTCGGGATCGGCGAAGAAGGTGAACCGGCGCCCGGTGTACTCGTCCACCCGGATCGGCTCGCAGGCCACCCCGGCCGTGGCCAGGCGTTCGATCATGGGCTCCAGCAGGTGCACGCGGAAGGCCAGGTGGCGCAGGCCCTGGGCCTCGGGGCGGCTGGGGCGCGGCGGCGCCCCCGGGAACGAGAACAGCTCCAGCTGGCTGCCGTCGGGCAGGGCCAGGTCGAGCTTCCAGGAATCGCGCGCCGCGCGGTAGTTCTCGGCGATCACCCGCAAACCGAGCACGCGGGTATAGAAGTCCTTGGAGCGGGCGTAATCCGAGGCGATCAGGGCCACGTGGTGGATGCCGGTCAGCGGGGAGGTGTCCAAAGCGTTCATTGCAGGGTGTCCAGCCAGCGCCGGGCGATCTGCAGCGCCAGCGGATAGGGTTCGGGTGCGTTGCGGTTGCTGAGCACGATCACGGTGAGGCGCTGCGCCGGGTAGCGCAGGATCACGTTGCGGAAACCGATGCTCTCGCCGCTGTGCCAGTGTGCGCCGCCGTTGAGGCGCCAACCGAAGCCGTAGAACGGCACGTCCGGTTCGGCGGTGGGCGTGGCAGGGGAGAACATCTGCGTCAGCGATGTCGCTTTCAGCAGCCGCTGGTCATACAGCGCGGCATCCCACCGGGCCAGATCGTCCACCGAGGAATAGATGCCGCCATCCCCCAGCACCGCACTCGTCAGGCTCTGGTCGGTGCGCTGCCAGCGCCCGTCGACCTCGCTGTAGCCATAGGCGCGACGGGCGATATCGTCCACCCCGTCCTGATGGGCCACGCTGTCGCGCATGCCCAGCGGCAGGAAAATCCGCTGGCGCAGGAAGGTCGCGAAATCGCTGCCGGAGGCCTTGCCGACCACCAGCGCCAGCAGCGCGTAGCCGCTGTTGCTGTAGCGGTAGGCCGTGCCGGGTGTGAAGTACGTCCGGTCCTGAGCCTCCAGCAGATGCAGCACATCCTGGTCATGCACCTGCGCGGTCGCGTCGGCGGCCATCAGGTCTTCGTAGTCGAGCAGGCCGCTGGTGTGGCTGAGCAGCTGGCGCAGGGTGATCGCATCGGCGGCGGCCGGCAACGAGGGCAACCAGCGCTTCAGCGGATCATCCAGAGTAAGCGCGCCGTCCTCGGCCAGCAGCAGGATCGCTGCGGCGGTGAACTGCTTGCTGACCGAGGCCAGCCGGAAGTTGGTCTGTGCGGTCACGGCGGTGCGATCTTCCAGCACCGCCAGCCCGTAGCCGCGCCGGAACACCGGTTTGCCATCGTGCAGGACCAGTACCGCGGCGCCCGGCACCTGGCCGTCGTAGCGCTGCATCAGGGCATCAATGCCTGGATCCGGCGGTGTCAGCGTCGGCGCGGCCATCACTGAACCGCTGCCGGCGATGCACATCGCGCCGATCCACCCACGTAGATGCCGCACGATGTGCATGTCCGGTTCCTTCTGCGCTCAGGGCGCGGGCGTTGCCGCACCGTTCTGGCTGGCGATCCAGCGGGCGATCTTGGCCTCCAGGATATCCAGCGGCATCGAACCGTCGCGCAGCACTTCCTCATGGAAGCGACGTGCATCGAAACGCGGCCCCAATGCCGCCTTGGCCTTGTCGCGCAGCTCCATCATCTTCAGCTCGCCCAGGCCGTTGGCCAAGGTCTGCCCGGGCAGGGCCATGAAGCGCTCGACTTCGGCATTGGCATCGCTGGCACTCATGTCCGCAGTCTTGACCAGGTAGTCCACGGCCTGGCGCTTGCTCCAGCCCTGCGCGTGCACGCCGGTGTCGGCGGACATGCGTGCGGCGCGGGTCAATGCGGCCTGGAGATAGCCGATGCGTTCGTACGGATCCTGATAGACGCCCAACTGCTCACCCAGCGATTCGGCGTACAGGCCCCAGCCTTCCACGAAGGCGATATCGCCGCCAAGGCGACGGAAGCGCGGCAGCTTGTCCAGCTCCTGCTGCAGGCCCAGCTGCACGTGGTGGCCGGGAATGCCTTCGTGCAGGAACTGCATCGGTGCGGCCCAGCGGCGGCGGCTCGGCAGGTCGCCGGTGTTGATGTACAGCACGCCCGGGCGCATGCCGTCCGGCAGCGGCTGCTGGTAGCTCACTGCGCCGGCGGTGGCGGCACGCTCGGGCTCCACCGCGCGGATCTCCATCGGCGCCTTGGGCAGCGTGCCGAGCAGGGCCGGCAGGCGCGCATTGACTTGGCTCTGCAGCTGCTTGTAGCGGTTGATCAGTGCATCGGCGTTGGCGTACTGGAAATCGCGGTCGGTGCGCATCGTGCGCAGCAGCTTCTGCTGCGAGCCGCGGATCCGGTTGTCTTTCATGATCGTGGCGATCTGTGCCTGCAGCGAGGCCACGCGCTGTTCGGCCAGTGCGTGGATCTGCTCGGGCGTCAGCGTGGAGGCCGTGCTCTGCACGATGGTCTGCGCATACCAGGCCTTGCCGCCGGGCAGGCCGGCCAGGCCATCGGTGCTGCGCGCGGCGGGCAGGTACTCGGTGGCGATGAAGCCGCGCAGGGCGCGGTAGGACGGCATGATGCGCAACTCGATCATGCGCTTGTACTCGGCCGTGATGCGCGCCTTGTCAGCCTCGGGGAAATCCTCGGGCAGATTGCGCACCGGCGCCCAGAAGATGCTTTCCTCGGCGGTGGGCTTGATCACCGCATCCAGCTGCGGCAGCACTTTTTCCATCAGGTCGCGCGGCTGCACCACGCCGGCAGCCATGCCTTGGCGCATGTTGGCGATGGCCTGTTCGAACAGTGCGGAGATGCCCAGCGAACGGCGCGACCAGCCGTCGTAATCCTGCACCGTGTTGAACGGCTGGGCGCCGGAGCCGGAGCCGAGAATGGCCATGATGCTGCCCAGGTTGTAGTACTGGCTCACCGGCAGCATCCAGCCCGGGAACTGTTCGGCCGCCAGCGACATGCGCGCATCGCGCACGAAGATTTCGTAGCTGAGCAGGTCCTGGCCGGTCAGGCCATCCGGGCCGATCTTCTCGACCTTGCCCAGCCATTCCACGGTGAAATCATGCGATTGCTGGCGGTACGCGGCCGAGAGGATGTTGGGGAGTTGATCGTTGTGGCGGCTGTCGCCCTGGAAAGTGGCCTGCAGCGGGTTGAGCCGCATCGAGGCATCCCAGTACTCATCATAGATCCGGTCCAGCTGCGCGGCCTTGCTCTGCTGGCGTACCAGCGGCTGGCGGGCAGGGGCGGCGGCCGGGCGTGCACGCGGCTTGGCCTTGGGCTTGGCGGCGGGCCGGGACTGGGCCGCGGCGGGCCGGGTGGCCTTTTTCTTGGCGGCTTCGGCCGGAGCGGCGGCACTGAAGGCCATCAGTACGGCGATGGCAAGCGCCAGGGCGCGGGCGGGGTGGGGCATCGGCTGTTTCCGTAAACGCACAGACGAGGGAGCTTGCCCGATTCGCCTGCGTACGGCCAGCATCGGCCCCCGGTCAGCTTTGTCATGTACGGCGCGCGGTCAGCTGCGGCAGCGCGAGGCTGCCGCCACGCTCAACGATCGCCGGCGCGGGTGAACGGCATGGTTTCCGGCGCGACCGCACCGCCGGAGATAATGAAGCTCATCGCCTGGTCCACGGTCCAGTCGGTCGGGGTCAGCAGCTCGACCGGCACGATTTCCAGATAGCCCGAGGTCGGATTGGGGGTGGTCGGCACGTACACCGCGGCCAGCTCGCGCCCACTGCCTTCTTCCTTCATCACCCGCGTGACCAGCCCGACCGACTTCATGTCCCGGTGCGGGAAATCGATCAGCACCACGCGCTGGGTGCTGCCCGGTTCGGTCTGCAGCATGTCCAGCAGTTTCTTGGCGCTGTCATAGATGATGCTGGCCAACGGGATGCGCTTGATCACCGCGCCGAACCAGCGCAGCAGGCGCTGGCCGATCACGCGGCGGCTGAGCACACCCACCGAGAGGATGACCAGCAACGTGGCGGCCAGGGCGATGATGTCCTGCATCCACTCGACCTTGATCCAGCCCAGGTAATGCGGGAAGGAGGCGGCGATCTGCTCCGACAGCGGCACCACCAGCGGGCTGGAGATGCCCGAGAGCAGCACGAACACGAATTTGACCACCACCCAGGTCAGCCAGATCGGCAGCAGGGTCAGCAGGCCGGTCAGGAACAGGCGTTGCACGGAGGGGCGCGGAACGAGTTGGGGGGCTTCGGGCGACATCCGCGCATTGTAGCGGCGGCGATGCCCGGTTTACGCTGCCGATCCCCGCAGGACGCGGGTACGGGGAGAATGCTGTGTTGAGGAATGGACTGAAATGGGTGGGCATCTCGATCCTGAGCCTGGTGCTGGCCGTGGTGGGACTGTGGGCAGCCTCCCGGTTCTGGCCGCTGCCGGCACAACAGCGCGAGGCGATGCGGCTGCTGCAGGCGCCCGTGCCCACGAACGGCGGGAACGGCTTCTCCGCGTTGTGGACCCTGCGCTATGACGGGCTGGATGCCAACGCACGCGAGGCGGTGCTGGCGCAGGATGTGGAGCGTTGGCGCACTGGTACGCCCGGCCAGCGGCCGGTGGACTCCAGCTCGGAAGGACGCTACCCCGCTACGCCGCTGCCCGCGCTGGCGCGGTGTGGCCGACGGGGCATGGGCTGCCTTGCGGCGGTGCGCGCCGACCCGGAGCGTTTCGCCGCCGCGCATGCCGGTCATGATGCGCTTCACCAGCGCGTGGCCGCGATTGCCGGCCATGGGCACTTTGTCTCCCCGTTCATGCCGTTCGATACCGACCCGATGGTGCCGCTGCCGGTCTTCCACCCGATGCTCGACCCGGTATCGGCGCATGCGCTTGCCCACGTGCGTGGCGACAGTGGTGCCGCACTCGCTGGTGCCTGTGCGGACATCCTCAGTGGGCGCCGGATGACGGGGCAGGGCGATACGCTGATCACCAGCATGATCGGCGCGGCGGTGGTGGAGACCAACGCGCGGCTGCTGGCCGACATCCTGGTCGAACTGCCCGCCGATGCGACGCTGCCTGCGGCCTGTGAGGCCGCACTGACGCCCATGACCTCCGGCGAGCAGAGCCTGTGCATGGCGATGCGCGGTGAGTTCGCGCTGGCCGGGGCGGGGTTGCGCCTGGCCAGCGGAGACCCGAAGGGCAATCGCCTGCTGCTGGATGTGCCGCGTACCCAGGCGCGCATGGCGCCGCGCTACGCGTGGGCGTGCGCTGCCAGTGCCGAGCTGGTGGCCGCGCGCGATGCGCCTACCCCGATTCCCGGGCCGGCGCAGGATCGCTTTGCGTGCATCGCCAATCCGCTGGGCTGCAGCCTGGCCAATATTCCCGGGCCGGACATGCAGCAGTACGCGGGCCGCCCGCAGGACGCCGCCGCGATGCTGCGCCTGGTGGCGGCACAGCGCTGGCTGCGCCAGCAGCCTGGCGAGGCATCCGTGGCACTTGAGAGGTTGCCGGAGGCGCTGCGTTCGCCCACCCGGACCCCGGTGCTCAGCGACGATGGCCTGTGGCTGCAGGTGGACCGGCGCGTGGTGAAGGACGAGAGCGGGCCGACCCTGCAGGTGCCGATGCAGGCGCCGGCACATTGAACCGCGCGCGGTGCGCGGCGGTTCAGCGCCCCTCGGCGTCCGCCAGCGGTTCGAAGCTGCTGCCGTCGCCCACCGTCTCCAGGGTCCAGCGGCGCGGTGAGGTCAGCGTTTCCCAACGCACCGTTTCGCGATCGGCGTCGGTGCTGCCCTCGGCGTGGCGCACCCGGCGGGTCGAGTAATTGATGCTCAGGTCTTCGGTCTGCCCGGAGTTGCGCATCAACGAACTGCGGTCGTAGCCGATCAGCGCGAAGGCGCCATCCTGCCAGCGGAAGGTGAAGCTGGCCGAGCCGGTGGACCAGCTGCCGGCATTGGAAAAGAAGAACAGGGTGGTGCGCAGGGTGCCGCGCACGATCGAGACGCCCGCGCCGTCCTCGAATACGTCGGACAGGTTCGGCGCCTCATGGCGGGTGATCAGCGTGTGGTTCTGCGCGGCGAGCGCGTAGCCGTCCTGCGTGGCCCAGGCGATGGCAAGCAGGCGCGGATTGCTGTCCAGCGGGCTGATCCCGAAGCCATCGTGTTCGACGATGTTGCGCGGGTCCTGCTGGCGCAGCACCAGTACCAGGTCATCGCGCCTGTCACCGTTGAGGTCGCCGCTCAACTGCTGCTCGATACGCCAGCCGGCGGGCACGAAGCCGGCCGCGGAGGTGGCACTGGCCGGCAGCACCGGGTAGTCGACCGGCGGGATCCGCAGTTCCTGGCCAACGGCGGGCAGGGCGGTGAGCAGCAGGGTGATCAGAAGCGGCAGGCGCATGGTCGTCCGTGGGGTGGAGCCGGCGCGCGAGCATAGCAGCGCGCTGTCGTTCACCCCGCGCGCTGGCGCGCCCCGGGCTTGAGGCGCAGGTAGACCTGCTTGCGCACGCGCGCGATGACCTCGCCCTGGGCATCGACGATGTCATTGCTGAACCAGTGCAGGTATTTCCCGCCGTCGGCGGTGGCTGCGCGCAACTGGTCCAGCAGTGGCTCGTCCAGACGGAACTCGGCCGCCACCGTGCCGCGGCCCGGCTTGAGGAATTCGATCTCGCCGGCGCGGTCCCAGACGTAGTAATCGCGCCCCAGGTTCTGCATCACGGTGAGCATCCAGAACGGATCGGTCATCGCGAACAGGCTGCCACCGAAGTGGGTGCCGACGTAGTTGCGGTTCCACGGGCGCATGCGCAGCTCGACGCGCACATGGCGGTAGTCCGGGCTGACATCGGTCACGTGGATGCCGGTGAACAGGAACGGCGGCCACAGGTTGATGCCGTGGCGGAAGACAGCGGCCTTCATTCGGATCACGTCACGCTGGGGAAGTGATCGGAGTCTACCATTCGCTTGCGTATGGTGCTTGGCGGGGCTCAGCCCGGGCCGCCGTCATCGGCCGCATAGCCGTTCCGCCCGGCCGCCTTGGCCTGGTACAGCGCCGCATCGGCTCCTTCGAAGAAGTGACGCGGTTCGGTGCCCGGCGTCGGCACCCGGGTGAACACGCCGGCGCTCAGGGTGATATGGGTGGTCGCACCGCGGCCGGCCGGAATCTCCAGCCCCTGCGCCCGTGCGACCAGGTCCTGCACCACCTGCACCGCACCTTCCGGCGTCGTGTCGGGCAGGATCAACGCGAACTCGTCGCCGCCGAAGCGCGCGGCCATGTCGCGCGGGCGGCGCGCGTGCGCACGGATCTCCTGGGCGATCCGGCGCAGCACGGTGTCACCGGCCTGGTGGCCGAACTCGTCGTTGTGGCGCTTGAAGTGATCCACATCGATCAACACCAGGCTCAGCGGCCGCCCGCTGCGCCGACCGGCGTCGTGCTCGGCCTGCAGGGTCTGCTCGAAGCGCAGCCGGTTGCCCAGCCCGGTGAGCGCATCGCTGTTGGCCTGGCGACGCCAGGCGCTGACCCGCCACAGCGTCCAGGCCAGCAGCACGGCCAGCATGCCGGTCAGGGCCGCGGCCGGTGCGAACCACAGGTTGCCCGCGCGCAGCAGCACGAAGCTGAGCAGCAGCGTCAGCGGGAGGGCGAGCACGCCGATGAGCCATGCCCGCGGCAGCGTCAACAACAGGCAGCACAGCGCGACCAGCACCCCGGCGAGGGCGCTCTGCCATGCCGACGGCAGCGGGTTGATGACCTTGTCGGCCAGCAGCATCGAAGCGACGTTGGCCTGGTACTCGCTGCCACTCATCCAGCGCTCGCGGGTGGTGGGCGTCAGCAAGCGCGGCGCGATCCCGCTGGCAGTCGTTCCGACCAGCACCCGGCGCCCGCGCAGCAAGGCCGGATCAACCTCGCCGTTGAGTACGTCGGCATAGGAAACCTGCGGGAAGCGCTCGGGCGGGCCGGCGTAGCGCACGCGCACATAGTGGTCGCGCCGCCATTGATAGGGCGAGGCCAGATCGGGCTGGGGGTCATGCAGGCCCGGCAGCGGGCCGCGCGTGTCGGCCAGCGCCAGCCCCAGTGCCGGCCAGTGCGGTGAGCCGATCCCGGCGGTGAGGTACAGGCCACGGGCCACGCCATCGCCGTCGACTTCGATATCGCTGTGCCCCAGGCTGGCCGCGTTGGCGGCGATCAGCGGGATCGGCAGCAGTTCCTCGGCCATGCGCGGGCCACTGGCCGGGGCCGCCAGTACCGGCAGCACCACGTTCCCGTTGCGGCGGATCGCCGCGGCCAGTTCGGCATCCTGGGCGCTGTCCTGCCGGTCCGGCTCGGACAGCATCAGGTCCAGCACCACGCGCTCGGCGCGGGCGTCGGTGAGCCGGTCCAGCAGGCGCGCGTGGGTGCCGCGCGGCCACGGCCACTGGCCCAGCTGCTGCAGGCTGTTGTCGTCGATCGCCACGATCAGCAGGCGGGCGTCGGGGGTGTACTCCCACCCGCCGACGTAGGCGTCGTAGACCGCCTCGTCCTGCTTCCAGAACCATTGCCAGTGACTGGCCGCGACCGCCAGCGCACCGACCAGCGCGGCCAGCAGGAGGCGGTGGGGCCAGGGCAGGTGCAGCGGCGTCACAGCAGCAGCCACAACAGCAGCGCACTGCCCCCGGTGGCGTAGCAGGTGCGGCACGGCAGGGCGATCTGCTGTGCCGGCGAGAACGGCCCCACGTAACCGTCGTCGTCGATGTACTGCACGCGCACATGCAGGGTGCCGCGCCAGGGGCGTTTGATCGACACCTCCGGCTGGTCCAGTTCGCGATCCAGCAGCGGCGCACTGAAATCGCCGCGGCGGTCCAGCTGCACGCGATAGCGCTGGCCCGGTTCGCCCGCCTGCCAGCGCAGGGTCAGCTGGCCCTGGGCGGCTTCCGGCGGTTGCAGCGCCGGGTCGACCGGCTCGTCGGTGATGGTCAGCGGCAGCGGCTGGCCGAAGCGGCCGCGGTCGCCGTTGCGATCCACCGACGCCACGCGCCAGACATAGTCCCCCGGGGCCAGATCCAGGATGGGACGCAGGTGGGTGGCGCGGGTGTCCTGTTCAAGCAGGAGAGTGAGGAACTGCGGATCGCGGGCGATCTGCAGCACCGTGCGCTCGGCCTCGGCCACCCGGGTCCACTCGAAGCGCGGGCGCGCGCTGTTGAGGGTCTGCCCATGCAGCGGGCGCACGGTCAGCGGCGGGACCGGCTGATCGCGCACCAGGAAGTCCTGCCTGGCGTCCAGGCCTTCGACCTGCGCCGCGCTGACCGCCCGTACCAGCAGGCGCAGCTCGCCTGGCGGCAGGTCGGGCAGGGTGAGCGTTGTGGCAGCGGTATCGCGCCCGAACAGCAGCACCTCGGGTTGATCGGCGCGGACCACCTCGACCCGGTATCCGGCAGCGTTGTTGACCGGCTGCCAGGCCACGGCAGCCGGCAGGGTGGCGAGCCGCTGGGGCTCGGTCGCCATCACGGGCGCGGGCAGCAACGCCTCCAGGCCGGCCGGGCGCGTGTCCAGTGAGGGGCTGCGGGTGGCCTGGCCGCGGGTGACCAGGCGCTGGCCACGGCGGTTGCCGACCTGCACGCGGCCTTCCAGCACTTCGGTCGCCGCGCCACGGCCGTCCTGGCCGGCGCTGACCCGGAACACGGTGCCGCGCACGCTGCTGGTCGCGGTCGGTGCATCGATGATGTAACGCGAGGCCGGTCCGTTGGCAGGGGTCACCCGGTTGCTGGCGCGGCCCTGTTCCAGCCGCAGGCGGGTATCGACCATGCCGGTGTGCCCGTAGCGCGAGAGCTGATCGAAGCGCAGGCGCGAGCGCTCGCGCAGTTGAAGACGCGAATCATCGGCGAACACCACGGTGACGCTGGCGTCCTCGCCGGTGACCAGCTCCTGGCCGATCCGCAGCAGATCGCCTTCGATCACATCGCGACGGGGCTGGCCGTCGGCCTGGCTCTGCACCGGGCCGCGCACGGCGAGCACGCGTGCCGGCGCGGGCTGCACCTGCAGCCAGGCCACCGGGAAGCGCAGCTGGCTGCCGGGGGGCAGGCGGTAGGGATCGGCGATGCCGTTATGCGACTGCAGCTGTTCCCAGGCGATGGACGGCTTGAGGTAGCGGGCACTCAGGTCCCAGATCGTGTCGCCGGGACGCACCCGGTAGGTCCAGTCCTGTGCCAGCAGCGGCGCGGCGGACAGCAGCAACGCCACCAGCACCACAAGGCGGGCAGCCAAAGGGAAACGAGGCAATCGGGTCAATCTCACGGTCATTCACGGCCCTGCAAGGCGGGGCGCAGCCAAGTAGGCCGCCATGGCCCAGACCTCATCCTCCCCGATGGATCGCAGCCTCCAGTGGGCCGCGGCGGCATTATTGCCCGGGAGCCGTGCAGGGTTTCTGAACGTGATTCACGTCACACATCAAAGCTGCCAGTTGGGATAGGCAGGTTCGACTGGCCAGCGCCCCGAGAGGCGCTGGCCGCCGGCGATCAGAACAGCAGCGACGCCATGCGGCGGCGGTACTGGCCGACCAGATCTTCATCCTCGATTACCTTGAAGGCATCGATCAGCAGTTTGCGCGGACGCCCGTCGTCATAGGTGCGATCCCGGCGCAGCATGTCCAGGAACTGCTCCAGCGCAGCGGCGTCCTGGCCGGACAGCAGCAGCTGCACGCCGCGCAGGTGGCGGGCCTGCAGGTCGTCGCCGTTGGCCGCAATGCGCGCGTCCAGCACCTCCGCGGCCGGAGCCTCCTGCAGCGCACTGGCGAACTCCAGGCGGGCACGGGCGCGCACGGCGCGGTCATCGGTGGATAGATTGGCGGGGAGCGCATCGATCAGCGCGGTGGCCTCGGCGGTGGCGCCGGTCTGCAGCAGGGCCAGGGCGAGGTCGAGCTTGAGTTCTTCCTTGTCCGGCTCGGCGGCGATCGCCGCGCGCAGCACGTCGACCTGGGCCTGCGGATCCAGCGGGGGCGCCTCGAGGGCTTCTTCCTCGTCCGGGGCCGCCTCCAGCGGGACCACGCCATGCTGGGTCAGGAACTCGCGCAGTTGACCCTCCGGCACCGCACCGGGGAAGCCGTCCACGATCTGCCCGCCCTTGACCAGGAACACGGTGGGCACCGAACGGATCTGGAACGCGGCGGCGATCTGCTGTTCCTTGTCGACATCGACCTTGGCCAGCTCGAAGGCACCGTGGTATTCGCCCGCCAGCTTTTCCAGCATCGGGCCCAGGGTCTTGCAGGGGCCGCACCAGGTGGCCCAGAAATCGACCAGCACGGGGGTCTGCAGGGACTTCTGCAGGACCTCGGTCTCGAAGGTCTCGGTGGTGGCGTCAAAGACGTGGGGCAGATCGCTCATGGTTTCAAATCAACCGGGAAACTGGAGAGCAAGTGTATGGTGCCGGCCACGACCGGACGCAACCCCGGCCGACGGATCGGCCTGTAAGCGGCGACAATACGGGCCTTGTAACGCAGCCGGGTGAGCAACATGCAGGGAATCCAACGTTGGGAAGGGGCGCTCGGCATTGCCGCCGCCGTGTTGTTCGTGGGCGCGGTGCTGGGTTTCGGCGCGGCGCTGCCGCTGTTCGATCCGATCGGCCACCCGGTGGCGGTGCTGGGCGCGATGGGGGTGCCGCATGCGCTGGCCTTCAATATCGTCGGGTTCGCGTTGCCCGGCCTGCTGGCCAGCCTGGTGGCGCTACGCCTGCTGCTGCGGGTGCCGCGCACGGCGCCGTGGTCGATGCGCGTTGGCGCCCAGCTGCTGATGCTGGCCGGGGTCGGCTTCACCGCAATGGGCGTGCTGCCGCTGGATACCAGCGACCTGGACAACCCGGCCAGCCAATACCACGCCAGCGCGTGGATGGTCTGGGTGCTGGCCTTCGTGCCCGGGGCAGTGATGTCCGGGATCGGCGCGCTGCGGCTGCCGGCGTGGCGCGCGGTGGGCGCGCTGCACCTGGCCTGCGGGCTGGGCGTGCTGCTGGCGGCGTTCGCCCTGCAGGCCCTGCTGCCGGCACCGCTGGCCCAGCGCGTGGCCTTCGGTGCGTGGCTGGTCTGGCTGGTGGCGGTACTGCCGCTGGCCCCGGGTGCGCGCCGTGCCTGAGTGCGGTTCACCTGCCGCTGCGCCCCGGCACCGCGCCGGGGCCAGGGCAGGGCGATGACGTATTCGGCCAATCCCCAGTCAATTCAATGAGATGACGGGTTTGGGCGCTGCGGTGGGACACCTCGATTGGAGCCCTATGCCGCACTGCGGTACCCTGTGCCGCTTTGCCGCCGCACTAGCGTTTTTATGACCAGCGTCGAACCCAACGTTTACGATCCGCAGCAGGTTGAATCCGCCGCCCAGCAGTACTGGGATGCCACCCGTGCCTTCGAGGTCACCGAGACCTCGGACAAGCCGAAGTTCTACTGCCTCTCGATGCTGCCGTATCCGTCCGGTGCGCTGCACATGGGCCACGTGCGCAATTACACGATCGGTGACGTGATCAGCCGCTACAAGCGGATGACCGGCCACAACGTGCTGCAGCCGATGGGCTGGGATGCGTTCGGTCTGCCGGCCGAGAATGCGGCGATCAAGAACAAGACCGCGCCGGCCAAGTGGACCTACGCCAACATCGAGCACATGCGTGGCCAGTTCAAGGCCATGGGCTATGCGATCGACTGGTCGCGCGAGTTCGCCACCTGCACGCCCGAGTACTACGTGCACGAGCAGCGCATGTTCACCCGCCTGATGCGCAAGGGCCTGGCCTACCGCCGCAACGCGGTGGTGAACTGGGACCCGATCGATCAGACCGTGCTGGCCAACGAGCAGGTCATCGACGGCCGCGGCTGGCGTTCCGGCGCGCTGGTGGAAAAGCGCGAGATCCCGCAGTGGTTCCTGCGCATCACCGATTACGCCCAGGAACTGCTGGACGGCCTGGATGAACTGCCGGGCTGGCCCGATTCGGTCAAGACCATGCAGCGCAACTGGATCGGCCGCTCGGAAGGGCTGGAGATCCAGTTCGACGTGCGCGATGCCGACGGCAGCACGCTGGACCCGCTGCGCGTGTTCACCACCCGTCCGGACACCGTGATGGGCGTGACCTTCGTGTCCATCGCCGGTGAGCATCCGCTGGCCCAGCACGCGGCCAAGTCCAACCCGGCGCTCGCGGCGCTGCTGGCCGAGATGAAGCAGGGCGGCGTCTCCGAAGCCGAACTGGAAACCCAGGAAAAGCGCGGGATGGATACCGGCCTGCGCGCCATCCATCCGGTCACCGGCGCCCAGGTGCCGGTGTGGGTCGCCAACTTCGTGCTGATGGGCTACGGCACCGGCGCGGTGATGGCCGTTCCGGGCCATGACCAGCGCGATAACGAATTCGCCAACAAGTACGGCCTGCCGATCCGCCAGGTCATCGCGTTGAAGTCGCTGCGCAAGGAAGAAAGCGCTTACGACGCCACGCGCTGGCAGGACTGGTATGGCGACAAGACCCGCGACACCGAACTGGTCAACTCCGAAGAGTTCGACGGGCTGGATTTCCAGGGCGCCTTCGAAGCACTGGCCGAGCGCTTCGAGCGCAAGGCCCAGGGCCAGCGCCGCGTGAACTACCGCCTGCGCGACTGGGGCGTCAGCCGCCAGCGCTACTGGGGCTGCCCGATCCCGGTGATCTACTGCCCGAAGTGCGGCGCCTTGCCGGTGCCGGAAGAGCAGCTGCCCGTGGTCCTGCCGGAGAACGTCAATTTCGTCGGCACCGGTTCGCCGATCAAGGCCGATCCGGAATGGCGCAAGACCACCTGCCCGGACTGCGGCGGCGCGGCCGAGCGCGAGACCGACACCTTCGATACCTTCATGGAGTCGAGCTGGTACTACGCGCGCTACACCTCCCCAGGTGCCCGCGACGCAGTGGACAAGCGCGGCAACTACTGGCTGCCGGTGGACCAGTACATCGGCGGTATCGAGCACGCGATCCTGCACCTGATGTACTTCCGCTTCTTCCACAAACTGCTGCGTGATGCGCGCATGGTGGACAGCAACGAACCGGCGCAGAACCTGCTGTGCCAGGGCATGGTGATCGCCGAGACCTACTACCGCCAGAACCCGGACGGCTCCAAGGACTGGATCAACCCGGCCGACGTGGATGTGCAGCGCGACGAGCGCGGCCGCATCGTCGGCGCGACCCTGATCGCCGACGGCCAGCCGGTGGTGATCGGTGGCACCGAGAAGATGTCCAAGTCCAAGAACAACGGCGTGGACCCGCAGGTGATGGTGGGCAAGTACGGTGCCGACACCGTGCGCCTGTTCTCGATGTTTGCCGCGCCGCCGGAACAGTCGCTGGAGTGGAACGAAGCCGGCGTGGACGGCATGGCCCGCTTCCTGCGCCGTTTGTGGGCGCAGGTGCAGAAGCACGCCGCCGACGGTGCCGCCCCGGCGCTGGACGTGGCCGCGCTCAACGCCGAGCAGAAGGCGCTGCGCCGCAAGACCCACGAAACCATCGGCAAGGTCGGCGACGACTACGGCCGCCGCCACAGCTTCAACACCGCCATCGCCGCGGTGATGGAACTGATGAACGCGCTGGCCAAGTTCGATGACGTCAGCGAGCAGGGCCGTGCGGTCCGCCAGGAAGCGCTGCGCGCCACCGTGCTGCTGCTCAACCCGATCACCCCGCATGCCAGCCATGCGCTGTGGCAGGTGCTGGGCCACGCCGAGGAACTGCTGGAAGACCAGGCATTCCCGCAGGCCGATCCGGCCGCGCTGGTGCGCGATGCGGTGACGCTGGCCGTGCAGGTCAACGGCAAGCTGCGCGGCACCATCGAGGTCGCTGCCGATGCCCCGCGTGATCAGATCGAAGCGCTGGGCCTGGCCGAGCCGAACGCGGCCAAGTTCCTGGAAGGTCTGACCGTGCGCAAGATCATCATCGTGCCGGGCAAGATCGTGAACATCGTGGCCGCTGCGCAGGGCTGATGCTGTCGTGCCGCCGGGTGCCTGCGCGCCCGGTGGCACGGTTCTCCAGGGGCAGGGTCCGGACGCGCCATGCAGGCCGCCCGGTATCAAGTCCTGTTCACGCGGCATCCGGCACGATCACTGCTTGTTGCCGCGACCGCCCGGCTCCTACAGACTGTGTCCATGACCCGATTCCTGCTTGCCCTTGTCTTGACCGCAACCCTCGCCGGCTGCGGCTTCCATCTGCGCAACAAGCTGATGCTGCCAGCCGATACGGCGGCGGTGCAGGTGGTGTCCACCGCGCCCTACAGTGAACTGGTCAAGCTGCTGCGTCGTGGCCTGCAGGCCTCGGGCGCGCAGATTGCCGACAGCGACAGCACTGAACCTGCCGCACAGCTCCAGGTGCTGTCCGAGCGTTGGGGCGATCTGCCGATCGCGATCGATGCCCAGGGCCGTGCCCAGGAATACAGCCTGCGCTACGCGGTCATCTTCATCTTCCGCCGCGAAGACGGCAGCGAACTGGTGCCGCAGCAGGTGATCGAGCTCTCGCGCGATTACGTGTCGCCGCCGACCGACGCCACCGGTACCACCACCGAGCGCGAGATCCTTGCCGACGAACTGCGTCGTGAAATGTCGGCCTCGATCATGCGCCGCATCGACAGCGTGGTCCGTGCCGAGCTGGAGCACGGCCGTGCCCCGGCCAAGCCCGGCACGACGCCGGCCACCACCCCGGCCACGCCGGCGGTGCCGGCCGACGTGCCGCAGGGGCACTGAGCCCGGTCCGCCCGCGGATCGGCCTGCCCGGATGGAACTTCGTCCCGAACAGCTTGCCAGCCAACCGGCCAGCCAGCCGCTGGCTCCGGTGTATCTGATCGCCGGGCCGGAAACACTGCGCGTGCTGGAAGCGGCCGACGCCGTGCGTGCGCGGGCACGCGCCGATGGCGTCAACGAACGCGAAGTGTTCGATGCCGATGGCCGTGACTTCGACTGGAACCAGCTCGACGCCAGCTTCAACGCGCCCAGCCTGTTCAGTGCCCGGCGCCTGATGGAACTGCGGCTGCCCAGCGGCAAGCCGGGCAAGGAAGGCGCTGAGGTGATCAGCCGGTTCTGCGCCAACCCGGCGCCGGACGTGATCCTGCTGATCACCTGCAACGAATGGAGCAAGGCCCACCAGACCAAGTGGGCCGATGCGGTGGGCCGTGCCGGGGTGATCTCGGTGGCGTGGGCGATCAAGCCGCACGAACTCACCGAGTGGATCGAGCGCCGCCTGCGTGGCAAAGGCCTGCGCGCGGATCCGCAGGCCGTGCAGCGCCTGGCCGAGCGGGTGGAGGGCAATCTGCTGGCCGCCGCCCAGGAAATCGACAAGCTGGCCTTGCTGGCCGACGGCCAGACGCTGGACGTGGACACGATGGAGTCGCTGGTGGCCGATGCCGCCCGCTACGACGTGTTCCGGCTGGTGGAAGCCACCTTCTCCGGCCAGCCTGCTGCAGTGCTGCGCATGATCGCCGGGCTGCGTGCCGAAGGCGAAGCCGTGGCGGCCCTGACCCCGATCGTGATCCGCGAGCTGCTCTCCACCGCCGGTCTGGCGCGGGTGCAGGCGCGCGGTGGCAACCTGGCCGCGGAAATGAAGAGCCGCGGCATCTGGGAGTCGCGGCAGGCGCCGTTCAAGCGCGCCCTGCAGCGCCATCCCGAGGTCAAGCGCTGGGAGCGCTTCGTGGCCGAGGCCGGGCTGGTGGACCGCATCGCCAAGGGGCGCGCCGATGGCGATGCCTGGCTGGCGCTGGAGCGGCTGTTGATCGCCGTGTCCGAAGCCCGTGCCGTGCGCCTGCTCGCCCGGGCCTGAGCCCATGGGGCTGCGCATCTATTACGGCGGAACCTTCGACCCGGTTCATCTGGGCCACCTGGCCATTGCCCGCGCCGCGCGCGACCAGCTGCAGGTGGCCGTGCGCCTGCTGCCGGCCGCCGATCCGCCGCACCGCGCCGCCCCTGGCGCCGATGCCGCGCAGCGCCTGGCCATGCTGGCCCTGGCCGTCGGCGACGAACCGGGCCTGCTGCTGGACCGGCACGAGCTGGACCGCGCCGAGCGCCAGCCCGGCGTACCGTCCTACACCGTGGATACCCTGCGCGAGCTGCGCGCCGAACTGGGCCCGCGCCAGCCCATCGCCTGGCTGGTGGGGGCCGACAGCCTGTTGGCCCTGCCCAGCTGGCACGAGTGGGGCGCGCTGTTCGAGCTGGCGCATTTCATCGTGGCCGACCGCCCGGGCAGCCCGCTGGCCGACACGCTCGACCCGGTCCTGGCCAAGGCCCTGGAAGGACGCTGGGCCAGCCACGAGCGCGCGCTGTTCACCGCCCCGGCCGGGCGCCTGCTGCGTCTGCAGGCCCCCTTGCGCGAGGAATCGGCCACCGCCGTACGGGCGCAGATCCAGGCCGACGGTCCCTGGCAGGCGCTGCTGCCGGCGCCGGTGGCCGACTACATCCTCGGTCACCGCCTGTACGGCGCAACACCGTCGTGAATACGCGCGGCCCCGCCGCCCCGTATAATCGGCCCCACATTTATCGAGTTGACCCGCTTTGAGCAACCAAGCCCAGCCCCAGACCATCAAGGTCCAACTGCCCAATCCGGCGCCCTCCGTCATGCAGCTGCTCGAGTGCGTGCGCGGGGCCACCGAAGAACTGAAGGCCAAGGATCTCGTTGAGATCGACGTCATCGGCCGCTCCAGCGTCGCCGATTACATGGTGATCGCCTCGGGCACCTCCAGCCGTCACGTCAAGTCGATTGCCGATGAAGTGGTGAAGTTCGCCAAGAAGCTGGGTGTGATGCCGCTGGGCGTGGAAGGCGAGCGCGAAGCCGAATGGGTGCTGGTCGACCTGGGCGACGTGATCGTCCACGTGATGCTGCCGCGCGTGCGTGAGTTCTACGCGCTCGAGCGCCTGTGGACGGTGGGCGACCAGCCGCCGATCGAGCTGCTCGACGATGCGGACGACGACTACGACGCACGCTGATCGCAGCGTGCCCGGTCACGACAACGGCGCCGATGGCGCCGTTGTCTTTTGCGGCGCCGCCTGCGGTAGCTGCGGAGGACACTGATGAAAGCCAGGTTGATCGCCACCGGCGAGCGCGCGCCATCCTGGGTCGCGCAGGGGTTTGCCGAGTACCAGAAGCGGCTCTCGCACTGGCTGCCGTTCGAGCTGGTCGAGATCGAGCCCGGCCTGCGTGGCAAGGGCCGCGATGCGCGCCGCGCGACCGATGACGAAGGCAAGCGGGTGATCGCCGCGCTGCCGAAGAATGCCTATGTGGTCGCGCTCGATGTGCCGGGCCGCCAACTCAGTTCCGAGCAGCTGGCCCAGCGCCTGGAGCATTGGCGTGGGCAGGGCAGGGACCTGGCGTTCCTGATCGGCGGGCCGGAAGGCCACTCCGCCGAGGTGTCGGCGATGGCCGACGAGAAATGGTCGATCGGGCCGTTGACGCTGCCGCACATGCTGGTGCGCCTGGTCGTGGCCGAACAGCTGTACCGCGCTGCGGCCATGCTGGCCAATCATCCGTATCACCGTGCGTGAAATAGTTGTCGCCAGACGGGTTACATCTCGCGAAAAACGGGCTACAATGCGCACCCCGCCCGAATAGCTCAGCCGGTTAGAGCACTTGACTGTTAATCAGGGGGTCGTTGGTTCGAGTCCAACTTCGGGCGCCAAGATTTGAAAAAAGCCTCGCAGCGATGCGGGGCTTTTTTTTGCCTGCGATGTGCGCAACTCGCGTGGCCGAGCAACAAAAAGCCCGGGCACTGCCCGGGCTCCTTGTTCCCCAAGTGCGGCTACCTCATTCGAAGGTGTACTTGGCACCGACGGTGAAGTAACGGCCGATCGCACCGCTGAAGTGCAGCGGGTTGTAGTTCACGCCACCGTAGGTGGTCGGATCCAGCGGAGCGATGCGGTCGAACAGGTTCTGCACCGATGCATTCAGTTCGAAGGCCTCGGTGATGTTCCAGCGACCGGACAGGTCGAAGGTGGTGAACGAGGAAATCTTGGTGACGTCCGTGCCGTCGGCATAGGCGAACTGATACGAGCCGTCCGGACCGCGGAAGTCGGTGTTCTCCATCTTGGAGATGTAGTTGGCCACGCCGCTGACGCTCCACGGGCCCTGCTTCCAGGTGGTACCGAAGTTGATGCGGTCCTTCGGGGTGCCGATGCAGTTGGTGACGTCGCAGTTGCCGTGGGTACCGGCATAGTCGACGGTCACGTCGGCATCGGTGCGCTCGAACTTGAGCACGTGGCTCCACTGCAGGTCCATTTCCAGCTGGCCCGGACCGATGTCGAAGGTCTGGCGGATGTCGGTATCGATGCCGCGCACGCGGGTGGATGCCGCATTGATGTACTGCGTATTGACCGCCAGGATGCTGCCGGTGCCCGGAACGCCATTGAGCAGGTTGTTGTCACGCAGCACATTGCCCGCGGCAATCGCTTCGGCCGTACTGCCCTGGGCGATTTCGTTGGTGCGCTTGATCTGCCACGCGTCGACCGTCATCGAGGTGCTGGAGGTCGGCTGCAGCACCAGGCCCACCGAGTAGCTCTTGGACTCTTCCGGCTTCAGATCGGCGTTGGGGCGGGTGATGATGGCGACCGGCAGTGCGCCGCAATCGTCATCGTTCGCGCCCGGGGCCGGGTTGCCGCCGGGGCAGCGCACGGGATCGGAAGCGTTGGAGAACGCGGCCAGGCCACCGTCGCCGTTCTCGGCCGGGTTGGGGGCACGGAAGCCTTCGGCATAGCTGCCGCGGACGGCGATCCAGTCGGCCGGGGTCCACTTGATCCCGACCTTCGGCGTCGCCTTGCCTTCGCCGCTCTCATACTTGTCGTAACGGACCGCGCCGGACAGTTCCAACTGCTCCAGCACCGGGGCGGACAGCTCGACATAGCCGGCGTACACGTTCTGCGTACCGTCGTAGGCCGAGTAGCCCAGGCCGATGATCTGGCCCTGGTCGGTGAAGGTCTGCGGGGTCAGGCTGTTGCTGGTCTTGCGCCATTCGGTACCCAGCGCCAGGCCCAGCGGGCCACCCTTGAGGTCGGCCAGGCTGCGCGACACGGTGAAGTCGAACATGTCCAGGCTGGACTTGGCGCGGGCGCTGATGTCCGGCGAGATGTAGTCATACAGGGCCTGGGAGTTCAGCCCCGCGTTGTCGCCGATGCGCCACACGCCTGCCGGGCAGGCCGGATTGCCGAGCACGCAACGCACGGCGTCGTAGTTCAGGAAGCCGGTACGCTTGTTGACCAGGTCGGTGCCCGAATGCAGGTAGGCCGTGTCGTAGCTCCACTCGCCCCAGTTGCCCTTGACGCCCACCAGGAAGCGGTTGAACTCGTTGGTGTTCTCGGTCACACGCGGGCCGACATCCCAGGCCGAGTAGCGCAGGCGCGAGGCCTGGCCGGGGATCGGGTTGTCCGGGTGGGTCGGGCTGAGCACGGTGGCGCCATCGCCGCTGTTGGCGTTGACCGGGCCACCGGGATAGCCCCAGCCACCGGAAACGCCGGAGGGCGTGTTGCTGAAGGTGGTTTCCTTCTTGGAGTAGCCGATTTCGGTGTAGATCTCACCGCCCTCGCCGAAGGCGAAGCTGGCGCGACCAAATACGTTGACGTACTTCTCTTCCGGGGTCAGGTCACGGTACAGCTGGGCCGGATCCCACAGGCAGCCCTGCTGCTGGGCGGTGACATCGTTCTGGCCGGGGATGGTGGTCAAACCGGCGCAGCCCGGCAGCGCGACGAGGAAGGCCGGGTCGTCATCCGTCACCGCACGGTCGTCGAACACCGAACCGTTCGGACCCACACCGCCACGGGTACCGCCGGAGAGCGCGGCGCCACCCAGGAACTGGGCGTTGTTGCCATAGCCCCACGGGCGGATATCACCGGTGCCGATCCACTTGCGGTTCTTGCGGTCGCTGATCTTGATCGCGTCGGTCTTGCCCACGTCCAGACTGAAGAACGCGTTCCAGCCATCGGTGGCCAGGTCGCCGGTGCCGGCGGTCAGGGTGGCCTTCTTGGCATCGCCGTCGCTGTCGCCGGACAGGCCGTAGGAGGCGCGCAGAATGGCGCCGTTGAAGTCGCTGCGCAGGATGATGTTGACCACGCCGGCGATGGCGTCCGAACCGTAGATCGCAGAAGCGCCGTCCTTCAGGACTTCAATGCGCTCGACCGCATCCAGCGGAATGGTGCTCAGGTCGGTGAAGACTTTCTGGCCGTCATCGGCCAGGCCGTAGGTCGCCATGCGGCGGCCGTTCAACAGCACCAGCGTGGAGCCGGCGCCCAGGCCGCGCAGCGAGATGCCGGCGCCACCGCCGGCAAACCCGTTGCCGAAGGTCTTGGGAATGGAGCCTGACCCGTCCGCGGTCAGGGTCTGCAGATACTCGGCGACCGTGGTCTTGCCGGTACGGTCGATCTCCTGGCGGGTGACCACCTGGACGGGGGAGGGAGTTTCGGTATTCGTGCGGGGGATGTTCGACCCGGTGACGGTGATCCGGTCAAGGTTGGTCGCCTGCTCCTGCGCGAACGCGGAGGACGACGCCATGGCCCCTACCAGCAGCAGCGCGCCGCTGGTCAGGATCGTGGAAATGGAATGGGCCAGGGTATTGCGGCGGCTGTCGTCGCGGCGTTGGGTCGGGTGTTTCACAGCTTCTCTCCTGACTGGGAAAACCTAGATGTCAATAAGTCGGCACCAGAACGGTGGCAACGGCGCCAATCTAGGTTTCCGGCAGGTGACGCAAGTGTGAAAAATTGCTTAATTCGGGAAAGATGGCGTGAGGGCGTTGTATGAATGGGGAGAGCCCCGTCGCGGGGCTCTCCGGACGCCTCAACGCGGCAACGAGAATTCCACCGACACCCGGCCATCGGCCTCGACGACCGGACCATCGACGATGGCGGTGCGCCGCAGAGTGCAGTCGGGCTATGACCGCGGACAGCATGACGGCGCCCTAAGGCGCCGTCATGCCAGGCAGGAGCGGACCGTGGGTCCGCTCTGCTGCGACGTGTTACCGGCCCAGATCGAACACCACGTCCAGGTTGACCGACACGGTCGATTCGCCCGGCGACACCGGCGTGGAGACATCGGCCGCCATCGGCGCGGCCGCCGCACGCATCATCACCGGGCGGAAGTTGCCGCCACCGCTTTCGGAGATGCTCACGATCCGGCGCACGCGCAGGCCCAGCGACTTGGCATATGTTTCGGCGCGGGCCTGGGCCTTCTTCAGTGCGGCCAGGCGGGCTTCGTCGTAGACCGGCTCGGGCTGGTCGATCTCGAACTGCGGGCCGTTGATCTGGTTGGCGCCCTGCGCGGCCAGTGCATCAAGCACTTTGCCGAGCCTGGCGATGTCGCGCACCTTCAGGCTGACCGTATTGCTGGCCTGGTAGCCGGTGATCTTCGGCGCCTCGTTGTCGGCGTAACGGTACTGCGGGCTCAGGTTGACGCCGCTGGTCTGCACATCGCGCTCGGCAATGCCGGCGGCCTTGATCGCGGCAAGCACCTTGGTCATCTGCTCGGCGTTCTGGCGCATGGCGGTGTTGCCGTCCACGGCCTGGGTGACGACACCGGCCGACAGTGTGGCCACGTCCGGCACGCGCCTGGCCTCGGCATTGGCCGAAATGTTGAGCAGGGTGCCGTCGGCCGGCACGGCGATGGCGGGCTGGGACTGGGCGTGGGCGGTCATCGAAGCTCCCAGGGCAAGGGACAGGGCGAGCAGCAACGGGGACAGGGACGGGCGGCGCATGTACATCTCCTTGTGAAGACGTTGAGGTTGGTGTCGGGGCGATGAACGCGTCGTGAGGTTTGATGGGGTTGATGACGATTGGAGGGTGTTGCTTGCGATTCAGACAGTAGCCTCAGGTTATGCTTCCTCGATGCTTTATCTCGCCTCTCGATCCCCCCGACGAAACGAACTGCTTGCGCGCCTGGACCGACCGTTCCAGGCGCTCGACCTTCACGTGCCCGAAGTCCGCGCGCCCGCCGAGTCGGCCGCCGATTACGTGCAGCGGGTCGCCGCCGACAAGGCGCGTGCCGGGCTGGCGCTGGTCGCCCATGACCCGGACGCGGTGGTGCTCGGCTCGGACACCGAGGTGGTGCTGGATGGGCGCGTGTTCGGCAAACCGGTCGATGCCGACGATGCGCGCGCGATGCTGCGCGCGCTGGCCGGGCGCACCCACCAGGTGATGACCGCCGTGGCGCTGGTCGCCGCCGGCCGGGAGCAGGGCGTACTGGTGGTCTCGGAGGTGACGTTCGCGGCGATCGACGAGGACCGGATCGCCGCCTACGTGGCCACGGGCGAGCCGATGGACAAAGCCGGCGCCTATGCGATCCAGGGCGGCGCCGAACGATATATCCGCCACCTGGCGGGAAGCTATTCGGGTGTGATGGGTTTGCCCCTGCAACAGACCGAGCAGTTGCTGCAGGCGTTTGAACTGAAGGGAGTCGCCCATGTCTGAAGAAATCCTGGTCAATGTCACCCCGCGGGAAACCCGCGTCGCCGTCATCGAAAACGGCATGCTGCAGGAGCTGCATATCGAACGCGGCTGGCGCCGTGGCGTCGTCGGCAACATCTACAAAGGCAAGGTCCAGCGGGTGATGCCCGGCATGCAGGCGGCGTTCGTGGAGGTCGGGCTGGAGCGCGCCGCGTTCCTGCACGCCAACGACGTGATCCGCCCGGCCCCGGTGGCCAGCGCCGATACCGAAGGCACCACCCTGCCGCCGCCGTCCTCGGTGCCGATCGTGGAGCTGCTGCGCGATGGCCAGGACATCGTGGTGCAGGTGGTCAAGGATCCGATCGGGACCAAGGGGGCCCGGCTGACCACGCAGATCAGCATTCCCTCGCGCTACATGGTGCTGCTGCCGCAGTCCAAGGTGGTGGGCGTGTCGGCCCGGATCGAAGACGAGGCCGAGCGCGCGCGCCTGAAGACCCTGGTGACCGAACTGTCGGCCCAGCACGGCGGTTATGGCTATATCGTGCGCACCAACGCCGAAGGCCAGCCGGCCGAAGCGATCGCCGAGGACGTGGCCTACCTGTCGCGGGTCTGGAACGTGGTCGAGCGCCGTGGCCGCGATGCCGCCCCGTGCAGCGTGATCTATGAAGACCTGAGCCTGCCGCTGCGCTCGGTGCGCGACCTGATCCGCAAGGACGTGGACAAGGTCAAGGTCGACTCCAAGGAGACCTTCAACCAGTTGCAGGCATTCGTGGCCAAGTACATGCCGGTGCTGGCCGAGAAGCTGGAGCTGTACAGCGGCGATCGCCCGATCTTCGACATGTTCGGGGTCGAGGACGAGATCGGCCGGGCGCTGGACAAGCAGGTGCCGCTCAAGTCCGGTGGCTATCTGGTGATCGACCAGACCGAGGCGATGACCACGATCGACGTCAACACCGGTTCGTTCCTGGGCCAGCGCAATCTCGAAGAGACGGTGTTCCGCACCAATCTTGAAGCGGCGCAGGCCGTGGCGCGCCAACTGCGGCTGCGCAACCTGGGCGGCATCATCATCATCGACTTCATCGACATGGATGATGCCGAGCATCGCCGTCAGGTGCTGCGCACGCTGGAGAAGGCGCTGGCCCGCGACCATGCCAAGACCACCGTCTACGACTTCTCGCCGCTGGGCCTGGTCGAGATGACGCGCAAGCGCACCGTGGAAAGCCTGGAGCGACAGCTGTCCGAGCCGTGCCCGGAGTGCAGCGGGCGGGGTTCGATCAAGACCGCCGAGACGGTGACCTATGAGATCTTCCGCGAGATCACCCGGGCGGTGCGCCAGTTCGATGCGGCCCGCCTGCTGGTGATTGCCTCCTCGAAGGTGGTCGCGCGCATCACCGACGAGGAGTCCTCGGCGGTGGCCGAACTGGAGGAGTTCCTGGGCAAGAGCATCCGCTTCCAGGCGGACGAGCAGTACCTGCAGGAGCAGTTCGATGTCGTGCTGCTCTGACCGCGGCCGGTCCGGCGTTCCCAGGTTCCGATGAGCACACCGCTGCGCCTGCGCCTGCGCCGGATCCGCCGCCATGCCGTGTATGCGGTGGCGGTCCTGCTCGTGGGCGTGGCCCTGCTGGTCGGCACCGCCAGCCAGCTGCTGCCGCTGGCCGAGCGACATCCGGACAGGGTGGCGGCATGGCTGAGCGCGCGTGCCGGCCAGCCGGTGCGTTTCGATGCGCTGGATACCGCCTGGACCCGGCGTGGGCCGCTGCTGCAGCTCAAAGGGCTGCGGATCGGTGAAGGGCAGGGCCTGCGCATCGGCGAGGCCGAGGTGCTGGTGTCAATGTATGCCGGGCTGCTGCCGGGTCACTCGCTGACCGAGCTGCGCCTGCGTGGCTTGGCGCTGGTGCTGCAGCGCGCCGATGACGGCCGCTGGTCGGTGCAGGGGCTGCCGCAGTCGGCTGCGGGTGATCCGCTGGAAACGCTGCGCCGCTTGGGCGAGCTGCAGGTGATCGGCGGGCGGCTGCGGGTCGATGCGCCCTCGCTGGGCGTGAACGCCTCGCTGCCGCGGATCGACCTTCGCCTGCGCGTCAACGGCCAGCGCCTTCGCGTGGGCGCCCGTGCCTGGGCCGATCCCGCCACCCAGCCGCTTACAGCGGTGCTGGAGTTCGAGCGCAAGCGCGGCGATGGGCAGGCGTGGCTGTCGGCCGATCCGGCCGATTTCCGTGCGTGGTCCTCGCTGCTGCAGTTCGGCGGCATCGGTCTGCAGCAGGGCACCGGTGAATTCAATGCATGGGTGGATCTGCGCGATCACCGGGTGGTGATGGTCACCACGGATGCGGACCTGCAGAACGTGCAGGTCCGCGGCGTGAAGCTTGCAGACGGCACCCACCCGCAGCTGGCGCTGGACACGCTGGAGCTGCGCGCGCGCTGGCGCTGGGTGCACGGTGGCTGGCGCGCCGATGCGCCGCGCCTGCGGATCGGCATGGAAGGCAGCACCCAGCAACTGGATGGGCTGTTGCTGGCCGGCGGGCAGCATTTCGCGCTGGCCGGCGACAACATCGATGCCACCGCGCTGTTGCGCGGCCTGGCGCTGACCGACAGGATCGACCCCGGCCTGCGCGAGTGGCTGCATGACGCCGCGCCGCAGGTCCGGATGACCCGCGTGCGGGTGGCGGGCGAACAAGGCGGCCCGCTGTCGGTCGAAGGCGACCTGGAAGACATCCGTTTTGCCGCGGTCGGGCATTCGCCAGGGCTCAGCGGCGTGGGCGGCCGTTTCGATGGCGACGCCGATGGCTTCACCCTGGAGCTGCAGCCGCAGCGGGTCATGCAGTTTGATTGGCCCAGCGGCTTCGGCGAGCGCCACGACGTGCGCCTGGCTGGCCGCCTGGTCGGCTGGCGCGATGAAGCCGGTGGCTGGCGCATCGGCACCCCGGCCCTGCGCGTGCAGGGCACCGATTACGCGGCCGATGTACGCGGCGGTATCTGGTTCCAGAACAACGGCACGCGCCCGTGGCTGGAGCTGGCGGCCAAGATCGACGATGTACCGATGACCGCCGCCAAACGCTTCTGGATCCATTCCAAGATGAGCAAGGCCGCCACCGATTGGCTGGACGCCGCGCTGGTCTCCGGGCAGGTGCGCGGCGGCGTGGGCCTGGTGACCGGTGATCTGGAAGACTGGCCCTTCGACAAGAACAATGGCCGCTTCGAAGCGACCGGACATATCGACGCTGGCAGCATCCGTTTCCAGCACGACTGGCCGGCGATGAACAAGGTCGATGCGGACATCGCCTTCGTTGGGCCGGGCTTCGAACTGCATGGCAAGGGCGACCTGGCGGGTGTGGCGGTGGACCACTTCGACGCCGGCATCCCGGATTTCGGCGTGACCGATCTGTACGTCAAGGCGACCAGCCGCAGCGATGCCGGTGCACTGCTGGCCATGCTCAAGCAGAGCCCCCTGCAGGCCACCTACGGCGAGACCCTGGACAACCTGACCGCGAAGGGACCGGCTGCGGTCACCTTCGATCTGCTGCAGCCGCTGCACCACGACGAAGGGGGAGGTCACCTGCAGGGCACGGTCGATCTCAACGGTGCGACGCTCACCGAGAAGCGTTTCGACCTGGTCTTCGAGAACATGCGCGGCCAGGCCCGTTACGGTCATGGCGGCTTCGATGCGGAACAGCTTGCCGTGCGGCATCAAGGCCAGGACGGGCTGCTCAGCCTGCGCGCCGGCGAGTTCGTGCGCGACCCGCAGCAGGCCTTTGAATCCGAGTTGACCGCTTCGCTGGCCGCGGGTGCGCTGCTGGACCGCGCGCCGGAATTGAACTGGCTCAAGCCCTATATCCAAGGCACCTCGCGCTGGACCATCGGGGTGACCCTGCCCAAGGTCGCCGCCGGCAGCAAGGTCGAGCCGCCGACCGTGCTCAAGCTGCATTCGGACCTGGTCGGGACCACGCTGGAGCTGCCCGCGCCGCTGGACAAACCGGCCGCCACGCCGCTGGCCACGGCCGTGACCGCGCAGCTGCCGATGGGCAGTGGCCGCGTGGACGTGGCGTTCGGCCAGCGTTTGGCGCTGGCTGCCCGTACCCATGACAACCAGACCGGCGTACAGGTCACGCTCGGCAGTGACCATGTGGATCGGGATCCCCCCGCCAGTGGGCTGGTGGTCAACGGCCGCAGCGGCTCATTGGATGCGCTGGAATGGATCGGCCTGGCCCGTTCGCCCGAGGGGGGCGATGACAAGGACCCGATGCCGCTGCGCCATGTGGATGTGCAGGTCGGCCAGCTGTTGCTGGCCGGTGGGGTGTTCGAGCAGACCCGGCTGCAGCTGCGCCCGACCGGCAACAGCGTGGACGTGCGCCTGGATGGCCCCTCGCTGGCGGGCAGCCTGAGCGTGCCAAATGCCGATGGCGGCACCATCGTCGGCGAGCTCAGCCGCGTCCACTGGCAATCGCTACCCACGCCGGTCAAGGCGCCCAGTGATGGCGCCCCGATCCTGCTGCCGCCGGACGTGGCGTTGCCTGCACGGGTCCAGGCCAGTGCCAATGACACCAACCCGGCCAAGGTGCCGCCGCTGTCGCTGGATATCGAGGACCTGCAGTTCGGCAAGGCCAGGCTCGGCCAGGCGGTGCTGCGCACCCGCCCGATGGCCAACGGCCTGAGCGTGGACCAGCTGCAGTTCCGCGCGCCCAAGCAGGAGATCGACGTCAATGGCCGCTGGATGGGCATGGGCGCGGCTGCGCGCAGCCAGTTCAACGTGCAGGTCAGGAGTGAGGACCTGGGCGGGCTGATGCAGAACCTGGATTACGGCGGCCAGCTGCGTGGCGGGCAGGGCCAGTTGAGCATGACTGCCGGGTGGCAGGGGGGGCCGTCGGATTTCCAGCTGGGCGCGCTGCAGGGGCAGCTCGACGTGCATGCCCGCAACGGCCAGCTGCTGGAGCTGGAGCCGGGCGCCGGTCGCGTGCTCGGGCTGCTGAGCGTGGCCCAGCTGCCGCGCCGGTTGATGTTCGATTTCCGCGATTTCTTCTCCAAGGGCTTCGCCTTCAACCAGGTCGAAGGCAGCGTGGCCTTCGGCGACGGCATGGCCACCACCGACAAGGTGCTGATCGAAGGCCCGGCGGCGAACATCACCATCCGCGGCCAGACCGATCTGCGCCAGCAGCGCTTTGACCAGACGATCGACGTCAATCCGCGCGCGGGCAACCTGCTGACCGTCGTTGGCGCCGTGGCCGGCGGCCCGGTGGGCGCCGCGGTGGGCGCGGCGGCCAACGCGGTGCTGTCCAAGCCGCTGGGCGAGATCGGCGCCAAGACCTACCGCGTGACCGGCCCCTGGGCCGAACCCAAGGTCGAGGTGATCGACCGCGACACCGCGCCCAGGCCGGCGCCGGCCGCACCCCCGGCGCGCTGACCCCTTTCCCGCGCCCGGGTTGCGATTGCGCCCGGCGCCCATAGATCAAAGAGCATGAACAACAACGCACTTTCGCTGGCCACCGACCGTCTGCTGCTGCCCGCCGGGCTGGATGCGGGCGGTCTGGAACGCACGTTCGGTACCCTGTTGGGGCCGGGCATCGATTTCGGGGATCTCTATTTCCAGCACGCGCGCCGCGAGAGCTGGAGCGTGGAGGATGGCATCGTCAAGGACGGTGCGCATTCGATCGAACAGGGCGTGGGCGTGCGCGCCATCGCCGGTGAAAAGACCGGTTTCGCCTATTCCGATGACATCCACAGCGATGCGCTGCTGGCCGCCGCCCAGTCGGCCCGCGCGATTTCGCGCGAGGGCGGGGCGCAGTCGGCCCGCTCGCTGGTGCGTGGCAGCGGCCGCGCGCTGTACCCGGCGCTGGACCCCATCGATGACATGGGCAACGAGGCCAAGGTCGAGATGCTCAAGCGCCTGGACCGCTACCTGCGCGCCGCCGACCCGCGCGTGCAGCAGGTGATGGTCAGCCTCTCCGGGGGTGTGGACACGGTGCTGATCGCACGCAGCGATGGCGTGCTTGCCGCCGACATCCGCCCGCTGGTGCGGTTGAACGTGCAGGTGATCGTCGAGCAGCACGGCCGTCGCGAATCCGGTTACTCCGGCGGCGGCGGCCGCTACAGCTATGAAGAGCTGTTCGCCGAGGGGCGCCCAGAGGGCTTCGCCCGCGAGGCGCTGCGCCAGGCACTGGTGAACCTGGAGGCGATCCCGGCCCCGGCCGGCGTGATGACCGTGGTGCTCGGCCCGGGCTGGCCCGGCGTGCTGCTGCACGAAGCGGTCGGCCACGGCCTGGAAGGCGACTTTAACCGCAAGGGCACCAGCGTCTACGCCGGCCGGATCGGCGAGCGCGTGGCCGCGCCGGGCGTGACCATCGTCGACGACGGCACCCTGGACGGGCGCCGCGGCTCGTTGAACATCGATGACGAAGGCCACCCGACCCAGTGCACCACGCTGATCGAAGACGGCATCCTGGTCGGCTACATGCAGGACTCGCTCAACGCGCGCCTGATGGGCGTGGCGCCGACCGGCAACGGCCGCCGTGAGTCGTTCGCGCACATGACCATGCCGCGCATGACCAACACCTACATGCGCGCCGGCCAGCACGATCCGGAAGAGATGATCCGCTCGGTCAAGCGTGGCCTGTACGCGGTCAACTTCGGTGGCGGCCAGGTCGACATCACCAGCGGCAAGTACGTGTTCTCGGCTACCGAGGCCTACCTGATCGAAGACGGAAAAATCACCGCGCCGGTGAAGGGCGCGACCCTGATCGGCAATGGCCCGGAAACCATGCAGAAAGTGCGCATGATCGGCAACGATCTGGCCCTGGACGAAGGCGTGGGCATCTGCGGCAAGGATGGCCAGAGCGTGCCGGTCGGCGTGGGCCAGCCGTCCCTGCTGATCGATGGCATCACCGTGGGCGGCACCCAGGCCTGAGCCGGGATGCGTGCCCTCGTGCTGCCCGACGACGCGGCCGCCAGCCTGGTGCTGGCGGTGCCGCGTGAGCGCCGAGGCTCAGTCCTCGGCGTTCTCGTCGCCGTCGGTATCGGTATCGACCGCGTCGTCCAGGTCATCGTCGGACGAGGCGTTCACGCCCTCCAGGCCGAGCGCGGCCGGCAGCAGCAGCGTACGCAGCACCTGGAAGATCTCCCGGTAGGCGCGCGGCGGCTTGTTCTTGGCCTTCTCGGCCTGGGCGTTGCGCACCAGCGTGCGCAGCTCCTGGCGGTCGGCATGCGGGTACTCGTCCAGCAGCGCACCCAGCGCCTTGTCGCCGTCCTTGAGCAGGCGCTCGCGCCAGTCTTCAACGCGGTGCATGGTGGCCACTTCACGGCGCGAGGTCTCGCTGTTGGCATCCAGCGCGTTGCGGATCGCATCCAGCACGGCGTCGTCTTCGCGGCGCATGTGCTTGGCCAGGAACGCCAGCTGGCGCTTGTGGGCGATATGAGCGGTGATGCGCTTGGCCTCGGCGATGTGCGGCAGCAGGTCTTCGGGCACCGGCAGGCGCGCCAGCTGGGCCGGGGTCAGCGAGACCAGCTTCTCGCCCAGGGCCAGCACGTCCAGCGCAGCCCGGCGGTTCTGGCTGCGGCTGATATCAAGGAATTCACCGGTTTCTTCGTCGCGTCCGCGCATCTTCTTATTTCCACATCCGTAAACTGTGCCGGCGTCGCGCCGGGCACTCACCTGTACAGGATAAAGCATTGAACGTGATCTCCCCTGAAGTCTCCCCGGCCGACGACAGCCTGCAGCGCCTGGAGCAGCTGGCCGACATCTCCCAGCGCCTGCTGGAGCGGGCCAAGGCCCTGGGCGCCACCCAGGCCGAGGTCAGCTGCAGCGATGAGCGCGGGCTGGATGTGAACGTGCGCCTGGGCGAGGTCGAAACGGTCGAGTCCACCCGTGACCGCGGCATCGCCGTGACCGTCTACTTCGGCCAGCGCAAGGGCAGTGCCAGCACCGCCGACCTGCGCGAGAGCAGCCTGGAGTCGACCGTGGCCCAGGCCTGCGCGATCGCCCGTCACACCGAGGACGACGAAGCCGCCGGGCTGGCCGAGGCGGCGCTGATGGCCCGCGAGTTCCCGGATCTGGACGGCTGGCACCCCTGGGAGCTCAGCGCCGATGCGGCGCTGGACCTGGCGCTGGCCTGCGAAGCGGCCGGCCGTGAGGCCGACACCCGCATCAGCAATTCCGACGGTGCCTCCGCCGCGACCGCGCAGAGCCTGTCGGTGTATGCCAACTCGCATGGCTTCATCGGCCGCGAGCGCAGCAGCCACCACTCGATCGGCTGCGCGCTGATCGCGGGCCAGGGCGATGGCATGCAGCGCGATGGCTGGTACAGCAGCGCCCTGGCCCGGGAAGACCTGGATGATGCCGCCTCGATCGGCCGCCGCGCCGCCGAACGCACCGTCGCCCGCCTGGAGCCGCGCTCGATGACCACCGCGCAGATGCCGGTGCTGTATTCGCCGGAGGTGGCCCGCTCGCTCATCGGGCATCTGCTCGGCGCCGTCTCCGGCGGGGCGCTGTACCGCCGCGCCAGCTTCCTGCTCGACAGCGTTGGCACCCGGCTGTTCCCGGCGTGGTTCGGCATTGAAGAACTGCCGCTGCTGCGCCGCGGGCTGCGTTCGGCCGCCTTCGACGGCGATGGCGTGGCCACGCGCAATTCGGCGCTGATCCGCGATGGCGTGCTGGAGCGTTACATCCTGGGCAGCTATTCGGCGCGCAAGCTGGGCCTGCCGACCACCGCCAACGCCGGTGGCGTGCACAACCTCAAGGTCACCGCCAACGCGGACGATCTGGTCTCGATCGCCCGGCAGATGGGCAATGGCCTGCTGGTCACCGAACTGATGGGGCAGGGCGTCAACAGCGTGACCGGTGATTACTCGCGCGGCGCCGGCGGGTTCCGCGTGGAGAACGGCGAGATCAGCTACCCGGTGGACGGCATTACCATCGCCGGCAACCTCAAAGAGATGTTCGCCAGCATCGAAGCGGTGGGTGCCGACATCGACACCCGCTCGCACGTGCACACCGGTTCGATCCTTGTAGGACGAATGACCGTTGCGGGTAACGATTGACGTATTCTATTGGGGCTGCCCTGGCAGGCGGGGAGCCTGCCGCGTGCAATACCCATTACCTCGAACAAGGAGTTTCACGTGAGCGATTTCGACAACGTCACCACCCCGCCGCCGCCGGTGAGCGCCCCGGCACCGGCCGATCAGCGCACCATGGCGCTGGTGGCCCACCTGCTGGGCATCTTCACCTGGTTCCTCGGCCCGCTGATCATCTGGCTGATCAACAAGGACGACAGCAGCAAGCGCTTCGTCACCGACCAGGCCAAGGAAGCGCTGAACTTCCAGATCACCATCACCATCGCGATGCTGATCTGCATCGTGCTGACCATCGTCATCATCGGCGGCCTGCTGGCGCCGATCGTCGGCCTGCTCAACGTGATCTTCTGCATCATCGCAGCAGTCAAGGCCAACAACGGCGAAGCCTACCGTTATCCGTTCGCCCTGCGCCTGATCAAGTAATCGATCCGCAGCGCTGGAACGAAAAACGCCCGGGATTCCCGGGCGTTTTTCTGTGTCCTGGCGTTGTGCAACCACGCCATGCGTGGCTGCCGGCACGGTCGCTCAGTGGTCCCGCTCAACCGCCAGCTTCGCCAGCGCACGCAGTGCATCTGCCGGCTCGCCATATCCGGCCAGGCCATCGAACATCTGCTCGCTCAGCGTGCGCAGATGCGCCTTCGCCCCGTCCATGCCGAGCAGTGCCGGGAAGGTCGACTTGGCCTGTGCCTCGTCCTTGCCGGCGGTCTTGCCGAGCTGTTCGGAACTGGCTTCGACATCGAGGATGTCATCGCGCACCTGGAATGCCAGACCGAGCGCCGAGGCGACCGTATCCAGCGTTGCCAGATCGGCGGCGGGTGCCTGGCCACACAGCGCGCCCATGCGCACCGCCGCGCGGATCAGTGCGCCGGTCTTGAGCGCGTGCATGCGCTCAAGATCCTGCAGCGGCTGTTGATGACCGGTGGCGTCGATATCCAGCGCCTGGCCGCCGCACATGCCGGCGGCACCGGAGGCGTGGGCCAGCGTCTGCAGGCAGGCCACGCGCAGTGACGCGGGCAGCGGCGCATCGGCGATCAGGCCGAACGCGCGCGTCTGCAGGGCATCACCGGCGAGGATCGCGGTGGCTTCATCAAAGGCGATGTGCGTGGTCGGGCGGCCGCGACGCAGGGCGTCATCGTCCATCGCCGGCAGATCGTCATGCACCAGCGAATACGCGTGGATCAGCTCGACCGCCATCGCCGGCGCGTCCAGCGCGTTCTCGTCGGCGCCGAAAATCCGGCCGCTTGCATACACCAGCAGCGGGCGCATGCGCTTGCCGCCCCCGAGCACCGCATAGCGCATCGCCTGGTGCAGTCCACGCGGGGCATCGGACGGGGAGGGCAGGCTGGCGTCGAGCTGGCTTTCGATCCGGTCGCGCCAACGCGCGAACGTGGCCTCAACCGTCATGGCTGGGCGGGTCGAATGGCACCGCGGTGTCGGGCTGGGCCGGATCGCTGAGCAGGCGCACGCGCAGTTCGGCCTGTTCCAGCGCCTGCTGGCACTGGCGGTACAGGCCGACGCCACGTTCGTAGGCGCTGAGCGATTGCTCCAGGCTCATTTCGCCGGTTTCCATCTTCTCCACCAGCTGCTCCAGCTCTTCCAGCGACTGCTCGAAGTGGGCGACCGGGGAGGTTTCATTGGGGGACTTCTTTGCCATGTGCCAAGTGTGGGCTGCTGGCCGGGCGGGGTCAATTCACGCCGCGCCGGGTGTCCACTGCAACTGCGCGTGATGGGCCAGCAGCCACGGTTGCAGGGCCGCACCGATAACCCGGTCACCGGCGGCCAGCAATGTGTCCTCGTCGAACAGCAGCGGCAGCTGGCGACGCTGCCACGGCGGCAGGCCCTGCTGCTGCAGCAGGTCTTTGAGCGCATGGGAATGCGTGCGCCCGGGCAGCTGGATGCGCTCGCCGCCGCGGCGTGCGCGGATCTGCACCGGGCTATCGAAACCGGCGTCCGTGCCAAGCAGGACCAGCTCGCCACCGTCTGGCAATGCCAGCGGCGCGCGGCCATCCCAGTGCACGCTCCAGTCGGCCGGCAAGGCCAGGCTGGCCGAGAGCAGGTGCAGTTGGCCGCGCCAGCGGCGGATGCGTGCCCCCTGCCAGGCGAACTGCGCATCGGCGTGGTGGGCAGCCGGGAGCAGCTCGCGTTCGACCGCCTCCACGCCCGCTGCCGGCAGCGGCGGCAGGCCACTGCCGCGCACCCAGTGCCGCAGCAACCGTGCGCGGCGCTCGAGCGGCTGGCGCAGCAGCCGCGCGCAGTCGATCACGCCGGGGCCGACGCTGCAGCGTTCCAATGCGTCGCGGTCGGCACTGTCGAGCAGGTGCTGGGACTGCGCGCACAAGGCGGCACTCCGGGCAAATGCCGCATCGGCCTGCGGCCAGCGCTGGCGCAGTTGCGGCAGCACGTGCAGCCGCAGGAAGTTGCGATCGGCGTCATCGCTGGCATTGCTGGGATCTTCGATCCACTCCAGCCCCTCGGCCTGCGCATGTGCGCGCAACGCACTGCGCGGAACCTCCAGCAAGGGCCGCCACACGGTGCCGGCGCCAAACGCGCTGGTGACCTGCATGGAGGCCAACCCATCCACGCCGGAGCCGCGCAGCGCACGCATCAGGAAGGTCTCGGCCTGGTCATCGCGGTGATGGGCCAGGGCCAGGTGTTCACCAGGCAGCAGCTGCGAAGCGAACGCCTCACGGCGCGCATGCCGCGCGGCGGCTTCCAGGCCTTGTCCCTGGTGACGCGGCACCTGCACGCGGATCACCCGCAGCGGGATGTTCCAGCGCGCACAGAGCTGCGTGCAGTGCACGGTCCAGGCGTCAGCCTGTTCCTGCAGGCCGTGATGGATATGCACGGCGCGCAGGCCGGCCGTCCGCTGTGCCGGCGAGGTGGCCAGCCAGTGCAGCAGGACGGTGGAATCGAGCCCACCGCTGAAGCCGACCAGCACAGGGTGGACGACAGAGGGCGGTGGCGGCAGCAGGGAGGTCATGGGAAGTGCGATCTCAGGCAGACCGGCAGTATCGGTGCTGCGTGGCGACGTTGCCACGCGGGAATCACGGTGTGCCGGCATCCATCGCCGGGCGCCCCTGCCGATCGATGCGATACCAGGTGCCGCCAACCATCGCGATGTGGCCGTGGTCGTCCGGCGTGCCCGGACGGCAGCCTTCGCAGACGCGGGCCACCCCGTCATCGAACGCCCAGCCAAAATCGAACGTGCCCGGAAAGGCTTGGCGCAGCTGGGTATCGAAGTAACCGATGCGCTGCCCGACACGCCCACGCACCAACCCCTCCACGACGTAGTCCGGGCCGTTGTCGAAGGTGATCACCGGCAACTGACGGCCATCGGCACGGACGTAGTGGAATCCACCGCCGGCGTACACCGCTGCCAGCCCGTCCCGATCGTAGGACAGCGACGCCAGGGACGCCGCGTCGAGTTCCAGATGCCCATCGAGCCACTGGCAACCGGGCAGCGGCTGCAGCCCATCTTCCTGGGTCAGGGCGGTGCAGCCGGTGCCGGCGCCGGTGCCGGTGCCGGTGTCGGCGGCCAAGGTCAGCGGCGATGCGAACAGACCGGCCACCAGCAGCAGGGGCCGCGCGAGGCGGCCCCTGTTCGCTGCATTGCGACGAATTTGATGCATTACTTGCTGTCGCCCGCCTGGCGCTCGAACGCGGTCGGCTTGGGCAGCTCGACCGGCACGCCCTTGGCATCGCAGGTGCCGGCTTCGCACAGGCGCTGGCGCAGGCGCGGGGTGGCCTGCACGATCATGTGGTAGATCGCGTTCTGCTCCATCGTGCCGCGGACCGCCTTGCTGCCCGGGCCACGTGCCCAGATGCCGACGTCTTCGCCGCCATGCGATTCGCTCTTGGCCGGGACCAGCGCTTCCTGCATGTAATCGGGATGCTCGGTATCCACCGCGGTCAGGTCCGGCCGACCCGTGGTCGGATCGAAGCTGCTCGGGTTGTGCGGGTAGCGCTTCGGGCCGACCGGCTGCTGGTTGGTGGCACCGGTGTAGCCCGGGCCGTTGGCGTAGGTCAGCGTGGTGTAGGGCAGGCCGAGGCCGTCGCGGGCCAGGTCCAGCTTGCCGGCACCGTCTTCGCCCCCCTTGTCCTTGACCTTGCCCAGGATCGGGTTGCCACGGGCCGGGTAACCGACGAAGTTCAGGGTGTGGGAGTGATCGGCGGTGACGATGATCAACGTGTCCTGGTCGGAGGTGGCCTCGACCGCGGCGCGCACCGCATCGGACAGCGCCACCGTATCGGTCAGCGCCCGGTAGGCGTTGCCGCTGTGGTTGGCGTGATCGATGCGCGCGCCCTCGATCATCAGCACATAGCCTTCCTGATGGCGCGACAGATTGGCGATCGCCGCCTTGGTCAGCTCGGCCAGGCTCGGCTCACCGGCCGGGTCGTCCTTGCGCTCGGCTTCGTAGCGCATGTGGTCCGGCTCGAACAGGCCCAGGATGGCCGGCGCATTGGCCGCCGCCTGCAGCTGCCTGGCGTTCCATACGTACGCGCCCTGCGGGTGCGCCTGCTGCCATTCGGTCACCAGGCTGCGCCCGTCCAGGCGCTGGCCGACCTTGTCGTCGTACTCGGGATCGCGCTCTTCCACCGTGGTGAACTCACCGCGTCCGCCGCCGAGGGCGACCAGCGGGCCGCGCCCGAAGCGCGAGGTCGACAGCAGCTGCTGGGCGATGTCACGGCAGCCGGCGGCCTTGGCCTCTTCCGGCACATCGGTGTCGTTCTCCCAGTTGCGCTCCGGCGAGTGCGCGTAGGTCGCTGCCGGGGTGGCATGGGTCAGGCGGGCGGTAGAGACCACGCCGGTCGCCATGCCGGCACTGTCGGCCAGCTGCAGCCAGGTCAGCAGGCCCTTGTCGAGGCTGTCGGCGCAGTCATTGCGGGTGCCCGCGCTGACGCCGATCGCGCCCATGTGGGTCTTCACGCCGGTGGTGATCGCGGTCATGGTGCCCGCCGAATCCGGCGTCTGCGAATCGGTGTTGTAGGTCTTGCTGAACGCCGTCGCCGGGAAGCGCTCCCAGGACAGCAGGTTCTCCTCGCCCGGGTGCCCGTTGCGCTGCCCCTCGAAGATGCGCGCCGCCGCCACCGTGGTCAGGCTCATGCCGTCGCCCAGGAACAGGATGACGTTCTTGGCCTTGCCGTCCATCGCACCGGTGCTGGCCGCCCGTGCCGCGCCGCTGCGGTACCACCACTGCGGCGTCTCCCCAGCAGGGTGGGCAATGGCCGGCACATCGACCTGGACCGCGCCGGCAGAGGCGCTGGAGGAGGGAGCGGTACTGGCGCAGGCGCCGAGCAGCAGGGTGGTGACGGCAGCCACCAGGGGCGTGAAACGGAACATGGATGAATGAATCTCACATGTGAAACGGGCGTTCATTATGCAGAACGCCGCAAGGCACGCCGATGACACGCTGATTTTCCGTCCACGCCTCGTTCCGCGGCCCGGCTTGGGCTAAGGTGCCTAGCTGTCAAATCATCTCTGGAACGCACATGAAGCTGGTCTCTGCCTGGCTGCGGATCCCCTTCTGGCAACGGGTCCTCGGCGGCTTCGTGCTGGGCGCACTGGCCGGCTGGCTGCTCGGCCCGGCGGCCGAAACCTGGTTCGGCCCCCTCGGCGATCTCTACGTCACCCTGATCAAGATGATCGCGGTGCCGCTGGTGTTCTTCGCCGTGATCAACGCCATTTCCTCGCTGCACGGGCAGAAGTCCGTGGCGGCACTCGGCGGGCGCACCTTCCTGTGGTTCATCATCACCGCGGCCCTGGCCGTGTGCGTGGGGCTGGGCGTGGGCACCCTCATGCAGCCGGGCAGCGGCGCGCTCAGCCTGAGCATGGACCACAGCTACACCCCGCGCGAAGTACCCAGCGTGATCAAGGTGCTGATGGATGTCGTGCCCTCCAACGTGTTCTACGCGTTGACCGGCATCGGCACCCGCGTCAACGCCGCCGGTGAAACCGTCCTGGCCGCCGGCCGCGGTTCGATCCTGCCGGTGATCTTCTTCGCCGGCCTGCTCGGCTTCGCCATGGTCAAGCTGGGCGACAAGGTCAGCGAAGCACGCAAGCTGACCGGCCAGATGAGCGACATCATGATCCAGGTGACCCGCTTCGTGCTGGAGATCACCCCGCTGGGCACCTTCGGCCTGATCGCCGGCCTGGTCGGCAGCTATGGCTTCGAGAAACTGCTGCCGCTCGGCAACTTCGTCCTGGCCCTGTACATCGCCTGCGCGCTGCACATCGTGGTGGTCTACGGCAGCCTCCTGCTCATGCACGGCCTGAACCCGCTGAAATTCTTCCGCGGCGCCGCCCCCGGCATGCAGGTGGCCTTCGTCAGCTCCTCCAGCTTCGCGGCCATGCCGGCCGCGATGCGCTCGATCACCCACAACCTTGGCGTCAACAAGGACTACGCCTCCTTCGCCGTCCCCCTGGGTGCCAGCATCAAGATGGACGGCTGCGGCGCGATCTATCCCGCCCTGTGCGCCGTCTTCATCGCCCAGTACACCGGCGTCCCGCTCACCCCCGAGCAGTACATCGTCGTGCTGATCGCCTCGGTCCTGGGCAGCTTCGGCACCGCCGGCGTCCCCGGCACCGCCGTGGTCATGGCCACCGTCGTGCTGAGCGCGGCCAACCTGCCACTGGAAACCATCGGCTACCTCTACGCGATCGACCGCATCCTGGACATGATGCGCACCATGACCAACGTTACCGGCCAGATGCTGGTCCCGGTCATCGTTGCCAAGGAAACCGGCCTGCTCGACCGCGCGGTCTACGACAACCCATCCACCAACTTGGGCGTGGATGAGGGCGAAGAACGAACGTCCTGATGCAGGCACGAACGCAGCACCCAAAGACCGGCGAGAGCCGGTCTTTTTTTTCCGCTTTGGGTGTCCGCGAGCGTTACGCCCCGAAGCGACCGGCAGGCCCCTCGGCAAATGTCCCCCGGCCGCCGCCTGGCGGCGACGGCCTCCTCCTTGATTTTGCCCAGGAGCCTACCGGCCGCTTCGGGGCTCGTGCGCGGTGGTAGGCGTACTGCAAACATGTGCTTGCTGAGGGGGGCGCCAGTGGCTGGATACGATGGGCCTCGCTGCGCTTGTGGGCGAAATCAAGGAGGAGGGGACGGCCGCAGGCCGGCACCGGGGGACATTCGCCGACAAGCGTAGCGAGGCCCAGCGCTCGACACACCGGCCGCCCCCGCCAGTGAACAGTTGAAGCGTTGCGCGCGCCAGGCAACCACCCTGAATCCGCACCGTAAACCCCTGTATCACCCGGTGTAACACCCGTGATACACCCGCACCGCGTCTACCTGTCAGCAACGCGTGATCACCGCACCGACCCATTCATTCGCCCAAATGCCAACGCCCCTGTAACAGCAATGTTGCGTGCGACTAACCCGAACCGCACGGAAAGCTAGGATGCACGGGCGTCCAGAACTTGGCACGAATGCTGCTCCACCCCTCCGCATGTCATCGGAGGTCGCCATGGACAGCGTTGCCGCACACCGCACACGACACACCACCCTGTGGCTGCTCGCCGCTGCACTCGCCGTGCCGGCCGCCGCCAACGCCTCTGGCGCACGCCAGGGCGTCAAGGCCCAGCCCGGCGAAATCGTCCTCCTGCGTGACGTCTCCGCACGACCGGCCTATCGCCCCGCACCTCCGGGCATGGCCCTCATCGCAGACCCCTCGCCGCGCCGCGAAATCGGCCACGCTCTCGGCACCTCCACCGGCATGGATGAACTCAGCGATGACGATTACGCCTCGCTCGGCTCCAACACCGGTGCCGGCATTCCGCGCAACGCCACCACCATCGAGCGCGTCACCGGGCATACCGTCAACGGCACGCTCGGCAAGGTCACCGACAGCGGCATGCTGTCCAGCGGCCAGTTCAGCAACACCATCGGCGGACCCATGGGCGCGGTCGGCAACGCGACCCGCGGCATTGGCGACCAGGTGCGCGGTGCGCTGGCCCAGTTCCCGCTCGGCCAGCCTGCGGGCGGGCCCGGCAAATGAACACCGTCCTGCGCACCGCACTGCTCACGGGCCTGATGCTCGCGCCGTTGGCCGCGCATGCCCAGCAGGGCAACGACTACGCCGCGATGCTGTCCTATCTCAACCAGAGCCGCATCGACGGCCGCACCCTGGCCGGCGCCGATGGCGCCATGACCGTCAACATGGCCGCCGGTGATCTCAACCAGCAGGCCAACCTGATGGGCATCGCCAACGGCCGCAACGCCCACATCAATGTCGATGCGCGCCAGCAGCAGTCCAACAACCTCAGCATCAGCGACACCGCCATGGACGCCAGCGCCACGATCGGCGGCCAGGCACTGAACGGCGCCAGCGGCGTCGCATCGATCAACCAGGCCAGCGGCAATGGTAACGCGACGCTCAACGTCGTCACCGCCACGCTGGCGCAACAGGGCATACGCGAAACGAACGACGAGGCCTTGGCCGCGTCGGGCGCGCTCGCGTCAGCAGGGGGGCAGGGGGCCGTCAACAGCGGTCGGTCGGCCGGAACTCGCAGGGTGGCGGTCGAAGCCTCCGCACTGCAGGGATTCGACGGCGTCCTGCAACTCAATCAGATCGCGGGATCCGGCAACGCCACCGCAAACCAACTGAGCATTTCGGTGCAGTCCACCCCGTGAGTAGTCACATCCACCCGATTGTCTGTGATGAGAGAGAGGGCACCATGAACACCAACATGAAACGGACCGTACTGGCCATCGCCGTCGCCGCTGCATCCGCCTCCGCCGGCGCCAATGGCTGGGGCAATGACCGCGACAACCAGAACCAGAGCGCCAACATCAACCACCTGCACAACGTGGCTGAAACGCGCACCAACACCAACACCGATACCAACACCGAAACCAATACCACCACCAACACCGATACCGATTCGCGCACCTGGAACCGGACCTGGAACAACACCCGCAACAACAACAGCACCACCAACACCACCATCAACGACAACGTGACGAGCAACACCAACGTCACCAGCAACCGCAACGTGACCAGCAACCGCAACGTCACCGAGAACGTCAACAAGACCAGCAACATCCAGGCTGACGAGCGCCAGGAAAAGAACAACCACGGCGTCGACGTCAACATTGAAAAGGACCTGCGCCTGAGCTCGGATATCAGCTTCTCGGGCGATCCGGAAATCACCGGCTCGATCGACATCGATTCGGCCGCCATCGCCGTCATCGACAACCGCCAGTCGGTCACCAACAATCTGGCCGGCAACAGCCTGGTGACCAACAGCGCCTCGATCGCCGACGACGTCGGTGCCGATGCCTCCGGCAACCTGGGCTTCAACGTCGCCGCCGGTGACAACAACGCGCAGGACAACGCCGCCTCGCTGTCCGCCGCCGATGCCTCCTTCAGCTTCGGCATGGCCGATGCGGAAGTCTTCGTCAACCAGTTCGGCGGTGGCAACACCACGATCAACTCCGGCGTGACCAACGCTGCGGGCCTGGGTGGCAATGCCTTCAGCGGTGCGTCGGGCAACATCGGCGCCAACGTCGCTTCCGGCAACAACAACGAGCAGAAGAACGCGCTCGCCGCATCGGTCGCCACCAGCGCCTATGCGACCTCGAGCATCAGCTCCAACCAGGTGTCCTCCGGCAACACCGTCAGCAACGCCGGCTACCTGCAGTCGATGACCGACACCGTGGACGTGAACCTGAGCGGTCGCGTCGCCGGCGCCACGTTGGCAGTGGGTGCGGGTCGTTACAGCGGCACGGGTAGTGCCTACCAGAAAGACAACTACTACCTGGACAGCTGGAGCGGCGCGCTGGATCACCCGAGCGGCAGCGCGAACGGCCACATCGATCTGGATAGCGATATCCAGAATGCCACCGCCAACCCGAATCGTCCGGGCGTGGGCGGCATTGCCTTCGATACCGATGAGCGCGGCACCAGCCAGTTCGTCGAACTGGGCGTGGCCGATCTCTACGCGAGCCTGAGCGGCACCGTCTCCACCACCCGCTGGGTGAACGTGGATGCGACCAACACCGCGGCGTTGTCCGGCAGTGCGTTCTCCGGCGCCTCCGGCAACATCGGGGTGAACGTGGCCTCCGGTACCGGCAACCTGCAGGCCAACAGCCTGGCCCTGGCGGTTGCGCAGCCCTCCACCGGCGGCGGTGGCGGCGGCGGTCCGGAACAGTAAGAAGGTTGTCCGTTTTCGCAGGCAGTACGCGTTGAGCGCAACAAACCCGGTCATCCGCCAATGACCGGGCTCCCCGGGAGCCCCTGTCCCTTCTCCCCCTTGGGGCAGGGGCTCCTTCCTGAGCCGGAGTAGACCATGTCCACACGTATGCGCACCTGGATGCTGGCCTGGGCACTGTCGATGCTGATGATGCCCATCGGGCTGGTGCGGGCCGGCGACATCGGCTTCAGTGGTGTGCTGCCCAACGGGGCAGTGCTCACCCAGCGCGTGGAAAGCATGCAGGAACGGCGCTTCCGCAATGTCGTACGGCAACACACCGATTACAGCTGTGGCGCCGCTGCGCTGGCCACGATCCTGCGCTACGCCTACCACCTGGAGGCGGATGAGGGCACGGTGATCGAAGGGATGATGGGGGTCTCGGATCCACAACTGGTGCACCAGCGTGGGTTTTCGCTGCTGGACATCAAGCGTTATGTCGAATCGATGGGCATGCGTGGACGCGGCTACCGCGTCAATGAAGAGCGCCTGCGCTCACTGCGCGTGCCCGGGCTGGTGCTGATGGATGTGCGGGGCTTCCGCCATTTCGTGGTCCTCAAGCAGGTCCGTGGCGATGTGGTGGATGTGGCCGACCCGATCCTGGGCAACCGCAGCATTCCCGTCAGCGAATTTCTCCAGGCGTGGCCGTCGCGCGCCGTGTTTGTCGTGATCGGCAGTGACTTCGATCGCAACACGGTGCTGCTGCAGCCCGGTGAACGGCCGAGTGCCCGTTCGCTGTACGCCAGGCAGGGACCGATCACCGACGCGGAACTCGTCGATTTCGGATTCACCCATGCCGATCTGTTTTAAGGAGGCAACATGAACATCGCAACCTGGACGCCCGGCATCGTGCTGCTTGCCCTGCTGGGCATCGCACCGGCACATGCCGACGACAGCCGGCCCGGCAAGGGATTGAGCGAAATCCCCGATCCGGAATTGAACCTCATGCGTGGCCGCTACACCGTTGGTGGCAACACCGTGGCGTGGTTCGGGGTCACCATGGTCTCGCAATGGCAGACCGCCGGTGGGCAGTCGGCACAGAGCGCGCTGAAGCTGGGCATGGACTTCAGCCACGGCGGCAACGCGCCGAAGATCAGCTTCGCGCCCAGCGTGAGTGTCACCGCCGCGGATGCGCCACTGCCCGTGACACCCGGGCGCAGCGTGGACGCCAGCGGCCTGCAGAACGTGGCCGGCCTGAGCCAGAGCATCCAGGTCGCCGGTGACGGCAACCTGGCCAGCAACGCCACCCAGCTGACCGTGCGCGATGGCACCGCGCCAACGCCCACCGGCGAAGGCGTGAACCTGGCCAGCGTGCACCAGGGCGGGGTCAGTGCGCTGGCTCAACTGGAAGGCAACACGGCCAAGGTGCAGTTGCAGATCGAGGGTGTCGGCGCGGTCCAGCAATGGATCCGCAACGGCAGCGTCGGGCAGAGCATCGCGCTGGGCAGTGATGGGCAATCGGTCACCAACCGGCTGCAGATCGACCTTGTCAGGCAGTCAATGGCCAACAACGTGCCGCTCAACCAGAACGTGGCGCAGGCGATGACGCTGGTACGCGGGGTAGGTATGGGGCCGGGCCAGTGATCCATCGGCACGGCAGGGGGAGCGTCAACACAACAGTGGGCCAAGGCAATGCACACGATGATCCGCGCAACACCGCTGGCGCTGGCGGCGCTGGCACTGATGGCGGCTGCGTCCGCCCAGGCACAGGCGCAACAGCCTGCGCCGGTTGACGAGGCCGACGTCAAGGCACTGATGGCGCAGCTGGAAAGCCTCAAGGCCAACTACGCGCAGGAAGTACGTCGCCTGCGCGAACTGGACATGCAGGTGCAGGCCATGCAGGCACGGCTGACCGGCAAGACCGCGCCGGTGGCCTCCAGCGCGCCTCCCCCGCAGCAGGCCCTGCCGGCGGGCACCCCGGCCGCACCGGCCAGTGCCGATGGCTATGCCAGCTCGGCGGCCGAAGCGCAGCAGGCCAAGCAGGAGTCGCGGCGCAGCGTGGATGATGTCAAACAGCAGCAGGCCGCACTCTTCAGCCGCCGCTTCACGATTGAAAACAGCCTTTCCTACGCCCGCTACGACCGCAAGCAGCTCAGCCTCAACGGCTTCCTGGCGCTGGATGCGATCTTCCTCGGCAACATCGCCATCGAGAACGTGGAGTCGGACACGCTGACCTACAACGTGGCCGCGCGCTGGGGCATCAGCCCGCGCCTGACCTTGAACCTGGACGTGCCGTACCTGGCGCGCAAGACGGTGTTCCAGAAGGGCGGTGCCGGTGGCTCGGCCGCGGCCATCGCGCAGGAAGAGACCACGGGAAACGGCATCGGCGACGTTGGCCTGAGCGCCAACTACCGGCTGTTCGCCGAACGCGGGCGGCTGCCCGAGACCGTGCTCACCGTGGGCGCGACCGCGCCGACCGGGCGGGCGCCGTACGGGCTGGACTGGAAGGTGCTCGAGCGCGATGACGATGACTTCATCCGCTTTGCCGTGCCCGAGCAGCAACCGACCGGCAACGGCGTGTGGCAGGCCAACGTCGGCCTGTCGGCCGTGAAGACCGCCGACCCGGCGATCCTGTTCGCCAACATCGGTTACATCCATTCCTTCCCGCGCAGCTTCGATGACATTGATGCCAACCCGGACACCACCAACCCGGGCGACGTGAAGCTTGGAGGCTCCTATTACTTCGGCGCCGGCGTGGCGTTCGCGTTCAATGAGCGCACCAGCCTGAGCATTTCCTTCAGTGACAAGCTGAGTGCGCGTGCCTCCACGCGCTACAAGAACGGGCAGTGGTTGAAGGTGATCGGCAGCGACGCCAATGCAGGCACGCTCAACCTGGGCATCACCTATGCGCTCAACCAGAAAACGACCCTGGTCAGCCTGCTGGGTATCGGCCTGACCCCGGATGCGCCGGACTTCACCCTGGCCTTCAAAGTGCCGTACAGCCTGTGAGCGCGACCGCTCACACGCTGCACCCTGCGGCTCAGCGCAGTTCGGGCAGCGCGAGCTGGTGCTTGCGGCACAACCGGTAGACCGTCACCCGCGAGACCTGCATGTGACGGGCGCAGGCGGTGACGTTGAAATCGTGCTGGCGCAGTGCATGCAGCAGCGTTTCGCGTTCGGCGACCTGCTTTGCGCCGTGCAGGCCGCGTTCGGTGCTGGCCAGAAGCGGCTGACTCAACTCCAGGTCCGCCGCCGTGATCAGCTCGGCATCGCTGACGATCGCCGCACGCTGGACCCGATTGAGCAGCTCGCGCACGTTGCCCGGCCAGCCGAAGCGTTCGAGCGCCTGCACCGCCTCGGCCGTGAAGCCGCGCGCGCGGGTGACATGGCGATGCCGGAAGCTGCTGAGGAAATGGTGGGCGAGCAGTGCGATATCACTGCCGCGCTCACGAAGCGGCGGCAACGGCAGGCGCAGCACATTGAGCCGATAGAACAGGTCGCGACGGAAATGGCCTTGTTCGACCGCCTTCTCCAGATCCACGTGCGTGGCCGCGAGCACGCGTACATCGACCTCCAGCGGCCGGTTGCTGCCGACGCGTTCGACCGTGCCTTCCTGCAGCACCCGCAGCAGGTTGGTCTGCGCATCCAGCGGCAGGTCGCCGATCTCGTCCAGGAACACGGTGCCGCCACTGGCCGATTCGAACAGGCCCAGGCGCCGCGTCGCCGCGCCGGTGAAGGCGCCGCGTTCATGGCCGAACAGTTCGGACTGGACCAGCGCAGCCGGAATGGCCCCGCAGTTCACTGCCAGGAACGGGCGCGCATGCCGTGCCGACAGCGCATGCAGCGCCTGGGCGGCGAGTTCCTTGCCGGTCCCGGTCTCGCCGGTGATGAGCACCGGCAGGTCCACCGGCGCGTACTTGCGGATGGCCGCACGGGTGACCTGCAGCACCGCGCTGTCGCCGATCAGGGACTGCGGGCCATGGGCGGCGGGCAGGGATTCGGCGCCGGCCAGCTGCTGCAGCCGCTGCACGACGCGCGGCAGGTCGATCGGGGCGACATAGGTATCCACGCACGCCGCCAGCAGCGCATCGAGCACCGGCGAGGAGCGCAGCGGCGCAGCAGGCAACAGCGCCAGCAGGCTCATGTGGCGGTGATCGACCAGCAATTGCTGCAGGTGGGCCAGGTTGGCCGGCACCACCGTGCGCAGGTCCAGCAGGCCGACCACCTGGTCGCTGCCGCGCATGCCGATCCCGGCGCATTGTTCGGGGGCCACGCTGCGGACCTGCCAGCCGGCCGCAGCCAGCGTCGCCCGTTCAAGCGCGAGGGGTTGCCCAAACCAGATCACACACCGGGCAGGAAAATCGGGGACAGCCGCCATGCGTCACCTTGTCGACAGGAATCGCGGGCGGTGTCTGCTGCCTGATCGGTTGCCACGGACGTGCCGCCCCACGTCCGGGTCCGTCCCCCGCCGCAGCACGTGTGCGCCGGGCGCGTCGCCGGTCGGGAAAAAGACCGTGACAGAGAAGGGAACGCGGGTTGGGGCGATCAGCGGCCACTGCCGCGGCCCAACGAAAAAGGCCGCTGCAGGGCAGCGGCCTTCGATCCGGTGGTCCCGCAGGGCGGGTCAGAGGTCGACGCGGCGGGCCTGCATGAACTTGCCACCCCAGTAGCCGCTGACCAGGCTGTCCACACGGACGTCCTTGCCAGTGCTCGGGGCGTGCAGGAAGCGGCCTTCACCCACATAGATGCCGACATGGTCCACACGGCCCTTGCGGCCGAAGAACACCAGGTCGCCAGCGGCCAGGGCGTTGCGATCGTTGATCAGCTGGGCGGCGCCGTCATGGGCCATTTCGCGCGAGACACGCGGCAGCTCGACGCCCAGTGCGGTACGGAACACATAGCCGACCAGGCCACTGCAGTCGAAACCGCTGTCCGGCGAGGTGCCGCCCCAACGGTACGGGGTGCCCAGCAGGGTCATCGCACGGCGCAGCAGCGACTGGACCTTGCCGTTTTCGGCGGCGTCGCCGGCCACGGTAATCGCGCCGGTGCTGGCATCGTAATTGGCGAGCAGGCGACTCAGATCGCCGGCGAACATCGCCGAACGGTCCATGAGGGGGATGGTGTCGTTGGCCGCCAGGTGCGGAAGCAGGGCGGCGAGGGTGGCGCTGGCAGCGGCATCGGCCTTGCTGCGGGCCGGCGCATCAGCCTTGGGCTTGGCCGGCGCGGAGGAATCGGGGGCAACAGTGACAGGGGTTGCAGAAGCTTCGGGGGCGATCGTCGGTGCGGACTGCGCCCAGGCCGGAAGGCTGGCCAGGCAGAGCGCTGCAGCGAGGAAAGCGGGTCGGGCACGTCGCCGGGTTGCGGCGGTCTGGCCTTTGCAAGTCAGGTCGTCTGTCGTCACGCGGCGGTCACTGAATAAAAACGATGGGTGATGATGCCGTGTAAGCGCAGTGATTAGGTACAAATTCCGTTAATTTTTCGTTTACAACTATGTGATTCGCGTCACAAATTTGTACCTTACCCCTGTTCAGCTTAGTTAAGGACGCGTTTCGCGCCGGTGTAGTGGTCCTTCCAATAGGGGCCGCCGAGCGAGTCCAGCCGGACCGTGCCCCCGGTGCTCGGGGCATGCACGAAGCGCCCTTCACCCACATAGATCCCGACATGGAAGACGTTGCCCCTGTCGCCGAAAAACACCAGGTCGCCCGGTGCCAGTCGTTTGGGGTCGATCTTCGGCCCCTGCACCGCGGCCAGATCGCGCGAGGTCCGCGGCAGGCGCAGGTCGAGCATTTCCCGGTACACATACGCGACCAGGCCGCTGCAGTCGAAACCGGATTCGGGGGTGTTGCCGCCATAGCGGTAGGGCGTGCCGACCAGTCCGATCGCGCGCATCAGCACCGAGTTGGCAGCCTGCGGATCGTTGGGGGTGACGTTGGGCCAGACCTGGGCCGAGGCGGGCGGCGGGGCCGGGCGGGTGGTCTTGCCGCCGCCGCAGGCGCTCAGCAGGGCGATGATCGCCAGCAGGGCCACGTGGCCGGGCAGGCGGGTCAGGCGCGAAACTGGCGTCATGTGCATGTTGTCCGGATAATGCGCGACCTTAGAAGGCCGTCATGATGGCGGCGTAACCGGCAGGCCACAACCCGCCTCACCCGTCTGCCCTCGGCAGTCTCCAGACCAGAGTTGCGCATGAAGATCGAAAAAGACCGCGTCGTCCGTTTCCATTACACCGTCGCCGAGCAGGGCCAGGAGCCGATCGAGAGCTCCAGGGACCGTGATCCGCTGGCGATCCTGATCGGCCACGGCAACATCATCCCCGGCCTGGAAAACGCCATGATGGACAAGGAAGCCGGCGCCACCTTCGAGGTGGACGTCAAGGCGACCGACGCCTACGGCGAGCGCCGCGAAGGCCTGACCCAGCGCGTGCCCAAGAAGCACTTCGGTACCAGCAAGCTGGTCCCGGGCCAGCAGGTCGTGCTGCAGACCAACTTCGGCCCGCGCGCGGTGACCGTGGAGAAGGTCGGCATGAGCGTGGTCGACGTCGACCTGAACCACCCGATGGCCGGCAAGGACCTGCACTTCAACGTCGAGATCGTCGACGTGCGCGAAGCCAGCAAGGAAGAAATCGAGCACGGCCACGTGCACGGCGACGGCGGCCACCAGCACTGAGTGCTGCGCCCCCTCGTTGATCCAACGGCCCGCTTCGGCGGGCCGTTTTCGTTTCCGCGGCAGGCCGCCGTGCGCACGGCATAATGACGGACCTGGTCAGCGGATTGCCTGTGAACGCAGCTTCTTCTCCTTTGCAGCCGGTGGGCGCGCATGAGCGCATCGCCGTCATCGATATCCTGCGCGGGTTCGCGTTGCTGGGCATCCTGCTGATGAACATGGAGGCGTTCAGCGGTCCGCTGGACCTGTCCTTCACCGGCATCGATCCGCACTGGCAGGGCGCGGACTACTGGGCCGACGCGGCGATCTACGTGCTGGTCCAGGGCAAGTTCTTCACCCTGTTCTCGCTGCTGTTCGGCGCCGGCTTTTCCGTCATGGCGCAGCGCGCCGAAACGGCTGGCCGCGCGTTCGCACCGTTCTATCTGCGCCGCAGCGCCGCCCTGCTGCTGATCGGCCTGTGCCATGCGCTGCTGGTGTGGTCCGGCGACATCCTGGTGATCTACGCGTTGATCTCGCTGCTGTTGCTCGCCTGCCGCGAAGCGCCGCGCAGTTGGCTGCCGGCGATGGGCGCGATCAGCTACCTGGGCGCGGCCGGGCTGGTGCTGGTGCTGGGTGCACTGATGAGTTGGATGGCCAGCATGGAGCACGCGCAGGACCCGCTGCGCGAGGCCATCGCCCAGGCCCAGCGCACGATCGAACTGCAACGGCAGGCGTACGCGCACGGCACGTGGGGCGAGGCCGTCGGCCAACGCCTGCGCGACCTCGGCGCGATGCTCTCGGGCATCTTCGTGATCGGTCCGGAAGTGCTGGGCATGTTCCTGATCGGCAGTTGGTTCGCCCGTAGCGGCGCGCTGGCCGAGCCGGAACGGTTCGCGCGGCTGTATGCGCGGCTGCGCTGGATCGCCCTGCCGGTCGGCCTGGTGTTGATGCTGGGCAGTGCAATCTGGCATCCGTACCAGGCACCAGGCACGCTGGATCTTGCCGGTGGCGTGGCCTACGCCGTGAGTGCATTGGCCGGGCTGCTGATGTGCCTGGGGTACCTGGCCTGGATCGTGCACTGGCGCGCGCGGCTGCAGTTGCTGGCGCCGATGGGGCGGATGGCGTTGACCCACTACATCGGGCAGTCGCTGGTCTGCACCTGGGTGTTCTATGGATACGGACTGGGCGCGTTCGAGGCGATGCCCCGGCTGTGGCAGATCCCCTTTGCGCTGGCGCTGTTCGCGCTGCAGGTCGGCATCAGCCATGTGTGGCTGCGCTGCTTCCGCTTCGGGCCGCTGGAGTGGATCTGGCGCGCGATGACCTATCTGCAGTGGCCGCCGCTGCGCCGGACCTGACCCCGTCGCGCCCAGCCCCTCACGTCTGGATCGCGGCCGGTCATGGCATGCTGGGAATGCGCATGAGCGTCGGCACCGGCGGTTGATGGCAGAGCTGATCAACTGCCCGCGCGCCGGCGATCGATCCTGCCCCTTACCGAGTTGAGCGATGCCAATGACGACGCAATACGACTATGACCTGATCGTGCTGGGCGGTGGTTCCGGCGGCCTGGCCGCGGCTTTCCGCGCTGCGCAGCATGGGCAGCGGGTGGCGATGCTGGAGCCGGGCGAACTCGGTGGCACCTGTGTCAACGTCGGCTGTGTCCCCAAGAAGGCGATGTGGCTGGCCGCCGATCTGTCTGCACGCATCGGCCTTGCCGCGGCGATGGGATTCGATGTCCCGGTACGCCCCTCGCTGGATTGGAAAGAACTGGTGGTACACCGCCAGGCCTATATCGCCAACATCCATGCCAGCTATCTCAAGCGCCTGGACGAGAACAAGGTGGTGCGCGTGCCGCGCCGTGGTCGGCTGGTCGACGCGCACACCGTGGAATGCAGCGATGGTGTACGCATCAGCGCCGGGCACATCCTGATCGCCACCGGTGCGCATCCGCAGCGCCCGGACATTCCCGGCGCCGAGCTTGGCCTGGTCTCCGATGATTTCTTCAACCTGTGCAGCGCGCCCGAACGCGTCGCGATCGTCGGTGGCGGCTACATCGCGGTCGAGCTGGCCGGGCTGCTGCAGGCCCTTGGCAGCCGCGTGACCCTGCTGGTCCGTGGCGAGCGCCTGCTGGAGCGCTTCGATGCGGAACTCACCGGGCAACTTGCCGAGAATCTGCGCCATCAAGGCGTGCAGGTCCACTTCGGCTACCGCCTGCGCGAGCTGCGCCGTGACGGCGATGCCGTTGTGGCGTTCGGGCACGATGGACCCGCGGATGGCCAATTCGATGCCGTGTTCTTTGCCACCGGCCGGCGCGGCAACAGTGCCGATCTCGGGCTGGAGGCGATCGGCGTGGTGGTGGGCGACAAGGGCGAGGTCGAGGTCGATGCGTGGCAGACCACCGCGGTACCCAGCGTGCACGCGGTGGGTGACATCGCCGGCAAGGTCGGCCTGACCCCGGTGGCGATCGCCGCGGCGCGCAAGCTGATGGACCGCCTGTTCGGTGGCCAGCCCCAGGCGAAGATGGACTATGAGAACGTGGCCAGCGTGGTGTTCTCGCATCCGGCGCTCGGCGCCGTGGGGCTGAGTGAAGAGGAGGCGTGTGCGAAGTACGGCGACGTGCGCGTGTACCGCAGCAACTTCCGCCCGATGCTGCAGGCGCTGGCCGACGGCACCCAGCGCAGCGTGTTCAAGCTGGTCTGCGTGGGCGAGGAGGAGCGCGTGGTCGGTGTGCACCTGCTGGGCGAATCCGCCGATGAAATCCTGCAGGGATTTGCGCTGGCGGTGAAGATGGGCGTGACCAAGGCCCAGTTCGACGACACCGTGGCCATCCATCCGACCTCTGCAGAAGAAGTCGTACTGATGCGCTGAAAGCGCGCCAGCGGCGTGTCGCCGCCGAAGCCGCGCCCGGGATCCGGGTAGTGCCACGCCATGCGTGGCAACCGCGCACGAAGCGGCACAGCCTTCCGCAGGCGCCGGGTCTGTCGGTCGGCCGAGCCCTTTCCGCCGTTGAAACAGGCTCGGAGCGCCGTTCCTGCAGGGTCTACCGGGACAGAACACCCGCCGCCAGCATGCGACAATGGCCGCCCCACCTGCTGCCCAGCCGCCTCCGTGCGGCTGTTCGCCGTCCTGATGTCGTCACCCGCTTCCTCGCTCCCCACGTCCTCCAGTCGCACCGCCGCCGGCGGCATCGCCTTGGCCGCGATCGGGGCCATTGCCGCCTCGGGCAAGGCGGTCATCGTCAAACTTGCGTACCGGCACGGGGTGGATGCCACCACGCTGCTGGCACTGCGGATGCTGATGGCCTTTCCGTTGTTCGCGGTGCTGGCGGTATGGTCGGCACGGCGCGCGCCGGCGTTGTCCTGGGGCGACCGCGGGCGGGTGGTGTGGCTGGGCTTCACCGGCTACTACCTGTCCAGCCTGCTGGACTTCCAAGGCCTGCAGTACATCAGCGTCACCCTGGAACGGCTGATCCTGTATCTGAACCCGACCCTGGTGCTGCTGATCAGCCTGGTCCTGCTGAAAAAGCGCCCCGGCCGCTGGCAGGTGGCCGCGCTGGTGCTCAGCTACCTCGGCGTACTGCTGGCGTTCGGCCATGACCTGCAGCTGGAAGGCGGGCGCATCGTGCTGGGCAGTGCGCTGGTGTTCGCCAGCGCGCTGAGCTATGCGCTGTATCTGTTCGGCAGCGGCCAGGTGGTGGCCCGGATCGGCGCGATCCGCCTGACCGCCTACGCCAGCTGCGTAGCCTGCGTGCTGTGCGTGCTGCACTTCGCGGTGCTGCACCCGATGTCCGCCCTGGGCCAGGCACCCCCGCCGGTGTACTGGCTGTCGCTGATCAATGCGACGGTCTGCACGGTGCTGCCCGTGATGGCGATCATGCTGGCGGTGAAGCGGATCGGCTCGTCGCTGGCCGCGCAGGTCGGTATGCTCGGTCCGGTCTCCACCATCGTGATGAGTCTATGGCTGCTCGACGAACCCATGGGAACGTGGCAGATCCTCGGCACGGCCCTGGTCCTGCTCGGCGTGCTGCTGGTCAGCCGGGTCCGCGCGTGAACGCCGCTGCCATGGGCGATGACGCGGCCGCACAGGCACGGGCGCGGATCCTGGCGGTGATCCATGCGATTCCGCGCGGGCAGGTGATGGGCTACGGCCAGGTCGCCGCCAAGGCCGGGCTGCCGGGCAGGGCGCGGCTGACCGCACGCGTGCTCGGCATGAATGACGATCCAGCTCTGCCGTGGCACCGGGTGCTGCGCTCGGACGGCCGCATCGCGATGCGGGAAGGCTCGGCCGGCTGGAAGGAGCAGAGCCAGCGGTTGCGTGCCGAGGGCGTGGTGGTGGAGCGCGGCCGGGTCAAGGGAATGCCGGTGGCCGGTGCCAACGATCTGGATGCCGCCCTGTGGGGGCCGGGCTGACGCTGCCTGCGGGTTGAACGCGGGCGCTGGCGCGCAGATCGCAGCGGGGTGCTGCGGCTATGATGGAGGCAGTTCCAAAGGATGCCCCCATGTTTCCCCGCCTGCCTACCGTCACCAAAGCGTTGCTGATCGCCAACGCCGTGCTGTTCCTGCTGCAGCAGCCGTTCCTGCTCGGCAATGCCACGTTCGAGCCCTTCATGCTGCAGCCCCTGGGCGGCGGCTTCGATCCGTTCTCGCCCGGCGGCAACTTCCAGCCCTGGCAGCTGCTGACCTATGGCTTTCTGCATGGCAGCTTCGGCCATCTGTTCTTCAACATGCTCGCGCTCTTCATGTTCGGCGCGCCGTTGGAACAGACCTGGGGCGAGAAGCGTTTCCTGACCTATTACCTGGTGTGTGTCGCTGGCGCCGGCCTGTGCCAGTTGGTGGTCGGCATGATGCTGGCCGATCCGGCCACGGTGCTGGGTGCCTCCGGTGGTGTGTTCGGCCTGCTGCTGGCCTACGGCATGCTGTTCCCCAACCAGCGGGTGATGCTGCTGTTCCCGCCCATCCCGATGAAGGCGCGCACGTTCGTGATCGTGTTCGGTGCAATGGAGCTGATGCTGGGCGCCACCGGCTGGCAGCCGGGCGTGGCCCATTTCGCCCACCTGGGCGGCATGCTGTTCGGCTGGCTGCTGATCCGCTATTGGCGCGGCCAACCGCCGTTCAACAACCGGCGACCGCCGGGCCCGCCGAAGCGGCCCAACCATCTGCGAAGCATCAAGTAACGCAAATAACAGGGACGGAGGTAGTTAATAACCACCTCCGTCCCTGTTAAATGAAAAGGGCGCCCAGTGGGCGCCCTTTTCGTTTCTGCTGTGCAGCGGGGCTCAGCGCCAGACCTTGATCTGATCGTTGTCCACGCGCTGCATCGGCTGGCCCGGCTTGCAGGTGAACGTGGCACCGAAGGCCGGCAGGTTGGACAGCGGGCCGTTGGTGCGCCAGCGGCCCGGGGCCAGGATATCCGAGCTCAGGCGCTGGGCGGCGACGTTCGGCGAGAGCTGCTGCGGCCACAGGCTCGCCCAGGCACGGAAGAAGCCCTGCTGTGCGGCCGGCTTGGCGGCCGGCTCAACGGCCTTGTAGGCCTCCCACGCCAGTTCGAGGCCGGCCAGGTCGGCCAAGTTCTCTTCACGGGTGAGTTCACCGTTGACCTTGGCGCCCTTCACGCCCGGGTAGTCATAGCCGCTGTACTGCGCGGCCACGCGGTTGCCGAACAGGGTCCAGGCGGTCTTGTCGGCCGGGGTCCACCAGCTGCGCAGTTCGCCCTTGGCATCCACCAGCGCGCCCTTGGCGTCGATCGCGCGGGTCAGCTCGTGCGCGACCAGCGCGCCGTAGCTGCCGAACAGGTCGGCGGTATCGCCCTTGGCATTGAACACCGGGCCCTGCAGCACGGCGGCGGTGACGATCAGGCGGTTCTGCGCGATGTCGTAGGCCAGGGCCGGCTGCTGCGGCAGCACGTCCCAGCGACGGTCGGCGTTGCCCTTGCCGATGCGCTTCATCTCTTCGCGGTGGCGCCAGGTCGAGGCGATCAGCATGTTGCCGCCAAAGCTGCCACGGCCCATCGGCTGCACGGTGTAGTCCAGATCGCGCAGCGGGGTGCCGATCTCGATCTTCAGCGCGGCCAGCTTGGCCTGCGCTTCGGTCTTGGCCTCATCGCTCATCCAGGTGCTGCGCTTGACCGCATCGATCTGCACTTCGCGGATTTTGTCCACCACCAGCGCCGCCTTGCGACGGTCGTCGGCCGAGAGATGCTTGGCGGCGTACTCGCGGCCGACCATCGGGCCGGCGGCGACGTTGATCGCATCCAGCACCTGCTCCCAGCGTGCCGGCGGCAGGGTCTGGCCACGCATCACGCGGCCGCGGAACTCGAACTCGGCGTCGCGGTAGGCCTTGGACAGGTACGGGGCCATCGCATCACCCACGCGCCAGCGCAGGTAGACCTTCCACTGCTCCGGCTTGAGCCGGGTGACCATGCCGTCGAGCTGCTTGAACAGCGCCGGATCGGACAGCGAGACCAGGTCGTCATTGACGCCCTGTGCCTTCAGGAAGGCGTCCAGCTGCAGGTTGCGGTAACGGCTGTTGAGCTCTTTGGTGGAGATCGGCGCGTAGTTGTTGAACGGGTTGTTGATGCCAGCCAGCGACTGCGCATTGCGCGCCAGTTCGGTTTCCAGTGCGATCACCGACTGCGATTCGGCATCGAGCTTGTCCGCCGGGGTGCCGGTCAGCGCCAGCACCTGCTTGACGTAGGTGCGGTAGCGCGCCATCAGCGCGACGGTGTCGGCATCGGTACGGGTGTAGAACGCCGGGTCCGGCAAGCCCATGCCGCCCTGCATGAAGTAGCCGATGTGGCGGTCCAGTGCCTTCAGGTCCACGTCCGGGGCGAAGTTGAAGGCCACCGGGATGCCCACCTGGTGCAGCGCGGCGATCGAGGCCGGCACGTCCTTGGCCTTCTTGATCGCGTTGATGCGGGTCAGCAGCGGGGCGATCGGGTTGGAGCCATCGGCTTCCACGGCGGCTTCGTCCAGGCCGCTGGCCCAGAAGTCGCCGAGCAGCTTCTGCACGTTGCCCTGCGGCGCGGTCATCGCGCCATCCAGCAGTTCACGCTGCTGCTGGCGTGCGCGGTCGGCCAGCTGGCCCAGTGCGGTGGTGGCACCGGTCTGCGGCACCGGATTGGCTTTCAGCCAGGTCGCATTGGTGGCCTCGTAGAAGTCGCTGCACTGGGCGCTGACGGCCGGCGCACGCGCGGCGGCCTTCTTCTTCGGCGCGGCGTGCGCATCGGGAGCAGCGACCAGGGTGACCAGGCTGATGCCCAGGGCAATGGCAAGCGGACGGAAGTTGGGCATGTAAAGCAAATCCATCGAGGATTGAAGATCGCGCGAGTGTATCAAGCCGCGATGCATGGCGGCATGCAAGGAAGGGCAGGCAGGCGGCACCGTGGGCCAAGCGGGGGCTGAGGCACAAAAAAGCCCCGCCGGAGCGGGGCAGGAGAGAGCACGGCCAAGCCAACCAGGGCCCGGCCAGGTGGCCGGGGCCCTGCAGGGTGGATCAGAAGTCGTATCGAGCGCTCAGGCGGACCTGGCGCGGGGAGTTGTAGTTCAGTGGCTGGTTGTAACGCGGATCCGGGGTCACCCGGTCGGTCGCGTAATTGCTGTAGTACGACCCGGCAACCTGGCGATTGAGCACGTTCAGAACGTCCGCCTGCAGGCTCAACTTGTTGTCCGCCCAGTTCGGCGTGTAGGCCAGGGACAGGTTGAGGTTGAAGCCCCACGGCGTGGTGCCGTTGTCGCCGCGTGGCGAGAACCGGTAGTCAGCCGAGGGCGGAATGTAGCCGGCACTCCCCGGGGCGGTGCCGCTGCCGGCCAGGCCACAGAAGTGGTAGTACGCGCCGTTGTACAGGCCCTGGTCCGCAGTCGGGTAATAGCTGGTGCACGAACGCGGGCGGCCGGAATCGATCAGCAGGGAGCCACCGACGCGCCACTCGGGCGTGATCCGGTAGGAACCGTAGGCCTTGATCTGGTGCGCACGGTGGTTCGGCAGCGGGCCATTGGCGCCGACCATCAGCTGCGGCAGATCCCAGTCCTGGGTCACCGAGACGTCGGTCTGACCGCCCGCGCCGGTATCGAGATCCGATGCCAGCTGGCCTTCGGTATTGCCGTAGTTGCGGGCGAAGGTGTAATTCACCTTGCCGTAGAACCTTTCACCGATCGAGCCTTCCAGGAACAGGTCAACCGCGTAGTACCGGCGCTTGAGCTTGGGCAGATCGAGTTCGGCGGCGGAGTAGGTGTGCTTGGCCAGCGTTCCGTCGGCCTGCTCTTCCCAGAACGTGTTGCCTACCCCCGGGTTGAAGATGAAGCAGCCGCCTCCCAGTGCCGGGGTGCAGGTGTCATCGATCGCACTTTTCAGGTCACGGTAGGTCACCTTGGCACCCCATACGGCGTTCTCGCCCCAGGCCTGTTCCATGCCGACGATGAATTCGTCCTGGTAATGCGATTTCAGGTCGACCGCGGCAACCGTGCGCGGATCGGGTGCATCGCCGCATTCCAGGTTGGAGGAGATGGCGTTCGGGTTGCCGGGGCAGGTATAGCCCAGGCTCGGATCGACGGGAACGTTGACCAGTCCGGTCGGCGTACCATCGGCAGCAACGCCGGTATAGGTGAAGTACTCCATCGTATACAGCGAGCCGGAGGCCGCGCGGACCGCAACGTTGTTGGGCAGGGCCAGGTGATAACGGCCCGCATTGGCGAACAGCTTCAACGAAGCATCGCCATGGACATCCCAGACGCCACCCAGGCGCGGTGCCCACTGGTTGTCCTGCTTGACGTACACCTCATCGGCGCTGGTGAAGTTCTTGAAGGTCTCGTTGCGCAGGCCCAGCGTCAGCAGGACGTTGTCGCTGACCTGCCAACGGTCCTCCAGGAACTGCGCGGACTGTTCGGTTCTTACCTTGGCGATCTGGGTGTAGTACTGCTGGCGAACGTAGTACCCCTGGCTGCCCAGGCCACCGGCCGAGGCCGGCGAACCGACGCCGTGGGAAGCATCGATGGCGGCATTGGGGTTGTTGGAACGGCTGTACACCCAGATGAACCCGCCGCCGTACTCGCTGCCGGTGTACGACTCTGCTTCCATGACATCCAGGCCGGCGCGCAGGTCATGGTTGCCCAGGCGATAGCCCACGTCCAGGCGCCAGCCCTTGGTTTCGTCGTAAGCACCGGGGACGTTGACCGTGGCGGCCGTCCAGCAGCCGGCATAGTTTGCGGCCGGAATGCCGGGTGCGCGTGCGGTCGCCACGGCGGACGTGCGCGGGCAGGCCGGATCGTAGCCCCACGGATTCTGGCTGTGATCGATCTTCTGGGTGCCGTACAGCGCCGACACCGTGAGGTCATCGGTCAGATAGCCGGTGTACTTGCCGATGTACAGTTTGGACTTGTCCTCATTGCTCGTGCCCGCGTTCTGCTCGTTGCCGTGGGTGAAATCGGCGTAGTTGAAGGTGTAGCCGGCGCTGTCGTACTTGGTGACGTCGGAGATGCCGGTGAACTCAAGCAGGTGATTGTCAGTGATGTTCCAATCGATCTTCGCTGCCCAACGCGGATACTCGTAGGAGTATTCCTGCCATGCGTTTGTGGTCGTTGCAGCGGCCTGGCTCGTCGATGCCACGCCGGCACCCTCACGCTTGGTCACCTCGACATTGGCGTAGATGAACAGTTTGTCCTTGACGATCGGGCCGCCGACGTAAGCGCCGGTGGTCTGGGTCCAGCTCTGGTTCTTGTTCCGCAGCTGGTACAGCTGGCCATCCGTGCGCTTGGTCGGATCCGGATTGTCCGCACCGTAGAAACCGGTATCGGCGAAGTTGCTGTTGCGCGGGCTTGCACGCAGGGTTTCCGGGCTCCAGTAGGCGTAACCGCCGCCACTCCATTCATTCGTGCCGCGCTTGGTGACGATGTTGACGACACCACCAGTGGCACGACCGAATTCGGCGCCGTAGCCACCGGTCAGGACCTGCTGCTGCGAGATCGCATCGAAGGGAAGCGTGGTGAAGCCGATCGACGACAGCGGGTTGGTCACCGCGAAGCCATTGATGTAGAACGCGTTTTCGGACGATGCGGCACCGCCGAAACTGGGGACCGTGACGCCACCGGAGGTGTAGCTCGCGTTGGAAATCACGCTGGGCGCCAGCAGCGCCACGCTGGCGATATCACGGCCGACCGCGATCTCCTTCAGCTGTTCCGAGGTGAATACCGTGCGGGTGTCAGTCTGGCTGACGTCGATCTTGGGCACGGCCGTCGCCCTGACCTCGATGCGGTCCAGCTGCTGGACGCCGGTGCCGGAGAAGGAAACCTCGGTGCCACTGGCGATCACGACCTGCACCCGTTCGCGGACTGCGATCACCTGGCCATCTTTCTCGACGGTCACCTTGTAATTGCCGTTCGGCAGATCGCTGGCACGGTAGCGACCATTGCGGTCGACGGTCACGGTACGGCTGGTACCGGTGTCCAGGTTCTGCACGCTGATGGTGCTGCCGGGTTCGCCGGTACCGTAGATATTGCCGGTAACGGACTGCGCGTGCGCTGCCCCGGCCAGGCACAGCCCCAGCGCGATGGTCAGGGTGGCCCGACGAAGCGGCATGGCTTGCTTGATCATCAACTTCCCCCATTCAATTGAAAGAATTAACGGGTGCTTAATGAAGCCCCGTTAGCTGAATATCAAATAAACCACCTGGTTGCAACAATTCTGTCATTCAATTTTTACATCAGAGACAAAAACACCCGTTCGTTACGCATGCGGCCGTAGATCGGGAAAACGACAAAGGCCCGGGTTTCCCCGGGCCTTTGCATGGGCAACGCTCAATAAAGGGCGCTTGTTACCAGATCACGACCTGCTGGTCGCCAGCGCGCACCATCGGCGAGCCGGCCTTGCACTGGAACGCCGCGGCGAAGGTGGGCAGGTTCGACGGGGCACCCATCGCGCGGAACTGCGCCGGGGCATGCGGGTCGGTCGCCAGACGGACCTTCATGTTCTCCGGGGTGTACTTGGTGCGCCACACGGTGGCCCAGTTGAAGAAGAAGCGCTGGTCACGGGTGAAGCCGTCGACCTTCGGATCTTCCTTGCCGGCCGAGGCCTTCTGCAGGGCGTCGTAGGCGGTGGCCAGGCCACCCAGGTCGGCGATGTTCTCGCCCAGGGTCAGCTTGCCGTTGACCGGCTGGCCGTCCACCTTGTAACCGTCGAACTGCTTGATCAGCTTGCCGGTCAGGCCGCTGAAGTTCTTGGTGTCCGCCTCGGTCCACCAGTTCTCGAAGTTGCCGGTCGGCCCGAAGCGGCTGCCCTGGTCGTCGTAACCATGGGTCATTTCGTGGCCGATCACCGCACCGATGCCGCCGTAGTTCAGCGCGTCATCGGCCTTGGGGTCGAAGAACGGCGGCTGCAGGATGGCGGCCGGGAAGACGATCTCGTTCTGCAGCGGGTTGTAGTAGGCATTGACCGTCTGCGGGGTCATGCCCCACTCGGTCTTGTCCACCGGCTGGCCGATCTTGGACAGCGCGAACTTGTAGTTGAACGCATTGGCGGCGCGGACGTTGCCCAGGTAGCTGTCGCGGCCGGTGGTCAGGCCGCTCCAGTCACGCCACTTGTCCGGGTAGCCGATCTTCGGGGTGAAGGTTTCCCACTTGGCGATGGCCTTGGCCTTGGTCTCATCGCTCATCCAGGTCAGGCCCTGGATGCGCTCCTTGAGGGCGGCGGCCAGGTTCTTGACCAGTTCTTCCATCTTGGCCTTGGCTTCGGGCGAGAAGGCGACCTTCACGTACAGCTGGCCGAACGCATCACCGGCATCGTTTTCGATGGTGCCCAGCACGCGCTTCCAGCGCGGCTTCTGCTCCTTCTGACCGTTCAGGGTCTTGCCGTAGAAGTTGTAGTTCTCATTGACGAAGGCATCGGCCAGGTACGGCGAGGCGCTGTCCACGGTGTGGAAGCGCAGGTAGGCACGCCACACCGACGGATCGGTATCGCCCAGTGCCTTGCTCACTTCCTGGTGGAAGCTGGGCATGGCCAGCGAGAACTTCTCCGGCGCGGCGATGCCCTGGGCCTTGAAGAATTCGGTCCAGCTGAAGTTCGGGGTCAGCTTGTCCGCGTCGGCCACGGTGACCGGGTTGTAGAACAGCGAGACATCGCGCGAGAGCTCGACGCTGGACTTGGACGCCTTGGCCAGGCGCGTTTCGAACTTGACCACATCGGCGGCCTGCTTCTCAGCGTCGGCCGTGGCCACGCCGGCCAGTTCCAGCACCTTGGCCACGTGGGCCTGGTAAGCCTTGAGCTTGTCGGCGTTCTTGGCGTCGGTGTAATAGGTGGTGTCCGGCAGGCCCAGGCCGCCCTGGCTGGCGTAGGCCAGGTTCATGCTGGAATTCTTGAAGTCCGCTTCCGGACCGAAGCCGAACAGCACGTTCTCGCCCTTGGCGGCGCTGGTGCGCAGGTAGTTGGCGATCGCATCCTTGTCCTGCAGGCCGTCAATGGCGGCCAGGTCGGCCTTGATCGGCTCGATCCCCTGGGCGTTGATCTTGGCCTCGTCCATGCCAGTGGCCCAGAAGTCGCCGACGATCTTCTCGATGCCGGCCGGGTTCTTGACCGCCGCGACCTGCTCGGCGAGCTGGTGCTGCACGGCGACCGAACGCTCGTCCAGGATGGTAAAGGCGCCCCAGCTGGTGCGGTCGGCCGGGATCTCATTGGCGGCCAGCCACTTGCTGTTGACGTAGTCACCGAACGCGCCACAGGCGTCCATGCTGGTGTCCAGATCGGACGGGTGGAAGGCGTTGTAGGCCGGCAGCTTGCTCTCGTCGAGCTTGTACTCGGTGGCGGCCGGGGCCGCCGGCGCGGCAGTGGAGGCTGCGCTGTCCGTGGCCGGGGTTTCGTTCTTGCCGCAGCCGACCAGCGCGGCCGAAACGGCCAGGGTCAGCAGTACCAGTTTGGGTGTACGTGCGATCACGTGATTGGCCTCCAGGCCGGAAAAGTCGTGCAGGAATGGCCCCGAAGAGCCTGTGGGCCAGACGATACGCCGCCGGCCCGGCCTGCAAGGGTGTCGAAGGTCATGGCCGATGGCAAGAGGCCTGATCCGGTCAACTGCGGACGTGGCCCCGGCCGGCAGCGGCCAAGGAAAAGCCCCGCCTTGCGGCGGGGCCTGGGGGTGTCAGCCCGGGTCTGGCTCAGTTGGCTTTGGTGCCGAAATCGTACTTGGCCTGCACATACACCGCGCGTCCGTACGGGTTGTAGATGCTGCTGTTGTACGGCGAGGCGATATTGCCGGCGTAGCTGTGGGCCTGGCCGTCGGGCATCTTGTTGAAGACGTTGTTGACCATCAGCGACAGGGTCAGGTTGTCCAGCGCCCGGTAGTTCACACTGAGGTTGTAGGTGGTGTAGGAGCCCCACTTGCCGGCTTTGTAACCGGACGGGTGGACGTAGTCGAAGCTCTCGCCCAGGTAGGACATGTAGTTCGGCGTCTTGCCGATGTAGTTGAAGTACAGCGTGGTGGTCCAGCGGTCCTTGGCCCAGCCCACCGAACCATCGGTACGGACCTTGGCGTAGGCGTCGTAGTACCACATCGCATACGGGTCGCGCAGCAGATCCAGATAGTCGTCGCCCGGCTGCGGCTGCAGCTCGCGCTTGAGGATGTTGGTGTAGTTGCTGGCGAACTGCAGCGAGCCGAAGCGGCCGATGTCCTGCACGTACTTGAAGCTGGCCGTCAGGGCCTGCAGGTTCTGGCGCGCGACGTTGAGCTTGGGCGTGAAGATCTGCTCGATGTTGCCGGCCGCATCGCGGGTGATCCAGTCAGCGACGTTCTCGCAGCTGGCCGAGGTCGGGTTGCCCTGGCCATTGCGGCAGTAGTACTCCGCGCGCAGCAGCTGGTCCGAGCTCAGGGTGTCGACTTCGTTGTCGATCTTCCAGTTGTAGTAGTCCACCGAGACCGAGAGGTTGTTCATCGGTGCCCAGACCACGCCGGCGTTCCAGACATCGGCGGTGATCGGTTCCAGCTCCGTGTTGCCGGCCTGCACGCCGAACACCGACTCGTTGCCGTACGGGCAGGCGAGGGTATCGGCCGGGGCGTAGCCGAGCTGGCCGCAACGGTAGTAATCGACCGCGCCGTTGGCGTAGTAACCGCTCTCGCCCTGGAAGGCGTCGGGCAGGGTCGGCGCACGGAACGCGGTGCCGTACTTGCCACGGAACAGCAGGCTTTCGATCGGACGGAACTCCACGCCGACGCTGTAGGTGGCCTTGTCGACGGTGTTGTTGGCGATCTTGTAGGCGTCGTAGCGACCCGAGCCGGTCACGGTGAGCGAGTCGATCAGCGGCAGGCGCAGTTCGGAGGTCACCGCGTAGTTGCTGCGATGGCCATTACCGGCCACCGAGGTGGTGCCCCACACGCTGCCGTCCATCAAGCGCTCATCCGGACGGTAGTCCCAGCCTTCGCTGCCGGCTTCGGCGACCACGGCAAAGCCTGCATCGCCACCGGGCAGGGTGAACAGCGAGCCGTTGGTGAGCTGGAAGCGGCCCAGGTTCTGCCAGGTCTTGCTCTGGTTGTAGGTGTAGCCGGTGAAGGTCTGGAAATCGCCGGCTGGCAGCTGCGAATAGAACGCGCCCCAGTTCGGGCTGTAGATGTTGTAGCCGTCATCGGTGGTGCCCAGCACCGGGCCGAGCACGCGGTTCTCGAAGTAGCTGTCGATGTCATCGGCCCAGCGCACGAAGCCGCGCTCGGTCAGCTTGTATTCGCCGCGGCTGAAGCTGGCGCTGTAATCCCAGTTGCCGAACGTGCCACGCCCGCCCAGGGTGACCTGGTAGGCCTTGTTGCGGTCGGTGTTGAGGATGTCCTTGTAGCCGTTCGGCCCGATGTCCTCAGGCGCGAACGCGCGCTGCAGGTTCATGTACTGATCGGTGTCCTGGTCATAGAACGCGCCGAAGCTCAGGTCGCTGCCCCAGAACGTATACCCCGAACCCGGCGTGTACTTGACCTCTTCCAGGCTGTACAGCGCATCGGCGAACAGGGTGAAGTTGTCGTTCACATCGAACGTCATCGAGCTGTAGAACTGGCTGCTCTCCTTGTCGTTCTTCAGCGTGCGGTAGCCGGCGCCGTAGGCCGAGCCGCAGGACTCGCCGGCCGCGCGCGTGCCCAGCACGGTGGTGCCGCCGAACTGACCGGCGACGCTGGCGCAACGGGTCGGGTCCATCATCACGAACGCGTTGTTGTCGGCGGGCAGATAGACCAGGAAATCGTTGGCGGGCACCTGCGCGCTGTAGCCGATGCGGTTGTTGGTGCGGGTCAGGTCGCGCTGGTAGCCCCAGATCGGGTTGCTCTTTTCGTACTGCACGTTGACCAGTGCATTGAAGCGGTCATCGGCGCTGTTGAAGCCCCTGGCGCCGCTGACGCGGATGTTGTTGCCGCCGCCTTCGGTGGTGGCGCCGCCGCGGACATTGAGCACGCCGCCATCCATGCGCTCCTTGAGGATGATGTTGACCACGCCGGCGATGGCGTCAGAGCCGTACAGCGAGGACTGGCCGCCGGGCAGGATCTCGATGCGCTCGACGATGTCGATCGGAATGCCGCTGAGGTTGTTGAACGCGTCGCTGCCGTTGTACAGCGCCGGGTACTGCAGCATCGGCCGGCCGTTGATCAGGTATTTGGTGTAGCCCGGGTCCAGGCCGAACATGCCGGCCGCTTCGGCACCCTGGGTGAAGGAGGCGGCGGTCTGGCCGCCCTGCAGGCCGCCAGTGGTCAGCGAAGACTGCTGCAGCACCTCGGAGATGCTGGTGAAGCCGCGGGTCTGGATGTCCTCGGCGGTGACGGTCAGCACCGGTGTGTGGTTCTCGATCTCGGTCTGCGGGATCAAGGACCCGGTGACGGTGACGCGGTCGAGATTGGTGGCGGCGTTGTCCTGTGCGAAGACGGTGGCGCTGGTGAGCAGCAGGCCGGTGAGGACGGCGGCGGCAAGCGGATGACGCGAGATCGAATTACCTTGGCGAGACATGTGCAACCCCATGTAGTGGTGATGTCGTGGCTTTCCCTTCCGTGGGACCTCTTGATTGCGTGCAACAACGATCCGGTATCAGGCCTGCATGGCCGTCCTTGGGTGTTTCATTCTGCGTTCAGTCCGTACCGGCGTGCCGCGAACGTAACACGCGCTTAACGTGAAATACGCTGAATGGCCTCGGCCTGTCTGCGGCGAAGGCGAGGCGTTATTGAAATATCTTGAAAAACAATGGGCTGGATGAACATGAAACTTTATTCATATTGCGCTGCGGCCTGACTGCTGAACCGGGGCGTGATTAACAAGTGGGATGAAACCGGTAATCGCATTCCGAATGTGCGATGCCGCATGAAAAAAGCCCCGCCTTTCGGCGGGGCTTTCTGGTGTCAGCGCTGAGTGGCTATGGTGTTACTTCCCGCCAAATTCATACTTGGCCTGCACATACACGGCCCGGCCGTAGATGTTGTAGAAGTAATTGTTGTAAGGCGTACCGGAGGTGCCCGGGTAGTTGCTCGCTTGGTTGTCGGGCATCTTGTTGAACACATTGTTGACCATGACCGAGAAGGTCATGTTCTCCGCTGCCCGGTAGTTCACGCTCAGGTTGTAGGTGGTGTACGAACCCCACTTGCCAGCCTTGGCGCCCGAGGGGTGCACGTAGTCATAGCCGTTGCCGGCGTAAGCCAGGTAGTTCGGGGTCTTGCCGACATAGTTGAAGTACAGCGTGGTGGTCCACTTGTCCAAGGCCCAGGCCAGCGAGCCATCGGCGCGCACCTTGGCGTAGGAGTCGTAGATCCACATGTTGTACGGATCGCGCAGCAGGTCCAGGTATTCATCGCCCGGCTGCGGCTGCAGCTCGCGCTTGATCATGTTGGTGTAGTTGGTGGAGAACTGCAGTGCACCGAAACGACCCAGTTCCTGCACGTACTTGGCACTGGCGGTGATGGCCTGCAGGTTCTGGCTGGCCACGTTCATCTTCGGGGTGTAGATCTCGTCCAGAACGCCGGACGCATCACGGGTGATCCACTCGTTGACATTGTCGCAGCTGGCCGAGGTGTTGTTGACCAGGCCGTTGCGGCAGTAGTACTCGGCCAGCAGCAGCTGGTCCGAGCTCAGCGTGTCGACTTCGTTCTTGATCTTCCAGTTGTAGTAATCGACCGAGAAGGACAGGTTGCTCAACGGTGCCCAGACCACGCCGGCATTCCACACATCGGCGGTGATCGGTTCCAGGTCCGGGTTGCCGGCACGCTGGCCGAACACCGAGACGCTGTCATAGGCGCAGCCGGTGGTATCGGTCGGCGCATAGCCGAGCTGGCCGCAGCGGTAGTAGTCGGTGGAGCCGTTGGCGTAGTAGCCGCTCAGGCCCTGGAACGCATCGGACAGGCTGGGCGCGCGGAACGCGGTGCCGTACTTGCCGCGGAACAGCAGGCTCTCGATCGGACGGAACTCGACGCCGACACTGTAGGTTGCCTTGTCGACGGTGCTGTCACCGATCTTGAAGGCGTCATAGCGGCCCGAACCGGTGACGGTCAGCGAGTCGAGCAGCGGCAGGCGCAGCTCGGAGGTCAGCGAGTAGTTGCTGCGATGGCCTGCACCGGCGACCGCGGTCGTGCCCCATACGCTGCCGTCCATCAGGCGCTCGTCCGGGGTGTAATCCCAGCCTTCGCTGCCGGCTTCGGCAACGACGGCGAAACCGGCATCACCGCCGGGCAGCGAGAACAGCGTGCCGTTGGTGAGCTGGAAACGGCCCAGGTTCTGCCACGTGCGGCTCTGGCTCTCCGTGTAACCGGTGAAGGTGGCGAAGTCGCCGGCCGGGATCGGCGCATAGAATGCGTCCCAGTTCGGCGCGAACACTGCGTAGCCGCTGCGGGTGCCCAACTGCGGGCCCAGTACGTGCTCTTCGAAGTAGTTGTTGATCGGATCGGCCCAGCGCACGAAATTGCGCTCGGTCAGCTTGTACTCGCCGCGGGTGAAGCTGGCGCTGTAATCCCAGTTGCCCAGCGTGCCGCGGCCCCCCAGGGTCACCTGGTAAGCCTTGTTGCGGTCGGTGTTGAGGATGTCCTTGTAGCCGTTGGCGCTGATGTCTTCCGGGGCGAACGCGCGCTGCAGGTTCATCCACTGGCCGCTGGTCTGGTCCCAGAAGCGACCGTAACCGGAGGCCGTGCCCCACCAGGTGTAGTTGGAGCCGGTGGCGTACTTCACGTCCTCATAGCTGTACAGCACGTCGCCGAACAGCTGCAGGCTGTCACTGGCATCGAAGGTGAACGAGCTGTAGACCTGCGCGCTGTCCTTGCCGTTCTTGACGGTCTTGTAGCCCGGGCTGTAGATCGAGCCGCAGGACTGGCCGGCCGCACGCGTGCCGAGCACGGTGGTACCACCGAACTGGCCGGCGACGTTGGCGCACAGGTTCGGATCCATCATCAGGTAGGCGTTGCCGGCCGCCGGATTGACGACCAGGAAGTCATTGGTCGGCACCTGGGCGGTGTAGCCCTTGCCATTGGTCGTCTTGGTGACGTCGCGCTGGTAGCCCCAGATCGGATTGCTCGACTCGAACTGGGCATTGACCAGCACGTTGAGGCGATCGTCGGCGCTGTTGAAGCCGGTCGCGCCGCTGACGCGGAAGGTGCTGCCGCCGCCTTCGGTGTAGGTGCCGCCGCGCACGTTGAGTACGCTGCCGTCCATCCGCTCTTTCAGGATGATGTTGACCACGCCGGCAATCGCATCCGAGCCGTACAGGGAGGACTGGCCACCGGGCAGGATCTCGATGCGCTCGACGATGTCGATCGGGATGCCGCTGATGTTGTTGAACGTATCGCCGCCGTTGTACAGGGCGGGGTAGGACAGCATGGGCCGGCCGTTGATCAGGTACTTGGTGTAGCTCGGGCTCAGGCCGAACATGCCGGCCGCTTCAGCGCCCTGGGTGAACGAGGCGGAGGTCTGGCCGCCCTGCAGGCCGCCGGTGGTCAGCGAGGACTGCTGCAGCACATCGGCCACGCTGGTGAAGCCGCGGGTCTGGATGTCTTCGGCGGTGATGGTCACCACCGGGGTATGGGTTTCAATCTCGGTCTGCGGGATCAGCGAACCGGTGACGGTGACCTTGTCCAGGTTGGTGGTACCGGTGTCCTGGGCAAAGGCGGTGACGGCGCTGGTCAGCAGCATGCCGGTCAGTACGGCGGCGGTCAGCGGGTGGCGAGACAGAGTGGAGCTGTGGCGAGACATGGGCATCCCCGAGTGCGGTGTCGACGTGGGTAGGGCCTTCCATGGAAGCGATTACATCTGCGTGTGAAGCTTTCCGTGCTTCGTCATCGAACGTAACACGGGCTTAACGAGGCTTACACAGCTCAGTCACATAGCCATTGGCCATAAGGCTGGAGGTTCGATAAAAAGTGTTTGAAAATCAGTCGTGTATGAAAATGTAACAATTTGTAACAACGGAGTGGATGGCGCAATGCTGAATGGTAGCGGTTGAAAACGATTACTGTTTCCGAGGTCGTCGTTTCGGTTTCGCTTCCCCTTTCGCGCCGGTGGCGGCGCGGGTGACGTGGCAGCCCCACAAACGCGAAACGCCCCTTTCGGGGCGCTCCGGATGGCGAACCGGCAGGGCAGGGCCCTGCACGGTCGCCGGTGTGGCCTGCGGCGGTTACTTGCCGAAGTCGTACTTGGCCTGGACGTACACGGCACGGCCGTACGCGTTGTACAGGCCGGTGTTGTACGGCGCACCCGAGGTGCCCAGGTAGCTGTAAGCCTGGCCGTCGGGCATCTTGTTGAACACGTTGTTGACCATCACCGACAGCGTCAGGTCATCCTGGGCGCGATAGTTCACGCTCAGGTTGTACGTGGTGTACGAGCCCCACTTGCCTGCCGCCTTGCCCGACGCCGGGTGGACGTAGTCATAGCCGTTGATGCCGGCCAGGTAGTTCGGGGTCTTGCCGATGTAGTTCGCGTACAGCGTGGTGGTGAACTTGTCGACCGACCAGCCAACGGAGGCATCGCTGCGGACCTTGGCGAAGTTGTCGTAGTTCCACATCGCGATCGGGTTGCCCAGCAGATCCTGGAACTCCTCACCCGGCTGCGACTGCACTTCACGCTTGAGCATGTTGGTGTAGTTGGCCGAGAACTGCAGCGAGCCGAAGCGGCCGATGTCCTGCAGATACTTGAAGCCGACCGTCACGGCCTGCAGGTTCTGGCGAGCCACGTTCATCTTCGGGGTGTACAGGCTGCTCAGGTTGCCGGCGGCGTCGCGCACGACCCAGTCGGCCACATTCTGGCAGCTGGCCGAAGAGCCGTTGGGCAGGCCGTTGCGGCAGTAGTACTCGGCCAGCAGAAGCTGGTCGGTGCTGGCCGTATCGACTTCGTTCTCGATCTTCCAGTTGTAGTAGTCGGCCGAGATGGAGAGGTTCGCCATCGGTGCCCAGACCACGCCTGCATTCCAGACGTCGGCCGTGATCGGCTCCAGGTCCGGGTTGCCGGCGCGCTCGGAGTACACCGAGACGTTGTCGTGGTAACGGCAGTCGGCGGTGTTGCCCGGTGCATAGCCCAGGGTGCCGCAACGGTAGTAGTCGGTCGAGTTGGCCGCGTAGTACCCGCTCTTGCCCTGGAAGGCATCGGACAGGGTCGGTGCGCGGAAGGCAGTGCCGTACTTGCCGCGGAACAGCAGGCTGTCGATCGGGCGGTATTCCAGGCCCAGGCTGTAGGTAGCCTTGTCGACGGTGTTGTCGGCGATCTTGAACGCGTCATAGCGACCCGAAGCGGTCACCGTGACCTGCTCCAGCACCGGCATGCGCAGTTCGGAGGTCACCGCATAATTGCTGCGGTGGCCATTGCCGGCCACGGCCGAGGAGCCCCACACCTGGCCGTCCAGCAGGCGCTGGTCGGGGGAGTAGTCCCAGCCTTCGCTGCCACCTTCAACCACCACGGCGAAGCCGGCATCGCCGCCCGGCAGCGAGAACAGCGAGCCGTTGGTGATCTGCACGCGGCCCAGGTTCTGCCAGGTACGGCTGCGGTTGGTCGCGTAGCCGGTGAAGCTGGCGAAATCTTCTGGCGAGATCGGCGAGTAGAACGCGTCGTAGTTCGGGTTGTAGATGCCCCAGCCGTCGGCCGTGGTGCCCAGCTGCGGGCCCAGTACGTGTTCGGCGAAGTAGTTGTTGATCGGGTCCTTCCAACGCATGAACTTGTTTTCGGTGAGCTTGTACTCACCGCGGGTGAAGCTGGCGCTGTAGTCCCAGTTGCCGGCCATGCCCTTCGCGCCCAGGGTCACCTGGTAGGAGCGGCTCTCGTCACTGTTGAGGACGTCGTTGTAGCCCTGGCCACCGATGTCTTCCGGGGCGAACGCGCGCTGCAGGTTCACCACCTTGCCCGAGGACTGGTCGTAGAAGCCGCCCATGCCGCTCTTGGTGCCCCACCACAGGTAGCTCGAACCGGAGGTGTACTCGGTCTTTTCCTTGCTGTACAGCACGTCGGCGAACAGCTGCAGGTTGTCGTTGACGTCGAAGGTCATCGCCGAATAGAACTGGCCGCTGTCCTTGCCGTTCTTGAGCGTCTTGTAGCCGGCGCCGAAGTAGGTGCCGCACGACTGGCCGGTCGGGCGGGTGCCCAACACGGTGGTGCCACCGAACTGGCTGGCCACGTTGGCGCAGTTGTTCGGGTCCATCATGTACAGGCGGTTGGTATCGGCGTCGATGACGGCGAAATCGTTGCTCGGCAGCTGCGCGGTGTAGCCGTTGGCATTGGTGGTGCGGGTCAGGTCGCGCTGGTAGCCCCAGATCGGGTTGCTCGACTCGATCTGCACGTTGACCAGTGCGTTGAAGCGGTCATCGAACGCGCTGAAACCGTGCGCGCCGCTGAAGCGAACGCTGTTGCCGCCACCTTCGGTGTAGGTGCCGCCGCGCACGGAGATGCTGCCACCGTCCATGCGTTCCTTGAGGATGATGTTGACCACGCCGGCGATGGCGTCCGAACCGTACAGCGACGACTGGCCGCCCGGCAGGACTTCAATGCGCTCGACGATGTCGATCGGAATGCCGCTGATGTTGTTGAACGTATCGCCGCCGTTGTACAGCGCCGGATACGACATCATCGGACGGCCGTTGATCAGGTACTTGGTGTAACCCGGGTTCAGGCCGAACATGCCCGAGGCTTCCGCGCCCTGGGTGAAGGACGCCGAGGTCTGGCCGCCCTGGAGGCCGCCGGTGGTCAGCGAGGACTGCTGGAGGACTTCGGCCACGCTGGTGAAGCCGCGGGTCTGGATGTCCTGCGCGGTGATGGACATCACCGGCGTCTGGGTTTCGATATCGGTCTGCGGAATCAGCGAGCCGGTGACGGTGACTTTGTCCAGCGTCGTGGCTTTATCCTGTGCCATGGCCGGAGCGGCTGCGGTGGCGATCAGGGCGGAGAACAGTGCAGCGGCGAGCGTGTTGCGACGTGCGGTGGTGCTGTAATTCATTGATAGTCCATAGAACAAAACAGAAAGCACTGACGCCAATGATTCCCTCCCGGAACGCGCGGAAAACGCTCAACGTAGTGCGTTTCGACCGTAACATGAACTTAACGAAAATTGCATGGTTTCGTAGCAATCGGGATTTTCAGTCAGGTGCAGTCAAGGCTGTATAGTGTTGCGTCCAATTGTTGTGTTCCCGGAGTGCCCGCAGTGACTGCCAGCCAAGTGCGTCGTCCCCACGCCAGCCAAGTGCAGAAGGGGTTGTCGCCGCATCCGCGCGTGCGCAACGTGATCGCAGTGGGGTCGGGCAAGGGCGGGGTCGGCAAGTCCACCACCGCGGTCAACCTGGCCGTCGCACTTGCCGCGCTCGGCGCGCGCGTGGGCCTGCTGGATGCCGATATCTACGGCCCCAGCGTGCCCGCCATGCTCGGTCTGAGTGGCCGTCCGGAAAGCCCGGACAACAAGTCGATCGAGCCGATGCGCGCGTTCGGGGTGGAGACCATGTCGATCGGTTACCTGATCGAGGACGAGACGCCGATGATCTGGCGCGGGCCGATGGCCACCTCGGCGATGACGCAGTTCTTCAATGACACGCTGTGGGACGACCTGGATTACCTGCTGATCGATCTGCCGCCGGGCACCGGCGACATCCAGCTCACCCTGACCCAGAAGATTCCGCTGGCCGGCGCGGTGATCGTCACCACGCCGCAGGACATCGCCACGCTGGACGCGAAAAAGGCGCTGAAGATGTTCGAGAAGGTGGAGGTGCCGGTGCTGGGCATCGTCGAGAACATGGCCGTGCATACCTGCAGCAACTGCGGCCAGGTCGAGCATCTGTTCGGTGAGGGCGGTGGCGAGCGCATGGCCGCCCAGTACGGGGTGCCGCTGCTGGGGTCGCTGCCGCTGGAGATCGGCATCCGCGAGCAGGGCGATGCCGGTACGCCGATCACTGCTGCCGCGCCGGCGTCTTCTGCGGCCCAGGCCTACCTGCGCGCGGCCGAGCGGTTGATCGAGGAAGTGGCCAAGCGGCCGCGGGCAGCCATCCCGATCCTGTCCTCGTTGATCTGAGCGCGGGAACGCCCCCGTATTGTCCAGGCCCGGCCCCCGCCGGGCCTGTTCGTTTCCAGGCCTCAGTGGCCAGGCAGTGCCGCGACGGCTTCGACGCTGGTCGCGGCCGGGGCCGCTGTTTAGAATCGACACCCGGGCGCCCATTGGCGGTGCCGTTGTTCCTTCCGCACCCAGGACCCCCCCCATGAGCATCAAGAGTGACCGCTGGATCCGTCAGATGGCCGAGCAGCACGGCATGATCGAGCCGTTCGAAGCTGGCCAGGTCAAGCAGGCCAATGGCCAGCGCATCGTCAGCTACGGCACCTCCAGCTACGGCTACGACGTCCGTTGCTCGCGCGAGTTCAAGGTGTTCACCAACATCAACTCCACCATCGTCGACCCGAAGCACTTCGACCCGGGCAGCTTCGTGGACATCGTGGGTGATGAGTGCATCATCCCGCCCAACAGCTTCGCGCTGGCGCGCACCGTGGAGTACTTCCGCATCCCGCGCGACACGCTCGTGGTGTGCCTGGGCAAAAGCACCTACGCGCGCTGCGGCATCATCGTCAACGTGACCCCGCTGGAGCCGGAGTGGGAAGGGCATGTGACCCTGGAATTCAGCAACACCACGCCGCTGCCGGCGCGCATCTATGCCAACGAAGGCGTGGCCCAGATGCTGTTCTTCCAGGCCGACAAGGACGATATCTGCGAGACGTCCTACAAGGACCGCGGTGGCAAGTACCAGGGCCAGACCGGCGTCACGCTGCCGCGGACCTGATGATCACGCCGGTGGCGCGGCGCACCTGATCGATCCCCGGGCGTGCTGCCGCGTCCGCGCCTGGTAGAGCCGACCGTTGGTCGGCTGCTTCTGCGGTTACCGTTACCCATCAAGGGGCGACCACAAAAAAAGCGCGGAGTACTCCGCGCTTTTTTTGTGGCTTGGTCCGACGTGCGGCGTGGTGACCCAAAAGCAGCGGGCCAAAAAGCAGCGGACCAACGGTCCGCTCTACTTGCGGCCGAACAGCAGGCCGATGCCCACCGCCACCAGCACGACCGGCCACCAGGTGAGGATCAGCTTTCCCATGTTCATGTTGGTCCAGCCCAGATTGCTGGCCAGCAGGAACAGGCCGACAAGGATCAGGACGATGGCGGCGACAAGGTTGGAACGCATCAGGGGCAGGGTCCGCTAGGGCTGGGGCGAATATCCTAGCCGTTCCTTCCAGAGTGCGACACGCTCGGCCAGCACCTCCGGGTCAAAACGGTGTGCCTGCCCCTGGCCCCAGACCGGGCCCGGCCATGCCGGATCGCCGACATGGCGCCCGATCACATGGAAATGCAGCTGGCGCACGATGTTGCCCAGCGAGCCGATGTTGATCTTCTCGACCCCATCGGTGCCCTTGAGCGCCTTGCACGCCCGGTTCAACTCGGTCCGCAGCTTGTCCTGCTGCTCGCCATCCAGGTCGATCCATTCGGTCACGCCACTCAGGCGTGGGACCAGGATCAGCCAGGGATACCTTTCATCGTTCATCAATCGCACTTGCGATAACGGCCCTTCTGCTACCAGTACGCTGTCGGTGGCCAGGCGTGAATCCAGTTCGAACTCGCTCATCCAAGATGCTCCGCAAAGAAGTCCAGGGTGCGTTCCAGCGCCAGGTGGGCGCTGTCTGGATCATACGCATGTCCGACGCTGCGGTTGAAGGCATGATCGGCCGGGTAGACGAACGTGGCCATCTGCGGCAGCTTCTCGCGGTGGGCCTTGATCGCTTCAGGCGGGATGCTCTTGTCCTGGGCGCCGAAGTGGAACATGACCGGCGCCTTGGGCGCTTCGTCCAGGTACTTCACATTGCGGGCGCCGTAATAGCTGACTGAGGGCAGGCCCAGGCGCAGCGCGGAGAGCAGGGCGATGCTGCCGCCCCAGCAGTAGCCCACCGTGCCGACCTTGCCAGCCGGTGCCAGCCGCGACGCGGCGGCCCGGACGATCTCCAGCGCTTTTTCCACCCCGAGTTCGTCCACCATCTGCAGGCCGGCGGCCACGCCTTCACTGTCGTAAGGCAGTTCCGGCGGTTCGGTCCCGTCCGGGGCCGACTCGGCCAGGTCGAAGAACGAGGGGGCCAGCACCGCATAGCCCTTGGCGGCATAGTCGTCGGCCACCGCGCGGATGTGCGGGTTGGCGCCGAAAATCTCCTGGATCACCACCAGGCCCCCGCGCGGTTTGCCTGCCGGCGTTGCCTGCCAGGCGCGGACCGGTCCGTAATGCGTATCGAGCGTGATCCACTCACCCATGGTGTGAGACTCCGTTGGTTCAGGCATTCATTATCGGCCCCGCGCGGGTTAGCGTGATGTCAGCGGGCATGCGGTATCTGGCGGGATCGACCCGATCCGGTTCAGGGGCGCGGGCTGAACGCCGGTATACTTGCCGCCGTTTCCGGCCCCAGGTCCCCACGCCATTCCGGCATGGGCCCAGGCCCCCAGAGTCCTTGCGATCCATGTCCCAGCTGAACCCCAAAGTCGGCTTCGTCAGCCTTGGCTGCCCGAAGGCCCTTGTCGATTCCGAGCGCATCCTGACCCAGCTGCGGTCCGAGGGCTACGACATCGTTCCCTCTTATGACTCGGCCGACGTGGTGGTGGTCAACACCTGCGGCTTCATCGATTCGGCCGTGACCGAGTCGCTGGATGCGATCGGCGAGGCGATGAACGCCAACGGCAAGGTGATCGTCACCGGTTGCCTGGGCAAACGCCCGGAGCAGATCCGCGAGGCCTACCCGAACGTGTTGGCGGTGTCCGGTCCGCAGGACTACATGAGCGTGATGGAGGCCGTGCACGCCGCGCTGCCGCCCAAGCACGATCCCTTCGTGGATCTGGTGCCCGATTACGGCATCAAGCTGACCCCGCGCCATTACGCGTACCTGAAGATTTCCGAAGGCTGCAACCACAAGTGCAGCTTCTGCATCATCCCCTCGATGCGCGGCAAGCTGGTCTCGCGCCCGGTGGATGAGGTGCTGCGCGAAGCCGAGCGGCTGGTGCGTGGTGGCGTCAAGGAACTGCTGGTGGTGTCCCAGGACACCTCGGCCTATGGCGTGGACGTGAAGTACGCCGAGCGCATGTGGCGTGACAAGGCCTACCAGACCCGCCTGAAGGCGCTGTGCGAAGGCCTCTCCGAGCTGGATGCGTGGACCCGCATGCATTACGTCTACCCGTACCCGCACGTGGACGAGATCGTGCCGCTGATGGCCGAGAACCGGATCCTGCCGTACCTGGATATCCCGTTCCAGCATGCCAGCCCGCGCATCCTCAAGCTGATGAAGCGCCCGGGCGCGGTCGACAAGACGCTCGAGCGCGTGCAGCGCTGGCGCCAGCTGTGCCCGGACATCACGGTGCGCTCGACCTTCATCGTCGGCTTCCCCGGCGAGACCGATGCCGAGTTCGAGGAGCTGCTGAGCTTCCTGGACGAGGCGCAGCTGGACCGCGTCGGTGCGTTCGCTTACTCGCCGGTCACCGGCGCGACCGCCAACGATCTGCCCGGTGCGGTGCCCGAAGAAGTGAAGCAGGAGCGCCTGGCCCGCTTCATGGAGCGCCAGGCGGAGATTTCCGCCGCGCGCCTGGAAGCCAAGATCGGCACCGTGCAGCAGTGCCTGGTCGATGCCATCGAAGACGGCATCGCGGTGGCCCGTTCCAAGGCCGATGCACCGGAGATCGACGGTCTGGTGCATATCCAGAACGCGGAAGAAGCCAAGCTGCGCGTGGGTCAGTTCGTCGATGTGGAGATCACCGAGAGCGACGACCACGATCTGTTCGGTGACGCGATCCTCGCCGCCGAAGCGCGCAAGCCGTTCGATCTGCACGTGCTGTGATCGTATCGGCGTCGGCTGCCGATACTGGCGGTCGACGCCGCTTCATCGCACCACCGCGCAACGCGGTGGATGCGGCCTGCTTCGCACAGCCGATCTATGCCGGGCTGCGCGAGTTCCAGGATCTGATGGGCGCATCCGACTGGCCCACCATCGCAGCACTCGATGCGCGCCTCGCGTTGCCAGACAAGCATCTGGCCGAGCAGGACGAGGCGTTGCTGGCCGACGGCCTGCACTATGAAACGCGCATCGCCGGGCGCGGCCGGATCGCCACGCGTGCGGACAACTGGCATGACCTGTTCAACGCCCTGATCTGGGCGCGTTACCCTGCCATCAAGCGCGCGCTCAACCAGCAGCAATGCCGGCACATCGCGGCGATGGCGCCGGGGCAACGCAACCGTGCGCAGGCTGCACTGACCCAGTTCGACGAAACAGGCGTGATCGTGCGGGTGCGCGACCCTGCGCTGCTGGGCGCATGGGACCGGCACGACTGGCCGGCGCTGTTCGTGGACGGAGCAGGGCACTGGCGCAACGGTGATATCGCCGTCGCGGCGGTGATCGGGCATGCGCTGCTGGAGCAGGCCCTGCTGCCGGACCGCCTGCTGGTCGGCAAGTGCGTGGTGGTACCGAGTGATGACGATGCCAGTGCGGTCGCGGCGGTGGCGCAGGCCATCGCGGACGGTGAGCGGCTTGGTGATCCGTTGGAGCTGCGTCCGTTGCCGTTGGCGGGGATTCCCGGGTGGCACGCGCGGCAGGCGGCGGCCTTCTATGCGCAGGCCGACTACTTCCGCCCGTTGCGCCCGGGGCGCGTGTATCCCACAGCGCTGGGGTGATTCGGCGGCTGCAGTGATGATGTGCGCGCATTTCACGTAGGGCGTGGCACTACTCCCGGTGGTTTCCAACATCCCCGGTAGATCCACGCCACGCGTCGATGCACTTGCCGTCAGCCGGGATACGCCACCGACAGGATCGCAAACCCATGGCGGCCACTGGGCAGTTCCACTTCGAACTCATCGTCCACGCGCTTCTTCAGCAATGCGCGGGCCAAGGGCGAATCGATGCTGATCCAGCCGGCACCGGCGTCGGTCTCGTCCGGACCAACGATGCGGTACACGTGGATATCGCCCGAGTCGACGTTCTCCAGCTCGACCGTCGCGCCGAAGAACACGGCGTTCGGATCGGTCGGCGCCGTATCGACGATGCGCAGCGCCTCCAGTCGCTTGGTCAGGTAACGCACGCGCCGGTCGATCTCACCTAGCTGCTTCTTGCGGTAGGTGTATTCGGCATTCTCGGAGCGGTCGCCTTCCGCGGCGGCGGCGGCCAGCGCCTTCACCACCTCCGGGCGCTTGTGCCGCCACAGTTCATCCAGTTCGGTCTTCAGCCGCTGGTGGCCCTGTGCGGTGATCAGGGCCGTGCTTTTTTCCGCGGGGGGACGCCAACGCGACATCAGGTCTGCTTGTGCTCGTCAAAAGGTGCCGCGCCATGCGGCGCGACACGGAGTATCAGCGCTTTCCGCCGAAAATACCGCCCAGCAGGCCGCGCACGATCTGGTTGCCCAGCTTGGTGCCGACGGTGCGCGTGGTCTGCTTGGCCATGGTTTCGATCATGCCCTGGCGGCGCTTGGTGCCGAAGATCGCATCCTTGATCGACTGGCCGAAGCCGCCTTCCTGCGCCTCATCCTGCTGGCGGGTGCGGGCCTTGGGCGCATCGGCCTGCTCGACCGCCTGCTGCGCGCGCTGCGCCAGCCGTTCCGCCGCCGATTCGCGATTGATCGCGGTGTCGTAGCGGGTGCCGACCGGGCTGCCGGCGCGCACCTGCGCACGTTCGGCCTCGCTGATCGCACCCATCCGGCAGCGCGGCGGTGCGATCTGGGTCTGCTGCACGGGGGAGGGGATGCCCTTGTCCTGCAGTGTGGAGACCAGCGCCTCGCCGGTACCCAGCTTGGCCAGCGTGGCAGCCACGTCCAGTTTCGGATTGGGCACGAAGGTTTCGGCGGCGACCTTCACCGCCTTCTGGTCGCGCGGGGTGAACGCACGCAGCGCGTGCTGCACGCGGTTGCCGAGCTGGCCAAGAATGTTGGCCGGCACGTCATCGGGGAACTGCGAGCAGAAATACACGCCCACGCCCTTGGAACGGATCAGCCGGACCACCTGCTCGATGCGCTGCGCCAACGCGGGCGGTGCGTCATCGAAGAGCAGATGCGCTTCATCGAAGATGAAGACCAGCTTGGGCTTCTCCAGATCGCCCACTTCCGGCAGTGTTTCGAACAGCTCCGAGAGCAGCCACAGCAGGAAGGTCGAGTACAGCCGCGGTTTCAGTACCAGCTGGTCGGCGGCGAGGATGCCGATCACGCCGCGGCCGTCGTGGTTGACGCGCATGATGTCGGCCAGCTCCAGCGCAGGCTCGCCGAAGAAGGCCTCGCCGCCGTCCTGCGACAGGCGCAGCAGCGAACGCTGGATGGCCGCCACCGTCTGCGCGCTGACCAGCCCGTATTCGGTGGAGATGTCCTTGCGCTCTTCGGCGACCAGGCCGAGCAGGGCGCGCAGGTCATCCAGGTCGAGCAGCAGCAGGCCGCGGTCGTCGGCGAGCTTGAACACGATGTCCAGCACGCCGGCCTGGGTGTCGTTGAGCTCCAGGATGCGGGCCAGCAGGGTCGGGCCCATCTCGCTCACCGTGGTGCGCACCGGGTGGCCGAGCTTGCCGTACAGGTCCCAGAAAATGGTGGGGCTGGCGGCGGGCGCGTAGTCGGCCACGCCCAGGTCCTTCGCGCGCTGCAGCAGCGCATCCGTCCCGGCACCGGCTACGGCGAGGCCGGACACGTCACCCTTCACATCAGCCAGGAACACCGGCACGCCGATCCGCGAGAAGCCTTCGGCCAGCGTCATCAGGGTGACGGTCTTGCCGGTACCGGTCGCGCCGGCCACCAGGCCGTGCCGGTTGCCCAGCCGCGGCAACAGGGTGACGGGGATATCGTCGGTGATGCCTTTGCCGAGCAGAATCGGATCCATGGTCAACTCGCAGTGTGAATAGGCGGGATTCTAAACGTCGGCACTGACCGGCCGGCAGACGGGTTGCCCCGATGCAAGCGGCACGGCTACTCTGCCCCATCGTTCGCACACAGTGCCAAAAATGCCCGTTCCTGTCTTGCTTGTCCGTGGTTGGCCGTTGCTGGCGGTCGCCGCGATGCTGTCGTTCGTCCCCGAGGCCCATGCCCAGCGCGTCTCCGCCCGCGACAAGGCCAAGGTGGAGGCGCTCGATCAGCGCATGACAGCCGCCGAGAAGCGCTACAACGCGGCGCTGGTGCTGGTGAACAATGCCGACCCGAAAGGCACCAACGAGGCCGATGCCGCGCTGGAGGACATGGAGGATGTGATCAGCGCCTGCGTGGCCCAGAAGGGCTGCCAGGTCAGCAACCTGCTGCCGACCTACAAGCGCCTGCTCAAGAGCAACGCCGACAGCCAGCAGGACAGGGAGGACGGCACCGTCATCGCCGACGGCACCCTGCTGGAGGCCGACCCGGACCATGTCGGCCCGCTGGCTGCCGACGTGCCCGAAGCTGCCCGCGCCGCAGCGCTGCTCAATGACAAGCGCCACGCCTTCGACACCATGGTCGAGTACAACCCGGCCGTGCAGGCGGGCATCCGCCGCTGGCTGACCGACATGCGCCCGGCGCTGCTCACCAGCTACGAGAACTACCAGAACCTGCGGGCGGTGATGTGGCCGGAGTGGGAAAAGCGTGGCCTGCCCGAAGCGTTGCTGTTCGGCATCATGGCCAAGGAATCCAACGGGCGGGTGCATGCGTCCTCGCGTGCGGGCGCGGCGGGGTTGATGCAGTTCATGCCGGCCACCGGCCGTCGTTTCGGCCTGGGCCCGGATGGCACCGGCTTCGACACCCGCTTCGATGCGCGCAGCGCGGCCGAGGCCAGCGCCACCTACCTCAACGAGCGCATGCGCGAGCTCAACAACAGCGTCGAGCTGTCGCTGGCCGGTTACAACGGCGGTGAGGGCCGTGCCATCCGGGTGTTCCGCCAGTATCCGGGCCAGAGCTTCTGGACCGACAGCGTCTACAACCAGTTCCCGGGCGAGACCAAGGACTACGTGCCGATGGTGATCGCCGCGGCCTGGATCTATCTGCACCCGCAGCAGTACGGCGTGGAGTTCCCGAAGATCAACGCACAGCCGGCCACCATCCGCCTGGCCAAGTCGACCACGATCTATGAACTGACCATCTGCCTGGGCAGCACCGGCACCCGCGACGGCTACATGCGCGCGCTGCGCAACCTCAACCCGCGCTATGAGGCCGACGGCTGGATTCCGGCCGGCACCACCATCAACGCGACCACCCGCATCGCCGGGCTGTACAACCGCTTCTGTGTCAGCGGCCCGCGTGCCGATCTGGCCCGCACCCTGATCACCGCCGACCTCAATGCGGCGATCGTTCGCCCCACGGCGGTGAGCTACACCGGCAACGTGGCGGTCGGCAGCGTGGTGCCGGTCGCCCAGGCCCAGGCGATGCCAGCGGTGACCCCGGCCGCCCCGGTGGCGGTCCCGGCCGCCAAGCCCAAGGCCAAGCCGGCGCGCAGCTACAAGGTCGGCAAGGGCGAGACCCTGGGCAAGATCGCCGCCAGGTTCCAGTGCGACGTGCCCACGTTGGCGCGGGCCAACGGCCTCAAGGCCCCGGCCTATTCGCTCAGGCAGGGCCAGAGCATCAAACTGCAGGGCTGCGACAAGTAAGCCATAACCGGGTAGGCTCGCCGGCATCACGCCTGCGGCCGCCCGGCCCAGCACATCCATCGCAGCGTCGGCCACGTGCCGGCGCTCACCGCAACACGCATACAGGACAGCAAGATGGATATCACCGCAATCAACGAGATGTTCGCCAACATCCGTGAAAACACCGATTGGGACCTCAACGGCCCGATGCTGTGGGGCTACTTCTTCGTCAACACCACCCCGGAGCCGCTGCACGGCCTGGGCGAGAAGCTGGTCGAACTGGGGTACACCCTGGTGGAAGTGTTCGAACCGGATCTGGAAGAGGGCGAAGCCCCGTACCACGTGCTGCACGTGGAGCGCGCCGAGGTGCACACCGAAGCCTCGCTGGATGCCCGCAACCACGAGCTGCAGGCCCTGGCCGAAGCGAACGGCGTGGAAGACTACGACGGCATGGACGTCGGCCCGGTCGAGGTCTGATCGAGCGGAACATCGCACACAAAAAAACGCCCCGGTTTCCCAGGGCGTTTTTTTATGGGCGTGAGCCCGGGTAGTGCCGGCCATGTGCCGGCCCTACCGTCACTTCAGGGTGGCCAGCGCCTGCCCCAACTGCACCGCATGCTCGGCGTCCAGATGCGGCGCGAACTCGGCCACGCCTGGCGGCAGCAGCACGATCACGGTCGAGCCGTAATTGAAGCGCGCCATCTCCGCAAAGCGCTCCAGGGTGATGCCCTTGCCGCGGTAATCCTTGCGGGTGATGGTATCGCCGTAGGCCGGGATCTCCTCGCCGCCCCACACCGTCTCCACGCCGGAGACCAGCAATGCGCCGACCATCACCGAGACCATCGGGCCGAAATCGGTATCGAAGTGGCAGACCAGGCGCTCGTTGCGGGCGAACAGCCCGGGCACCTTGTTCACCGCCGCCGGCCCGACACTGAACAACCGACCCGGCACATGCACCGTCTCGCGCAGCGTGCCGGTCCACGGCATGTGCACGCGGTGGTAATCCTTCGGCGAGAGATACACCGTGGCGAACAGGCCGTGGTGGAAGACTTCCGCATCCTTGGCATCGCCCAGCAGTTCGGCGGCGGTGAAGGACTGCCCCTTGGCCTGGAAGATGCGCCCGTCCTCGATCGTGCCCAGCTGGCTGATCCGGCCGTCGGCCGGCATGACCAGCGTGCGCGGATCGGCATCGGCCACGCGCGCGCCCGGCTTCAACGCACGGGTGAAGAACTGATTGAAGGTGCGGTAGCTGCGCGGGTCCGGGTTGGCGGCTTCGGCCAGGTTCACGCCGAACTTGGCGGTCACGGTATCGATCAGCCAGCGCGAGATCCGCGGGTTGCTCGAGTACGCCAGTCTGCGCGCCATGGACGACAGCAGGCGGTGGGGCAGGGCGTAGCTCAGCGTGGTCATCAAACTCATGGGGCGGATTTCTCGGTCAGCAGTTGCAGGTCGCGGGCGATGGCCTGCGCTTGGAAAGGAGGGCGGATCAGGCCGGCCAGGCGGCCTTCCGGGTCCAGCACGGCCAGGCTGGCCGAGTGCTCGAGGGTGTAGTCCTCGGGGTTTTCATCGAAATGCTTGCCGGGCACCTTCTGGAACACGAAGCCCAGCGAGGTGGCGAAGCGCTCCAGCGAGGGCACATCCGCCGTGGCCGCCAGCGTGTCCTTGTGGAAGGCGTGGACGTACTCGCCCAGCCGCGCCGGGGTGTCGCGCTCGGGATCGACCGAAATGAAGACCAGCCGCGGGCGCAGTGTTTCAGGCAGGGCTTCCCACTGCTTCTGGGCCTGGGCCAGATCGGCCAGCGTGGTCGGGCAGACGTCCGGGCAGAAGGTGAAGCCGAGGAACACCAGGGTCCAATGGCCCTTCAGCTCGCCGGGGATCAGGCGGGTGCCGTCGGACTGGCCGAGGTTGAAATCGGGCAGCGGGCGCGGCTGCGGGTAGAACGTGATCGATTCCGTGGCCGGTCGTTCACCGCCCGGCTTGGGCGCGAAGACCTTCTGGGCCACGACCAGGCCCAGCCCGGCGGCCAGGGCGATCAGCAGGATGATGCCGACATTGCGATTGAACATAAGGGCCCCGTCCCGGAAGTGGCCACCATGATAGAGGGATGCGGGCGATGGCGTCCCATGCGGCAGCCGCACCCGTTTCGACTGCAACGGATGCCCCGGCCCGCCCCAGCGCCTATAATCGAGGGCCACTTTGTCTGTTGCCCCGCCATGACTGCCGAAACGGCCGCCGAACTCCACACGATCATCGACCTGATCCGCTACGGCACCAGCCGTTTCAACGCCGCCGGGCTGACCTTCGGGCACAGCTACGACAACGCCCTGGACGAAGCCACCCAGCTGGTCCTGCACAGCCTGCACCTGCCGCATGACCTTGGCCCGGCCTATGGCCAGGCGCGCCTGCTGCAGGACGAAAAGGTCCGCGTGCTGGAGCTGTTCCAGCGCCGTATCGACGAGCGCATCCCGGCCGCCTACCTGACCGGTGAGGCCTGGTTCGCCGGCCTGAGCTTCAAGAGCGACGCGCGCGCCCTGGTGCCGCGCTCGCCGATCGCCGAACTGATCGAGTGCGGCTTCGAGCCGTGGCTGGCCGGCCGCGATGTCCATCGCGCCCTCGACCTGTGCACCGGCTCGGGCTGCATCGCCATCGCCATGGGCCACTACTACCCGAACTGGGAAGTGGACGGTGTGGACCTCAGCGACGAGGCCCTGTCGCTGGCCGAAGAGAACAAGGAACGGCTGCAGACGCCGAACGTCACCCTGCTCAAGTCCGACCTGTTCAACGGCCTGACCGGCCGTCATTACGACCTGATCGTCACCAATCCCCCGTACGTCACCAACGACGAGACCGATGCCCTGCCGCAGGAATACTCCTACGAGCCGGAAATGGGCCTGCGTGCCGGCGACGATGGCCTGGACCTGGTGCTGAAGATCCTGCGCGATGCCCCGCTGCACCTGAGCGAGGATGGCCTGCTGATCTGTGAAGTGGGCGAGTCCGAGCAGCACCTGTACAAGCTGCTGCCGGAAGTGGATTTCCGCTGGGTCGAGTTCAAGGTCGGCCAGATGGGCATCTTCGCCGTCGAGTGCCGCGAACTGATCGCGCACAGTGCCCGCATCACCGAACTGGCAGCGCAGCGGCCGTGAGTTCCAACAGCTTCGGCAAACTGCTGACCGTCACCACCTTCGGCGAATCGCACGGTCCGGCGATCGGCTGCGTGGTGGACGGCTGTCCGCCGGGGCTGGAGATCAGCGCCGACGAATTCGCCCACGACCTGCAGCGGCGGGCCACCGGCAAGAGCCGGCACACCTCCGCGCGGCGCGAAGCCGATGAGATCGAGATCCTGTCCGGGGTGTACGAAGGCCGTACCACCGGCACCCCGATCGGCCTGCTGATCCGCAATACCGACCAGCGCAGCAAGGATTACACCAACATCGCCCAGCAGTTCCGTCCGGGCCATGCCGACTACAGCTACTGGCAGAAGTACGGCATCCGCGATCCGCGCGGTGGCGGTCGTTCGTCCGCGCGCGAAACCACCATGCGCGTCGCTGCCGGCGTCATCGCCAAGAAGTGGCTGCTGCAGCGCCATGGCGTCACGGTGCGTGGCTATCTCTCGCAGCTGGGCGAGATCACCCCGACCGGCTTCGACTGGTCGGCGGTGGAAGACAATCCGTTCTTCTGGCCGGTCGCCGATCAGGTGCCGGCGCTGGAAAGCTACATGGATGCGCTGCGCAAGTCCGGTGATTCGGTCGGCGCGCGCGTCAACGTGGTGGCTGACGGCGTGCCGCCGGGCTGGGGCGAGCCGATCTACGGCAAGCTCGATGGCGATCTGGCGGCCGCGCTGATGAGCATCAATGCAGTCAAGGGCGTGGAGATCGGCGACGGCTTTGCCAGCGCCGCGCAGAAGGGCACCGAGCACCGTGACCTGCTCACCCCGCAGGGCTTTGCCAGCAACCATGCCGGCGGCATCCTCGGTGGCATTTCCACCGGCCAGCAGGTCACCGCCTCGATCGTGCTCAAGCCGACCTCCAGCCTGCGCCTGCCCGGTGCCACGGTGGACGCCAGCGGTGCCTCGGTCGAGGTGATCACCACCGGTCGCCACGACCCCTGCGTCGGCATCCGCGCCACGCCGATCGCCGAGGCGATGATGGCACTGGTGCTGATGGACCAGGCGCTGCGGCATCGCGCCCAGTGCGGCGATGTCGGCGAGATCACCCCGCGCATCCCGGGCACGATCGATGGCTGACCCGCGCCCCAAGGTCTGGGTCAGCCAGCCCCTGTTCGACGATGTCGTCGAGCAGCTCGGGCAGCATTTCGACCTGACCATGACCGGCGACGTCACCCGCTATACGCCGCAGGGGCTGGCCGAGCAGTTGGCTGGCGTCGATGGCGCGCTGATCACCCTCAACGAACGCATCGGCGCGGCCGAGATCGCCAACGCGCCGCGACTGCGCGCGATCGCCAACGTCGGTGTGGGCTACAACAACCTGGATATCGACGCGCTCAGCGCCGCCGGCATCCTGGCCAGCAACACCCCGGACGTGCTGACCGAGACCACGGCCGACCTCGGGTTCGCGCTGCTGATGGCCACCGCGCGCCGCATCACCGAATCCGAGCGCTGGTTGCGCGATGGCCAATGGGGCCAGTGGTCGTTCCAGACCATGCTCGGTGCGGATATCCACGGCAGCACGCTGGGCATCCTCGGCATGGGCCGCATCGGCCAGGGCATCGCCCGCCGCGGCGCGCACGGCTTCGGCATGCGCGTGCTGTACCACAACCGCTCGCGGCTGCCCGAGGCCACCGAGGCCGAGGTCGGTGCGCAGTACGTGGACCTGGACACCCTGCTGGCGCAGGTGGATCACCTTGTCCTGGTGCTGCCGTACAACGCCTCCTCGCATCACATCATCGATGCCGCCGCGCTGGCGAAGATGAAGCCGACCGCCACCCTGGTCAACATCGCCCGTGGCGGCATCGTGGATGAGCTGGCGCTCGCCGATGCCCTGGCCAAGGGTCGCCTGGCCGCGGCCGGGCTGGATGTGTTCGAAGGCGAGCCGACGGTGCGCCCGGAGCTGCTCGCCCTGCACAACATCGTGCTGACCCCGCATATCGGCAGTGCCAGCCAGGCCACGCGCCGGGCGATGGTGCAGCTGGCCGTGGACAACCTGACCGCCGCACTGGGGCAGGGGCCGAACGCGGGCAACCCGCCGAGCGCGATCAACGCCGACGCTGTCGCTGCCGTGAAAACCGGCGGCGCGACCGTGGGCGGCAAAAAAATCGACGACGCAAAACGATAGGGAACCGCGCTGGCCAACAGGCGAGGTTCCCGAACCGGAAGGTGCCGACCGTCGGTCGGTACACATCCCCAAGGCACGGCAGGTACCGATCGTTGGTCGGCACGCACATTCAACATTCCGGCAGGTACCGACCGTTGGTCGGTACACATCCCCCCAAACAAGGCAGGTACCGACCGTTGGTCGGTACGCCCAACACGAGGTTCCCCCATGAGCAATCCAGATCGTCGTTTCCACGTCGCCGTCGTCGGTGCCACCGGTGCTGTCGGCGAAACCATGCTGGCCATCCTGGCCGAGCGCAACTTCCCGATCGCCACGCTGAGCCTGCTCGCGTCCTCGCGTTCGGCAGGTGGCGAGATCGAGTACCAGGGCGAGAAGATCAAGGTCCAGGACCTGAGCACCTTCGATCCGAACGGCGTTGACATCGCGCTGTTCTCCGCCGGTGGCAGCGTCTCCAAGGAATTTGGCCCGAAGTTCGCCGCCGCCGGTGCGGTGGTGATCGACAACTCCTCGGCCTTCCGTTACGACGATGACGTGCCGCTGGTCGTCTCCGAAGTGAACCCGGAGGCGCTGAAGCACCGCCCGCGCGGCATCATCGCCAACCCGAACTGCTCGACCATGCAGATGCTGGTCGCACTTGCCCCGCTGCACCGCCAGTACGGCATCGAGCGCATCAACGTGGCGACCTACCAGTCCGTCTCCGGCGGTGGTCGCTCGGCGCTGGAAGAGCTCGGCAAGCAGACCGGCCAGCTGCTCAGCTTCCAGGACATCGACCCGCAGCGCTTCCCGGTGCAGATCGCGTTCAACCTGATCCCGCATATCGATGACTTCCAGGACAACGGTTTCACCAAGGAAGAGATGAAGCTGGTCTGGGAAACGCGCAAGATCCTCGGCGATGACAGCATCCTGGTGAACCCGACCGCCGTGCGCGTGCCCGTGTTCTACGGTCACTCCGAAGCGGTCACCATCGAAACCCGCGACAAGGTCACCCCGGATGCCGCGCGCGAACTGCTGGCGCGTTCGCCGGGCGTGGAAGTGGTCGACAAGCACGAGGCCGGTGGCTATCCGACCCCGGTCACCCATGCCTCGGGCACCGATGCCGTCTACGTCGGGCGCATCCGCGAGGATCTGTCGCACCCGCGTGGCCTGAACCTGTGGATCGTCTCGGACAACATCCGCAAGGGCGCGGCCCTCAATGCGGTGCAGCTGGCCGAGCTGGTCGCCGCCGAAGGCTGATCGCGCGGTGGTCGGCGGCATGGGGATGCCGCCGACAGCCCGCATTGAAACATCGCCGATCACGGGGGGAGCCGCTATATTGGCCGCCATGAAGAACCGGGCTCCGGGCGCAGTGCGTCCGCTCAAGTATGTATCGACGCTGCTGCTGGCCCTGGCCAGCAGTTCGGCCATGGCCCTGGGCCTGGGCGATATCCGGGTGCTGTCCAAGCCGGGCCAGCCGCTGCTGGCCGAAATTCCCGTCATTTCCGCCGATCCTTCGGAACTGGAAAACCTCCGCGTCGCGCTGGCCTCGTCGGCCACGTTCGCCCGGGTGGGCCTGGAGCCGCCGTCCGGGCTGGTCAGTGAGCTGCAGTTCGAGCTGACCCGCAATGCGCAGGGCCGCGCCGTGGTGCGCGTGAGCAGCCAGGCACCGGTCGCCACGCCCTCGTTGAATTTCCTGATCGAAGCCGACTGGGGGCAGGGCCGCCTGGTCCGTGAGTATTCCGCCCTGGTGGACGCGCCCAACAGCGCCGCCACCGTGGCCGAGCCGGAGATCGTCGCCCCTGCCGGCGCGATGTCCAACGCCATCATCCGTGAGCCCGCACCAGAGGCCGCACCTGTTGCCGCCACGCCGTCGCGTGGTGCGCAACCGGCCACCACGCCGCGCCCGGCCGCGCCACGTGCGGCACCCAGTGCGCCGGTCGCCGCTGATGGCAGCGTTACGGTGCAGCGCGGGCAGACCCTCTCGCAGATCGCCGGCTCGCTGGCCCGCGAGCAGGGCATCAACCGCGACCAGGCGATGATCGCGCTGCTGCGGGCCAATCCCGATGCCTTCATCCGTGGCAACGTGAACCTGCTCAAACAGGGCGCGGTGCTGCGCACGCCGGGCGCCGACGGGGTGGCGCAGATCGATGCAAAGCAGGCTGCGGCGATCGTGCGCGAGCACACCGCGCAGTGGCGGCAGTCGCGTGCGGCGATCCCGCAACCGGCCGACAGTGGCGTCGCCGCAGCGCCGGCACCCGCCACCGCGGCCCCGGCCGCCACCCAGGGCGCTCGCCTTGAAATCGCGCCGGCCGTTGCCGCCGCAGGCACCACCGCAGGTACAACCACCGGCACCGCTGCCGGCACCGAGGGCGACATGCTGGCTAACGAACAACTGCGACAGGCCAAGGAAGACGTTGCCACGCGCGATGCCGAGATCCAGGAACTGCGTGAGCGCGTGGCCGAGCTGGAAAAGCTCAAGGCGCAGCAGGCCTCGCTGATCGAGATGAGGGACACCGACCTGGCCGCCGCGCAACAGCGTCTGGAGCAGGCGCCCGGTACGCGCGACAGCGCCGGCGGTGGCTGGTACTGGCTGGGCCTGGTCGTGCTGCTGCTGGTGGTCGGGGGATGGGCGCTGCTGCGCCGCCGCAAGCCGTCGCCGCTGCCGCCACTGGCGCGTGATGGGCTCGACGGCGCCTCGCTGGCCGCGGCCGTGCCGGCGGCCGACCAGGGGGACGAACTGGCCGCACAGCGCGATGACGCGCACCGCTTGCCCGACGAGCAAGCCGTTGCCGACGCCGACGTCTATGCCGGGCTGCGCCGTGAGCCGGTCTTCTCGCCCACGCCTTCCATGCACGACGCCGAGCCGCAGGTTCCTCTCGATGATCCTCGCTGGAGCGCCCCCGCGACGGACGAAGCGCCGGTGTTGCCGGAGGTCGAGCCCACCGCTGCATCCGCCTACGGCATCGAGGCCGACGCGCAGCATGTGACCGTGGACGATGCGCTGTTCCGTGACCCGGCACCGCTGATCGAGCCGCCGGCGCACGCGTTGGAAGCCCAAGCGCACCCCTCGTTCCGCGGCGTCTTCGAATTCCCGGACGAATCCGTGGCCGGCGAAGCGCACGGTTCAGAGGCGAGCGATGATCACGCTGGCTTCGACGCTGCGCCGGTCATCGCCAGTGCGGACGACACGGCCCGCGCGGATGACATTGCCGATGCTGCTGCTCCGCCAGCCGACGAGGCCCCCATCGCCCCGGTCGGCAGCCCTGGCCGCGACCGCCTGGAACTGGCCATTGCCTATCTGGACCTCGGTGACGCCGAGACCGCGCGCACGCTGCTGCACGAAGTGGCCGTCGGTGCCGACCCGCACAGCCAGGCCGAGGCGCGCGAACTGCTGGCGCGGCTGGGATGAGCCACGTCCGCCCGATGGCAATCCGCGCACGCCCGCTGGAGCACGTCGCGTTCGCTTCCAGCGAACCGGCCGTGTGGTCCGAGCGCGACGCTGCCTGATGCACCACCCGGCGCTTGCGCCGGTCCCCCAAAACACAGAGGTTCACCATGCGCTACGCACTGGGCGTGGAATACGACGGCAGCGAATTCAAAGGCTGGCAGCAGCTCGGTGAGAGCGGCTGCCCGAGCGTGCAGGCCAGCCTGCAGGAAGCGCTGTCCTCGGTGGCCAATGCGCCGATCCAGGTCGTGTGTGCCGGGCGTACCGATGCCGGCGTCCATGGCGAATGCCAGGTCGTGCATTTCGATACCGACGTCGTGCGCGATCCGCGCAGCTGGATGCTGGGCACCACCACCCGCCTGCCGCGTTCGATCGCCGTGCGCTGGTGCGTTCCGGTGGCCGATGAGTTCCATGCGCGCTTCGCCGCGCGCGCGCGCCGCTACCGCTATCGCCTGCTCAATCGCCAGGTCCGCCCGGCGCTCTATCGGCAGACCTTGAGCTGGGAGCGCCGGCCGCTGGATGCCGGGCTGATGCATGCGGCAGGGCAGGCCCTGCTGGGCGAGAACGACTTCAGTGCCTTCCGCAGCGTGCAGTGCGAGGCCCTGCACGCGCGCCGGAACATGCAGTCGCTCTCGGTGACCCGCCAGGGCGAGGTGGTGGAGGTCGCCGTTCAGGCCAATGCATTCCTTCATCACATGGTGCGCAATATCGTCGGTTCACTGATTCTGGTCGGTTGTGGTGAGCAACCGGTCTCGTGGATGGAGCAGTTGCTGGCCGGGCGCGACCGTACCGTCGCCGGCCCGACCGCTCCGCCGCAGGGATTGGTCTTCGTTGGTCCCCTGTACCCCGACAACTGGCAGCTGCCTGCCGAGGTCACCTTATGAGCCGCTCCTTCTACCGCACCCGTATCAAGTTCTGCGGCATGACCCGTGCCGGTGATGTGCGCCTGGCCGGCGAGCTCGGCGTGGACGCGGTCGGCTTCATCTTCGCCCGCGAGAGCAAGCGCCGGGTCGCCCCGGCCGAAGCGCGCGCGATGCGCCAGGCGATCGCGCCGATGGTGGATGTGGTGGCCTTGTTCCGCGACAACAGCAAGGAAGAGGTGCGCGAGGTACTGCGTACCGTCCGGCCGACCCTGCTGCAGTTCCACGGGGACGAAGACGAGTCGTTCTGCCGCAGCTTCAACATGCCCTACCTGAAGGCCGTGGCGATGGGCGGCAAGGATGAGGTCAACGCCCGTCAGCTGCAGCTGCGATACCCCAGCGCGGCCGGGTTCCTGTTCGACAGCCACGCTCCCGGCGGCGGCGGCGGAACCGGCGTGGCCTTCGACTGGACCCGCCTGCCGACCGGTCTGCACCGGCCGTTCCTGCTGGCGGGGGGAATCACCCCGGACAACGTCTTCGATGCGATCGTGGCGACCCTGCCATGGGGCGTGGATGTCTCCAGCGGCATCGAGTCCGAGCCGGGCATCAAGGACGGGTACAAGATGCGCAAGTTCGTGGAAGAAGTGCGCCGCGCCGATTGCCACGAAGCGGATTGATCCGCAGGCCCCACGCGTAGGCCACGACCGTTGGTCGTGGCGGCGTCATTCCGCCCGCTGCGCGGTAGTACCGGCCGCTGGCCGGCAACCTGATAAATCTGCCGCCGTCCGGCTGGCCACGACCGTTGGTCGTGGCGCGCTCATCCCGCCAGCTGCGCCGTGAGCCAGTCCGCCAGCGCATCCACCCGGGGGTCCGCCGCGCCCTCCGGGGTCGCCAGAACCCAGAACCCGCCGGTCGCGCCGAATCCCCACGGTGCCAGCAACCGACCTGCGGCCAGGTCATCGGCGACCAGCGGCTCCGGCGCGATCGCCACGCCAAGGCCCGCGACCGCCGCTTCCAGCAGGTAGTACAGATGCTCGAAGCCGCTGCCCAGCTGCAGCTGCGCCGGGTCCAGCCCATGCGACAGCGCCCATGCCGGCCATGCCTGCGGGCGCGAGGTGGTATGCAGCAGGGGCTCGGCCAGCAACGCTGCCGGCGGCTGATGGCGCAACCGTGCCGCCGCTGGGTGGTGGGGGCTGATCACCACGCCCACGCGCTCGGGGGCCAGTTCCCGCACCTGCCACCCGCGCGGCCACGGTGGCTGGGCCAACAGCAGGACCGCATCCAGACCCTGCTGTTCGCTGGTGAAGCTGCCGTCCTGGGCAGACCAGTGCAACGGCAGCTGGGGCAGGGCGCTCTGCAGCGCCTGCAGGCGCGGAATCATCCAGCGCGCCAGGATGCTGCCACTGCAGCCGAGCACCAGCGCTTCGGGCCGCTGTTGGCGCTTGAGCGCCACGACCGCCTCGCGGATCTGTTCGAAGGCGCCTTCGCAGGCGGCCTGCAGGTCCTTGCCGGCGCGGGTCAGGCGCAGCCCACGGCCTTCCCGCTGGAACAACGCAACGCCCAGGTACTCTTCGAGCAGACGCAACTGGCGGCTGATCGCGCCATGGGTGACATGCAAGGCGTCGGCCGCCCGGCCGACCCCGCCCAGGCGGGCGGCCGCCTCGAAGCTGCGCAGCGCATTGAGCGGGGGCAACGGTCCGTCGGTCATGTGAGTTTTCCTGACAGGTCGCGACAGATATTATCGATATTCCTGTCATGACAGGTGCGTTAAATTGGCAGCCTGTCTCCACCGGCTGTCGCGCTATGTCCGCTTCCCCCACTTCCCCCATCGTCGATTTCCACGCCTACCCCGATGCCAACGGCCATTTCGGCCGCTATGGCGGAAGTTTCGTCGCCGAGACCTTGATCGGGCCGCTGCAGGAGCTGGCCGCCGCCTATGACCAGGCACGTCGCGATCCGGCCTTCATCGCCGCCTATGACAAGGACCTGACCCACTACGTGGGCCGTCCCAGCCCGATCTACCATGCCGAGCGCCTGAGCCAGCAGGTCGGCGGTGCGCAGATCCTGCTCAAGCGCGAGGACCTCAACCACACCGGCGCGCACAAGATCAACAACACCATCGGCCAGGCGCTGCTCGCCGCGCGGATGGGCAAGAAGCGCATCATCGCCGAAACCGGTGCAGGCCAGCATGGCGTGGCCAGTGCCACCGTAGCCGCACGCCTGGGCCTGGAATGCGTGGTCTACATGGGCGCCACCGACATCGAGCGGCAGAAGATCAACGTCTACCGCATGAAGCTGCTCGGCGCGACAGTGGTGCCGGTCACTTCCGGCTCGGCCACCCTCAAGGACGCGCTCAACGAGGCGATGCGCGACTGGGTCACCAACGTGCGCGACACCTTCTACATCATCGGCACCGTGGCCGGCCCGGATCCGTATCCCCGCATGGTGCGCGATTTCAACGCGATCGTCGGCCGCGAAGCCCGCGCGCAGATGCTCACCGATTACGGTCGCCTGCCCGATGCGATCACCGCCTGCGTCGGCGGTGGCAGCAATGCGATCGGCCTGTTCCACGCGTTCCTCAACGATCGCGACGTGCGCATCGTCGGCGCCGAAGCGGCCGGCGATGGCATCGAGACCGGCCGTCACGCCGCCTCCATCGCGGCCGGCCGCCCGGGCGTGCTGCATGGCAACCGCACCTATGTGATCTGCGATGACGACGGCCAGATCACCGAGACCCATTCGGTCTCGGCCGGGCTGGACTACCCGGGCGTCGGCCCGGAGCACGCCTTCCTGGCCGATGCCGGGCGCGCCGAGTACGTGGGCATCACCGATGACGAAGCGCTGGCCGCGTTCCACCAGCTGGCGCACAGCGAAGGCATCCTGGCAGCGCTGGAATCCAGCCATGCGGTGGCGCAGGCGATCAAGATCGCCCGCGAGCTGCCGCGCGACAAGCTGGTGCTGTGCAATCTGTCCGGCCGCGGCGACAAGGATGTACACACCATCGCTGCGCGCGAGGGTCTGGTGCTGTGAATCCGCTGCTGCGCCAGGGAAGTGCGCTGCTGATGGTGGTCGGCCTGACCGGATGCACGCCGCCGGATCCGCCGGTGCTGCCGGCGCCTGCCGCAGCGGTCGGTGCGGTCGCACCGGCGCGGCAACTGGCCAGCAATGACGATGACATCGCCAATCGCCCGATCGAGGACGAGCCGGCGCCGCCTGCCGCGGCGGAGGCCACCGTGGCTGACGAGGCCGCCCCTTCGGTGGTCTCGGTCGCGCTGGATCATGCAGGCGATGTGCTGATCGGGCAGCGCTTCACCGAGCTCGCCGCCGATGGCCCCTGGCATTCGGCCGGGCTGAGCGAGGGCGAGCCGAGCGGTGCGTGCGAGTACTACGAGCGGGGCAACCTGCCCGAGGGCGTGTCGATGATGGTCGAGGACGATCACGTGCAGCGCTTTGAACTGGCCCCGATCGAGGATTCCTACGAGGCCATCACCCAGCCGGGGCCGTTTGGGCTGCGCCTGGGCATGACGCTGGATGAAGCGCTCAAGCGCTTGCCGCCGGGAAGTACGCGCGCACCGCATGCCTATGACCCGGAAACGGGCGAATACCTGACCTGGCAGGACCCCGGCTCGGATCTGGCGATCCGGCTGGAGATCTTCGACGGGGTGATATCGAAGCTGTACTGGGGCGCCAGTGGCGCCGTTGAACTGATTGAAGGATGTGCCTGAGATGTCCGTGGACCGTATCGATGCCTGTTTTGCCCGCCTGCGCGCTGAAGGTCGCAAGGCGCTGATTCCCTTCATCACCGCTGGTGACCCTGGCCTGGACGCCACCGTGCCGGTGATGCACGCCCTGGCGGCTGCCGGTGCGGACGTGATCGAACTGGGGGTGCCGTTCTCCGACCCGATGGCCGACGGCCCCACCATCCAGCGCAGCTCCGAGCGCGCGCTGGGCCGCGGGGCAGGGCTGCGCTACGTGCTCGAAACGGTCGCAGCCTTCCGGCGGGACGATGCCACCACCCCGGTGGTGCTGATGGGCTATCTCAACCCGATCGAGATCCATGGCACGGCCCGCTTCGCGCAGTCGGCGATCGCCGCGGGCGTGGACGGCATCCTGCTGGTCGACCTGCCGCCGGAAGAAGCCGCCGAAACCCGTGAGATCTTCACCGCGGCCGGTCTGGCGCTGATCCTGCTGGCCTCGCCGACCACGGCCGACGCTCGTCTGGATACCTTGTCCGCGATGGCCGAAGGCTACCTCTACTACGTCAGCTTTGCCGGTGTGACCGGCGCATCCGAACGGCTGGACAGCAGCGCCGCCAGTGCCCGCCTGCGCGACCTGCGCAGCCGCTCCAGCGTGCCGGTGGTGGCCGGCTTCGGGATCAAGGATGCGGCCAGTGCGGCGGCCATGGCCGTGGAGGCCGATGGCGTGGTGGTGGGCAGTGCACTGGTGGCCGCATTGGGCGAGGCGCCCGATGCCACGGGCGCAGCACGGACCGCGCAGGCATTCCTCACGCCGCTGCGACGCGCTCTCGACGCCGCCTGAAGCACGCAAACGTACGTACCAGAATGGTTTACGTCAGCCCCCCGGCAACCGCCGGGGGGTGCCCGAGCATGGAAACGGTGAGCTAGACTGTCCGCCTTTGCGGCCCACGGGCCGCCCTGAACGGAAGTAGCATCCCGCATGAGTTGGCTCAGCAAGTTGATGCCGTCTGGCATCCGCACCGACAACGTCCCCAGCAAGAAGCGCAGCGTCCCCGAGGGCCTGTGGGAGAAGTGCAGCAGCTGCGGCAGCGCGCTCTACCGTCCTGAGCTGGAAGAGAACCTGGAAGTCTGCCCCAAGTGTGGCCACCACATGGCCATCCGCGCGCGTGCGCGCCTGGCCGCGCTGTTCGATGCGGACAGCACCACCGAGATCGGTGCGCGCCTGGGGCCGACGGACCTGCTCAAGTTCAAGGACCAGAAGAAGTACAGCGAGCGCATCAAGGCCTCGCAGAAGAACACCGGCGAGTACGACGCACTGATCGCCATGCAGGGCCTGATGAAGGGCCGCCCGCTGGTCGCCTCGGCGTTCGATTTCGCCTTCATGGGCGGCTCGATGGGCTCGGTGGTCGGTGAGCGTTTTTCGCTGGCTGCGGAAAAGGCATTGGAGATCGGTGCGCCTTACGTGTGCTTCTCCGCCAGTGGCGGCGCGCGCATGCAGGAAGGCCTGTTCTCGCTGATGCAGATGGCCAAGACCTCGGCCGCGCTGGGTCGCCTGCGCGATGCCGGCCTGCCGTACATCTCCGTGCTGACCCACCCGACCACCGGTGGCGTGTCGGCTTCGTTCGCGATGCTGGGCGACATCAACATCGCCGAGCCGCAGGCACTGATCGGCTTCGCCGGCCCGCGCGTGATCGAGCAGACCGTGCGCGAAAAGCTGCCGGAAGGCTTCCAGCGCTCGGAGTTCCTGCTCGAGCACGGCGCGATCGACCAGATCTGCGACCGCCGCGAGATGCGCGATCGCCTGTCCGAAATCCTGGCCATGCTGGCACGCCAGCCGGCGCCGGCACCGGACGCGGCGGCCTGATGGCGTCGCGCAAGTATTTCGGCACCGACGGCATCCGCGGCAAGGTCGGTGAGGGCGTCATCTCCGCCGATTTCGTGCTGCGCCTGGGCAATGCGCTCGGGCGCGCGCTGACCGAGCGCAACGGGCACCGCCCGGTGGTGGTGATCGGCAAGGACACCCGCATCTCCGGCTACATGTTCGAAGCCGCGCTGGAGGCCGGGCTGGTCGCGGCCGGTGCGGACGTGCAGCTGCTCGGCCCCATGCCGACGCCGGCGGTGGCCTTCCTCACCCGCACCCTCGGTGCGGATGCCGGCATCGTCATCAGCGCCTCGCACAATCCGCATTACGACAACGGCATCAAGTTCTTCTCCGCCGATGGCGAAAAGCTCGATGACGCCACCGAGCTGGCCCTGGAAGCGGCGCTCGATGCGCCGTTCACCACGGTCGAGTCCGAGCGGCTGGGCAAGGCCATGCGCGCGCGTGATGCGGTCGGCCGCTACATCGAATTCTGCAAGGCCAGCGTGCCGCGCGGGTTCGATCTGCGTGGGCTGAAGATCGTGCTCGACTGCGCGCACGGTGCCACCTACCACGTTGCCCCGCTGCTGTTCCGCGAGATGGGCGCGCAGGTGGTCAGCATCGGTGATGCACCCAACGGGCTGAACATCAACGATGGCGTAGGCTCGATGCACATCGACAATCTGGCCGCGAAAGTGCGCGAAGTCGGCGCTGATTTCGGCATCGCCTTCGACGGTGATGGCGATCGCGTGCTGATGGCCGATGACCAGGGCAATCCGGTCGATGGCGATGACCTGCTGTTCGTGCTGGCCCAGGCCTGGCAGCGCAGCGGTCGCCTGCATGGCCCGGTGGTCGGTACGTTGATGACCAACTTCGGCCTGGAGCAGGCACTGGAACGGCTGAACATCCCGTTCCAGCGCAGCGACGTCGGTGACCGGTACGTGCATCAGGCGCTGGTGGAAAACAACGGGGTGCTCGGCGGCGAAGCGTCCGGTCACCTGCTGTGCCTGGACCGCGCCACCACCGGTGATGCGATCGTCAGTGCGCTGCAGGTGCTGGAAGTGCTGCGCCGTGACGGCACCTCGCTGCGCCAGGTGCTGTCGGTACTCAACAAGGTGCCGCAGAAGACCGTCAACGTGCGCCTGCAGGGCGCTGCCAAGGCCACCGTACAGGCCGAGAGCGTGCAGGCTGCGCTGCTGGCTGCACAGCAGGCAGTGAAGGGGCACGGCCGCGCGTTCCTGCGGCCCTCGGGCACCGAGCCGGTGGTGCGTGTCACCGTCGAGGCCGACAGCGCCGAGTTGATGCAGTCCACGCTGGACAGCCTCTCGGCGGCGGTGAAGGCGGCGGCCGCGGCCTGAGCCGGTAAGCTCGGCCGGAAACTGGAAACGCCCCGGGAAACCGGGGCGTTTTCGTTGCGGCGGGGTAGCGCGTTACGGCCCCGGCACCATCTTCTTTTTCTTCGCCTTGAAGCGGTTGAACAGCGGCGCGATCAGCGGGTGGTAACTGTGGGCGATGCGCTTGCGCAGCCAGCTCGCCGGGCGGTTGCGGATCGCGAAGCGGTAGATGTGTTCCGGATCGCCACCGACCACGTTGCGGCCGAACGGATGGGTGGTATGCAGGTACTTGAAGCCGTGCGCCCGCGCGATCTGCACATAGTCCTCGTCGAAGTCGCCGTACGGCCAGCACAGGGTGTCCGAGACCTCGCCCAGCTGCTGCTGCAGGACATCGCGCGCTACCGACAGGTCGCCGGCGATGCCCTGGCGCTTGTGCTCGCGGGAGATCGCCTGCTTGAGCCAGCGGGTGTGCGTGTGCGTGTGGCAATGCACTTCGAAGGTGCCGGCGGCGATCATCGCGCGCGCCTCGCTCCAGCGCATCATCACCTCGTCCGGGCGGTTGTCGCGCAGGATCGCCTCCTCGCAGCCGCGATGGTCCGGTGTCGCGGGCAGGGTGGCGCCGGGCTGGCCCGCATGCGGGCGGACATCGCCTTCGCCCATCCAGCCGGTCACCACGAACACGACCGCGTGCATGCCGTACTTGGCCAGGATCGGATGCGCGTACACCCAGTTGTCCAAGTAACCGTCATCGAAGGTGATCACGATCGACCTGGCCGGCGTCGGCTTGCCCGCGAGGAAATCCGCGTACTGGTCCAGCGTCAGCGAGGTCCAGCCATTGGCCGCCAGCCAGGCGATCTGGCTTTCGAAGTTTTCCGGCGAGACCGTGATCATCCCCGGGGACGGGGAGACATGGTGGTGCATCAGCACCGGGACGGATCTAGCGTTGGCCATGGCCCAGTTCCTTCAACCACTGGTGGTAATAGTGTTCGGTCGCTTCAGTGTGACCGGTCGGGGTGAAGCGGTGCGCGCTGCGCATCCATTCCCAGCCCGCCAGGCCCATCTGCTGGCGGCGGTCGGGCTGTTCGATCAGGGTACGCAGTGCGTTGGTCAGCGCGGCCTGGTCGCCCAGCGGCGCGAGCAGGGCATTGCTGCCTTCCACCACCATCTCCGGCACGCCGCCCACGCGCGTGGCCACGATCGGCACGCCGACGTAGGCGGCCTCGAGGAACACCGTGCCGGCCGCTTCCTTGTGGGTGGCCAGCGCGAAGATATCGAAGCCGGCCATCAACCGGCAAGCGCCCTGGCGGTAACCCAGCAGGTGCACCTGCGCGGCGATGCCGAACTGCTCGCGCAGGGCGATCAGGCGATCCATCACCGGCTGGCCATCACCGACGATCACCAGCTGCACGCGCGGGTTGGCCTGGCAAAGTGGCGCCATCGCCTTGAGCAGCTCCAGGTGGCCCTTGGGTTCGCGCAGCACTGCGACACAACCGACCACGATCTGCTCGTCGCTGAAGCCCAGTTCGGCGCGCACGTCGGCGCGGGTGTCCTGCAGGCACTGCCACGGAATGTATCGGTGGCGGGGTTGGCCCGATCTGGCACAATGTTCAGCCGGGCCACAGCTGGCCCACCGACCACCATGAACAAGCAGGAATCGCTGTGAGCCAGATCCCCACCCTCGACATCACCCGTTTCGACACCGACCGCGATGCGTTCGTGGCTGAGCTGGGTGCGGCCTACCGCGAATGGGGCTTTGCTGGCATCCGCAACCACGGCATCCCGCAGGCCGATATCGACGCCGCCTACGAGGTCTTCAAGGCCTTCTTCGCGCTGCCCGAAGAGACCAAGCGCCAGTACCACGTGCCGGGCAGTGGCGGCGCGCGCGGCTACACGGCCTTCGGCGTGGAGACCGCCAAGGGCTCGCAGCACTTTGATCTGAAAGAGTTCTGGCACATCGGCCGGGAGATCCCGGACGACTCCCCGTACCGTGAGGTGATGGCCCCGAACCTGTGGCCGAGCGAGGTGCCGGGCTTCCGCGAGCGGGGTTACGGGATCTACCAGGCGCTGGACAAGCTGGGCTCGCGCGTCCTGTCGGCGCTGGCGCTGCACATTGGCCTGCCGGAGGACTTCTTCGCCGACAAGACCAACAACGGCAATTCGATCCTGCGCCCGATCCATTACCCCCCGATCACGGCGGAGAACATCCCGAACGTGCGCGCCGGGGCCCATGGCGACATCAACTTCATCACGCTGCTGGTCGGCGCCAGTGCGGCCGGCCTGGAAGTGCAGTCGCACGAGGGCAAGTGGGTGCCGTTCACCTCCGACGCGGACACCATCGTGGTCAACATCGGCGACATGCTGCAGCGCCTGACCAACCATGTGTACCCCTCCACGATCCACCGCGTGGTCAATCCCCCGGGCGAACAGGCGCGCCAGCCGCGCTACTCGGTGCCGTTCTTCCTGCACCCGAACCCGGATTTCCTGATCGACGTGCTGCCGACCTGCATCACCCCGGAGAACCCGAGCCGCTACCCGGAGCCGATCACCGCCCACGGCTTCCTGGAAGAGCGCCTGCGCGAGATCAAGCTGAAATGAGCCACGAAGGCCGCCGAAAGGCGGCCTTCTTCATTCCAGTAGTGCCGGCCGCTGGCCGGCTCCAGACATACTGGCCCTGCTGCATTCAGCTATTCGCTGCTACGTGTTGGGCGATCGCTGCCATGCCCAGCCGGGACGCGCCGTAAACCCGTCCATGGGGGCTCGACGTGCGCCATCCATGGCGCCCGACGGTCCCGGCTGGGCACGGCAGCGCTCGCCCCCGACAGATTTCCTCGTCGGATGGCAGGGCAGGGCAGACTCAATGCCGACCGGGCGCTTCGTAGCTGTTCCATGCAGGCCGACCCACTGTCAGAGGGCAGGCACGTCCACCGGCCCGACGCCCTTGCTTCTAACTTTCGTCCGCAGCGGAAAATAAATATCCAATTGAAATGTAAGCGTTTTCCCACCAACGCCATTTCGTTGCATCCGTTATCATGGCCGGCTGATACCCAAAGGAGCCCCCGCCATGCGCCGCAAGATCGTCGCCGGTAACTGGAAGCTGCACGGCAGCCGCCAATTCGCCACCGACCTGGTCAGTGACCTGGTTGCCGACCTCCCGCTGCAGGGCGTCGACGTCGTGGTCCTGCCGCCGCTGCCGTATCTGGGCGAGCTGGTCGAAGCCTTCGAAGGCCGCGCCGTCGCGTTCGGCTCCCAGGATGTCAGCAGCAATGAAAAGGGCGCCTACACCGGTGAAGTCTCGGCCACCATGCTGGCCGAAGTCGGGGCCCGCTACGGCCTGGTCGGTCACTCCGAGCGCCGGCAGTACCACGCTGAAAGCAGCGAACTGGTCGCCCGCAAGTTCGCCGCCGCTCTGCATGCCGGTCTGACCCCGATCCTGTGCGTCGGTGAGACGCTCGAGCAGCGCGAAGCCAACCAGACCGAGGCGGTCATCGCCGCCCAGCTGGCCCCCGTGCTGGATCTGGTCGGGGCCGCAGGGTTCGCCCAGGCCGTGGTCGCCTATGAGCCGGTCTGGGCCATCGGCACCGGCCGGACCGCCTCCAAGGAGCAGGCCCAGCAGGTCCACGCGTTCATCCGTGGCGAAGTGGCCAAGCTCGATGCTAGAATTGCGGATTCACTGTCGATCCTCTATGGCGGCAGCGTGAAGCCCGACAACGCCGCGGAACTGTTCGCACAGCCCGATGTCGATGGTGGGCTGGTGGGCGGCGCCTCGCTGGTGGCCGCGGACTTCCTTGCCATCGCTGCCGCGGCGGCGGGGCGCTAATTAGTTACGTTGTCGGCCCAACCGCCGGCACGACATGTCCGAGGACGGATTCGAAATGCTGATGTTGATCCTCAATGTGGTCTACGTGCTGGTCGCAGTGGCCATGATCGCGCTCATCCTGATGCAGCGTGGTTCCGGCGCGGCCGCAGGGTCGGGTTTCGGTGCCGGCGCCTCGGGCACCGTGTTCGGCGCGCGTGGCGCGTCCAACTTCCTGTCCAAGTCGACCAAGTGGCTGGCCGTGGTGTTCTTCGGCATCAGCCTCTTCATGGCCTGGTACGCCAGCCATGGCTCGCGCCCGGCGGCGCAGCAGGACCTCGGCCTGATGTCGGCGCCGGCCGCCACTGCGCCGGCCGCACCGGCAGGCGAGCTTCCGGCCGTGCCCAAGGCCCCGGAAACCCCGGCGCAGCAGCCTGTTCCGTCGGCCACTGTGCCGGCTCAGGCGGAAACTCCGAAATCTGGTGAAGAAAAGCCTTCGGAAGGCACCCAGACTCGCTGAAGACGGTTACAATATGAGGCGCACTGGAGAACAACCGGTGCGATCGTAAGCCCAGGTGGCGGAATTGGTAGACGCACTACCTTGAGGTGGTAGCGACGAGAGTCGTAGGGGTTCGAGTCCCCTCTTGGGCACCATTTGTTTGTAAGCGGGTTCGTCTGGCGCGCAAAGCGCCAGGTAGCGGTATCCGTCCACTCCCCCATGCCAAAGCGCCTGCAGGCGCAGCGGCAGAGGCAAGAGAGAATCGCTGTGCTGGCCGAATATTTGCCGTCTCTGCTGTTTCTGATCGTTGCCACCGGTATCGGCGTTGCGCTGATGCTGGTTGGCCGATTCCTCGGTCCCCGACGTCCTGATCTTAAAAAGCTCTCGCCGTACGAATGCGGCTTCGAGGCTTTCGAGGACGCGCGCATGAAGTTCGATGTGCGCTACTACCTGATCGCGATTCAGTTCATCGTATTTGATCTGGAAATCATCTTCATCGTGCCGTGGACCCAGGTCTTCATGGAACTGGGCGCACGTTCGCTGGTCACGATGGGCCTCTTCGTAGGCATGCTTTTCCTCGGTTTCATTTACGTCTGGAAGAAGGGAGCGCTGGAATGGGAGTAATTCAGACGCTCGACGGCCTGATGAACAACCCGGTCCCGGAAGGGCGGGTCGATGACATCCTGCGCCCCGAAGGCGACAACCCCCTGCTCGAAAAGGGCTACGTGACCACCAGCGTCGATGCGCTGTTGAATTGGGCGCGTACCGGTTCGATGTGGCCGATGACCTTTGGTCTGGCCTGCTGCGCAGTGGAAATGATGCACGCCGGTGCGGCGCGCCTGGATCTTGACCGTTACGGCGTGGTGTTCCGCCCGTCGCCGCGTCAGTCCGACGTGATGATCGTGGCCGGCACCCTGGTCAACAAGATGGCTCCGGCCCTGCGCAAGGTCTATGACCAGATGCCGGACCCGAAGTGGGTCATCTCGATGGGCAGCTGCGCCAACGGTGGCGGCTACTACCACTACTCCTATGCAGTAGTGCGTGGCTGTGACCGCGTGGTGCCGGTGGACATCTATGTCCCCGGCTGCCCACCTACCGCCGAAGCGCTGGTGTACGGGATCCTGCAGTTGCAGAAGAAGATCTGGCGTACGCAGACCATCGCCCGCTGACATCCCTCCTGACAAGAGCACGCCAAGCCCCCATGGCAGAGCAAGCACATTCCTTCATCGACCGACTTTCCGCACGTTTCGCAGGTGCGCAGGTCTTCGTGGTCGAACCCCGCGGCGAAGTGACGCTGGAAGTGCCCGCCGCTGACTGGCATGCCACCGCTCTGGCGCTGCGCGACGAATTCGGTTTCGAGCAGGCCGTTGACCTGTGCGGCCTGGATTATCTCGGTTATGGCAGCGACGAATGGGATACGGCCGATGTGTCGTCCCAGGGTTTCAGTCGTGGCGTCGAGGGCAAGTCCGTCGGCCGTTTCGCCTGGGGTGAATTCCCCACCCGCGAAACCAGCGATGGCGCCCAGCCGCAGCCGATCCCGCTGCAGCGGTTTGCCGTGGTCGCCCAGCTGCGTTCCTACCAGCACAACCTCACCATGCGCATCCGCTGCTTTGCGCCGAACGAGGAACTGCCAGTGGTCGCCTCGCTGACCAACATCTGGCCGGGCCTGAACTGGTTCGAGCGCGAAGCGTTCGATCTGTTCGGCGTGATCTTCGAAGGTCACCCGGACCTGCGCCGCATCCTGACCGACTATGGCTTCGTCGGCCATCCGTTCCGCAAGGATTTCCCGCTGATCGGCAACGTCGAAGTGCGCTACGACGAAGAAAAACAGCGCGTCATCTATGAACCGGTGACCTCGGTCGAACCGCGTGTCGGCGTGCCGCGCGTGATCCGTGACGACGCCCGTTTCCAGACCGCTGCCGGTGAATCCGCGCAGTCGGAGGCAAGCAAGTGAGTGAATTCACCCAGGCCAGCCAGGCCTTTGCGAGCAACCCGGCCGAACTGCGCCAGGAGATCCGCAACTACACGATGAACTTCGGTCCGCAGCATCCGGCCGCGCACGGTGTGCTGCGCCTGATCCTGGAAATGGACGGCGAAACCATCATGCGTGCCGACCCCCACGTGGGCCTGCTGCACCGTGGTACCGAAAAGCTGGCCGAGTCCAAGCCGTTCAACCAGTCGATCGGCTACATGGATCGCCTGGATTACGTGTCGATGATGTGCAACGAGCACGCCTACGTGCGCGCGATCGAGACCCTGATGGGGATCGAGGCGCCGGAGCGTGCGCAGTACATCCGCACCATGTTCGACGAAATCACCCGCATCCTGAATCACCTGATGTGGCTGGGTTCCAACGCGCTCGATCTGGGCGCGATGGCGGTCATGCTGTACGCCTTCCGTGAGCGCGAAGAGCTGATGGACTGCTACGAAGCGGTCTCCGGCGCGCGCATGCACGCAGCGTACTACCGTCCGGGCGGCGTCTACCGTGACCTGCCGGACCACATGCCCAAGTACAAGGAATCGCGCTGGCACAAGGGCAAGGCCCTGAAGAACCTCAACGCCTCGCGCGAAGGTTCGCTGCTGGACTTCCTGGAGAACTTCACCGTCGAGTTCCCCAAGCGCGTGGACGAATACGAGACCCTGCTGACCGACAACCGTATCTGGAAGCAGCGTACGGTCGGCATCGGCGTGGTCACCCCGGAACTGGCCCATGCCTGGGGCATGACCGGCGTGATGCTGCGTGGCTCGGGCATCGCCTGGGATCTGCGCAAGAAGCAGCCGTATGCCAAGTACGATGCGGTCGAGTTCGACATCCCGCTCGGCAAGGAAGGTGACTGCTACGACCGTTACCTGTGCCGCGTGGCCGAGATGCGCGAATCCAACCGCATCATCAAGCAGTGCGTCACCTGGCTGAAGGCCAACCCGGGCCCGGTCATGGTCAAGAACTTCAAGGTCGCGCCGCCCAGCCGCGAAGACATGAAGGACGACATGGAAGCGCTGATCCATCACTTCAAGCTGTTCAGTGAAGGCTACTGCGTTCCGGCCGGCGAAACCTACGCCGCCGTCGAAGCGCCCAAGGGCGAGTTCGGCTGCTACCTGATGTCCGATGGCGCCAACAAGCCGTTCCGCGTGCACCTGCGCGCGCCGGGCTTCGCCCATCTGTCCTCGATCGACTCGGTCGTGCGCGGGCACATGCTCGCCGACGTGGTGGCCATGATCGGCACCTACGACCTGGTGTTCGGTGAGGTGGACCGGTGATCGCATCCGCTTGCACGATGCCTGACACCCGCCGGCTGCTGCCGGCGCTGCAGGTTCTGGTTTTTAACGATTTCGTATTCGCTGAGGTCGGCCGATGAAGGCGACAGGTAATTTCGAGGCGGCGCGCGACGTCGACCCGATGGTGGTCTTGAGTGACAAGACCCGTGCGCACATCGATCACTGGCTGGCCAAGTTCCCGCCGGATCGCAAGCGCTCGGCTGTCCTGCAGGGCCTGCACGCCGCACAGGAACAGAATGCGGGCTGGCTGACCGACGAGCTGATCGCCGGCGTCGCCAAGTACCTGGACCTGCCGCCGGTGTGGGCCTACGAGGTCGCCAGCTTCTATTCGATGTTCGAACTGGAGAAGGTCGGCCGCCACAACGTCGCCTTCTGCACCAACATCAGCTGCTGGTTGAACGGCGCCGAAGACCTGGTCGCGCACGCCGAGAAGAAGCTCGGCTGCAAGACCGGTCAGTCCACCGCCGATGGCCGCATCTACCTCAAGCGCGAAGAAGAATGCCTGGCCGGTTGCGCCGGTGCGCCGATGATGGTCATCAACGGCCATTACCACGAGCGCCTGACCGTCGAGAAAGTCGACGAGCTGCTGGACGGGTTGGAGTAAGACATGGCACATCATCACGCACCCAGTGGTCCGGTCGGTCCCGCACCGTTGCCGCACCAGGTGGTCTACACCACCCTGCATTACGACACTCCGTGGTCGTATGAAAACTACCTCAAGACCGGCGGTTACGCCGCCCTGCGCAAGATCCTCGAAGAGAAGATCTCGCCGGAGCAGGTCATCGAGATGGTCAAGCAGTCCAACCTGCGCGGCCGTGGCGGCGCGGGCTTCCCGACCGGCCTGAAGTGGTCCTTCATGCCCAAGGGCACGATGCAGAAGTACATCCTGTGCAACTCGGATGAATCCGAGCCGGGTACCTGCAAGGACCGCGACATCCTGCGTTACAACCCGCATTCGGTGGTGGAAGGCATGGCGATCGCCTGCTACGCCACTGGCTCGACCGTGGGCTACAACTACCTGCGTGGCGAGTTCCACCACGAGCCGTTCGAGAACTTCGAGCAGGCCCTGGCCGACGCGTACGCGAACGGCTGGCTGGGCAAGGACATCCTCGGCAGCGGCGTGGACATCGACATCTACGGTGCGCTGGGCGCCGGCGCGTACATCTGCGGCGAAGAAACCGCGCTGATGGAATCGCTGGAAGGCAAGAAGGGCCAGCCGCGCTACAAGCCGCCGTTCCCGGCCAACTTCGGCCTGTACGGCAAGCCGTCGACGATCAACAACACCGAGACCTATGCCTCGGTGCCGGCGATCATCCGCAACGGTCCGGAGTGGTTCCAGGGCCTGAGCCTGACCAAGAACGGCGGCCCGAAGATCTTCTCGGTCTCCGGCTGCGTGCAGAAGGGCGGCAACTTCGAAGTGCCGCTGGGCACCACCTTCGACGATCTGCTGGAAATGGCAGGTGGTCTGAAACCGGGCCGCACGCTCAAGGGCGCGGTCCCGGGCGGCGTCTCGATGCCGGTGCTGAAGGCTGAGGAGCTCAAGGGCCTGCAGATGGACTACGACACCCTGCGTGCCCTGGGCACCGGTCTGGGGTCGGGCGCCATCGTGGTGCTGGACGACAGCGTCTGCTGCGTCAAGTTCGCCTGCCGCATCAGCCAGTTCTTCCACAAGGAATCCTGTGGGCAGTGCACCCCGTGCCGTGAAGGCACCGGCTGGATGCACCGCGTGCTGGAGCGCATCGTCGCCGGCAAGGCCACGATGGAAGACCTGCATCAGTTGAAGACGGTGGCCGGCCAGATCGAAGGCCACACCATCTGTGCGTTCGGTGAAGCGGCGGCATGGCCCATCCAGGGCTTCCTGCGCCAGTTCTGGGACGAATTCGAGTACTACATCGTCAACGGTCATTCGATGGTTGACGGCAAGAAGGTGGAGGCAGCCGCCGCATGAGCGCGCAACCCGTAAACCCGAGCGTGCCACCGGATCATGTGACCGTCGAAATCGACGGCCAGTCCCTGGTCGTGCCCAAGGGCTCGATGATCATCCAGGCCGCCGACAAGGCCGGCATTCCGATCCCGCGCTTCTGCTACCACGAGAAGCTGCCGATCGCCGCCAACTGCCGCATGTGCCTGGTCGACGTGGAAAAGTCGCCCAAGCCGGCACCGGCCTGCGCCACGCCGGTCATGGATGGCATGAAGGTCGCCACCCGCAGTGAAAAGGCGCTGAAGTTCCAGCGCTCGGTGATGGAATTCCTGCTGATCAACCATCCGCTGGACTGCCCGATCTGCGATCAGGGCGGCGAGTGCGAGTTGCAGGACGTTTCGCTGGGCTATGGCCGTTCGGTCAGCCGCTTCAACGAGCGCAAGCGCGTGGTGCCCGACGAGGACATCGGTCCGCTGGTGGCCACCGAAATGACCCGCTGCATCCAGTGCACCCGCTGCGTCCGCTTCACTGCCGACGTTGCCGGTACCTACGAACTGGGTGGCATGTACCGCGGTGAAAACCTGCAGATCGGCACCTACGACGGCAAGCCGTTGACGACCGAGCTGTCCGGCAACGTCGTCGATGTCTGCCCGGTCGGCGCGCTGACCAACAAGGTGTTCCAGTTCCGCGCCCGTCCGTGGGAACTGACCGCGCGTGAGTCGCTGGGTTACCACGACGCGATGGGCTCGAACCTGTTCCTGCACGTGCGTCGCGGCGAAGTGCTGCGCGCAGTTCCGCGCGACAACGAAGCCGTCAACGAATGCTGGCTGTCCGATCGCGACCGCTATTCGCACCAGGGCCTGTACAGCGATGACCGTGCGGTCAAGCCGCTGCGCAAGGTCAACGGCGAGTGGAAGGAAGTGAGCTGGGCTGAAGGCCTGGCCGCCGCCAAGGAAATCTTCGCCGCGAACCAGGGCGACGACCTCGGCGTGCTGGTGCACCCGTCGGCCTCGAACGAGGAGGGCGCGCTGCTGGCCCGCCTCGCCAGCGGCCTGGGCACCACCAACATCGATCACCGCATCAACAACCGCGACTTCTCCGACGCCGCCACCGCCGAAGTCTTCGGCCTGCCGCTGGCCGAGATCGAAGGCGCGGACAGCATCGTCGTGCTCGGCAGCAACATCCGTCACGAGCTGCCGCTGCTGCATGCCCGCCTGCGCAAGGCACAGACCACGCGCAACGCGAAGATCCATGCCGTCAATCCGGTCGACTTCGATTTCGCGTTCAAGCTGGCCAGCAAGCAGATCGTTGCCCCGTCGGCCTTCATCGACGCGCTCGGCAATGCCGACCTGCGCGACGCGGTCAAGGGCGCCAGCAATGCCGTGCTGATCGTCGGTGGCATCGCCGAAAACCACCCGCAGGCTGCCGCGATCCGCGCCGCCGCGCGTGATTTCGCTGCCGCGACCGGTGCCAAGCTGTGCCGCATCCCGCAGGGCGCCAATGCCGTGGGCCTGACCCGCGCCGGCGTGCTGCCGGCCGGCAAGGACGTCAACGCCATGCTGGCGCAGCCGCGCAAGGCCTACGCCATCTACGGCATCGAGCCGGGCCTGGACTTCGCCGACGCCGCCGCTGCCCGCAAGGCACTGGCCGGTGCCCAGGTGGTGGCCTTCAGCCAGTTCGCCTGTGCCTCGACCCGCGATGTGGCCGACGTGATCCTGCCGATCGGCGCGCTGCCGGAAGTGGATGCCACCTTGACCAACCTCGATGGTCGCGAGCAGTCGGCGCGTGCCGGCGGCAAGCTGCCGGGCGAGGCGCGTGAAGGCTGGCGCGTGCTGCGTGCACTGGGCGGCGAACTGTCGCTGACCGGTTTCGAGTTCACCGATCTGGCCGGCCTGCGCGCCAGCCTGGCCCCGGTCAGCGTCAACGTGTCGTCTTCGGCGGCCACGCCGGTAGCGGGCGAGGGCCTGGAAGTGACCTCGACCGCCGCGATCTACCGCACCGATGCGGTGGTCCGTCGTGCCCAGGCGCTGCAGTCGCATCCGCTCAACAACGCCCCGCGCATCGTGCTCAACGCCGACGACGCTGCCCGCCTGCAGTTGGTGGAAGGCCAGATGGCCAAGGTCGGCACCGATGCCGGCCGTGCCACCTTGCCGGTGGTGGTCGACGCCCGCGTTGCCGCTGGGTCGGTCTGGATTGAATCGGGCCACGGTGCAACCGCACCGCTGGGTGCCGCACGCGTAACGGTGGTGGCTGCATGAACGAATTGCTGTTGAACGCGGTCGACCCGCTGCACCAGTGGCTGCTGTCACTGGGCGACATCGGCGCGCTGCTCTGGATCATCCTGAAGATCCTGGTGATCGCCATGCCGGTGATCATCTCGGTGGCCTTCTACGTGGTCTGGGAGCGCAAGCTGATCGGCTGGATGCACGTGCGTCATGGCCCGATGTATGTCGGCATGGGCATCTTCCAGGCCTTCGCCGACGTCTTCAAACTGCTGTTCAAGGAAATCATCCAGCCGAGCAGCTCGCACAAGGCGATGTTCATCCTTGCGCCGCTGATCACCCTGGGCCCGGCCTTCGCGGCCTGGTCGGTGATTCCCTTCGACGCCCGGATCGTGCTCTCCAACGCCAACGCCGGCCTGCTGTACCTGCTGGCGATGACCTCGCTGGGCGTGTACGGCATCATCCTGGCCGGTTGGGCCTCCAACTCGAAGTACGCGTTCCTCGGTGCGATGCGCGCCTCGGCGCAGATGATCAGCTACGAAATCGCGATGGGCTTTGCCCTGGTCGGCGTGATGATCGCCTCGGGCAGCCTCAACCTGAGCAACATCGTGATGGCGCAGGCGGGCAGCTCCGGTCTGTTCGACTGGTTCCTGCTGCCGCTGTTCCCGCTGTTCATCGTGTACTGGGTGTCCGGCGTTGCCGAAACCAACCGCGCGCCGTTCGACGTCGTGGAAGGTGAATCGGAAATCGTGGCCGGCCACATGGTCGAATACTCCGGTGGTGCGTTCGCGCTGTTCTTCCTGGCCGAATACGCCAACATGATCCTGATCAGCTTCCTGATCTCGATCTTCTTCCTCGGTGGTTGGCTGAGCCCGTTCCAAGGTTGGTTCGACATCCAGCTCAGCAACCAGGCCATTGCGCCTTGGGTTGAGTGGATCTGGGTGGGCGGCTGGCCGTGGCTGCTGCTGAAGGTCTTCTTCTTCGCCAGCTCCTACATCTGGTTCCGTGCCAGCTTCCCGCGCTTCCGTTACGACCAGATCATGCGTCTGGGCTGGAAGGTCTTCATCCCGCTCACCATCTTCTGGATTGCAGTGACGGCGTTGATGGTGTTTTACGGCGTGATCCAGAAGGGCGTCTAAGCGATGAACCGAATTACCCATTACTTCAAAAGCCTGCTGCTCCTTGAGCTGCTCGGTGGTCTGTGGCTGACCCTGAAGTACGCCTTCAAGCCCAAGTACACGCTGATGTACCCGATGGAGAAGTTCCCGCAGTCGCCGCGTTTCCGCGGCCTGCACGCGCTTCGCCGCTACCCCAACGGCGAGGAACGCTGCATCGCATGCAAATTGTGCGAAGCGGTGTGCCCGGCGCTGGCGATCACCATCGATTCGGCCAAGCGCGAGGACGGCACCCGCCGTACCACCCGTTACGACATCGATCTGTTCAAGTGCATCTTCTGCGGCTTCTGTGAAGAAAGCTGCCCGGTGGACTCGATCGTCGAGACCCACATTCTCGAGTACCACTTCGAGAACCGTGGCGAGAACATCGTTACCAAGCCGCAGCTGCTGGCCATCGGTGATCGGCTTGAAGCCGAGATCGCCGAGCGTCGCGCCGCCGATGCCGCTTTCCGCTGAGGTCGAATGATGGATTGGGTAAATATCAGTTTCTGGGTCTTCTCCATCGTGGCGGGCATTTCCGCTGCGGCGGTGATCAGCGTGCGCAATCCGGTCTATGCCGTGTTGTGCCTGATCCTGACCTTCTTCTCCGTGGCCTGCATCTGGATCCTGGTCGGCGCCGAGTTCCTGGGCGTGGCCCTGGTGCTGGTCTACGTCGGCGCGGTCATGGTGCTGTTCCTGTTCGTGGTGATGATGCTGGACATCGATCCCTCCAACCTGCGTGAGGGCTGGGTGCGTTACCTGCCGCTCGGCCTGGTGGTGGCGGTGACGATGCTGGTGCAGATGCTGGTGCTGATCGGCGTGAAGGGCAGGGCGGTCAATCCGTTCCCGGCCGACAACGCTGCCGCGCTGGCTGCCGACACGTCCAACATCACCTGGCTGGCCCGCAGCCTGTTCACCGAATACCTGCTGCCGTTCGAGTTCGCCGCCGTCATCCTGACCGTGGCCGTGGTTGCCGCCGTGATGCTGACCCTGCGTCGCCGCACCGGCCTGAAGACCCAGAACCCGTCCGAGCAGACCATGGTCAAGGGCAGCGACCGCCTGCGCGTGGTCAAGATGGACGCGGAGAAGCCGGTCGTGCACACCAACATCAAGCCGTCCAGCAACGAGGAGGCGCAGCCATGATCACGCTTGGCCACATTCTGGCGCTCGGCGCGGTGCTGTTCTGCATCAGCCTTGCCGGCATCTTCCTCAACCGCAAGAACATCATCGTGCTGCTGATGTCCATCGAGTTGATGCTGCTGTCGGTCAACATCAATTTCGTCGGGTTCTCGCGTGAGATGGGTGATACGGCCGGACAGCTGTTCGTCTTCTTCATCCTGACCGTGGCCGCGGCCGAGGCCGCCATCGGCCTCGCGATCCTGGTAACCCTGTTCCGTACTCGCCGCACCATCAATGTCGGCGAAGTCGATTCGCTGAAGGGCTGATCCGTAGATGGAAATCACTCTCTCCAAGAGTCTGTTGATCGCAGTGGTGCTCGCACCGCTGTTCGGCAGCATCATCGCCGGCCTGTTCGGTCGTCAGGTCGGTCGCGCTGGCGCGCAGGCGGTCACCATCCTCGGCGTGGCGGTCAGCTGCGTGCTGTCCAGCTATGTGCTGTACATGCTGCTGTGGGGCGGCGCCCAGCCGTTCAACCAGAACATCTATACGTTCTTCGAAGTGGGCCAGTACTCGGCGCACGTCGGCTTAATGGTCGACAAGCTCACCGCGATGATGATGGTCGTGGTGACCTTCGTGTCCTTCCTGGTGCACGTGTACACCATCGGCTACATGCAGGATGACCCGGGCTACCAGCGGTTCTTCAGCTACATCTCGCTGTTCACCTTCTCGATGCTCACCCTGGTGATGAGCAACAACTTCCTGCAGCTGTTCTTCGGCTGGGAAGCGGTGGGCCTGGTCTCGTACCTGCTGATCGGCTTCTGGTTCAAGCGCCCGACCGCCATCTTCGCCAACATGAAGGCCTTCCTGGTCAACCGTGTCGGTGACTTCGGCTTCATCCTCGGCATCGCCGGCGTGTTGTGGGTGTTCGGCACCCTGGATTACGCCACCGTGTTCGCCAACGCGCAGGTGCTGGGCCACCCGGATGCGCTGATCCAGATCTGGTCGGGCACGATCAACCTGTTCGGCACCTCCATTCCGGTGATGAGCGAGCCGGTGATCTGGTCGGTCGCCACCGTGATCTGCATCTGCCTGTTCATCGGTGCGATGGGCAAGTCGGCCCAGGTGCCGCTGCACGTCTGGCTGCCGGACTCGATGGAAGGCCCGACCCCGATCTCGGCCCTGATCCACGCCGCGACCATGGTCACCGCGGGCATCTTCATGGTCACCCGCATGTCGCCGCTGTTCGAGCTGTCCCAGACCGCGCTGAACTTCGTGCTGTTCATCGGTGCCACCACCGCGTTCTTCACCGGCCTGATCGGCATCGTGCAGAACGACATCAAGCGCGTCGTCGCGTACTCCACGCTGTCCCAGCTGGGCTACATGACCGTCGCCCTGGGTGTGTCGGCCTACTCGGCGGCCGTGTTCCACCTGATGACCCATGCCTTCTTCAAGGCGCTGCTGTTCCTCGGCGCGGGCTCGGTGATCATCGCCATGCACCACGAGCAGGACATGCGCAAGATGGGCGGCCTGCGCAAGTACATGCCGATCACCTTCATCACCATGTGGATCGGTACGCTGGCCCTGGTCGGCACCCCGTTCTTCTCCGGCTTCTACTCCAAGGACACCATCATCGAGGCCGCGCAGCACCACGCGCATGTGTCCTCGAGCTGGGTGGCGACCTACGGGTACTGGGCGGTGCTGGGTGGCGTGGTCGTCACCAGCTTCTACAGCTTCCGCCTGCTGTTCCTGACCTTCCATGGCAAGGAACGCTTCCGCGATGCGCATGACGATCACGGCCATGGCCATGACGATCATCACGCCGCAGACGCGCACGCAGCCGACGCCCACCATGGCGACGCGCATGATGACGATCATGGCCACGGCCATGGCGCGCATGAGCCGCACGAAACCCCGTGGGTGGTGACGCTGCCCCTGATCCTGCTGGCGATCCCCTCGATGGTCATCGGTTTCTTCAGCATCGGTCCGATGCTGTATGGCACCGACTGGGCCGGCCACCACGCCGACACCGCCATCCCGGGCCAGGTGCATTCGTTCTTCACCGGCATCGTTGATTTCTACGACCCGGCGCGCAACACCATTGGTGCGCTGGCCGAAGAATTCCACGGCCCGGTGGCTTTCGCGATCCACGGCATGATGGCCCCGGCCTTCATCCTGACGGTGGTCGGCTTCCTGCTGGCGGCGCTGTTCTACCTGTGGAAGCCGGAACTGGCCGGCAAGGCCCGCAAGACCTTCGCGCCGATCGTGTCGGTGCTGGAGAACAAGTACGGCTTCGACAAGCTCTGGATCGGCGGTTTCGCCGGCGGCGGTATCAAGCTCGGCAAGGTTTCGCGCGCGATCGACACGAATGTGGTCGATGGTGTGGTGGTCAACGGTTCGGCGCGCCTGATCGATCTGGCGGCCAACCTGCTGCGTCGCACCCAATCCGGTTTCCTCTATCACTACGCCTTCGCGATGATCATCGGCCTGATTGCCCTTCTGGGCGTCCTGATGCATTACCTGCGTTGATGACCTGTACGGAATAAGAAGACGTGTCGAACTGGCCCCTACTTAGTGTTCTCATCTGGCTGCCGATCATCGGCGGTGCATTGATCCTTGCCATCCGGGATGCCCAAACCGCCCGGTGGGCGTCCCTGGGCGTCGCGGTGCTGACCTTCGTGGCCAGCCTGTCGCTGCTCAGCGGCTATGACACGGGAATCGACGCGCTGCAGTTCGTCGAGACCCGCGCCTGGATCCCCGCCTACGACATCGGCTACAACCTCGGCGTCGACGGCATCGCGATCGCGCTGATCCTGCTGACCACGCTGGTCTCGGTGCTGGCCCTGATCGGTGCCTGGAGCGCGATCGACAAGCGCGTGAACCAGTACGTGGCCGCCTTCCTGATCCTGGAAGGTGTCACCGTCGGTATCTTCTCGGCGACGGACGCGATGCTGTTCTACGTGTTCTTCGAAGCGATGCTGATCCCGATGTTCCTGATCATCGGTGTCTGGGGCGGCCCGCGCCGCATCTACGCTGCGCTGAAGTTCTTCCTGTACACCTTCCTCGGCTCGGTGCTGATGCTGGTGGCCCTGATCTACCTGTACCTGAAGGGCGGCAGCTTCCAGCTGGCCGACCTGTACCAGCTGCAGCTGTCGGGCAAGGAACAGACGTGGATCTTCTTCGCCTTCCTGATCGCCTTCGCGGTCAAGGTGCCGATGTTCCCGGTCCACACCTGGCTGCCGGACGCCCACGTGGAAGCGCCGACCGCCGGTTCGGTGATCCTGGCCGCGATCGCCCTGAAGATCGGTGGCTACGGCTTCCTGCGCTTCAACCTGCCGATCGTGCCGGACGCCTCGCATGAGTGGGCCTGGCTGGTGATCGCGCTGTCGCTGGTGGCGGTGATCTACGTTGGCCTGGTCGCCCTGGTGCAGGACGACATGAAGAAGCTGATCGCCTATTCGTCGATCGCGCACATGGGCTTTGTGACCCTGGGTACCTTCATCGCCATGTGGCTGGTGCGCGACGCCGGCAACCCGGATGCCGCCCGTCTGGGCCTGCAGGGCGCGATGGTGCAGATGGTCTCGCACGGCTTCGTGTCCGGCGCGATGTTCTCCTGCGTTGGCGTGCTGTATGACCGCATGCACAGCCGCCGCATCGCCGATTACGGCGGCGTGGTCAACGTGATGCCCTGGTTCGCCACCTTCGCCATGCTGTTCTTCATGGCCAATGCCGGCCTGCCGGGTACCAGCGGGTTCGTCGGTGAATTCATGATCATCATGGCCAGCTTCCAGCGCAATCCGTGGCTGGCGCTCGGCGCGGCGAGCACCCTGGTGATCACCGCGGCGTATACGCTGTGGCTGTACAAGCGCGTGTTCTTCGGTGAAGTGGCCAACGCCCATGTCGCCGAGCTGAAGGACATCAACGGTCGCGAGTGGCTGGTGTTGGGTGTATTCGCCGTGGGCACCCTTGCCTTGGGCCTGTACCCCAAGCCGCTGACCGACCTGATGGAGCCCTCGATCGCGAAGCTGGCGATGCAGATCGCATCCAGCAAGCTGCTGTAATCGGGCCGTCGAGAGTATTGATTCCAGGATTTGATGATGACCACCTCGCCGCTGTTGCCACTGACCGCCGCTGACCTCCCGCCGCTCGCTCCCGAGCTGGTGCTGGTCGGCAGTGCGTTCGCCCTGTTGATGCTTGATCTTTTCATCAGTGAGAAGAACAAGATCTGGACCCACCTGTTCTCGATCGCTGCGCTGGCGGTCGTGTTCTTCATGCTCGCCACCGGAGTGGGCGGGCAGGGCGAGGTCTTCCACGGCATGTTCGTCCGCGACAACGCGGCCGATGTGATGAAGACCGTGATCGTGCTGTGCAGCGGCCTGACCCTGATCTACGGCTGGAGCTACCTGCGCGAGCGCAAGCTGTACCAGGGCGAGATCCCGGTGCTGATCCTGTTCGCCACCGCAGGCATGATGATCCTGGTCTCGGCCGGCAGCCTGCTGATGGTCTACCTCGGCCTGGAACTGCTGGCGCTGTGCTCCTACGCACTGGTCGCCAGCAACCGTGAAAACGGCCTGGCCTCGGAAGCGGCGATGAAGTACATCGTGCTGGGTTCGCTGGCCTCGGGCCTGCTGCTGTACGGCATGTCGCTGATCTACGGCGCCACCGGCTCGCTGCATCTGGATGCGATCAACGCTGCCATTCCGCACACCGAAGAGAAGATGCTGCTGCTGACCGGCGCGGTGTTCATGATCGCCGGCGTGGCCTTCAAGCTGGGTGCCGCCCCGTTCCACATGTGGCTTCCCGACGTGTACCAGGGTGCCCCGGCACCGGTCGCGCTGTTCATCAGCTCGGCCCCGAAGCTGGCCGCGTTCGGCATGGCCTACCGCCTGCTGGAGATGGGCGTGGGTCCGCTGGCCGACGAGTGGAAGTACCTGATCGGTGGGCTGGCCGCACTGTCGCTGGTGATCGGCAACCTGATGGCGATCGCGCAGACCAACCTGAAGCGCATGCTGGCCTTCTCGACCGTCTCGCACATCGGCTTCCTGCTGATGGGCATGGCCGGCGGTGGCGAGCGTGGCTACTCGGCGGCGCTGTTCTACGCCCTGAGCTACGCGATCATGTCCACGGCCGCGTTCGGCGCGATCATCGCGCTGTCGCGCAATGGCTTTGAAGCCGAGAAGATCGAAGACTTCAAGGGCCTCAACGCCCGCAACCCGTGGATGGCCGGCCTGGTGCTGTGCATCATGGCGTCGCTGGCAGGCATCCCGCCGTTCCTGGGCTTCTGGACCAAGCTGGCCGTCCTCGGCGCGGCGATCCAGGGCGACATGCTGTGGCTGGCCATGGTCGGCGTGATCTGCGCCGTGATCGGCTGCTTCTACTACCTGCGCGTCATCAAGGTCATGTACTTCGATGAGCCGGTGGGCGAGCCGCTGCCGGCCAACAACGACCGCGTGCTGGGCGTGGTGCTGGGCGTGAACGCGCTGGCGCTGCTGGCCCTGGGCGTGGCGTGGAACCCGATCATGGTGTGGTGCCAGCAGGCATTTGCACAAATTTCGTAAAAAACGATACAAACGTGCGCAACTCGTGTAATATTCATCTCCTGAGTTGTTGATGCAGCGGTTTCGCCAGAAGATCGTTGCTAGGAAGTCCCCCGGGCCTTCCGCACTCATCCGCTTCTGCTGCGGGGTGGAGCAGTCTGGCAGCTCGTCGGGCTCATAACCCGAAGGTCGCAGGTTCAAATCCTGCCCCCGCTACCATATAGCTCCGGTGCAAACCGGAGGCAGTGGACGAATCAAGCGATACCGGAAACGGTGTCGCTTTTTTCGTTCCAGGCCCGGTAGAGCCGACCGTTGGTCGGCTGCTCTCCTGGGCAGGGGAGGAAACCGTCCCCCGGCTGCCGTTCCTCGATGCGAGGTATTCGTTTCAACATGGGGTTGCACGGGAATGAAAACTCCCTTACAATTCCGCTTCTGCTGCGGGGTGGAGCAGTCTGGCAGCTCGTCGGGCTCATAACCCGAAGGTCGCAGGTTCAAATCCTGCCCCCGCTACCACAGAAAATCTGCAGTGCAGATGCAGTAGACGAAAAGGCGATCTCGGTAACGAGGTCGCTTTTCTCGTTGGGTCACGGCGCCTTCTGCGGACCTGCCCGCGCCGCTGCCCACGACGAGGGTCACAGCTTGGCTGTTCAGCTTTCCGAACAGGGACACCAGAGGCCACCCCAACCATTGCACCAGCGCGGTGCAACGGCTATCATCAGTGGCTTAGCGGACTGTCTTTTCCTATCCCCTCAAGGGATATGAACAGGCCCCGCGACCGGCTTCCAGGAACGGCAACCTGTACCCAGGCCGCCGTGACCCCCCGGAACGCTGGGCTCGCAGATTCGCACCACGTGCGCATCTGCACCGGAATCCAGCATGACCGGAGTTGTACCGGACAGGGGCCCAACGGGCCCTTTGTTGTTTCCGGAAGGTGGTCCAAGCCATGGACCAGACCGTATTTCTTTTCAACGAATCAAGGCCGACTGTGAGCGACAAGGCAACCGAAATCGCGAATCTGCTCGCCCCCACCGTTCAGTCGCTGGGTCTCGAGCTGCTGGGCGTGGAATATCTGACCGCCCCGGGTGGTGCCACGCTGCGCCTGTACATCGACGTGCCGCTGGCCGAACAGCCCGAGCGTATCGTCAACATCGACGACTGCGAGCGCGTCAGCCGCGAAGTGTCCGCCCAGCTGGACGTCGAAGACCCGATCACGGCGAACTACACGCTGGAAGTGTCTTCGCCGGGCGTGGACCGCCCGCTGTTCACCGGTGAGCAGTTCCAGCGCGCCATCGGCGAATCGGCCAAGGTGACGCTCAGCCTGCCGCAGGACGGCCGCCGCCGTCTGCAGGGCGAGATCCTCGCCGTGGATATCGAACAGGGCACGGTGACCTTCAAGGTCGACAATGCTCCGTTCACCGCCGACATCGAAAACATCGACAAGGCACGCATCATGCCGGACTGGGCCGCCCTCGGCCTGGCTCCGACCAAACCGACTGGCCCGGCACCCAAACAGGGTGGCAAGGCGAACAAGAAACCATCCAACGAGCCGGCGGCCAAAAAGCCGCGCGCGGAGTGAGCCAATGAGCAAGGAACTTTTGCTGGTAGTGGATGCGGTCGCCAACGAAAAAGGCGTCCCGCGCGAAGTCATCTTCGATGCCATCGAGGCAGCGTTGGCTTCGGCTGCCAAAAAGCGTTACCCGGAAGAAGAAGTGCTGGCCCGTGTGTCGATCGACCACAAGGACGGCAACTACGAAACCTTCCGCCGCTGGGAAGTGGTGGCCGATGACGTGGTCATGGAGTCTCCGGACCGCCAGATCCGTCTGATGGACGCCATCGATGAAGCCGACGGCGTGGAAGTCGGCGATTTCATCGAAGAGCAGATCGAAAACCCGGACTTCGGCCGTATCGCCGCGCAGGCCGCCAAGCAGGTGATCGTCCAGCGCGTGCGCGAGGCCGAGCGTCAGCAGGTGGTCGATGCGTGGAAGGATCGCGTTGGCGAACTGGTCACCGGTGTGGTCAAGCGCGCCGAGCGCGGCAACATCTATGTGGACCTGGGCGGCAACGCCGAGGCCTTCATTCCGAAGGACAAGGGCATTCCGCGCGACGTGCTGCGCGCTGGCGACCGCGTGCGCGGTTACCTGGCCGAAGTCCGTTCGGAACCGCGTGGCCCGCAGCTGTTCATCAGCCGCGCCGCCCCGGAATTCATGATCGAACTGTTCAAGCTCGAAGTGCCGGAAGTCGGCCAGGGCCTGGTCGAGATCAAGGCCTGCGCACGTGATCCGGGCGACCGCGCCAAGATCGCCGTGCTGGCCCACGATTCGCGTACCGATCCGATCGGTGCCTGCATCGGCATGCGCGGTTCGCGCGTGCAGGCCGTGTCCAACGAGCTCAACGGCGAGCGCGTGGACATCGTGCTGTGGAACGAGAACCCGGCCAACTTCGTCATCAATGCGATGGCGCCGGCGGAAGTGCAGTCGATCATCGTCGATGAAGAAAAGCACTCGATGGACCTGGCCGTGGCAGAAGAACGCCTGGCCCAGGCGATCGGCAAGGGCGGCCAGAACGTCCGTCTTGCCAGCCGCCTGACCGGTTGGCAGCTCAATGTGATGACCCAGGACCAGGTGACCGCCAAGTCCGAGGCAGAGCAGGGCGTTGCCCGCCAGCTGTTCATGGACAAGCTGGAAGTGGATGAGGAAATCGCCGCCATCCTGGTGACCGAAGGCTTCAACACCGTGGAAGAAATCGCCTACGTCCCGGTCGGCGAACTGCTGGCCGTGGAAGGCTTCGACGAAGACATCGTCGAAGAGCTGCGTGCCCGTGCCCGCGATGCGCTGCTCAACGAAGCGCTGGCGGTGGAAGAAGGTCTGGAAGACGGCTCGCCGTCGGAAGACCTGCTCGCCCTGGAAGGCATGGACGAGGCAACCGCCTACGCCCTGGCCGGTCACGGCGTGCGTACCAGTGAGGACCTGTCGGACCTGGCCGCCGACGAGATCCTCGAGTTCGGCATCGAGGACATGGACCAGGAGCGCGCCGCCGCCCTGATCCTTGCCGCCCGAGCCGAGGAGATCGCCCGCCTGGAGCGCGGCGAATGAGCCAGCGATGAACAGTGCCCTGACCCGCTCAGGGCTTAGACTCCGCGCTGCCTTCGCACGTTTCGAGGGAGCGCCAACCAGATCATAGGATCCGAATGTCGCAGCAAACCACCATCCGCAAGCTTGCCGAACTGGTCAATACCCCGGTCGATAAACTGCTCGTACAACTTGCCGAAGCCGGCATGAAGTTCAGCGGTCCCGACCAGGTCGTGACCAGTACCGAGAAGGTGAAGCTCCTGGGCTTCCTTCGTCGCTCGCACGGCAAGACCGAGCAGCCCGTCGAGAGCACCGACGAAGCCGCCAAGAAGATCACCCTGAACCGTCGCAAGTTGCAGGAAGTGACCGTCAGTGCCGGCCGCAGCAAGACCACCGTCAACGTGGAAGTGCGCCAGAAGCGTACCTACATGAAGGACGCCAGCGGCAAGCCGATGACCGCGGATGAGGAGCGCGCCGACATCCTGCGCAAGCTGGAGGAATCCCGCCAGCGCAATCTGGACGAGCAGCGCGCACTGGCCGAGAAGGACCGTGCGCGCGATGAAGAGATCGCCCGCAAGCGTCAGGAAGAAATCGACGCCAAGGAACGTGCCGAAGCCGAGCGCAAGGCGGCTGAAGCCGCTGCCGAAGCGGCCAAGAACGCACCGCCGGCCCCGGCCCCGGTTGCCGCCAAGCCGGCTGCTGCCGATGCACCGGCGCGCAATGCGCGCCCGGCGGCACCGTCGGCTGCCCGTCCGGCGCCGCGTTCGGACGATCGCAACTCGAACAACAACAACAACCGTCCGGGCGCCAAGCGCGACGACGATGGTGGCAACCGCTTTGCCGGTCAGCTGCATCTGTCGGCCGCCGATCGTGCCCGCCGCGGCAACAACAGCAACTCGCGCGGTCGTCCGACCGGGCGCGTGCAGCACGGCAGCCGCCGTGACAGCAACCAGTCGCGCAGCGGCGGTGGTGCCCATGGCTTCGAACGTCCGGTCGCTCCGATCGTGCGTGACGTCACCATCGGCGACACCATCACCGTCGCCGATCTGGCCCAGAAGCTGGCCGTCAAGGGCGGCGATGTGGTCAAGGCGCTGTTCAAGATGGGCGTCATGGCGACCATCACCCAGACCATCGACCACGACACCGCCGCGCTGGTGACCGAAGAACTCGGCCACAACGTGATCCGTGCCAACACCAACGACGCCGAAGACGCGCTGCTGGCGCTGGCCGGTGGCAACCAGGGCGAGCCGGTGGCACGTCCGCCGGTGGTCACCATCATGGGCCACGTCGATCACGGCAAGACCTCGCTGCTGGATTACATCCGCCGCACCAAGGTCGCCACGGGCGAAGCCGGTGGCATCACCCAGCACATCGGTGCGTACCACGTTGAAACGCCGAAGGGCGTGATCAGCTTCCTGGATACCCCGGGCCACGCGGCGTTTACGTCCATGCGTGCCCGCGGTGCCAAGCTGACCGACATCGTGGTGCTGGTGGTGGCGGCCGATGACGGCGTCATGCCGCAGACCAAGGAAGCCATCCAGCACGCCCGTTCGGCGGGTGTGCCGCTGATCGTGGCGATCAACAAGATCGACAAGTCCGGCGCCGATCCGATGCGCGTCAAGAACGAGCTGCTCACCGAGCAGGTCGTGTCCGAAGACTTCGGTGGCGATACCCAGATGGTCGAGATCTCGGCCAAGGCCGGCCTGGGCATCGACGACCTGCTGGACGCGATCTCGATCCAGGCCGAACTGCTGGAGCTGAAGGCCGTGGCCGACGGCCGCGCCAGCGGCGTGGTCATCGAGTCCTCGCTGGACAAGGGCCGTGGCCCGATCGCCACCGTGCTGGTGCAGCAGGGTTCGCTGAAGAAGGGCGATTACCTGGTCTGCGGTATCCAGTACGGCCGCGTGCGCGCCCTGTTCGACGAAACCGGCGCACAGCCCGACCAGGCTGGCCCGTCGATTCCGGTGCAGGTGCTGGGTCTGTCCGGCGTGCCGGATGCCGGCGATGACTTCGTCGTGGTCGAAGACGAGCGTCTGGCCAAGGACGTCGCGCAGCAGCGCGAAACCAAGCGCCGTGAATCGCGCCTGGTGCAGTCCGCTGGCAGCCGCATGGAAGACATCATGGCGACCCTGGGCAAGGGCGATGGCCAGCAGGTGCTGAACCTGGTGATCAAGGCCGACGTGCAGGGTTCGGTGCAGGCGCTGAGCCAGGCACTGGTCGCGCTGTCCAACGACGACATCCGCATCAACGTGATCCACTCCGGCGTGGGCGGCATCACCGAGTCGGACGCCAACTCGGCGGTTGCCTCCAAGGCCACCGTGATCGGCTTCAACGTGCGTGCCGACGCCTCCGCGCGTCGCATCATCGAGTCCAACGGTGTGGACCTGCGTTACTTCTCGATCATCTATGACGTGATCGATCAGGTGAAGCAGGTGGCCTCCGGTCTGCTCGGCGTGGAAATCCGCGAAGAGATCATCGGTATCGCCCAGGTCCGCGATGTGTTCCGCAGCTCGAAGTTCGGTGCGGTCGCAGGCTGCATGATCATCGAAGGTACGGTGAAGCGCAGCAAGCCGATCCGCGTCCTGCGCGACAGCGTCGTGGTCTTCGAAGGCGAGCTGGAATCGCTGCGTCGCTTCAAGGAGAACGTCGAGGAAGTCCGCAACGGTACCGAATGCGGTATCGGCGTGAAGGCTTACAACGACGTCAAGCCGGGTGACCAGATCGAGTGCTTCGAGCGTATCGAAGTGCCGCGCACCCTGTAATGTTCCAGGCCGGACCGCATCTCGCGGTCCGGCTTTTTCGCTTTCGCATCACCCTTCAAGACGAGTCCGCCTACCGTGCCAAAGACCTTCCATCGAACCGACCGTGTTTCCGCCCAGATCCGCCGTGAACTGGGAACACTCGTGCACAACGCAGTGCGTGAACACGGCCTGCCTTCGGTGAGCGTCTCCGACGTGGAAATCACCCGTGACATGGCGCATGCCAAGATCTTCGTCACGGCGCTGATGCCCGAACGTTCGGTGGAAGCGATGAAGGGCCTGAAGGAACTGGCCTGGGGCCTGCGCATGGAGCTGGCGCGTGCGATGAAGCTGCGCCACGTGCCCGAACTGCACTTCCACTACGATGATTCGGTGGATCGCGGCGAGCGCATCGACAACATCCTGCGCGATCTGCCCGATACGCTGGCGGCAGAGAAGAGCCGGCAGGGCGATGACGACGGTGGCGACGATGCTGCCGACGAAGGCGAAAAGAACGCCTGATGGACCAACAGCCCGCAAGGGCTGTTGTCTTATGGGGTGGGGCCTGTCGCAGTGCGACCGCTCCGCCGGAGGCCGGATTGACCGGCAGCGCCACACGGCGCCGATTTGAATTGAATGCATGGCACCCCGAATTTCGTTCCGTCGCCTGGATGGCATCCTGCTGCTCGACAAGCCGACCGGCATGAGCTCCAACGCAGCCTTGCAGGTGGCACGCCGTCTGTACCGCGCCGAGAAGGGCGGCCACACCGGCAGCCTGGATCCGCTGGCGACTGGCCTGCTGCCACTGTGCTTTGGTGAAGCCACCAAGATCGCCGGCCTGCTGCTCGGCTCGGCCAAGGCCTATGACGCCGAGGTGGTGCTGGGCCAGACCACCGATACCGATGATTCCGATGGCGCGGTACTGCGCGAGCGGCCGGTGCCGGCCATCAGCGCGGCCGAGCTGGAGGCTGCCCTGGCACCGCTGCGCGGTCGCATCCGCCAGCGCGCTCCGATCTACTCCGCGCTCAAGCAGGGCGGCGAGCCGCTGTATCTGAAGGCGCGCCGCGGTGAGGCGATCGAGGCTCCCGAACGCGACGTGGAGGTCCACGCCTTGGAGGTGCTGGACCAGCAGCCGACCCGTCTGTCGCTGCGGGTGACCTGCGGTTCAGGCACTTACATCCGCAGCCTGGCCCGCGATCTGGGCGAGACCCTGGGCTGCGGCGCCCATATCGCCGGCCTGCGCCGGCTGTGGGTGGATCCCTTCCGTGACGCGCCGATGGTCACCCTGGAGACCCTGCGCGGCCTGGCCGAGCAGGGCGATGAGGCCGGCATGGAGGCCCTGCTGCTGCCGCTGGACGCGGGTCTGGCGCATTACCCCCGGGTCACGCTGAACGAGGAGCAGACCCCTCGCTTCCGCGTGGGCCAGCGCATCCGCGATGCTGGCTGGCCGCAGGGTGGGGTGGTCGTGTTCGGGCCGGGCGAGGCGATCCAGGGCCTGGGGCAGGTCGACGAGACCGGTCTGCTGGCCCCGCAGCGCCTGTTCAACCTCTGACCGGCCCCGGCCGGGCACCACCCCGGTCCTTGTCCCGGACGGCCGCTGACGTTACAATTTCGCGGCCTTTTCAGGCTTCCCGCGTTCTGCGGGTTCATCCTTTCGTTAACGGCGAGTCGCGCGGTACGTCAACCTGACGTTTCTGCGGGCCACGCATCCAAGAGAAAACTGATATGTCGATCGACACCCAGAAGGTCATTGAAGAAAACAAGCGCAGCGCGGCTGACACCGGCTCCCCGGAAGTCCAGGTCGCCCTGCTGACCGCCCGCATCGAACTGCTGACCGGCCACTTCAAGACCCACAAGAAGGATCACCACAGCCGTCGTGGTCTGCTGCAGATGGTCAACCGTCGCCGCAGCCTGCTCGACTACCTGAAGAAGAAAGACGCTCCGCGTTACAAGGCCCTGATCGAAAAGCTCGGCCTGCGTCGCTAAGCACGAACCCCCACCGCGGCGCAGGAATGCGCCGCGGTTTTGTTTTGGTAGTACCGCAATAAACGCCTGGGCCGGACAACCGGTCACCCGTCGGCGGCAAGGGTCGCCCGCGGTCCATTGAAGAAAGCATCATCCAAGGAAACCCCCGTGGCAAAAATCACCAAAACCTTCCAGTACGGCAAGCACACCGTCACGCTTGAAACCGGCGAAATCGCCCGTCAGGCCGGCGGTGCCGTCATCGTCAAGTTCGACGACACCGTGCTGCTGGTCTCCGCCGTTGCCGCCAAGAGCGCGCGTGAGGGCCAGGACTTCTTCCCCCTGACCTGCGACTATCAGGAGAAGTTCTACGCCGGTGGCCGTATCCCGGGCGGTTTCTTCAAGCGCGAAGGCCGCGCGACCGAAAAAGAGACGCTGATTTCGCGCCTGATCGATCGCCCGATCCGTCCGCTGTTCCCGGAAGACTACAAGAACGAAGTTCAGATCATCGCCACGGTGATGTCGCTGAACCCGGACATCGATGGCGACATCGCTGCCCTGATCGGCGCCTCGGCCGCGCTGTCGCTGGCCGGCACCCCGTTCAAGGGTCCGATCGCCGCCGCCAAGGTGGGTTACAAGAACGGTGAGTACATCCTCAACCCGACCGTGACCGAACTGAAGGATTCGGAGCTGGAACTGGTTGTCGCCGGTACCGCCAACGCCGTGCTGATGGTGGAATCCGAAGCCGCGCTGCTGTCCGAAGACGTGATGCTGGGCGCTGTGACCTTCGGTCACCGCGAAATGCAGAAGGTCATCAACGCGATCAACGAGCTGACCGTGGAAGCCGGCACCAAGCCGTCGACCTGGGAAGCCCCGGCCAAGAACACCGCGCTGATCAGCGCCCTGCAGGAAGCCATCGGCCCGCGCCTGGGCGAAGCCTTCCAGGTGCGCGACAAGCTGCAGCGCCGTGACGCCATCTCGGCGATCAAGAAGGACGTGACCGAGTCGCTGGCAGGCCGTGTGGCCGCTGACGGCTGGAACCCGGCCGAACTGTCGAAGGAATTCGGCGAGCTGGAATACAGCACCATGCGCAACTCGGTGCTCGACACCAAGGTCCGCATCGACGGCCGTGCGCTGGACACCGTCCGCCCGATCTCGGTGAAGACCGGCATCCTGCCGCGTACCCACGGTTCCTCGCTGTTCACCCGCGGTGAAACGCAGGCCATCGTGACCATCACCCTGGGCACCGCCCGTGATGGCCAGGTCATCGATGCCGTTGCCGGTGAGTACAAGGAAAACTTCCTCTTCCATTACAACTTCCCCCCCTACTCGGTGGGTGAGACCGGCCGCATGATGGGCCCGAAGCGTCGCGAAATCGGCCACGGCCGCCTCGCCAAGCGCGGCGTGCTGGCAGTGATGCCGTCGCTGGAAGCGTTCCCGTACACCATCCGCGTGGTCTCGGAAATCACCGAATCCAACGGCTCCTCGTCGATGGCCTCGGTCTGCGGTTCCTCGCTGGCCCTGATGGACGCCGGCGTGCCGGTCAAGTCGCCGGTGGCCGGTATCGCCATGGGTCTGGTCAAGGAAGGCGATCGCTTCGTCGTCCTGTCCGACATCCTGGGTGACGAAGATCACCTGGGCGACATGGACTTCAAGGTGGCCGGTACTGCTGAGGGCATCTCCGCCCTGCAGATGGACATCAAGATCGAAGGCATCACCGAAGAGATCATGAAGCAGGCACTGCAGCAGGCCAAGGCTGGCCGTCTGCACATCCTGGGTGAAATGGCCCACGGCCTGACCGCCCCGCGCGAAGAGCTGTCGGACTACGCGCCGCGCCTGCTGACCATCAAGATCCACCCGGACAAGATCCGCGAAGTGATCGGCAAGGGTGGTTCCACCATCCAGGCCATCACCAAGGAAACCGGCACCCAGATCGACATCCAGGATGACGGCACCATCGTCATCGCCTCGGTCAACGCCATCGCTGCGCAGGCTGCCAAGGCCCGCATCGAGCAGATCACCTCGGACGTCGAGCCGGGCCGCATCTACGAAGGCAAGGTCGCCAAGATCATGGACTTCGGTGCGTTCGTCACGATCCTGCCGGGCAAGGACGGCCTGGTCCACGTGTCGCAGATCTCCAGCGACCGCGTCGAGAAGGTCGGCGACGTGCTGAAGGAAGGCGATGTGGTCAAGGTCAAGGTCCTGGAAGTCGACAAGCAGGGCCGTATCCGCCTGTCGATGAAGGCCGTCGAAGAAGGCGAAGGCGCCGCTGCCGCCGAGTGATCGGCCCACGCCGATCGGAGGGTAGGTGAGGACCGTTGGTCCTCACGCTTTCGCAGACAAAAAAAGCGGGCTTCGGCCCGCTTTTTTTGTGCCCGCATGTCCAACCAACAGCGCCGGTTCGCGGTGGAGTGCCATGCCATGCCACGCATGACTGCCGTTGGGTGGGGCGCATTACGCCAGATAGCGCGATACCTCGATCAGATTCCGGTCCGGATCGCGGAAATACACCGACAGGATCGGTCCGGTCGCACCCGTCCGCTGGACCGGTCCTTCTTCGACGGTCACGCCCTGCGCCTGCAGGTGCGCCAGGATCTCGTCCATGGTCGCGTAGGTGATCAGGCACAGGTCCGCCGAGCCCGGTGTCGGCCGTTCGGCCTTGGGGTCGAATTCGTTGCCGTGCGCATGCAGGTTGATCTTCTGCAGGCCGAAGCGCAGCGCCTTGCGTCCCTCGCCGAAGGTATCCACCTCCATGCCCAGCACGCGGTGGTAGAACTCACAGGTCGCGGCGACATCCGCCACGGTCAGGACCAGGTGGTCCAATCGGTCGATATGCAGGTCGGTCATCGGTGTCACGCAGCAGGCAGTCACTATCGCTGAACTGTAAAACCGATGACGCAAGGCGGGGGTGAACACCTGTCGCCGTCAGGCATGCAGGCATACGGGCGGGCGGCGCGGCAGAGCAGGACAGACCGCGCGGTCGTCCGCTGCGGGCGGCGACTTCGAGTGACGCGTCCGTGGCGCGTACCGGGTGTTGCCGCACGGCCTGTGGACAGCCGCCAGGCCTGCGTGCGTCAGCCGTCAGTGTCCGCTGGACGGATTCGCAGGACATCACCGCGCAAAGCGCCCGCGCACCACAGCACGCTGCTAACGTGGCTTCGCCTTCGCCCCGGGAGATCCCATGTTCCGTCCAACCGTCGCTGTCCTGGCCGTTCTGATCGCCAGCGTGATGCCGCAGGCCGCCTCCGCCATGGAGTCGTTGCCCAAGGTGATCGGCGCGTACTACCCGGGGGGGGCGGCAGACCGCTACCCAGTGGAGACCATTCCGGCCGATACGCTCACCCATCTGTTCTATGCGTTCGCCACCATCGACCAAGGTCAATGCCTGGTCGCGCCGCAGGCCGATGCGCATTTCAGGGCACTGGCCGCGCTCAAGCGTGCGCATCCGACGCTGCACACCCTGATCTCGATCGGCGGCTGGAACGCAGGCGGGTTCTCCGATGCGGCGCTGACCGCGGAAAGCCGCGAACGCTTCGTGGCCTCCTGCGTGGCGACGTTCTTCGAGCGCCATCGCGGCAGCTTCGATGGCGTGGACATCGATTGGGAGTTCCCGGTATATGGCGGCCCGACCCAGATCACCGACCGCCCGGAAGATCGCCGCAACATGACCCTCCTGGTGCGCGAGTTCCGCCGCCAGCTCGATGCGCTGGACAAGAAAGACGGCCAGCACCGGCTGGTCACCGCCGCGCTGCCCGCCGGCCGCGTGCAGACAGATGGCCCGTATGATCCGGCCCGCAGCTATGAACTCAAGGAGCTCGGCCGCACGCTCGATTTCATCAACCTGATGAGCTACGACATGGGCACCGGCTTCTCGGCGGTGTCCACCTTCAACGCGCCGCTGCACGCGGTGCCGGAGGATCCGCTGTCGCCGGAACTGAAACGCTGGAACAGCGTGGCCGGGGCGGTGGCCTACTACGAGCAGCACGGTGTGCCGAAAGACAAGCTGGTGCTCGGCGTGCCGTTCTACGGCCGTGGCTTCCAGCTGGAGAGCGATGCCAACCAGGGCCTCTACCAGCACTACAGCGCGCCGCATCCGGCCGGCGACTGGCGGCAGATCCAGGCCAGCATGCTCGGCCAGCCCGGCTGGGAGCGGCACTGGCACCCGGTCGCGCAGACGCCGTGGCTGTACAACGCCACCGGGAAGGTCTTCGTCAGCTATGAGGATCCTACCTCGATCGGTCTGCGCGCCAGCTTCGCCAAGGACAGCGGTCTGCGCGGCGTCTTCATGTGGGAGCTGACCGGTGACGACGCGCAGGGCAGCCTGCTCAAGGCCATGGTGGCACCGTTCCGGGAACCTGCGAAGTAAGCGCGCCGAAGGCCGCCGCCACGCACGCGGCGTGCCCTATGCTTGCCGCCATGGAGACCGTCCGCCTGCTGGATCTGCACATCGACCGCCCTGCCCAGCAGGTGCGGCGAGGGGATCAGGTATTGCCGGTCGGCGGGCTGAGTTGGCGGCTGCTGGACTGCCTGCTGGCCCACGGCAACGCCGTCGTCGATTTCGACACGCTCGCCGATCAGGTCTGGGCACCGGCGGTGGTCGGCGAGGATGCGATCAGCCAGCGGGTGAAGCTGCTCCGGCAGGCGCTGGGCGATGACGGCCGCCGGCCGCGCTACATCCGCTCGGTTCGTGGCCGTGGCTACCAGTTGTGCGCCTCGCCGCAGCCGGTGATGCGTGATGCCGTTGCCAGCGCCAGCACGGAGGGCGCTCCCGTCGCACCCGGCGCGCGCGCACCCGCACGGTGGGTCTGGCTGGCTGGGGTAACGGTCGCCGCTGCTGCCGTCGTGTTCGCCTTGGTACGTCCCGCCAGCGCACCGGCGTCGCCAGCGGAGGCGGTGCTGCAGCGCGCCGCCTATTACGCGGGTATCGGCCAGGCCAGCAACAACGAACGGGCGATCGCGTTGTACCGCCAGGCGCTGCAGATCGACCCTGAATCGCTTATCGCACGGCGTGGACTCGCCCGAGCGCTGGCGGCCGATGCCTGCTTGTTCAACGGCGCGCGCGAGCGTGCGCAGGAGGCGCTGGTGTTGAGCAGCCAGCTGGTGCTCAAGGCGCCGGAAGATGCCGCCGGCTGGGCCGCACGCGGCTATGCCCACGACTGCCTCGGTGCGATGTCGCACGCCATGGCGGACTACCGGCAGGCACTGCGGCGCGACGCGGGTGACGAGCGCACGCGCGCATCGCTGGCCTATCTGCAGCAGGAAAAAGGCGACCTCGCGCAGGCCCTGCAGGACAACCTGTCGCTGCGCGCGCCCGAGCGGGTTCGGTTCCGCGACGTACAGGTCGCACGCGAACTGGAGCTGTTGGGGTTCACCGATGCGGCCGCTCGCCGGCACGCGCACAACTTCCAGCTCTATCCGGACAATGTGTTCGCCAACATCGCCTGGCCGCACAGCCTGTTGGCAATGGGGGAGTCGGCCAAAGCACAGCAGGCGCTGGATCAGGCACTGGCTCGCGGGACGCCACATCCGCAGTTGCTGCGCCTGCAGGGCGAGATGCTGTTGTTGAGCGGGAATCGGAAGGGCGCCGCCGAAGCCTTCGAGCAGAGCCGGGCATTGCGCCCGCAGCAGTCGATGGGGCAGACCCTGGCCGGCCTCTATGGCGATCCGGCGCCTGCCCCGACCTGGATCGCCGAGCGCCTGCAGATGCTGGAAGGGCAAGGCGATGATGGCTGGTCCGACACCGCGCTGGAGCGTGCGATGTTGCTGCAGGCCCAGGGCGATGAGGCCGCTGCGCTGGTGGCCCTGCATCACGCGGTGAACGCCGGCTTCCGCGATGCGGCGTGGTTGCGCGCCACCCCTTTGTTTGCGCCGCTGCACGGTGCGGCCGGCTGGCAGGAACTGCTCGACACGATCGAGACAGACGTATCCGCCCAGCGCGCCCGGGTGTTGGCCGCCCCATGGCGGCCAACAGACCTCGATGGCCTCAGCGCAGCGCGGGCAGCAGGAACTCGGTAAGGATGCGGCGCGACTGCGGGTGGGCGTAGCTGCGGTTGTAGGCCTGGCTGGTGATCACCGCGACCAGCTTCTTGCCGGGTATCACGAACACGTAGTTGCCGCCGTTGCCGGACATGGTCCAGATCGTGGTTTCGTGCCCATCGACCGGAAGCTTCAGCCCCCACCACTGATAGCCGTAGTCGCTGCCATCACCGGTGGTGGCCTGGGCGCTGACCATCGCGCGGACATAGCGCGCCGGGATCAGCTGCTTGCCCTGCCAGCGCCCCTCGGCGAGCACCAGCTCGCCCAGCCGCGCGAGGTCCCGGCTACGGTAGCGCGTCCCGCCGCCGCCCATGCCGATGCCTTCCGGGGAGCGGTTCCATCTGCTCGTCGTGATCCCCAGCGGTCGTTCCAGCGCCTGCGCGGCGTAGTCGGCCAAGGGCTGCTTCGTGGCCTGTTCCAGCACCGCGCCGAGCACGAAGGAATTGGCCGTGCAGTAGGCATGCGCGCGACCGTGCGGGCTGTCTTCCGGGCGCGTCATCCACGGTGCGAAGCCCTTGACCGGCAGCGACAGCACGAAGTCCAGCCAGTGCTCGGTCACGTACATGCGTTCCTCGTGGCCGGCCGAGAACGCGTTTTCGTCATCACATTCCCACAGCGTGCTCATGGTGAGCAGGTCTTCCACGGTGGTGGCGCGCAGTCGCGGGTCGACCGGATGGTGGGCCGTGAACGCCGGGAAGTAGTCGTACACGCGGGCCTGCACGCCGGGCAGGGAGCCGTCGCCGATGGCGGCGCCGACCAGCATCGCGGTGACACTCTTGCTGGCCGAGCGCACGTCGTTGAGGGTGTCCGCCGAGCCGCCGTTGAAGTAGCCCTCGTACGCCACCTGGCCGTCCACCAGCAACACGATGCTGGTGACTTGCTTGATGTCCTGGGTGGCGATCGCCGACTCCAGCGCGGTGATCCGGGCTGCGTCCAACTGGGTGGGCCCGGCCAGTGCGGTCGGTGGCAGGACAACCGCCAGGGCGAAGATCAGCGCGGCGGAAAAACGGGGGCGACAGGGGTGCATGGGCAAGGCTCCTCGAGATGAGGGCCGACTACGCCATGGGGCGGTCTGAAGTGCTGGAAACCCGGCTGAAGAATTCTGAAGGCCCGCCGCAGCAAGCCTTCGAGGCGATCAGCGTGGTGCACTCCAGACGCTGTTCGGATCACCATGCCGTGCCCGGCGCAGGCTCGCACGCGCCAGGGTGGCAAAACCAAAGGCCAGTGCCAGCGCCACCGCGTCCACCCAGAACAGCGGCCAGTAGCCCCGTGCCGCGCTCGCCCACGGCCAGAAGCCGGTCAGGGCGCCATGCATTACCGCTACCAGCGCGGTGCTGATCGCGGCCGCCCACAGCAGCTCACGGGCCGCCTGGTCGGGGCGACGCAGCGCCGCCCACAGGGCGCAGACGCCCCAGGTGACGAAACAGATCCAGCGGATGCCGTGGTCCACCGCCTGCGGCGCGACCTGCTCCAGGATCTGTGCGCCGACGAAGCTGGCCGAGATCGCCACGCACAACCCGATGCATACCCCCACGGTCGCGCGGGCCATGTTGATCTGCGCGCGACCTTGTTCGACCTGGCGTCGCTTGCGCCGCGATTCGATCCACAGCAGGTTGCCGGAGTAGAACAGGAAGGCGCCGCCCAGGCCGAGCAGGAAGTACAGCCACACCACTACGCCATTGCCGAATTCACCGAAATGCAGCGCATAGGCGGCACTCAGGGTGGCGTGGTTGGCATCGCGTTGGCCAGGCAACTGGCTGCTCAGCAGGCGGCCGCTGGCCGCATCCAGGCCGACCGCGCCGAGCGGCCCCAGGGTGCCGCCGGATTCGCCGGTGATCTCGATCGTGGCGTTGGCATCGCCGGCATGGGCGAGCTTGAGGAAGGCCGGCTCGAAATCAGCCACGCCCTGCGCCCGGGCCACCTCGATGGCGCGGGCATGCAGCATGCGCAGGTTGGTTTCATCGCCTGGCTGGCCGCTGGGCTCGCGTATCGGCGCGGTGTCCATCGCTGCCGGCACCGCCTGCAGCAACTTGCCGTCGAAGATCAGCGGATTGAGCGCCGCCATCTGCAGGAAGATCAGGCAGAGCAGTGCGCCGGTCACCGCGAACATCAGGTGGAAGGGCAGGCTGAGTACGCCGATCACGTTGTGCGCGTCCTGCCACATCTGCTTGAGGTTGCGGCCCGGGCGCAGCGCGAACAGATCGCCCAGCAGTCTGGGCAGGTGGATGACCAGCCCGCTGAGCAGGGCCACGCCATACAGCAGGCTGACGATGCCCATCAGGTAGGTGCCCGCGACCGGCAGGCCGAGGCTGTAATGCAGCTCGTTGACCAGCTCCGCCAGCCCGGTCTGCGGGGGCGTGACACTGCCGTCGTAATGGTCCAGCCACGCGTACAGCCAGGTGCCCTTGGCATCCTGCCAATACGCGATCGGCTGCGGGTGATCGCCACCGGGGAAGGTCATGCCGACGTGGGCACGCGCGGCCAGGTGGCGTTCGAGCACGCCATCGAGCAGGCGTTGCGCGTCGTCCAGGCTCGCGGCCGGCGTGTCCACCGCATGCGGGGTCTGCCACAGCGGCAGATCGTGGTGGAACAGGGTCAGCGCGCCGGCGTAGAACGCGACGAACAGCGCGAAGCCGGCGACCAGGCCGACCCACGTGTGCACGGTGGTGAAGGTACGCAGGGTCTGGGAACTGAACTTCATCGCATCGCTCTCATTGCACCGCGCCGGTCAGGCGCAGCAGCCACAGCAGGCCGAACCCGGCCACGGCGGTGGCACTCATCACGGCCCACGCCCGCAGCCCGGTGCGGAAGCTGAAGGCCCAGATCGCAGCCAGCATCCACAGCGGGATGAACGCGATCAGGCTGGGTACCAGCGCGTTCTGCCACGGCCCCGGCGGCAGCCAGGCGATCAGCCCGGTCGCCGCGGCGGCCACGAAGAACCCCGCCAGGACGCCGGCGCCGGCCCGTGCCCACATCAGCGTGTCACCTGCGCCGGCCGGTGCCAGGCGGCGAGCAGGGGCAGCGCGATCGCCACCAGCATCCAGCTGCACAGCATCACCACCACGCCGGTGGCGATGCCCAGATTGGCGATCCACAGCCAGAGCGCCGCCACCGCGGCGATCAGGCTGATCTGCCGGCCCAGGCGGCCGGCCCGGCGCAGGCGCGGCCAGCGGCAGTGCGGCGAGGCGGCATACAGCGCCAGCGCCGAGAACGCCGAGCCGGCCAGCGCCAGGCTGCAGAAGCCAAGCGAGGTCAGGGCGACCGTGATCATCGGGTGGCCGCCAGCGCACGCGGCAGGGCGCGGCAGGCCGGGAAGGAAGCGGGGCAGGGCATGGGGGAATCCAATCGGCAACCCTGTCCTGGTCAGGACAGTAACCCGCGCATGGTAATCATTGCCGTTTATGGGCGCCACACGTACACATTCAGGCGCCTGGGCGGGGGGGCACGCCGGCGCGCGGCGGCGCATTCATCGGCAGATTGGTTTAAGATCAGGGCATCTCTATCGAGGCAACAAGGTGGCCCGCGCCCTGCGCCGGTCTAGCGTGTGACATGAGCACTACCACCGCCCACCGCTGAACGCCCCCGACGGCCCCTGACGCAGGCGCCTTCGTGGCGCTTTTTTATTGCCTCGCCCCCGGATTCTCCAGGCCCCCTGCGGGCCACCAGACCAAAGCACTCTCATGATCGCGATCACGCTCCCCGACGGCAGCCGCCGTGAATTCGAACATCCCGTCAGTGTCATGGACGTCGCCCAGTCGATCGGCGCCGGCCTAGCCAAGGCCACCATCGCCGGTTCGGTGGATGGCGTGCTGGTCGATGCCAGTGACGTCATCGACCACGATGCCAGCCTGCGCATCATCACCGCCAAGGACGAGGAGGGCGTTGAGATCATCCGCCACTCCGCCGCCCATCTGGTTGGTCATGCGGTCAAGCAGCTGTACCCGGACGTCAAGATGGTGATCGGCCCGGTCATCGCCGAAGGCTTCTACTACGACATCTACTCCGAGCGTCCGTTCACGCCCGAGGACATGGCCGCCATCGAAAAGCGCATGGCTGAGCTGATCGCGCAGGACTACGACGTGATCAAGAAGGTTACCCCGCGTGCGGAGGTCATCGAGATCTTCAAGGCGCGTGGCGAAGACTACAAGCTGCGCCTGATCGAAGACATGTCGCCGGAGATCCAGGCGATGGGCATGTACTACCACCAGGAATACGTGGACATGTGCCGCGGCCCGCACGTGCCCAACACGCGCTTCCTGAAGGCCTTCAAGCTGACCCGCATTTCCGGCGCCTATTGGCGCGGCGACGCGCAGAACGAGCAGCTGCAGCGCGTCTACGGCACCGCCTGGGCCGACAAGAAGCAGCTCGATGCGTACATCAAGCGCATCGAAGAGGCGGAGATGCGCGACCACCGTCGCATCGGCAAGCAGCAGGACCTGTTCCACCTGCAGGAAGAGGCCCCGGGCCTGGTGTTCTGGCACCCGAAGGGCTGGGCGCTGTGGCAGGTGGTCGAGCAGTACATGCGCAAGGTGTACCGCAATACCGGCTACGGCGAAGTGCGCTGCCCGCAGATCCTGGACGTGTCGCTGTGGCAGAAGTCCGGCCATTGGGACAACTACCAGGACGCGATGTTCTTCACCGAGTCGGAGAAGCGTACCTACGCGCTCAAGCCGATGAACTGCCCGGGCCACGTGCAGGTGTTCAACCAGGGGCTGCACAGCTACCGCGATCTGCCGATCCGCTACGGTGAGTTTGGTGCCTGCCACCGCAACGAGCCCTCCGGCGCGCTGCACGGCATCCTGCGCGTGCGTGGCTTTACCCAGGACGACGGCCACGTGTTCTGCACCGAAGACCAGGTCGAGGCGGAAGTGACCGCGTTCCACCAGCAGGCGCTGGCGGTGTACCAGCACTTCGGCTTCGAGGAGATCCAGGTCAAGATCGCGCTGCGCCCCGAATCGCGCCTGGGCGATGACAGCACGTGGGACAAGGCGGAGGGCGCATTGCGCTCGGCCCTGTCCAGCTGCGGGGTGGAATGGCAGGAGCTGCCGGGCGAGGGCGCCTTCTACGGCCCAAAGATCGAGTACCACCTCAAGGATGCCATCGGCCGTACCTGGCAGTTGGGCACGATGCAGGTCGACTTCATGATGCCTGGCCGCCTTGGCGCCGAGTATGTGGACGAAAACAGCCAGAAGAAGCATCCGGTCATGCTGCACCGCGCGATCGTCGGTTCCATGGAGCGTTTCCTGGGCATCCTGATCGAGCACCATGCCGGCCAGTTCCCGGCCTGGCTGGCCCCGACCCAGGTGGTGGTGGCCAATATCACCGACGCTCAGGCTGAATACGTCAGTGAAGTCAGGAAAACCCTTGCAGATCAAGGGTTCCGCGTGAACGCCGATTTGCGCAACGAGAAGATCGGATATAAGATTCGCGAGCATACGCTGCAGCGGGTCCCGTACCTGCTGGTGGTTGGCGACCGTGAGAAGGAAAATGGCGCCGTGGCCGTGCGTACGCGCTCTGGCGAAGATCTGGGCAGCATGTCCGTCCAGGCCTTCATCGAGCGGTTGCAGGCAGAACAGTCCGTGTAAGAAAGTCCCGGCCCTGCGGATGCTCCGCGATGGGCCGGTTTGATTCCTCTGGGAGATTGCAATATCAGTACCCCTGACAACAAACAGAACCGCAAGAATCAGGAAATCCGGGTGCCGCGCGTCCGCGTGATCGGCAGCGACGGAGAAATGATTGGTGTGTTGACGCGTGACGAAGCGCTGTCGATGGCCGAAGACGAAGGTCTGGACCTGGTCGAGATTCAGCCGCAGGCTGATCCGCCGGTGTGCAAGATCATGGACTTCGGCAAGTTCAAGTTCGAAGCGCAGAAGAAGGCCAACGAGGCCAAGAAGAAGACCAAGCAGGTCGAGATCAAGGAAGTGAAGTTCCGCCCGGTCACCGATGAAGGTGATTACCAGATCAAGCTGCGCAAGATGCGCGGGTTCCTGGAAGAGGGCGACAAGATCAAGGTCAACATCCGCTTCCGTGGCCGTGAAATGAGCCATCAGGAACTGGGTCGCGAGATGGCCAGCCGGATCGAGGGTGATCTGGGCGAAGACATCGTGATCGAGTCCCGTCCGCGCCTTGAAGGCCGGCAGATGGTGATGATGATCGCGCCGAAGAAGAAGTAACCGGCCATCGGGCCTGGCCCGAACCGGCGGGAAGTAGAGCCGACCGTTGGTCGGCTGGACAGCCCACCGCGGCAAAGGTAGAGCCGACCGTTGGTCGGCTGCCCAGCCCCGGCCGCACTTCTCCGTGCACCACGCAGCGGGCGCCCATCGGCGCCTTCTGTCGTTTCCCGCGCGCGGCCTGGCGTCACGCCGGGCTCGCGCCCGTTCCGTTCAGGTTCGGCCGCGCCGCGGTAAACACCCGCCCAATCAAGCGTTTGCAACTGTCCGTATACACGGGCATAATGGGCGGCCCCGTTTTGCGGGGGTGCTGTTTTGAACGGTTTCCCGCCCCACAAAGGCACGCTGTTCCAACGGCAAACAGGACCGGCCTGGTTCCCATCGGGGATCCCGGGCTTACAAGCAGGCAAGGGCACGGACGGAAAGTGTGGCAATGCCACCGCCCTGGTCAGTGACAAAACATCATCAAGGACATAGCAATGCCCAAGATCAAGACCAACCGGGCGGCGGCCAAGCGTTTCCGCAAGACCGCCTCCGGCAAGTTCAAGGCTGGCCACGCCAACCGCAGCCACATCCTCACGAAGAAGTCGACCAAGCGGAAGCGCAATCTGCGTCAGACGAACCATGTTCGTGCAGAAGACGCAGGCCGTTTGAACCGTATGCTTCCCTACCTCTGAGGACTGACCCATGGCACGAGTAAAGCGTGGCGTACAGGCGCGTCGCCGCCACAAGAAAATTCTGACCCTGGCGAAGGGTTACTACAACGCTCGCCGCAAGGTCTTCCGCGTTGCCAAGCAGGCCGTGATCAAGGCACAGCAGTACGCCTACATCGGCCGTAAGCAGAAGAAGCGCAATTTCCGTTCGCTGTGGATCACCCGCATCAACGCGGCTGCCCGCATCAACGGCCTGAGCTACAGCCGTTTCATGAACGGCCTGCTCAAGTCCGGCATCACCCTGGACCGTAAGGTTCTGGCTGACATCGCCGTGCACGACGCAGCTGGTTTTGCTGCACTGGCCGAAAAGGCCAAGGGCGCACTGGCGGCATAAGTCCATTCCCCTGCCGTTGCCGTTCACGCGCAACGGCTGTGGGTAAGGCAAATGCATGGGGAAGGGCGCAAGTCCTTCCCCATTCTTTTTTGTGTTGGCGGTGGCCCTCCCGGTGCCATCGATCGACAGCGCTGGCGACGGGGGGTCGGCCCGACGCGCATCGCGATGGCATACCGACGCGAGGCTCCGGCTATCCATGAGTGACATCCAATCCCTGACCACGCAGGCACTGGCCGACGTGGCCGCTGCCCAGAGCCCCGACGCGCTGGAAGCCCTGCGCGTGGCCCTGCTGGGCAAGAACGGCAGCATCACCGCCCAGCTCAAGCAGCTTGGTGGCCTGCCGGCCGATGAGCGCAAAGCCGCCGGCGAAGCCATCAACCGTGCCCGTGACGCGCTGACCAGCGCGCTGGGTGATCGCAAGACCGTGCTGGAAGACGCTGCGCTGGACGCGCGCCTGGCCGCCGAAGCGATCGACATCACCCTGCCGGGCCGTCGCGAAGAGCGCGGTGGCCTGCACCCGGTGACCCGTACCCTGGAGCGCATCACCGAGATCTTCGGCCGCCTGGGTTACGAGCTCTCCGAAGGCCCGGAAATCGAAGATGACTGGCACAACTTCGAAGCGCTGAACTTCCCGCCGCACCACCCGGCGCGCGCGATGCACGACACTTTCTATTTCGGCGATGGCCGCCTGCTGCGCACGCATACCTCCGGTGTGCAGGTGCGCTACATGGGCGAGCACGCTCCGCCGCTGCGCATGATCGCGGCCGGCAAGGTGTACCGCAGCGACAGCGACCAGACCCATTCGCCGATGTTCCACCAGGTCGAAGGCCTGCTGGTCGACGAGCACTCCACGTTCGCCGATCTGAAGGGCACGCTGTCCGAGTTCGTGCGCGCGTTCTTCGAGCGCGATTTCGAGATGCGTTTCCGTCCCAGCTACTTCCCCTTCGTGGAACCCGGCGCGGAAGTGGACATCGCCTGGCAGCAGCCTGACGGCAGCACCCGCTGGCTGGAAGTGCTTGGCTGCGGCATGGTCCACCCGAACGTGCTGCGCAGCGTCGGCATCGATCCGGAGCGCTATACCGGCTTCGCCTTCGGCCTGGGCGTGGAGCGCTTTGCGATGCTGCGTTACGGCGTCAACGACCTGCGCGCGTTCTTCGAAAACGACGTGCGGTTCCTGAAGCAGTTCGCGTAACAGCGTAACCGCCGGGCAGCCCCCGGCGCTACGTCGCACCACCATTCATCACGGCCCAGGCGCCTGCGCCGGGCCCACCAGGGTGACACCATGAAATTCTCTGAAAACTGGCTGCGCAGCCACGTCCCGACCACCGTCTCGCGCGATGAACTCAGCGCGGTGCTGACCGCGATCGGTCTGGAAGTGGAAGAGGTCGATGCGCTGGGCGATGGCCTGCAGCATGTGGTCGTGGCGAAGATCATTTCCGCCGAACGCCATCCCGAAGCCGACCGCCTGCAGATCTGCCAGGTCGATGCGGGGCAGGGCGAGCACCTGCAGATCGTATGCGGTGCGCCGAACGCGCGCCCGGGCCTGGTCGCACCGCTGGCAATGGTGGGCGCCCAGATCGGTGATCTGAAGATCAAGCCGGCCAAGCTGCGTGGCGTGGAATCCAACGGCATGCTGTGCTCGGCCAAGGAGCTGGGCCTGGACACCGATGCGTCCGGCCTGTTCGAACTGCCCGACGATGCGCCCGTCGGCCAGACCCTGGTCGAGTACCTCGGCCTGCCCGACGCCAGCATCGAGATCAAGCTGACCCCGAACCGCGCCGACTGCTTCAGCATCCGCGGCATCGCCTTCGACGTGGCCGCTGCGTGCGCCAGTGAAGTGGTGCCGTTCGACGCTGCGCCGGTGGCCGCCGTGGGCACGCGTGAACTGTCCATCCAGCTGGACGCTGGCGCCGAAGCACCGCGTTACGTTGGTCGCGTGATCGAGGGCGTCAACGCCCGTGCCGCGACCCCGCTGTGGATGGCCGAGCGCCTGCGCCGCAGTGGGGTGCGCCCGGTGTCGCTGCTGGTGGACGTCACCCAGTACGTGATGCTCGAGCTCGGCCAGCCGATGCATGCCTTCGATCTGGGCACCCTGCAGGGCAGCATCGGCGTGCGTCGTTCGCGTGCGGGTGAGACCCTGAAGCTGCTCGATGGTCGCGACGCCGCGCTGGACGACAGCTTCCTGCTGGTCACCGATGCCGACCGCCCGATCGCGCTGGCCGGCCTGATGGGCGGCTTCGATACGCGCGTCACCGACGACACCACCAACGTGTTCCTGGAGGCCGCGCACTTCGCGCCCGCCGCGATCATGGGCCGTGGCCGCAAGCTGGGCCTGCACACCGATGCCGGCCACCGCTTCGAGCGCGGTGTCGACCCGGTGCTGCCGCGCGCGGCGATCGAGTACGCCACCCGCCTGATTTTGGACCTGGCCGGCGGCACCCCCGCGCCGGTCACCGAGGCCGTGCGCGACGCCGACCTGCCGGCGACCGCCACCATCGGCCTGCGCCGCGCCCGTATCGCGCGCGTGCTGGGCATCCAGATCGCCGATGCCGATGTGGAGCGCATCCTGCGCGCGCTGGGCATGGACGTGGCCCCGACCGCTGATGGCTGGCAGGTCACCGCGCCGAGCCGCCGTTTCGATATCGCCATCGAAGAAGACTTGATCGAAGAGCTGGCCCGTATCCACGGGTACGAGCAGATTCCGACCACGCTGCCGGGCGGTGCCTCGCGCATCGCCATGCCGACCGAGACCCGCCTGGACGACCTGAGCGTGCGCCGCCAGCTGGTGGCCCGTGACCTGCAGGAAACCATCAATTACGCCTTCGTCGATGCCGCGCTGCTCGCGCAGTGGCAGCTGAGCGAGGGTCTGGTCGCGCTGGCCAATCCGCTGTCGGCCGAACTGGCGGTGATGCGCCCGTCGCTGCTGCCGGGCCTGGTCGCCACCCTGGGCCGCAACGCCGCCCGCCAGCTGGGCCGCGTGCGCCTGTTCGAACTGGGGCGCGTGTTCCACCAGCAGGCTGGCGAGGGCCAGCCCGCGCCGCTGGAAACCCAGCGCGTGGCTGCCGCGATCTGTGGCGATGCCGACACCCAGCAATGGGGCCTGCCGACCCGCAAGGTCGACTTCCATGACCTCAAGGGCGACCTGGAATCGCTGGCTGGTGCCAGCGGCGCCGAGCTCGAGTTCAGGCCCTCGCAGCGTCCGTACGGCCACCCGGCACGCTCGGCCGAGGTCTACCGTGACGGCGTGAGCCTGGGCTGGATCGGCCAGATCCATCCGCGGCTGGCCAAGGCCATGGATATCGACGTGGACGTGGTCGCCTTCGAGCTGGACCTGGCCCCGCTGGCCGCCCGCGCCCTGCCGCGCGCCACCGACCTGTCGCGCTTCCCGTCGATGCGCCGCGATCTGGCCTTCCTGGTGCCCGAGGCCGCCGCCTGGGCCGACCTGGAAGCGACCCTGCGCCGGGCTGCCGGCCCGCTGCTGCGCGAGGTCACGCTGTTCGACCGGTACGTCGGCCAGGGGGTCGAGCCGGGCTTCAAGAGTCTCGCTATGGGCTTGATTTTGCAGGACAAGTCGCGCACTCTGACGGACCGCGACGTGGATGCGGTGGTGGCCGAGGCGGTCTCTGCCATGGAGCGTGAACATCACGCCCGGATCCGCGGTTGAGCGGGAAGCATGGGGGATAGCAGGCAATGGCATTGACCAAGGCGGAGATGGCCGAGAAGCTGTTCGACGAAGTCGGTCTGAACAAGCGCGAAGCCAAGGAATTTGTCGACGCGTTCTTCGATGTGCTGCGTGAAGCATTGGAACAGGGACGTCAGGTGAAGCTGTCCGGCTTCGGGAATTTCGACCTGCGGCGCAAGAACCAGCGCCCGGGTCGCAACCCCAAGACCGGTGAGGAAATTCCGATTTCCGCCCGTACGGTGGTCACCTTCCGTCCGGGCCAGAAGCTCAAGGAAAGGGTAGAGGCATATGCTGGATCCGGGCAGTAACCGAGAACTTCCGCCGATACCGGCCAAGCGCTACTTCACCATCGGTGAGGTCAGCGAACTGTGCGACGTCAAGCCGCACGTGCTGCGCTACTGGGAAACCGAATTCCCCAGCCTGGAGCCGGCCAAGCGCCGCGGCAACCGCCGCTACTACCAGCGCCACGACGTGCTGATGGTCCGCCAGATCCGCGGCCTGCTCTACGAGCAGGGCTACACCATCGGCGGTGCGCGCCTGCGCCTGGAAGGTGCCGATGCGCGCGAGGAATCGGCGCTGAGCAACCAGATCATCAAGCAGACGCGGATGGAACTGGAAGAAGTGCTTCAATTGCTGCGCCGCTGAACCATTTTTCACGCAAACCCGTTATACTCGTCGGCCCGCTGAGAGGCGGGGACATTGCCAGCATCATCGGGGCGTAGCGCAGCCTGGTAGCGCATCTGCCTGGGGGGCAGAGGGTCGTCGGTTCAAATCCGGCCGTCCCGACCAATGTTGGTGATTCGATCAAAGGCTTGTGCAGCGATGCGCAGGCCTTTTTTCTTTGTGGGCTGCTTACCCGCGGCGGTGCTCACGGCTCAGCGAATGTACCCGGACCGCAAGATCACCTCATCCACCGCCGCCACATCGTCGTACCGCAGCTCGATCAACGTGGCGATCGCCTTGGCTTTGTCCGGTTGTGCCGCGTAGTACGCGCTGGCGATGCGATACCCCACGTAATAACCCAGATCACTGACGCCGAAACGGTTGGCGCTGCTGTTGTACAGCCAGTCGCGGTAGTCGTTGCCGCGACGGTCCGCCTGGAACTGCCGCTTGAGCTCGGCCTCGTGCGTCGGTCCATACACGTACAGCGGCAGGTCGGGCTTCTTTCCGGTGACCCGTTCGGCCACCAGTTCCGCCACGCCCTCACGCAGCGCGTACTGCGCCAAGGTGTCGCCGGCCTCGATCTGCTGGGTGTGGATGTACTCGTGGATGTTGTTCTGGCCGTTGTTGTGGAATGGCTGGGAGGCATAGAACGTGCGCAGTCGCGTCTGCAACGGCTGGGGAAGTTCGGACACGTCCACGGTGTCATCGCCCAGGGCGAGTTCGGCGCCGATCAATACCTTGTCGTCCAACGTGGTGCCGCCGGTGCGCAGCACGCCGATCGCATAGGTGATGCTGGCCGGGCGCAATGCCGGATACAGGCGTTTCAACGTGGCAAGGTCAGCTTCCAGCCCGGTGGTCGCAGCGAAGGCCCGGTGGGTCAGCGGGCGCACAGACGCCCAGTAGCGCGGCCAGGCATCGATCGCGGCCACGTACTGCCCGGCGGTATAGGCGCGGGCCTGCATCAAGGCATGCAGGCCGGGCGTGCCCCTGTCGATGTAGAGCAACTGGATGAGCTGCTGTCTGCGCGCTGGGTCTGGTTCGCTGCGGATCGCATCGTGGGCGATCCAGAAGTTCTCGATGTCGGCGGTGACCACCTGCGCCGAGCCGTGTTGCTCGGCCGCGGCCGAGCCCAGCGGCAGTAGGCCAGCGATGAGCAGCGTCGGGAGTATCCGCATCCATGGCTTCATGTCGTTCCTCGTCCGGTGGCTGTCCCACCGTTGGATGCCGGCAGCGGCCAGAAGGTTTAGAGCCGTCGCCTCACTGAGCGTGCAACGGCAACGGCCGGTCGATCACCACATCCTTCATCACCAGGGTCGAGGTCAGCCGCTGCACGCCGGGCAGGGCGGAAAGGTGTTCGTCGTAAAGCTGCCGGAACGCGGCCAGGTCGCGGGTGATGACGTGCAGCAGGTAGTCCGGATCGCCGAACAGGCGCTGCGCCTGCAGGACCTGGGGCACCTCGGCGACAGCCTGCTCGAAAGCGTCCACGGCGTGGCGGTCGCCGTCGCGCAGGGTGATGAACACCAGCGCCGAGAACTTCAGGCCCAGCGCGGCGGGATCGAGCTCGGCGCGGTAGCCCCGGATCGCGCCGGACTGTTCCAGCGCCCGCACGCGACGGTGGCAGGGCGAGACGCTCAGGCCGATGCGCTCGGCCAGTTCGGTCACGGTGAGGCGGCCGTCCTTCTGCAGCTCGGCAAGAATCCGCTGGTCGGTGATGTCCATGCGCAAGAGTTTCCTCCTGAGTGGCCGTGCCGGGCAAGTATTTGGAAGCACATTCCAAAGGAGCGGGAATATTCTTCTGTCTGGCACACGGATCGCGGCAAGACCGCCCTTTGGACCCCATGCAACCCAGCGTCATTGCCGCCTTCTGGGCGGTCTCGATCCTCTTCGTGCTCACCCCCGGCGCGGATTGGGCGCACGCGATCGCTGCCGGCCTGCGCGGGCGCGCGGTAGTGCCGGCGGTGGCCGGGTTGTTGTCCGGTCACCTGCTGGCGATCGGGCTGGTCGCTGCGGGCGTCGGCGCGCTGTTCGCCCAGGCACCGGTCGCGCTGCACGTACTGACCGTCCTGGGCGCGCTGTATCTGCTGTGGCTGGGCATCGGGCTGCTGCGCCATCCGCCGGTCGCCGCCGCCGAAGCGGGGCAGGCCGTGGCGGGCTGGCGCCACTGGGCGGTCAAGGGCGCCTGCGTGAGCGGGCTCAATCCCAAGGTGCTGTTGCTGTTCCTGGCGCTGCTGCCCCAGTTCATTTCCGCCAGCGCGGCATGGGCGATGCCTGTGCAGATCCTCGCGCTGGGCATGGTGCATCTGGTCAGCTGCGCGGCGGTCTATCTGGCCGTCGGGTATGGCGCCGGTGCCGTGCTGCGCACCCGCCCCCGTGCATCACGCGTGGTCGGCCGCATCTCGGGCGCCGCGATGATCCTGATCGCGGTGCTCTTGCTGAGCGGAACCGGCACACTCTGACCCCACGTTGTTCCCCACCAGGATCCTTCGCATGACCGAACAGCTCCATCCCTACGCGACCCCGGGCAGTGCCCCGGTCCCGGCCCCGCGCGTGCGTATCCCGCATCTGCAGCAGATGAAGGAGCGCGGCGAGAAGTGGGCGATGCTCACCGCCTACGACATGTATACCGCGGCGATCTTCGAAGACGCCGGCATTCCGGTGCTGCTGATCGGCGATTCGGCGTCCAACAACGTGTTCGGCAACGACTCGCTGCTGCCGGTCACGGTCGATGAGCTGATGCCGCTGGTGCGCGCGGTGAGCCGCTGCACGCGCCGGCCGCTGGTGATCGCCGATCTGCCGTTCGGTTCCTACCAGGCCTCGCCGGAGCAGTGCTTCCATACCGCCGTCCGTTTCATGAAGGAAGGCGGGGCGCATGCTGTCAAGCTGGAGGGCGGCATCGAGATGGTGCCGCAGGTACGCAAACTGGTCAGCTGTGGCATTCCGGTAATGGCGCACATTGGCTTCACGCCGCAGTCGGAGCATCAGCTGGGTGGCTTCCGCGTGCAGGGGCGGGGCGACGATGGCGCGCGCCTGATCGAGGAAGCGCGTGCGCTGGAGGCGGCAGGTGCGTTCGCCGTGCTGATGGAGATGGTGCCCGGCGCGGTTGCCGCCCAGATCACCGCGGCGCTGAAGATCCCCACCGTCGGCATCGGGGCGGGCAGCGACTGCGATGCACAGGTGCTGGTCTGGCAGGACATGGCCGGGCTGCGCACCGGCAAGCTGCCGCGCTTCGTGAAGCAGTACGCGGACATGCACGGGCTGCTGCAGAAGGCGGCACGTGAGTTCGCGGCTGAGGTGGGGGCAGGCACGTTCCCCGGCCCGGAACACACGTTCTGATCGACAGGCGTATCGCCTGAGGCGCGTGCCCACCCCGCCCAATGCCGCCGGTCAGCATCCGGTGCTGGATCATCTGGAGCTGATCGTGGGCGCGCAGGGCGATGCGCAGGGGCTGAGCATGCACACGCGGGTGTTCGGGGCTGGCGATTGGACCGGGCAGGGCGCGTGGCGCTCGGTGTCCTGGGTGCTGCCGGTGCCCGCACGCGGCGGGTTCGTCCGTGCCCGGGGCAGCAGTACTGCCGAGCGCTCGCCACTGCCCGATGTGCCGGGTGAGGATCCCTGGCCTGCCCCCGCATGCGACGAAGAATGGGCGGGTAGGGGCCATCGGGGTAGAGTGACTGCTCAACCCCATGGACGAGGAAAGAGAAAAAGATGGCGGTGCGCACCTTGCTAGCGGCGGATCTGGAACAGGCCAGCCGCATCTGTATGGCGGCCTTCATGGGATCGGTGGCCGATTCACTGACCCCAGTGGGTATCGAGACGTTTTCCCGCATCGCTTCGGTGGAAGGATTCCGTACGCGGATGTCGCACGACAACCTCATGCTGGTGTTCGAACAGCAGGACCGTATCGTCGGTGTGGCGGAGCTCAAGGAGGGCCGCCACGTGGCGATGTTGTTCGTGGACCCTGCCGCTCAGCAGCAGGGCATAGGCAAGGCGCTGATGGCCGCCATGATCGATCACGCACGCGTGGATGTGCTGAGTGTCAGCGCTTCGCTGTCGTCGGTGCCGGCGTATGAGCGCTATGGCTTTGCGTGCGCAGGCGAGGCGGCCGAATCCTCCGGCCTGAGGTATCAGCCGATGAACATGCAGCTCATGGCCCGCCCCTGACTTCACACCGTTCAGCCGACGCGTTCACGAAGGTGAGACAGCCCAGTGGCTACGGTGGAGTCCTGTCATTCAACCCGATTCGGGGAAAGGATCATCATGATCAAGTGGGCCATCATTTTTGCTGTCATCGGCCTGATCGCCGGCGCCCTCGGTTTTGCGGGCATCGGTGGCGCCGCCATCGGCATTGCCAAGTTCCTGTTCTGGGCGGGCATCATCATCGCCGTCGTGCTGTTCGTACTGGGCATGACCATCGCCAAGAAGGTGACCTGACCGGGCGCGCGCCTGCGCCAACGGTCAGGAACGAAGGCCTGCGCGATTTCGCGCAGGCCTTTTCATTGGTGGCTCTCGTTCCAGCGCACGCAGCTCACTGGAAATACACCGATACCCCCAGCCCGGCCTGCGTGTCCGGGCTGTCCTCATCCAGGCCCACGTCGAACGAGGCATCCAGCTGGACTGTCGGGGTCACCATCCAGGTGATGCCAGCCCCCGCTATTCCGGTCGAAGGCTCACCGTCGCTATCGGTGAAGCCCGCCTCCAGATAGGTGCTGATGGTATCGGTGGCGGCAAAGCTCAGGCTGGGTGCCCAGGTCACGCTGTCCTCGCTGCCACCGCGGGTGACATTGGCGTACAGCGCGCCGGTCCAGTGATCGTTGAACGCGTACTCGTAGCTCGCACCCAGCGCGTACTGCGTGGCGCCTTCGCTGAAGTCGCGCGAGCCGGTGGCGAAGGTGGTACTGGCCAACTGCGCCACGGCGTGCGTGTCCGAGGGCAGGGGCAGGGCGAACTTCAGGCCGACGCCCACATCACCGGCACCGCTGCTGCGCTCGGCGGGGGCATTGCGCGGTGCCACGCGCAGATGGTTCCAGGGCGAGGTGAAGGCCTGCAGTTCCACATGGCTGGCCAACCCGATACGGAGGTTGATGTCGGCACTGTACTGCGTGCTCAGCACCCCCCCGTCGTCGCGGTCGCGGCTGAAAGCGGGCAGCCCCGCCTCGAGCGCGACGCCACCGCGGGGCAGGGTCGAGGCGGCAAAGCCCATGCCGGGGCGATCGAAGGCCAGGTCCGGCGGCGCGTCCTGCTGCGCGTGCACCGCACCGGAGAACAGCAGGGAAACCAGCAGGGCCCAACACCGCATGCGCACGCTCCAGGCCGGCCGATACCGGCATCAGGCGCAGTCAGCCTGCCCCTTGGCCAGAATGTAGCACGGTGATTTCGGCGGTCATGTGCAGGTGTCGGCGACACCCGCCCGAAGGGCGGTGTGCGATGTCGCTCAGCGCGCCGGCCGGGTCATGGCGATGAGGGCATCACGCACGCGCTCGGTCGCCGCGTCCGGCGTGGCGTCACAACCGAGCACGCAGGCGCGGAGCAGGAAGCCATCGGCGGCATGCCGCGCGGCGGTCAGCCGCGCATCACCACGGTCCAGCGGATGGTCGCGCAGGACCGCATCGAGCCACGCACGCCGTGCGGTGATCCAGTCGCTGTCGACGTGGTGCGGCCGGCACTGCGCACTGATGGTGCGCCCGATATCGAACAGCTCGGCGATGTAGGCACGCGAGAACCGGCCATGGGCCTGGCTGTCACGGTCCATGCGCTGCTGGATCGCGCGGTGGAGATTGGCCACGATCGCATGCGCGGCCAGGTCATCATTGGCTGCTCGCAGCAGCAGGGTATCGGTTGCGTTGTGCATTCGCGCCTCCAGGACACCGGTGGGGGAAAAACGTGGGTTCAGCCGCGTGGCAGCGCCGGACCGCCCTGCCGCAGCAGCGTGTCCAGCAGCGCGACGACGCGTTCGCCCTGGCCTTGGCAGGCCAGTTCGAACGTGGTCTGCCCGTCGAGCGCGGGCAGGGGGGAATGCAGAATCCATTCAAGAACGGCGGCGCGGTCCGGTTCGATCTGCAAGGCCAGATCCGCGACACGACGTACGATTCCCTGACGCATGATCAGAATCCGTAACTGAGGGAGAGGGCGGCGGTGTCCATGTGATCGCCACGGGTCATCGGGCTGTCGCGCACGGCATCGGCCAGCGACGTGCGACGGATCGATGCGGTCGCGGTCCAGCGGGGGCCCAGCGGCATCACCGCGGCGATGTCCATGTATGGCGACACGCCGCTGCCGGCCGAGTAATGCGCCAGGCCACTGCGGGCCGCTTCGCGCTGGCTCACGCCGAAGTAGTAGTCGTTGAGATCGGCGCTGGTGTAGGTCACCCCCACCGCAGGCATGAAGGTCACGCGGCCGGCGGGAACCGGGTAGGCGTATCGGGCATCGGCCGAGAAGCCGCCCCCGTGCCCGGTCACTTCGGCCTGCGCGTTGGCCTGCAGCACGCCCCAGTCGGCCTGGTGGCGCCAGGACACGCCCAGCATCCCGGACAGGCTGCGGTTGTCCAGCTGGCGCAGCTGCGGGTCATGACTGTCCCGGCGTTTGAAGCGCATCACGTACGGCGAGGCGGTGAGTGCCAGTTCGGACTGCGCGGTCTGGTGGAGGCGATAGCCCACGCTGCCACCGCGGAAGAAGAACGAGCGGCCTTCCCAGCTGACGATCGGGGCGGCCAGGCGGTCGGTGTCATAGCCGGCGTACGGGGCCTTGAGGGCGACAACGGCGATGCCGACGCTTCCTTTCCTGCCCGCTTCGGGGGCATCGGCGGCCTGGGCGCCGGTGGCGGTCAACGCAGTGCCCAGGGCCAGGCCAAGCAGAGCGGAAGAAGGACGCGAAAAGCGGAAACGGACGTGCATGGACCTGCCGAAGGGGAACAACCGGAGCCTCATGGTGGGCGCCCTACATTGTCGGAACGTTACGTCGGCCTGCGCGGTACCATCGCCTCCTTCGTACCCCGCAGGCACCGCTCCCATGCGCCTTCTTCTCCTGGAAGATGATCCGGAAATGGCCAGCGCGATCCAGGTCAGCCTGGCGCGCCATGGCATGGTGGTCGACGTGGTCGGCTCGATGGCCCAGGCCGATGAAGCGCTCAAGGCCGGCGTACACCAGATCCTCCTGCTGGACCGCCAGCTCCCCGATGGCGATGGCGCCAGTTTCGTCCAGGTCGCCCGTGAGCGGGTGCCGAACCTGCCGGTGATCATGCTGACCGCGCGCGCTTCGGTGGCCGACCGGGTCACCGGGCTGGATGTCGGTGCCGATGATTACCTGACCAAGCCCTTCGCCGTGGAAGAACTGCTCGCACGGATCCGCGCGATCTCCCGGCGCCCCTCGCAGATCACCCTGCCGGTGTTGTCACTGGGCCGGCTGCAGTTCGATTTCGTGGCGCGCGAGGCACGCGTTTGCGATGTGCTGCTGGCATTGCCGCGGCGGCAGCTGCTGGTGCTCGAAGCGCTGGCGCTGCGCCAGGGGCGCACGGTGGGCCGCGCTTCGTTGCTGGAGGCCGTGTACGGTTTTGACGATGCCATCCAGTCCAACGCGCTGGATGCGCATGTCTCCAAGCTGCGCAAGGCGCTGCTGGAAGCCGATGCCGGCGTGGAGATCCATGTCATGCGCGGCATCGGATACCTGCTCAAGGACACGCCGTGAGACTGCTCAAACCCGATTCCCTGGCCTTCAACCTGGTCTGGAAGGTGTGCCTGATCCAGGCGGCGACCATCGCGCTGGCGTTGAGTGCGATGGTGCTGACCTACGGCGACCGTCGCTCGGCCTACATCGACTGGAAGACCAGTGACCAGATCGCATCGGCGATCTCCGTTGGCGCCCAGGGGCTGGAGGCGGATCCACCGAAGGTCGCCCTGGCCGTGCCGCGCCCGCCGGCCACGTTCTGGTTCGCCGCCGCCGACGAACGCGGCCGGCGGCTGGTGCATGGCGAGGTGCCCGTGCAGTACCGCCCGTTGGTCGCGCGGCTGGATCACATCGAGCAGACCGATATCCGCACCCGCATCAATGCCGATGCGCTTGCCGTGCGCGTGGTGGTCGTGGATCGGCCCGAAGGGCGATTGCACGTGGCGGTGGGCGGCATTCCCGAACGCAGCATCGTGCGGCAGCTGCTGTTGATCTTCCGCTATCTGGGGGGCTGGATCGCATTGCCGGTGCTGGTGATCACGCTGGTGGTGGCGCCGTGGGTGATCCACCGCGCGCTGCGCGGGGTCAACCGCGTGGCAGCGCAGGCGGCCGCGATCCAGGTCAACGAGCGTGGCAGCGGCCTGGATACGCGTGCGGTACCGCTGGAGATCTACCCGCTGGTGGATGCGTTCAACGCGGCGGTGCGCCGCATCGGTGAAAGCTACGACGCCCAGGACCGCTTCCTCGCCGGCGCTGCGCATGAGCTGCGCATGCCGATCGCGATTCTGGCCACGCGGCTGGCCGATCTCCCGCCCGGCGAGGCACGCTCGCGCCTGCAGCTGGACCTGAGCCGCCTGAGCAACATCGCCGAGCAGCTGCTGGATCTGCAGCGGCTGGACCGCCACGGCAGCCAGTCGCAGCGCATCGACCTCTCCGCACTGACCCGTGAGGTTGCCGCCGACGTGGCGCCGCTGGTCGTGAATGCCGGTTACGGCTTCTCGGTGGACGCCCCCGACCAGCCGATCTGGGTCCGCGGCGATCCACATGCACTGCACCGTGTCATCGCCAGCCTCCTGCAGAACGCCATCGCCCACGGCGGTGGCCGCGGCATGATCGCGGTGGCGCTGCACGATGACGGCAGCCTGTCGGTCAGCGATGAAGGCCCTGGTGTGCCCGAGGCCGAGCGGCTGTCCGTGTTCGAGCCGTTCCATCGGTTGCGGCCCAGCGGCAGCGGCAGCGGGCTGGGCCTGCATCTCGCGCGTGAGATCGTGCTGCGGCATGCCGGCACCATCGCCGTGGACAGCGCCCCCGGTGGTGGCGCGCGGTTCCTGGTGGTGCTGCCGGTGGATCCGCGGCCGGTGCTGGCAGCGACCCCGGCATGACCAATGGCAGGTGATCGGGCAGAGGCATCGTGGGACAACGGACAGGTCCCCCTTTCAGGTGCCGGTTCGATGCGCGTACGTTCGCTGTTCGGTGTGATCGTGATGTCCGGCCTGGCCCTGTCTGGCCTGTCCGGGTGCGCCACCTATGACGATGTCGCCTCGCGCCCGCAGTGCGAGGATTCGCCGCAGGTGAAGGACCTGCCGGCGCAGGTCGCCCGCCGTGAAAGCCGCTGCAATGAGTTGAACATCCGGTTCAATGACGGAGGCGGTGGCGACAGCAAGCCGCTCGATTTCGGTGGCAAGAACAAGGACGGCTGATCCCGTGTGGGATCAGCGTTTCGCCGGCCCGGCCGGCGGCTCAGCGCAGTAGGCGGTGATGACCTCGGCGGTATTCTCCAGCCCCTTGGCCTTCGCCAGCTCCCAAGGACGTTCGCACTGCTGTGTGCGTTCGCACCAGCGGTAGCCTGCCGAGCCGATGCACCCGTGCGCATCGCGGTCTGCGCCCGGTACGCCCGCAGTGGGTGAGGGTGGCGGTGCAGGATGGGCGCAGGCGGTGAGGGCGGCGAGCAGGGGAAGCAGGGGAAGCAGGGCGGCTCGAATGGACATGGACCCTCCATGGGCGCTTGAGGTCGCAGGCAGTCTCGCGCTGGGTCCGTCGATGCCACGTGCAGGATGCCGGGTTCACTCCTCCATCACTTGGCGTGGGCTGATATGACGCGGAACGGTTCCGCCGATGCTGCGTTGTAGTGCATGACCAGCGCCGTGGAAGCGATGATGCGTTGAAGCAGGATGCTTGCGACGAGTCTGCGTGGGTATCGCCTGTATCAGGTTCGACGCCAGCTTGTCAGCGCCACGGCCAGGAGGCACGCCATGAAACTGCTGTTTTCGATGCGTCACATTACGCTTGCTGCGGCACTCACCTTTGTCTGCGCCCAGGCCGATGCCTGCACGCGCGTGGTGTACCTGGGCGACAACCAGGACGTGATCACCGCCCGCTCGATGGATTGGAAAAGCGATGTCGCCACCAATCTATGGGTGTTGCCCAAAGGCATCAGCCGCGATGGCCAGGCCGGGCCGCGCTCGATCCGCTGGACGTCGCGCTACGGCAGCGTCGTCGCCACCGGCTACGACATCTCCACCACCGACGGCCTCAACGAAGCGGGACTGTCAGCCAATCTGCTGTGGTTGGCCGAATCGGAGTACCCACAGCAGCGTGGCAGCAAACCCGGGCTGGCGATTTCGTTGTGGGCGCAGTACGCGCTCGACAATTTCGCCACCGTTGCCGAGGCCGTCGCCGCGCTGGAACGCGAGCCGTTTTCCATCGTGACCGACAAGGTGCCGGGCGAATCGCGACTGGCCACGCTGCACCTGTCCTTGTCCGACGCCAGCGGCGACAGCGCCATCGTCGAATACATCAACGGCAGGCAGGTGATCCATCACGATCGCGTTTACCAGGTGATGACCAACTCGCCCGTGTTCGACCAGCAGTTGGCGCTGAACGCGTACTGGCAGGAGATTGGTGGCACCGTGATGCTGCCCGGCACCAACCGCTCGGCCGATCGGTTCGCACGCGCGAAGTTCTACATCAACGCCATTCCCAAAAGTGAAGAGGCGGTGGTGGCGCTGGCGAGCGTGTTCAGTGTGATCCGCAATGTGTCCGTGCCCTATGGAATCACCACGCCGGGGGAGCCGAACATTTCTTCCACCCGCTGGCGAACTGTCGCCGATCACAAGCGCAAGCTGTATTTCTTCGAATCGGCGATGACCCCCAATACCTTCTGGGTGGATCTCAACAAGGCCGATTTTTCGCGCGGTGCGCCGGTGCTGAAACTCGACCTGGGGCCGGACCAGCGCAATGTGTTCGCCGGCGACGCGCTGCCCCGATTCCAGCCGGCCGAACCTTTCCGGTTCCTTGGTACCGATAGTTGAGCAAAATCAGACTAATCCGATACCCGTAGGCTGCGGCCTGCTCTATCGTTCCTGCTGAGGGATGGATCCCTCCCGTCGTGAGCTTCTCGCCCAGGCATGCCGCAAAGGAACGATCCGCATGGTGATCAAACTGCAACATATCGAACGCCGCTGGCACGTCGTGCATCCGGCCAAATCCGCACCGATCGCATTCCGCAACGGTGCCACCGCCTTTGACTTCGCCGATGCCCTAGCGCGCGAGCATTTTGCCGAAACCGGCAACAGCAGCGCCGTCCGGGTGCAGGTGCTGGAAACCTACGTGGACGCCGTGCGCTACGGCTGATCGGCCGTGAAGCAGCCACCAGAACGGATGTGACCGGCTTCGGTCGGCTCAGTCAGCCTCGCGTCGGGTACCTAAATAGGGCATGAAATCAGCGACTTCTGGCCTATGTCGCCCGGCCGGACGATCACCGATCCTGTGCGCCTCCCCACACAGCATCGAGGTCCCCCATGTCCAACAACCGCCCTTCCCAGGCAGCCAGACGATTGCGCTGGGCCGTGGTGCCGGCCCTGATGGCGCTGGCCGGTGCCGCCCAGGCGCAGAACTACGACCGCTACTACGACGACGGTTACAGCGGCGGACCGGTGCGTTGCGAGTCGATCAAGAACCGCACGCAGCAATGCGCCTTGCCGGGCCGTGCCCGTCTGGTGCGGCAGATCTCCGGCTCGCCCTGCGTGGAAGGGCAGACCTGGGGCCAGGCCCGCAACGGCGTATGGGTGACGCAGGGTTGCCGGGCCGAGTTCATCGCCGAAGGTGGCCGCGGCGGCCGCTGGAATGGCGGCGGTGGCTGGGGGCACAACGGCGGCGGCAACAGTGGCCGGGGCCAGATCCTGACCTGCGATTCCAATGACCATCGCCGTCAGCGCTGCGTGGCCAATGTGCGCCGCGAGGCGCGGCTGATCCGCCAGACCTCGCGCAACGCCTGCATCGAAGGCCGCACCTGGGGCTGGGACCGTACCGGGGTCTGGGTGGACGGCGGCTGCCGGGCACAGTTCCAGATTTACTGAGGGCCGCTGCACAGCGCCAGGGTGCGTGATGCAGGCTGAAACGAACGAGGCCGCGTCGATCAGACGCGGCCTCGGTGTTTCTGCGGCGAGCCCACCCGACGGTGGCCGACAGCGCGTCAGCCCGCTGCGCTGAGCGCCTGGCCGCTGTTGACCAGCATTGGCCAGCGCTTGAGCACGGCCTGGCGGATGCCGGCGGCATCGATGCCGGCTTCGGCCAGCAGGTCTTCGCGGCTGGCATGGTGCTGGAAGCTGTCCGGCAGGCCCAGGTGCAGGAACGGCTTGAGCACGTTCTCGGCATTGAGCAGCTCGGCCACGCCGGAGCCGGCACCGCCGGCGACCACGTTGTCTTCGATGGTGACGAAGCCTTCGTGGCGCTGCGCAAGGTCCAGCAGCAGGGCACGGTCCAGCGGTTTGATGAAGCGCATGTTGACCACGGTCAGGCCCAGCTCGCGGCCCACCTGTTCGGCGGCGGTCACGGTGCTGCCGAAGGCGAGCAGGGCGATGCGGCTGCCCGGCAGGCGCAGCTCGGCCCTGCCGATTTCCAGCGTGGACAGGTCGGTGCCGGCCGCAACACCGGTGCCGCTGCCGCGCGGGTAGCGCACCGCTGCCGGGCCGGGATGACGCAGGCCGGTGGTCAGCATCTGGCGGCACTCGGCCTCATCGGAGGGGGCCATGACCACCATGTGCGGAACGCAGCGCAGGAAGCTCAAGTCCAGGTTGCCGGCATGGGTCGCGCCATCCGGGCCGACCACACCGGCGCGGTCGATCGCGAACAGCACATCCAGCTCCTGCACGGCCACGTCGTGGACCAGCTGGTCGTAGGCGCGCTGCAGGAAGGTCGAGTAGATCGCCACCACCGGCTTGGCGCCCTGGGTGGCCATGCCCGCCGCCAGGGTCACGGCGTGCTGTTCGGCGATGGCCACATCGAAGTAGCGGTCCGGGTATTCCTTGCTGAAACGCACCAGGCCAGAGCCCTCGCGCATCGCCGGGGTGATGCCCATCAGCTTCGGTTCGGCTGCGGCGGCATCGCACAGCCAGTCGCTGAAGACGTCGGTATAGGTGGGCTTCTTGGTCCCGCCCTTGGCGACCAGGCCCTTGTCCGGATCGAACGGGCCAACCGCGTGGTAACCGATCTGGTCACCTTCGGCGCGCTCGTAACCCTTGCCCTTGGTGGTCATCACGTGCAGCAGCTTCAGGCCTTTCAGGCTCTTGAGCGTTTTCAGCGTGGCGACCAGCGCCGGCACGTCGTGGCCGTCGATCGGCCCGGTGTAATGGAAGCCCATTTCCTCGAAGAACGTGGACGGCACGAACATGCCCTTCCAGTGTTCTTCCCAGCGCTTGACGAAGCGCGCGGTCGGGTTGTGCTTCTTGTCGCCGAGGATCTTCTTGCCGCCTTCGCGCAGCGCGTTGAGCGTGCGGCTGCCGGTGGCCCGGCCGAGCATCTTGGTCAGCCCGCCGACGGCCTCGGAGATCGACATGTTGTTGTCGTTGAGGATCACCAGCAGGTTCGGTTCCTGCTCCATGCCGCCGGCGTGGTTGAGGGCCTCGTAAGCCATGCCGGCGGTCATCGCGCCATCGCCGATCACGGCCACGACCTTGCGGTCATCGCCTTCGGCCTGGCGTGCGATCGCCATGCCCAGCGCTGCGGAGATCGAGGTCGAGGAATGGCCGACGCCGAAGGTGTCGTACTCGCTTTCCTCGCGCTTGGGGAACGGCGCGACGCCATCCTTCTGCTTGACCGTGTGGATCTCGTCGCGGCGGCCGGTCAGGATCTTGTGCGGGTAGGTCTGATGGCCCACGTCCCAGACCAGCTGATCCACGGGCGTCTGATAGAGGTAGTGCAGGGCGACGGTCAATTCGATCACGCCCAGGCCGGCGCCGAAATGGCCGCCGCTCTTGCCCACCGACTCAATCAGGTAGGCACGCAGTTCATCCGCGATCGCGGGCAGTTCGGATTCATCGAACCTGCGCAGGTCATCCGGTGACTGGATGCGCGCAAGGCGGGGATAGCGGGCGGAGTCGATCATGTTTATCGCGCTTCTTCTGAGCGCCTATTTTCCCCCCCAAATGGGGGTGGGGCAAGCAAACCGCCTTTTCAGTGAGTAAACGGTGACGGCAGCTGCGACAGAACGTCGCAGCGCACTCACGCGCAGAGCTTGGACCGCTTGGGCAGCTGCGCCTTCAGGAACGCCATCTGGTCGGCCAGGATGTTGCGGTTGGAGAGGATCATGTGTTCGATCCAGCTGGGCCGGTAAGGCACGGCCAGCAGCGGCATGCCGGCCTGCTGCGGGGTCCGGTTGCTCTTGCGCGAGTTGCAGTGGAAGCACGCACTGACCACGTTCTCCCACACGTCCAGGCCGCCCTTGGAGATCGGCATGACGTGGTCGCGGGTCAGTTGCGGGCGGTTGAACTGTTGCCCGCAGTACAGGCACAGATGCGCATCGCGCGCGAACAGGGCCGGATTGGAGAGATTCGGGGTGGGGTCGATCGCACGGGAACGGGCATGCCCGCGGGCGGCGATGATCGGGTGCAGGTCCAGCCCGCTCTGCAGGCCAGTGGTGCGGCAGATGCCGCCGCGGATGTGCAGGCAGGGGTCACCGAGGGTCCAGGCGACCGCACCGCGTGCGTAGAGGCAGGACGCGTCCTGCCAATTGATCCAGTCGAGCACGCGCCCGTGGGCGTCCAGGGCCAATAACCGTACCGAGCCGGGCCGATGCAGCGTAACGATCGGCGATACCTCGGCGACCGGGGCGGACGAGGCTCCGGTATCGATCAGACCCAAGCGTGTAGTGTCTGTCTCCATCGGGAAAACAGCTTATACCCGAATCGTTACCAAATGGGTATAGGCGGCAAGCGCCTACCCATTCGGTAACGATTCGGCCCCGGGCATTCCACCTTATCCCCGCGCCGTTGGCGCGCCCCCTTGAACATCAAGGGGGCTTTTCTCCAGAACGTGTATCGGGGTGCCGACCAACGGTCGGCACCTAGCGACGATCAGGTATCGGTGCTCCGACTGGCGGTCGGCACCTGCCGACGATCAGGCGTCGGTGGTCCGGCGACCGATCAACCTTCGCCGAAATGCGCGTCGGTCATCGCCATCAGCGGTTCGGCGCCGGCCTGGATCGCGGCGGCGTGGCTGAGCGTGCGGGGCAGCACGCGGGCGAAGTAGAAGCGGGCGGTCTCGCGCTTGGCCTGCTTGAACGCAGCGCTCTGCGCGGAGGCATCGGCGGCAGCGACGCTGCGTGCCCACCAGTAGGCCAGCACCACATAGCCCGAATAGAACAGGTAATCGAAGCTGGCCGCGCCCAGTTCGTCCGGGTTGGTGGCCGCGCGCTGCAGGGTCGCCAGGGTCAGCTTGCCCCATTCGTCCGCCTTGGCGCGCAGCGGGGCGATGAACTCGGCCAGCGCCGGGTTGCCTTCATTGGCCTTGGCGAAGGCCTCGATCTCGGCCAGCATCAGTTTCAGGCCGGCGCCCTGGCTGGAGGCGGTCTTGCGACCGATCAGGTCCAGCGCTTGGATGCCGGTGGTGCCTTCATACAGCGTGGTGATGCGGGCATCGCGTGCCAGCTGCTCCATGCCGTGCTCGCGGATGTAGCCGTGGCCACCGAAGCACTGCAGCGCGTTGTAGGTGTTCTCGATGCCCCATTCGGTCTGGCAGGCCTTGGAGATCGGGGTGAGGAAGCTCACCAGGGTGTCGGCGCGTTCGCGTTCGCCGGCATCCTGCGCATGGTGGGCGACGTCGATCAGGGTGGCCGCGTGCAGGGCCAACAGGCGGCTGCCTTCCACCAGCGATTTCATGGTCAGCAGCATGCGCCGCACATCCGGGTGGACCAGGATCGGGTCGGCCGGCTTTTCCGGGTTTTTCGGGCCGCTCAGCGAACGCGACTGCAGGCGCTCGCGGGCGTACTTCAGGGCGTTCTGGTAGGCGCGTTCGGACAGGCCGATGCCCTGCAGGCCGACGCCCAGGCGTGCGGTGTTCATCATGGTGAACATCGCCTGCAGGCCCTTGTGCGGTTGGCCCACCAGATACCCTTCGGCGCCGTCGAAATTCATCACGCAGGTGACCGAACCCTTGATGCCCATCTTGTGCTCGATCGAGCCGCAGCGCAGCGCATTGCGCTCGCCCATCTTGCCCTCGCGGTCCACCTTGAACTTCGGGGTGACGAACAGCGAGATGCCCTTGGCGCCGGCCGGTGCATCCGGCAGCTTGGCCAGCACCAGGTGGACGATGTTGTCGGTCAGGTCGTGCTCGCCGGCGGTGATGAAGATCTTGGTGCCGGTGATGGCGTAGCTGCCGTCCGCGTTGGGTTCGGCCTTGGTCTTGAGCAGGCCCAGGTCGGTGCCGCAATGCGGTTCGGTCAGGCACATGGTGCCGGTCCAGCGGCCTTCGATCAGCGGCTTGAGGAAGGCCTCCTGCTGCCACGCTTCACCGTGCTGCTTGAGCGCCTCGATGGCGCCGTGGGAGAGCAGCGGGAAGTTGCCCCACGCCAGGTTGGCGGCATTGATCATTTCGTTGAGCGGCACGCCCAGCGTGTGCGGCAGACCCTGGCCACCCAGCTCCGGCGCAGCGGTCAGGCCGGTCCAGCCGCCCTCGACAAACTGCGTGTACGCCTGCTTGAAGCCAGGCGGGGTGGTGACCTCGCCGGTGCTCTGGTCCAGTACACAGCCGATCTCATCGCCCACGCTGTTCAACGGCGCCAGCACGCTGGCACTGAAACGGCCGGCTTCTTCCAGTACGGCATCCACCACATCGGCGGTGGCATCGGCCAGGCCGAGGCGCGCGAACAGCGGCTCGACCTTGAGCACGTCATGCAGGGCGAAACGGATATCGGAAAGCGGGGCGGTGTAGCTGCTCATCGGGGACGGTCTCGATCAGTGGCGAAGGGTGGCGGACAGCCCGCCGGTCAGCGCAGGACGCCGGGCAGGCCAGGGGCCTGGTTGAGCGTGCTGCGGCTGTCAATCTCGAAGGTGCGTTGCTTCTTTTCCTGCGGGGTCGCGCTCACCGAACCCTTCAGCGAATAGGCCAGGGTACGGTTGCCGGCCAGCGCGTCGGCCATCACCAGGCGCGCGCCCGAGCTCGGCTTGAGGTCGACGTTGACCACATCGGCCGACACGCCACCAATCGACAGCGCCGGCTGCAGCTGCAGCGCACCGGCGTCCTGATCGCTCACCTTGAGCTGCAGGGACACGTTGTCGAAGGTCATGGGCATGGAGCTGAAGTTCTGCAGGCGCAGCGCGACGGTCCAGCTGCCATCGGCACGCACCGTCAGTTCCTGCACGCTGGCGGCCGGCTCGGAGACGCGTTTGACCGTCTTGTTGCAGGCGGCAAGGGTCAGGCAGGCGACGGCGATCAGGCCGATGGGCAGGGCGGAACGGAAGCGGTGGGACATGGCGCAATCCTCGGGCGGATACTGCATGGGTATGAGCATACTACGGCGTATGGTGTCCGTGCTGCTCCGGGGCAGCAGGGGGCAAGGGTAGGGCACCGGGGTGACCGGGCCACGTGCTTTTAGTCTGGGGGAACACGGCCGAGCGGCGGCGCGGCGCGTGGCCGGCGTGCCAGGTCAGTCCAGCGGCGCCATCACCCGCAACGGGGCCAGGTCATAGCCCATCGCCTCGGCACGCGCCTTGAGCTGCTCGAACAGGGCGGTGTCCATGCTCGGCGAACGCGAGAGGATCCACAGGTATCTGCGGTCCGGCTCGCCGACCACCGCCCACTGGTAGCCCGGATCCAGGGCGATCACCCAGTAGTCGGCCCAGACCAGCGGGACCCAGGAGAGCCAGTCCGGCACGAAGCGCACCTGCAGCCTGCCAGGGTGGCCCTCGACGGGCCGTGCCACGCCATCCGCGGCGACGCGATCGCCATCGGCCTGGCGGCATGCGTTGTGCACGCTGATCCGGCCATCGGCGCGCAGGCTGTAGGTGGCGGTGATGTCGCCGACGCACTTCTTCTGGAACGATACCGGCAGGTGCGCGATCTCATGCCACTGGCCGGCGTAGCGGTCCATGTCCAGCGCCTCCACCGAGGTCACCGGCGCGGCCGCCCAGGCCGACCCGGTAGCGGCGAGGGCGAGCAGGGCACTGATCAGATAGCGGCTGCGCATTGTCGACACTCCACACAAGACGCAGCGAGCTTAGGCACAGGCAGGACGGAAATTGTGAATATTCCGTCATGCAGTGGCCGCCCCACGTCGCTGGCGTGCGCGTGGCAGCGTGCGGCACCCGCGCTACCGACTGTCAGCGGAGAGTTCCCGCGTGGCGTTGCCGTTCTCGTCCAGGAAGCGCACCTTGGCGTCTCCCGAGGGCGTGACCACCAGTTCGAGCCGCGGCTTTCCTTGACCATCGCGCAGGGTCAGCATGGCATCGCGCGCATCAGATTTGCCAAGGAACACGCGCTCGGTGATCGCAGGTACGCCATTCCGATGAAGTGCTTCGTCCCGCTTGGAGAAGAACGGACGGTCCAGGCCGTCGGCAACGTCATTGAAGGTCAGCCCTGCCGAGTGTGTCCCTGCTTCGTCCACGCCCAGCAACTGCATCTGCTGGTCCTGCTGATAGCGATCAAAGGTCAGGCTCATGCCGCTGGAGGGCTTGCCGTTCTTGTCGAGCGAGCCGTTGTAGATCAGCCCGCCGTTTTCCGTGCCTTCATCGTTGAAGAACAGCATGCCTGCCATCGGGCGCGGATGCGGTTGCTCTTTGTTGTGGATGAGCACCCCGGGAAAGAGCGTGCGATTGGAGATCGCCAGTCGCAACGTCCCATCAGGTTCCTTGATGTTGATGCGCTGGGCATCGATGACGTCGAAGCTGGCGCTGCGCTGCGACGTCGCCCCCATCATCAACGCCGCCACGGCCAGGACGCCGAACCCCGCGTAGCCCAGCGTGAGTCTTCGTTGACTGCGTTTCAGCTGCGCGATCTGCGCCTGCAGCACGTCGATGCCGTTCGACATTCACTTCTCCCTGTGTGCGCGGCCATGAGGTGCGAACAAGCGTGGCCGCAGACGCCCTGTCCGCCAGGTGAGCATGCCAGCGCGTGGCGAAGAACGGCAAGGCATGCCATTGCGTCACGCAGGACATCATCCCTGGTCGCTTTGCCCGCTCTGCAATGCGCGATGGATCTCCGCATCGATCATCGCTTCGTCGTCGCGTGCGGCCCAGCGGCTGATCCTGACGATCACCAGCACCGCGGCGGCGATGAGGTAGGCGGCAGGCACGACCACCAGACTGGCGAACAGTGCGGGGGCGAGTTCGTGTGTGAGCTGCCAGTGCTTCACCACCGCCACCAGCGGAAAGATGAGCAGGCTGACGAACATGCCGATCACCAAGGTGCGGATGAAGGGGTGCATCTGGAACGCACCTTCCAGCCGCGCGCCGCGCTCGGTGGGAATGCACTGGCCGATGAAATACGGCTTGAACGAATTGGAGACGAAGGGGCGTTTCCAGCACAGGCGGATCCGTTGAGCGGAGACCTTCCCGCGCATCCCCGCGGCAGAAAGGCGAGGGCCGTGCTGGATCGACTGCCTGAGCTGCAGCACGGTCGCCTCGAGCGGGTGCGTGCTGTGGAAGACAGCATGGCGTTTGCCGAACAGCGCGGCGAACAGAGCACGAACCATGTGCAGACCCCCCTTCCTTGAACGATGCGCGATGTAGCCTGGGCGAACGCCAGACAAAAAAAATGACCTGCATTTCTGCAGGTCATCTGAAATTGTGGTGGCCGGGGACGGAATCGAACCGCCGACACGGGGATTTTCAATCCCCTGCTCTACCAACTGAGCTACCCGGCCACTTCATCGCTGCGTTGCCGCTGGCGAGGACGCGAATAATACGGAGGTATGAGGGGTTCGGCAAGCGTTTCGCGAAAAAAATTTCACATTTGTTTCCAAACCCTTGTCCGCCCACATCCAAGTGCTTGATCCACCGGGCTCGAGCACATCACCGAAGCGCATGAACGTCGGTTCAGGCGGATGCGTTGCGCCGGTGCAGTTGATCAGCCCGGGGTGGATCGTGCGTCGTTGGGCATGCACCACAACAGCACGATGCCGATCACCATCATGATCGCCGCCAGCACCAATGCGCCCTGGTAGCTGCCGCTGTCGCGCGCCAGCGTGCCGGCGATCGCGGGGGCGATGATCTGGGCGACGCCGTAACTCAGCGTCAACGTCGCCATCGCCTTGGCAGGATTGTGCGGGTAGTGGCGACCGACCACGGTCAGGGTCAGGCTGACGATGCCGGCGAAGGTCAGGCCGAACAGCACCGCGCTGGCCGCGCCGGCCCACAGCCCGCCATCCAGCAAGGGCAATACGAAGGACGTGGCCTGCAACGCATACGCGAGCATCAATGCACGGATCAGGCCGAGCCGGTTAGACAGCCGGTCCCAGGCAAACGTCGAGGGGATGGCGGTGAGGCCGACCAGCATCCACACCCAACTGCCGTGGCTGGCGAAGGCAGGGGTCTGCACCAGGATGGCGACGATGAAGGTCGCGCTGACCACGAAGCCGACCCCCGCGCAGAAGTACGAGGCGATCAGCAGCCAGCGCCAGCGCCGCCCGGGTGGCGGGGGAGCGTTGGCACCCGTCGTGCTGGAGATCGCTGCCGGCGGCGGCATCCATGCCCAGGCCGGGATCAGGAACACCACCGCGAGGGTGCCCAGGGCGATCCACTGCCGGGAGGACGCCAGTTGATCGGCCATCGCCGCAGCTGCCAGGCCCGAGACCGCGATCCCCACCCCGAGGCCGGCGAAGTGCAGGCCGAGCTGTGGGCGGCGCTGATGGGCGAGCAGCCAGTTGAGCACCAGCCCGGAGGCGAGCAGCAGGCCGGCGGTGCTGGACAGGCCGGCCACGAAGCGCAGCACGCCCCAGAAGGCCATGTCCGTGGTGGTGCCCATCAGGCCGGTGGATACCACTGCCAGGACCAGTCCGATGCGGTAGAAGCGGAATTTCAGTTGCATGTCGCCGACCCGGGCGACCAGCACGGTGCCGGCCAGGTAGCCCAGATAGTTGAACGTTGCCAGCCAGCCGCCGGCGGCGGCCGTGAGCCCGGCGTCGAGCCGCATCACCGGCAGCAGCGGGGTGTAGGCAAAGCGCGCCAGGCCAACCGTGAGTACCAGCGCGCAGATGCCGGCCGTGATGACCTGCCAGGCGCGGCGGGGAGGTGGGACCGTGAGGGACATGGATGTGGAGGGCAGCGGGGAGGGCCCATCGTCGTGGACGGAGGTGATCGCGTCTTTCGATAGAATGACCCATCCTGTCGATGAGACGTCACATGGCCATGGTTGAATCCACTGCCCCGGGTTGGCGCGAAGTTCCGGTGCCGCCGCTGCGGCGTCTGCCCTGGCCGGTGGTGGCGCGCAGCCAGCGACTGGAGGCCGGCGAGCGCTTCCCGCCGCACGTGCACGGCTGGAACCAGCTGGTCCATGCCAGCACGGGTGTGCTGCAGGCCAGCGCCGGGCAGGCACGTCACGTGATCACCCCGCAGCAGGCGCTGTGGGTGCCGACCGGCACGCTCCATCACACGGGCGCGTTGAACACCTCGGCGTTCCGCAATCTTTACGTGGCCGATGGGCCGGAACTGGGTATGCCCACGCATTGCGTGGTACTCGATGTGTCACCGCTGCTGCGCGAACTGATCATTGAACTCGATCGCACCGTGCCCGATCACGACCGCACCTACTACGCCACGTTGTGCACCCTGATCACTGCGCAGTTGCCGCGCCAGCGGCAGCACACCCGGCACCTGCCGTGGCCGCAGGATGCGCGCCTGCAGCGCTGGTGCCAGGCGCTGTACGAGCAACCCGCCGATACCCGCAGCGTGGAGGACTGGGCGCCCTTGCTGGGTGCATCGCCGCGTACCCTGGCGCGCCACTTTGAACGCGAGACCGGCATGCGCCTGCGTGAGTGGCGGTTGCGGCTGCGCCTGCTGCGCGCCATCGAGTGGCTGGCGCAGGGGCGTTCGCCCACGGTAATCGCGCACGAGCTGGGCTATGCCTCGGCGTCGGCGTTCAACTACATGTTCCGGATCGAGATGGGCATGAGCCCGCTGCAATGGAGGCGCGCACGCCCTACGGCGTGACCGGGCAGGCCAGGCTGACCAGGCGGTCATCCTCGAAGCGTGCGCGGATCATGCCGTTGTCGGCTTTGCCTGCGGGCCACTCCGCTTCGGCCCCTGCACCGGGCAGGGGATTGCCCAGGTGGAAGTACACGCGGCCACGGCTGTCGCCGACCTGCACCTTGTTGCATGCCACGATGGGTGAAGCCATCTCGCCGCAGTCGCCCTGCAGCAGGCACAGGCGCGTGTGGCACTTGCCTGCACCGGACGACCAATGGCCCTGCGCGGCCAGGCAGCCGGGCTCGGTCGCCAGGATTGCCCAGCATGCCAGGCCGAACACGGTGGTGGCGGACATCAACCCGGGCAGCAGGTAGCGGCGTCGGCGGGAAGCGGGAACGTTCATGACGCGATCATGCGCCCTGGCCGGCGGCGCGGGCAACGCATGCGCGGTGCAGCGTACGGATGGAATGCTGTGACGCCATCGGGACGATCGGTCCCTGTCGCACAAGGTGATTGCACAGCCGCGTCGTCCTGCACCGATGGAACGCTGTTTTACCCCCCGCCCGCACGTGCCCGGACGGCGTACTGTCGGGATTCCTTTTCCGTCTCCCCGGAGCGATCCGCTGATGAACGCGCTCACCAACACCCGCATCGTGCTCGCTTCTCGCCCGAACGGTGCTCCCGTCTCATCCAACTTCCGTATCGAGCACGTGCCGGTGCCCGCGCCTGGCCCGGGCGAGGTGCTGCTGCGCAATCGCTATCTGTCGCTGGATCCCTACATGCGTGGTCGCATGGAGGAGGGGCCGTCCTACGCCGCACCGGTTGCGCTGGATGCGGTGATGGAAGGGCGCACCGTTGCTGAAGTGCTCGCCTCCAACCATCCCGGTTTCGCCATCGGCGAGCATGTGCTGGCACCGGGCAACTGGCAGACGCACGCGGTCATCCATGGCGATCAGCTCAGCCGCAAGCTCGAGGACAACGACCTGCCGATCAGCACTGCACTGGGCGTGTACGGCATGCCCGGATTCACGGCGTACGTGGGCCTGCAGGAAATCGGCAAGCCGCAGCCGGGCGAAACCCTCGTGGTGGCGGCTGCCAGTGGCCCGGTGGGCGCAACGGTGGGGCAGATCGCCAAGCTGCAGGGGGCGCGCACGGTCGGCATTGCCGGTGGCGAGCAGAAGCGCGCGTACCTGGAAACACTGGGCTTCGATGTGGCGCTGGATCACCGCGCCGACGATTTCGCCGCGCAGTTGCGCGCGGCGGTGCCCGACGGCATCGATGTCTACTTCGAGAACGTCGGCGGGCATGTGTTCGATGCGGTCGCGCCGCTGCTCAACGATTTCGCGCGCATTCCCGTGTGCGGCACCATCGCCACCTACAACGCGCGCGGCGCGGTGCTGCCCGGGCCGGACCGGCTGCCGGGTTTCATGAGCCAGGTGCTGCGCCAGCGCCTGACCGTGCGCGGCTTCATCCAGTCCGACCTGCACGCCTTCTTCCCGGCGTTCCTGCGCGAGATGGGGCAGTGGCTGAAGGACGGCCGCGTGCAGTATCGCGAAGACATCGTGGAGGGCCTGGAGAACGCGCCCGAGGCATTCTTCGGGCTGCTCAAGGGGCGCAACTTCGGCAAGCTGGTGGTCAAGCTGGCTTGACCGGCGTATCGCGCGTGAGCGCGACGTGTGCAGGAGCGCGACGATCATGATTCGTGCATCACGATCGGCTGGTTAGTCTGCCGTTGAAGGCGCCGTCCCGGTGCCCGCATCAGTGAGTAGAACCATGGCAGACACCAAGCCCAGCGAACAAGGCAAGCAGGAAGGCATCGAAGAGAGCCAGCAGGACCGCAAGCAGGATGAAACCGCCAAGCAGCGGCCGGCGCAGACCGATCAGGCGATCCACGATGCAGGCACGCGCCGGCCGGAGCGCAAGGACAATCCCGAGGGCGCGTAAGCAACCCGCGCAACCTGCAGAAACAACAACGCCCCGGAAACCTGGTTTCCGGGGCGTTGTCTTGAATAGTGGTGGAGCCAAGGGGAATCCCGGTTAGCCTGTAGACCCTTGTGCCAGTAGGGTGGGGCCACCCCTTGGATGGCGGATGCCCCCACATATGCCCCCGCTTCATGCGGCTTTCGGCAAACCGTCCTCATTGACCTGACGGGCATCCATTTTTGCCTGAATCCATCTGTCGATCTCGTCCTCCGACCAGGCGACGCAGTTGCCCCCGAGGTCGATCTGCGCAGGAAACTCCTTTTTCCGGATCCGATCGTAGATGGTGTTCTTGGACAGGCCGGTCCTGGCGACAACCTCCTTCAGGCGCAGCAGGTTTGGGGTTCGGCGTTCGGTTGTGCTGGTCATCTGGTCTCCTTCGCCGCGGTGCGCGGCTGAGTCATTTGGGGAAATGGCGATCACGCTGCGTTGCCTGTGGCCAGGCCGGGCAACCGCATCTGCACCACGTTGTCGGACACGGCGGGCTCCGCCGCCCGGCGAACACGGGCGGGCCGGTTGACCCGCCTCCATTCCGCGATCGCGGTATCCGCGTCGGCGTGCTTACGGGTCGCCCGGCACCGGCACTCAACGAAGTGGCCGCCGCCGGCAGAGATGCTGCGCAGGTCGTGGATGTGGCGCGCGCTGTGACCGGCGGCGCAGGCCGGCAGCGGCTCGGGGTGGCTGATGTGTCGCTGTGTCATGCGAACAGCTCCGGTTGGATGGGAAGTGCCGGCGGCGCCGGGCGGACTGGGCCATGCGGAACATGCACCAGAAGCCGTGGCCGGCCAGCCGGCGGGCGCGGGCCTCACCGATGAGCACGCGCGCTGTGTGCTTGGCCTGGACGATCGAATCCATCAGACGTCCTCCCGCAGCCTGGTGCGCCGGTCACGCGGCGGCTTGACGGTGGCCAGGGTGGTGGGCTGCGCAGAGAGCATCGCGTCCAGCGCCGCATCCAGCCGATCCGACCAAAATCCGCCGTCCCGGTACGCCCTGCGGAACGCAGCGCGCATCTCTGGCGTCACCCTGTGCGGCACCACGCAGAAACCGTCCGGCGCGGCGCGCAGCGCGTAGGTCAGCGCGGTAATGGCGGGATCGGAAGCCGGGATGTGCCCGTTGCGAACAAGTGCCGCCAAGCCCAGCCGGCCATTCGATTCATGCACGACGGCCAGCAGCTCACGGGCCTGCTGTTCGATATCAGCCATTGGTCGGCTCCTTCTCGGGTCCGAAGAACTCTGCCAAGCCCAGGTAGATGGCCTGTCCCTGTTCGTGAGTCATGTCGATGGAGATGCCGCAGCCGGTCAGCTGCAGGTCGAATGCGACGGTGTTGACGATGGAGGGCGCGCCTTCCTCGCCGGTGATGTCGATGGCGACTTCAGCCATTGCCCACCCCCGACGCTGCATCGGGCTGCTGCTCGGCCGGGAAGCCCATCGCCTGCTCAACCAGCAGCAACGTGCGGTCGCGGCACTGGTTGAAGCCCTGGCGCCACGCTTGCCCGGGCGTAAGGTCATCCATCTGCCCGCCGATCAGCTCGCTGAGCCATTCCGGCGGAACCAGTTGGTGCAGGTCGATGCCCTGCGCGGGCGAGTAACATTCAGCCGCTTCCATCGCGTTCTGCCACGGGCAGTTGTCGCTGCTGTGCTCACCGATCTCCACGCCGGTGATGCGCTCGATGTGGGACGCCAAGTCGTCAGCCACTTCGTGGTAGCGGTCGCGCTGATCGATGGTTTCGCCAAGGGCACGGTCGAGCTGTTCGGCATTCCACCCCGGCTGGCGGGCGGCAAGAGAGTCGCGCAACAGGCGTTCCAGAACCTCCACACCTTTCGTCCACCCGTTGAGGCCCACCGTCGGCAAGGCATCCTGGATCCGCTGAAGTACCGCGCGGTCTTCGCCGCTGAGGTGCAAACCATCCCCCTGCACCTCGCCAGCTTGCTGCTCGCCAGTTGCGGCGAGGGCGGCGGCAAGCGCCTCCATCCGGGCCAGCCCTCCGAACTGCAAGCCCTCAGCACCAGCTGCGTAGGCATCGGCAAGGGCATGAACGATGACCTGCCCCTGCTGCTCGGCCAGCTCTGCGGGCTGCGGCGCGATTGCATCGGCCAGGGCGCGCGACAGCCAGCGGATGCGGTCCTTTGCTGCGGTCAGGTAGACGATGCCGGCCAGCGCCTTACCGGCGGCCATGTCTGCCATGGTGGGCTGCTCGTTGCCGTGCAGGAACACGGCATTGGCCAGCTCGTCGTCGGTGAGGTTGCCCAAGGCCAGGGCCGCGCGCTCGAAGGCGTAACGGTCGCCGTGCGGGTCACGTTGCCCGTCCGCTGCCCAGCGGGAAGACGGCGTGGTGGTGTCAGACATTGCCGTCTCCAAGGTCCTCACGGGTGATGACGTGCTCCACTACAGTCCCGACTTCCCAGAAACTCGGAGCCTCGACCGAGTCGGCCCAAGCCGCGATCAGCGATTCAAGCTGCGCACGCTGCTCCTTGGTCGCGTGAACCAGGTAGTCCTCGGCATGCTCGCCGGATATATCGAAGGCTCGCACGCTGATGTCATCGATCACGGAATCGGCATCGACCAGCTGGGCCGCATTGACCGGGACCACCTCACCGATAAACAGCGTTTGGCCAAGCTCAAATTCCCGGCCGCTGTTCAGCGCTTCGGAGATCGCTTCTTCGATACTCGCGCAGCGATCCTGATAGGTCTCGCCATCGGTGCTCCAGCTGTACTGCTTCGGGTTTCCGGTGTTCATTGGGTGTCCTGGTTAGGCGGCTTTGCACTGCGCGGCCAGCGCTTCAAGTCGCTCTGCCTCGCGGATGTAGTGGTCGTGCCGGTCCTGGCGGACCGGCGGGGTGAACTGGATGTCGTTGAGGGCGCTTTCGGCTGAGGCGCGGTAGAGCAGCGCCATTCGTCCTGGGTCGTGTTCGAAGATGTCGAGCTGCTGCCGCTTCTTCATGGCGGTCCGCCCTTACGCCGCCTGGGCGGCTTCGTTGATCTTCTGGAACGGGTATTTCTCGGGGAACGCCTTGATGCGCTGGCCGAAGTGCGCGCCCAGCGACTCAGCGCTCTTGAAGGCTTCGAACTCAGCGGCATCGAAGTTCTCGTAGTGGTACAGCGAGCCCGGGCCGACAGCGCCGCCCTTGCGGCTGGTAAAGCGAATGGCGAGGGTCTTCGTTGCCGGGTCGTGCCCGATGCTGTGGATCTGGGAGGACTCGACGTCCTGCATGTCGATTCGCATTGCCATGGGTATCTCCGAAGGTTGGAATGAGGTCCGGCTTTGCCCGGCCGGCGCGGGTTCCTGTCGCCCTACAGGGGAGGCGGGCGACAGGCAGGGGACTCAGGCGGCAAGCGGGTAGCCCTGGCCGTTGGCGGCGCCTCGGAGGACGCGGATCATCTGCTCGCACATGGCCGGCACCTGGTCGGCGGCGTAGAGCTTGGCACCGCGCTCGGTGCTGACCGGCTCAAACCCGAGCTGGCGCAGGCTTTCGGCGCTGATGGTCAGCGGGCCGATCAGCGCGTTGATCTCGCCGAGCTTGATCCGCTTGCCTTCCGGCGCCCACGGGGCTCGATCTTCCGCCGGCTCCGGAGCTGCAACGGCACGCACGTGGGACTGCTGCGGCGCAGGCGCGGCTGGAGAGCTGGCTGGTTCGGCAACAGGCTCTGCAACTACCGGGGCAGGTGCCTGAGCTGCCGCCTGTGCGGCCTGTGCTTCCTCTTCTTTGGCGCGTCGATCGGCGGCCTCGTCGGCACGCTTCTGTGCCTTGGCCTCTTCCTCTTTGCGAATCTTCTCGCGCTCGGCCGCCAGTCGTTCCTCTTCCTGCTTTTCGAAGGCTGCGATCCGCATGGCGACCAGGTTCCGCAGATCCTCGGCAGTCTTCGAGGCGCACAGGCTCACCCGGTCGGCAAACAGGGTGGAGTGAGCAGGGTGCTCCGCAAGGATGGCCACGTTGGCGCGAATCCGATCAGCCGCTTGGCTGGAGGCGATCTTGGCGTTGGCCGCCACGGCGTCGACCGCTTCCTGCATGCTACTGAAGGACCGCTTGCCCTTCATGGCCGCGCTGATGTCCGCGACCAGCGTTGCCGGCATCGGCAGGCCGTGCTCGCCCAGCGTCTCGTTGATGGCTCGAACGTGGTCCTGCACAGCCCGGCGGGCGGCATTGCCGATTTCGGTGCGGCGCTCTTCCTTGCGTCGCGTGACCAGCTTGTCCAGGTCCAGACGCTTGGCTTTGGCCTCGGCGGTGATCTCATCGATCGTGCGGAACAAGAGCTCGATGCTCTCGGTCTGGCTGAGCGCATGCTGCTTGGCAGCTTTCAACTGGTCCTCAATGTCACTGCACCACTTCACTGTCTTCTCAGCGTCGGCGAAATCCTGATCCGTGGTCAGATCCGTGCTGATGTGCTGGAACACAGCGATGGCCTGACCCTTCCACTCGGCGAGGTTCGAGGCAGTGACCATTCCGGTCACCTCGATGCGCAGCGCCGGCATCTGGTCCGGGGCACGCCCGGTCGGCGCCGGTGCCGCAGGGGCCTCGGGTTCATATGCCTCGACGTCAGCTTCGAATTGCGCCCAACCAGCAACGATCCTTGCCCGCAACTCGGCATTCGGCGAATACCAGCAGTGCCGCTCTTCGATCAGTTCTTCGCCGTTCCACTTGGAGGCCATGAACAGGCAGCGCTCTGCGCCGGACACCATCAGCTGGTGCTCCATCTGCACCTGGTAGTGCATCGGCAGGCAAGCGTCGCTGCCGTCCACGGGCATCGCCAGGCGAAGGTCATCGTTCAAGCTCTTGTGCTCGAAGGCGATTTCTTCCATCAGCGTTAGGCCGTCGAAGCTGGCCGAGTACTTGGCCTGCACGCCAACGCAGGGATACAACTCCTGCCCCAAGACATCTTCGGCGAGGGGGCGGGCAAGGGCCTCGTAGCGGTGGCCATTGTCGAAGATCCGCTGACGTTCCGGGGTGACCTCTTCGGCAACGCCGGAAGCCTTCTCACGAACCAGCTGGTTGCGAGTCTTGTAGGGGCTGCAGCCCATCATTGCCGGCGCATCGCTGGCGTTGTGGTACTGCGCACGATGGGCATGCCATTCCGGTGTGCCCTGGACCAAGTTCACGATCTTCATGCGGCCACCTCAGTTGCCGTTGCGGATTCGGAGGCACGGATCAGCTTTTTCTGCTCGTCGGTGAGCGAGCCCTTGCTTTCGACCATCGCGATGATCTGATCTGCCGTGCGCTTGCCTGCCTTGATGAGCCCGGTCCAGGTCGGCAGGTTGGTGTCGAACTGGTCCTTCGGATACGCGCCGGGGCTGCTCTCGCCGTGGGACACAGTGGCGACCACGCGCACGTCCGCCGCCGGCTCGATTTCGTCCGGGGTGTAGACGCCCAGCAGTGCTTCCGGCGCGTAGCGGCGCGCCCACTGGCGGGTGCCGCGGTAGACCAGCATGTCGTGCGGGCTCTTGTCCCAAGCGTTATCGACCTGGTTGCCGTTCTTGTCCTTGGCAAAAGTGCGCCAGTCCTTGACGTTGCCGGTAACCGACTGAGGGCCGGTTGCGCCGCGCGGCGTGCCGATCACGGTGATCGTGGAGCTCTGGCCTTCTCCCCGGATGTCGTATTCCAGACGACCTTCGATCGCGCCCATCGCATACAGCGCGGCGGCAACCAGCTTCCCTTCGTAGCAGAGCTTGCCGTGGACGACCGACGTGCACTGAGCCACGCTCACCGCGTCCATGCCCCAGCGCTGTGCCTGCATGACGATCAGCAGGCAGTCGCCCGATTTGCCCCTCAGGTGCTCAGGCACCAGGTTGGCCTTGGCCATGATCTCGGAGAGCTGGATAGCCTCGTGAATAGAGGTCGGCATCAGGGCGTTTGCCCGGACTTCGCCGCTCATCGCGAGCTGTTGGGTGGAAATGGCGGTGCTCATTGAATGTCTTCCTTGGGCAGGTTGATGCGGGTCAGGGGAGCTGCGCGGCGCATAGACCGGCGCTGTTGGAGCTGGGCGACGAACTGCCGCCAGACTTGGCGGGCCTCGGTGACGGTGCGGCAGCCGAAGAAGAGGGCGCCCACACCGCCGACCAGAACGAAGCTGTCGGCGTGGGTGTAGATGGCGCGGGCCAGCAGCGCGACGCAGAAGCCGAACACCACGGCGCAGATGAAGGCCGGCACAAGCAAACGGATGGGATGTCGCATCACTTGACCACCTCATCAAACTGGCCCGACGTTCGTATCCACTTGTGGACCGCTTCATTCGGGTCGTAGCCGTGGCCGGTGCGGTAGTTGTATTGCGTGACGGTGTCCTCGAGCGTGGCGAACCATGCGCCGTCGGGCATGTCCTCAGCGGCCGCATGGGCTTCGTTAAGGTCCTCAATCAGTTCGGGATGGAGCGGGCGATCGCGTCGGCGGCTCATGGGATGCTCACCCTTGCCAGGTCCTGCGCGATGAGGCAGCCGATGGCGCCCAGCCCCGCGCAGCAAAAGAACAGGCCAAGGTAGATTCCGAGATCCTTCAGGCCTTCCACTCGCGGGTTTAAATCCGATTTCATGCGTCACCTCCGTAGATCAGTGCCATGCGCTTGCGGCGCGCGCGCTCCCAGATGCGGTTCTGGGCTTCCTTGGAACAGCCGGCCGCGACGAACTCGCGGGCCGTCTCGTTGACGTCCAGACCGGAGCGGGCTGCAACGGCTCGCACGCTCTCCAGCAGGTATCTCTGGCTGTTGGTCTGGACGGGGAAGGGCAGGACCTGGGCGCTCATGCACCACCGCCCGTGGCCTTGGCGATGGCGGCGCGGATCTCGCTGCCGAGGCTCCCGGGACGCAATCTGTCTGCCTCGGCAATGAACCCAACATCCCTGAACATCTGATCCGCCTTGATTAACGCTTCCAGCAGTTCGGGCGCGGCGGCGATCAGGCGGGCGTTGGCCTCGCTGGGCATACCAGTTGCCGGATCAATGATGTCTGCGGCGATTGCGACGTCGTCGGCAACGGCACGACTCAGGACGAAATACTCGTCAATCACGAAGCCAGAGTGGCTCCCGTGTCCGCCATGGCTGACTTCCCACGGCGCCGGGGTGAGCTTGGAGGCGCTCATGCGGCACGCTCCAGGCTGACCGGAGCGGACAGCGAGAATGGGTTGACCAGTGCGCGCACGCTGTCGATTTGGCGCTGGCGTGCCGCGCGGCGTTCGTCGATCGAGTTCCGGGGGGACGGGAAGCTGAGGCCTTTCGGCTCTTCGATCTCGTCTGCAAAGCCCAGCATCACCAGCTCGTGGCGGCGGGCCGCTTCCCATGCCTGCTCGGCATCAGCGCCGACAAAGATGGCCGCACGGTAGGCGGTGTCAGCACCAGGCATGTTGAGGCCGGTGTTGCGCAGGTTGCCCTGCAGAGTGTTGAGGTTCTTGCGCAAGCGCCGCACCTCAGCCTCGGGATGCTGTTCCATGACGGAGGCCATGATCAGCACTCCAACCCAAACAGCCGGTTGCCGAAGGCGATGCCGGCCGCCGAGGCGAACACGAACAGCGCATAGACGGCACCGATCCAGATCCACATGGGGCGACGTTTAAGGGGCATCTTCTTTCTCCGGCCCCGGGAGTGGGGCGACGGATGTAGTAAACACCATGTGTCCTCACTGCGCAACCGCAGTGTGTACTACTCCAATTCGCGGCGTGTACCCGTTAAGCTCCCGTTTATCTAAAACTACGGGCCAAAAAAAAACCCCGCCGGAGCGGGGTTCGTGCGTTCTGCTCAGTGAATCATTGCAGGATGCAATCGCTGGCAGCCGGGAAACCGATCACCTCACCGGCACCTTTGCACTGAGCGGTGATGCGGGCTCCCTTGGATAGAGAGGCGGCCACATCTTTCGAGATGCCAGACAGCTGGACCCATGCAAAGTCTCCAACCGTCAGATGCACGGTCGGCTTGTCCATGAAGTCAGATTCGATGGATTCCACTGTGCCTGAGATCAGCAGTGTTTTGCCTTTGTACTTCGCATCGGCAGCGATCTCGTTCGCCTCGTAGTCCTGGTGAAGCTGCTGCGCCGTCACTTCAATAGCTGGCACTGCCGAAGGCGTCACTGCAGCATTGCGCTCGACCTGGGTAGCACTGGTGGCGTTCTCGCGCGCAGCTCTTCCACTCTGGTCAAGGGCTCCAACGGCCCCGGCAAAGATGGCGACGCCGATGAAGTAAACGATCGGAGAGCCAATAAGCGATAGCAGAAGCTGTATTAGCCCCTTCATGGCGCCGCCCTTTGCGATGGCGACAATGGCGAGGACGAAGGCCACCAAATTGAGCGGCCAGCCGATAAAGAGTCCAAGCCCCGGGACGGGGATCAAGAAACAGAGCCATGCGATCGCAAGGACAATCCATGCCGCCTTACCTGCAGTGTTCACCTGCACATTTCCTTCTGATGTTGCGTTCAATGCATCCCCCTGTGGGTATTAGAGTTCCGGCCGCTAAGCAGTACAGCGCCAGGCCGGGCAGCGCTGCGCCAATCATTCAAAAATCGGCGTGTGAGGACTTCATCAGGCCGGGCACCTCGTTAAATGCCACGCCTTCCTCACGGCACTCTTGAGCGCGCTGCATCTTGCTCATGAGCGCCATCAGCTCGTCATCGGATAGGGCCTCCATGACGCCAAAAACGTGCATTGTTTCTTGCCTAATCAGCCAGTTAAGCCAGAAGAGATTGCCCAGGTCGCGGATGCGTCCGTAGATCACATCGCGCTGGACTGCGGTCATGCGGAACTCTTCGCCATGCGTTTCGACCACATGGAGGAGGCCGGCTTTGGCTTTGGGCTTGAGACCCATAGATGCTGAGAGCACCCGTGCCAAATCCTGCATGTCCTTGTCGCTTATTGCCATATCACTCCTCACCTGGATTGGACGCGCGCAACCAGCTCCAGTGCGGCCTTATAGGCATCCAGTTCGCTGGGGAAGCCATTCCCCCATCTCTCTGAAACGATGGCGATCGCCCTATCTGACAAGTCCTCTTTCTGCTCGTCGGTCAAAGGGATGTTGCCATCTAGTACCAGCCGCACCAGCTTCGACGCGTCTCGGAGTATCTGGCGCTGCTGTCTTGCAGACTGAGACTGAGCGGCAGGCGCTTCAGCCGCGGCAATGAACATGGGCAACTGACCCTGCAACACCCAATCAAGATTGATGCCCAAGACCCGCTGAGCCTCGATGGCACCTTCCTTGGAGACGCCGCGCGACCTCCAATTGGTGACAGATTGCTTGCTGACCGAAAGGGCAGCAGCGAGCTCAGTCGGCCCGCTGATTGGCGGGACAAGCTTGGCGGCAGCGGCATACAGCCGCCCCGTGGATTCATGCATTGATGACATTCGTCGATTATCGGCATCCCCACAGGTCCCGGTACACACCAAGTTGACAGGGTGCACTTTCGTGGTGTGTACTATCGACCTATGGACACCTTGCACCCTGATTCCCTTGTGATCGAGCGCCTCGGCGGGCCGGTGAAGCTGGCCCGTCGCCTTGGCATTTCCAATCGCCAGCGCGTCCAGAACTGGAAGGCTCGCGGCATCCCTGCTGACGTCTTGCTGGCTAACCCTTGGTTGCGCCGGAAGGTCATGCAGGCTCGGGCAGAGGCCGAGAGGGCGGGCCAGGAGATGGTCAATGCCGCCTGAGTTCTTCAAACCGGCGTCCTTGGCTTTCGGGCACTGGGGCGCAGTCGTGATGGACGATGAACATGCCATCCCGTTCGACGAGTTTCTGGCGCCGCTGACGCCGACGACTGCATTGCACTTCAAGCGCATGGTCACGAATCAAACATGCTTTGAAGTAGCGGGAGTAGTTTTCCGGACTGCTGAATCGCCGCGTCAACTGCCTTCAGTGCGAGGTGTTTTGTGGTCTCGGCAGGCAGCTGACGAAGCTGGTCGACGTATTTCTGCTTTTGAGGCGGATCTAGATCTGAGCGAAGCACCATCAGCTCAAGCATCTGCTGAAGGGTCTCCGCATGAATCTTGACCGTCAAGGCACCAAGTTCTGCAGTGAGCCCGCCATCGTCCGCAAGGTAGTCCAAGCCTGCGGTGGTGATTGCTGCAGGCGTCAAGGATGGCTCGCTGGAGCCCATGTAGCCAGATACATGGATGTCGATCAGGCCGTGGTCCCGGAGGTACAGGATCTCCACGATAGCGGCGTCGCACTCGACTCCGAGCTCAGTGACGAGATCTACCCTCTGGGGGTGTGCAGCCTCTGCCATCTGCAGGATGCGAAGCAAGCGTTCCTTGTTGACCTTGGCCATCTGTCGCCCTCCTTGCGGGCTGTTCGTGTGGAAACAGCAGCCTATCGCAAGGAGGGCGGCACCCGCAGCGTTATGCGTCGCCATCGGTGCCGTCCCACATCCACAGCACTTGGCCGCCACCTTCAGGCACCGGCCCGAGGTCGGGGAGGGCAAGCGGGAACGCCTTCGGCCTTCCGTCCACCCTCCGCAGCACGAACGGCTTTCCGCACATCCGCACCAGCGTCACCACGCCATTTCTGGCGGCCATCCCTGAGTTGTTGTTGTCCATGGCGCCGATGTTGCGCCGCCACAGCGCTCCTAACCACGTTCACAGAGCAGCCGCATGAACATTACTGACGCAGCACACAAGACCGTGAAGGATTATCCGGGCGGCGCCGAGGCGCTGGCGACCAGGCTGATCACCGTGAACGACAAGGGCGAAGAGAAGCCCATGTCCGGGGCGGTGCTCCGCAACAAGATCAACCCGAACAACAAGACCCACCGGCTCACCCTGGCCGAGGCAAACGAAATCATGGGTCTGACGGGCGACCACCGGATCCTGGTCGCGCTGGCGGCCGAGCACGGCTATGGCCTGCATGGTCTGGAGCCGCCAGCGGATGCCGGTTGCCTGACGAGCACGATCCTTGCGACCTCAGCCAGTAAGGGCCACTTCGCGGAAATGCTCCACAAGTGCCTGCAAGACGGCCTGATCACCAACAACGAATTCTCCGAGCTGCAGACAGCCGCAACCGCAGTGCAGTCGTCGCTGATCGTCCTCATGACACGTCTCCGTGAGTCGAAGGGTCAGAAGGACGTGCTGTGAGCCAGTTCGACAACGACATCCGCGCCAAGTCGGCGCAGCGCGATCGCCTCGCCGGCGACGTGGACGCATTCCTGGCCAAGGGTGGCCAGATCGAGCGGCCAGGATCGCCATCACCCAGCAAGCTCATGACAGTGCGCGAGTACAGCGACCTGACGTGGGCACGGAGGAATGAGCAGTGAGCCACCTTCCCGCACGCAACACCGATCCGGACACCAGCCACGAAGCGGCGCACGAGCTCGTAGATTCGGGTGCGCAGGCACAACAGCAGGCGCAGGTTGCAACGGCGGTTCGCCAGTATCCCGGACTCACCAGTCGCGAGCTGGCGTTCTCGGCCGGCCTGGACCGACACATGGTGGCCCGCCGCCTGCCCGAGCTCGAATCGGACGGGCTGGTAGTACACGGAGCGCCGCGTATCTGCAGCATGAGCCGCAAGCGCTGCCAGACGTGGCTGCCGGTGCTGGCCGACGATGACACGGTGCTGCTGGCTGCCTGACATGAACTACTACGAGCGCCACCTGGGCGATTACGCGAAGGACACGGGCCACCTGAGCCTGCTGGAGCACGGCGTCTACACGCTGCTTCTCGATCGCTACTACGCCACGGAGAGCGGGATCCCCGAGGATCAGGCGCATCGCATCGCGCGGGCCCGGTCAGCTGACGAGCGCGCCGCGGTCGATGTGGTCCTGGCCGAGTTCTTCCGCCTTGAGGGAAACCTCTGGGTTAACGGCCGGGTGGAAGAGGAGCTTGAGAAGGCGCGCGGCCGGATCGCCACCGCGCGCGCAAATGGAAGGAAGGGGGGGAGACCCCCCAAAAATAACCATAACGAAACCCGCGAAGAACCCAGCGGGTTTCCGCTGGGTTCCGAAAATGAAACCGGATCGAAAGCTCACCAATCACCAGACACCACCTCTACTCCAGATAGATCTAAGCAAGCACCAGAGATCTCTGAGGGCGCGACGTTGGCGGGGCGTGCATGCCTGCTGATGCGCCAGGCCGGATGTCCAACGACCAATCCGAGCCACCCGGACCTGCTTGCTGGGCTGGCGGAGGGTGTGACGCCTGAGGCCTACGCAGACACCGTCACCGAGGGCCTGAGCCGCGCACCACCGGTTGCGAAGCCCTTCGCCTGGGCGGTCACCACCGCCCGGGCCCGCCATGCCGAAGGCCCCAAGCAACCCCCGCAGAACACCGGAACCCATCATGGACCACGTCGCCTCGCACCTGCCGACGAAGTTGAGCAGTTCATCCTCGCCCGACAGCAGGGCGGAAACGTCATCGACGCCACGCCTGCAATCGCAGAACGCCATGGATCAGCTGTGGAGACACATGGCTCAGATCTACGGGCACAAGTGGACCAGCGCCTACACGGCGAATCCGGCGGGCGCGGCGGCGGCGACGTGGTCGAAGGGTCTTTCCGGGTTGTCGGGTCGGCAGCTCGCTGATGGGCTGGCAGCGTGCATCGCGACCGCAGAGCCCTGGCCGCCGACACTGCCTCAGTTCCGGATGATGTGCCTGGGCATCCCGCCATTCGACGCGGTGCGCGCCGATGCCAGTCAGCAGGACGGATTCACCCGGCTGGTGTGGCAGTACCTGGACGGCCACCGCTACCGGCTGGCGAGCGCCGAGAAGGCCGACAAGCTGCTGCTGGCGGCCTACAACCGGGCGAAGGAATTCGTGATGCGCGGCGGCGAGCTTCCGGCGGCACCGGTGGCCGAGATCGAGCACCAGGTGCGCGAGGCAGTGCCGGCGACGCGCGAGCAGGTCGCCAAGCACATGGACGACATTGCGCGCGAGCTCAACGTGGCGATCGCGGCGGACGAACCGGCCGCTGCTGCTGAAGAAACGCCGGAGGTGCGCCATGCAGCCTGAGGTCGACAAAGAGCTGCTGCGCCGGGCGCGTCAGTCCGGCCGCTACATGCGCGAGGCCCACAAGCCGCGCAGCGCAGTGCCGCTGTTCGAGATGGGTGAGCCGGGCCGCCTGCAGCGCAAGGAATGGGAGGCCGGCTGGGATCAGCGGGACTACGAAATACAGAGGGGTATCGCGGCATGAGCGAGATCGAACTGAAGCCGTGCCCGTTCTGCGGGTCAAAGCCATGGCTATCCAGGGATATGGATGAGGACTTGTGGAGTCACAACATTGTCGAATGGAAGCAGGTTAAGTGCACCGAATGTGAGTGCGAGGGAATTCGAACCTGCGATGGATTTGAAGTCGATGCGGTGACCATGTGGAACACCCGCTTCACCATGGCAACCCCGGACGGATACGTGCTTGTTCCGTTGGAACCTACAGAGGCGATGGTTGATAAGGCATGCGACATCGAAGTCGGATACCCAACATGGGCGGGTAGCAAGGATTGCATCACTGACACAGAGACCAAGGCCATCTACGCCGCAATGCTCGCCGCTCGCCCGGAGGTGTCGCCGTGAGCGCGCTCCAGCCCTCCGACTGGCAGCAGCGCGGCGAGGGCATGATGACCCCCAAGCAGCAGCGCATGCTCAACGCCATCTGCGGCGACCTGGCCGCGGGTCTGTCATGGCACGGCCAGCGCCTCACCAAGGACGACTGGCGCCACATGGTGGCCGGCACGATGCTGGGCTGGCGCCTGATGCCGGCGATCGACCGGGGGCAGGGCGCCCCGGGTCACATCATGCTAGGCGGATCCAGCCTGAAGCTGACCAAGTCACTGGCCTGCGACGCCATCACTGTGCTGGTCCACGTCGGTGACCACCCGGAAGAGCAGGGCATGCGCGCGCGGCCGGTGCGTTGGTCTGACACGGTTCTGCTTGGGTTGGGTTTCAACCCGCGTGACTTTCAGGAGGCCGCGTGATTCAGCCTTTTCTTCAATCGTGCGCGCCGATAGTGCCGAAGCATCCATTCAATGGGCCGCCAAGGTGCCACGCTATTGCCAATTTCCGATGCTTGTTCGTAAGCATTTTTCAGCGTTCTCTGTCCCGCGCTAAGACGCTGGAGAAACGCTTGGTTAGCGATGAAGTGGCCTTCGGGAACCTCATCAACCAGATCGAGAAGGTCTGTGCAGGCTTGTGCGGCTTTCGTCACTTGCGGCAGAAGTCTGTAATCGGGCAAATCGTGAAGCTCGACAGAGCGAAGAGCTTTCTGGATCTGGTCCAGGTCGAGTTTGATCTGTGCGGTCGGACTGCGGCGACCAAGCTGTTTCGAAAGGTAGCCAAAATCACCTACAGAGGCGAATGGGATGCTGCCTCCGACGATATCGGCCATGGAGATGAGGTTTACGACGACATCCGTTCTGCGGGCAATGGAGCGCCGCTCTTGGCTTGTGGCAATTCTCGCCGCGGCCGCTATTGCCAGCACCGAGGTAACGGCTTGTGTCCAAGATGCCCACTCGCTTTGCGTCACGCAGAAGCTCTTGACGAGCCAGCTGCAGTAATTGATTGGATCCGCCATGCCACATCCCCTGTGCTGAATGGCGCGATTGTATGCGGGGGTATGGTCTGATGCACGGGAACTACCGCGACCGCGCGCTGTTGGACGCCGTGTATCAGGTCGAGTGCACCCTGCAGATCGACGGGTGCTGTGAGGGTGGCTTCGGCGAGCCCGCGCACAGCAACCAGAGTCGGCACGGCAAGGGCGGCGGTCTGAAGGCGCACGACTGCTTCGTGGCAGCGGGCTGCAGGCCTTGCCACCGCGAACTGGACCAAGGCAAGCGCTTCACCCGCGAGGAGAAGGCCGAAATCTGGCTGCGCGGGCACGAGCGCACGATGCTGGCCCTGTGGCAGATGGGCGTGATCCAGGTGGCCGCATGATCATCCGGATCGTGGTCTATGGCTCGCCCGCGCCGCAGGGCAGCAAGTCGTTCAAGGGCCTGGCCAAGAGCGGCCGGGCGATCCTAGCTGAGTCGTCGAAGAAGGTCCGGCCGTGGCGGCAGGACGTGAAGCTGGCGGCCCAGCAGCTGCGCATCCAGCTCGGGCTACAGATGCTTGATGAGCCGCTCGCGGTCCGGATGACGTTCACCCTCCACAAGCCGCTCAGCGCCCCGAAGCGACGCACGGTGTTCCCATGCAAGCTGCCGGACCTCTCCAAGCTGGTCCGATCGACCGAGGACGCGTTGACCGACGCAGGGATCTGGCGAGATGACGCCCGGGTCGTGGAATTCCTCGCTGCCAAGCGCTATCCGGGGGAGGGCGCAGATGCCCTCGACGTACCTGGGTGCGTGATCGAGATCGAGAGGATCGGCATGTGACGGCCAATCCCTACACCGAGCAAGTGGGCGGACCGCGCGGGACGGCAATTGTGAGCCTCGTCGTCGCCTGCCGGATCGCTGACAAGTACCGGAGTCGCCTGCCAAGCGTCAAAGAGCTGCAGGACGACTTCGGGATGCACAGAGCCACCGCCTACCGATGGCGCGCCGCACTGGCGAGCGCGCGCGGCATTTCTACCACCAGCACCACCCCAGGAGAGAACACACATGGTTGACCGCCGCGAGATGCTGGCCCGACTGAACGCGCAGACCGTGCGCTTCGACGTAGGGCAGGGTGGGGGCGCCCCGAGCCTGACCACGTCCGATATCGCCGCCGCGCTGGGTATGGTGCCGGCCGGACTTGGGCGGGAAGTGATGGAGGCGGTGTACTTGCCTGATGGTGCCATCCGGCACCGCGGCAAGCTGGCCGAGGCCGTGCTCGCAATCGTGCGTCCGGAGTTCACCCGCCGCGCACGGGCGCTGGCTGAGGCCGAGGATGATCTGAGCTTCTCCAGGGAGATGGTCAGCCTCAGCCGACGCAGCATGTCCGACGCTCAGCGGCGGATCCTTCGGGATCGTGAGGCCGCGGTGGTGCTGGCGCGGGCGCAGGCCTGGCCGAAGAATACCTATCAGCACCTCTCCCGGATGGTCGATGCCGTGGTGCTGGAGCTGGCCAGCGGCAACCGCTGCCCGGCATGCTCGGGCGCCGGAATCGTCAACGACATGGGCTGCAAGGATTGCAGGTGCACCGGAATCGAGCCGCTGCCGGATCGCCGGCGGGCGCTGGCGATGAGGTGCGATCCCTCGGCATATCCGAAGCGGTGGAAGATGGTGTTTGAGTGGCTGCTGGCTGAAATGAACCAGGCAGGGGAAGTTGCGGCTCGCCAGTTTTCGCGCGCGCTGAGCAATGGGGGCGGGTTCCCTGAGGCGCGCGCCGCATAGCGTTCGAAAGTGTGGTGTTGCGGAGTCCATGCGATAAGGCTCAGAATCATCAACATCGCGAGACTTGGCCACCGGCCAAACTCATCAGCCCCGCCATCGAGCGGGGCTTTTTCTTGTGCGGGCCTGGCCGAGTGGCTAAGGCATCAGCCTTCCAAGCTGACCACATGGGTTCGAATCCCATGGCCCGCTCCAGCTATGCCCGCTTCCCCGACCGGATCAACCCTCGCGCCAAGCCGGCAGCGGGGCGGGCACCCATTGCAGCGTGGAGGAGCGGTATCTCGCCGGGCTCATATCCCGGAGGTCGCCCGTTCGAATCGGGCCGCTGCTACCAGTACAGAGGACACCATGGTGAGCATCGAAACAGTCGCCGCCGGGATGGGGTTCTCGCCGGCGTTGGCGCTGGCCCTTGAGCAGGCCTGTCATCGCTTCGGCATCAACACCGAGCTTCGCGTGTGCCACTTCCTGGCGCAGGTAGCGCATGAGAGCGGAACCGGGCGCTGGCTCAAGGAACTGTGGGGGCCGACCCCTGCGCAGACCCGGTATGAAGGCCGCAGTGACCTGGGCAACACCCAGCCTGGCGATGGCTTCCGGTTCCGTGGCCGCGGGGGCATCCAGCTCACCGGCCGCGACAACTACGAGAAGTACAGCCGGGCCATCTACGACGACGATCGCGCCGTCCGCAACCCAGACATGGTCGCCTCGCTGCCTGACGCCGCACTGGCAGCCGGGTACTTCTGGCAGCGAGATTTCATCAACACGTGGGCCGACAAGGACGACGTGCTGGCTGTCAGCCGGGCCGTGAATCTCGGCTCGCCCACGAGCAAGGCCATGCCGAACGGCCTGGACGACCGCAGGCAGAAGTTGAAGCTGGCGAAGGCCGGATACGCAAGGTTGATAGGCCGATGACTGAACCCGTGAGCACTCTCAAGACCGTCGTGGGCACTTTCACCGCCGCGGTGGTGGGGCCGGCGACGGCCGATGCCCTACGGCAGGCTGAGCGGGTGATCCTCGGCGTACCGCAGTCCGTGCTGCTGGTGGCCATTGCTGGCGCACTCATCGGTGTGCTGCTGCTACCGGAGAAGGACGCAGAGCGAGTGTCGGCTGACGCTGCCCGGCCCCGTGGTCGCCGGTGGTTCCAGAGCGTAGCCAGGCTGCTGGCGCTGGCCGTGGCCGTAATTGGGTACGCCATCCTCGCCGCTTGGGTCATCGCCGTGGCCGCTGCTGTATTCCCCTCGCTGGCTGGCGCACCTCAGTTGCCCCTGGCTGGCATCTCGGGCGTCGTCATCCGGCGCATGTTGCCGAGCTACCTCAAGTTGGTTGAAAGGGTCACCGGCGCCAATGGAGGCACCACCCCATGACGAGCATTCTTCGATTCCTCTCCGCCCTCTGGGGCCTCCTAGTTGGCTGGGCCACAGGGATCGTTCAGTGGCTCCGAAAGCCGGGCAGCTTAATGAAGTCTTTCTGCGCGGTCCTGGCCTTCGGCTGCCTGGTCTCTGGACTGACGGCCTATGAGCGGGAGCAGCGCATCCAAGAGCTGAGCGCGGAGGTCGTGAAGGTGCGGGCCGACTGGCGCGCCGACTCCACGAGGCTGCAGGCGGACGTGGACGCAAGAGACGCCCGCCTCGCGGAGGTGGCAACCGCGTTGCGGGCTGAGGCTGACAAGCTCGAACGCCTGAGGGATGAAAGCGCGAGGGCACTGAACGACCTCGCTGGCAAGATCGAGGCCTCTGAACGGGACGCGATGACCTGGAAGGAGCGATACCAGGACCGCCCTGATACCTGCAAGGCGGCATTGGAGCTGCTCGACTCGGCCTGCCCGGCCCTGAAGGGGTACTGACATGCGACATATCGTGATCGCCGCGGCGGTCCTCCTGACGGCGTGCCAATCGGCGGCTCCCAAGCAGAACCCTCCGCCACCGACCGTGATGCAGGTGCCGGTAGCCACCTATGTGCCTATCGACCCCGCGCTGCGGAAGCGCTGCACCTGGGAGCGAGAAGGCAGGCCGTCGGCAGTGTTCGAGGTCAGCAACGGCCGGAAGCGCTGCCTTATCCAGTACGAGGCCCAGTTCGACGCGATCGAGCAGGTGCAGGGGAAGCCGGCCCCGGGCGATAAGCCCTGAGCCGGCGCACCCCCTCACTTCTTGCGCCGGTATTTCAGGTAGACGGCGGCCGCCCCGGTGATTGCTGAAATGAGCATAGAAATGCCCGGTAACGTGATTTCCATGTGTCTCTTCTTCCAGTGGGTGTGGGGGTAGCAGACAACGTCCAAACTGATAGGTCCACTTGCGGAATTTCCGTCCAACGTCGCATGAGCCGCCCACTCCCACCCCCTGATCTTCTGGAAATCGACCTCGAAGACATGTCCATGCGGTTCCGGCCTGCTCCCGATGTCTGGGAGTGGATCGAAGCCGAGGTGCTGTCCGAGGACGGGAACCTGCACAACCCCGATCACCTGCACCTACAGGGTGCAGACGTGGGCATCCTCTGGGCGGGCACCTGTTTCACCAAGCAGGGCAGGACCGTTGTCGGCCAGGCCGAGATAGTGGCTTTCCGGGCGGGTGGGTGGCACAAGGCCCGGATGGAACGCCAGATGGTGGACTGGTTCGGGCGCGTGCCTGAGGTGGTGATCACCCTGGCCGCCGATTACTGCTCCAGCTGCACCGACACGGAGTTCTGTGCCCTGGTGGAGCACGAGCTCTACCACGTTGCCCAAGAGGCCGATCAGTACGGTGCCCCGAAGTTCCGTAGGGATGGATCTGCCGCCCTGACGATGCGAGCCCATGACGTTGAAGAGTTCGTCGGGGTTGTTCGCAGGTATGGGGCAGGGGAACAGGTCCAGAAGCTCGTAGACGCAGCACAGAGGCCGCCTGAGGTGGCCAGACTAGACATCGCCCGGTCGTGTGGAACCTGCCTGCTGAGGGCGGCGTAGGCACGACCTGGCACGACAAGGCTGAATACAGATGCCCGCGCTCGACGCCCAGGTGAAGACCTTCATCGTCCAGCAGTTGGCGTGCTTCGACACGCCCAGCACGGTGGTGGAGGCGGTCAAGACTGAGTTCGGTCAGGCCGTGAGCCGCCAGACGGTGGAATCGCACGACCCTACCAAGCACGCAGGGCGGAAGCTGGCGCAGCGCTGGGTCGAGCTGTTCAACACCACCCGGGAGCGCTTCAAGGCCGAGACGGCGGACATTCCCATTGCCAACCGAGCCGTCCGACTGCGCGCGTTGAACCGGATGGCCAACAAGGCCGAAGGGATGAAGAACATGGCCTTGGCGGCCCAGCTCATCGAGCAGGCGGCCAAGGAGACAGGCGGGGCGTACACGAACCGCCAGCAAGTCGAACACAGCGGCCCCAACGGTGGGCCGATCCAGAGCGCCGACATGACCCCCGGCAAGTTCCGAGAGGAGGCGAAGAAGCTGCTGCAGGAGGTGTGAAGTGGGCGAGCTGACCGCTCAGCAAAAGCTGGTTGCGGCCGAGCTGGCGCGGGAGGACTTCTATTTCTACAGCCGCTACACGTTCCTGCGGAAGAAGGGCTTCCAGTGGATGCGGGCCAAGCACCATGCCCCTCTGTGCGCGGCCTTGGACCGGGTTTATCGGGGCGAGTGCAAGCGCCTGGTGATCAACCTGCCGCCGCGGTATTCGAAGACCGAGCTGGCGGTCGTGAACTGGATGTCCTGGTGCCTGGGCAAGGTGCCGGACTCCGAGTTCATCCACATCAGCTATGCCGCACCACTGGCCCTGAACAACAGCGCCAATACCCGCGAGCTGGTGCAGCACGAGGTCTACGGGGAGATCTTCCCCGAGGTCGAGCTGCGCAAGGACAGCAGCGCCAAGGGCGACTGGCGGACAACCAAGGGCGGGGTGGTCTATGCCACCGGTGCCGAGGGCACTGTGACCGGCTTCGGCGCGGGCAAGGCTCGGCCCGGCTTTGGCGGTGCGATCATCATCGATGACCCGCACAAGCCGGGCGAGGCCGACAGCGACACGGTCCGCCAGGGCGTGCTGGACTGGTTCAACAACACGCTGCAGTCCCGCGTGAACAGCGCGGACACGCCGATCATCGTGATCATGCAGCGCCTGCACGAGCGCGACCTGGCCGGCTGGCTCCTGGGCCGCAAGCCCGGCGAAGAACCGCGACCGGGTGGCAATGGTGAGGTGTGGGAGCACGTCTGCTTCGAGGCGCTGTCGGAGGACGGCGAGGCCCTGTGGCCTGAGAAGCACACTGCCGCCGACCTTAACCGTATGCGCGAGTCGATGCCCTACGTCTTCTCGGGGCAGTACCAGCAGCAGCCATCTCCGGGCGACGGCGGGATCATCAAGGCCGCCAAGATCGAGACGGTCGATGCGCTTCCCGCCGGCCTTCAGTTCGTGCGCGGGTGGGACTTGGCTGGAACCGAGGCGAAGATGAAGCGGGGTGACTGGACCGTGGGCGCCAAGCTGGGCCGCAGTCAGGACGGCGTCATCTACATCGCGGACGTCCTGCGCGAGCGGATGGGCCCGGACGAAGTGGAGACGGCGATCGGGAACACCGGCAAGGCCGACATGGTCCTCCAGTCGATCCCGCAGGACCCCGGGCAGGCAGGCAAGGCGCAGGTCATGCACCTGAGCCGCAAGCTCTACGGCGTGCCGGCCACCTTCTCGCTTGAGAGCGGGGACAAGGCCACACGCGCGGCAGGCTTCGCCGCCCAAGTGAACGCCGGCAACGTGAAGATGCTCCGGGCGCCCTGGAACGAGGCGCTGCTCAACGAATTCAAGATGTTCCCCAACGGCCACTTCGACGACCAGGTGGATGGGTGTTCGCGCGCCTTCAACTCCCTGGACGACTCACTGGCCCTCTTCATGGCACAGGCTCAATGACCACACCGACCTTCCACCAGGACGGCTACATGGATGCCGTGCTTGGCGCAGGCGGCATCGCGGCCCTCACCAGCGCGATCGGCCAGAGCGACGCGGCCATGTATGCCGAGGGCGGTCTGCCCGCGCGGGTTGTCGACCTGCCGGCGGATAATGCCGTAAAGGGTGGGATCACCATCACCGGCGACACCGACGGCGTCATCCTCGCGGAGATCGAGCGCCTCAAGGTGCTGCCGTTGCTGGCAGACGCAGCACGATGGGCCCGACTGCGCGGTGGTGGGTGTCTGCTGCTGATCGTCGCCGACGGCGGTCTCCTCCGCGATCCGATGAATGTCGATCGCCTGGACACCATTCACGAGCTGCGCGTCTACGTCATCGATGACCTTTCGGTCGATCGGTCGTACAACAACCCGAACGAGATCAACTACGGCCAGCCGGAGCTGTACCGTCTATCAGTTCGCGGAGCGGGCACACAGGTGCTGGTGCACGAGTCCCGCTTGGTGGAGGTGCCTGGCGACCCGATGCCGGCGTCCATGAAGCAGGACAGCATTCCGTGGCGTGGCCGTGCCGCCGCCGCGCGCGCGTTCCGGCGAATCCGCGACTACATCGATAGCGTCGGCTTGGCGCGCGAGATCCTGCGGCGCAAGCAGCAGGCCGTGCACAAGATGAAGGGGATGGCCCAAGCCATCCAGGCACAGCAGGAGGAAATGATCCAGAAGCGCCTGACGATGGTCGATCAGGCGCGCGGTGTTCGGAATAGCGTCGCCGTTGATGCCGATGACGACTACGACATCCGCGATACCAGCGTCGGCGGGGTCAACCAGATCCTGCAGGAGATGCAGATCGCCCTGTCGGCCGAGTCCGGCATCCCCGTGACGCTGTTGTTCGGGCGCTCGCCCGGCGGCCAGAACGCCACCGGTGACGCCGACTTCGAGGGCTACTACAACCTGGTCGAGCAGCTGCGCAGCCTGCGCATGCAGCCTGCTTTGGAGCGGATCATCTCCTTGATCTGCGCTCAGAACACGATGGCCGGCAAGGCGCCGGACAACTGGACTGTGGTGTGGTCGCCCCTGAAGCAGCTCACTCAGAAGGAACTGGCCGATATCGGCAAGACCAAGGCCGAGACCCTCAAGATCGAAGCGGATGCGGTGGCCGCCATCACCGGAACGAGTGCGCTGACCGAAGACGAGGCACGGGACTACATCCAGCAGCGCGGCCTGTTCGGCCTCGATCCCGACGACACCACGCCCGGCACGGCGAAGACCTATGCAGCGCAGACATGAAGAAGAAGCCCGGCAAGGCGCGGCGCTGGCTGTACCCGGCGGGCGTGGAGCGCGACTACACCCGCCGCCTGGTGACGATCGCCGACGAGGCTGTGCAGGCCATCGAGCCTGCAGTGCTTCGGGCGCTGGGCTACCGGGCCGATATCGCTGATCCTTCCATCGACATTGGCTGGTATCAGGGGCTGATCCAGGCCTTGCAGGCCGGCACTAGCCTCTCGCCAGTGCAGGACCAGGTGCTTGGGCCATTGATCAGCGAGTTTGCCCGGCGGACGACCAGATTCAACAAGCAGCAGTTCCACGGCGTCCTGCGTTCTGCCTACGGCGTGAACGTGCTGACCGCCGATCCCGAGCTGCGGGACATGCTGAGCGTCTGGGAGTCCGAGAATCTGGAGCTGATCAAGTCGCTGCCGACGAAGTACGTCGACCAGCTGCGCGGCCAGGTGACCGCGGCGGTGCAGTCCGGCAAGAGCCTGCGCGACGTGGTCGCGCTGGTGAAGAAGACCGGCAAGGTCACGAAAGGCCGCGCCGAGCTGATCGCGCGGGACCAGATCGGCAAGTTGAACGGGGACATCACCCAGGCTCGGCAGCAGGGCATCGGCGTCGAGGAATACCGCTGGCGCGGTGTTCTGGACGGCCGCGAGCGCTCCGAGCACGTCGCCCGCGAGGGCAAGACCTACCGATGGGACAAGCCGCCGGAAGACGGGCACCCCGGGCAGCCGATCCGGTGCCGGTGCAGCGCCGAGGCTGTCCTGCCTGATCTGGACGACCTGAACGCCCTGATCGTTCACTGAGGAATCAACCATGCCAACCGTTCAGCGGTTCGACCGCATGCCGCTGCGTGCCACTCGCACGGCCGAGGGCTTCGTGCAGGACACGGCCGTGCTCACGCGAACCGGGATCTTCGAATACCGACAGCCCAATGGCTCCATCCGCCGCGAATACCGTCCGCCGGAGGAGGTGTTCCACGCCGACTCCCTGGCCAGCTACAAGGGCAAGCCGATCACCATCGGCCATCCCGGGCTGGTGACGTCGAAGAACGCCAAGCTCCACACCTGTGGCGCATGTCTCGGCGAGGGGAGGGCGGACGGCAACGACGTGCTCGGCGATCTGATGATCTACGACACCTCAGCGATCGATGCCGGCGCCAAGGAGCTGAGCAACGGATACACGCTCGACCTGGACGAAACCCCGGGCGAGATCAACGGCGAGCGCTACGACGCCGTGCAGCGAAACATCAGGGTGAATCACATCGCCTTGGTCCCCCGTGGCCGTGCGGGCAACGCCCGGCTCAATCTCGATGCGGCAGACGCCGACACAACTGAGGAAGACAACCCCATGCCCACGAACATGGTGCAAGTTCGCTTGGATAGCGGCCTGTCCTACGAGGCGGCGCCCGAAGTCGCCAATGCGTACCAGGCCAGCCAGGACGCCCTGACCGCATCCCGGTCGGATGCCGATAAGGAGCGCGCACGCGCCGACGCCGCCGAGGCCAAGCTGAAGGACGCGGAGAAGGACGCCGAGAAGATCCGCCAGGACGCGGCCACCGCCGCCAAGGCCCGCCTCAAGCTCGAAGACACCGCCACCAAGGTCGGCGCCGAATTCAAGCAGGACGCCACCGACACCGAGATCCGCACCGCGGTGATCAAGAAGGTGCGCGGCGACAGCTTCGATCTGACCGGCAAGTCCGAAGGCTACATCGAGGCGGCCTACGACCTGGCCGTCGCCGACAAGGGTCAGCGCCAGGACGCCGTGGCCCACCAGCGCCACGAGATCACCCCGCCGGCCAGCGGCAAGCCGGAAGTCCGCCAGGACGCCCGTTCCGCGCGTGAGCGCATGATCGCCCGCGCGAGCGGCGAAACCACCGAGGACTGAACCGATGTACGAGGATTATCAGAGCCGCGCATTTGCGGGCATGAAGGGCGACGCAGGCGATGACCGTGTCGAATCGTTCCCGGTGGGGGCCGCAGGGCTGGGCCTTGGCCTGGTCACTGGCACCAACGCCAGCAAGGTCCTGGTCCCGGGCGCCGGCACCAAGGTGCGCGGCATCAGCCTGCACAGCCACACCATCACCGGTGCCGGCTACGTGCAGTACGACTGTGCCTCGGTCATGACCAAGGGTCATGTCTGGGCGCAGGTTGCCCCGGCCGGCGTGGTCACGGAGGATGGCCCTGTGTCGTTCAACGCCGATGGCCGTGTGGCCAACGCCGGCACCGCGCTGCCCAATGCGGTATTCCGCAGCGGCATCGTGGCTGTGACCGATGCCGCCGGCGTGTCCAGCAACGTCGCGCTGGTCGAACTGCACAACCCCTTCGCCACCACTCCGGCCGCCCCGTAACAGGGTCGGTCCAGCAACCCCTCTCTCTCAGCCGCCTACGGGCGGCTTCCTTTTTTAGGAAACCCCAATGCCCGCCACTCATCTGCACTACGACGAGGCCGATGTCGTTGCCGTGGGACAGTTCCAGCAGAATTCCGGAGCCGATCTGATCCGGCAGGACGCTGGGATTTTCACCGCCCGCCAGCTCGACTACGTCCGCACCCGCACCTACGACCGCCAGCTGCCCCCGATGAAGGGCCTGACGCTCGTCCCGCCGTCCAGCGACGTCCCGGAATGGGCCGAAACCATCACTTACTCGGTGTATGACTCGGTCGGTATCGCCAAGGTCATCGCGAACTATGCCGATGACCTGCCGCGCGCCGACGTGAGCCGTATCGAGAAGACCATCCGGGTCAAGACCATCGGCGACAGCTACGGCTACAACGTCAACGAGCTGATCGCCTCCAACGCAACCGGTGCCAATCTGCCCACCCGCAAGGCCAACGCCGCGCGCCTGGCGATCGAGATCAAGCTCAACCTGATCGGAATGGTCGGCGATGCCGATTACGGCCTGTTCGGCCTGACCAACCACCCGAACATCGGCACCACCACCATCACCGGTGGCTGGACCATGGCGACCGACGCCGACGTGATGCTGGCCGACCTGGACCTCATCTACAACGCGGTCCGCGTGCAGTCCAAGGGCGTGCACACGGTCAACAAGATCGCCATGGCCACCGAGCCGCTGTCGATCATCAGCTCCAAGCGCCTGCCGGATTCGAATGGCCTGACCGTCGCCGAGTTCTTCCGCCGCAAGCACCCGGGCCTGGTGTTCGAGGAGCTGGCCGAGCTGACCGGCGCAGGCCCGGGCGGGGATGATCTGATCATCGCCGGCGAGTTTGCCCCGGACAACATCACCCACGACGTCCCGATGCAGTTCAACCAGCTGCCGGCCCAGCCGCGCAACCTGGAGCTGGTCGTGCCCTGCATGGCCCGCAGCGCGGGCGTGTCGGTCTTCTATCCCCTGGCATTCACCAAGGCGGTGCTCTGATGGCTACCTACAAGAACAATTCGGTCGGAGCCCATGTGCATGGCGGCAAGGTCATCGCTCCCGGCGGGACCTTCGACGCAAAGCCGACCCCCAACCTCGAAAAGCTGGTCAAGGCCGAGATTCTGCAGATGGCTTCGGCCGGCTCGGCTGCGGCGGCCAGCGGCGGCGACGGCGAGGACAAGGCAGCATTGGTCGCGCGCGCCAAGGAGCTGGGCGTCCCGAACGTCGGGGGCAACTGGGGCGTCGAGAAGCTGAAGGAAGCCATCGCCGAGGCCGAGAAGAAGGCCAGCACGGGTGGCGACGGCGAACAGAAGGACGCCTGACCCATGGCCACTGTCATCGAGATCCTGGACTTCCTCGCGCCGGGGCTGACGGCCACGCCGGAAGAGAAGGAAATGGCCCTCTCGTTGGCGGAGGCCTACCGTCCCGCGTGCCTGACCAAGATCAAGGCAGATGAAGCTGTCGCGCTGTACGCAGCGTGGCTGCTATATGCCAGGGAGCAGGCGAAGGCAGCGAATGAAGCCGGCGAGGTCGTCCCGGTAGGGGTGAAATCCCAGACCGACGGCGACCTCAGCCGCACCTATACCGGGGACGTCTCCGGCGCGGACGGGGTTTCTGACCCCGCCGGCTACTACGGTCGCTGGAAGGCCCTCAATGACATCTGCGCGCGGGTGGGTGCCATCACCGTCAGTCCGGTAGCCGGAGGTTGCTGCGGATGTCCTCCGTAACGAGGTCGAATAGCGACGGGCTGGATGCCTTCGTGCGCAACGTGCATGCCTTGGATGGCCACGGCGTGAAAGTGGGTATCCAGTCCGATGCCGGGGCGCATCAAGGCACCAGCATCCTGGACATTGCCATCTACAACGAGTTCGGCACTGAGACCATTCCTGCGCGGCCCTTCATCCGGGACTTTGCACAGAGGAATGAGAGGGTGCTGGGGATGGCAATGGATCGCGTTGCTACGCTGATCGAGCGGGGCACCCCGGTAGATGTAGGTCTGGCGCAGCTTGGTGAGTTTGCGCAGAACAGCCAGAGGGCGCACGTGCGTGCCTCTAACTCGTGGGCGGTGCCAAACGCCCTCTCCACTATCAACGTGAAGGGGAGCGATGTGCCGCTTATCGACGACGGGGTCCTGGTCAACGCCATCCGCTGGGAGAAGACCTGATGGCGATGCTCGGCGAACGAACACTCCCGCGTATCACCCGGACTGCCGGTGGATACGTAAAAGGCCGCTGGGTTGATGGGGAAGAGTCGGAGACGACCTTTCGGGCCAGCATCCAGCCGGCCAAAAAGGACGACTACGACCAGCTCCAGGCTCTCGCTGAGGGCCGGCGGGTCGAGTCGGCTATCCGGATCTACACCAGGACCGAACTGGTGGTGGCCGGCGATACCGCGCAGAACGGCGATCTGGTCATTCATCGCGGCGATCGATACCTGGTCACCGCCGGCAGCGATTGGAACGTCGGTATGCGCGGCGTGGACCACTACCGCTATCTGGCGGTCAGGCAGAAGCCCACGGCGGAGGAGGGCTCATGATCGAAGACGAGATTCTCGCCTTGGTCAGCCAGGCCACGCAGCTGCAGGTGATCTTCGCGAATCAGAACGGCCCTCGCCCCAAGCTGCCGTACATCACGCTTCGGGTCGGCACCGCGCCGCGGCAGGGCGTGCTGGAAGGTGATCTGTCTGAGGAGGGGGTCCAGACCTACGCGGGCCACCGTGACGCAACCGTCGAGCTTCAGTGCTTCGGCGATGGTGGTTTCGACGCACTTGATGATCTCAGCCAGCGTCTCAAAGGCCCGGGAATGCTCGCGCATGCGCTCGCAGCCAATCTCGCTGTCTACGCTGCGGACGCAGTCCAGAACGTGCCAGTGCTGCGCGATGGGGGCAAGTACGAGCCCCGCGCAGTGATGGACATCGGCATTCGCTACACCAAACAGCACGACGAAGTCGTCGGGCTGATCAAAACAGTAAAGGGCGAGATAGCCCTGCAGGGTCAGACAGAGTTGGTCGACAAGTTCGAAGCCTCCATCGCCATCTGAGCCTCCAGCAACAGAAAAAGCCCGCCAGCGCCATCAGGCGCTCGTTTCCATGCCCAGGAGCAACCTGCAATGGCATCCATCAACCGCATCGCCAAGGTCGAGATTTCCTTGGCGACCACCTCGATCAATCAGCAGTCTTTCAGCGATCTGCTGTTCCTCGCAGCCTTGCCGGACACCGAGGAACGAGTGTTCCTGGTCACTTCGGCTGATGAGCTGCTGGATCACGGCATTGAACTGGCCGACCCTCTCTACAAGGCCGTTCAGACTGTTTTCCAGCAGGATCGCGCCATTGACCAGGTCTACATCGGCCGCCGGACGTTGGACGACGACGGCGATCCGACAGAGACCATCACAGAGGCGCTGGTTGCAATCCGCGCCGCCCATAGCGGCTGGTACGCGTTGATCCAGCTGTCTCGTGCTGCAGCCGACATCATGGAGGCGGCTGCGTGGGTCGAGGCCAACGAAAAGCTGCAGCTTGCCAGCAGTGGCGATGCCGCGATCATTGTCGCGGGCGACGCAGACATCGCAAGCCAGCTGAAGGCGCTCAACTACAACCGTACCGCGCTCTGGTATCACGCTAACGCGGGCACAGAGTGGCTGGAGGCCGCGTTGGCGGCCAATCGGTTCACCTATGAGCCCGGCGCCGAGACGTGGGCCAACGTGCGCCTGACTGGCGTGCAGACCGATCCGCTGACGGAGGGGCAGTCCCAGATCGTGCGCGGGAAGAACGGCAACACCTTTGAGCAGTTCCGAAATCTGGGCTTGACCCAGTATGGAACCGTGGCCAGCGGTGAATGGATCGACATCATCCGCTTCCGCGACTGGCTCAAGGATCGAGTGCAGACCGGGGTGGTGGACGTACTGGCCAAGGCAGACGGCAAGATCCCGTATACCAGTGCGGGCATCCAGGTCATCGTCACCGCTCTTCGCGCCGCGCTCGATGCGGGTGTCACTGCTGGCGGCATCGCGCCCAAGGAGACCGACGCCAGTGACAACGTACTGGAATCCTATCGGATCACCTATCCGGGCCTGGCAGAGATCGCAGACAGCGTGAAGTCGCAGCGCCTGCTGGAGGGCATCCGCTTCTCGGCACGACTGGCTGGCGCCATCCACACGACCGAAATCACCGGCACCCTTTCCTACAGCATTTGAGGACCTCGCCCATGGGCGTCAAGACCTACGACTCCTCGCAGGTGATCATCACCTTCGGGCCGCACATCATCACCGGCTACGCCGAGGACACCTTCATTTCCGTAGAGGAGATGGGTGATGGCATCAGCTCCGTGGTGGGTGCCAATGGTGAAAAAGCGCGTTCGATGTCCCAGAACCGCTCCCTTCAGATCACCCTGACGCTGCTGCAGACCAGCAAGAGCAATGACGTGCTGTCGGCAGCCGCTGAGTTTGACCGAGCATCCCATGGGCAGGGAGCGCTTCCGATGGCCATCACCGATCTCACCGGCCGCACGCTGATTGCGGACCCCAGCTCGTGGGTTGTGAAGAAGCCAAATTCGGAGTTTGGTGCCACCGTTGGCACCCGCGAATGGACACTCGAAACGTCCAACGACGCGATCTACCACGTCGGGGGTGCACGCTGATGGCCCGCCAGGAAGTGGTCATCGGCGCCACGACGTTCTACCTCCAGACCTTCGCGCCGCGCGACGCCCTGCGCATCTTCGGCGACCTCCAGAAGGACCTGCTCCCCAGCTTGGGCGGGGTGCTCGCCTCGGTGGCCAGTGAGGATGGCGGGGATATCAACCCCGAGACCCTGCTCGCCGGCATCAAGTCGTTCTCGGTCTCCCTGGACGGCAAGGCGCTCGACGCCTGGTGCGATCGCCTGATCGATCCGGAGCGCGTCACCTACGAAAAGAACGGCAAGGACGCTCGAAAGCTCACCAAGGCCAATATGGATGACGCATTCGAGGATTTCGCTGAGATCCTGGAGTTGCTGTTCCACATCATCAAGCTGAACTTCGCCGGCCCTTTGGGGCGCTGGCTCGGCCTCTCTGGTCCGGGCCTGAAAGAGAAGCTGGGCGGTCTGTTGGGCGGTTCCAGCCCGAGCTCGAGCGAGAGTTCCTGATCTTCCGCCCGGTTATGGCCGGGCACGTGACCATGACAGAGGTCAACCAAGGATCGGTTGACCTCATGGACCTCATCAAGATCAATGCCCTGATCGACGCCCGCGAGGCTGCCGAGGCCGCGGCATCGAAGAAAACCGGGAAGTAGCCATGGCACTCCGTGAACTCGTCACCCAGCTGCGATACGAGCTGAAGGACGGCAATCTCAAGAAGTATGTGGACGGCTACCGGAACGCCGAAAAGCAGATCAACACGGTCGCCAAGGCTGCTTCCCAGAGGCTCAACGGCGCTCTGCGGGAATCCACCCGAAGCATGGGCGAGATGAATCGCACCGGCGGTCGCCTCACCGGGATGATGCGCGGCCTGGTGCGCGAGACACGTGAGTTCGCCATTGGGCTGCGGCAGGGCGCCCGTCAGGGCTACGGGGAAGTGCTTCGCCAGATGGATCGGGTTGAGGCACGGCAGCGCCGCCTTCGCCGAACAGGAGCTGGCGGGGCCGGAGAACGCATGGGGTTCGGCGGCGGCACGCTGCAGGGGGCCATCCAAGGGGTCCTGGCCACGGTGAGCGGCAAAGCCATCATGGATGCCTCTGACGAGTGGTCAGGCGCTCGGTCTCGCATTGGCCTCCAAACAGGAGATTCGAGAACGCGGGATCGCTCGTCACAGTTCCTCTTCCAGAGCGCTCAGAACACTGGGCAAAGCTATTCGTCGCTGGCGGATACCTTCGTCTCCTTGGCGCGAGGGCGCGAATCGTTGGGCATTACGAACGATCAGACCCTGCTTTTGTCCAACACGCTGAGCAAGCTCTTGACGATCGGCGGCGGAAGCCAAGGGTCGCAAGATGCGGCCCTCACTCAGTTTGGCCAGGCCATGAACTCCGGCGTTCTGCGCGGCGATGAGCTGAATTCCGTAATCGAGCAGGCTCCGCGCCTGGCCCAAGCCATTGCCGAGTCGCTGGGGACCAGCGTCGGCAATCTCAAGAAGCTGGGAGAAGAGGGAAAGATCACCTCCAAGGCTATCGCGGATGGGCTCCTTCGACAGACGCAGAAGGTCGACGAAGAGTTCGCCAAGCTCCCCATGACATTCGGCCGATCATGGACCCAGATCCGCAACAGCTTCGTGAAGCGTGCTGGTGAAATCAATGACCAGTACAAGCTCGCGGAGAGGTTCAACACGGTCGCTCAGTGGGTGATCAAAAACATGGCTGCGATCGGCGGTGCCATGGCTGCCATCGCCGGCAGTTGGGTCGTGGTGAAAATCTTCACGGCCCTCACTGCCGTGTTCAAGGCGCTCCAGAGCGTTGGTAGGCCGCTGCTTCTTTTCTTTGACCGGCTCGCCCGCGGGAACATCGCACAGGCCTTCTCAAAGTTCGGGTCGGCTGGGCTGCGGATCCTCAAGGTGGTGCGAGGTATCGGCATCGCGATCAGCGCCGCCGGTGCACTAGGTCTTGGGGTCTTTGCCGCGATTGCTGCTGTGATCGTTGCCGCTGCCCTGCTGATCTATAAGTACTGGGCACCCATCAAAGCGTTTCTCTTCGGGTTTTGGCAGGGGTTCGCCGAGTCTGCATCGCAGGCATTCGACGAACTGGCGTTGGCACTCCGGCCGCTTGGTCCGTACCTGGCGGCCGTCGTGGGTTGGCTCAAGGAGATGTGGTTGTGGTTCCTCAACTTGATCGCTCCAGTCAACGCGACGCAAGAAGAGCTGGACCAGGCGACTGCATCAGGCAAGAAGTTCGGGCAGGCGATGGTTGCCAACCTGAGGATGGTGATCGCTGTCATCGGGCTGCTGGTGCGCGGTATCGTCGTTGTGGGCCAGGTGATGGGCGCCGTGACCGGCGTCATTGGAGCGGCATGGGACGCAATCATCAGCCGCTTCCGCAGCGGCTGGGCGGCTCTCACGGCCGCGATTCCAGGGTGGGCCTTGAATGGCGTCGGAATCATGGGCCAGCTGGCCAATGGTGGCTCCCTGGCGAGTGTTGCCGCATCGAGCATGGTCACCGCCGGTCGCGGTAGTCAGAGTGTTTCGAACACGACCAATGCGACCGTCAACGTCACGCCTCCCCCGGGTGGCAGTCCTGCTGCGTACGGCGCTGCCGCCCAGCGGGGGACCTCGAAGGCTCTGAGCAGCTTCCAGTATCAGCTTCCGACTGCGGTCGAAGCGTTCTAACCCGGTGCCGCGCTGGTGGTTACCTCCCAGCTCGGCACCCACTACACAAGGCCAGATGGATCCTCATGGCAGACATGACCTTTTTCGACGGCTTCTCGTTCACCTGGGCGAGTGATGGTCCGGTCGCCACGCTCAGCCAGGAGGCGGTCAAGGTCGGGTGGAACTTCATTGGCCAGACGCCGCCGGCGGTGGAGCAGTTCAACGCAGTGCACCATCTGGATGGGCAGCGCCAGCAATGGCTGTTCGGTCAGCTCAAGGGCGTCACCGACGCGGCGGGCATGACGCTCGTGCCCGGCGATACAGGCACGCTGTGGGCCGCCCTCTACTCGAAGTTCAACATCGGATTCACCCCCGTTCAGCAGGGCGGCGGCGCGGGACAGTCCTCGAACAAGGTGCATATCGGGTGGGGCGGGAGCGCTGGGCTGAAGGCTCAGGTAGACGGGACTGACCTCGGTTCCTTCGTCTTTGCGAGTCGGCAGTTCACCGCGGGTGCTGGGCTCACCGGAGGCGGCACGTTCGGATCTGACCGCGTCATCAGCATGGGCACGCCCAGCACTATCACGACGAGCTCCTCGAACTCGGCGGGCGGGACAAGCCACAGTCACCAGCTGGACATCACGCTTGGTGATGTTCCCGGCACGCTTCCTGTCTCCAAGGGCGGGACGGGAGCAACGGCGGCCGGCCAAGCGCGCGCGAACCTGGACATGGGCACCTTCTTGAAGCTGGCGGAACTGTCGCTGGCGGAGAATGGTTTTGCACGGCTCGGTACAGATAACGGGCAGCAGGGCCTCATCCTTCAGTGGGGGCGATTTATCCCGGCTTCTGGCATGGCCGAAGGTCCGGGTCCGACCATCACGTTCCCGACTCCTTTCCCCGGTGCGTGCCTGACGGTGGTCACGTCGGAGCGAATCGCGGCGGGTAATGCCGGGATCGACGCCTTCCTCCAGATCGTGGGTGTCCCCTCGGCCACGCAATTTCAAACCTACATCCAGAAGCCAGGTGACGCCTCGGCCAACTGGTCTGGGATGTTCTGGTTCGCAATCGGGTATTGACCATGTCGCTTACCGCGTTGACGTTCAATTCGGTGTTCGGCACGCGCGCCGTCATCGGCACCCTGCAACTGGATGCGCTTGTGAGCGAGGACACCATCCTCGACAGCTACGCGACCATCTACCCGGTTGAGGACGGCGGGAGCATCACAGACAACGTCTCCAGCGACGCCGAGAAGCTCTCGCTCACAGGGCAAGTTACCTCGGCTGAGATCACGGTCTATGGCGCAGGCGGTTGGCAGAAGCTGATCCAGGCCAAGGACGTGTTCCGCCAGCTGCACGAAGCTCGGACGCCGATCAGCATCTCTACCGGCATGGACAACTACACCGATATGGTGATGGAGCGTTGCAGGATTGGGCGCTCAAACGAGGGGGATCACTTCACTGTCGAGTGCGACTTCCGGAAGATCCTTAAGGCGCAGTTGCAGACCGATACGGTTCCGGAAGACAAGGCGGCCGTAAGCGCCAAGGGCAAGGCTGGCTCCACCCGCACCAGCGGCGGAAAGGTCAATGCCGCGGACCTTAGCGAGAAGCAACAGCAGGCGGCTACCGACTACGTCAACGCCACGCTGGGCATCGGCCCGCGCGTACGTCCCCCGGGTGTGATGTGATGTTCAGCATTCCCACGATCGACGCAAACGACCAGCTGCTGGAAGTTGAGCTGGACGGCGAGACCTTCTTCGTTCGCTTGAGCTGGAACAGTGAGGCCGCGTTCTGGGTCATGGAGATCCAGAACTACAACCAGGAGACGCTGGTGGCCGGGGTCATCGTCGTGCCGAACGTCCCGCTGCTTGCGCGCTTCCACTACCTGGATGTGCCGCCGGGAGAGCTGATGGCTCTGCTGCCGGGCGACGACAGCAGCATCCCCCGTGACGGCTTTCTCACTGGGAAGGCAAGCCTGATCTACATGACCGAGGCGGAAGTGTCGGCAATCAAGGGAGGGCCGCGCTGATGGCTCGTTTCCGTCGCACCTTCCGCCTCGTCGTTGGCCCGGCCGGAGGGCAGGGCATCACCATCCAGCCGCCGATGCAGATTCAGTTCGATGTCACCAAGGACTCGAAGGAGGATCCGAACGTTCATTCGATCCGGATCTACAACCTCAAGGAATCGACCCGCGCGGCCTTGGAGAAGCCGGACCTCCGGGCGTACCTGTATGCCGGGTACGAGGAGGAGAGCGGCGGAATCTTGCTCGCTGCGGGTACTGTGGTTGACTCGTTTACCCGGTTTGACACGCCTGATGTGGTCACCGAGCTGGCCGTGGTGGATGGCTACGGCGAGCTGCGCGACAGCGCGGTCAGCTTGAGCTATGGGGCGGGAGCCAACTCGGCGACCATCATCGAAGCCGTGGCCCTCCAGATGGGACTCGTGCTGAACATGCCGCGGTCCTTGCAGTCGAGGACCTGGGATCACGGCTTCAGCTTCTACGGCCCGGCACGCCAGGCACTGCACAAGCTGTGCCGGGGCTCTGGTGTCGAGTGGTCGGTCCAGAACCACACCCTGCAGGTCGTTGCCGTTCGCGGGACCACGGAACGCTCCGTGGTCGTGCTGCGTGCGGATTCGGGGCTGATCGGCTCGCCCGATCGCGTTCGCGAGTCGGCGCGGGAGATGGACGCCAGCGCCGAGCCGGGCACGGCCAAGAAGAAAAAGAAAAGGGACCGAAGTGTGGCCGCGACGATCGTGTCCGAGCGGCAGCGCCGCGACGGATGGCGGGTGCGGTCGCTGCTGCTGCCGTGGATCAACCCCGGCGACCGTGTCCAGATGGACAGCCGACAGGTTCAGGGCCTGTGGCGTGTCGAGTCGGTGTCCCACAACGGGGACTACCAAGGCGGCGACTGGACGACCGAAATGCACCTTGTGGAGCGTGTGGGATGAGCCAGGCCAGCGATATCCGCAGACTGATCGCCACCGAGCTGGCAGATGTGCATACGTGCTTGCCGGGCAAGATCGTCAGCTTCGACGGCCTCGCGGCGGTAGTGCAGCCCTCTCTGAGCAAGGCTCTCGCATCGGGAGACGACTTGCCGGCTCCGCAGATTGTGAGCGTGCCGGTCTGCTTCCCGCGCGGCATGGGCGGCAAGGCCATCATCTCCGTGCCGCTGGGCGCCGGGGATGACGTCCTCCTGCACTTCTCGGAGCGTGCTCTGGAGAACTGGCTTTCGGGCAAGGACGGTGCCCCTGGCGATCCCCGCATGTTCGACCTGTCCGACGCCTTTGCCACGCCGGTATGCCGGCCCGGAGGTAGTTCGGTCGACACGGTGAATCTCGTGGTCCGTCTGGATCAGGCCAGCATCACGATATCGCCCGATGGAACAGTGGTGATCTCAACGCAGGGCGCCGCCGAAGTGACCGCGCCAGCAGGCCTGACGATCAACGCTGACATCACCGTCAACGGCATGATCGAAGCAACCGGCGATGTGACGGGCGGCGGGATCAGCCTCATGCACCACCGCACCACGAACGTCACGCCGGGCACCGGCATGTCAGGGGAGCCAGCGCCATGACCCTGGACCTCAAACTCAACGCAGGCCATGACCTCGCGGTCGAAAAGACCAGCGCCGTTCTGGTAGACGGCGCCGCGCGGATCAAGCAACAGATCAAGGTGACCCTGCTGACCTGGCTGGGCGAGTACTTCCTCGATACCACGTTCGGCGTGCCCTACCTGGAGTCGATCCTGGTGAAGAAGCCCAGCCGAACCGAGATCGAGGCCGTGCTCCGCAGCAGGATCAACGACGTGCCAGGCGTCTCTCGGGTCAACACCATGGAGCTGACGATCGACCGCGAGCATCGCTCGCTTCAGGTCATCTTCGAGGCATCGACCCTTGAGGGCCTTGTGGCCGACACCATCAATCTCTCGGAGTAGTTCATGGCCGACTTCGGCGTTACACCCGCCGGCTTCATCCGCAAGCGCCTGGCCGACATTCGGCCGGAGATCATCGCGGCGCTGCGGAACAATCTTCAGGTTGCCGGCCTGCCCGGTGACATCGAGACCCGGCCGGATTCCGTGCTCGGCATCTTGATCGATACCTTCGCCGAGCGCGAGGCCGCGGTCTGGGAGCTGGCCGAGGGCGTCTACGGCGCCATGTACCCCAGCACTGCCAGCGGCGTGAATCTGGACAATGCCGTGTCCCTGACCGGCGTTGTCCGCGAAGGGGCGACCAGCTCCCGCGGTTATGTCGTGCTGTTCGGTGAGGGGGGCACGACGGTGCCGGCTGGCTCGCAGCTCCGCAATGTCGAGACTCAGGAGGTGTGGAAACTCGGCGACGAGGTGCGCATCACCCGGTCCAACACGGCGCGTGCCACGATCGGGCTGGTCGGCGCGCCGGCGGCGGGCACCTACACGATCTACATAGATGGCGTCCCCTACAGCTACGCGGCGGGTATCGGCGAGAGCACGACGCAGATCCTCCTGGGTATCGCCGCCGCAATCACGGATACCACGATCACCGTGGTGGCCACCGGCGCCGAGCTGCAGCTGACCGCACCGGCGGGAACGGGCTTCCCTCTTGGCATTACGCCAAACCTGCGGGTCACCGGCCTCGGTAGCCCGGCTCTGGCGGAATCCCTCAATCCTTCCACGCTGGGTGCGGAACCTGACACGCTGACGGAGATCCTGACGGTGGTGAGCGGTTGGGCCGCGGTGACCAATCCCTCGCCGGCATCCTCGGGCGCGATCGCGGAGAGCGACTCTTCGCTGCGCAATCGGTACGGCACTGGTCTGTATGCGCTCGGCGGCGCCACGCTGCGGGCGATCATCGCCCACGTCCGGTCCAAGGCCGCCGGAGTGACCAACGTGGTCGCCTACGAGAACACTGGCGACTACACGGACATGTCGCGCCGGCCGCCCCACTCGGTTCATGTCATCGCAGAAGGCGGGCTGGACGTGGAGATCGCCCAGGCGATCTACGATGCGAAGGCCGCCGGCATCGATACGCACGGTGCTTTTGCCGTGCCGGTCACCGGTGCCCTGGGCCTCCAGACCGTTGTGCGGTTTGATCGACCCGTGCCCGTCTATGTCTGGATCAAGGCGGACATCACGCTGCTTGACCCCGGCGAGCAAGCTTTCCCCGATGCCGGCCTGGTCGACATCGAGGAGGGTCTGGCAGCGTTCGGTGGTCAGCTCGAGATCGGCGATGACGTGGTGTGGCAGTCGTTCTTCAGGGCCGTCTACTCGGTCCCGGGGGTCGCCTACGCTAATCTGACCTTCGCCACGTCCACGGATCCGGCGATCGCGCCTGCGCCTGGCGCTTACCACGCGGCCAATATCACCATCCAGCCGCAGCAGCGCGCAATGTTTGATGCCAGCCGGGTCGAGGTGAGCAATGGATCTTGACCAGGACCATGGACGCATTGCCTGGTCAAACTGGACCGCGCAGTTCAAGGACTCGCCGCGGCTCCGGTCTGTGGTCATGGCGTTGCTGCAACCCTTCACGGCGGTGCAGGGGGCCTTGAAGCAGCTGCGCGATGATCGCTGGCTGGACGCCGCTGTCGGGGCCCAGCTGGACGGCCTCGGGGATCTGCTGGACCGACCGCGTCGCATCACAAACACGCGGGCCATCTGGCATTTCGGCTTTCAGGGGCAGCCGAACATCGGCGGGTTCGGGGAGTTCCCCTTGTATCGGGTGGGCGCGGGCCTGTTCACCGGCGGATCCACACTCGATGACCAGAACTATCGCCGCCTGTTGCGCTGGAAGGTCCTGGTGGACAGCGGATTCGGTACTGCGGCCCAGATCGAAGGGGCATTGCGTGTGCTGTTCGCCGTGGATCGGATCGCGGTCGAAGACCTGGGGAATGCGCGAATCCGGGTGCACATCGGCCGCAAGGCGACAGAGGACGACTACTTTCTCGGGAACGTAGGTCAGTGGGTGCCGTCGGCCGCGGGCGTGGCCTTGGAGTTTCGAACCTATGAGGCTGACGATTCCTTCGAATTTGACACCTCCAAGTATCTGCAGCTGCTGATGGGCAGCGACGGCGTGCCCCTGCTGGGGCGTGACGGCTATCAACTTATTGGAAAGGGGTAACACCGTGGCAGAGAAAGAGCTCAGCCAGTATCAGGACATTACGGCGATTGGGGCGGGTACGAAGCTGGCGGTACTGCAAGGAGGCATGAACGCTCAGGCCCCTGCTTCGGTGCTGAAGGTGTTCGTGGAGGGCCAGATCGAAGCATCCGGACTCCCTGCCGAAGTTGAGGCGCTTAAGGCGGGTCAGGCGGGGGGGGCCATCGGAGAATCGACATGGTCGAGGCTCATCTCCGTCGAACCAGGCATTAGCCAGCCGATCGGCGCGCAGGCGGATATTTCGATGGCCACCGACTCGGGATCACATGTAGATCCTGTCAAGCCGGGAGCACAGGTTGTCCCCAATTATGGTCGATTCGTCAGGAGATCCTCTTCTGCGACTGGATGGGAGTGGCTGCGTGGCGATCTGCTGCTGGATAAGTCCGATTACTCGCAGGTCGACCTGCAGCTGGAGCTGATCACCACCACGCTGAATGGGTCTGGTTCTGGAAGTTCATTCTTCAAGGGCTTCGTACCCGGCAGTGGAGGGCTTCTCAACCTCCACTTCTCTGCCGGGGCCATCGGCATCCGAGATCGACGCGGTGGCGTGACCGTACATCGAGAAGTTTCATTGGCGTCTGATACGGTCTATGCCGTCGGCGTTGGTCAAGTGCTGATCTGGGACTTCACTACGAATGAAATGGCGGTGCAGAACAATTTTTCTGCTCGCCCCTCGAGCTATGCTCTGCTTGCCTACAACAAGTTTGGACAGATCGTCTCCGGCTTGTTACAGGGAGTCATCCTGCGGATGGCCGACGACCTCCGTGAATCTCAGCTTGTGGTGGCACCGTGGTACACGGACGGAATCATTTCGTCGGGCGTCGTTCCCATGAGTGTCAACCTAGCGGCATCAGCGCTTTTTCTCGTCGCAGCAAGTGGCAAGCAGCTTCAAACCATTGCCGCAGGGACGTACGCGGCTCCGTTCAGCATCCCGGTGAACTCTGTTCTCCTATGGGATTTGGTTCAGAACGTCATCGCTGTATACCCCAACAACGGCACCAAGCCGATGCCGCATGTGCTAATGGCGAATTGCCGCACCGGTGGTTATGCCACCACTGGACATCTGGCTCAGACTAGAAACTCATTCAACTCGATCGGGGACCATGCCGCACTGTCGGTTGTGAACTCTCGCACCAAGCTCCTGTACTCGCATCTCACCTTCTCACGTGACAGCAGTGGCGCGTCGCCGATTTCCGTGGATGGGGCCACCGTGTCGGCCACAGGGCTGACGATGTTCGCTCTGGGCTGGAATGGCTCCAACATCAAGCAGATCAGCCCGGGCACTACTGGAGCTATTACGACGAGCTGGGCTTTTGCTGACAATGAAGTTCTGATCTGGGATTGGGACACAAATACCGTTCGGAAGATCGGAAACAATGCTGTTCGCCCGGCCCAGTTCGCCACTCTCCTGATGCGCAAGAACGGCGCATTTGTGTCGGGCGAAATGCTGCCACTGGTGAATGAGGTTCGCACTCCTCAGTACGCTTTGGCCGATAGCCAGGCTGACAGCACGGAAAGTCGGTGCATCGTTGTGCGAGGAAAATTCTCCGCACAAGGTCTCACCATCGTCAGGGATCGAGTCTGGTCCTTCGATGCCGCTCCAGCCGACCATAGCGCTCCAGCTAATATCATCCGGTACTGGGCGGACCTGGAGGGTGGATTCGGCGGTGCTGGAAACCTGACCCACAACTTCGGCCATGTTGCGACGGCGGACTTCAACTCGCGAAATGGCGTGCTGCTGATGGGTAACGGGGAAAGCTCCACCAGCGTACTTCCACGCGTCGACCTGCTTCTTGATGCGACTAGCTACTCCGATGGAGCGTTCCTCAACTTCAACGATCCAGTCGGCACGCCCCGTGTCTCGATCGAATTTTTCGTTCGTGGTCCCGGCGGCGCAGTGACAAAGGAGATCGGCGGGAGCGGCGCGGTCTGCTGCTGGGGAGAGGCAGACCACGTCATCTACTTGATGACCGGTCAGGGGACTTACGCCCACCGCATCTTCAAGGTTGTGCTCGGTATGGGCTCCAATGACTTCAGTGACAGCACTGGCACCGATTTGACGAGGTGGGGCACGTTCGTTCCTGATCTTTCAGATGACGAGTACAACGGAACAGCCTTGGTGTACCAGGTGTACACAGGCAAGGAGTACAACGTTTCGCAGGGCATGTGCTTCCACGATGGAAAGCTCTACTACGGAATCACATCGACCTCCCAAGCGCTGGAGGTGATCGAGGTGTCCATGCGGGAGAACGGGACTTTCCGTACCGGCCGAAAGTTCCGCTACGATGCGATCAAGCGGGACGGGACGCGGAACGATATTGAGACGGAGGACTGCTGCATTTTCGGTGGTCGCTATCTCTTGGCAGGAGGCCGGCATAGTGGCGAGTACTGGTGGTGCTTGTTCCCGCTCTACAACGAGATGGGAGGGATTGCCGATGTTGGTGCCGAGGTTATGTTCCCGTTCCCGTGCAACCAGATCCCTCAGCCGCTCATCAGCCCGATTGGCGGTGCAGCAGACCTCAGAATCGACAGCTTGGATCGGGAGGGTTTCACCGTGAGCTCGATCGCCGGAGGCGCCGGGAAGTACCACTGGGCTGCCCGGATCTCCTGAGCAGCCGGGGCACAAGGAAGTGCCCTGGGTTAGAATTCGCCCCTCAGGAAGGGGGAAGTATGCGTAACACAAGGATCGACGCAGCGAAATTCGTGCTCATGGTGCTGGTCGTTGCAGGTCATCTGATCGAGTGGTTGCCATTGGACTCAGGTCAGGTGCTGTACCGGTGGATCTACATGTTCCACATGCCGGCGTTCGTGTTTCTTTCCGGACTAGTGTGTGCTGACGTCCTTGATGTGAGACGCGCAAGAGCGCTTGTCGCTTTCGTGGTTCTTCCCTATTTGGCCCATCAGCTGGCCACGAATGGGATGGTCTCAGTGCTCGGCAATGAGCCTTTTTCCTACCAGATCAGCAACCCCTACTGGGCGCTTTGGTATCTGGTGAGCCTGTTCTGCTGGCGGCTTCTGCTTCCTGTGATGGTCGCCACGGGTGCGCCTGTCTTCGTGGCCATCTGCATCAGCTTGCTCTCCGGCTTGGCCCCTGAGTTCAACCATTCCTGGTCGATAGGGCGGACAGCCTCGATGCTCCCGTTCTTCGTCCTAGGCCACCTGTTCGCCAAGGGTGGCGGGCCTAGGCTTCCGTCGGCAAAGCCTATCGCCGCTGTTGCCATGCTCTTTGCCATAGGTGCCGCCGCATACCTTTCCCGCGGAGTTTCCCTTCAGTGGCTGTGGGCGCACACGCCTTACGAGGGGTTCGGAGTCAGCCCGGGGCAGGGGCTTGCGCTGCGTGCTGCGCAGCTCGCGCTGGGTGTAATTGGGTCCGCTGCCGTCTTCATGTTGATCCCGGATTCGGCTAGGCTCGCGGCGCTCGGGCGCCAGTCACTTGCGATCTTCATTGGGCACATCTACGTCCTGAAGGCGATGTACGCATTCGGCATCATCGCTCTGATGGCAACGCTCCAGCTTCCTGTGAAGGTCGTGGCGGTGTCGGTTCTAGCGCTTTTCATCTCGGTTGCATGCGCTGCTGGCGGACGAATCTTCCCCTGGGCGTTTGACTTCAGCTGGCTCTTGAACATGGTGGACAGGATAAAGAGCAGGGCTGGTACAGGGGCCGGCGCCAGCATTTGACCCCAGTGGGTGGTCAGATGGCCTGTAGCAGGGCATCGGTATTGTTCCGGGGCATGTTCACTGCCCGGCTGACGCGATAGGCCTCCATCGCCGGCGGCTCGCTGGCCAGCTGCATCGCCACCGTTTCAGCCCCTAGTGGCTCAGGTGATCGGCATCCGTGGGTGCCGGACGAGACCCGCTGCCAACGCGGTCAATGAACTCAGAAAATCTAGCCAGGCTGACAGCCTGACGATTTTCACAATGCGGGCAGGCGAGAACGGCTCCTCCCGCAATGGCAATCAGGCCCCGGCCAGGCAAGGCGTCAAACGACCAGCCGCACGGCAGGCATCGGCACTGAACGCTCGTTACTTCAAGGAGCCGCCCAGCCTCGTCTGCCTGGCCAGCGACGTCAACGAGATAGAACTGTCCGGTGTTGGGCATGGGCCTCTGTGGTTGGCGACGGGGCCGGGATGCCTCGAACGTGAATCATAGCCGTCCGCTTGTTAAGGTTCGGCAGATTTCGTCGCTCACGGATCCTTGAGCGGGCCGTGGTGTAATCCGGCCATGTGCTACTCCGCTCAAATCAAGGCCGATTACCACAAGCTGGTGCGCGAGTTCGGCGCAGTCGTGTCTATGGACGAGTTCGCGGCGCTGTATGCCCACGATCCCGGCAAGAAGCGGCCAAAGACGCCGAAGGCCATGGATGATGCATTTGCCGCGGGCAAGACCCCTGCCGAGCGTTCGGTGTGGGCGGAGATCCAGGACTGGAACGCCGGCGATGCCACTGCCTTTGAGCAGGAGCTGTTCGCCCAGAAAACCCGCCTGGTCAACGCCGAGCGCGCGCTGCAAACCAAGGTCACGAAGAAGGCCGAGAACGACGTGCGGGTGGCCACCAACAAGATCGCCCGAGCCCAGGGCAAGCTGGCCGACCTCCGGCGCACTGAGGACGTGGCACGGGACTCGCGCATCTTCCCCGGCGTGTACGGCACCGTGGTCGTGTCGGAGGGCGGCAGGCGAGTGGTGAAGCCGATGCGCTACCAGTGCCGGCTTGCCGGCAAGCCGGCAAGCTATGACCAGCGCTACCCCGGCACCTACAACGCCCGGCGCGACAGCCTAGAGGGCTTCTGGCGGCCGGCTTTCGGGCACACGCACGCGCTCATGGTGGTGGACACCTTCTATGAGAACGTGGAGGGGCCGGATGGCGGCAACCAGGTGGTGCAGTTCACGCCCCGCACGGGCGATCCGATGCTGGTGGCCTGCCTGTGGTCGCACTGGGTGGACCCGGCCGGCAAGGAGCCCGATCTGCTGTCCTTCGCCGCAATCACCGATGACCCCGAGCCCGAGGTCGCCGAGGCCGGCCATGACCGGACGATCATCAACATCAAGCCCGAACACGTGGATGCCTGGCTCAACCCCAACCCGGCCGACTTGGGCGCGCTCTACGCGATCTTCGACGACAAGCGGCATCCGTTCTACGAGCATCGTCTGGCGGCGTAGGGCAGCGCCCACACTGTCTTACGCAGTTGGCCTATGGTCCGCGGCATCGCCGCGACCCATCATCGATATGCCGGATCCGGGAGCCGCAGGCAGCTCAGCCCGGATGCCGGGGCGCCTGAGCAGCGCGCCGCAGGCACCTTTGCAGCTTCCTGGCAGGGCTCCCAGAACCTCAGTTCCAGGCCCCTTATCCTGCTGGTCTTCCCAATGAAAGTTAGTCCCGCTCCGGTCCCCCGGTCTCGAAAGAAATCTGCTTCATAAGTGCGGGCGCCGAACCCTTTTCCTTGGCTCCTCTTAATCTTGTGAACCAGTAGGAACGACTTTGCATAGTTCAGCGACTTGGGGTACGTGGAGTCCGAAATCCTTATAGGTGTGATCGTCATTCACGATCCATAGGAACCTGAACTCGTTCTGCGGGCCGAAAATACTTGGGCTTTTGACAAATCCAAGTTCGCCTGGCGCCGGGGCAAGGCCTTCGAAATAGGGGTCGGAGTAGGTGACGTGATTTCGGTTGCCTAGTTTCAACAATCCGATGGTGCGCTCAAGAGCCTTCGTCACGCGGTGGTAAAAAAGATCAACGTCCGATATCTGGACGCAGTGGCGCCCAAATTCCATGAGCAGCTGTTCATCGGAGTAGGGGGCAAGCGCTGTGGAAACAAGGTAAGCGTTCTCCATCGTCCTGGTAGCGAAGCAATTGTGGAAGTTCACCCTGACGTCTCGACCTAGCTTGAAGCCTGCCATTGATGCAAAGCGTGCAACACTTGGATCCTCTAGTGTCCCGCCAATCACGCCGCTACCCAGAGTGATCTTTCCCTCAGCTTTGTCGCCACGAAGTCTGTCTTCGCACCTACGGCAGTGCTCTAGGGTGCTGAGCCACACAGTACCTTCGGTGAGCGCTTTAGCGTGATCTGAGTCCTGAAAGTGCTTAAAGACGCGCATGGTTAAGTCCTTTTGTCCCATCAATTAGTTAACGCTCTGCGGAACATCCGGCGTGGTCAAACCTTACCATCGGTCTGGACGCGGAAGCGATCCACCTTAATGACAAGGGGTGACCCTCCGAATTCAACGCGTAGAGAGATCCCTAGGCAATCGACACAGCGACTTGCCGAAGCTAGTCAATTAGGATCGCCGAGGGGTAGCTCCAGCGTGTCGCCCTTTTTGGGGAGTACCTGATCGACCATTTTCACGTAGCGCTGCCACCCATGACCGCTCGCAATGGCCAGCCGCTGGAACATGATCAGTGAGTGGAGGTGCTGCGCCAGGAGTGGATGCCCGACGTCGTCGGATAGCCACTGATGAAGCTTGTTGCCGCGGACACCGTTTTCGTTCTTCGGCGTGCGCATCTCCAGCTCTGTCAGCACCCCCGTCCCGAGCCGGTCATACACGAGATCGCGCGTGTAGTGGGCAACCACGCTAAACCTGTTCTTCTTCATGCCAGGCCACGGCCAGCCTTTTAGCTTGTAAATGTTCTCGTAGAATTCATCCGGGAAACGCTTGCTCCACGCGGCTAGTTCCTTTCGCAGCACTACGTCCAGGTACTGCTGCAACGCATCGCGCGGTCGCACCTCCTGGTAGCCAGTGGCCTCGTCGACTAGCGCAATGATGCCCAGCTGAGAAAGGGCGCGTACGAGAACCTCAGCCTGCTGCGCTACCACCAACTGGGTGGCAGTGAGTGCTTGATCAACTCGTGCTCGTAGATAGATGTCGCAGACCGCGGGCAGAGCCTCGGCCCTAAATGCTTCCGACACCACTCCTTTCGTACTTCGTACTTCGGTCCCGGTCAAAATCTCCTTCAAGTCATTGTTTATAAAGGAGTGGAGATTGGCCGCCTCCAAAAACACAGGCAATTCGGTCCCGGCATACTTACGGCCGCGCCACGGTCTTTTGAGGGCCTTCATGATCCCGCGCGTGCTGATGTAGCGGTTGCCATCCTCCAGCACGTAGCAGGTGATCGGAACGCCGGCGATGGTGAGCGTCCCCTCATGAGTCGCTTTCTTCGCGCTGCCCCACCTGGCTTCCGCGGCCTTTTTCGCGATCTCCGAGCGCTTTGCGCTGGAAAGAGCTGTTGCCCGCGCCTTGCCGCCTGCGGACTGTGGGGTATCGGTCGAGCTTTCGTCGGTCATCGCAAGCACTCCGTCTCAAGATGCTTGCAGTATGCGCAAGCAAGCATGGTGAAGCAATATGCATGCAATTGGGTCGCAGTCCTTGAGACGGCCGGGCGTATCCTGCGGGCATGCTCCCTCCCGACTTCCGCTGGCGCTCGGTCGCCAGCCGCGCCGATCAACTTCCCGATGCCATCTACTGCGGCATGACGGAGGTGTTGCGCCTGTCGCAGCGCGTGGACGATAAGGTCTGGTGGGTCGAGGTGGACCGTCATCTTGACGACCAGCACCGCGGCCGCAGGATCTGCACCAGCTACGAGCAGGGGGTGATCGGGTCTGAGCTGTGGGCGGTCAGGCATCAGCAGCGGCTTCGCTTGGAGATCGATCAGCGCGAAGTGGCCCGCGCTGCCCAGCGAAAGAATCGGACTTGGTAGGCAGTCAGCCCGCGTTGCCTCCGTATCGGCGCGTGCGACCGCCGGCGGTGACAGTAGCTGCATGGATCAGAAGAGCATGGGCAAGGCGCGCTGGGCGCGCGCGAGGGCGGCTTCGCTATGGCAGCAGGCCGACGACCTGGACAGGAATCACAGCGGCGACTGGCGGGCGAGGGCGACTCGCCGACGCGGCGCTGACCGCCTCCGCGCCGAGGCCGCGCGGTTCGACGGCATCGCCAACCGACTGCAGCCCTTCGAAGACGATCAGGCCGCCTGATCCGGCCGCAGTGCTACGACGTTGCCGGTGCGCAGGCGGTCTAGGTAGTCCGCCCACTCCTGCATCATGCGCACGCGCTCGGCCATATGGGTCGTGCGGTTGTAGGCCCGGCCGTTCGGGTCGCGCACGGCGTGCGCCAGCTGGTGCTCGATGATATCGGGGCGGAATCCCAGCACCTCGTCCAAGATCGTGCGCGCGGTGGCTCGGAACCCGTGGCCGGTCATCTGATCGCTCTCAAAGCCCATCCGCCGGAGCGCAGTGTTCACTGTGTTTTCGCTCAACGGCCTCTGCACGCTGTTGCGGCCGGAGAACACGTACCTGCCCCGGTTGGTCAGCGGGTGGATCTCCCTCAGTATGTCCAGGGCCTGGCGCGACAGCGGCACCAGGTGCTCGGCGCGCATCTTCATCCTGTCGGCCGGGATGAGCCACACGCCAGCGTCCAAGTCGAATTCGGTCCACTCGGCCTGGCGCAGCTCTCCCGGCCTCACGAACACCAGCGGGGCGAGGGCGAGCGCCCAGCGCGTGACTGGCCTGCCCTGATAGGCGTGGATAGCGCGCAACAGCGGTGCCAGCTCCTTCGGCTCGGCCAAGGCGGCGTAGTGGCGCCTCGGCTTTGGCTGCAGCGCACCGCGTAGGTCGGCGACCGGGTTGCGCTTGGCCAGGCCCGAGGCGATGGCATAGCGCATGATCTGCCCGCAGTTCTGTATCACCCGATGGCCGGACTCGATGGCGCCGCGCCGCTCCATGCGTCGCGCGATCGACAGGAAATCCGGCGCCTCAAGTTCGGCAGCCTGCCGGGAGCCAATCCACGGGAACACGTCGTTCTCCATCCACGCTTCGACCTTGATGCGGTACGACGGCGCCCAAAGCCGGCCCTTCATCCACTCCCGTCCGATTGACTCGAACGTCAGCGCGTCCAGTCCGGCCTTCGCCGCAGCGGCGTCCTTCTTCTGCTGGCTTGGGTCCGTACCTTGCGCGAGCAGACGGCGTGCGTCTTCCCGCCGGTTGCGTGCCAAGGCGAGCGTGACCTCCGGATACACGCCGAGCGCCAGGCGCTTCTCCTTGCCCCCGAAGCGGTACTTCAGCCGCCACCACCGGCCACCTGCCGGTGATATCTCCAGATAGAGACCACCGCCGTCGAAGAGCTTCTGAGTTTTGCCGCTCGGCTTGGCGCGCCGAATAGCGAGATCGGAGAGTGGGGGCATCGGTTATGGGGGCATGGGGCAGGTGCCCCACAATATGCCCCCACCGTCTCACTAGCTGCAACGTACTGGGTAGTACTCGCTCGTCCAACGAAAAAGGCCGAAACCCCTGTATTTGCAGGTGTTCCGGCCCTTCGAGTGCCCTGTCGGGCTGAATAGTGGTGGAGCCAAGGAGGATCGAACTCCTGACCTCGTCGATGCGAACGACGCGCTCTCCCAGCTGAGCTATGGCCCCACGGGTGGTGCAACTGCGTGGCGTACCCGACCTCGGCCGTACCTCGCGATGGGCCTAGTCTAGCGCCGACCGGCGTTGCCTGCCAAGGGGTGCCTGGTCTGGGTCACGGGCCGGCGCCGGGTGTCCTGCCAGGTGCCCGTTCGACCTGCCGCAGCAGGGCTTTGTCCAGCTTGGCCGCCACGCCGACGCTGCGCCCGGCCAGGTTGGCCACCACGAAGCTGACCGGACTACCCAGCACCTGCGCTGTCTCGGACAGGCTCAACCCGTCGTCCTGCTCCAGCCACTGCGCCATCCCGGCGGTGGCCGCGCGCAGGGCATCCTCCAGCGAGTGGCCTGCTCATGGATGACCGGTTCAGTGTTCGCCGCCGCCAGGGCGACAAGTGCCGGGCGACATGTGACCGATGGCCGGGTAGGCGTCAAACCCGAACGCTGCCCTTCCGGCGCGCGCGTGGGCCGGGCATAATCCGCGCCAGAAAACGCGGCCGCATAGCCAGTGGACCAGGGGGGCCGGACAGCCGTCGCCCAGAACGCCCTGACACCAATCTGCAACATCCAGCCAATACCGTGCCGCATCGCTGTCTCCACAGCGGTGTCGATTTCCTATGGTGCCCGGCCATCTCGCCGGCTGCCCCGATCTGTACTACCAGAGACCTCTGCATGCCCGCTCTACGCCACGCCCCTGTGTCGACGCGTCTTCTTTCCCGTTCCCTGCCGACCGCCCTGCTGCCGCGCCGCCACGCCCTGGCGCTGGCCTGCGCTTCGGCTGCGCTGATGTTGTCCGCTGCCGCCTCGGCGCAGGACGCGCAGTCGGCCAGCGCGACCTCGCTGGACACCATCACCGTTACCGCCGACCACCGCGAGCGCAACCTGCAGGAAGTGCCGGTCTCGGTCGGTGTAGTGCAGGGCGAGAAGATCCGCGACTACACCGCCGGCGGCGACGACACCCTGCTGGCACTGTCGGGCAAGGTGCCCAGCTTCTACGCTGAAACCACCACCGGCCGCATCTTCCCGCGCTTCTACATCCGCGGCCTGGGCAACATCGACTTCTACCTGGGTGCTTCGCAGCCGGTCTCGATCATCCAGGACGACGTGGTGCTCGAGCACGTGGTGCTGAAGTCCAACCCGGTCTATGACGTGGACCAGATCGAAGTGCTGCGCGGCCCGCAGGGCACGCTGTTCGGCCGCAACACCACCGCCGGCATCGTCAAGTTCGACACCATCAAGCCGAGCCAGGACTACAGCGGCCGCGTGCAGGCCAGCTACGGTACCTACGGCAGCGTGGCGGTCGACGGCGGCTTCGGTGGCCCGATCAACGATATCGCCTCGTTCCGCGTGTCGGCGCTGTACCAGCACCGCGATGATTACGTCGACAACACCTACCGCGGCCCCAGCGCCGATGGCACGGTCTCGCCGAAGAAGAACGCCATGGGCGGCTTCGACGACCGCAACGTGCGCGCGCAGCTGCTGCTGCAGCCGACCGAGAACTTCTCGCTGCTGGCCTCGGCCCACGCACGCGACTATGACGGCACCTCGACCCTGTTCCTGCGCAGCGCGCTGACCAAGGGCTCCAACAAGACCGACGTGCCGCGCGACCAGGTCGCCTACGACGAAGCCGACAACAACCCGCAGGCCTACAAGACCTACGGCGGCTCGGTGAAGGCCATCTACGATTTCGGCAACGTCTCGCTGACCTCGATCACCGCCTACGAAACCACCTCCGGCTACAGCCGCGGTGACACCGACGGCGGCGCAGCCGTGAACTACCCGGTCAACGGCGTGCCGAACGGTTACGGCCAGTCGATGGGCCAGATCCGCGATCTGGACCAGTGGACCCAGGAGTTCCGCCTGGCCAACGCCGATGACAACCGCCTGAAGTGGCAGGTCGGCGCGTTCTACTTCGACGGTCGCGACACCACCGATTTCTACCAGCGCGCCTGGTTCCTGCAGGGCAACGCGCGCAACCCGAACAACTGGGTGCGCCTGCGCAACGTCAACACCTCCTGGGCCGGCTTCGGCCAGGTCAGCTATGACGTGACCGACAAGTTCACCCTGACCGCCGGCCTGCGCCAGACCAAGGACGAGAAGAAGACCCGCCTGCTCAAGACCGCCGATACCGCCGCCGGTGCCGTGACCTACAAGGGCCGCACCTACGTGGAGATGTCCGACACCACGCCGAGCTGGGATTTGAGCGCGATGTATGCGTTCAACCCGCAGCTGAGCGTGTACGCGCGCGTGGCCCGCGGCTTCCGCGGCCCGACCATCCAGGGCCGTTCGGCCGTGTTCAATGCCGACTTCACCACGGCGAACTCGGAAACCATCCTGTCCTGGGAAGCGGGCATCAAGAGCAGCCTGTGGGACAACCGCCTGCGCGTGAACGCGGCTGCGTTCACCTATGTGGTCAACGACATCCAGCTCAACGGCAACGATTCGGACGGCAACGGCGTGCTCTTCAATGCCGACAAGGCCAAGGCGTATGGTCTGGAAGCGGACATGGAACTGCGTCCGATCCCGAACCTGGCCCTGAGCGCCGGCGTCAGCCTGCTGCACAGCAAGATCCAGGACGACCGCGTGTACGCGCAGGTCTGCGCCCTGAACGGCGCCGTGGTGTGCACCGTGAATGACCCGACCATCAAGGTCGGTGCCAACACTTTCGCGCAGATCAACGGCAACCCGCTGCCGAATGCACCGAAGTACAACATCAACCTGGCCGCGCGTTACGACATGCCGGTCAATGACGCCGATGTGTTCTTCGTCTCCACCGACTGGAACAAGCAGGGCTACACCAGCTTCGTGCTGTACGACTCGGCCGAATTCAACTCCAAGGGCAGCTTCGAAGGCGGCCTGAAGCTGGGCTACTCCGCCAACTACGGTGCCTGGGAAGTGGCGCTGTTCGCGCGCAACATCACCAATGAGAAGAACCTCAAGGGTGTGATCGAGAACTACATGGCTGCGGTCTACAACGAACCGCGCACCGTGGGCGTTTCGCTCAACATGAACTGGTAAGGCCCACGTCGCCGGTGCCGCGCTGCTGCGGCACCGGTGCGTCGGATCCAAAAGACAACGCCCCGCAGATGCGGGGCGTTGTCGTTTCAGGCAGGTGGCAGCAGAGGGGCCAGGATCGGCTCGAGCTGCGCCTGGCGCCAGCCGGCCAGCGCCGTGGGCCACTGGCGGCGTTCGATGTAGCTTTCCAGGTGCTTGCGCGAGGCCAGTACGCCGTCGGGCAGGCCAAGTTCGGCACTGCGCGCGCTGACCGCATCCTGCAGCCGCTTGAGGGCCTGCTTGTTGGCATCGTTGGCCGGCAGCGCCAAAGGGGCTTCGGCTTCATCGGCAAGCGGGGTGATCAGCGCCTGCCAGACCTGCGCGGCGAGTTTGCGCGGGGCCTTGGGGAAGCCTTCCATCAGTTTGGACAGCGCATCCACATCGGCCGGCGGCGTGCGTGCCAGCACGGCGGCCAGTTCGTTGTCGAGCACCCAGCTGCGCGGCTTGTCGCTGGCACGGGCCTGCACGTCGCGCCAGCGCAGCAAGCGCAGCAGGCGCAGCTGTGCCGGGGTATCCATGAACTGCGCCGAGCGCATCGCCACATGCGGCCAGCGCTCTTCATCGTGTTCCACACTGGCGAGCAGGCGCTCGGCATCGTCCTGCAGCCACTGGCGGCGGCCGAGTTCTTCCAGGCGTGCGTCGATGGTGTCGTGGATCTGGAACAGGTACTCCACGTCGTCGGCGGCATACTCCAGCTGTGCCTCCGAGAGCGGGCGGCGCATCCAGTCCGAACGGGTCTCGCCCTTGGCCAGGGTGACGCCGGTGACCGCAGTGACCAGCTTCTGGTACCCCATGCCGCCGCCGATGCCGGCCAGCGCAGCGCCGATCTGGGTGTCGAAGAGCGGGCGTGGCAGCACGCCGCAGGCGACCTTGAAGGTGACCAGGTCTTCGCTGGCGCTGTGCATGATCTTGAGGATCGAGGTATCCGTCAGCCACGGGGCAAGGGCCTCGTTCATGCCGGGGATCAGCGGGTCGATCAGCAGGATTTCATCGCCGACCGCCATCTGTACCAGGGCCAGTTGCGGCCAGTAGGTACGCTCGCGGATGAACTCCGTATCCAGGCCGATGCGGGTGGGGCGCTGGCGGAAGCGCTCGTCCAGTTCCGCCGGGGTTTTGATCCAGTAAGCCACGTGGGATTCCATGTACTGCAAAGGGGTGCTCAGGTCGGGGAGGATAGCCTAACCCCGTGCCACGGCCGGCATGCCTGCGCAGTGCGATGAACGCCCGGGCCGCCAGCGGTCGCCGCCCGCGACGGTGGCGATTATGATGATCGCCTGTCCGCACCTGCGGCATGCCGCCTGGAACGCGACTGCACCCGGGGCACACGGCGTGCGGCAGGGCGCAGGCGCTGCAAGACGATGCCATGCCCCAAGGACCCCCATTTGCGACCGTCAGGCACATTGCCGCTGCTGTTCACCGCACTGCTGGGGGTGCTGGCCGCCTGTTCGCCCGCGCCTGCGCCCGCCCCGGCAACCCCAGCGGCCACGCCCGCTGCGCCGCGGCCCACGCCCAGCGCACCGGTGGCGCAGGTCACCATCGGTGGCGAGGATGCGGCCGAGACGGTGGAGCGCTGGCAGCCACCTGCGGTCACCCTCGTCGACGGCGAAGCCGCGCAGGCACGCCGTGACGCCGCGCGCGCCTTCGAGGAAGACCGGCTGTACCGCAGCGCCGAGGATGCGATTCCGATCTGGCTGGCGCTGCTGGAGCGCGATCCCAAGGACAGGGTGGCCCAGGCCGGCCTGAAGCGCGCCCGTCAGCGTCTGCTGGAGGAAGCGTCCGCCTTGTTGGACCGCCCGCTCAAGCAGCGTGAGGCGCTGGCCCAGGCCAGCGAGATGGCCCTGGTCCTGCTGACCCTGGCGCCCGACGATGCCAAGGTACGTGAGCTGCAGTCACGGGTGGAGATCGCCCAGCGCGTGGTGGCCTACAACCGCGCCGGTGAAGAGGATCTGCGTGCCGATCGCATCGGCGAAGACGGCGATGGCGCCATCCCCAATTTCCGCGAGGCGCTGGCGCTGGATGCGGACAATCCGCGTGCCCGGCAGGGGCTGGCCGCGGCAGAGAGCGCACTGATCCGGCGTGCGGAAACGGCCGCGCGGGCCACTGACTTTGCGACCGCGGGGACGTGGCTGGCCGAAGCGGCCAAGGTGCGTGACTCTTCGATCACCATCGCCGATGCCTTCGAGCGCATCGAGAACATCCGCTCTGACACCCTGGCGCGGCTGCGCAACGAGGGCCTGCGTGATCTGGCCACGCCGCAGGGTCTCAAGCCGGCGCGGCAGAAACTGGAAGATGCCCTGCGCATCGCATTGCCCGGCGATCCGGTCGTGGGCCAGCTGCGCGAGCGCATCGAACTGGTCACCCATTACGGCAGCTTCCGGCCGCGGCAGGTGTTCAGCGATGCCCTGCGCGATGGTGGCCGCGGGCCCCAGATGATCGTGGTGCCGCATGGCGGATTCCAGATGGGCGCCGCCGAGAACGAACTGGGCGCGACCGATGCCGAGAAACCCTCGCATTACGTGCGGTTCGAGCGCGGCTTTGCGATGTCGATCACCGAAGTGACGGTCGCCGATTTCCGCCGCTACGTGCAGGCCACCAAGGCGCGCCCACGTGCCACGCGGCGCGGCCATTCGATCGTGTACGACGAGCGCAGCGGCAACTTCGTCCGCCGCAGCGGCGTGGACTGGCAGTCCGATTACAACGGCGCCGAGGCGATCGCGAACCTGCCGGTGATGCACGTCAGCGTGCGCGATGCCGAGAATTACGCGACCTGGCTGTCCGAACAGACCGGACGCTCGTACCGGCTGCCCAGCGAGGCCGAATTCGAATACGCGCTGCGCGCGGGCAGCAGTGGCCGCTACCCGTGGGGCGATGCGGGCACGCCGCCCGCGCGTGCCGGCAATTTCACCGGCGCCGAGGATGTCTCACCCTCCGGCCGGCACTGGTACAACGCCTTCGTCGGCTACGGCGATGGATACTGGGGGCCGGCGCCGGTGGGCAGCTTCGATCCCAACCCCTGGGGCCTGCACGACATCGCCGGGAACCTGAGCGAGTGGGTGGCCGACTGCTGGCATGCCAGTTACCGGCGGGCACCTGCAGATGGCGTGGCCTGGTTCAACCCCGGCTGCCGGCAGCGGGTGATCCGTGGCGGCAACTGGGCCAACGCACCGGCACAGACCCGCGCGGCGTGGCGGCAGTCGCAGGACTCGGACACCACCAGCGCCCGGATCGGCTTCCGCCTGGTCCGCGGTATCTGACCAACGGCGCGCCGGGCCGGATTTTCACCCGGCCACCCACCGCGCGTTCTAGGATTGGCGCAGTGTCGGGCAGGGTGCCGCGGCCATCTCAGGAAGCAAGCGCATGCGCAACGATCCATTCGGCGGTCAGCAGCAGGGCCGCGCCCGGCGGCCGCGCCTGTTCGGCAACATCCGCTGGTGGGTACTGCTGGCCTTCGCCGGCTATGCCGCGTTCTACTGGTTCTCCAACCGTGCGGTGGATCCGTACACCGGCGAAAGCGTGTTGATCGACAGCTCGCTCGATGCGAGCCAAGAGAAGGCGCTCGGCCTGCAGGCCTACCAGGAAATCCTGGCCCAGGAGCGGCCGTTGGATCCCAATGCGCCACAGTCGCGCGAGATCCAGGCGATCGCCCGGCGCTTGATCGCCAAGGTGGACGTGGTGGAAACCGCGCTCGCCGAGGAACACGGACTGAAGCCTGCGCACTTCGCGCGTGACTTCGAATGGGAGGTCAACGTGATTCCGTCCGACCAGGCCAATGCGTTCTGCCTGCCGGGCGGCAAGATGGCGGTCTATACCGGGTTGATTCCGGTCGCGCGTACGGTGGATGCGATGGCGGTGGTGATGGGGCATGAGATCGCGCATGCCTTGCTGCGTCATGGGGCCCAGCGCATGGCGCAGCAGAAGATGACCCAGATCGGGCAGATGGCCGGCGCCGCCAGCGGCATGGACCCGCAACAGCAGCAGATGATGATGTCGGCGATGGGCTACGGCTACCTGTTGCCCTATGCGCGCAGCCATGAAACCCAGGCCGATGAAGTGGGCCTGATGCTGGCCGCCGCAGCGTGCTTCGACCCGCAGGAAGCGATTCCGCTGTGGGAGCGGATGGGGCAGGCCAGTGGGGGGCAGTCGACCTCGGAATTCGCGTCCACGCATCCCAACCCGGGCACGCGCATCCAGAACCTGCAGGCGTTGATGCCCAAGGCAATGGAATACCGGCAGAAGTTCTGCGAAAGCGCGGGGCGTTGAAGGCGGACGACGTGGCGTGGGCGCGCTGGGTCAGCGCGCCGGTTCGTTGACCGTTACGTCGATCACGCCGTCCTGCACGCGTGCCTTGAGCGTCTCGCCGGGGCGCACCTGTAACGGCGAACGCACCAGGCTGCCATCGTCCTCGCGGGTCAGGATGGCGTAACCGCGCGCGACGGTAGCCAGCGGGCTGACCGCTTCCATCGAACGGGCGAGCGCGCGCAGGCGCAGATTGTCGCGCTGCAGCTGGCGGCCGATCGCACTGTCCGCACGCGGCAGCAGCCGTTGCAGGCGCTGACGCAGGGCATCCAGCCGGCGCTGCGGGTGACCGCTGCGCAGTACAGCCGCGGCGTGGCGCAGATGGGCCAGGCGGCCCTGATGCTGTGTCGTCCACGCTGCGTGCAGGCGACGCGCGACATCCTGCTGGCGGCGCTGCAACAGCTGCAGGCGTGATTGCGGGCTCTGTGCGTTGAGGCGCAGCAGGGCGCGGTCCGCGCGCTGCATCGCTTGCCCGAGGCTGTGCCGCTGCAGCTGTGCCAGGCGCGCATCCAGGCGGCGCACGCGCAGCAGCAGGTCGCGCTGGTCGGGTACCAGCAGTTCGGCCGCGACCGAGGGCGTGGGCGCGCGCAGGTCGGCGGCGAAATCGGCGAGGCTGAAGTCGGTTTCGTGACCCACCGCAGAGACCACCGGTGTCTGGCTGGCGGCAATCGCGCGGGTCAGCTGCTCGTCGTTGAACGCCCACAGATCTTCCATCGAGCCGCCGCCGCGGGTCAGCAGGATGACATCGTAACGGCCACTGGCATCGGCCGAACGCAGCAGCGAGGTCAACTGCGCGGCGGCGCTGTCGCCCTGCACCAGGCTGGGCAATAGATCCACTTCCAGCATCGGGAAGCGCCGTTCCAGCACGCTCAGCACGTCGCGCACCGCCGCGCCGGTGGGCGAGGTGATCACCGCCAGGCGGCGCAGATGGGCCGGCATCGGCCGCTTGCGCTCGGGCGCGAACAGGCCCTCGGCCTCCAGCCGCGCCTTGAGCTGCTCGAAGGCGCGGCGCAGGGCGCCTTCGCCGGCTTCTTCCATGTGGTCGAGCACCATCTGGTACTCGCCGCGGGCTTCGTACAGGGTCAACCGGCCCCGCGCGAGCACGCGCATGCCTTCGCGCGGCACGAACTTCAGCCACTGGCTCTTGGGCTTGAACAACGCCGCGCGGATCTGCGAGCGCGCGTCCTTCAGCGTGAAATACATATGGCCTGAGGCCGGGCGGGTAACGCTGCCCAGTTCGGCTTCCACCCAGATCAGCGGGAACGCGCCTTCCAGCAGGTCGCGGGCCAGGATGTTGAGCTGGCTGGGCGTGAGAATCTGCGCGCTGCGGTCCATGGGGGGCATCAGGCCAAACGGTACGAACGGGGGGCCATGGTCGCACGTCGGCGGCGATGCTTCATCCCGCGGTGGCGCGGTCGGCGTGCTGCTGCAGGGCCCAGGCCACATGCTCGCGCACGATCGCCGAAGGGTGCTCGCGCCGTGCCTGCAGCGCGGCCAGGGTCTCGGCATGGGTCGGCGCATTGCCCAGCGCCACGGCGATGTTGCGCAGCCAGCGTTCATGCCCGCTGCGGCGGATCGGGCTGCCTTCGGTGCGGCGCAGGAACTCGTCTTCTTCCCAGGCGAACAGCTGGGCGAGCGAGGCAGTGTCCAGGTCATTGCGCGCGCGGAAATCCGGCTCGTCGGTGCGCTTGGCGAACTTGTTCCAGGGGCAGACCAGCTGGCAGTCGTCGCAGCCGTAGATGCGGTTGCCCATTGCGGTGCGCATCTCCTCGGGAATCGCACCGTCATGTTCGATGGTGAGATAGGAAATGCAGCGGCGTGCATCCAGGCGGTGCGGGGCGATGATCGCCTGGGTCGGGCAGACATCGATGCAGCGCGTGCAGGTGCCGCAGTGCGCGCTCGCGGGTGTATCCACCGGCAGCGGCAGGTCGATGTAGATCTCACCGATGAAGAACCACGAACCGCCCTGCTTGTCGATCAGGCAGGTGTGCTTGCCGATCCAGCCCAGCCCGGCATTGCGCGCGAGGGCGCGCTCCAGCACCGGGGCCGAATCGACGAACACGCGGTAGCCGAAGGGACCGATCTCGGCGGCGATGCTGTCGGCGAACTTCTGCAGCCGGTTGCGCATCAGCTTGTGGTAATCGCGGCCCAAGGCGTAGCGCGCTACGTAGGCGCGGTCGCCATCATGCAGGGTGTTCCAGGCTTCGGCGTCATCCTTGTGGCCGTAATCCATACCGACCGAGATCACCCGCACCGTGCCCGGCAGCAGTTCATCCGGCCGCGCGCGCAGGGTGCCGTGCCGCGCCATCCACTCCATCGTGCCGTACAGGCCCTTGCCCAGCCAGTCGGCCAGGTGGGCTTCGTCCTCGCGCAGATCGATCCCGGACACGCCGCAGCGCTGGAAGCCATGCACGCGCGCGATCGCACGGATGCGGTCGGCGGCGCGGGCCAGGTGGACGGGGGCGGGGAGGGGGACGGCGGACATGGCCTGGGCGGAAACGGAGCCTGGGAAGGGCGCGGCAAGGCTGCGCCTGGGCGACAAGTATAGAATCCCGGCATGCCCGAGCTTGCTGAACTGTTCGATATCGCCGCCGCGCGCCGCCTGGATGCGCAGGCCAGCGCCCTGCTGGGCGATGGGGGAGCCTCGCTGATGCAACAGGCCGGCTTGGCCGCCTTTCACTGCCTGCTGGAGCGCTGGCCACAGGCGCAGCGCATCGGCGTGGTGGTGGGGGCCGGCAACAACGGCGGCGATGGCTATGTGCTGGCCGGTCTGGCCCGTGCAGCCGGCCGCCAGGTGACGGTGCTGCGGCTGGCGAACGATGCCCCAGCCACGACGTTGTCGCAGCAGGCCGAGCAGGCGTTCATCGCCGCCGGCGGTGCCGTGACGCATTTCGATGGCGGCGTGCCGCAGGTGGACCTGCTCGTGGACGCGATGTTCGGCATCGGCCTGAACCGCGCGCCAGCCGGTGGGGCGGCCGATCTGATCAACGCGATCACTGCCTTGGGCCTGCCGGTACTGTCGCTGGACGTGCCCAGTGGCGTGGATGCGCAGACCGGTAACGTGCCGGGCGTCGCCATCCGCGCCACGGTCACGCTGCAGTTCATCGTGCGCCACCAGGGGCTGTATACCGGCGCGGCGCTGGAGCATGTCGGCGGGCGGCGGCTGGCCGCGCTGGAACTGCCCGCCGGCGCCGACCAGGGCGTGCAGCACAGCGCCGAGTGCTGGCAGCAACCACGCCTGCGCGCGCAACTGCCGGCGCGCCGCGCCAACACCCACAAGGGCGAATCCGGCCACGTGCTGTGCGTGGGCGGCAATCTCGGCAGCGGCGGCGCGGTGATGCTGGCCAGTGAATCGGCATTGCGCGCGGGCGCAGGGCTGGTCAGTGTGGCGACCCAGGCAGCGCATGTCGCACCACTGCTGGCCCGCCTGCCCGAAGCCATGGTGCATGGCGTGCAGGACGCGCAGGAGCTGCAGGTCCTGCTGCCACGCGCCGGGGTGATCGCGATCGGGCCGGGCCTGGGCCAGGACGACTGGGCCCACGAACTCTGGCGGCAGGTGCTGGCCAGCGGCAAGCCGCTGGTGATCGATGCCGATGCCCTGAACCTGTTGGCCAAGGCACCGCAGCCGCTCGGTGATGCGATCCTGACCCCGCACCCGGGCGAGGCCGCGCGCCTGCTCGGGTTGAGCACGGCGCAGGTGCAGGCGGACCGCTTCACTGCCGCCAAAGCGCTGGCCGACCGGTTCCACGCGGTGGTGGTGCTCAAGGGCGCCGGCAGCGTGGTCGCCGCGCCCGACTCGGTGCCGCGGGTGATCGCCGCCGGCAACCCCGGCATGGCCGTGGGTGGCATGGGCGACCTGCTCACCGGCATCATTGCCGCCCTGCGTGCGCAGGGCCTGGGCGCGTTCGATGCGGCCAGTACCGGCGCTTTGCTGCACAGCCTGGCCGGCGATGCCGCCGCCAGTGACGGCCAGCGGGGCCTGCTTCCCACCGATCTGCTGGCGCCGCTGCGCCGGCTGGTCAATCCGGACGTTTGAACATGATCGAGTTTTTCCTCGCGCAGACCCAGGACACCGACCTGCTCGGGCAATGGCTGGCCGCGACCCGTCCGCCGCAGGCGGTGATGCAGCTGCAGGGCGACCTGGGGGCTGGCAAGTCCACCCTGGCCCGCGCCCTGCTGCGCGCGCTGGGCGTGCAGGGCGCGATCCGCAGCCCGACTTACACCCTGGTGGAACGCTACCCGCTGGCCGACGGGCACGAGGCTTGGCATCTGGACCTGTACCGGATCGGCAATGCGCAGGAGCTGGATTTCCTGGGGCTGGACGAGGGCAGCGCCTCGCTGTGGCTGGTCGAATGGCCCGAGCGCGGCGCCGGTGCGCTGCCGCCGGCCGATCTGGAAGTCGCACTGGAGATCCATGGCCAGGGGCGGCGCGCCCGGCTCACGGCGACCAGTCCTGCCGGTCGCGAATGGCTCGAACGGCTCCCCCAAGGGGGCGACTTGCAGGCCCTTTCTGTCGGCTGACACTAGGAACCACCGGCAGGTTACGGATTATTAAGGGAAAAGGAGTTGCATTTCATTCAGCGCGGTGATTGAATCCAGACCCATGCCAATGGGGAAATCACTCACCGCCATCTGCACTGCCGTCGGACTCTGTCTGGCGAGCGCGCTGTCGTGGGCGGGCGAAGTCCGCCAGGTGGCCGTGGAGACCGGTGCGACCGGTACCCGTGCGGAGATTTCGCTGGCCGGCAGCGGGGGTTACAAGACCCTGTCCCTGGCCGGCCCGAACCGCCTGGTGGTCGATTTCCCGGACTCCAGCGCGATCCGCAACCTCAAACTGCCGGCGCCCAAGGGTGTGGTCACGGCGGTCCGAACCGGGCAGCCGGTGCCGGGCACGTTCCGCGTGGTGTTCGACCTGGCCGAATCGGTCGCGCCGTTCCGCCCGCAGATGATCAAGCAGGGGGATCAATCGCGTCTGGTGATCGAGTGGCCGGGCGATGCGCCGACGTCCACCCGCGTGGCCAGTGCGCCGACCCCGACACCTGCTGCTGCGCCGACGCCGACGCCTGCGCCAGCTGCTTCCACGCCGGCCGCAGCCGCTCCGACCCCCGCGCAGGCCGCTGCCCAATCCGCACAGGCGCGCAGCGATGCCGCGCGCGCCACCGCCTTGCTGACCGCCTCGGTGCGCCAGCAGGCCAGCGCCACCGTCGCCACCTCGGCACCGGCGCCGGGCCCGGCGGCGACCACCGCCACCACCGTCAACGTGGCCGCTGCCGGCACTGCCAATGCCGCCAGCAACAGCGCTTCACCGGCCGCCATCCTCGCCGGTCAGTCGACCACGGCCGTGGTCGCCAGTGCGCCGGTGCCCACCCCGGCGCCGACGCCGACCCCGGTGACGCCGCAGGAGAACCCGCGTCCGGCGATGCCCAGCGACGCCTCGCGGGTGAAGATGCGCGCCGGCATGCGCCCGCTGGTGATCGCGATCGACCCGGGCCACGGTGGACAGGATCCCGGCGCGGTCGGCCCGACCGGCAAGCGCGAAAAAGACATCACCCTGGCAGTGGCGCGTGAACTGGCCCGCCAGGTCAACGCAACGCCCGGCCTGAAGGCTTACCTCACCCGCGACAGCGACGTGTTCATCCCGCTGCCGATGCGTGCGCAGAAGGCGCGCGCCGCCAAGGCCGACATGTTCATCTCGATCCACGCCGATGCCGCCGAGAACCGCGCGGCCACCGGTTCGTCGGTCTACGTGCTCTCGACCAAGGGCGCGTCCTCGCAGCGTGCGCGCTGGCTGGCCGACAAGGAAAACGCCGCCGATCTGGTCGGTGGCGTGCGCCTGCAGCAGACCGAAGGCACCCTGGCCAACGTGCTGCTGGATCTGGCCCAGAGCGGTTACATGAAGGCCTCCGAAGACGCTGCCGGGCATGTGCTGGGCGGCCTGAAGCGGATCGGCAAGAACCACAAGCCCAACATCGAACGGGCCAACTTCGCGGTGCTGCGCACCTCGGACATGCCGGCGATGCTGGTCGAAACCGCGTTCATCTCCAACCCGGATGAAGAGCGCCGCCTGATCGATCCGGCCTACCAGCGCCAGATCGCCGGGGCCGTGCTAGATGGCGTGCATACCTTCTTCAGCCGCCAGCCGCCGCCGGGCACCCTGTACGCTGCGCGCGCCCAGGCCGAGATCGACGCCGCCGGTACCGTGGCGGGCGGCAGCAAGTAAGCCCGCCAGCCACCGCCCGGCGCACGCTATCATCACGGGATGACGTCTGTTTCCCGAATCCCCCTCGCCGCTGCGCCCCTCACCTCCGTCAGCCGGAGGTGCGCATGAGCATCCGCCAGCTTCCCGAGATCCTGATCAACCAGATCGCCGCTGGCGAAGTGGTCGAGCGGCCCGCGTCCGTGGTCAAGGAACTGGTCGAGAACGCGCTGGACGCCGGCGCCACGCGGGTTGATATCGACCTGGAAGAGGGCGGCGTGCGGCTGATCCGCATCCGCGATGACGGCGGTGGCATTGCACCGGAAGAGCTGCCGCTGGCGGTGTCGCGCCATGCGACCAGCAAGATCGCCAGCCTGGATGATCTGGAGTCGGTGGCCACGCTCGGCTTCCGCGGCGAAGCGTTGCCGTCGATCGCCTCGGTCAGCCGCTTCACCCTGAGCTCGCGCCGTGCCATCGACGAGCACGGCTCGGCGTTGCAGATCGAAGGCGGTCGGCTTGGCGAGGTGACCCCGCGCGCGCATGCGCCGGGCACCACGGTGGAAGTGCGCGAGCTGTTCTACAACGTGCCGGCCCGTCGCAAGTTCCTGCGCGCCGAGCGCACCGAGCTGGGCCATATCGAAGAGTGGCTGCGCTCGCTCGCGCTGGCGCGGCCGGATGTCGAGCTGCGCGTGTCGCACAACGGCAAACCTTCGCGCCGCTACAAGCCCGGCGATCTGTACTCGGACGCGCGCCTGGGCGAAACACTCGGCGAAGACTTCGCCAACCAGGCGCTGCGCGTGGACCACAGCGGTGCCGGCCTGCGCCTGCACGGCTGGATCGCGCAGCCCCATTACTCGCGGGCCAGCACCGATCAGCAGTACCTGTACGTCAACGGCCGCTCGGTGCGTGACCGCAGCGTCGCCCACGCGGTGAAGATGGCCTACGGCGACGTGCTGTTCCATGGTCGCCAGCCGGCGTATGTGCTGTTCCTGGAGCTGGACCCGACCCGTGTCGACGTCAACGTGCATCCGGCCAAGCATGAAGTGCGCTTCCGCGATTCGCGCCTGATCCACGATTTTGTGTACCGCACGCTCAAGGAAGCGCTGGCGGAAACGCGCGCCGGCATGACCGCTGCCGGCACGCAGGTGCACGCCACGGAGAGTGCCGCGACCGCGGCGCCGGCCTACGGTCTGCCGTCGTCAGGCAATGGGGGCTATGCACTCGCCGGCAGTGGTGGCGGTGGGGGTGGCATGGGCGGCGACTGGCGCCCGCAGCAATCGCCACTGGGCCTGCGCGTGGCCGATGCCCCCTCCGCCTATGCGGCGCTGTATGGCGCGCCCGGTGGCACCGCCGCCGGCGGCAGCCTGCCGCCGATGCCGAGCGAAAGTGGTTTGCCGGTCACGGCGGCCGACAGTGGTGTACCCCCGCTGGGTTATGCGATCGCGCAGCTGCATGGCATCTACATTCTCGCCGAAAATGCCGAAGGCCTGATCGTGGTGGACATGCATGCCGCGCACGAACGCATCGGCTATGAGCGCCTGAAAACCGCACACGACGGCATGGGCCTGCATGCGCAGCCGCTGCTGGTGCCGATCACCCTGGCGGTCGGCGAGCGCGACGCCGACACCGCCGAACGCGAAGCGGAGACCTTGACCTCGCTGGGCTTTGAAGTCACCCGCGCCGGCCCCGGCTCGCTGCACGTGCGCAGCATTCCCGCCCTGCTGGCCAATGCCGAGCCAGAGGCGCTGCTGCGCGATGTGCTGACCGACCTGCGCGAGCATGGCCAGAGCCGTCGCATCGCCAGCGCCCGCGACGAACTGCTGTCGACCATGGCCTGCCACGGCGCGGTGCGCGCGAACCGGCGCCTGACCGTGCCGGAAATGAACGGCCTGCTGCGCGACATGGAAATCACCGAACGCTCGGGTCAGTGCAATCACGGCCGGCCGACCTGGGCCCGTTTTTCGCTGGCGGAAATCGACCGCTGGTTCCTGCGCGGACGTTGAGAGGACGGTCATGGGCAAGCACTGGGGAGTGTGGGCGGCGGTATTGCTGCTGGCAGTGAGCGTGTCGGGATGTGGCGAAAAAGCGGTGGATGCCCCTGCGAAGGTGGCGATCGATCCAGCCTTCGAGGCCGAACAGCAGCAGTGGCGCCAACAGCGCTACGAGCAACTGCATGCCGCCGACGGCTGGACCAGCCTGGTCGGCCTGCATTGGCTGGAATACAAAGCGCATTACATCGGTCGCGGCCCGGGCAGCGGCATCCGCCTGGCGGTCGGCCCGGACAAGCTGGGCATGGTCGCGCGCGAGGGTGACACCGTCTGGTTCACGCCCGAGCGTGGGGTGGCGATGCAGGTGGATGGCAAGCCGGTCACCGGCCGCATCCGCTTCTTCAGCGATCGCGATCCGACCCCGACCGTCATCGCCTTCGACGACGGCAAGGGCCGACTCAGCCTGATCCATCGCGGCGAGCGGTTCGCGCTGCGGGTCAAGCACGCCGACGCGCCTTCGCGGACGAACTTCACCGGCTTGACGTACTGGCCGGGCGGCGCGTCGTGGCGCGTCACGGCGCGCTTCGTACCGCACCCGGCCGGCCAGACGCTGCCGATCGTGGACATCACCGGCCTGACCACGAACATGCCCAATGCGGGCGCCCTGGAGTTCGAGCGCGACGGCCGCACCTGGCGGCTGGAAGCCATCGGCGAGCCGGGTCGCGCGCTGTTCGTGATCTTTGGTGACCGTACCAGTGGTCACGGCAGTTATCCGGCCGGCCGTTATCTGGATCTGCCTGCGCCGGATGACCAGGGCCGCGTGGTGATCGATTTCAACCAGGCCTACAACCCGCCGTGCGCGTTCACGCCCTTTGCCACCTGTCCGCTGACGCCCCCTGAAAACCGCCTGGACCTGCGCGTGGACGCCGGTGAGCAGGCGTACCACGCCCCCGAAGGAGAGGCTTGAACATGTCGATGTTGTCGCGTCTGTTGTCCCCGTTGCTGATTGCTGCGGGCCTGTTGGCCGGCACGGTCAGCGCCGACGCGCGCCCGGTCGCGCCGCGTGCACCCGCAGCCGCCAAGGCCAGTCCGCCGGTTCCACTGCTGTGGAAGGTCACCGGCCCGGGCGACAGCCGCGTGTACCTTCTGGGCTCGTTCCATCTGCTGCAGCCCACGGACTACCCGCTGTCGGCGGATGTCGACCAGGCCTTCGCCGCCTCGCAGCGGGTGGTGTTCGAACTCTCGCCGCAGGACATGGAGTCGCCCGAACTGGCACAGAAGATGGTGCAGGCGGCGATGCGTACCGATGGCTCGGAACTCAAGCGCGACCTCGATGCGGCCACTTGGACCCGGCTGCAGGCCTATGCGCAGGAAAACAAGCTGCCGCTGGCCCAGTTGCAGGGCATGAAACCGTGGTTCGTCGGCCTGACCATCACCCTGAGCCAGTTCACCAAGATGGGCCTGGACCCGGCGCTGGGGCTGGACCGGCATTTCATGACACGGGCCGCCAGCGCGGGCAAGGCGACTGCCGGTCTGGAGGATATCGACACGCAGATCGCGGTGCTGTCGGGCATGTCGGCCAAGGAACAGCAGCAGATGGTGGCCGAAGCCCTCGAGCAGGCCGGCAAGGGCGATGAAATGGGGCGCAAGCTGCACGATGCCTGGCGCCGCGGAGACGACAAGCTGCTGTGGACCTCGATGGCCACCGAGATGCGCGGCCAGTACCCGCAGCTGTACAAGCGCATCAACACCGACCGCAATGATGCCTGGGTGCCGAAGCTGCAGCAGCACCTGCAGGCCGGGCAGGGGGGCACGCTGGTGGTGGTCGGCACGCTGCATCTGCTGGGCAACGATGGGGTCGTGGAGAAGCTGCGCGCCAAGGGCTACAAGGTCGAGCGCGTCTGCACCGGTTGCGCCAAGCCCAAGCGCTGAGGGCATCGGGCACAGGGGCGTCGACAGTGACGCCTGGCCCCGGAACGAGAAAAGGCGCGGCCCGGAGGCTGCGCCTTTTTCTTTTCTGCAGCGGAACCGGTCTCAGCGGCGGGTCTTGCCTGCGCCCGGCGCCGGGGTTTCCGGCTTCTTGCCGGTTCCCGTGCCGGTACCGGTACCGGTTCCGGTGCCGCCCGGGCGGCCGCCGAAGCCGGTGCCCATGTTGCGCTGGAAGTCCTGCCACATTTCCATGTTGCGCTCGGTCAGCTGGTTCATCATCGCCCACGGGGTCTGGCCGAGCAGATTGCCCATCTGCTGGCGGAACTGCTGCTGCTGGTCCAGGAAGACCTGCATGCTGCGCTCCAGGTAATTGCCCATGAAGCCCTGCAGCGAATCGCCATAGAAGCGGATCAGCTGGCTGAGCAGCTGGGTGGACAGCATCGGTTCGCCGTCCTGTTCCTGGTCGGCGATGATCTGCAGCAGCACCGAGCGGGTCAGGTCATCACCGCTCTTGGCATCGCGCACCTCGAAGTCCTCACCATCCAGGATCAGCTGGCGCACATCCTCTATGGTGATGTAGCTGGAGATTTCCGTGTCGTAGAGCCGGCGGTTCGGATACTTCTTGATAATGCGGGTCGCAGCCATGAAGCAGTCACTCATCACAGTAGGCGCGCAGCATGGCGCAGTGCAGCAGCCTATGCAACCGCCATAAGTAGCAAGCGCCCGCATTTATGTTGCGCAGCATAGGGTGCAGCAATTTGGCCCTTCGCCCGCCGTTGGCCCGCGCATCCCGCCCGTCCGCGCGCCCTCGGCGCAGCGCCGCCCTTACCACCCCATGTGGTGGCCACCGTTGATGTCCAGGTTGGAGCCGGTAATCCAGGAGGCCTCCTCGTTGACCAGGAATGCCACCGCGTAAGCGATTTCCTCCGGCTTGCCGAGGCGGCCGGTAGGAATGTCGGCGATGATCTTGGCGCGCACTTCGTCCGGCACGGCCATCACCATGTCCGTTGCCACGTAGCCCGGAGAGATGGTGTTCACGGTGATCCCGAAACCCGCGTTCTCACGGGCCAGGGAAATGGTGAAACCGTGCATGCCAGCCTTGGCCGCCGCGTAGTTGGCCTGGCCGTACTGGCCCTTCAGGCCGTTGATCGAGCTGATCTGGATGACCCGGCCCCAGCCGCGGCGGCGCATCCCCTCGATCACCGGGCGGGTGACGTTGAACACCGAGTTGAGGTTGGTGTTGATGACATCGTGCCACTGGTCCGCACGCATGCGATGGAACGTGGTGTCGCGGGTGATGCCGGCGTTGTTGATCAGGATCTCGACCGGGCCCAGCGCCGCTTCGACGGCCTGCACCATGCTTTCGGCCGTGTCCGGCTCGGATACATCGCCCGGAAAGATCGCCACATCGCAACCGCGGGCCAGCATCTTCTCGCGCCAGGCCTTGGCCTTGGCTTCGTCACGGTAGTTGGTGGCGACCCGATGGCCCTGGTCGGCCAGGCGTTGGCAGATGGCAGTACCGATACCGCCGGTACCACCGGTGACCAGTGCGACGCGAGATGTCATGAGCAGCTACTCCGAAAGGCAGGGCCAACAAGGGGGAACAGGATTCTGCAACATCAGCGGGCAAAAGGGGCAGCCCCGTCAGCCGCTTGCCGCATGGGGATGTCGCCCGGTGGCAATCGCACCGGATCGAAGCAGGCCGCCGCCTGGTGCAGCCAACCGGAAACGTCCTCGACACCCGCGCCGATCGCCGGGTCCTGGCCGAGCTGCGCCCAGGCCCGGCGCAGGGCTGGCAGCGGGTCGGCAGGGTCGATCGGCAGAGCGGCCTCGGACTTGGAGAGCTTGCGCCCATCGGGACCCAGCAGCAGCGGCAGGTGCAGGTAGCGCGGGGTCGGCAAGCCCAGCGCCTGCTGCAACAGGATCTGGCGTGGAGTGGAATCGAGCAGGTCCGCGCCCCGGACCACGTCGGTCACGTGCTGCGCGCCATCGTCGACCACCACCGCCAGCTGATACGCCCAGTAACCGTCGGCCCGGCGCAGCACGAAGTCGCCGACCTCGGCGTGTACGTCCTGCACGATCCGGCCCTGCAGGCCGTCCTCGAACCCCACCACGCTGCCCGGCGGTACCCGCAGCCTCACCGCCGGCTGCGCACGCGCGGCGCGGGCCACGCAGTGGTGATGGATGCCGCCCTGAGTGGCCAGCTCGCTGCGGCTGCAATGGCAGGCGAACGCCTTGCCCTCGCGCAGCAGCCGGTCCAGCGCCGCCTGGTACAGCGCGCCGCGCTGGCTCTGGTGGACGATCGGCCCGTCACTGCACAGCCCGAAGGCTGCCAGCACGGCCAGTTGGCCGTTCACCGCACCGGGCACCGTTCGAGGAGGATCGACATCCTCCACCCGCACCAGCCAGCGGCCGCCGGCATGGCGCGCGAGCAGCCAGCTGCCCAGCGCCGCCAGCAACGAGCCGGGGTGCAGCGGGCCGGTGGGCGAGGGCGCGAAGCGCCCGCAATAGGAGGAATCGGACATGGACTATGAATCGTCGGTCAGTTTGCGACTTGAATTCAAGCTGAAGTCCCCGCAGATTTGCAGTCATCAACCTCCAACGAGCGTCCTTTTCCCATGTTCAGTCGCATTGCTCTATTCCTTCTGACCAACTTTGCGGTGCTGATCCTGGCCGGCATCGTGATGTCGGTGGCGGGCGTCAATCCCAACCAGATGAGCGGCCTGCTGATCTTTGCAGCGATCTTCGGCTTCGGTGGCTCGTTCATTTCCCTGCTGCTCTCCAAGTTCATGGCCAAGCGCTCCACCGGCGCGGTGGTGATCACCGAGCCGCGCAACCAGACCGAACGCTGGCTGCTGGCCACGGTCGAGCGCCAGGCCCGTGAAGCCGGCATCGGCATGCCCGAAGTGGCCGTTTACGACGGTCCGGAAATCAACGCCTTCGCCACCGGCGCCAACCGAAACAAGGCGCTGGTCGCGGTTTCCACCGGCCTGCTGCACAACATGAGCGAAGACGAAGCCGAAGCCGTGCTGGGCCATGAAATCGCCCACGTCGCCAACGGCGACATGGTCACCATGGCCTTGCTGCAGGGCGTGCTCAATACCTTCGTGATCGTCCTGGCCCGCATCGTCGGTGGCTTCATCGACAGCGCCCTGTCCGGCAACCGCGAAGGCGGCGGCCGCGGCTTTGCCTACTACATCATCGTGTTCGTCCTGGAAATGGTGTTCGGCCTGTTCGCCACCATGATCTCCATGTGGTTCTCCCGTCACCGCGAGTTCCGCGCCGACGCCGGTGGCGCGCACCTGGCCGGCCGCCAGAAGATGATCGCCGCCCTGGAGCGCCTCAAGGTCAACCACGGCCAGAGCACCCTGCCGACCCAGATCGCCGCGTTCGGCATCGCTGGCGGCGCCGCCAGGAAGCTGTTCATGAGCCACCCCCCGCTGGACGAGCGCATCGCCGCCCTGCGCGCTGCCAACAACACCGTGGTGTGATCCGCACCGCGTTGCGCTGACCACAACGCCCGGCTTTCGCCGGGCGTTTTTGTTCCCACACACAACAACGGCGCCCGAAGGCGCCGTCGTCATGCAGACCAGAACCAGCCCGATCAGAACTTCGCGTCGAACTCGGCCGCGTAGCCCGTATTGACCAGCACCTTCTGCAGCGCATCGCTGATCTTCACATTGCCGGCAACGATCTGCTGGGTTTCCGGACCACGGCTGTCCATGCGGGCCGGCGTGGCGCCCTTGAAGTCGCATACGCGGCCACCGGCTTCGCGGACCAGCAGCACACCGGCGGCGATATCCCAGGCCTTCACGCCGGCCTCGAAATACGCGTCGGCACGGCCACAGGCCACGTAGGCCAGATCCAGCGCGGCCGAGCCCGTGCGCCGCACGTCTTCGGCCTGCACCAGCAGCGCGTCCACCGCCTTCAGCTGTGCACTCGTGCGCTGGCGCTCACGCGGGGCAAAACCGGTATGGATCATCGCGCCGCCCAGATCCTTGCGCTCGGCAATACGGATACGGCGGTCATTGAACACCGCGCCGGCACCCCGGCTGGCGGTGAACAGCTCATTGCGGAGCGGATCGAAGATCACCGCGTCGATCGGCTCACCGTTCTCGACCAGGGCGATGGAGACGCAGTAATGCGGGAAGCCGCGCAGGTAGTTGCTGGTGCCGTCCAGCGGATCGATGACCCACATGTAACGGTTGACCGACTGCACGCCACCTTCCTCACCCATGATCCCGTACTCGGGATAGGCGCGCTTGAGTTCCTTGACGATGACCTTTTCCGCATCTGCATCGACTTCACTGGCATAGTCCATGCGGCCCTTCTGCACGACGTTCAACGCCTCGAGCTTGTTGATGTTGCGCAACAGGACGTTGCCGGCGAGGCGGGCGGCCTTGACCATGACGGTGACGGCGGGTTTCTGCATGGCGAAAAGCTCCCGTAAAGGCAGAGTAGGGGTTTGGCGGGGGAAAAGAGCGGTCCCGGCGCAGAGGCCGGTCGCACAGTTTACCATTTGTCGCTGTCCTGCTCGCATTTGGCCCGTTCATGTCCGTAGAAACCGCTCCCGCCCGCATCCGCTTCGTCCTGGTCGGCACCCAGCACCCCGGAAACATGGGGGCGGCCGCACGGGCCATGAAAACCATGGGGCTGGGCCGCCTGGTCATGGTCGCGCCCGAGAAACCGCTGGATGAGGAGGCCTTCCGCCGCTCGGCCGGCGCCGAGGATGTCCTGGGCGATGCCCCGGTGGTGGCGACCCTGGCCGAGGCCGTGGCCGACTGCCGCTTCGTGTTGGGCTGTACCGCCCGCTCGCGCCGGGTCCAGCTGGAAGAACTGCTGCCGGCCGTGGCCGCCCAGCGCGTGCTGGCCAAGGCCGCCGAACCGGCCGAGGTGGCCTTCGTGTTCGGCCGCGAGCGCACCGGCCTGACCAACGAAGAGCTGCAGCTGTGCCATGCCGCCGTCCATATCCCGTCCAACCCTGAGTTCAGCTCCTTGAACCTGGCGGCCGCTGTCCAGGTCCTGGCCTACGAAGTGCGCATGGCGATCCTGGGCGCAGCCGATGCGCCGGTTGCCGCGCCGGCCGAGCCCGGCTTCGGCGAAGCCCCGGCCAGCCATGCGCAGGTCGAAGGCCTGTTCGGCCAGCTTGGCGACACCCTGGATGAAATCGACTTCCACAAGGGCCGTGCGCCTGAATCGGCGATGCGCAAGCTGCGCCGCCTGTTCCTGCGCACCGAACTGAGTGAACAGGAAGTGCGCCTGCTGCGCGGCATCCTGTCCGACGCACAGCGCATGGCGCGATTGGCGACCAACAAGCCTCTGTAAGCTGACGCAGTTCTCATTTTTTCGGGTAGTCTGTCTCGATTCCTTGGGGGGAGTGATGGGCTTGTCGGGACTGCGAAGGCTGCTGCAGAGCGTACTGCTGTGTCTGGCCATCGCCGCGATGACCGGTCCGGCGTTTGCCGGACCCGCCCATGTCCTGGTGCTGGGACGGATCAGCGACGACCCGAGGTCACACTATGCGCAGCTGCAGCCCCTGCTCGATTACGTGATTCCGCGCCTGCACGACGTCGGCATCACCGAAGGCCGGATCCTGATGGCGCGTGATACCCAGCAGATGGGCAGCTACCTGCGCCGCGGCCGCGTGGACTGGGTGACCGAGACCTCCGGCACCGCCGTCGCATTGGGGCTGCGCAGCGGTGCCAGGCCCTTGCTGCTGACCGAGCGCAGCGGCGTGCGCGAGTACCACACCGTGTTCTTCGTGCGCCGCGACAGCCCCATCCAGACGCTGGAAGCACTACGCGGGCATACCCTGGCCCTGCAGAACACGGCCTCCACCAGCGCCTACCTGGTGCCGGTAATGACCCTGTTGCAGCATGGCGAGACACCGGAGATTCTCTCCTCGCTGGGCGATGTCGCCGCCCCGGACACCGTCGGTTACGTCTTCGCGCGTTCGGAAGCGAACATCGCCACCTTCGTGCACAAGGGCCTGGTGGATGCCGGTGCGGTGAGCAGCGTGGACTGGTCGGATGGCAAGCGCATTCCGGCCAACTTCCTGCGTGATTTCCGGGTCATCCATCGCACCGAACCGTATCCGCGTGCGGTGGAGATGGTGCGCGAGGGGCTGGATCCGAAGGTGCGCGACCGGCTGCAGCAGGTGCTGCTGGATGCCGCATCCGATCCCCAGGCGCAGCCGGCATTGAAGACATTTTTTGGTACTTCCGGGTTCCACCGGGTGGATGCGCAGATGCAGCACCGGCTGGATGAATTGAAACAAGGCTTGACGCGCGTGCGGATGGAAGTGGAATGAGTCGCTTGGGTTCGGGAATGCAGGCCCGCTTCGTGCTGGCGATGGGCGGCGCGATGCTGGTCGTGGTGGCGATCGTGGCCGTGGTGCTGGGGCGCCAGGCGACGATGCAGGACGAGGTGCAGCATCTCAGCGGCACGGTCATCCATGACCTGTTCGACCGCAGTGTGCGCAGCCGTGGTGAAGCACTGGCCCGCGAGTTGTCCGATGCGCTGGCCAACCCGCTGTACTACAACGACCTGGAGCAGGTCGGGGCGCTGGTGCGCAACACCTCGCGGCAGCAGGTGGTGCGCTATGTGCTGGTGTTCGACGAGAACGGCAGGCTGATCCACGACGGCACGGTGGACGTGCTGGAGTTCGGCCAGCCGATGACCGACCCGCTCGCCGCCGGTGCCGCCGGCGCGCGCGAGCTGGTGGTCCAGCAGTCGCCCAAGGTGCTCGACAACGCGATGCCGATCATGATCGGCAACCAGCGGATCGGCGGGGTGCGCGTGGGCATGGCGCTGGACGATGTGCAGGCCATGGAGCAGCAGGCCAACCAGACCCTGGGCGACCGCCTGCAGCAGGTCGGCAAGCGCCACCTGGGCTGGCTGCTGCTGATGCTCGGGCTGCTGGTCGGGATTGGTGCGGTGGTGATCATCTACGTGCAGCGCACCCTGGTGACGCCGATCCGCTGGCTGGCCGGGGCGGCGCGCCAGATCGAGGCCGGTGACTACACCCTGCAGATGCCGGAGATCCGGCGCCAGGATGAAGTCGGTGAGCTGATGCGTGCATTCGGTCGGATGAGCCAGGCGATCGCCCGGCACGACCGCGAAGTGCGGCACATGGCCTATACCGATGCCCTGACCGGGCTGACCAACCGGCTGGCATTCCGCGAGGCGCTGGACCACCGGCTGATGGCCGCGCGGGCCTCCGGCCACCGGCTGGGCCTGCTGTTCGCGGACATGGACGACTTCAAGCGCGTCAACGACACGCTCGGCCACGAGGCCGGCGACGAGGCGCTGCTGCAGTTCGCCCAGCGCATCAGCGCGGCGGTGGCCCAGGCCGGTGGGGACGAGGCGCTGTTGGCGCGCTTTGGCGGCGATGAATTCGTGATCCTGATCGGGGAGGGCGATGTCGCTGCCGGGGCCCGCGAACTGGCCGAGATCCTGGTGCGCGAACTGGGCAAGCCGCTGGTGGTGCAGGGCCGGGAGCTGTTCCTGGGCTCCTCGATCGGCGTGACCCTGTTCCCCGATGACGCTGCCGACGCCACCACGCTGCTCAAGAACGGCGACATCGCGATGTACCAGGCCAAGATGGCCGGCAAGAACTGCTACCGCTACTACAGCCGGGCGATGGACCATGCGGTCGAGCGCCGCGTGCACATGGAGCAGGAGCTGCGCGGTGCCTGGGAGCGGGGCGAGCTGCGGCTGGCCTACCAGCCGATCTTCCGCACCCGCGACCGCCGCATGGTCGGCGTGGAAGTGCTGCTGCGCTGGCAGCACCCGACCCTGGGCACGATCCCGCCGTCGGTCTTCATCGAAGTGGCCGAGCAGAGCGGGCTGATCGAAGTGATCGGCCCCAAGGTGCTGCGCGCGGCCTGCACCGAGGCGGTGCAGTGGCCGGTCGGGGGCGATGGGGAAGGGCTGTTCGTTTCGGTCAACGTCTCCCCGCGGCAGTTGCGCGGCGGCGAACTGCCCACGCTGGTCGCCGACTGCCTGCGCGACACCGGCCTGCCGGCCTCGCGGCTGCACCTGGAGCTGACCGAAACGGCGGTGATCGGCGATGAAATGCTGGCCGCCGCCCTGCTGGACAAGCTGCACCGGACCGGCGTGAAGGTGTGGCTGGACGATTTCGGGACCGGTTTCTCCGGCCTGAGCCACCTGCGCCAGGTGCCGGTGGACGGGGTCAAGATCGACAAGAGTTTCGTGGCCGACATGCAGCGCGATGCGGACGACCTGGCCCTGACCACGGCCATCATCGCCATGGCCCATGCCCTGGGGATCACCGTGGTGGCCGAGGGCATCGAGCAGGAAGTGCAGTTCGACCTGCTGGCCCAGCGCGGTTGCGACCTGGCCCAGGGTTACTGGCTCAGCCATCCGGTCAGCGCGACCGATGTGGTGCAGCTGCTCGAATCGGGCAGCTGATCAGACCGGGCGCTTGCTGCTGTCGCCGGAGATCTCGCGGACCAGCTTGGGCACCAGGTAGCCGGACAGGCGCGCAGTGAGCTGCGCATGCAGGTCCTTGGCGGTGTCGTCGGCCACTTCGAAATGGGCCACGCCCTCGACCCGGTCCACCTGGTAGAGGTAATAGGGCAGCACGCCGGCGGCGAAGCTGCGCTCGCTCAGTGCCTGCAGCGCCTGGATCGAATCGTTCACCCCGCGCAACAGCACCGCCTGGTTGAGCAGGGTGGCACCGGCCGCGCGCAGGCGCGCCATCGCGGCATCCACCGACGCATCGAACTCGTTGGCATGGTTGGCATGGATCACGAACGCCACCGGCCACGGCAGCGAGGCGATCCACTGCACCAGTTCGTCATCCACGCGTTCGGGCAGGACTACCGGCAGGCGGCTGTGGATGCGCAGCCGGCGCAGGTGCGGAATCTGCTTCAGCGCCGCGGTCAGCTCGACCAGCTTGTGCGTGGCCAGCGACAGCGGATCGCCCCCGGACAGGATGACCTCATCGATGTCCGGGTCCTGGGCGATCGCGTCCACCGCATCACGCCAGCCCTCGCGGGCGGCGTTTTCGGTGCCGTAGTCGAAATGGCGGCGGAAGCAGTAGCGGCAATTGATCGCACAGCTGCCGGTGGTGACCAGCAGGGCACGGCCGCGGTACTTCTGGATGACCCCGGTGGCCTTCTTGGCCGCACCGTCGCCGACCGCATCCAGGCTGAAGCCGGGCACGACCTTCAGCTCGTCGGTGATCGGCAGGACCTGGCGCAGCAGGGGGTCATGGCGGTCGCCGTGGCGCATCCGGGCCGCGAAGCCCTGCGGTACGCGCACCGCGAACTGGCCGGCCGCCTTATCCGAGACCCCCAGCGCCACCGGATCCAGCCCCAGCTGCCGCAGCAGCTCGCGCGGGTCGCGGATTGCCTCGCGCCACCGTTGCTGCCAGCGGACGGGGGCGGCCAGGGGCGTGGCGGAAAGCTGCATGGAATGGGGGCCTGCGGTTATCATGTGGGTCAGAAATATCGAGTCACCCCACCGGTGTCGGTGGGATTTCCCATTCTATCCGGCTCGCCGCGCCTGCGCGGCGTTTGCCCATTCAGGAGTTTCAGCATGGCCACTGTTGGCATGAACGACGTCAAGAACGGGATGAAGATCCTGGTCAACAATGAACCAGCGGTCATCACCGAGACCGAATACGTCAAGCCGGGCAAGGGCCAGGCCTTCACCCGCATGAAGTACCGCTTCATCAAGTCCGGCCGCGTGGTCGAAATGACCATGAAGGCGACCGATGACGTGGAGAAGGCCGACGTCGTGGATACCAACATGGACTTCATGTACAGCGACGGCGAGTTCTGGCACTTCATGGACCCGGAATCCTTCGAGCAGGTCCAGGCCACCAAGGCCGGCATGGGCGGCGCGGAGAAGTGGCTGAAGGGCGAAGAGTCCTGCATCGTCACCCTCTGGAACGGCGAGCCGATCTTCGTCCAGCCGCCGAACTTCGTCGAGCTGAAGATCACCGAGACCGATCCGGGCGTCCGTGGCGACACCTCGGGCGGCGGCGGCAAGCCGGCCACCCTGGAAACCGGCGCGGTGGTCCGCGTGCCGCTGTTCGTCAACCAGGATGAAATCATCAAGGTCGACACCCGTTCGGGCGAATACTCCGCACGCGCCGGCAAGTAATCCGGCAAAGCCGGATTACGGTAGAGCCGACCGCTGGTCGGCTGCGGGACCGGCCAGTCACCGCACCGGGTAGAGCCGACCGTTGGTGGGCTGCAGTACCGACCGGCCACCGCACCGTGTAGAGCCGACCGTTGGTCGGCTGCGGTACCCACCGGTCACCGCACCCGGTAAAGCCGACCAACGGTCGGCTCTACCCCCCAAGCGTCCCGGTCGCCCACGCCTTCGGGTCGTCCGCCCAGCACAGTGAGCACGCATGACCGACACCGCCCGCATTCCCGAAGCCTGTGACCTGTTGATCGAAGCCGGTTACGTGGTCCCGATCGAACCGCATGCGGTGGTGCTGGAAGACCATGCCGTGGCCGTGCGTGGCAGCGAGATCATCGCGATCCTGCCGCGGGCCGAGGCGCGTGCGCGTTTTGCCCCGAAGCAGACCGTCTCGCGCCCCGATGCGGCGCTGATGCCGGGCCTGGTCAACGCGCACACCCACAACCCGATGACCCTGCTGCGGGGCGTCGCTGACGACCTGCCGTTGATGGTCTGGTTGAAGCAGCACATCTGGCCGGTGGAAGCGGCGGTGATCGGACCGGAATTCGTGGCCGACGGCACCACCCTGGCCATCGCCGAGATGCTGCGCGGCGGCACCACCTGCGCCAACGAGAACTACTTCTTCTCCGACGTCCAGGCCGCCGTCTACAAGCAGCACGGGTTCCGTGCGCTGGTCGGCGCGGTGATCATCGATTTCCCGACTGCCTGGGCCAAGACCGACGACGAGTACTTCGCCAAGGCCGGCGAACTGCACGACCAGTGGCGCAACGATCCGCTGATCGGCACCTCGTTCGCGCCGCATGCGCCGTATACCGTCAACGACGCCAATTTCGAGCGCGTGCGCATGCTGTCCGACCAGCTGGACATGCAGGTCCACCTGCACACGCATGAAACCGCGCAGGAAATCAGCGACTCGCTCAAGCTGCACGGCCAGCGCCCGCTGGCGCGCCTGGACCGGCTGGGCCTGGTCAACGACCGCCTGATCGCCGTGCACATGACCCAGCTGACCGAGGCCGAAATCCACCTGTGCGCCGAGCGCGGCGTGAGCGTGGTGCACTGCCCGGAATCCAACCTCAAGCTGGCCTCCGGCTTCTGCCCGGCGTGCGCGCTGCAGCGTGCGGGCGTGAACCTGGCGATCGGCACCGACGGCTGCGCCAGCAACAACGACCTGGACATGTTCAGCGAGAACCGCACTGCGGCGATCCTGGCCAAGGCCGTCGCCAATGACGCGACCGCGCTGGACGCGGCCACCACGCTGCGTGCGGCCACGCTGGGCGGCGCGCGCGCGCTGGGCTTCGGTGACCGCATCGGCTCGATCGAAGTCGGCAAGCAGGCCGATCTGGTCTGCGTGGACCTGTCCGCACTGGAAACCCAACCGCTGCACCATGTGCTCTCGCAGCTTGTGTATGCCGCCGGCCGCCATCAGGTCAGCGATGTCTGGATCGCCGGCCAGCCCAAGCTGGTCCAGCGCGAACTGGTCGGCATGGACACCGCGGCGATCGTCGCCAACGCGCGCCAGTGGCGCGAGCGTATCCGACACATCCGTGCTTGATGCACCAAGGATCCCCATGAACACCCCCCATGCGTCCACCAATTTCGATCAGGCCGAACTGGACAAGTTCGCCGCCCTCGCCAACCGCTGGTGGGACGTCGACGGCCCGCAGAAGCCGCTGCATGCCCTGAACCCGGTGCGCCTGCAGTACGTCGCCCGGCGCGTGACCCTGCGCGGCGCCCGCGTGCTGGATATCGGCTGCGGTGGCGGCCTGCTCAGCGAAGCGCTGGCCAAGGAAGGCGCGGACGTGACCGCGATCGACCTGGCCCCGGAGCTGGTCAAGGTCGCACGCCTGCACGGGTTGGAGACCGGCGTCACCGTCGACTACCGCGTGCAGGCCGCTGAAGACCTGGCCGCCGAACAGCCGGGCAGCTTCGACGTGGTCACCTGTATGGAAATGCTCGAGCACGTGCCGGACCCGGGCGCGATCATCGCCGCCTGCCACCGCCTGCTCAAGCCCGGCGGCCAGCTGTTCCTCTCCACCGTCAACCGCACCCCGGCCGCGTTCGCCGTGGCGATTGTCGGCGCCGAGTACGTGGCGCGGTTGCTGCCCAAAGGCACGCACCACTACCAGGATTTCATCAAGCCGGCCGAGCTGGGCAAGTGGCTGCGCGAGGCCGATTTCGACCTGCGCGATGTCAGCGGCATGGCCTATGAGCCGTGGCGCAACCGTGCCCGCCTGAGCACGCGCACCGACATCAATTACCTGGCCCACGCGGTCAAGCCGGACGACGTCGCACGTGTCTGAGGCCGGTTTCCCGCCGGCGGTGCTGTTCGATCTGGACGGCACCCTGCTGGACAGCGCGCCGGACATGCTGGCCACCGCCAATGCGATGCTGGCCGCCCGCGGGCGCGCGCCGATCACCCTGGACGCGCTGCGCCCGGTGGTCTCCAAAGGCTCGCGTGCGATGGTCTCGGTGGCGTTCCCCGCGCTGGGGCAGGTCGAGCGCGATGCGCTGGTGCCGGAGTTCCTGGAGCGCTACGAAGGCCTGATCGGCCAGCACGCCGTGTTGTTCGACGGCATCGCCGGCATGCTCGAGGCGCTTGATGCGGCCGGCTGTGCCTGGGGCATCGTCACCAACAAGCCCGAATACCTGGCCCGGCTGATCGTGCCGCAGCTGGGCTGGGAACAGCGCTGCAAGGTGCTGATCGGCGGCGATACCCTGGCCCAGCGCAAGCCGCATCCGCTGCCGCTGCTGATCGCCGCCGAACGCATGGGCATCGCCCCGGGCACCTGTGTCTATGTGGGCGATGACGAGCGCGACATCGTCGCCGCCAACGCCGCCGGCATGGCCTCGGTCGCCGCGTTGTGGGGCTACCGGCTGGACGCCGACGATCCGCTGGCGTGGGGTGCCGATACCCTCGTCGCACTGCCCGAACACCTGCAACATGCCAAGGCGTGGCCGCTTCCGCGCACGCTCTAGCCTTTCAAGGAATACATCGTGAGTACTTCCAGCGCCCTGGACAGTTTCCGGGACAAGTGGCGGACCCGCTGGCCCGAGTGGCAGGTGGCCGAACGCTTCGTTCCCGAGCGCCAGCGCACCCTGGTGGTGGCGTGGTTCTCGCTGCTGCAGGAGTTCGACGACATCCTCAACACCGCCGGCGACCCGATGCCCTCCGACGCCAAGCTGGCGTGGTGGGGCGAGGAACTGCGCAGCTGGTCCGTGCAGCGCTCGCGCCATCCGCTCGGCCGGGTGCTCGAGCCGGTCCGCGCGCCGTGGGCGCAGCTGGCAGATACCCTGCCGGACCTGATCGAAGCGCGCGCGGTACCGGTTGATCCGGCCCAGGCGCTGCGGTCATTGCAGGCCTATGCGGCCGCAGTGGCCGCGGTGGAAGCGGTGATGTTCCAGACGCCGGCGCGTGGCGATGTCGCCACCCCGGTGCTGGTGCAGACCCTGGCCCAGCGCCTGCACGAGAGTGGCGTCGCGGCCATTCCGCGTTCGCTGCTGGCCGAGGACGACAGCGCCGCGCCACGCCGGTGGGCGCAGCAGCTGCTGGCGAAGTGGCCGGCCCGGGTCGCAGGCCCGCGCCCGCGCCGTCTATACGCCGCCTTGGCGCGCGCCCGGCAGAAGACCTGGGCGCAGGACCGCCAGTACCAGGCCACGCCGATGCGTACGCTGTGGCTGGCCTGGTGGGCGGCGCGCGGCTGACTGTTTCTGGCGGGTGCGGACCTTGGTCCGCACGCTCTGTGCGATCGTGCCGACCAGGATCAGCACCCACCACAGCGTTACTTCCGTTCCAGCACCAGCAGCGGATCGATGCGGGTATCGAACCAGTTCATGCCCCAATGCAGGTGCGGCCCGGTCGCGCGGCCGGTCGCGCCCACGGCGGCAATCACCTGACCCTGTTCAACGCGGTCGCCGACCTTCACGTCGATACGCGACAGGTGCAGGAAGTTCGAGCTGATCCCGAAGCCGTGATCGAGCAGCAGCGTGCCACCGGTCAGATACAGGTCGGGGCCGGCGAAGGTGACCACGCCCGCCGCCGGTGCCTTCACCGGGGTGCCGGTCGGCACCGCGATGTCCATGCCCGAATGGCCTGAGCCGGGCTGCCCGTTGTAGACGCGCGCATTGCCGAAGCGGCCGCTGATCCGGCCCTGGACCGGCCAGATGAAGGCCTGTGCGAAGTCGGCGCGGTTGTCATCGCGGGCACGCGCGGCGGTGACCTGGGCCTGCTCACGCTTGATCCGCTCGGCGATCGCCGGGGGCGGATTGACCGTTTTCGGCGGTACGCCGTTGACCCGCTCGGTCGGCCAGTCGCGGGGGGTGACCGCAATGCTGACCGTCTCGCTGCCGCCGTCCGGGCGCTTCACCTGCACCTGCAGCGGGCCCTTCTCATCGCGGCCGATGCCGAACACCACGCTGCCGTACCCGCTCACGCGCAGGGTGCGGCCGCCGTACTGCACGACGCTGCCGGCCGGCACCTTGCCAATCACCATCGCGCCCTGCGAGGCACTGGCCGGGAACACCACGCGCGCCTCGGCCTGGGCCATGACGGGCGAGGGCAGCAGACTGCCCATCGCCGCGACGCCGGTGGCCGCCAGGGCCGCACTCAACAACCGTGCCCGCATCAGCGGTCGAAGCTCATGCGCTGGCCATTCGGCGAGCCCACCAGCTTCTCGCCATCCCATGCCAACTGCCCGTTGACCCAGGTCGAGGCGATGCGCGAGCGGAAGGTGGTGCCCTCGAACGGCGACCAGCCGCACTTGGAGAGCACGTCTTCACGCTTGACGGTGAAGGGCACGTCTTCGACCAGCACCAGATCGGCAAAGTAGCCCTCGCGCAGGTAACCGCGCTGGCTGACGTCGAACAGCTGCGCCGGCGCATGCGCGAACTTCTGCACGACCTGGGTGATCTCCAGCTTGCCTTCGTGCACCAGCTCCAGCGCGGCCACGAGCGCGTACTGCACCAGCGGCAGCCCGGACGGCGCCTGTGCGTAGGGCTTCTGCTTCTCTTCCCAGGTGTGCGGCGCATGATCGGTGGCGAGCACGTCGATCACGTCATCGGCCACGGCGCGGGTCAGCGCCTCGCGGTCGCTGGCTTCCTTGATCGCCGGGTTGCACTTGATCAGGTTGCCCAGGCGCGCGTAATCGCTGCGGTCAAAGCGCAGGAAATGGATGCAGGTTTCGGCGGTGATCTGCTTGCGGCTGCCATCGGCGCGGATCAGCGGGCCACGTTCGAACAGGGCCAGCTCATCGGCGGTGGAGATGTGCAGCACGTGCAGGCGGGTGCCATGCTTCTTCGCCAGCGACACGGCCAGCTCGGAGGACTTCAGGCAGGCCTCGCGCGAGCGGATGTCCGGGTGCTGCTCGGCACTGAGGGCATCACCGTACTTCTCGGCGTACTCCTTGGCCTTGGCGTCGATCATCGGCGTGTCTTCGCAGTGCGTGATGATCGGCGTGGGCGCATCGCGGAAGATCGCATCGAGCGTTTCCGGGTTGTCCACCAACATGTTGCCGGTGGAGGCACCCATGAAGACCTTGATGCCCGGCGCCGTCTTGGGGTCCAGCGACTGGATGTGGGCCAGGTTGTCGTTGCTGGCGCCCATGTAGAACCCGTAGTTGGCGCGTGCACGGCCGGCGGCGGCATCGTACTTGGCCTGCAGGATCTCGGCATTGAGCGTGGGCGGGTTGGTGTTGGGCATGTCCATGAAGCTGGTCAGGCCCCCGGCGACGGCCGCGGCCGATTCGGTCGCGATGTCGCCCTTGTGGGTCAGGCCGGGCTCACGGAAATGGACCTGGTCGTCGATCATGCCGGGCAGCAGCCAGCGGCCGGCGGCATCGACCACGGTTTCGCCCGGACGGGCGTCCAGGCCGGGGCCGATCTGCGCGATGCGGCCATCTTCGATGCGCAGGTCGCCCTGGGTGATGGTGCCTTCGTTGACCAGGCGGGCGTTGACGATGAGCGTGGAGGACATTCAGTGTTTTCCTGTGCAGCGGCAGGCGGCGTCGTGCGCGGCGCGCGGCGGCACCTCGTCGATACCGCCGGGATGGAAGGGATGGCAGCGGCCCAGCCGGCGCGCGGCCAGCCAGCTGCCGCGCGCGGGGCCATGGGTGGCGATGGCTTGCATGGCGTATTCAGAACAGCTGGGCATGAAGCGGCAACGCGGCCCCAGCAGCGGGCTGATGAAGCGCTTGTAGAAGCGCAGCAGGGCGATGAGCAGGCGTGAGATCACCCCCCAATCTTATTCCAGTTGGCATGAAGGCCGCATTTGTCGCAGGATGGGGCGTTGGACCCGTCCGCACCTACGCGCGCGACGGGCCGCCCCGGCGGTGTCGCCGGGTCAGGTACCGAACTGCGCACGTCGGCCCGCCAGCCAGGTGGACCGGTCGCACGCCTTGCGACTCCGGGGCTGAACGGAGTAGGCGGTGTGGTTGCTGCTGCTGGTCGGGTAGGCTATAAAGGCCCGCTTTCCCGGGCCCCGGGGAATCCAAGGAAGAGCGTTTCGTGGCTGCTAAAAAAACTGCAAAGAAGGCCGTCAAGGCCGCCAAGAAAACCGCCAAGCCTGTTGTAAAGAAGTTGGCGGCCAAGTCCGTTGCCAAGAAGCCGGCCGCCAAGCCGGCGGGCAAGCCTGCATCCAAACAACCGGCTGCCAGGACGGCACCCGTCAAGAAGGCGGCCAGCAAGTCGCCCGCCAAAGCCGTCAAGAAGGCGGTCGCCAAGAAGCCTGCTGCCAAGACGGTGGTGGCCAGGAAGACCGTCGCCAAGAAGGTCGTTGCCAAGAAGTCGACGGTCGCCAAGCCGGTTGCCACGCCCGCCAAGCGCGCGGCGGGCAAGCCGGTGAGCAAAGCGCCCGTCAAGAAAACCGCTGCCAGCAAGACGGCGGCCAAGAAGACCGTGACGCCTGCTGCCGCCAAATCGGCATCCAAGCCGGCACCGGCGAAGAAGACCGCGGTCAAGCAGGCACCGGCCACGCCGGTGAAGGCCAGCAAGACCGCCAGCAAGCCCGTGGCATCCAAGCCGGCCGCCAAGCCGGTTGCAGCACCCGTAGTGAAGTCCGCACCGAAGCCGGCATCGCCGGCCCCGGCCAAGTCTGTCCCGGCCAAGAGCGCGGCCAAACCTGTCACCCCTCCGGCCTCCGCGCCGGCGCCGGTCGCAGCCGCCCCCGCCTCCAAGGCCCCGCAAAACAAGAATCCCGTGCCCGTTTCGAAATCGCCTGCAAAAACCCCCGCCAAGTCCGAGTCCGCCCCCAAGCCCGTGTCCCGCCCGGTCGGCAAGGTCGCCGTTGCCGTGGCAGCGCGTTCGGCCGCCCCGGCCCCGCGCACCAAGGTGAAGGTGGTGGAATACAAGACTGACGAAGCCACCGGTCGTCCGATCCTGCCCGACGGTTACAAGCCGAGCGCGGAAGAGGAATACATGAGCCCGCTGCAGCTGGAGTACTTCCGCCAGCGCCTGCAGCACTGGCGCAATGATCTGGTCGAGGAATCCAAGCAGACCATCGCGAATCTGCAGGAAGAAGTGCGTGACATCGGCGATGAGGCCGAGCGCGCCACCCGCGAGACCGAGAACTCGCTGGAACTGCGTACCCGTGATCGTTACCGCAAGCTGATCGGCAAGATCAACAGCACGCTGAAGCGTCTGGAAGACGGTGACTACGGTTTCTGCGTGGATACCGGCGAAGAGATCGGTCTGGATCGTCTGGAAGCCCGTTTGACCGCTGAGCGCACGATCGATGCGCAGGAGCGTTGGGAGCACCTGCAGAAGCAGCAGGGCGACTGATCGCGCTGTTGGCGTTGGTGTTCTACGAAAAAACCCGGCTTCGGCCGGGTTTTTTTTGGCAGTATCCTCAATGCAGATCGCGCAGATTCAACCGCCGCAGCGTCGGATTCTTCCACGCCGTGATGCCGGCCACGCTCAACACCGCAAAGCCGCCCAGCACCACCGCCGGGACCAGCCCCAACAACTTCGCCATCGTGCCCGCATAGAACGCGCCCAGCTCATTGGACGAACTGATGAAAATGCCATTGATCGACGACACCCGCCCGCGCATCTCCTCCGGCGTCGCCAACTGCAGAATCGTCGAACGCACCACCACCGAGACACCATCGAAGGCACCGTAGAACAGCAGGATCGCCGCCGACAACCAGAAATTCGACGACAACCCGAACCCGATCACGCACAGCCCGAAACCGGCCACCGCGAACAACAGCACGCGCCCCGCATTGCGCTGCAACGGGCGACGCGCCAGCCACAGGCCCACGCACACCGAGCCCAGCGCCGGCGCCGCACGCAGCACGCCCAGGCCTTCCGGGCCGTGGTGGAGGATCTCGTGCAGGAACGCCGGCAGCATCGCCACCACCCCGCCGAGCAGCACCGAGAACATGTCCAGCGCCATCGCCCCGACCATGATCCGGTTGCCCAGCACGAAGCGGCCGCCCTCGGCGATGCTCTTGAAGATCGGCGCCGCCGGGCCCGTATGCACCGGCTCGGAGACACGCAGCGCCGCCAGGCAGCCCAGCGCGATCAGCGACACGCCGACCGCTACGCCGTAGGCCACCCCCTTGCCGCCCCAGGCCACCAGCACGCCGCCCAGCGCGGGGCCGGCCACCATCCCCGCTTGGAACACCACCGCGCCCAGGCCCGCGCCGCGCGCGTACTGGGTGCGCTCCAGCACACGGGCGAACAGCGCGTTGTAGATCGGCGAGAGGAACGCGCGGACCATGCCGGTCAGTGCGATCGCCGCGTAGATCGGCCACACCCCGTGGAACGGCAGCCAACCCTGGGCCACCGCGGTGAGCACCAGCGCGGTCATCACCAGCCCGCTGCAGGCGACCATGCCCAGCCGGCGGCGGGGCAGGTGGTCGACCAGGTAGCCGGCAAATGGCGCCACGCAGAAGAATGGCAGTACCTCGGCCAGGCCGATCAGGCCCAGCGAGAACGGATTGCGGGTGACTTCGTAGATGTGCCAACCGACCGTCACCGCGACGATCTGGTAGGAGAGCATCGCGAAGATGCGATACGCCAGCACCAGCGAAAAGCCCGGGCGGGCCAGCAGTTGCAGGGCGCTGTCGGGCTCCTGCGGATCGGCGGAGAGCGTCACGACTGCGCTTGCGCGGTGTCGCGGATGAAGGCCAGCATCGCCGCCACGCCGTTGCTGCGGGTCGGCGATAGGTGACGCGACAGCCCGATGTCCTGGATGTAGCTCGGCTCGGTGGCCAGGATCTCGGCAGCGGAACGGCCCGAGTACACGCGCAGGGCCAGGTAGATCAGCCCGGAGACGATCGCCGAATCACTGATCGCGTGGAAGCGCAGGGCCTCGGCGTTGCCCTCCGGCACGATCCAGACCATGGACTGGCAACCGAGCAGGCGGTGCGCTTCGGTTTTCCATTCTTCCGGGAAGGTGGGCAGCTTGCGGCCCAGGTCGATCAGGTACTGGTAGCGCTCGGACCAGTCACCGAAGAACGCGAATTCCTCGGCGATGGCAGCCTGGGCTTCGGCGGCGGTGGGTTCGAGCGGGAACGGGGAGGTGGGGGTCATGGGGGCTCCGGGTCGGTGTTCGCCGTCCGTGGGTGACCGTGCGTTTGCGGGGGAAGCAGCCTGGCCGTCCGTGGCCGGGCCTGTGTCGTGGCGACGCCCGGCGGTCCGGGCAGTGTCTGGCAGCGCCCGACGGTCAGCCGGGCGGTCGTTCAGCGTTTGCGCGACCAGCGCACGCCCTGGGCGGTGTCTTCCAGCACGATGCCTTCGGCAGCCAGCTGGTCACGGATCGCATCGGCGCGGGCGAAGTCACGCGCCTGCTTGGCGGCGGCGCGTTCGTCGATCAGGGCCTGGATGGCCGCATCGTCATCGGTGCCGCCTGCAGTACCGAACCAGGCGGCCGGCGCCTGCTGCAGCAGGCCCAGCGCCAGACCGGCGCCGAGCAGGGCGGATTTCCAGTGCGCCTTGTCGGCGTCGCCGGCCCTGCGTGCCTCGCCGGCGATGCGGGCCAGCTCGGCCAGTGCCTGCGGCGTGTTGAGGTCGTCATCCAGCGCGGCCTCGATCTCGGCCGGAATCACCGCAGCGGCCGCCACGTCGACCAGGTCGCGCAGGGTGCCGTACAGGCGGTCCAGCGTACGGACCGACTGCTCGATCAGCGCGTCGGACCAGTCCAGCGGCTGGCGGTAGTGGGCCGACAGCAGCGCATAGCGCAGCGCCTCGGGGGCATGCTGGCGGACCAGGTCGTGCACGCGCTCGATGTTGCCGATCGACTTGCTCATCTTGGCGCCGCCGAAGTTGAGCATGCCGTTGTGCAGCCAGAACCGGGCGAACGTCTGCCCGCCGTGCGCGCACTCGCTCTGCGCGATCTCGTTCTCATGGTGCGGGAACTGCAGGTCCACGCCGCCGGCATGGATGTCGATGGTCGGCCCCAGATGCGCGGCGGCCATCGCCGAGCACTCGATGTGCCAGCCCGGGCGGCCACGGCCCCAGGGCGATGCCCAGCCCGGCAGGTCGTCGCTGGATGGCTTCCACAGCACGAAGTCGCCCGGGTCGCGCTTGTAAGGCGCCACGTCGACGCGCGCGCCGGCCAGCATCTCGTCCGGGTCGCGGCGCGAGAGCTTGCCGTAATCGGCGTAGGAGCTCACCGAGAACAGCACATGGCCTTCGGCCGCATACGCGTGGCCGTTGGCGATCAGTTGCTCGATCATCGTGATGATGTGCGGGATATGCGCGGTGGCTTCCGGCTCGATGTCCGGCGGGACCACGCCCAGCGCGGCCATGTCCTCGCGGTAGGCGGCGGCGAAGCGGTCGGTGATGGTGCTGATCGGGACCTGCTGCTCGCGCGCGGCCGTGTTGATCTTGTCATCCACGTCGGTGATGTTGCGGGCATAGCGCAGGCCGCCGAAACGGCGCCGGAGCAGGTCGGCCAGCACCCCGAACACCACCGGGCCACGGGCGTTGCCGATGTGGACGTAGTTGTAGACCGTGGGGCCGCACACATACAGGGTCGGACAGGTCGGATCGAGCGGGGTAAACGGTTCGAGCTGGCGTGTCAGGTTGTTGTGCAGGCGCAGGGTCATGAGGGTCGGGAGCGGGGGTAAGCGGTCGATTTTAGAACGTGTCGGGGCCTTTGGGGGGATGCGGGGCAGGGCATGCAGGCGTTCGCGTCACCACGGCCGCCGGCTGAAGGCTTCAGCCGATCGGCCCCGTGCAGGCGGGCCCCGGGGCCGCGGCTGGGGCCCGACCTATGGGCATACGCGTCACGGAAGGGTAATGTTCAGCCCCTTGTGCCTGGCACTGCCTAAACTATCCCCCTTGTCCTTTTCCTTGTTGCCAATGAAATCCGCTTCGTTGTTGACGCTGGTCTGCCTGCTCGGAAGTGCCGCCTTCGGGGCGTGCGCCCAGGACGGTGAGGTGCGCAACCGGGTGGTGATCGTGGAGAACGTCAAGTTCGACTACGCCCAGGTGCTCAACGTGGAGCCGGTCTTCCAGACCCTGCGCGCCACGCGTACCGAGGAGCACTGCGAGCCGGTCTCCACCCGCACGCTGGCTCCGGTCAACGTCACCGGCGAAGAGCCGCAGGAAGACAAGGGTCGTTTCGGACGTTTCATGGATTCGGTGCGCTCGATCTTCCGCCGCGAAGATGGCAGCACCGATGAGAGTGGCTATTCGGAAACCGTCGTGGTGGAGGCCGCGCCGGCCAATACCGGTCCACTGCTGACCCGGGACTGCAAGATCATTCCGGTGGGCCGTGAGTTCCGGCGCCCGATCGCCTACGACGTGGACTACGTCTACAAGGGCACCAAGTACCGCTCGCGCCTGCCCGAAGATCCGGGCAACCGGCTCAAGATCCGGGTCTCGATAACCCCCTGGGTCGGCAATGAACAGGCCGGCGGCGCCAATCCGTGACCCCTCCCGTCGCCCCATCGGCGACACCTTCAACCTGAATTTCCATTCAGGCCTTGCACCCGCCCCGGGTGCATGCAAAGATGGGCGGCCATGAAACTCACCGACTTCCAGCACGACACCAGCGCCGCCCGTATGGCTACGGGCATGACGTCGCGTGCCCGCCGACCGGAACCCCACATTTTCGCTGGGTAACCGGAGCTTCGTGCTGTCTGTTCGGAAAACCCAGCCCCCGCGCTGGGTTTTTTCGTTTCTGCGATCTGAAAAGTTTCATCTGTATGTGTTTTGTTGAGCCCTGACCGCGCCCCGGCGCCCCCAACCTCCGCCGGAAACGGTGGAAAACCAGCCGCAAAGGATCGATCGATGTCCCTGAAGCACTTCCTGAACACCCAGGACTGGAGCCGCACCGACCTGGATGCCCTGCTGACCCAGGCCGCGCTGTTCAAGCGCAACAAGCTGGGCGACGAGCTCAAGGGCAAGTCGATTGCCCTGGTGTTCTTCAACCCCTCCATGCGTACCCGCACCAGCTTCGAGCTGGGCGCGTTCCAGCTGGGCGGCCACGCGATCGTGCTGCAGCCGGGCAAGGATGCCTGGCCGATCGAGTTCAACCTGGGCACGGTGATGGACGGGGATACCGAAGAGCACATCGCCGAAGTGGCCAGGGTGCTGGGCCGCTACGTCGACCTGATCGGCGTGCGCGCGTTCCCGAAGTTCATCGACTGGACCAAGGACCGCGAAGACGAAGTGCTCAAGAGCTTCGCCAAGTACTCGCCGGTGCCGGTGATCAACATGGAAACCATCACCCACCCGTGCCAGGAACTGGCCCATGTGATGGCGCTGCAGGAACACTTCGGCACCCAGGACCTGCGCGGCAAGAAGTACGTGCTGACCTGGACCTACCACCCCAAGCCGCTGAACACCGCCGTGGCCAACTCGGCGCTGACCATCGCCACCCGCATGGGCATGGACGTGACCCTGCTGTGCCCGACCCCGGATTACATCCTGGATGAGCGCTACATGGGCTGGGCCGAGCAGAACGTGGCCGAGAGCGGTGGTTCGCTGCAGGTGAGCCATGACATCGCCAGCGCCTACGCCGGCGCCGATGTCGTCTACGCCAAGAGCTGGGGCGCGCTGCCGTTCTTCGGCAACTGGGAGCCGGAGAAGCCGATCCGCGACCAGTACAAGCACTTCATCGTGGACGAAGCCAAGATGGCGCTGACCAACAACGGTGTCTTCAGCCACTGCCTGCCGCTGCGCCGCAACGTGAAGGCGACCGACGGCGTGATGGATTCGGCGCAGTGCATCGCGATCAACGAAGCCGAGAACCGCCTGCATGTGCAGAAGGCGATCATGTCGGCGCTGGCAGGACGATAAGCAGCACGGCGGCCGTAGAGCCACGCCATGCGTGGCTTCGCGGCGCCCAACGAATAGCAGCCACGCATGGCGTGGCTCTACCGCCTCGAAAAACGCATTCCACATCGCATTCCCACTTGGACCTGACCCCCATGAGCAAGAAAGACATCGTCCTGGCCTTCTCCGGCGGACTCGACACCAGCTTCTGCGTGCCCTACCTGCAGGAGCGCGGCTACAACGTGCACACCGTGTTCGCCGATACCGGTGGCGTGGATGACGAAGAGCGCGATTTCATCGAAAAGCGTGCCGCCGAACTGGGCGTCACCAGCCACGTCACCGTCGACGGTGGCCCGGCCATCTGGAGCGGTTTCGTCAAGCCGTTCGTGTGGGCCGGTGAGGGCTACCAGGGCCAGTACCCGCTGCTGGTCTCGGATCGTTACCTGATCGTGGACGCCGCGCTCAAGCGCGCCGCGGAACTGGGCACCAACATCATCGCCCACGGCTGCACCGGCATGGGCAACGACCAGGTCCGCTTCGACCTGGCCGTGAAGGCACTGGGCGACTACCAGATCGTCGCGCCGATCCGCGAGATCCAGAAAGAACACACCCAGACCCGCGCCTACGAGCAGAAGTACCTGGAAGAGCGTGGTTTCGGCGTGCGGGCCAAGCAGCAGGCCTACACCATCAACGAGAATCTGCTCGGCCTGACCATGTCCGGCGGCGAGATCGACCGTTGGGAAGCCCCGGGCGAGGGTGCCCGCGGCTGGTGCGCACCGCGCAGCGAATGGCCGGAACAGGCCCTGACGGTCACCCTGAAGTTCGTCGAAGGCGAAGCGGTCGAGCTGGACGGCAAGGCGCTGCCGGGTGAGCAGATCCTGGCCAAGCTCAACAAGCTGTTCGCCCCGTACGGCGTGGGCCGTGGCGTGTACACCGGCGACACCGTGATCGGCCTGAAGGGCCGCATCGTGTTCGAAGCGCCGGGCCTGGTCTCGCTGCTGGCCGCGCATCGCGCGCTGGAAGATGCGGTGCTGACCAAGCAGCAGAACCGCTTCAAGCCGGACGTGGCGCGCAAGTGGGTGGAGCTGGTGTACGAAGGCTTCTACCACGACCCGCTCAAGACCGACATCGAGGCCTTCCTGAAGTCCTCCCAGGCCAAGGTCAACGGCGAAGTGGTGCTGGAAACCCGTGGTGGCCGTGTGGACGCCGTTGCGGTGAAGTCGCCGCACCTGCTCAACACCAAGGGCGCCACGTATGCACAGTCGGCCGACTGGGGCGTGGAAGAAGCGGAAGGCTTCATCAAGCTGTTCGGCATGAGCTCCACCCTGTACGCGCAGGTGAACCGCTAAGGCGATGCACCGGGGTGCCGGCCCCTGGCCGGCACCCCGCAACGCCGATGGATGGATGGTAGTGCCGGCCGCTGGCCGGCTCGTGGCACGGCTGGATCATTGCAGAGCCGGCCAGCGGCCGGCACTACCGATGTTGAACCCTACGGATACTCAGACACATGCTTGAACAGACACTCGATCACCTGCAGCAGCTCGTGTCCTTCGACACGCGAAACCCGCCGCGTGCGATCACCACTGGCGGCATCTTCGATTACCTGCGCGCGAACCTGCCCGGGTTCAACGTGGAGGTGCTCGACCATGGTGACGGTGCGGTCAGCCTGTATGCGGTGCGTGGCACGCCGAAGTATCTGTTCAACGTGCACCTGGATACCGTGCCGGACTCGCCGCATTGGACGGCCGACCCGCACGTGATGCGGCGTGCGGACGATCGCGTGATCGGCCTGGGCGTGTGCGACATCAAGGGCGCTGCGGCGGCCCTGGTGGCCGCGGCCAACGCCAGCGATGGCGATGCTGCGTTCCTGTTCTCCAGCGACGAGGAGGCCAACGACCCGCGTTGCATCGCCGCCTTCCTCGCCCGGGGCATTCCGTACGAAGCGGTGCTGGTCGCCGAGCCCACGATGAGCGAAGCGGTGCTCGCGCACCGTGGGATCAGCTCGGTGCTGATGCAGTTCAAGGGCCGCGCAGGGCATGCCTCGGGCAAGCAGGATGCGGCCGCCAGTGCCTTGCACCAGGCGATGCGCTGGGGCAACCGCGCGCTGGACCACGTCGAGTCGCTGTCGCACGCGCGCTTTGGCGGGCTGACCGGCCTGCGCTTCAACATCGGGCGCGTGGAAGGCGGCATCAAGGCCAACATGATCGCACCCGCGGCCGAAGTGCGTTTCGGCTTCCGCCCGTTGCCGTCGATGGATATCGATGCGCTGCTGACCACCTTTGCCGGTTTTGCCGAACCGGAGGCCGCGGTGTTCACCGAGACCTTCCGCGGGCCGAGTTTCCCGGCCGGCGATATTGCCGAAGCAGAAAACCGCCGTCTGGCTGCGCGTGACGTGGCCGATGCCTTGGATATCCCGATCGGCAACGCGGTGGATTTCTGGACCGAGGCCTCGCTGTTTTCGGCCGGCGGTTACACCACGCTGGTGTACGGCCCGGGCGACATCGCCCAGGCCCACACCGCCGATGAGTTCGTGACGCTGGAGCAGCTGCAGCGTTACACCGAGTCCGTGCACCGCATCATCGCGCACGGCGCCTGATCGAATGACGCCGTCGTGGTCCCCCACTGACGGAACTCCCATCGCGGCTGCGGCCGCCTGCGACGATATCGAAATGCCTTCTTCCCAGCCTCACCGCCAGACCCGTCAGACCATCGTGCGCCTGCTCTCGAGCATGGCCAGCGCGAAGGAGATCAGCCAGTACCTCAAGCGTTTCTCGCAGCTGGACGCCAAACGCTTCGCCGTGGTCAAGGTCGGCGGCGCGGTGCTGCGCGATGACCTGGACGCGCTGACCTCCTCGCTGTCGTTCCTGCAGGAAGTCGGCCTGACCCCGATCGTGCTGCATGGTGCCGGCCCGCAGCTGGACGCCGAGCTCTCGGCGGCCGGCATCGAGAAGCAGACCGTGAACGGCCTGCGCGTGACCTCGGCCGAAGGCCTGGCGATCGTGCGCCGGGTGTTCCAGGCCTCCAACCTGCAACTGGTTGAAGCGCTGCAGCAGAATGGCGCGCGCGCGACCTCGATCACCGGGGGCGTGTTCGAAGCCGAGTACCTGGACCAGGCCACCTACGGCCTGGTCGGTGAGGTCAAGAAGGTCAATCTGGCCCCGATCGAGGCCAGCCTGCGCGCCGGGTCGATCCCGGTGATCACCAGCCTGGGCGAGACGCGCTGCGGGCAGATCCTCAACGTCAACGCTGATTTCGCCGCCAACGAGCTGGTGCAGGAACTGCAGCCGTACAAGATCATCTTCCTGACCGGCACCGGCGGCCTGCTGGATGAAGAGGGCAAGGTGATCGATTCGATCAACCTCTCCACCGAGTACGACCAGCTGATGCAGCAGCCGTGGATCCATGGCGGCATGCGGGTCAAGATCGAACAGATCAAGGACCTGCTGGATCGGCTGCCGCTGGAATCCTCGGTCTCCATCACCCGCCCGGCGGACCTGGCCAAGGAACTGTTCACCCACAAGGGCTCGGGCACGCTGGTGCGCAAGGGCGAGAAAGTGCTGCGCGCCACCCGCTGGGACGAACTCGATCTGCCGCGCCTCAAGCAGCTGATCGAATCCAGCTTCGGCCGCACCCTGGTGGCGGATTATTTCCAGAAGACCAAGCTGTTGCGTGCCTACGTCAGCGAGAACTACCGCACCGCGGTGATCCTCACCGATGAAGCGGAAGGGGTCTACCTGGACAAGTTCGCGGTGCTGGATGACGCGCAGGGCGAAGGCCTTGGCCGCGCGGTCTGGAATGTCATGCTGGACGAAACCCCGCAGCTGTTCTGGCGCTCGCGCAACGGCAACCCGATCAATCACTTCTATTACGCCGAATCCGATGGCTGCTACAAGCAGGGCCACTGGAAGGTGTTCTGGTTCGGCGCCGATGGCTTCGACCGCATCAAAGCGTACGTCGAGCATTGCGCCGCACGCACCCCCAGCCTGGAGGGCTGAACCCGATGAATCTTGCCGATTGGACCAAGGTCCCCACGCTGGCCGGCACCCATGCCCGGCTGGAGCCGCTGCAGATGGCGCATATCGATGGCCTGCGCGGCGCACTGGGGGATGGCACCTTGTCCAAGCTCTGGTACACCCAGGTGCCGAGTGCGAAGACCATGACCGCCTATGTCCAGGCCGCGCTGCAGGCGCAGGCCGAGGGCAAGGTGTTGCCGTTCGTGGTCCTCAACGAGGCCGATGAAGTGGTCGGCACCACCCGCTACTACGATCTGGACGCCGAGGTGCCGCGCCTGAGCATCGGCTACACCTGGTATGGCGAAGCCGCCCAGCGCACCGGCATCAACACCGAGACCAAACTGATGCTGCTCACCCATGCCTTCGAGCGGCTGGAATGCCTGAGCGTGGTGTTCGAGACCAGCTGGTTCAACGTCACCTCGCGCACCGCGATCGCGCGGCTGGGCGCCAAGCAGGACGGCGTGCTGCGCAACCACAAGCGCCACCCGGACGGCACCCCGCGCGACACCGTCATCTTCTCCATCATCGATGCGGAATGGCAGGGGGTGAAACGCCACCTGCAGCACCGCCTGGACGCACACGCATGAGTACCAAGATCTTCACCGTCGGCATCGTCGGCGCACGTGGCCACACCGGCGCCGAGCTGATCAAGCTGATCGCCGCCCACCCGAGCCTGCAGCTGGGCTTCGTCTCCTCGCGCGAGCTGGCCGGCCAGCGCGTGAGCGATCACCACGGCGACTGGCAGGGTGAGCTGCAGTTCGAAAACCTGGATGCCGATGCCGTCGCTGCAAAGGGCATGGACGCGGTGATCCTGGCGCTGCCCAATGGCCTGGCCGCACCGTTCGTTACCGCGCTGGATGCGGCCAGGCCGGACACGGTGATCGTCGATCTGTCGGCCGATCACCGCTTCGAGCCGAGCTGGTATTACGGCCTGCCGGAGCTGACCCGCGGCGATTACCTGGGCCAGAAGCACATCAGCAATCCGGGCTGCTACGCCACCGCGATGCAGCTGGCGATCAGCCCGCTGCTGCAGCAGCTGGCCGGCCCGCCGCAGTGTTTCGGGGTCTCCGGTTACTCCGGTGCCGGCACCACGCCCTCGGACAAGAACAACCCCGAGCTGCTGCGCGACAACCTGATGCCGTATGCGCTGACCAACCATGTGCATGAGCGCGAAGTGACCGCGCACCTGCGCGTGCCGGTCGAGTTCATGCCGCACGTGGCGCCGCATTTCCGCGGCATCACCATGACGGTGAACCTGTGGCTCAACACGGTGGTCAAGCGCGAGGATGTGATCGCGCTCTACCAGAAGTACTACGCCGACGAGGCGCTGATCGAGGTGCTCGACGAAGCGCCGTGGGTCAGCCAGATCGCCGGCCGGCATGGCGTGCAGATCGGCGGCTTCGACGTGGCCCCGGGCGGCAAGCGCGTGGTGGTGGTGGCGACCCTGGACAACCTGCTCAAGGGCGCGGCCACCCAGGCGATGCAGAACCTCAACCTGGCGCTGGGTCTGGACGAACTGGCCTCGATCCCGCACTGATTCCCACGGCGCTGCGCGGCCCCCTGCGCGCGCCCTGACAACCCGGCGGAGCGACTCCGCCTATGGAGCAAGACATGGCAGACCTTCTGTGGCAGAAGCCCGGCGTGGCGGTAGACGCCAAGATCCAGACCTTCCTGGCCGGCGATGATGTGATCCTGGACCGCGAGTTCTTCCTCTACGACGTGGCGGCCAGCAAGGCGCACGCGCAGGGCCTGGAGAACATCGGCATCCTCGGCAATGACGAGCGCATCGGCCTGCAGCGCGAGCTGGACGTGCTGGCCGAGGATTTCCGCAGTGGCGCGTTCGTGCTGGATGAGCGCTTCGAGGATTGCCACTCGGCGATCGAAGCGCGCCTGACCGAGCGCCTCGGCGATGCCGGCCGCAAGATCCACACCGGCCGCAGCCGCAACGACCAGATCCTGGTGGCGACCCGGCTGTGGTTGAAGGACAAGCTGCTGCGCGTGGCCGAGCTGAGCCGCGAGATCGCCAAGGTGGCGCTGGATCGTGCCGAGGCCGAGAAGGACCTCCCCGTGCCGGGCTACACCCACATCCAGCGCGCCGTGGTGTCCTCGGCGGGCATGTGGTGGGCCGGCTGGGCCGAGGCCTTCATCGACAACGCGATCCGCGCGCACGACACGTTCAACCTGGTCGATGCCAATCCGCTCGGCACGGCCGCCGGCTACGGCGTGAACCTGCCGCTGGACCGCGCGCATACCACTGAAGCGCTTGGCTTTGCGCGCATGCAGATCTCGCCGATCTACGCGCAGCTTTCTCGCGGCAAGTTCGAACTGGCGGCGCTGGAAGCACTCGGCGGCGCCACCCTGGACCTGCGCCGCATCGCATGGGACCTGTCGCTGTTCACCAGCGGCGAGTTCGGCTTCGTGGCGTTGCCGGCGCAGTACACCACCGGCAGCTCGATCATGCCGAACAAGCGCAACCCGGACGTGATCGAACTGATGCGCGCCACCCATGCCAGCGTGGCCGCGGCCCGCACCGAGATCGAGCAGCTGCTGTCGCTGCCCTCGGGCTACCACCGCGATCTGCAGAGCAGCAAGGGCGCGATCTTCCACGGCTTCGGCCGCGGCCTGGCCGCGCTGGAACTGCTGCCGGCGCTGCTGGCCAACCTGGAATGGCGCGACGACAAGCTGCGCGCGGCGATCGACTCGGGCATGTACGCCACCGATGTCGCGGTGGAGGCAGCCGTGGCCGGTGTGCCGTTCCGCGAGGCCTACAAGGCTGCCGCCGCGGCGGCGGACACGGCAGGGCAGGGGCGAACCCCCGAAGGCAGCCTGGCCGCGCGCGTATCGCCCGGCGCGGCGGCCGACCTGCGGCTGGATGAACTGCGCGCCCGCTGGGCGGCACTGGTGTGATCACGACGGCGGCCGCAAGGTCGCCGTTTTTGTAACGTCTTGCCGGGTGCTGCCCGGGAAAGGATCTCTATGAAAACCTGTTACCTGGTGATGGTCACCCGTACGCCGGACTTCCGCGATGAGGTCGGTGCCGAACACGCGCGTTTTCTCGATGAGGTGCGTGCCCGCGGGCAGCTGCTGCTGACCGGTGGCTTCACCGACAAGAGCGGCGGCGCTTACGTGCTGCAGGACATCGCTGACCTGACCGCTGCGCAGGCGCTGGTGGACAGCGATCCGCTGCTGGTGCACGGCAGCGCCACCGCCCGTATCCACGAATGGAGCACGCGCTGAGCGCGCCGACCACATGAACCAGCCCGTGCCTTCGCCGTTTACCGAACAAGCCGTCCCGCAGTGGAAACGCGCCGTACTCAAAGTGGGCAGCAGCCTGCTGGCCGCTGACGGCGGCGGCCTCTCGCCACGCCACGCGCTGGGCCTGGCCCAGTTCGTCTCGGCCAACGTATTGGCTGGGCGCGAGGTGGTGATCGTATCCTCCGGCGCGGTTGCGGCCGGCCGGGCAATCGTGCCGCGCGCGCTGGAAGCCGGCGCGGCGATGGCAGCGCGGCAGGCGCTCGCCGCGCTGGGCCAGGCACAGCTGATCGGGCTCTGGCAGCGCTTTTTCGAACGCCCGGTGGCGCAGGTGCTGCTGACCCATGATGACCTGCGCAATCGCCGCCGTTACCTCAACGCCCGCGCCACGCTCAACGAGCTGTTGCGGTTGGGCGCGCTGCCGGTTGTCAACGAGAACGACACCGTCTCGGTGGATGAGCTCAAGCTCGGCGACAACGACAATCTGGCCGCGACCGTCGCTGCGCTGATCGACGCCGACGTGCTGTTCATCGCCACCGACATCGACGGCCTGTACAGCGCCGATCCGCGGCGTGATCCACAGGCGCGGCCGATCCATGACGTGCCCGAGTTGACCGTGGAGGTCCTGGCGATGGCCGGCGGCGCCGGCAGTGGCGCCGGTACCGGTGGCATGCATACCAAGCTGGAAGCCGCGGCCAAGGCCGGGCGGGTGGGCATCGAGACCTGCCTGTTCAACGGGCGTAGTGCCGAGGTGGTGCGTGCGCTCAGCCAGGGGCGGTTGTTCGGCACCCGCATCCATGCCGCGCAGACCCGGGTGGCCGCGCGCAAGTACTGGCTGCGGCACGCGCCGCTGGAGCCGGGCGCGATCCTGATCGATGCCGGCGCAGCCGATGCGCTGCGCGGCAAGGGCGCTTCGCTGCTGCCTGGCGGGGTGCTGGGCGCCGAGGGCGACTTCCGCCGCGGCGACATGGTCGAGATCCGGCAGCGCCTTGATAGTGGGGAGATCTGCCTGGCGCGCGGCGTCAGCCAGTATTCGGCCAGCGACATCCGCCGCCTCGCCGGGCGCCACTCGCGCGACATCGAAAGCGTGCTGGGCTACAACTACGGTGGCAATGTCATCCACCGCGACGATCTGGTGTTGCTGTAAAGCGTAAGAACATCCACGGTAGAGCCACGCCATGCGTGGCTGCGCAACCTGGGTCCGTTCGACATCCCCCAGCCACGCATGGCGTGGCCCTACCGTTTTTTCCGAGGATATTGAGATGGTCGCCAGCTCCACCACCGACATCCGCAGCCAGGCGCTGGCCTGCCGGGACGCTGCCCGGCAGCTGGCGCAGTTGTCTGCGTCGGCCAAGGCCGATCTGCTCGACGCGATGGCCGCCGCGCTGGAAGCCGATACCGATGCGATTCTCGCGGCCAACGCACGCGATCTTGCGGCGGCGACGGAAAAGGGCATCGGCACCGCGATGCTGGACCGCCTGGCACTGAACCCGCAGCGTCTGGCCGGTATCGCCGCCGCGCTGCGCGAGGTCGCTGCGTTGCCCGATCCCGTCGGGCAGGTGACCCGCGATGACGTGCGTCCCAATGGCATCCGGGTGCAGAAAGTGCGCGTGCCGCTGGGCGTCATCGCGATGATCTACGAAGCGCGCCCGAACGTGACCGCCGACGCCGCCGCGCTGTGCATCAAGGCCGGCAACGGCGTGATCCTGCGCGGTGGCTCGGAGGCGATCCACTCCAACACTGCCATTGCCGCCTCGCTCAAGCGCGCGCTGCGCGAGGCGGGCGTCGCCGATGCCGCATTGACCCTGGTGGAGGATCTGCGCCGCGAGACCATGCTTGCCCTGCTGCAGCTCAACGATGTGATCGATCTGGCGATTCCGCGCGGTGGGGAAGGCCTGATCCGCTTCGTGGCCGAGCATGCCCGTGTGCCGGTGATCAAGCACTACAAGGGTGTCTGCCATCTGTACGTGGACCGCGCCGCCGACCCCGCGCTTGCGCTGCGCCTGCTGGTGGACGGCAAATGCAGTCGACCCTCGGCCTGCAACTCGCTGGAGACGCTTCTGGTCCATGCCGACCTTGCGCCGCGCTTCCTGCCGCTGGCCGCGCAGGCACTGGCCGAGCGCGGCGTGCGGGTGCGCGCCGACACGGTGGCGCGGCAGTGGCTGCCCGATGCCGAGCCGGCCAGCGAGGAGGATTACGCCGCCGAGTATCTGGATCTGATCATCGCCGTGCGCGTGGTCGATGACCTCGAGCAGGCACTGATGCATATCCAGCAGTACAGCTCGGACCATACCGAAGTGATTGCCACGGAAGACGCCGCGGCAGCCGAGCACTTCGTGCATGCGCTGCGCTCGGCGGTGGTGATGGTCAACGCCTCTTCGCGCTTCTCCGACGGGGGCGAGCTGGGCCTGGGTGCGGAGATCGGCATCTCCACCACCCGCCTGCACGCCTATGGCCCGATGGGGCTGGAGGCGCTCACCGTCGAACGCTTCGTCGTCCGCGGCGAAGGCCAGACGCGCGCGTGACCCGGTAGAGCCGGCCGCTGGCCGGCTCCTTCGCATCCTGGCAATCCGTGGCGCCGGCCAGCGGCCGGCACTACCGGTCGGCCAACACCCGCGCGATTACCGGTATGCGACCGCCAATGCCCCCGCGGTGACCCGTACCGGCCGCGCGTGCTCGTCCATGTGCAGCGTCACCGACTTGCCATCGGCCAGCGACGCGGCCACGGCCACACTCGCGCCGAGGTCATGCGCCATCTCCTCGCGGGTGACATCGTCATGCGGCAGCCGGCGCTCCTTGCCGGTGAACCGCATGCGGTTGTACTCGGCCCAGGCGATCAGCAGCGCCGCGCAGCACACCAGCATCACCGGCAGCGCGATCACCACGAACGGATCGACCGTCTGCTTCTGTTCGTACAGCTGCGCCCATGCCATCCGCCCGCCGAGCAGCCACGAGATCAGCGTTACCAGCGGTGCCCACAGGTAGAAGTAGAACGCCCAGAAGGCGATGGTCACAAAGCCCCAGGCGGTGCGCTGCAGGCGCGGTTGCTGGCGCGGTTTCTGGATCAGCCGCGAATCGAAGCGGCGGGTGGATTTGACGGTGTTCATCGGATACCCCGGTCAGGACTGACCCAGACCGCGCGCTTGCCACGACGTTTGAACAACGTCTTGGGGAACGCCACCAGGGTCGTGAACAGACTGATGAGCCAGTACGCCATCGGGTACCAGATCACCCAGAAGTAGTTACGTCCAATATGCGTTTCGTAACGGCGGTCGATGATCAGGCTGCTGGCGAACTGCATCAGGCAGACCAGGGCCAGGATCACGCCATGCCACTGCGGCAGCAGCGTGGCGATGTACAGCTCCGGCGGCAGCACCATGAACTTGCCCACCGCCCACAGCACGATGATCGCCAGCATCGTGTAGGCCCACAGCACGCTGAGGATGTACTCCAGCAGCACGCCCCACATGCGGCGCTTGCGCCAGTGGAACAGCGAGCCGCCATGCCGCAGCAGCACCTCCACACCGCCCTGGGCCCAGCGCAGGCGCTGCCGCCACAGCCCTTTCAAGGTTTCCGGCATCAGGATGAAGCACAGCGCATTGGGCTCGTAACGGATGTCCCAATGGTCCAGCTGCAGGCGCCAGCTGATGTCGATGTCCTCGGTCACCATGTCATCGGACCAGTAACCGATCCGGTGAAGGGCCGTGCGACGGAACGCGGCGATCACCCCGGAGATGGTGAAGATGCGCCCGTACACCCGCTGCGCCCGCTTGATCATGCCGATGATCGAGGAGAACTCGGCCACCTGCAGCCGGCCCAGCAGGGTGGAGCGGTTGCGGATGCGCGGGTTGCCGGTGACCGCGCCCACGCGCGGGCCCGAGGTCAGGTGCCACACCATCCAGTGCGTGGCGTACTCCTCCAGCATCGCATCGCCATCGATGCATACCAGGAACTCCGAACGTGCCGCCAGCGCGCCCATGCGCAGCGCATTGGCCTTGCCCAGGTTGCGGTCCAGGTGCACCACCCGCAGCCGCGGGTGCAGGGCGGCCAGGGCATCCAGCCGCGCGCCGGTATCGTCGCTGCTGCCATCGTTGATGGCGATGACTTCGAAATCCGGGTAATTCTGCTTGAGCGCCGAGCCAATCGTGTCGTCCAGATTCTCCGCTTCGTTGTGGCAGGGGATCAGGATCGAGGCGAACGGATAGACATCCATCGGCGGCGGGTCATCACGGTCACGGGCCTTTCGCTCGCGCCGGAAGAAGTAATACAGGCCGCCGGACATCCAGAAGAACGCCATCACCATCGGGTAGAAGAAGGCGAACTGGAACAGCGCGTAGAGAAGAGGATGCATGGCGACCTCACTTTTCCTCGTACGGGAAGCTGCGGGCCGACATGGCCGCGCGGGCGTCATACGTGGAGGGACGTCCGGCGATGAAATCATCCGGATACCAGGCGAAATGACGCACGCCCTGCGCCTGTAGACGACGGATCTGCGCGCGCAGGCGGTCGCCGGGGATCGGCTTGCCGGTGCGCCAGTCCAGCGTCTGCAGCTCGAACATCGTCTGCGACAACTGCGGATCGTGCTGCTTCACCGCCACCACCAGCCGGTCCAGCCAGCGTTCCGGGCTGCGGCTGCCTTCCATCCACGGCATCGCCATCAGGGCGGTGTGGTCGTAGGCCTTGTTGAACAGGTCCAGGCGCTGGGCGAACCAGCTGGCGCTCTGCGGTTCCAGCACCGGCTGGGCATACAGGTTGCGCACGGTCCCCAGCTTCGGCCGCCAGCGTTGCGCGGCGTTGCGCAGCTCCAGGGTGAAGTCGATCAGCGCCTGTGTACGTGCGCCATCCTCGCCTTCGGGCGGCAACTGGGTCAGCTCGGTGTCGCGCAGGTAGGCGTCATCGTGGAAGAGCAGCCCCTCGAAGTAGGAGTTGATCGCCAGGTCTTCGTAGATGTCATCGATGATCCTGCGGACCTGCGGCCGGGTGAAGTCCAGCCGGAAGATGCCGTCGCTTTCCGGGCTCTCGATGGCCAGGGCTTTGCGGATGGCCGGGTCCTTGAGCTCGTAACCCAGCACCGGCAGCCACGCGAACACCTTCACCCCGGCGCGGGTCTTGAGCTGCCACGCCACGCGGTTGAACAGGTCCGCACGCATCGGCAGATGCCGGTTGGGGAAGTACAGCGCATCGGCCGAGCCATTGCCGTCCGGATCGGCGAAGGCCTGCAGGAACACGTGGGTCGGGCCGATCTTCTTGACCCGGTCGATCAGCGCATCCAGGTTCTTGCCCTGTTGCAACGGGTCGGCATCGTAGACGGCATCCAGGTCGATCTGCAGCGCACGCATGCCATCGCGTTCCACATCCCGGCGCAGTTCGTAGGCCAACTGCACCACGGTCGGGTTGTTGGTCACCAGCAGGCGCGCCAGGCCATGCAGATCGGGTTTGACCGGCGTGCTGCGCCCTTCCAGGTCGAACGACACCGGCATGCCCAACTGCTCGGCGATATCGTTGCTCAACGCGTTGTAGGCGGCGTACGGCCAAACGATCGCCTTCGGGCTGACCCCGACATTGCGCTCGATACGCTCCACGCTGCGGCCCAGGTCGGCGCGCAGGCGGGCTTCGTACTCGGCCGCGGTTTCATAGGTCTTGCGGGTCGGGTCGTAGATGCGCGTGATCACCGCCGGCGTGGAGTTGCCCTGCGGGTTGGACTGCACGCCATGGTGCAGGTTGTCAGTGTGGCTGGCCAGTTCGATCAGCCCGCTCTTCTGCATCTCACGCAGCTGCGCCCAGGTCAGGAAATCATCGCGGGTGAACGGGCGGTAGCCGTAATCGATCTGGCGCCCGGCCGGCATGTCCACGTAATCGGTGATCACGGCGACCAGCGCCGGATAGTTGTAGGCGCGCAGCAACGGGAAGACCTTGCTGTACACACTGCGCAGGCCGTCATCGAAGGTCAGCAGCACCGGCTTGGGCGGCAGCGGCGTGCCGCCCTGCGAGGCGGTGATCAGCTGCGACAGCGAGACCGGGTGATACCCGTGCGCGGACAACCAGTCCAGGTGCGCGGCGAAGTTCTGCGTGCTGACGGCATACGCATCCGGGTCGCCACGTTCGGCCACCTCATCGCGGATGTCGTGGTAGCTGAGCACCAGCAGCCCGTTATCGGCCGCATCAAGCACGGCCGGTCGTTGCTGGGCCTGGGCCGGCAGCACGACGGTGAGCAGGGCCAGCAACAGCCAGTGGGTCCAGCGTTTCAAGTCCATGTGCCGCATGTCATTCTCCCCACCGCAGGCCGGCATCCAGGCCGATGTGTCGTTCACGCTGCCCGTCATAGACCGGTCGCGACCAGCTGATGCCGTACTCGAAAATGCGCCCTTCGCCGAGCTGCCATTCGTGGCGGTACTCCGCCGAGGGCACGATCGCGCTGCCATAGCCCTGCTGCCAGTACTGGCCCACCGAGACCGTCAGGCGATGCCGGAAGTGGCGTTCGTAGTGGCGCCACAGCTGCTGGTCCACGCGCAGGCCGATTTCCACCGAGTGATCCTCGGACGGATTGAAGTAGGGCACGTCGTCGCGGCTGCCGCGGCTGGCGTACAGGCTGCCAAGGCCGTCCAGGAACACGGTGGGCCGCGTCATCAGGCGCTGCTCGATGGCGGTGCTGACGGTATCGCGGCGGTTGCCGTCGTCGTAACGGAACTGGCTGGCGCCCAGGCTCCAGTGGGTACGTTCATCGCGACGATAGTCCGCCGCCAGGGCGATGCTGTCGGCGGTGATGCCCGAGACACGTGCCTGCATCGAGGCATCCGGATCGTTGCGTGCGGCCGTGATGCCGGCATGCCATTGATCGCTGAACTGCCAGCCGAACCCGGCGCTGAGGCCGGTATCGCCGATGTGGTCATTGGCGCGGTTGACGAAGGCTTCGGCATCGGCGTGCCCGTAGCGATAGCGCGTGCCCACGCCGACCCGCAGCGGGTCGATGGTCTGGTCCTGGAAATCCACGCTGCGCCGGTCGGCGAAGGCGACCAGCCGCCAGCGGTCGTCCAGGACCGGCGACTGCACTTCCACGCCGTAACGGCCGTCGTCGTTGCCCAGCGGTGAGGCTCCGCCACCGCCGGAGCTGCGGCCGCCTTCGGCGTAGGCATGCCATTGCCAGCCGCGATGCGCACGCCAGCTGCGGTCCATGCGCTGCACGGAAGGCTGGTTGGGGTAGGCGGCAAGCAGGGTGTCGTGGAGGGGGCGCGCCAGGTCATCGCGCTGGATCTGCACGTAGGCGTCGTACTGGCCCAGCCGCGCCGGGACGTCACGCGGGTCCAGCGTGTTGGCCATGCTGTAGCGCTCCAGCGCCCGGCGTGGCCAGCCGCGCATCAGGTAGATGTTGCCCAGCGAAGACTGCGTGCCGGTGTTGCCCGGCCCGATCTCGACCATCTTCTCCAGGTCATGCTGGGCGGTGGGCAGATCGCCGCTGTAAGCGCGCACCATGGCCAGGTTGAGATCGGCCTCGTAGCGCGGCCAGTTTGCATACGGCGCTTTGGCACCGTTTGCCCAGCGCCAGGCCGGCTCATCGGCCTGCCACTTCTTCAGCAGGGCGATGGCAGTATCAGCCTGCTCGTCTTCCAGATAGGCGTAGGCCAGTTCCGACCGCGCCTGCGGCAGCGACGGATCGGCCTTGAGCGCCGCTTCCAGTACCGGGATCGCCTCGGCGGGATGCTGGGTGGCCATCAGCGAATCGCCAACGGCGGCCAGCAGGTAATTGGGAACGGGGTGCCCCTCGGCGAGCAGGCTGCGGTACTCATCGCGTACCTGTGCATGGCGGCCCAGCCGGTTGAGCAGGATCAGGCGGTCGTAGCGGATTCTCAGCGGGGCCTGCTGCACGGTGGTGCCGTCGCGCTCGAGGTACTGCTGCATCTGCACCAGGGCCGCATCGGCTTCATCCAGGCGGGTGTCCTCGCTGGGGCCGTAGGCCAGGCTCCAGCCCACGAGTTTGGCCAGGTAATTGCCTTCCAGCCGTTCTTTCTGGGCGGCATCGAACAGGTCCGGTCGTGCCAGGTACAGCTGCCAGGCGCGGTGCGCGTTGCCGATGTCGGACAGGGTCAGCACCTGCAGCCGATACAGCAGTTCGTCGTCGGGCGATTGCACCCGGGCCCGCTCGATCGCGGCCAGCGCATCCAGCCAACGGGCCTGGTCACGGTAGTGGCCGATCTCGGCCAACGCATCCGCCCGCGGGTCGGCGGCTGCCGGAGCCGGAGCGGAGAAAGCGAGTGCGGCGCATGCCAGGCCGACGCTGAGCGCCAGCGGCCGATGGTCGTACATGGAACCCCCCTTGGAGCGTCCTTTCAAAAGTGCGTAGCGTCAAAAGTGTGACGCACATCACATGCCAATCGTGCCTGACTGCGCAGTTGTTGCCAAATCGTGAAGACGCGGGTACGACCGATCAGCCCCCGGGTGGAACCCGGAGGGGAGAGGCAAGTCATTGAATTGCTACACGTTCAACCCATGTCGCCGGCATGGAAAGCGCACTCCATCGCGATGAAGCTGTTCAGCCGGCTGGCGGCGCCAGCGGCTCCGAACACTGCCCGGTGCAGCACACCGGGTCAGTTAGCGACACGCTACGTCAGCAGTTGCGCACAACGCGTGTAGATGGACGCGCCAGCGGCGCTTACCACTGGTCTTCGAGCTTCTGCGGTTTGCAGGCGACCCACGAGGCGCACAACAGCACCACCGCGCACAGCACCAGGAAAGCAAACGGCAGGTGCCAGCCGTTGCTGACGGCATGCAGCCAGCCGAACAGGAACGGGCCCAGGCAGCTGAAGGCATAGCCCACGCCCTGCATGAAGCCGGACAACGCGGCAGAGCCGGCGGGCGTGCGGGTACGGAGGTTGATCAGGGTCAGCGCCAGCGGGAAGGTGGACGGCCCGATGCCGAGCAGCACCGCCCACAGCCACGGGGCCTTCATCGGCGCGAACAACAGGCCGGCGAAGGCGATCAGGAACGCGCTGAAGCCGATCAGCACCAGCCCGAACGGGTTGCGCAGGCGCACGGCCAGGGCCGGCATGGTCAGCGACGGCAGCAGGCCGCAGGCCGCGAAGATGGCCACCATGACGCCGCCGAGGGCCGGCGTCGCACCGGCTTCGACCACGATCCGGGGCAGCCAGGTGAACATCGAGTACGTCATCAGCGAGGTCATGCCGAACATCAGCGTCATGCCCCAGGCCAGCGGGGTTTTCCAGACCTTGCCGTGCGGCGCGCTGGACGGATCGTTGGCCGCGCTGATCGTGTCCGGGTGCGGCCGTGCACGCGAGAGCATCAGCCACGGCAGCGCCGCGGCCAGCGACATCAGCGCCCAGATGCCGAGCGACACACGCCAGCCCGCCTGCTGCGCGACCGGGACCGCCAACAGGGCCGGCATCATCGTGCCAATCTGCAACACGGTGATGTAGAGCGTGCTCATGGTGCCCACGCGGTTGGCGAAGTAGCGCTTCACCAGCGGCGGTACCACCACGTTGCCGATGCCCATGCCGGCCAGCGCCACCACCGAGCCGAACAGCAGGCTGCCCACGCCGCCGGCCATCGACCGCAGCAGCAGCCCTACGGTGGCCAGGCTCATGGCCAGCAGGGCGGTCCGTTCCAGGCCCAGGCGACGCGCCACTGCCGGGGTGGTCACGCCGAACAGGGCGAACGCTGCGGTCGGCAGCATGCCAAGCACGCCGGTCATGGTGGTGCCGAAGCCGAAGGTCTGGCCGAGCACATCCAGCAGCGGGGTCAGCGAGGTGACCGCGGTGCGCAGGTTCAACGCGGCCAGCAGGATCGCGGCGAATGCAAGAAGGCGCCCGTGCAGCAGGGACTGGGACGGTGGGGTGGGGTGATTCATCAGCATGTTTCCTGACAGGTGGCGCACTGCGGCCATGCCGGCGCGCGGGTGCAACGGCAGAGACCGGCCAGTGGCCGGCAGCTGCGGGGTAGGGGACTGGGCCGCTGCCGTAAGCAGGGCCAGGACCGGGCATTGTACGGGTTCGATCCCGACAGGTCGCGCAGGGTGGGCGAGGTGATGCGGCGCCGACGCGACAGGCCCGGCCGCGGGCACGATGCCGCGCCGCGCGCAGTGCGAGGCGCTACGTGTGAAAACGCCTTCACAACAAGGGCCACGCGGTCCCCTTCCATGTGCGCTGCGTCAAAAAAATGACTATTTAGGAAAATCCCTACATGCGAGCGGGCAGTTTTCTTACGGGGTGGGTGGGGTTTTTGACGGTTCTCATGTCGCGAATAGCTCTTAAATTGGCGGGCCTCCATAGGGGCGGTCTATAGCGAACGATGGTTCGTGCCAGCCCACGTTCGAGATCCTGCATGCCAAACAACGCACTACCCACCCCGGCTCGCGCCGGTATGCACCGCGCTTCCCGGCGCACCCTGCTCCTGGCCCCGCTGGCCGCCGCCGTCGCATTGATCTGCACGCCGGTGCATGCCCAGCAGCTGCCCGCCCCCGATCAGGAGCTGCTTCGCCAGCAGGAGCGTGAACGCGCCCTGCGCGAGCAGCTTGAAACCCGGCCCGATGCACGTCTGCAGGACGCACCGGTGGCCGCACCGGAGCGGCTGCCCCAGGACGAAGCACCCTGCTTCGTGATCAACCGGATCACCCTGGAAGGCGAGCAGGCCGACCGTTTCCAGTGGGCGTTGCCCGCAGCCAACGTCAAAGGCGATCCGGCGCTCGGCCGCTGCCTGGGCACCACCGGCATCAACGTGGTGATGTCGCGGGTACAGAACGCGATCGTCGAGCGCGGCTACGTCACCACGCGCGTGTTGGCCCAGCCGCAGGACCTCACCACCGGCACGCTGGCACTGACCGTGGTGCCCGGCACGCTCCGCCAGATCCGTTTCGCAGAGGGCACCCATCGCGACGCCACCCTGTGGAACGCGATCCCGGCACGCAGTGGCGACCTGCTCAACCTGCGGGATATCGAACAGGGGCTGGAGAATTTCAAGCGCGTGCCGACCGCCGAGGCCGACATCCAGATCAGCCCGGCCGAAGGCGCCGACGCCGCACCTGGCCAGAGCGACCTGGTGGTGCAGTGGTCGCAGCAACGGCTGGTCCGCTTCAACCTCAGCCTGGACGATTCCGGCAGCAAGGCCACCGGCAAGACCCAGGCCGGTGCGACGATGTCGCTGGACCACGCGCTGCGCCAGAACGACCTGTTCTACGTCAACCTCAACCATGACGTGTTCAGCGGCGGCAAGCGCGGCACCAAGGGCTTCACCTTCCACTACTCCGTGCCCGTCGGCTACTGGCTGTTCGGCGCCACGCGCAGCGGCTACGAGTACGAGCAGACCGTGGCCGGCAACCAGCAGTCGTATCTCTACAGCGGCGAGAGCTACAACGCCGAAGTACGGGCCACGCGCCTGCTGTTCCGCAACGCGAGCAGCAAGACCAGCATGTATCTGCGTGCCTGGGAGCGCGACTCGCGCAACTTCATCGACGACACCGAAATCCTGGTCCAGCGCCGGCGCATGGGCGGCTGGGAGCTCGGCCTGAACCACCGTCACTTCATCGGCCAGGCCACGCTCGATGGCACTGTCGGCTTCCGCCGTGGCACCGGGGCCTTCGACTCGATCGCAGCGCCCGAGGAGCTGTTCGGTGAAGCCACCTCGCACCCGAAGATCTACTTCGCCGACGCACAGCTCAGCCTCCCGTTCCAGCTCGGCCAGCAGCGCCTGCGCTACACCGGCAGCTGGCGAGCGCAATGGAACCGTGGCGGGCTGGTGCCGCAGGACCGCTTCGCGATCGGCGGCCGCTACACCGTGCGCGGCTTCGATGGCGAGATGTCGCTGATGGGCGAGCGCGGCTGGTTGATCCGCAACGATATCGGCCTGGCCCTGGGCGGCGGGCAGGAATTCTACGTCGGCGCCGATTACGGCCATGTCGGCGGCAGCGCCACGCAATGGCAGGTAGGCAACGACCTGGCGGGCAGCGTGATCGGCCTGCGTGGGTCGTATCGCGGCCTGTACTGGGACGGCTTCGTCGGCGCCCCGCTGAAGAAGCCCTCTGGTTTCCAGAACGCCTACACCGTCACCGGATTCACCCTGAGCTGGTCGTTCTGATTTCAGTGCGGGCGCGTTCGCGCCGCACCGACCGCACGCATACAAAGGAATTGTCATGAACAAGCATCTGTACCGCCTCGTGTTCAACCACGCCCTCATGCTCTGGCAGGTCGCCGCGGAGATCACCCCGCGCCCCGGCGGCGCCGGTACCGGGCAGGATGGCGATCGCACGGCGGCACTGCGCCCGATGGCGTTCGCGCTGTGGGTGATGATGGGCTGGGTAGGCGTAACCGGCCTGGCGGCGGCGCAGGTGGTCGCGGACCCGAATGCCCCCGGGAACCAGCGCCCGACCGTGCTGGAAACCGCCAACGGCACGCCGCAGATCAATATCCAGACGCCGAGTGCCGCCGGTGTTTCGCGCAATACCTACCAGCGCTTCGACGTTGACCAGCAGGGCGCCATCCTCAACAACTCACGCGGCAATACGCAGTCGCAGCTCGGTGGCTGGGTGCAGGGCAATCCCTGGTTGGCCGGCGGCACCGCACGGGTGATCCTCAACGAGGTCAATGGCGCCAACCCGAGCCAGCTGCGCGGCTATGTGGAAGTGGCCGGCGACCGCGCGCAGGTGGTGATCGCCAACCCGGCCGGCATCGATTGCGATGGCTGCGGCTTCATCAACGCCAACCGCATCACCTTGACCACCGGCACCCCGATGTTCAATGGCGGTGCGCTGGAGGGATACCGCGTGCAGGGCGGAGCGATCCACATCTTCGGTGCCGGCATGGATGCCAGCCGGGTCGACTACACCGATCTGATCGCACGCTCGGTGCAGCTCAATGCGGGCCTGTGGGCACAGCAGCTGCAGGTCACCACCGGCGCGAACACGGTGAGCGCCGATCTGGGCCGCGTGCAGGCGCAGGCCGCCGAAGGCAATGCGCCGCAGTACGCGCTCGATGTGGCCCAGCTGGGCGGCATGTACGCCAACAAGATCCTGCTGATGGGCACCGAGCACGGCGTGGGCGTGCGCAACGCGGGCAACCTCGGGGCGCAGACCGGCGAACTGGTCGTGACTGTCGATGGCCGGCTGGAAAACACCGGCAAACTGCAGGCGCGCGACGATACGCGTATCGCTGCCAGCGGCGGTGTGCGCAACGAAGGGCTGGTCAGTGCCGGGCGTGAACTGAACCTGCGCACCGGTCAGGATCTGGACAACACGGGTGGCCAGCTCAATGGTACCCGTCTGGATCTGGAGGCGGCGTCGCTGGTCAACCGCGGCGGCAGCATCGAACAGGCTGGCGTGCAGGCCCTGGCGGTGCAGAGCGGGCGCCTGCAGAACCGTGACAAGGGCAGCATCGGCGCACTGGCCCGGCAGGACGGTACGGCGCCGACCTCACCGGGCGATGGCGACGGCACGGGCAGCCCGGGCACGGGAACCGGCAACGGCAACGGTGGCACCGATGGCAGCACCCCGGGCTCGACACCGCCGGCCACCGCGCCGCTCGCACAGGGCCGCGTGGTGATTGCCGGCGTGCTCGACAACGATGCCGGCGCGGTCCTTGCCGGGGGTGATATCGATCTGCGCGCGGGCGATGTGGACAACGACGGCGGTCGCCTCGGGGTGCGCGACCTGGCCGTGGAGGGGGGCGGCCTGTCCAACCGGCAGGGCGAGCTGACCACGGGGCGCGACCTGCTTGTGCAGGGCCAGGCGCTGAACAACGACGCCGGCGTCATGAACGTCGGCGGCGCGCTTGATGCGCGCACCGCGCAGCTGTCCAACCGCAGCGGCACGATCGCCCACAGCGGCAGCGCACCTGCGCAGCTGCAGGTGGCGGGCACGTTCGACAACACCGGCGGCAGTCTCGCCAGCAACGCTGCCGCGCTGGCACTGACCAGCGCGGTGCTGGTGAACACCGATGGCAAGCTGATGCACGCCGGCAGCGACGGCCTGCAGCTCACCACCGGCATGCTGGACGGCCAGCGCGGCGAGATCGCCACGGCCGGCACACTTACCCTGCGCGCAGGGACGGTCGATCACCGCCAGGCGGAACTGCAGGCCGGCAGGCTCGATGTCCAGGTCGATACGCTCGACAACCGTGGCGGCCAGCTGCTGGCCACGGGCAGCGAGGGCAACCGTATCGGGGCGACGAGTGCACTGGACAACGACGGCGGCACGCTCGCCAGCAACGGCGATCTGGCCATCGATACCACCTTGCTGCGCAACGCGGGCGGCCAGGTGCAGCAGGCCGGCAGCGGCCGTTTGGATATCAACGCCACAACGCTGGCCGGGGCGGGCGGCAAACTGCTGAGCAATGGCGCGCTGCAGCTGCAGGGGCAGGCGATTGATGTCTCCGGTGGCATCACCTCGGCGGCGCGCATGGCGATCGATGCCGGGCAGCTGGACAACCGTCGTGGCGAACTGATCGCCACCGGCACCGACGCGCTGGCCCTGCGGGTGACCAACGCGCTGCTCAACGACAACGGCCAGATCATCGGCAACGGTGCGCTCGCCGTACAGGCCGGGAGCCTGGCCAACCGCGACGGCAAATTGCTGGCGGCAGGTGAGGCGGCCTCCACGCTGCAGGTGAGCGGCGCGATCGACAACCAGCGCGGGACGCTGGCCAGCGCCGGTGATCTGAGCCTTCGGGCCGGCCAGCTGGACAACCAGGCCGGCACGGTCCAGGCGGCCGGCGACCGTGCATTGCAGCTGGGCGTGGACGGCTTGCTCGACAATCGCCAGGGCGGCCTGGTTGCCTCCGGCGGTGCGCAGCAGCTGCGCGCCGGCAGCCTCGACAACCGCGGCGGCACCGTCAACGCGGGCGATACGCTGGACGTGGCGGTCGCCCACACCCTCGACAACAGCGCCGGCATCCTCGCCGCCGAGCAAACGCTGCAGGTGCAGGCCGGCCGCATCGTCAACCGTGACGCCGGCACGCTGGCCTCGGTCGAGGGGGATGTCACGCTCGACAGTGCAACCGATATCGACAACACCGCCGGTGTGATCCAGGCCGAACGTGCGCTCTCGGTCGCCAGCCAGGGACTGGCCAACGTGCGCGGCACCCTGGCCGGTGCATCCCTCGCACTGGACACCGGCCTGGGCAGCGTGGACAACAGCGAGGGCATCCTCGCCGCCACCGCCGGCACGCTGGATGTCCGCAGTGGTGCGCTGGAGAACCGCGCTGGCCTGCTGCAGTCCAGTGCGGCGATGCGCATCGATACCCACGGCCAGCGGCTGGGCAATACCGACGCGGGCGCGCGCGGTGGCATCGTCAGCGGTGCCGGGCTGACCCTGCGTGCCGGTGAGCTGGACAATCGTGCCGGCCTTGTCCAGGCGCAGACGGCGCTGGACGCGCGGCTGGCCACGCTGGACAACCGCAGCGGCGGGCAGGTGGGCAGCGGGGCCTCGTTGCTGCTGCAGGCGCAGCGCGTGGACAACAGCGGCGGCCGCCTGCAGGCGAGCGAGAATCTGACGCTGGATCTGAGCGGTGAGCTGGTCAACCAGGCCGGCCTGGCCGTGGCCAGTGGCGATCTGGTCGCCCATGCCGCGCGCATCGACAACCGCGCCACCGCTGGCGGCAGCACTGCACTTGGCCTGCAGGGTCGCAACGTGGATCTCGCCGCCGCGCAGATCGACAACAGCGCCGGCATGATCGCCGCCGACAAGCTCATCGCGCTGCAGGCCGGCGATGCACTGTTCAACCAGCAGGGGCTGGTGTCTTCGGCGGGCAGCCTGGACGTGCGCGCCGGCCAGGTCGGCAACGCCGATGGCACGCTGCTGTCGGCGGGCAACCAGACGCTGCATGCCAGCGCACTCAATGGCACCGGCCGGGTGCTGTCGCAGGGCGACCTGGTGCTGGCCCTGCAGCAGGATTACCGCAACGATGGCCAGATCACCGCCAATGGCAAGGCCACGGTCTCCACGCAGGGGCTGTGGACCAACGCGGGCAAGGTGCAGGCCGGCGATCTGGACCTGCACGCCGGCCAGATCGACAACCTGGCCACTGGCGAGATCAGCGGCATCCGCACCCAGGTGCGCGCCGATGGCGTGCTCGGCAACCGCGGGCTGATCGACGGCGTGGATACCCGCGTCGATGCCGATGTGATCCTCAACGTAGGCACCGGCCGCATCTACGGCGACCGCCTGTCGATCGGTGCCACCACCCTGGTCAACAGTGATGAAACGCTGGAGGGCGTCACCCGCGCAGCCACCATTGCTGCGCGTGAGCGCCTGGACATCGGCGCCGGCAACGTGGTCAACCGCGAGCAGGCGCTGATCTTCAGTGCCGGCGGTGGCGAGAGCGCACTCAACATCGGCGGTGCGCTGGATGCGCAGGGCCATGCAGTCGGTCGCGCCGGCTCGGTGCACAACGCCAGCGCGACCATCGAGTCGCTGGGTGGCTTGAGTATCGATGCCACGCGCCTGCTCAACAGCAACGAGCATTTCGCCACCTCTGAAGTGATGGTGGTGGGCCCGACCAAGAAGCTGTACATCCAGCCCAAGGGCACGCCCGGCATGCATGATGCCAGCGAGTTCACCTGGTCCAGCTGGAGCCGTGCCGGCAAGTACTGGTGGAAGAACGGCAACGGCGACGTCAAGGACTGGACCCAGTACGACGTCACCCACACCGAGTACGAAACCCAGGTCACCTCCAGCGCGCCGGGTCGCATCATTTCCGGCGGCAACATGACGCTGCGTGGCGATGAGCTGATCAACGACAAGAGCCAGATCCTGGCCGGCGGCGCGTTGCTGGGCGATCTCGGCAACCTCCGCAACATCGACGCATTCGGCGAGTACCGGGTGCACGAGGAAGGCACCAGCCAATACACCTACAGTCGCTGGCGCGGTGGTTTCAAGCGCTATCACGAGCGCAAGTGGGACCGGAAGATCGCCTATCGCCCGGCCGATGAAGTGCGCACCATCAATCTGGGCATGACCCGGACGGCCGAGCACACCCGCGATGGTGGCACCGGCTACCAGGTGGGCGGGGTCAGCACCGGTTCCGTCGGTGGGCAGGTCGGGGGCGCGGCCGATGCCGGTGCCGTGGGTGGGCAGCGCCAGGTGACGGAAGTCAGCGCCAGCGTGGCCTCGCTGGCCGGTCCCGACAGCACGGCGGGCACCGGTGCGCAGGGCGCGGCGGGCAACCAGCCGACCGTGATCCGCACCATCGGCGTGGAGGCCGAACTGCCGCAGAGCAGCCTGTTCCAGAGCGGGCCGAATGCCGGCCAATACCTGGTCGAAACCGATCCGCGTTTTGCCGATTACCGCAACTGGCTCGGTTCGGAGTACCTGCTGCAGAAGATGGGCGTGGACCCGGCCAACGTGCAGAAGCGGTTGGGCGATGGGTTCTACGAACAGAAGCTGGTCCGCGATCAGGTCGCCCAGCTCACCGGCCGCCGCTTCCTGGATGGCTATGCCGACGATGAAGCGCAATACCGCGCGCTGCTCGACAATGCGGCCACCATCGCCGACGCATGGGGCCTGCGCCCCGGCGTGGCGCTGACCCCGGCACAGATGGCCCAGCTCACCAGCGACATCGTCTGGCTGGTCGAGCAGCGCGTCACCCTGGCCGATGGCAGCACCACCACCGCACTGGTTCCGCAGGTGTATGTGCGCGTGCGCCCCGGCGATATCGACGGCACCGGCACGCTGCTGGCCGGCCGCTCGGTGGAGCTGAACCTGCGCGGCGATCTGGTCAACAGTGGCACCATCGCTGGCCGCACCGCGGTGAAGATCGACGCGCAGAACCTGCGCAACCTGGATGGCCGCATCAGCGGTGATGCGGTCAGCGCCAACGCGCGTACCGATCTGGACAACCTCGGCGGCCTGATCGATGCGCGCAGCGTGCTGGTCGCCAGTGCCGGCCGCGATCTCAACATGGTCACCACCACCCGCAGCGGTCAGAACACCGCGGGGTTGAGCGACTTCAGCCGGACCAACATCGACCGCGTGGCCGGGTTGTTCGTGAGTGAGGCTGGTGGCACGCTGCTGGCGAGCGCGGTGCGTGATGTTCGTCTTGACGGAGCCGAGATCGTCAACGCGGGCTCCGGTGGGCAAACGGTGATCGCCGCCGGCCGCGACCTGTCACTGGGCACCGTACGGGAGGCGCGGCAGGAGAACAACGTGCGCAATGCCGACAATTATCTGCGCAGCGGGTACAACCGTGGCGTTGGTACCAATGTCCGGACTGTCGGCGATGTCCAGCTGCAGGCAGGTCGGGACATGGAGTTGCAGGCAGCGACGGTCAACAGCGCCGAGGGTGCCCTGGTCGCGGTGGCGAGCGGCAACCTCAACATCGGGGTGTCCGAAGACAGTTACAACTGGAGCGAGGGTCGAAAGCACCGGCATAGCGGCCTGCTCAACACCACGACCCGCACCACCCGCGACAGCCTCGATGAAACCGTTGCTCAGGGCAGCACGGTTGGCGGGAACACAGTGGCCATCCAAGGACGCAACGTCACCGTCACCGGCAGCGATGTGATCTCCGATGTCGGCACCACGATTGCCGCCGACCAGGATCTGGTGATCCAGGCCGCTCGCGAATCGGCGACGGAAAGCCACTTCAAGAAGAAGGAGCAGAGTGGCCTGATCTACAACGGTGGCGCTGCGATCACGGCCGGCACGCAGATGCAGAGCGACGACAACAAGGCCACGCGCAACACCGCGGCGGGGTCGACCGTCGGCTCGCTCGCAGGCGATGTCGTGCTGCTGGCGGGCGGGGCGTATCGCCAGATTGGCAGTGACGTCCTCGCGCCGGAGGGCGATGTGGACATCCACGCGCGTGAGGTCGCGATTCTGGAGGGCCGCGAAACGCAGACGACGGCGCAGGAGAGCAAGTTCAGGCAGGCCGGTCTCACTGTTGCGGTCACTGCGCCGGTGATCACTGCACTGCAGACCGCCGGCAACATGGCAAGTGCGACCAGCAAGACCTCTGACTGGCGTAAGCAGGCGATGGGTGCTGCGACAGCAGCGGGTGCGGTGAAGGAAGGCGTCGATGCGGTCGGCGCGGATCCTGGCGCGGCTGGCGGGTTGAACATTTCCATCACCGTGGGGGCCAGCAAGAGCGACAGCCGGACGACAACGCAGAGCGACACGGCGGCAGCGTCATCGATCCGGGCCGGCGGCGACGTCCGTATCAGTGCCACGGGCGCTGGCAACGCGTCGGATATCACGATTCAGGGCAGTGACGTAACGGCAGACGGCAACATCCGCCTCAAGGCGGACGGAGACGTCGCGCTTCTTGCGTCCCGTGACGTGATCGAAATGGAGCGCAAGAGCAGCAGCGCCAGTGGCGGCGTAGGCGTGGCCATCGCTGTGGGCTCGGGCGGTGCCAGCGCCGGCATCACGGCCAATGCCAGTGCTTCGCGGGGCAGCGGCAAGGGCGAGGACGTCTACTGGAACACTACGCACCTGACTGCAGGAGAGTCGTTGGTCATCGAATCGGGCGGCGACACCACGCTGCGTGGCGCGGTAGTTTCAGGTGAGCAGGTGGCAATGAACGTCGGTGGCAACCTGGCGGTGGAGAGTCTGCAGGATACCCACAGCTTCCACAGCAAGGACAGAACCGTCGGGGGCAGCGTCACTTTTGGTGCGGGTTTCAGTGGCAGTGCCTACATGCTCAACCAGAAGAGCGACAGTGAATTTGCCAGTGTCACCGAGCAGTCGGCCATTCGTGCGGGTGACGGCGGCTTCCAGATCAATGTGGATGGGACGACACAGCTTGTCGGTGGTGCAATCAGCTCCAGCGATGCAGCAATTGATGCCGGCAGGAATCGACTTCAGACAGCTGCACTGGTTGTCAGCGACATAGAGAACGCTTCGAGCGCGAAGGCCAGTAGCGGCGGAATCGGCGTCACCGATGAAACCTTCTCCGGCTTGTACGGCGCCACCAAGACGATCATCGGCAACAAGCTGATCCATGGCGACGCCAGTGACGGCTCGCAGGGGACAACCCGTGCGGCGATCAGCGATGGCGCTGTATTGATCACGGATGATGAGCTCCAGCGCGCGCTGACTGGCAAGGGGGCAGAACAACAGGTGGCCGGGCTGAATCGCGACACGCTGAACGCCCATCAATCTGCCGCGCTGATCGATCTTGAACGTCTCGAGGAGCGTGCCGCTGCGGAGCACGCGATCACCGGCGAAGCCTTCCGCCAAGGCACTGCGTGGACGACGGATCTGGTGCATAAAGCAGCGACGGAGCAAAGTCGCATTGTCCTGCAGACCTGTGAAGCGGTCGGGACCAACTGCCGTCAGACCGAACTGGCGTTGGAGGATGTCCAGGCCATTGACGGCAAGCTGTACATCTTCAACAACGGCATTTTCAACGCTGAGCCCTACGCGCTTGCCACAGGTGCGAAGCAGAACACCAATGAAGCTAACGCGTCCGGGGTGTATTACATCCTGAACCCTTACACTGGCAACAAGGTGGCCGAAGGGCTGTATGCGATGTACGACAAAGCCAATGGCATCCTGGGCAGCCTTACGGGCGTCATGCTGCCTGTGACGGCCGCATCGCAGACCAACATTGCGCTGCTGAAGCGTGCCAGGGAGGAGGGATGGGAGTTCAATGCCGTCAATCACAGCCGCGGCAGCATGACCTTCACCAATGCGATGTTGCAGCTTCGAGGCGACGACCAGAAGATGTTCCCCATCGGCTACATCCTCTACAACGGGGCTGCAGCTAATGCACAGCAAGCACAGGGGTTGGTCGAGTTGATTGGTGACGCCAGGGGAGAGGTATGGCAGAACACCCATCCGACGGACATCGTCGGCAGCTGGCGCGTCATTCTTGGCGGAAACCCGGCGACTTCCGAGAAGAATCAGGGCAGCTTCCCGGGGTCGCACAGTGCCTACGTGGGTTACCTGCCCGCGGACGGTACGGAGCTGCGGTCCATCACGGACAAGGTGTGGGGCATCGGTAAAATCAATCAACCTGTCAGGCAGGTCCCCAAACATGAGGCTGAAAAACGATGATCAGGAAGTACACCTCGATGCTGGCGGCGGCCGCGCTTATCACCGTTGCCGGATGTGCCGCGGCACCTGCGGCGCCGGGCCGGGTGGCCAAAACGGACATTGGACCCGTTCCGGCGGGTTCCGTTCGCGTCATGCCCACCAAACAGCACTGGCGTAAGGCAGGTGCCAGCAAAGCCGACGCAGACCAGGCTCGGCAGCAATGCAGCCAGGAGATGCGGAACAATGAAGAGTACGCCGGGCTGCTGAAGGAGAGCTCGGTGATTACCAAGATCTGGCACGCTGATCGCACCGCTGCGCAGAAAAAGCGGCACAAGGAAATTGGCACGCGGCTGAGTCAGCTGAGTGACGCGTGCATGACCGGGAAAGGATTCGAGTTCGTGCCTGGTGGGTTCCCGGTGGACTGAGTGCGGTGACCAGGATGCTGCTTTCCCCATGCCGTTCATCTCCCGCGATCATTTCGCTTTGCGCATCTGTCGCACAATGACCGTGCTGGCCGTGCTGACGGGCGTGACCGCTTGCGGCGCAGGCGGGTTGTGGATGAATGGCAATCCCGCTGCGACCCGGCACCTCAGCCCGCCGGGCCACGAGTGGACCCGGCCGGATGCGAGCGTCCTGGTACGCGACATGGATTGGCAGGCGTGCGGTGGCCAACGAAGTGGGAACATTTCGGCAGACCGGCGAGGGGCTACTCCTCAAGAGGATGCCGAGCTTTCGCGCGAGAAACTCTACGCTGCGCAACGTTGCATGTTGGGAAAGGAGTATCACTACATCGGTTCCTGCGAAGGCGATATTCCAGGCCGCTATCCCGCTTGCCAGTCCGGTTCGGGGAGATTGCTGCATGATTGAGCCGTCTGCGCAACGACAGCTCAGAGCGGCTGGAGCTGCATTGGCAGTCGCGTTGCTGTCCGGTTGCGTGATTGGCAATGGCCGCATCTGTGGGCCGCAGACACCGATGATCTACTGCGATAAAGCGGCGTATGAGCGGCTGGCCAACCCACCTTCATTGATGGAAAGCTGGCAGCACCCGTCCAATACACCTGAAGCGCGTCAGCTCGACTGGGTGTCCTGCGGGGGGACGGAGAAGGGGAGCTATGCGGTGGTGCCAGGCACTACGGGTGCTGAGACGGCCGCGCGCTCCGGTGCGAAATTCGATCAGATTCAACGTTGCATGATGGGTAGACAGTATCAGTACACCGGTACCTGCCAGGGTGAGATTCCCAGTCGTTTCCCTGCATGCCAGCGCGCGGAGGGGGCCGTGCCGCAGCGCTGATGCGCCGAGGCGTATGCGGTCCTCCATCCAGTGCGTATCACTATCCTTGGGAGCCAGAACATGCAGTCATTCTTTCGTCCACTATCTGGATCGTCTGCCCGCCTCGCGCTTGGTTTGACTCTCCTGGGCATCGCCGGCGCAGCGTGCGCTGATCCTGAGCTGCCCGAAGCGCCGCAGTCTGCACAAGCAGTGCGATGCGCGGCCTTCTACATTGATGTTCCCTCGGCAGGCAATCCCGTGGCCAACCTCATGCTGGGCTCGGTGGTGAGCAAGGCTGCATGGATGGATCAGTTGAAAGCGCTCATGGCCCGGGGTGCCGAGCCACCGATGACCCGCCTGGTCGTCGCCGGTGAGAGCGAAGATGTCACACGAAAAGCAGTCCAGTCGGCGCTCGGCAGCTTCAAGCAGCAGCGCCTTTCCTATCTGACCCTCACGGTCGCAGGCCAGTCGCCGAAGATGCAAGGGCTGCAACGCAGCGCCGAGCAGCTTGGCATCACTTTCCGCGCGGCGACCCCTGAACGCTCGGCCGCATCACCCGAGGCACGGGCGGATGCGTATCTTCGGGGCGTGTGTGATTGAGCTGCACCCACGCCGTCACCGCCCTGTGCCTGGCCCTCAGCCTCAGCGTCTGCGGCATCGGCGGCATGTGGATGAATGGTGATCCATCGGTCGGCCGTATCCTCGTGCCACCGCGGGATACCTGGGAGAAGCCAGGCAACGGTGGCGCGGCCCGCGATGCCGATTGGCGCGATTGTGGCGGGGCCGCCAATGGCGTTTACCACGTCTCCACGCCGGAGGGTTCCAGCGCGGCGGCGATCCAGCAGGCCCTGGGCCCCAGACACAAAAAAACCCGGAGGACAGTGATGTCTTCCAGGCTTGATTGTGACCATCAGATGGTCGGGGAGACAGGATTCGAACCTGCGACCTCTACGTCCCGAACGTAGCGCTCTACCAGACTGAGCTACACCCCGTAAGGAGCCGCCTATTGTATCGATCCCGCCGGTCGGCGGCAAGGGGGGATCGCGTTTTTCACCTTCGGTGCCGTGTTGCCACGGCCCTTGATAAAGAAGCCTGGAAACGTGTTCCCAGGCTTCAATACGACCACCGGAGTGGTCGGGGAGACAGGATTCGAACCTGCGACCTCTACGTCCCGAACGTAGCGCTCTACCAGACTGAGCTACACCCCGAAGGAGCCGACAAGGATACGGTGTGAAGACCCGATCGGCAACCTTTTTTTAGCCTTCTTCGTGATCCGTACGGCTCTGCTCGCGGGCTTCGAACCACATGCCGTTGAGAATGGCCACGACCGAGGCCAGCCCTGCACCCAGAATCCAAGCGAAGTACCACATGGTAAGTCTCCTATGGCGCCGTGGGGCGCATCAGTAAGCGTTGGGGTTGTCGCTCATGTCTTCGGCCGTGGTCTTGCCCTTCATCACGCGGTAGACCCAGGAGGTGTAGGCGATGATGATCGGCAGGAAGATGGCCGTGGCGATGAGCATGATCCCCAGGGTCAGGTGGCTGGACGAGCTGTCCCAGACGGTCAGGCTGGAGCCCGGCTGGCTGGAGGAGGGCAGCAGGAACGGGAAGATTGCAAAGCCGACGGTCAGGATGATGCCGGTGATCGAGGCCCCCGAGGCCACGAAGGCCAGGCCGCCACGGCGGGCCCGCAGCAGTACCGCGCTGGCCAGCGCACCCACCAGCCCGAGGATCGGGGCCAGCAGGGTCAGCGGCATGCTCTGGTAGTTGCGCAGCCAGCCACCGGCCACCGCACCGACGGCAGCGGTCTTGAGCAGCGGGTTGGTCGGGCCATCGGTGACCACCTGCGAGGTGATCTGGTAGCCCGGCAGGCCGAAGGCCACCCAGACGCCGGCCAGGGCGAACAGCACGAAGGTCAGCACCGCCGCGACGCTGCCATAGCGGGCCGAGCGCTCGGCCACCGGGCCGTCGGTCTTGAGCACCAGCATCGCCGCACCATGCGAGACCACCATGGCCACGCTCACCAGGCCGGCCACCAGGGCGAACGGGTTGAGCAGGCCGATCAGGGTGCCGGTGTAGAAGATGCGCATGCTGTCATCGAAGTGGAACGGCACGCCGACCAGCACGTTGCCCACCGCCACGCCGGCGATCAGTGCCGGCAGCAGCCCGCCGACGAACAGCGCACGGTCCCAGTTCTCACGCCAGCGCTTGCTGGGCATCTTGCTGCGGTACTTGAAGGCGACCGGGCGCAGGATCAGCCCGAACAGCATCAGGAACACCGCCAGGTAGAAGCCGGAGAAACTGACCGCGTACAGCGGCGGCCAGGCGGCGAAGATCGCACCGCCACCCAGCACCAGCCACACCTGGTTGCCTTCCCACACCGGGCCGACGGTGTTGATAACCAGCCGGCGTTCGTCATCGGTCCGGGCCACGAACGGCAGCAATGTGCCCACGCCGAGGTCGAAACCGTCCATCACCGCCCAGGCGATCAGCAGGATGCCGAGCAGCAGCCACCAGATCACGCGGAGCGTGGTGTAATCGAGTCCAATGAATTCCATCTGGGTTCTCCTGCCTTACGCCCGACCGTGGGTCGGCGCAGCGGCATTGGGGGAAAGGGACGTGGCTGCAGCCTGCAGCGACGGCAGGATGTCGTCCGGGCCCTTGCGGATCGCCTTGAGCATCAGCTTGACTTCGATGACCAGCAGCACCGTGTACAGCCCGGTGAACACCGCCAGCGTGGTCAGGATTTCATGCAGGGCCAGGCCCGAGGCGGCGTAGAAGGTCGGCAGCACGCCGTCCACCGCCCACGGCTGGCGGCCGTACTCGGCCACGAACCAACCGCATTCGATCGCGATCCACGGTGCCGGCAGCGACCACAGGGCGAGCTTGAGGAACCAGCGCTTGTCCTGGAAGTTGTGGCGGCACGAGTAGTAGAAGGCCAGCGCGAAGAAGGCGATCAGATAGAAGCCCAGCCCGGCCATGATGCGGAAGGTCCAGAATAGCGGGGCGACCCGCGGCACGGTGTCCATCGCGGCCTTGGAGATTTCTTCCGGGGTGGCGTTGAGGATGTCCTCGCGGTAGCGCTTGAGCAGCAGGCCGTGGCCCAGATCCTGCCAATGACGGTCGAACATCTCACGCGCTTCGGCGTCGTTCTTGTCCTTGCGCACGCGTTCCAGCGCGCCGTAGGCCAGCTGGCCACCCCGCACGCGGTGCTCGGCACGTTCCACCAGCTCCAGGATGCCCGGGATCGGCTGGTTCAGCGAACGGGTGGCGATCAGGCCCATCAGGTAGGGGATCTTGATCGCGTAATCGTTCTGCTGGGTGGTCTGGTTCGGAATGCCGAAGGCGGTGAAGTCGGCCGGGGCACGCTCGGTTTCCCACATCGCTTCGATCGCGGCCAGCTTCATCTTCTGGTGTTCGCTGGCGGCATAGCCGCTTTCATCACCCAGCACCACCACCGACAGCGAGGAGAGCAGGCCGAAGGCGGCCGCCACCGCGAAGGAGCGACGGGCCATGTCCTTGTGCTTGTTGCGCAGCAGGAACAGGGCGCTGATCGACATCACGAACACCGCGCCGGTCACGTAGCCGGCGCTGACCGTATGCACGAACTTGGCCTGCGCCACCGGGTTGAACAGCACGGCGGCGAAATCCACCACCTCCATGCGCATCGTTTCCGGATTGAAGATCGCGCCGGTCGGGTTCTGCATCCAGCCGTTGGCGATCAGGATCCACACCGCCGAGAGGTTGGTGCCCAGGGCCATCAGCCAGGTCACGGTGAGGTGCTTGACCGGGCTCAGGCGCTTCCAGCCGAAGAAGAACAGACCGATGAAGGTCGCTTCCAGGAAGAACGCCATCAGGCCTTCGATCGCCAGCGGTGCGCCGAAGATGTCGCCGACGTAATGGCTGTAGTACGACCAGTTCATGCCGAACTGGAACTCCATCACGATGCCGGTGGCGACGCCGATGGCGAAGTTGATGCCGAACAACGTGCCCCAGAACAGCGTCATCTGGCGCCAGACCTGTTTGCGGGTCATGACGTAGACGCTCTCCATGATGGCCACCATGAACGACAGGCCAAGCGTGAGGGGAACGAAAAGGAAGTGGTACATCGCGGTCAGAGCGAATTGCAGCCGCGACAGTTCTACGACTGTCTGATCAATCATGGCCTGGCTACCTCGTTGGGTTTTGCCGTTTCAGGTGGCGGGAAGGGGGGTCTACGGGGTGAATTCTGTGACCAGCAACTTCAAACAGCCTTGATTCAGATCAATGTACAAACGCACTCGCACGGGGATCGTATGCCATCCCGCCCCTGCGACCGCTGGCCGCACGGGGGCGGGGCCAGCACCTACTACAATCGACGGAACCTCCCTGTGGCCGCCAGTGACTTGTTTTGAGCATACCCCCCGACGCGTCGATTGTTGAGACAACCGCCCTGCGCCGGCAGCGCCTGCACTGGCTGGGCGGGCTGGCCGCCGCCGCGCGCGGCAAGCAACGCCTGGCGGCGATCTGCATCTGCCTGTCCGGCGCGCTGCTGATCGGCCAGGCGGCCGCCATTGCGTGGCTGATCCAGGCCGTGCTGGTCGATCACCGCCCGCTGGCCGAGGCCACCCCCGTCCTGCTGGGGCTGCTTGCGGTGCTCGGGATCCGCACCCTGCTGGGCAGCGTGACCCAGGCCGCCGCCGGGGACGTCGCCGATGCCGCGCGGCTGGCCCTGCGTGAACGGGTGTACCAGCGGCTGCTCGGCCGCGGTCCGCTGTGGCTGCGCCAGCAGCGCACCGGTGAGCTCGGCGAGCTGATGTTGGCCCATGCCGATGCGATCGAGAATTATTACGCCGGGTACCAGCCGGTTCGTATCGAAGTGGTGGTGGTGCCGCTGCTGATCGCGATCGCGGTGGCCTGGACCGATTGGGTGATCGCGCTGATCCTGCTGTTCACCGCGCCGCTGGTGCCGTTCTTCATGATGCTGGTCGGCTGGGGCGCTGAAGCGGCCGGGCGCGCACAGCTGGGCGAACTGGCGCGGATGAGTGGCCACTTCGCTGATCGCATCAAAGGGCTGGGCCTGCTGCGCCTGTACGGGCGCGGCGAGGCCGAGCTGGACGGTGTGGCCAGCGCGGCCGAAGGGGTGCGTGAGCGCACCCTGAAAGTGCTGCGGATCGCTTTCCTCTCTTCGACGGTGCTGGAGTTCTTCGCGTCGGTGAGCGTCGCGATGGTCGCGTTGTACCTGGGCCTGAGCTACCTGGGCCTGATGTCGCTGCATGCGCAGGTGCCGACCCTGGGCGTGGGCATGTTCTGCCTGCTGCTGGCACCGGAGTTCTACGCGCCGCTGCGGCGATTGGCCGCGCACTATCACGACCGCGCCAATGCGCTCGCCGCCGCGGCGGAAGTGGAGCGCCTGCTTGGCGAGCTGCCTGCCGCAGCCGTTGTCGATGACGCACCGCCCGCCACCGCGCGCGCGCCGGAGCTGTTGGAACAGCACGCGCCCCCGGTGGTGGTACGCGACGTGAGCCTGCGCCCGCTCGGTGCGCACCACGATGTGGTGCAGCACCTTTCGTTCCAGATCGAGCCGGGGCAACGCGTGGCGCTGGTCGGGCCCAGTGGCAGCGGCAAGAGCACGCTGCTGGAAGCGCTGGCCGGGTGGCTGCCACCGCGCGAGGGCAGCATCGTGCTGCGCCCCGGGCTGGAAGTGGGCTATGCCGGTCAGCGCCCGTATCTGTTCCACGGCACCATCGCCGACAACCTGCGCCTGGCCGCGCCGGGCGCGACCGACGCGCATCTGCACGCGGTGGCCGAGGCGGCGCAGGTGATGCGCTTCGCCGCCGCGTTGCCGCTGGGGCTGGACACGGTGATCGGCGAGCGCGGCTTCGGCTTGTCCGGCGGCGAGGCGCGCCGGATCGGATTGGCGCGGCTGTTGCTGCGCGATCCACACCTGCTGCTGCTTGACGAGCCGACCGCCTTCCTCGATCCGGAGACCGAAGCCGATCTGCTGCGCACCCTGGCTGCCTTCGCGCGTGGGCGCAGCGTGGTGATCGCCACCCACAGCGAAACCGCCATGCGGTGGGCCGACACCCGCCTGACATTGACCGCCGGCGGTGCACGCCTGGCCTCGGAGGTGTCGCCATGAAGGCTGCCCGGATCGATTCGCTGAAGGGGGTGTTCGCCCGGCACCGCGGCCGGCTGCTGCTGACCGTGCTGCTGCTGTGGACCACGATGCTGGCCGGCACTGCGTTGCTCGGGCTGTCCGGCGGGTTCCTGACCGCCGCCGCCTTGGCCGGGGCCGCCGGGCTCGGCAATGGCTTCAACTTCTTCTCGCCCTCAGCGGGCATCCGCGGGCTGACCATGGCGCGGATCGTGTCGCGCTACTTCGAAAAGCTGGTGGGCCACGATGTCACCCTGCGCATCGCCCGCGACCTGCGCGTGTGGTTCTTCCGTCGCGCGCTGCCGCTGGCGCCGGCACGGTTGGCAGGGGTGCGCACCGGTGAACTGCTGGCGCGGCTGATGTCCGATATCGGCGAGGTCGACGGTCTGCTGGTGCGCGCGATCGGCCCGCTGCTGGCGCTCGGTGGCATCTCGCTGGTCGCGGTGGTAGCGGCCGGCATCATCTATCCGCCGGCGGCCGGTCTGCTGGCGCTGCTCGCAGTGCTGATCGGCGTCGGCGTGCCGTGGTTGACCGTGCGCGGCGCCGCGGATCAGGAGCGTGACCGCGCGCTGCACCGCGCGCAGCTGCGCACGCAATCGTTCGAAGGCCTGGAAGGCGCGGCCGACCTCGCCGCGCTGCAGGCGCGCGAGCATTGGAACCAGCGCGTGCTGGTGGCGTCCAAGCAGCTGAAGTCACGTGACAAGCGCCGTCGCTGGCGCCTGATCAGCGGCAACGCGCTGCATGGCCTGTGCGCCGCGGGGGGGCTGGTGGCGATGCTGTGGCTGGCCCTGCAGGCCTTCGAGCGCGGCAGTGTGGATGCCGCGTTGGCCGCCGCGCTGGTGTTCCTCACTGTCGCACTGCTGGAGCTGTGGGCCGGCATCGGTCTGGCCTGGCAGTCGTGGTTGTCTGGCCGCGTCGCCGCGGTGCGGCTGGAGGCCATCGTGGATCAGGCGCCGGGCGTGGTCGAGGCGCAGGCGCCGGTGGCCGTGCCCGCGGTGCCGGCCACGCTGCAGTTTGATCAGGTAGTGTTCCGTTGGCCCGGCCAGGCGAGGGTGCTGCTGGACCAGGTGCAGCTGCAGCTCGCGCCGGGCGAACGGATCGCGATCCGCGGTGACAGCGGCAGTGGCAAGACCACGCTGTCCTCGTTGTTGCTGCGGCTATGGGATCCCGAGGCGGGCAGCGTGCGTTACGGCGATGCCGATATCCGCGGATTCGCGCAGGCCGACTGGCACCGCCAGATCGCCTGGCTGCCGCAGAATGCGCCGGTGTTCGCCGGCACGGTGGCGGACAACCTGCGGCTGGGCGATGTAGCGGCCAGCGACGCGCGCCTGTGGCAGGTGTTGGCAGAGGTACGACTGCAGGCGTGGGCCGAACAGATCGGCGGGCTCTCGGCATGGGTGGGCGAGAACGGCGCGACCATGTCGGCCGGGCAGGCGCGGCGCCTGGCGCTGGCACGTGCGCTGCTGCGTGATGCGCCGATCCTGCTGCTGGACGAACCGACCGAAGGCCTGGACGTGGATACCGCGCATGCGTTGTTGCACGACATGGTCGCGGCGCTGGGCAACCGCAGTCTGTTGATGATCACCCACGACGAACTGCCGGACGGCATCGTGCATCGCAGTTATCGTTTGCGGGATGGAAAGCTGACATAAGCCTTCTTCCTGAAGGACCGCAGGAAGCACAGTGCCTGCGAACTGTCTGGCCAATGCAATGCGCTTAACCTAGGATCGTGGTTCAACGTGAACAAGGATGTTGAGCATGAATCGCAGGGTCGCATTCGTCCTTTTGCTGGGTCTCTTCAGCGGTGGCGCTTCGGCGGACACCGTCTGGAAAGGCACCAGCGTGAATTCGATCACATGGGGCACGGGCGACATTCTGGAAACCCAGGGTGGGGCGCTCAGCGTGTCCGCCGAATCGACCGGCACGGAAAACTTCGTCGGCGCCATCACCGCGATGGATGCAGCTCCTTACCGGGGCCGGGAGGTGGTTCTGGCCGGCACCATGTCGGTCAAGGATGGCGCAGGCCGTGCCGCGCTGTGGATGCGTGCGGACGGGGCAAACGGCCGATTGGCGTTTGCAAGCTCGGCTGGCACGCCCGTGCGCGCCGGTGAGGGGCCACAGGCGAGAGAACTCCGGCTGTACATTCCGTCCGGAACGACCAGCCTCAAGCTCGGTGCAACATTGGACAGTGCCGGGCATGTCGTTGTCGAGAAGATGACGCTGACGGCGGAGGCGGCCACGTCGGGCGGAGTGTCCGCCTATGACATGGTGGAGTACGCCCTCGCTGCCATTCGCGACAATGCGTTGAACGCCGCGAACGTCGATTGGGAAGCCGAGCAGCAGACGCGTCTGACGCCGGCACTGAAACGCCTCCCCGCACAAGAGGCCTATGGCAGCATCAGAGCGGTTCTGGATCTGCTGGCAGATCGCCATAGCTTCCTGCAACACCCCAGGGAAGCCGCCGCCTACCGCCAGTCCGCTGTTGCATCGAGAGACATCGAGGCCAGACAGATGCAGGACATCGGCTACGTCCTGGTGCCGGGCCTGCGCGGGACCGAAGCCACTGCCGCTGAAGCGTTTACCACCGGGCTCTGTGAGCACATCGAACGATTGGCGCCGACGTCAGCCAAGGGCTGGATCGTCGATCTTCGCCAGAACACGGGCGGCAACATGTGGCCGATGCTGAGCGGGCTGCACGCGTTGCTGGGCAACGGAAGCATCGGCGCATTCCGGGACCGGGAGGGCGTTGCCACCGCGTGGCGCCCACGCGCCGGCCGTGCCTGCGCAGTCGACCTTTCCAGCAGCCGCGTGGCCGTTCTCGTCGGCCCGAAGACGGCAAGCTCTGGAGAAGCGGTGGCCGTCGCCTTCCGGGCCCGCCCTGGCACCCGATTCTTCGGGCAGCCGACGGCCGGTCTCGCAACGGCCAACCGTTCCTATCCGCTGCCTGATGGTGGCGCGCTGCGGTTGACGAGGGCCGTGATGCTTGATCGCTCGGGTGAAGCCTATCTGGACGGGATAAAACCCGAGGAGCGCGTTTCAAGTGATCAGGACGCCATCGACATGGCGGCTGCGTGGCTTCGCTCGTCGCCATGAAGCAGCGCTGCGTGCACGCAATGTTCCAGGGTCATGCCCGCAGCAGCACCGCAAGCGCCAAGACGTTGGCCAGCACGCACAGGGCGAACACCCATTGGAAGGCGCTCTTGCGATGCTTGTGGCGGAACACCGACTGGCCCAGCAACGCGCCAGGCCAACCGCCCGCGAAGGCCAGCAGTTGCAGGGTGCGTTCGGGTGTGCGCCAGTTGCCCAGGCGTGCGGCACGTTTGTCATGCCCGTAGAGCGCAAAGGCGACAGCACTGGTGAGTGCGTACCATGCGGCCAGCCACTGCGGTAACAGCCCAGTCACCGCCATCGCGATCACCGCGCCGATCACCGCCAGCGCCAGATAGCGGCGCGCACGCGTCACAGCCCGTGCAGGAACCCGCTGACCGCCGGGCCGAACCGGGCGAAGTCGACCAGGAACGCATCATGGCCCTGCGGCGAATCCAGCCCGATGAACTGCGCATCTGCACCGCCGGCGCGCAGGCCGTCGGCGATCTGCTGTTGCTGCTGCACCGGGAACAGGATGTCGGTGTTGGCGCCGATCGCCAGCGCCTTGTCCACCTGGATCTTCGCCAGCCCGGCCATGACGTCGCCGTCGGCGTATTCGGCCAGGTCGAACCAGTCCATCGAGCGGCTCAGGTACAGATAGCAGTTGGGATCGAAGAAGCGCACGAAGCGGCGGGCGTGGCCTTCCAGGTAGCTTTCGACCTGGAACTCCAAGCCGAACGGATCGTCATCAGCCTGGTCCGAATCCAACCGCACGCGGCCGAAGCGGCCATCCCATTCCAGGGCGGATCGATAGGTGATCACGCCGAGCTTGCGCGCCATGCGCATGCCCGATTCCGGGTAGGCCTGGTCGGTGTAGCGACCGCCATTCCACTGCGGATCAAGCCGGATCGCCTCGCGCTGCAGCGAGCGGATCGCGATCGAGAACGGCAGCGCCTGGGCACTGCCGGAAATGTTGATATGGCTGCGTGCGATGCCCGGATGCAGCAACAGCAGCGCCAGCGCGGTCATCCCGCCCATCGAATTGCCGATCACGCAGGCCAGTTCGGTGACGCCCAATGCGCGCACCACCTCCACCGCCGCACGCGCGCCATCTTCGATCGACAGCTCGGGAAAGCGCAGGCCATACAGCTCGCCGGTGGCCGGATCGATGCTGGCCGGGCCGGTCGATCCCTTGCAGCTGCCCAGCGAGTTCACGCAGATCACGAACCAGCGATCCGTATCGATCGGCTTGCCCGGGCCGACCATCGCCTCCCACCAGCCGGCGGCCGGGTTGTCGGCGTTGGCCGCGGCATGCGCATCGGGGGAGAGCCCGGTGACGATCAACACCGCATTGCCGGCGTCCGCGTCGAGCGTGCCCCAGGTTTCGTAAGCCACGTGGGCATCGCGCAGCTCACCGCCGCGCTTGAACGCGAACGGCGAGGGCAGGGCGTGGTAGCGGGTGCCGGGGGGAATGAATTCAGTCATGCGCGCATTTTAGCCGGGCGCCGCGATGGCGCCGTGGTGGTGGGCGGCACGCTGCGTCGCGGCCGCGCACCGATCAAGGGCGATCAAACACCAGTGGCACCGGCCCGGCATGCGGCAGGCGCACCCGTACCGGGGCGGTTTCCACATCGTCCGGCTGGCGGTTGGCCTGGCCCGAACGCGACAGCCGCGCGAAGACCTCCACCTCCTGCACCTGCGACAGCGTGCTGGTCGGCATCGGGCTGTCGCCATCGCCGAGCGTGACCACCAACGGCAACCGGCTGGCCGGATGTTTCTGTACGGCGATCGGCATCGGCGGGCCGTCGGGTGCGCGCGCGATCACGAACACCGTGGCGTTGGCCAGCGCCGGATCCGGAGCGGTTTCCGACGCGAACCGCACCTGTACCGCGAGCGCGTGGTTCCCGGCCGCCGCAGGGGCCGCCGCAGGGGCCGGCGTCTCCGGCAGGGGCGGGAGGCCGGCATTGCTGCGCGCGATGGCGATCTGCTCGCGCAGCGCGCGCGCCGCGCCCGGCTTCAGCCGTGGCAGCAGGGCTTCCCAGGCGGCCGCAGCCTCGGCGTCCTGCCCGCGCTGACGCAGCGCGATGCCGATCAGCCAGCCAGCGCGTTCGCTCTCCGGCGCGAGCGCGTTGGCGTGGCGCAGCCACTGCAGGGCCTGGTCATCGAATTGTTTGCCCGGCGCTGCCTGGGCCCGTGCCTGGGCCGCTTCGACCAGCACGCCAGGGTCGTCCGGCGCGAGCCGCACGGCCCGGTCGAACGCCGCCGTGGCCTCGTCCAGCTTGCCCAGCGCCAGCTGCGAGCGGCCGAGCAGTGCCCAGCCATCGGCGCGTTGCGGATCTTTCGCCAGCGCCTGCTCCAACGCCTGGACGCCATCTTCCAGCGTGGCGGGCTCGTCGTTGGCCGCGGTCCGCTCGGCGGCATCCGGCGTGCCGACCAGCAGGTACAGCGCGCCACCGGCCAACCCAAGGGCCAGCATCGCGATCACGAAGGGGCCGCGTTGGCCGCCTGCACGCAGCGGCCGCAACACGAGTGCAGCGACGGCAGCGGCGACGACCGCAGCGCTCAGGGCCATCCAGAGACTCACCAGCGCTCCTCGCTCTTGTCCATCGGTTCGATCCCACGGCTGCGACGGCGCACCACCCAGATCAATACGCCGGCACCGATCAGCAATGCCACCGGCGGGCCGAACCAGAGCAGCGCATTGCGGGCCTCCATCGGCGGCCGGTACAGCACGAACTCGCCATAGCGGTCGACCAGGAACTGCTTGATCTGTGCATCGCTGTTGCCCTGCTGCATCAGCACCAGCACTTCCCGGCGCAGGTCGTGCGCGATCTGCGCATTGGAATCGGCCAGCGACTGGTTCTGGCACTGCACGCAGCGCAGCTCGGCAGCCAGCGCATGGAAACGGGCTTCCTCGGCGGCGTCGCGGTACTGCAACGGGGTCGGGTCGGAGACGGCCTGCGCCATCACCGGCAACGCCACGGCCAGCGTCAGCGCGATCAGCACGACGCTGGCCAGCCGGACAAGGCGGTTACGGCGAAGCGGGCAGCTGCGGCTGGGCATCGGCATGGGCACGCTCCACCTTTTCCAGTTCCGGGATCAGCTGGGTATCGATCACGCGCTGGCTGAGCGCGCCGCTGTACTTCCAGCGCACCACGCCGCTGGCGTCGACCAGGAAGGTCTCGGGCGCGGCGGTGACGCCCCAGTCGATCGCAGTGCGGCCTTCGATGTCGCTCAGCACCAGCACGAACGGATTGCCCAGCTGTTCCAGCCAGCGCAGCGCATCGGCCGGCTCGTCCTTCCAGTTGTAGCCGATCACGCGCACGCGCTTGGTTTCGGCGAATCGGGTCAGGATCGGATGTTCGTCACGGCAGGCCGCGCACCAGCTGCCCCAGACATTGAGCACATACGGGGCGCCGCGCAGCTCGGTGCTGCTGACCTTGATGTGTGGATCGTGCAACACCGGCAGTTCGAAGGCCGGGGCCGGCTTGCCGATCAGCGCCGAGGGCAGCACGTCGCGGTCCGGTGCGCCGGATTTCATCACCCCGTAGATCATCAGCCCCAGCAGCCCGAAGAAGAACAGCACCCCGATGACGATGGCCACGGGCGGCAGCGGACGGGAGGCGGGGCGGGGATCGGACACGGGAAACTCCTAGGGACGACGGAAACGACGATCGGCAGCGGTGACGAAACCACCCAGCGCCATCAGCAGCGCGCCCAGCCAGATCCAGCGGACGAACGGTTTGATGTGCACGCGCACGGCCCATGCATTGTTGCCCAGCGACTCGCCGAGTGCCACGTAAACATCGCCGTTGAGACGGGCGTGGATGCCGGCCTCGGTCATCACCTGCCCGCCACTGGCGTACAGGCGTTTTTCCGGATGCAGCAGGGCCAGCTGGCGGTCATGCTGGAACACGCGCAGGTGGCCGCGATCGGCTACGTAGTTTGGTCCCTGCTGGTGGTCCACGCCTTCAAAACGCACCTCGTACGTGCCCACCACGAGCGACTGGCCCGGGGCCAGCGCGACTTCGCGCTGCACGTTCAAGGCCTCCACCAGCAGCGCGCCGGCCAGGAACACGGCCACGCCACCGTGGGCAAGCAGCATGCCGACCATTTCGGCGGTGAACTTCCCGTTGCCGCGCAGGCGGGTCCAGACGAAGCGCGCGGTACCCAGCGCCACCCAGGCCGCGCCGGTCAGGCCGGCGGCGGTCTTCAATGCGCCCTGCGGCGCCATGAAGTAGGCGACCACGCCGAGCAGCACGGCCAGCCCGGCCCACGGGGCCAGCATCGCCAACCGGCGCGAGGCCTGGTCGCGCTGCCAGTTCACCAGCGGCCCGAACGGCAGCAGCGCCACCAGCGGCGCCATCAACACCACGAACAGCGTGCCGAAGTAGGGCGGCCCCACCGACACCTTGCCCAGACCCAGGGCATCGGCCAGCAACGGGTACAGCGTGCCGAGCAGGACCATGCCGCAGGCCGCGGCGAGCAGCAGGTTGTTGGCCAGCAGCAGGGTCTCGCGCGAGGTCGGCAGGAAGCCACGGCGCGGGTCGTCACTGGTCAGCGCACCGGAGCGCAGCGCGTACAGCAGCAGCGCGCCGCCGATCACCAGCGCCAGGAAGATCAGGATGAAGGTGCCGCGCGAGGGATCGGCGGCGAACGAGTGCACGCTGGTCAGCACGCCCGAGCGCACCAGGAAGGTGCCGAGCAGCGACAGTGCGAAGGCAGCGATCGCCAGCAGCAGCGTCCAGCTGGCGAAACTGCCGCGCTTTTCAGTGACGGCCTGCGAGTGGATCAGCGCCGCACCGGCCAGCCAGGGCATGAAGCTGGCGTTCTCGACCGGATCCCAGAACCACCAGCCGCCCCAGCCCAGTTCGTAATACGCCCACCAGCTGCCCAGTGCGATGCCGATGGTCAGGAAGCCCCAGGCCACGTTGGTCCACGGCCGCGTCCAGCGCAGCCAGCGCGCGTCCACGCGGCCTTCCAGCAGTACGGCGATCGCGAATGCGAACGGCACCGAGAAACCCACGTAGCCGATGTACAGCATCGGCGGGTGGATGATCAGCCCGGGATCCTGCAGCAGCGGGTTGAGGTCACGTCCTTCCAGCGGCGCCGGAATGAGCCGCGCGAAGGGATTGGAGGTGAAGATCAGGAACGCGAGGAAGCCGATGCTGATGATGCCGAGTACCCCGAGCACGCGCGCGCAGACCTCGGCCGGCAGCCGCTTGGACCACAGCGCAACCGCGCCGCACCACAGCGCCAGCACCAGCGCCCACAGCAGCAGCGAGCCTTCATGCGCGCCCCAGACCGCCGAGTAACGGTAGGCCAGCGGCAGCAGCGAGTTGGAATTCTCGGCCACATAGCGCACCGAGAAATCCTGGGTGACGAAGACTGCTGTCAGCACGCCGAACGCGCCCAGCAGCAGCGCCAGCTGGGCGTACGCCGCCGGTCGCGCCACCGCCATCCACGTGGCGCGGCCACGATGGGCGCCCCACAACGGCAGCACGGTCTGCAGCACGGCCATCAACAGCGCGGTGACCAGCAGGATCTGCCCCAGTTCCGGCAGCACTCAGTACGTCTCCGGTGCCGGCACGGGCACATCGTGCTTGGTGTGCGCCTGGCCCATTTTGTCGGCCACTTCCTTGGGCATGTAGGTTTCGTCGTGCTTGGCCAGCACTTCTTCGGCGACGAAGCGGCCGTCCTGCAGGCGCCCGGTCGCGACTACGGCGGTGCCTTCGGCGAACAGGTCCGGCAGGATCCGCGAGGTGACCACCGGCAGGGTGGCATCGCCATCGGTCACCACGAAGTGCGCATCCAGCGAGCCGGGCGCACGCTGCAGCGAGCCTTTGACCACCATGCCGCCCAGGCGGAACCGGGCATGGTCGCCGGCATCACCGCGCAGCACTTCGGAGGGCGTGTAGAGGTAGGCGATATTGCGTTGCAGGGCCATCGCCACCAGCGCGGTCGCCAGACCGGAGGCCAGCACCAGCAGCATCACCCAGAGCAGGCGGCGACGCCGGACCGGATTCATCGGGTCAGCTCCGGCGCGAGCGGCGGTGCGCTGCCGGCGGCCGTGCGGGCCTGCTGGCGCTGCTGGCGGCGCGCGGCCAGGCGGCGCGCCCAGCGCAGGCGCAGCCAGGAACCGATGGCATCGCTGCCCAGCACCAGCACGAACACCGCATAGGCGGCGATCACGTAGGGCAGGTGGGTCATGGGCGGGTGTCCTCCAGCGGTGCACGGGTGCCGGCGGTGACCCAGGCCTTGCCGGCCTCGCGCAGCAGGTTGTCGGCGCGGGCCTTGGCCAGCAGGGAGCCGGCGAACCACAGCTTGGTGCCGATCACCATCAGCCACAGTGGCAGCGCCATGCTGGCATCCAGCGTGGACTCGCCGAACAGGCGGATGGTCTGGCCCTGGTGCAGGCTGCCCCACCATTCCACGGAATAGCGGATCACCGGCAGCAGGCTCACCCCGACGATGGACAGCAGGCCCGCCGCGCGCGCGGCGCTGCGACGGTCCTCGATGGCGTGGTAAAGGCCGATCACGCCCAGGTACAGGAACAGCAGGATCAGCTCGGTGGTCATGCGCGGGTCCCAGTCCCACCAGGTGCCCCAGGTCGGCTTGCCCCAGATGCTGCCGGTCAGCAGGGTGATCAGGGTGAAGCCGGCGCCGAGCGGGGCGCAGGCCATCGCCAGTACCTCGCAGGTCTTGATCCGCCAGATCAGCGCGATCGCCGCGTACAGCGCCATCAGCGCGAACACGAACAGGCTCATCCACGCGCTGGGCACGTGGATGTAAAGAATGCGGAAACTGTCCAGCTGCTTGGAATCGGCCGGCACGACGGCCAGCGCCTGCCAGATACCGACCAGCAGCACCGGTACCGCCGCCAGGTAGAACACCCGCGACCAGCGCGCGGCGAAGCGGTCGAAGGTGGGCGGGGAACCGAGTTGGTGGAACCAGCGGACGATCGGGTGCATGCGGCAGTGGCTATCCAACGAAAGGCGGCGATGAAACGGACGTGGAGTGGCTCGGCAACGGATGACGCGGAGGCAGGTGACGCTCACAACACAGCACACGCCACCGACAGTACGCCATACCGCTCAACTCAGCGAGATGCGGATCGCCGCGGCTGTCGCCAGCGGGGCCAGCACCAGCGCCACCACCAGCCCGGCGCCCAGCATCAGCAGGGCGCCGATCGGGTCCTGGCCGCGGGCGACCGCGGCCACGCTGCCCGCGCCGAACACCAGCACCGGCACATACAGCGGCAGGGCCAGCAGCGCCACGAGAATACCAGAGCGCCGGATGCCGACCGTCAGCGCGGCGACCACCCCGCCGATGAGGCTCAACAACGGCGTTCCCAGCAGCAACGATGCCAGCAACATCGGCAGCTGGTCATGCGGCAGATGCAGCATTTCCGCCAGCAGCGGCGACATCACGATCAACGGCAGGGCGGTGGTGACCCAGTGCACCAGCACCCGCACCAGGACCAGCCAGGCCAGCGGAACCGGGGCCAGCAGCCATTGCTCCAGCGAGCCATCTTCGGCATCGCTGCGGAACAGCGAGTCCAGCGCCAGCTGGCCGGCCAGCAGCACCGCCAGCCACATCACCGCCGCGGCCACGCGCGCCATCGCCTCCGGGTCGCGGCCCAGCGCCAGTGCGAACAGCACCACCACCAGCAGTGCGAACAGCAAGGGCTGCAGCGCATCGCCGCGGCGCCGCCAGAGCAGGCGCATGTCGCGGGCAATCAGGGCCCGCGCGGTCTGCCACAGACCCGGTTCGGTTCCTGGCGCGATCATGCCGCCGCTCCCAGGGTCAGCAGGCGCGTGCGCACCGGGGGGGCCGCGTAGGCGCCGTGGGTGGTGACCAGGGCGGCGCCGCCGCTGCGCAGGTGCGCGGAAATCATGCGGTTCACCAGGTTGATGCCGTCCAGGTCGAGATTGGCGTAGGGCTCATCGAGCAGCCACAGCGGCGCGGGCGAGAGCCAGATGCGGGCCAGCGCCAGGCGGCGCTTCTGGCCGGCCGAGAGCTGTCGCACCAGGGTGTCTTCATGGCCGGCCAGGCCGACGATCGCCAGCGCGTTGCCGGGCATCTGGCGGGCGCGGCGGCCGTGCAGTCCGCACAGGAAATGCAGGTTCTCCAGCGTGTCCAGGTCCGGCTTGAGTGCGGGCAGGTGGCTGAGATAGGCCACATAGTGGGCGCGCTCCTTGTGCCCGGCGCGCTTGCCATCGATCTCCACCTGGCCGCTGCCGGCGCGCAGCAGCCCGGCCAGCACCCGCAGCAGGGTGGTCTTGCCGGCACCGTTGTCGCCCTGCACCAGCAGGGCTTCACCGGCATCCACGTGCAGGTCCAGCGGGCCGAAGACGGGTTCGTCGTTGCGACTGAAGCCAAGGCCATGCGCGGCCAGCAACGGAGGGGCGTTCAAGGGGCGGGATCTTTGCACCGGAATGGGCCGCCATTGTATCGGGGGAACGGGCCGGATGATTTGCGTACACTGGGAGTTCCCCCGGTTCTTTCCGTGCTGCCGATGCAACCGCAAACCAAGCTGCCCAAGGTGGGCACCACCATCTTCACCGTGATGTCCCAGCTCGCTGCCGAACACGGCGCGGTCAACCTTGGTCAGGGCTTTCCGGATTTCTCCGCACCGCAGCGGCTGATCGATGAAACCATCGCCGCGATGCAGGGCGGGCTCAACCAGTACCCGCCGATGACCGGCGTGGCGCCGCTGCGCCAGGCCATCGCGCAGAAGTCGCTGGACCTGTACGGCGCGCAGGTTGATCCGGACACCGAGATCACCGTCACCAGCGGCGCCACCGAGGCGATCTTCAATGCCATCCACGCCGTGGTCCGCCCGGGCGAGGAAGTGATCGTGCTCGACCCGGCCTACGACTGCTACGAACCGGCGATCGACCTGGCCGGTGCGCGCGCCGTGCACGTACCGCTGGACCCGCAGACCTTCGCGGTGGACTGGGACCGCGTGCGTTCGGCGATCAGCCCGCGCACCCGCCTGCTGATGGTCAACACCCCGCACAACCCGTCCGGCGCGATGCTCACGGCCGATGACATGCAGACCCTGGCCGATGTGCTGCGCGGCACCGACATCTACCTGATCTCCGATGAGGTGTACGAGCACATCATATACGACGGTCGCCGCCACGAATCCTCGCTGCGTCATCCGGAACTGCGCGAGCGCGCGTTCGTGATTTCCAGCTTCGGCAAGACCTACCACTGCACCGGCTGGAAGATCGGGTATGCGATCGCGCCGCCGGCGATGACCGCCGAATTCCGCAAGGTGCACCAGTACAACACCTTCACCAGTTTCGGGCCGGCCCAGTACGGCTTCGCCGCGATGATCCGCGACGAGCCGCAGCATCATCTGGAACTGGGCGCGTTCTACCAGGCCAAGCGCGACCGCTTCCGCGAGCAGCTGGCCGGTACCCGGCTCAAGGCGCTGCCGGTGCCGGGCGGTTATTTCCAGCTGGTGGATTACTCGGCGATCAGCGATCTGCCCGACCACGAATTCGTGAAGTGGCTGACGATCGAGAAGGGCGTGGCGGCGATCCCGCTGTCGCCGTTCTATGAGACCGCGCCCGCCGGCCAGCGCCTGGTTCGCCTGTGCTTTGCCAAGAACGACGCCACGATGGACGCGGCGATCGAACGCCTGCGGGCCCTGTGATGAGCACAGTGACCGAGCTGCAGGACCTGCGCATTTCCCTGGTCCAGGGCGACACTCGCTGGCACGACCCGGCCGGCAACCGCGCCCATTACGGCGCGCTGTTGGCGCCGCTGGCCGGGCAGACCGATCTGGTGATCCTGCCGGAAACCTTCACCAGTGGCTTCTCCAACGACGCCATCGACAAGGCCGAAGGCATGGACGGCCCCACGGTGGCGTGGATCCGCGAGCAGGCCGTGCGGCTGGGCGCGGCGGTGACCGGCAGCGTGCAGCTGCGGGTAGGCGAGGGCGTCTACAACCGTCTGCTGTGGGCCACGCCGGATGGCGAGCTGCAGTACTACGACAAGCGCCATCTGTTCCGTTACGGCGGCGAGCATGAGCGCTATGCCGCCGGCAGGGAGCGCCTGAGCGTGGAGTGGAAGGGCTGGCGGATCAATCCTCAGGTCTGCTACGACCTGCGTTTCCCGGTGTTCTGCCGCAACCGTTACAACGTAGAGCGCGCCGACCAGCTGGATTTCGATCTGCAGATTTTCGTGGCCAACTGGCCCTCGGCACGCGCCTACGCCTGGAAGACGCTGCTGCGCGCGCGCGCGATCGAGAACCTCTGCTACGTGGCGGCGGTCAACCGGATCGGCGTGGACGGCAACGAGCTGCATTACGCCGGCGACAGTGCCGTGATCGATTTCCTGGGCCAGCCACAGGTGGAAGTGCGCGAACGCGAGCAGGTGGTCACCACCGCCATCTCGGCAGCGGCCCTGGCCGCGCACCGCGCGCGCTTCCCGGCGATGCTTGATGCGGACAGCTTCAGCCTGCAGGAACGCAGCTGAAACGGTAGTGCCGGCCGCTGGCCGGCTCTGCACGTTGCAGGATTGCCTGGAGCCGGCCAGCGGCCGGCATTACCCGGGCCGCACGGCTGAACAGATGCCCGATGCGCGCGGTGTGCATCATCCGCGCCACACGCGCACGCTGCTAGATTCGGCGCGTTACCCCTTCAGTACGAGCGGACCCGCATGAAGAAGTTCTCCCTGGCATTGATCGCATTGGCCGGTATCTCGGCCGTCCCGGCTGCGCAGGCCGCCGGCAACATCGATTGCGAACTGCACTACAACCTGGCCGGGTGGTCGGTGCTGTACAAGACCGCTTCCGGCACGGGCACCATCCAGTGCGACAACGGCGCGCGCATTCCGGTCAAGATCACCGCCAAGGGCGGCGGCCTCACCGTGGGCAAGTCCAAGATCGTCGATGGCAAGGGCAAGTTCTCCGGCGCCTACTCGGTCAACGACCTGATCGGCTCCTATGCCGCCGTTGAAGCGCACGCAGGTGCTGACAAATCCAGCAATGCCCAGGTCATGACCAAGGGCGATATCTCACTGGCCCTGGCGGGCACCGGCAAGGGCTGGGACTTGGGCGTGGGGGTAGGCCGCTTCACCATCGAGCGACGTTGAGGGGTAGAGCCACGCCACGCGTGGCTGCACCACCGTCTCGGGCATGACGCGCAGCCACCCATGGGTGGCTCTACACGACCGGGTTGATCGCCGCCCGCGCGGACCCAACAAAAAACCCCGGCCGAAGCCGGGGTTTTTTTGTGTCACTGATCAGCCGCCGCGCGGGCCGCCACCACGGTGACCGCCGCCGCCCGGGCCACGGTTGCCGCCGGGACGACCGCCCGGGCCGCCCGGACCGCGACCACCCGGGCCCCGGTTGCCGCCCGGACCACCGGGGCCGCGATTGCCGCCAGGACCGCGCGCATTGGCGCCGCCCGGGCCACGGTTGCCACCCGGACCACCCGGACCGCGGTTGCCCGCCGGGCGCGCGCTGCCGTACGGGCTGGCGCCCGGATTGGCGTGGTCGGACGGGAAGCTCGGCGCATTGCCCGGATGGCCATACGGATGGCGGGACGGACCCTGGCCACCCTGGGCGCCGCGGTTGCCACCGCCGCCCGGACCGGCCGGACGGCCCTGGCCGCCATAACCGCCACGGCTTTCGCCACCGCCGGCATAACCGCCGCGGCCTTCAGCGCCGCCACCGTAGCTGCCGCGACCCGGGCCGCCTGCGCCACCCGGACCCTTCGGCTTGCCGTACGGACGGCCCTGGCCGCCGGCGCCTGCGCCGGCACCCGGACCGCGCGCACCCGGGCCACGGGCAGCGCCCGGGCCGGCATTGCGGTGGCCGCTCGGGCCGGTGCTGACACCGTCGGGCACATACCAGCTGCGGAACGCGGCCGGGTTGCCTTCCGGCAGCGCACGGTTGCCCTTGTCCGGGCGCGCCTTGAACGGGCGCTGCGACTGCTTGGCTGCTGCTTCGCCGCTGACCGTCAGGCCACCCTTGAAGCCGCCGCCCTTGCCGCCGCGGCCACGGCCGCGCTCTTCGCGCACGTTGTCGAAACGACGCAGTTCGCGGCCTTCATCGGCCGAGTTGTGGCCGTTGACGTAGGCGTTGCCACGGCCACCCTCGCGCGAGACGCGCACAGTGGTCTTGGCGGCGCGGCGCTGGCCGATCACCGGCTGCAGGGTCAGCGCCGACGGCGCGCCTTCTTCCAGCTTCAGTTCGGCGCGCAGCGCTTCGACCTGCTTGGCCGGCAGTTCGACCGACTGGCCACGCAGCAGTTCGCGCGGCAGGCTCACCTTGCCGTAGCGGGTGCGCTTCAGGCGGCTGACCTGGCAGCCCTGCGATTCCCACAGGCGGCGCACTTCGCGGTTGCGGCCTTCCTTGACGACCACGCGGAACCAGTCGTGCGAGTCGGTGCCGCCGATGCGTTCGATCTCGTCGAACTTGGCCGGGCCGTCTTCCAGCGCGACGCCACGGGCGAGGCGGTCGACGATGCTGTCCGGCACCTTCTCTTCGCCTTCCGGGGCACGCACGCGCACCACGTATTCGCGCTCGACCTCGTAGGAGGGATGCATCATCGCGTTGGCCAGCTCACCATCGGTGGTCGCCAGCAGCAGGCCGGTGGTGTTGATGTCCAGGCGGCCGATCGCGATCCAGCGCGCGCCCTTCAGGGCAGGCAGCGCTTCGAACACGGTCGGGCGACCTTCGGGATCTTCGCGCGTGGTCACTTCGCCTTCCGGCTTGTTGTAGGCCAGCACGCGCGACGTTTCGGTCAGCGCGGTGGCCACGAAGCCACGGCCGTCCAGTTCGACTTTGTCGCCGCTCTTGATCGACTGGCCGGTCTGCGCGACCTCGCCGTTGACCTTGACCAGGCCATCGGCGATGCGCTGTTCCAGCGCGCGGCGCGAACCCAGGCCTGCCTGCGCCAGCACTTTGTGCAGGCGCTCTTCGAGCTTGGGCTGTTCGGAGGCGGTTTCGCGCTTGAGCGAAAGCTTGTTCAACGACGGCTTGCGGGGGGTGTCACTCATTTACTTGGCTCCGGCCGGCAACGGATGCGTCGGCCTCTGGTTCGGGATCGGCTTCGTCAACAGCCACGGTCGTCTTCGCGACGGCGTTGTTTTCGGTTTCGTTCTGGGGCGCCGCGCGCTCTCCCGGCGCGGTATCGGGTTCGCCATCGCTGGCGGTCGTATCCGCGTCGTCGTCGGCAGGCGACAACGGCGCATGGGATGGGGTGTCCGAAGCGTCCGCATCGGCGGAAGCTTCGCTATTGTCCGGATCTGCCGGCTGCTCCGCCAGCCGCGCCGAGGCCAGCGCCACGCGGGCGGCCAGGCGGGCGGCGGCCGGGTCCACCGGGTCTGCAGGATCCACCGGCGCTGCAGGATCCAGCGGCTCCGCAGGGTCCGTCGGCGCCGGGGCGTCGTCGTCGTTGGCCGCGTCGCTGTCCAGCGCCGCATCCGGTGTCGCCGCGCCTGCGGGCAGGCGGCCGGCCGGCTGGCCTTCGCTGTCCAGCGGCAGCTGCGGTTCCAGCTCACCCAGGTCGCGCAGCTCGGACAGCGGCGGCAGTTCGTCCAGGCGCTTGAGGCCGAAATAATCCAGGAAGCCCTTGGTGGTGCCGAACAGCGCCGGCTTGCCGGGCACGTCGCGGTGGCCGATCACGCGGATCCATTCACGCTCTTCCAGGGCCTGGATGATGTTGCTGCTGACCGCCACGCCGCGGACCTGTTCGATCTCGCCGCGGGTGATCGGCTGGCGGTAGGCGATCAGGGCCAGCGTTTCCAGGGTGGCGCGGGTGTAGCGGGTCTTGCGTTCGGTCCACAGCCGGGTGATGTAACCGTGCACCTCGCTGGTGACCTGGAAGCGGAAGCCGGAGGCCACCTCGACCAGTTCCACGCCGCGATCCTGGCAGCCCTCGCGCAGCAGTTCCAGCGCGCGTTCGATGCTGCCCGGCGGTGCCGGTTCCTCTTCCGGGAACAGACCCTGCAGCTGCGCCAGCGTCAACGGCTCGCTGGCGGCCAGCAGGGCGCCTTCGACAATACGGTTGATCAGCGGTTGATCCATACGTGGGTCGGGTGCTCAGGCGGATTCGTTGGCGGCGTCGTTGTCGTCGAACTCACTGTTGAACTGCAGCGGTTCGTTGGTGTTGCCGGCGGCCAGGGACTTGACGTAGATCGGCGCCAGCGGAGCTTCCTGGACGATGTCCAGCAGCTGTTCCTTGGCCAGTTCGAGCAGGGCCAGGAAGGTGACCAGCACCCCCAGCTTGCCTTCTTCGGCGGTGAACAGCGTTTCAAACCGGTAGAACCTGCCGTCTTCCAGACGACCCAGCACGTCGCCCATCCGCTGGCGCACGCTCAGTGCCTCGCGTTTGATCGCGTGGCCGGTGAACAGCTCGGCGCGCTTGAGCACGTCGTGCAGCGCCATCAGCATTTCCTTCAGATCCACCGGCGGCGGCAGCTTGACGGCCGCGCGGTCGGGGACGAAGGCGTGGGCCACGGTGGTGTCGCGGTCCTGGCGGGGCAGGCTGTCGATGCCTTCGGCGGCCTGCTTGAAACGTTCGTACTCCTGCAGCCGGCGCACCAGCTCGGCGCGTGGATCGGCTTCCTCGCCCTCGATGCTGGGCGGCCGCGGCAGCAGCATCCGCGACTTCACTTCGGCCAGGATCGCCGCCATCACCAGGTATTCGGCCGCCAGTTCGAAGCGCAGCTCCTGCATGACGTTGATGTACTCGACGTACTGGCGGGTGATCTCGGCCACCGGGATGTCCAGGATGTCCAGGTTCTGCCGGCGGATCAGGTACAGCAGCAGGTCCAGTGGACCTTCGAAGGCATCCAGGATGACTTCCAGCGCGTCCGGTGGGATGTACAGGTCCTGCGGGATCTGCAGGACCGGCTGTCCATGCACCACGGCCAGCGGCATTTCCTGCTGCTGTGGGGCGGGCACTCGGGTTGGCGGGTTCGCGTCGGGCGCGAGTTCGGCAGTCATCAAATAGACGTCAGTATTGCAACGGACCGGTCGCCGCACCATGCCAGCGTCCGGAACGGTCCCGGGCGGCAGGATGGCAAGCCATGACACGCCTGGGTCGGCGCGGTTCCACACTTCAAACAGCAAGGCGCGCCGCGATGGGCAGCGACAGAACTACGGGGAGGTCGTCTACGTGTGCCGGTGTGGGGCAGTGGATCGGTCGTCGGCTGGCGGTGGAGCCGGGGGCCGACGGGGCGCTGCGTCCAGCCACGTGCAATGGAGCTAAGACTACGGGGTTGGGGCGCCAGTGTCCAGCCAGCCCCGCTAGAATGCGCGGGATCGATTCAACAAGACCTCGGAGTTGCCCGTGTGGTATGTGATTGAAGGCTATGACGGCACCGATGTGCTGGCCGCCCGTCTGGCGTCGCGCCCGGCCCATCTGGCCCGGCTGCAGGCCCTGCAGGATGAAGGCCGGCTGCTGCTGGCCGGCCCGTGCCCGGCCATCGACAGCGAAGATCCCGGCCCGGCCGGCTTCAGCGGCAGCGTGGTGATCGCCGCGTTCGATTCGCTGACCCACGCCCAGGACTGGGCCGCCGCCGATCCCTATGTGGAGGCGGGCGTCTACGTGCGCGTCCAGGTGCGTCCGTTCCGCAAGGTCCTGCCATGAACCGGGTCGAGCGTATCCGCGAGGCGCTGCAGCAGGCGCTGGATCCGGAGCTGCTGGAGGTCAAGGACGACAGTCATCGCCATGCCGGCCACGAGGGCGCGCGTGATGGTCGGGGGCACTTCAAGGTGCACGTGGTCAGCGCAGCCTTCGAAGGAAAGCTCCCGCTGGCGCGCCATCGGGCCGTCTATGCGGCCCTGGGGACGATGATGGAGACCGATATCCACGCGTTGTCCATTCGCGCCGAGACACCGGTCAAAAACCGCTGAAACCCTTGTCCCGCCTTGTCCTGGTAGGTCCCGGAGAGGGCCGCCATGGACAGCTTTTGGTTACCGCCGTACGACATGAGGCTAACGTAGTGTTTACATCCGGGTTTGAAAACGCTTACATTCCGCGCCAAGCCCAGATCTCTAAGCCGTGGAGGGCGGCGAAGTGAACAAGGCAGCGATCACTATCAAAGATGTCGCCCGTGAAGCCCGTGTCTCTGTTGCCACGGTCTCGCGCGCACTCAATGGCCATGAAAATGTTGCCGAGCCCGTGCGCAAGCTGGTGCTGGAGGTGGCGGCGCGACTGCGCTACACCCCGCACGCAGCGGCCCGGAGCCTGAGCAGCCGACGGACCAACACCATTGGCGTGGTGTTGCCCGATCTCTATGGCGAATTCTTCTCCGAACTGATGCGCGGCATCGATGGGGTGGCCCGCGAGCGTCGCCAGCATCTGCTCGTGTCCAGTTACCACGGTGACCAGGAGCAGCAGGGCGCGGCCCTGCGGGCCATGCGCGGCCGTGTCGACGGGTTGCTGGTGCTCTCGCCGTATGCCGAGAGCCCGGGCTTCCTGACCGACAACCTGCCGCAGTCGTTGCCCACGGTGCTGATCAACACGTATCTGCCCGAGCAGGATCATCCGGTGCTGAGCATCGATGACCATGCCGGCGCGATGGCCATGACCCGCCACCTGTTGGACGTCGGGCATCGGCGCATCGCCTTCATTTCCGGTCCGGACCTCAACTACGACGCCCGTGAGCGCCTGCGCGGTTTCCGCGATGCGCTGGCGGCCTTCGGCGATGCTGCCGAAGGGATCGAGTTGCCCGGTGACTTTGACGAAGCTTCCGGCCATCGCGCCGGACAGGAGTTGCTGGCAGCCGGCACGCTGCCCGACGCGGTGTTCGCCGCCAACGACATGATGGCGCTGGGGTGTCTGTATGCGTTCGCGCAGGCAGGCGTCCGTGTCCCGTTCGATGTCGCGTTGGCGGGGTTCGATGACATTCCGCTGGCACGTTTCGTTCACCCATCGTTGACAACGATGCAGGTGAGTATCGCCGACCTCGGCGATAAGGCCGCGACGCGCCTGCTGCAGTTGATGGATGGCAACAACACAGAAGGGGCCGGCGACAAGCAGACGCTTGTACCGACCCTGATCGTGCGTGATTCGAGCAGAGCCAGAACCGAGCAGTAGGTCACGACCGTTGGTCGTGACGCCCTAAAAAAACGCACCACATAAAACGACAGGGGCCGCAAAGACGGCCACCACCACCCGGAGAGTTACATGACGTATTCCAATCACCGCAACCGCGCGCCCGCACGCAGTCTGTTGTCCAGCGCGCTGGTCACCTGCCTGATGCTGGGCGCCGCCCCGAGCGTGATGGCGCAGTCGGCCACCTCGTCGCTGCGCGGCCAGGTCGCCGAGGCTGCCGCCGGCACCGAAGTCACCGCCACCAACGTGGCCAGCGGCACCGTGCGCCGCGCCACCACCCGTGCCGATGGCAGCTACTCGCTGATGGGCCTGGACCCGGGCACCTACAACGTCGTGGCCAATGGCCAGACGCAGAAGGTGACGGTCACCGTGGCCTCCACCGCGACCCTGAACTTCAGCGGCGCGCCGGCCAACGGCGGCACCGCCAACGCCACCAACCTGGACACGGTCAACGTCATTGCACCGACCCTGCTGCAGGAAGTGCGTACCTCCGAAGTGGGCAAGACCGTCAGCCTGCAGCAGATCCAGACCACCCCGCAGGTGTCGCGCAACTTCCTGGAATTCGCCGACGCGGTCCCGGGCCTGATCTTCACCCGTGATGCCAAGGGCAACACCTCGCTGCGCGGCGGTGCCACCAACTCCGACGGCACCAACGTCTACATCGACGGCGTGGGCCAGAAGAGCTACGTCAAGGGCGGCGGCGTGGCCGGCCAGTCCGGCAGCGCCGGCAACCCGTTCCCGCAGCTGGCGATCGGCGAATACAAGGTCATCAGCGGCAACTACAAGGCCGAATACGGCCAGGTGTCGAGCGCGGCCGTGACCGCGGCCACCAAGTCCGGTACCAACGAGTTCAAGGGTGAAACCTTCTACCGTTACACCAACGAAGACATGCGCGCCAAGACCCCGGCCGAGCGCCAGGCTGGCCAGAGCAAAGAGGCATCGGCCGAGAAGGAATACGGTTTTGCATTGGGTGGCCCGATCATCCAGGACAAGGCGCACTTCTTCGTGACCTACGAAGCCAAGCGCTTCGACCTGCCGGTCACCATCGCGCCGGACGGCGCGGTTGGCCGCGCTGCCGCCCTGCTTCCGCCGGAAGGCGCCGCCGGCCTCGGCCCGGCCAGCCAGCCGTTCCAGCAGGATCTGATCTTCGGCAAGATCGACTTCGAGCCGACCGACAACGATCGCATCGAGCTGACCTTCCAGGACCGCGATGAAACCCAGTCGCAGTTCAGCGGCCAGACCTCGCCGGAAGCCGGCCGTGAAGTGGTCAACACCGACCGTCGTTACGCCCTGCGCTGGAACCACAGCGGCGAGCGTTACTACAACGAACTGATGGTCACCCACGAAGATTCGTTCAACAACCCGACCCCGCTGACCCTGGCCAACGGCATCACCTACACCGCACCGGACGGCACCGAAGACCGCACCGTGGTGAAGATCGGTGGCGCATCGGCGCTGGATTCGCAGGTGAAGGGCCAGAAGGGCTGGTCGATCGAAGACAACCTCACCCTGGACGGCATCGAGTGGCAGGGTGACCACACCATCAAGATGGGCGCCAAGTACAAGCAGATCGATCTGTACGCATCCGATGCCGCGCAGATCAATCCGACCTTCACCTACAGCCTGGGTGATCCGGACTTCCCGTCTTCCATTCCGTACAAGGCGCAGTTCGTCAAGCCGGTGACCGGCGTGTCGGGCGTGTCGGGCGAAGTGCGCTCGAAGTCCAAGCAGATCGGCCTGTTCATCCAGGACGACTGGCAGGTCAACGACCATCTGCAGCTGAACCTCGGCCTGCGTTGGGACTACGAGAAGACCCCGTCCTACCTGGACTTCGTGACCCCGCAGCAGGTGGTCGACGCGATCTATTCGCAGGATCCGCGCGCGGCCGCGGGCCAGACCTACGCCGATTCGCTGGCGCTGGGCGGCCTGAACATCGGCGACTACATCAGCAACGGCCACAACCGCAAGGCGTTCAAGGATGCCTGGCAGCCGCGCCTGGGCTTCTCGTATGACGTCAACGCCGACGAGCAGCACGTGTTCCACGGTGGTGCCGGTCGTTCGTATGACCGCGATCTGTTCGACAACCTGCAACTGGAAACCACCAAGCTGGCCCTGCCGCAGCCGACCATCTACTTCCGCAACCCGGCCACCGGCACCTGCATCGACGGCCAGGCCGCCTGCTATGACTGGAACCCGAACCTGCTCAACGGCATCGGCAACCTGCAGGCCCTGGTCGGTTCGACCAGCAACGCCGGCCTGGAAGTCGATCTGCTGAACAACAACCTCAAGGTGCCGTACTCGGACCAGTTCAGCTTCGGCATGAGCAACCAGGTCGGTGAGTGGCTGACCGATGCCACCATTTCCCGCACCCTGAGCTACGACGGCTTCGCCTTCACCCTGGGCAACCGTTACCCGACCGGCCAGTTCTTCGATGACCCGCGCCTGTGCGGCGGCACCGACCCGGGCCTGAGCCAGGCCTGGAGCTGCAACGTGCCGGGCTTCGGCAGCCTGATCATCGGCCAGCAGGGCATCAAGACCCGTGCGACCCAGGTCCTGCTGTCGGCGCAGAAGCCGTTCACCCAGGAAAGCGGCTGGGGCACCTCGGTGGCCTACACCTGGACCACCGCGCGCCACAACCGTGACATCAACGAGAAGTACGCGTTCGACCGCGGCCTGATCGAAGATTATCCGACCATCCGTTCCAACGGCGCGCCGCGCCACCGCCTGGTGGTCACCGGTTCGTACGCGGGCTTCTGGGGCATCACCTTCGGTGGCAAGGTCACCCTGGCTACCCCGACCGCCGTCAACGACTGGTACCCGGTGCCGCAGGCCAGTGGCTACAACCTGCCGACCCCGCAGGCAGCCGTGCCCAATGCCAATGGCAAGTTCCTGCTGGGTGGCAAGATCTTCGGCTACCGTTCGGTCGATCTGCAGGCGACGAAGACGTTCAAGATGCCGGGCGAGACCGAGCTGTACGCTCGTATCGACATCATCAACGTGTTCAACTTCGACAACTTCTCGACCTACAACTACGTCAAGACCAACGGCAAGCTGCAGGCCAGCTACAACGAGACCGGCGACATCATCGGTACGCCGCGTCAGGTCAAGGCAGAAGTCGGCTTCCGCTTCTGATGCAACAACGGCCCCGTCTTCGGACGGGGCCGGTTTCATGGCAATGGCTGGCCTTCGGGCCAGTCCATTGTCCAGGCCGCTGCCACGGAGGGTGGCAGCGGCCTGGGCAATGACCCGCTTGTTCGGACCACGCACGCGTGGTTTTTTTAAGCGGCGTTCTGTAAACGATTTCAGGTCATTGGACGTTATGCTTCCCAGTCACGAACACCGTAGAAGGAGTTGGCCCATGCAGGCACGCCACCTGTTGACCGCTGCGGCGATCAGCGTCGCCGCCGTTGCCTGTCAGCCGCAGGCCCAGCAGGAGCCGGCCAAGCCCAAGCCGCCCGTGATCCTGGTCGAGGCGGATGTGCCGCCGCGGCCGATGAAGCCGGAACTGCCGCCGCTGTTCGACGATATCGAGCGCCGCACCTTCCAGTTCTTCTGGGATACCACCAATGAGGTCAACGGGCTCAGCCCGGACCGTTACCCGTCGCGCCCGTTCGCGAGCATCGCCTCGGTGGGCTATGCGCTGACCGCGTATCCGATCGGCATCGAGAACGGCTGGGTCAGCCGCACCCAGGCGATCGACCGCACCCTGCTGACGCTGAAGTATTTCCGCGACCTGCCGATGGGCCCGCAGCGCACCGGCAAGGCCGGTTACAAGGGCTTCTACTACCACTTCCTGGACATGCAGGAAGGCCGCCGCTACGACAGCTGGGTGGAGCTCTCCAGCGTGGATACCGCGCTGCTGATGATGGGCGTGCTGTTCGCACAGTCCTATTACGACGGTGACGACGCGCGCGAGAAAGAGATCCGCGAGATCGCCGACACGCTCTACAAGCGCGTGGACTGGCCCTGGCTGCAGCAGCGCGCACCGCTGATCTCGATGGGCTGGTTCCCGGAGAGCGGCTTCATCGATCACGACTGGATGGGCTACAACGAGGCGATGATGGTCTACATCCTCGCGCTCGGCTCGCCGACCCACCCGGTCAGCCCGGACGCCTGGACGGTCTGGACGCGCACCTACGACAACGACTGGGGCGTCTACCAGGGCCAGGAATACCTGTCCTTCGGCCCGCTGTTCGGCCACCAGTACACGCACGTGTGGGTGGACTTCCGCGACATCCAGGATGCCTACATGCGCGAGCGGGGCAGCACCTACTTCCTCAACAGCCGCTCGGCCGCCCTGGCGCAGCGCGAATACGCGATCGCCAACCCGATGAACTGGAAGGATTACGGCCAGAACGTGTGGGGCCTGACCGCCAGCGACGGCCCGCAGAACACCACCCAGGAATACCGCGGCGAGCAGCGCCAGTTCCGGCATTACTCCTCGCGCGGCGCGGGCCTGCGCGAGAATTTCGATGACGGCACCATCGCACCGACCGCCGCGATCTCCTCGATCGTGTTCGCTCCGGAAGAGGTGATCCCGGCCGCGGTGGAGATGCACAAGCGCTACGGCGATTACATCTACTCCAGCTACGGGTTCCTGGATTCGTTCAACCCGAGCTTCAACTACGACATCCCGATCAAGACCGGTCGCCTGGTCCCGGATCGCGGCTGGGTGGCCAGCGATTACATCGGCATCGACCAAGGCCCGATCCTGACCATGATCGCCAACTACCGGAACGATTTCGTCTGGAACGTGATGAAGAAGAACGCGCATATCCGCAAGGGTCTGGAGCGCGCCGGCTTCAGCGGTGGCTGGTTGACGCCGGAAGGCGAGGACCAGCCGATGGAACTGCAGAAAGATGAAAAGGCTGCCTCGGCCCGCTCGGTCGGCATCGCCGAATCGCGTGCGGCAGCCGCCCAGGAACAGAAGAACAATTCCAATTCGAACCGCAACCAGCAGCAGGGGAAGTAAGCAGTGCCATCGTCGTCGCGCCCGAAGCTGGGGTTGAGTCTGTTGCTGCTGCTGGTCGGCAGCCTGTTGTTGAGTGCCTGCCGGAAAGAACCGGAAGGCGTGACCGTGCGTTTCTGGGCGATGGGCCGCGAGGCCGAAGTCGTCACCGGCCTGATCCGTGAGTTCGAGGCGGAAAACCCGGGTATCCATGTGGATGTGCAGAACATCCCGTGGACGGCCGCGCATGAAAAGCTGTTGACCGCGTTCGCGGCCGACGGCCTGCCGGATGTGTGCCAGTTGGGCAATACCTGGATTCCCGAATTCGCCGAGCTCAATACCCTGACCCCGCTGCAGCCCTACGTTGCGCAGTCCAAGGTCGTGGACCCGGCCGATTACTTCCAGGGCATCTGGGATACCAACGTCATCCATGACGAACTGGTCGGCGTGCCGTGGTACGTCGATACCCGCCTGCTGTATTACCGCAAGGACATGCTCGCCAAGGCCGGTTATGACCATCCGCCGCGCACCTGGGAGGAGTGGAACGCGATGATGGCGGCGATCAAGAAGATGCAGGGCGCGAACCGCTATGCCGTGTTGATGCCGATCAACGAGTTCGAGCAGCAGCTGTCCTTCGCCCTGCAGCAGCCGGACCCGCTGCTGCGCGATGATGATACCCGCGGCAACTTCAGCAGCCCCGGCTTCCGCAGGACGCTGGGCTTCTACGAGAACATGTTCGCGCAGGGCTGGGCCCCGCGCATGTCCGAGACGCAGATCTCCAACGTCTGGGATGAATTCTTCCGTGGCTTCAACGTGTTCTACGTGTCCGGCCCCTGGAACATCCGCGAGTTCAAGAAGCTGCAGCCCAAGGCGCTGGAAGGGCAGTGGGGCACCGCTGCGCTGCCGGGCCCGGACGGCCCCGGCGCCGGCATCGCCGGTGGAACCAGCCTGGTGATCTTCCGCTCCTCGCAGCAGAAGGAAGCGTCGTGGAAGCTGATCGAGTTCCTGTCGCGCCCGGCGATCCAGGAACGCTTCCATTCGATCATCGGTGACCTGCCGCCCCGGCGCAGCACCTGGGATTACCCCTCGCTGGCCAACGACCCGTTGGCGCAGCCCTTCCGCGACCAGCTCGAGCGGGTCAAGCCCACGCCGAAGGTGCTGGAGTGGGAGCGCATCGTGCAGGAAATGCGGATCATCACCGAACAGGTGGTGCGTGGTGGCATGGATCAGGACGTGGCAGTGAAAGAACTGGACAAACGCGTGGACAAGGTCCTCGCCAAACGCCGTTGGATGCATGAGCAGCACCGGCGCGACGCCTCCGGGGTGAGCGACAAGCAGCACTCCAGCGCGGTCGCCACGGAGGCGGCGCCATGAAGCAGCGTTCGCTTGCCGGCTGGATGTTCGCCGGCCCGGCCATCCTGGTCATCGCGGTGTTCTTCGGCCTGCCGGTGTTCTCGGCACTGGCCCTGAGCATCACCGATTTCGATCTGTACGCGCTGGCCGACGGCGAGAACCTGCGCTTCGTCGGCCTGGGCAACTACATCGACCTGCTGCAGACCCCGATGTTCTGGAAGTCGCTGTGGAACACCACCTACTTCGTGATCGTCGGTGTGCCGATGTCGATCGCGGTGTCGCTGGGCGCGGCGATCCTGCTCAACGCCCCGGCCGCGCGCTTCAAGGCGCTGTTCCGCACCGCACTGTTCGCCCCGGTGGTGACCACCCTGGTGGCGGTGGCGGTGATCTGGCGCTACCTGTTCCACACCAGCTACGGCCTGGTGAACTACGGCCTGGGCCACCTGGGCATCAGCCCGATCGACTGGCTGGGCGACCCGAACTGGGCGATGCCGACCATCATGCTGTTCGCGGTGTGGAAGAACTTCGGCTACAACATGGTGATCTTCCTGGCCGGCCTGCAGGCGATCCCGCATGACCTGTACGAGGCGGCCCGGATCGACGGCGCCTCGCGCTGGAAGCAGTTCCTGCACATCACCCTGCCGATGCTCGGCCCGGTGCTGCTGGTGGTCGGCGTGATCACCGTGTCCGGCTATTTCCAGCTGTTCGCCGAGCCCTACGTGATGACCCGTGGCGACCCACTGCAGAGCACCGTCAGCGTGCTGTACTTCATGTTTGAAGAAGGCTTCAAGTGGTGGAACCTGGGCCGCGCCTCCGCGGTGGCGTTCCTGCTGTTCCTGATCATCCTGGGCGTGACCAGCATCATGCTGCGTTTCGGCCGCAAGAGGCAGTTGGTATGAGTCGTGAAATCGGTCAATCGCGCTGGCACGCCTGGTGGGTCAATGGTGGCCTGCTGGTGCTGGCCGCGCTGAGCCTGGCGCCGCTGTTGTGGATGCTGTCGGTGTCGTTCATGCCGACCGGCGAGGCGGCGCATTTCCCGCCGCCGCTGCTGCCCTCGTCGCTGACGACCGCGAACTACCATGAGTTGTTCGCCCGTACCGGCATGGCCAACAACTTCGTCAACAGCCTGATGGTGTCGCTGGCGATCACCTTCGGCTCGCTGCTGCTCAACACCATGGCCGGCTATGCCTTCGCCAAGCTGCGCTTCGCCGGCCGCGAGCGCATCTTCCAGCTGCTGCTGGCCGCGCTGGTGATCCCGGCGCAGGTGGCGATGCTGCCGCTGTTCCTGCTGATGAAGCAGCTGGGCCTGGTCAACAACTTCGGTGGCGTGATCGTGCCGGCGCTGGCGACCGTGTTCGGCATCTTCCTGGTCCGCCAGTACGCCCGTTCGATCCCGGACGAGCTGCTCGAAGCGGCCCGGATCGACGGGGCAGGGGAGCTGCGGATCTTCTTCCAGATCGTGCTGCCGATGCTCAAGCCGGTGCTGGTGACGCTGTCGATCTTCACCTTCATGGCCGCGTGGAACGATTTCATGTGGCCCTTGATCGTGTTGACCGACCAGGAGCACTACACTCTCCCGGTGGCCCTGGCCACGCTCTCGCGCGAGCACATCATGGACGTTGAGATGATGATGGCCGGCGCGGTGGTCACGGTGGTTCCGGTGCTGCTGCTGTTCCTGGCATTGCAGCGTTATTACATCCAAGGTCTGTTGCTGGGGAGTGTCAAAGGGTGAAGCATGCCGTCGTCGCGGTGGGTCTGGGTCTGGTCTGGTCACTGGCGGCCTCGGCCGCACCGCCGGCGACGCCGGTGCTGCCCGCACCCAAGGTGCTGGACAGCTTCGACGACATGACGCCCTGGAAGCTGGTCGTCTCCGACCAGGTCAGCGGCTCGCTGCGCAGCGTCGCCGGCAACGGCGGCGGGCGCGCGCTCTGCCTGGACTACGACTTCCACAACGTGTCCGGCTACGTCGGCATCCGCCGCGAGCTGGGCATCCAGTACCCGGAGAACTACCAGTTCGGCTTCCAGCTGCGCGGTGACTCCCCGGCCAACGATCTGCAGTTCAAGCTGATCGACGCCAGCGGCGACAACGTCTGGTGGGTCAACCGGCCCGGCTATGCCTTCCCCAAGGCCTGGGCACCGGTGCAGTACCGCAAGCGCCAGATCGACAAGGCCTGGGGGCCGGAAACGGACCCGACGCTCAAGCGCAGCGCCGCGATCGAGTTCACCATCTACAGCAAGGTCGGCGGCAAGGGCACGGTCTGTTTCGACCGGCTCACGCTGCAGGGACTGCCGGCGGCCGATACCTCTTCGCTGAGCCCATCGGTGATCGCCGATACCGCCACCGCGCTGCAGAACCGCATCGTCGATGGCAAACCGGACACGGTCTGGATCAGCGGCGGCGTGGCCGAGCAGACCATCACCCTGGACCTGCACAAGGTGCGTGAGTTCGGCGGGGCGGTGATCGAGTGGCTGCCCGGGCTGGAGGCCACGCGATATGAAGTGCGCTCCTCGGCCGACGGGCGCAGCTGGGACACGCGCCGCGAGGTGACCGCCGGCGGCGGTGGCCGCGACTGGCTGGCGCTGCCGGATACCGAGGCGCGCTATCTGCGCTTCGACCTCAAGGGCGGCCCGAGCTGGCGCTACGGCATCCGTGACATCACGCTCAAGCCGCTCGAGTTCGCCGACACCCCGAATGATTTCGTCCGCTCGGTGGGCGCCGACCTGCCGCGCGGTTCGGTGCCGCGTGGCTTCACCGGTGAACAACCGTACTGGACGCTGCTGGGCCTGGATGGCGGTCGCGAACAGGCCCTGATCGGCGAAGACGGTGCGCTGGAAGTGGCCAAGTCCAGCTTCAGCGTGGAGCCGTTCGTGCTGGTGGACAACAAGCTGCTGAGCTGGGCCGACGTCAAGACGAGCCAGTCGCTGCAGGATGATTACCTGCCGATCGCCAATGTCGGCTGGACCCACGACAAGGCCGGCCTGCAGGTCACCGGCTTCGTGCAGGGCACGCCGGACAATGCGCAGCTGGTCGGGCGTTACACCCTGCGCAACCCGGACAAGGTCGCCCACGAGTACACCCTGGCCCTGGCGGTGCGCCCGTGGCAGGTCAACCCGCCGACCCAGTTCCTCAACACCGTTGGCGGTGTGAGCCGGATCGACAACCTGTCGGTCGACCCGACCCATGTGGACGTCAACGGCAAGCCGCGCCTGTATCCGGCGCAGGCGCCGGATGCGGCCTTCGCCACCGCCTTCGACAGCAAGCTGGACGTGGTCCACCTGGCCAGCGGCAAGCTGCCGGGCACCACCGAAGTGAAGGACGGCACCGGCCTGGCCTCCGGCGCGCTGCTGTACCGCTGGAAACTGGAGCCCGGCCAGAGCCGGGAGGTCGCCATCGTGCTGCCGCAGACCGGCAACTGGACGATGCCCAAGGCCTTTGATGCCGCCAAGGCGCAACAGCAGGTCGCCTCGATGTGGCGGACCAAGCTGGACCAGGTGACGCTGCAGGTGCCGGCCGCCGGCAAGCCGCTGGCCGATACCCTGCGCACCGCGCTGGCGCACATGCTGATCTCGCGGATCGGGCCGAGCATCCAGCCGGGCACGCGCTCGTACTCGCGCAGCTGGATACGCGACGGCGCGATGATTTCCGAGGGCCTGCTGCGCATGGGCCGTAGTGATGCGGTGCGCCAGTACGTGAACTGGTACGCGCCGTACCAGTTCGACAACGGCAAGGTGCCGTGCTGCGTGGACTCGCGCGGCAGCGATCCGGTGCCGGAGAACGACAGCCACGGCGAGCTGATCTTCAACATCGCCGAATACTGGCGCTACACCGGCGACACCACCTTCCTGGAAGTGATGTGGCCGCACGTGCAGGGCGCCTACCAGTACATGGAGCAGCTGCGCCTGAGCGAGCGCACCGAGGAAAACCGCGCCCGCAACCCAGCCTTCTACGGAATGATGCCGGTCTCGATCAGCCACGAGGGCTATTCGGCCAAGCCGATGCATTCCTACTGGGACAACTTCTGGGCGCTGCGTGGCTACAAGGATGCCGCGATCATCGCCAGCACCCTGGGCAAGGCCGAGGCAATGCAGATCAGCGAGTCGCGCGATCAGTTCCGTGACGACCTGCAGGCCTCGTTGCTGGCAGCGACCGCGCAGCACAGCATCGACTACCTGCCCGGTTCGGCCGAGCTGGGCGATTTCGACGCGACCTCGACCACCATCGCACTGGCCCCTGCCGGTGAGCAGGGGCGCCTGCCGCAGCCGTACTTGAACAACACCTTCGAGCGCTACTGGAGCGAGTTCGAAGCGCGTCGTGATGGCAAGCGCGAGTGGAAGGACTACACCCCGTACGAGTGGCGCAACGTGGCTGCGTTCGTGCGCCTGGGCTGGCGCGACCGCGCCTGGCAGGCGACCGAGTTTTTCTTCAAAGACCGCGCGCCGCAGCCCTGGAACCAGTGGGCCGAAGTGGTCTCGCGCACGCCGCGCAAGCCGTTCTTCCTGGGCGACCTGCCACACGCCTGGGTGGCCTCGGACTTCGTGCGCTCCGCGCTGGACATGTTCGCCTACAGCCGCGACATCGACGACAGCCTGGTGCTGGCCGCCGGGGTGCCGTCGCGTTGGCTGGAAGGCAAGGGGGTCGGCGTGCAGGGCCTGCGTACGCCGAACGGTCAGCTCAACTACGCACTGGTCCGCAATGACAAACAGCTCACCCTGACCGTGTCGGCCGGCCTGATTCCGCCCGCCGGTGGCGTGGTGTTGCCATGGCCGTACAGCGGCGAGCCGGGCGCCACCACCATCAACGGTGAACCAGCGCAATGGGTGGGCGGCGAGCTGCGGGTGATGCAGGTGCCGGCCAAAGTCGAGATCGAAATTCCGGCATCGGTACGCCGGGCGGAACGCAAGGCACCGTAATGCGGCAGATGACGAAGTTGAGGCGCGGCCTGCTGGCCGCCGTGCTGGCGTTCGCGCCGGTGGTCGCGATGGCGCAGGCCAACGGGACAGGGGCCACGCAGGAGATGACCATGGTCACCTTCAACCTGCACCACGACCGCGAAAACTGGCCGGCCCGCCGCCAGGTGATCCTGCGTGAGCTGCAGACCCTGCAGCCCGATGCGATCGCGTTGCAGGAGGTGATCCAGAAGCCCCATGTGCGCAACCAGGCCGCGTGGCTGGCGCGCAAGCTGGGCTATGAGTACCAGTTCGTTTCCACCGATCCGCCGGGGCGGTTCAAGCGCTATGGCAATGCACTGCTGACCCGGCGCCCGGTGCTGACGCGCAACGACCACCTCTTGGCACCGATCAACGACTACCGCACCGTGGCGCATCTGCGCATCGATGTGGACGGTCGGCCGGTCAACGTCTATGCCACGCACTTGAACGAGCGCTCGGACGAGGTGGGCAGCCGCATCCGCGGCGAGCAGGTGGCCGATCTGCTGACGTTCATCGCGCAGACCGCAGGTGATGCGCCGGTGGTCGTGGCCGGGGACTTCAACGCGCTGGTGGATGCAGGTGACCTGAGCGAGCTGCGCAATCACTACGGCGACAGCTACGGCAGCGTGCACGTCAACAACGAGCTGGCCCAGGTCAGCACGCTCAACCGGCATTACTACGATGCGCCATCGCGCATCGACCATATCTTCTTCCAGCAGGATCGCCTGCTTGCCCGCGAAGCGAAGCTCCTGTTCGATCAGCCGTACGCTGATGGCCGCTGGGCCTCGGATCACTACGGCGTGTGGACCCGGCTGCAGTTCGCGCCGGGTACCGGCAACGCCGGCGCGACGACGCCCTGAGGCGCGCGCCGCGTCGTCGGTGATGGTGTAGCGCGCTACCGGCTGCCTCCACGGATGACGTGGATCTGCCCTTGATGCGACCGATCCGGGATCCACGCATGGCGTGGATCTACCCTTGCTGCATCCCACGGCCTGTGTAGATCCACGCCGTGCGTGGATACGCTCAACGCCGCCATCATGACTGCCTGACCGGCGCCGCTGGCTCCGCCATCCAACCGCCCAAACGCAGACAGCGGCCCGAAGGCCGCTGTCTGTTTGTTGCGTCACTCACCCAGGATCAGAGCGTGTCTTTCTTTTCCTGGTCAGCCTTGTCGCCTTCATCGGCCTGCGGGGCATCGGTGGGGATGTCCTCGCGGGCCTCGGCCTGGGCGGCCTGTTCGGCGGCATTGGTGGTGGCCGGGGCTTCGCTGGCGGTCGCACCGAACAGCTGGCCGTTATGCACGACCGGGCCGGCCGGGGCCGATTCGGTGCGGGCCTGCGGGGCTGCCGGCTGTGCCGGGGCCTGGGTCGCATCGACGGCATCCAGCATGCTGGTCTGCACCGGCGCGGCGGTCGGCTCCTTCACTTCTTCCGGGGCGGTCTCGACGACCGGGGCCGACGGAGCAGCGACCGGAGCCGGAGCTGCCGGAGCAGCCACCGGAGCCGGAGCCGCCGGAGCAACCACCGGGGCCGGAGCCACCGGAGCAGCGACCGGGGCCGGAGCTGCCGGAGCAGCCACCGGAGCCGGAGCCACCGGAGCAGCCACCGGAGCCGGAGCCGCCGGAGCAGCCACCGGAGCCGGAGCCGCCGGAGCAGCCACCGGTTCAACCACACGCGGTGCTTCCACCGGTGCAGCCGGCTGCGCAGCGGCCGGGGTCGGCTTCGGGCTTTCCACGAACGGCACCGGGTCGTTGTAGGAGGCCGGGGCCTTCTCGGCGACCGGTTCGGCTGCCGGGGCAGCGGCCTTTTCAACGACCGGGGTCGGTGCCTTTTCGGCGACCGGTGCTGCCACCGGCGCCGGAGTCGGCTCGGTGTGGCCCGCCGTCACGACCGGGCTGCTGACCACCGCCACCGGAGCGGCAGCGGCGACAGCGGCTGCCGGAGCCGGGCGCGGGGCCTGGACCGGGGCAGGGGTGGCGGCCGGCGCGTTGCCGGATTCGTCGTCGAACTCGAACTCCGGCTGCGGCTGACCATGGTTGGCGACCTGGCGCTCGGCCGGGGCGGCGGTGTCGCCGTCCTGATCGCCATCCTGATCGTCGCCCTCGTCATCCAGACCGTTCTCGTCACCATTGAGGCCATCGCTGCCGGCGGCCTGCTCACCGTTGCCACGACGACGACGACGGCCACCGCGACGACCACGACGACGACGCGAAGCGCCTTCGCCGGTACCGTCTTCGGCGTTGGCCGGGGCGTCACCCTGTTCGGTGGCCTCGCTCACTGCAGCCTGCGCATCCTCGGCCACAACGGCCTTGGTCGCGTCCTGCGCGTGGGCAGCCGATGCAGCAGTATCGGTGGCGACCACGGCAGCGGCGGCGATCACCGCGGCATCGGCGGCGACCGGGGCAGCGGTGGTCGGCTTGGGTGCATCGGCCTGCGGCTGGCGCGCGGGCTTTTCGCTCACGGCCGGCTTGTCGCCGTCATTCTGCTGGGGCTTGGCCTGGCCGTTCTGGCCCTGCTTCTGCTTCAGCTTCGGCTGCTGCTGGTCATTGCGCGCTTCATTGCGCGGCTTGGCCGGCTGCTGCTCGTTGCGCGGCTTGCCCTGGCTGGGCGCCTGCACCTGTGCTGCGTTGCCATTGGCCGGTGCGGCGGTGTCCTGGCGGCGCTCGTCACGACGCTCGCCCTTCGGGCCGCGCTCGCCACGCTCACCACGGTCCTTGCCACGGCCCTGCGCCTGCGCATTGCCGTTACCGCCGCGCTCGCCACGCTCATCGCGGCGGCCGTTGCGGTCCTTGCCGTTGCGGTCCTTGTTGCGACCGTTGCGGTTGCCGTCCTGGCCCGGGCGGCTGCTCGGCTGCGGTGCGGCGGCCGGGGCCGGTTCGCCACCGAAGATGCGCTTGAGCCAACCCACCACGCCGGTGGCGGCCGGGGCGGCAACAGGGGCGGCGACCGGGGCCGGTGCGGCCACCGGTTCCGGGGCTTCACGCACCGGGGCCGGCTGGCTGTGCTTGACCTGGGTCACCACCGGGGCGACCGGGATGTTCAGCTGGGCCTTGGTCAGTGCATGCACGGGCAGCTTGCGCGGGGTGCCGCGCTGGTAGCTCGGCTTGCCGCTCTCTTCGCCCAGCTCGTTCTCGCGCAGGCGGGTCACTTCGTAATGCGGGGTGTGCAGCTGCTCATCGGCCACGATCACGATCGGCGCGTCATGGCGCTGTTCGATCTCACGCAGCGCGCTGCGCTTTTCGTTGAGCAGGTAGTTGGCGATCTCGACCGGGGCCTGGACCAGCACCTGCCCGGTGTTCTCCTTCATCGCATGCTCTTCAGCCACGCGGATGATGGACAGCGACAGCGACTCGACGCTGCGCATGCGGCCATGGCCATCGCAACGCGGGCAGACGATCTGGCTGGATTCGCCCAGGCTCGGGCGCAGGCGCTGGCGGCTCATTTCCATCAGGCCGAAGCGCGAAATGCGGCCCAGCTGCACGCGCGCACGGTCGTACTTGAGCGCGTTCTGCAGGCGGTTCTCGACTTCGCGCTGGTGCTTGTTGGAGGCCATGTCGATGAAATCGATGACCACCAGGCCGCCCAGGTCGCGCAGGCGCAGCTGGCGGGCCACTTCTTCAGCCGCTTCCAGGTTGGTCTGGAAGGCGGTGTCCTCGATGTCGCTGCCCTTGGTGGCGCGCGAGGAGTTCACGTCGATGGCGGTCAGCGCTTCGGTCTGGTCGACCACGATCGAGCCGCCGGACGGCAGGCGGACGTTGCGTTCATACGCGCCTTCGATCTGCGATTCGATCTGGAAGCGGTTGAACAGCGGGATGTCGTCCTTGTAATGCTTGAGCTTGCGCAGGGTCTGCGGCATCACCTGCTGCATGAACTCCTGGGCGGTCTCGTACAGCTCCTCGGTGTCCACCAGGATCTCGCCGACATCGGCGCGCAGGTAGTCACGCAGGGCGCGCACGATCAGGCGCGATTCCTGGTAGATCAGGAACGAGGCCGGCTTGGTCAGCGCCGCTTCGGCGATCGACTTCCACACCTGCAGCAGGTAATCCAGATCCCACTGCAGCTCTTCGGCATCGCGGCCGACGCCGGCGGTGCGGATGATCACGCCCATGTCGTCGGGGATGTTCAGCTTGTCCAGCGCGTCTTTCAGCGCGGCACGGTCTTCGCCCTCGATGCGACGCGAGACGCCACCGGCGCTCGGCGAGTTCGGCATCAGGACCATGTAGCGGCCAGCCAGCGAGATGAACGTGGTCAGGGCAGCGCCCTTGTTGCCGCGCTCTTCCTTGTCCACTTGGACCACGACTTCCTGGCCTTCACGCAGCAGCTCGCGGATGCCGGCCTTGTTGTGGTCGACGCCAGCCTGGAAGTAATCGCGGGAGATTTCCTTCAGCGGCAGGAAGCCATGGCGCTCACCGCCGTACTCGACGAAGGCCGCTTCCAGTGAAGGCTCAAGGCGCGTGATGCGGCCTTTGTAGATGTTCGACTTCTTCTGTTCCTTGGACGGCTGTTCGATGTCGATGTCGTACAGCGTCTGGCCATCCACGATGGCTACCCGCAGCTCTTCAGCCTGCGTGGCATTGATCAGCATTCGCTTCATTCTTGCGTTCCTCGCGCGCTGCTACCGCGCGGAACGCCATGGGGTTTCGCTTCTGGTCACGCTTCACCGCCCATCGCGCATGCGCGGGGAGGGCGGTTTGGGTTTCCAGCGCTACGACACCACGGCAGGCCGCGGGAGCGCTTCATTTGTTTTGGTTTGGGTGTAACTGGGCCGGAGGCAGCTTTCAGCCAGGCTGGAGCGCCACAGGGACATGTTCAGCGCGAATGTGTGTCAGACATCCGGCGATGGCCGGGACCGCCGGTGAGCCGCTAACATGGCCGCCCCGGGGGCGGTGGCTGCGCACTGTGCCGGAATCGCGGGAAGTCGGGCTTCTGGCCCAGAGCAACTTCCAACGAAATCAATCCCTTATCTCGCCCGCCGAGTGTAACAGAATAAAAGGCCAATGACCGTTACCGAGCCCACCCCCAAAGCCGCTGAAGCCATGACCAGCGTACGTATCATCACTGTTCCGGCCGACCGTGCCGGGCAACGCCTGGACAACTTCCTGCTCGGCCAGCTCAAGGGTGCACCGCGCAGCCTGATCTACAAGCTCGTGCGAAGTGGCCAGGTCCGCGTCAATGGCGGCCGCGCCAAGGCCGAGCGCAAGCTGGAGGGCGGCGACGAAGTCCGGGTGCCGCCCGTCCGTCTCAACGAAGAGGGCGACAAGGCTGGCCCGCCGGCCGCGTTCATGAAGCGGCTGGAAGATGCCATCGTGTTCGAAGACGATCGGCTGCTGGCGCTGAACAAGCCGTCGGGCGTGGCCAGTCACGGCGGCAGCGGCATCAGTTTCGGCGCCATCGAAACCCTGCGCGCACTGCGGCCGGGCAAGACCCTGGAGCTGGTCCATCGCCTGGACCGGGATACCTCCGGCCTGCTGATCGTGGCCAAGAAGCGCTCGGCCCTGAGCGAGCTGCAGGCGCTGCTGCGTGAAGACCACGGCGCCGGCATCCGCAAGCGCTACCTGACGCTGCTGGCCGGCCGCATGCCCGATGGCACCATGACCGTGGACGCCCCGCTGCACGTGGGCCTGCGCCAGGGTGGCGAGCGCCACGTGCAGGTCAATCCGATCGGCAAGGAGTCGATCAGCCACTTCAAGGTGCTGGAGCGCAAGGGCGGCCATTCGTACTGCGAAGTGCGGATCGAAACCGGCCGGACCCACCAGATCCGCGTGCATGCCCAGCATCTGGGTCATCCGGTGGCCGGTGACGACAAATACGGCGATCCGGACGTCAACAAGCGGCTTCGTGAGCAGATCGGCCTGAAACGGCTGTTCCTGCACGCGGCCTCGCTGGAGTTCGCGCTGGATGCGGGCAAAACCCCTTATCTGATCAATGCGCCGCTGGCCGAGGAGCTGGTCGAGGTCTTGAACCGGCTCAAATAAGGCCGACCGACAAGGGTAGTGCCGGCCGCTGGCCGGCTCTGCACAATCCCGACCGATAAAGGTAGTGCCGGCCGCTGGCCGGCTCTTCACGGTGTCGATCGACATCCGACGTCGGGAAGCGCCGGCCAGCGGCCGGCACTACCGGGCGGTGGGACCCTGCGCCGACGTTACCCGGTTGAAAGGGCCCGGAGTTGCCGGGATGGAGCCCTCGGCATCACCACTTGAACAGCACCAGGCTGATCGCCAGGCTGCCCATGCCGGCCACCAGGCCGTACACGGTTTCGTGGCCCTTGGCGTAGCGCTTGGCCGCCGGGAGCAGTTCGTCCAGGGCCAGGAACACCATCACGCCGGAGATGATCCCGAACACCCAGCCGAAGGTGGCATGGTTGAGCACCCCGGACAGGGCGACATAGCCGATCGCCGCACCGATCGGCTCGGCCAGCCCGGACAGCAGGCTGGCGCCGAACGCATAGAACTTGTTCTGGGTGGCGAAATACACCGGCACCGCGATCGCGATGCCCTCGGGGATGTTGTGGATGGCGATGGCGAAGGCCAGCGGCATGCCGACCGAGGGGCTCTCCAGGGTGGCGAAGAACGTCGCCAGCCCCTCGGGGAAGTTGTGTGCGGTGATCGCCACGGCGGTCAGCAGGCCGACCCGCTTGATGTAGGCCTTGTTGTTGTCGCGGAACAGCGGGTCCTGCTTGTCCAGGCTCTCGTGCGGGTTCGGGATCAGGTGGTCGATCACCACGATCAGCAGCACGCCGACCAGGAAGGCCGCGGTGCCGTAGGCGAAGCCCAGTCGGGCGTCATAGGCCTGGGTGAATGAATCGATGGCCTTGTTGAGGATCTCCGTCAGCGAGACGAAGACCATCGCGCCACCGGCAAACGCCAACCCGAACGCCAGCAGGCGCGGGTTGGGGCGGCGCGAGAACAGCACCATCAGGCTGCCCAGCGCGGTGGCCAGGCCGGCGGCCAGGGTGACCGCCAGGGCGATCCATACGTTTTCACTGGAAATATCAGGCATCCGCCAACGCGTCCTTGTACGAGAAAAGTGCGCCGTGCGGTCCCCACCTCCCCACCGGGCCGCTGAAATGCGGGGCTCCGTGGGGGCGGTGTTCACCGGGCGCGTGGCGACGCGTCGATCCGACGGGCGCCTTGACGATCCATGATGCGCGGCTTGCGGCGGCTGACCTCAACACCCTGCGGCGATCAGCCGCCGCGACGCAGCCGTTCTTCGATCGCGAAGCACTCGTCCGGCTTGGGCTGCGGCGGATTGAAGCTGACCGGTACCTGGATCGTGGTCGAGACCGTCTGCCCGGCACGGGTGCCGGCCTTGAACTGCCAGGCCTGGACCGCCTTCTGCGCCTGCTCGTCGAGCTGGGCGTTGCCGCTGCCACTGGCGAGCTGGACCTGGCTGGGCTGGCCGTCGGCGGCGATGGTGACCTTGAACGTACTGGTGCCGCCGATGCCCTGGCACGCCAGTTCGATGGGGTACTCCGGCGGTGGCGTCTTGACCGCGGCGACCTCCGTGGGCGCCGCGACCGGGGCGGCCGGTTGTTCGGGCGTCTTGTTGCAGCCGGCCAGGGCCGCCACGGCAAGGCTGGACAGCACGATGTACTGCAGTTTCATGGGCTTACTCCGTCAGGGCCGAGGCTTTCGCCGCGCAGATGAAGTCGTTTTCGCTCAGGCCACCCACATCATGGGTGGAGAATCGCACCACGGCGCGGTCGTAATGCACGCCCAGGTCCGGGTGGTGGTCTTCGCGATGGGCAACCCAGGCCAGGGCGTTCACGAAGGCCATGGTGCCGTGGTAGTTGTCGAAGCGGAAGGTGCGGGTCAGCGCCTGGCCGGCCTCGGCCAGCTCCCATCCGGGAATCTGGGCCAGCAGCTCGGTGACCCGGGCGGTGCCGAGCTTGTGGTCGCTGCCTTTGCGCGGCACGCAATGGGCCTGCGCCAGCGGAATCAGGTCGGCCATGGGTTCCTCCACATCTGGATGACTGAACAATGCGCGGTCCGGTGTATAAACCAAATGAGCGCATAACAAGGGATTGGCTAGAATAGCCCGATGATCCAGATATCCGACACTGCCCAATCCTATTTCCGCAAGCTGATCGAGCGTGAGGCCGTGCCCGGCATGGGTGTGCGCCTTACCGCCGTCGATGCGGGTACCCCGCGCGCCGATGCCCGCCTGGAGTTCGCCGATCCCGGCGAGCTGCTCGGTGATGAGTGGGCGGTGGACTGCGATGGCTTCACCCTCTACGTGGCCGCCACCAGCGTGGCCTGGCTTGATGGCGCCGAGATCGATTTCGTCACCAACGCCACCGGCAGCCAGCAGCTGACCATCAAGGCGCCGAAGATCAAGGGCGAGGCGCCGACGGAAGGTTCTTCCCTGGTCGAGCGCGTGCGCTGGGTGGTGGAGAACGAAGTCAATCCGCAGCTGGCCTCGCATGGCGGCAAGGTCGCAGTGCAGGAAGTCTCGGCCGAGGGCGTGGTGCTGCTGCGCTTCGGCGGCGGCTGCCAGGGCTGCGGCATGGCCGACGTCACGCTCAAGCAGGGCATCGAAAAGACCTTGATGGGACGTGTGCCCGGCATCACCGCGGTGCGCGACGCGACCGACCACGAGAGTGGCGACGCGCCGTACATTCCCCGCGGCACGGCTGCCTGATCGCGCTGCGTGCCACTGCGCCGGGCTGACGACATCCTCGATTGGCTGCTGGCTCGCCAGCCGGACAAGCGCATTCTCGAAAAAACCACGGGCCTCCCCTATGGGTGGGGCCTGTGGCTGCGCGCGTTGTCGCCATTGCCGCGGCCGTTCCGGGCCAGCGAAGTACTTGCCGAACTGGCCCAGCGTGAGCCGATGCCCACTGGTGGGCGCCTGCCCGAACTGAGTTTCATCCAGGCGATGCGCCGGCTGCTCTGGCAGGGCTGGGACCCGGCCCCGCGCGATCAGCGCTGGATGCGCTGGACCTCTGCGCTGATCAGCGCGCTGCTGCATCTGATGTTCGCGCTGTTGTTGCTGTGGGTGGCCTTGATCCGCCCGCCAAGCGAGCCCGAACAGGGCGGCGAGAGCGGGCGCGTGCAGGTCGAGTTAGTCGGCCGCGGCACCCCGCAGCAGGAGCAAGGGGCGTCACCGGCCGCTGCCGAGCCGGCCACGGCGGACGCGGCGATCGCTGCGGCGATGGCCAATGCGCAGGCGATGGCGCAGGCCGAAGCGGATGCGCGCACAGCATCGGCCCCGCAGCCGGCCGCGGCGCCGGCACCGCCAAGCGAGCCACAACCGGCGCCACCGGCGCCCGCCACGCCGGCGGTGGAGCAGCCCGTCCAGGCGACCGAGGTGGCCCAGGCCACGACCGATTTCGTGGTGCCGCCGACCAGCGTGCCGCGCACCGAAGTGCGGGTGATGACGCGCGAGCCGCAGGACATCGCGGTGCGTGAGCGCACCGTGGTCACGGTGGAAGCGCCGACGCCGCGTACCACCGTGCCGACTCCGCGAACGGCCGAACCGCAATTGCGCACGCCCGAGCTGACCGTGCAGGAGCGGCAGGTCACGGTGGTCGAAGCCCCGACCCCCACCGTGGCCATTGCCGGGCCCCGGGTGGAGGCGACCATGCCGCAACGTGAGGTGCAGGTGCGCGAACGCGAGATCCGGCCGGTGACCGCGCCGGCGGTGAACGTGGCCACGCTGCCCACGCGCGAGGTGGCCGTACCGGGCCGATCGCCTGAGGTCGCCGTGCGCGAACGCGCGGTGCCCAACGCCGCACCGCGTCCGGCACCGCCATCACCGGCCGCGGCGAGCAGTACGACGACGGCGCCGGCGGCCGCCAATGCCAGCACGGCCGCCAGCACGTCCACGTCGCCGACCGCGACCCGCGCCCCGGCGAGCCCATCCAAGGCACCGCCCGGCAGCTGGACCACGCCCAACCGGTCCGATGACTGGGGCGCGGCCAATCATCCGCAGGACGCCGATCTCAACGGCCGTGCCGTCAGTGCGACCCAGGGCAATGGCAGCAGTCTGTTCAAGGCCGATGGCAGTGTGCGCGTGCCCGGCCAGGAGGGTCACGGCAACAGCGAGCGCGGCGCACCGGGCGGCGAGAAAGATGGCTGGAGCAAAGAACGCATCGCGCAGTCCGGCACCTGGCTCAAGCGCCCGCCGTACGACTACACCCCGACCTCGTTCGACAAGTACTGGGCGCCCAACGAATCGTTGCTGGCCGAATGGGTCCGCAAGGGCATCAAGGCGGTGGAGATTCCGATCCCTGGCACGAGCTCGTCGATTTCCTGCGTGATCTCCGTGCTGCAGTTCGGCGGCGGCTGTGGCTTGAGCGATCCGAACATGCAGGACCAGCCAGCCATCGCGCGTCCGCCGCCGGACATCCCGTTCAAGAAGGAACTGCAGGAAGACAACGGCAGCCGATGAGGCGCGGCCTCGGCGGCGGGTAGAGCCACGCCATGCGTGGCTGGGTTTCGGCCGGGTGTCACGGCGCCTCGCAGCCACGCATGGCGTGGCTCTACCGGATGCTGGGCGTTACGCTGCGGGGTCCGCGTCCGGTTCCACGTCCGCGTCCTGCAGCGCGACGAACGCCCAGAACGGCACGTTGCTCTCGCCCCAGTAGCGGCTGGCTTCGTCCAGCACATCCAGCAGCGTGTCGAACTCCGCGCCCGCCTCGCTGCGCAGCGTATCGGCGTCGTTGAAGAACAGGGAATAGCCATTGGCCGGCAGCCACGCCAGGTCACGCAGGTTGTCGGTCAGTGCATCCCAGTTGCCGCCGAAGCCGGTCGGGAAGTCCAGGCGGGCGGCCAGCCGCATCAGCAAAGTGCGCTTGTCCTGGCAGCCGGCCAGGTCGATCTGGATCACACGCAGGCCGGCATCGCGCATCGCCGCCGACAACGGGGCGACATCATCGTTGCCGATCGCATAGATGCCGGCGTTGTTGATGTCGTGCAGGCCCAACTCGAATCCGTCATGCGTCATTGCCAGCTCCCGGCAGGTGGAACGTCGAAACTGCGGAACGTTTCATAGTGATCATCGGTATAGAACCAGCCAGTAGGGGGGGTGCCGCCGGTGACAATGCGCCGTGCGCCGCGATTGCCTGCGCCGGGCGTGTCCACCGTGTATTCGTGGTAATAGCCGCGCGGCCGCTGCGGCAGCCGCTGTTCGCGGTTGCTGAAGATGCTGCCGTCCTGGCGGTGCGGGAACGGGCCGCCACGCTGGATCAGCGCGATGGTGTCGCGCGCTTCGGCCGGCAGGAACGGGGGCAGGGGATCGCGCGTCGTCCGGCTCGATGACGTCGGTGCAGGGGCGGCCGGCGCGCTGTCGGGCTGGGTCAGCGATGGCGCAAACTGCGGCGCGGGCGGGCGCTGGGCCAGCTTGATGGCGGCCAGGCCTCCCACCAGCAGCACGATGGCGATCAACAACAACAGCGGCTTGCGCATGAGGGGCCAGCGAAGAGGGGCGAGGCCACTACTCTACTGCGATCATCGCCCGGCACGGTGAGGCCCAGCCGAACAGGCATGCTGCACCGCGGGGCCTGCGCCGCACCGGTGTACACCGTCACTGTCGCGTAACGCGGCCGACACGCCATCGACCACGCAGGACGAAGTTTCCTTTACATCGCCCTTGGTAAGCTTGTCGGCCATCCCCATCATCGACTCCGCAACGCCCGGTCTTTGCCGGGTGAGTGAGCTACCAGGAGAACCACATGGCCTATACCCTCCCCAAGCTGTCCTACGCCTACGACGCGCTCGAGCCGCATATCGACGCAGCGACGATGGAAATCCACCACACCAAGCATCACCAGACGTACATCAACAACGTCAACGCTGCGCTGGAAGGCACCGAATATGCCGACCTGCCGGTGGAAGAGCTGGTCAAGAAGACCAAGTCGCTGCCGGAAAACCTGCAGGGCGTCGTGCGCAACAACGGCGGCGGCCATGCCAACCACACCCTGTTCTGGACCGTGATGTCGCCCAATGGCGGCGGCGCTCCGGTCGGTGACGTCGCCAAGGCGATCGATTCGCAGCTGGGCGGTGTCGAGAAGTTCAAAGAGGCCTTCACCAAGGCCGCGCTGACCCGCTTCGGCAGCGGCTGGGCCTGGCTGAGCGTCACCCCGGACAAGAAGGTCGTGGTGGAAAGCAGCGCCAACCAGGACAGCCCGCTGATGGACGGCAACACGCCGATCCTGGCCCTGGACGTGTGGGAACACGCGTACTACCTGAAGTACCAGAACCGTCGCCCGGAATACATCGGCGCGTTCTTCAACGTCGTCGACTGGAACGAAGTCGAGCGTCGTTACCAGCAAGCCATCGCCTGATCGGCACGGTTGCCTGAAACACCAACGGCCAGGCAGTAATGCCTGGCCGTTTTTCGTTGGGCCTCCGCAAACGGTGCCGGTCAGGGCGCGCTGGTGCTTTCCGGCGTCTGCAGGCGCAGGGTGGCCATGGTGCCCAGCCGCATCGCCGCAGCGTCGCCCTCGCTGGCCGGCAGCTTGATGCTGTCCTGGCGGATGCCGCCGAAGTGCTTCACCTGGAACAGCACGTCCAGGCCGTGCCCCCGTGCCGCGCCGGCCAGCGACGGCGGATCCACGCGTTCGCCGGGGTTCTTGCGGGCCGGCTGGAAGCCCGGGGTACTTCCCACCAGCTCGGTGATCTCGGCCGAGAAGTCGCCGGCGATCAGCGAAGGCAGGCCGTCGGCGGTCGCGCCGATCCAGGTCATCAGATCGGTGGTCTGGTGCCGGCGGATCTGCGCGTCGTCCGGTTCCGGGCGAAGCCGGGCCACGTAGATGTTGATCAGTTCCTCGCGCAGCTTGACCCGCAGCATCCCGGCCGCGCTGAACTGCCCCGGCGGGTGCAGCAGGGTGACGGCGTCATCCGTCACCGGCAGCCGGGTCAGCATGGCGCTGCCGTGGCGCAGCGGCTGGCTGGGCGGATCGGCGGTGACGAAATCGCAGCTGTAGCGCAGCCGGCTGGCCAGCCAGCAGGCGGGGTTGCGGCCCTGGGTCTGCAGCACCCGCTGCACCGCAATCACGTCCGGCTGCATCGACTCCAGCAGCTGCAGCACCTGGTCACGCCGCTGTTGCCATTGGGCATCGTCCTGGGTCGGCAGTTCCAGCGTGGCGATCTTCAGCGAGGGCAGGGCGTCCTCGGCCTGGCGCGCGTGCGCGCCGGCGGCGGGCGCGGCCAGCAACAGCAGCAGGATCCAGCCTGTCCAACCTCGGGTCCCACCGGTGATGTGCGTGCGCATAACGATAAGTTTACGCTTTCGCCGTCGACGATCCGTGACACGGGTGCCATCGCGCGGATGGGATTCCGGCCCGCCTGCCATGTCCGGCGGCCCCTGTCATGCAGCTGTGCAGCGTGCGCTGGGGTGGGGGCTTCCGGTAATCTTGGTCCTTTCGTGTTCGCAGGACAGCCCCACAGGATGAGCAATATCGCAGCCGCCAGCGCCGGCAAAGGAAAGATGCCGCGCCAGATTCCCTACATCATCGGCAATGAGGCCTGCGAACGCTTCAGCTTCTATGGGATGCGCAACATCCTGGTGCAGTTCCTGATCACCTCGCTGCTGCTGCAGGAGATCACCGCCGATGGCCGGGCCGGCGAGGCCAAGGACATCATGCACAGCTTCATGATCGGCGTGTATTTCTTCCCGCTGCTCGGTGGCTGGCTGGCCGACAAATTCTTCGGCAAGTACCACACCATCCTGTGGTTCAGCCTGATCTATTGCGCCGGCCACGCCTGCCTGGCCATCTTCGAGGACAGCCGCCAGGGCTTCTTCGTCGGCCTGGGCCTGATCGCGCTGGGTGCCGGCGGCATCAAGCCGCTGGTGGCCTCGTTCATGGGCGACCAGTTCGACCAGAGCAACAAGCATCTGGCCAAGGTCGTGTTCGACGCCTTCTACTGGATCATCAACTTCGGCTCGCTGTTCGCCTCGCTGCTGATTCCGCTGGCGCTGAAGAACCTGGGTCCGTCGTGGGCCTTCGGCATCCCGGGCATCCTGATGTTCGTGGCCACCTTCGTGTTCTGGATGGGCCGCAAGCGCTACGTGCTGGTCCCGCTGCCGCCCAAGGACCCGCATTCGTTCGGCAACGTGGTGCGTACCGCGCTGTCGGCGCAGGTGCCGGGCAAGGGCCGTCCGGGTCGTACCCTTGCCATCCTCGGTGCGGTGCTGGCGGTGGCCTCGATGGGGCTGGTCGGCAGCCTGGGCATCGTGATCTGCCTGTGCATCGCGCTGGTCCTGCTGTTGGCCGGCATCGGTGGCGGCACCTGGATCCAGCTGGACCGCGCCCGCGCCGTGCACCCGGCCGAGGCGGTGGAGGGCGTGCGCTCGGTGCTGCGCGTGCTGGTGATCTTCGCCCTGACCACGCCGTTCTTCTCGCTGTTCGACCAGAAGGCCTCGACCTGGGTCCTGCAGGGCCAGCAGATGGCGATGCCGAGCTGGTTCACCGCCTCGCAGATGCAGGCGCTGAACCCGCTGCTGGTGATGATCCTGATCCCGTTCAACAACCTGGTGCTGTACCCGATGCTGCGCCGCTTCGGCTTCGAGCCGACCGCGCTGCGCCGGATGACCGCCGGCATCGCCTTCAGCGGCCTGGCCTGGATCGTGGTCGGCGGTATCCAGGTGATGATGGATGGCGGCAACGTCATGTCCATCTTCTGGCAGATGCTGCCCTACGCGCTGCTGACCTTCGGTGAAGTGCTGGTCTCGGCCACCGGCCTGGAGTTCGCCTACAGCCAGGCGCCGCAGGCCATGAAGGGCGTGGTGATGAGCTTCTGGAACCTGACCACCACCATCGGCAACCTGTGGGTGCTGCTGTCCAACGCGGCGGTGCGCAACGACACGGTGACCCACCAGATCGCCAGTACCGGCTTGAGCGAGGCGGCGTTCCTGATGTTCTTCTTCGCCGGCTTTGCGTTCCTGGCGGCGTTGGCCTTCGGTTGGTATGCCAAGCGCTATCGTATGGTCGACAACTACCGCACCGCCTGAGCCTGACATGACCCCAGTCAACCTGCTGCTGATCGCCATCACCGTCATCGTGTCGTGGATGGCGTTCAAGAACCGTGCGCTCGCCGACCGCCTGATCCTGTGGCCGCCGGCAGTGGACCGCAACCGTCAGTACGATCGCCTGATCACCTACGGGTTCATCCACGCCGATCTGTCCCACCTGGCGTTCAACATGATCACGCTGTTCTTCTTCGGCGGCTTCATCGAACAGGTGATGCTGCAGTTGAGCGGCAGCTACCTGACCTATCCGGCGTTCTACCTGGGTGCGTTGCTGGTCTCGATCCTGCCCAGCTACCTGAAGAACCAGAAGAATCCGAACTACCTCAGCCTGGGGGCATCGGGCGCGGTCTCGGCAGTGCTGTTCGCCTTCATCCTGATCAAGCCGTGGTCGATCATCCTGGTGCTGTTCATTCCGGCCCCGGCGATCATCTATGCGGTGTTCTACGTCGGCTACAGCATCTGGATGGACCGCCGTGGCGGCGACCGCATCAACCACAGCGCGCACCTGGCCGGTGCGGCCTTCGGCGTGCTGTTCATGCTGGCCATGCAGCCGAGCATCTTCAGCCACTTCCTGCGTGAGCTGAGCAACCCCACCTTCCGCCTCGGCGGTTGATTCGGCGCGTACCGACCAACGGTCGGTACCTACGACGTGGTATCTGGCGCGGGGTGGGGCGTACCGACCAACGGTCGGTACCTACGTCGTCGCGCTGGGGGGCGGGCGTACCGACCCACGGTCGGTACCTGCCGACGGTGGGTCGATGCGTCGTCGCGCCGGGGGGGAGCTCACGACCGTTGGTCGTGAGCCCGGCAACCGTCAGGCGGCCTTCTTGCCGTCCACGCCATAGGTGCTGAGCAGCCGGGCGTAGACCTCGTGGTTGATCTGGTCGAATTCCCAGCCCTGGGTCTGGCCGTTCACGGCCAGCTGGAACAGGCCCTCGAGCAGGGAGCTGTCGGCATCGCCGTGGGCGGCGGGGGCAGGTGCGGTGTTGTCCATGCGGACCTCCGGAAGAGCGGGTGCGTGCAGGCAGGTCTTCGCAAAAGCCATGCCAGCTTTTACGCCCTGTCCGGATCCGATATCGGCGTGGCGGCTCCAGCCTTTAGGGCCGGATGTGACGCGCCACGTCGCTGCTTGCCCCTGTTCAGGCTTCACGCGATCATGGCGGCCGGCTGCGCACTATCGCTGCAGTCGCCGCAGGAGACACCGCTCATGGCTTCGGTCACGCCGCCCGGACTGGCTTACGAGGTGGAGCACGATCTGGCCCATCACCGGTTCCAGGCCCGGGTCAAAGGGCATCTGGCGCTGCTGGATTACCAGATCAAGCGCAAGCGGATGATCATCACCCACACCGAGGTGCCCGAGCCGATCGCCGGCCGTGGCGTGGCCGGTGAGTTGACGAAGGTGGCGCTGCGCTACGCGCGCGAACACAGATTCAAGGTAGTGCCTGCCTGCGCGTACGCCGAAGCGTTCCTGCAGCGGCACGAGGAGTACGACGACCTGCTGGTCCGATGAGGGCAGCGGGTCATGCTTCAGGGATGGCCGATCATGATGGTGGGTTACAACAAGGGGATTTCAGGATGAACATCGCAGGAAACCGTTGCGCGCTGCGCACCAGCGCGTTGGCCTTGGCTATGGGCTTGGTGGTGGTGGCAGGCTGCAAGCGCGACGGTGACGCACAGGCGCCGGTGGCAGCGGCAGATACCGCCGCCGAACCGGCTGCACCGACGGCGACGCCGGATGCGCCGGTCGAGCTGCGCGACGTGATCGAGACCTCGCCGCAGGCGGTGGTCGGGATTACCTATCCGCCGGACATCGCGCGGTATCCGGGCCTGGCCAAGACGCTGGGCAGCTATGCCGACAGCGCCCGGGCCGAGCTGCAGCAGGCGCTGGACGGGCTGGGCAACGACAAGCCGACCATGCCCTACGAGCTCTCGCTGACCTTCGAGAAGGTGCTGGAGACGCCGCAGCTGGTGGTGGTGACCGCCGATGGCAGCCGTTACACCGGTGGCGCCCACGGTGAGCCGCTGGTGGCACGTTTCGTATGGCTGCCGGAGCAGCAGCAGATGCTGACCGCCGACAAGCTGGTGGCCGATGCCAAGGGCTGGAAGGCGATCAGCGACTACGTGGCCGACCAGCTGCGCGAACGCGTGGCCACGCGCCTGAGCGGCGATGAGATGGAGCCTGCGCAGATGCAGGAATCCCTGCGCAACGCCAGCCGGATGATCGCCGATGGCACCGGGCCCAGCGCGGACAACTTCAGCCAGTTCCAGCCGCTGACCGGTTCCGACGGACGCATCTCTGCGATACGCTTCGTGTTCCCGCCCTACCAGGTAGGGCCGTACTCGGACGGCACGCAGACCGTGGACGTCCCGGCCGCCGTGCTGGTGCCGCACGTGGGTCAGGATGTCGCGGGGTTGTTCGCCCGGGGCTGATCGACGGAGGCGATGTGGACGCTGGGCTGCAACGACGGGTCACGGGGTTGCTGCACGAAGCGGGGGTCACCGTTGGCGGTGACCAGCCGCAGGACATCACGGTGCACGACCCGCGCTTCTATGCACGGGTCATGGCCCAGGGCTCGCTGGGCCTGGGCGAGAGTTACATGGACGGGCAGTGGGATGCCCGCGCGCTGGACGACTTCCTCTTTCATCTGATGCAGGCGCATCTGGACGAACGCGTGCACGGCTGGCGCGATCTGGCCGATGCGATCAAGGCGCGGGTGTTCAATCTGCAGGCCGGCGCCGGCAGTTTCGAGGTCGGCCGTCGCCATTACGACCTGGGCAATGATCTGTACGAGGCGATGCTCGGCCAGCGGCTGGTCTACAGCTGCGGTTACTGGCGCGAAGCTGCGGACCTGGACACGGCGCAGGAGGCCAAGCTCGATCTGATCTGCCGCAAGCTGGGCCTGCGCCCCGGCCAGCGCATTCTGGATATCGGCTGCGGGTGGGGCGAGGCGCTGAAGTTCGCGGCCGAGCGCTATGGCGTCTCCGGCGTCGGCGTGACGATCTCGCAGGAGCAGGCGGACTATGCGCGGCAGTTGTGCGCGGGGTTGCCGGTCGAGATACGGTTGCAGGACTACCACGACGTGGAGGAGTCCTTCGACGCGATCCTGTCGGTGGGGATGTTCGAGCACGTGGGCGACAAGAACTATCGCGGGTACTTCGAGATGGCGCGGCGCTGCCTGCGGCCGGAAGGATTGTTCCTGCTGCATTCGATCGGCAGCAATCTGTCGCGGCATCGCACCGATCCGTGGATCGCAAAGTACATCTTCCCGAACTCGATGCTGCCCTCGGCGGCGCAGGTGACCGACGCGTTCGAAGGGTTGTTCGTGCTGGAGGACTGGCACAACTTCGGCACCGATTACGACCGGACCCTGCAGGCGTGGCGGGCCAACATCGAGGCGGCGTGGCCGCGCCTGGATGCGCAGCGGTATGACGAACGGTTCCGCCGGATGTGGCGGTTCTATCTGGCCGGTTCGATGGCGAGTTTCCGCTGCCGGCATGCACAGTTGTGGCAGCTGGTGTTGTCGCCCAATGGCGTGCCTGGAGGCTACGTAGCGCCACGGTGAGATGAGCTGGCGGCACAAAAAAAACGCCCGGCGGTGCCGGGCGTTTTTCGTTGTGCACGTCGTTGAGGCGGACGCTTACTTCTTGCCGTCACCCGAGGTCAGGCCGCGCTTTTCGAGCAGCGGCTCGATCTGCGGGGCATGGCCGGCGAAGTTCTGGAACAGTTCCATTGCATCCACGCTGCCGCCCTTGGAAAGCAGGGTCTGGCGGAAGTGATCGCCGTTCTTGCGGCTCAGGCCGCCGTTTTCGCGGAACCACTTCTGGGTATTGGCGTCGAGCACTTCAGACCAGATGTAGGCGTAGTAGCCGGCCGAGTAGCCGCCCATGATGTGGCTGAAGTACGGGGTCTTGTAGCGCGGCGGGACCGGCGCGTAGAAGATGCCGTCCTTGGCCAGGGCCTCGGCTTCGAACTTCATCACGTCCTTGGCGGCCGGGACCTGGTCCGGACCGATCTGGTGCCAGCGCTGGTCGAGCATGGCCGCACCGAGGTATTCGGTGGTGGCGAAGCCCTGGTTGAACTTGGCGGCGGCGACGACCTTGTCGAGCAGGGCCTGCGGCATGGCCGTGCCGTTCTGGTAGTGCTTGGCGTAGTTCTTCAGGATGACCGGGTCATCGGCCCACATCTCGTTGACCTGCGAGGGGAACTCGACGAAGTCGCGCGGCACCGAGGTGCCCGAGAAGTAGGGGTACTTCACGTTCGAGAACATGCCGTGCAGGGCGTGGCCGAATTCGTGGAAGGTGGTGGTCACTTCATCCCAGGTCAGCAGGGTCGGCTTGCCGGCCGGCGGCTTGGGGATGTTGAGGTGGTTGGCGACCACCGGCTTGAAGCCGGTCAGCTCGGACTGCGAGACGTACGAGTTCATCCACGCACCGCCGCGCTTGGAGGCGCGTGCATACGGGTCGAAGATGAAGATCGCCAGCTGGCTGCCGTCGGCATCGAACACGTCATAGACGGTGACGTCGTCGTGGTAGACCGGCAGGTCGGTGCGCTGCTTGAAAGTCAGGCCGAACTCGAGCTGGGCGGCGTGGAAGACGCCGTTTTCGAGCACGTTCTTCATTTCGAAGTACGGCTTGAGCTGGGATTCGTCGAAGTTGTACTTGGCCTGGCGGACCTTCTCGCTGTAGAACGCCCAGTCCCATGCTTCCAGCTTGAAGGTGGGCTTTCCGGCGGCCTTCTGCTCCTTGTCGATCATCGCCTGCAGGTCGGCGGCTTCGCGCTTGGCGTTGGCGACGGCGGCCGGGGCGAGCTGGCCGAGCATGGCGTTGACCGCTTCGGGGGTCTTGGCGGTCTGGTTGGTCAGGTTGTAGGCGGCGAAGTTCGCAAAGCCCATCAGCTTGGCCTTGTCGGCACGCAGCTGCATGATGCGCGAGACCAGGGCGGTGTTGTCGTACTCACCGCCGCGGCTGCCGCGGGTGATGGAGGCTTCGTAGATCTTCTGGCGCAGGGCGCGGTTGGCCAGGTTGGTCAGCGGCGGCTGGCCGGTGGTGTTGAGCAGGGTGATGACGTACTTGCCGTCCTGGCCACGGGCCTTGGCGGCTTCGGCAGCGGCGGAGATCTGCTCCTGCGAGAGGCCGTCCAGGTCCTTGACGTCATCGACGGTGATCGCCGAGGCATTCACTTCGGCCAGCACGTTCTGGCTGAACTTGGTGCCCAGGTTGGCCAGCTCGGCGTTCATTTCCTTGAGCTTGGTCTTGTCGGCTTCGGACAGCTTGGCGCCGGCGCGGACGTAGCTCTCGTAGTACTTCTCGACCAGGCGCATGCCTTCGGCGTCCAGGCCGAGCTGGGTGCGGGTGTCATACAGGGTCTGGATGCGGGCAAACAGCTTGCCGTTGAGCGCGATGGCGTCGCTGTGCGCGGCGAAGCGGGCGGAGTAGTCGGCCTGCAGCTTCTTGCGTGCGTCGTTGGTATCGGCACCGACCAGGCTGAAGAACACGGTGGTGGCGCGGTCCAGGGTCTCACCGCTCTTTTCCAGGGCGATGAGGGTGTTGTCGAAGGTCGGCTTGGCCTTGTTGTTGGCGATCGCCTCCACTTCCTTCAGCTGCTGGGCCATGCCGGCGTCGAAGGCGGGGGCGAAGTCGCTGTCCTTGATCTTGTCGAACTGCGGGAAGTGCAGCGGCAGCGGGCTGTCGGCGAAGAACGGGTTGGCCTGCTGGGCGGTGGTCGCGGCCGGGGTGGCGGCGGTGGCGGAATAGGCGGGCAGGGCCAGGCCGAGGGTCACGGCGACGGCGAGGGCAAGACGGGTGGTCAAGGGGAATTCTCCGGTCAGACAAGTCTTTGAGGGTAACCCGGGCCGTTGGGGAGCGGCTTGTGTCGAAAGGCATGTTTTGGCCAGGCCAGGGCATTGCGAAGGGTGCACCACTGCAAGAGCCAGCCCGGTCGTTGCCGTCCCGAGGCGTAGTGCCGGCCGCTGGCCGGCTCCTCGGCCCACCGGCCGGCTCCTCAGCCCACCAGGCCGAATACGCTGGGCGAGCTAAGATGAGAGGCCTTTCCACCGGAGCCCCTGCCATGACCACTGCCTTCGATTTCCCGTTCGTGGACCTGTCGGGCCAGCCACAGGCGTTGGCGCAGTACCGGGGCAAGGTGTTGTTGCTGGTCAATGTGGCCAGCAAGTGTGGCTTCACGCCGCAGTACGAGGGGCTGGAGGCGTTGTGGCGGGAATTCGGGCCGCGCGGGCTGGTGGTGATCGGGTTTCCCTGCGATCAGTTCGGGCATCAGGAGCCGGGCGATGCGGCGCAGATCGGGGAGTTCTGTTCGCTGACCTATGGGGTCAGTTTCCCGATGTCGGACAAGGTCGAGGTCAACGGCGACGGCGCTGATCCGCTGTGGCAGTGGCTCAAGGCCGAGAAGGCCGGGGTGCTGGGCACGCGGGGGATCAAGTGGAACTTCAGCAAGTTTTTGGTCGGCCGCGATGGGCAGGTGCTGGGCCGCTATGCGCCGACCGACAAGCCCGAGTCGCTGCGCGGCGATATCGAGGCCGCGCTGGCCGGCTGATACCGGCCGGAATGCGTCCCGGTAGTGCCGGCCGCTGGCCGGCTCCTCGCATCACCGGATGGCCACATGTCCCAGCCACGCATGGCGTGGCTCTACCGGCTTGCATCACCGGTTCGCCCAACGTTCCAGCCACGCATGGCGTGGCTCTACCGGCTCGCATCACCGGATTGCCCAACGTTCCAGCCACGCATGGCGTGGCTCTACACCGCAGCGATGGAATCAGCTGCCTGCTTTCCGGTTGCGCACGTCTTCGGGCAGGAGGGCGAGAATGTCGTCGACGATCTTTGGCAGGCTCTTCTCGGAGTAGCCGCGATGCACGCCGGCGATGCTGCCGTCGTGGCCGATGATGAACATGTGCGGGATGGTCTGGATGCCGTACTGGTCGCTGACCTCGCCCTTGGCGTCGTGGATGTAGTCCAGTGGCGGGGCCTTGCGGCTGCGGGCGATGGCGGCGAAATCGGCGCGCGGTTCCTTCAGGTTCACCGCGTAGACCTGCAGCGCGTCATGCCCGATGACCTTCTGCAGCTGGCCCAGGATCGGCAGTTCCTTGCGGCACGGGCCGCACCACGAGGCCCAGAACGTGACGATGACGACCTTGCCGCGCTGGCTGGCCAGGTCCACCACATTGCCCTGGCGGTCCTTGCCCAGGATCTGCGGCGGGATATCGCCGGCTCTCGGTGAGGGCGTCGCGGGCGCGGCGGCGCTGGCAGCCAGGCTCATGGCGAGCAGCAGGCAGGCGAGGGCGGGGCGGATCTTCCTGATCATCGGTACGGCTCCAGGTCAGGCCCGGCCGTTGCCGGGCTGACGCGGAATATAGCCCAACGTGCATGCGTTCGTTGCCGCGAGAGCCGACCAAGGGTCGGCTCTGCCCGGCAGGGCCGCGGTCGGCGAATCAGCTCCGTAGAGCCGGGCTCTGTCCGGCTGGCGCGCAGGTTGGTCGATCAGCCGCGCGGAGCCTACTTTTCGACGAAGGCGCGTTCGAAGACGTAGTGGCCCGGGGTGCCGATGCGCGGCGAGGTCTGGAAGCCGCGGCTGTCCAGCACGGTGCGCAGGTCGGCCAGCATCTGCGGGCTGCCGCAGATCATGGCGCGGTCGTTTTCCGGATCCAGCGGCGGCAGGCCGAGGGTCTTCTGCATCTCGCCGCTTTCCATCAGCGAGGTCAGGCGGCCTTGGTTGGGGAAGGCTTCGCGCGTGACGGCCGGATAGTAGAGCAGCTTGTCGCCGATCATCTCGCCGAGGAATTCGTGCTCGCGCAGTTCCTTCTCGAACAGCTCGCGGTAGGCCAGGTCCTTTTCGTAACGCACGCCGTGGGTGAGGATCACCTTGTCGAAGCGCTCGTAGGTTTCCGGGTCCTTGATCACCGACAGCCACGGCGCCAGGCCGGTGCCGGTGCCGAGCAGGTACAGGTGCTTGCCCGGGTGCAGGTCGCTGATCAGCAGGGTGCCGGTAGGCTTCTTGCCGACCAGCACCTTGTCGCCCGGCTTGATGTGCTGCAGGCGCGAGGTCAGCGGGCCGTCCTGCACCTTGATGCTGAAGAACTCCAGGTTTTCTTCCCAGTTGGCACTGGCGATGGAGTACGCGCGCAGCAATGGGCGCGCTTCGGTTTCCAGGCCGATCATCACGAACTGGCCGTTCTCGAAGCGGAAGCCGCTGTCGCGGGTCGTGGTGAAGCTGAAGTAGGCGTCGGTCCAGTGACGGACCTCAAGCACCGTTTCGGCGCCAAAAGCGGAAGACATGGGGGTGGGGTTCTGGTCGGTTTCGTCGGGTCTAGTTTATCTTAAATGAGATAAATTCTCATTGACTGGCCGGACAGGCCTGTCGTGTCTGGGTTTCAGCGGTAACCGGCCGCCTGCAGTTCGAACAGTTCGGCATACCGGCCGCCCTGGGTCATCAGCTCGGCATGGGTGCCGCTGGCCTCGATCCGGCCGCCGGCCAGCACCAGGATGCGGTCGGCCATGCGCACCGAGGAAAAGCGGTGCGAGATCAACACCGCAGTGCGGTTGTCGGACAGTTCCTTGAAGCGCTGGAACACCTCGAACTCGCTGCGCGCATCCAGCGCCGCGGTCGGTTCATCCAGGATCATGACCTGCGCATCGCGCATGTAGGCCCGCGCGATCGCAATCTTCTGCCACTGGCCACCGGACAGGTCCACGCCCATCTTGAAGCGGCGGCCGATCAGCTGGTCGTAGCCACCGGGCAGGCCGGCGATCACCTCGTCGGCCATGCCGCGCCGGGCGGCATCGCGGATGCGGGCGTCGTCGCCCATCGCCTCGACCAGGCCGACGCCGATGTTCTCGCCGGCGCTGAGGTTGTAGCGCACGAAATCCTGGAAGATCACGCCCATGTTGGCGCGCAGGTCATCCAGGTCGTAGTCGCGCAGGTCGCGGCCATCGAGCAGGATGCGGCCTTCATCGGGGTCGTACAGGCGGGCCAGCAGCTTGACCAGGGTGGTTTTGCCGGCACCGTTCTCACCCACCAGCGCCAGTACTTCACCGGCACGCAGGTCGAAATCCAGATGCCGCACCGCCCAGCTTTCGGCGTCGGGATAGCGGAAACCGACGTTCTCGAACACGAAGCCCTGGGTGATCGGCTGCGGGATGGCGATGGCATCCGGGCGCGAGTGGATTTCCGGTTCGATCTGGAAGAACGAGAACAGATCGTCCAGGTACAGCGCCTGGCCGGCAACCTGTGAAAAGCCGATCAGCAGGCCTTCCAGCAGCTGGCGCAGGCGCAGGAAGCTGCCGGCCAGGAAGGTGAGGTCGCCGATCGAGAAATCGCCGCGCACGGTGCGCCAGGCGATGTAGGCGTAGGCGGCGTAATAGCCCAGCGTACCGAGTGCTGCCAGCAGCGTGCCCCAGATCGCACGCTTGCGGGCCAGCGCACGGTTGGCGAGATAGAACTTCTCGGCGAGTAGTTTGTAGCGATCGATCAGGAAGCGATGGAGGTTGAAGATCTTCACCTCCTTGGCGGTCTCCACGCTGGCCCCGATCTGGCGCAGGTACTCCAGCTGGCGGCGCTCGGGCGTCCACTGGAAGTTGAGGCTGTAGCCGGCTGCGTTGAAGTGCGATTCGCCGATGAAGGCCGGGATCAGTGCGACCGCCAGCAGCAGGATCAACCACGGCGCGTACACGATCAGGCCGACCGCGAGGCTGGCCACCGTGATGCTGTCCTGCACCTGGCCGAACAGCTGGCTCATCAGGTTCATCCGGCCCATGGTCTGGCGCCGTGCCCGGTCCAGTTTGTCCTGCAGGTCGGGGTCTTCGAAATCCTCCAGGTCCAGCTCGGCGGCGTGTTCCATCAAGCGCACGCTGGTGACGTTGGTGAACAGCTCCGACAGCAGGGTATCGGCGTAGCTGACCATGCGGCCAAGCAGGTCCGAGGCCATCGCCAGGCCGAACTCGAGCGCGAGCAGGCCCAGCAGGGGATTGAGCAGGCCACTGGACAGCGCCTCGCCGAACGGCGGGAAGCCGGCATCATGCTGGCTGAGCTGCACGGCGGCATCGATGATCAACTTGCCGACGTACAACATCGCCACCGGCAGCAACGCACGGATCACGCGCAGGCCGAGGCTGGCCAGGGTCAGCCCCGGGCTGGTCTGCCAGACCTGGCGCAGGAACGGGGGCAGGTTGCGCATCGCATTGACGCGCTCACGCAGGCTGGGATTCTTCTGGCCGGGTGCACCGGCAGCGGGGGAGGCGGGCATGGGCGGTGTTGTGCGCGCCGTGACCGTGGTTGATGCATGAAGTCAGTGCCTGCGCAGATTGCAGACGCGTACGTCCCGCAGAACGGTGCAGCCGGTACACCGCTACCCGGTAGTGCCGGCCGCTGGCCGGCTCCAGGTGGCATCCAGCATCGTGCGGAGCCGGCCAGCGGCCGGCACTACCCGTGCAGCATGACGATCATGCGGAGCCGGCCAGCGGCCGGCACTACCCGTTGCTTATGGCAGCGGCGGCAGCAGGCCGGCGCCGAGGCGGTTCCAGGCGTTGATCACCGCGATGCCCATGCTCAGGTCGCTGATGCCCTTCTCATCGAAATGCGGTGCCAGGGCGTCGTAGGCGGCATCGGACGGGGCGGCGCTGCTCAAGCGGGTCAGCGCCTCGGCCCAGCCCAGCGCGGCGCGCTCGCGCGCATCGAAGAAGCGGCTCTCGTGCCAGGCTGGCAGCGTATCGAGCTTGCGCGGTTCGATGCCGCCCTTGCGCAGGGTGGTGGCATGCATGTCCATGCAGTAGCCGCAGCCATTGATCTGCGAGACACGCAGGAACACCAGTTCCATCAATACGGGGTCGATCGAACTGTCGTGCACGGCCTTGCTGGTGGCGAGCAGGCCCTTGAAGGCCTCGGCGGCGAGGCGGGTGTATGGAACGCGCGGTGAGGTGGACATCGGGGACTCCATGACGGCCGCAATGGCCGTCTTCATCAGGAGGACGCGCCAGCATCGCGCGCTGTGACAAGGCCGGTGAGTTTTTCCGGATTGAGCACGCTGAGCACGCGCACGATCCGTCCGGCATCGACCGTGATCATCGTCACCGAGTGCAGCTGGTCGCCCGCGAAACGCAGGATCGCCGGCTCGCCATTGACCTGGCCGAGCTGCGCCGGATGCTGGCCGTTGCGGCGCGCGATCGCCCAGTACAGCTGCGCGATGCGCTCGGCGCCGAGCAGGGGGCGGATCGCTGCGGTCACGCGGCCACCGCCGTCGGAGATCATCTCGGCATTGGCATCAAGCAGGGCGCGGATCGCTTCCAGATCACCCTGCTGCGAGGCGTCCATGAAGCGCGCCAGCAGGTCGCGGTGCTGGGCGGGCGAGACCGTGAAGCGTGGGGCGCCCGTCTGCAGTCGCTGCCGCGCCCGGTGCACCAGTTGCCGGCAGTTGGCGGGGGAGTGCTCCAGCAGGGGCGCGATGTCCGGGTAGTCGTAGTCGAACACATCCTTGAGCAGGAAGGCGGCGCGCTCATCCGGCTTGAGCTGCTCCAGCAGCGCCAGGAAAGCCACCGAGACCTCGTCGGCGAGGGCATGGCGCTCGGCTGGGTCCTGCAGCGGGTCCGGGTCCAGGGCGATCTCCAGCGGCTCGGGCAGCCACGGCCCGACGTACTCCACGCGCGCGCTGCGCAGGGCGCGCAGCCGGTCCAGGCCGAGCCGGGTGGTGGCCGTCACCAGCCAGCCCTCCGGGTCGCGGATCACGCCGGTGTCGGCGCCCTGCCAGCGCAGCCAGGCGTCCTGGACGATGTCCTCGGCGTCGCTGCGGCTGCCCAGCAGGCGGTAGGCCAGGGCGAACAGGCGGGGGCGGTGGGTCTGGAAGGTATCGGTCGGGGTCATGCCAGGAGGACGCGGCCGGGCAGGCCGCTGTGACAAGGCGGGGCGCCCACTGTGCACCAAACCCCGCCACCGCGAGCGATTCTCAACGCCGCCGGGCGGTAGTTGTTAAAATCGGCGGTTCAACCCCCGCCAGCCTCCAGCAAGCGAGCAAGTCGTGACATCGATCAAGCAGGAAGACCTCATCCAGTCCATCGCCGACGCGCTGCAGTACATCTCGTACTACCACCCGGTCGATTACATCAAGAGCCTCAACGCTGCCTATGAGCGCGAAGAGTCGCCGGCCGCGAAGGAGGCGATGGCCCAGATCCTGATCAATTCGCGCATGTGCGCCGAAGGCCACCGGCCGATCTGCCAGGACACCGGCATCGTCACCGTGTTCCTGGAAATCGGCATGAACGTGCGCTGGGACGACGCCACCATGGGCGTGGAGGACATGGCCAACGAAGGCGTGCGCCGCGCCTACAACTACCCGGACAACAAGCTGCGCGCCTCGGTGCTGGCCGATCCGGCCGGCAAGCGCATCAACACCAAGGACAACACGCCGGGCGTGGTCAACGTCAAGGTGGTGCCAGGTGACACCGTGGAGGTGATCGTCGCGGCCAAGGGCGGCGGTTCGGAAGCCAAGAGCAAGTTCGCCATGCTCAACCCGTCCGACTCGATCGTGGACTGGGTACTCAAGACCGTGCCGACCATGGGCGCCGGCTGGTGCCCGCCGGGCATGCTCGGCATCGGCATCGGCGGCACCGCCGAGAAGGCGATGCTGCTGGCCAAGGAATCGCTGATGGAGCCGATCGACATCAACGAGCTCAAGGCCCGTGGCGCCTCCAACCGCGCCGAAGAGCTGCGCCTGGAGCTGTTCGACAAGGTCAACGCGCTGGGCATCGGTGCGCAGGGCCTGGGCGGCCTGACCACCGTGCTGGACATCAAGGTCAAGGACTTCCCGACCCACGCCGCCAATCTGCCGGTGGCGATGATCCCGAACTGCGCGGCCACCCGCCATGCGCACTTCACCCTGGATGGCAGTGGCCCGGTGATGCTCGACCCGCCCTCGCTGGAAGACTGGCCGCAGATCACCTACGACGCCTCCAAGGGCACCCGTGTCGATCTGGACACGATCACTCCGGAAGACGTCGCCAGCTGGAAGCCGGGCCAGACCCTGCTGCTCAACGGCAAGCTGCTGACCGGCCGCGACGCCGCGCACAAGCGCATGGTGGAAATGCTGGACAAGGGCGAGCCGCTGCCGGTCGACCTCAAGGGCCGCTTCATCTACTACGTCGGCCCGGTCGATCCGGTGCGCGACGAAGTGGTGGGCCCGGCCGGCCCGACCACCGCCACCCGCATGGACAAGTTCACCCGCCAGGTGCTGGAACAGACTGGCCTGCTGGGCATGGTCGGCAAGGCCGAGCGCGGCCCGGCGGCGATCGAAGCGATCCGTGACAACAAATCGGCCTACCTGATGGCGGTCGGCGGCTCGGCGTACCTGGTGTCCAAGGCGATCAAGGCAGCCAAGGTGGTCGGCTTCGCCGATCTGGGCATGGAAGCGATCTACGAGTTCACCGTGCAGGACATGCCGGTCACCGTGGCGGTGGATTCCACCGGCGAGTCCGTGCACCAGACCGGCCCGCGCGAATGGCAGGCCCGCATCGGCAAGATTCCGGTCGTGGTTGCCTGAGGCTTCCGGTCGCGGCAATACGGCAGGTATCGGCCACGGGTCGATACGCTGCTGAAACGAAAACGGCGCCCGAGGGCGCCGTTTTTCGTTGCCCACCCCTGCGCGTGCCGCCCGCATAATGCGGGCCTTCCCCTGAGAGGCACCCACGCATGCGCACCACGTTGTATGGATCGCCGAGTACCGCCGCCCTGGTCGTCCATTGGCTGTTGCTGGAACTGCAGATCGAGCACGATCTGGTGCTGTTGGATTTCGACAAGCGCGAGCACAAGGATGCCGCGTATCTCGCGTTGAATCCCGCGGGCCTGGTGCCGACGCTGGTGCTGGACGGGCAGGTATTGACCGAAGCGGCAGCGATCGCGCTGCACCTGGCCGACCGCCATCCGGAAGCGGCCCTGCTGCCAGCCCCGGGGACTGCCGATCGCGCCGAGGCCTACCGCTGGATGTTCTGGTGTGCCAACACCGTGCAGCCGGCGTACCGGGCATGGTTCTACCCGCAGGAAATGGCCGGCCCCGAGCATGCGGAGGCGACCCGCCAGCGGGCGCGCGAGCGGCTGGAAGGCGCGTGGCAGCACCTGGCCGAGCATCTGTCCACGCGCGGGCCGTATGTGCTGGGCGACGCGTTGAGCGTCGTCGATTTCATGCTGGTGATGCTGATGCGTTGGTCGCGCAACATGCCCACGCCGAGTGACACCTGGCCGGCGTTGAAGGCCTACGCCGATCGTCTGAAAGCACGGCCGGCGTTCGCCGAGGTCTACCGGCGCGAGGGCATCACCGACTGGCGCTGAGGTCGATGGCAGGTCGGAAAGAAGTGCTGCTAAAGTCGGGCGTGTGCCGTTCAAGGATGATCGCGATGGGCGTAAAAGGGAGCGTGCTGTGGCTGTTGCCGTTGCTGGTGATGGCGGGGCTGGCCGGGTGCGCGGGCTACGAGATCCAGCGCCCGATCAGCGCTACGGGACAGCAGTGCATGCAGACCTGCGATGCGCGGCGGGATCAGTGCACCTGGCAGGCAGAGGCGGTGGCGCGTTCGGAGGGCGATTCGTGTGCCTTCAGCCAGCAGCGGCTGGCGAGCCGCTGTTCGGCGTATACCAGCGAGAGCGACCGGCACCGCTGCGAAACCGCCAATGGCGGCACGAGCTGCATCACTCCCACGGCCAACACCTCGCCATGCAGGGAGCGCTGGGAGCTCTGTGCACTTGACTGTGGCGGGACGATGGTGGAGCGCTGACCGCCTGCCTGCAAAGCTGGCCGGCAGTGCTGTTGCCGCAACCGGCTGCCCGCACTGACCTGCGGCGAGGATAACAACCGGTGTACCAGCCGCTGCGGAGGCAGCTGAGGCGCAGCCTTACGCCGGCAGGATCTCCAGCACCGTCTCCGGCGGCCGGCACAGGCGTGTCCCGCGCGGGGTCTCCACGATCGGCCGGTTGATCAGTTCGGGATGGGCGACCATCGCCTCGATCAGCGCGGCATCGGATAGCGCGGCGTCGTCCAGCCCGAGCGAACCATAGGCCGGCTCCTTGCTGCGCAGCAACGCGCGCGGGGCGATGCCCATGCGCGTGATCAGGGTGGCCAGCGTGGCACGGCTGGGCGGCGTCTTCAGATACTCGATCACCACCGGCTCAATGCCGTGCTCACGCAGCAGTTCCAGCGCCCCGCGTGAGTTGCTGCAGCGCGGGTTGTGCCAGATCGTCACCGCCATCAATACCACTCCAGCAGCGACACACCCAGGCCCACATACGTGGCCTTGTGGTTGTAGTCGATCATGCTCTCGCCATAGCCATCGAAGATCTGCACGTGACCGCGCAGCAGGTTGCTGATCGGGAAGCCGTAATCGAGCTGCAGCGCACCGTGCGAGCGATCACCGCCACGCAGCGAGTGCCGCGCCATCAGCGAGACCTCGTGACCGTTCTTGTTCCAGGTCAGGGTGGCGTCGCCGCGGCCCATGTAATCGGAGATGTCCGGGTTGTTGTCGTCCTTGCGGTCTTCCGGGATGCGATACCACGGGCGCAGGACCAGCGCCCAGTTCTCGCGGTCCAGGCCGACGGTGGCGATCACCCGGTTCCAGCTGCGCGACAGGGGATCGGCGCGGCCGTTGGACATGTGGTTGACACTGATTCCGCTCATGCGCCCGCGCCAGCCGCCGATCGAGTAGCCGTTGCGGAACATCAGCATCACTTCCGGCTCGTAATTGGTCTCACGGAACGGACGCGAGTTGTCGGCGTTGTAGGCCTGCCAGCGCGAGCTCTGCGTGTAGCCGGCCCAGATGTCGCCGTTGTCGCCGAACAGGTTCTCCACGACCTTGGTCTTGAAGCTGAGCTGGAACTTCAGTTCCGCGCTGTCCAGCTGCTGCGAGGTGGTGACCGTATTGACCGGGTTGGGCGACTGCGGCATCTGGTTCTTGTCGCTGGTCCAGAAGGCGGGCAGCAGGTAGACCGGCTTGTAGGCGCGCAGCTGGAAGGCGCCCAGCTTGGAGTCCTGGGCCAGTTCCCAGCGGCTGTCCAGCAGCGAGCCCTTGCCGGCGTTGGCCAGGGCGTCCTGATGGCCGTCGTTCTTGAACACTTCGCCAAGACGCTGCTTCACCCGCTGTGCCGCAGGCGCATCGGCCTCGGCCCCGCGTGCGGCCTGGCGCTCTTCGCGGCGTTCCTGCTTTGCGGCGGTGGCCGCCGCATCGGCGGCCAAGGTCACGTCCGGCGTACGACCAAACAGCGTGTCGTAGCACGCCAGACGCGCCGCGTCGGTGTCCACCAGGGCGCAGGCCTCCGGTGACGCCGGCTTCGGTGCCGCCTCCTGTGCTGCAGCGGGCAGGGCGGTGCCGGCCAAGGCCAGGGCAGTGAACAGGGCGGAGCGGGAATAGGGCAGGGTCATGGGAGCAGGGCCGCGTGACAAAAATGAATGGGTCTGATCGCACAGTGTCGCCGCTGCCCGGCATTCCTGCCAGCACGCGATGCCATGGATCTGACCGGGTTTATGCCGGTCAGTGGTGTGCTCGGGGTGTGAACGTCCGCGTGTCGTGGGCGGTCAGAAGATCCAGGCAAAGGCGAACAGGCTCAGCATCGCGATCACCAGCGCCAGCTTCAGGGCGAATCCGAGCAGGATGCCCAGCCACGTCGCCAGGCCCACCTTGGTGGACCGCCCAAGCTCGCGTGTGTGCCAGTACTCGCCCAGCAGGGCGCCGGCCAACGGCCCGACGAACAGACCGATCGGCATGAAGAACACGCCGGCGATGCTGCCCAGGAACGTACCCCACAGGGCCTTGCGGCTGGCACCTACGCGTTGCGCGCCGACCACGGTGGCCAGGATGTCCACGGCGAAGGAAACCAGCGTCAACAGGCCGAGCAGCGTCAGCGGCAGCCAGCCCACATGCACAAAGCCATCGGCCCATGCGGCCAGCAGCAGGCCGGCGAACACCAGCGGAATGCCGGGCAGGGCGGGGAGGATGATGCCGGCGATGCCAACCAGCACCAGGAGGACGGCTAGCAGATACAAGATGAATGAAGGGTCCATGCTGTCCAGTATGGTTCCTGAAATGGGGTTGACATCGCAAGCTTTTGGCTAGTTGCTTTTTCGTTTTGCTCGGGTTAAGTTGCAGGCGCTGAGCTTGGCAAGGTCACCGTGGATCGTGGCCTGATGATGGTAGATCTTCCGGATCCGCTGCATCGTTGCACCTCGCTTCCCCCTTGCTGTCAGCCGCCTGTACGGGTGTATCCAACAACAAGACAGTTAGGGAGTAGCTGAGATGGCTGAGAAGGGCACCGTCAAGTGGTTCAACGACGCGAAGGGTTTCGGGTTCATCAGCCGTGAGAGCGGCGAAGATGTATTCGTGCACTTCCGTGCGATCGAATCCCAGGGCTTCAAGAGCCTGAAGGAAGGTCAAGCGGTCGAGTTCGAAGTGGTGACTGGCCAGAAGGGCCTGCAGGCCGACAAGGTCAAGCCGCTCTGAGCGCACGCCGGGTCCTGCCTGGTTGAGACATGAAAAGGGCCCGCGCAAGCGGGCCCTTTTCATTGCACGCCGTGTGCGGGGCAGATCAGCGCAGGATCACCTTGCCGTTGACCACGCGGACATAGGTGTTCTCGCGGATCCCGCCCAGATCGCGCTGGTTGACCACGACCGTGCGACCGTCATCCATGCGTACCGTGATGTCGAAGGTATCGCTGGTCACGTTCTTCTGGATCTGGTTGCCGGCCAGTGCACCACCCACCGCGCCTGCGGCGGCGGCGATGTTCTTGTTGCCACGGCTGCCACCGGTGTGGTCGGAGATTTCATGGCCGGCGACCGCGCCGACGATGCCACCCAGGACCGCGCCGGTCGCGCTCGGCGCGCTGCGGCCCGAAGCGACCTGGTTGATGCGGGTCACGATGCCGCAGTCAGCGCAGCGGTTGGTGTTGTAGTTGCCGCCGGAATTGCCGTAACCGTTGTTGTAGCCACTGCTGCCGTAGCCCGGCGAGGTGGTGGCACAGCCAGCCAGGGCGACGGTGGCAACAGCAGCGGCGGCGATCAGTTGAATCTTCATGGTGTATCTCCTGGCCAGAGGGGTGGTCGAATGCGTCTGGTGCGCATGGGGCAGATCGTGTCCTGTGCTGCGTGAACAGCGTGCCAATCCCGGGCTGCCAGCGTGGCTGGAAGATGAATCAGCGGAAATCCTGGTGGCAGGCCTTGCAGGCGGTCTGGATCTTTTCCACCAGCGTGGCCATGCCCGGGCAGTCGGTCGGCGGCGCGGCCAATGCCTCGTTGAGCGTGGCGCGCAGGGCGCTGGCGTGCTGCTGGAAGCCCTGGCTGTCCTTCAGGCCGGGAAAGGCCAGGTCCAGATCATTGGACAGCGAGCGCAGGGTCTGCAGCCGCGGCACGGTATCGGCCAGGCTGCAGCGGTTCTGCGCCTGCGCCGCCTGCAGCAGCTCCACCTGGCGGTTCATCACGTGCATCAGCGCATCCGGGAAGGGATCCTGGCGGGCCTGGATGGCGCGCGAGACCATCACCGTGGCGATCAGGCCGATCACCAGCCCGAGCAGGCCGACGAACAGGTAGCGATAGGCGGCGGAGGGGCGGTGGGACGGCGTCACGGGGTCGTTCATGGTGAAGGCTTCCTTGAGAGGTGGCTGCGGCGATGGTACGACGCGTCCTGTCCACGGCGCGTACCGGCGCTGGCCTGCGCGCATTAAAATGTCCGGATGAACGACGTACTGCGCGAACGATTTGCCGGCATCGACCGGTTGTATGGGGTAGGCACCGTGGATCTGCTCGCCACCCGCCGGGTGGCGGTGGTGGGCATGGGCGGGGTTGGCTCGTGGGTGGTGGAAGCGCTGGCGCGCACGGCGGTCGGGCATCTGACCCTGATCGATGCCGATGACATCTGCGTGTCCAACACCAACCGCCAGCTGCCCGCGCTGGCCGGCCAGTACGGCCGCAACAAGGCCGAGGCGATGGCCGAGCGCTGCCGGGCGATCAACCCGGACATCAGCGTTGATGCGATCGCCTCGTTCCTGACCGTGTCCAACATGGTCGAGCTGCTGGACCGCGATTTCGATCTGGTGATCGATGCGTGCGACAGCTTCCGGGTCAAGGTCGAGACCATTGCCTGGTGCCGCCGCCGCAAGCTGCCGATCCTGACCGTGGGCGCTGCCGGCGGCCGTACCGATCCCACCCTGGTGCGGATCCGGGACGTGTCGCGCACCGAGCACGACGCGATGATGGCGCTGATCCGCAAGAAACTGCGCAGCGACTTCAACTTCCCCAAGAACGCCTCGCGCTACTTCGGCGTGCCGGCGGTGTACTCGCTGGAAAACGTGAAGTATCCGCAGGCCGATGGCAGTGTCTGCGGCATCCGCCCGAACCTCGGCGCGGACGCGGCGCTGAAGCTGGACTGCGGCGCGGGCCTGGGCGCGGCCACCCACATCACCGGTGCGTTCGCGTTTGCGGCGGTGGGCAAGGCGCTGGAGATGTTGATGAAGCCGAAGAAGGGTGCAGCGGCCGTCGAGGCTTGATCCGGGCGGACCGGTCCGCTCACAGGCCGAACAATGCCTCGGCATTGGCCGTGGTCTGCGCGGCAATCGCCGCGGCCGGCTCCCCGCGCAGCCGCGCCACCGCCTCCAGGATCACCGGCAACCGCGCCGGCTCATTGCGCTCGCCGCGGATGCCTGCATCCGGCTGGTCCGGTGCGTCGGTCTCCAGCAGCAGCTGCTCCAGGGGCATGTTGGCCACCAGGCGGTGCAGGCGCTGGGCGCGGTCATAGGTCAACGGGCCGCCCAGCCCGATCAGGAAGCCCAGCTGGTGCAGCTGCCGCGCCTGCTCGGAGCTGCCGGAGAAACTGTGGACCACGCCGCGCAGCCCGCCGATCTGCTTGATCGCCGCGATCACCGCATCCACCGCGCGGCGCGCATGCACGATCACCGGCAGGTCGAATTCGCGCGCCAGCCTCAATTGGCCGAGGAAGTAATGCTGCTGGGTGTCCGGGTCCAGCCCTTCGACGAAGAAATCCAGCCCGCACTCGCCAACCGCGCAGGGGCGCTCGCGCTCGAGCCACGCGCGTAGTTCGTCCAGGTGCTCGGGGCGGTGCTGATCCAGGAACATCGGGTGCAGTCCGTATGCCGGGTGCAATCCGTCGGCCAGCCTGCAGGCCTCCCGCAGCCCGGGCCAGCTGGCGGCGGTGACGGCCGGCACCACTTGCGCGAAAACACCCGCCGTGCGGGCGCGTGCGATCACCTCAGGCCGATCGGCATCGAACTCCCCCGCATCCAAGTGGCAATGACTGTCGACCAACCTCACGCGCGGCGCTTGCTCGGCAATGGCGGTGGCGTCGAGTCGCCGCGTCGTTTCCAGTTGGCCAGCAGCAGCGTGCCCAGGCCGAACAGGATTTCATCCACGAACGGCAGCGGGTCGGGGATCACCAGGGTCACCGCGAACAGCGCGGCCGTGATCTTGAACAGGGTGGGGTAGCGCAGCCGACGCGCCCATTCCAGCACCGGCAACAGTATGGGGTTGGACATGGGGCACTCCTGGGCAGATGCTGTAAACGCTATCACGAGCCTGGGGCTCACCGAACCTGAATGGGCGGGAGGATGTTCACGATCCGTCGAGATTCCGTTCAGGCTGGCCGTGCTGGAATTCACTCAAGAACGTTGCGGATCGTCCGCAAGGAGCCGGTTATGAAAAGTACAACTACTACTGCTTTGGTCGCTGCAGGTGCGCTGCTGGTCGGCGGGATCGCCACTGCTGCCTTCATGAAGGGCGGCAGTGCCTCGCCCGATGCGGTGACCGCTGCTCAGACCCGGCCCACCCTGGACACCACGCCACTCGCCGACGATGGCGCGCGCACCGACCAGCTGGCCATTGAAGACAAGGCCGGCAAGCTGGAATACGCCGACATCGTCAAGGTCGATCCGCTGACCAGGAAGGAAAAGGCCTATGCCACCGTGATCGGCACCGAGCCGGTGCGCGAGACGTCCAGCACGCAGACGCCGCATGAAGTCTGCCAGGACGTGGTGGTCCAGGAACGCCTGCCCGAACGCGACGGCAACGTTGGCGGTACCGTCGCCGGTGCCGTGATCGGCGGCCTGCTGGGCAACCAGGTCGGCGGTGGCAATGGCCGCAAGGCAGCCACGGCCGCCGGTGCCGTTGCCGGCGGCATGATCGGCAACCAGGTGGACAAGCGCCATGTGGGTGGCCGCGTGGTCAACCGTACCGAGCGCCAGTGCCATACCGAAACCGCGACCTCCGAGTCGACCCGGGTGACCGGCTACAACGTCACCTACCGCAATGAGGATGGCACCACCGGCACGATGCGCATGGCCAGCAAGCCGGGCAACCGCATCCCGATGGGCACCACCAATGCGGTCACCGGCTATAACGTGACCTACCGTTACGACGGCGCCGAAAAGACCGTGAAGATGGACAACAAGCCGAGCAGCGATCGCCTGCCGGTGATCGACGGTCAGCTGGTCACCCAGACCGCCGCGCTGGGCGCGAACAACCAGTAAAGCGCAGCCGTTCCAACGCACCACCAACACGCCGGCAACTGCCGGCGTGTTGCGTTGTGGGGAACGGGGCACGGCATGCCGGTGGCTGCGTCTGCGATCATGGCGGTACACACGCAACAGACGAGGACGCCATGAGCATTTTCGACCTCCAGCTGGAGACCGAGCGCCTGATCCTGCGCCCGCCGCGCGCCGAGGATTTCGATGATTTCCTGCGCTTCTGCTCGGACCCTGAGGTGATGCAGCACCTGGGTGGCGTGCAGGCCCCCTCCCAGGCATGGCGCAGTTTCAGCTGCCTGGTGGGCAGCTGGCACCTGTATGGGTTTTCGATGTTCTCGGTGATCGAAAAAAGCAGCGGCGAGTGGGTTGGCCGCATGGGCCCGTGGCAACCGCTGGACTGGCCGGGCACCGAGGTCGGCTGGAGCATCCGCCGCGAGAGCTGGGGCAAGGGCTATGCGCCCGAAGCGGCGGTGGCCAGCATGGACTGGGCGTTCGACACGCTCGGCTGGGAAGAGATCATCCACACCATCGATGCGGCCAACGAAAACTCCAAGGTGGTCGCGCGCAAGCTCGGCAGCTCGCTGCTGCGCATGGGCGAGCTGCCGCCGCCGCACGCCGGCAAGCCGATCGAGATCTGGGGCCAGTCGCGGCAGCAGTGGCAGCAGCGTCGCGTCACGCAGCGGTGATGCTGCACCCGCGCTTGGCAAATGCGATGGGGTGAGGCCAGACTCGGCATCGTGGGCAGGCCGCCCCATCCGGTTGTCCGCCTACGCAGCACGTCACGGAGGGTGATGCATGTTTGCCGTGGTTCCCGAGCCGATTCCCGCGCGCATGAAGGGCCTCAACCGGGCCGAAATCTGCGACGCCAACTTCATCGATTTCGTGCAGCAGTGGCGCGGCGATCCCGCGCCGACGCCGGCACCCGACGCGCCGATCCTGCCCGGCAGCACCCTGGATGCTCAAGGTTTCGCCGAACTGTTCGAATCACAGCTGGTCAGCCGCCATCTTGACCTGATGGCGCGCGTGCTGCGCGTGCAGAACAAGGTCTTCTATACGATCGGCTCGTCCGGCCATGAGGGCAATGCGCTGGTGGCACGGTTGGCGCGGCATACCGATCCGGCGTTCCTGCATTACCGCTCCGGCGGTTTCATGGCCGAGCGCTTCCGCAAGCTGCCGGGCATGGACCCGGTGATGGACGCGGCGCTCTCGTTCGCGGCCAGCCGGGACGACCCGGCCAGCGGTGGGCGCCACAAGGTGTGGGGCAGCAAACCACTGTGGGTGCTGCCGCAGACCTCCACCATCGCCTCGCACCTGCCCAAGGCCCTGGGCACGGCGCTGGCCATCGAAAGTGGGCGACGCATCGGCCACACGCTGCCGATTCCCGAGGACAGCGTGGTGATCTGCTCCTTCGGCGATGCCTCGGCCAACCACGCCACCGCGCAGACTGCGTTCAACACCGCCGCGTGGGCGGCGTACCAGCGGCTGCCGGCACCGATCCTGTTCGTCTGCGAGGACAACGGCATCGGTATCTCGGTGAAGACCCCGGATGGCTGGATCGCGCAGAGTTTCGCGCACCGCCCGGGCCTGGATTATTTCTACGCTGACGGCCTGGATCTGGTGGAGGGGCATGCACAGGTGGAGCGCGCGCTGGCCCATTGCCGGCAGACCCGGCGGCCGACCTTCCTGCACCTGCGCACCACGCGTTTGATGGGCCACGCCGGTACGGATTTCGAAATCGAATGGCGGCCGTTGCCGGAGCTGTGCGCGGCAGAAGCGAGCGATCCACTGCTGCGCTCGGCGGCGATCGCGATGCAGTCCGGCTGGATGACCGCCGCGCAGGTACTCGATCTCTACGACCGCGTGCGCGCGCGCTGTTTCGCCGCGGCCGCCGAAGCGGATCGACGGCCGAAGCTGACCGATCTGGCCGAGGTCGTGGCGCCGCTGGCGCCGTACTCGCCGGCGGCCGTCCAGGCAGAAGCCACGCGCACGGCCGCTGATGAGGCGCGCGTCGCTGCGTTTGGCGGTGCGGCGCAGCTGCCCGAAACACAACCGCCGCGCCACCTGGCGATACAGATCAACCAGGCCCTGCACGATCTGATGGCCAAGTACCCGGCCACGCTGCTGTTCGGTGAGGATGTCGCGCAGAAGGGCGGGGTGTATACGGTCAGCAAGGGCCTGCTCAAGGCGTTCGGCCCGCGCCGGGTGTTCAACACCCTGCTGGACGAAACCATGATCCTGGGCATGGCGCAGGGGCTGGCCAACCTGGGGATGCTGCCGATCCCGGAGATCCAGTACCTGGCCTATCTCCACAACGCGGCCGACCAGCTGCGGGGTGAAGCGTGCTCGCTGCAGTTCTTCTCCAATGACCAGTACCGCAACCCGATGCTGGTGCGGATCGCGGGGCTGGGCTACCAGAAGGGCTTCGGCGGGCATTTCCACAACGACAACTCCATCGCCGCGCTGCGCGACATCCCCGGCCTGGTGGTCGGCTGTCCCTCGCGCGGCGACGATGCGGCGATGATGCTGCGGACCTTGGCCGCGCTGGCGACGGTCGATGGCCGGGTCGCGGTGTTCCTCGAGCCGATCGCGCTGTACATGAGCAAGGACCTGCACGCGCCGGGCGATGGCCAATGGCTGTTCCCGTATCCGGCACCGGACCAGGCACTGGTGCTCGGCGAGGGCCGGGTCTACGCGCCGGAGGCCAGTGACCTGGTCGTCTTCACCTATGGCAACGGCGTGCCGATGAGCCTGCGTGCGGCGCGTGCGATCGAGCAGCAGCTGGGCTGGCAGGTGCGCATTGTCGACCTGCGCTGGCTGGTGCCGCTCAACGCCGGGTTCATCAGCGGCCAGGCCGCCGATGCCCAGCGCGTGCTGGTGGTCGATGAGGGCCGGCACAGCGCCGGGGTGGGGGAGGGGGTGATCACCGCGCTGGTCGAGGCCGGGCTGGGGCACCTGCCGATCCAGCGGGTGTGCGGGGCCGATACCTACACGCCACTGGCGGGGGCAGCATTGTGCGTGCTTCCAAGCGACAATGCGGTATTGAACGCCGCCCTCGCGCTGGCGCAGGACCATTGATACATGTGTGGATTGGCAGGCATGCTGCTGCCCGCTCCGGCAAGGGAGCAGGCAGCACTGGAAGAACAGGCGCGGCGCATGGGCGACGCATTGGTGCACCGTGGCCCGGATGACAGCGGGGTATGGGCCGATGCCTCGGCCGGGATTGCGCTGGCGCACCGCCGGCTGAGCATCCTGGACCTGTCGCCGCTGGGCCATCAGCCGATGACCTCGGTGGATGGCCGCTACGTGCTGGCCTACAACGGCGAGGTCTACAACTTCGCCGAGCTGCGCGCCGAGCTGGAAGCGCTGGGGCATGGCTTCCGCGGCCATTCGGATACCGAAGTGCTGCTCGCCGCGATCACCCAGTGGGGCTTCGAGGAAACCCTGCAGCGCAGCAACGGCATGTTCGCCATCGCGCTGTGGGACCGCGCCGAGCGATGTCTGTGGCTGGCCCGCGACCGGGTCGGCAAGAAGCCGCTGTACTATGGCTGGGCCGGTGAGACGCTGGTGTTCGGCTCCGAGCTCAAGGCCCTCTGGCAGCACCCGGCCTTCGACAACGAGGTCGACCGCGATGCGCTGACGCTGCTGCTGCGGCTGGATTACATTCCCGCGCCGCACTGCATCCACGAGCGCTGCTTCAAGCTGATGCCCGGCCGCGTGCTGCGGCTCGATGCCGAGGCGGTGGCCGCCGGTGCTGCCGCGCATCGCCCGGATCAGCTGCAGCAGCCATTCTGGAATGCGCGCGAGCGCATGCAGCAGGCGCTGGCCGCCCCGTTCACGGGCAACGATGCCGAGGCCGAAGAACGCCTGGATGCGGTGCTGCGCGACGCGGTGGCGCTGCGCATGGTGGCCGATGTGCCGGTCGGCGTGTTCCTCTCCGGCGGTACCGATTCCTCGGTGGTGGCGGCGTTGATGCAGGCGCAATCGAGCCAGGCGGTGCACAGTTTCAGCATCGGCTTTACCGGTTCGGGCCATGACGAGGCGCCGCTGGCCAAATCGCTGGCCCAGCACCTGGGCTGCGATCACACCGAGCTGTATGTCAGCGGCGCCGATGCGTTGGCCGTGGTGCCCAGCCTGCCGGCGATGTTCGATGAACCCTTCGCCGATGCCTCGCAGGTGCCCACGGCGCTGGTCGCCAGGCTGGCGCGGCAGGGCGTGACGGTGGCGCTGTCCGGTGACGGCGGCGACGAACTGTTCTTCGGTTACACCCGCTACCAGCGGGCGATGCGCAACTGGCGGCTGCTGGGCAAGGTGCCGGCGCCGCTGCGGCGCTGGATGGCCAGCCATTCACACACGCAGGGCGAGGCCTCGCGCACCGGTGGGCTGGCCGCGCTGCTGGCCGAGTCGGGCGCGCGCGGCATCGGCGATGTCTACCGCAACCGCATTTCGCGCTGGCGTGACCCGGTGGCGGCCGTGCGTGGCGCACAGGCGGCCGGCAGCTTCTACGACCTGGCCGATCCGCTGCACGGTGCCGGCTCGCCGGCCGACGCGATGATGCTGGCCGATTTCAGCACCTACCTGCCCGATGATCTGCTGTGCAAGGTGGACCGCACCAGCATGGCGGTCAGCCTGGAAGCCCGTGCACCGCTGCTGGACTGGCGCGTGGCCGAGTTTGCCTGGTCGCTGCCGATGGCGATGAAGCAGCGCGATGGCGTGAGCAAGTACCTGCTCAAGCGCGTGCTGGGCCGCTACGTACCGCAGGACATGGTGCACCGCCCCAAACGTGGCTTCGGTGCCCCGGTCAGCGCGTGGCTCAAGGGCGACCTGCGCGGCTGGGCCGATGAACTGCTGGATCCGGCGCGGCTGGCCGAGGAGGGCGTGTTCAATGTCGAGGCGGTCGCCCCGCTGTGGCAGCAGTTCAAGCAGGGCGAGCGCAAATGGCACACGCACCTGTGGAACGTGCTGATGTTCCAGGCCTGGCAGGCGCATTGGCGCAACGCACGCGCGGACGCGACGCGCGCATAGCGCAACGCGTGCCGGTCCGGACACGGAAGGCAGCCACCCGTGGGGTGGCTCTAGCGTATGTGGTGTCGGCCGTAGCGCCGCGCCATGCGTGGCTGACGTCGCCTTCACCGTTGCCGAAGGTAGGTCCGCCTAGGCTGGACCTTTCCCCCCAACGGAGCAAACGTGATGGCCGAATACAAGATCGCCGTACTCGTCGGTAGTCTGCGCAAGGGCTCGCACAATCAGGCGCTGGCGCGCGCGCTGGAAAAGCTGGCCGCCGGCAAGGCGGCGTTCTCCTACGTGGAGATCGGCGACCTGCCGCTGTACAACCAGGATTTCGACAAGGACTACCCCAGCCAGGGCGTCCGCCTCAAACAGCAGATCCGTGACGCCGATGCGGTGCTGTTCGTCACCCCCGAATACAACCGCTCGGTGCCGGGCGTGCTCAAGAACGCCATCGACCTCGGCTCTCGCCCGTATGGCGACAGTGCCTTTGCCGGCAAGCCGGCGGCGGTGATCGGTGCCTCGATCGGCGTGATCGGCACCGCCCTGGCCCAGCAGCACCTGCGCAACATCCTGGCCTACCTGGACATGCCGGTGCTGGGCCAGCCCGAGGCCTTCCTGCACTTCAAGGAAGGGCTGATCGACGAGCAGGGCACGATCAGCAACGAGGGCACCAAGGACTTCCTGCAGGGCTTCGTGGACACGTTCATCGCCTGGGTCGGCACCCACGGCGGCACGCACTGATCCACCGCGGGCGGGTGGCGCTTCTGCGATAATGGCGTGGACGGGCGTCGCAATGGCGTCCGTCGCATGCAATGCGACGGCCCCGGCCGATCGTTCCGGCAGGCGCCGGTATCCCCAGCCCATCCACTGCTTATCCACAGGTTTGTGCATGGCTGCGGGGCTCCCCGCGTGCCTACCATGTCCCACGCCTCACACTGCAGGAAGTACGCCCCCCATGTCCGCCCGTTCTGGTTTCCGTTCCGACCGCAAAGACCGCGGTGACCGCTTTGATCGCGATGAGATGCGCATCGACGCCCTGCGCGTGCCGCCGCATTCGATCGAGGCCGAGCAGGCGGTGCTGGGCGGGCTGATGCTGGCCCCGGAAAGCTATGACCGGGTCAACGACCAGCTGACCGAAACCGACTTCTACCGCCGCGATCACCAGATGATCTACCGCGCGATCCGCGAGCTGTCCGAGCGCGACCGCCCGTTCGATGCGGTGACCCTGGGCGAGTGGTTCGAATCGCAGGGCAAGATGGAGCTGGTCGGCGATGGCGCCTACTTGATCGAACTGGCCAGCACCACGCCGTCGGCCGCCAACATTGCCGCCTATGCGGAGATCGTGCGCGACAAGGCGGTGCTGCGCCAGCTGATCCAGGTCGGCACCGACATCGTCAACGATGGCTTCCAGCCCGAAGGGCGCGAGAGCAGCGAGCTGCTCTCGGCCGCGGAAAAGTCCGTGTTCGCGATCGCCGAGCAGGGCGCGCGCGGCCGCACCGATTTCGTGGCGATGCCCGGCGCGCTGAAGGATGCCTTCGAAGAGCTCCGCATCCGCTTCGAGAACGGCGGCAACATCACCGGCCTGCCGACCGGGTATGCCGACTTCGACGCGATGACCGCCGGCCTGCAGCCGACCGACCTGATCATCCTGGCCGCGCGTCCGGCCATGGGCAAGACCACCTTCGCGCTGAACATCGCCGAGTACGCCGCGATCAAATCCAAGAAGGGCGTGGCGGTGTTCTCGATGGAAATGTCGGCCTCGCAGCTGGCGATGCGCCTGATTTCCTCCAATGGCCGCATCAACGCCCAGCGCCTGCGTACCGGCCAGCTGGAAGACGAGGACTGGAGCCGCGTCACCGGCGCGATCCGGATGCTGAAGGAAACCAAGATCTTCATCGACGATACGCCGGGCGTGTCGCCGGAAATCCTGCGCTCCAAGTGCCGCCGCCTCAAGCGCGAGCACGACCTGGGCCTGATCGTGATCGACTACCTGCAGCTGATGAGCGTGCCGGGCAACAGCGAAAACCGCGCGACCGAAATCTCGGAAATCTCGCGTTCGTTGAAGGGCCTGGCCAAGGAGCTCAACGTGCCGGTGATCGCCCTGTCCCAGCTCAACCGCTCGCTGGAAACGCGTACCGACAAGCGCCCGGTGATGGCCGATCTTCGCGAATCCGGCGCTATCGAGCAGGATGCGGACATGATCGTCTTCATCTACCGCGACGATTACTACAACAAGGAAAACTCCCCGGACAAGGGCCTGGCCGAGATCATCATCGGCAAGCACCGAGGCGGCCCGACCGGCTCGTGCAAGCTCAAGTTCTTCGGTGAATACACCCGCTTCGACAATCTGTCGCACGATTCGGTGGGTTCGTTCGAGTAAGCGGCCGGGGCATCGCGCATTGGCCTGCACTGTGATGGCGCCCACAAACCGCTAAAGATCCCCTGCGCCGGGCCGTTACCGCACCCGGTACCAGGGGAATCCAGCCATGTCGCCACCGCCACGCGGTGTGCGGCCGTGTGCGTTTCCCCATCTCGACGATCACCACAGCGACGGCGTTGCCGACCGGACCACGGCGGCGCGCGCTGAACGGACGGGCAAGGGGAAGTGCGGATGCTGTCAGGGGCAGGGAAGGGCAGGCTGGCGCGGGCCGCCATCTGGATGGGCGCCGGTGTGCTGCAGCTGGTGCTGGGCAGCGGCATGGCCATGGCCGAATCACAGGGGTGTGCGGCGGTCAACGCGTTGAGCGGTGGCGTCACGATGACGACCAGTCAGCAGCCCACGAAATTCCTGCCGGGTGACATCGTCTCCGTCACCTTCCTCGACAGCGGGCTGGACCCACGTATCAACCTGACCCAGTCGGACAGCGTCATCCTGCGTGCGGCGAACTTTTCCTCGGTGGCATACGACTATCGCAGTTTCACCGGGACGCCAGGCCCTCATACGGGCAGTACGCCGGCCGGATACCTGGTGGCCAACGGCCTGTACCTTTCCGTGAGTACCCGCGGCGGCTACCTCATGAACGCGGTCGTACGCTGTGAGAACGCCTCGGCCGCGCCGCTCACGCTGGACGCCATCACGCCGCCAGTGATGACCGTGGGCCGCAACGTCGACCAGACCCTGGGGGTTCGCGGCGGCACCGCGCCCTACGCCTTCACGATCACGGCAGGGCAACTGCCTGCCGGCCTGGTGCTGGAGCCCGATGGCCGCGTGCACGGGGTGCCCGAACAGGCCGGTGGCTTCAGTGCCACCATCACCGTGGCCGATGCGACCAGGGCCAGCGCCAGTTCGGGTTACGCGGGCAGCGTCGCGGCGGGTGTACCGGACGCGCCGACCCGGGTGGTCGCCTCCGCCGCAGACGGCGAAGCCAGCATCAGCTTCCAGGCGCCGGCCCGCAACGGCGGGGCGCCGATCGCGCACTACGTCGTGATCTCCAGCGGCGGCGCGCAGGCCACCGGCAGCGCCTCGCCGATCCCCGTCACCGGGCTGGCCAATGGCGTGCCGGTACAGTTCCGCGTGCGTGCCGACAACGGCACCGAGGTGAGTGTCGACTCGGACCCGAGCAACACGGTCACCCCGCAGGCCAGCCAGGCCATCACCTTCCCGTTGCCGGCCCCACAGCCGGTCGGCACCCTGTTGTCGCTCACCGCCACGGCCAGCAGCGGGCTGCCGGTGCAGTACAGCAGCCAGACTCCGTTGGTGTGCCAGGCCGAAGCGCCTGCCAGCGTCCGCCTGCTCAGCACCGGCACCTGTACCGTGCTCGCCGAGCAGCCCGGCACGGCCGGCATCACCGCAGCCACGCCGGTAGCGCGCAGTTTCATGGTGGTGCCCGGCACCGCGTCGGCACCCACCATGTTGCGCGCCGAACGCGCGGGCGCCACCAGCGTGGACGTATTCTTCGACCCGCCTGGCAGTGATGGCGGCAGCGCGATCACAGCCTACGAGGTGATCACCCTGCCAGGTGCATCGGTGGTTTCCGGTGCCGCCAGCCCGATACGGGTGGAGCGCCTGCAGGCAGGGGGACGTTACACGTTCCATGTGCGCGCACGCACGGCCAGCGGTCCCGGGACGATGTCGGTGGCCTCCAACCCGGTCACCCTGCCGACCGTGCCGCGGATCAGCGCGGTGCAGGTACCGGCCGGGGGTCGCTATGTTGCCGGCCAGTCGCTCGACTTCCAGCTTGTCTTCGACCAGCCGGTGCAGGTGACGGGTACGCCGCAGCTGATGCTGGTGATCGGCAGCGAGCGCGTGGCGGCGCAGTACGACGCCGGCTCGGGCGGCACCACGCTTGATTTCCGTTACACCGTACTGCCCGGGCAGCGGGATCTGGACGGGATCGCGATCGAATCGCTCGGATTGAACGGGGGCAGGTTGCGCAACGCCGACGGCGTCGATGCGGTGCTGGTCCTGGCCGGCGTCGGTTCCACCGCTGGCATCACCGTGGGGGCCGTGGCGCCTGATGCGCCGACCATCACCGCCGTCCGTGCGGACGACGGTACGGCGACGGTGACCTTCGATCCGCCGCAGCAGAACGGCGGCGGCACGGTGTTGGATTACATCGTCACCGTGCAGCCCGGTGGCCTGCAGGTACCGGTGGCACAATCGCCGGCGGTGCTGACCAACCTGCGCAACGGTACGGCGTACCGCTTCACCGTCGCCGCGCGCAACGCGGCCGGCACGGGCGCGGCCTCGGCGCTGTCGGCACCGGTGGTGCCGATGGCCGACCAGCAGATCCAGTTCGCCGATCCGGGCCCGCAGGACCTCGGCACGTCGCCGCGGCTGACCGCCACCGCCAGCAGCCAGTTGCCGGTGCAGTGGACGGCCACCACACCGGCGGTGTGCAGCGTGGGCCCCGACGGCACGCTGACCCTGCTGGCGGCCGGCACCTGCGGCATCGATGCCGACCAGCCCGGCGATGCCGCCACCCGTGCCGCCGTACGCGTCTCGCATCGCTTCGAAGTGCGGGCGGTGGCACCGGGTGCGCCAGCGATCGTGCAGGTCGTGCTGGCGTCCAGCCAGACTGCCGAGATCCGTTTCGTGGCCCCGGCGTTCGACGGTGGCAGCCCGATCACCGGCTACCTGGTGCAGGCGCTGCCAGGCGGGCAGAGCGTGCGCGGCGCGGGCAGCCCGCTGCGCATCGGTGGCCTGCCTGCCGGCGTCGCGCAGCGCTTTACCGTTACCGCCATCAACCGCGTGGGCAGCGGCGCGGCCTCGGCGCCATCGGACGCGCTGACCGTGCTGGATGCGCCGCGCGTGCTGCGGGTCACTCCGCCTGCAGCGGGCCGCTATCTGGCGGGGCAGACGCTTGCGTTCCAGGTCGGCTTCGACCAGCCGCTGCAGGTCGGCGTGCCACCGGTACTGCAGTTGCGTATCGGCGCACAGCAGCGCGAGGCCGTGCTGCTCGCGCAGGCGGCCGATGCGCAGGGCACCGTGCTGCGCTTTGGCTACACCGTGCAGGCCGATGACCTCGATGAGGATGGGATCGCCGTGGAGGCGCTGCAGGCCGCTGCAGGCAGCCTGCGCAATGTACAAGGCACCGACGCGGCGACCGCATTGCACGGTGTCGGCAGCACGGTGGCGGTGCTGGTCGGCGTCGAGCTGCCGGGCGCGCCGGCCGATGTGCGTGGCGTGGCCGCCGATGGCCAGGTGCTGGTGCATTTCATTGCGCCGGCCCGCGCCGGCAGCGGCGCGATCCTCGACTACACCGTGAGCGCGCAACCGGGCGGCATCAGCGCTACCGGCAGCGGCTCGCCGATTGCCGTGACCGGGCTGGCCAACGGCACCGCGTATCGTTTCATCGTGGTCGCACGCAGCGAACACGGCCAAGGCGCGGCCTCGGCGCCTTCGGCGGCGGTCACTCCGTTGCCGGTCCTGGGCGCGGCGGACAGCCGCATCGGCATCGCCTACGGCGCAGCGGGCATCGTGCTGCCGTTGACGCTGCAGGGTGCCGTCACCCGCATCGACGTTGTCCGCGCGCCGCAGCATGGCACGCTGGAGGTGCAGGGCACCACGCTGCGCTACACCCCGCACGCCGGTTATGCCGGCGCCGACAGCGTGGACTACACCGCCAGCGATGCCTTCAGCACCTCCGCACCGGCGACCGTGACGATCACCGTGGCCGCGCCGAGTGTAGCGATCGATGACATCGTGCCCGACGCGGCCACCGCCGGCAGCCCCTACACGCTGCAGCTGCTCAGCCGCGGGGGCAGTGCGCCCTACCGCTATGCGCTGGTGGGGGGCGCATTGCCGGCCGGGATGGCGCTGACGCCGGGCGGGCAACTGATCGGCACACCAGTGGTTGCGGGCCGCTTTGCGGTCGATGTCGAGGTTACCGACAGCAGCACCGGCGACGGCCCGTTCCAGGCCCGCCGCAGCATGGTGCTGCTGGTGGACGCGCCGCAGATCATCCCCGGCGACACTGCACCGCCGGAGGTCGCCCTGGGGCAGGCAGTGAGCACGCGCCTGCCAGTGCGTGGCGGCGTCGCCCCGTATGCGTTCCGGCTGCTGTCCGGCGCGCTGCCGCCGGGCGTGCGGTTGACCGCTGATGGGCTGCTTGAGGGCACCGCCATCCAGGCCGGCACGTTCGAGGTGCAGGTCGAGGTCCGCGATGCGCATGGCTTTACCGCCGCGCTCGGCTACCGCTTCGTGGTCGCGCAGGCCGCGCAGGCCATCAGCGCCTTCGTCGCCGATCCCGGCGCCCCGGTGTTCAGCGCGGGAGGCAGCTTCCTGTTGAGCGCCCAGGGCGGCGCCTCGGGGCAGCCGATCATCTTCGCCAGCACCACCCCGGCGGTGTGCAGCGTGGACGGCCCGCGCGTGGTCATGCTGGCGTCCGGGCGGTGCAGCCTGACCGCCGACCAGGCCGGCGACGCCAACCACCAGGTCGCGGCACAGCAGCGCCTGGACGTGGACATCGCCGCCGCGGTGCCGGAGCTGGCCTGGCCGGCAGACATGTCGCGTCTGCTGGAGCAGGGCAGCTTCGAGCTGCCGCTGCCGACCAGTGTCAGCCCCGGTGCGTTCACCTTCCACAGCAGTGCGCCGGCGGTGGCCAGCATCGACGGCCGCACAGTCCAGGTACACGCTGAAGGCAGCGCCGTGATCACCGCACAGCAGGCCGCCAGTGGTGGTTACGCCGCCGCCCGCGTGGAACTGCGGCTGGTGGTCAATGTGCGCCCTGACCCGACCCGCGACCCGGGCGTCACCGGACTGCTGCAGGCGCAGGTGGATGCGAGCGTCCGTTTCGCCGCCGCGCAACAGGGCAACATCCGCGATCGCCTGCGCCAGCTGCGCGACGGCGGCAACCCCGCCAGCAACACGCTGTCGGTGTCCAGTGGCGGTGGCGGCCCCAACGCCGCATCGCTGCCGCTGGGCAGCGCACTCGGTACCGGCGCGGCGTGGTTGCCGGCCGGCTGGGGAACCTGGGCCGCGGGTACCGCGAGCTACGGCCGCGGCGGGGCCACCGCAGGTGGCCGCTATGACCTGCGCAGCGACGGGCTGAGCGTCGGTGTGGACCGCCGTCTCGGCGAACGCACGCTGCTCGGCGTGGCCGGCAGCGTGGGCCGCAGCGACAGCGACCAGGACGACGATCGCACCCGCCTGCGCGCCGACCAGCGCTCGCTGGCGCTGTACGGACTGTGGCGTGGCAACGCGCACCTGTACGTGGACGCGATGATCGCCACCGGCAACCTGCAGTTCGATCTGCAGCGCTGGAGCACCGATGCCGATGCGCAGGCGCAGGCGCGGCGCGATGGCACTCAGTGGTTCGGTTCGCTCGGCCTGGGCTACGAGCAGATGCTGGCGGCAACCCGACTGACCGGGTACGCCCGCTGGGATGCCAGCCGTACCACCCTGGATGCCTACCGCGAGCACGGCCTGGGCGTGCTGGATCTCGCCTATGGCCGCCAGACCGTGGAAAACCGCGCGCTGGCCATCGGGGTGGAGGGCAGTGCGCAGGTATCGGCCGAAAGCCGGTTGCGTCCGTTCTGGAGCATCGAGTACCGGCGGGCGCTGCAGGACCGCGGGATGGCTTCGCTGAACTACGCGACGTGGTCACGGCCGCAGGACTACCAGGTAGCACTCCGCAGCTACAACGATGATGTGTTGTCGCTGCAGGCCGGCGTGGATCTGGCGATCCAGCGTGGCTGGAGCCTGTCGTTGCTGCTGGGCCATGAACAGGCGCGCGGCGCGGATCGTGCCAGCAGCATCGGCCTGCGCCTGAGCTCGGGCGGGCAGGGCGGCGCGGTGGAGTCACCGCCGGTACCGTGAGTGGGCGGCGCGCCGGCCACGGTCGGCACGCCGGTTTCATCGCCGCAGCGGCAGTTTCATCCGCGCTGGGGCGTGGTTCGTCGCAGCGCGCTTGTCGCGTTCCCCGGCGCGGGGCAACGTGGCCCGGTGGGCGACGTTGCCCCGAGTCGAAGGAGACCGACGATGAAGACCCTGTTCGCGCTGGGCGTGTGGTGCCTGCTGTTCGTGCTGTGCTGGCCGCTGGCGCTCCTGGCCCTGGTGGCGTGGCCGTTGGTGTGGCTGGTCAGCCTGCCGTTCCGCCTGGTCGGCATCACGTTCTCGGCGCTGTTTGCCTTCCTGCGCGCGCTGTTGATGCTTCCGGCGCGGCTGCTGGGTGGCGGGCGCGTCGCAACGGCCTGAACAGGAATGGGATCGGGTAGTGCCGGTCGCTGGCCGGCGGCTCTTGCTGTCGGGATGACGGGGAGCCGGCCAGCGGCCGGCACTACCAATGACGGGGAGCCGGCGAGCGGCCGGCACTACCAAGGCGAGGAGCCGGGCAGCGGCCGGCGCTGCCTGTCGCCCACAAAAAACCCCGCCGAAGCGGGGTTTTTCGTTACGCCACCAACAAGGCTCAGTTGGCCTTGTGGATCGCGCGCTTGCTCACGGCCATCGCGGCGTCATGCACCACTTCCGACAGCGACGGGTGGGCGTGGCAGATGCGCGCCAGGTCGTCGGCCGAACCGCTGAACTCCATGGTCAGCACGCCTTCGTGCACCAGCTCGGAGACGTTCGCGCCGACCAGGTGCATGCCCAGGATGCGGTCGGTCTCGGCGTGTGCCAGGACCTTCACGAAGCCCGACGGCTCGATCATCGCCACGGCACGGCCGTTGGCGGCGAACGGGAAGCTGCCGGCCTTGTACGGGATGCCTTCGTCCTTGAGCTGCTGCTCGGTCTTGCCGACCCAGGCCAGCTCCGGCTCGGTGTAGATCACCCACGGGATGGTGTCGAAGTTGACGTGGCCCGGCAGGCCCGCGATCAGCTCGGCCACGGCGATGCCTTCCTCGAAGCCCTTGTGCGCCAGCATCGGGCCGCGCACGCAGTCACCGACCGCCCAGACGCCATCGACGCCGGTGTGGCAGTGTGCGTCCACTTCGATCTGGCCACGCTCGTTGATCTTGACGCCGGTGCCTTCGGCCAGCAGGCCCTTGGTGGCGGCGCGACGGCCGACGGCCACCAGCAGCTTGTCCACGACCAGGCTCTTTTCGCCTTCAGCATCGGCGTAGGTCAGGGCGACTTCCTTCTTCTTGCCCTTGCCGGTCACCTCGGCCTTGGAGACCTTGGCGCCCAGGCGGATGTCCAGGCCCTGCTTCTTGAATTCCTTCAAGGCGGTCTTGGCCACTTCGGCATCGGCAGCGGCCAGGAAGTCCGGCAGCGCTTCCAGGATGGTCACTTCCGAACCCAGGCGCTTCCAGACGCTGCCCAGTTCCAGGCCGATCACGCCGGCACCGATCACGGCCAGGCGAGCCGGCACTTCGGTGAAATCCAGGCCGCCGACGTTGTCGACGATGGTTTCGCCATCGAACTTGGCGAACGGCAGTTCGATCGAGTCCGAACCGGCGGCGATGATGACGTTGGTGCCCTTCAGCTCGACTTCCGAACCGTCGTGCTGCTTGACCTTGACGATGTTGCCCGGCTGCAGCTCACCGAAACCGTAGTACGCGGTGACCTTGTTCGCCTTGAACAGCATGGCGATGCCGCCGGTGAACTGCTTGACGATCTTGTCCTTGCGGCCAACCATCGCCTCGACGTCCATCTTGGCATCCTTGAAGCTGATGCCGTGGTCGCCAAAGATGTGGCCCATGTTCCAGAACTGGCGCGAGGAATCGAGCAGCGCCTTGGACGGGATGCAGCCCACGCGCAGGCAGGTGCCACCCAGGGCCGGCTTGCCGTCCTTGCCCAGCGCAGCATCGATGCAGGCGGTCTTCAGACCCAGCTGCGCGGCGCGGATGGCGGCATGGTAGCCGGCCGGACCGGCACCGATGACGACGACGTCGAATTGTTCAGCCATTGATAGTTCCTTGTTGCATTCCCGAGCTTCGCTTGAAGCCGGTGGCGCGCAGGCGCCGGGGGAGAGAGCAGGGCAGTGCGGTGCAGTGCCGTAAAACCAGAACCCCTCCGCGCGGGCGCGGAGGGGTGGGAGGTCTTACAGGCCGAACAGCATGCGGCCCGGGTTTTCCAGCTGGTTCTTGATGTCCACCAGGAACTGGACCGAGTCCTTGCCGTCGATGATGCGGTGATCGTAGGACAGCGCCAGATACATCATCGGCGCGATCACGACCTGGCCGTTCTGCGCGATCGGACGCTCCTTGATGGCGTGCATGCCCAGGATGGCGCTCTGCGGCGGGTTGATGATCGGGGTCGACAGCAGCGAACCGAAGGTGCCGCCGTTGGTCACGGTGAAGGTGCCGCCCTGCAGTTCTTCCAGGCTCAGCTTGCCGTCACGGGCCTTCTTGGCGTAGTCGGCGATGGTCTTTTCGATATCGGCGAAGGACATGCGCTCGACGTTGCGCAGCACCGGGGTCACCAGACCCTTCTCGGTCGACACGGCGATCGAGATGTCCGAGTAGCCGTGATAGATGATGTCGTCACCATCGATCGAGGCATTGACCAGCGGGAAGCGCTGCAGTGCGTTGGCGGCGGCCTTCACGAAGAAGCTCATGAAGCCCAGCTTGATGCCGTGCGCCTTGACGAACTCGTCCTGCAGCTCCTTGCGCGCGGCCGAGACCTTGGACAGGTCGACCTCGTTGAAGGTGGTCAGCATCGCGGTGCCGTTCTTGGACTGCATCAGGCGCTCGGCGATGCGCTTGCGGATGCGGGTCATCGGCACGCGTTCTTCCGGACGTGCGCCACCGGACTTGCCGGCGCCACCGTTGCGGGCGAAGTTGACGATGTCTTCCTTGGTCACCGCGCCGCGGCGGCCGGTGCCGTCCACGTCGGCCGGATTCACGCCTTCGGTGATGGCCGTGAAGCGGGCGCCCGGGGGCAGCGAATCGGCAGCGGACTTGGCCGCCGGGGCCGGCGCTGCGGCAGCGGCCGGCGCGGCAGCGGCCGGTGCCGGAGCAGCGGCCGGGGCGTCGGCCTTCTTCTCTTCGGCCGGCGCAGCAGCAGCGGTCGCACCTTCTTCGATGATGGCCACGACCTGGCTGGAGGTCACGGTGGCGCCCACCTCGAACTTGATCTCCTTCAGCACGCCATCGACCGGCGACGGCACTTCCAGGACGACCTTGTCGGTTTCCAGATCAAGCAGGTTTTCATCGCGCTTGACGGCATCGCCGACCTTCTTGTGCCAGGTGGCGATGGTGCCGTCGGCGACGGATTCGGGCAGTACCGGGGCTTTGACTTCGGTGGCCATGCGGGAGCTTCCTGGTTTGTCTTTTCTAGAATGAGGGGGAGAGTTATTCAGCGACCGAGTCGTTGAACGGGTTGACCAGGGCATCGGCGATCAGCTTCTGCTGCTCGATGATGTGGTCAGCCATGTGTCCAGCGGCCGGCGATGCCGAACGGGCGCGACCTGCGTAATGGATGCTCTGGCCATCGGCCAGGCACGCCTGCAGGTGGTGACGGATCTGGTACCAGGCACCCTGGTTCTGCGGTTCTTCCTGACACCACACCACATCGGCCGCCTTGCCGTACTTCTTCAGCTCTGCTGCCAGTGCCACGCGCGGGAACGGATACAGCTGCTCCACGCGGATGATGGCGACATCGTCCTGGCCACGCTTGGTCTGGTCTTCCAGCAGGTCGTAGTAGACCTTGCCCGAGCACAGCACCACGCGCTTGACCTTCCTGGCGTCTGCGTTGGCATCGCCGATCAGGTGCTGGAACTCGCCGTTGGCCAGTTCGTCCAGGGTCGACACGGCCAGCTTGTGGCGCAGCAGCGACTTGGGCGACATCACGATCAGCGGCTTGCGGGTGGTCATGCGCATCTGGCGACGCAGCATGTGGTACGCCTGCGCCGGGGTCGACGGCACGCACACCAGCATGTTCTCCAGCGCGCACAGCTGCAGGAAACGCTCCAGGCGTGCGGAGCTGTGCTCCGGGCCCTGGCCTTCATAACCGTGCGGCAGCAGCAGGGTCAGGCCGGTGATGCGGCCCCACTTGGCTTCGCCGGCGGCGATGAACTGATCGATCACGACCTGGGCGCCGTTGGCGAAGTCGCCGAACTGGCCTTCCCAGATGCACAGGGTGTTCGGATCGGTGGTGGAGAAGCCGTACTCATAGGCCATCACGGCTTCTTCGCTGAGCAGCGAATCGATGATGGTGGCCTGTTCCGGCGACTCGACCAGCTGGCGCAGCGGCAGGTAGTAGTTGTCGGTCTTCTGGTCGTGCAGGATCGCGTGGCGGTGCGTGAACGTACCGCGGCCGACGTCCTGGCCGACCAGGCGCAGGTTGTTGCCTTCGTCGAGGATGGTGGCGTAGGCCAGGTTCTCGGCGAAGCCCCAGTCGCCCGGGATCTCGCCGGCGGCCATCTTGCGGCGGTCGTCATAGACCTTGGCCACGCGCGAGTGCAGTTCCACGCCTTCCGGCACGGTGTTGATCATCTGCGCCAGCTGCTTGACCTTCTCCATGCCCACGGCAGTGGAGACGGCGTCGGACAGCTTGCCGTTGAGCAGCTTGGGCCAGTCCACGTACATCTTGCTGGTGGCCGGCGTCTTCTCGACCTGGGCCAGCTCGGTGGTGACTTCGCCGGCATCGAGCTTGTTGCGGTACGCATCGACCAGGGCCTTGCCGCCACCGGCTTCGATCACGCCGGCGGCTTCCAGCGTCGCGGCGTACAGCTCGCGGGTGGTCTGGTGCTTGCGGATGACCTGGTACATCAGCGGCTGGGTGATCGCCGGTTCATCGGCTTCGTTGTGGCCCCAGCGGCGGTAGCACATCAGGTCGATGACCACGTCCTTGCTGAACTTCTGGCGGAACTCGAAGGCCAGCTTGGCGGCGAACACGACCGCTTCGGGATCGTCGCCGTTCACGTGCAGCACGGGCGCGGCGATCATCTTGGCCACGTCGGTGCAGTACAGCGTGGAGCGCGAATCTTCCGGATTGGAGGTGGTGAAGCCGACCTGGTTGTTGACCACGATGTGCACCGTGCCACCAACGGCGAAGCCGCGGGCCTGGGACATCTGGAACAGCTCCATCACCACGCCCTGACCGGCGAAGGCCGCATCACCGTGGATCAGGATCGGCATCACCTGCTTGCGGGCGGTATCGCCACGGCGTTCCTGGCGCGAACGGACGCTGCCGGCCACGACCGGATCGGCGATTTCCAGGTGCGACGGGTTGAACGCCAGCGCCAGGTGGACCGCGCCGCCGGTGGTGGCGACGTCGGCCGAGAAGCCCATGTGGTACTTCACATCGCCGGCCGAGGCGTGGTCGTCGTGCTCGAACTTGCCTTCGAACTCGTCGAACAGCTTGCGCGGGCTCTTGCCGAGGGTGTTGACCAGCACGTTCAGGCGGCCGCGGTGGGCCATGCCGATCACCACGTCCTTGACGCCATCCTTGCCGGCGTCACGGATGATGGTGTCCATCATCGGGATCAGCGAATCGCCGCCTTCCAGCGAGAAGCGCTTCTGGCCCACGTACTTGGTGTGCAGGTAGCGCTCCAGACCCTCGGCAGCCGTCAGGCGCTCCAGGGTACGGCGCTGGGTGTCTGCGTCCAGGTTGTAGTTGCCACCGGCCATTTCCAGGCGCTGGTACAGCCACTGGCGCTGCTCGACCTCGGAGATGTGCATGAATTCCGCACCGATCGAGCCGGTGTAGGTCTTCTTCAGGCGCTCCAGCAGGTCACGCAGTTTCATGCGCGGCTGGCCGGCGACGCCGCCGGTGCTGAACTCACTGCCCAGGTCGCTTTCCGACAGGCTGTGGAACGGCAGGCCCAGGTCCGGCGGATTGGTCGGCGCGGTCAGGCTCAGTGGGTCAAGGCGGGCACCGAGGTGGCCACGCGACCGGTAAGCGGTGATCAGGCGGCCGACATTGCGCTCGCGCTCGTCGCCGGCACCATCAGCGGTGCCGCTCTTGATGGCGTTTTTGGCGGCGTCGGCAATGTGGGCGATGACGGCCGAATGCGGAATATCACCGGCTTCGCGGCCCTGGAAGCCGTCGAAGTAGGTCTTCCATTTGGGATCGACACTGTCCGGAGAAACGAGGTACTGCTCGTACAGATCCTCGATATAGGAGGCGTTGCCGCCGGCGAGCTGCGAAGATTGCGCAAACTGCTTCAGTTGATTGTCCACGATGGAGAGTCGGATTCGCTTGTGGGGTAAGGCTTCGATGATCCGGCAGGGAAAAGTGAATAGCCTGCGCGGGCGGTATCTAACGCCCCAAATTGTACCCCCAACGCGACAGGAAGGGGCACCGTACGGTCCAGTGCGGGAACCGCGGTGTCATTCCCAGACAGGTTCGGGGCCGCGCGGTGGGCTACAGGCCGAGTGCCCGCAGTTCGCTGCAATCACGCGAACGTTCCCATACGCGCTGCAAACCTTCCTGCAACGGTCGTGAACGTGCCGGTTGGGCCAGCCCGGCCTCGCCATCGAAGCGGTGGCCGCTCAGACGAAAGTAGTAGTCGCCCGTATCGTTGAGCAGGCAGGCAGATGGCGTCGCGCGGTCGATCGGATCGCTCACCTCGCGCACCCGGAAGACGCTCGGCAGCCGCTGGAGCAGGCTCAGCACGGGTGAGCCGGCCTGACGGATGGCGGCGCTGTCGTGGACGATCAGCCAGGCCTGTTTGTCGTGGCGGGCGGTGGCGTAGCGGCGTAACGCTTCCAGCACCGGCGGTGCATCGAGCAGGCCGGGGTCGAGCTGGCGGCTATGGATCCACAGCTGGCGGCGGGCGCGGTGGATCAGCGCCGTAGTGATCGCCACGGCCTCTTCGGCGCGCTCGATCGCGACTGCACCGGACAGGGCCAGCCGCATGTGCTGGTGGGCGATGCCGGCCTCTTCGAAGATCTCGCCTTCCGGCAGAAAGCCCTGCCGGGTATAGAACACGCGGGCCGGCAGCTGCGCATGCAGCCCGACCTCGCGCCAGCCCCGGGCCCGGGCCTGGTCGACCAGGGCCAGTAGCAGGGCTTCGCCGACGCCTTTGCCACGCCAGGCGGCCAGTACCGCCATGCGGCCGATCCGGCCGTCCGGGGTGAGCCGTCCGGCTCCGATCGGGGTGCCGGCGGTGTCGCAGGCCAGGACATGCACGCTCAGGGGGTCGAGCGCGTCGATCTCCAGTTCGGCGGGGACCTGCTGCTCGTCGACGAACACGGTGAACCGGACCCGGTGCAGCGCGGCGTGCTGCGCCGGGTAGTCGACCACATCAACGTGGAAGCCGGGGCCGGTCATGGCGGGGGCGGTCAGCCGCGCTGGGGCTCGTCCTTGCCGTCGGTCTCGTCGCTGTCGTCGAAATCGACGATCACCTCGATGCCGTCGTCATGGATGGTCACCTCGTGCACGTCGGCCTCGACAGCCTCGTCATCGACCACGTCGACTGCCTCGGTGCCGTCGACGATATCGTACTCGGCAACGTAGTCGTCTTCGTCCTCCAGGCCGGTGTCTTCCACCAGCTGGTAGAAGCCGCCGGCGACCAGTGCCTGCACGGCATCACGGCCCTTGGCCGAGAGCTTCTGGTACAGCGCCGCGTCGATCTGTTCGGCGCCGGCCAGCGCCTGGGCATCCTTGACCGGCAGGGCGAAGTCCAGGCCGCTGCAGTACAGGCTGGCGCCACGCTTGGCACGGCGCCAGGCCAGGCGGGCCCAGGGATGGCGATGCAGTTCCACGCCGGCAGCGAGGGCAGCCTCGATCTCTTCGCGCGGCAGCGGTTCGCCCTGCGCCATCACTTCCCCGGCGGCACGGTAGGTGGTGATGAAGCGGCCGAACCAGTCGCCGAGCTTGTCCGGATCGTTCATCCGGATGGCGTTGAGCGCTTCGACGACGCGGTTCATGGAGACCACGTCGATCTCGTTCGGATCCTCCGGCACCTTCAGGTCCGGATCCTGGTAACGGATGGACTCGTCGGCGCCCTCGATCAGGGTATCGAGGTAGTCGCTGATCAGTTCGGCCGAGGCCGGGGCGCGCATGCCGAAGGAGAACGTCAGGCAGGGGTCTTCGGCAACGCCGTTGTGCGGCACGTTCGGCGGCAGGTAGAGCATGTCGCCCGGGGCCAGCACCCAGTCGTGGGTCGGCTTGAAGCGGCGCAGCAGCTTGAGCTCGACGTCGTCGCGGAAGTCCAGCGGCGGGCGCTTGCCCTTGATGGATTCGCTGGCGTCGATCTGCCAGCGGCGGTGGCCATAAGCCTGCAGCAGGAAGACGTCGTACTGGTCCACATGGGCGCCGACCGAGCCGCCGGTGGCGGCGAAGCTGATCATCACATCGTCCATGCGCCAGCGCGGCAGGAAATCGAAGTGGCTGATCAGGGCGCGCACGTCGGCGTCCCACTTGTCCACGTCCTGGACCAGCAGGGTCCAGTCGTGGTCCGGCATGCCGGGGAATTCTTCTTCCTGGAACGGGCCGGTGCGCACGGTCCAGCCATCGGTGGCGCGGTCGTGGGTGATCAGCCGCGACAGCGCGCCTTCTTCACAGGCCAGACCGGCGAGGTCTTCGGGCTGCACCGGGGTCTCGAAATCGGGGAAGGCGCCGCGGATGAGCAGCGGGCGCTTCTGCCAGTAATCGCGCAGGAAGGTAGCGGCGGGCATGCCCAGCGGCAGGCCGGGGCGGGCCTGGATTTCGATGACGGGGGTTTTGATCTTGCGTGCGGCCATGGGGGAGATCCTTGGAGCGTGTAGACGGTAGTTCGGGGGCGCAGCAGGGCGGCGCCCATGCCTTCAGATCGCCTTGGCCAGGTCCGCTGCCAGGCCGATGTAGCCGCCCGGGGTCAGGGCGCGCAGGCTCTGCTTGGCGTCGGCGGGCAGGTCCAGCGATTCAACGAAGGCCTGCATCGATTCGGTGGTGATGCCCTGGCCGCGGGTGAGCGCCTTGAGCTGTTCGTACGGGTTGGGCAGGCCATGGCGGCGCATGACGGTCTGCACCGCTTCGGCCAGCACTTCCCATGCGGCGTCCAGGTCGGCATCCAGGCGTTCCGGATTGACGGTCAGCTTGCCCAGGCCCTTGGCCAGCGAGTCCAGGGCGACCTGGGTATGGCCGAAGGCGGTGCCGACCGCGCGCAGCACGGTGGAGTCGGTCAGGTCGCGCTGCCAGCGGCTGATCGGCAGCTTGGCGCTGAAATGCTCGAACAGGGCGTTGGCGATGCCGAAGTTGCCTTCGGCGTTTTCGAAGTCGATCGGGTTGACCTTGTGCGGCATGGTCGAGGAGCCGACTTCGCCTTCCTTGAGCTTCTGCTTGAAGTAGCCCAGCGAAATGTAGCCCCAGACGTCGCGCGCCAGGTCGATCAGGATGATGTTGGCGCGGCGCGCGGCATCGCCGATCTCGGCGACGTTGTCGTGCGGCTCGATCTGGGTGGTGTACGGGTTGAACACCAGGCCGAGACTTTCCACGAAGCGCTGGGCGAAGGCCGGCCAGTCCACGTCCGGGTAGGCGATGACGTGCGCGTTGTAGTTGCCCACCGCGCCATTGATCTTGCCGGTCAGTTCGACGGCGGCGATCTGGCGGCGCTGGCGCTCCAGGCGGGCCACGACGTTGGCCACTTCCTTGCCCAGGGTGGTCGGCGAAGCGGTCTGGCCATGGGTGCGCGAGAGCATCGGCTGGGCGGCCTGGGCATGGGCGAGGGCACGCAGCACGCCGGCGATGTTGTCCAGCGAGGGCAGCAGCACTTCGCGGCGGGCCTGCTCGAGCATCAGCCCGTAGCTGAGGTTGTTGATGTCTTCACTGGTGCAGGCGAAATGCACGAACTCCAGCGCCGGGCCCAGCTCCGCATCGGCGGTGAGCTGCTCCTTGATGAAGTACTCCACGGCCTTGACGTCGTGGTTGGTGGTGCGCTCGATCTCCTTCACCCGCGCGGCGTGGGCCGGGGCAAAGTCGTCGGCCAAGGCGCGCAGGCGCGCGGTGGCGGCAGCCGAGAACGGCGCCAGTTCGACGATGCCCGGCTCATTGGCCAGTGCCAGCAGCCATTCCACTTCCACCTTCACGCGGGCCTTGATCAGGCCGTATTCGGAGAAGATCGGGCGCAGGGCGTCGACCTTGCCGGCGTAGCGGCCATCGAGCGGGGACAGGGCGAGCAGGGCGAATTCGGACATGGCAGGGCGCAGATCGGTGGCAGCGGGGGCCGCCATTCTACGCTGCCCCGGCGTCCTCGGCCTGTGCCATGCGCACCGTCACGGCCTGGATCCGGTGCCCGGCCATGCGCTTGATCGTGAACTGGTGCCCGTCGATCTCCAGCTGCTCGCCTTCCTCGGGCAGCCGCTGGAGCTGGTGCACGATCAGCCCGCCGACCGAATTGAGGTGGTCAGGCGCGCTCAGGTCGTGCCCCAGCAGCCGCTCCAGCCGGAAGATCGAGGTCGAGCCGGCCACCAGCAGGGTGCCGTCGGCGCCACGGGTGGGGGCGTCCTTGACGATATGCGGGTGTTCGTCCTCGATATCCCCGACCACCACTTCCAGCAGGTCTTCCAGGGTGAAATAGCCCAGGATGCGGCCATGTTCTTCCACGCACAGCGCCAGGTGGGTGGTGCCGGTGCGGAAGCGCTCCAGCACCAGCGGTACCGGGGTTTCCAGCGCGATCAGGTTGGCCGGGCGCAGCAGCGGGCGCAGGTCGTCGGTGGGATTGCCTCGAGCGATCTCGACCAGCAGGTCCTTCATGTGCAGGATGCCCAGCACTTCCTCGCCATCGCGGTCGAACCACGGGTAGCGGCTGTAGCGGCTTTCGGCGAACTCGGCCATGACGTCGGCCAGGCGCATGCCTTCGCGGAACGAGCGCATGTGGTCGCGGGAGCGCATCAGGTCGCCGGCCACCAGCTCGGGCAGCTCCAGCGCGTGGCTCATCAAGGTGAGGTCCTGGTCCGGCGCACTGCCGACCGGTTGCTGGCGACCCACGATCAGCTTGAGCTCCTCGCGCGAATAGCGGTGCGAGGTGTGCTCCACATCGCCCCAGCCGGCCAGGCGCAGCAGCGCATTGGCGCTGTTGTTGAGCAGCCAGATGGCCGGGTACATGGCCCAATAGAACAGGTACAACGGCGCGGCCGTCCACAGCGACATCGCCTCGGGGCGACGGATCGCCATCGATTTCGGCGCCAGTTCGCCCAACACGATGTGCAGGAACGAGATCAGGCTGAAGGCGATGATGAAGGACGTCAGGCGCGAGGCTTCCGGGGTCAGCCCCAAGGTGTCGAACAACGGCTGCAGCAGGTGTGCGAAGGCCGGCTCACCGACCCAGCCCAGGCCCAGCGAGGACAGCGTGATGCCCAGCTGGCAGGCCGACAGGTACGCATCCAGGTGCGAGTGCACGTTGAGCAGCAGCCGCCCCCGCCAGCCATGGTTCTCGGCCAGGCCGACGGCCTGGGTATGGCGCAGCTTCACCAGGGCGAACTCGGCGGCCACGAAGAAGCCGTTGAGTACCACCAGCAGCAGGGCCAGCAGCAGAAGCAGGAGATTGCCGATCATCCGCGGCCCCGCAGCGCTGCTGCCTGGAGCGGAATGGCACCCGCGGTCGCCAGGGCGGCGAGGGCGGTCATCGGTGCGTGCGCGCTCGCACGCCCGGTACTACTGTCGGGATCGTCACCCATGGGGGCGGCAGTCTGTCTGAATGAAAACGAATCCCGAGTCTAGCCGATCCACCGCGTGGTTGGGTTTCAACGGTGCTTGGGAGTATCGTGATCAGAGCCGCCAGCCAGGGAATCAGGCCCGTTGCCAGCCGCAGGTTCCCTTTCATCCACGAAAGATGTGCGGAGTTGAAGCAATGAGCAAGGGTTTCAGGATTGAACACGACAGCATGGGCGAACTGCAGGTGCCCGCCGATGCGTTGTGGGGCGCGCAGACCCAGCGCGCCGTCGATAATTTCCCGGTGTCGGGCCAGCGCATGCCGCGCGGTTTCATCCGCGCGCTCGGCCTGGTCAAGGGGGCTGCGGCCAACGTCAACGTCGAGCTGGGCCATCTGCCGCGCAACATCGGCAAGGCCATCGAAGCGGCCGCTGCCGAAGTCGCCGATGGGCGCCATGACGCGCACTTCCCGATCGATGTGTACCAGACCGGTTCGGGCACTTCCTCGAACATGAATGCCAACGAGGTCATCGCCACGCTGGCCAACCGTGCCGGCAAGGCGGGCAAGACCGCGGTGCATCCCAACGATCACGTCAACCAGGGGCAGAGCTCCAACGACGTGATCCCGACCGCGCTGCGCGTTTCGGCGCTGCTGGGCGTGCATGAGCAGCTGCTGCCTTCGCTGGTGCACCTGCGCAAGACTATCGACAAGCGTGGCCGCGCGCTGCGCAAGGTGGTCAAGACCGGCCGCACCCATCTGATGGATGCGATGCCGCTGACCTTCGAACAGGAATTCGGTGCGTGGTCGGCGCAGTTGTCCTCTGCCCAGGAGCGCATCGAAGACAGCCTCAAGCGCCTGCGTCGGCTGCCGCTGGGCGGCACCGCCATCGGCACCGGCATCAATGCCGACCCGCGTTTCGGCGTGCAGGTGGCCAGGCAGCTCAAGCAGCAGACCGGCATCAAGTTCGACAGCGCCGAGAACAAGTTCGAAGGCCTGGCCGCGCAGGACGATGCGGTTGAACTGTCCGGCCAGCTCAACGCGTTGGCGGTGGCACTGATCAAGATCGCCAACGACCTGCGCTGGATGAATGCCGGTCCGCTGGCCGGACTTGGCGAGATCGAACTGCCGGCGCTGCAGCCGGGCAGCTCGATCATGCCGGGCAAGGTCAATCCGGTGATTCCCGAAGCCACCGTGATGGTGTGCGCCCAGGTGATCGGCCACCACACCGCGATCACCGTGGCCGGCCAGACCGGCAACTTCCAGTTGAACGTGACGCTGCCGTTGATCGCCGCGAACCTGCTGGATGGCATCAATCTGCTGGCCAACATGACCCGCCTGCTGGCCGATACCGCGATCGCCGGGTTGAAGGTGCGCGAGGATCGCGTCCGCGAGGCACTGGACCGCAATCCGATCCTGGTGACCGCGTTGAACCCGATCATCGGCTATGAGAAAGCCGCCGCGATCGCCAAGCGTGCCTACAAGGAACAGCGCCCGGTGCTGGAGGTGGCCAAGGAAGACAGCGGTCTGTCCGAGGCCGAACTGCGCAAGCTGCTCGATCCGGCCGCGCTGACCGCTGGTGGCATCCACGCCGGCGGCGGCGGGGGCGGTTGAGCGCGCGTACTACCTGAAACGAAAAACGGGCCGAATGGCCCGTTTTTTTCTGCGTGAGCCCCGTAGCGGCCGTCGGCCCCAGGGCAAAATCAAGGAGGAGGTCGTCGCTGCCAGGCGGCGGACGGGGGACATTTGCCCAGGGGCCTGCCGGCCGCTGCGGGGCTCAGTCAGTGGCGGTCGGCCTGCAGATTGCCGAAGGTCTCGGTGTAATCCTTGAATTCGGGAATCTTCGTGGTCAGGTCCGGCGGGATCGGCTGCATGCCATCGGGCACCTGGATCTTCACCGAGCGCTTGGCCGGGTCCGGCGGAGCATCGGTCAAGGTGTTCTGGCGCAGCACCTGCAACTGGCCGAACATGCCCTGCAGCATCGCCTGCTGCTCTTCGTTGAGCGGGATCTCGATCTCATCGATCTTCATGTGCCCGTTGGGCAGGATGATGATGTTCGGCGCAGGTGCGCGGCGCACGGTGACCATGCCGTCGCTGACGGTGATCTTCGGCTTGCTGCGCTCGGCGCGGTGATTGCGGTACTCCTGGTCGCAACCGGTGGCGACGAGGCAGAACAGGGCGAACAGCAACAGACTCAGCTTCTTCATGAGCAGGCAACAACGCGTGCGGCGGGAACGCAGATTGTAGTCCCCTGGCGCCGGGAAGGGCCTGCCTGCGACGCATCGTCGCAGGCAGGGGCCGCTTACTTGCCGCAGTCGTCGATGTCTTTCTGGTCCATGGTCGCGTAGGGCTGGAAGGCCGGCAGCGCGGCCGCCAGCGCCTGCTGTCTGGCCATCATCCCGGGCAGCAGGCCGCACAGCTTCTGGGCCTGGCCTTCGATCTTCCTGGCCTCCTCGTTCACCCGCGCTTCGATGCCCTGGGTGTCACCGGAGAACATGCCCTTGATCGCCTCACCGGCCGCCTTCACGCCGAGATTGGCGCCGGCCACGCCGATCTCCATGCCCGCACTGGCCAGCGACTCGACCTGCTTGCGGTAGTCCTGCAGCAGCGCACGCTGGTGGGCATCCACCGGCACCGCCTTGCCATCGATCAGCAGGTCGCCCTGGGGGCTGATCTCGGCCTTGGGAGATTTGCCATTGGAGATGGAGATGTTGCCCTGGGCGATTTCCCGGCGGGCCTTGTCAGTGGCTTCCTGCACGGTCTTGCCGATGCTGTCGGTATCCAGCGCGCTGGTGGCCGGGGCGGCGGCGCTCTGGTCGGCGGGGGCTTTGCCCTTTCCGCTGTCCGGGGCGGTACAGGCTGCGATGGGCAGGCACAACAGCAGGGCAGGCAGCAGCAGTCGAGTTGTCATGGTCCGTATCCGTTGAGGGTAAAGAGGCTTACTTGCCGCGCGGCAGTTCAACCCGGCCGCGTACATTGCTGTGGCGGATATCGCCGCTGCCACTGTTGGCGACGCGCAGGTCGCCACCGACATCACGGGCCGTCACATCGCCGGAGCCATGGCGTTCCACCGTGACGCTGCCGCCGATGTCGCGCAGCTCGGTATCGCCGGAGCCGACGGTGCCGATCCGCACGTTGCCCTTGGCCTGGCGCACGTCGGTGTCGCCGGAGCCGACCACGCCGATCTCGACATTGCCGCCGACGGTATCCAGCTCGAAGTCGCCCGAGCCGATGGTGCCGACCTTGGCGTCGCCGCGTACGTTGCGGGCCTTGAAATCACCCGAGCCGACCGAGAGCAGGTTCAGTGCACCGGCCCCATCGAGGATGACATCGCCCGAGCCGACTGCCGCGGTCACCAGCCCTTTGATGTTCTCCAGCTTGATATCCCCGGAGCCGACATCGGCGCTGAGCGAATGCGCACCGCTGACGCTGGCATCGCCGGAGCCGACCTTCATCTGGACCAGGAGCGTGTCCGGCACCGTGCCGCGCAGGTCCAGGTAGGCATAGCTGCTGCCGCTCATGGTGAGGCTGCGCCCTTCGCGCTGCAGGCGGACGACGAGCTTGTCGCCGACCTTCTGCTGGGTGACCGTGAGTTGGCGCAGCCAGTCCGCGTTGGAGGCGCAGGCGCGCCCGCCGAGCTGGGCCGCACCGGGGCCGGCCTGCAGCACCAGGTCGTGCTGGTTCACTTCGAACACCACGGCCTTGGCACCGGCCAGGTCGAGCTTGAGGTCGCGCGGTTCGTTGAACTTGCACTGCGGTTCATTGGCGAGCGCGGTCAGCGGCAGCAGCAACAGGGAAGCAACAGCGAGCTTGCGGATCATGGGTGGCTCCTCGAAGAAGGGCGGGGGATCAGATTTCGCCAGCGCGGCGGCGCAGGCGGATGGCCAGGAACAGGAACACCACGCCGGCGGCAGCCCCGATCCACAGTTCCGGCATGGCCAGGGCGGCCAGCTGGTGGCTTGGGCCCAGTTCGTTGACCAGGTTGTCCATGTTGCCGTTGCCACTGAACATGGACTCACCGCGGTAGAACTGGTCGCTGGCCGGGACCGCGCTGAGCAGCAGGCGGCCAACGATATGCTTCCAGAACCAGCCGCCGGTCAGGTCGAACAGGGTCATCACCTTGGTGGTGCTGACGATGATGCCGGCGAACAGCGGCAGCATCACCGCCCACAGGAACGGCTTGGTCTTGGCCCAGGCCGAGCACAGCAGCAACCAGCCAACGGTCGGCAGCGCCCAGAGCAGGTAGACCGGAATCCAGGACAGGTGGCCGGCGATGATGGTCAGCGGGCTGGCAGGGCCCCAGATCAGCATCATCGGATCACCGCCGTGGGCGATCACCACGATCGAGATCATCACCAGGAAACCGAGCATGGTCAGGGCCGAGGCGATCACCGCGATGATCGGGGCGATCAGCAGCGCACTCACGGCCTTGGACAGCACCGTGGCGGTATCCGACAGCGGCAGCGATTTCCAGAACAGGATGCTGCGGTCGCGGCGGTCGTCGTACAGGGCGCCCAGGCAGTAGAAGAACACCACGAAGGCGAGCACGATCAGCGGCCAGCCCGAGCTCAGGATCAGGGTCAGGTCCAGGCCATTGGCCAGGTCGTGCAGGTCCTTGGCATCGAGCTTGCTGGTCAGCAGGCTCAGGTCAAGGCCGTTGATGTTGACGCTTTCGTTGTCGATGTGGATGCCGCCGCTCTTGACCGCACGGTGCATGGCGACCAGGCCGAACACGATGCCGAGCAGGCTCATCACCAGCGAGATGCCGCCGGCGATCACCGGCGCATACAGGAAGCCGCCGCGGTTTTCCCAGTACTCACGCTTGAGCAGCCACTTGAACGCACTGGCCTTGCTGATGGGATGGTTGACGGTGTTCATGCGTAGGTTCCCTTCATGATGGCCACGAACAGATCCGCCAGCCCCGGGCTGCGGATTTCGCCCAGGGGCGTGAGCTGGGCGCGTGGCACCCCGTCGAACAGCAGCACGGTCTTGCCGAAGGGCAGGGCACGTTCGTCGATCGGCTTGAGCGCGCGTGCGGCCTCCACCGCATCGGCCGACACCAGCACTTCGGTATAGCGTTCGCCGATGTCTTCCATGTCGGTGGTCAACACGATGCGGCCATCGCGGATGAACATCACATCGGTGAGGATGTGCTCGATCTCTTCCACCTGGTGGGTGGTGACGATGATGGTCTTCTGCTCGTCGAAGTAGTCCTCCAGCAGGCGCTGGTAGAACTCCTTGCGGTACAGGATGTCCAGGCCCAGGGTCGGTTCGTCCAGCACCAGGACCTTGGCATCGATGGCCATCACCAGCGCCAGGTGCAGCTGCACGATCATGCCCTTGGACAGTTCGCGCACGCGCTGCTTGGGATGCAGTTTGGTGGAGGCCAGGAAGCGTTCGCAGCGCGCCCGGTCGAAACGCGGGTGGGTGCCGGCGACGAAATCGATGGCCTCGCGCACCTTCATCCAGCGCGGCAGCACCGCCACGTCGGCGATGAAGCACACATCGTTCATCAGGGCGTTGCGCTGTACGGTCGGGTCCAGCCCGAGCACGCGCAGCTCGCCTTCCACCGAGGTCAGGCCCAGCAGCGCCTTGAGCAGGGTGGTCTTGCCGGCGCCGTTGGGGCCGATCAGGCCGGTGATGCGGCCGGGCGCGATCGTGAAACTGGTGTTGTCCAGTGCCACGGTCTGTTTATAGGCCTTGCGCAGGCCTCGAGCGGAAATGACGACATCACTTGCAACGGCATTCATGAGGATTTCCCCTGGGGCAGCAATTCGTCGAGGTTCAGGCCCAGGCGCTGGATGCGTTCCAGGACCAGCGGCCATTCTTCATTGAGGAACCGGTCGCGCTCGCTGCTGCGCAGCTGCGTGGCCGCTTCTTCGGTCATGAACATGCCCAGGCCGCGGCGCTTCTCGACCAGGCCTTCATCAGCCAGTTCCTGGTAGGCGCGCGAAACGGTGATGGGATTGAGCTGGTACTCGGCGGCAACCTGCCGGACCGAAGGCAGGGCGTCGCCCGGCTTGATGATGCCGTCAAGCATCATGGCGATCACGCGCTCTTTCAGCTGGCGGTAGATCGGAGCACCATCGCTCCATTGAATATCGCTCATGGTCAGCTCCGTGGGTTCAGCGACTGCGCGAATGAGAAGTAAGGCATGGACAGGGAGCTGTGCAGCCGGCGGGGGGGCGTGGGGGCGCCGTCGGCGGTCCCTGCCTCGATGACGCCTGCGTCCTGCGGGCCTTCAAACACATTGGCGCTGGCAGGGCTGCCAGCGTCACCGGAAGGGATGCCGAACCAGCCCAGCAGCAGCAACGCCGAGGCGGCGGTGACGGCTTTGGCGGCGTGGTGGTGGCGCATGCGGTTCATGGGCTTCCCCTGTCTAGGTGACTGGTGTTGTATGCAACTATAACACCGGCACGCCGAAGATCAACAGGGCGAGCAACCCAACTGATGGCAGGGGGCGTGTGACAGCCTCCATGGTTTCCCAAGTTATTGAATATAAAGACATATATCTGCACGTGAGCTGCCGATGCGGGCCAGCGCACATTCATTGATGTCAATGGTATGGCAAGTGGGCGCCGTATTCAGGTGATCGAATCGGTGAGGTTGGCCTGTCGGTCCACACCGCCAGACGCGGCAAAACGGCGCTGAATGCGGCGGGCAGCATCGACGGGGCCGTGCCCGGCCACGGCGCATTGCGGCGAGGCGTCCTGCCGGCGGACCAACGGCGTCCGGCGGCAAAAACACCGGTGATATAGTGCCCGCCGCCGTCCTGGCCGCCCTCGCCGGGCGCATTCAGGCCTTCGTTCTTCCCCACTCTGGAGTGTCGCGATGCATCACGTGTCTTTGTTGTCGCCCATCCGCTGCGGCCGCATTCCGCGCCGGGCGCGGTGGTCCGTGCTGTTGCTGGCGGCCGGCCTGCTGGTGGGCGCCTCTGCCCAGGCGGCCGATCTGCTGGATGTGAGCTATCGCCCGCTGGCCGGCAAGGGCGAGGTCAATCTGGCCAGGCAGTACGGCGGCAAGGTGCTGCTGGTGGTCAACACCGCCAGCAAGTGCGGATTCACCCCGCAGTACGAAGGCCTGGAAGCGCTGCAGCGAAAGTACGCCGCGCGTGGTTTCTCGGTGCTGGGCTTCCCGTCCAATGACTTCAAGGGCCAGGAGCCGGGTGACGAAGCCCAGATCCAGGAGTTCTGCACGCTGACCTATGGCGTCAAGTTCCCGATGTTCCAGAAGGTGGTCGTCACCGGGCCGGAGGCGACGCCGTTGTATCGCAGCCTGGCCACGGCCACGGCCGTGTCGCCCGGCTGGAACTTCCACAAGTATCTGATCAGCCGCGATGGCCGGGTGGTGGCGCAGTTCCCGAGCAAGGTCACGCCGGACGATCCGAAACTGGTCGCGGCGATCGAACGTGAACTGTCTGTCACGGCCAACAAGCACTGACGATATCGACATCTCGGACGCGCGTGCGACAATGGTTGCTTTCGCGCCGACGTCGGCGTCCAGTCACTTCCAGGAATGCAGCGAATGAAGATGGGAATGCGCGGCGCCGCGGCGTCGGTTCTGATTCTGGCGATGGGTGCCACCGGTACCGCGATGTCGCAACAACCAGCCGCCCGCGCGGCTGTCAAGGAGACTTCCACTTTGAATACCCAACGCGAAAAGCTTGGCTACGCCATCGGTATCGATGTCGCCAATTCGTTCGGTCCGATCTCCAGCGAGATCGACCTGGCCGCCCTGCGCCGCGGCGTGACGAATGCCTTTGAAGGCAAGCAGCCGCTGATCAGCCAGGAAGAGGCGCAGAAGACCGACGCCGCCCTGCGCCAGGCCGTGATGGCCAAGAGCGGCCAGCCGGTTCCGGGCGTTGCCCCGGGCACCGCGCCGCCGAAGGTGGACCGCGAGAAGGTCGGCCTGATGCTGGGCAGCTTCGCCGTGGGCCCGTCGCTGGCGCCGCTGAAGGACGATCTGGACCTGGACGCGCTGTTCGATGCGGTCAGCACCACCTTCAACAACGGCACCCCGAAGATGACCGCCGAGCAGGCCAAGGCCACGCTGGAAGGCTTCATGAAGGGCAAGCAGGCCGAGATGGACGCCAAGTCCGCCGCCCAGGCCGGTACCAACCGCGTGGAAGGCAACAACTTCCTGGCCAAGAACAAGACCGTGCCGGGCGTGGTGACCACCGCCTCGGGTCTGCAGTACCAGGTGCTGCGTCCGGGTTCGGGCGAGCGTCCGATGCCGACCAGCAAGGTGCGCGTGAACTACGAAGGCAAGCTGCTCGACGGCACCGTGTTCGACAGCAGCTACCAGCGCGGCCAGCCGATCGAGTTCGGCCTGGACCAGGTGATCAAGGGCTGGTCCGAAGGCGTGTCGCTGATGCCGACCGGCTCCAAGTACCGCTTCTGGATTCCGGGCGAGCTGGCCTATGGCGAGCAGGGCACCCCGGGTGGTCCGATCGGTCCGAACGCGACGCTGACGTTCGACGTCGAGCTGCTGAACGTTCTGCCGTAACGGATCTGGAGCCCCACCGCCCATGCGCGTTGCGATTTTCGGTACCGGCTATGTCGGTCTTGTCACGGGTACCTGCCTGGCCGAGGTTGGCCATCAGGTGATCTGTGTCGACATCGACCAGGCCAAGGTCGACGGGCTCAACAACGGGATCATCCCGATCTATGAGCCCGGCCTGGAGCCGATGGTCAAGGCCAACCACGCTGCGTCGCGGTTGGTCTTCACCTCCGACGCCGCCACCGCGATCGCGCATGGCCAGGTGATCTTCATTGCCGTGGGCACGCCACCGGACGAGGACGGCAGTGCCGACCTGCAGTACGTGCTGGCCGTGGCCCGCACCATCGGCCGGCACATCACCGCGCCGGTGGTGGTGGTGAACAAATCGACCGTGCCGGTAGGCACGGCCGACAACGTCCGTGAGGCCATCGCCCAGGCGCTGGCCGAGCGCGGCGTGGAGATCGCGTTCGACGTGGTCTCCAATCCCGAATTCCTCAAGGAAGGTGACGCGGTCGCCGACTGCATGCGGCCGGACCGCATCGTGGTAGGCGCGTCCAATCCCGACTCGGTCGCGCTGATGCGCCGCCTGTATGCGCCGTTCAACCGCAACCACGACCGCGTGGTGGAGATGGACGTGCGCTCGGCCGAGCTCACCAAGTACGCGGCCAATGCGATGCTGGCGACCAAGATTTCGTTCATGAACGAAATCGCCAACATCGCCGAGAAGGTCGGTGCCGACATCGAGCAGGTCCGACAGGGCATCGGCTCGGATCCGCGCATCGGCTGGCACTTCATCTATCCCGGCGCCGGTTACGGCGGCTCGTGCTTCCCCAAGGATGTGCAGGCCCTGGCCCGGACCGCCCAGCAGTACGGCCATGAGCCCAAGCTGTTGAACGCGGTGGAAGCCGTCAACGAACATCAGAAGGGCCATCTGTACGCGCTGATCCAGCGCCACTACGACCGTGGCGAGGATGAAGGCGTGCGCGGCAAGACCTTCGCGGTGTGGGGCCTGGCTTTCAAGCCGAACACCGATGACATGCGCGAAGCCTCCAGCCGCCGCCTGCTGGCGCAGCTGTGGGAAGCCGGTGCCCGGGTGCGCGCCTACGATCCGGAAGCGACCGACGAAGCGCGCCGCATCTTCGGTGAGCGCGATGACCTGGTGTTCTGCGATGATGCCTATGACGCCCTCGACGGCGCCGATGCGCTGGTCGTGGTCACCGAATGGAAGCAGTTCCGCAGCCCGGATTTCATCCGCCTGCGTGAGATGCTCAGCGATGCGGTCGTGTTCGACGGCCGCAATCTGTACGACCCGCAGGAAATCGAAGCCGCGGGCCTGGCTTACTACGGCATTGGCCGGGGACGTTCGTTGAATGCATGAGTCCACACCCTCCGAGCGCGAACAGGCACTGGAAGCACGCCTGATCGAGCTGGAAATGCGCGTCTCCTTCCAGGAGCAGGCGCTGGCCGAACTGAGCGAGGCCTTGGCCGATGCACGCATGGAAGGCAATCGCAATGCCGACCTGACCCGCATCCTGCTTGAAGACCTCGGCAAGGTCCGCACTGCGCTGTATTCCGATTCGGCCGAAGAGCCGCCGCCTCCGCATTACTGATCTGACGTCATGAGCGATACTCTCCGCGACCAGCTGCTGGGCCTTGGCTTCAAAGCCGCGCCCAAACCCGAACGAACCAACGACCGCAAGCCGGACCGTCGGCCCGATGCGCGCCGCGATGGCCGACCGGCCGGCAAGCCGCAGGGCGCACGCCCGGCCGGCAAGCCCGGCGAGGGCCAGCGGCCCGCGCGTGACGGTGATCGCCGTCCACCGGGCAAGGGCCGTCCTGCCGGCGCCCGCCCGCCGCAGGGCGCGCCTGGCAAGCCGCGCTCGCGCGAGGATATCGATCTCGCCAAGGCGTATGCGATCCGTGCGCAGAAGGAAAAGGACGACCGCATCGAGGCCGAGCGCCTGAAGCAGGAAGAGGCGCGTATCCGCCGCGAGGCCAAGGCCAAGCTGGAGGTCCTGCTGGAAGGCAAGTCTCTCAATGCTGAAGCAGCCGACATCGCGCGCCACTTCCCGTACGGCGGCAAGATCAAGCGTATCTACGTCACCGCCGATCAGCTCAAGGCGCTCAATGCCGGTGAGCTTGGTGTGCTGCAGCAGAACGGCCGGTACGTGCTGGTCACTGCCGCCGTGCTGGCCGAGGCCGAAGCGGTGTTCGCACCGTCGGTGGCGCTGAAGGTCGATCCGGATGCACCGGCTGGCGAAGATCCGTACGCCGATCCGCAGTACCAGGTGCCGGACGACCTGGTCTGGTAAGCCGACGCCACCATTGTTGAATGCACTGGGCGCCGGCAGGCGCCCGTTGCATGTCAGGAGCAGGGCCATGCAGGAACGCAGTCCCGGGTATTTCCCGCACATCGATGGCCTGCGTGCGATCGCAGTGCTGGCGGTCATCCTCTACCACCTCAAGGCCAGCTGGTTGCCCGGCGGCTTCACCGGCGTGGACGTGTTTTTCGTCATCTCCGGCTTCGTGGTCAGTGCCTCGGTGGATCGCCTGCCGGCGGTGAGCGGCTGGGCCGGGCTGGCCCGTTTCTATGCGCGCCGCATGCGCCGCATCGCCCCGGCGCTGGTGGTCTGCCTGCTGTTCACGGCAATGCTCAGCGCGCTGCTGATTCCCGAATCGTGGCTCAGCGAAACCAGCGACAAGACCGGGCGCATGGCCTTCGTCGGGCTGAGCAACTGGGTGCTGGCCAGTACCGGCAACGATTACTTCTCACCGCGCACCGAATTCAACCCGTACACGCACACCTGGTCGTTGGGCGTGGAAGAGCAGTTCTACCTGCTGTTCCCCCTGTTGTTCCTGGCCTGGGCCAAAGGCCCGCGCGGGCGCTGGGTATCGCTGGGGCTGTTCGGCGTGGCGGTCGCGGCATCGCTGGGGTATGCGGTGTTCCGTGCGCGCCAGGGCGGCCATGAGATCGATGCGTTCTATCTGACCACCACGCGGTTCTGGCAGCTGGGCGCTGGCGTGCTGCTGTTCCAGGTGTTGTCGCTCAGCGGCCGGTTCACGCCGCTGACGGCATCGCCGCGCGGCATCAGCTGGCGCTCGCCGCTGTTGCTGCTCAGCGTTGGCGCACTGGGCTATGGGCTGTGGTCCGCGCGTCCGGGTCATTCGCCCTGGATCGACGGGCTTTGGCCGGTGCTGGGCACGCTGGGCCTGCTTGGTCTGCTGCAGCGCGCGCCAGGGGGCTGGATCGGCCGCGCGCTGGCGACCACGCCGATGGTGACGATCGGCCGCCTGTCCTATTCGCTGTACCTGTGGCACTGGCCGGTTTTCGTGCTGTTCCGCTGGACGGTGGGCCTTGAGACGGTGGCCACCGGCGCGGCCGCACTGCTGTGCGTGGCGCTGCTGTCCTGGCTGTCCTGGCGCTGGGTGGAACAGCCCCTGCGGCATGGCGGACGCTGGCGCATCAGCAACGCACGCTGGGTCGCGGTCGGGGTGGCCGCGCTGGTGCTTGGCGCCGGGCTGCAGACGGCGTTGGTCAAGACCCAGCAGTACACCTCGCTCAGCGTGGTCAGCCGCGCCCCGCTGGACTGGTATCCCTATGCCAAGGGGCTCAAGAAGGAAATCCCGGACTGCCGCGTGCGGGTCAGCAACGTGCCGGTGCAGGGCGGGCAGGCACGCCTGTACGAGCGCGGCCAGTGCCCGGGACGCGCCGCCTCCACGCGCCAGCTGTTCGTGGCCGGTGATTCGCATGCGCTGGCCTACCACGAGATGTTGCAGCGCCTGGCCGTGCTGGATGGCGCAACGATCCGGCTGTACGGCAGCGGGGGCTGTGCGCTGGTCGGGTTGCGTGCCTGGCAGGGCCCCAATCCGGCGTGTGATGCGTATGTGCGCAACGTGCTGGAGGATATCCAGGCCCGTGCGCAGCCGGGCGATGTGGTGTTGCTGGCCGGGCTGCGGCTGCCGCGTCTGTCCGAGCAGTACACCGTGTTCGATATCGCGCAGGTACGTGCCGAACATCTGAGCGAGGCGGCCGATGCCGGTCGCCGGGCCGAGGTCGCGTCCTGGATTGCTCAGCTCACCCCGCTGGCCGAGCGCGGCGTGCACATCGTGCTGGAAGCGCCCAAGCCGGTACTGCCCGCGCCGCCGTACCGCTGCTCGGATGTGTTCAACCGGCACAACCCGATCTGCGTCAATGGCATGACTGTGCCGCGCAGCGAGATCGAGCAGCTGCGTGCGCCGGTGCTGACCGGCCTGCAGCAGGTGGCGGATGCGCTGCCGGGGGCGTCGATCTGGGATCCGATGCCGCTGCTGTGCCCCGGCGAGCAGTGCCTGCCGACCCGCGAGGGCAAGCCGCTGTTCTTCGATGGCGATCATCTCAGCGGCTATGGCAATCGACTGCTGCTGCCTGATTTCCAGGCCCGGCTGAAGCGCCTGGAGGCGACGGCGCCGGCCGCCGCCCCCTGAATCCCATCGCCCGCGATCAGTCGCGGGCAGCCGTGCCTGCTTCGGCCTCGATCGGGCCGGCGACCTGCTGGCCCGCCTGCCAGACCGCATCGATCCGGCGGCTGTTGCGGATGTCCTGAAGCGGGTTGGCCCCCAGAACCAGCAGATCCGCACGGCGACCGACCGCGATCCGACCGCGATCGTCCAGGCCAAGCAGGCGTGCGGCGTCGGCGGTGGCTACCTGCAACGCCTGCGCCGGGGTGAAACCGGCCTGGGTCATCAGCTCCAGCTCGCGATGCTCGGCGACGCCGATCACGCGCTGCGGCATCGCGCCGGCATCGGTACCGAAGCCGATGTTCACACCGGCCTCGTGCAGCGTTTTCAGATTACGCAGGTTCATGGCCACCGCTGCGCGTGCCTTGGGGATGCCATCGCCCGCCAGCTGCGCCTTCTGCCACTGTGGTTGCTGCCAGCGCTCACGCACGGCTGCCGGCAGGGCGTTGGCCACGAACGGCTGCTGCAGCCACTGCGGGTTCTCTGCGTACAGATAATTCGCCTCGTCGATGTTGACCGTCGGGATGTACCACACGCCCTTGTCGCGCATCGCGCTGACCAGCGCCGGGGCGACCGGCGTATCGCGGATGCCGTGCGCGATGATGTCCACGCCGGCCTCGACCAGATCCGCTGCCGGCGCCTGGTCGTGGATGTGCGCGGCCACCTTGAGCTGGTGCTGGTGCGCCTCATCGATCGCCGCGCGGTAGATCGGTGGCGCCATCATCGGGAAGCGGCCACCGAGGTCGTCCACCCACAGCTTGATCACGTCCACCCCGGCCTGCTGCTGCGCGCGGACCGCGGCGCGGGCCTGGTCGGGCGTGGTCGGGCGTGCCACGGGGTCGTGCTCGAGCCCCATCGTTTTGGCCGGCGGGGCGCCTGCGGCCGCGCCGATGCCGCCACCGGCGCCGTACAGCTGCGCACCGAGCGTGGGTTGGTCACGGACTTCGGCGCGGATCGTGGTGAACGCAGCGCCGTTCATGCCCAGCGCGGTCACCGTGGTGATGCCGTAGCGCTGGAACTGCTGCAGGTCGCGGAGCACGTGATCACGGGTGTAGAAGCGGTCGCCATGCTCCAGCCCGTCGGTATTGCCGACGTGGATGTGGTTGCTGACCAGGCCGGGCAGGATCATCTTGCCCTGGTAGTCGATGCGCTTGGCACCCTTGGCCAGTGCGGGCGGCGGTGGGCCGATGTGTGCGATGCGCTCATCGCGCAGCGTCAGCGTGGTGATGCCCAGGTCGCGTTCGCCGTCGAACACGCGGGCGTTGTCGAGAATGATCGGGGGGGCTGCGTTCGCGGTGGCACAGGCCGCCACGAGGGCGGTGAACAGGGTCGGCAGGCGAAGGGAACGTCGCATGGGGACTCCGGGGTTGGGGAATCCCGAGCGTACCGGCACCAACGTGACGGCAGGGCCACGCACGGCGTGGCGCTACACGGCCCCGGGCTTCCGGCTGGCGGCCCGCAACAGCGGCAGGCTGATCGCGAAGAAGCACAGCAGGGCGCCGGCCAGCGCGAATCCGCTGGCCGCCAGGAATGCGGTGCGGCCCTGATCGATCGGCCACAGCTGGCCCGCGATCAACGCACCGAGCACACCGCCCACACCCGAGGAGAAGCCGTACAACACGCCCTGGCCGTGCCCATTGAGGCGGCCGGGGAAGTAGGTGGCCAGCATCTGCATCGCAGCGGCGAAGAAGGCCGCAAAGCCCAGTGCATGCGCGGTCTGGGCGACCAGCATCACCGGCAGGTTCTGCGGGAACAGTGCGGTGATCGCCCAGCGCACGGTGGAGCTGAGCAGGGCGATCAGCAGCATCCAGCTGGCGTCATAGCGGCGGAAGAAGCGGCCGATGGTGAAGAACACGCCGACTTCGAACACCACCCCGACCGTCCACAACACGCCCAGCGTGGAAGTCGCGTAGCCGTGGTGGTCCATGTAGACCGAGAAGAACGTGTAGTACGGGCCGAACGACAGCTGCTCCATGAAGGCGGCCAGGAAGAACGCCAGTACCTGCGGCTTGCGCACGATCTGCCAGAAACCAGTGACATCGCCGTCGCTGCGCTGCAGGTTGCGCGCATAGCGGTTGGCGAAGCCCGAGGCCGTAAGCAGGCCGAACAGCGGCAGCATCAGCCACGGCAGCAGGTGTGCATTGCCGGCGCCGCCGTCACCTTCGATGATCCAGCCAAACAGCATCACCACCACGATGAAACCCAGCGAGCCCCACACCCGGATAAGTCCGTAGCGATGGCTGTCGCTGCCCAGGTGGGTCAGCGTGATCGATTCGAACTGCGGCATCACTGCGTTGTAGAAGAAGCAGAACGCGATCATCGCCGGGCACAGCCAGGGCTGCGGCAACGGCAGCAGGAAGGCGCAGAACGTCAGCAGCGTGAGCACACAGCCCAGCCGCAGCCAGAAGATCGGGCGCGGCGAGGCGGCGGCAATGGAGGTCCACGTGGTCGGCGCGACGATACGGGTGGCATACCACAGCCCCATCATCACGCTGATCGCGGTGACGCTCATGCCGCGCGAGGTCAGGAACAGCGACCAGTAGGGCGTGAACGCGCCGAGGGCGGCGTAGTAGACCAGGTAGAACGACGAGAGGCGGACGGCCGGGACGGCGTCGCGGGGGAGGGCGGTCATGCAGGGTCTCGGAGGGCGCGCACCCGCCAACAGTGGGTGCCTACCCGTGCATTATGCCGGTAGCACCCGACCGTGGGTCGGGTGACGCGGTCATTCCGGATCGTAATCCAGGTTGGAGGCCAGCCAGCGTTCGGCCTGCACGCGGTCCACGCCCTTGCGCTTGGCATAGTCCACCACCTGCTCGCGCGAGACCCGGCCGACCACGAAATACTGGCTCTGCGGGTGGCTGAAGTAGTAACCCGATACCGCCGCGGTGGGCAGCATCGCAAAGCTCTCGGTCAGCTGCATGTCCGCAGTGCGCTCGGCGTCGAGCAAGTGGAACAGCGTGGCCTTCTCGCTGTGCTCCGGGCAGGCCGGATAGCCCGGGGCAGGGCGGATGCCGGTGTACTTCTCGGCGATCAGCGACTCATTGTCCAGCTGCTCATCGGGCTGGTAGCCCCAGTAATCCATGCGTACGTGCTGGTGCAGGCGCTCGGCCAGGGCTTCGGCCAGGCGGTCGGCCAGTGCCTTGAGCAGGATCGCGTTGTAGTCGTCATGGTCGGCCTCGAAACGGGCCACGTGCGGGTCGATGCCGATGCCGGCGGTCACGGCGAACGCGCCGATCCAGTCCTGCTTGCCCGTGTCGGCCGGGGCAATGAAATCGGCCAGGCAGAAGTCCGGGCGCTCGACCGGCTTGTCGACCTGCTGGCGCAGGAAGTGCAGCACGGCCGGGCCGTTGTCGGTGCGCAGGTGCACGTCATCGCCGACGCTGTTGGCCGGCCACAGCCCGAACACCGCCTTGGCAGTCAGCCACTTCTCCTCGACGATGCGGGAGAGCATCGCGCGGGCATCCTGGTACAGATCCGTCGCCTGGGGCCCGACGATCTCGTCGGTCAGGATCGCCGGGAACTTGCCGGCCAGTTCCCAGGCTTGGAAGAACGGGGTCCAATCGATCACCTCGACCAGGTCGGCCAACGGGTAATCGTCGAGCACATGCAGGCCCGGCCTGCGCGGCGTCGGCGGCGTGTAGTTCGCCCAGTCGCCCACGAAGCGCTGGGCGCGTGCCTTGGCCAGGGGCACCAGGCGCTTGGCATCGCCACGGTTGCGGTGGCGCTGGCGGATGTCGGCGTAGTCGGCCTCATTGGCGGCCACGAAGGCATCGCGCAGCTCGCGCGAGATCAGCGACTGCGCGACGCCGACCGCGCGCGAGGCATCCTTCACCCACACCGTGGGCGCCTTGTAATGCGGGTCGATCTTCAGCGCCGTGTGCGCACGCGAGGTGGTGGCGCCGCCGATCATCAGCGGCATCGTGAAGCCCTGCCGCTCCATCTCGCGGGCGACGTGGCTCATCTCTTCCAGCGAGGGGGTGATCAGCCCGGACAGGCCGATGATGTCCGCGTTTTCAGCACGCGCGGCGTCGAGGATCTTCTGCGCCGGCACCATCACGCCCAGATCGACCACATCGAAGTTGTTGCAGGCCAGGACCACGCCGACGATGTTCTTGCCGATGTCGTGCACGTCGCCCTTGACCGTGGCCATGATGATCTTGCCGTTGCTCTTGGCGGTGTCGCCACTGCGTGCCTTCTCGGCCTCGATGTAGGGCAGCAGGTAGGCCACCGCCTTTTTCATCACGCGTGCGGACTTGACCACCTGCGGCAGGAACATCTTGCCGGCGCCGAACAGGTCACCGACGATGTTCATGCCGTCCATCAGCGGCCCCTCGATCACATCCAGCGGCCGCGTCGAGCGCGCACGCGCTTCTTCGGTGTCCTGCTCGACCCAGGCGTCCATGCCGTGTACGAGCGCATGCGCAAGGCGGTCGTTGACCGGCTTCTCGCGCCAGGCCAGATCTTCGCCGCGCACTTCGCCTTTCTTGCCCTTGTAACGCTCGGCGATCTCCAGCAAGCGCTCGGTGCCGTCGCTGCGGCGGTTGAGGATCACATCCTCCACGCGCTCGCGCAGTTCCGGGTCCAGGTCATCGTAGATCGGCATCGCGCCGGCATTGACGATGCCCATGTCCATGCCCGCGCCAATGGCATGGAACAGGAACACGGAGTGGATCGCCTGGCGTACGGTTTCATTGCCGCGGAAGGAGAAGGACACATTGGAGACACCGCCGGAGACATGGCAGTGCGGCAGGGTGCGCTTGATGATGCGGGTGGCTTCGATGAAGTCGACCGCGTAGTTGTCGTGTTCCTCGATACCGGTGGCGACGGCGAAGATGTTCGGGTCGAAGATGATGTCCTGCGGCGGGAAGCCGACCTGTTCGGTCAGGATCCGGTAGGCGCGGGTGCAGATCTCGACCTTGCGCGCGCAGGTATCGGCCTGGCCGTCCTCATCGAAGGCCATCACCACCGCGGCCGCGCCGTAGCGCAGTACCTTGCGCGCCTGCTCGATGAACTGCGCTTCGCCTTCCTTGAGCGAGATCGAGTTGACCACGCTCTTGCCCTGCAGGCACTTCAGCCCGGCCTCGATCACGCTCCACTTGGACGAATCGACCATCACCGGAATGCGCGCGATGTCCGGCTCGGACATGATCAGATTCAGATAGCGCGTCATCGCCTTTTCGGAATCGATCAGGCCCTCGTCCATGTTCACATCGAGGATCTGCGCGCCATTGGCGACCTGCTGGCGCGCCACTTCCACCGCCTCCTCGTAACGCTCTTCCTTCACCAGCTTGCGGAACTGCGCACTGCCGGTGACGTTGGTGCGCTCGCCGATGTTGACGAACAGCAGGTCCGGGGTGATGACCAGCGGCTCGAGACCGGACAGGCGGGTGTGGCGGGAAGACGTCATGGGCAGGCTGGCACGGGCTGGCGGAGGAAGGTCAACGACAACGGGAACGGGGAGCAGGTGCGGTCATGCCGCATCTTCCAGCGGTGGCGCCGGCAGGCGGCGCGGCGGCAGATCGGCCACCGCCTCGGCGATCGCGCGGATGTGCGCCGGGGTAGTGCCGCAGCAGCCGCCCACCAGGTTGAGCAGGCCGGCGCTGGCGAACTCGCGCAGCGTGGTCGCCATTTCTTCCGGGGTTTCGTCGTACTCGCCGAATGCATTGGGCAGGCCCGCATTCGGGTGTGCGCTGACCAGGCACTCCGCCACGGTCGACAGCGTCTCCACGTGGGGCCGCATGTCGCTGGCACCGAGCGCGCAGTTCAGCCCGATCGACAGCGGCCGACCGTGCGCGACCGAGGCGTAGAACGCCTCTGCCGTCTGCCCGGACAACGTGCGCCCGGACGCATCGGTGATGGTGCCGGAGATCATCACCGGCAGCCGCCCGCCGCGGGCATCGAACACTTCTTCGATGGCGAACAGCGCGGCTTTGGCGTTGAGCGTGTCGAAGATGGTTTCCACCATCAGGGTGTCGGCACCGCCGTCGATCAGCCCATCGATGGCCTCGCGATAGGTCTCGCGCAGCGCATCGAAGCTGGTATTGCGGAAACCCGGATCGTTCACGTCCGGGCTGATCGAGGCGGTGCGGCTGGTCGGGCCGAGCACCCCGATCACGAAGCGGGGCTTGCCCGGCGTGGTCGCCGCGACCGCATCGCAGCAGGCCCGCGCCACGGCGGCACCGGCTTTGTTGAGCTCGTAGACCAGGTGCTCAAGGTGGTAGTCGGCCTGGCTGACCGAGGTCGCGTTGAAGGTGTTGGTCTCGACCAGATCGGCACCGGCCTCCAGATAGGCGGTGTGGATGCCGCCGATGACCTCCGGGCGGGTCAACAGCAACAGGTCGTTGTTGCCCTTGAGGTCATGGCCCTGCGGCGCCTCGCCGGATGCGGCATGGTCGCAGCCGGGACCGTGGTGATGGTCGTACCCCCCGGCGAAACGCTCGCCGCGGTAATCGTCCTCCTCCAGCCCGTGCCGCTGGATCATCGTGCCCATGGCGCCATCGATGATCAGGATGCGCTGGGCCAGCGCCGTTTCCAGCGCATGCACGCGGTCGGGGTGGAGCCAGGGCAGGGATGGCATGGGCAGACCTCAGGGCTTGCTGGCAATCAGCGAAATGACTTCGAAATGCGGCGGGCGCTTCTCGCGGGTCACGGTTTCCAGGCTGGAGACGACCAGGCCGGCCTTCTCCACGAACTTGCGCAGTTCCTTGTCGCTGAAACCAAGGTTGACGTGGCCATACGCGTCCACGGCCGCACGGTGTTCGTGACGGGCCAGGCTGCACAGCAGCAGGCGACCGCCCGGGCGCAGCACGCGCGCGCCCTCGGCGACGGCCTGGGCCGGCTTGGCCGCGTAGGTCAGTGCGTGCATCAGCACCACCAGATCGAAGCTCTGGTCGGGGAAGGGCAGGGCGTGCATGTCGCCTTCGCGCACTTCCACGTTGGCCAGCCGGCGCAGGCGCTCGCTGGCGGCGGCGACCACGCGCGCGCTGGTGTCGATGCAGACATAGCGCTTGGCATGCGGGGCGACCAGTTCGGCCAATACGCCGTCACCGGAGGCGATATCAAGCACGTCACCGGTTTCCAGCAGCGGCAGCGCGGTGCGCGCCAGCGCCTCCCAGGTGCGGCCGGGGGAGTAATGGCGTTCCATGTCGCCGGCGACGCTGTCGGCCCAGTTCTGGTCGGCGGCGCGGCTGGCCATCACCGCGGCCACGCGTTCAGCATCCTTGCGCAGCAGCGGATCGTCGCTGCCGGTGCTCAGGGCATGCCACAATGCGCGCTGCGCCGGATCCAGCGCGGCGTCATCGAAGCGGTAATACGCCGAGACGCCCGAGCGACGGTCGCGGACCAGGCCGGCTTCCTTGAGCCGGGCCAGATGGGTGGACACCCGCGGCTGGGCCAGCGTGGTGATGGCCGACAGCTCGGCCACGGTGAGTTCTTCCTGTTCCAGCAGCGCCAGCAGGCGCACCCGGGTGGCGTCGGCGAACACTTTCAGCCGGACGGACCAGTCCTCGAGATCCATAAATATCTACCTATCGCGATATAGAGATATTTTCGTCCTTTGGCGGCGGTGCGGTCAAGTCAGGCGTCCTCTCCCCGCCCCCCGTACAATCGCCCGACCGGGCCGCGCGCACTGCGGCCCCTTTCACTCTGTACCCGGGAGGGTGTTGTGGATTTCAGCTTTACCGAAGAGCAGTTGATGCTGCAGGACGTTGCGCGCCGTATCGCGCAGGAAAAAATCGCGCCCAGCGCCGAACACCACGATCGTACCGGCGAGTTCCCGCTGGAGAACATCCGCCTGCTGGGCGAGAACGGTCTGATGGGCATCGAAGTGCCTGAAGAATACGGCGGCGCGGGCATGGACCCGATCGCCTACGTCCTGGCGATGGTGGAGGTCGCCGCCGGAGACGCTGCGCATTCGACGATCATGTCGGTCAACAATTCGCTGTTCTGCAACGGCATCCTGACCCATGGCAGTGAAGCGCAGAAGCAGAAGTACGTGCGCGCCATCGCCGAGGGCGAGGCCATCGGCGCGTTCGCGCTGACCGAGCCGCAGTCCGGGTCGGATGCGACGGCGATGCGCTGCCGGGCGGTCAAGCAGGCCGATGGCACTTACGTGATCAACGGCAAGAAAAGCTGGATCACCTCCGGCCCGGTCGCCAAGTACATCGTGCTGTTTGCGATGACCGATCCGGACCAGGGCGCGCGTGGCATCACCGCGTTCATGATCGACACCGACAAGGCCGGCTTCCACCGCGGCAAGACCGAGCCGAAGCTGGGCATCCGTGCCTCGGCCACCTGCGAAATCGAGTTCCAGGATTACGTGGCGGCCGCCGAGGATGTCGTCGGCAAGGAAGGCGAGGGCTTCAAGATCGCCATGGGCGTGCTAGACGCCGGCCGCATCGGGATCGCCTCGCAGGCGATCGGCATTGCGCGTGCCGCGTATGAGGCGACGATCGAATACGTGAAGGACCGCAAGGCCTTCGGCGCGGCGATCGGCACCTTCCAGATGACCCAGGCCAAGATCGCCGACATGAAATGCAAGCTGGACGCAGCCCTGCTGCTGACCCTGCGCGCGGCATGGGTGAAGGGCCAGGGCAAGCGTTTCAGCAATGAAGCGGCGATCGCCAAGCTGACCGCCTCCGAAGCGGCCATGTGGATCACCCACCAGGCGGTGCAGATCCACGGCGGCATGGGCTACTCCAAGGAAATGCCGCTGGAGCGTTACTTCCGTGATGCCAAGATCACCGAGATCTACGAGGGCACCTCGGAGATCCAGCGGTTGGTAATCGCGCGCAACGAGACGGGTCTGCGCTGAGGTTCGACGGCCACGACCCACGGTCGTGGCCTGCTGGCGACGGCCGTCGCCTCGCGACCGCCAGCCAGGTAGGTGCCGACCGTTGGTCGGCACGCGTAGTGCAGAATATGCGGTTCCGTTCTGCAGGAGATTCCATGGTGATCTATCGAGGCGCAGGGTTCCTGACGCTGCTCACGCCCATCGCGGCCCTGCTGCTGTTGATGTGGCTGTGGCCGGATCCGAGCGTCGACCACGGCAATACGTCGCTGCGGCAGCTGTTGTTCGGTTTCGCCACCGGGGCGTTCATCAATGTGCTGCTGGGGACATTTCTCAATCACGGTGCGCGCGCGCCCGGCGAGCCTGCCCGTCACCATTTCTTCTACATGCCGATGCAGTGGCCGTCGCTGGCGATCGTGGTCGTCTGCGCGGTATGGGGCGCCATCCGCGTGAATTGATCGCCGGCAGCTGCTCGCCAGGTAGTGCCGGCCGCTGGCCGGCAACCAGGCGGCCCTTCCCGAGCAACCGGAGGAGCCGGCCAGCGGCCGGCACTACCGGGATCGCTTCCGGTCAGCCACACATGGTGTGACCCGGCATGCATGACACACAAAAAAGCCCCGGCTCGCGCCGGGGCTTTTTCGTTTCAGCGTGACCACCCACGGTGGTCACCTGCGGTGGGGCAACCGGGGCTGCCCCTGTCCCTTAACGATCCGGACGGTGCGCCGTGTTGGCTTCGCCCTGGCGTTCCAGGAACTCCTTGGACGGTTCGTCCAGCTTGTCGCCCAGCATGCGGCGGACCACCACGAAGAACACCGGGATCATCAGCAGACCCAGGAAGGTGGCGAACACCATGCCGCCGATCACGCCGGTACCGATCGCGTGACGTGCGTTGGCGCCGGCACCGGTGGAGATGGCCATCGGCACCACGCCCATGATGAAGGCGAAGGAGGTCATCAGGATCGGGCGGAAACGCAGGCGGGAGGCTTCGATGGTCGCTTCGCGCAGGTTCTTGCCTGCGGCCCGCTGCTCCACCGCGAACTCCACGATCAGGATCGCATTCTTCGCGGCCAGGCCGATCACGGTGATCAGGCCGATCTTGAAGTACAGATCGTTCGGCAGGCCACGTGCGAGCGAGAAGGCCAGCGCGCCCAGGACACCCAGCGGCACCACCAGCAGCACCGCCACCGGGATCGACCAGCTTTCATACAGCGCGGCCAGGCAGAGGAACACCACCACGATGGACAGCACCAGCAGCAGGGTCGCGGCGTTGCCGGCCAGGATTTCCTGGTAGGACATGCCCGACCAGTCGTAACCGAAGCCGGCCGGCAGGTCGTCGTTGACGATCCGTTCCATCGCCTGCATCGCCTCGCCCGAGCTGCGGCCTTCCGCCTGCGAGCCGACGATGTTGACCGCCGAGTAACCGTTGTAGCGGCTCAGCGACGGCGGGGCGGACACCCACTCGGACTTCACCACGGTGCTCAGCGGAATCATCGCCTGCGTACCGTCGGCGTTGGTCTGCAGCGTGCTGGGCGTGTAGAAGCTGTTCAACGACTCCGCACCGGTGCGGTACGGACCATCGGCCTGCAGGGTCACGCGCTTGATGCGGCCTTCATAGAAGAAGTCGTTGACGTACACCGGGGCCAGCATCAGCTGGATGGTGCTGTACACGTCCGACACCGACAGCCCCATGGTCTGCGCCTGCACGCGGTCCACGTGCAACTGCAGCTGCGGGGCGTTTTCCAGGCCGTTCGGGCGCACGCCGGTCAGCAGGTCGCTTTCCTGCGCCGCCTTGCCGAGCAGGATGTTGCGGGCCTGCGTCAACTGCTCATAGCCCACGCCGCCACGGTCCTGCAGCCACATGTCGAAGCCGCCGAACTGGCCCAGGCCCTGCACGGTCGGCAGGTTGACCACGAAGATCTGCGCTTCCTTGATGCCGAAGAACGCGCCGTTCATGTTGTTGATGAACTCGGGCACGGTGATGTCGCGGTCCGCCCAGGGCTTGAGGCGGATGAAGCCCATGCCCACGTTTTCACCGGAACCGACGAAGCTGAAACCGGCCACCTGCAGCATGCCTTCGAAGCCATCCTGCTTTTCCAGGATGCCGCGCATCTGGGCGAAGGCGTGGTTGGTCTGCGACTTGGTCGAGCCCGGCGGCAGCTGCACGATCGCCAGCGCATAGCCCTGGTCTTCTTCGGGCAGGAAGCTGCCCGGCATGCGCGTGAACAGGAAGCCGCACAGCACGGTCAGCACCACGAACAGGATCATCCAGCGCGGGGCATGCTTCACCGCCGAGGTGATGTGGCCCACGTAGGTGTTGCTGACCTTGTCGTAGTACTTGTTGAAGGTGCGGTAGACGATGTTCGGGTTGTCGTTGTGCGTCGGCTTGAGGAACGTCGCGCACAGTGCCGGGGTGAAGCCCAGCGCCAGGAACGCCGAGAAGGCCATCGCGATGGCGATCGTCAGCGCGAACTGCTTGTAGATCTCACCGGCGGCGCCGCCCTGCAGGGCCGACGGAATGAACACCGCCGCCAGCACCACGGTAATGGCGACCACCGCACCGGTGATCTGGGTCATGGCCTTCTGGGTGGCGGCCTTGGGCGGCAGCTTCTCCTCGGTCATGATGCGTTCGACGTTCTCGATCACCACGATCGCGTCATCGACCACGATGCCGATCGCCAGCACCATCGCAAACAGCGTCAGCTGGTTGATGGTGAAGCCGATGATGCTCATGCCCAGGAACGTGCCCAGCAGCGCGACCGGGATGACCAGGGTCGGGATCAGCGTGGCGCGGAAGTTCTGCAGGAAGATCAGCATCACCAGGAAGACCAGCGCGACCGCTTCGATCAGGGTCTTGACCACTTCCTCGATCGAGATCTTCACGAAGGTGGTGCTGTCGTACGGCGAGAACCAGCTGACACCGGCCGGGAAGCTCGGGGCCAGTTCGTCCATCTTGGCGGTGACCGCGTTGGCCACGTTCAGTGCGTTGGCGCCCGGCAGCAGCTGGATCGCGAAGGCACCGGTCGGCTTGCCGTTGTACTGGGTATCAAAGCCGTAGTTGTTCGCACCGAAGGCGATCCGGGCGATGTCCTTGAGCAGCACGCGCGAGCCATCGGTGTTGGCGCGCAGGATGATGTTCTCGAACTCTTCCGGCGAGCTGAAGCGGCCTTCGGCCGAGACCGTCGCGGTGAAGTAGTGGCCTTCAGGCGAGGGGTCCGAGCCCAGCGAACCGGCTGCGAACTGCACGTTCTGGTCCTTGATCGCGGCCAGCACCTGGGTGGCCGACAGGCCGTAACCCTGCATCTTTTCCGGGTTGAGCCAGATGTTCATGGCGTACTCGGAACCGAACTGCTGGGTGCTGCCCACGCCGGGGATACGTGAGATCTGGTCGAGCACGCGCGAACCGACGATGTCGTTCAAGGCATCGCGGTCGATCGAGGCGCTGTCGGACTGCAGGGCCACCACCATCAGGAAGCCGGCGTTGGCCTTGGCCACCACCACGCCCTGCTGGGTCACCTCGGTCGGCAGGCGAGGGGTCGCCAGCGACACCTTGTTCTGCACCTGGACCTGGGCGATATCGGCATCGGTGCCGGTTTCGAAGGTCAAGGTGATGGTGACGCGGCCGTTGGAGGCCGAGGAGGAGCTGAAGTACAGCAGGTGATCGATGCCGGTCAGCTGCTGCTCGATCACCTGGGTGACCGACTTTTCGGCGGTGTCGGCGCTGGCGCCGGGGTAGGTGGCGCTCACCGTCACCTGGGGCGGTGCGATGCTCGGGTAGGACTCCACGCCCAGACCCAGGATCGAGATCACGCCCGCAAGCGAGATCAGGATCGCGACCACCCAGGCGAATACCGGGTGTTCAATGAAAAATTTAGGCATGACGGAGGATTCCCGTTATTGCTTGTTCGGTTCGGCAGCCGGAGCGGCGTCGGACTTCGTGGCGGCGGCATCGGCCGGGGCGGCAGCGGCGTCAGGCTGGGCGGCATCGGCCGGAGCGGCGCCTGCCGGAGCAGCACCCGCCGGAGCCTGGCCATTGCCGTTGCCGGCGGCCGGGTTCCACGGGGCGGCCTTGGCCGGGGCGCCTTCCTTGACCTTCTGCACGCCGGCCACGATCACCTGGTCGCCGGCATCCAGGCCACCGCTGACCAGCCAGTTGCTGCCCTGCTGGCCTTCGCTCTTCACGTTCTTGCGGATGACCTTGCCATCCTTGCCGACCACCAGCACGTAGCCGCCGGTGGTGTCGCGCTGCAGCGCCTGCAGCGGCACCAGGTAGGCGTTGTTGCGCTCACCCAGAGTCGCCTGGAAGCTGACGAAGGCGCCCGGCAGCAGGATCTGCTGCGGGTTGGGCAGCACCGCGCGCAGCGAGACCGCGCCGGTGGCCGGGTCGACCGTGGTCGAGGAGAAGTCCAGCGTGCCCGGCTGGTCGTAGACGGTGCCGTCGGCCAGCTTCACCTGCACGGTGGACTTGCCGTCCCCGCTCAGGGCCAGTGCGCCCTTGGCCTGGGCCGCGCGCATCTGGGTCAGCTCATCCACGCTCATGGAGAAGTTCACGTACAGCGGGTCGAGCTGGTCCACGGTGGTCAGCAGGGTGACATCGCCCTGGCCGACCAGTGCGCCTTCGGTGACCTGCTGCTTGCCGGCGCGGCCGCTGATCGGCGAACGCACTTCGGCATAGCCGAGGTTGATCTTCGCGCTGGCCAGCGAGGCCTGGGCCTGCTGCACCGCCGCGGCGGCGGTACGCTCGGTCGCTTCGGCCGCGTCCAGATCGGACTTGGAGACATAGGCCTGCGGGGCCAGCGAGCGGGCGCGGTTGGCCGCGGCCTTGGCGTTCGCGGCGGTGGCCTGGGCCGAGGTCAGCTCGGCCTGCGCGGCGTTGAGCGCAGCGCGCAGCGGTGCCGGATCGATCAGGAACAGCACCTGGCCTTCCTTCACATCCGAACCTTCCTGGTAGACGCGCTTGAGCAGCACGCCCGGCACACGGGCCCGGACATCGGCACTGCGGTACGGCGACAGACGGCCGACCAGCTCACGCTGCAGGGGCAGGGTCTGGGGCTTGGCCTCGATCACGCCCACTTCCGGCGGCGGCGGGGCCTGCTGCTCTTCCTTCTTGCAGGCGGTCAACGCAAGGGCGACTGCGCACGTCAGGGCAAGGGTGCGGAGTGGGGCGATCATCAGGAGAAGCTCCGGTGTTGGTTTGAATGCGAAGCCGTGGCGGCTTCGGGCGCAGCGAACGCGCGCAGGAAGCTGTCGACGGAGAATTCTGCCCAGCGGCGCCGCACGGTGGCGTCAGCGCGATGGGGGATGTGGAAGCGCTGTTTTTCGAAATCCAAGCCGGCGATCATGCTCAATAGCAGTTCAGCCATGAAGTGCGGGTCGTCATGCCTCAATTGGCCTTGCGCGGACCGGGTTGCCATCCATTCAGAAACATGAAGCGCCAGTGCCCCGGCGCCGTCCTGGTAAAGGGTGCGGGCTTCCTGGGGGAACTGGCTGGATTCTGTCGCGATCAGCCTCCGGGCCTGGACCACGTGAGGCTGATTGAAGTGATCCAGGTAATCGTTGGCGAACTGCAGCAGGCTGCCACGCAGGTCATCACCGTCCAGTGAGCGCAGCCCGGCGGTCGCGCGGCACACATGCCGCTGCATCACCCGGCGCAGGAGTTCCTGCTTGCTTCCATAGCGGCTGTAGAGGGTCTGCTTGGAGCAGCCGGCATGCTGGGCCACCGCGTCCATGCTCAGCTGCATCCCCTGGCTGGCCAGCAACTCGCGCACAGCATCGAACACGCGATGATCGCGCGCGTCCATCGTGCTGGCGGCGGGGTGTGGGGGAGTCACGCGGTGGACTATACCGTCCAGTTCAGAATTGTAGAAGCCTTGTCTTTCGGTGCGTTTTGATGACCAACGTCAAGTTGCAACCGAAGCGGCCGATGCTGCGACGGAGGGAGCGCCATGCGCTGATCCGTACGTCGCCGAATTGACATCGCCGATGTAAACGGGACCCAACCCGAATCACCTTATTCCGTCCTGCAGCAAGGTATTTCTGTGCGGTAGGCCTACAATTTCATTTTCCCAACTGAGCAACACGCACCGCTCCGTCATGAAACCGCAAAAACCAGCAGCCAAGACCGTGAAAAACAAATCCAAACCAGCCGATACGCAGACTGTTTCGCCAGTGGGCTTCTCGCTGGAGCCGGTGTACACGGCCTTGCGCAAGCGCTACCCGTCGGCCGGGCAGGCCGAGGCAGTGGCTTTTGCCGCCGACTTCTACAAGCGCATGGAGGCGGACGAGTTCCCGCACCACAGCGCCGAGGAGTGGGCCGCACTGGCAGCGGACACGCTGGAATTCGCGCGTGTGCGCAAGCCCGGCAAGGCCAACGTCCGCGTGTTCAACCCGACGCTGAAGGGCAACGGGTGGGAGTCGCCGCATACGGTGCTGCAGATCGTCAATGACGACATGCCGTTCCTGGTCGACACCGTCACGATGTCGCTGGCCGAACACGGCGTTGGCGTGCACGTGCTGGGTCACCCGGTGATCCGCTTCGCGCGTGACAAGGCCGGCAAGCTGACCACGGTCAGCGACGGCACCGCCGAATCGGTGATGCTGCTGGAAATCGACCGTCAGCCGGCCGAAGCCATGGCCGACGTCGAGAAGGCGATCATCAAGGCGCTGGACGAGGTGCGTGCCATCGTCCGCGATTGGGACGCGATGCGTGCCAAGGCGCAGAGCCTGGCCGACGATCTCGGCAGCCGCCAGCTGCCGGTTGATGCCGCCTCGCGCGCCGAAGCACAGGAATTCCTGCGCTGGGCCGCCGACAATCACTTCACCTTCTTCGGTTACCGCGAGTACCGCGTCGAGAAGCAGGGCAAGGAAGATGTGCTGGCGCCGTTGAACGACACCGGCCTTGGCCTGATGCGCGGGCAGGACAAGTCCGCCGCGCGCCCGGTCAAGACCCTCGCCGCGCAGGGGCTCAATGCCACCTCCGGTTTGAAGGACGCACTGATCCTGACCAAGACCAATGCCCGTTCGCGCGTGCATCGCTCCGGTTACATGGATTACATCGGCGTGCTGGAGTTCGACGCCAAGGGCAAGATCATCGGCGAACAGCGCTTCCTGGGCCTGTTCACCTCCAGCGCCTACAACCGCCGCCCGTGGGAAATCCCGCTGGTGCGCCAGCGCCACGAATACGTGATGAGCAAGTCCGGCCTGGCGCCGAGCAGCCACAGCGGCAAGGCCCTGCGCCACATCCTGGAAACCCTGCCGCGCGAAGAACTGTTCCAGTCCAGCGAGGACGAACTGTTCCGCACCGCCATGGGCGTGCTGGGCCTGCAGGAGCGCGTGCGCAGCCGCCTGTTCCTGCGCCGTGACAAGTACAGCCGTTTCATCTCCGCGCTGGTGTACCTGCCGCGCGAACGCTTCAACACCGATGTGCGCCTGCGCATCGAAGCCATGCTCAAGGACGCCCTGCAGGGTGAGTACGTGGACAGCTCCGTGGTGCTCGGCGAATCGCCGCTGGCCCAGGTGCATCTGATCGTGCGCCCGAAGGCTGGCCAGTCCCTGGAAGTGGACACCAGCGAACTGGAGCAGAAGCTTGCCCAGGTGCTGCGCAACTGGCAGGACGATCTGCGCGAAGCGCTGGTCGCCCGTCATGGTGAAAGCGAAGGCCTGCGCATCGCCGCGCGTATCGGCAAGGCGCTGCCGGCCGGTTACATCGAAGACTCCAGCACCGAAATCGCCGCCAACGACGTCAGCCAGCTGGATGCGCTGACCGGCCCGGACGATCTGCGCCTGAGCCTGCAGGCCGTGCAGCGCGAAGGTGGTGAAGGCCTGCGCCTGAAGCTGTATCGCCAGCTGGATGACATCCCGCTGTCCGACGCGCTGCCGATGATGGAAAACATGGGCCTGCGCGTGATTGCCGAGCGTCCGTACCGCCTGACGGTCGACAACGCGCCGGTGTACGTGCAGGACTTCGAAGTCGAATCGGTGGCCGGTGCGATCGATGCACCGAGCGTCGATGAAGCCTTCGGCGAGACCTTCGCCCGCGTGTGGCATGGCGATGCCGAGAACGACGGCTTCAACCGCCTCGTGCTCGCTGCCGGCCTGCACTGGCGCCAGGTGGCGATGCTGCGCGGCTACTGCAAGTACCTGCTGCAGACCGGCGTGCCGTTCTCGCAGGCCTACGTGGAAGGCACCTTCACCCGTTACCCGCTGCTGGCCCGCCTGCTGGTGGAGCTGTTCGAAGCCCGCTTCGACCCGGCCACCGGCAACGAGAGCAAGGATGCGATCGCCGAGGGCCAGGCCCAGCTGCGCGCACACCTGACCGTGCTTGCCGGTGGTGACGAAGCCACCCTGAAAGTGCTCAAGACCGTGGTCGATGCACGCAAGGGCGACCGCACCGTGCAGATGGATGCCGCGCGCGATGCGCTGCTGAAGCTGATGGACCGTGTCTCCAGCCTGGATGAAGACCGCATCCTGCGCAGCTTCATGGGCGTGATCGATGCGACCCTGCGCACCAGCTACTACCAGACCGATGCCGAGGGCCGCCCGGGCCACGTCATCAGCTTCAAGTTCGATTCGGCGCTGGTGCCGGACCTGCCCAAGCCGCGCCCGTACCGCGAAATCTTCGTGTACGGCCCGCGCGTGGAAGGTACCCACCTGCGCTTCGGTGCGGTGGCCCGTGGTGGCCTGCGCTGGTCGGACCGTCGCGAAGACTTCCGTACCGAGGTGCTGGGCCTGGTCAAGGCGCAGATGGTCAAGAACACCGTGATCGTGCCGGTCGGTGCGAAGGGTGGCTTCTTCGCCAAGACCCCGCCGGTGAACGGCGACCGCGATGCGATCTTCGCCAACGGCGTGGCCTGCTACAAGCTGTTCATCCAGGGCCTGCTGGACATCACCGACAACATCGTCAACAACAAGATCGTGCCGCCGGTGGATGTCGTGCGCCATGACATGGACGACCCGTACCTGGTGGTGGCCGCCGACAAGGGCACTGCGACCTTCTCCGACATCGCCAACGGCCTGGCCGTGGCGCATGGCTTCTGGATGGGCGATGCCTTCGCCTCCGGTGGCTCGGTCGGTTACGACCACAAGGGCATGGGCATCACCGCGCGCGGTGCGTGGGAGTCGGTCAAGCGCCACTTCCGTGCGCTGGGCCGTGACAGCCAGAGCCAGGATTTCACCGCGGTCGGCGTGGGCGACATGTCCGGCGACGTGTTCGGCAACGGCATGCTGCTGTCGCGCCACATCCGCCTGGTCGCCGCGTTCGATCACCGCCACATTTTCCTGGACCCGAACCCGGATGCGGCCACGACCTTCGTCGAGCGCGAGCGTCTGTTCACCGTGCCGCGTTCCAGCTGGGCCGATTACGATGCCAAGCTGATCAGCAAGGGCGGCGGCGTGTACCCGCGTACGCTGAAGTCGATCGAGATCACCCCGCAGGTCCGTGAAGTGCTGGGCCTGGACGAGGGCATCAAGTCGATGGCCCCGAACGATCTGATGAGCGCGATCCTGAAGGCGCCGGTCGATCTGCTGTGGAACGGCGGCATCGGTACCTACGTCAAGGCGGCCAGCGAGCAGCACAGCGACGTCGGCGACCGTGCCAACAACGCGCTGCGCGTCAATGGCGGCGAGCTGCGCTGCAAGGTGGTGGGCGAGGGCGGCAACCTGGGCATGACCCAGCTGGGCCGCATCGAAGCTGCCCAGGCCGGCGTGCTGCTCAACACCGACTTCATCGACAACTCGGCCGGTGTGGACACCTCCGACCACGAAGTCAACATCAAGATCCTGCTCAATGATGTGGTGCGGGCCAAGAAGTTGACCGTCGAGCAGCGCAACAAGCTGCTGGCCTCGATGACCGACGAAGTGGCCGCGCTGGTGCTGATGGACAACTACCGTCAGAACCAGGCGCTGAGCCTGATGGAACGCATGGCGGTCAAGCGCCTGGGCTCCAAGCAGCACTTCATCCGCACGCTGGAACAGCAGGGCCTGCTGGATCGCCAGATCGAGTACCTGCCCTCGGATGCGGAGCTGTCCGCGCGCAAGGCGCGTGGCCAGGGCCTGACCCGTCCGGAGCTGTCGGTGCTGTTGTCCTACTCCAAGCTGGTGGCCTTCCAGCAGCTGCTCGAGTCGGACATCCCGGAAGATCCGTACCTGTCCAAGGAACTGCAGCGTTACTTCCCCACGCCCCTGCAGAAGAAGTACGCCGACGCGATGGAGCGTCACCGCCTGAAGCGCGAAATCATCGCCACGGCCGTGACCAACCAGACCATCAACCGCATGGGCGCCACCTTCCTGATGCGCATGCAGGAAGACACCGGCCGCACCGTGGCCGAGGTCGCCAAGGCGTACACGATCAGCCGTGAAACGCTGGACGCACGCGCCCTGTGGGCACAGATCGACGCCCTCGACGGCACGCTGCCGGAGTCGGTGCAGATCGACGCACTGGAAGTGATCTGGAAGCTGCAGCGCTCGTTCGTGCGTTGGCTGCTGTCGCGTCCGGGCGCCATGCCGGGCATCACCGAAGCCGTCAACCGCTACCAGGCCGCGTTCAACGACATCCGCGACGCCTCGGGCGTGCTGCCGGATTCGCAGCGCCCGGCCTACGAGGCGAGCGTGCAGGAGTGGAAGGACAAGGGTCTGCCGCCGGCGTTGTCGCAGCAGCTCTCGGAACTGCAGTTCCTGGAGCCGGCGTTCGACATCATCGAGCTGGCCCGCACCCGCAAGCTCAAGCCGGTGGACGTCTCCAAGGTCCACTTCCGCCTGGGCGATGCCCTGCAGCTGCCGTGGCTGTTCGAGCAGATCGACGCGCTGGAGGTCAATGGCCGCTGGCACGCCGTGGCCCGTGGCGTACTGCGCGACGAGCTGGCCGCCCACCATCGCAACCTGGCTGCCCAGGTCCTGTCGATGAAGGGCAACAGCGCCGAAGCCAAGGTCGCCGCCTGGATGGGCCGCGATGACAGCAGCCTGCGCTTCACCCTGGCGATGCTGGCCGAACTGGCCGAGCAGAAGACCCTGGACTACCCGACCGTTTCGGTCGCGGTGCAGCGCCTGGGCCAGCTGGCTTCGCATGGTGCGTAAGCATGGTGCGTAAGCGCATTCGCGCTGACGCCCCACGGTTTGCCCTGCAAACCGTGGGCCCCATGCAAACCCTGCGTCCAGACCCCCGCGCCTTCGGCGCGCCCCCCTGACTCAGGGGGGCTCTGCTCCAGAGGTGTGTTTCTGGATCTGGCAGGTGCATGACTGATCAACGGCCCCGCTCACGCGGGGCCGTTCTTTTATGTCGGTGGCCGGCATCCGGCAGGCACCGACCGTTGGTCGGTGCGGACGTCGACATGACCGCAACACTACGCCACGACCAACGGTCGTGGCCTACCGGGGACGTGGCGGGTATGCTCTGGCGAACCCGCCCCACCGGATGTTTGATGAGCGCTTCCCCTCGTATCGCCTTCCTGGCCAGCTCCACCGAAGCGGCGCAGCTTGCGCTGGCACAGATGCGGGCGCGTTATGGCGACTTCGCGCCCGAGCAGGCCGAGGTGCTGTGCCCGCTGGGCGGTGATGGCTTCCTGCTGCAGACCCTGCATCGCTATGGCGCGCTGGGCAAACCGGTGTTCGGCATGAAGCTGGGCACGGTCGGGTTCCTGATGAACCAGTTCCGTGATGACGACCTGCCGGCACGCTTGGCTGCGGCCGAGCCGGCCAACCTGCGCCCGCTGGAGATGCTGGCGCTGACCGAGTCCGGCACCACCACCGGCTCGCTGGCCTACAACGACGTCTCGCTGCTGCGCCAGACCCGCCAGGCCGCGCACATCGGCATCGACCTCAATGGCCAGGAACGCGTGGCCGAGCTGATCGGCGACGGCGTGCTGGTGGCCACCCCGGCCGGCAGCACCGCCTACAACTATTCCGCGCACGGCCCGATCCTGCCGCTGGGCTCGCACACCATCGCACTGACCCCACTGGCCCCGTACCGCCCACGCCGCTGGCGCGGTGCGATCCTCAAGGCCGACACGGAAGTGCGGTTCCGCGTGCTCGACCCGTACAAGCGCCCGGTCAGCGTCACCGCCGATTCGCACGAAACCCGCGATGTGGTGGAAGTCACCATCCGCGAATCGCGCGAGCGCCGCGTCACCATGCTGTTCGACCCGGAGCACAATCTGGAAGACCGGATCCTGAGCGAGCAGTTCATGTTCTGAGGGCGCTTGGCCGTGGCGGCCATGCTCTGTGGGAGAATGGATGGCCGGCCGCTGCGGCCGCATTGGATTGCTGATTGCCATGGGCGACAACACCCCCCGTTTGCTGACCGTTGCCGTGACCTCGCGGGCCCTGTTCGATCTGGAAGAGGGCCATGCGCTGTTCGAGGCCGAAGGCGTCGATGCCTATGCCGAGTATCAGCGCAAGCACGAAGACGACGTGCTGCGCCCCGGCGTGGCCTTCCCGGTGGTGCGCAAGCTTCTGGCGCTCAACCAGGGCCAGTCGCCGGAACAGCCGCGGGTGGAAGTGATCCTGCTCTCGCGCAACTCGGCCGACACCGGCCTGCGCATCTTCAATTCGATCCAGCACTACGACCTGGGCATCATCCGCGCGACCTTCACCGCAGGTGAGCCGACCTGGCCGTACGTGAAGCCGTTCGGCACCGATCTGTTCCTGTCGGCCAACCCGGAATCGGTGCGCCGCGCATTGCTGCACGGGATCGCCGCGGCCACCATCCTGCCCAAGCCGCCGGGCGAGACGATTGCCGCGGCCGAGCAGGTCGATCTGGGCCGTCCGCTGGGCCAGCTGCGCATCGCCTTCGATGGCGATGCGGTGATCTTCGGCGATGAAAGCGAGCGCATTTCGCGCGAGCAGGGCGTGGAAGCGTTCGGTCGCCACGAGCGGGAAAACGCCCGCGAGCCGCTCAGTGGTGGCCCGTTCCGCAATTTCCTCTCGGCCCTGCATACGCTGCAGGCCGTGTTTCCCTCGGGCGAGGATGCCCCGATCCGCACCGCCCTGGTGACGGCGCGCTCGGCGCCGGCGCACGAGCGCGTGATCCGCACCCTGCGCGAGTGGGGCGTGCGTCTGGACGAAGCGCTGTTCCTTGGCGGCCGCCACAAGGGGCCGTTCCTGGAAGCGTTCGGCGCGGACATCTTCTTCGATGATTCCCAGCACAACATCGACAGCGCGCTGCAGCACCAGAGCGTGGCGGCTGGGCATGTGCCGCATGGCGTCGCCAACGGCGGTTGATGCAGCGCCCGGATGCACGTGGGGCCCAGGTATCCGCCAACGATGGCGCCGATGTACCCACCAACGGTGGGTACCTACCGGATCGGCAGGACCGACGGCGCGGTGGTGTCCGGATTCAGCGGCAGGCGGATGTCCACCAGCCGCCAGCGCAGGCCCGAACGCTGCAGGATGAACACCACCGGTGCGCCCTGCGGCGTGTAGGTGGTGGCGGTAAAGCGCGACAGCGAGTCGAAATGGTGGGTCGCCCCCTTCAGCGGGCGCGCCGGCCGTGGCGCCGCGTAGGCATCGTTGCTCGGACTGTCCAGGTCATTGCTGGCCCGCTTCCACAGGGTATGGCCCTCCAGCAGCGCGCCGATGCCGGTCGGCGTCACCAGCGCATCCACGGCGGTCGCGCTGAGCCGATCGCCGGCCGAGAGCAGCAACGCGCCAAACAGGCTGGACTGCATGTCCGGACCGGCGCGACGGACCACGTAGTCGCTGAGCTGGGCGCGCAGGTTGGCGCGCAGCATCGGGAAATCCACGTAACGGTCGAGCCTGGCGGTATCACGCTGTTCGATCGCGCGGCTGAGGCCGTGCACGGTCACGTAGGGCCCGCTGAACACAATGCCGGCCAGCACCAGCAGCACGGTGACCAGCAACCAGAGCAGTTTCTTCATCGGGTCTGCCTTGTCGTCATGGTGCCCAGCTTGCCGCAGCGGACGTCAGCACACGTGAAGCTCAGAATTCCAGGTCCAGCGCCGCGCACAGGTAGTCCACAAATGGCGCCAGCGTGACCAGGTCGGCCGCGATGGTCTGGCGCAGCCGCGGGCCGGTCATCGTGGCATCGTCCAGCGAACGCCAGAACACCCAGTTGCGGTGCTTGAGATCATCGATGAACTCGAAATCCGGCTCGAAACCCCGCGGGGCACGGACCAGCTTCTCGCTTTCCTCGAAATCGAACTTTTTACGCAGCACCGGGGAATGCGCGGCCGCCTTCCAGCTGCCGGGATTGTCGACGATGAAGTGGCGCACCTTGCGCTGGGTGGCCGGCTCGGGATGCCACAGCCCCGCGCCGACGAAGCTCTCGCCTGGCTGCAGGTGGATGTAGAACGACGGGGCCGGCACCTGCTTGCGCCGCTCATGGAACAGGCGCGCGCCCTGCCAGCTCTTGTAGGGCGATTTATCGTTGGAGAAGCGCGCATCGCGGTAGATGCGGAACAACGACCCACCCACGGTGCGCGGGTCGGCGCGGAAGTGCTCGCTGACCGCGGCCAGGTCCGGCTGCAGATCGGTGATCAGGCCCAGGAACGGCTGGCGGACATGTTCTTCGTACTTCGGCTTGTGTTCGTTGAACCAGGTCTTGTCGTTGTTGCGGGCCAGGCCACGCAGGAACGTGAACGTGGCCGGGCTGAAATACGTGCTCATAGGCTGCTCTGCAGGTGGGTGCCCCAGTCGCGCAGCTGCTGCAGCAGGGCGAGCTTGCCGGCATCGTCGGCATGCTCTGCGGCCAGTGCATCCAGCTGCGCGGTGAACTGCGGCAGGGTCTGTTCGCCCAGCGACGCATCGCCGAGCAGGCGCTGGCGACGATAATCGTTCCAGCGTGAGCGCTCGGTGGTGTCCAGGGTGTCCAGATGGTTGCGGGCGCGGTACCGGAACAGCAGTTCGGGCATGCGCGGGTCACGCAGGCGCTCGGCGAAGCTGGCCAGCTCGGCCGGCGGGCTGGTGCGGATCCGCGACATCAGGGATTTGTCGCCGTCGGCCAGGAAGCCGTCGTACAGCGAGGCATCGACATCGCTGGGCGCCAGGCTGCGCTCGCCCGAATACACCTGGCGGACCTTCTCGGCCAGCGCCGGTCCGATCTGGCGCAGCCGCTCGGCTTTGGCCTCGATCGCGGCCGGGTCGATCCCCAGGCGTGCATGGTCGGCCGGGCGCAGATGGTTCCATGCGACCAGCGCCGGCACCTTGTTGAGGTGCACTTCCTTGAGCGGCACGCGCTGCTCGCCCTCGGCCATGTCGGCCGCGCGGGTGTACAGGCGCGCGGCGATGGTTTCCGGCGGCAGCTCGAGCAACGGTTCGATATCACCGTCCAGGTCGAGCGCGATGATGCGGTTGTTGATGAAGGGATGGCGCGCCAGTGGCAGCACCGGCGCGGCGCACATGCGCTGGGCCGGATAGCGCATCGAGATGTGCAGCACCGGCTGCATCGCGTCCACATCCAGCAGGCCGCCGACGAAACGCTTGTCGCGCAGCTTCAGCGCGTAGTCCCACAGCCGCGGCTGCGCCTGCTTGAACAGCTTCGCCAGCCCGATCGTCGCGTACACATCGGACAATGCTTCGTGCGCATCGCCCTGGCGGACGTTGTTGGCCACGGCCAGATGTTCCAGCTTGAAGGAGGTCGCGCCATCCTCGCGTTGCGGCCAGGCAATGCCGTCCGGGCGCAGCGCGTGCAGCAGCCGCATCATGTCCAGCAGGTCCCAGCGCGAGTTGCCGTTGCGCCATTCGCGCTCGTAGGGGTCGTAGAAGTTGCGGAACAGACCGTGGCGGACGAACTCATCGTCGAAGCGCAGGGTGTTGTAGCCCAGCGTGCAGGTCCCCGGCCGCGACATCAGGTCGTTGATGCGCGCGAACGCCTCGGCCTCGGTGACGCCGGCGCTGAGGGCATGCTGCGGGGTGATGCCGGTGATCAGCGTGGCGACCGGCGAGGGCAACAGGTCGTCGGCCGGTTTGACGTAGAAGCTGACCGGCTCGTCGATGATGTTCAGATCAGCATCGGTGCGGATGCCGGCGAACTGCGCGATGCGCGTGCGGCGCGGGTCCTGGCCGAAGGTTTCCAGGTCATAGAACAGGAAGCTGTCGGCCATCAGTGCGCGCCCTCCAGGACTGGCAGTTGTTCGTGGACCAGGCGCTCCAGGGCGGCCCAGTCGATATGTGCCAGGCTGTCGTGCCCGGCGGTGGCATCCTCCAGCATGCGCCGCTGCAGCTCGGTGCGGGCCAGCGCTACGGCATACGGGGTGCGCAGGAAGGTGACCATCGTGTAATGCGGCACGAAGCGGGTCGGCCATCGCGCCTGCAGCGCCTGTTCCAGTTCGCGCTGCAGCAGGAACTGCGGATCGGCCACGCGGTCGCGCATTTCCAGATAATTCTCCAGCGCCATCTGCTGGATCGCCTCGGCGTTCGGCTTGCGGTCGGTTTCGAAGGCCGCGAACGCCTCGGCCAGCGAGTCCTGCTCGAGCAGGTGCGCGGCCAGTGCGATGCAGTCTTCGAAGGCGCAGTTCATGCCCTGGCCGTGGAACGGGACCATCGCGTGCGCGGCATCGCCGATTAGCACCGCGCGGCCCTTCATGTGCCAATGCTTGAGGTGCAGCGTGCCGAGCAGGCCCGGCGGGTGCTGCTCCCAATCGCGGCGCAGGTTCGGGATCAGCGCCAGTGCATCGGGGAAGTCGCGCGCGAACAGCGCCTCGGCCTCGGCGCCGCTGTTGGTGGTGGCAAAGCTCGGGTCGCCCTCGTTGGGCAGGAACAGCGTGACCGTGAACGTGCCTTCGTCGTTGGGCAGCGCAATGCACATGTAGTGCCCGCGCGGCCAGATGTGCAGCGCATTGGCCTCGATCCGGAAACCACCGTCAGCCGTCGGCGGGATCTCCAGTTCCTTGTAGGAGTGATCCAGAAAGGCGATGCGTTCGTCCAGCGGCTGCTTGCGGTTCATCGCCGCGCGCAGCGCCGAGCCGGCACCGTCGGCGCCGATCAGGGTATCGAAGCGGATATCGTGTGGCTGGTCGTCGCGGTCATCGATGAAGCGCGCGTAGCCGGCATCGAAATCCACGGTGTGCAGGCGGCGGTGGAAATGCACGGTGGCGCCCGCATCCTCGGCCAGCTGCAGCAGCGTGGTATTGAGGTCCTTGCGGTGGATCGACCAGATCACTTCGCTGTCATCGCGACCGTAGCGCTGCAGCTGCGGCTCGCCCTCGCGCGGGTGGATCATGCGCCCGCGCATCATCACCGCCTTGGCCATGACCGCGTCTTCGACACCGGCCTGGCGCAGCGCATGGCGGCCACGCTCGGCGAGCGCCAGGTTGATCGAGCGACCGGACTCGTAATCGCTCACGCGCGGATCGCCGCGGCGCTCATACAAGGTGATCTGCCAGCCCTGGCGGGACAGCAGGATGGCAAGCAGCGAACCGGCCAGACCTGCGCCGATGATGCTCAGCGAGCGGGAGGGGGTAGCGATCAAGTCAATGTCCGTGGGGGCGGGGAGGGCGGCTTAGAGGCCAGCCCAGGCTTCCACTTCCTCGACGAAGTGGTGCAGGTCGAGGTAGCGGTTGTAGAGCGGGGTCGGCGAAATGCGGATCACATCGGGCTCGCGCCAGTCGCCGAGCACGCCCACGGTCTGCAGGTACTCGAACAGGCTGCGGCCGCGCTCGCGGCCACCGGCCACGCGCAGCGAGAGCTGGCAGCCGCGGCGTTCCGGTTCGGACGGGGTCAGCACCTCGAGCACGCCGGACAGGCGCGCGCGCACCAGCGCATCCAGCATGCCGGTCAGGCGCAACGATTTGACCCGCAGCGCGTCGATGCCGCCGGCCTTGTCGACCAGGTCCAGCGCGGCGCGCAGCGGGGCCAGGCCGAGCACCGGCGGGTTGCTGAGCTGCCAGCCTTCGGCGCCGACGGCGGGCACGAACTGTGGAGCCATCTTGAAGCGCGTGGCTTCTTCATGGCCCCACCAGCCCGCGAAACGCGGCAGGGTGGCGTCGCGGTGGTGGCGCTCATGCACGAAGCAACCGGCGACGGCGCCCGGGCCCGCGTTGAGATACTTGTAATGGCACCACACAGCGAAATCCGGTGCGATGTCGTGCAGCTGCAGCGGCACGTTGCCGATCGAGTGGGCCAGATCGAAGCCGACCCGGGCGCCCTGCAGGCGCGCCATGCGGGTGATGGCCTCCAGATCGAAGACCTGGCCACTGCGGTACTGCACGCCGGGCCACAGCACCAGCGCCAGGCGTGGGCCGTGTTCGGTGATGGCGCGCTCGATCGCCTGCAGCGAAATGGTGCCGTTCGGCTCATCGGGCTGCACTTCGATCAGATCGGTCTCCGGGCTGAAGCCATGGAAGCGGAGCTGCGATTCCACTGCGTGCCGATCGGTCGGGAAGGCGCCGGCCTCCATCAGGATGGCGGGGCGTTCGGCCGTGGGCCGGTAGAAGCTGACCATCATCAGGTGCAGGTTGACGCTGAGGGTGTTCATCGCCACGACTTCGCTGGGCAGGGCGCCCACGACGCGGGCAAGCTGTTCGCTCACCAGGCGGTGGTAGTGCAGCCACTGGGTGTCGCCGGTGAAGTGGCCTTCGACGGCCAGCGAGGCCCATTTGTCCATGACTTCCTGGACGGCCGCACGTGCCCCGCGCGGCTGCAGGCCCAGCGAGTTGCCGACGAAGTAGGTCTGGTCGCGGTGGTTGTGCTGGGGAAAGACGAATTCGTTGCGCAGGCTGCGCAGCGGATCGGCGGCGTCCAGGGCAACGGCATGGGTGCGGCTGAGGATCTCGGACATGGTGCAACCGGCGGTGTCAGTGAGCCGACAGTTTATCCGGGTGGTGGGGGTGTGGGCTGAATCAGGCTTGCTGTGCTGCTTTGGCGTGGGCTGCCAGCTGCCTGCTGGCGCTCAAGCTGGAGGCCGGGGCCAAAGCCAAAGCCAAGCCAAAGCCAAAGCCAAAGCGTATGCAGTGACGTTCCAGTGGACGGGCCGATGTGGGTGGGTCTGCTGGAAGGGCCGAACTCCCTCCAGCAACACAGTTGCTACATGCACTCGCAGTCACCTCAACCGCCGGCTCTCAAGCTCTCAAGCTCTGACGCCTTGAAGCGAGCGAACCATCACCCCTCAACAGCCACCTTCTCAGGCAGCGGATCGACATGCCCGCACGCATCGCACGTACGCAGCTCCAGCGAAGAGTGATAGCGATCGAACACCTTCGGCAGATCCGTCTCGATGTTCTCCAGCGCGAAAAACTCCTCGTACAGCTTGTGATTGCATTGCTCGCAGAACCACATCAACCCATCGCGCTCATGCGCCAACCGCTTGCGCTCCACCACCAGGCCCACACCGCCCGGCGGGCGGCGCGGCGAATGCGGCACGCCGCCCGGCAACAGGAAAATCTCGCCCGCGCGGATCGGAATGTCACGCACCGCGCCATCCTCCTGCACCTTCAGCGTCATCTCGCCCTCGAGCTGATAGAACCACTCCGGGCCTTCGTCGTAATGGAAATCCGTGCGGCTGTTCGGGCCGCCGACCACCATCACGATGAAGTCGCCGTTCTCGATCATCTTGTTGCCGACCGGCGGCTTGAGCAGATGCCGGTGCTCTTCGATCCAGGCAAGCAGATTGATGGGGGAGGCAAGCATGGGCGCTGTCCGAAAGAGGAAGAATCAGTCGCGCCGACCGTGGCGCGGAACATAGGACAGGGCCTTTTCGTATGCGGCCTGCAGCTCTTCCGGTGCGCCCACGTCGATGCCCATCTCGCGCACCCGGCCGTCCTTCAGGCTGTACACCCAGCCGTGCACCATCAGCTTCTGGCCACGCGCCCAGGCGTCCTGCACGATCGTCGAGCGGCAGGCGTTGACCACCTGCTCGATCACGTTCAACTCGCACAGGCGCGCATGCTTCAGTTCGGGCTCTTCGATCGCATCCATGATCGCCGCATGCTTCTGCGCCACATCGCCCACGTGCCGCAGCCAGTTGTCGGCCAGGCCCACGCGCGTGTTGTTCAAGCTGGCGTGTACGCCACCGCAGCCGTAATGGCCCACGATCAGGATGTGCTTCACCTTCAGCTGATCCACGGCGTACTGGATCACGCTCAGGCAGTTCAGGTCGGTGTGCACCACCACGTTGGCCACGTTGCGGTGCACGAACACTTCGCCTGGCGCCATGCCGATGATCTGGTTGGCGGGCACGCGCGAATCGGAACAGCCGATCCACAGGTATTCCGGGTGCTGCTGCTTGGCCAGTTGATGGAAGAACTCCGGATCCTCTTTCTCGATCCGGTCCGCCCATTCGCGGTTGTTCTGCAGCAGCTTGTGGATGTCTTTCATCGTGCGGGGTCCCTGACGTCGGGTGGGGGCAAGGCGCGGCCAGGGTGGCCGCGTCGTCGCAGGAGTGGGGAGGGTCAGTCGGCGGCTGGGCCGCCCTCGCGGCGCCAGCGCATCCACTGCGCCAGCTCGCGTGATGCCGGGGCGTCCAGTGCCGACAGCGCGTCGATCACGCTGGTCTGGTTGGCCTCGGGATGGTTCTGGCTGAGCTTGAGTTTGATCTGCACCTGCGCCGGGCGGAAACGGAAGCCGACGATGCCGCCAAGCATGCGCTGTTGGCGCGGCTCGATCGGCAGCAGGTCCCAGTCGCCGCCGACGCCAGCCTCATAGTGCGCGCTGAGGCCGTCCAGCATCGCGATCAGTGCCTCATCATCGGTGACCGGTTCCAGTACGCCACGCAGTTCGGCGGCGGCGTAATTCCAGGTCGGCACGCGTGCCTGCGCGTCCTTGTCCGGATACCAGCCCGGCGACACATACGCATGCGGGCCGTGCACCAGCATCAACGCGGGGCCGGCATGGCCCGCCTGCGGGTTGGGCTTGGCCCAGTGCCCTTCGATCAGGATGCCGCCAGCATCACGCGTGTACACCACCGGCAGGCGCGTGGCCTGCGGGTAGCCGTCGGCGCCGTTGGTCACCAGGGTGACGAACGCATCGCGCGCCAGCAGCCGGTCCAGCCAGATCAGGTCGGTCTCGACGAAGGCGGACGGGATGAACATCGTCGGTTACGCGCGGGCGCCCAGGCTCTGGATCATGCGACCGTGCAGGGCATCGTCGCTGTCGGCCTGCGGCGGCTGCACTTCATGCAGCGAGAAGCCGCGCACCAGCGCGTCCTCTTCATCCAGGCCGTCGTAGGCGACGAACTCGGCGTCGAACAGCTGCGAGCGAGCCGTGTCTTCGCTGTCGTAGCTCAGCGTGTTGCCGTCGCTGTCCAGCACCTCGGCGGTACCGGCCGGGCGCACGCGCAGGCGCGCCCAGATCAGGGTGTTGCCCAGGCTGGCCAGGAACCACTCGTCGTGGTGGGAAGTAGCGTCGTTCATGTCAGTACCATCGAAAGCAGCCAGAGCAGGGCAGCCATGCCCAGTCCGGCAAGAAGGGTGAGCAGCGAGAGCCAGGCCGGCGTGGCCAGGCCGGTCAGCGAGCGGTCGCTGCTCTGCCGATAGTCGCGGCCGAGCAGCCAGCGCAGCGCGTCCGGGCGCAGGAAGGCACCCGCGCCGAAGCGATTGGCCAGCGCCGGGTGGCGGTCGCGGATGTGGACCAGGGTCAGCGGCCAGAAGATCACGAAGGCACTGAACCCGGCGATCGCCACGCCGACGAAACACAGCGCGAAGAACAGGGTCATGGTTCAGTGCCTCCGTAGGTCGATCAGAATTCGGCGCTGCCCGGTGCGCGCGGGTAGGGGATCGCGTCGCGGATGTTGCTCAGGCCGCAGACGTAGACCACCAGGCGCTCGAAGCCGAGGCCGAAGCCGGCGTGCGGCACCGAACCGTAGCGGCGGAAGTCGCGGTACCAGCCGTAGTGTGCCGGGTCCAGGCCGAACTGGGCCATGCGTGCATCGAGCACATCCAGGCGCTCTTCGCGCTGGCTGCCGCCGATGATCTCGCCGATGCCCGGGGCCAGCACATCCATGGCCGCAACGGTCTTGCCGTCGTCGTTCAGGCGCATGTAGAACGCCTTGATGTGCTCGGGGTAGTTGGTCACCACCACCGGGCGGCCGATATGTTCTTCGGTCAGCCAGCGCTCGTGCTCGGTCTGCAGGTCCAGGCCCCATTCGACCGGGAAGTCGAACTTCTTGCCCGAGTTCTGCAGCAGCTTCACCGCTTCGGTGTAGTCGATCTGCTCGAACGGAGCATTGATGAAGCCTTCCAGCTTGGTGATCGCGTTCTTGTCCACGCGCTCGGCCAGGAAGGCCAGGTCGTCGCCACGCTCATCGAGCACCGCGCGGAACAGGTACTTCAGGAACTGCTCGGCCAGGCGCGCATCTTCGGCCAGATCGGCGAAGGCGATTTCCGGCTCGATCATCCAGAACTCCGCCAGATGGCGGGTGGTGTTGGAGTTCTCGGCGCGGAAGGTCGGGCCGAACGTGTAGACCTTGCTCAGCGCCAGGCAGTACGCCTCGACGTTCAGCTGGCCGGACACGGTCAGGAAGGTTTCCTTGCCGAAGAAATCGCGGCTGAAATCCACCTCGCCCTTTTCGTTGCGCGGCAGGTTGGCCATGTCCAGCGTCGAGACCCGGAACATCTGGCCGGCGCCCTCGGCATCGGACGTGGTCACGATCGGGGTGCTGATCCAGTTGAAGCCGTTCTGGTGGAAGAACCGGTGCACGGCCTGGGCCAGGCAGTTGCGGATGCGGGTGACCGCACCGAACAGGTTCGTGCGCGGGCGCAGGTGCGCCACTTCGCGCAGGAACTCCGGGCTCATCGGCTTGGGCTGGATCGGGTAGGTCAGCGGGTCTTCGACCAGGCCGACGATCTCGATGTCGCTGGCCTGGATCTCGAAGGACTGGCCCTTGCCCTGGGATTTGACCAGGGTGCCGCGGGCGATCACCGAGCAGCCCGGGGTCAGGCTCTTGATGTCGTCGAAGTTGGCCAGGGTGTCATTGGCCACCACCTGGATGGGGGCGAAGCAGGAGCCATCGGTGACATTGACGAAGGCAAGCGCCGCAGAGCCGCGCACCGTGCGGACCCATCCGCGTACTGTTGCCTCGCCGCCTTCCGGGATCTTCCCGGCAAGCGCATGTTCAACGCTGACCACCGTCATGACTTGAATCCTCTGTTGATCGACTCGATCTCTGAACACGGAGTTTAACGGGTGCGGTGTTCGGCTTGCGAGGCATTTCTTGCGGTCCGGGGCGCATATAATGATCACGATCCGCTGGAGTTGCCTGTCATGGCCGTAAGCCTTACCCCTGTTGCCTTTGCCCGTGTGCAGAAGTTCGTCGAGCAGACGCCCGGCGCGCTGGGCCTGCGTTTCGGCGTGACCCGCACCGGTTGTTCCGGCTGGGGCCACATCACCGATCTGGCCCGCGATGAGCGCGAGGGCGACACCGTCTTCGAGCAGGATGGGGTCCGCATCTATGTGGATGCCACCAGCCTCGAGCTGGTGGACGGCACCGAAATCGACTTCGGCAAGCACGGGCTGAGCGAGACCTTCACGTTCAGGAACCCGAACGCCACCGCTGAATGCGGCTGCGGCGAGAGCTTCACGACCGAGGCCGACAAGGCCTGATCGCCCGTGCGCCGGGCCTGTTCAGCCCGCCCGGCTTGCCTTGTGACCCCTTCTGCTGCCACAATGCGCGGCTTCCTGCCTGATTCCGGGCAGGACCCTTGCCCCACCGCGTTCACCTGCGGGGGGCTGTCCGGCCCTCAAAGGGCCACATCCGAAAGGTAAAAACACATGAGTCGTCATTACGAAGTCGTGTTCCTGGTCCATCCGGACCAGAGCGAACAGGTCCCGGCCATGATCGAGCGCTACAAGGCGCTGGTCGAGAACGGCAACGGCACCATCCACCGTCTGGAAGATTGGGGCCGTCGTCAGCTGGCTTACCCGATCCAGAACCTGGTGAAGGCCCACTACGTCATGCTCAACATCGAGTGCGACCAGGCCGTGCTGAGCGAGCTGGTGGAAAGCTTCCGCTTCAACGACGCCGTGCTGCGCAACCTCGTCATCAAGCGTGACGAAGCTGACACCGAGCAGTCGCTGATCATGAAGAGCAAGGACGAGAAGGGTGACAAGCCCGAGCGTGGCGAGCGTCGTCGTCGTGATGACGAAGAAGGTGAAACCACCCCCGCCGCCGCTGACACCGATGCCGGCGAAGACGCCGCTTCGGCCGCTTAAGGAGCACTGACATGTCCAAGTTCTTCCGTCGTCGCAAGTTCTGCAAGTTCACGGCCGAAGGTGTGAAGGAGATCGATTACAAGGATCTCAACACCCTGCGCCAGTACCTCACCGAGAACGGCAAGATCGTGCCGAGCCGCGTGACCGGTACCAAGTCGAAGTACCAGCGCCAGCTGGCAACGGCCGTCAAGCGCGCCCGTTTCCTGGCCCTGATTCCGTACACCGACAACCACGACGTCTGATGAAGGCGGGCGGCCTGTTGGTCGCCGCTTTCGCAGATCCCGCCGCCCGCGCTGTGAAGCGTCGGGCGGTGTGAAGGATCTGCCGTTCGGATATTCGGACAGCCATCGCTGCGGGGCCTGGGCCTCGCTAACGAATACATATTTGGAGCTACACCATGAAGCTGATTCTTCTTCAGAAGGTCACCAACCTCGGCGGTCTGGGCGATCTGGTCGACGTCAAGCCGGGCTACGGCCGCAACTTCCTCGTCCCGACCGGCAAGGCCGTTCCGGCCACCGCGACCAACGTGGCCGAGTTCGAAGCCAAGCGCGCTGATTACGAAGCCAAGGCCCAGTCGATCCACGCTGATGCCGAAGCCCGCAAGGCGCAGCTGGAAGGCAAGAGCGTGACCATCGCTGCCAACGCTTCGACGGAAGGCAAGCTGTACGGTTCGGTCGGCCCGCGCGATATCGCCGAAGCCTTCACCGCTGCCGGCCTGCCGCTGGAAAAGAGCGAAGTGATCCTGGGCGAAGGCGCCTTCCGCAACGTGGGCGAGTACGAGGTGACTGTTCACCTGCACGCCGACGTGGAAACCACCGTCAAGGTGGTTGTGGAAGCCGAAAAGGCCTGATTCCTGCCGAAAGGCGGGCGTCACTGAAACGGGTACCCGCGAGGGTGCCCGTTTTTTGTTTGTGGCAACGGCAACCGCAACGGCTTGGCGCCGTGACGATAGAGGGGGGAGGGCGCCGGGTAGCCCGGGCCGGGACGCGCCCTGAACCCCCGCCCGTGCCGTCCCGCCTGGCCCCACGCTGGAAATGCGGGCTGGAGCCGCCCCCGCAGCGCGCTGAACACCGGCCCCGTTATACTCAGGCTATCGCGTCGCCCCCGGGGTCATTGAAGTCCTGCAATATCAATGGCTTGAGGGGTAAATCCGCTCCGTAATCCACCATGGTGGGGGTCGCTTCAGGCCTTCGCCCGGAACCCAATCACGCCATGCGTCTGTCCACGATCAAGCTGTCCGGATTCAAATCCTTCGTCGATCCGACCACGCTGCACCTGCCGACCAACATGACCGGCGTGGTGGGCCCAAACGGCTGTGGCAAATCGAACATCATCGACGCCGTGCGCTGGGTCATGGGCGAAAGCTCCGCCAGCCGCCTGCGTGGCGACTCGCTGACCGACGTCATCTTCTCCGGCTCCTCCGCCCGCAAGCCCGTCTCGCAGGCCGCCGTCGAGCTGATCTTCGACAACACCGACCACACCATCACCGGTGAGTACGCCTCGTTCAACGAGATCTCGGTCAAGCGCACCGTCAGCCGTGACGGCAGCAGCAACTACTACCTCAACGGCACCAAGTGCCGCCGCCGCGACATCACCGACCTGTTCCTCGGCACCGGCCTTGGGCCGCGCAGCTACTCGATCATCGAGCAGGGCATGATCAGCAAGATCATCGAGGCGCGGCCTGAAGATCTGCGGGTCTACCTGGAAGAAGCTGCCGGCATCTCCAAGTACAAGGAGCGCCGCAAGGAAACCGAGACCCGCATCCGGCATACCCGCGAGAATCTGGACCGCCTCAACGACCTGCGCGAGGAGATCGGCAAACAGCTCGAGCACCTCAAGCGCCAGGCGCGCCAGGCCGAGCAGTACCAGGCGCTGCAGGAAGAGCGCAAGGTCAAGGACGCCGAGTGGAAGGCGCTGGAATACCGTGGGCTGGATGGCCGCCTGGGCGGCCTGCGCGAAGCACTCTCGCGCGAGGAGACCCGCCTGCAGCAGCTGATCGCCGAGCAGCGCGATGCCGAAGCCCGCATCGAAACCAGCCGCCTGCGCCGCGAAGAGGCCTCCGATGCGCTCAACACCGCGCAGGCCGAGGTCTACCAGGTCGGCAGCACGCTGGCCCGCCTGGAGCAGCAGATCCAGCATCAGCGCGAGATGTCGCAGCGACTGAACAAGGCGCGCGATGAAGCGCAGCAGGCACTGGCCGATCTGGGCCAGCACATCAGTGGCGATGAGGCCAAGCTGATGGTGCTGCGCGAGGCAGTGGACGATGCCGAGCCGCGCCTGGAGCAGTTGCAGGAAGAGAATGAGATCAAGCAGGAAGCCCTGCGTGATGCCGAGGCCCGGCTGGCCGATTGGCAGCAGCGCTGGGAGAGCCATACCCGCAGCACCTCCGAAGCCTCGCGCGCCGGCGAAGTCGAGCGCACCCGCGTGGATTATCTGGATCGCCAGGTGCTGGAAGCCGATCGCCGCCGCGAGTCGCTGCAGGCCGAGCGCGCCGGGCTGGATCTGGACGCCCTGGCCGAGGTGTTCGAAGAACTGCACCTCCAGCACGAGACCCAGAAGGCCTCGCTGGACACGCTCAACGAGCAGGTGGAAGAACGCAAGCATGCCGTGGCCGGGCTGCAGGACCGCCAGCGCGCCGGGCAGACCGAGCTGGCCGAGATCCGCAAGCAGGCCCAGGCCGCCCGCGGCCGGTTGTCGTCACTGGAGACCCTGCAGCAGGCCGCACTAGGCCAGGAGCAGGGCGCCGCGGTGGCCTGGCTGAAGGCACGCGGGCTGGATTCGGGCGCGCGTGTCGGCGAACGCCTGACCGTGGAGAGCGGCTGGGAAAACGCCGTGGAAAGCGCGCTCGGCCAGCTGATCGAGGGCGTGCTGGTCGATTCCCCGGCATCGTTGGTGGACGCGCTGGGCGAACTGGGCGAAGGCCGTATCGCGCTGGTCTCGGCCGAGCAGGACGCGCTGGATGTCGCGCCAACCTCGCTGGCGGCGAAAGTGCAGGGCCCCACTGCGATCCGTCGGCTGCTGGCACGCCTGCATGCCGCCGAGGATCTCGCGTCCGCCCGTGCGCTGCAGGCGACGCTGGGCGAGGGCGACTCGGTCATCACCCGCGGTGGCGAGCGGCTGGGCGAGGGCTGGGTGCGCGTGTCGCGCTCCGGCGCGGCCAAGCAGGGCGCGCTGCTGCGCGAACGCGAGATAGTCACCCTGCGCGAGCAGATTGAAACACTGCAGGACCGCGAAGCGGCCTTGGAAGAGCAGCTGGCCGGCTTCCGTGACCAGTTGCTGGCCGGTGAGCAGCAACGCGAAGACGCGCAGCGCCAGCTGTACCTGGCCCATCGCAGCGTTTCCGAGCTCGGTGGCCAGCTGCAGAGCCAGCAGGGCAAGGTGGAGGCCGCACGCACCCGCATCGACCGCATCGAAGGCGAGCTGGTGCAATTGCTGGAGACGCTGGATGCCGGTCGCGAGCAGGTGCGCGAAGCACGTTCGCGGCTGGACGATGCGGTCACCAGCATGGGCGACCTGGAATCGGTCCGCGCCGCGCTGGAAGGCGAGCGTCGCCAGCTTACCGATGCCCGCGACCAGGCCCGCGACCAGGCCCGCAACGTGCGCGAGGCGGCGCACTCGCTCGCCTTGACGCTGGAATCGCAGCGCGCGCAGATCGCCTCGCTGAGCCAGGCGCTGGAGCGCATGAGTACCCAGCGTGGGCAGCTGGATACGCGATTGGGTGAACTGCATTCGCAGCTGGACGAAGGTGATTCGCCGGTCAAGGCGCTCGAAGCCGAACACCAGAACGCCTTGGGCGAGCGCGTGCGTGCCGACCGCGTGCTGGGCGAAGCCCGTACGTTGCTCGATGGCATCGATGCCGAACTGCGCACGTTCGAGCAGACCCGCCACCAGCGCGACGAACAGGCGCTGGCGCAGCGCGAGCGCATTTCCCAGCGCAAGCTCGACCAGCAGGCACTGGTGCTCAGTGCCGACCAGCTGTCGGCCTCGGTGGAGAAGGCCGGCTTCGTGCTGCAGGATGTGATCAACAGCCTGCCCGAGGATGCGCGGGTCACCGACTGGGAGCAGGCCGTGCACCAGATCGATGGCCGCATGCGCCGGCTGGAGCCGGTCAACCTGGCCGCCATCCAGGAATACGGCGAGGCGTCGCAGCGTTCGGAGTACCTGGATGCGCAGAACACCGACCTCACCACCGCGCTGGAAACCCTGGAGGACGCGATCCGCAAGATCGACCGCGAGACCCGCGGCCGCTTCAAGGACACCTTCGACCGCGTCAACGCCGGTGTGCAGCAGCTGTATCCGCGCCTGTTCGGTGGTGGCCACGCCTACCTCGAGCTGACAGGTGAAGACCTGCTCGACACCGGTGTTGCGATCATGGCGCGGCCGCCGGGCAAGCGGGTGTCGAGCATCTCGCTGCTTTCCGGTGGCGAGAAGGCGATGACCGCGGTGGCGCTGGTGTTTGCGATCTTCCAGCTCAACCCGGCACCGTTCTGCCTGCTGGACGAGGTGGACGCGCCGTTGGACGAAGCCAACGTCGGTCGCCTGGCCAACATGGTCAAGGAAATGAGCGAGAAGGTTCAGTTCCTGTTTGTGAGCCACAACAAGGCCACGATGGAAGCTGCACACCAGCTCTCCGGCGTGACCATGCGCGAACCGGGCGTCAGCCGACTGGTCAGTGTCGACCTGGAGGAAGCCGCACGATTGGCGGGCGCGGCTTGACGTGCCATCCTTAAGTACCTGAATGATTTAGCCGGAGACCCCCCCGAATGTCCGACATGGCACTGCTCCGCATCGGCATCCTGGCCGCCGGCCTGCTGTTGATCGCTGCGATCTTCCTGTTTGGCCGTCCGAAAAAGAAAGTGCAGGGCCGTCGCGTCGAAGGTGCCGAGAGCACCAGCGGCCAGCGCCGTGAGCCCGTGCTGGGCGAGGGCGAGAGCCCGGCCGAGGGCGCTGCTCCCGTTGTCGGCGAAGACGGCGTCACCCAGCCCGAGCTGGGCCTGCCGGACGTGGACGCCGCGCCGGCCAGCGACCTGGGCAAGCGTGCGACGCAGGATTTCGACAAGATCGTCTCGCTGTTCGTCGCTGCGCGCGCGGGCGAGCAGCTGCGTGGCGAGGACATCGTCGTTGCTGCGGAAAAGACCGGCCTGGTGTTCGGCCACATGAATGTCTTCCACCGCCTGGTCGAAGGCCACCCCGAGCGCGGCCCGATCTTCTCGATGGCCAGCATCATGAAGCCGGGCAGTTTCGACATGGCCAACATCCGCGAGATGGAAACCCCGGCGATCGCCTTCTTCCTGACCCTGCCGGCGCCGCTGACCGCGCTGGACGCCTGGGAAAAGATGCTGCCGACCGTGCAGCGCATGGGCGAGCTGCTCGATGGCGTCGTGCTCGATGACAGCCGCAATGCCCTGGGTCGCCAGCGCATCGCGCACATCCGTGATGAGCTGCGCGCCTACGACCGCCAGCACCAGGCCCCGCCGCTGACCAAGGCCCCGCGCTGGTGATTGCCGTAGAGCCGACCAACGGTCGGCTCTACCTGTTCTGGCTGACCACCGTGTCGAAGGCCGCACGGAACCGCGCCATTTCGGCCGCGGTGCCCACCGTCACGCGCACCCGCTGCGGCCAGATCGGCCAGCTGCGCCCGATGACCACGCCCTGTTCGGCCATCGCCGCAGAGAACGCCGCGCCGTCGCGCTGCACATCGACCACGAAACAGTTTGCTTCCGACGGCACACAGCTAAAGCCGCGCTTACCGAGCCAGCCGATGGTCTCCTGCCGTACCAGGGCATTCTCCGCCTTGCGCTGCGCGATCAATCCCGGATCACGCAGGCTCGCCAGTCCCGCCGCCATCGCGGTGACCGGCAGCGGGTTGTCGCCCAGGCTGGCCAGTTCCTTCAGCCGGTCCGGATGCGCGGCCGCCACCCCCAGGCGCAGGCCGGCCATGCCGTAGAGCTTGGAGAAGGTGCGCAGCACGATCACATCGTCGCGCTGCATCACCTGGCCGATCACCGAGCGCTGCTCGCTGTACTGCAGGTAGGCCTCGTCCACCAGCACGCGGGTCTGGGCCGGCTTGTTGGCCAGCAGCCAGGCAATGTCGGCCGCCGGGGTGATCGAACCGGTGGGATTGTTGGGGTTGCACAGATACAGCAGGCCGGCATTGACCGTCGCGGCAGCCGCCGCCATCGCATGCACGTCGTGTGCCCCGTCGGCGCGCAGCGGCACCCTGGCCACCGTGGCCCCACGCGCCGCGGCAAGATCGCCCGGCGCCTCGAAGGTGGGATCGGCGACCACCAGCCCCGCACCAGGCGAGGTCCACAGCACGGCCGCCCGGTTCAGTGGCTCGCTCGAGCCCGGATACAGCCGCACGTGATCCTTGTCGATGCCTTCCTGCTGGGCGAACAGATCGCGCAGCTCGCCGGCCAGAGCAAACAGATACCGCCCGCTGCTGGCGATGATGTCGCGCGCCGCCGCCTGCGCAGCCAGTGATGGCCCATACGGGCATTCGTTGAAGTTCAGCAGCACCGGTCCTGTGCTGGCGGGGAGCGCACGCGACGGCGCGGCGGATGCAGGCAGCACGCCCAGGCCGGATAACGCCAGGCCGGCACCGGCCAACTGCAGGAACGAGCGACGGGAAGTGGTGGGGGCAGGCGTCACGGGGCACCGGAAACAAGGGGTTCGGCGCACGCTAGCGCCACGGCGGATCGGCGGCAAGCGTTCTTCACTGCGCGCAGGAGCGGGGGGAGGGGTAAAATTGAATGCCCCACCAGGATCGCCTCCCGCATGACCCCCAGCCCCGCCGCACGTGCCGACGTCCTGCGCCGCCAGATCGAGGATGCCGGCAAGGCATACCACGAGCGCGACGAGCAGCTGATCCCCGACGTCGAGTACGACCTGCTGGTGCGCGAGCTGGAGGCGATCGAGCAGGCACACCCGGAGCTGGCCGCGGCCGATTCGCCGACCCGGCAGGTCGGTGGCAAGGCGTCCTCCCGTTTCGCCGAGGTCCGTCACGCGGTGCCGATGCTGTCGCTGGGCAATGCCTTCAATGATGAGGAAGTCCAGGATTTCGTGCGCCGCATCAGCGAGCGCCTGCGTCGCAGCACGCTGTATTTTTCCGCCGAACCGAAGCTTGACGGCCTGGCGATCAGCCTGCGCTACGAGGAGGGCCGTTTCGTGCAGGGGGCGACCCGTGGCGATGGCGCCACCGGCGAGGATGTCAGCGCGAACCTCCGCCAGATCAGTGTGATCCCGCAGGTGCTCAAGGGTGAGGGCTGGCCAGCGGTGCTGGAAGTGCGCGGCGAGGTCTACATGGCCCGTGCCGACTTCGAGGCCTACAACGCCGATGCGCGCCTGCATGACGGCAAAGTGCTGGCCAATCCGCGCAACGCCGCCGCCGGCTCGCTGCGCCAGCTCGATCCGAAGATGAGCGCAAGGCGCAAGCTGAGCTTCTACGCTTACGGCACCGGCCAGGTTGAAGGCGGCGAGTTGCCGCCCACGCATTCGGCCACGCTGGCGCAGCTGCGCGCGTGGGGGCTGCCGGTGAGTGACCTGTGCCAGGTGGTGGAGGGCGCCGACGGGCTGCTCGCCTATTACCGCGACATCGGCGAACGCCGCGACGGTCTGGCTTTCGATATCGACGGTGTGGTCTACAAGCTCGACGATCGCGCCGGCCAGGAACAGATGGGCTTCGTCGCGCGCGCACCGCGCTGGGCGATCGCGCACAAGTTCCCGGCGCAGGAACAGACCACCACTGTGGAGGCGATCGAGATCCAGATCGGCCGCACGGGTGCGGCGACCCCGGTCGCGCGTCTGGCGCCGGTCGCCGTGGCCGGCGTGATCGTGTCCAACGCGACGCTGCACAATGCCGACCAGATCGCGCGCCTGGATGTGCGCGTGGGCGATACGGTGATCGTGCGCCGCGCCGGTGATGTGATCCCGGAAGTGGTCAGCGTGATCGCCGACCGTCGTCCCGCCGGCACCACGCCGTGGCAGATGCCTTCGCAGTGCCCGGTGTGCGGCTCGGAGATCGTCCGCGAAGAGGGCGAGGCCGCCTGGCGCTGCTCGGGTGAGCTGAGCTGTCCGGCGCAGCGCAAGGAAGCCATCGCGCACTTCGCCTCGCGCCGTGCCATGGATATCGACGGCCTGGGCAGCAAGTACATCGAGACCCTGGTCGACGCCGGTATCGTGCGCGGCGTGGCCGATCTGTACCGCCTGCAGCGCGATCAACTGCTGCAGCTCAAGCTGGTGCTGGATGCCGAATCGCCCGAGGCGCTGGCCAGCCAGATCGGCCTGCACCTGCCGCCGGAAGGCAGCGGCGATTACCTGAGGGCCATCCTCAAGCTCGATGGCAGCGACGAGGCATGGCGCGCGCAGGCGCTGGCGATGCCGGCCACGTTCGCCTGGAACACGAAAAAGATCGCGACCAAGTGGGCCGACAACCTGATCGCCGCGATCGACGCCAGCCGCACCACCACGCTGGAGCGGCTGTTGTTCGCGCTGGGCATCGAGCATGTCGGCGAGAGCACCGCCAAGGCGCTGGCGACCTGGTTCGGCGATCTCGAACTGATCCGTCATCTGCCGTGGCCGCTGTTCAAGCGCGTGCCCGACATCGGCGGCGAAGTGGCGCGATCGCTCGGCCACTTCTTCGAACAGGCCGGCAACCAGGAGGCGATCGACGCGCTGCTGCAGGTCGGGCAGGTGCGCATCAGCGATGTGCATCCACCGATCGCCAAGTTGCGCGAGGGGCTGGATTTCGCGCAGCTGCTGGTCGAAGCAGAGATTCCGGGCATCACCCGGCTGCGCGCGGAGAAGCTGGTGGCGATGCTGCCGGATGCGGCCTCGGTGCTGGATGCCGAGCCGGTGCGGTTCGTGGCCGCCGGCCTGCCGAACGAGGTAGCCCTCGGGCTGGCCGACTGGCTCGACAGCGAAGGCCACGGCCCGATGCTGCTCAAGGCCGAGGAGTACCGCCAGAAGCTGCTGGCACTGGCGCCGGAGCAGGCCGACCAGGTCGCCGGCCCGTTGGACGGCCAGACCGCCGTGCTGACCGGAACGCTGACGCAGATGAACCGCGACGAGGCCAAAGCCCGGCTGGAAGCGCTCGGCGCCAAGGTGGCTGGCAGTGTGTCGAAAAAAACCTCCTTCGTGGTTGCCGGTGCCGAGGCCGGTTCCAAGCTGACCAAGGCGCAGGAGCTGGGCGTGCCGGTCTGGGACGAAGACCAGCTGATCGCCTTCCTCGCGCAGCACTGAACAAGAGAAACCGCATGCAGACCGTTCCCCTCGATTTCCGCCTGGCCACCGTCGCCGACACCGAGTTGCTGATCGGGCTGATGCGTGATTTCTACGCCGAAGACAACCTCGACTTCGAAGACACCCGTGTGCGGAACGCGCTGGCCGCGTTGCTGGAAGATCCGCGCAACGGTGAAGTGCTGCTGTGGCTGGACGAGGCCGGCGCGGTGGTGGGCTATGGAGCACTGGCGATGGGCTTCAGCCTGGAGCAGGGCGGCCACTTTGCGTTGCTCGATGAGCTGTACCTGAGCCATGCCGCGCGTGGGCGGGGCCGCGGCAAGCAGGCGCTGGCCATCCTCGAACAGCGCGCCAACGCACGTGGCGTGGAGCGCATGCGCCTGGAAGTGAACCATCACAACGAACTGGCGCGACGCCTGTACCTGGCCACCGGCTACGTCGATGACACCCGCGATCTGCTGACCCTGCCGCTGGCGAAGCGCCTGAAGGACGCGCGCGCGTGATCGCCGCGCTGCGCCAGCGTGCCGCGCTCAACGCACTGATCCGCCGCTTCTTCGCCGCACGCGACGTGCTCGAGGTCGAAACGCCGATCCTGTCCGCAGCGGGCAATACCGAGCCGAACATCGACAGCTTCCATACCCGCTTCAGCGGGCACGTGGATGCGGGCACTGCGCAACGCTGGCTGCGCACCTCGCCGGAGTTCCCGCTGAAGCGATTGCTCGCGGCAGGGGTGGGGGACTGCTACGAACTGGGTCGTGTGTTCCGCAACGGCGAAGCCGGCGGCCGCCACAATCCCGAGTTCACCATGCTGGAGTGGTACCGGGTCGGCTGGGACCACCGTCGCCTGATCGACGAGACCGCCGCTCTCGTGCGCGATGCGCTGCAACTGGTTCAGCGCGAGGCGACGCTGGAGGTCATCGATTACCGTGGTCTTTACCAGCAGCACGTCGGGCTGGACCCGTTCCAGGCCAGCCTGGAAGACCTGCAGGTACCGCTGGCCGAGGTCCGCATCGATGCGGACGGATTGACCCGGGATGACTGGCTCGATCTGCTGATGACCCACTGCATCCAACCGCACTTCCGTGACGACACCATGACGGTGGTGCATGACTGGCCTGCCACCCAGGCGGCACTGGCGAGAATTCGGCCGGGCACGCCGCCGCTGGCCGAACGGTTCGAGCTGTACCTGGGCAGCGTGGAGCTGGCCAACGGCTATCACGAGCTGAACGACGCGGCTGAACAGCGCGCGCGTTTCGAGCGCGACCATGCCATCCGTACCGCGCGCGGCGACGTGCTGCCCCCGCTGGATGAACACCTCTTGGCGGCCCTGCCGGCGCTGCCCGATTGCGCGGGGGTGGCGGTGGGCGTGGACCGGCTGCTGATGGCGATGAACCGCACCGGCCGCATCGCCGATGTGCTGGCCTTCGATTTCGCCCACGCCTGAGGCGTTTTGACGCATCCGCGTCTTGCACGGGCTGCATGATGATGCTCTGATCACACCGGATGTCCGAAGGTGGGTCATGTGATTGTTCAGGCGTGGCGGGGATCGTGTTGATGAAGCTGTTGGTAGGCGCGGGCATGCCCTTGTGGCCGGTGTTGCTGTGGACTGCGCTGATGCCTGAAACGGCGCTCGCGCAGGCCGGCGGCTATGCCGGTCAGGTGGTGCGTTGCGAATCGCGCGACATGGGGTGGGTGCATTGCGATGTCCCCACCGAAGGCGGTGTCGATCTGATCCGCCAGCTCTCCGACAACAGCTGCGTGCGAGGCTCGGAATGGGGCACCGACCGTTCCGGCGTCTGGGTGACCCTGGGCTGTCGCGCCGAGTTCCGCGCGCGTACCGCGGCTGCCGCGCCGCGTGCCGACGGCGAACGCCGCACGCGGCGGGTGGTGCGCTGCGAATCCAACGGGCGCCCGCAGAGCTGCCCGGTTGTGCTGCAGGGCGCGCCGGTGCGTCTGCTGCGCCAGCTCACCTCGCTGCCGTGCCGCGAAGGCCACAGCTGGGGCTATCGCCGCAATGAGATCTGGGTGACCCGCGGTTGCCAGGGCGAGTTCGAGGTCGGTGCCGCCGATGGCAGCGGGTTCCTCAACGTGCCACGCATCCTGGTCTGCGAATCCAAGTCGCGCCAGCGCCGCTTCTGTGGCGCCGGGATCACCCACGGTGTCACGCTCAACAAGCAGCTCTCCGGCACCCCCTGCGAGCAGGGCAGCAGCTGGGGCTGGGACAGCCGTGGGGTCTGGGTCGACAAGGGCTGCCGCGCCGAGTTCGCGGTCAACTGAGCGCGCGATTCCGCCTGCATCGGCACGCCGCTACAATGGCCCGATGAACGCATCCACCGACATCGACTACGCCCGTTACGACCATATCCGCCCGATCCTGTGGACCGGCGAGAGCCTGCAGCTGCTCGACCAGCGCAAACTGCCGTTCATCGTCGAGCACGTGGAGTGCCGCGACAGCGACGCGGTTGCCGAGGCCATCCATGCGCTGACCGTGCGCGGCGCACCGGCGATCGGCATTGCCGCCGCCTGGGGCGTGGTACTGGCGGCCAATGAGGTCCAGGCCGACGATGGCGCCCAAGCGCTGTTGAAGCTGGAGCCGGCCCTGCAACGCCTGAACGCCTCGCGCCCGACCGCCGTGAACCTGGCCTGGGCGCTGGCCCGCATGCGCCGCGCGCTGGCCCCGGCCGGTGCCGACTGGCAGCAGGTGCTGGCCGCCGAAGCCCAGGCAATCGCCGAGGAAGATCTGGCCGCCAACCGCCACATGGGCGCGCTGGGCGCCGGCCTGATCGAGGCCGGCAGCGGTGTGCTCACCCACTGCAATACCGGCTCGCTGGCCACTGCCGGCTTCGGCACCGCGCTGGGCGTGATCCGCGCCGGCATGGCCCAGCACCGCATCGCCCGCGTGTTCGCCGGCGAGACCCGGCCGTGGCTGCAGGGCGCTCGCCTGACCGTATGGGAGCTGCAGCAGGATGGCATCGATGCCACCCTGATCGCCGATTCGGCCGCCTCGCACCTGATGAAGACTGGTGCGGTCCAGTGGGTGATCGTGGGCGCGGACCGCATCTGCGCCAACGGCGACACCGCCAACAAGATCGGCACCTACCAGCTGGCCATCGCCGCCCGCCACCACGGCGTGAAGTTCATGGTGGTGGCGCCGTCCTCCACGGTGGACATGGACACTGCCGACGGCGAGCAGATCGAGATCGAGCAGCGCGATCCTGGCGAGCTCTACGGCGTGGGCGGCACCCGCACCGTGGCCGAGGGCATCGCCGCCTGGAACCCGGTGTTCGACGTCACCCCGGGCAGCCTGATCGACGCCATCGTGACCGAGCGCGGGGTGATCCTGAACCCGACGATGGCCAACATGCAGGCCGCGTTCGGCTGAGGCCGGCTGCGGCGCGTGCCACGACCGACGGTCGTGGCCTGCCCAAGCGCCCGCCAACGCCCCCGTAAGTTCCTGATTCTTGCCGGTAAAACCCCCGTAAAAGCGGGCGGAAAATGGCCCGCTGTGGTAGAATCCAACGGTTAATCGAGATTCCGGCGCAACCGCCCCGAAAGGGCGGTCGTGACGGACTGGACCGCTACCAGACAACGGAACCCGAATGGCAGAAACCGCCAAGGAAATCATCCAGGTCAACCTGGAAGACGAGATGCGCAAGAGTTACCTCGATTACGCGATGAGCGTGATCGTGGGGCGCGCACTCCCGGATGCGCGCGATGGCCTCAAGCCGGTGCATCGCCGCGTGCTGTTCGCGATGAGTGAACTCAACGCGCACGCCAACAAGCCTTACTTCAAGTCGGCGCGTATCGTCGGTGACGTCATCGGTAAGTACCACCCGCATGGCGATCAGTCGGTGTACGACACGCTGGTGCGTCTGGCACAGCCGTTCTCGCTGCGCTACATGCTGGTCGATGGCCAGGGTAACTTCGGTTCGGTCGACGGCGACTCCGCCGCGGCGATGCGATACACCGAAGCCCGCATGTCCAGGCTCACCCATGAGCTGATGGCCGACATCGACAAGGAAACGGTCGATTTCCAGCCCAACTACGACGAAAAGGAACTGGAGCCGACGGTCATGCCGACCCGGTTCCCGAACCTGCTGGTCAACGGTTCGGCCGGTATCGCGGTGGGCATGGCGACCAACATCCCGCCGCACAACCTGACCGAATCGATCAACGCCTGCATCGCGCTGATCGACAACCCCGAGATCGACGTCGACGGCCTGATGGAGTTCATCCCGGGCCCGGACTTCCCGACCGCGGGCATCATCAATGGCACCGCCGGCATCGTCGCCGGGTACCGGACCGGTCGTGGCCGTGTGCGCATCCGCGCCAAGGCCGAGGTCGAAGTGGCTGACAACGGCCGCGAATCGATCATCGTCACCGAGATCCCGTACCAGGTGAACAAGGCCCGGTTGATCGAGAAGATCGCCGAGCTGGTCAAGGAAAAGAAGCTCGAAGGCATCAGCGAACTGCGCGATGAGTCCGACAAGGACGGCATGCGCATCTTCATCGAGATCAAGCGCGGCGAGTCGGCGGAAGTTGTGTTGAACAACCTCTACCAGCAGACCCAGATGGAGTCGGTGTTCGGCATCAACATGGTGGCGCTGGTCGATGGCCGCCCGCAGTTGATGAACCTCAAGCAGATGCTCGAGGCCTTCGTGCGCCACCGCCGCGAAGTGGTCACCCGCCGCACCGTGTTCGAACTGCGCAAGGCGCGTGCGCGTGCGCACGTGCTGGAAGGCCTGACCGTCGCGCTGGCCAACATCGACGAGATGATCGAACTGATCAAGACCTCGCCGAACCCCACCGAGGCGCGCGAACGCATGCTCGCCCGCCTGTGGGAGCCGGGCCTGGTCGGCTCGATGCTGGGCGCCGCCGGTGCCGAAGCCTCGCGTCCGGATGATCTGCCCAAGGGTGTGGGCCTGCTTGCGGGCGGCTACCAGCTGACCGAGATCCAGGCGACCCAGATCCTGGAAATGCGCCTGCATCGCCTGACCGGGCTGGAGCAGGACCGCCTGACCGACGAGTACAAGCTGCTGCTGGAAACGATCGCCGGGCTGATCCATATCCTGGAAGATCCGGACCGTCTGCTGCAGGTCATCCGCGAAGAGCTGATCAACGTGCGTACGGAGTTCGGCGACGAGCGCCGCACCGAGATCCGCCACAGCGAAGAAGACCTGGACATCCTCGACCTGATCGCCCCGGAAGACGTGGTGGTCACCCTGTCGCACGCCGGCTATGCCAAGCGCCAGCCGGTCAGTGCCTACCGGGCCCAGCGCCGCGGTGGCCGTGGCCGCAGCGCTGCCTCGACCAAGGAAGAGGATTTCATCGAACAGCTGTGGCTGGTCAACACGCATGACACGCTGCTGACCTTCACCAGTGCGGGCAAGGTGTTCTGGCTGCCGGTCCACCAGTTGCCGGAGGCCGGCTCCAACGCCCGTGGCCGCCCGATCATCAACTGGATTCCGCTGGAAGCCGGTGAGCGGGTCCAGGCCGTGCTGCCGGTACGCGAGTACGCCGAAGGCCAGTTCGTGTTCTTCGCCACCCGCAACGGCACGGTCAAGAAGACCCCTCTCAGCGAATTCGCCTTCCGCCTGGCGCGCGGCAAGATCGCGATCAACCTCGATGAGGGCGATGCGCTGGTCGGCGTCGGCCTGACCGATGGCGAGCGCGACATCCTGCTGTTCGCCTCCAATGGCAAGACCGTGCGCTTCGGTGAGGACAAGGTCCGCTCGATGGGCCGTACCGCCACCGGCGTGCGCGGCATCAAGATGCCCAAGGGTGAGGAAGTGGTCAGCCTGATCGTGGCCGAGAGTGCCGGCGGCAGCGAAGACGAGAACGAGGATGAGAGCCAGGTCGACGAGACCGTGATCGACAGCGGCGATGCCGTGATCGAGAACGGCGCCGACGATGACAACGCGCTCTACATCCTGACCGCGACCGAGAACGGCTACGGCAAGCGCACCCCGCTGCCGGATTACCCGCGCAAGGGCCGTGGCACGCAGGGTGTGATCGGCATCCAGACCACCGAGCGCAACGGCAAGCTGGTGCGTGCGGTGCTGATGGGCCCGCGCGACGAAGTGCTGCTGATCTCCGATGGTGGCACCCTGGTGCGTACCCGCGGTTCGGAAATCTCGCGCGTCGGCCGCAACACCCAGGGCGTGACCCTGATCCGTCTGTCCAAGGAAGAGAAGCTCCAGGCGGTTGAACGCATGGATGCCTCGCTGGATGAGGGTGTGGAAGAAGATGCACCGGCGGCCGTCGAGGCCAGCCCGGTGGTGGCACCGCCGGAGGCGTAAGCCCCTGCGGCAGTGACACGGAAAACGCCGGCAGATGCCGGCGTTTTTCGTTGTGGGGCAGGGAGATTGCACGCTTTCATCGTCGGCTGTGCCGACGCTGGCGGCTGCAGCAAAGAACGCGCAACGTTCACGACCCCGGTGGGATAAGAGCCGCGGGGCCGGCGGCAACGTCGGCGATCTTCGCGCTTCAGGAGAAACCGATGTCCACCACGACGCAGACCCGCCGCCCCCGCCATTGGCTGGTGGCTGTGCTGGCAATTGTCATTCTGTTGCTGGGCGTTGTATTCACCGCGGGCGGCGCCTGGCTCGCCAGCCTCGGTGGTTCCTGGTACTACGTCCTGGCCGGCGTCGGCCTGCTGATCTCCGGCGTGCAGCTGTGGCGGGGCCGCTACAGCGGCGCGCTGTGGTTCGCGCTGGTGTTCGTCGGCACGCTGCTGTGGACGTGGTGGGAGTCGGGCAGCAACTATTGGCGCTGGGTGCCGCGCCTGGGCCTGATCGTGGCGATCGGCTTCGTGCTGTCGCTGCTGCTGCCGACGTTGGATCGTCCGGTGTCGCGCAAGGTCTCGCGGGGCATCGCCGGCGTGCTGGCGCTGGTGTTCGTTGCGGCCTTCACCCTGGCCTTCGTGCCACATGGTGTTACCGAGGCACAGGGCGCCTTCCCCGAACCGATGACCAGCACCGGCCTGGCACCCACGGCCGACGCGCCCCTGCAACCGGCCGACCGCCCGGTGGACGGCGACTGGGCCGCCTATGGTCGGAACAACGCGGCAACGCGTTTCTCGCCGCTGCAGCAGATCACCCCGGACAACGTGGCCAAGCTTGAGCAGGCCTGGCTGTTCCGCACTGGCGACCTGCCGGAGAAGCGCTGGGGTGCGGAAACCACGCCGCTGAAGGTCGGCGACAGCCTCTACCTGTGCACCGCACGCAACCAACTGGTCGCGCTCAACGCCGCCGATGGCACCGAGCGCTGGCGTTACGACCCGAAGATCAAGGACAAGTCGATCCCGTACACCGCCGCCTGCCGTGGGGTCTCCTATTACGAAGTGCCGGCCACCGCGCAGGATGCTGCATTCAATGACGTCGCAGCGGATCTCGCCGTCCCCAGCGGCGTGCCCGTGCTGACCCAGGTGCCGCGTGGCGCCTGTGCGGCGCGCATCATCGAAGGCACCCTGGATGGCCGCCTGATCGCGGTCGATGCCGCCACCGGCAAGCCGTGCGCCGGTTTCGGCAACAACGGCCAGGTCGACATCACCGTGGGCATGGGCGACAGCCCGGCCGGCTATGTCTCCATCACCTCGCCGCCGGCGATCGTGCAGGGCGTGATCGTGACCGGCCACCAGGTGCTGGACGGTCAGCGCCGCGACGCGCCGTCCGGCGTGATCCAGGCCTACGATGCCGTCACCGGCAAACTGCGCTGGGCCTGGGACATGGTCCGCCCGGAGCGCAACGGCGCACCGCCGCCGGGTGAGACCTATACCCGCGGCACCCCCAACATGTGGACCACTGCGACCGGCGACGACGAACTTGGGCTGGTCTACCTGCCGATGGGCAACTCGGCCGGCGATTACTGGAGTGGCTCGCGCACCAAAAACGAAAACCGTTACGCCACCTCGCTGGTGGCGATCGACGTCAACACCGGCAAGCCGGCCTGGCACTTCCAGGCGGTGCGCAAGGACGTCTGGGATTACGACATGGGCTCGCAGGCGACCCTGATCGATTATCCGACCGCCGCCGGCAAAGTCCCGGCCCTGCTGCTGCCGACCAAGCAGGGCGACATGTACATCCTCGACCGTCGCACCGGCAGGCTGCTGACCCCAGCCGAAGAGCGCAAGGTGCCCACGGGCGGCGTCGAGCCGGAACAGCGCTCGCCCACCCAGCTGTTCTCGCTGTATCACACGCTGCGCAAGCCGGACCTCACCGAGCGCGACATGTGGGGCATGACCCCGATCGACCAGCTGGTCTGCCGCATCCAGTTCCGCAAGGCCAGTTACGAAGGTTTCTACACGCCGCCGACCGCGGACCGTCATTCCATCGAGTATCCCGGCTACAACGGGGGCTCGGACTGGGGCAGCGTGGCCGTGGATCCGCGCCGTGGCGTGATCGTTGCCAACTACAACGACATGCCCAACTACAACCGGCTGGTGCCGCGCGAGAAGGCGGACAAACTGGGGTGGCTGCCGCGCGAGGATGTGACCGCCGACAAGGGCGGCGCCGAAGGCGCGGGCGATCCGCAGGTGGGCACGCCGTACGCCATCGACGTCAACGCCGGCTGGCGCCTGCCGTTCACCAAGCTGCTGTGCAAGCAGCCGCCCTACGGTGGCATCCGCGCGGTCGACCTGCGTACCGGCAAGACCCTGTGGGACCGCCCGTTCGGCAGCGCCCGCGGCAATGGGCCGTTCGGCATCCGCTCCGGCCTGCCGATCGAGATCGGTACGCCCAACAACGGTGGTTCGGTGGTCACGGCCAGCGGCCTGATCTTCATCGCCGCGGCGACCGATGATCTGCTGCGCGCGATCGACCTGAAAACCGGCAAGGAACTCTGGCATGCCAAGCTGCCGGCCGGCGGCCAGGCCAACCCGATGATCTACGAGTTCGGTGGGCGCCAGTACGTGGTCATCATGGCCGGTGGTCATCACTTCATGGAAACCCCGGCCGGCGATTACGTGATCGCCTACGCGTTGCCGAAGGGGTGAGGGACGCCGCGTCGGATGTGGCCGGCGTTCCATTGACGCAAGGCCGGGCAGCGCCCGGCCGCTCGTTGCGCGACTACAGCGCTTCCCGCAGAAATCTGACAACGGGCCGCGTTCTCTCCCGGTGAGCCTGGACGGCACGCACTGCCATGCTGGCCGGATGCCGAGTTCCTCTGTTCGATATGGGCGATGTCCGCTGTTAAATGCCTGCTACATCGTCACCGCTGTCGCCACCCATCAATTCCCGCTGTTTCATCATCACGGTAATGCGCAGGATGTCGCGCGCTGGCTGCGTGCTTCCGATGCGGAAAGGCGCACGGAATCTTTCGCCTGGGCCATCATGCCCGACCGCGTGCATTGGCTGTCCCTCCCGATGCGGGCGGGGCTGGCCAGCGGTCTGCATGGCTATCCGTTTTCGTGGTGCCGCTGGCCGGTCTGAATGGTGACGGGGCCGCCGCGCCGACGGTGCTACGCCGGGACCCGCACCATCTTCCGCATCAGATGCTCGACCACGCCTGTCGGCTCTGCGGTACGGCCCACGTGCGTGCTCGACATCTGCACCACCGAGCTGCGCTTGGCGGTGAGGAAATGGAAACGTGCACGCGCAGGCAGCTGCGCGATCGGCCCGGCGTTCGCGTCACCGCGGCAGATCGCCACGATCGCATCCAGCCACGGCTGCAGGCCCTCGATATCCAGCGTCGGCGCGAAGGCACGCAGCCGCTCCACATCCAGCTCGATCGCCGCTTCCAGGTGCTTTGCGCCCGGGCAGGACACGATCACCCCGACGTTGATGAATTCCTCGCGCTCCACGCGGGGCACTACGCGGATCACCGCATAGTCATAGGTGTGCAGTGTGGGCACGGACGGCCTCCTGTACAAAAGCCGCGCGTACGCGAAGGCGGTGTTGCAGATAATCGATATACGCCTGGCGGTAAGCCGCCGGGCTGTCGAAGGCGGGTTCGTCCACCAGCCAGCTGTCCGGCACCAGGCCGACGATCCGCTCGATTTCGGCATCCGGCAGCATCACCGCGAGCGCAGAATCCACTTCGGCAATCTGCGTGGCGAAGGGCAGCAGTACATGATCGCGGATCAGCACGAACGGCTTACTGCAGGCCTCCCCGGCGCTGGCCCAGTCGTGATGGAAATACATCGCTGCGCCATGGTCGATCAGGTACAGCCTGCGATGCCAGACCATCAGGTTGGGATTGCGCGCGGTGCGGTCCACGTTGCTGGTGAAGGCATCGAACCACACGATCTTCGAGGCCAGCTCGGCATCGGGCTGCATGGCCGCCGGGTCGTAGTTGATCGCCCCGGGCAGGTAATCACTGCCGAGGTTCAGGCCCTCGCTGGCACGGATCAGATCCTGGATTTCCGGGTCCGGTTCGGTCCGGGCGAACTCGCGGTCGAGCTCCACGAACACGATCTCGGGGATCGGCAGGCCGAGCGTGCGGGCGATCTCGCCGGCGATCAGTTCGGCGATCAGGGCCTTCGGCCCTTGGCCAGCGCCACGGAATTTGAGCACCACCATGCCGTCGTCGTCGGTCTCGACTACGGCGGGCAGGGAGCCGCCTTCGCGCAGCGGGGTGACATATCGGAGGGCGTGCACGGTTCGCATGGGGCATTCTAGCCGGGCCAAGGCCGGGCGTGACGCGTAAGGGGGCGCTACCCGGCACGGTGGAGCGCCTCGCTTTGCAGTGTCGGGCGGTTGGCCCTTCCGGCCCATTCACACCGGTCCCGGCGGTGCTAGATTCGGGTCATGCCCCTGTTGCGGGCATTCGTTGACACTGCAAGGGGATAAGGATGCTGATCCGTCGTACTTCGCTGGCTGCGGCCGTTGCCGTTGCCACCTTCGGGCTGCTGCTCGCTGCACCGGCCTTTGCCGGTTACGCCACGCCGCCGGAGAGCCTGCTCAAGGTGCTCAAGGCACCGCCGCCGCCGACGCCCAGCGTCGACCCGACTGGCCAGCGCCTGCTGCTGACCACCACGCAGACCTATCCGTCGATCACCCGCGTCGCCCAGCCGTATCTGAAGCTGGCCGGCGTGCGTCTGGAGCCGAAGAACCGCAGCCGCCACGACACCCCGGGTGGTTATGGCATTCCACCGTGCGTGGGCGACTTCACCGTGGTCGATACCGCCAGTGGCCGCTCCACCAAGGTCGCCTTGCCCGGCGGGTGCGCCGGCATGGCGCAGTGGTCGGCCGACGGCCAACGCTTCGCGTTCCAGAACGTGGTCGATGACAGCGTGCAGCTGTGGATCGGTGATGCGGTCACTGGCCAGGTCCGCCAGGTGCCCAACGTCGCGCTGAACCCGATCTTCGGCAGCACCGTGCAGTGGCTCGGCGGCAGCCAGCAGCTGTTGGTCAAGCTGGTGCCTGCCAAGCAGGGACCGGCGCCGAGCGCCGAAGGTGCGATCGGCCCGGACATCCAGGAGTCGCTGGGCACAGCCGGTGAGAGCAGCACCTACGAAGCCCGCGATACGCTGACCAGTGCCTACGATGAAGCGCTGTTCGCCTATTACGGCCAGTCGCAGCTGGCGGTGGTGGATACCGCCTCCAACACCGTGCGCACCGTCGGTGCCCCGGCGCTGCTGGACAGCATCGGGGCCGCCCCGGATGGCGTGCATGTGCTGACCACAACACTCAAGGCGCCGTTCTCGCATGCGGTGACCTACCAGCGTTTCGCCAATGACGTGGCCGTGCTGGATATCGCCAGCGGCCGCAGCACGCCGATCGCCAGCCTGCCGCTGGCCGACCGCGTGCCGGTGCACGGCGTGCCGGAAGGCCCGCGCGATTTCGATTGGCGCGCCACCGATCCGGCCACGCTGGTCTATGCCGAAGCCCTGGACAAGGGCGACTGGAAAGTCACGGTTCCGCATCGTGATCGCGTGCTGATGCTCAAAGCCCCGTTCACCGCCAAGCCCACCGAGATCGCCCGCACCGCGCAGCGTTTCGAAGGCCTGGCCTGGACCGCGCAGCCGGACGTTGCCTTCCTCGACGAGAACGACGAGAACCGCCACTGGCGCCAGACCCGCATCGTCAACGTCGACAACCCCAAGCAGGAGGGCCGGCTGCTGTGGGATCTCTCCAGTGATGAGCTGTACGAGGACCCGGGCAGTTTCGTGTACCAGCGCCTGCCCAACGGCGCCTACGTGGTGCGTCAGGAAGGCAACACGGTCTTCCTGCGCGGGCAGGGCTCTTCGCCGCAGGGGGATCGGCCCTTCCTGGATGCGCTCAGCCTCCGCAGCCTGAAGACGGAGCGTCTTTTCCGCAGCGATGCCGATGCCTACGAGCAGTTCATCGGCTTCAGCGCCATCCCGGGCCACCTGCTCACGTGGCACCAGTCGGTGACCGATGCGCCGAATGCGTTCGTGCGCCTGCTTGGCGAGGACGTCGCCGACGCCAAGCCGGGCGAAGCGCAGGTCGTGTCCAAGCCGGCCGCGTTGACCCACCTGGTGGATCCGACGCCGGAAGTGCGCCAGATCCAGAAGCGCCTGGTCACCTACAAGCGTGCCGACGGCGTGGATCTGTCGTTCACCCTGTACACCCCGCCGGGGTACAAGGAGGGCCAGCGCGTGCCGGCGATCCTGTATGCCTACCCGGCCGATTTCGCCAACGCGGCACAGGCGGGGCAGGTGTCCGGTTCGCAGCAGACTTTCACCCGTCTGGCGCCGTACCGGCTGATGCTGCTGGCCGGCTACGCGATCATCGACAACGCCTCGTTCCCCATCGTCGGCGACCCCAAAACCGCCTACAACACGTATCTGGAACAGCTGGAGGCCGATGCCAAAGCCGCGGTGGACAAGGCGGTGGACCTGGGCGTGGTCGACCGCAACCGGATCGGCGTCACCGGCCACAGCCATGGCGGCCTGATGACCGCCAACCTGATCGCGCATACCGACCTGTTCAAGGCCGGCGTCGCCACCAGCGGCTCGTACAACAAGACGTTTACGCCGTTCGGGTTCCAGAACGAGCGTCGCTCGGTGTGGCAGGCGCAGGACGTGTACCTGAAGGCGTCGCCGTTCTTCTACGCGGACAAAATCAAGCTGCCGCTGCTGCTGGTCCACGGCGAGGATGATGCCAACCCGGGCACCGAGCCGTTCCAGTCGCGCAAGCTGTTCCAGGCGATCCGCGGCAATGGCGGCACCACCCGCCTGGTGATGCTGCCGCACGAACCGCATTGGTACACCGCACTGGAATCCAATGAGCAGCTAGTGTCGGAAATGCTGAGCTGGTTCGACACCTATGTGAAGAATGCGCCGCCGGCCAAACGCTGAGCCGAGGCATCGGTAACGTCGGCTGCCCTCGGCATCGCCTGGCATCAGAGTAACGGCCGCCCGTGATGGGCGGCCGTTTTTACATACAAGGCCGGCCGCAGCCTTACACTGCCGAAAAACGCACAAGGACGTGAGCATGGACATCCACGCTTGGGGACCGACGGTCAGCGGTGTCGCTGGCGGCCTGATCGCAACGTGGCTGGTGGCGTACTGGGCGAGGGGGTTGCAGACGCACTACCGTGGCTGGTCCCGGGCCGCCCTGCGGCGCCGTCACCGGACCACGATCTGGACCGCCAACATCCTGCTCTTCGTGGGACTGCTGGGGGGGGCTGGCCTTGTACCCGCTGGGTGGATTCACCAGCAACGATCACCGCCCGGCATTCCTGGCGTTCGGGCTCGCCTCGTTGTTGCCCCTCTCTGCGCTGGTCATCATTCCGTTTCTGACCGGCCGAAGCGTGCGGGAGTCGTTCGTCGCGTTCGCGCTCGGCCAGGGCGCGCCGGTATGGGCAACGTATCTGCCGCTGGCAGGCGGCCTGGTCTGCCTCGTCGTGGCGATGGTGGGCTTTGTTCCTGGTGGCTGATGAGGCGTGACTTATGAGACCGGCCATCCCGGTGCCAGCACGGGGGCGCTCGCGCGTTCTATGCTGTGCAGCCCCGCCTTCGATGTAATGCCGATGAAATCCGTGTTCCTGGCGTTGTTGCTGCTGTTGTCTGCTGGCCACGTCCTCGCGGCGGAGACGCCCGAATTGCCACCATCGTGGACCGCGATCGGCGTCACCGTCGGCATGCCATACGCGCAGGCCAAAGCGCTGTTGCTCGAGGCAGGGTGGGTCGCCGAAGCGCCCGACAACGAGGGCGACCCCAGCTTCGCCGCGCATCCGGAGGTGGATTGCGGGCAGGGCTGGGACGCGATCTGCTCGGCAGGATTCAGCCGCAAAAACGAGGCTTATGGGCTGGTACTGACGCCCACCGATGATGGCAACCTGCGCGTGCAGGGCGTCTTCTGAACGGAGTGACACGGATGTCCGAACGTACCGTAGTGGTCTTCGATTTCGATCTGACGCTGACCCGCTGGGAGACCGCCAGCCGGTTCTTCAAAACGCTGCTGCGGCGCCAGCCATGGCGGATCGCCGGGGTGCTGCTGGCACTGCCGGTGCTGGTTCCGCTCTGGGCACTGCCGCGCACGCGCCGGCGGCCGGTGCGCTTTGCGGTCTGGATGGCCACCTTCGGACGCAGCCGTGAGGCGCTGGTGGCGCTGGCGGTCGCGCATGCCGACGAGGTGTTCGCAGGACCGGAGCCGGTGTTCCTGGCGCAGGGCGTGGAACGACTGCGTCAGCATCTGGCGCAGGGCGACGAGGTCGTCATCGCCACCGGCTGCTGGGAGCCGCTCGCACGTGCGCTGCTTGAGCGCGAAGGTCTGCAGGACGTGCCGCTGGTCGCCTCGACATTGCGGCCGTTCCTGGGCGGGTGGATCAGCGAGCACCATTGTCTTGGCGAGAACAAGATTCCGATGCTGACCGAACGTGGCTATCCGCCGCCGTGGCGCATCGCCTATACCGATCATCGCGCCGACCTCCCGCTGCTGCGCAACAGCGAGCAGTGGTATCTGGTCAGCCCGGGGGAAACGTGCCTGCGCGTGATCGAGCAGGCGATGATGACGAAGGCGGACATCCTGCCGTGGCGCGCAGCCTGACCGCTGGGATGCCCGGTCGGGGTGCGCCGCCTCAGTCCTCTTTCATCGCCAGTTCCGCGGCAAGCAGCGCCTGCGCCGCCTTGCTCAGCTCGGGCGAGGGCACCACCGGCGCACCGATGGCCTCCATCATCTGATCGGTGGAGACGAACCGGCGGTGCCGGCGGTCGTAGATGCCGGTGATCAGCAGGGCACGCGTGGCGACCTTTTCCTCGTCGCCGATCAGTACCCGCTGCTCCATGATGATGCGCGTGCCGACCCAACCGGCCAGCCGCGTTTCCAAGACGAAGCGCTGGAAAGGCTTGAGCTCGCGCCGGAACTGGATGCTGCCGCCACTGACGATCGGGGCCCACTTCGAGCGCCATGCCACCCGGCCCAGGCCCATGCGGAACACGAGATCGAGCCGGCCCAGGTCGAAGATCGTCCAATAGCGGCCGTTGGTCATGTGCAGGTTGCTGTCGATGTCGTTGGGCAGCACCCGGAAGTTCAAGCGCGACACCGCGAACGGCGCGCTCAGCTTCGGGCGGAATGGCGAGGACAGCAGCAGGAACAGCAGGCGGAACCAGAGATTCATGGGCAGGGGCGCTCATCTATAACAGGTGTCATAATGGAAATACGCTAATCTATGACACTCGTCTTAGCAAGGAGTCCGGCTCATGAGTGCACGTCATTCCGATGCGCCGCAGCGCGTCGTGGCTGCGGCCGCGGAAATGCTGGCCACCTACGGACTCAATGCCTCCAGCGTCCGTGAGGTCGCCAAGCGCGCGCAGGCGCCGTTCGGCTCCACCTACCACCACTTTCCCGGCGGCAAGCAGCAGGTCCTGGCCGAAGCCACGACATTGGCGGGCACCAAGGTGGATGCGCTGCTCGATACCTGCCTGCAGGGAGCGGCCCCCGACGGGCTGTCCTTGTTCCTGGCGGCGTGGCGCGAGCGCCTGATCCGCTCGGCGTTCCATGTCGGCTGCCCGGTGCTTGCGGCGGCGGTCGAAGAGCCGATCGACGATGCACCCGACGATGCACGGCGGGCCGCGGCCGAGGTATTCGCGCGCTGGGAAGCCCGTCTGACCGAAGCGTTGGGTCGGGGTGGCCGCTCGCCCGAGCAGGCCAACGGCATTGCCACCATGATCATCGCCAGCATTGAAGGCGCGGTGGCGATGAGCCGGGCCACGCGTGACATCGGACCCTTCGATCGCGTCGCAGCGCAGCTTGAATCCCTGGTCGCCGATCGCTGAGACTGTCCGCTTGCCCTCAGCGGAGCGCCACGCCGTGCCAGCCTTGATCCGTTCCACCCTCGTCGCGACGCTCGCGTTGTGTGCCCTGCAACCGGTGGCGCAGGCGCAGGATCGCCCGGCGATCAATCCCCTGTACCTCATGCCGGCAGACCAGGCGACACCCGCGCAGGTCACGCAGATGCAGCAGCGCCTGCTGGATTGGCCGCAACTGCAGCGCTATCGCGACGAGAACGCGGCGTTGCCGCCGGTCGCCCCGGGTGCCAAGCGCGTGGTGTTCTACGGTGACTCGATCACCGAAGGTTGGGGACCGACCGGTAGCGAGCGTTTCTTCCCGGGCAAGCCGTACGTCAACCGCGGCATCTCCGGGCAGACCACCGCGCAGATGCTGGTGCGCTTCCAGCAGGATGTCATCGCGCTGAAGCCGGCCGCGGTGGTGATCCTGGCGGGCACCAACGATATCGCCGGCAACACCGGGCCGACGACGCAGGCGATGATCGAAGACAACCTGCACGCGATGGTGGAACTGGCGCAGGCGCACAACCTCCGCGTCGTGCTGGCCTCGGTACTGCCGGTCAGCGACTACCCGTGGCAACCCGGCGTGCAGCCCGCCGGCAAGGTCACCGCGCTCAACCGGGCATTGCGCGCCTATGCGGCGCAGCAGGGGCTGGTCTATCTGGATTACCACACGGCCATGACAAACAAGGATGGCGGCCTGGACCCGGAACTGGCTGCCGATGGCGTGCATCCCACGCCGGCCGGTTACGCGAAGATGGTGCCGTTGGCCGAAGCGGCGATTGCCCGGGCACAGGGGCGCTGAAGCAATCCCCGGGTCGCGGCTTACTGTGCCGCCTGCTGCGCTAGCAGCTCGGACAGACCGAGCCACCCGATCTGCACGCCGATGCACAGAATCACGAATGCCAGCAGCCGCAGCACGACCTGGGTGCCGGTGCGACCCAGCAGTGACTGCAGCCGCCCGGCGTAGCGCATGCACAGGTAGATCAAGGCGCACAGTGCAAGCAATGCGCACGCGGCGGCTGCGATGTGCACGGCCTCCGGTCCCTGTGCCGGTGAGCTCGTGCCAACCGCGATGGCCACCGCGATGGATCCCGGTCCCACCGTAAGGGGCAGGGTGAAGGGATAGAACAGCAATGAGTCCAGCGAGGCCTCCGCATCGTCGCGGGCCTCCTGCTGGGCGGCGCCGGCCAGCGAGCCATGCTCGCCCTGCGCGGGTGCCTGCAGCAGGCGCCACCCGGTCACCGCGATCACCAGCCCGCCCGCCAGCCGCAGCACGGGGATCGAGATGCCGAAGAACGACAGCACATAGGCCCCGATGCCGATCGAGGCGGCAAGCATCACCAGGCTGTTGAAGGCCACCGCGCGGGCCACCCGGCTCCGCTGGGCAGTGGTGGCTTCAGGCACGATGCCGAGCACCATCAGCGCCGCGCCCGGCGGATTGATCACCGGGAGCAGGCTGGTGAAGATCACCAGGAAGGTATGGCTGAAGTCGTTCCACATGGCCATGGGTGCTCGCAACACGCGGGGAGCCGCGCCCTACGATGCGACCACGGCGATGAAGGCGGCTTGATCCTGGTCAAGGGGCTGAATGCGCCCGTCGCGCACGGCAAGGCGTCCCGGCTTGATCTAGGTCATGCGTCGGGACGGCAGCACTCGCTACCGTGGGGTGGCCTGTGACCGGCGCAGGTCCGAACGCTCCGAGCGAGACCCATGCACGAGCCAGCCTCTCCCCCACCTGCAGCGGACAAGCCGCCAACACATGCGGCCTCCCTGGACGAGGACATCTGCGTCCACATCTTCACCACCTCGGCCGCGATGCTGGGCGTGTGCATGACCGTGGTCGGCGTGCTGCACGTGGTCACCGTATTGCGCCAGGTCGACACCCTCGGCGATGACCTGCTCAGCATCAACTCGCTGATCTACCTGGCCGCGTGCCTGAGCGCCTATTGGGCGCTGCGTACGCGGCGACGCAGGCGCAACCAGTTCCTGGAGGGGATGGCCGACTGGCTGTTCCTGGTCGGCCTGGTGGTCAGCGCCATTGCCACCGGTTTCATCACCTGGGCCATCGCCGGCACCTGACGCGCCGGTCCCTTCTTCTCTCCAGCAGGTATCGCCATGGCTCTGTTCCGCACCGCAGCGATTACCCCGTGCAGCCGGCAGTGGCGCCGGCTGCTGGATGCCTGTTTCGTTGCCCTGACCGGCGTGCTGCTGTGGGTGGGCGCGACGATGGCGCAGGCACCGCCGAACAGCGTGGACCCGGGCGCAGCGCTGCAGGCCCCCATTGAGATCCGCTACGGCGCCGATGGCATCAGTGCGGGCACGCTGCGCGCGGCGATGTCGGCGGTATCCGTGGGTGGGCAGCCGTATCGCGCGCTGGTCTTCAACGGCAACTACGACGCCCCGCTGATCCGCACGCGACCCGGTGGCACGGTGGCGATCACGCTGGACAACCAGATGGACGAGAAGACCAATCTCCACTTCCATGGGATGACGGTCACGCCGCTGGACTCGGGTGACAGCATCTTCCGCGAGGTCGGCCCGCACGAGAAAGGGCTGTACCGTTTCAAGCTGCCCCCCGATCACAGCCCGGGCGCCTACTGGTACCACAGCCATTTCCACGGCGGCGCGCAGCGCCAGGTGGAGTCGGGCATCGCCGGGCCGATCCTGGTCGACGGCATCCTCGATCCGTTCCCGGAACTGAAGGGCATCCAGGAGCGCGTTCTGGTCCTGCGCAATTTCCAGAAGACCCGTACCGGCAGGCTGGCCAGCGAGATCGTGACGAGCGCGCCATCGATCCGGACAGTCAACGGGCAGGGCGATCCGGTGATCGCCATCCAGCCCGGCGAAACCCAGCTGTGGCACCTGCTCAACATCTCCGCCAACCAGTACTTCCGCATCCGCATCAACGGGCAGAACGTGCAGATCCTGTCGCGCGACGGCAATACGGTGAACAAGCGGGTGATGACCGATGAACTGCTGATCGGGCCGTCCGCGCGTTTCAGCATTCTGGTGGTCGGCCCGTCCGCGGGCGATTACCCGGTCGAGCTGGCCGCCGGCAATACGGGTGCGGCAGGTGACCAGTACAAGGGCGCGCGCATCGCGACCCTGCGTGCCGGCGGAGCAGCTGTGGCCATCCGGGCGATCACCAGCGCATATCCGGTATTGGAAGATCTGAGCAACGTGCGTGTGGCCAATGTCCGCCAGTTCGCCTTCCAGGATTCGGCGACTGACGGCGACGCCTTCCTGATCAATGGCGAGCGCTTCGATCCACGCCGGGTGAACACCACCGTCAAACTCGGCGATGTCGAGGAGTGGCGCCTGTACAACCCGTCCCAGGAGCTGCATCAGTTCCATATCCACCAGACCGATTTCCAGGTGGTGGCGATCAACGACAAGCCCGTCCCGTTCAGTGGGTACCGCGATACGGTGTTCATCCCGACCCGCGGTTCGATCACGTTGCGCATTCCGTTCCGTGATCCGGTGATGCTGGGCAAGTTCGTCTACCACTGCCACATCCTCGAGCACGAGGACGGCGGAATGATGCAGGTGATCCAGGTGGTACGCCCGGAGGACTACGCGCAGGCGGTCAAGCTGGCGCCGCTGGGTGGCATCTACGGCGACAACCAGACCTGCAGCTATCTCAGGAACACCGGGCGCGACTTCGCGCTGCCGCCCAACGTGCAGCTGCCTGCGGAGGTGCCGTGATGCGCATCGTGTGCAGATCCCCTCTGTGTGCCGGGCTTGTTGCCGGGCTGGGCCTGCTGGCCAGCCCGGGCGCGCATGCCGACAAGGGCTATTACCCGAATCTGGGCATGGATTACAACGCGGTGATGCAGTACGACGTCAGTCGCACGGAAGGCAGTGGCGTGACCTCCCCGCGCAACACCACGGATTTCTATCCGGACATCCAGAGCAGCTTCTACATCCGCTTCAGCCCCAATGACCAGCTGCGGCTGTCCACCGAGTTCAACCCGGTCAATCCGCCAGCCGCCGGTGAAAAGCGCACTTTCGGCGATCTCGGGCTGGTGGTGAACGAACTCAACTACTACAAGCTGACCCAGCACACCCAGCTGCAGATCGGCAAACTCCAGGTGCCGTTCGGGCGTGCGATGGACGCTGCGCCCGGCCTGTATACCAATGATTTCGTCGCCGCCTACGACCTTGGCGGGATGCTGGGCGCCACGTACGCCTACCGCTGGTTCGGCCAGAAAGTCGGGATGATCGAAGGGGGGCTCAACCTGTACACCGCTGACACCACCGAACTCAGCCGGCCTTTCCTGCGCAGCGGTGCGCGGGCGCAGCGCTCGGACGGCGGGCCGGCCAACACCGGCAAGCTCGATTCCTATGCGGTCACCGTGAACTGGGATGCGATGCCGGCGCTGCCGTTCCTGGAGATGCAGGCCGGCTACATGCGCAACCGCGCCGGCGTCGCGCAGCCCAACAGTGGGCCGGCCGATGACGAAGTTATCCGCATTGTGTCCGCGCGCTACATCTGGGCGCCCGATTCCAGCGCGGACCTGGATACGACGCTGCGGTTCCGCTATTTCGATATCGTGCCGCTGGTCGAGTACGCGGATGTGCAGAATGAGAATGCGATCGCCGACAATGACACGCGCTATCTGACGACCTCGGTCACCGTCGACTACGGGCGCTGGGTCTTCGGGGCGACACGTACCGACAAGCGCCGCCCGTGGGCGGCCGGTGCGGGCCGGCATGACTATCTCAATGAAGTGAGCTGCGGCTATCGCGTGACTGGCCAACTCAGTATCGGGCTCTCCATCGGCAGCCAGGCAGTGGGTGGGCGGGAGGCCAACCTGGTCGGCATGGCGCTGTCCTACAACGGAGCGCACTGAGATGGGGCGCACTCTGTGGACACTGGCGTGGGTGGGGATCGCGCTTCTGGCGCTACCGGCGTGGTCAGCCTCGCCAGACAACCCGATCGGCGGTGGTTTCACGCTGGTCGACCAGCACGGGAAGGTAGTCACCGATCGCAGTTTCCATGGCAGACCGGTGCTGCTGTACTTCGGCTTCACGGCCTGTCCGGATGTCTGCCCGACTGACCTCGCACGGCTGGTACGCATCGCCAGGCGGGTGCGCGCGCTCGGTGGGCCCGCGCTGAAAACGATCTTCGTCAGCGTCGATCCGGCACGCGACACACCGTCGAAAATGAAGGCGTATGTATCGCTGTTCGGTCCCGATGTGATCGGGCTGACCGGTACCCCCGCGCAGATCGCGGCGGTCACCGATCGCTATCACGTGTATTACCAGAAGGTGCCCTACGGCAAGCAGGGCCAGTACATGATGGATCACTCGACGTTCGTGTTCCTGCTTGATCGCGAGGGCCGCTATGTCGACCATTTCGGGCGCACCGCCGACGAAGCCGCGGTGGCAGGCGATATCGTCGCCGGGCTGGGCGGGACGTCGCCTCGAGCGCACGCGGCCCGGCAGCGATGATCAGGGGCGGCCGTGGTCGTTGGCCGAATTCGCCGCCATCCGCAATTCCTGATCCGCCTGGATCAGCAGCTGGCGTGCACGCTCGGCATGGCCGCCGAGGCGCGAATTGTTGTCCTGCTGTGCCACACCGACCAGTTGATAGGCCTGCACGATGTGTTCCTGTGCGGTGCGGAGGTTGCCATGGCGCTCGCCGATGTTGACGGTGGGCGCCTGCGCCAGGGCGAGCCCGGCGAGGGCGAGGGCGCCGACCAGAGCAAGGGGGGCGAGAAGGGAATGAGGCTTCATGGGATCGACTCCGGAAAGGACAGGACGTCCGGACCGTACCCCGCTGCGTCCGGTAGGGGACACGCTACGACCGCCTGGGAACGGTCAGCTTGATGTGGGTCAAGCGCGCAGCGCTTCGCCGGATTTCCTCGACGGCGGGACTGAACGCTTCAGCCTGCCGCGCGCCCTGAGAGGGCCCGACGGCATAAACCAGTAGAAATACTGATCGTTCGGATATTGCACAACGCCGCGGCTCGAAACAGTATGAATCCGCCACCGGCAAGGGCGGCAGTATCAGTGCGGATGGGGTGTGTCAGTCACAGGGGGAAAGGCGGCAGGTGCAGTACCTGCCAGACGCGCCCGCGCACCGGGTGACGCAGCATCGCAGGAGGCCCACGATCATGCGCATCCTCTCTGGCACGCCGTCGGCGCTGCGCTGCGCATGCTGTTCCTGCCCGCTGGGTCCGGGGTGCTTTCCGGGATCCGCCGATGCGGCCCATCTGCAGGAGTTGGAGAGGCTGGTCGAGCACACGATGCCCGTGCATGCCGGCCATCTGTTGTTCCGGCAAGGTGATCGGTTCCAGTACCTCACGGCGATCCGCTTGGGCACGGTCAAGACCTATGCAGTGGATCGCGAAGGCCGCGAGCAGACCCTCGGCTTCCACATGCCGGGTGATTTCCTCGGCCTCAGTGCCATCGATGAAGAGCGCTACCCCTGCAATGCGGTGGCGCTGGATACCGTGAGCCTGTGCCGGCTGCCGTTCCACGAGATCGCGGAACTGGCCACGAGAATGCCGATGCTGCAGGCCACGTTGTTCCGGTTGATGAGTCGCGACATCGCCCGCGCCACCCAGTTGGCGTGCAACAGCATGGCCGACGAGCGGTTGGCCGCGTTCCTGATCGACATGGCCGACCGCATGGCGGCGCGGGGCTATGCTGCGAACCGGTGGCAGCTCACGATGTCGCGGATGGATATCGCCAGCTACCTGCGGCTCGCACCGGAAACCCTGAGCCGGTTGTTGCGCCGCTTCCAGGCGGAAGGGCTGGTGAATGTAGAGGGGCGCGATGTCGAAGTACGCGGCCGCGACCGCCTGCAGGTATTGGCGGCCGCCGACCCCATGCGGCGGAGCGCTGCAGCCGGCGTGCAGGTCCGCAACCAGGCGGCCTAGCGCGGCATACCGCAGCGGGCCGCGGCGCTCAGTCAAAGCGCCAGCGCACCCCGGCATACACACCGCGCCCATCACCCGGGCTGGAACGCGCTACATCCTTGCCCGCATCGTCGTAGCCCGGGGTCACCGTGGCGGCATAGTGGCGGTCGCTCAGATTGCGCAGCTCCGCCCAGGCCTGCCAGCGCCCACCGGGGGCGTCGTAGCCTATGCGGGTGCCGAAGATCACGTGGCTGTCGGCGGCCATGCTGTTGGCATAGTCGACGAACATTTTCGACGCGTACTCGGTGTTCAGCCCGGCGTAGAAGCCGGCCGGGTGGTCGTAGCGCAGTTCGGCCTGGTAGTAGTGGCGCGGCAGGCCGGGCAGGCGGTTGCTACCGAAGCGTGCATCATCGCGGTAGCGGAAGTCGCTGAAGGTGTAGGCCTGGCGCAATGACAGCCGCCCGCCGACGCCCTGCCACAGCGCACTGTCCAGGCCGGCTTCGATGCCACGGTGCACGGTCGGGCTGGCGTTGGATTCGGCGATGAACAGGTTCGGCACCGGCTGCACTTCCACGGTGAGCAGTTCGTGGTTGAGGCGCGCGTAGTAGCCGGTCAGCTCCCAGCGGCCGAGTGCGCTGTCTCCGCGCGCGCCGAGTTCCAGCGTGGTCGCGGTCTGGTTGTCCAGGTTCACCGGCGCACGCTGGCGGCCGGTGGAGGCGCCATTGCCGGCGGCGAAGTACTGGTTCGAACCCCAGATCATCGACCACGGATGCGCCGGTTCCACCGAACGGCTCAGGTTGCCGAACCACTGTGTCTGCGGCGTCTGCTGCCAGGTGAAGCCGAGCCGCGGCGCGTAATCCCATTGCCGCTCGGAGAGCCGTTCCGGCGTGGCCGGCCAGGTGACCTGCACATCGCGGCGGGTGTGGATCAACGCCAGCCCGGTCTGCAGGCGCAGCGTCTCGCTCAGCGCCAGGTCGTTGCCGAGGTGCAGCACGCTGTCGGTTCCGTAATGCTGGAAGTCGCGGGTGTGCGTGCCGGCGGCGTAACCGTTGCTGGCAAAGCGCAGCGTCTCGCGCACGTTCGCGTCCAGATCATGGGTCACGCGCAGGCCGATCGTGGTCACGCTGTCATGCCCGAACAGCGCGTGCCGGCGGCGGTAGTCCAGCGTGCCGTTGAGGTTGGCGTAGTCCAGCTGCTGGCGGAACAGGCTTTCGTTCAAGTCCATCGGGTACTTGTGGTACACGAGGCCGGCCTGCAGCGACGAATCTGCATCGATGGTGTAGGTGGTGGTGTTGCCGATCCAGGTGCTGCCCGGCTGCGGGCGGCGCGCATCGATGGCCAGGTTGGCCGGATTGGCGGCACGTGGGTCGCTGCGGATCTGTGCGCGGGTCAGGCGCCCCGGGGTTTCGTGATCGGTCTCGCGGTAGCGCAGGAAGAAGCGCGTCTCCAGATCCGGCGTGAGCTGCCAGCCGATGTTGGCCACGGCGCCCTTGCCCTTGCCGGCGGCGTGCTGCTGATAGCCGTCGTACTCGGTATCGGTGTAGGCCAGGAAGTAATCAACCGCGTCCCGCACTCCGCCCAGGCTGATCCCGCGCTTCTGGTAACCGCGTGCGCCCGCTTCGTAGTGCAACTCCAGCCCGGGCGTGTCGCGGCCGCTGCGGGTGATGTAGTTGACCGCACCGCCCAGCGCCAGCGCGCCGCGCTCGAACCCGTTGGCGCCGCGCAGGACCTCGACGCGGCTCAGCCACAGCGGCTCCAGCAGCTCGTAGGGCGTACCGCCCGGGCCGGTCAGCGGCAGGCCATCCAGCGAGACCGACAGGCCGGAGGCATGCGCACCGGGCGCCCGGTTGAGGCCCGAACCGCGGATGGAGACCTTGACGCCTTCATTGCCAGCGCTCTGCGCGCTGATGCCGGGCTGGTAGGCCAGCACATCGGCGGTGCCGGCGACGCGGCCCTGACCGACCTGGGTCATATCGACGACGTTGCCTGCCCCGGGCACCCGGTCGAGCGCGCGGCGCACAGCCTCGGTGGCATCGGCGGCGGTGACGTTCACCGCGTCGAGGGTGACGGCCTGGCCAGCAGGCGCGGCGTGGGCGATGCCAGTGGTGGCAAGGCTGGCCAGCAGGGCGGCGGCGAGCAGCGACAGGGCAGGGGCGGTGGAGCGATTCGTGAGGGCAGTCATTCGTGCGCGATATCAGTGCTGACACGACGCGCGACATCGCGGCACCCTGTCAACTTCATGTGGGGCGCGCAAGTTAACAGGATGTGGGGGTGTTCGTCACCCTTGTGGGGCGTATGGGGGACGTGTTGCCGACGACCGGACTCGGTAGTGCCGGCCGCTGGCCGGCTCTTCAGGCTCCATGCAACCGCGCCGCATGGCGCCCTGATCGGGTTGCCGGCCAGCGGCCGGCACTACCTTGAGCTGCGGCCCCGACCGTCGGCCGGGGCCCACCCATCAGCCCAGAATCCCAGGCAGATCCAGCCCCTTCTCCTTCGCGCACTCCACCGCGATCTCATACCCCGCGTCGGCATGCCGCATCACGCCCGTCGCCGGGTCGTTCCACAGCACGCGCGCGACGCGCTTGGCCGCCGCGTCGGTGCCATCGCAGACGATGACCATGCCCGAATGCTGCGAGAAGCCCATGCCGACGCCGCCGCCATGGTGCAGCGAGACCCAGGTGGCGCCACTGGCGGTGTTGAGCAGTGCGTTGAGCAGCGGCCAGTCGGAGACGGCATCGGAGCCGTCGGCCATTGCTTCGGTTTCGCGGTTCGGCGAGGCGACGCTGCCCGAATCCAGGTGATCGCGGCCGATCACCACCGGTGCCTTCAGCTCGCCATTGGCGACCATCTCGTTGAAGGCCAGACCGAGTCGGTCACGATCGCCCAGGCCGACCCAGCAGATGCGCGCGGGCAGGCCCTGGAATTTGATCTTCTCGGCGGCCATGTCCAGCCAGCGGTGCAGGTGCGGGTTGTCCGGGATCAGTTCCTTGACCTTCGCGTCGGTCTTGGCGATGTCCTCCGGATCGCCGCTCAGCGCCGCCCAGCGGAACGGGCCGATGCCGCGGCAGAACAGCGGGCGGATGTAGGCGGGCACGAAGCCGGGGAAGTCGAACGCATCCTCGACGCCTTCTTCCAGTGCCATCTGGCGCAGGTTGTTGCCGTAATCCACGGTCGGCACGCCGAGTGCGTGGAAGGCGAGCATGGCGCGGATGTGGTTGGCCATGGAGGCGCGCGCGGCGGCTTCGACGTCCTTCGGCGCGGAGACGCGTTTTTCATCCCACTCTTCCACGGTCCAGTCCTGCGGCAGGTAGCCGTTGACCGGGTCGTGCGCGGAGGTCTGGTCGGTCAGCAGGTCCGGCTTGACGCCGCGCACCAGCAGCTCGTCCAGCACGTCGGCGACGTTGCCGAGCAGGCCCACCGAGAGCGGCTTCTTCGCGGTGCAGGATTCTTCGATCAGGCGCAGCGCTTCGTCGAGGTCGTCGGTCCAGGTGTCCAGATACCCGGTACGCAGGCGCATTTCGATGCTGCTCCTGCGGCATTCCACCGCCAGGCACGAGGCGCCGGCCATGACCGCGGCCAGTGGCTGCGCGCCGCCCATGCCGCCCAGTCCACCGGTGAACAGCCACTTGCCGACCAGGTTGCCGTTGTAGTGCTGGCGACCCATCTCGACGAAGGTCTCGTAGGTACCCTGCACGATGCCCTGCGCGCCGATGTAGATCCAGCTGCCGGCGGTCATCTGGCCGTACATGGCCAGGCCCTTCTTATCGAGCTCGTTGAAGTGGTCCCAATTGGCCCAGCGCGGCACCAGGTTGGAGTTGGCGATCAGCACCCGCGGGGCGTCCACGTGGGTACGGAACACACCGACTGGCTTGCCGGACTGCACCAGCAGGGTCTGGTCATCCTCCAGCCGCTGCAGCGTCTCGACGATCTTGTCGTAGCTTTCCCAGTCGCGCGCGGCGCGGCCGATGCCACCATAGACCACCAGCTCCTGCGGGCGCTCGGCCACGTCGGGGTGCAGGTTGTTCATCAGCATGCGCAGCGGGGCTTCGGTCAGCCAGCTCTTGCAGGTGAGCGTGGTGCCGGTCGGGGCGAGGATGGTGCGGGTGGAATCGAGACGGGTCATGCAGCACTCCGGGACGTAGCGAAGTCGAGACAGGCATCGAGGACCTGCTGCAGCGTGGCGCGCAGCGGGGCGGCGTGATCGGGATCCAGCGGCGTGGGCCAGCTGTGCTCATCCACGGCCTCGGGCTCGTGCATGTAGCCGCGGCAGGCCAGCTCCATCTGCAGCGTGTGCACGCCGCCAGGGATGTCGCTGTAATGGCGGGTGATGTAGCCGCCCTTGAAACGGCCGTTGCGGACATGGCTCATGCCGCTCATCGCGCACAGGTTGTCGACCACATCGGTCAGCGCGTTATCGCAGGTGGTGTCGCCATTGGTGCCCAGGTTGAACTGCGGCAGCTGCCCATCGAACAGGTGCGGGATGTGCGAGCGGATCGAGTGCGCGTCGTACACCACCACGGTGCCGTGCCGTGCACGCAGGCGCGCGATCTCCGCGGCGAGGGCGTCGTGGTAGGGCATGAACCAGGTAGCGCGGCGCCGTGCGATCTCGGCCTCGTCCGGGCCGTCGCCATCGCGGTACAGCGGCTGGTTGTCGAAGGTGGTCAGCGGGCACAGGCCGGTGGTGTTCTGGCCCGGGTACAGCGAGGTGCCGCTGGGGTCGCGATTGAGATCGATGACCGAGCGCGACACCGCCGAGCGGATCGTGGTGGCGCCCATCTGCTGCGCGAAGGCATACAGATCGTGCACCCACCAGTCGGCATCGCGGCGGGCCAGCCACGGCGAGATGAACTGCGCGGCCAGTGCATCGGGCAGCTCGGTGCCGGTATGCGGGAAGCTGACGATCAACGGTGCATCGCCGCGGTGGATCTGCAGCCAGTCCGGGTGCGCGGTCATGACAGCGGCTCCAGCGGCGGGAGGATGTCGCCCAGGCCGTCGGCCAGCACGCCGCTGCGGACCAGATCGGTCGCGGCCACCATGTCCGGATGGAAATAGCGGTCGTCTTCCAGCGTGGGCACCTGTGCGCGCAGGCGCTGGCGCACGGCTTCCAGCGCATCACTGGAGCGCAGCGGGGCGTGGAAATCGCAGCCCTGCGCGGCGGCGAGCAGCTCGATGCCGATCACGTTGGCCGCGTTCTCGGCCATCGCCATCAGGCGGCGCGCACCGTGGGCGGCCATCGAGACGTGGTCTTCCTGGTTGGCCGAGGTCGGGATCGAGTCGACGCTGGCCGGATAGGCGCGCTGCTTGTTTTCCGAAACCAGCGCAGCGGCGGTGACCTGCGGAATCATGAAGCCGGAGTTGAGGCCGGGCTTCGGGGTGAGGAAGGCCGGCAGGCCGGAGAGCGCAGGGTCGACCAGCATCGCGGTGCGGCGCTCGCTGATCGAGCCGATCTCGCACACCGCCATGGCCAGCATGTCGGCCGCGAAGGCCACCGGCTCGGCATGGAAGTTGCCGCCGCTCAGCGCCTCGTTGGTATCGGTGAACACCAGCGGATTGTCGGACACGCCGTTGGCTTCGATCGCCAGCGTGGTCGCGGCTTGGCGCATCACGTCGAACGCGGCGCCCATCACCTGCGGCTGGCAGCGCAGGCAGTAGGGGTCCTGCACGCGCACGTCGTTGTCGCGGTGCGATTCGCGGATCGCCGAGCCCTGCATCAGGGTGCGCAGCGCGGCGGCGGTGGCGATCTGCCCGCGCTGGCCGCGGATGCTGTGGATGCGCGGGTCGAACGGGGTGTCCGATCCCTTGGCCGCTTCCACCGACAGCGCGCCAGTGACCAGCGCCGCACGGAACACGGTATCGATCGCGAACAGGCCGGCCAGTGCGTAGGCGGTGGAGTACTGAGTGCCGTTGAGCAGGGCCAGGCCTTCCTTCGCACCCAGCACCAGCGGGGACAGGCCGACTTTGGCCAGTGCCTCGGCAGCGGGCAGGCGTTGACCATCGACGAAGGCCTCGCCGACACCGATCATCACGCTGGCCAGGTGCGAAAGCGGGGCCAGGTCGCCCGAGGCGCCAACCGAGCCCTGGCACGGAATCACCGGAATGAAATCGTGCTGCAGGAACGCTTCCAGCAGGGCCAGCGTCTGCGGGCGGATGCCCGAGGCGCCCTGGGCGAGGCTGGCCAGCTTCAGCGCCATCATCAGCCGCACGACCGGCGCCGGCATCGGCTCACCCACGCCGGCCGCGTGCGAGAGCACGATATTGCGCTGCAGGGTTTCCAGATCCTCGCGCTCGATGCGCACGCTGGCCAGCTTGCCAAAGCCGGTGTTGATGCCATACACCGGTGCGCCCTTGGCGACGATGTCGGCCACGGTCTGCGCACTGCGCAGCACGGCGGCGGCCGAAGCCGGGTCCAGCCGCACCCGCGCGCCCTCATGGATCGCGCGCCATTGCGCCAGCGTGACGGCGCCGGGGTGCAGGGTCAGGGTAGTGCTCATGAAATCTCCAGACATCACTAGGTTCAGACGGGTCGACCGCGCATCACGCGGGTGTGCAGGGGGTTGAAGCCCATGCGGTAGACGAGGTCGGCAGGCGCCTCGATGTCCCACACGGCCAGATTGCAGTCCAGGCCGACGGCGAGCCGGCCGATCCGATCCTGGCGACCGAGTGCGCGTGCGGCTTCACGGGTGAAGCCGGCGATGCATTCCTCCACGGTCATGCGGAACAGGGTGGCGGCCATGTTCATCGCCAGCAGCGGGCTGGTCAGGGGCGAGGTGCCGGGGTTGGAATCGGTGGCCAGCGCCAGTGGCACACCCGCCGCGCGCAGTTCGGCGATCGGAGGCAGGGTGGTATCACGGGTGAAATAGAACGCACCCGGCAGCAGCACCGCCACGGTGCCGGCGCGGCGCATCGCGGCGATGCCGTCGCCGTCGAGGTGTTCGATATGGTCGGCCGACAGCGCACCGTGACGCGCCGCCAGGGCCGCACCGTGCTGGTTGCTCAGCTGCTCGGCGTGGATCTTGATCGCCAGGCCGTGCTGCTGCGCGGCGACGAACACCTGCTCGGCCTGCGCAGCACTGAAGGCGATGTTCTCGCAGAACACGTCCACCGCTTCGGCCAGCCCGGCGGCGGCAACGGCCGGAATCATGACGTTGCAGACCTCGTCGATGTACTCCTGCGCCTCGCGGCCCGGCGGGATCGCATGCGCGCCGAGGAAGGTCAGCACGATCTCGACCGCGCGCTGGCGGCCCAGCTCGCGCGCGACCTGCAGCTGCTTGGTCTCGTCGGCCAGGGTCAGCCCGTACCCGGATTTGATCTCCAGCGTGGTGATGCCTTCGGCCAGCATGGCGTCCAGGCGGGGCAGGCTGGCGGCGAGCAGGTCGGCTTCGCTGGCGGCGCGGGTGGCGCGCACGGTGGAGACGATGCCGCCGCCGGCGCGGGCGATGTCGGCATAGCTCACGCCCTGCAGGCGCTGCTCGAACTCACCGGCGCGGTTGCCGGCATAGACCAGGTGGGTGTGGCAGTCGATCAGGCCGGGGCTGATCCAGCGCCCGTCACCGTCGATGCGCTGGGCCGGCTGCAGATGATCGGCCGAGCCGGCCGCGCCGACATGCACGATGCGCCCATCGGTCGCGGCGATGACGCCATCCTCGATCACGCCCAGCCCCGGGCCATCGACGGTGATCAGGTTGGCGTGGTACCAGAGGGTGTCACAGTGCATGGCAGCAACCACATCGGTGTATATGTCTATACAATATAGGCGCCTCTTCCGGGATGTCCAGTGATGCCAGCCAACCCCGCACCGATCCTTCGTTTCCACGCCGCCCACGCGCTGCTGCCGCAGGGCTGGGCGCGCGATGTGCGCATCGCCAGCCAGGGCGGCATGCTGGTCGAGGTGACCCCGGGGGTGCCGGCCGAGCCGGGCGATGCCGCGTTGGCTATCGTGCTGCCGGGCCTGGGCAACCTGCACAGCCACGCCTTCCAGCGCGGCATGGCCGGGCTGACCGAGATCGGCGGCAACAGCGGCGACAGCTTCTGGAGCTGGCGCGAGCTGATGTACCGCTTCCTGGCGCATCTGCAGCCCGAGGCCATGCAGGCGATCGCCGAGCAGGCCTATGTGGAGATGCTGGAATCCGGGTTCACCCGGGTTGGCGAGTTCCACTATCTGCATCACGGGCCGGACGGTGCGCCTTACGCCAACCGTGCCGAAATGGCCGAGCGCATCGCCGCTGCCGCCCGGTCCAGCGGGATCGGCCTGACCCTGCTGCCGGTGTTCTACGCACATGCCGATTTCGGTGGCGCCGCGCCGAACCCGGCCCAGCGCCGGCTGATCCACGATGTGGATGGTTTTGCCGAGCTGCTGCAGGGCTGCACGCGCGCGCTGCAAGGCCAGGACGATGCGGTGCTCGGTTTCGCCCCGCACAGCCTGCGCGCGGTGACCGGCGAGGAACTGTCGGCGCTGCTGCCACTCAACACCGGCCCGGTCCACATCCACATCGCCGAACAGACCCGCGAGGTCGATGCCTGCGTGGCCTGGAGCGGGATGCGCCCCGTGCAATGGCTGTACGAACACGCGCCGGTGGACGCACGCTGGTGCCTGGTGCACGCCACCCACATCACCGGGGCGGAGCTGCAGCAGATCGTGGCCAGCCACGCGGTGGCCGGGCTGTGCCCGATCACCGAGGCGAACCTGGGCGACGGCCTGTTCCCGATGCAGGCGTTCGCGCGCGCCGGTGGTCGGTTCGGTGTCGGTTCCGACTCCAACGTCCTGATCGACGCCGCCGAAGAACTGCGCCTGCTCGAGTACGGCCAGCGCCTGCACCTGCGTGGGCGCAACGTGCTGGCCCCGGGCGATGGTCAGTCCACCGGCCGCTGGCTGTACGAACAGTCGTTGAACGGTGCTGCGCAGGCGCTGGGCGTGACCAGCGGGCTGCAGGTCGGCGCACCTGCCGACCTGGTCGAGCTCGATCCCGATCACCCGGCGCTGATCGCCCGCGACGGCGATGCCTTGCTTGACAGCTGGGTGTTCGCCGCACGTAATGGCGCCGTGCGATCGGTATGGCGCCAGGGGCGCCAGTTGGTCCGTGACGGTCGCCACCCGCAACGCGAGGCGGTGGCCGCACGGTTCGCCGCGGCACTTCGACCGTTGTTGAGGGTCTGATCCGACCCTCCCATGCAGGAATCCAGAGTGACGGGCAAGAAAGCAGCAACCCTCAATCAGCGCATCCGCGCCGATCTGGAAAGCCGCATCCTCAGTGGACAGTGGGAGCCTGGCTTCCGCATCCCTTACGAACACGAGCTGATGGAGCAGTACGGCTGCTCGCGGATGACCGTGAACAAGGTGCTGACCGCGCTGGCCGAGAGCGGCATGATCGAGCGCCGCCGCCGTGCGGGCTCGTTCGTCGCCCGGCAGCCGCCGCACCTGGAACAGGTGGCGCTGGAGATCCCCGATATCGCGATGGCGGTGGAAGCGCGCGGGCATGTGTATGGCTACCAGCTGCTGGAGCGCGCCTACCGTCGCCCACGCGAGCAGGTCGCGGAGGAAACCGCCCTGGCCGGCGGCGAAAAACTGCTGGCGATCCGCTGCCTGCACCTGGCCGATGGCCGGCCGCTGGCACTGGAGCATCGCCTGATCAGTCCGGTCGGCGTGCCGGAGGTGCTGGAGGTGGATTTCGAGACGACGGCGCCCGGCAGCTGGCTGCTGCAGAACGTGTCGTGGACGCGCGCCCAGCACCGGATCAGCGCGTGGGGCGCCGATGACGCGGCCGCTACGCTGTTGCAGGTCAAACCCGGCACGGCATGCCTGGTCATCGACCGCCTCACCTGGCGCGGCGAGCAGCCGATCACCTGCGTGCGGCAGATGTTCCTGGGCGATGCCTACGACCTCGTCGCCCGGTTCTCGCCGGGCGCGCGCTGACTGTTACAGCGTGGTGCATTGCCGCCAGCGGACCGGCTCATCCACGCCGGGGCGCGGGTTGAGCTGGATGCGCACGGTGCGCAGCGCCGGGTAGCGGGTCACTTCCTCGCAGATCAGCGGCCAGATGGCATCGATCTCGCCGGTGCGGTTGATCGCCAGCGTCTGCCGCGTCAGCCAGATGCCGCTGGCCACGCCGGGGCGGGTGGCCACGTTGCGTGACAGTTCGTGCTGATAGCGGTCCAGCGTGGCGTTGTCGGGGTTGGCCTCCATCGCAGCGGGGGCCGCGTCAGTCGCCGGGGCTGGAGGGCCCTCGCGCGCTGCCGCGGATGGTGCCGGTGCGGCGGTGGGGGCGGTGTCGGCCGGCACCGGGGCCGCTGTGGCGGGCGTCGTGGCGGCAGGTTCGGTCGTGGCGGACTCGTCGTCGGCCCATTGCCTTTCCAGTCCCGCGGTCAGCGAGCCCAGCCCGACCATCAAGCCCAGAGTCGCCGCGCCCAGCGCCGCGATCGAAATCCGGCGAATCGCCTCGCGACGCGCACCGGCCTGTACGCGGGACTCCATGTCGCCGGGCAGATACGGCTGCAGCAGCGGCCACAGCAGCGGGCCGTCCAGAACCTCGACATTCTGCTTTTCAGCGGCGATGCGGCCATCGCGCTCGACCTTGCCTTCGGTGATCAGGATCCCGCCGCGGGCACCGGCCAGGCGCGCGGCGGCGCCCAGCTCATTCACCGCCGCCGTGCCGATCCGGTAAGCGCGCCCGTGCTTGCAGGAGAGCAGCCAGCGCTGCGGGCCGTCGTGCATGAGGAAATCGCTGCGGGGTTGGCGGCTGTCCACGGCCTCATCGGGCACGTCCTGCAGGCCACGCTGCTCGTGCATCGCACGCCGGACGATCAGGGAAAATTCCCGCCAGTGCATGCCGGCCAGGGCATTCAGGCCAAGCTGGGTCTCCTTGCGCTTCCGTTTGATCAGCCAGAAGTAGGCCGTGGCCAGAAACCAGGCGATGAGGGCCAACAGCAGGGCCAGAATCCAGGAGAGCATGCAGGGGGATATGAACAGGGAAGTGCGATAGACAGTTTATATGCGCCTTTGCACGTCAGCGGCGCGTCGTTGCCGCACGCATGGGCATCGGGCGATCACGTCGGTGACGGCCGTCTCACTTTGTGGCGGTGTGGCGATCGAGCGCCCACAAAAAACCCGCCAATCCAAAGCCGTGAGGGGAGGGAACAAACGGCGGTGGAAGCGATTGGCGGGTCGATTTCGATTGTCAACAAAGTCGTGCTGCTTTGCAACAAACGAGGTCGGATCAGTTCAGTCAGGCGTCGGAGGTCGGCGACTGGTGCGTCCCCGGCGACGGATCGGCCGACGGGGAGGCATTGCGGGCCTCGGCGCGGTTGACCCGGGTGTTGAGCGCATCGATCCGGGCATTGAGCGCGGCCACGTCCTCGGCGGTCGGGATGTGCAGGCGCTTGAGCACGCCCTGGACCCGGTCATCGAAGGCCTTCTCGACCTTGTCCCAGGTGCCGCTGGCCTTTTCACGGGCCTCGCCGAGGTGTTCCTCGACATTGTCGCGCCAGCGCGGCGTATCGCCGGCCTGCTCACGGTTGCGGGCCTCGATGTTCTCGCCTTCCTTGACCAGGTTGTCGAAGACCCGGCTGCCTTCGGCCTGTGCGCGCCCGAAGGCGCCAAGCCCCGCCAGCCAGATCTGCTGGGCCGAATCGGTCAGCTTGCGCGAGAAGCGCTCGGCCTGATCCTGCAGCGAGGGCTTCTCGCCGGGGATGCGATCGTCGAAGTCGTTGGGTGAATTCATGGGGCGATCCCTGTGGGTGGACACCCTTGGATCGTATGCATCGCCGGCTTCAAGCGATGTGATGGCCGGCGCCTGTGCAGCGCCGGGCCGGGTGTCGGTTCAGCCGAGCTTTTCCTGCAGCACGCGCTGGATCTCGCTTTCCACCATGCTTTTCATGGCCGAGAGCAGGAAGCCGAGCTTGGCGGTGACCTGCACCTGGCCGGGCTGCAGCGCGATCGCGCCATCCACGCCGGAGCCGCTGAAGTTCAGCACGTCGCCCACCCAGCTGGACTGCAGGCCGAAACGCTCGGACAGTTTGGCGGCGACTTCTTCGATGGCCTTGCGCGCGTTTTCGGCGGGCAGGGAGTGGGCGTGACGGATATCGATGGTGGACATACAGTCTCCTGGCGGACAACGGCGCGGATTCGGGCGTGCATTGTGCGCATCCTCAGGCACAACTCCAAGGTCTGCGTCACACTTCTTCTTCCCTGACATTCAACCTGCTAGGCTGCGCCGCGTGCAGAACCTGCTAGTCCACTTTACTCAACGCCAACACCCCGACCAGCCGCTGCGGCCCGGGGTGCAGCGCATCGTGCGTCATGCTTCGGGCACTGTCCGGCTTGGCGATGACACTCCCGGCACCTTGTTGCTGGCCCAGTTCTGCCTGGACGACCGCGGCTTGTGGCTGCAGGTCGCCAGCGGCATCCGCGGCATCCACGTCAACGGCCGCCCGGTGCGGCGGATGGCGCTGCTGCGCGCGGGCGACGCCGTTTACGCCGATGGGGTAGAGATGGTGGTGCAGGGCGACTGCGAGGCCGTTGCGCACGCACCGCCGCGCAGCGATGACGGTGGCGATGACCAGCGTCTGTTGCGTGGCGTCGGCGGCCAGCACCACGGGCGCAGCTTCACCCTGGATCGCCCGCGCGTGATCGGGCGCGGGCCGGAGGCGGACATCGTCATCGACGACCCCGCCTTCGCCGAGCAGCACGCCCGCCTTGAGCAGCACGGCGAGCGCCTGTTGCTGCGCGACCTGGGCGCCGGTGAGTCGACCCGGGTCAATGGCGTCACCGTTCGCCACTGCTGGCTGCAGCCCGGTGACCAGCTGGTCTTCGATGCCCAGCACCGCTTCGTGCTCGAGGTGCCGCATGACGGCCGCAAGCGCATCGTGGTCGAGGAAGAAGACGACGGCTTCGAAGCGCGCCAGCGCCCGGAACCGGTGGCCGTGCCCAAGCGGGTGAGCCGCTGGCCGTGGCTGCTGGTCAGTGCGCTGCTGCTCGCGGCAGCGATCAGCGGCCTGCTCTGGTTCGGGGCGAGGTAGTGCCGGCCGCTGGCCGGCAACCAGGCACACCTGGCGTGGGCCATTAGATTCGTTTGCAACCAAATTCGCCTTGTCCTGCAAGGCCTAAAGGCTGGTGCACTGCGGCATACTAGGGGTCTTGCCCCATAGGTGTGACATGACGCGCGCGTTCAATTTCAGTGCCGGCCCTGCAACCCTGCCGGAATCGGTCCTGCGCCAGGCGCAGGAAGAGATGTTGGAGTGGAACGGCGCGGGCGCCTCCATTGTCGAAATGAGTCACCGCGGCCCGGAGTTCATGGCCGTCGCCGCCCAGGCCGAGGCCGATCTGCGCCGCCTGATCGGCATTCCGGACGACTACGCGGTGATGTTCCTGGCCGGCGGCGCGACCACCCAGCAGGCCCTGCTCGCGCTCAACTTCGCCCAGCCCGGCCAGACCGTGGATTACGTGCTCACCGGGCACTGGGGCAAGACCGCGATCAAGCAGGTCAGCCCGTATGTTTCGGTCAACGTGGCTGCCAGCAGCGAGGCCAACGGCTTCCACGACATCCCGGCACGCGCCAGCTGGCAGCTCTCCGACGATGCCGCGTACGTGCACATCACCGCCAACGAAACCATCCACGGCGTCGAGTTCCGTGACACCCCCGACGTGGGCACGGTGCCGCTGTTCGCCGATTTCAGCTCGTCGATCGCCAGCGAACCGCTGGATGTCAGCCGGTACGGCCTGATCTACGCCGGGGCGCAGAAGAATCTCGGCCCGGTCGGCGTATCGGTCGTGATCGTGCGCCGCGACCTGCTCGAGCGCAGCGGCCAGCCGCGCGCGGACATTTTCGATTACCGCTCGCATGTCGCCCGCGATTCCATGCTCAACACCCCGCCGACCTGGAACTGGTACCTGGCCGGCCTGGTGTTCCAGTGGATGCTGGCCGAAGGTGGCGTGGAAGAATTCGCGCGTCGCAACGCGGTCAAGTCGGGCCTGGTGTACGAGGCGATCGACCAGTCCGGCGGCTTCTACCGCAACAACGTGGTGCCGGCCGCGCGCTCGCGCATGAACATCCCGTTTTTCCTGCCCGACGACACGCTCAATGCCCGTTTCGTCAGTGAATCCAAAGCCGCCGGCCTGCTGGCGCTGAAGGGGCACAAGGCGGTCGGCGGCATCCGTGCCTCGCTGTACAACGCCATGCCGGTGGAGGGCGCGCAGGCGCTGGCCGCCTTCATGCGCGATTTCCAGCAGCGCAACGGCTGACGCATTCGTTTTTCCCGGGGCGCCTGCCGCCCCACCGCAATTGGAACCCAGATGGCCACCAAACCCGCCAAGCCCAAGGCCGCCAAGCCGGCGCCGACCACGCCCAAGGCTGCTGCCCCCGCGAAGAAGGCCAAGGCCGCCAAGCGTGATACCGCGCCGGCCGTTGCCGCGCCCGTGCTGTCGGACGTGCGCGCCAAGATCGACCATATCGACCGCAGCATCCAGGCACTGATCGCCGAGCGCGCCAACTTCGCCCACCAGGTCGGCAAGGCCAAGGGCAAGCTCGCCGCCGCCGTGGATTACTACCGCCCCGAGCGCGAAGCCCAGGTACTGCGCATGGTGGTGGACCGCAACGAGGGCCCGCTCAGCGATGAAGTGCTGGTGCATGTTTACCGCGAAATCATGTCGGCCTGCCTGGCCCAGCAGGAGCCGCTGAAGATCGGCTACCTCGGTCCGGAAGGCACCTTCAGCCAGCAGGCGGTGCTCAAGCATTTCGGCCGCTCGGCGCTGGGCCTGCCGCTGGCCAGCATCGAGGAAGTCTTCCAGGAAGTGGAAGCGGGCAATGCCGATTTCGGCGTGGTGCCGGTGGAAAACTCCGGGCAGGGCACGATCCAGATCACGCTGGACATGTTCCTGACCTCCAACCTGAAGATCTGTGGCGAAGTGGAACTGCGCGTGCAGCAGTACCTGATGTCGCGCAGCGGCCGGCTGGAAGATGTCGAGCGCGTCTACGGCCACCCGCAGTCGTTCATGCAGACCTCCTCGTGGCTGCGCGCCAACCTGCCCAAGGCCGAGAAGATCCCGGTATCCAGCAATGCCGAAGGTGCGCGCCGCGCCCGCAATGCCGATGACGCCGCGGCGATCGGCGGCGAGAGTGCCGGGCATGTGTACGGCCTGAAGAAGGTGGTGACCAAGCCGATCCAGAACGATGCGGACAACACCACGCGCTTCCTGGTGATCGGCCGCAACATCTTCCCGACCTCCGGCCACGACCGCACCTCGGTGCTGGTGTTCATCCACGACAAGCCCGGCGCGCTGTTCGATGTGCTCAGCCCGTTCGCGCGGCATGGCATCAGCATGAACCGGATCGAGTCGCGTCCCTCGCACAACGCCAAGTGGGAGTACGGCTTCTTCATCGACCTGGCTGGCCACGTTGACGACGAGGCGATGCAGGCGGCCCTGGCCGAACTGAAAGCCCACTCGGCGCAGATCAAGATCCTCGGCTCCTATCCGGTTGCCGTGCCCTGATCCGAACGGCGTAGCCGCGCTGCGCGCTACGCCCGGCCCGGCGCCCGCATGGGCACTGCGGCCCTTCCGCACACCGTTGCATCGCCGCTGCGGCGGCCCCGCCCCATAGGATTTCCGATGACCGCATCTCCGTACTGGATCGCCCACAAGGGCCAGCCCCTGCAGGGCAGCCTGACCATTCCCGGCGACAAGTCCGTCTCGCACCGTTCGGTGATGTTCGCCGCGCTGGCCGATGGCGTGTCGCGCATCGATGGCTTCCTGGAAGGCGAAGACACCCGCGCCACGGCCGCGATCTTTTCGCAGATGGGCGTGCGCATCGACACCCCGTCGCCGTCGCAGCGCATCGTGCATGGCGTGGGGGTGGATGGCCTGCAGGCGCCGAGCGCCCCGCTGGATTGCGGCAACGCCGGCACCGGCATGCGTCTGCTGGCCGGGCTGCTGGCCGCGCAGCCGTTCGATTCGGTGATGGTCGGCGATGAATCGCTGTCGCGCCGCCCGATGCGCCGCGTGACCGGCCCGCTGGGCGAGATGGGCGCGAAGATCGAGACCGAGGCCAATGGCACGCCGCCACTGCGCGTGCAGGGCGGGCAGACGCTGCGCGGTATCGCGTTCGCCTCGCCGGTCGCCAGTGCGCAGGTCAAATCCGCCGTGCTGCTGGCCGGGCTGTATGCCGAGGGCGAAACCTCGGTCATCGAGCCGCACCCGACCCGCGACTACAGCGAACGCATGCTGCGCGCGTTCGGCGTGGATATCGAGTTCTCGCCGGGCAAGGCCCGCCTGCGCGGTGGCCAGCGCCTGCGCCCGACCGATATCGTGGTGCCGGCCGATTTCTCCTCGGCGGCGTTCTTCCTCGTGGCCGCCAGCGTCATCCCGGGCTCCGAACTGCGCCTGCGCGCGGTCGGCCTCAACCCGCGCCGCACCGGTCTGCTGGCCGCGCTGCGCCTGATGGGCGCGGACATCACCGAAGAGAACCACGCCGAGCAGGGTGGGGAAGCGGTGGCCGATCTGGTGGTGCGTTACGCGCCCCTGCACGGCGCCGAGATTCCCGAAGCGCTGGTGCCGGACATGATCGATGAGTTCCCGGCGTTGTTCGTCGCCGCGGCCGCCGCGCAGGGCAACACCGTGGTGCGTGGCGCGGCCGAGCTGCGGGTCAAGGAATCGGACCGCCTGGCCGCGATGGCGACCGGCCTGCGCACGCTGGGCGTGCAGGTGGACGAGACTGAGGACGGCGCGACGATCCATGGCGGCGCGGCGCTGGGCAGCGGCACCATCGAAAGCCATGGCGATCACCGCATCGCGATGGCCTTCGCCATTGCCGGCCAGCTCAGCACGGGCGAGGTGCGGGTCAATGACATCGCCAACGTAGCGACCTCGTTCCCGGATTTCGATGGTCTGGCGACCGGCGCAGGTTTCGGGCTTCGCGCCGGCTGAGATAATGCCGGGTTCTGCCGCTGCTGCGTCCAGACGTCGGGTATGCGTGGTTGCCGGGCAGCACCCGGCACTACCTTGACCTGGCATCGTCGCGGTACTTCACGGAACAAAAAAAGGGAGGCCATTGGCCTCCCTTTTCGTTTCCGCCTCAGTGCATCAGGTTAGCGCTCGGTGCGGAAATCCACCGGAACGCGCACCACGCTGGCGACGGCGCGGCCGTTATGCATGGCCGGCTCGAACTTCCAGTCGCGCACGGTGGTCAGCACCGCACGGTCCAGATCGCGATCACGCGTACCACTGCGCTGCACGATGTTGGCGTCGGTCACCTGGCCGCGGGTATCCACGTTGAGGCTGGCCACAACACTCCCCTGCACGCCGCTGCGCAGCGCCGTACGCGGATAGGCCGGCTTGGCATTGCTCGCCAGCGGGCGGGCCTCACGATTGCGCACGGCCGGGGTCACCTTGCGCTGCTCGGTAGCCGGAGCCGCTTGGCGCGCCGCCGGGGCCGGCGTCGTCGCTACCGGTGCGGTCTCGGTGGCGGGCAGCATGCGCTGGCCGACCGGCGCGTCGTTGGTATCGCCCGGGGTGGCATATCGCAGCCACACCAGCGCAGCGGCGAACATCGCCACGATCAACGCCACCCACAACCAGGGTGACGTACGGCGATTGTGGGGCTCATCGATCACGTCGCGCTGATGCTGCGGCGAGCGGGGCATGTCCGGGGCATGGGTAACACTCATGGCTGACTCCTGGTGTCGATGTGACACCCGCAGTCTTGCGCGTACCCGGTTGCGGATGTGTCAGCGCACCGTCAACGCCGCGACTGCATTGCCATCAAGGTTCAGTTTGCTGAGCCGTTGCAAAATCACCGCGTGATGCGGTGATGAATCACTGCGGAGTGAAGTCGAACGGTACTTCCAGGCTTCCAGGCACCGGCACACCATTGCTCTGCGCCGGCTGGAAGCGCCAGCGGCGCACTGCATCGGAGGCGGCGCGATCAAGGTCGCGTGAACCGCTGCGCTGGATCAAGGTCACGGCCGAGGGATAGCCGGTGGCATCCACATCCACACGGACCACAACCGTGCCGCGGTCACCCCGGCGCAGTGCGGCTGGCGGGTAGCTGGGCGGCGGCGACTGGTCGGCAATCGGCTGCGGGCGGTCGCTCGGTGCCATCGCCACAGGCGCAGCGGGCGCGGCAGGTGCGGCGGGCGCAGCCGGCGGCGGCGGCGGGGCGGTCTCCACCAGCTGCGGCTTTTCTTCATTGGCCGGCGGCGCCTTGGCGTCGGGCATGTCGCTGGAGCCGGCCGCAGCGGCCAGTGGCTCGGGCAGGGGCTCGACCTCGGCCACCTGGGCAGGGGTCTGCGCGGCGGGGTCGGCCTTGTAGAAGCCGTCCTTGCGGCTGCTCAGCCACACCACCAGGAACAGCAGCACGCCCGCACCGAAGGCGATCGCGGCGATCTTGAGGCTGCGGCGGGGCAGCTGGAAAGTGATGTTCTTGCCAGAAGTCGAGCGGGAAGCAGACATGGGGCATACCGTATGGATCACCGCGATTCTGCCACGCCCGGGATGAACCGGCGGCAGAAAAACGCATAACAGGCGATAATCCCCCTCCGAATCCGTAGACCCCTCTGCCGCCATGCTCGATCCAGCCCTGCTCCGCCAACAGCCCGCCGACCTTGCCGAACGCCTGCGCTCCTCGCGCGGTTTCGAGCTGGATGTCTCCGGGCTGGAGTCGCTGGAAGCCGATCGCAAGCGGATCCAGGTGCGTACCCAGGAGCTGCAGAGCCTGCGCAACAGCCGTTCCAAGGCCATCGGCCAGGCCAAGGCCAAGGGCGAAGACGTCTCGGCGATCATGGCCGAGGTGGCCGCGTTCGCCGATGAACTGAAAGCCTCGGAACTGGCCCTGGATGTGCTGCGCGAGAAGATCGAAGCCATCGCGCTGGGCATCCCGAACCTGCCGGCCGAGGATGTGCCGGCGGGCAAGGATGAATCGGAGAATGTCGAGCAGAAGCGCTGGGGTACTCCGCGCGCGTTCGATTTCCCGGTGCTTGATCATGTCGAGCTGGGCGCCCGCAACCGCAGGCTGGATGGCGAGACCGCGGCCAAATTGTCCGGCTCGCGCTTCACCGTGCTGCGTGGCCCGATCGCGCGCCTGCACCGCGCCCTGGCGCAGTTCATGCTCGACCTGCATACCGGTGAGCACGGCTATGAAGAGACCAACGTCCCGACCCTGGTCAACGCCGAGTCGCTGCGTGGGACCAGCCAGCTGCCGAAGTTCGAGGACGACCTGTTCAAGACTGCCGTAGGCGAGTCCACCCGCTACCTGATCCCGACCTCGGAAGTGCCGCTGACCAACATCGTGCGCGATGAAATCATCGACGCCGAGCAGCTGCCGCTGCGCATGACCGCCCATTCGCTGTGCTTCCGCGCCGAAGCCGGCAGCGGCGGCCGCGACGTGCGCGGCATGATCCGCCAGCACCAGTTCGAGAAGGTGGAACTGGTCGCCGCCTGTACCCCGGCGCAGAGCGATGAAGAGCACCAGCGCATGACCCGCTGTGCCGAAGTCGTGCTGGAAAAGCTGGGCCTGCCTTACCGCAAGGTGCTGCTGTGCACCGGCGACATGGGCTTTGCCGCCATCAAGACCTACGACCTGGAAGTGTGGCTGCCCTCGCAGGACACCTACCGCGAAATCTCTTCGTGCTCCAACTGTGGTGATTTCCAGGCGCGACGCATGCAGGCCCGCTGGCGCAACCCGGAAACCAGCAAGCCCGAACTGCTGCACACGCTCAACGGTTCGGGCGTGGCGGTCGGCCGCGCGATGATCGCGGTGATGGAGAACTACCAGAACGCCGACGGCAGCATCACCGTGCCGGACGTGCTCAAGCCCTACATGGGCGGGCTGGATGTCATCGGCTGATCCAGCGCCGTGACGCATGGAAAAAACCCGCCGCAAGGCGGGTTTTTTGTTGGTGCTTCGGTAGAGCCACCCCATGGGTGGCTTCCGTACTGGTCATGCATCACCTGCAGCCACCCATGGGGTGGCTCTACCCGTCCGTCATCGGCGCCAGCACGCCCAACGGCACCCAGCCGGACGTGGTGCCGCCAACCAGCTCGCACCACACCCAGCTGTTGAGCTCGCGCTCACCGCGCACGTGTTGACCCACATCCACGTCCAGTTCGCGCGCGCAGTAAGCCTCGGCCGCCACCGCATCGCCCTGCGCGTTGCGGCCGATCACCTGCGCCGGTACCCAGCCGGCGGCCTGTCCCGGCGTCTGGCACAGATACCAGTTGTCCCAGCCTTCGGGCCCCTGGTAGCGCTCACCGACCTGCAGCGGATCGCCGGGCTGCAGGGTGATCGGGTGGGGGAACTCGCTGCGGTGGGTCTGGATGACGCGGTAATCCATGCGGAATCAGCCATGTGTAAAGAGCCCCCAGCTTAGCGGCCATTGCCGCGACGCTGCAGCGTTGATTGCGTCAGCAATGCGGCTTCAAGTGAGGAAGAGAAGCAGGTCAGAAAACGCCGCGATGAAATGTAGGGGAGGTTGGTAGCCGAGTGGGTGGCACTCGGCGTGGAGGGCCGCAGAGACGGCAGGCACGGGGCTTCGCGGATGAGCATCCGGTAGGCGACCCATACGGCCCGCACGTGGTGGTGTGATCGATGCCCATTTTCTCCGGCACACAGCGAACAGGCTGGGCACCGACATCTACTTCCACAGGACGCCCCGTGAACACAGCGGCCGCACCCCTCCCATCCTCCAATCCCGCCGGCATCGCTGCATGGCTGATGCTGGGCATTGCCTGGCTGTGCTTCCTGATCCCGTTCCCGGGTCTCGGGATGTTCCTCGGCTGGCCGCTCAATATGGTCGCCTTCATCCTGGCCGTCGTGGCGGTGGCCAAGGGCGGCGCCGGCAAAGGCATCGCCCAGCTCCTGCTGTCCCTCGTCGCCTCCCCGCTGGTCTACCTCGTGGGCGTCGTGGTGTTCGCCGGCACCGTCAGCGCGATCGGTCAGCCGGCCCTCGATGCCCAGGCCAACGCGGGCAAGGGCCGCCAGCAGGACATCACCATCGCGCCTGTCGCGCCTGTCGAAATCACGGCACGCCAGCTCCATCGGGACTACGAGGCCAATGAGGTCGCCGCCGACGTCCTCTACAAAGGCAAGCGGCTGCTGATCACCGGCGAAGTTGCCAGCATCCAGACGGATCTGATGGATAAGCCGCAGGTGCAGCTGAAGGCCGGAAGCGTCGACCAGGTGATGATCTCCGGTCTCTCCAGGGAAGAGGCCGGCGCGCTCGGCAAAGGCGACACTGTGCTCGCGGCCTGCACGGGCAACGGCATGATCCTGGGATCACCGATGACGCGCGACTGCGAACTGCAGTAAGGCCGAGCCGCGTCCAAAAAAGATGGCCCCGGGAGGGGCCATCTCTGCCACACCCACACCGTCACGACGAGGGGGAGGGAACGGCGTGGGTCCTGCGCGGCTCAGGCTGCGGCGAGTTCTTCCGGCTGCGGCAGCGCGGCCAGGGCCTGGGCAATCGCATCGGTGCGGTGCTGCGGCGAGTAGGCGATGCCCTCGGCCCGCACGAACTCAACGTTGTCGATGCCGAAGAAGGCGAAGACCTGGCGCAGGTAGGGGTCCTGGAAGTCGGTCGGGGCACCGGTGTGCAGGCCGCCGCGGCTGCTGGCCACGATCACGCGCTTGCCGCCGGCCAGGCCCACCGGGCCATTCTCGGTGTACTTGAAGGTGCGCCCAGCCACGGCCAGGCGGTCGATCCACGCCTTGAGGGTGGAGGCGACGCTGAAGTTGTACATTGGGGAGCCGATGACCACCACGTCGGCGGCCAGGAACTGCGCCAGCACCTGCTCGGCGTCAGCCACTTCGGCCGGATCGGACTGGGCCAGGGACGAGCTGCGCAGGTGCGGGACCGGCTGAGCATCGAGGTCGCGGTAGCTCACGTCCAGACCCGGCACCTGGTCGCGCCACTGCTGGACCACGGCGGCGGAGAGCTGGCGGGAAACCGAGTTGTCGCCAAGTACGCTGGCGTCGATGTGAAGAAGCTTCATGGCAATCACCTGTTATCTGGGGAGGGGCGGGGCAAGGCGCCGCCGACGGAGATCAGGTTAGGTTGTTGCCTGTTTGGAATAAAGGTGGTTGAATACCACGTATTGTTCTATATCTGGAACTTCGGTATGCAAGACCTCAACGACCTCTACTACTTCGCCATGGTGGTGGATCATGGTGGCTTCGCCGCAGCAGAACGCGCGCTCGGCATCCCCAAATCCCGCCTGAGTCGCCGTATCAGCCAGCTGGAAACTGATCTGGGCGTCCGCCTGCTGCAGCGCTCCACGCGCCGCTTCGCGGTGACCGACGTCGGCACCAGCGTGCATCGCCACGCGCAGACCATGCTCGCCGAGGCCCAGGCTGCGCGAGAGGTGGTGGACCGCCTCAGCGCCGAGCCGCGCGGCCTGGTGCGCGCCAGCGTGCCGGTCTCGCTCGCGCAGATGCAGCTGCCCAAGCTGCTGCCGATCTTCCTGGCGCAGTACCCCAAAGTGCGGCTGCAGCTGAACATCAGCAACCGCCGCGTGGACATCATCAACGAAGGCTACGACGTCGCCCTGCGCGTGCGCTCGCGCCTGGATGACGATGGCAGCCTGGTGATGCGCAGCTTCGGCCAGGTCCAGGAACTGCTGGTCGCCAGCCCCAAGTACCTGGATCGCGCCGGCCGCCCGAAAGACCCGGACGAGCTGACCAACCACGTCACCCTGAGCATCAGCGAAGACGAAGCCCGCCAACGCTGGGAACTGCACGGCCCGGAAGGCGCGGTCCGCCGCGTGGACCTGCAGCCGCGCGTGGCTGGTTTCGATTTCCCGCTGCTGCAGAGCATGGTCAAGGACGGTTTTGGCATCACCATGCTGCCGGAAACCGTCTGCGCCGACGCCGTGCGCAACGGCGAACTGGAAGTGGTGCTGCCGGACTGGTCGCTGCCGCAGGGTATCTGCCATGCCGTCTTCGCCTCCCGCCGCGGCCTGCTGCCGGCGGTGCGCGTGTTCATCGACTTCCTGGCCGAGCACCTGCCGCCGCAGCTGGAGGCTTCGCGCCTGGATTGCGGTGGCGCGTGCGAGCGGGCCAAGGAGAAGATCAAGGCGAGTGCGCTGGGTGCCCTGGCGGTGGATGCGGGCTGAGCCCGACAGCCGGCGGGTGGGCAAATCCCACCTGAAATGCGAGAATGCGACCCCCGGCCCATGCCGGGGAGCCATGCCGGACGGGGCGCTGCCCTGGCCGGTTGCTTGGGTTGCAATGACCTGGGCACGCGGGGCGCGGAAGCGCTGCCGATACGGAGAGATGGCCGAGCGGTTTAAGGCACCGGTCTTGAAAACCGGCGAAGGGTCATTCCTTCCGTGGGTTCGAATCCCACTCTCTCCGCCAATGACCCTTAAATCATTGATTTGAAATTGAAATCCTGATTTGGGTTTACGGGAAGGCAGGAAGCATGTCGAGGAAACGCTCGCATGCGCATCCCCTATGCGGCTGTCGCCGGATGGCGTGATGCCCTACAGAGACTTACGGGGATGTTTTGCCTGCGCAGCTTCTGCATGTTCTGCCAAATACTGCTGACGAGGGGCATTGGACTTCTTGACAGGCGCTGAGAGCCCTCGACCACGAAGATCCGCGTAGCTGGTGCCGATCAGCGAGGTCGCGACCTGCGTCTTGATATCGGCGTCAATCCAGATCAAGCCAAGATCGAAAAGGGTGTGTATGTCAGCACGGAGCAACAAGCCGTTGTTGACGGTATTCGTATGGTCGCCACGGAATGGCAGGATGTGCGCTGCTTCCAATGTTGCCGTAACGTCGCAGCCTGTGATCGCGCACCTACCGCCATAGGCCTTGAGCAACTTCGTTCGGAACCCAGCTTGGCCGCGGCGCATTGCGATGGTGGTCAGGGCCCACTGGCGGGCATCTTCGCTCGAGTCGATTGGAGGCGTGAGGAACTCAGCGCCTGCCTCGGCTGCTAAGACAAGCCGTTCCTCTATTGTGGGCTCGCCGGACTCTGCGTCAGTTTTCTCAAAGACGACGGAGAAGATGCTCTCGTTCACTTCTTGAACGTAGCCGGTCCACTCAGTGCGGGCCTCGAAGACCTTGCGCTTTTTTTGCTTGTCCGCCCACCGCACCATCACCATACGGACAGGAAGCCCCTTCTCGGAAGCAGTTGCGAGATGGGTGAGGGTCCCAGTGCGTCCGGCGCGATTCGTCCACCCAGAGGTGTCAATGCGGTAAGTCCGTTTGTTCCCCTTCTTGGGAAAGCGGTCTTCCCAGACGGTAATCACGGCCTGCCGAGGCTTCGTCGCAATTGCTGAGACAGACCAGCGCATGTTGTCCAGCTTCGCGCCATGCTTCTTGAACTCTTCCTTGATTCCCATCGCTTTTCGCGTCCCTATGCAATTCGTACAGCTTCAGTGAGAAGGCGGTCATCGCCGACATTGTCTAATGCGTTAGCGGCTCGGCTGCGAAAGACTGAAGTCTCTCGCGAGAAGGTGCAGCAACTTTCCGAAAGCACTTATGGCCGTGGTTCTGGGTCCACGCTTAAAAAGCTATTGCATCGTTGGAAGTCACTGCCCGACCAGCCCCGGAGTGTGGGCATCCATATCCATCCAGTGACTGCGACCAAGCGTGAACTATGATCCAGCGGTGACGCGGTCAAACACGTGCATGGTTCGCTGCTTGAACACAAGGTGGACATCGATCACTCCACTCTCATGGGGCATACGTGCCAGAAAGCCGCACGGGTAATCCGGCCACGTCATCATCCACCTGGCTCTCAAGAATGCGGACCGGCCCTCTGTTGGCCCTGCATCTTCCGCAGGATCTCCTCGCCGGGACAGCCACTGCCCATGCCACTTGGCCGCCACTGCTCGATGGAGGCACCGATCCGTTCCTCCAAGTGATGAACTACTCCAGCCATGGCAGGGTCAGCCAAAGCGCAGATCCTTCCCGACGCGACGAGTGCATCTGGCATGTCAGCCTTGTGCCGCAAGTAAAAATACTCGGGGGTGGCGTGGCGCTGAAGCACCTCAATGAGGGTCCCAACGATGCGATCGGCATCATGGTCAGGAAGCAGGTATGCGCTTCTCAACAAAGCCGAGCGCTTGTCGATCAACACCAAGGTGTGGCGGGCTTGATCGGTCCGTGAAAGGGTTCCTCGGCCTGCATCGCTGCAAGGGAGCGATAGCCATGGACGGCTGCGATCAGTTCGCGGATCTGCTCCTTTTTTAGCGGCAGTCCAGAGGAAAGAAACGCGGTCTCGGCTAGCAAGTCCGGGCCCGAATAGATATCAGGTGTCATTGGCAAAGTCCTATCAAACGGGGCAGGTGAGCGCTTACTTCTGCTTCCGTTGGCGTTTGCCAAGCGTTGACATGGGCATGCGTTTGGGACGGTCAGTCAAACTGATTCGAGCGGCGTGGGCGCGGCAGGTCAACGAGTCTCGATCGGTGTGCGGCGAATCGAAGAATGGCTCCGGGCCGGCCTAGAAGTAGCTAAAGTTAAATCCTCCTCCGCCGTTAACGAGCTTAGCCGCGCTATGGCGACTGCCCCTCGTCAGTAAGGCGGCACACAACAGACATCGGAAACATCAGGAGCGGGATATGTCAAAAGGAAGATTTGCGCTAGTCGCTGTGTTCGCCATCGGGCTTACTGGTTGCGGCAGCCATGACTGCAACTCAGGTGATGTCCATGAGACACTGCTGAGCTTGCTGGCCGGCGATACCTCGGGGATGGAGAGCATGGTGGAAAACGCCTTCGGCGTCGGGCCAACGGCTGAGTCACTTCAGGCGTTTGCCGCGGGAACGGTCACCGAGATCGTGACTCTAGAAAAGAATAAGAGCACAGGCGCCTTCGTCTGCAACGCCAAGGTCACCATTCCTGTGTCGGAAGACAGGGAAGTAAGTCTGCAGATGGACTACGAGGTGCGCCAAGTGGAGTCTGGTGATTCGGACTTCCAAGTGCTTGCCAGCAAAAGTGACATCAACCGCATGCGTGCAAATGTCAATGGCACAATTAACAACCACCTTCGCGCGAAGGCAGAGGCAGAGCGTAAGGAGCAACGCAAACAAGCGTTTCTCGACAATCCGCCCATCGCCATGACGGACGAAGAAGCTAGCGCTGCCATCATTGAGGACATGAGTCGTTACAACAGCAGCTTCGCCGAAAGTTCGCATGCCATTGTGGGCCAAGACTTTGGCGGCGAAGGCTACAAGGACTACGTAATTGCATACCGCAGCCACCTATATGGGGATACGTATGGTTGGAGCTACAAGCACTACTGGTCGACGGCGCGCGAGCCTGGCGAGAAGGTCTCACTAGACGGCAATTCGGACCAGGAAATCACGCGCGAGCACGACCTTACCAGCTTGCAGCTACATAACGGCGTGGTGACTTTCTCTGACGGAAACGGGTGGTCTCAGGCGGCAGAAATAGTCACCGGCAAGAGTTATCACAGCAGCAAGCTGTGACGTGCTTTCGTGTTTTCATGCCCGCCTCTGGTCTGGCGGGCATGGTGCGCCCACGCTCGTAGTTGTAATAAAAGAGTCTGAAGACTCGATTGATGTGGACTCGATGGTTCGCAAGTATGCAAATAACTTCGAGTTGGAAGTCTCTGTTGAAGTCTTCGACCTGAGATCGCTTATGAGTGAACTTGATAGGTAGCCGCCATCAGCGGCATTTAGCAAGCGCGGCCCAGTTCGAGACCAGCATCCGCACGTCCACCGTCCACCCCCTTTAAGCGACACGCCCCCGCCGAGTCGCACCAGGCGAGTACCCCATAACACGCTTGTAAGCCCGACTGAAAGCCGCCTGCGAAGCGTACCCAAGACGCTCTGCCACCACCTCGATGGAGAGGTTCTGGTGGCTCAGCCATTGGCTGGCCAAGTGCATTCGCAGCTCAGTCACGTAGCGCAGGGGCGCGGTTCCAATTACGGTCTGGAACCGGTCTGCAAACACGGAACGCGAGATGTTCGATTCCGCAGCCAATGCTTCGACAGTCCAGTCCCGCCCAGGGTCTCTGTGCAGCGCAAGCAACGACAGCGATAGACGAGGGTCGCGCATCGCCATGACCAGGCCGGAGGCGCCGTCGCAACCACGCTCGACCCAGTCACGGACAATCATGGCGGCCACTGCATCCGCCAGCCGCGCGAGTATGCCTGCATAGCCAATGCGTCCGGAACACACCTCGCGCTTCATCGCGTCGACCATCGGCAACAGCCCAGGGAACTGCGTGGCGTTGCCATCGCACAACATCACCGCCGGCATCACCTTGCTCAACCCTTGCATGCCGCCCAGATCGAACACCATGCAGCCGTGGAAGAGCACGGCGCTGGGCACGGCATGTGTGCTCGGGCACGTGTCTATCCCGCTCACTGCGTCGCCTAACGGGGCTGCGTCGATCGTTTCCAGGCACTGGACGGGATGGTCCTCGCTCGACAGCAACGCGTGTTCGTCTCCGCGGGGAAGAAGCACGACATCCCCGGCGGATAGACGGCGTTGGCTGCCGTCTGCGCCACGAAGAATCGCCGTGCCCACTGCCAGGTAATGGAAGTAGGCATGGCCTGGCTTCCGGGGAAATCCAAGCCCGAAGGTCGGCCCGGTCTGAATGCGCCGGTATTGAACGCCATGCAGCCGCATGCCGGTCAGCAGTTCGCTGATCAGGTCGGTGGGCTGGAGTGGCGTGTGGCTCATGGAGACGGTCCGGGGTTTCGATCAAAAATACAGGTCGGACAATCATAGATCATCCTGGCTGGGCTCCCTAGACTCTCGGCTGCACGAATGCACTGGGATCTGTGATGAGCAATAACGTAGTTGATGCCGCGAACACGCCTGATTCTGTGGACAGGGGGAGCGGGGAGCCTTCTTCATCGGCGTGGGTGGCGGTGTTTTCGCTGGCCATGGGGGTCTTCGGGCTGCTCACCGCGGAATATCTGCCTGCCAGCCTGCTGACGCCGATGGCGGGGGACCTGGGGGTGTCGGAGGCGCTGGCCGGGCAAGCGGTGACGGTCACTGCGGTTGTGGCCTTGTTCGCTGGGCTGTTGGTGCCGCGGCTGACCCGTTTGATGGACAGGCGCCTGGTGCTGTTGAGTTTCACGGCCCTGATGATTCTCTCCAACGCCTTGGTGGCGTTGTCGTCCAGCATGGGCGTTCTGCTGGTGATGCGCGTCCTTCTGGGCATCGCGCTGGGCGGTTTCTGGAGCATGGCAGCGGCCGTGGCCATGCGGTTGGTGCCGCCCCAGCGCGTGCCTCGCGCGCTCTCGATCATCTTCAGCGGGATTGCGGTCGGCACGGTGGTGTCGGTTCCGTTGGGGAGCTACCTCGGCGGGCTGCTGGGTTGGCGCAGCGCCTTCTGGGCGGCGACGGCGGTGGGTGGACTCACGTTTGCGTTCCAGTGGTTCACGCTGCCCCGGATGGCCCCGCGTCAGGCGGCTGTCCCCGAGTCGGTGGTGGCGCTGCTGCGCCGCCCGGGCGTTGCGGTCGGCATGCTGGGCTGCGTCCTGGCGCACACCGGTCAGTACTCGCTCTTTACTTACATCCGCCCCACGTTGGAGAGCCTGGGGCAGATGAGCGCCGATGGCCTGGCGCTGATCCTGCTTGGATTCGGTGTGGCGAATTTCGTTGGCACTCTCCTGGCCGGTTGGCTCATGGAGCGCAGTCTGAAAGTCACGCTGGTGCTCATGCCTGCCTTGGTTGGCGTAGCCGCGCTGGGCATGCTCCTGTTGCCGGTGGGCGTCGGCGGGCTGTCGATCCTGGTAGCACTGTGGGGTCTGGCCTTCGGCGGCGTGCCGGTTGCGTGGTCGAGCTGGGTCGCGCGTGCGGTGCCTGACCAGGCCGAGAGTGCCGGCGGGATGGTGGTCGCTGCGGTGCAGTCGTCCATCGCAGCGGGCGCCGCGTTGGGTGGCGTGGTGTTCGGGCTGGGCGGCATCGTTGCAGTCCTTACCGTTGCCGCAGCGGTGATGCTCCTCGCCAGCCTGCTCATCGCGCTCCGGGTCAGGGTGAGCTCGGCGGCGTTGTCGGCAGGTCCGGCGTTTCATATCTAGGCGACCACACCAGGAATGCACGTCGGGAGTGAAGGACTGTCGATGTAGTCGGCGTCCTGTCTCCGCTTCCGCTAAAGTGCTCGGCCCTGTTTTAACTGGCGCTCGCTCCCGAGCGTGCACTTGAAGGACGTTGTTGTTGATGGTGGTGAAAGGTCTGGCGGTGTTGTTTTTGGTTTCTGCGTCGTTTTCTGGTGTGGCAGCAGAGCTGGTTGGCCGCGCGACGGTCACGGACGGGGACACCCTCACCGTGGCCAAGCAGCGCATCCGCCTGTGGGGCATCGATGCGCCGGAAAGCGCGCAGCAATGCACCGGTAAAGATGGGCGCACTTGGCCCTGCGGGCGTCGGTCAGCCGCCGCGCTGGACGGCTATCTGCTGGAAAAAACCGTTCGTTGCCAGCCCAAGGACACGGACCGCTACGGCAGGGTGGTGGCGGAGTGCTTTGTCCAGGGGGCGTCGGTCAATCGGTGGATGGTGCGCTCCGGTTGGGCGGTGGCGTACCGCCAGTACGCTACGGCATTCATTGCAGACGAAGCCGACGCGCGCCAGCACCAGCGGAACCTCTGGCAGGGGCCGTTCCAGATGCCAGCCGACTATCGTCGCAGCAAGCGTGACCAGGCCGCGCGACACGCCCCGGCGGCCACGCAGCCGGCGCCGGGCGGATGCCAAATCAAGGGCAACATCTCCCGCCAAGGCAAGAAGATCTACCACGTGCCGGGCCAGTGGGACTACGCGCGCACGAGTATCGACACGAGCCGCGGCGAGCGCATGTTCTGCAGCCCTGCCGACGCAGTGCGGGCAGGGTGGCAGCCGGCCAAGCGCTGAGCGTCTCAAACCCTCCCATGCAGGCGGCGACGCAGCGCGCCCGCCGCTGCCGCGATGGCCATCGCAGGCAACGCCAGCACCAGCGCATACACCAGTCCGGCCAGCAACAACGGGCCAACGCCCGAGACCACGGCCACCACCGGCACCTGCAGCGCCATGAGCAACAGTCCCCACAGCCACGCCTTGCGGGGGAAGCAGGCGCCTAGAACCGCGGCAATAGCCAGTGCGATGGGATAGACGACGGTCCAGAACGCCGGCGCATCCCAAGGCTCGCCGCCGGGTGTCCGCCAGGCCACCAGCACCCAGAACACCACGCCGATCTTCAGCGTGACAGCCGCTGCTGCAAGAAGATTTCCCGTCGTCCGCATCGTTGTGCTCCTGCGCGAACAGGCAGGATGCCACGCGTTGAGGGTGTGCCCCACATTGGCGACGCATTGCGTCGTACCAGTGACGGCATCAGGATATTGGCGGCGGTCAGCAAATTTTGACGCGCTCTTGGCGCCTGCTGAGGATACTTTTCCGTCATTGTTCCAGAGGAGAAGGGCAATGGCCGCCAGACAAAAGACCCCGTCAAACCCCCAGGTGCTGAGGATCGAAGCGATGCCGCTGGGCTTCGGCGAAGCCGCCGTCGTGATCGAGCTGGCCGCCGAGCCACCGAAGCGCTGGTTCAAGGCGCTCAAGCGGGAGATGATGTACTCGGAGGGCCTGGAAACCGCGTCGGCGAAGTTCGACGGCTGCTTCGTCTACCTCGTCGGGCTGGACCCGGCCCTGGGAAGCGCTGTGCGCTGTGCCAGCCGATTGCTTGCAGCGGTGCAGGAAGGCTTTCAACAGAGCAGCACGGTTTCTCCAGAGATGTCGACGATGGCTGTTGACGGCGGGTCCCATCCGCCTGTGTCCCTGCACATACCGCGTTCACCGATGGGTCGGAACGAAGCATCCGGGGAGATGAACATCAGGATCTGACCCTTGTCCTGGGAAGGGCTTCCTCACGGGAAGTATCGACACGTCGACCATCGTCGACCGGAAGGTCGATGTCCGAGGGGCGCTATAGAAAAGCAGTGGCGCCGATGACGTTTCTGGCCTTGCACCCGGAGTACGTTGAACGTAATTTACGTTCAGCGTAGGTCCGGGTCATGCTTGTTGGCATGACCCGCACACCTACCTCGATCCGCTCTGTATTCGCCCGCCGCTTGAAGGCGTGCCGGGTAGATCAGGGCTTGTCTCAACGCGCGTTGGGGGTGCTTGTGGGATTACCGGAAGACGTGGCGGGCGTTCGCATCAACCGATACGAACGGGCCGTGCACAATTGCGATATCGAGACAGCGCAGAGGATCGCGTCTGTGCTGGGGGTTTCCGTTGCCTATCTGTACGCGGAGACGAATGACCTCGCGGAGCTCATCCGCCAGTTCAGCAGGATGTCCGCCAAGGAGCAGGAGGCGCTCCTCGCCAATGTCCGGCGCAAGGCAACGTAGTCGTTCGTTCGCACGCAGCCCGAGGAGCATGCGCGGGTCCACAAACAACTCGCTCCCACACCCACGCCCGGCCTCCCGCCGGGCGCCGGGCGGTCCCTGACGGCCCTGTCAGTTCGGCCGCTACTGGTGCCGCATCACCGCCTCCAGATGCGCCTCCGGATCGATCATGTGCGAGTGGTCATCCTGGTCCAGCTGGATCTCCGCCCAGTGGATGGCCCCGTTGAACCTGCCGCGCTCGGTCACATAGCCCTCATACACCGGCATGCCGGTGTCGATGCCCACGTCCAGGCCCTCATCGAAGGAGTAGTACAGCGGATGGGTACGCTCCACCTCGCCGGTACCTGAGGCTTTCCCGTCGATGTACAGGGTGACCGTGCCACCGCGCCCGATGCCGCCGCCCGCGTAGGCGAATTCCACCCGCACCTGATGGCGGCCGGTGCCGATGTCGGCCTCGGACAGCACCGTCTTCCGCAGCAGTCCGCAATGGTTGTAGTGGTAGCCCAGCTTGCCGTTTTCGGCAAAGAACGACCAGCCGCCGGTGCGTCCGCCCTGGGCGACGATCACGCCGTTGAGCGTGCCACTGGCGGGCGCTTCGATCTCGGCGGTTACCGCGTAGGAACGGTTCTTGACGTTGATCGCTACGTTCTCGCCCAGGCGGGTCATGCCGGGGTACAGCCGCAGGCTGTCGCCGGTGGTCAGCGTGGGACGTCCGGCAAGTTCGGGATTCATGCGTTCGGCGGCGCGATCGTCGATCGGCAGGACGTTGTGGCGAACCGCCTCGATCAGGAACAGCTGCTGCAGCTCGGCCAGCTTGTCCGGCTGCGCGGCGGCCAGGTTGTCGGCCTGGGTCCAGTCCTGGGTGGTGTCATACAGTTCCCAGACGTCCTGCGAAAAATCCACGCCCTTGGCCACCACATTCCAGGGGGTGCGGTGCTTGGTCTGCGCGGTCCACCCGTTGTGGTAGATGCCGCGGTTGCCCATGATCTCGAAGTACTGCGTGAGGTGGCGCTCCTCGGCATCGGCGTCGTTGAAGGTGTAGGCCATGGAAACGCCGTGCATCGGTACCTGGGTGACACCGTTGACCGTATGCGGCTGTGCCAGCCCGGCGAGGTCCAGGATGGTCGGCGCCACGTCGATCACGTGGTGCCATTGGCTGCGCAGTTCGCCACTGCCGGTTATCCGGGCCGGCCAATGCACGATGGTGCCGTTGCGCGTGCCGCCGTAGTGCGATGCCACCTGCTTGGTCCACTGGTAGGGCGTGCACAACGCATGCGCCCAACCGACGGCGTAGTGGTTGTAGGCCGTGGGTCCGCCCACCTCGTCCAGGTGCTGCTGCCAGAATGCTGCGGTCTCGTACTCGGCGCCCCCGTTGGAGGCGGTGGTGAGCATGAAGGCGCCGTTGATGCCGCCCTCGGCGGAGGCGCCGTTGTCGCCGATGATGAAGTACACCAGCGTGTCGTCGAGAACGCCAAGTTCCTCCAGCGCGTCGATCACGCGGCCGGTATGGTGGTCGGCGTACTCGAGGAAGGCGGCATAGACTTCCATCTGATGCGCGAGGATCGGCTTGAGTTCGGCCGGCATGTCCTCCCACGCCGGAATGCCCTCCGGCCGCGGGGTGAGCACGGCATCGGCGGGGATGACACCCAGCTCGCGCTGGCGCGCGAAGGTAGCGGTACGCATGGCATCCCAGCCTTGATCGAACGCGCCTTTGTACTTGGCGATCCAGTCCTTGGGGACATGGTGCGGGGCGTGCGTCGCTCCCGGTGCGAAGTACACGAAGAAAGGTTTGTCCGGCGTCAGGCTCTTCTGCAGGCGGACATAGTCGATGGCCTTTTCGGCCAGGTCCGGCATCAGGTGGTAGTCCGGATCCAGCGGCGCCTCCACGGCAGAGACGCCATCGACCAGTGCGGGCGTCCACTGGTTGGTTTCACCGCCGATGAAGCCGTAGAAACGCTCGAAGCCACTGAAGGCCGGCCAATGGTCGAACGGGCCGGTCGGTCCGGACTCCCACACCGGCACTTCGTGGCACTTGCCGAACTGGGCGGTGTTGTAGCCGTTCTGGCGCAGGATTTCCGGCAGCGGCGTGACCGAATTGGGCCGTGTCGAACGATAGCCCGGCGCGGGGGTGGCGGTCTCGGTGATGTGGCCCATGGCCACCGCGTGGTGGTTGCGACCGGAGAGCAGCGCGGCGCGCGTGGGCGAGCACAGGGCGGTGGTGTGGAAGCGGGTGTAGCGCAGGCCGCTATTGGCCAGCCGATCGGCAGTGGGCGTATGCACGGGGCCGCCGAACGCGCTGGCGGCACCGAAGCCAACATCGTCGAACATGATCAGCAGGACATTGGGTGCGCCGTCCGGCGGGCGCTTTGCCGTGATGGGAGGAAGCTTGACCCCAAGTTTTTTCGCATCGAACGACAGGGGGCCCTGGTAGGCCTGGTCGGGGATCGGAAGGATGCTGCCGGGGAGTTCCTGGCTCATGGTCACGCCTCGATGGACTGAGGCCCCAGTGTGGCCAGCGGGGTCTGTGTTGGCACCCGAAAATAGACGGGCCGCGGCCTAGGTAGAAGTACTGGCGGCGGCGCGCCGGGTCGATTTACCGCCGGTGGCCGGCCAACTATCTCACCGGTTTTCCGTAGCTGTCCGAGAGCATTGCCTTGTAGGCCTCCAGAGGCTGGAGTCCCACCGCGCGCCGCCGGGCGTCGAGGGTCTGCATGTCTTCGGTGGGCTGAAGCTCCATCACGCCGTCGGCGGCGCTCTTGAACTGCGTGCCGTAACGCTGCGGCTTGCCCTGCGCGATGAGCACCCGGTCGGTCAACAGCGCTACATCCGCGGCGTCGGCATCGCCGGTCTCGGCGGCGGTCTGCATCAACGCCAACGCCTGCGCCTGGAACGCGGGGTCATGATCGGCGTGCTGCACGATCAGCCATGCGGCCTTGGCCCCGTCGCGGCCGACCCGCGTGGTGCCTGGCCACCCCTTCTCGGCGATCACGGCTTTCAACCACGTTGCATTGGCTTCGCTCACCGGCGCCGTCTGCCGCCACGCATCGCCGCCACCAGCGGCGATGGCGGCATGTTGCGCGGTCTGGTCCTTCGCCTCGCGTGCGAGCAAGGCCTGCCTCAACGGCGCATCGCGCAGCGCTTCGTGCTTCTTTTCTTCGGCGATGACCCGCTGCAGCACCGCTGGCCATGCGGGATCGGCGCGCAGCGCATTCAGCCCGGGACGCTGTTTGGTCCGCAGGTCCTCCAGTGGCAGGCGACCACTGGCGAGCAGCGCATCCACGTACGCAAACGCCGCGGCATGGTCGCCGGCTGCCGCCGTGCATTCGATCAGCAGCAGCTCGCCTCCGTCGGGGAAGGGGATGCCGTGCGTGTACAGGTCACTCAAGGTGGCGCTGCAGGCGGCGTAGTCGTTGTTGCCGTAGGCATCCAGCGCGGTGAAGAAGCTGGCCGGCTTGGCGGCGGCAGCCGCGGCGGCGGCGAACAGGGCGGCCGTCAGCGTTGCCGCCCGGGTTGCTATGGGTCGTATTGGCCTTCCGTGCATGGGTCATCTTCCCTGGTGAACGCACCGACAACGTAGCGGCTTCAGCCCCCGGAATTCAACCTGGCGTGCGCGAGCCGAAGCCGTGCGATCACGGCGTGGGCAGTAGCAGTCGAAGAACATGCCGGTCCCTCCAGCCTGCCGGATCGTGCGGGCGGTGTGATGCCCAGGCTCACGCGCAGCACGCACGGCGTTGATCCAGGCTCCCGCACTCTGGCGCATTCGTCACTCTCCCAACGCCCGGGACAGCGCCATGGCCGATCTGCCTCCCCATCGTTACGACGTCATCATCATCGGTGGCAGCTACGCGGGCATGTCCGCCGCGCTGCAGCTGGTGCGCGCCCGCCGCAAGGTGCTGATCATCGACGGGGGGACGCCGCGCAACCGGAATGCGCGCGTCGCGCATGGGTTCCTTGGGCGGGAGGGGCTGCCGCCGGCAGATATCGCTTCCCAGGCCCGCGACGAACTGCTGCGCTATCCCACGTTGACCTGGCTCGCCGGTGTTGCCCGTTCTGCTACGGCAACGGCATCGGAAGACGGCGGGACCTTCCGGGTCGAGGTGGACGCCGGCCAGGCGTTTCTGGCGGATCGGGTGATCCTGGCGTACGGCGTAACCGATGATCTGCCCGACATCCAGGGCATCGGCGAACGTTGGGGCCGGAGCGTTTTTCATTGCCCGTACTGCCACGGCTACGAGGTGTTCGAAGGGCGCATCGGGGTGATCGGCTGCGCGAAGGATGGTGGCGCGGCCCAGGCGCTGCTGCTGTGCGACTGGGGCAACATCACGCTGTTCTGCAGCGAAGCCTCCGCGAGGATCGATCCCGCACAGCGTGCACGGCTGGACGCGTGCGGCGTCGTGGTCGAATCGACCCGCGTACGCGCGGTGGAAGACAGCGCTACCGTGGTGCTCGCCGACGGGCGCCGGGTGGAGGTGGATGCGCTGTTCATTTCACCGCATTCGCGGTTGTCCAGTGATCTGGCCGAGCAATTGGGCTGCGAGCTCAAGGATGGCGGGTGCATCACCACCGATTCGGCCAAGCAGACCACGGTACCGGGCGTGTTTGCCTGCGGCGACGCGGCCCGGATGGCAGGCAGCATCGCGCTGGCAGCGGGCGAGGGCGCGCTGGCGGGCGTGGCGGTGCATCACTCCTTGATGGGGCTGTTGGGATAGCGCCCGAGGAAGGTGTCGCGTTGTTGGAAGAAGCGGGATTGGAGCAGCCGGGCTTTGTTCCATGCCGCGCTGTGTCTCGGGGGGCGGATCGCCTACGCCGGTGGAGAACACGGCTGATGGAAGGCATGGCAGAGTAAGAACACCCGTAATACTGCGCTCAGCTGACCTGATACTGCGCTCAGCTGACCTCCCACTGCCCTCTGCCGCTGATGCGGTCAGAGAGCCGTGGGATGAGACTCAGCGGCGCGCGTCGTCGCGGGCCTTGCCCACGTCGCTCTGCACTTCGCCCACACCCTTCTGGATCTTGCCTTCCACTTCCTTCGTCTTGTCGCCGGTGACCTTGCCCACGACTTCCTTTACGGTGCCCTTGACCTGGTTCTTGGCGCCTTCAGTGCGATTCTTGTCCATGGTTGACTCCACAATGTAGTTAGAGAGAGGCCCCGTGTTGCTGGGCATCTCCACCCTGACGGGACGGCAGTGGCGCGAAGGTGAAATTCGCTGGTGATGCGGAATCCGTTCAAGCGCCGGAAAGGTTGACGCTCACGCGCGCTGCACGTCATTCATCCGCATCGCGCTCATCCCACGCATCGCCATCCCATTGCGGTGGTTCGGTGGTGGCTGCGGCGGCATCCGGATCGACAGGTTCCAACAGCGTGTAATCGTTGCGCGCGGGATCACGAAACGCGCGGCTGACCGGATAGGCCTCCAGTGCGGGCGTAGTGGCGCGGGCGTTCAGTGCCGCGGGCGTTTTGAAGGCGCCGCTCAACCAGTCCAGTGCGGCGGCCGGTGCAATGAAGATCGGTCCATCTGGCGTGAGCGGGGCAGGGATCGCGTGGTTCGGCCCGGTCAGGACCGTGAAGCTGTCCAGCTGCTGGCCATCCTCGCTTTCCCAGTGTTCCCATAGGCCGGCGGCGAGCAGGACACGCCCGTCCTTGCGCTGCACGAACAGCGGCCATGGCGGCCGGCGCGCGCGGTCCCATTTGTAATACCCGGTCATGGGCAGCACGCACGGGCGCTGTGCCCAGGCCTGCGCGTAGATGCGGCTGCGTGGCGCGCGCTCCAGCCGTGCGGTCACCGTTGTATAGGGCGTGGCCGGTTCCTTGGACCAGCGCGGCACCAGCCCCCACACCATGTCGGCCACGGCAATGGAGCCGTCGTGGTCGCGCGCCAGCACCGTGGCCACGCTGCCCTTGGCGATGTTGTAGTGGTCCGGGCCGGCAGCCAGCGTCCGCGCCAGCGCGGCAGGCAGTCCGGCGGGAAGTGACTCGGTGTCGGCGATGGCTTGTGCGAAACGGCGCATGGGCCGAGCATCCGACGATATCCGTGACGGCCTCGTAGGCAGCGCAGGCGTTGCTCACCCGGGCGTTGCCTGCTGTGCACGGCGCTCATGTGTCCGGATGCGGCTCGGCCAACGCGGCCCGCCGCGCCTGGAACACTTCTGGCGTCTGCGGCTTGACGAACAGGGCGACCAGCTCGGGATACTCGGCTTTCACCGCTTTCTCGATCCGGGTGATGCACGCCTCGATCTGCGGCGTGGTGCGATCATCTTCGAACTCGGCACTCAGCATCGCCACGACCTGTTCGGGTCCCATCTGCATGGTGGTCACGCCATTGGCGCGGCGCAGGTCGGCATCGGTGTTGGCCACGGCGAGAATGCGCTTGGCAACGCTTGGGTGCGCCGGTTCGCCCACCAGCAGCCCCTTGGTTTCGCGTGCAAGCAGGAAGGCAGTGACCGCCAGCACACCGGCGATGCACAGCGAAGCGACGCCATCAAGGATGGGCATGTCCAGCAGCTGCGCGGCGAGCAGGCCGACCAGCGCGAAGCCCAGGCCGAGCAGGGCGGCGCTGTCTTCCAGCAGCACCGTGAATGTGGAGGGATCCTTGCTGCGGCGGAATGCCTCGAAGTAGCCCAATGAACCCTTGGTGGCGCGGAATTCGCGCAGCGCGATCCACCACGAGGTGCCTTCGAACACGAGCGAGATGCCCAGCACGATGTAGCTGATGAGGTGGTTGGTGGCCGGCTCCGGGTTGCGGATGTGCTGGATGCCTTCATACGCCGAGACGCCCGCACCGGCGGCGAACACCAGCAGCGCCACGATGAAGCTCCAGAAGTACAGTTCCCGCCCATGGCCGAAGGGATGCAGGGTGTCCGGCTTCTGCTCGGCCCGGCGCAGGCCATACAACAGCAGCAGCTCGTTGATGGTATCCACCAGCGAGTGGACGCCCTCGCTGAGCATGGCCGAACTGCCGGAGATGCCGGCGGCGACGAACTTGGCGATGGCGATGGCCAGGTTGCCGGCGAGCGCGGCATAGATCACGAGACGGGAGCCAGTCGGCTTGGCCATGGCGGAGGCGGGGGTGGGGAGGGTGCGGCATCATCGCCAACGGCGCGTCCCGGGCGCGTGCACGTCCGGGCCTGGCAGGCCGGGCGGCAGTGCGGCGCTGAGCGGCCGGGGCTGTACCCGCCGCCCGTGGCGCGGGACAATCCGTGGCCGTGGGCAGCGATCTGTTACGGCTGCGGGCGTTGACATGGAGTTGGCCCCGCGTGGATTAAATTGCTCTCCCCCTACCGGCCGGCCGACCGCTGCCTGCCGTTCCCCCTGCTGCTGCGATGCCTTTCAGTTCAAGGTTCGGTGACCCGATGATGTCTGTCCTTCCCTGGTCTGTCGCGCGGCTGCGCGGCGCGCGTGCCCCGGCCGTCCTGGAGCAGCGCGCATGAGTGCAGGGGTGGGGCGTTTTCCCGGCAGCACCGGCCCGATGGCCGAGCAGGTGCGTGGATGGAACTGGCAGGCGACGCCGGTGGGTTCGATCGACCATTGGCCCAGTGCGCTGCGCAATGCGGTCAACCTGATCCTGGCCTCGCCCGAGAGCATGTACGTGGTCTGGGGCGATGACCTGACGTTCTTCTTCAACGATGCCTACAGCCCGATCCTGGGCCCGCGCCTGCAGGGGGCGCTGGGGGCGCCGCTGAGGCAGCTGTGGGCGGATGCGTGGGACGCCGTGTGCGCACCGATCGAGGCTGCCTTCGCAGGCGGGTCCTCCCGCTACGAGAACCTGCCGGTCTCGATGAGCCGCCAGGGCGTGCCTGAAGAGACCTGGTGGACATTCTCCTTCTCGCCGATCTTCCTGGACGATGGCAGTGTCGGCGGCGCGTTCTGCGTGACCAACGAGGTGACCAGCATCATCGTGGCGCAGCAGCGCCTGGCCAAGGAGAACGAGCGCCTGATCGCGCTGTTCGACAAGTCGCCGATGTTCATGGCCTTCCTCAGCGGGCCGGAGCATCGCGTCGAGCTGGCCAACCCGGGCTACCAACGCCTGGTCGGCAACCGCCACGTGCTCGGGAAGTCGATCCGGGAGGCGCTGCCGGAAATCGTCGACCAGGGTTTCATGCCGTTGCTGGACGAGGTGTACCGCACCGGCAAGCCGTACATCGGCAGCGAGATGGTCTACGACGCGCCGTTCCCGTCCGATCCCTCATCGGCCCGGCGCCTGCTGGATCTCGTCTTCCAGCCGGTGGCCGGCGAAGACGGCAGCACTGCCGGCGTGTTCGTGCAGGGCCTGGATGTCACCTCCCACATCGAGCTGCAGCGCACGATGCGGCAGGTGGAGGCGCGCAATCGCCAGATCATCGACAGTGCCAGCGACTACGCGATCGTCGCCTCGGACCTGCAGGGCAACGTGACCCTGTGGAATGCCGGTGCCGAGCACATCTTCGGCTGGACGGAGGCCGAGATGCTGGGCCAGAAGGTGGAGCGGATCTATACCCAGGAGGACATCCTGGCCGACCGCCTGCGCCACAACCAGAGCGTCTCGATCGCATCGGGCGGGGTCAGCGGTGAGCGCTGGCTGGCACGCAAATCCGGCGGGCGGTTCTGGGCCAGCGGCGCCATGACCGTGCTGCGCGATGAAGATGGCGCCGCGCTGGGCTTCGTCAAGGTGCTGGGCGACCGGACAGAAGAGCGCCGCGCCAGCGATGCACTGGCCCATAGCGAGCGACGCCTCGGCGCGCTGGTGAGCGCCTCCTCGCAGTCGCTCTATGCGGTCACCGCCGACTGGCGCGAGATGCGCCAGATTCTGGCCACTGGACCGGTCGCGCAGGACGACAACCTGCCCGCGCTCAGCGACTGGAAGGAGCGCTACGTACATCCGGAGGATCTGGGCCTGCTGGAGCAGGCCATCGCCCGCGCGCTGGCGCAGCGGGAGCCGCTGGCGCTGGAACACCGCAGCCTGCTCGCCGATGGCAGCGTGCGCTGGGTGCAGATGCGCGCGGTGCCGCTGCTGGACGGCAACGGCGAGATCACCGAATGGTTCGGCACTGCCTCGGACGTGACCGAGCGGCGCCTGGCCGAAGACCAGCTGCGCGAGCTGACCTTGACCCTGGAAGAGCGGGTGCAGGCGCGCAGCGCCGAGCTGCAGGTGGCTGAAGAGCGGTTGCGGCAAAGCCAGAAGATGGAGGCCGTGGGCCAGTTGACCGGCGGCCTGGCGCATGACTTCAACAACCTGCTGACCGCCATCTCGGTCGGCCTGGAGCTGCTGGAGCTGCGCATCGATCAGCGTCGCTACGATGATGTGGGCCGGTACCTGGAGATGGCGCAGTCCAGCGCGTCGCGCGCCACCGCGCTGACCCAGCGGCTGCTGGCCTTCTCCCGCCGGCAGACGCTGGCGCCGACGCCGGTGGTGGCCGATGCCCTGGTGCGCGGGATGCTGGACATCATCTCGCGCACGCTGGGGCCGTCGATCGCGATCGCCACGCAGCTCGATTCCGATCCATGGTCGGTGCTGGTGGATGTGCCGCAGATGGAGAATGCGCTGTTGAACCTGTGCATCAATGCCCGCGATGCGATGCCCGAGGGCGGCCCGCTGACCATCAGTGCGGCGAACGTGACGTTGCAGGGCGAGGCTGCGGCAGCGCTGGATACGCCCCCGGGCGATTACGTGCGGCTGGCCGTCAAGGACGCCGGAACCGGCATGGAGGCGGCGGTGATCGAGAAGGTCTTCGAGCCGTTCTTCACCACCAAGCCGATCGGGCAGGGCACCGGCCTGGGCCTGTCGATGATCTATGGCTTCACTCGCCAGTCCGGCGGCCAGGTGCGGATTGATTCGCAGGTCGGCCAGGGCACGACGGTGGAGCTGTACCTGCCACGCTTCATCGGCGAAACCGCGGCCAATGCGGTGCAGGAGACCGAGCAGGATGCGCCCGCCACATCCACGCCCAGCGTCGGGACGATCCTGGTGGTTGAAGACGAGGGGGCGATCCGCGCGCTGCTCAGCGAGGTGCTGGGCGGCGCCGGCTATCGGGTGCTGGAGGCGCCGGAGGGCGGCCAGGCGGTCGAGCTGCTGCACTCCGGGCAGCCCATCGACCTGCTGATCACCGATGTTGGCCTCACTGGCGGGCTCAATGGCCGGCAGGTCGCCGATGCAGGGCGCCAAGTGCGGCCCGGGCTGCCGGTGTTGTTCATCACCGGCTATGCGGCGTCGGCGGCGGTGGGCGCCGGGCAGCTGGAGGAGGGGATGGAAGTGCTGACCAAACCCTTCACCACTGCCGAACTGGAGCGGCGTGCGCGCGCGCTGTTGGCGACTGCAGGCAGCAGCCAGTGACGGTGTTGGCTGCGCTCAGAGCAGGGACCTGACGGAGCTCACCAGCTGTTTGAGCGTGAAGGGTTTGCGCAGCAGTTTGATGTCCTCGCCGAGAAAGTCCGGCCGGGCCCCGGCCGCCCCGGCATAGCCGGTGACCAGCAGGATGGGCATGGCCGGGTGCAGCGTGGTGGCGATCGTGGCCAGGTCGCGGCCGTCCATTCCGGGCAGGCCGACATCGGAGACCAGCAGGTCGAACGGGCCGTCATGCCTGAGGCACCCCAGCGCGGCCTCGGCGTCGGCAACGTCGAGGACCTCGAAGCCATCGTCGTTGAGGATGTCCTTGGTCATCTCCCGGATGGGCGCATCGTCTTCGACGAGAAGCACGCGGCATCGTGGGTGGGAACTGGCAGCGGTCATTGCGGACGCGGATCCTCGTGGCATGCAGCCACCTGTGCGGAGCTCCACCTTAGCGCCCGCGCGCGTTAGCCGGCCGTGCATCGCGCGCCAGCCCGGCGTCATGATCCCCGGGAGGCGCCGATGACGGCAGCCTCCTTCATTACCCTCGGTCCAAGGTCTCACCGCCCTGGGCGGGGCTCTCGTCCTGCAGGGAGGCCCGGATCGAGCGGGCCAGATCGGTGCGGGTGAACGGTTTGGCGAGCAGCGCGATGGTCCGGCCGACCGTGCCGCTTGCGTCGATATCGCGCGGATAGCCCGAGGTGAACAGGACCCGCAGCCCCGGTTTCCGGCCGATCGCCTGCTTGGCCAGTGCCCAGCCGGACATGCCCGGCATCACGATGTCCGAGAACAGCAGGTCCACGCTCACGTCCGGCCGCTCCAGCAGGCGCAGGGCGGAGGGTCCGTCATGCGCTTCGAGCACGCGGTAGCCCAGCTGGCGCAGGGTATCCACGGTGTAGGCACGGACATCGTCATTGTCCTCGGCCACCAGCACCGTGGTTTCCTCCTCCACCTCGTAGGCGTTGGCTTCCTGCGCCTCGGCCTGGCGGGTGCCGGGCAGGGCCGAGGCCGAGCGCGGGAACAGCAGGGTGATCGTGGTGCCGCTGCCTTCGATGGAGTCGAGCAGCACATGGCCACCGGACTGCTTGGCGAAGCCGTACACCATCGACAGGCCCAGCCCGGTGCCGCGGCCGACCTCCTTGGTGGTGAAGAACGGTTCGAACACCCGGCCCATCACCTCGGCGGACATGCCCTGGCCGCTGTCGCGCACCCGGATCATGGCGTATTGGCCGGGCGGCACATCCGGGTGCTGCGCTGCGTAGTCCTTGTCCAGATGGATGTTGTCGATCTCGATCGTCAGGCGCCCGCCCTCGGGCATGGCATCGCGGGCATTGACCGCCAGGTTGAGGATGGAGGCCTCCAGCTGGTTCGGGTCGATCTCCACGCACCAGATATCCGGGCTGTGCAGCATGTCGATCTGCACCAGCTCGCCCAGTGAACGCTTGAGCATGTCCTGCATGCCGCGCATTTCTTCGTTCAGGTCCACCGGCATGTTCTTCAGCGGCTGCCGGCGCGAGAACGCCAGCAGGCGCTGGGTGACGTTGGCCGCGCGCATCACGCCCTTCATCGCGTTGTCCAGCGAGCGCGAGGAATTGCCCGCGGCGTCACCCAGGCGGTCGGTCAGCATCTTGGCGTATTCGATGTTGCCGGCGATCACGGTCAGGATGTTGTTGAAGTCGTGCGCGATGCCACCGGTCAGCTGGCCGACGGCCTCGATCTTCTGGCTGTGCCGCAGCGCCTCTTCGGCCTGCCGGCGCGCGGTGGTTTCCACCGCTTCGGAGACGACCGCAGTGATCCGCGCCTGATGGTCGAACAGGGGGCGGAAGGAGAAATCGAAGGTCCGCTTGCCGGTGGGCAGGCGCAGCTCCAGTTCATGGCGGGAAGCGGTACCGGCCGCCGCCTCGAGAATGGCCGTGCAGACCACGCCAGGTACCCCGGGGGTATCGGCGAACCAGGCAGACTCGCAGTAGAGGCTGCCGCGGACGTCTTCCTTGTCGGCGAGGATGGCCGCCAGCGACGCCGAATTGGTGTCGATGATGTGGCCATCCAGGGTCAGCAGGTTCTGGTGCTGGAAGCTGGATTCGAACAGCGCCTGCAGCCGGCTTTCACTGCGGTGCAGCGCCGAGGTCCGCTCGTCGACCTGGCGTTCCAGGGATTCGTTGTTGGCCCTGAGCAGCGCCTGCGCGTGCTTGAGCTCGCTGATGTCGCGCGCCATCGCGTAATAGCCGAGCACCGCGCCGTCCGGCGCCAGCTCGGGTACGCAGTCCACCTGCGCGTGGCGGGGCGTGCCATCGCTGCGCAGCGAGAGCAGGTCGAAGCTCACCTTCTCACCGAGCAGGACCCGGTCCAGGTGCTGCTGGATGCTGTTGAAGGTGTCCTCGCCGATCACCTCGCGGGTGTGCCGGCCGATCAGGCTCTCCGGCGTACGGCCGTGCCACTCGACATAGGCGTTGTTGGCGAAGCGGTAGCGATGGTCGTGACCGAAGTAGGCGATCAGCGCCGGCAGCGAATCGGTGATCAGCCTCAGCCGCTGGTGGCTCTCATGCAGCTCGGCCTCCATGCGCTGCAGCCGGCGGCGCTCCTGCGCTTCGCCGATGGCCCTGAGCACGGCATCGGGCAGGCGCTGCAGGCGTGACTTGACCACGTAATCGCGCGCACCGCGCTTGAGCGCCTGCACTGCGAGTTCTTCGGTGAGCGTGCCGGAGACGAAGATGAAGGGAATCTGGGGGGCGATCTCGCTGGCCAGGGCGAGCGCGGCATCACCATCGAAGCCCGGCAGGACGTGGTCGGCCAGGATCACATCGAACGGCGTCGTGGTCAGGGCATCGAGCATGCCCTGGTGCGACCAGGTGCGCTCGGCGGTGAACGGCACCCCGGCGCGCTTGAGCTGCGCGGTGATCAGTTCTGCATCAAGTGCACTGTCTTCGACCATCAGGATCCTGATGGTCTTTGCTGTGGCGGCCTCAGCCATCGTGTCTACTCTTCCCGCCGAACAGCGTGCCGTGCGGTGGCGGCTGGTTGGTGATGCCCCAGAACATGCCCAGGCCCTGGATCGCTTCAAGGAATTCCTTGAAGTCCACCGGCTTGACCACGAACGCGTTGACGCCCAGCTCGTAGCTGCGGATCAGGTCCTGCTCTTCGCGCGAGGAGGTCAGCATCACCACCGGGGTGCTGCTGAGGGCAAGGTCGGTACGGATTTCCTTGAGCACTTCCAGCCCGTTGAGCTTGGGCAGTTTCAGGTCCAGCAGCACGACCACCGGGCCGCCATGCATGGCCCCTTCATAACGCCCCTGGCAGCGGAGATACTCCAGCGCTTCCACGCCGTCGCGCACATGGGTCACGTCATTGAGCAACTGGCAGCGGGCGAGCGCGGCCATGGTCAATTCAGCGTCTTTCGGGTTGTCTTCTACGAGCAGGATCGGTCGCAGATCTCTCATAGGTGGTCTCCAGTAGCAAAGGGAATGGTGAAATAGAATGTCGCGCCGGCGCCGACCTGGCCTCTCGCCCAGGTCCGGCCGCCATGGCGGGTGATGATGCGGTGCACGTTGGCCAGGCCGATACCGGTGCCTTCGTACTCATCGACGTGATGCAGCCGCTGGAACACGCCGAACAGCTTGTCCACGTAGCGCATGTCGAAACCACAGCCGTTGTCCTTCACGAAGAAGATGTCCTCCGTGTCGTTGCGTTCATGCCCGACCTCGATGCGTGGCTCGGGCGTGTCGCGGGTGAACTTGATCGCGTTGGCCAGCAGGTTCTGCCAGACCAGCCGCAGCATGCCGGGGTCGGCCTGCACCTTGGGCAGCCCCGCGATCTGCCAGTCGATGGCGCGCCCGGCGTACTCCATGTCGAGTTTGTGGCGCACGTCTTCCACCAGGGCGGTCATGTCCATCGCGATCTGGCCCATCGTCGAGCGGCCCATCTGCGAGAAGCTGAGCAGGTCATCGACCAGGGTCCCAGCCGATTTTGCCGACTCCACGATGGTGTCGAGAAATCTCTTTTCTGAATCGTTCAATCTTTCGCCGGCCGAGGACCACAGCAGTTCCGAGTAACCGACGATGTGCCGGAACGGGGCGCGCAGGTCATGGCTCACCGAATAGGAAAACGCTTCGAGTTCCTTGTTGCTGCGCAACAGCTGCTCGTTCAATGCCGCCATCTCTTCAGCCTTGCGCAGCACGATATCCACGATGGCCGTGCGCAGTTCCAGCGCAGCATCGCGGTCCACGTCGTTCCAGGGCAGCGACTGCTGGCGCACGGTCTGCTTCCAGCCCTCGAAGGAGGTGCGCGGCGACAGGGGCTGTCCGGTCTCTTCCTTGCGCGGGTCGCCGCCCCAGCGCACGGTGCGGACCACTTCGGGACGGAACCAGATCACGAAGCTGTCGTGGATCTGCGAGATCGAGATGGCCAGCACGCCGCTGGCCACGCCGGCGAAGGCTTCGGCCTCCTTCCAATCCAGCGGCAGAGTGTCGGTACAGAAGATGTCGCCCTCGATCTGTTGCGCGGTCAGCCATTGCACCAGCTGCATCACGTGGCGCTGGCCGGGGCACTGGCCATGCAGGATGCACTCGCCACGGTGCACGATCGCTGCGCCGGTGGACTGGGTCAGCGCGAGCAGGCTCTGCTGGTCGCGGCCGAGTGCGGCCATGAAGTCGGTATCACCGGCCATCCGCCCGAGCAGCCGGACCTGGATCGCGCGGCGTGCGATGCGCTCTTCGACCAGTACCGCGCGCTGTTTCACCGCGATCTGCAGCGACAGGATCTGGCCGATGAACTCGCAGGCCGTACGTACGTGGTAGGGCACCCGGCGGGCGACCTGGTTGTGGCAGGAAATCAGGCCCCACAGCTCGCCCTCGGACAGCACCGAGACCGACATCGAGGCACCCGTGCCCATGTTGCGCATGTACTGCAGGTGCACCGGGGAGACGCTGCGCAGCATGGCCGGGCCCAGATCGATGGGCGCCGCATCGGCGAGGGCCGGTACGCGCACCAGCGGCACGGGGCTGTAATGGCTGTCGGCGATCAGGCGGACGCGGTTCTGCCGGTACAGATCGCGCGCCTGGGCGGGGATGTCCGATTCCGGGAAGCGCAGGTCGAGGTAGGAGGGCAGCACGTCGTTGCGGTCCTCGGCCACCACCGCGCCGTTCCAGTCCTTGTCGAACTGGTAGATCATCGTGCGGTCGAAGCCGGTCAGCTCGCGGATATGCGTGGCAGCGAGTTCGCACAATGCCTGGGTCGTCGGCGCGTGCTCGATCGCGGCCATGAAGCGGCGGATCGACGGATACAGGTCCTCCAGCGAGCCCGGTTCGCCCGGCACCGGGGCCTCCAGCTCGATGATGACGTCATCACCGATCCGGTGGGCCACGGTGTGGTGGTTGCCCGCTGTGCCCACCGGGTGCGCGCCCAGGAAATGCGAGGCACCCTCCTGCAATGCCTCCAGCACCGGCCTGCATGGCGCCAGAGTGCCGGCCAGCACCTGATCCAGCGGCTGGCCCAGCGGATCGCCAAGCGCCTCCAGCAGGCCCGGCTCGGCCACCGCGCGGGCGTTGACGGTCAATGTCGTGTGATCGAGGACCAGGATCAATCCGTACGGCTGGATGGCACCGGGGGTACGGATCGGCTCACGCGCGCAGCTGGACAGATCCAAGGCGCTTGCGCCGGAATTCCTCGAGGACATTCATTGACTCCTGATCTTTACCAGTACTGGCCACCGCACGAATGGCACGGCTGCGCCTGGTTGTCAGGAGCACACGCCGTCACCTGCGACGCGGTGTGCCACAGTTCCCTTATTTTTGCATAGGCGTGCGCCCGGATCTGTGAGGATGCGACGGTGTTCCTTGCGCTGCGCGCGGATCAGTCCCAGCGGTAACGAAGGGTGGCTGACCACAGCCCCCCCGAGCCATCGACCGGTCCGCCATTGGCATACCGGTAGTATTCGTTCGCGGCAAGCAGCGGCTCGGGCAGTCTGGTGACCTTGCGGTCGAACACGTTGTTGGCGTTCAGCGCCACGTCCCAGCCGCCGGGCAGGGTGGCCCCCAGCTGCAGATCGGTGATCCAGAGGCCGCCGATGTCATAGGCGATCTCGGCCTGGCCGGCATACGGCCCACTGCTGGCGACCGTGGTCGGCGAACCATAGCGCTGGATGTCGCCATAGCGGCTCTGGCGCAGGCCGACCCGGTAGCGGCCCAGGCTCCAGTCCAGACCCAGCACCTGCCGGGACTTGGGCGCCTTGTAGAGCAGCTCGTTCTGCGATCCGGTGCTGAACACCGGCACATTGAAGGCGGCCAGCACGGCGGGGGTGGGGGCCAGGCCGGTGATCCTGGCGCGGTTATGGCTGCTGGCCAGGGTCCAGCGCAGGGTGCCGCTGCGGCCCAGATCGACGCGGCCTTCGAGCGTGGCTTCCACGCCATCGGTGCGGGTATCGGCGGCATTGATGAAGTAGCGCACCCCATCCTGTGCGCCGAGTCCCACCGAGGTGACCAGCACGCCGGAGCCGGGATACAGCCCCTCGCGGAAGGTGGTGGACAGGGCGATCCGGTCATCCACATCGATGCGGTAGGCATCCACCGTCAGCGATGCGCCCTGCCATGGCTCGGCCACGATGCCCAGGCTGAGGCTTCGCGAGGTTTCCGGGCGCAGTGGCTGCGCGCCCAGTGCGATGGCCTGCGGCGAACCGGCCTGCAGGATGTGGTCGGTGTAGAAATTGCCGTTGGAGGTGTTGCGGTACGCCTGCGCGGCCAGGGACGGCGCCTGGAACCCGTTGCTGATCGTGCCGCGCAGGGCGAGCCGGGGATGCAGCGCGAAACGGGTGGAGAGGCGGCCGGTGGTTTCGCTGCCGAAATCCGAGTAACGCTCATGCCGGCCGGCCAGGTCCACGCGCCAGCGCGCGCCCAGGTCGGCCGCGACGCCGAGGTACAGCGCACCGCTGTTGCGGCTGACATCGACCGCGTCCTCGGGCCGGTAGCCGGGCAGCGCCTGCGAGCCGCCCAGGCCGATCCCCAGCACGGTACCCGCGTAGGGGCCGTCCAGCACCCGCTGCCCGCCATGGGTGTAGGACTGCACGTCGCCCGCGCCGATCCGGTAGCGCTCGTCGCGATACTCCGCCCCTGCACTGAGTTCCAGTGGCGCGGCCAGCCACGCCGTCTGCAGCTGGCGGCGTAGATCCAGGTTATGGGTCCAGGCGCTGTAGCGCAGGTCGCCGATGTAGAAATCGGTCTGGCTGTCCAGGCCGTAGGTGGGGTTGATGCTGTTGTGCAGGTTGATATCCATTGCATCGCGCCCGTAGCCGCTGCTCAGGTCCCAGTCCCACTCGCCGAACTGGCCGCGTACCCCCAGCGTGAGCGCGCCGTCGTTCTCGTCGATGTGCTCGGTCGGTGCAAAGCCATCCGGATCGATCGCGCGTACTACCTCATTGCGCAGCGGTTGGCGGAAGTTCTGCGGTGCCCAGGCATCACGCTGGGCCAGGGTCAGCAGCCCGTAGGCCTCCACCGTCGCGGCGAGGGGAATACTGGCATTGGCCGTGGCGGTCTTCGTGCGGAACGCGCGGATGCCCCGGTTGCGCCAGGCATTGTTGTCGCGCGTGGCCTCGCGCGGATCCGGCGTCGCGACGGGTGGCAGCGTCGGGTTGCTGGCCTGGTTGCCGCCGGGGCGGATCGCATTGCCGGCCGCGTTGCGCGGAAAGTAGTACAGGAATGTATCGCGTGCGGGGCTGGTGTAGTCGGTGGCTTCCTGGTCGTCCAGCTGCGCCGCCAGGTGCAGATAGCCGCCGTCGCCCAGCCCGAACCCGGCATCGGCCTGCACCACGCGCGCGCGGCCATCGCCGGCGAAGTAGGTGCCATCGCGGTAGGAGACGTTGCCGCCGCGGGCAGCCTTTTGGGTGACGATGTTGATGACCCCGGCGATGGCGTCCGAACCGTAGATCGCCGAGGCGCCATCGCGCAGCACTTCGATGCGTTCGATCGCACCGGTGGGGATCAGGGCGAGATCGGCGGGCGCGGCGCCACCGAAGCCACCCGCGCCCAGCAGCGCGGTGGCGTGGCGGCGCTTGCCGTCCACCAGTACCAGCACGTGGCTGGCATTGAGGCCGCGCAGCTGCCCGGCACGCACCATGCTGTTCAGATCCCCGGTTTCCAGCGGCAGGTTGAAGCTGGGCACGGTGGTGTTGAGCACATCCAGCAGGCTGGTTGCGTTGGCGGCGCGGATGTCCTCGGCGGACAGGACATCGATCGGCGCCGCGCTTTCGCGCACGGTGCGGCCCTGTGCACGGGTGCCGGTCACGGTGACCGTATCCAGGGTGGCGGTGCTCACGCTGGTGGCGACCTCCACCTCGGCTGCGCCGTATGCGGCGAGGGGCAGGGACAACGCGGACAGGACGGCGACAACCAACGGCAGGCGATGGTGCGTGGACAGCATGGAAGATCCCCAGGAGAAGGAGGGCCGATGCACAGCGGCATGCGGCAGGCAGGCGAGGGCGGATGGACCGGATCAGCCGGTGGCTGGCGTACCCGTGCAACAGCACTCGGCAGCGGCGGCGGCACGTCCGGTGCCGGTCATGGCGCACCGCCGGCGGCGGCAGCCCAGCGGGCGAGGTCGGCAGGATGCAGCGGGCCGTTGTGGACCTGCAGCACGGTGCCGTGCGCATCGATCAGCACCGAAAACGGCAGTGTGCCGATGCGGTTGCCGAACGCGGCGGCGGTGCCGGGCGGGCCGTCGCCCTCCACCAGTTGCGGGTAGGTGAGGCGCAGCTGGTCGCGCAGGGCCTTGGCCGATTCCACATCATCCAGCGCGACACCAACCACGTGCACGCCGTTCGGCCGCGAGGTCTGCGCCTGCGAGAAATCCTGCAGGTCGGGCAGTTCCTTCAGGCACGGGCCGCACCAGCTGGCCCAGTAGTTGAGCAGCACCGGGCGGCCGCGCCATTGCGCCAGCGACGCCGGGGCACCCCCGAGGTCGGTCCAGTGCAGGGCCGGTGCCGCCTGGCCGGCAGGCGCGGCCGTGGTGGGCGGGGCGGCGAACGATGCCATGGGCAGCGCGATCATCAGCACGGTAGCCAGCAGCGCCAGGCGGCGCAAAGCGGAAGAGGTCATGGAGGTGAGGCCGTCGAAGAAGTCGCGCGCGACGCGAAGCGGTCGTCTGTAAGGGTGTGCAGGAACTGCTCGATGTCGTCGATCTCCGCCTCGGTCAGGTGCAGCGGATCGCGCAGCTGCGCGTCCCGGCCGATCGAATCGGGGATGACCTTGCCGGGGTCGTCGTAATACACGATCACTTCGCGCAGGCTCTTGAACATCCCGTTGTGCATGTAGGGCGCGGTCAGCGCGACATTGCGCAGGCCCGGCACCTTGAACTCGCCCTTCTGCGCCGGATCGCCGGTGATCCCGCCGCGGCCTTCGTCGTTGAACTCGCGGCCGTTGTAGATGCCGATGTTCTTGAAGCGGTCCGAGGTGAAGTCCTCCCCGGCGTGGCAGCTCACGCATTGGGCCTTGGTGATGAACAGCAGGCGGCCGCGCTTGGCCGCGTCGCTGATCGCGTCCTCCTGGCCCAGCGCGTAGCGGTCGTACGGGCTGTCCACGGTGTTGAGAGTCTTCTGGTAGGCGGCCAGGGCGCGGCCCAGCGTGCGCGCGCTGGGAGCGGCGCTGTAGGCATCCTGGAAGCGTGCCACCCACGCAGGATCGGCACGCAGCCGCGCCACCGCGTCATCCACCGGCAGGTCCATCTCCAGCGGGTTGGCGATCGGCGCGAGCGCCTGTTCCTCCAGGGTCTCGCTGCGGCCATCCCAGAAGAAGCGGGTGCGCCCGGCACTGTTCATCACGCTGGGCGTGTTGCGGGTGCCCAGGCGACCGTCCACGCCCAGGCTGAGCGCGCGGTCATCGGCGAAGGCGCGGGCCGGCTGATGGCAGCTGGCGCACGACACCGTGCGGTCACGCGACAGGATGGGATCGAAAAAAAGCTGTCGGCCCAGCTGGGCGCGCGGGTTGTCGGACAGATCGCCGTCGTAGGTCGGCGCATCGGCGGACAGCACCGGCGCCAGGAACGCGCCGCCGGCCAGTGCCGCAAGCAGGGAGAGGGACAGGGCAGGGCGTGGCATGGCGGGCGCCGCGCTCAACGCGCGACGATCTCCTGCTGGACCAGCTCGCACAGGCCGCTCTCTTCGAAGCAGACCTGCGCGCGCAGGGTGCCGTTCACCGGCGTGCCGCCCGCCGCCACGGGCAGGCGCAGCTGCCCTTGTTCGCTGAAATAGGTGTAGCGGTAGTCACCGGCGAAACTGCGGCCGTGGCCTTCGCGGGCATCGACCGAGCGCAGCGGGCCCTGCGTCTGCGCCCCGTCCGCCAGGATCACCCGCGCCGCGCGCGGGCCGATCTGCGGTTGCTCGAAGTCCGAGGCGTACAGGATCCAGCCCGGTTCGATGCGGGCATCGATGACCAGCTCGCGGGACCCGTCGGGCGCGGCCTCCAGCCGCGGCTTGAGGGCGACCTTTGGCGTATCGGCGGCGATCGCGTTGCCACCGCTCAGCAGCAACGCAACGCCCAGGGGAAGGATGCCGTACCTCACTCCTTGCCCCCTTGCGCCTCGGTGGTGATGCGCAGCTGCACCTCGTCGGCGATGTTGGGCAGGAACGCATCCAGCCCGAACTCGCTGCGGCGGATCACGCCCGTGGCGTTGAAGCCGATGGTCGGCACCTTGCGGCTGGGATGCTCGCCCACCTTGTTGAGGGTGGCGTCGAGCACGACCGGGCGGGTGACGCCATGCAGGGTCAGCTCGCCGGTGATCTTCAGGCGGCCGGCGCCCTGGGACACGACCGAGGTGCTGCGGAAGGCAGCCTGCGGGAACCTGGCGACATCGAAGAGTTTGTCGCTCTTCACGATCTCGTCGAGTTTCGGCACGTGGGTGGCCAGCTCGGCCAGCGGCAGCTCGACCTGTACCTGCGAGGCGGCGGGCCTGGCGGCGTCGTAGACCAGCGTGCCGCTGCTGATCGCGGCGCGGCCGGTCGGGAAAGAAAAGCCGTTGTGGTTCCAGGTGAACAGCACGTCGGTATGGGTCGGGTCGAGCTGGTAGGTCACCGGCGCGGCGATCGCCACGGCAGGTGCGGTGGCAGCGGTGAGCAGGGTCAACAGCACGGTGGTGCGCATGGGGCGGGTCTCTTCGTCGTGGCGCGCAGCCGCCCGCGGCATCGCGGGGAGGCCGTGCGGGCGTGCAGCGCAGGAGGGATGGCCGCGGCGGGCGGGCAGGCCGCCGCGGAGGGTTACGGGGCGACGGCCAGTGCCGGCGTCGTGGTTGCGGTCGCGGCGCTTGCCGCATACGGATCGGGCTCGGCAATCAGTCCATCGAGCAGGCTGTTGAAGCGGGCCACATAATCCTGGTGATACTCCCCGGTCACGGTGCCGGTGTAGCCGGTGTAGATCTCGCGGACCTTGCCGTCACGGCCGATGATGATCGTGGTCGGGAAGGCGGCCATGTAATTGAGGCCCTTGAGTTTCTCGGTAGCGACTTTCTTGTCGGCGATGCCGCCGAACACGATGTCGTAGCGGATATCAAAGTAGTCCTTGAACGTGGTCAGGGTCTTCTTGAAGTAATCGAAGTTGTCTTCCTGCTCGAAGGCGACCGCCACCGCCTCCACGCCACGGTGCTGGTTCTGCTTGAACCACGGGGCCAGGAAATAGGTCTGGTCGGTGCAGTTCGGGCACCAGGTACCGATCACTTCAACGATGACCACCTTGCCGCGGTATTTGTCGTCGCGCAGCGAGACCTGCTTGCCCTGCAGGTCGGGGAAGCTGAAATCGATGCGTTCCTGGCCATCCTTGAGGAAGGTGAGCTTGTACGGATCCGGCAGCTCCACCTTGTCGCTCTTCTCGGCCTCGAACTTCACCACGTTGTAGATGCCGCTGCCGAACGCGCCCTGGATGTTGCCGTCTTCATCGATCGTGCCGCGGATCAGCAGCGGGCTGGGCCCACTGAAGCCGGACAGGTAGAAACGGTTGCCCTGCACGGTGCCTTCCAGCTCGCGGGTATCACCCACCACGGTCATGAACACGCCGGAGAGGCGATTCCCTTCCTGTTTGAGCAGGGCGACCTGGTTGCGCTTGTCCTGGCGGGCGGCCTTGTCGATGGTCTGCACGGCCCACTTGCCGCTGAGGTCCGCCGCCGGTGCCTCGTCCTGACCGGGCTTGACGAAGCGCCATGCCGCGCCCTGTTCGGCGGTGAAGGCAAGGTTGCGCGCCCCGTTGCGGCTGGGCACCAGGTCCTTGTACTGGCCGACCAGGTGCTTGCCATCCTCGGAGACCTTGCCTTCGAGCACCGCATCGTAGGTGTTCATCCGCACCGAGAAGGTCCCGTCATCGCGCGGGGTGACCTTGAATCTGTCGGTGCGGCTGCCGTTGAGCAGGGTAAAGGTCGCGTCCTGCGAACGCTTTCCCTTTACTTCGAAGTTGAACGGAATGGGATCGCCATCGATATTGAATTCGCCGCGCCACACGCCTTCGGCAGGAAATGGGGCGGTGGCTGCGGCCGCTGCAGGCAGGGCCAAGGACAGGCTTGAGGCGAGGAACAGGGCCGCGACGACGCGACCGGATAATGCCAGTGTCATGAGAGTGCTTCCAGATAATCCCCTTGGACGCGCCAAGTCGCCGGCGATGCAGCCCCCGTTCCACTGCATCCGCTGAAAGGCCATCCCTGGCCGGTCACGTGCCATCCGTGGCGTGACTGGATTATTGCCACGTGAATGTCGTAAAAGTTCATCGTGGCTTGGAACGCATGTTCATCAGCATATTCACCGGCGCGACGATGGCAGGCTGATAACCGTTTTGACATCAGCGCATTTGCCGCCGTGGCCTGCATCGAAGACCATGGTGCTCGAGGCGCCCGGCCCCGCGCCGATACTAAGGAGGGAACCCATCGTGAAGCCAAGGGAAGGTATCCAGGTCTCGGTTTATACCCGCTGGCACCAGCTGGCCGTCCCGCTCGCATTCCTGTTGGCCGCGGGCAGTTTCATGTTCATCGTGCTCAATCGCGGTCCGGTGGGTATCGCCATCGTGGTGGCACTGCTGTGCCTGGTGCTGCCGCCGTTGTTGGCCTTCCAGGGCTTTCCGACGCGCAATGAAGTGATGGTCATGGCCGATGGCCTGATGTTTTCGCGACGTGACGCGGTGCCCTTCGATCAGTTGTCCAGCTGGGGCACCGATGACTACCTGAAACTGGTGCGGCCGGGCCGCACGACGCTGATGGTGAGTGCAGCCGATCTGCAGAGCCGTGACCGCCTGCTGCGCGAATTCGAACACGCACTGGAGGCTTGGCAACGCAGGCAGCCTGCGCCCAGCGAGCCGATCCGGCGTACTCACTTCTATGGCTCGGCGCGTGCGGCGGCCATCGGTGCGGTGATCATCGGGCTGGGCGCGCTGTGCATGGTCATGGCATTGCGGTTGCGTGAGCCGTCCATCGAGCTGGCGGTTGTCGGCGCGCTGGGTGGCCTGGTCGGCGTGGTCATGCTGCTTGGCCGGCGGGTGTGAGTCTGGCGCGGCCGTCCACACGGTCTTGTTTTCAGCGTCTCGCGTATTTCACGACCTGAAGCGCAGCCTGCCGATGCGAGCTGCATCCGCAGCGCATGAAAAGGAGTGCCATCCGCTATGAATACCCGAGGCGATTACGCCCACCCCGAGCCCGTCGCTGCCGCGACCGTGGCCGTGGTCACCCCACCGCCGGTGGTGGATCTTCCACGCGAGAGCGCCGTGTCATGGGGCGCGATCCTGGCCGGTGCCATCGCCGCAGCCGCGCTTTCGTTGATCCTGGTGATTCTCGGCGTGGGCCTGGGCCTGTCGTCGGTCTCGCCGTGGTCGTTTGAGGGCGTGACTGCCGAGACCTTCGGCTGGTCCAGCATTGCCTGGTTGACCTTCACCGCCATCGCGGCCTCCGGCCTGGGTGGCTATCTGGCCGGTCGCCTGCGCACGAAGTGGAGCAACCTGCACGGCGATGAGACCTACTTCCGCGATACCGCACATGGTTTCGTGTCGTGGGCGGTGGCCACCCTGCTGACCGCCGCACTGCTGACCTCCGCGATCGGCGGCATTCTCGGCGCTGGCGCCAAGGTGGCCGGTGCCACCGCAGGTGCGGCGGCGTCCACTGCCGGCGGTATTGCCGCAGCGGGCGCAGGCTCGGCCGCAATGGGCAACGAAGAGGGTGACGTGCAGTACTGGGTGGATTCGCTGTTCCGTGCCAACCCGACCTCAGCGCAGCCCGCGCCGCCGGTGGGTCCGGCCGATGCAGCGGCGCCCCCGGCACCGCCGGTCAACGGCGCACCGCCGCCGCCGCGCCCGATGCCGGGTGCCGACCGTCGTGCGGACAGCCGTGAGGTGCGTACCGAGGTCAATCGCATCATCGTCAACAGCCTCAAGTCCGACACCATGGACCCGGCCGATACCCAGTACCTGGGCCAGCTGGTGGCGGCACAGACCGGCATGAGCCAGGCCGAGGCACAGGCCCGCGTGACCGATGTCCAGACCCGCCTGCGCGCTGCGCTGGACAACGCCAAGCAGCAGGCCAAGGAGGCGGCCGACGATGCCCGCAAGGCGACCGCCTATGCCGCGCTGTGGCTGTTCATCACGCTGCTGATCGGTGCCTTCATCGCCAGCCTGAGTGCCACCTGGGGCGGCCGTCGCCGCGACCTGTGAACCTGACCATCCCAAGGGAGGAAACACCATGAAGTACATTCTGCTGTGGATGCTCGGCATTCCGATTCCGCTGCTGCTCCTGTTCGCGCTGCTGCGCTGACCGTTCCACCATCAGGCCGCCTTCGGGCGGCCTGATGCGTTGTGGCGGCCCGGCCGGGAAACTGGCGAGGTGAACAGCCCAGGTCCGGTCTTTCTGAATGAGTCAGGGAAGTGCAAACAACCTTCACGCCATCAGCATCTGCCGTAATGCCCAATCTTCCTGAATTCATTTAAGCTTGGACGATTGCGACCCCCATTCATATCGGTGATGGGGCGTCTGTCCACCCGGTGTTTCCCTTCTTTCAGGACCTTTTCCATGGCGGCTTTGCAGCAGCGCACGATCGATCTCATTCGCAGCCATCAAGAGCCCCTGCTGGCCGCATGGGCCGGCAATCTGGCCGGTTCCAGCCAGGCCCAGGACGGCCGCCTGTCCTCCCGCGAGCTGGACCAGCAGGTCCGCGAGTTCTGGCGTCTGTTCCTGGAGGCGCTGTCGGCTACGGAGGTCAGCTCCATCGCACGGGTCGAGTGGCAGGACATCCGCCGCTTCCTGGAGGAACTTTCCCGCGAGCGCGTGCTGAAGGGCTTCAACTCGTCGGAGACCGCCAGCTTCATCTTCTCGCTGAAGCGACCGCTGTTCGAGGTGATCCAGCAGGGCTACGTGAATGATCCGGCGCAGCTGGGCGACCAGTTGTGGGCGATCTCCGAGCTGATCGACCAGTTGGGACTGCACACGGTCAGCGTGTTCCAGAAGACGCGCGAAGACGTGATCCAGCGCCAGCAGGAAGAGATGCTGGAGCTGTCCACGCCGGTGGTGAAGCTGTGGGAAGGCGTCCTCGCGCTGCCGATGATCGGCACGCTGGATTCGCAGCGCACCCAGGTGGTGATGGAATCGCTGCTGCAGCGCATCGTGGATACCGGTTCGGAAATCGCGATCATCGATATCACCGGCGTGCCCACCGTGGACACGCTGGTCGCACAGCATCTGCTGAAGACCGTGACCGCCATCCGCCTGATGGGTGCCGATGCGATCATCAGTGGCGTGCGGCCGCAGATCGCCCAGACCATCGTGCACCTCGGGCTGGACCTGCAGGGCATCGTGACCAAGGCCAACCTCGCCGACGCACTGGCACTGGCGCTCAAGCGCACCGGCCAGACCGTGACCCGGACTGCCCGCTGAGATGGAACGCATCCCGATCCTGCAGATGGGCGATCTGCTGCTGGTGACCATCCAGGTGGACATGCACGATCAGCTCGCGCTGACCCTGCAGGATGACCTCACCGAGAAGATCCGCAGCACCTCCGCGCGCGGCGTGCTGATCGATATTTCCGCACTGGATATCGTCGATTCGTTCATCGGCCGCATGATCGCGACCATTTCGTCGCTGGCCCGGATCATGGATGCCACCACGGTGGTGGTGGGCATGCAGCCGGCCGTGGCGATTACGCTGGTGGAGCTCGGCCTCACCCTCAGCGGCGTGCGCACCGCGCTCAACGTGGAGCGCGGCATGAAGCTGCTGCAGCGCACCGACGAAGACGAAGCGGCCTCATGAGTGCCAACAGTGGTTCGCTGCCGATCCGCATCGAGCAGGATGTGGTGCTGGCCCGCCAGGCCGCGCGCCAGGTGTGCGTGGCCTGCAAGCTGCGCCTGATCGACCAGACCAAGCTGGTTACTGCCGCCAGTGAGCTGGCCCGCAACGCCGTGATCTACGGTGGCGGCGGGACGATGGACTGGGACGTGGTCGAGAGGGGGCTGCGCAAGGGCGTGCGGCTGGTCTTCGCCGACAACGGGCCGGGCATTCCGGATGTCGCGCAGGCGCTGACCGATGGCTGGTCGTCCGGCTCGGGCATGGGCCTGGGGCTGTCCGGCTCACGCCGGCTGGTGGATGAATTCGAGCTGGAGAGTGCGCCGGGGCAGGGCACCCGCATCACGATCACCAAATGGAGCTGAACTTCGCAGGCCAGGTAACGCGGGTCGTGGTGGTCGAAGAAACCTCACAGGTCGGACAGGCGCGACGCGAAGCGCTGGCACTGGCCGATCATGTCGGCCTGGATGAAATGGACGCCGGCCGCGCGGCGCTGGTGGCGACCGAAATGGCGACCAACGTGCTCAAACATGGGCGCGGTGGCCGCATGTACCTGTCCGTGGTCTGCGGCCGCGGCGGCAACGGGGTGGAGCTGTGCACCGTGGACGCCGGCCCGGGCTTTTCCCTGGCCGAGTGCCTTCCGGACGGGTATTCGACCGGCGGCACCCAGGGCCTCGGGCTGGGCGCGATCCAGCGCCAGGCCAGCGTGCTCGATGCCTGGTCCGATGCCAAGGGGGCGGTGGTCGTGGCGCGGATCTACGCCAGCCGCACCCCGCGCGACATCGACGTGGCCTACGGCGCCCTGCGCCTGCCGATGCGCCACGAGCTGGCCTGCGGCGATGCATGGCATATCCGCGCAGACGCACGGACCGTGTCGCTCACGGTGATCGATGGCCTCGGCCACGGGCTTCCTGCGGCCGATGCTGCGTGGGCCGGTGTGGATGCGGTCGCGCATTCTGCCGCGGGCGGCGCACCGGCGTTGATCGGCGTGCTGCATGCCGGTATGTCCGGTACCCGGGGTGGCGCGGCAGCGGTGGCCTGCGTGGATGTGGCGACGGGCCAGGTGGAGTTCGCCGGCATCGGCAACATCGCCGCCAGCCTGTGCGAGCCCACCAGTTCGCGTGGGTTGGCCTCGCACCCGGGGATCGTGGGTGTGCAGTACCGCAAGGCACAACCATTCCATTTTCACGCGGCCACAGGCACGCTGCTGGTCATGCACAGCGATGGACTACAGGCGCGTTGGAGCCTGCGTGATTACCCCGGCCTGTTCCACCGTCATCCAGCAGTGATCGTGGCGGTGCTGCAGCGTGATTTTGATCGTGGCCGGGATGACGCCGGCATTGTTGCCCTGCGTCTTGGAGATCTGCATTGAGCGTCACCCCCAATGATGAGGAACTGCAGCGGCTGCGACTGGAAGCCGATGCGCTGCGTGCCGAGTTGGATGAAACCAATCAGGGCGTGCTCGCGCTGTATGCCGAGCTGGATCAGCAGGCCGAGCAGCTGCGCGAGGTCTCCGAGCTGAAGAGCCGGTTCCTGTCATACATGAGTCATGAGTTCCGCACGCCGCTGGGCTCGATCCTGAGCATGACGCGGCTGCTGGAAGACGGCATGGACGGCCCGCTGACCGACGAGCAGCGCCGCCAGGTGCGCTTCATCAGCGCCTCCACCAGCGAGCTGCGCGAGATGGTGGACGACCTGTTGGACCTGGCCAAGATCGAGGCCGGGCGGATCACCATTTCACCGGCCTGGTTCGACCTGATGGACCTGTTCTCGGCCCTGCGCGGCATGTTCCGCCCGCTGGTGGAAGGCAACCAGGTGGACCTGGTGTTCGAAGATCCGCCGGTGATGCCGTTGCTGTACACCGACGACAAGAAGCTGGCGCAGATCCTGCGCAACTTCATTTCCAACGCACTGAAGTTCACGCCCAATGGGCAGGTGGTGGTGTCGACCCGGTTGGAAGGGGAGAGCGCCGTGCGCTTCAGTGTGCGCGATACCGGCATCGGCATCCCCGCCGAACTGCAGTCCACCCTGTTCGAGGATTTCGTGCAGGTGGATACACCGCTGCAGAAACGCCTGCGCGGCACCGGGCTGGGGTTGTCACTGTGCAAGCGCTTTGCCGAGCTGCTTGGTGGGCACGTCGGGGTCGAAAGTGAAATCGGCGCAGGCTCGGACTTCTATGTGGTGTTGCCGCTGACCTTGGCCACGGAGGCCGCGAATGGCGAACCCTGATCGCATCCTGGTGGTGGACGACAACGTAGCGACCCGCTATGCGGTGCGCCGGGTGCTCGAGCATCACGGGTTCCATGTCGAGGAAGCCGGTACCGGCGGGGAGGGGCTGGAACGTCTTGCCGAGCATGATTTCGATGCGCTGGTGCTGGATGTGAACCTGCCGGACATGAGTGGCTTCGATGTGGTCCGCCAGCTGCGCGAGAACGCACGCCTGCAGCTGCTGCCGGTGGTGCATGTCTCGGCGGCCTCGATCGCGACCGGCGACATGATCACCGGCCTCAACGCAGGCGCTGATGCGTATCTGATCCATCCGGTGGACCCGGATGTGCTGCTGGCCACGCTGCGCAGCCTGCTGCGCGCCCGCCGCGCGGAGGAAGCGCTGCGCGAGACTGAAGCGCGCTTCCGCGAAATCTTCCGCCATATCAATGCGCCCATCGCGGTGCTCGATGCCGACCTCAACGCGCACGACGCCAACGACGCGTTCACCCGTCTACTGGGCCAGCAGATCGGTCCGGGCCAACTCGATCAGCTGCTTCAGGATCAGGCCGCGCCGCTGAGTGCGTTGAAGGTCGCCCTCGCCGAGGGCGAGCGCTGGCAGGGAACCTTCAGCCTTCGCGTCGGCGGTGCGATCCGCATGACCGAGTGGCGGGTGACTCCCTATCAGGCCGCCGGCCAGGGGCTGGTGCTGATCGAAGACACGACCGAGCACCATGCGCGTGCCAACGAGCAGCGCCAGGAGCTGGAAAGCGCCACGTCCGAACTGGCCTTCCAGATCGCCGAACGCGAGCGCACCGAGATCGAGCTGATGCAGGCGCAGAAGATGGATGCGCTCGGCCAGCTCACCGGCGGCATCGCGCATGATTTCAACAACCTGCTGACCACGATCATCTCCGGGTTGGACATGATCGAGATCGCCGCCTCCAGCGGTAAATGGGACAAGGCCTCGCGCTACGTCGAGATCGCCACCGGCTCGGCGCACCGTGCCGCGGCGCTGACCCAGCGCATGCTGGCCTTCGCGCGCAAACAACCGCTGGACCCGCAGACCTTCGACGTCGTTGCGCGGGTGCGCTCGCTGGAAGACATGCTGCAGCGCTCGATCGGGGAGAACATCGAGCTTGAACTGGAGCTGGGCCCGGAGCCGTTGATCGCGGTGGCCGACCCGAACCAGTTCGAGAACGTGATCCTCAACCTGGTCATCAACGCCCGCGATGCGCTGGCCGGCCAAGGCCTGATCCGCATCCGCGCCGGGCGTGCGCAGATCGAGCGTGACCACGAACTGGCCCCGGGCCACTACATCACGGTCACCGTCCTGGACAACGGGGTGGGCATTCCCACCGAGCTGCTGACCAAGGTGTTCGAGCCGTTCTTCACGACCAAGCCGCAGGGCGAGGGCACCGGGTTGGGGTTGTCGATGACCTACGGGTTCGCGCGTCAGTCCGGTGGCAGCGCACGCATCGCGAGCGAGCGTGGCGAGGGGACGGAAATCGAGCTGCTGCTGCCGGAGGGCCGGCTTCAGCCGGTCACCCAGGCATCGGTACCGGCACAGCTGCCCCGTGGCAGCGCCGAACGCATCCTGCTGGTGGACGATACCGATTCGGTGCGGATGATGGTCCGGGAGATGCTGGTCGAAGCCGGATACCAGGTGGTCGAGGCCATCAACGCGCAGCAGGCGCTGCTGGAACTGCATTCGGACCGTGAGCTGGACCTGCTGCTGTCCGACGTCGGCCTGCCCGGCATGAACGGCCGCGAGCTTGCCGATGCGGCCCGGGCCCTGCGGCCGCACCTGCCGGTGCTGTTCGTCACCGGCTATACGGAAAGCGCCGCTGTCCGCAATGAATTCCTCGGGCAGGGGATGTCCCTGCTGCCCAAGCCGTTCAGTGTCAACGAACTGCTGCGGGGCGTGCGGCAGATGTTCAACCCGGGCTGACAGGCTTCGCCCGCAGCCTGGGTACAATCCCCCGACGCCTCCGGGGGAAACCACCATGTCGCCACCCGCAATCGGCCCGGCCGCCCGCGCACTGGCGGCGCGTGAGTGCACGGCCATCGCCGAGGCGCTTTCGCCCCAATCCGATGTCCACGATGCCGTGCATCGCGCGCGCAAGACCATCCGGCGCCTGCGCGCGCTGCTCGCACTGCTGGAGAACAGCCATTTTGAGACAGACCAGGCTGATGCGGCCCTGCGGCGCCTCGGGCAAGGGCTGTCGGCATTGCGTGATGCCCACGTGGTGGTGGACACCTGCCAGCGCCTGGCCGCGCGGCAGCCCGCCCTGCCATGGGCGGAGGTCGGCAGACGGCTGACGGTGCGCCGCGACGCACGCCTTGCCCAGGCGCTCGCACGCGACCCGGCGTTTGCACGCCGCCACGCGGCACTGGGACGTATCGTGCGGGATCTCCAGGCCCAGCCATGGGAGTCCCTTGGAAGGCGTGACCTGCGCAAGGGGCTGGCGCGTAGTGAGCGGCGTACCGCCAAGGCGGAAAAGCGCGCCGCACGCAGCCGCGATACCGAGGATCTGCACCGCTGGCGCCGGCGGGTACGCCGCCTGCGCATGCAGCTGGAAGCACTGCCAACGCTGGACAGCGCGCTGGCTGCCTCGATCAAGCGCAGCCGCCCGGGCCGACAGGCGCGGGCACTGCACACGCTGGGCGATCAGCTGGGCTGGCAGCAGGATCTACGGATGCTGCGCAACCTGGTGCGGGTGATGCCGGGTGTGGAGGGCCGCCGTGCACTGCTTGCGCAGATGGATGCGGAGGGGGTGGCTGCGCTGGGTTGAGCTGAGCCGCCGTATCGATCTGCTGCTCAACTGGGTCGGCCTGGCGTGGGCAAGGTGTACTCGCGGAGGTAGTCGACGAGGTCGTCCTGTCGGCCGCTACCTGCCAACAGCCAGAGAAGCAGCCGGGCTTTGCGCGGACACAGCAGCCCACACATCCGGAGACCATTGCGGATCAGACCGATCTCGCCACCCTCAAAGCCATAGGTGCACTGTGCGGTCGGTCCCGACCCCGTACGCGTGCCCACGAGGACCGGAATCTTCGTGGCAATGCGCGCCAGGACGTTGGACCAGGATGCACTGACGTGACCTGCGCCGAAACCCGCGATGACGAGGCCTTCGTAGCCCAGCGGCAGCAACTGCTCCAACAGCAGGGTATCGGCAGCAAGTGTTGCTTCCAGGAGCGCAATCTTCTGGTGCGTACGCGTTGGCAAGGGCACCAGCATGCGGGCGCGCGCCGGGCGAAGAAAGCAGGCGCGGCCTTCGATCATCAGGCCGACGGGACCCACCACGGGCGAAGTGAAGGCATGAAGGGCCAGCGTGCTCGACTTCCGTACATGCCTGGCCTCGTGGACCTCGGCGTTCATGACGACCAGGACACCGCGTGCGCGACTGTCGGCAGTGCAGGCAACCAGGGTGGCGTCCAGTATGTTGCCGGGGCCGTCCGCCCCGGCCTGTCCCGCCGGGCGCATCGCCCCTGTAACGACCAGGGGGGCATCGTGAGTCCAGAGGTAATCGAGGAATGCGGCGGTCTCCTCCAGGGTATCCGTGCCCTGGGTGACAACCACGCCGTCAGCACCTTCTTCGATCTGACGGTCCGCCCACGCCAGCACCTGCAGCAGCAGGTTGAAGTCCAGCGATGCGCTGGGGACCAGACTCAGGCTTTGCACGCCGATCTGCGCGATATCGGAAATGGCAGGCACGGTGGCAAGCAAGGCGTCGCCAGCCAGGGCGGGTGTGATTCCTTCGCCTCCCTGTTGGTGCTGCATGCTCAGCGTGCCGCCAAGCGTGGCGATGGAGATTCGGGGTGTCGGCAAGGCAGACCTCAGGGAACAGGAAGGATTCGTGACGACCCGGGAACTCAACCGCGGAAAACCAGGCCCAGTGACGGCACGACGAGCAGGGTGCTGACAGCCATCGACAGGACATTGCCGAGGTACGGATGTACATGGTTGGGCAACCGGGATGAAAGAGCTCTCGCCAGTGGCGGGGCGATCAGGGCGCCCAGCACCGCGCTGCTGATCACCACCGCCATTCCGCCGCCGTGGGTCAGAACCGCGGCGGGGACTACGGAGACCAGTGGGACATAGGTGGGGTACCAGCCGTGCGACATCCATTGCCGGCGCCAGAGGATGACACCGACGAGGGATGCAAGCGCCTGGCCGGCAATCAGAGGGAGCAGCAGGCCCGAGCCATAGGCTGGCGCGAGCGGATTCAGCGCGTACGCGAGAAATACCCCCGCGAGCAGGCCGATGCTGGCCCATTCGTTACCGAAGAAGGGGGCTTCTGAGAAATCTGCCAGTACACGACGAACGGTCCAGGTGATGCCATATCGTTGCGTGACCACCGGCGCTGACGGCACCGGAAGCTTCCGCTGCGGAGCAGGCGGGCTGACCAGCCACGGGATGCGCCGACACAGGAAGAAGGCGGCCGCGCTGCCCAGCGCCATGCCGAGTACATTGCCCACAACGGCCGGGAGTTGGAGCGGGGTGCATACGTAGTTGACCAGCAGCAGGCAGGACGGAGTCACCAGCACGGCGCCCAGCACTGCCCCGTTGACAGCGATCTTCCACCCTCGCCCGAACAGTAGAACCATGGCGGCAGGCAAGGAAACAGCGGCGACAAAGGTGGGCTGCCAAGTCCCCGTACCGAGTGACCATCCCCACAGTGCATGGCTCAGCAGCATACCCAGCAGCGAGCTGGACACTACCCAGGGCCACAAACCACTGCCATAGCAGATGCTGAAGCCCTGCCAGCGATGTCCGCCGCGACTGGCGAGATGCCCGACCGCCGCACCCAGCAGAAGGCCTGCCGAGGCCCACTCGTGCTTGTAGAAGGTGACCTCACTGAGGTCACCGGCTATCCAACGCCACCTTGCCCATGGCGAAGCGCTGAGGCCGGCCATCATGTCGTCGTAGCCCGGCCAGTCGCCCGCACCACTGGAGCGATGGGCGAGCGCCGTCGCGCCGAGCAGCACTACCGTGATCGCTGTGGCGGCGATCATCAAGACCCACGGCGAGGCCGAGATGCCACGCCGGTCGAGAGTGGAGGGCGTCGGCATCTCGTCCGGCCTCACCGCGGCAGAGAGGGATGTTGGCGATAGCCCAGCATCGGGTCGTAGAGATCAGTGCGTCGATCACGATGCAGATCGTTCAAAGCATTCCAGATGGGAGCGCTGCGGGCGGTCGACAGGTCGATGTCGGCATAGACGATGGCCTGGTGCTCCGCCGGGGCCACCGGCGCGATTGGCCAGCCGTTGGTACCCGCAATGAGTGAGCATCCAAGGAAGCGTTCACCGCACTCGCTGCCAACGCGGTTGGCGGCAGCGATGAAGACGTTGTTGACGTGCGCTGCGGTCATTGTCAGGTACGACGCCATGCACTTTCCCGCGTCGTCGAACAGCGGCGGGGGCGTCCATACCCAGTTGTTCAAGCTGCAGATGATGTCGGCGCCCTGCTGGCTCAGCAGGCGTGGCACCTCCGGGAACCAGACATCCCAGCAGATCATCAATCCAATCCGGCCGATGCTGGTTTCGAACACCGGGAAACCGAGGTTTCCTGGCGAGAACCACAGCTTTTCCTTGTTCCAGAGATGCGCCTTTCGATACTTGCCGATGAGGCCATCCGGCCCCATCAGGACAGCCGTGTCATACAGATGCACCCCATCACGCTCGGCCAGTCCCGCGGCGAGGTGGATCTGGTGTTCCCTTGCGAAATCGGTCCAGGCGCGGGTGCTGGGCCCGTCGGGAATGACCTCGGCATGTGCATAGGCATCCTGACGATCTGCGAACAGATAGCCTGTATTGGCCAGCTCGGGCAGCACGATAAGCGTGGCACCGTTTTCGACCGCCTCCCGCGCCAGCGACAGGCTCTTGCCCAGATTGACCTGACCGTTATGCACCCCGACCTGAGGGTCGAACTGCAAGACGGCGATGCGTACTGCGCTGACGGCATTGCTCATGCGGGTTACCTGTTCCTGTCCAAATCGCCGGCGGCTGCCGTGCAAATGAATAAGAAGCTGGATCGCGCCCTGTCGCCATACACAAACTACGATTTTCTCGTAGGTGATTGCCGAGTCTGCAATCGTTGTTTTCTATTCCTGGAAGCCCGTCACTGCGCGTGCCTCGGCGGCTTGTACTCGCATCGCGGATACCCCGAGCACGACTGGAACGCGCCATACGGCCCGGTGCGCGGCACGATCACGCCCACCCTGCAGGCCGGGCAGGCCTGCTCGTGGATGGTCTCACCCGCCATCGAGGTGACGCGCACCGCACCGTCATTGACCAGCTCGGTCAGGAAGGGCGAGCGCCGACCCTGCACGGTGAACATCGCCACCGAGCGGCGCGCGCGCGTCAGTGCCACGTAGAACAGGCGGCGTTCTTCGCCCAGTGGATACGCATCGCTGTCCGGCATCGCCAGCGCGAGCACGGGATCATCGGCGCGGGTGTTGGGAAAGCGCCGGTCCAGCATGCCGGGCAGGATCACATAGTCCGCCTCCATGCCTTTGGAGCGGTGCGCGGTGAGGAAGCTGACCTCCATGTGTTGGCCATGCCGTGCCCGCCACGTGGCCGGCAGCATCGCGCGGTCTGCGTTGTAGCGGCCGAGTACGAACACCGTGACCTTGCCATCGCGGCCGGGCGGCGCCTGGCCGGACAACAGCTGCTGGTGCAATCGCTCCAGATACTGCTCGACCGCTCCGGCCAGCCGGTCGCGCGAGGCGACCTGGTAGGCCTGCAGCGCCGCGCCGTACGCCGGGGTGACCGACTGGACGTCCTTCGGGATCTGCGCAGGGTTACGGGATACGAAGGCACTGGACACATCGCACAGCGCCTGCGGGCAGCGGAACGTCTGCTGCAGCTTGAGCACCTGGCCCTGACCGAACCAGTCCACGAAGCCGGTCATCACCGACACGTCCGCGCCGGCAAAGCGATTGATCGACTGCCAGTCGTCACCGACCGCGAACAGGTGTTTTCCCGGTGCCTGCACCAGTGCCCGGCACAGCCGCGCACGGGCGCGCGAGGCATCCTGGAATTCATCGGCCATCACCAGGTCGAAGGGAGCGACGTAGCGCCCCTGTTCGAGGTGCTCGGCGGCCTGGTTGAGCATGTCTTCGAAATCGATCCCGCCCTCGGCCACCAGCGCATCGTCCCAGCCTTCCAGGATCGGGACGATCAGCGCGAGGAAGAGGCGGTAGCGGTGCTTGAAGTGATCGTCGGGCAGGCGGCGCAGGCGCTCGACCATGTCCTCCACGTCCAGCGCGTTGCTCTTGGCGTGGCTGATGAAGGTGCGGACCAGGCCGATCAGGTCGCTGTCCGGCATCGGCGTCGCGCCGCCCTCGGGCAGGTCGCGGTCGGGATTCGGGTCCAGTTCGATACCGCGCTGCGACAAGGCCTCGCCCAACCGCACGAACAGTTCGCCGGTGCGCAACTGCAGCGGGGTGGTCTCGATCCGCTCGATGCCATCGCGGGCGCCCGGCTCGCCAGCGCGAGGCGCGGGCGCGCGGTCGTGTCCCGCCGGGGCGAGGTGGTCGTGATACAGCGCAATGCCGGGGTAATAGAAATCCGGGCGGTACTGGCGGTACGCATCGGTCCCGGCATCGAATGCATCGCGGCGTGCATAGGTGTACGCCACGCCGTTGTAGAACAGCCAGTCGGCGATCACGCACGCTTCGATGCTGCGCACGCGCTCGCCCTGCAGGGTACGCACATACCCCTGCCCATCCTTGTCCCACTCCTCGGCGTCCAGCGACCCGCCGGTGACCGGCAGGTCACGGCCGAACACCAGCCGGAACATGTCCCACTGGGTACGGAAGGCGAGCGAGCGGTCCTTGAGCTGGTCGATGATCTCGGCCAACCGATGGAAACCCTGGGTGGCATCGACCGCCCAGTCCGGCACCTGCGGCATCCGGCCGGTGGCCTGGGCGATGATGTGCCGGCCCAGCGCATGGAAGGTGCGCGCTTCCACCCGCACCTGATCCAGGCCGAGGCGCTGGAACGCGCGGTCCGCACGCGCCTGCAGCTCGGTGGCGGCTTCCTTGTTGAAGGCGAGCATGACGATGCGCTCGGGCGCGACCAGCCCGCGTTCGATGGCGTACGCCGCCTTGGCGACCATTGTGGAGGTTTTGCCCGAACCTGCTGCGGCCACCACCTGGACGCGGTTGTCGAAGCAGATCACCGCGCGGGCCTGCTCATCGGTGAGTGGCCGGCTTTCGACGCGGTCCAGCAACGCACGGCTGGCGACCCGTTCGCGCGCCTGATGGACCTCATTGCGGCGCGCCCACATCGTTGGCCAGTCGGCCAGCCACAGCATCAGCGCTTCTTCGATCGCGGCCGGGTCGCCATCGAGCTGGCTGCGCAGGTCGGCATCATCGAACACCGTCCACAGCGCGTCCTCATCCAGGGGCAGGGTGGGGCGTGCCTGCAGCAGTGCCTGCTGCTGCTCGCAGGTCAGCCACAGCGATTCCTCGTCGGCCAGATCGGTAGCCGCCTGCACCTGGGCGAGCCAGTGCTGGATGGCGGTGAGGGACTGCTGGAACAAGGCGACATGGTCGCGCTGGCGCTGCTTGCCGCTTCGCTCCTCCAGTGCCGACACCAGCAAGCGCGCGGACGCGGCGGGCAGGCCGCCGAGGATCAATGGTGGGTGCCCTTCACGATGGAGGCTCAGTCGTGCCCAGGGCAGGCGCGGGTACACCTGCAGTGCATCCAGCGGCGCGTGATACCGATGACCGTCAATGGTCAGTAGCAGCTGGTCGTCTTCCAGGCGCAGGCGCCAGTGCGGCGATCGCGTGAGGCGTTGACCCCAGTCGCTCGGGGCCCATTCGTACGTCATCGGTGTTCCAGGTGCGGCCCTCGTTGCGGCCGTGGCCGGAACAGCATGGGTGGCGCGGTTTGATCGGATGCCCATGATAGGGGAAATAAAAAAAATCCCCGCCTGGGCGGGGAATCGGATCGAGCGGTCGTTCGCGGCGTACCGTTACTGCTGCAGCACCGGCACGCTGCGCGCGCGGCGGTCCACCAGCATCGCCACGCACCACAGCAGCAACCCGCCCAGCGCGGTGGCAGCGCCAACGTAACCGGTCACCGCAGGGCTGAAGCCGGCGCCGATCGCCATGCCACCGAACCACGGGCCCAGTGCGTTGGCGGTATTGAACGCGGCATGGTTGGAGGCGGCGGCGAGCGTCTGCGCTTCGCCGGCCACGTCCATCAGGCGGGTCTGCAGCACGGCCGCCAAGGCGCCCATGGTGCCGACCGCAATGATCATCGGGAACACGCTCCACACCGATTGCGCGGCCAGCGGGAAGGCCAGCAGCACCAGGATCGACCAGACCAGCACGACGGCGGCGGCGCGGAACTGGAAGCGGTCCACCAGCCAGCCACCGGCGACGTTGCCGATGATCGCGCCGATGCCGAAGATGCCCACGGCCAGCGGCATCCACGATTCGGCCAGGCCGGTGACCTGCACCAGCGTCGGGGCGAGATAGGTGAACACGCAGAACATGCCGGCGAAGCCGACCGAACCGATCGCCAGTGCCAGCCACACCTGGGGACGATTGAAGGCACGCAGTTCGCGCATCGGCGAGGTACGCACCTCATCCGGATCGGGCAGCAGGAAGCGCGCGATCATCGCCACGGTGGCGATCGCCAGCACGCTCACCAAGGCGAACGCGGTGCGCCAGCTGACCTGCTGGCCGAGCCAGGTGGTGAGCGGATTGCCGACCAGGATCGCCACGGAGAGGCCGAGCAGCACTTTGGACACCGCCGCGCCACGCTGCGCTGGCGGGCTGATCGCCGCCGCCACCAGCATCGCCACGCCGAAGTAGGCGCCATGCGGCAGCCCGGCGACGAAGCGGGCCAGCAGCATCGTGCCGTAGTTGGGCGCCAGCGCGCTGGCCAGATTGCCGATGGCGTAGAAGCCCATCAGCGCCAGCAGCAGGTTGCGGCGCGCGAAGCCGGCGCCGGCAAAGGCCAGGACCGGGGCGCCGACCACCACGCCGATGGCATAGGCGCTGATCAGGTGGCCGACCTGGGTTTCGCTGATCGACAGCCCGCGGCTGATCTCCAGCATCAGGCCCATGCTGGCGAACTCACTGGTGCCGATGGCAAAGCCGCCCAGCGACAAGGCCAGCAGGATCAGGGTGCGCTCGCGCGGCGAGAGCCGGGCGGCCAGAGGGACGGAGGAAGAGCTCATGCAGGCGGCCGCGTCGAACGGGGAAGCGCGGCATTGTACTGCTGCGACGCAGCATTAATCAGCCGGGCCCATGGAACGCTGGATCTGCCTGGTGCGCGCTGCCCCGTGAGCAGCGTACCGCAGCGTGCGGACAGGCCCGCCGCGCTTGGCTATCGCCGCCTTTTCACGGATACGGCCGCGCCCTGAACGGCTGCGGCTCGGGCGCCGCCGGCGGAAGGCGCTCGCCGTGCACGCGGCTGAGGATCTCATTGGTGCGTCGTTGTTCGGCCACGATCTGTTGCAGCAGCCCCTTGATGCCGAAGATGGCAAACGGAACGAACAGCCACAACAACCCGAGCAGCGCGCCGATGAGCGCGACCAGCAGCGAAAACCCTGAACCCGCAGGACCCATGTCTTACTTCCCTGTCGTTGAGAGGTGCTAGATCACCTCAATGATAGCCGTAGCCTTTTGCACCCGGGCCGCATTGGGCGCCCAGCGGCATTGGCCGGTGGGCGGAGACGACATATCACTAGTCGATCACGGCCAGTCTCGCCCATTCATGCGACAATTTCGCTTCAAGGCCACCCGTCGATGGCTGCGCGATGCCGCCAGAGAGGTTGCGATGTCTTCCAGTCCAGGCTTTCCTGCCCTTATCGGTTTCGATCTGCCCGGCCCACAGGCGGGGACCCGTTCGCAGCGGGTGATTGTCACCGCGTTGCTGGATGACACCCCGCGCGCTGACTGGCTGCGCATCCTGCACCGCCTGGCGTGGCCATCATTGCGGCTGGATCACGGCGTCGAGCAGATCCGCCTGGTCGGGCAGGGCCTCCATTTCGTGGGTGCGATCACCGATGCCAGGGCGTTGTCGGCCTCGGTGCGTGGCCTGTTCAACGAGGTCAACGCGAAAGCGCTGGACCGCCGCCTCGCCGCGATGGAGAACCCGCTGGATGACGATGGTCCGGGCAGCGCGCCTGCGGCGTCCTTGGCCCATGCCACGGATCCGCGCCTGGACGATGTGGCCGCACTGCTTGCGATGCCGGCCGTGCCGGGCATGCTGGAGTTGGCGAGTGCGATGACCGGCATGCGGTTCGTTGCGGTGGCCCGTGTCACCGCCGATCGGTGGACCGCCTGCGCCGTGCATGATCGTCTGGATTTCGGTCTGCGCCCGGGCGATGACCTGGTGCTGGAGACCACCATCTGCGATGAGATACGCGAGCATCGCCATCTGGTCCAGTTCGACCAGGCCAGCACCCATCCGGTGTTCTCCAGCCATCCCACGCCCGCGCTGTATGGGTTCGAGAGCTACATCTCGGTCCCCATGTTCCGCCGCGATGGTGGCTTCCACGGCACGCTGTGCGCGTTGGATCCCAATCCTTCCAGACTCGACGCCGCGACGGTGAAAGGCTTCGAGGTGCTGGCGGGGCTGATCGGCGCGCAGCTGGATGTGCAGGATGCGCCGGCCGGGGAAGGGCAGCCGGTGGTCAGCATGGCCGAGGCGCTGTCGGTGCTCTCGCGTCAGGTGGACGCGCTCGACGCGCTCGACGCGGCCGCGCTGCCGGAGCAGTTCCGCGCGGTGACCACGCAGTTGCGTGCGCTGGTGGACGGGGCGCGGGCTGTGGCGGGCTGAAGGCCCGTCAGGGAGGGCGTGGGGCGTCTCAGTCGCCCGCCTCCACCGGCGCAAAGCGCGCCCGCCATTGCCCCTCCACCTCCACCCGTGCGACGAACATCTCGTACGGACGCACCCACAGGCCGACATCCGAATCCAGCGGCCGGTACAGCACCATCGGCGCCAGCGTTTCACTGTGGCGTACAACCCCGATCACCTCGTAGTTGCCGCCCTTGAAATGGCGGTAGTGGCCGAGCGGCAGGGTGGGCAGCGGGGAAAGATCGGACATGGCGGCGGTAGCAAAGACGGGCGGCCCATTATCGCCCCGCGCACCGGTTGGCGGTGATGTTCGGTCGGGTCAGCCGGCATCCGGCAACGGGCCGGCGCGGCAGGCGTTGACCAGGTGCAGCACCGCGTCGGGGTGCATCGGCCGGGCCAGCTGGTAGCCCTGCGCTTCATCGCAGCCCCACAGCCGCAGCAGCGAAAGCTCGGCGTCGTTTTCCACGCCTTCGGCCACGGTGCGGTAGCCCAGCTGCCGGGCCAGCTTGATGATGGCTTCCACCTTCAGCCGGGCGGTGCGTGAGCGCGCCAGCCCGGTCACCAGCGTCTGGTCGATCTTGATATGGCTGATCGGCACCTCGCTGAGATAGCCGAAGTTGCTGTAGCCGCTGCCGAAGTCGTCGATCGCGATGCGCACGCCGGCCGCCGCCATCTCACGCAACTGCGGCAGCGCCGCCGGATGGTGGTTGAGCCACTGGCCTTCCGTGATTTCAATTTCGATCAGGCCCGGGGCGAGGCCGTAGGCATGCAGCCGCTCGGACAGCACGCTCCACACGCACTGGTCATCGAAGTCGCGCGGGGAGAGATTGATGGACAGGCTGAAGCCGGGCACGGTCTTCTGCCAGTGCGCGGCCTGGGCCAGCGCGTGATCGATGACCCAGCGGCTGAGCGCGGGCATCAGCGCAGTGCGCTCCAGCACCGGGATGAATTCGCCTGGGCTGATCGGGCCCAGCATCGGATGGGTCCAGCGCAGCAGGGCTTCGGCCGACACCGGCTGCCCATCGATCAGATCGAAGCGCGGCTGGTAAACCAGGCTGAACTGGTGCTGGGCCAGGCCGCGCCCGGCATCGGAGGCCAACCGGTAACGGCGGCGCAGGGCATCGTCGCGTTCCTGCGAATACCAGCACAGGCAGGCATCGGTCTGCAGGGCATGATGCATGGCGACCAGGCATTTGCGGACCAGATCCGCGGTCTCCTCCCGCACCGCGCGGAAGTCGCAGACGCCGGCATGGAACTGCGGTGACATCGGGATGCTGCCGGCCATCAGCGGCCGGCGCATGCGCACGCGCAGGCGGTCGAGCAGGCCCTCGGTCTGGTGATGCGAGTGGTCCGCCAGCAGGAAGGCGAAACGGGTCACTCCCACGTGGTAGACCTGCGTGACATCGCGCAGCACGTCCTGCACGCGCAGCGCCGCCTGGCGCAGCAGGGTTTCCACGGGTTTCATGCCCAGGGCCTGGCCGGCGTCATTGGCGCTCTGCAGGTCGAACACATCCAGCAGCACCGCCGTGAACCTCCGGCCTTCACCGCGGCGGGACAAGGCGGTGAGGTCGGCCTGGAACTGCTGCCGGTTGGGCAGGCCGCTGACCTGATCACGGCGGCCCAGCGACATCTTCAGTTCCATCTGCGCGACCACCACGCGCGAGAGCGTCTGCAACTGCACCTGCTCTTCGGCAGAGAGCCGCCGCGGCTCACGCCCCATGATGCACAGGGTACCCAGCGCGACGCCGCCCTTGGTGATCAGCGGCGTACCGGCATGGAAGCGCAGCTGCTCGGGGCCAGCGACCAGCGCATTGCCGGCAAAGCGCGGGTCCTGGCGAAGATCCTCTATCTGCAGCACCTGGCTGGAACCCAGCGCGTGCGCGCAGATCGAGGCATGCCGTTCGTTGCGGGTCAGCGCCAGCCCCACGCGCGAGATGAGGTGCTGGTGGTCGGCATCGAAGATCGACACCAGCGCGATCGGCACGCCGAAGGTGAAGGCCGCCAGTTCGGTGATCGGGTCCAGCGCCGTGCCCAGCGCAGGGTCCATCACGTTGAGTGCTTCGATCAACGCGATCCGGTCAACATCGTTGCGTCTGTCCAGCATGTACCGCGCCCTGTTCCGACTTCATCGCTACTATCACGATGGCAATGCAGAACCGATGTGAAGCAGGGGCGAGGCGGATGAAGCGTTCACGCAGGCTGCGCGGAACCTTCGCTCAGAGCGGTGCGTCCGGCGACTGCAGCAACGTGACCAGCTGGCGCAGGCGATAGGGCTTGGGCAGGAATTCGACATGGTCCGGCAGTGGCGGCAGCTGCGAACGCGCATAGCCAGAGGCCAGGATCATGCGCGCATTGGGCAGCACGTCGGCCACGTGCTCGCTGAGCTCCACGCCGCTCATGCCGTTGGGCATGCTGATATCGCTGAACACCACATCGAACCCGCCCGGGTCCTGCATCAGGCGCAGGGCGGTCGGACCGTCGTCGGCCGTGTGGATTTCGATACCGAAGTCCTGCAAAGCCTGGCCGATCAGTTCACGCAGGTCCTGCTGGTCTTCGACCATCAATACGCGTAGGGGCTCAGACATGCTCGACTTCCTCAATGACAGGTAACAACAGGCGGACGGTGGTGCCCCTTCCGGGGGCGGTTTGTACGTCGACGAAGCCGTCGCACTGCGAGACGAAGCCAAACACCTGGCTCAGGCCCAGACCGCTGCCCTTGCCGACTTCCTTGGTGGTGAAAAACGGCTCGCTGGCGCGCTCGGCGATGTCCGGGGGCATACCATCGCCCTCATCGGTCACCGCGATGGCGACATAGTGGCGGCGCATGGGCTGGGACAGATCCGGTGCCAGTCGCTGTTCGACCTCGGCCGTGATCGTGACCGTGCCGCCCTGGGGCATCGCTTCGGCACTATTGAGCACCAGATTCAACACGGCGCTGTGCAACTGTACGCCATCGGTGACGATCGGTGGCAGGTCCGCCGTCAATTCCAGCTGCACCTCGATGCCGGCCGGGCAGGCGCGGCGCAGGACGGGCAGGGCATCGCGCAGGAACTCCTGCACGACCACCGGCTCGCGCACCAGGGTCTGATCGGCCGAGAACGCCAGCAGCTGGCGGGTCAGCAGCGAGCCCCGGTCGGCGGCGGCCTGGGCCAGGTCCACCAGCTCCTGGGTGCGGTCGTCGGCGCCGGGGCGCAGGGCGATCAGGTCCAGTGCGTTGCCGATGGTGGTCAGCAGGTTGTTGAATTCATGGGCCAGGCCGCGGGTCAGCCGGCCCACGTTGTCCAGCTGCCGTTGCTGGACATGCGCGCGCTGCGCATCCTGCAGCAGGCGCTGGGCCTGGTAGCGCTCGGTGACATCCTGAGTGACCTTGACGAACCCGAGCAGGCAGCCGTCTTCGCGGACCGGCTCGATCACTTCGCCGGCACGGAACCGCTCGCCAGTGCAGCGCACCCGCCAGCCCTCGCCGACGAAGCGGCCATGGTCACGCGCATACGCCAGCGCCTGCTGGGGCACGCCCAGCTGTTGATCCTCGGGGGTATAGAACAGGCCGACATGCTTGCCGATCACGGCCTCGGCGGTATAGCCCTTGACCCGCTCGCAGCCACGGTTCCAGCTGCAGATGTTGCCCTGCGTATCGAGCAGATAGATCGCGTGATCGCTCACGTTGTCGATCAACAGCTTGAGCTGCCGGCTTTCGTCGGCAAGCGGTGCAACGCTGGATACGGCCTGGACCACGACGGTTATCGACTCCCCGATAAGGGACCGAACCGTAGGGGCCGTGATGTGAAGAAAATGTCAAGAGCGTGCCGCAATCACGCTGACTTCTGGCGCTTAACACCCGTTTACCGCTTCGGGTACCATCAGGCCCCTTTTGAGCTGGAACACGGCATGAATTCTGCGCCTACCTCCCGTGACCGTTGGATCTGGCTTGCGTCGGCCGCCTTGATGGCCGCCACGCTGGGCACGGAGATGGTGGTGCCGCTGGGCTATGCGGTCTGGCTGACCTACTTCATGGCGGTCGGGATCACGCTGTTCCAGCGTCGCATGGAAGTGCCGCTGCTGGTGGCGATCGGCTCGTGCATCCTTCTTGCGGTGGGCTACAACGTGGCGCCGGCGAGCAGCAATTCGGCGTTTTCCTTCGTCAATCGCAGCATCGGTGGCGTCGCGTTCCTGATGATGGCGCTGACCGTGATGAAGGCCATCGGTGCGCGCCGTGAAGCGGCCGATGCGCTGTGGCTGCAGGCCGGCGAGAACGTGGTCGGCACCAGCCTGCAGGGCGATCCCACCCCGCGCGAGCTGGGTGACCAGGCCATGCGCGCCCTGTGCGCGCAGCTCAATGCCGATGTCGGCGCGATGTACCGCCTGCAGGGCGAGCGGTTGGTGCTGGTCGGCGGCTCCGCGCTGCCGTCGCAGCTGCCCGAGACCCTGCCGGCACATGCCGGGCAATGGGGCGAGATCATCCGCGAAGGCCGCGCGCGTCGCCTGGAGGACAGTGACAGCCCGCTGGATATCGATACGCCACTGGGCCGCACCACCGTTCACCAACGCCTGCTGGGGCCGATCACGGCCGATGGCGTGGTGATCGGCGTGATCGAGCTGGGCCGTGCCGGTGTCTCGCCCGCGCGCAGCCTGGAAATGGCGCTGCTGCTGCAGTGCGCCGAGCCGATCGGCATCGCCCTGCGGGCGTCGCTGCTCAATGCGCAGCTGGTGGAGCTGCTGGAAGAGACCCAGCGCCAGAGCGAGGAGCTGCAGACCCAGCAGGAAGAGCTGCGGGTGGCCAACGAAGAGCTGGAAGAGCAGAGCCGCAGCCTGCTGCATTCCCAGGCCAACCTGGAGCAGCAGCAGGCCGAGCTGGAGCAGACCAACGTGCAGCTCGAAGAGCGCACCCACGAGCTGGAGTCGCGCCAGCAGGCGCTGCTGCTGGCCCAGGCGCAACTGGTCCAGAACAGCAACGAGCTGGAAGCCAGTTCACGCTACAAATCCGAGTTCCTGGCCAACATGTCCCACGAGCTGCGCACGCCGCTCAACAGCGCACTGATCCTGGCCAAGCTGCTGGCCGACAACAAGGACGGCACGCTGACCGCCGAGCAGGTCAAGTACGCCCAGGCGATCCACTCGTCCAACAACGATCTGCTGGCGTTGATCAACGACATCCTCGACCTGTCGCGGATCGAGGCCGGCCATGTGGAGCTGGTTGAAGAGAACCTGGCCGTGTCCAGCGTGCTGCAGCGCCTGAAGGAAACCTTCGAGCCGATGGCCTTGCAGAAGGGCCTGGCCCTGGAGATCAGCGCTGCCCCGGAGGCGCCGACCCAGCTGCTGGCCGACAGCCAGCGCCTGCAGCAGATCCTGAAGAACCTGCTGGCCAATGCGGTCAAGTTCACCGAGCACGGCAGCGTCTCGCTGAAGGTGCGCAGTGCGGGGGCAGGGCGGATCCAGTTCGCCGTCTCCGATACCGGCATCGGCATTCCCGAAGAGCAGACCGCGGTCATCTTCGAGGCGTTCCGCCAGGCCGACGGCAGCACCCGCCGCCGTTACGGTGGCACCGGGCTGGGGCTGTCGATCTCGCGCGACCTGGCTGCACGCATGGGCGGCAGCATCACCGTCTCCAGCGAGCCGGGCCGCGGCAGCTGCTTCACGCTTGAACTGCCGCTGTTGGCCGGTGGCGGCACCGGCAACGCCCAGCACGTGGTGCATGACGTCCGCCCGGCTGCCGTAGCAGCGCCGTCCCGGCCGGCTTCCGCACCGCTGGGGCGGGCGCATGGCGAACCCACCCCCGCGCCGGCGCCGGCCCAGGACAAGGTGGTCGATGACCGCGGCCGCCGCAGCCGCGCCGGCCGGATGATCCTGGTGGTCGAGGATGACACTGCATTTGCCAGCGCCCTGGTCTCTATGGCGCACGAACTGGACTTCGACTGCGTAGTGGCCGGTACCGCCGAAGAGGCGTTGAGCCTGGCCGCCGAGCTGCGCCCGAACGGCATCCTGCTGGATATCGGCCTGCCCGACGTCTCCGGCCTGAGCGTGCTCGAGCGCCTCAAGCGCGACCCGACCACGCGCCATATCCCGGTCCACGTGGTCTCCGGGCTGGAGCGCTCGCAGGTGGCGATGGAGCTGGGCGCGATCGGGTATGTGATCAAGCCGGCCACGCGCGAGCGCCTGGTCGGGGCGATCCAGCAGCTGGAAGCCACCAGCCAGCGCGACATGCGCCGCCTGCTGATCGTGGAGGACGACAGCGAGCTGCGTTCGAACCTGCAGCTGCTGCTTGGCCGCGACCAGCTGGAAATCACCGCGGTGGGCACCATCACCGAGGCGATGGCCGAACTGGCCGGGTCCACCTTCGATTGCATGGTCACCGACCTCGCGCTGCCGGACGGCACCGGGTACGACCTGCTCGAGCGCATGGCCGGCAATGATGCGGTCGCGTTCCCGCCGGTGATCGTCTACACCGGCCGCGCACTGACCCGCGATGAAGAACAGCGCCTGCGCCGCTATTCCAAGAGCATCATCATCAAGGGCGCGCGCTCGCCCGAGCGCCTGCTCGATGAGGTGACCCTGTTCCTGCACAGCGTGGAGGCCTCGCTGCCGACCGACCAGCAGCGCCTGCTGCGCGAAGCGCGTCGCCGCGATGCGGTGCTCGATGGCCGTACCGTGCTGCTGGCCGAGGACGATGTGCGCAACATCTTCGCGCTGTCCAGCGTGCTGGAGCCGCTCGGCGTCACCCTGGACATCGCCCGCAACGGCCGCGAGGCGCTGGAGAAGCTGCGCCCGGAAATCGACCTGGTGCTGATGGACATCATGATGCCGGAGATGGACGGGCTGACCGCCATGCGCGAGATCCGCGCCGACAACCGCTGGCGCGACCTGCCGATCATCGCGTTGACCGCCAAGGCGATGCCTGATGACCGCGAGCACTGCCTGCAGGCCGGTGCCAACGATTACATCGCCAAGCCGATCGACGTGGACAAGCTGGTGTCGCTGTGCCGCGTGTGGTGCTCGCGCCGATGAATGAAGCGGAGCTGTTCGATCTGGAGCTGAAGGTGTTGCTGGAGGCGGTGTACCAGCGCTACCACTACGACTTCCGTGACTATGCGCTGGCATCGCTGCGGCGGCGCATGCGCCATGCCATGGCCCGGTTCGACTGCCCGACCATGGGCGCGCTGCAGCACCGCCTGCTGCACGAGCCGGACACCTTCGCCCAGGCGATGCAGTACTTCACCGTGCAGGTCTCGGAGATGTTCCGTGACCCGCCGTACTTCCGGGTGCTGCGCGAGCATGCCGCGCCGGTGCTGCGCACCTATCCCTCGATCAAACTGTGGATCGCCGGGTGCAGCACCGGCGAAGAAGTGTGGTCGCTGGCGATCCTGCTGCACGAGGAAGGCCTGCTGGACCGGGCGATCATCTACGCCACCGACATCAATCCCGAAGCGTTGCAGGCGGCCGAATCCGGTGCCTTCGCGCTGGACCGGCTGGCGCAGTTCAGCCGCAATTACCTGGCGGCCGGTGGCACCGGCTCGCTCTCGGATTACTACAGCAGCGGCTACGGCAGCGTGGTGTTCGATCGCCGCCTCAAGCGCAACATCGTGTTCGCCGACCACAGCCTGGCCACCGATACGGTGTTCTCCGAAGTCCACCTGGTGTCCTGCCGCAACGTGCTGATCTATTTCCAGCGGCCGCTGCAGGACCGCGCCATCGGCCTGTTCCATGAGGCCCTGGTCCATCGCGGCTTCCTGGGCCTGGGCAGCAAGGAGTCGCTGCAGTTCGGCGCGCACGCGGATCTGTTCGAAGCCTGCGCGCGCGACCAGCGCCTGTACCGGAAGCTGGCTTGATGAGCACGGCCTCCCAGCGCAGCCGGTTCGACCTGGTGGTCATCGGCGCTTCGGCCGGTGGCGTCAGTGCGCTGCAGGCACTCCTGTCGGCGCTGCCGGCCACGCTGGCGCTGCCGGTGCTGGTGGTGCTGCACCTGCCGCGCGACCGCCCCAGCCGCATTGCCGACCTGCTCGATGCCGGTTGCCCGCTGCCGGTGCGCGAGGCCGAGGACAAACAACCGCTGCAGGCCGGTACGGTGACGTTCGCGCCGCCGGATTACCACCTGCTGGTGGAGGACCGTGACACGCTGGCACTGTCGGTCGATCCACCGGTGCTGTTCTCGCGCCCGGCGATCGATCCCCTGTTTGAAAGCGCCGCCGATGTGTTCGGCGGCGGCGTGTTGGCGATCCTGCTGACCGGCGCCAGCAGTGACGGCAGCGACGGTGTCGCCGCGGTCCGCCAGGCCGGTGGCGAAGCCTGGATCCAATGCCCTGAGGAGGCCTATTCCTCGATGATGCCCGCATCGGCCCTGGCACACGCCGGCGCCGACGCGGTGCTCCCGCTCACCTCCATCTGCACGCGTATGAAAGGCCTTACCCGATGAACCTGATCGAGCCCGCCGGGTCGACTGCCACCACCGATTGCGTGAAGCTGCTGATTGTCGATGACATCCCGCAGAACCTGGTCGCGATGGAAGCGCTGTTGCGTCGCCCGGGTCTGGAGATCCTGTGTGCGCTGTCCGGTGCTGAAGCACTCGAGCTGCTGCTGGAACATGAAGTCGCGCTGGCCCTGCTGGATGTGCACATGCCCGAGATCGACGGCTTCTCGCTGGCCGAGTTGATGCGCGGCTCGCAACGCAGCCGCGATGTACCGATCATCTTCCTGACCGCTTCGCCGAATGATCCGGTGCGGGCCTTCAAGGGCTACGAATCCGGCGCCGTGGATTTCCTGCACAAGCCGATCGAGCCGCAGGTGATCATGAGCAAGGTCAATGTGTTCATCGAGCTTTACCAGCAGAAGCAGCTGCTCAAGGCGCGCAACGAGGCGCTGGAGCACGCGCTCAAGCTCAATGAAACGATGATGGCGGTATTGACGCACGACCTGCGTACGCCGTTGGCGGCGATCCTGCTGTGTGCCGACAAGCTGTCGCTGGATCTGCCCGATGACAGCCAGGTCCAGCGGACCCTGGTCCATCTGGAAAACAGCGCACAGCGCATGGTGCGGATGGTCGAGCAGCTGCTGGATTTCTCCAGGATCCGTACCGGCGGCCTGCGCCTGCACAGCACCGAGTGCGACCTGGCTGAACTGGCCTCGGCGGTGGTGGCCGAGATCAGCCGTGCGCACCCGCAGGCGACCATCGAGCTGCAGGTACAGGGCGATGCCCAGCTGCAGGGCGATCCCGATCGCCTCGCGCAGTTGCTGTCCAACCTGATCGGCAACGCCGTGCTGCATGGCGGTGATGCGCCGGTGGTGGTGCGGGTGGAAGGCGAGCGCAGCGCGCCACTGCGGCTGCAGGTGCGCAATGCCGGTCAGATTCCGGAGGCATTGCTGCCGCGGTTGTTCGAGCCGTTCAAGGCCAGTTTCCACGACAGTCGCGGGCTGGGGCTGGGGCTGTTCATCGCCAGCGAGTTCGCCCGTGCGCATGGCGGCACACTGGTGGCCCACAACATCGAGGGCGCGGTGATCTTCGAGACCGCGCTGCAGCGCCGGCCGCGCTGAGGCCGGAAAGAACCATCCCGGCGCAGGGCCGGGATGGTGGACGTGCTTACAGCGGCTCGCAGCACAGATACAGCCCGTGCCCACCGTAGGTGCAGCCCGGCTGGTCTTCACAGCCGGCCAGCGGCTTGGGCTGGCTGGAGGTGGCCAGCGCCTGGCTGGATGCGAAGGCCAACGCGCAGATCAGGGTGACGCCGCTGAGGGCTGACAACAACCGCGTTTTCGACTTCATGGTCTGTCTTTCCTTCTGTGGATGAGGCTGACGGGGCGCGTGTTGCCACGCAATCACGCGTTACACCGGCTGGCAGCACCGGATCTCGCTGTGCCCGCCATAGGTGCAGCCGGGCTTGTAGGGACAGCCATCCAGCTGCTTGGGCTGGCTGGAGGTCGCCACTGCCTGGCTCGATGCGAACGCCAGGGCGCAGACAACAGCGATACCGCCAAAGACCGAAAGGAACTTCCTGGACTTCATGGTGCTTCTCCTGTTGTGGTGACGCGGATGCAACGGGAACACGGACGGAACTGTCGATCCGCCCCCGGCGAGCGGGCGCGGAGGGACCTGGTTACGTCGCCTTGGCAGCGACGTGGGATGGCTTCAGCCTGCCGGCGCGGGCGCCTGGTTGCGGGCGGCGTTGATCACGAATGCGCCGGTGATCGCATCCACCGAGCGCTCCTTGAGCTGGCCGACATGGCGGTAGATCACCTTGCCGTCCTGGATGACGACCACCATCGGCACCATGGTCGCGGTGTAGCGCTGCCGGAGCCGGTCATCGGTATCGTTCACCACCGGAAACGCGAAACCATGCTGGCGCGCGTAATCGGCAGCGGTTTCGTGGGGCGGCAGGCTGATGCCGACCATCTCGAAGGCGCGGTTGCCGTTGTTGCGACCGGCCGCGTCCAGCGCCTGGATCTGCGGCACCGAGGCCAGGCAGAACTTGCAGGCAGGGGAGAAGAAGTACAGGACCTGGCGACCGCTGGCCGGGCCGGCCAGGGTAACCGCCTGGCCGTCGAGTGCCATGGTGGTGAGGGCCTCGGGCTGGGCGCCCTCGGGAAGGCCGTGGGCGGCCTTGGAGATCTGTTCGACCTTGCTCACCAGCAGCGCCTGCTCCTGGCGGAGCTGCCGGTTCTGCACCGCCAGCGCGGTCATCAGCACGGCCAGGACAACGATGAGAGCGAGGCTGCCGTACTTCCGGAATGCGGATGCGTCCATGCTGCTCCTTGGCCTTCGGCCGGGTCCATGGCTGAGTAGGTGGTGTATGTATCCGGCAACAAAAATCATTTGTCAAATACAAGATCCTATGAATGAGACATGGGTTTCATTCTGGTCGGTGCCTATCGAAAGATCGGCGCGCGCGGCGCCCGCCGGGCCGCCCGGATCAGTCGCAAACCCCCGTGAGGTAAACTGTCCGGGCGCCGAAGCCCTTCGCCAGCGGCCATTGCTGGAGCCACCATGCCGTCCTCGACCCGTAAAGCCGTCTCGCCCCTGATCGACGCCCAGGTGCATGTCGAGGGCTTCGTGCAGGTGCGTGAAGCGCGCCGGTCCGAGCTGGTCGAGGATTACGTGGAGCTGATCGCGGACCTGATCGCCGATGGCCGTGAGGCCCGGCAGGTGGATATCGCGACGCGGCTGGGGGTTGCGCAGCCGACGGTGGCCAAGGCGCTCAAGCGCCTGGTCAAGGAGGGCTGGGCGATCCAGCGCCCGTACCGCGGCGTGTTCCTGACCCCGGCCGGCGAGCAGCTGGCGGTGGAGATGCGCGCCCGCCACCAGACCGTGGAGCAGTTCCTGCTGGCGCTGGGCGTGGATGCCGATTCGGCGCGCCGCGATGCCGAAGGGATCGAGCATCACGTGAGCGAGGCGACCCTGGCCGCGTTCGACGCGTTCGTACGCAAGGCCAACGGCCATGGTTGAGCGCCTCGCGCCGCCGCCGCCGCTGGGCGTGCCGGTGCACGACCAGGACGAATACTGGATGCGCCACGCGCTGGGGCTGGCCGAGCGGGCCGAGCGTGAGTTCAACGAGATCCCGGTCGGCGCGGTGCTGGTCGGTGCCGATGGCAGCGTGCTCGGAGAAGGCTGGAACCTCAACATCGCCGACCACGACCCCAGCGCACATGCGGAGATCGTCGCGATGCGGCAAGCGGGCAGGGCGATCACCAACCACCGGCTGATCGGCAGCACGCTCTACGTCACGCTGGAGCCATGCGCGATGTGTGCGATGGCGATCGTGCACGCACGCGTGGCGCGGCTGGTGTACGCGGCCACCGATCCCAAGACTGGCGCCTGCGGCAGCGTGTTCGACCTGATCGGCGACCCGCGCCACAACCATCGCGTGGAAATCCACGGGGGGGTGCTGGCCAAGGATGCCAGCACCCGGTTGACCAACTACTTCCGCGCCAAGCGCGGCAAGCCGCCGCTGCTGCTGGAATAACGCCGCTGCAGCGACAGGGCCGTGACGCGTTGGCGGTATCATGGGCGCCTCCTCCATCCCGGTCGCGGCGCAAGCGGCGGCCCAGCACAAGGCGAACACATGGCCGACAACGGCGCAGAAGGCGAGCGACTGATCTGGATCGATCTGGAAATGACCGGTCTGGACACCGATAACGATGCGATCATCGAGATCGCCACGGTGGTGACCGATGCGCAGTTGAAGGTGCTGGCCGAAGGTCCGGAGTTCGCCATCCATCATCCGGTGGAGCGGCTGGAGGCGATGGACGAATGGAACCGCAACCAGCACCGCCGCTCGGGCCTGTGGCAGCGCGTGGTCGACAGCACGGTGACCCTGGGCCAGGCCGAAGCGCAGACCATCGCGTTCCTGCAGCAGTGGATCAAGGCCGGTGCCTCGCCGATGTGCGGCAACTCGATCTGCCAGGACCGTCGCTTCCTGCACCGTGAAATGCCGCGCCTGGAGAAGTACTTCCACTACCGCAATCTGGACGTGTCCACGATCAAGGAACTGGCCAAGCGCTGGGCCCCGAGCGTCGCGGCGGGCGTCGGCAAGACCGCCAGCCATACCGCGCTGAGCGACGTCCACGATTCCATCGAAGAGCTGCGCCATTACCGCCAGTTCATGGGGGCGCTGTCGGGCCTGCCTGCCTGATCCAGCGAGCAGGATCGGCACGGCACGCCGGCCTGTGCCGGATCGTTCAGCTGACGGCAGGCGAGGCGACGAGCGATGAACATCGGCGGCGCTATGATCGCGGCCATGAATGCCATCACCTCGCCGCAACCGCCGCCGCTGCCGTCCTCGATCCTGCCGACCTCGCAGGATTGGCGTGATCTGCAACGTGCGGTGGAGCTGCTGGAATCGCCCACGCTGACGGCCAAGATGGCCAACCTGATCGGCTCGCCACTGGAGTTCGCGGTCAAGTGGTTGCCTGATTCGGTTTCGCGCCGCATCCACGGCGCGGTCGAGGCGGCGCTGTTCAAATCCGCCCAGGCCGCGTTGTGGAGCATGGACAACACGCCTGGCAAGGCCGCCTCCACGCGTTGGCACAAACTGGCGGCGGCAACATCGGGCGCGGTAGGCGGTGCGTTCGGCTTCACCACGCTGTTCATCGAACTGCCCGTGTCCACCACGATCATGATGCGCTCGGTGGCCGATGTCGCCCGCAGCGAGGGCTTCGACCTGCGCGAGATGAGCACGCGGCATGCCTGCCTGGAGGTGTTCGCGCTGGGTGGCAACTCCGGCAAGGATGACGCCAGCGAGACGGGCTACTACATCACGCGTGGCTTCACTGCCGAGGTGATGCGCCACTTGTCGGCCGAGCTGGCCGGGCGCGCGGTCGGCGGCAGCCCGGTGATGATCGGCCTGACCCCGAAAGAAGCCGGCAAATGGCTGGCCAAGATCGTGGAGAAAGTGGCGGCGCGCTTCGGCGTGGTGGTCACCGAGAAGTTTGCCGCGCAGGCGGTCCCGATCGTCGGGGCGGTGGCCGGCGCCACGCTCAATACCATGTTCACCGACTACTACCAGGACGTGGCGCGCGGGCACTTCATCGTGCGCCGGCTGGAGCGCAGCTACGGTTACGAGACCGTGCGGGCTGCCTATTCCCTGCTGGCCGCCGAGCGCAACTGAGCGATCGTTGCATCGGCGGCACAACTGTTTTGCCGCCGCAGGCCTGTTGGGCCGGCGGCCCTGTCCCCATCCTTGTCGGCATCACCGCTTCGGCGGCTCCCCCGATCAAGGATTGCCATGCTGTTCTCTCCCTATACCCGCGGCGCGCTGACGCTGCCCAACCGTATCGTGATGCCGCCGATGACCCGTTCGCGGGCCGGTGAGGGCAACGTCGCCACGCCGCTGATGGCCACTTATTACGCCCAGCGTGCCTCGGCCGGCCTGATCGTCAGCGAGGGTACCCAGATCAGCCAGCAGGGGCAGGGCTATGCCTGGACCCCGGGCATCCACGATGAGGCTCAGGTTGCCGGCTGGCGCGGCGTGACGGAGGCGGTACATGCCGCTGGCGGTCGCATCGTCGCCCAGCTCTGGCACGTTGGCCGCGTCTCGCACGTGGCCCTGCAACCGGGCGGCGCCGCGCCGGTGTCCTCGTCGGCGCTGTTGGCCGAAGGGGTCAAGGTGTTTGTCGATCCGGACGGCCGGGGCCCGCAGAGCGGCGTCGGCGAGATGGTCCAGCACTCGATGCCGCGGGCCCTGACCACCGAAGAGATCGCCGGCATCGTGCGCGATTACGCGACGGCCGCGCGCAATGCGATCGCCGCCGGCTTCGATGGCATCGAACTGCATGGTGCCAACGGCTATCTGATCAACCAGTTCATCGACTCCCAGGCCAACCAGCGTACCGACGGCTATGGCGGCTCGCTGCAGAACCGCCTGCGCTTCCTGCGCGAGGTGACCGCGGCGGTGGCCGCGGAGATCGGGGCCGAGTGCGTCGGTGTGCGCCTGGCGCCGCTGACCACGCTGCAGGGCGCGGTGGACGACACCCCGCAGGCGACCTACCTGGCCGCGGCGCATCTGCTGGACGAGATCGGCGTGGGCTACCTGCACATCGCCGAAGCCGACTGGGAAGACGCCCCGGTCATGCCGGTAGCCTTCAAGGAGGCACTGCGCATGATCTATCGCGGCACGCTGATCTACGCCGGCAAGTACACCGTGGAACGCGCCGAAGAGGCGCTGGCCAAGGGGTGGGCCGACCTGATCGCCTTCGGCCGGCCGTTCATCGCCAACCCGGATCTGCCGGAGCGTCTGCAGCAGGGCCTGCCGCTGAATCCCCCGGACAAGGCCACGTTCTTCGGCGGCGGCGCGGAAGGGTTCACCGACTACCCGGTGGCGGAAACCGCCGAGGCCTGAACGCACACCCCGTAGAGCCGACCGTTGGTCGGCTGCTCTCCCATCCGACGCCGCGCAAACGTGATCTGCCGCGCGATGCGCGGCAGCCGACCAACGGTCGGCTCTACCGGCGCTTAGGCCCACGATCCATGGTCGGTAGAGCTGACCGTTGGTCAGCTGCCCACCCATCCGGCGCCATGCACACGTGATCCGCCACGCGATGCGCGGCAGGCGACTAACAATCGGCTCTACCCGGGCGGATGGTCTTCGGTGGGCCATCTGCACCACGAGAAGGGATACGCACCGATCACCTCCGCCAGGCCGGCACGGACCGGGTTGGCGAGGATGTAGGTGGCTTGGCGTCGCAGGTCTTCGTCCTTGCGTAGTGCGTGGTCGTAATAACCGGCTTGCCAGACAGGGCCGTTGCGGGCGGATTGGCGATTGATGAGCAGGCTGCTGCGCGATTTGAAGCGCTGCAGGCATGCGCCCAGGGAGCCCTGCCGGAGCTGCATCAGCCAATGCACGTGGTCTGGCATGACCACCCACGCAAGGTTGCAGACCCGATGCTCGTCTTCCATGGCATGCAGCACCTGCATGACATGCCTGGCCAGGTCGGGCTGGTGGAAATGGGGTACACGCGCATGCGTGATGGTCGTCAGCGCGTACACGGTGTCGATGCGGGAGTGGCGGCCGTGATGAAGGCGTGGGCTGGGCATGCCGTCAGGATGCCCATCGGTGCGCGGGGCGCCCATCAGGCGATGTGCCGTTGGAGTGTGGGGGATGGGCGGGTACAGCCGACCGATGGTGTAGCCGGCCGACGGAGCAGCCGACCGATGGTGTAGCCGGCCGACGGAGCAGCCGGCCGATGGAGCAGCCGGCCAACGGAGCAGCCGACCAACGGAGCAGCCGACCAACGGAGCAGCCGACCAATGGTCGGCTCTACCGATGTCGCACAAAACAAAACCCCGCTTGCGCGGGGTTTTGTTCGTCATCTCAAGGCCGGGAGGATCAGCCCTTGGCCTTGAGCTTGGCCAGGCGCAGCCAGGTGTCGACCACGGTGTCCGGGTTCAGCGACACCGACTCGATGCCTTCCTGCATCAGCCATTCGGCCAGGTCCGGATGATCGGACGGGCCCTGGCCGCAGATGCCGACGTACTTGCCCTTGGCACGTGCCGACTTGATCGCCATCGACAGCAGCTTCTTCACCGCCGGGTTCCGCTCGTCGAACAGGTGCGCCACGATCGAGGAGTCGCGATCCAGGCCCAGGGTGAGCTGGGTGAGGTCGTTGGAACCGATCGAGAAGCCGTCGAAGATTTCCAGGAACTCATCGGCGAGCAGTGCGTTGGACGGCACTTCGCACATCATGATGATCTTCAGGCCGTTCTCGCCCTGCTTGAGGCCGTTCTGTTCCAGCACCTCGACGACCTTGCGGCCTTCTTCCAGGGTGCGCACGAACGGGATCATGACCCACAGGTTGTCCAGGCCCATCTCGTTGCGCACGCGCAGCACGGCCTTGCACTCCAGTGCGAAGGCGGCCGAGAAGCTCGGATCGACGTAACGGCTGGCGCCGCGGAAGCCGATCATCGGGTTCTCTTCGTGCGGCTCGTAGTTGCTGCCGCCGATCAGGTTGGCGTACTCGTTGGACTTGAAGTCCGACAGGCGCACGATCACCGGGTTCGGGGCCACCGAAGCGGTCAGGGTGGCGATGCCTTCGGCCAGGCGGCCGACGTAGAAGCTGACCGGATCCGCGTAACCGGCGATCTTCTCGTCGATCTTCTTCTTGGTCGCCGCGTCCTGACGGTCGTACTCCAGCAGGGCGTTGGGGTGGATGCCGATGTGGCTGGCGATGATCATTTCCAGACGCGCCAGGCCGATGCCGGCGTTCGGCAGCTGGCCGAAGTCGAAGGCGCGTTCCGGGTTGGCCACGTTCATCATGATCTTCAGCGGCGCCGGCGGCATGTTGCCCAGGTCCGTGGTGGTGCGCTCGAACTCGAGCTTGCCCTCATAGATGAAGCCGGTGTCGCCCTCGGCGCAGCTGACGGTCACTTCCTGGCCGTCCTGGATCACCTGGGTGGCGTTGCCCGAGCCGACCACGGCCGGCACGCCCAGCTCACGGGCGATGATCGCCGCGTGGCAGGTACGGCCACCACGGTTGGTCACGATGGCCGAGGCGCGCTTCATCACCGGCTCCCAATCGGGATCGGTCATGTCGGCGATCAGCACGTCGCCCGGCTGCACGCGCGCCATGTCGTCCAGGGTGCGCACCACGCGGGCGGTACCGGCACCGATCTTGGCACCCACGGCGCGGCCTTCGGCCAGCACCTTGCCGTCCTTCTGGTTCAGCGCGAAGCGTTCGATCTGGGTGGCATGGCCACGCGACTTCACCGTCTCCGGGCGCGCCTGCACGATGAACAGCTTGCCGCTGACACCGTCCTTGGCCCACTCGATATCCATCGGGCGGCCGTAATGCTTTTCGATGACCAGCGCCTGCTTGGACAGTTCCTGCACGTCCTCGTCGCTGATGGAGAACGTGCTGCGCAGTTCGGCCGGGGTGTCTTCGATGCGCACGCGCTCACCGGGGACGTCCGAATACACCATGCGGATCGCCTTGCTGCCGAGCGAGCGGCGCAGGATCGCCGGCTTGCCGGCGCTCAGGGTGGGCTTGTAGACGTAGAACTCGTCGGGGTTGACCGCGCCCTGCACGACCATTTCGCCGAGGCCGAACGAAGAGGTGACGAACACCACGTCGCGGAAGCCGGACTCGGTGTCCAGGGTGAACAGCACGCCGGAGGAACCCACGCCCGAGCGCACCATCAGCTGCACGCCGGCGGACAGGAACACATCCTCGTGCTTGAAGCCGTGGTGGACGCGGTAGGCGATCGCGCGGTCGTTGTACAGCGAGGCGAACACTTCCTTGACCTTGTGCACGACATCGTCGGCGCCGGTCACGTTGAGGAAGGTCTCCTGCTGGCCGGCGAAGGACGCATCGGGCAGATCTTCGGCGGTGGCCGAGGAGCGCACCGCGACGGCGACATCGCCGCCGCCGTTTTCACTGCACAGCTTGGCGTAGGCGCTGCGGATGTCCTGGTCCAGTTCCGGGTGGAGCGGGGCATCGATCACCCAGCCGCGGATTTCCTTGCCGGCCAGGGTCAGGGCACCGACATCTTCCACGTCCAGCGTGGCCAGCTTGTCGAAGATGCGCTTGGACAGATCGTTATGGGCGATGAAGTCCTTGAAGGCTTCAGAGGTGGTTGCATAACCGCCGGGGACAGACACCCCCAGACCGGCCAGGTTGCCGATCATTTCGCCAAGCGACGAATTCTTGCCGCCTACGCGGGCCAGGTCGGCCAGGCGCAGTTCGTGCAACCACAGGATGTTCTCGTTCAAGCGCGATGCTCCGTTTGGCCATCGCCCGAGGCGGGCTGGATGGCCACGTCCGTAGGAAGAAGCCGATATGATGCCGGGCAGACCGCTGTCGGCACAAGCTTGTATCGACAGCCTTTTTAAGCTTCGGAGGGGGTAAAAGCCGTATGTCGACGATCCGACCGGTGTTCTACGTGTCCGATGGAACCGGTATCACCGCTGAAACCATTGGGCATAGCCTCCTGACCCAGTTCTCCGGGTTCAGCTTCATCACCGACCGGATGTCGTTCATCGATGATCCGGAAAAAGCGCGCGAAGCCTGTGAAAGGATCCGTGCAGCGGGCGAGCGGTACCAGGTCCGGCCCATCGTGGTCAGTTCCTGCGTGGACAGCGGGCTGAGCATCATCCTGGCCGAAAGCGGCGGATTGATGCTGGATGTGTTCGCGCCCTTCATCGAGCCGCTGGAGCGGGAACTGGCCGTCAACCGGCATTCCCGGGTCGGCCAGGCGCACGGCATGGTGGACTTCGAGACCTACCACCGCCGCATCAACGCGATGAATTTCGCGCTGACCCATGACGACGGCATCGCCATCAACTACGACGATGCCGACGTGATCCTGGTGGCCGTCTCCCGGGCCGGCAAGACCCCGACCTGCATCTACCTGGCCCTGCATTACGGGGTTCGCGCGGCCAATTACCCGCTGACCGACGAGGACCTGGAGCAGGATCGCCTGCCGCCACGCCTGCGCCCGTACCGGAAAAAGCTGTTTGGGCTGACCATCGATCCGGACCGCCTGCAGCAGATCCGCCAGGAGCGTCGCCCGAACTCGCGCTACGCCAACCTGGAGACCTGCCGCCGCGAGGTCGCCGCCGCCGAGACCATGTTCCGGATGGAGCGGATCCCGACCCTGAGCACCACCCATACCTCGATCGAGGAGATCTCGAGCAAGGTGCTGGGCACGCTGGGGCTGCAGCGCGAGATGTATTGATCGGCGCGCCCCCTTGAACAGCAAGGGGGCGCTTCCTTCGTCCCGTGCCGGGGCTGCCCTGCGTCCGTGAACCGGTTGCGGGCCGCCCCTTTGGCCGGCGTGGTGCCGCCCCCACGTTGGGAGATCAACGTGTAGGATCGACCCATGGCCCAGGCATCGCCCCGTATCGAACGCATTCCCCGGCTCAGCCGCCTGAGCTGGTTGATGGGCCTGTATGCGGAAAACTACCAGCACCTGGTGCGCCTGTTCGCACCCTCCGAACTGGTGCCCGGCAGCTACGTCTCCTCGATCGGCGATGGGCTGGATGTGCGCCTGGATGTCATCGAGTGCCACCGCTACACGGTCGAGCTGCGCCTGACCTACGACTTCGCCGACCCGGTCACCGGGCAGCCGGACCCGTCGGCCTATGTGCGCCTGTACCGTGATGCCCGGCAGGCCGAGACCACCCATTGCTACGTCGGCCGCCGCTGGCAGGACGTGGTCGGGATGTACCCGCCGCCGGCCGAGCTGATCAGCCACCGCATGCGGATGAACACCTTCCTCGGCAAATGGCTGGAATACCTGGCCGAACGCGGCCACGGGGTGGCCACGCTGCGCCGCGATGGCGAGGTGGCCGCACCGGCCGACGCACGCCGCACCAGCCTGGTGCCCTGAGCCGCGGCCTGGCGGATCACGCATAATCGGGGTCTGTGTTCCCGAGCGTGTGCGAAATGCCCTACACCCCCATCGTGGCCACCTTGGGCTACGTGCTGTCCGCCGACGGCAAGCAAGTGCTGATGATCCACCGCAATGCCCGCCCTGGTGACCTGCACCTGGGCAAGTACAACGGGCTGGGCGGCAAGATGGAGCGCGATGAAGACGCCGCGGCCTGCATGCGCCGCGAAATCCGCGAGGAGGCCGGCATCGAGTGCGGGACCATGCGCCTGCGCGGCACGATCAGCTGGCCGGGTTTCGGCAGGAACGGTGAGGACTGGTTCGGCTTCGTGTTCGTCATCGATGACTTCACCGGCACGCCGCTGACCTCCAACCCGGAGGGCACGCTGGAGTGGGTGGACGTGGACAAGATCGACAGCCTGCCGTTGTGGGAAGGCGATCGCAGCTTCCTGCCGCTGGTCTTCGACGACGAGCCGCGCGCCTTCCACGGCGTGATGCCGTACCGCGACGGCGCCATGCATTCGTGGAGTTACACCCGCCTGTAGGGTGGTTGCCGGCCAGCGGCCGGCACGTCATGAGCGGAGACGGAGGTGCGTGGCTGCCGGCCAGCGGCCGGCACTACAACCGGCGGGCGAGCAGCAGATGGAAGTGTTTGTTTACTTCGCGCCCGTCGTTGCTGCGCCCGGTTTCGTGATGGGCACGCCAGGCCTGCACGGTCAGCCCGGCGCTGCGCAGGGCCTGCTCGACCTCAGCCAGTTCGTGCAGGTGGAAGCCATGTGCGGCAAACGGCAGGGTGCGCATGAACGCCGCATCGCCGAAGGCCAGGCAGAGCCGGCCACCGGGGCGCAGCACGCGCGCCAACTCGGCGAACGGGAGTCTCAGTTCGTCCCAGAAATACAGGGTGTTCACCGCCAGCGCCGCATCGATGCAGGCCTCGTCCAGCGGCAGGGCATGGGCGTCGCCGAGGTGGAGCTCGGCCCGCTCCTGTAGACCGTGCCCGGCCAGCAGTGCATTGCCGGCCGCCACCATCGCCGCGGAGACATCCACGCCCAGGTAACGACTGTGCGGCGCCTGCAGCAGCTCGGGCGCAAAGGCGGCATTGCCGGGGCCGATCTCCAGCACCTGCTCGCCGGCAGTGACCGACAGCAGCGCCAGGGCGGCGCGGTTGAGATCACCGTTGCTGCGGTTCATCGACTGGGCCACCGCAAGCGCGTGGATCCCATGCGGGTGGCGCAACTGGGTCGCCAGATCATCGGGGGAAAGCACGCGCAAGACTCCTGTCGGTGGGCGGCAGGACCTGGCGGCGGCGGAGTCCATCGGCCAGCTTAGCCGACCGGGACGCTCGATGGGCGGCCGCGTGAAGGCCGATTTCCATCTGGCGATGAGGATCGGTGATCAACAAATCACCAGCGTCGCGGCCAATGAGACTGAGTTGCCCACAGGGGGTGTGGATGACTCGTGGGCAAGTTTGTGGATAAGCCGCGTCGGCCCCCGCCGGTGCTCGCTGTCAAGATGGGTGGCCAAAAATTCACCGCAGGTCGTGCTGGCGTGAACGGCGCGGCAAGGCCGGGGTACGGCAGCGTAGGGTGGGCTGTCCGGGCGCGGGCCGCTCGCGGTACTCTCTTCCGATTGCCGCCACCCGATCTTTCATGAAACGTCACTTCTCGATGTTGCGCGAGTTCCACCTGGCCGACTGGTTCACCCTGGCCAACGCGTTCTGCGGCACCGGGGCGGTCTTTGCCGCCATGCGCTACCTGCAGGACGGCGAGCGCAGCTATCTGCTGTTCGGGATGGCCCTGATCCCGCTGGCCTTCATTTTCGATGCCCTGGACGGGCGCATCGCCCGCTGGCGCAAGTCCAGCTCCACGCTGGGCCGCGAGCTGGATTCACTGTCGGACATCATCTCCTTCGGCGTGGCGCCGGCCGCGCTGGCCTACGCCTGTGGCATGCAGGGCGGCTGGGATTGGCTGGTGCTGAGCTACTTCGTCTGCTGCGGTGTCAGCCGCCTGGCACGCTACAACGTGACCGCCGAGGCGCTGGCCGGCGAAGGCGACAAGGTGCCGTACTTCGAGGGCACCCCGATTCCGACCAGCCTGGCGCTGGTGGTGGTGCTGGCGGTGGCGGCCAGCGTCGGTGCGACCGGGCCTGACCTGTGGCTGGGCCAGTGGCAGCTCGGGCCGTGGCAGCTGCACCCGCTGGTGTTGCTGTTCGCGCTGTCCGGTTCGCTGATGATCAGCAAGACCCTGCGCATTCCCAAGCCGTGAGGCGCGGCGACGCGGCATTGCTATCATCGTTTCCCGAGACGGGAGGACGGTCATGACCACGGCGGGCAGCGGCAGCAGCGCAGGCGACGTAGAGGCCCTTGCGCGGCAGTATTTCAGTGCGTGGGGCGATGCCCTGCGGCACGCCGCAGCGCCGCCGGGCCAGGCGGCCGGCCCCGAGGGACAGGGAAACTGGCAGCAGGCGATCGACTGGTGGGCGCAGATGATGCCCAACGCCGCCAGTGGGCCGGCCGACGAGGCGGTGCACCGTTTCCGTGAACAGGCCGGTGGCTGGTACGGCACCATGCAGCAGGTGGCGGCCCAGTTCGCCGGCCGCGACACCACCAGCGCCGAAGTCGCGCAGGCGTGGCGCACGGCGGTGCTGGGGCAGGGCGACGGGCTGCTGCAGTGGATGCTGCAGGGCGCCCGTGGTCATACCCAGGCCGAAGGCCCGGACCTGCTGCAGCTGCTGGAAACCCTGCAGCGCCAGCTCGGCCCGTGGCTGCAGAGCCCGGCGTTCGGCCCCGGCCGCGAGCATCAGGCCCGCTGGCAGGCACTGCTGCGGGCGCAGCAGGACTACCAGGCGCACTCGCGCGATTACGTGGAGCAGATCAAGCAGGCGCTGGACGATGCGTTCACCCTGTTCGAGCAGCGCCTGGCCGAACACGAACAGCCGGGCAATCAGTTGACCAGTGCACGGGCGATGTTCGATCTGTGGATCGACGCGGCCGAAGAGGCCTACGCGAAGGTCGCGCTGTCCGAACCGTTCCAGGCGGTCTACGCCGCGCTCGGTAACGCCCAGATGCGGCTGCGCGCGGCAACCCAGCAGGAAATCGAACGGCTGACCGAGGGCTTCGGCCTGCCGACACGCACGGAAATGGATGCGGCACACCGCCGCATCGCCGAGTTGGAGCGGTTGGTGCGGCGCATGGCCGGCGGCGCAGGCGATGGCAGGCCGGCCACCCGGCCGGCCGCCTCGAAGAAGACAGCTCCGACGAAGTCAGCTCCGAAGAAAGCAGCTCCGAAGAAGTCCGCTCCGAAGAAGGCAGCCGCGAAGAAGGCAGCCGCGAAGCAGGCAGCCCCGAAGAAGGCGGCACCAGAACAGAGCAAGGCACCCAAACCTGCGAAGACGGCGAAAGCCGCTGAAGCCGCGAAAACCGCTACAGCCACCCAACCGGTGAAGGCCGCCGCCAAACCCCGGAAACGCAGCGCATGAAAGGTCCCCTGGGCTTCAACGCCGAAGACCTGCTGCAGGAAACCCTGGCCATGCAGCGCAAGCTGATGGATGGCCTGACGCTGCTGCCCTCGGTGGAGGATGTCGAGTACGGCGTTACCACCCGCGAGGAAGTGTGGCGCGATGGCAAGGTCGCCCTGTACCGGTTTGTCGGCGGCCAGGCGCCGGTACGGCGGACGCCGCTGCTGATCGTCTATGCGCTGGTCAACCGGCCGTACATGGTCGACCTGCAGACAGACCGCTCGCTGGTGCAGAAACTGCTGGCGCTCGGCCATGATGTGTATGTACTGGATTGGGGCTATCCGGACCGTTCCGAGCGCTACCAGACGCTGGAGGATTACCTGCTGCGGTTCGTCGATGGCGCGGTGGACCACCTGCAGGCCCACAATGGCGGTGAGCCGATCAACATGCTCGGCATCTGCCAGGGCGGCGTGTTCGCGCTGTGCTACGCCGCGCTGCGCCAGGCCAAGCTGGCCAACCTGATCACGATGGTCACCCCGGTCGATTTCCACACCCCGGACAACATGCTCTCGCACTGGGCACGGCAGGTGGACGTGGATCTGCTGGTGGACACGCTGGGCAACATCCCGGCCGATCTGATGAACGCCAGTTACCTGATGCTCAAGCCGTTCCGGCTCAATGTGCAGAAGTACGTCGGCCTGCTCGACATCCTCGATGACAAGGACGCGCTGGAGGATTTCCTGCGCATGGAAAAGTGGATCTTCGATTCGCCGGATCTTGCGGGCGAAGCGTTCCGCGATTTCATCAAGCAGTTCTACCAGGGCAACGGGCTCATGCACGATGGCGTACGCATCGGCGAGGAACATGTCGACCTCCAGCAGGTGACGTTGCCGGTACTGAACATCTACGCCGAACAGGACCACCTGGTGCCACCGGACGCATCACGCGCGCTGCGCGGCCGGATCGGCAGCCCCGACTACACCGAAAGCAGTTTCCGTGGCGGCCATATCGGCATCTACGTGTCCGGCCGCGCCCAGCGCGAGGTGCCCGGCACGATTACAGACTGGTTGCAGCAGCGCAGCTGAACTTCATGGTGAGGCGGCTGATGCAGTGGCCTGGACCTGCCACGGGCCTGCGTAAGGGGTGTGCACGACATGTACCGTGACCAAGGGCGCGCCCTCACGCATGCCGTGCGGCACCTGTCGGGAATAGGTGAATTCCGACGCGGTCAGAACCTCTACACGACGGCGTAGCGGCGTGCCGGCATCGGGCACGGTGTGCTGATGGCGACGGTCGCCGGTAAAGAAAAACCATCCTGCACCGCCGTGTTCGGCGCGCGAGCGGCCGGTGGCCGGATCGAAGTACTCGAAGCGATTAGTGCACGCGTCCCAGAGCGAAATGCCGACCACGCCGGGGTAGCGTGCGACCTGGTTGCGGCTGCGATCATCGCCTTCATACACGGCAGTGGTGATCCAGGTGCGCTCGGCCAACTGCCTCGCCTGATCGGAGGCGCCCGGGCAGGCCGGCACGGTGGACGCCGGTGCGAGCAGGAGCAGCAGGCGGGGCAGGACCGGGTATGGCATGAAAGGTTCCCGTGCACGAAGGCGAGGACGCTACATTAGTGGCCTGCACTCAGGAGGCACCATGCAACAATCGCGAAAACGCACGTCCGTGGTCCCCGGCATCCTGATCGGGCTGGTCGCCCTGCTGCTGGGCGGCACGGCCCAGGCGGCGCCGGGCGAGGCCGCCCGCCGCGAGATCGCCGGTCTGATCGGCGCACTGGATGGCTCCAGCTGCCGCTTCCAGCGCAACGGCAGCTGGCACGACGCCGCCGAGGCGCGCGCCCATCTGCAGCGCAAGTACGACTACCTGCTCAGGAAGGACAAGGTGGACACCGCCGAGCAGTTCATCGAGCGCGCCGCCAGCCAGAGCAGCATGAGCGGCAAGCCGTACCGGATCGCCTGCCCGGGCCAGCCGGAGCAGACCGCGGCGGTCTGGTTCACCGCGCGGTTGGCGGCCCTGCGCCAACGCACCCCGTAGACATGGTTCGCGCTAGAGTCGGCATCTACCGGCTCGAGACCCCGTGCATGAACACACCGCCGCGCCCGCTGTCCCGCTCGCTCAACGACCGCATGATCGCCGGCGTCATGGGCGGCATTGCACATCGTTTCGGCTGGAACGTCACCCTGGTCCGGGTGCTGTTCGTGCTGATCTCGATCGGTTCGGCCGCGTTTCCGGGCATCCTGGTCTATCTGATCCTGTGGCTGCTGATCCCCAACGAGGCCGATTGAGCCTGTCGCCGGTGCTGCTGCGGGCACTGCAGATGCTGGGCGCGGTGTGGACCTCGCCCAATACCCTGATCGGTCTCGCCGCGGGCGCCACGGCGATGCTGGCTGGCGCACGTCCGTCCTGGAACGGGCGCGACTGCGCGGTCGTGTTCCGTGAATTTCCCTGGGGGCCGGGCGGGGCGATCACGCTGGGCAACGTGATCCTGCATACCGGGCCGGTGCTCGACGTGCCGTGCCGGACCTACGCGCACCAGGCCGGTCACGCCACCGAGCCGGTGATCGGCCTGCACGACCACGAGCGCGCACACGTCTACCAGTATCTGGTGCTCGGGCCGCTGTATCTGCCGGTGTACCTGCTGTGCGGCGGGGTCAGTGCACGCAACCCGTTCGAGCGCGCGGCCGATGTGTACGCGCTGCAGGGCCGCGGGTGGTGGCCACGGTGGCGTTATTTCCGCGTTAAATCCGTGTAAGAAAAACGTCGGCAACGCGACGTCATCTGCATGCAAAAAAACGTTATTAGCCTGCATGACGAATCAGTCAGGTTTGACGGGGTAAGCTTGCAGCGTTGTATGAGCAACCGTTTTTCTGGAGGAACACATCACATGGCAATCGTTCTTTATGTCGGTGGTAGCAAGGATGGCGACAAGGGCCTGGTGCCGCATGGCTTCAGCAAATCCCAGGCCGATACCGAGCAGGGCCCTGAGATCTACACCGAGCGGTTCATGGAATTGCAGGGCGTAGGCAAGGTGCGGGTGATGGCGCTGGAGTCGATGCGCGATGAGATCGTCCATCAACGCGCTGCCGTGCATTACCGGTAACCCGCAGCACCGCCAAGGCGCCCGTTGATCAAGGGCGCCCGCGCCGGCATCCCGGCCCCACGCAAGGATGCCGGCGTGAACGCAGGACCCCTCGTGTGGTCACCGCCACGGGGCGACAGGTTCGCACCGGACTGTCAACGGCTTTCCCCGGCCGCCCGGCATCGCCAGAATGGGTTCTTTCCGCAAAGCGGCTCCGGCCGGAAGCAATGCCTGACATCAAGCTCGCGCAGCAGATCGCCCAGACCATCGCCGATGAGATCGGTGCCCAGACCGCCCAGGCCCTGGCCGCCATCGCCCTGTTGGACGAAGGCGCCAGCGTTCCGTTCATCGCCCGCTACCGAAAGGAAGTCACCGGCGGCCTGGACGACACCCAGCTGCGCAATCTCGAAACGCGCCTGACCTATCTGCGTGAACTGGAAGACCGCCGCGCCGCGGTGCTGTCCAGCATCGACGAACAGGGCAAGCTCAGCGATGAGCTGCGCAACGAGATCCTCGGCGCGGACACCAAGTCGCGCCTGGAAGATCTCTACCTGCCGTACAAGCCCAAGCGCCGCACCCGTGCCCAGATCGCGCGTGAGGCCGGCCTGGAGCCCTTGGCCGATGGCCTGCTGGCGGATCCGGGTCTGGATCCGCAGGTCTTCGGCGCGACCTTCGTCGATACCGACAAGGGCGTGGCCGACGTCAAGGCAGCGCTGGAAGGCGCCCGCGCGATCCTGATGGAGCGCTGGGGCGAGGATGCCGCACTCGTCGGCGAGCTGCGCACCTGGCTGGGCGAGAACGGCGTGATCCGCGCGCGTGTCGCCGAGGGCAAGGAAGAGCAGGGCGCCAAGTACCGCGACTACTTCGAACATTCCGAATCGCTGGCGAAGATCCCGTCGCACCGCCTGCTGGCGCTGTTCCGCGCACGCCGCGAGGAAATCCTGTTCCTGGAGCTGGACCCGGGCAGCGATGCCGAGGCCGGCAATCTGTACGCCGAGGGCCGCGTCGCGCACAACGCGGGCATCCGCGATGCCGGCCGCCCGGGCGACCGTTGGCTGCTGGACGCCTGCCGCCTGACCTGGCGCGCCAAGCTGCACATGCACCTGCTGCTGGACCTGTTCAACCAGGCCCGCGAAAAAGCCGAGGCCGAGGCGATCTCGGTGTTCGGTGACAACCTCAAGGACCTGCTGCTGTCCGCCCCGGCCGGCCCGAAGGCCGTGCTCGGCCTCGACCCGGGCATCCGCACCGGCTGCAAGATCGCCGTGGTCGATGCCACCGGCAAGCTGGTCGCCACCGACACCATCTACCCGCACGAGCCGCGCCGCCAGTGGGACCAGTCGCTGCACACGATCAAGCAGCTGTGCGTGCAGCACAACGTGGAACTGATCGCGATCGGCAACGGCACGGCCAGCCGTGAGACCGACAAGCTGGCCGGTGAGGTGATCAAGGCGCTGGGCGATACCAAACTGCAGAAGATCGTGGTCAGCGAGGCCGGTGCCTCGGTGTACTCGGCCTCGGAGTTCGCGGCCAGGGAATTCCCGAACCTGGACGTGTCCATCCGCGGTGCGGTGTCGATCGCCCGCCGCCTGCAGGATCCGCTGGCCGAGCTGGTGAAGATCGAACCCAAGGCGATCGGCGTGGGCCAGTACCAGCACGACGTGGACCAGTACCGCCTGGCGCGCGCGCTGGATGCGCGCGTGGAGGACTGCGTCAACGCGGTCGGCGTGCACGTCAATACCGCCTCGGCCGCGCTGCTGTCGCGCGTGTCCGGGCTGTCATCCACTGTGGCCGAGAACATCGTGCGGCATCGCGACGACAACGGTCCGTTCAAGCGCCGCAAGGACCTGCTGAAAGTGCCGCGCCTGGGCGAGAAGACCTTCGAGCAGTGCGCCGGCTTCCTGCGCATCGCCGATGGCGACCAGCCACTGGATGCGTCTTCGGTGCACCCGGAAGCCTACCCGGTGGTGGAGCGCATCGTGGCGGCCACCGCACGCCCGATCAAGGCCCTGATCGGCGACGGCAGCTTCCTGCGCGGCCTGAAGGCGGAACAGTTCACCGACGAGACCTTCGGTGTGCCGACCGTGCGCGACATCCTGAAAGAGCTGGAGAAGCCCGGCCGCGATCCACGTCCGGAGTTCAAGGCGGCCCGCTTCGCCGACGGTGTCGAGGAACTGAAGGACCTCAAGGTCGGCATGGTCCTGGAAGGCGTGGTCAGCAACGTGGCTGCGTTCGGTGCCTTCGTGGACATCGGCGTGCACCAGGATGGGCTGATCCACATCTCCGCGCTGTCGGACACCTACGTCAAGGACCCGCGTGACGTGGTCAAGGCCGGTGACATCGTCAAGGTGAAGGTGCTGGAGGTCGACGTGGCGCGCAAGCGCATCGCGCTGACCCGCCGCCTGGATGACACCCCGGCCCCGGCCAAGGCCCCGGGCGAGCGCGACGCGCGCCCGGCCGGTGGCGGCCGCCGCGACGGTGGGGCGGGCAATGGCCCGCGCAACGGCAACCGCGGCGGCCCGTCCGGCCCCCGTCCGGGCAGCGCGGCACCGCCGGCCAACAATGCGCTGGCCGATGCCTTCGCCCGGGCCAAGCGCGGCGGCTGAGCCTGCTGCCGTTGCCTGCCAGGGGCCGCCTTCGGGCGGCCTTTGGCGTTTTCGGGGGTCTGGGTGGCCGTGGGCACTTCTGGTTTGACGCATGTTTACGCACACTTCCCGTTGAATGCCCGTAGGGTGGGTGGACGGCGGGGAGCCCAGATGACAGACGACCAGGCAGGACCGGGCAACCGGGCGGGCCGCAGCGCCGATCACCGCGCTGCGGCAGGGCTGTGCGCGGCCTGCCGGCGCGGAGGGCGCCCATGAGCCAGTCACCGACCGGCGCCTCCGACGCTGCCGAAGCGGCCGAAGCGCTGCGTGAGATGGCCGAGCAGCGCCATCGGCTTGAAATGATCATCGACGGCACCGCGGCCGGCACCTGGGAATGGAACATCCCGGGCGGGCAGATGCGGGTCAACGAGCGCTGGGCGGAGATCGTGGGCTACACCCGCGAGGAACTCGCCCCGATCACGCCCGAGACCTTCTTCCGGCTGGTGCATCCCGAAGATCTGGCCCAATCCAACGCGCTGCTCAGCGCGCATCTGGAGGGCCGCTCGCCGCACTACGACAGCCTGTGCCGGATGCGCCACAAGCAGGGCCACTGGATCTGGGTGCAGGACCGTGGCCGCGTCTACGAGCGCGATGCGCAGGGCCGCCCGCTGTGGATGGCCGGTGCCCATGCCGACGTCACCGATCTGCAGCAGGCCCGGCAGGACGCGGCCAACATGCGCCAGCGCCTGCAGGCGGTGGTGGATGCATCCGATGAGGTTGCGGTGATCGCCACCGACATCAATGGGGTGGTGAACCTGTTCAATACCGGCGCCCAGAAGCTGCTGGGCTACCGGCCCGAGGAGGTGATCGGGCGGGTCAACCCCGGGCTGTTCCATGATCCGGACGAGATGCGTGCCTACCTGCAGCCCCAGGTGGATGCGGAGGGGCGGATGCCGACCATTTTCGAGGCACTGACCGCGCACGCTGCCCAAGGCACGTGGTCGCACCAATGGACCTTCCTGCGCAAGGACGGCGAACGGCGCCAGGTGCGGTTGTCGATCAGCCCACTGGACGGCGCGGGGGGCAGCCGGATCGGCTATGTCGGCATGGCGGTCGATCTCACCCCGCTGCTGCAGGTACGCGAGCAGGCCTTCGTCGCGGCCGAGAAGTTTGCCGGGGCGTTCTCTTCGGCGGCGCTGGGCATGGCCCTGGTCTCGCTGGAAGGGCGTTGGCTGGACGTCAACGATTCGCTGTGCGGCATCCTCGGTTACACCCGTGCCGAACTGCTGCAGATCGACTTCCAGACACTGACGCATCCGGATGACCTGCACACCGACCTGGCCCTGCTCGGTGACCTGCTGGCCGGCCGTCGCGAGCACTACCACATGGAGAAGCGCTATCTGGGCAAGGCCGGCAACCTGGTCTGGGGGCGGCTGTCGGTCTCACTGGTGCGCGCCGAGAATGGCGAGCCGCTGCATTTCGTTTCGCAGATCCAGGACGTGACCGCGCAGCGGCTCAGCGGCCAGCAGTTGCGCGAATCCGAGCAGCGCACCCGCGTCACCCTGGATGCGGTGGCCGACATGGTGCTCACCCTGGATCTGCACGGGGGCATCCAGTACGCCAATGCCGCGGCCACGCGCGCGCTGGCCGGGGAGGGCGCCGAGGCGCTGGCCGGCAGCCAGCTGCAGGAGGTGATGGAACTCACCACCGAGTACGCGCCGCGCTCACCGCTGGATGTGGCCGTGCTGCTCGACCCGGACAGCAACGCGGTCGATCTGCATTCGGACCTGTTGCTGTCGGCCGGTGCTCACCTGCTGCCGGTCGACCTTACCCGTGCCTGGCTGCGCGATGAGCAGGGGCAGGTCAGCGGCGCGGTCTGGGTGATCCGTGATGTCACCCAGCAGCGCGCCCGCCAGCGCGAAGCCCGGCATCTGGCCGAGATCGACCCGCTGACCGAACTGAGCAACCGGCGCGGTTTCGAGGCGCACCTGCAACAGGCCATCACCCGGGTCGCGCGGACCGGGCAGTCGGCCTCGTTGATGTACATCGACCTGGACCATTTCAAGCCGGTCAACGATACCCACGGCCATCTGGCCGGCGATGCCGTGCTGTGGGCGGTGGCCAGCGTGCTGCGGCACGGCGTGCGCGATTCGGACATCGTGGCGCGGCTGGGCGGCGACGAGTTCGCGGTGATCCTGGCCGGCTGTTCGCTCAAGCGTGCCCGGCGCATCGCCAGCGACCTGCTCGAGGCGATGCGTGGGTTGTCCATCCCCTGGGATCAGCGCCGGTTGAGCGTGGGGGCCAGCATCGGGATCGCCCCGCTGTTCGGGGGCATGAGCGTGGATGATGCCGTGGCCGCCGCCGACGCCCAGTGCTACCGGGCCAAGGCGATGGGGCGCGACAACGTGCAGGTCGAAGCCCAGGCGTTGGGTGCGGTCGACCCGCTGGACGCCCTCGATGCCAGCGAAAGTGGCGAGTAGGCGCCGGGCCAGTCTGCATCACAGGGCGGGGATGCTGGCCCTAAAGCTTTCAGAACACGCGCCGTTATATGACTCGCAGTTGCTGCCTGTCTGCTCACGTGGATATCTGGCCGTACACCTTTTTCATGGTTCATGTTCACCGGCTTGCCCGGTGTTTGAAGTCCATCGAAGCAACGTCATCCCCACTGGCGGTCTTCGTGAGTCCCAGCCAACGGAATACCGCCACCGGGCCACCGCCCGGCGCTGACCTATTCGCTAACAGGACACCGAGGTCTAGAGATGATTACTTCAGGCTTGCACACGCATGTGCCAGGTCGTGGCAACGACGCCGACGCCGGCTCGTTGTGGCGTTCGCTCACGGCATTGTTCGTTTCCCGACGCGCCGCCCAAGGCGCTGCGGCATCAGCCGCCCTGCAGCGGCAGGCCGAGCTGGAGGACCAGGTCAAGGCCCTGCATCGGGTCCAGGCGGTGATCGAGTTCCATCTCGATGGCACCATCGTCCATGCCAACGACAACTTCCTGCAGACGCTGGGCTACACCCTGGAGGAGATCCAGGGCAAGCATCACGCGATGTTCGTCGATGCCGAGTACGCGCAGAGCCGGGAGTACCGCGACTTCTGGGCCAACCTGGGTCGCGGCGAGTTCGATGCGGGCCAGTACCGGCGGATCGGCAAGGGTGGCCGCGAGATCTGGATCCAGGCGTCCTACAACCCGGTGTTCGACAGCAACGGGCGGCCGTACAAGGTGGTCAAGTTCGCGACCGACATCACCGCGCAGAAATTCCAGGCGGCCGACTTCGCCGGGCAACTGGCGGCCATCAACAAATCACAGGCGGTGATCGAGTTCGACCTTGAAGGTCGCATTCTGGCCGCCAACGAGAACTTCCTCGCTGCCATGGGCTACGCATTGGAGGAGGTGCGCGGGCAGCATCATTCGATGTTCGCCGAACCCGAGCATCGCCAGAGCGCGGAGTATCGCGCGTTCTGGGCGAAACTGGGCCGTGGCGAGTACGATGCCGGCCAGTACAAGCGCCTGGGCAAAGGCGGGCGCGAGGTCTGGATCCAGGCCTCGTACAACCCGATCTATGACATGAACGGACGCCCGTTCAAAGTGGTCAAGTACGCCACCGATATCACCGCGCAGGTGCGTGACACCCTGGCGCTGCAGCAGGCCGTCGCGCAGACACGCGAAGTGGTGGCCGCAGCGCAGGCCGGGGATCTGACCGGCCATATCGCCACCCAGGACAAGACCGGCCCGATCGCCGAACTGTGCGAGGGCATCAATGCGCTGGTCGAGACGATGGCCGGCATCATCGCCCAGATCAAACTGGCCGCGGACACCATCGCGGTGGGCGCCAGCGAGATCGCCGAAGGCAACAGCGACCTGTCCGTGCGCACTGAACAACAGGCGGCCTCGCTGGAGGAAACCGCCGTGTCGATGAAGGGCCTGACCACCACCGTGCGCCGCACCGCCGACAATGCCCGCCAGGCCAATCAGCTGGCCGGTGGCGCGGTCGAGGTGGCGGCGCAGGGTGGGCAGGTGGTGCACGAGGTGGTTTCGACCATGTCGCTGATCAACGACTCCTCGCGCCGTATCGTCGACATCATCGGGGTGATCGACGGCATCGCGTTCCAGACCAACATCCTGGCGCTCAATGCGGCAGTGGAGGCGGCGCGCGCGGGTGAACATGGCCGCGGTTTTGCCGTGGTCGCCTCGGAAATCCGCTCGCTGTCGCAGCGTTCGGCCGAGGCCGCCAAGGAGATCAAGCAGCTGATCGGCGACTCGGTCGAGAAAGTCGGGGCGGGCACGCGCCAGGTCGAGAGCGCGGGACGCACCATGGACGAGATCGTGGTCAGCGTGAAGCGCGTGAGCGATCTGATGGCCGATATCAGCGCCGCCGCCCAGCAGCAGAGCGAGGGCATCGAGCAGATCAATCAGGTGGTCGAGCACATCGACGAGAGCACGCAGCAGAACGCCGCGCTGGTGGAGGAGGCGTCGGCGGCCGCCCGCAGCATGGAAGAGCAGTCCACCCGGCTGCTGCAGACGGTGGCGGCGTTCCGGGTGGCGGGGGCAGGTGCGCCTCGCGCGGCGCACCTCAATCCCACTGCTGGCCAGCCCGCACTGCGTCTGGTCTGACGCACAACGAAAAACGCCCCGGATCCGTCGATCCGGGGCGTTCTGGTTTTCCATGGTGCCGAAGGTGGGCAACGAAAACCCATCCATTTCGAGCATCTTGCGCAGCCATTAAGAAAAATGCCCCCAAAGTTGCCCCCAGAAGGGCATTGCTTGCCCTGCACTAGCCCCTAAGTCAGGTTCTTCGGTAAGCGTAAGTTTGCCTCCGCTCTGGCTTTACCAGCGTCGGTTCTGGGGCCTGTTGACCGCCCGCCGTGAAAACGACAGCGTCGCTTGCTTGGCTCCGGCCTAGCTTGGCATGGCTGGCCGTCACGGTGGCGAGTCGCCCCACATCTGGCTTCCACGCATCGCTGCTTCGAAGTGATCAGAGGACTGTCAACGGTACCGAAGTCATACGCGCGCGCGCATGCGTGCTGGGCGGGACGTAATTCCGGTGGTGATGCTGCATTGCCAAGCGCGAGCGCCAGCGCTCTAGGAAATTCCTGCCCTGCCGGCGAAGGACTGGACAATTCCATTTCCTTGTACTTTATTCCGGTCAGCTCTGCCCACTCGATCAGGATGGCGTCCAGCACCGCGCTATTGGTCGCACCGGCGCTTCCGGGCTGTTCTTCCTCCTGCCGCGCCTGGAACACGCGCAGTGCCTGCAGGCCGGGCATGTAGTCGATACGGCAAAGGCCCGACCGCCGCTGTCGTTGCAGCTTAGCCAGATGTGCCTTGTTCTTGCTCAGGTAGCCATCGGTCATGGTGTCTTTTCTCTTGGCAGGAAATAGGGTGGTCCGCTCGTATTCCCGGCATCCTTCCGCGCCCAGCGGACAATCCGGGGTTCCTTGGGCCAGGCAATGGGCCTGCCGGCCTTCCGGCGAATGCACCACGGGCATGCCTTCACCACGGGCGGGCAGCCCAACCAGAGCAGGACCGGCCCGCAGCCCTCGCAGGTGACCGTCACCGGCTCGGCCCATACGGGTGGGGTAACGCCGGAGTCCAGGAACCTGCGGGCCTCCAGTGCGCGCAGGTAAGCCCGCAAGGCCATGTCATCGTGCCCGGCACAGGCGGCCACTTCTTCATCCGGGAGCGCATGAACCAGTCCGCCGTCCACGCCTTCATGCTCGGCCAGCTTCAGCAGATGGGCACGCACGTAATCTGTCCCTGTGAGTCTTCTCCAATGCCCTTCTTGCTCACTGCCAAAACTGACAAAAGGGGCTTTTGGCGGTTTTGTCAGTTGATCGGACGGCACTTTCAGGATTTTTTCGCCGGTCAGCTCGGCCAGCCGTTCACGCCACACGCTCATGCCGACCACCGGTAAGCTACGGACGGACGTCCCCCTGTCATCTCGGAAACCTCGATCACTTGGCGGTGGTCAGTCAGCACATTCAGTGCCTCGGCCACTGTGCCTGGATCATCCAGGCCTGCCCAGCACTTCCGATACACGTCACGGGTAGTGAAGCCATCGGGCAAGCTGTCACGCTTGCGCAGCAGCAGGTGTGCAGCGGTCAGGCCATTGTCGGTCGCCGGGGCGTAAACGCGGCGCGCGTGACCTTCCAGATGCTCGCACCAGCCCAAGGCTTTGAGCATTGCGTCAGCCGATACCGGCCCAGTGCCGTTGTCGGCCAGATGCAGCACCAGCGCTAGCCGGCCCGCCAGAGCTGGGTACTTGGCCAAGTGCGACTCCATGAAAGCCGGTTCGCCTCCGCCGCGCAGCCGCTGCATCAGCTCAGTTTGCCATTCGATGAATAGGTCCTGTGCGCCCTCGGATAGACGCAGGAATGGAACATCGCAGGCTTCGGCGCTTTCTGCCCCAACGTCGGCGGGGTTCAGCGCCCGAAGCCGCATGAATGCAGTGCGTGCGCAGTCTTCAGCTCCCCGGTCCATCGGTCGGTCGGTGTAGCGCCACGATGCGGGCAGGTCGGGATAGACGGCCAACTGGAAGCGCTGCATCAAGCCATCGTCGGAGAATCCACCACGCACCGCGCCGCGTACGTACTCGGCCAGCTTGCCGGGCTGCATGCCGCCTAGGATCGACACGGCGCACGCCTCGATGCGAACAGTTCCCCTGCCAATGCGATCGGACGTATACGGGCCAGTGCCGTTCCAGCATTCCAGCCAGAACGCCCGGTCCTGCTCTCGGCCTTCCCGGTCCAGGGATGCCAGCCACCCGGCCAGCTCATCACGGAACTGGATCAGCCCGCGCGGGTTTTCGTTCAACAGCTCGCCCAGCTTCTCCACCGTGGCGTCGTTGACCACCAGGCGGGGTTCGGACGGTGCCTCATCATCAAAGCGTGCCGACTCGCCCAGGGCCTCGGGATCAATGGCCATACCTTTCTTGATCGCCTTGCGGGCTTCATCTTTGGCATGCGCCCTACGTGCATCGGCCAATATCGCCTTACCCTCGTGTACGTGCCGGGCATGCTCGTACCCGGCCCGCTCGGGGCCAATCACGCTCTCCAACATACGGCGTGCGGGCGACAGGGCAGGGCTCTTGCCGCTACTCGGGCGCCCGACCACGCAGCCCCACAGGATCGGCCGCTCGTACCAATGGCCGTGCGTCTTGAGGCGCACGGCAAGGTGCCGACCACCTAGCGCAGCAGCCAAGCCAACCATTGCTGGCACCGCCGTGAAGTCCAGCGGCACTTGCAAACTGTCGGCTGCGTCCGTGCACCAGGTGCGCACGCAATCGGGCAGTAGCGCAGGATTGAATGCCGGCACTGCTGGCAGCGGATCGGGTAGGGGCTCTGGCGATACAGGCTGTGCAGGGCAGGCCGCGCGCGCTGTCTTCGGATATTCCTCTACCAGCGGTAAGGCGTTCACCGCGACCGCATCGGCCACCGGGTTGGCGGCGAGCCAGTCCACGCAGTCACCTTTCTCTGGCAGCCCCAGGGCATCCACGTCGATGCGCTCCACGGCGCAGCCCAGCGTGTGCAGTCGAGCGGCTACCTCGTCGGCGTACTTCCTGCCGGCATCATCGTTGTCTGGCCAAAGGCGTACACGTCGCCCCATCAGCGGCGACCAGTCTGCACCTTCGGCGCTCGATACGCTGCCACTGGTAGTGGCCAGCAGGCCAAGCCTAGCCAAGGCGTCGGCGCAGGCTTCGCCCTCGACCACAGACACAATCCTGCCATCGGTTGGGTCCGCCAGCTCATGCAGGCGATACAGTGGCTTTCCGACAGCCGGTGCAGGTGGCTCACCGATGACATAGCCACGGCCAGCCCAATGCATCGGGCGAATCCATTTCTTACCTGTTTCCGGATGCTTGCAGCGGATGCGCCAGAACATAGGCTCACCGTCGGCGCGTGTGTAGGGGTGCAGACCGACCGGCTGCATGCCCTTGTGGATCGCATCAGCCGCCAATCGCCGGGCTGCTCCCTTGAGCGTTTCCACTGAAGCCGCACTCACGACCGCAGCCCCAGCAGTTCGCGCACTGCTTCCTTGAACGACAGGCCGGCCAGGCGCATGTGGAAGCTCACCAGGTCGCCCGAATCGCAACCGGCAAAGCACGTCCAGCCGCCATGTGACAGATTTACACTCAGTGAGGCATTACGGTCCTCGTGGAAAGGGCATTGGCCTTGCGCCCAGTCATTGACTTGGGCCTTGCCCAACTTGGCCACTCGCTTCCGATAGTAGCTTGTGGGGTCGGGCAGCCGATTACGCCAGTCATCCGGCAGTCGCACTCCGTTCCGTGAAATCTTGCCGTAAACTTGCCGTGCACCCAGCCTGCCAGCGTGTGCATGGCCCCGGTTCCCGCCGGGGCCGCGTTGTTTCTGGATCATGCCATCGCCTCCGCGTTGGCGGCGCGTTCGATCAGTGCGCGAATGTCCTCCGCGCGCCAGGCGGTGCAACGCACACCCAGCTTGATCGGTGGCGGATAACGGCCGCTCCGGCAACCTGCCCACCATGTTGAGCGCGACACTGGGTAAAGGCGTAGAACGTCAGGAAGGCGGAGGTAGCCTGTGGCGGGGAGGGAAACAGGGCTGGATTTGGTAATCGTCATATCGGCCTCCTTTGTAGCGGGCTGGATGCCCTGGGCCGATACGTAAGTTATGCATTTTTCTCGGGCGTCACAAAAGCCAATAATTTTTATTGGTTGCCGGGGTCAGCTTCTCCAATCATAGCGAAGGCCGCTGCACGATAGGGCTTTATCGCATTGTCAATCGAAACGGTTGACACATCGTATCGTTCAGCCATTCGCGCCAATGCCTCGCCATGTCGGTGGCCCTCCCAGCGCTCCATGGCGTATTCCAGCGCAGCACTGCCATGGCAAAAGCGAGGGGGATGCCCCTGCTTTGCCTTCCTTTTCGTTGGTAGCTCATCAGCCCAAGATCTAAGAATCGCAGCAATGCATCGCCGATCACTGGGAGAAAGATCCAATGGACTGTCACTCACAACCTTGTCTGCAATCGCTCTGGCGCGCGTCTTTTGTTTTTTGGCGATTTCCTCGTATTTCTCGGGCGTCACGTAGAAATCGATCTTGAGCGCGCCTGCGTCATCCTTTCTTCCTGTCATATTGATTCCTTCGAAGAACCCAACTCGTCTCACGTCATGACATCGCACATTCCGTCACCATGGCGTTGGAATGTGCAGTGAAACGCCTGTGTCTCAGTCATCCCTCCGGATGGATATCCAGCGCAGGAAGTGCGTTGACGATCTTCTGGGTTTCAAGGCTGACTGTGACGACGCGCTGGAACAGTTCCAGCGGGTACTTCGCATTGCCCATGGTCTCGATGGCCCAGTCGTTAGCGTCGTTGACGATGCCGCTGGTCCTATCCACGCGCACGGCCTGGCGCTCCATCACCCAGTCCAGGGCAGCCTTGCCGTTAACCACGTAGTCCCACGCGGCTTCGGGGATGCCGCGCACGGTGATCTTGCTGTTGTAGACCACGGTGCTGCGGTCGTTGACCGACTTGCCGGTTTCCGCGTCTCTCCTCTTGGCGAACTTCATTTTCTCGACGCGGTAATCAGCGTCGGTCATTGGTCCCTTCGCCTCGATGGTCAGCGGGTACTTTTCCACCGCTTCATAGTCCAGGTGCAGTGCGGCCAGATCACGGCCGGCCTTGCTGAAATGCCAGAAGTCGGCGGCGGTGCGCACGCGCGGGATTCGCGGCAGCTCCTTGCTCAGATTGTCGGCATAGCGTTCGCGGTAATCCGGTGAATGCAGAATCCCGTAGACGTAATAGAACAGGTCTTCCTTGCTGATCGCCTCGCTCGGATAAGCGCTGGTGAAATGCGCCAAGCCATCGTCGGTGATTGCATCTCGGCGGCTCGGACTGTCGCTGGCTTGGCCTGCGAACAATCCATCATCGGCGCAGTGCGCGGCCTGGTCATAGAGATATAGCGGGAAGCACTGAGCGCTAGCTAAGGCGTGATAGTTAGGCGCCTGACCTACTATGAGTGCGCTGAATCCCTTTGATTCGCCGTTACCCGTGACACAAATTGCGACATTGGCATTTTGCGATCGCGGAAAGATCGCAGGCATGCGATATAGAGAGTGGTTGAGAGATTTATCAAAATAAACCCACTGCTTTGTAAATGGCCTATAGATGCTTTGCACAATATTCTTTTGACTAAAGGCCAAGTGCCTGCCAGCTTTCACGCCGGCCTTAAGATTAACGCCCCAACTGATCTTGCCATGGTCCGTCGAAACGAAAGAATCGACGTCCACCTGATCGCCACCAAACTCCAAGAACCTGGCGACTTCTCCATTGTAAAAGTTGATCATCCCGGAGACACTTTCACTCAGAGTGCGTGCGGATCCGTTGTAGCACCATGCATCGCGAGCCGTATTTATTCCATACGAATACATACCAGAGATGGCGTTTTTTCCCTCTTTGTCGCCAAGTACGATGAAACGGCCAAAGCTTTCATCGCGCTGTTTAAGCCAGTCGCCGTGCTCGTCAGGAGTAATGGTCTGCCAAGCGCCGATACCAACCACACTGGCGTAGCTGCTGATTTTTTTCAGCTTGTCCTCGCGGCTCAAATAGTCGCCGATGTCATGGAAGTAGATTTGGCCGTTCTGGCTGGCGTGCTGGTTCTTAACCAAGATCGAGATCGCGATGGGTGCGCGGCTTCCGCTACCGAAAATCTTACCCCCCTCCTTACGTGAGACTTCGCCGTTGGTGCGCTGGTTGCCGCGCAGGTGAAGCACGTACAGGCTAGAGAATTCCTCGGCTAGGCACTTGCGCAAGCCGTCAGTGGCCTTTGCCTCCAGGAATCCCGCATTGGTCACATAGCCCACAACTCCTGAAGCACCAACTCGATCACTAGCCCATCGAATCGCGCGAATGTAGGAGTCGTAAACGGATTTTTTTCCAATCTTTTGGGACGAACGAGTCACATAAGTTGAGCTAATCCTCTCGTCTAGAATTGGATAGTCAACATTCTGATTCGCGTCGTTCTCGCTATCCTGACCAACCGAATACGGCGGATTCCCCACGATCACTCGGATATCCAGCTTCTTCTGCCGCTTGCGACGCTCACTGTTGTCCACCAGCAGTGCATCGACCAGATCCTCCTTCTCATACATCTGGAAGGTGTCGGCCAGGCAGATGCCTTCGAACGGCGCGTAGTCCCCGCCCACCAGGCCGTGATACGTCGCCTCGATATTGATCGCAGCAATGTAGTAGGCCAGCAACACCAGTTCGTTGGCGTGGATCTCGTGCTTGTACTTGTGTGCAAGCTCTTCCGGCTTGATCAGGCCGGATTGCAGCAGCCGGGTGATAAAGGTTCCCGTGCCGGTGAACGGGTCTAGGATATGCACACCCTTGCTGCCCAGGGTCTGGCCGAACTCTTTCTGCAGCAGGTGGTTGACGCTGTGCAGGATGAAGTCCACCACCTCGACCGGGGTGTAGACGATGCCCAGCCGCTCGGTCATCTTGGGGAAGGCGTTCCTGAAGAACTTGTCGTACAGCTCGACTATGATCTTTTGCTTGCCTTGGGCACTGTCTATTCCTTCCGCGCGCAGCTTCACGCTGTCGTAGAACGCCTGCAGCGTGGCTGCTTCTTTGCCTAGATTCTGTTCTTGCAGAACATCCAGTACCGCCTGCATGGCCTTGGACATGGGGTTGTGACTGGCAAAGCTGTAATCGGCGAACAGCGCATCGAACACCGGCTTTGTGATCAGGTGCTGGGCCAGCATCTCGATGATGTCGGCATCAGTGACCTTATCGTTGAGATCGTCGCGCAACTCATGGGCAAAGGCATTGAAGGCTTCGCGTGCCTTGGGCTGACTGTCGTCTTCCAGCACGGCCTTGATGCGGTCGATATGAGTCTGGGCGATCTTGGCGATATCGTTGGCCCAGTCCTCCCAGTGGTGACGGTTGCCGCACTTGTCCACCACTTTGGCGTACAGCGCGCGCTCGATCTGGCCCACCTCAAACTCGAAGCCGATCTGGTCGGGGGCAGGACCATAGCGCTCGGCCTTCTCACCGATGGCGTAGTGGCCTTTAGCCTTGCCGGCCTGTCTGGCGCTGTTGTCCACCAGCCGCGCGGTCTTGCGCTGCACTGTGTCGGCAATGGCCACCACTTCCATCTTGCTGTGGTCCGGGCCAACCAAGTCCAGTTTGTTGACCATCGCATCGAACCGGTCGTCGTGGGAGCGCAGCGCCTGCAATACCTGCCAGACCACCGCGTAGGTCTTATTGTCGGCCAGTGCTTCGTGCGGCTCCACGCCCGCCGGGATGACTACCGGCAGCACAACATAGCCCCGCTTCTTGCCCGGCGCGTTGCGCATCACCCGGCCTACCGACTGCACCACATCCACCTGTGAGTTGCGGGGAGTGAGGAACAGCACCGCATCCAAGGCTGGCACGTCCACGCCTTCGGACAGGCAGCGCACATTGGAGAGGATGCGGCAGGTGTCTTCTGGTGGATGTGCCTTGAGCCAGTCTAGTTTGGCTTCTTTCTGCCCGGCATTCATGCCGCCATCCACATGCTCGGCCTGGCAGGTCAAGCGTGCACCGTCTTCAATGTCCTCGGCATCCTGGTAGGCCTCGACCACGGCCTGGAACATGCCGGCGATCTCTTTGGAGCTGACCTTGTGGGCCTTGCCACCCTTTCCCGGCTCGATGACCTGGCAGAACGCCACAGCCCGCTTCATCGGCTCGGGGTTATCGCTGCCGTCCTCGTGCAGGCCAAGCTTGGCCAGCGCTTTCCAGCAGCCGACAATCTTGGCCGCATCGTCCACCTTGAGGGTGTTGTTCTCGTCCTTCAGCAGCGTCTGCAGGCGGCGGTTGACGTGCGATTCCTCCACAGCAAGCACGATCACCTTGTAGTCCACCAGCAGGCCACGCTTGACCGCTTCGGAGAAGGTGATGACAAACAACTGTTTGCCGTACCACGCCTCGTTGTCCATCGAATACAGGGTGGCGTTGTCGCGCTCGGCGATGGCCTTGGCCTCGTTGCCGTAGATGCGCGGGGTGGCCGTCATGTACAGGCGCTTGGCCGCCCGCAGGTAGTTAGCATCGTGGACACTCACGAACGCGCTTTCATCGTCCCCCTCGAAGGTGGCACCGGTAGTGCGGTGGGCCTCGTCGCAGACGATCAGGTCAAAATCGGCCAGGCCGTGCGCGTGCTGGGCGTCGTGCAGTACTTCGATGGAATGGTAGGTACTGAACACGACCGTCATGTGTTCGGCGTCATGCCGGGCGGCCATTCCGTGCGCCAACCGCTTGGCATCGGTGGTGGCGGGGTAGCGAAGTTCGTGGGCAAAGGTCTGGACGGCATCGTCCTCCTTGCGGCCCTTCTTTTTACCCACGTCACTGTCAGAGCAAACCGCGAAGCTGTGCAGCGGGATGGCGCTTTCCTGCGTCCATTCGGTCAGGGTCTGCGAGAGCAGCGACAGACTGGGCACCAGGAACAGCACGCGCTTGCCCTTGCCGGCCATTGTCTCGGCAATCTTCAGGCTGGTAAAGGTCTTGCCAGTGCCGCAGGCCATGATCAGCTTGCCGCGCTCGGCCTCGTCCAAGCCTGCCACGGCCGCACTCAAGGCATTCTGCTGGTGCGGGCGCAGTAATTTTTTGGGTTTCAGTGGAACGGGCGCGCTGGGTTGGAACCGGCTCCAGTCGATCTGGCTGGCTTCCAGGTCGTGCAGGGTAATCTTGCTGACCGGGGGCTGCTGGTCCACCAGTGCGTTTTCGGCGTTGTCGCTCCAGTGGTCGGTGGTGGCCACGATGATGCGGCGGGCGAATGGTTTGCGCCCGGACGCGGTGAAAAAGCTGTCGATGTCCTTCTTCTGCAGCTTATAGTCTGGCGCGTAGAACTTGCACTGGATGGCGTGGATTTCGCCGGTGCCAGCTACTTCGGCCACCAGGTCAATGCCGTCATCCTTGCCGGTGAAGCCATTCGCCAAAGCCCACTGCGCCCAAGGCCAGACGTTGCTATACAGGTCGCGGTAGCTGGCTTCGTGGCGCAGATACGCCACGATCAGCTCTTCAAAGTAGGTTCCTTTCTCGCGCTCGGTCCTGGAAGACTGGCGCAGCGTTTCAAGCAGTCCCTGCAATGGCGTGGTCATCGTGTTCTTTCCCCCGTAGTGCTTGGTGGTGATTTTTCAGCCCGCGCGCGCCTTGAACGGCAGCACATTGGTATTGTCTCGCAGGGCATCGAGATAGTCTGCCCATGCCTGCATCATTTGGGTGCGTTCGGCCAGATATTGCGCCGCGTGGGTGTATGCCTCGCGGACCTTGTTGGTTTCGGCGTGGGCAAGCTGGCGTTCGATAGCATCCGCGTTCCAGCCCATTTCGTTAAGCCGGGTGGCTGCCATGCTGCGGAAGCCGTGGCCGGTCATTTCATCGCCGGAATAGCCCAGCGCGCGCAGGGCGGCATTGATGGTGTTTTCCGACATGGGGCGATTCGGTCGCAGACCAGGGAATACATGCGGGCCACTACCGGTCAGGGCATGCAGGTCACGCAGGATCGCCACGGCCTGGCTGGACAGCGGCACCAAGTGGGCTGCCTTCATCTTCATTCGCTCGGGCCGGATGCGCCACATAGCGGCGTCTAGGTCGATTTCCTCCCATTCTGCCGCGCGCAGCTCACCGGGGCGCACGAACACCAGCGGCGCCAGCTTCAACGCCGCGTGGGTGACCGGCTGCCCGTTGAAACCCTCGATTGCTCGCATTAGCTGGCCGATCTTGGCCGGATCGGTCACGGCGGCATGGTGGCGGGCCTTGGTGGATTTGAGCGCGCCACGCAGGCTGGCGGTCGGGTCAATCTCCGCCTTGCCTTCTAGCATGGCGTAGCGGAACACCTGACCTGCCTTGATCTTGGCGCGATTGGCGGTTTCCAGCTTGCCAGTGGCTTCGATCTTGCGCAGGGCGCCCAGCAGTTCGCGGGGCGTGATCTCACCGATGGGGCGGTGGCCGATCTCGGGGAACAGGAAAGTTTCCAACAGCCAGCGGTTCTTGTTGGAGGTGACCGGCGCGACGGTCTGGCGGGCCATCCACTCGCGGGCCATCGCCTCGAACGACTCCCCAGCGGCAGCCTTCACAATTGCCTGCGCGTGCTTCTCCTTCTTGCGCTGTTCGCTTGGATCGATCCCAGCGGCGATCAATTTGCGTAGTTCCGCGCACAAAGCGCGGGCAGCCTTCAGCTTTACATCCTCATAGGTGCCAAGGGACAGCCGCTTCTCTTTTCCCGCTAGCCGGTACTTGAGTCGCCACCATTTGCCGCCGGTGGGGGAGATTTCCAGATAAAGGCCGTCGCCAGCATACAGTCGCTGGGTTCGACCATTCTGTTTTGCGTTGCGGATGGCGAGATCGGTTAGCGGCATTGGGGGCAACTCACTGGGCAACATGGGGTAGGTGGGTGCTGTTGCCCCCATATTTGCCCCCAAATGGCCCTGGATTGCAATGCATTACATTGGACACAACCGGACAAACGGGCACAAAAAAACCCGCTAAGTTGCGGGTTTGATTGAGGTTTCTGGACATCCTTGGACGCCTTGAAACATTGCCATGGTGCCGAAGGTGGGACTCGAACCCACACGCTTTTAAGGGCGGCGGATTTTGAGTCCGCTGCGTCTACCGATTCCGCCACTTCGGCTGGCTGGCCGCGTAGTGTATACAAGATGTGGAGGTTTGTGCAGACCTGAATGCTTAAGTCGGCGTCAGGGTTTCACCTACACAGGACGCTATACTCATCGCGCTGAACCATACAGGGAGTCGTCATGAGCGCGCTGCAGGATCTTCGGGTGCTGGTGGTCGAGAACGACGAAATGAGTGCGGCGCTGCTGCAGATGCAGCTGGCACAGTCCGGCGCCGTGGTGGTGGGGTTGGCCGCGTCGGTGCCGGAGGCACTGCGCCTGCTCGGCGAGACCCGGCCCCAGGTGGTGCTGCTGGATTACCGGCTGGCCAACAACGAGACCAGTGAGGCGGTGGCTGCGGCCCTGGCGGTCCGCCAGATCCCCTTCGTGCTGGCCACCGGCATGGCCACCGAGCATCTGCCCGAGGCCTTCCGCTCGGGCATCATCCTGACCAAGCCCTACCTGACGGCCGAATTGAACGCCGCGCTGGGGCGCGCACGGGCAGGGGACTCGGTTACCGGCTGAGTGGGCGTCACGCCGCTTCGGCGTGCGCCAGTGATACCGGTTCGCGGTCGTCCAGGATCCGGTACAGCGCGGCCAGGTCTGCCGGGTCGGGGTTCAACCAGGCATCGAGATGTTCGCGCCGGATCGGCACGATACAGCGGTCATGGCCGGTGCGCGCCACCTCCATGGGCGGCTCGTCGGTGATCGCGGCGAACGACAACAGCCGGCCTTCCGGGCCTTCCCATTCCGACCACAGGCAGGCGATCAGCAGATCGCGCGGCGGCTGCGGGCTGAATTGGAGCACGACGTTCTCGGCTTTCTCGCCCGGCGACAGCGGGCGCTGCTCCAGTGCGTGACGCGGCACGTGTTCGTAGAACGACTGCACCACCACCACGCCATGCCGATGGCCGAACGCGGATTTCCAGTAGGCCTCCAGGCTGTCACGGCGAGCGTTGTAGGTGCCGGGATAGAGCACGTCGTTGCGCGCGGGTTTGTCCGGCAGCCGGCACTGGTAGCGCATCGGTTTGATCACGCGCTGGCCCTGTTCGGACACGATCACCGGGGCGTAGACCCCCGGGAAAATGCGGCTGTCGCGCGGCACCAGGCCGGCGCGCTGCAGATCGGCCAGGCGCGTCTGCGCGCGGTCGATCCGGTTGCCGGCCACGCGCACCTCGTTGCGTGCCTTCTGCGTGGGGCGTGCGGCCAACTGCTCCTCGGCCACGCGCAGGCGCGCGCCCTGTACGCGCACCTCCTCATCCAGTGCCTGCACTTCCTCGGCATGCCATTGCTGGATCCGGGCCACGATCTCCTGGCCCTGCGCGGTGCGGGCGCCGGCAAAGCCATCGTCCATTGCCTTGGGCGTTTTGGGGCGCTGCTTGCCGGCGTCGTGCGCGTAAAGCTGGGCGAACTCGTCCAGCGACATCATGGCGCCGTACTCACGGACCAGCTTGGTGTAGTCGGCGCGGATCTGGGCGGAATAGCACATGGCGGGGACGGCAGCGCGCAGGGAGGGCGGAGGGGACAGGATAGGCCGATGGGTCGCAGATACTGCGAATCCGTTCGGGCATGCTGAGCGTCCATTCATTGCCGGATCCGCGTCATGTCGCTGCCTGCTGGTGTTCATTGCATCCCCCTGCCACCCAGCGTGGAGGAATACCGTGCCCTGCGCGTGCTGGCCGGGCTGAGCCCGAAAACCGCCGAGGCGGCGGCGCGTGGCCTGCCCAATACCGTCTTCGGTGTGAGCCTGCGCGAAGGAGACCGCCTGTTGGCGATGGGCCGGATCATCGGTGATGGCGGCTGCTTCCTGCAGGTGGTGGATATCGCCGTGGTCCCGGATCGCCAGGGGCAGGGCCTGGGCAAGGCCGTGATGGCCCAGCTCGATGCCTGGCTGCGCACGAATGCCATCGGCGCCTATGTGAGCCTGATCGCCGATGGGCAGGCGCATCGGCTGTATGCGCAGTTCGGTTTTACCTTGACCGCGCCGCGCTCGGTGGGGATGGCGAAGGTCGTAGCGTAGGGCCCATAAACAAACAGCCCCGACCGAAGTCAGGGCTGTTTGCTTGAAGCTGGCGTCCCCACGGGGATTCGAACCCCGGTCGCCACCGTGAAAGGGTGATGTCCTAGGCCTCTAGACGATGGGGACGCGTTAAACCGAATTTTGGCTTCCATCGGACGGCCTGTGTCCGGAGAAGTGGTGGAGCCAGGCGGGATCGAACCGCCGACCTCCTGCATGCCATGCAGGCGCTCTCCCAGCTGAGCTATGGCCCCACAGTTGTGCTGCGAGCCGCCTATCATAGCGGCGGATGTGCCGGATGGGAAGAGGCTCATGAAACAAAAAGCCCCGACCGAAGTCAGGGCTGTCTGTTTGAAGCTGGCGTCCCCACGGGGATTCGAACCCCGGTCGCCACCGTGAAAGGGTGATGTCCTAGGCCTCTAGACGATGGGGACGCGTTAAACCGAATTTTGGCTTCCATCGGACGGCCTGTGTCCGGGGAAGTGGTGGAGCCAGGCGGGATCGAACCGCCGACCTCCTGCATGCCATGCAGGCGCTCTCCCAGCTGAGCTATGGCCCCACGTTGTACCGCAAGCCGCCTAGTATATCTGCCTGTTCACGTTTGTGGAAGTCTTTTTGAGCACTTCCGGACAACGCAACCGCAGATGGCGGTGAACAAAAAGACCCGGCATGCCGGGCCTCGGTGTTCTTCTGATGAGTGGCGTCCCCACGGGGATTCGAACCCCGGTCGCCACCGTGAAAGGGTGATGTCCTAGGCCTCTAGACGATGGGGACGCATGAAACTCATCAAATTGTTCAGCACACCCGAACGGCCTAATGTCCGGAGTGGTGGAGCCAGGCGGGATCGAACCGCCGACCTCCTGCATGCCATGCAGGCGCTCTCCCAGCTGAGCTATGGCCCCACGATGCTGGAGGCGGAATTCTACGCGGCCGTGAAGCGTTCGCCAAGTCTTTTTTCTGAAATACCGAAGAAAGAATGCATGCGGAAAAAATCCACCACTGAAAACAAAAAGCCCCGACCGAAGTCAGGGCTGTCTGTTTGAAACTGGCGTCCCCACGGGGATTCGAACCCCGGTCGCCACCGTGAAAGGGTGATGTCCTAGGCCTCTAGACGATGGGGACGCACGAAAACTTCAAATTTTGTCACTGCAATCTGATCGGCCTAATGATCGGATTGGTGGAGCCAGGCGGGATCGAACCGCCGACCTCCTGCATGCCATGCAGGCGCTCTCCCAGCTGAGCTATGGCCCCACGTCGTGAGGAGCGAAATCATAGCGACGACGTTTTGGATTGGCAAGGGAAAAGTGAAGAAATATCGCTATGCGTTGCCACTCATCCGCCTGGCAGCCGCTGATGGCGCAGGCGCAACGCGTTGCTGATCACCGACACCGAACTCAGACTCATCGCCAGCGCCGCCAACATGGGCGACATCACGATGCCCAGGGGATACAGCACACCGGCCGCAACCGGAATGCCAAGTGCGTTGTAGAGAAACGCAAACCCCAGGTTCTGCCGCATGTTGCGCACGCTGGCGGTGGAGAGCTGGCGCGCACGCAGGATGCCGCGCAGGTCGCCTTTGACGAGGGTGACCTGCGCACTGGACATCGCCACGTCGGTGCCATTGCCCATCGCGATCCCGACATCGGCGCTTGCCAGCGCAGGCGCATCGTTGATGCCGTCGCCGGCCATCGCGACCGTTCGACCCTGCGCCTGCAGCGTGCGGATCAGCGCGGCTTTGTCGGCGGGGCGCATTTCGCCATGCACCTCATCCAGGCCGAGTTCCCGCGCGACCGCTTCAGCGGTGGCGGTGCCATCGCCGGTGGCCATCACGATGCGCAGGCCATCGCGGTGCAGGTGCGTGATCGCTTCGGCGGTGGAGGCCTTGATCGGATCGGCGACGGCGAGCAGTCCGCCGAGCTGTCCATCCACGGCCAGGTACATCACGCTTGCCGCGGTACTGCGCAGCTGCGCTGCACCTTCGCGCAACGCCTCCAGGGCGATGCCGTGTTCGTCCATCAATGCGGTATTGCCGAGAAGCAGCGCCTTGCCATCGACCACGCCCTGCACACCCATGCCGGTCAGTGAGTCGAAGTCCGCCACGGCGGTCAACGTCATCCTGCGCGCCTTCGCCTCGGCAACGATCGCGGCGGCAAGCGGATGCTCGCTGCCCTGGTCCAGGCTGGCCGCCCACTGCAGGATCTGGTCAACATGGAAGGGGGGCACGGCCTGCACATCGCGGAATGCGGGACGGCCTTCGGTCAGTGTGCCGGTCTTGTCCACTACCAGCGTATCGATCTTGCGCAGGGCTTCGATCGCTTCGGCATCACGGAACAGGACACCATGCTGCGCGGCACGGCCGGTGGCGACCATGATCGTCATCGGCGTGGCCAGGCCCAGCGCACACGGGCAGGCGATGATCAGCACCGCCACCGCGCTCAGCACTGCGTGCGTCCATGAAGGCGCCGGGCCGAACAGGCCCCAGCCGAAGAATGTCAGTACCGCGACCGACAACACCGCCAGCACGAACCAGTACGCCACGGTGTCGGCCATGCGTTGCATCGGTGCCCGCGAGCGCTGCGCCTGCGCGACCAGCTGCACGATCTGCGCCAGCATGCTGTCATCGCCGAGCCGGTCGGCGCGCACCACCAGGCTGCCGGTGCCGTTGAGCGTCGCGCCGATCACGCTGTCGCCGACGGTCTTGCCCACCGGAACGGGCTCGCCGGTGAGCATCGATTCGTCGATCGAGGAGCGGCCCTCCATCACGGTGCCATCCACGGGCACTTTCTCACCCGGGCGCACGCGCACGCGGTCGCCGGGCTGGAGCGCTGCGATCTCGACGTCCTCTTCGTGGCCATCCTCGCGCAGCACGCGCGCGGTTTTCGGCGCCAGGCCGAGCAGGGACTTGATCGCGGCCGACGTCTTCGCCCGTGCACGCAACTCCATCAACTGGCCGAGCAGCGTAAGCGAGATGATCATCGCAGCCGCTTCGAAATAGACGCCGACATGTCCGTGCTGCTGGAACGACGGCGGGAACAGCCCGGGCGCAACGGTGGCCACCACGCTGTAGCCAAAGGCGGCCAGCACGCCGGTGCCGATCAGGGTCCACATGTTCGGGCTGCGGTTGCGGATCGACTGCGCCCAGCGCTGCAGGAAGGGCAAGCCGGCCCACAGCACGACCGGCGTGGCCAGTGCCAGCTCGATCCACACCCGCAGATCCGGTGAGAGCCCGTGCAGTACCGGCGTCATCGCCAGCATCGCCAGGGCCATCGTTGCCACGCTCAGCGGCAGGCTCCACCAGAAGCGCCGCCGGAAATCGGTCAGCTCGGGGTTTTCGTCATCCTCAAGGCTGGGCATCGCCGGTTCCAGCGCCATGCCGCACAGAGGACAGCTGCCGGGACCGTCCTGCACGATCTCCGGGTGCATCGGGCAGGTGTACCGCGTGCCGGCGGGGGCTGGTTTGACGACGCCAGCAGGTGCGGCCAGATAGCGCTGCGGGTCGGCAATGAACCTGCGTCGGCAGCCATCGCTGCAGAAGACGTAGTCGTTGCCATCATGGCGGGCAAGGTGGGGCGTGGTGGCCGGGTCGACCATCATCCCGCAGACAGGATCCCTGACGGTGCCGGCATCGGTCGCCGTGGCGCCGGGGTGATCGTGGGCGTGCGTCATTGGCGGATGTCCGTCAACGCCGACAGGATCGGGCACTGCGCGTTGTCGCCGTGCCCGGGGCAGGCCTCGACCAGGTGCTTGAGCGCCCGGTGCATGCGCTGCAGCTCGTTGATGCGCTGTTCGATATCGGCGAGTTTGTTCACTGCGCTGTCGCGGATCTGTGCCATGTCCTGGCCGCGCTGATCGCTGAAGCCGAGCAGGTCGGCGACTTCATCCAGACTGAAACCCAACGCCTTGGCGCGGCGGATGAACTGCAGCCGGGTCAGGTCGGCCTCGCTGAAGACGCGGTAGCCGCCGGCGCTGCGGCGAGCGGTGGGCAGCAGCTGCTGCCGCTCGTAGTAGCGCACCGTATCGATGGGCACGCCTGCCTGGCGCGCGAGCTGTCCAATGTTCATGAGCACCTCGTGGATGACCCGGTCATTGTGGACCCTGGAGTCTGGTCAAGGGTCAAGCCTTGCTGGAACCCAACTGAAGATTCATCGCGCGTGAAATTTGCAATTAGTTGCATGGTCGTCCTCGCGGGACGCCCGTAGCCTCAGGCCATCTTATGTACAGACCTGTTCTGCCCGGCCCCGTGTCGGCAGGCATTGTTCAAGGAGAATGGCCATGGACGCACCCCGCAACACGCTGCAGCAGGACCGCCGGCCGGACGCGCCGACCCTGATGGAAGTGGCGGTCGTTGAATTCCCCGGCAGCCTGCGCGCCGCCGCACCGGTGCTGTCCGAACTTGCCCAGCGCTGCAACCGCACAGTGGCCGCGGGGCGCCGCACCGGCGCACGGATGCTGGTGACGCGATGGACGATGTCCAGCCGGGGCATGCAGCGCGTTGCTGGCGCCGAACTGTTCGGCGATGCACTGCCGGCGATCATCGTCATCCCCGGCAGCGAATCGAGCTGGTCCATGGCACCGCCGGATGAACGCCTGCTGGCGTGGCTGCGCGAATGCCACGATGGCTGCAGCCTGCTGGCGGCCTGCGACGAGGGTGGCCTGCTGCTGGCCGCGGCGGGCGTCCTGGCCGGCCGCCCGGTCAGCGTGCCCGATCCGGCCCGTTGCCAGGCGCTGCGCACGATGGTGCCCAGCTGGCAGCCGTGCGAACGGACCCTGGTCGACGATGGCGATCTGCTCACCGCCGCCGGACCGGACGCATGGAAGTATCTGAGCCTGCGCCTGATCGCACGGGTCTATGGACAGAGTGTGATGAACACCGTCATCCAGCAGTTGCAGCTGATGATTCCGCGCACGGAACTGGATGATCTGGAACGCTTCAGCCCCAACTTCGCCCACGGCGATCGCAGCATCCTCAAAGCACAGCGCTGGCTGCATGGCATCGCTGCCCGGGGTGTGGGGCTCGACGACATCTGCGTGCAGGCCGGGCTGGAACCGCGCACGCTGCAGCGTCGGTTCCTGAAAGCCACCGGGATGCGCCCGATCGAGTATTGCCAGCGCCTGCGCATCGCCAAGGCGCAGCTGCTGCTGCAGGCCGGCGGCGTCGTGGACCAGGTTGCATGGGCAGTGGGGTACTCGGACCAGAGCGCGTTCCGCCGGCTGTTCCTGCGTATTGTCGGGCTGACTCCCGCACGTTATCGCCGCCAGCTTGCTGCCCAGCAGCGTGAGCGGGCGCACTCACGCCCGGTCGCCCGGGTGCTTGAGTCGATTCGTCCGGCTGCCTGAATCGCACGACTGTCGCGTGCTTGATCCCCTGTCGGCTTGCTGGGACCATGCCAGCGGGCCCGATGCAACAGCCGTCGCCACGTGGCAGATCACGGGCGGCGGCGGAGAAAAACAATGATCAGCAGTGTAGGCCCGGTACCGCTTGCGGTCGTGTGGGTGTTGGTGGGTCTGGCCATCGCGATGCTGGTGGCCAGTGTGGTGCGTGCTCCGGCCATCGAAGGCGTGCCGCGTCCGCGGTCGCTGGTGGTGGACATGCTGCTGCTGGGGCTGCTGGCCGGACGTGCGGCGTTCGTGATCTGGCACCTGGGCGACTATGCGCAGGATCCCTGGGGCGTACTGCGCATTGGCGATGGCGGCTTCCTGGTGTGGCCGGCGATGGTGGCGGGGCTGGGATGGGGCGCCTGGCGCCTGCGCCGCTGGCCGTCGCTGCGGCGGCCGGTCGTGGCCGCCGCTCTGGCCGGCGTGCTGAGCTGGGCGGTACTGTCGGCGGGTGCTGGCTGGCTGCAGCAATCGCGGGTAACGCTGCCGGCGATCAGCCTGACTTCGCTGCAGGGTGAGACGATCGCATTGGCCGACACGCAGGGCACCCCTGTGGTGGTCAATCTCTGGGCGAGCTGGTGTGGCCCCTGCCGGCGCGAGATGCCGGTGCTGGCTCGCGCGCAGCAGCGCCACCCGGACATCCGCTTCCTGTTCGTCAACCAGGGTGAGACCCGCGAAGAGGTCGAGGGTTTCATCGCCGCCGAGCAGCTGACGCTGGACAACGTGCTGCTTGACGAGGCTGCGCTCACCGCCGAGCGGCTGCAGGTACACGCCTATCCGACTACCCTGTTCTTCGACGGCCAGGGCCGGCTGCAGCAGATCCATCTGGGCGAACTCAGTGCCGCCGGCCTGCAATCCAAGCTCGACAGCCTGTAAGGGTGGTCACGTTGTCATGTTCCTTGAATCCAGGAGTCACCATGAAGTTGAAGTCCTCGCGCCCATTGGGCACCGTGCTGGCGGTCTCGCTGTTGATGGCCCTGGCCGGGTGCAGCCAGGCGCAGACGCCCAGCGCCGCTGATGCCGCGCCGGCCAAGGGCGGTGCCGATCGCCCGGCGGTGCTGAAAGGCATCGAGAAGCACGGCTTCGAGGTGATCGGCGAGTTCGACGCGCCCGGTGGCCTGCGCGGCTTTGCCGGCGTGGTCGGTGGGCAGCAGCCCGCGGCGGCCTACGTCACGGCGGACGGAAAGCACGTCGTGGTCGGCAGCCTGTTCGATGCCAACGGCGAGGATGTGGGGGCGGCACCATTGGAAAAGCTGGTGGCCAAGCCGATGTCCGAGCGCAGCTGGAAGAAGCTGGATGAAAGCGCGTGGGTCCGTGATGGCCGCGCCGATGCGCCGCGCGTGGTCTACACCTTCAGCGATGCGAACTGCCCGTATTGCCATCGTTTCTGGGAAGCGGCGCGGCCGTGGGTTGACGCCGGCAAGGTGCAGTTGCGCCACGTGATGGTCGGCGTGATCCGTGAGGACAGTCCGGCCAAGGCGGCCGCGATCCTCACCGCGCCCAACCCCAGCGCCGCGCTGCTGGAGAACGAACGGCTGTTTGATCGCGGCGGGATCAAGCCGGCGGCTTCGCTGACCGCGGAGGTCGCCAACAAGCTCGATGCCAATCAGGTACTGATGATCGAACTGGGCTTCCAGGGTACGCCGGGTATTCTGTTCAAGGATGCCCAAGGCATGGTACAGCGCCGTTCCGGCATGCCCCAGGGCGATGACATGACCGTGGTGCTCGGCCCGCGCTGAGGCGAACCGGGTATCACTGCACACCGCGCCGGGCTCTGCCCGGCGCGCTTGGTTTGGGCGTCGTGCGGCCTGGCTCGGATGCGTTGACGCATTCGGCTTGATTTGGATCAAGGCTGAAAACGGGGCGGTCGCTAAGCTGCCCCGATGCGCTATTTCATGGATTGCCCCACACGCAGCGGACGTGCGACTGCCCAGTCAGAAAACTGCCTGACAACATTCACGGCATTCTCACTTTGCGATTGTTACTCAGGGCGCTGGCTGACACGCACATGCGTGGCTGTCATCAGGGATGAGGGGATCCCGTGCGAGCGTACCCACGCACGCGATGCGTCCGCCGGCTTGACCGCCACCGGACCACGCGCAGGCGGAGGTCGCGCGCATTGCAGTGCCGGGCTGCGTGCCGGTTGCCTGCAGCGTCATGGACGCCTGCCGGAATCGACACGTGGAACTGTGTACGGTTCAAGGAGGACGTGATGCGTTTGTCTGTATTGACGGTCGCATGCGCGGCAGCACTCGCTGCGGCGCCGGTGTACGCGCAGGATTCGGCCGCCGCGTTGCGGCAGGATATCCAGACGCTGCGGCAGACGCTGGAGCAGATGGAGAAACGACTGCAGGCGATTGAATCCGGGCAGCCTCCACCTGCCTCGCCGGCCATCACGACGGCGACTGCCTCCGGTACGGGCGTCACGCCCGCCCCCTTGCCAGCGCCCCTGACGGCCCAGGCCCAGGTGCCGGGCATGGGCCAGGCGATTCTGCCGCAACGCGATTCCGTTGCCGATCCCTCCAGCGCCGCCTCCCGCCCGGACAGCGCCGCCGGGCCGACCGATCCCGAACTGAAAGGCTTCTTCGCGATCCCCAATACCGATACGCTGATCCGCATCGGCGGCTACGCCAAGCTCGACGCGATCGCCGATTCGCGCGCAGCCGGTGACCAGGAACAGTTCGTCACCTCGTCGATTCCGGTCGGCAGTGCGCACGGGGATGTCTCCAACTTCACGCTGCATGCCAAGCAGACCCGCTTCAGCTTCGAAGCGCGGCGCCCGACCACGCATGGCAACCTGCGCTTCTATCTGGAAAACGACTTCTTCGGCAGCAGCGACAGTTATCAGTTCCGTCTGCGCCATGCCTACGGGCAACTGGGCAATACCTACGCCGGTTATGGCTATTCCACGTTCATGGATGCCGACAGCCTGCCCGACACCCTGGATTTCGCCGGGCCGGGTGGGGCGGGGTACCTGCTCGTGGCCGGCATCCACCACAGCTTCGCAATGGGCAAGGGGAACACCCTGACCGTGGCGGCCGAGGATCCGGATACCCAGTTGAGCAACCCCGCCGAGGGGATCATGCCGGTGGACCAGCTGCCGGACGTCACCGTAACCGCGCGCATGGAGCGTGACTGGGGCCATCTGCAGCTGGGTGCGGTCGCACGCAGCCTGGGGTACGACGGCAATGCCGGCGATGGCCGGCGCTTTGCGGGTGGCCTGCAGCTCAGCGGCTCGGCCGCGGTGGGCGAACAGGACCTGCTGTTGTTCGGCATGCTCGGCGGCAAGGGCCTGGCCCGTTATACGGCCGACCTGACCGGTTCGGGCATGGACGCGGTGGTGACCACAGACGGGCGGCTGCAGGCGTTGTCGCTGTATGGCGGCTTCGTTGGTTACACCCATTACTGGTCGCCGCTGTGGCGCTCGAACCTGATCTACGGCCAGCTCACCAGTGGACGCAACGATGCGCTGGCCGCCGATGCGTTCCGCCAGAGCCGCTACGGCGTCTTCAACCTGCTCTGGAGCCCGGCCCCGTCCTGGACGATGGGCATGGAGCTGCTCTACGGGCAGCTGGAACAGCAGAGTGGACAACGCGGCGACACGATGCGGCTGCAGGGCAGCCTGCAATACAACTTTATCAAGTAACTCCCAACGCCCGGCATGACCGGGTCCCTGCCTGGCAAAGGAGCAAGCGTCATGGCAAAAGCGAAGAAGATCGGGGTGGTCGGTGCCACCTTCCTGGTGGCCGGCAACATGATGGGGTCGGGGGTGTTCCTGTTGCCCTCCAGCCTGGCCAAGATCGGCACGGCCTCGATCTGGGGTTGGCTGATCACCACCGCCGGCGCGCTGCTGCTGGCCTTCGTGTTTGCCAAGCTCGGCAAGCTGGCGCCCAAGGCCGGTGGTCCCTATGCCTACGCCAGGGACTGGTTCGGCCCCTACATGGGTTTCCAGACCAACACCATCTACTGGTTCGCCAACTGGATCGGCAACGTCGCCATCCCGATCGCGGCAGTCGGCTACTTCAGCTACTTCTTCCCGATCCTGTCCGAGCCGTTGCCGCGCTGCATCGCGGTGCTGGCGCTGGTCTGGGCGTTGAGCTTCGCCAACGTGATCGGCCCCTCGTTCGTGAGCAAGCTGCAGACGGTGACCACCAGCTTTGCGCTGGTGCCGATCCTGGGCATCGCGATCTTCGGCTGGTTCTTCTTCGACCCGACCATCTTCAAGGGGGCGTACAACGTTTCCGGGGAGTCCAACTTCGGCGCGATCTCCAGTGCCGCCGCGTTAACCCTGTGGGCCTTCATCGGCGTGGAATCGGCCTCGGTGACTGCCGGCGTGGTCGAGAACCCGGAGAAGAACGTGGCGCGCGCGACGCTGGGCGGCGTGTTCCTGGCTGCGATCGCCTACATCGCCAGCTCCTCGGTGATCATGGGCATGGTGCCCAATGGCGACCTGCAGGTCTCCGATGCGCCGTTCGCGCTGGCCGCGGCCAATGCGGTCGGTGGCTGGGGCGGGGCGCTGGTGAGCCTGTGCGCCTTCGTGGGCGCGGCCGGCTCGCTTGGTGGCTGGATCCTGCTGACCGCGCAGAGTGCCAAGGCGGCCTCCGATGACGGCCTGTTCCCGAGCATCTTCAGCAAGACCAACAAGGACGACGTACCGGTCAAGGGCGTGCTGATCGTGGCGGTGCTGATGACCCTGGCGGTGCTGGTCACCTCCACCTCCAAGACCGCCTCGGCCCAGTTCGATGTGATCACCTCGGCGGCGGTGGTGCTGACCCTGCTGCCGTACATCTACTCCTGCGTGGCCTGCTACTTCGTGGTCGAGCGCTCGCACACGCTGGTGCACACCGGCGCGTTCTGGCTGCTGACCAGCGTCACCGTTGTGTACTGCCTGTGGGCGATCTTCGGGTCGGCCGGCAACATCGTGCAGTACGCCTTCCTGTTCGTGCTGTTCATCACGGTGTTCTACCCGTTCTTCAGCGAGGAGCGCCGCCGCCAGCGCGGCCAGCTGCCCGCGCTCGACGCCGCCGTCCGCACGACGCTTTCGTGATATTGCCCCAGGAGAATCCCTGTGTACTTCAAGTCCCTTGATTACCCGATCATCGTCATCGACGACGACTACGAATCCCCGCGCATCGGCGGCATCCTGATCCGTGCGCTGGTGGACGAGCTGCGCAAGAATGACCAGCGCGTGCTGTGCGGCCTGACCCTGGCCGATGCCCAGGCCGGCGCGCGCACCTACGTGGCCGCCTCGGCGGTGCTGATCTCCATCGACGGCACCGAGGAGAACCCGGAGCAGTTCCAGCGCCTGCTGGGCTTCCTGCGCGAGCAGACCGCGCGCCGCGCGAACCTGCCGGTGTTCCTGTACGGCGAGCGCCGCACCATCGAGAAGGTGCCGAGCAAGCTGCTCAAGTTCGTGCACGGCTACATCTTCCTGTTCGAAGACACCAAGAGCTTCATCTCGCGGCAGGTGATGCGGGCGGCCGAAGACTACATGGCCAATCTGCTGCCACCGTTCTTCAAGGCCCTGATCCACCACACCGCCGAGTCCAATTACTCCTGGCACACGCCTGGCCATGCCGGCGGCGTGGCGTTTACCAAATCACCGGTAGGCCGTGCGTTCCACCAGTTCTACGGCGAGAACACGCTGCGCAGCGACCTGTCGATCTCGGTGCCGGAGCTGGGCTCGCTGCTCGACCACACCGGCCCGATCAAGGAGGCCGAGAACGAGGCGGCGCGCAACTTCGGCGCCGACCACACCTTCTTCGTCACCAATGGCACCTCGACCGCCAACAAGATCGTCTGGCACGGGACCGTGGGGCGGGGCGACGTGGTCTTCGTCGACCGCAACTGCCACAAGTCGCTGCTGCACGCGCTGATCATGACCGGCGGCGTCCCGGTGTACTTCACCCCCAGCCGCAACGCGCACGGCATCATTGGCCCGATCAGCCTGGACCAGTTCACGCCCGAGTCGCTGCAGCAGGCCATCGCCGCCAACCCGCTGGCCAGCAAGGCCTACAAGGCCGGCTCCAAGCCGCGCATCGCGGTGGTCACCAATTCGACCTATGACGGGCTGTGCTACAACGCCGAAAAGATCGCCGAGGAAATCGGCAGCGCGGTCGATTTCCTGCATTTCGACGAAGCCTGGTATGCCTATGCCGCGTTCCATCCGTTCTATGAGAACCATTACGGCATGGCCAAGGGCAAGCCGCGCGAGCAGGATGCGATCATCTTCACCACGCACTCCACGCACAAGCTGCTGGCCGCGTTCTCGCAGGCCTCGATGATCCACGTGCGCAACGCCGCGACCCAGGCGCTGGATGCCGAACGCTTCAACGAAGCCTTCATGATGCACACCACCACCAGCCCGCATTACGGCGTGATCGCCGCGTGCGATGTGGCCTCCAAGATGATGGAAGGCGCCGCTGGCGAGTCGCTCGTGCAGGAGATGCACGACGAGGCGATTGCCTTCCGCCGCGCGATGCTGCATGTGCGTGAGGATCTGGGCCGCGACGACTGGTGGTTCAGCGTGTGGCAGCCGGACAAGCTGGAACGTTCGCTGGCCAAGGGCGATGCGCCGGCCCCGATGGTGGCCAAGCGCAGCGAGTGGTACCTGCAGCCGGACGCGCACTGGCATGGCTTCGATGGCCTGGTGGACGACTACGTGCTGATCGACCCGATCAAGGTGACCCTGCTCACGCCGGGGCTCTCGATGGACGGCGAGATGGGCCAGCGCGGCATTCCGGCCGCAGTGCTGAGCAAGTTCCTGTGGACCCGCGGCATCACGGTGGAGAAGACCAACCTGTACTCGGTGCTGTTCCTGTTCTCGATGGGCATCACCAAGGGCAAGTGGAGCACCCTGGTCACCGAGCTGATGGCCTTCAAGGAGCTCTACGACAGCAATGCGCCGCTGACCCGCGCACTGCCGCAGCTGGCGGCCGAGTTCCCGATCGCCTACGCCGGGTGGGGCCTGCGTGACCTCTGCGATGCGCTGCATGCCTTCAACGGCGAGTTCGGCGTGGCCGAAGTGATGCGCGCCATGTACGTGGATCTGCCCGAGCCGGTGATGACGCCCGCCGAAGCCTATGACCATCTGGTCCGCGGCCAGATCGAACGGGTCGACATCGAACAGATCAGCGGCCGCATCGCCGGCACCATGCTGGTGCCGTACCCGCCGGGCATCCCGACCATCATGCCGGGCGAGCGATTCGGCGCCAGCGATGAGCCGATCATCCAGTCGCTGCGGATCGCCCGTGAGCAGAACGCGCGCTTCCCGGGCTTCGAGTCGGATGTGCACGGGCTTATCATCGACACCGACGGCGATGCGCCGAGCTACAAGGTGGAGGTGCTGAAGGTCTGACGCCTGCGCGCAGGACCCTCGGCCAGCGATGGATACAGCACGCGAGCAGCGGGTCCTCAAATTCTCCATCGGGGTGACGATGGCGGTCAGCGCCATCGGCTTCATCGGTGGCCTGCTGGTGGGATCGCAGGCCATCCTGTTCGATGGCGTCTACAGCCTGGTGGACGTGGCGCTGACCCTGGTGGCGCTGTCGGTACTGCGGCTGGTGGCGCGGGAAGAAAGCCCGCGCTTCCAGTATGGCTACTGGCACCTGGAGCCGATGGTGGAGGCGCTTGGCGGGGCGATCCTGTCGCTGGCCTGCATCTATGCGCTGGCCAACTCGGTGATCGGGCTGACCACGGGCGGGCATGAGGTCAAGGCCGGGCCTGCGCTGCTGTGGGCGGCCCTGCTGTGCGTGAGCAACCTGGCGATGGCGGCCTTCGTGCGCACCCGCGCGATGCAGCTGCACTCGGCGCTGCTGTGGCTGGACGTGCGGGCCTGGCTGCTCAGCGGCATGATGAGCCTGGCGGTGGTGCTGGCGTTTGCGATCGCGCTGTTGCTGCGCGATGGCGAGCATGCGCACTGGATACCCTATCTGGATCCGCTGGTGCTGGCCGCGATCAGCGTGGCGGTACTACCCGTACCGTTGCGCAGTGCATGGAAGGCCATGCGCGAAGTGCTGCAGGTGGCGCCTGATACGCTGGATGCGCGCGTGCAGGCGGTGATGAAGGACTTCGTCGCCGAGCACGGCTATCTGGATTTCACCAGCCACGTGGCCAAGATGGGCCGCATGCGATTCGTGGAGATCCACATCCTCACCCACCCGGAGACGGTGATCGGCAACATCGGCAATGTGGACCGGCTGCGTGATGAGATCGCCGAGCGCCTGGATGCGCGCGGCAGTGAGTTCTGGCTGACCATCGATTTCACCGCCGATCCGGCCTGGACCTGATCGATCCCTGACCGCGCGATCACGACCGTCCAGCATCGCAGTGGCGCGAAGACGGCAGGTGACGACCCCTGGGCGGGCCTGCACAGTGCTATACGAAACGTATATGATGTGTATATACCGTATGAGAGGGGTTGCCCATGGGCATCGTGAACATCGACGACGAACTGCACGACAACCTGCGCCGCGCCAGCGGCGTCTCGGGCCGCTCGATCAATGCCCAGGCCGGTTTCTGGATCAAGATCGGCATGCTGTGCGAAATGAATCCCGGCTCGACCTATCAGGAGATCGTCAACCGTGAACTGCGAGCCGCAGGGGTTGAACCCGGCGCACTGCGGGTGGCCGAAGCATGATCAAGACCGCTGAAGAACAGGCGCTGATGCGGGTATCGGGGCGCCTGCTGGCCCAGGTGTTCGAAGCGCTGGACACGCTGCCGCTGGAAGGCATGAGCACGCTGCAGGTGAACGACTGGGTCGAGCGCTTCATCGTCGATGAGCTGCAGGCGCGCCCGGCGAGCAAGGGCCAGTATGGCTTCGGCTACGTGCTCAATTCGTCCATCGACAACGTGGTCTGCCATGGAGTGCCCTCGGCCGATGCCATCCTGCGCAGCGGGAGCATCGTCAATCTCGACATCACGCTGGAAAAGGGGGGGTACATCGCCGATTCCAGCAAGACCTATCTGATCGGTGAGGTCGATTACGCGGCCAAGCGGCTGGTGCGGGTGACCCGCGAGGCGATGTGGAAGGGGATCGGGGTGGTGCGCCCGGGCGCGACGCTGGGCGACATCGGTTTCGCGATCCAGCAGCATGCCAAGGCCCACGGCTACAGCGTGGTGCGCGAATTCTGCGGCCATGGCATCGGCCAGCAGATGCACGAAGAGCCGCAGGTGCTGCACTACGGCCGTCGCGGCGATGGGCTGGAACTGGAGGAGGGCATGACCTTCACCATCGAGCCGATGATCAACCAGGGCCGTGCCGCCATCGACATGAGCGACGACGGCTGGACCGTGACCACCCGTGACGGCAAGCTCTCGGCGCAGGCCGAGCACACCGTGCTGGTGACCGCCGACGGGGTGGAGGTGCTGACCTTGCGCACGGGCGAGCGGATGCCCGACTGAGGCGGGCCGCCGGGCCATGCCCGGCAGCTTCATTCGCTGCGTGTGGACACCAGCTTGAGAAACGCCTCGTTCTGATAGCGGCTCATGCGCAGCTGCTGGCCGGTGTCCATGGTCACGACGTGGTGGCCGTTGAACCACGGATGGATCGCCTTGACCCGGCGCACATTGACGATCGCCGAGCGGTGCACGCGGGCGAAGTGCCGCGGGTCCAACCGGGCAGCGAGGGTGGCCATGGTCTCGCGCAGCTCATGCACGCCGTCGACCAGGTGGATCTCGACCGTGTTGCGCGCGGCCTTGATCCAGACGATGTCGTCCACTGCCACCAGCACCACATGCTCCTCCACGCGCACCGGGATGCGCTGCAGATACGCGTCACGTTGCCGCAATGCGTCCAGCGCCTGCAGGATCTGCGTCGAGGCCTGCGCGCCCACCCCGCGTGCCGCCGACAGCCGCGCCTTGGCCCGCTGCAGGGTGGCGGCGAAGCGCTCCCGGCTGAACGGTTTGACCAGATAGTCCACGGCATTGGCTTCGAAGGCCTTCACGGCGTACTGCTCGTAGGCGGTGACGAACACGGTGGCCGGCATCCGCTCGGCACCGATGGTGGCAACCACGTCCAGGCCGGTGATCGCCGGCATCTGGATGTCCAGGAAGACCAGGTCCGGGGACTGGTTGCGGATGGCGTTGACCGCCGATACGCCATCGCCGCATTCACCGACGATCTCAAGCTCAGGATCATCGCGCAGCAACCGGATGACCGCATGCCGCGCGATCGGCTCATCATCGACCACGAGAACGGTGAGGCTCATGCCGGCGCAGTGCCCGGGAAGAATTCCGGTGCATCGTCGGCGCTCTCCAGTTCCCGGAACGGAACCCGGATGCGGCACACCACACCTTCCGGCCACATCATGTCCAGCCTCACCTCGGCGGCATCGCCGTACAGTTCCATCAGACGCAGGCGTGTGTTGGACATGCCGATGCCATGCCCGGCCGATGCGGCCGGCTCGACCGACAGAGTGCTGTTGCGGTTGCGCACCTCGATGCACAGCGCATCGCCGTCGCGCCGGGCCTCGATCTCGATGGTGTCGTTACCCACGCGCTGGCCGATGCCATGGCGCAGGGCATTCTCCACCAACGGCTGCAGGATCAGGCTGGGCACCGCGCAGTCCAGCGTCTCCGGGCCGATGTAGGTGCGGGTGGTCAGCCGGTCCTTGAATCGGGTGCGCTGGATGCCCAGGTACAGCTCGATCAGGTCCAGCTCCTGGCGCAGGCTGATTTCCTGGCCGTCGTAGTCCTCCAGGAACGCGCGCAGCAGCTCGCTCAGGCGCAGCAGCATGTCCTCGGCCGAAACCTTGTCCTCGTCCAGCAGGGTAATGATCGCGTGCAGCGTGTTGAACAGGAAGTGCGGCTGCAGCTGGGATTTCAGCGAGCGCAACCGCGACTGCGCCAGTTCGGTGGCCAACTGGCTGGCTTCCAGTTCACGGCGCGCTTTCTCGGCGTGGAAGTGAAGGGCCTGCTGGATCGCGAACAGGGTCCAGTAGGTCAGCAGCCCGATGGCGAAGTGCTGCTCCAGGAAGTAGCCAAGCTGCTCGAAGAAACCGCTGGGCTCGAACAGGGTAGAGACCAGCGCGCCCACGATCATTGCGATGAAGGTCATGCCGACGCTGGCCACCCCCTGTGCGCCGAGCCCGTGCAGGCGCCCGCTGCCGCGTACCGGAAAGCGCTCGGCGAGGCGGAAGACCGTGGGCGACAGGGCAGCCCAGGTGTACCACTGGATCAGCGACCAGCGCAGGAGATCCCAGAGAGGTCGTTGGCTGTTCGGCAGGCCGGCGTTGATCGAGGTCTGCAGGGCGAACACCACGGCCACCACCGTCCACAGGGCGAGGTAGCGGGACAAGCGGATCCGGGTGCTGCCGAGGCGAATGTACATGGTCGATTCCGGGCCAGGCGTTTCTGGCGACGCTCATCTTAGGCAGGCGGCGGGAGCGCGGGAAGCGCCATGACGGCCCATTACGATTGGCCTGGTCGTGGCGACGATTCGTCCCGGATCGGTTGGCGGCCAGAGCGCGCGAGCGTGTGATGCAAGGGTCCATCACCCGCCTGGAGACGCTGCCATGACGTTGATCCGCCCCTTCCTGACCGTTTCGCTGATGCTCGCCGGTACCGCGCACGGCGCGGAGGTACGCTACCTCGGCCTGCTCAACCGGGCCCATGACAGTGTCGTGGCCCTGGACGTCGCGCCTGCCGGGACCGAGGCCTTCGTTCCGCGGTCGATCGACGCCCTGCCGGGTGGGGGCGCCGGCACTACGGTCCGCCTCGCCGACGAAGGCTGCCGGTTCGATCTTCGTGTCGCGTTCCGCAACCGTCGACGGGTGGTCTACCGCGATGTGGATGTCTGCAGGGGCGACACACTGGTCATCGCACCGCTGAAGAAGACACCGGGTGATCGTGCGGTCGCGCAGGAACCACGGACGCCAACGCGTGGCCGATAGCAGGGGGCACGGCGAGTGCCATCAGCCACCCGCGCTTACGGACGCATGCGCGGCATGTGCTGCTCCACCAGCGTCGCGACCCAGTCGATGAACACCCGCAGCTTGGCACTGACATGCCGGTTCGGGGGGAACGCCAGGTGCAGCGGCATCACCTCGATGCGCCACTCCGGGAACAGCCGTACCAGCTCGCCCGCGGCCACATGGCGGGCGGCCATGTAGTCGGGGAGCCACAGCGCGCCCAGGCCCGCCACGCCCGCAGCGAGATACGCATTGCCATCATCGAGCGCGAGCAGGTGGTGTCCCTTCACGATGACCTGTTCTTCGCCGCGCTGGAGGGTGTAAGGCAGAACCGTGCCACTGCGCGAGCGCAGGTAGCCGATTACGCGATGCGGGGTCCGCTCCAGGTCCCGCGGATGCGCGGGGATGCCCGCTTGCTGCAGGTAGGCGGGCGAGGCGTAGATGCCGGCTGGCAGATCGCCGATATGGCGCGCGACCAGCGATTGATCCGTGATCCGTCCACCCCGGATCACGCAGTCCACGTTCTCATCGATCAGGTCCACGTGGCGATCGCTGACGCCCAGATCGAGCTGGATCTCTGGATAGCGGGCAAGGAAGTCGGGCAGGGCCGGCACCAGCACCAGCCGCGCGAATGGGGCGGGCACGTCCACCCGCAGGCGCCCGCGAGGCGCCGCCGCCGCGGTCGACAGGCTGGTTTCAGCGTCGTCGATGTCGGCCAGCAGGCGGATCACCCGCGCGTAGTAGGCTGCGCCATCGGCGGTGACATTCACCTGCCGGGTGGTGCGGTTCAGCAGGCGCACCCGCAGCCGCGCTTCCAGTTGCTGCACCAGTTGCGTGACCGTGGTGCGGCTCATGTGCAGTGTCTCGGCCGCCTTGGTGAAGCTGCCCGTTTCCACGACCCGGGCAAAGGCCTGCATCGCATCGAACCGGTCCATCTGCTTTCCACGGGGAGGATGATTGTTTGGATTCTACAAACAATGTTGGGCAGCAGACCGCGTTTATCCGGTGCCCCCTGTCGGTCTACCGTGGCCTTTCATTCTTGATGGGCCGGTATCGGCCCAAGGCAGAGGTGGTTCATGGCAACTCGTGACGTCGTTTTCCCGCCGGGTCGCCAGGCGCTGTACGAGCGCAACCGCTATTCGCCGGCGGTCCGCTCCAATGGCTTCCTGTTCGTGTCCGGCCAGGTCGGCAGCCGCGAGGATGGCTCGCCCGAACCCGACCTCGAGGCCCAGGTGCGGCGCGCGTTCGAGAACCTCAACGCCGTGCTCGGCGCCGCAGGCTGCACATTCGAGGACGTGGTCGACGTCACCGTGTTCCTGGTCAATCCCGAAAAGATCTTCGAACGGGTCTGGGCGATCGTGCCCGATTACTGGGGCGAGGCGCCGTACCCGACGCTGACCGGCATCGGGGTGACCTGGCTTTACGGATTCGACGTGGAGATCAAGGTGATCGCGAAGCTGCCGTAGCACGCCTTCACGCGGTGACGGCTGCGCGTTGCCGATAGTGGGCCGTCATCCTGCTTCCTGTCGCGGATCCACATGCCCCTGATTCCCGAGCGCGTCCAGCGCTGGCCCCGGCCGTGGCGCGTGGCGTTGCTCTCGCTGCTGGCGCTGTATGCGCTGTACCTGCTGGCGGGCAACGTATTCCTCAACACGCCGCTGTTCGATGCGGTGACCAACCGCAAACCTGAAAAATTCACGATGCAGACCGGCCCGGCGGTGACCTTGATGCCGGGGCAGGCCGTGGTCTGGAACATCCGCATGCGCGGCCAGGCCAATCGTACCCAGTACGTGTTCCGTGCCGATCGGGCCAGTGCGTGGATCGACCTGCCGGCGCTGTTGCGCAAGGAAGTGCGTATTCCGCGGATCGACGCGACGGGCGTGGAAGCGGAGGTCGAACGGGTCGAGAACGCCATTCCGCCGCCGCCGCGCGGCGACCGTGGCTGGACCCTGCGTTTCGATGCGATCCACAGCGACACGATCCGCAGTGGGCGCTTCGGCAAGCTCCTGATCGTCGGCCAGGGGCACGGGAATGTCGGGTTCCTCAAGCAGCTCAAAGGTGGGCCTTCGGAGCTGTTCGACTCCACCGCCGGCTTCGATGACGCCCAGGTCAGCTTCGATGGCGTGAACGTGCTGGACGATGCCCATATCGCCGCACGGTTCCACTTCCCGCGGCATTACCGTGACGACGCGCCGGGCCTGCAGAAGCTCGGGATCACCTGGGCGCAGCTGCAGATCGACGCGCGCAGCCAGGGGCTGCGCATCGACACCGGCGGCCCGCACGTCAAGGTCGGCAGCGCGGTCTCCAATGCGCGCCTCACTGCCGATGTGACGTTGGAGCAGGGGGCGCTGCGTCCCGGCAGCCGTCTGGTCTGGCGGCTGCCATTGCACGCCGGCGTACACGCAGATGACCGCGGCCTGCTGTCGCTGCAGCTGGACGTGGCGCAGGACATGCGGGTGCAGGCGCGGCTGCCGCGTGACCCGGAGACGGGCAGTGAGCTCAACGCCGATCTCCGCGTGACCGGCCGGAAGATTCCGTTCCAGGCGCCTGCCGAGCTGCTGCCGCGGTTGTCCGGCAAGGTCCAGGGCGCATGGCAGTTCCAGTCGCTGAACTGGATCAGCGATCTGTTCGTGAAAAAGCCGTGGTTCCATCTCGACGGTGGCGGTCTGCTCAAGGCTGACATCATTCTTGCCGACGGCGAGCTCGCACCGGGCAGCACAGTGGATATTCCGCAGGTGGCGGCGGTGGCCGAAGTCGCCGGCGTCCGCATGCGGGGCGATGCCCAGGCGCAGGGCCGGATTGTCGAGGGCACGCCTGCGCAGGCCGAACTGAAGGTACAGATCCCGCGCTTCCAGGCCGCGCCGACCAATGCACCCAAGGCACTGTTGTTCGATGGGCGGCAACTTGCGCTGAACCTGCGCGGTGATGCGCGCCTGAAGCAGCTGAGCGACGGCATGCGCGCCCAGCTCCGCTTCACCGATGCGCGGGTACCGGATTTGACCGCCTACAACCGTTACCTGGGCAACGACAACGTGCGCCTGCTCGGCGGGACCGGCCTGCTCAGTGGGGATGTCTCACTGGATGCCTCCGGGCGGGTCGGCAAGGGCAGTGCCGATCTGCGCGGCACCGGTGCCCGGCTGAGCGTCGCCGGTATTGCGATGCGCGGCGATGCGCAACTCCAGGCGCGCCTGCAGCGTGCGGATTTCGACAGCCGCCAGTTCGATCTGGGCGGCACCACGGTGGAGCTGCGCAACATCCATGTAGGCGATGAAAAGAGTGACGGGCGCTGGTGGGGCAAGGTGGCGATCCGCAGCGGCCACATCGATGCGGCGGCGCCATTCCAGGTGGATGGGCTGGCCGACCTGCGCCTGCGCGATGCCGGGCCGTTGCTCGGGGTATTCGCCCAGCGCAGCGAGTACCCGCGCTGGGTGCTGGGGATGCTGGATTCCGGCGAGGTGCAGGCCAGTGGGCAGCTGCGCTGGCGCAGTGGCGAGCTGATCGTGGAGGACCTGCAGGCCGAGAATGAGCGGCTGTCCCTGCAGGCGCGGCTGGATCTGAGTCATGGCAAGCGCCGGGGCGACCTGTATCTGCGCTGGGGCGTGCTGGGCGCCGGCATCGAGCTGCAGGGCGAGCAGCGCAAGTGGCACCTCGCCGGTGCGCGTGACTGGTATGCCGAGCAGCCTCGTCTGCTGCCGGCCACGCCGGCCGCAGCAAAGGCGAGCGACAGCAAGCGCTGAGGGCAGGCATCTGCCTCCCCCTTGCCGGGCCCGGCTTGCTATCCTCGCCGCGCCCACTGTCTGGCGACAGCGCGCACTTTGCCCGTCATCGACCCGTCATTCCATGAGCAACAGCACCCACCGCGTCCAAGGCCTCAACAACGATGAGGTGGCCGCCGACTGGCCCGCCATCACCGAACGCGAGGTCAGCTGGCTGCGCGAGCGCTTCGCACCGCTGGCCGGCGCTGGCCGGTTGGTGTGGCACAGCCCGCGGCCGATGTCCGCCGCCGCCATCGTCGAGGCCGACGGGAAGCGGGTGTTCGTCAAGCGCCACCATGGCAGCGTCCGCACGGCAGCCAGCCTGGCCGAGGAGCATCGCTTCATCCAGCATCTGGCCGATCACGGCGTGCCGGTGGTCGAGGTGTTGGGTGACCACGATGGCGCCACGGCAGTGGAGCACGAGGGTTGGACCTACGAGCTGCATAGCGTCGGCCAGGGCCAGGATCTGTACCGCGACGCACCTTCCTGGACGCCGCTGACCGATACCGCGCAGGCGCGCGAAGCCGGGCGCATGCTGGCCGAGCTGCACAGCGCGTCGGCCTGCTATCACGCGCCCCAGCGCAGCACCCATCTGCTGGTCGCACGGGATGATCTGATCCGTGCCGCCGACCCCATCGCCGCCATCCAGGCCGATCTTCCGGGTCGTCCCGGGTTGGCTGCCTATCTCGCGCGGCAGGACTGGCAGGGTGATCTGCGGCGGGCCGTTGCGCCGTGGCACGCCGGCCTGGCCGCGCGCCTGCAGGCCGAGCCGCGCCTGTGGGCGCACAACGACTGGCATGTTTCCAATCTGCTCTGGCGCCAGCAAGGAGGTGCCACCGTGGTCGATACCGTGCTTGATCTGGGTCTTGCCTCACCGACCAGTGCCTTGTTCGACCTTGCGACCGCCATCGAACGCAACGCCATTGCCTGGCTGGCGCTGGAAAGCGGCGAGGCGGCCGTGCGCGTGGATATCGCGCTGGCGCTGCTGGCCGGCTACCGCGAGATCGTGCCGCTGTCGGCCGAGCGCGTGCATCTGCTGGCTGATCTGCTGCCCATCGTGCAGCTGGATTTCGCGCTGTCGGAAGTGGAGTACTTCCAGGGCGTGACGCACTCGCCTGCCAATGCCGACGTGGCCTACCACACCTTCCTGCTGGGCCACGCTGACTGGTTCAGCAGCGCGGCCGGGCAGGGCCTGTTGAAGGCGCTGCACGCGGCCGCCTGAAGGGCGGGCTCGCAAATCCGTACCATTTGTAGTGAAATAGTCACAGAAGCGGGGGTGCCTGGCGAAACCAGGCTGAGAGAGTCCCTTGGAACCTGATCCGGTTTGCACCGGCGTAGGGAGCTTTGAGCAGCAGGCATACCGCCGTGATGGGGCGGTGCGCGTGCGCGCCTTCGCTTCGTCTCCTCCAGCTGATGACGAATCGAATGAACCGCTGCTTCCGCCCTACGTTGTTGTCCGCCGCCCTCTGCGCCGCGCTGCCCCTTCATGCCAATGAACTCGCCGAGGCGCCCGAGCGCTCGCCGACGGAACTGGCCGCCGTGCGCGTGCAGGCGCATCAGCCGGCAGCCACCGCCACGCAGACCGGCAGCTTCGGCGCCGGCGACTGGAAAAGCACGCCGGCCTCGGTGAACGTGCTCGATCGCGACCTGCTCGACAGCCGCCAGGTCCGGACGCTGTCCGAGCTGGCCAGCAATGATGGGTCGCTGGGCGACAGCTACGCGCCGGTCGGCTACTACCAGAACATCGCGATACGCGGCTTCCCGCTGGATACCGGCACCGGCTACCGCTTCAACGGGCTGGCCATCACCGGTGAGCAGCGGCTGGCGCTGGAGAACATCCAGGCGGTGGAAATCCTCAAGGGCGAGGCCGGCCTCGCCGCCGGTGTGATGGCCCCGGGCGGCATCATCAACTACGTGGGCAAGCGCCCGGCCGAGGTCCGCACTGTCACCCTCGGCACCGACTCGGAAGGCTCGCGCTACACCGCCGTGGATCTGGGCCACTGGCTCTCGCCGCGTTTCGGCGTGCGCTTCAATGCCGCCTGGGAAGACAGCGATTCCTACATCGATCATGCCGACGGTCGCCGCAACTTCTATTCGTTGGCCACCGACTGGCTGATCGGCGAGCGCGGCAAACTGGAAGTGGATGCCAACTACCAGACCAGCGCGCAGCGCTCGGCCTCGGGCTATCAGCTGCTGGGGGCCACCGAGCTGCCGCGTGGCGTGGACCGCAAGCACCTGCTGGGCTATCAGGCCTGGCAGCGGCCGGTCGGCATCGACAGCACCAACCTGACCGCGCTGCATACCTTCGATTTCAGTCCGAACTGGCAGTCGCGCATTTCCGCCAGCTACAGCCGCTCGGTGATCGACGACAACGTCGCCTTTGCCTACGGCTGCTACTACGCCGCCGGCTGCGCCGATGGCAGCGTTCCAGGCAACTACTTCGCGCCGAACGGCGACTATGACATCTACGATTACCGCAGCCCGGACGACACCCGCCGCAACCTGGAGTTCCGTGGCGAGCTGCGTGGCAGTTTCGCCACCGGTGAGATCCGGCACGAACTGAGTATTGGCGCGGATCGATTCGAGCGCACCGTGGACAAGCGCCGCAACGTCAACGAGTACGTCGGCACGGCCAACATCCATGATGCACAGGTGCCGCAGTTCGACCCGTCGCCGCTGATGCCGGGCCCGTCCGCGCGGCGCCTGGACAGTGCGCAGACGGCGGTGTTCGCGCTGGACCGGATGAGCTTCGGTGATTGGCAGTGGTTGGCCGGTGGCCGCTTCGTCCGGCTGGACGAGCGTGCCTACGACAAGCGCGGCAATCCCGAGCGGCACAGCCGCCTGTCGCGGTTCCTGCCGCAGACCGCGCTGGTCTGGAAGGCGACCGATGAGGTCAATGCGTACGTCAGCTACGTGCGGGGCATCTCGCTTGGCCAGGAAGCGCCGTTCTGGACCTCCAACGACGGTGCGTTCCTGCCGTCCGTGCTGTCGCGCCAGACCGAAGTGGGCATCAAGTACGTGCCCAGTGATGCGCTGAGGCTGGGTGCGGCACTGTTCCGCACCTCGCAGCCGTTCCAGTACGCCAGGCCGGACGACAGCGACGCGGGCTACACCTTCGTCGAAGAAGGGCAGCAGACCCACACCGGGCTGGAACTCACCGCACAGGGGCAGCTCAGCGAGCGCCTGTCGCTGACCGCCAGCGCCAGTGTGCTGCGCGCCCGCGCACGCGATGCAGGCACGCCGGATTACGAAGGTCACCAGCTGATCAACGTGCCGAAGACGCGCGCGACCGTGCATGCGGAGTACCAGCTGCCGTTCGTCACGGGCCTGGGGCTGACCGGTGGTTGGCGCTATGCCTCCTCCAATGTGGCCACGGCCGACGGCCGCGTCAGTGCGCCGGCCTACAGCGTGTTCGACGCCGGGCTGCGCTTCAAACACCGGGTGGGTGAGCATCCGGTGACCTGGAACCTCTCGGTGGACAATCTGTTCAACCGCTTCTACTGGCGTGACACCGGCAGCAGCTCGGGCGACTACTACCTGTTCCCGGGCGCGCCGCGTCAGGCCCGGCTGTCGGTCACCTTCGCGCTATGAACCCGGCCATCCTGGAATGGTCGGCCGCCATCGTCAGCATGCTCGGCGTGTGGCTGATGACGCGACGGGTGACCCTTGCCTGGCCGGTGGGGCTGATCTCGGTCGCGCTGTATGCACTGGTCTTTGTCGAAGCCAGGCTGTACTCGGACACGCTGCTGCAGATCGTGTTCGGTGGCTTCCTGGTCTACGGCTGGGTGCGCTGGCGTGGCCAGGTCGAGGACGATGGCCGGGTCGCGATCGTGCCGTTGGCGCGGGTCGCCCTGTGGCGTGATCTGTCCATCGGCGTGGTGTTCGGCCTCGCCCTCGGCGCGGCGATGCATGTCTACACCAACGCTGCGCTGCCGTGGCTGGATGCGATGCTGGCCGCGCTGAGCCTGGTCGCCCAGTGGTGGCAGGCGCGCCGGCACACGGCGGCGTGGTGGCTGTGGATCCTGGTCGACGTCGTGTATGTGGGCATGTACCTGGTCAAATCCCTGCACGTGACCGCCGTGCTGTATCTGGTGTTCGTCGGCCTGGCCGTGATGGGGTTGCGGGCATGGACGGTGGCGCGCAACGACGCGCTGCTCCACAACGCAGAAGGGCGGCGCGGTTAAGTCCGCGCCGCCCTTCGTTGCTTCAGGTCTGCACTCGACCCGGCGCGGTCAGAACCGCGCCGTGGCACCCACGAAGAAGGTGCGTGCACCGCCGTCGTAGTTGTTGCCTTCCTCGATGGTGGAGACATCGCCGAGGTTGAGCACGCCGGCACGCACGGTCAGGTGCTCATTGACGTCGTAGCCCGTGACCAGATCCCAGGTGGTGTACGCCTTGGCGAAGGTGGCGCTGGTGGAGGACACCAGCTGCTCGCCGATGTGCTGCGCGCTCAGGTTCAGCGACCACGCATCGGTCACCTGCCAGTCCAGCGAGGTGTTGGCGGTCAGCTTGGGCACCACCAGCAGGCTCGCACCGGTGGTGCGGTTCTTCGACTCCAGCATGCGGGTGGCATTGGTGATCCAGTTCAGTCGCTCATGCAGGGGCACCGTGACGCTGGCTTCGACGCCGCGGGTGCGGGCCTTCTGGATGTTCTGCGCGACCGTCCACCAGAATCCGTTGACGAAGCTGGTGGTCTGGCCCGGAATCTCGCGCAGCGGAACCTGCTGGATCTTGTCGTCGAAATCGGTGAGGAAGTAGGTGGCCGAGGCCGACCAGCCGTTCTTGTCGAAGCCGACGCCCAGCTCGTAGTTGGTGCTGGTTTCCGGTTCCAGGTTGGGATTGCCGGCCATGTAGCAGCCGGTGGTGCCATCGGCGCTGACCGAGCGATTGGTCCAGCCTTCGGCGGTCAGGGCAGTGCAGCCGTTGCCACCGGACTGCGTCGCCGCGCCGGCCGTGCCCTGCTTCAACGTCGGTGCACGGAAGCCCTGCGAGACACCACCACGCACGGTCCAGTCATCGGACGGGTGCCAGACGCCGTAAACGCGTGGACTGAGGTTGTCGTCGTAGTTGTCGGTGTTGTCCCAGCGCAGGCCCACGGTCAGGATGAAACGCTCGTGCAGGGTGATGTGGTCTTCGGCGAACAGCGCCCAGGAGTCAGCTTCACTGACCGGGCTGATCCGGCCCGTGCCGGTCCAGGTCACCGGCACCGTCCCGATGGTATCGCCGTTCTTGAGCTCCTCGCGCTTCCACTGGCCGCCCACGTTCAAGCTCTGCTCGAACCCCCAATGGAAGCTGCGGGTGAACGCGGTATCGAACACCGTCTCCTTGGAGTGGTTGCCGACAGCGCTGCCCTTGTCTTCGTAATCGTTCTGCACCAGCGTCGTCTTGGACGTGGCGGCATCGCCGTAGCGACCATCGTGCATGACCACATAGCCGGTCTGCACCAGCTTGGACAGGCCCCAGGCGCCGACGTCACCAGCGCCGCTGTTTCGCTGCTCGCCGCGCGAGGCTTCGAAGCCCACGGTGTGGTCATCGTTGATGCGCCAGTTGAGCAGGGCATTGGCGTTCTCGGCCTTGTTGCCCGGCGTCTGCCGCCGCCCGGTGTCCGATTCCCGATTGGTCACGTTGGCACCGACGCGCAGGCCCAGATTCTCGGTCAGCGGGCCACTGAACAGCGCGCCCATCTGGGTGGTGTCACCTCGGGTCGGGGAATCCGGCTTGCTGTAGTTGTAGGTGACCGAGCCACCCCATTCGTTGGCGATCTTGCGGGTGATGATGTTGATCACGCCGCCCATCGCGTCCGAGCCGTACAGCGAAGACATCGGCCCGCGCACCACCTCGATGCGCTCGATCATGTCCGGCGAGAGCCAGTTCAGATCCTGCGGACCCAGGTCATCGCGGTAGTTCACGCCGGAGGAATTGCCCTGGCGGCGGCCGTCGATGAGGATCAACGTGTACTGCTCGGGCAGGCCGCGCAGGCGGATCTTGGACTGCGCGCCGGACAGCGCATAGCCACCGGTCACGCCGGGGACGGTGCTCAGCAGCTGGCCGATGCTGCTGACCGGCTTGCGTTCGATCTCCTCGCGGGTGATCACGCTGATGCTGGCCGGGGCGTCCTTGATCCACTGCTGGGCGCCGGTGGCGGTGACCACGACCGTATCCATCTGGCGGGGCGAGGCGGCGGCGTCCGCCGAAGCATCGGCATGCGCCTGGGCGGTCAGCACCAGGCCAATGGCAATGGCCAGGGTGGCGGCGGAACGACGGGGAGAGGGGGAGGGGTGCGACATCGCGAAAATACTCCGTGGCTATGGGAGCCCGCTGGCGATGGCTGGGGACGTCCGTGTGGGGGTTTCAAGAAATCTTAACAATCGTATCACGAACCATTCGCATTTGAAATGTAGTGATACATCTCCACAACTTCGGATGTCGTTAGCGTTGCGCGCTGTCTATCACAGGAAAACCATGCCGACCGAGCGAATCACTCCACCAGGGTCAACTGCCGGGCAAAGCTCGGCCGCAAGGCCAGCTTGTGGGTAACGCTGGTGATCGTGCGGCGTGGATCGGTCGGATGCGGCCGGGAGGCGGTACTGCTCCTGCCCTGGCGCCACAACCCGAACATCACGATCTCCGCACCCACCGGGAAAGACTTCAGCCACGCAGCATCGGTGTGCCCGACGCTGACTTCGTAGAAATCCCGGCGGTCGGTAACGCCGGTGTGCTGATACTTCGGGGCACAATTGAGGAAGGTGACGCCATGGGGGTCACCGGGCTGCGGCGTACGATGTGACCGCACGGTTCCGAGCAGTGCCATCGGCAGCTCGCTGGAGGCGGCGCCAAGCCGCTCCCATGCCGCGTCGTAGCGCTCCTGCCGGTAGAGGAAATTCGTCCAGTCCACCCGCTTCTTGCCCAGGCGCAGGGTCAGCTGCGAGGCCAGCAGCGTGTCGTCCTCGCACATCGCCTGCAGCGTGAGCAGGTCGGTGAGGCTGCGCAGGTAACCGTCCAGCGGTGCGTCTGCCAGCAGCGTCGGGCCCGCACTGCCGCGTTTCAGGGCGTGTTGGAGGATGAGCAAGCGAAGCTCGTGCGTCCCATCATCCAGGGTCGTCAGAAACTCGGCATCGGCTCCGGCGGCAAGCAGGGCCTGCAGATGGGCGGGCGCGTTGTAGCGACACCCGGGCAGATGCCCGCTGCCTTTGTTCAGGGCGAGGTAGGCGGGCAAATGGAGGGGCGGGGCGCGGTCCACGCCGGGCCTGCTGTGCTCGGGAACGAATCTCACCGGCACGTTGCACCCATCGCACAGCAGCGTTGGCAGGGTCTGTTGCGCGTCATGACGCTTCTGCAGGTCGCCCACCCGGTGCAGGGTGCCGTGCGTGCCCACTGCCTTGCGCATCTTGATTCCGCGACTCATCTGCAACCACTGCTTCGTTCAATGGCGACCATCATAGTCGCTTCGATCAGTCACCCTGCGTGGCGAAGCGCAGCCGGTTGTGGTCCGGGTCGATCACCATCATTTCGCGCCCGCCCCACGGCACATCGGCCGGCGGTCGGAAGACCGGCGCGCCGGCCGAAACGAACGCGGCATGCAATGCGTCCACGTCAGGCACATGAAAATACACGGCGCCCCCCGGCTCGCAGTCGCCGGCGTGTTCGCTGAGGAACATCTGCTGGCCCTCACGGCTGATCTGGACGAACAGCGGCATGTCCGGTGCGAAGCGATGTTCCCAGTCGATCGCGAACCCGAGCCGCTGGTAGAACGCCACGCTGATCGCGGCATCGGTCATGCGCAGTTGCGGAATGACGGTCTGGGGCATGCTGCGGCCTCAGCCAGGATAGGAGGGGAAGCGCTGATCGGGGTGGGTCTTCTTCCATTCGGTATGCGCGACCGTGCCTTCCCAGGACAGGAACGCGTTCGGCACGCGCCCGCGGCCCGACCAGGTGGCGCCGCTGTGCGGCAACCAGAAACGGGGCGGCAGATCTTCCTTCGGGGCCTTGGCGACCTTGGGGGCTTTCTCGCGCCTGGCCGCAGGCGCGGTGTCCAGCAGCGCCCGGATCCGGCGCTGCTGCTCGGGGCTGAAATCGGCATAGCTGGTGGTCAGCAGTACAGTCACCCGCTCATAGGCCTCTTTGGTCGCCGCCTTGAGCAGCGCCTGCTCGTCCAGTCCCGACCGCGCGACCGCCGCTGCCAGGCGGGTATTCATCGTTGCTGCGGAGGGGGCGGTGGAAGGCGTACGGGGCATGGGATTCCAGGGAGGAGGGGCTGACGGAGGGCACCATAACAAATGCGTACGTGAAGCGGCCGATGGCGTAACACGCCCTGCCCACGAAACCTGAACAGGGGGTTGGTTCATCCGTGGGGTACGCAATGTTCCGGCAACCTTCGGCGACCTGATTCGATTCAACACCGTTCCCCAGGAGCAACCCACCATGATCACCTCGACCCTTTTCAGCTTCCGCGGCCTGGCCCTGGCAGTGGCACTGACCGCTGGCGTGACCGCGGCAGGCAATGCGGATGCGATGTCGCGCAAGGACAAGAACACGCTGGTCGGCGCCGTCGTGGGCGGCGTAGCCGGGCACGTGCTGTCCAACGGTGATCCGCTGATGACCGCCGGCGGAGCAGTGGCCGGTGGCGCCATCGGCAACGTGACCACCAAGGACCGTCGCGACAACCGCAATGATCGCTACGACCGTGATCGTCGCTATGACCGTGGCCACCGCTACGAGCGCACCAGCCATCACGATCGCCGCCATGACCAGCGTCGCTGGAACCAGGACCGCCGCAACCACAATCGCGGCTGGCGCTGATCCCCAGGGTATCGCCCGGGCCCGGCGCGCCAAGCCTGCGTATCGGGCGCCTGGGCGCCCGCTGGGTGGCCGCGCGGCGCGCGCCATGAGATAGCGCGCCAGCGGCACGTCATGACATCGCGGGCTGGCGTGGGTTACCGTCCGGATCTGACGCAGCGCGGGTGCTGTCAGGGAGAGGCCGGAGATGAGGGCAGGGAAGTCCACAGCAGAACGGGCGGGGCAGCAGCGGCACCTTCCTCGGCGACACAGCGTTGCTGCCGCCGTTGCAGCCAGCGTCGCCGGTCTCTGGCTGATGCCATGCATGGCTGCAGCCCAGCGTCCGCCGGAGGGCGTGGAGGAGGCGCTGACCCGCATCGCCACCGTGGCGGACGCACCCGCCTCCACGCAGGCCGCACAGGCGCTGTGGCGCATGCCGCTGGACGCGCCGGTGATCGTGCATGACCGCGCCTCCGGGAGTAGTTGGCGCAGAGACACCGCCACAGGGGCCGCGCTGCCTGTCGTACTGCGGAATGACCAGCCGCCCGCCAACACCTGCATCACGATCGATGGCGCCCCTGCCGTCCTGCTGCTTCTGCCGCTTCCCGGCGACCGGGACGGATTGGCGACGCTGTTCTGGCACGAGCAGTGGCACTGCGTGCAAGCGGCCCTCGGTCTGCCTGCCGCCGAGGGCGACACCGCACACCTGGATGGGGAGGCCGGTCGCACGGCGTTGCGGCTGGAGATGCGCGCGCTGGCGCAGGCACTTTCCACGCGCGACGAGCATCAAGCGCGCCAGCACGCGGCAGCAGCGCTGGGCTACAGGGCTCTGCGTTCTGATGCCGCGGCACCGCCGACGCGCGCGCTGGAGGAAGAAGCCAAGGTAGAGCGCAATGAAGGCCTGGCCGAGTACACGGGACGCGCGATCGCTGCGGCCACCCACGGTGGCGATGCGACAGCTGCCGCCGTAGATGCACTCGCCAAGGCGGATGCGTCGCAGAGTTTCGTGCGTTCGGCGGCGTACGTGACCGGGCCCGCGTACGGACTGCTGCTCGACCGTTGGTCGCCAGCGTGGCGCCGCGGGGCGTCTGCGGGCACGACGTTGCCTGCGCTGCTGGCGGATGCGCTGGGCGTCACATGGCGTGGGGCCGGCATCGCACAGAGCGGTGCCGGCTATGGCGTCGACGAGGTACGCGCAGAGGAGCGCGAGCGAGCAAAAGAGCGGGAGCGACGCAGTGCCGGCTACCGTGAGCGTTTCCTCGGCAACGATGCGGTTCGTCTGCCCCTGCGCAACCCGTCGATCTCCTTCGATCCCCGCTCGCTGTTCCCGCTCGATGATGCCGGGACGGTCTATACGCCGCTGACGGTACGGGATGAGTGGGGCGAGTTGACGGCAGTATCCGGGGGGCTTCTGTCCAGGGATTGGGCGTTGCTCAGCGTGAGCGGCGGCGTAGTGGACGGCGCGGGTTCCAGATGGACGGGACCAGGCTGGACGCTCGTACTCCGCGAAGGATGGCGCCTGGAGCGGGGCGGCGACGGGTGGGGTTTGACGAAGGTGTGGGGACTGGGCGTGGGTGATCCGGGCGATGCGGGTGAGTGACGTATCGGACAGTCAAACTCGTACGACCCTGCCGGCGAGGCAGGGCGTGCGCATGCCGTTGGCAACGCCGGATTGCGTGACAGTCACGACGACCACGCGGTGTTGGCGGCTCTGCTGGAAAAGGCGGCAGGGGATGCGTGCGGAGCAGCGGCGTGGCCTTGCCTTTGCCATGTTGCCGCACCTGAAACGCGTTGCGATGGACGCGCAGGCCAACGGCGAAGTCTGATCGGAAGTGTTCAGTTTCTTCACGTTCCGTCTACGTCTTTCGGCTTCAACTGAACCCCGGTCATGGCTCTGGCGATGAGGCCGCTATCGTCCGAACACCCCATACGAAGGAGGCAGTGCAATGTTCCTGACAAAACAGCAACTGACAACGGCGCGTACGCTGACAGTGGCGTTGATCGCAACTGTGGGCCTGAGTGCCTGCGCTACGTATAAAGACGAGTTCGCCACCATCAACTCCCGCCTGGATCAACTCGACACGAAGGTGCAGGGCGCCGCCCAGAGTGCCGAGTCGGCCAACCAGTCGGCGCAGCAGGCCAACCAGCGTCTGGATCAGATCGAAGGTCGCGTCCAGCAGCTCGAACAGGCGCCCCGCCGCAAGCCGCGCGGTTGATCGCTGCTGCACCGTTTGTGTGCAACGTCTGAATCGGCGACCGGTGGCCTGTGCAGGCCACTGGTCTCCGTTGGTCGTGCAATGTCCTTTGCAAGGAAGTGTCCCATCCGTACGCACTCATCTCCTGCCGTCCTGGCCCTTCGCGGGGCGCTGACCCTGGCGCTGGCGTTCGCGAGCATTGGCGTGGCCAATGCCGACGAGGCTGTCGCGAAACCGACCGCCGCCGTCGACGAACTTCCGCCGGGCCAGGAAGTCTCCAACACCGTCATTGACCTGGCCGGGTGGGTTGTCGCCACCAAGGACAGCCAGGGCTATCCGTTCGCCATCATGGACAAGGCCGCTGCGCAGATCCTGGTCTTCGACGGCGAAGGCAAACTTCGCGGCGCCGCCCCGGGGCTGTTCGGCTCGGCCACCGGCGACCATATCGCGCCCGGCATCGCCGGACTCGCCCTTCGCGAAATTCCAGGCCGGGATCGCACGACGCCCGCCGGGCGCTTCGTGGGGGGCTTTGGGCCGTCCATCGACGCGGGCCGCGTCCTGTGGGTCGACTACGATTCCGCCGTCTCCATCCACCCCACAGCGACAGGTGTCCCGAAAGAGCGACGGGCCGAGCGCCTGGCATCGGCGTCACCGGACGACAATCGCGTCACCCATGGCTGCATCAATGTCTCGCCGGCGTTCTACGAGCAGATCATTGAATCCACGTTCCAGCGGGGCGGGGTGTTCTACGTGCTGCCCGACAAGGCATCGATAGCCGAGACCTTCCCGGAGTTCGCGAAGAGTCGCGAGGCGACCCAGGGCGATGAGGGAGCCCGCGCGGGTCCTGCCGGCAAGTAATGCGTCGTCACGGCGCATGGCGTTCAAAATGCGCCAGCAGCGCCGCCAGGTGCGGCGTGTCGACGACAGCCGCGACGTAGCCGTCGGGCCGGATCAGCAGCCACTCGCCCGCGTGCAATCCATACGCATCGGCGAAGCAGCCCTGGGTATCGCGCAGATCACCGCGGTGGCCGATGATATGGACATGCAACCCCTTTCTTGAGGGCGCTGCGCCGCGGTCCGCTTCGTGACCCAGCAACGTCCAATGCGTTCCGCGCAGCACCTCGAACAGGCGCACGCGCTGTCCACCCGCGCCCTGCAGCGGCGCATCCGGCGCCCGGTTGCCCGGCGCGATGCGTCCGCTGCGGGCCTCGGCAGGCAGCGTGAGTGACGATTCAGCATAGGCGAGATCGAGCTGCTGGACCTCGCGCCCGCGGCGGTTGTCGCCGCGCTGGGCCTGGGCGAGCAGCGTCGTGGCAAGCCCGAGCATCGAGGCTGCAATGGGGCGGCGCTCTTCCTCGTAGGTATCCAGCAGGGCCTGCGGCGCCCCCTTCAACACCGCCGCCAGTTTCCAACCGAGGTTGTAGGCGTCCTGCGCGCTGGTGTTCAGGCCCTGGCCGCCGGTGGGCGGATGCGTGTGGGCGGCGTCGCCGATGAGGAACACGCGGCCGTCGCGGTACCGGTCGGCCAATCGCGCGTTCATCCGGTACGCCGAGGCCCAACAGACATCAAGCACCGCCAGATCATTGCGGCCGGTACGCACGCGCACCATGTCCGCCAGCCCGTCGACGGAAAGGTCCACGTCACCGTCGAGCGGTACGGGGGCCTGCAGCTGGAACAGCGCCGTTCCCATCAGCGGGCACAGCGAGATCCGCCGCTGCGGGTCGTCTTCGTTGAAGTTGTGCCAGGCATCGCGCGGCAGACCTTGCAGCACGATGTCGGCCACCACCGCTCGCACGCCCAGTGTTTTGCCCGGGAAGCCGATGTCCAGTGCCTGGCGTACGAAACTCCGACCGCCGTCCGCGCCGACCAGGTAGCGCGTGCGCACGGTCTGCTCGCCCGTTGGCGTGGCAAGGCGGACGCTTACGCCGTTGGCGTCCTGTTCCAACCCGATCACTGCGTGCCCGAACTCGACCCGGTGGCCCAGCTCGGCGAGGCGATCGCGCATCACGGCCTCGGTCATGGACTGCGGCACCATCAGCGGCCGCCGATAGGGTTCGGCCGGTGTTGCCGGGGCGGCCTCGATGACCGCGGCGTCCGTGCCGGTGCCATCGGCATGGTGCGACCGCGAGACTGGATAGAGGCCGCCGGCGGCGAACAGTCTGTCAATGATGCCCATGTCCTCGAAGATTTCCTGGCTACGCGGCTGGATGCCCTTGCCACGTGAGCCATGGAAGGGCTGTTCCCGCTGCTCCACCAGGCGGAATGTCACGCCGCGGCGGGCCAGTTCGATGGCCAGGGTGAGGCCGGCGGCGCCGGCACCACAGATCACTACATCAGGGGTATTGCCCATTGTGCCGCTCCAGGTGTGTGTAATATGCACTTACTTGGAGGGGATGCTATGCCTGCGAAAAATAAGGTGCAAGATACACATAATTCTTCCGCATTGAAGTCGCTGCACCTTTCCATGGTCAGCCTCGCCAGCGTGATGAACCGGCCGCGCAACGATGAGCGGCTCATCCAGGAGGCGGGGGTGACGCTGGACCAGGCCCTGTTCCGCCTGCTGGTGGTGATCGAGCGGGTCGGGCCGATCGGAGTGGTTGAGCTGGCCGATCGGCTGGGCCGCGACTACACCACCATCAGCCGGCAGGTCGCCAAACTGGCGGCGATGGAGCTGGTCACGCGTCGCGGCAACCCCCAGGACCGCCGTATCCGGGAGGCGACCATCGCCCCGAAGGGCAAGGAGATGACCGATCGGCTGGACGCCGCACGCGAGCGGATCGGCCGGGAGATCTTCGCGTCGTGGCCCGCGCAGGAGGTATCGGAGCTGGTGCGTTTGATGGCACAGTTCGCCAGCGCGCTGGAAGCCCGTGAGCGGGAGCCGTAACGACGCAGCGCAGACTTCAGCCCACCGCCCGTCGCTTGGACGCCCCTGTCAGACCCTCAAGGCATCACACGTGAAAGGATTCCTGATTCTCGCCCTGCTCACGGTCGCGTCCTCGACCGCCCATGCCATCGTCATCCGCGACGACGTGGACGATGCGCGGTACCGCGTTCCCGCCACCGAATTTCCCGCCCTCGTGGACATGCCCGGCGAAGGCCACGGCGCGTTGATCGCACCGCAGTGGGTGCTCACCGCCGCGCACACGCTGCCGATGCATGCCGACCTCAAGCAGGTGGTGATCAATGAAAGTGCCCGGGACGTCGAGCGCGTCGTCACCCATCCCGGCTATCGCACGCTGCCGCAGACGTTGATCGACCAGGCCATGGCCAGTGGCGAGGCGATGCTGATCGTGGTGTTTCTGGCCTCGGGCGATGATGTTGCCCTGATCAAGTTGAAGACGCCCGTCACCGACGTCGCGCCTGTTGTGCTTTACAGCGGCAGCGACGAGGCCGGTCAGGTGGCAAAGATCCTGGGGAAGGGCGCGACGGGTACCGGTGCTACCGGGCACTCTCCCAATGGCCCCAACCGCACCGACCTTCGCCGCGCATTCAACCGGATCACCAGTGCCTACGACCGCTGGCTCTGCTATGTCTTCGATGCACCACCAGAAGCGCTGCCGCTCGAGGGTGCGCTGGGCAACGGTGACAGCGGTGGCCCCGTGCTCGTCGAGCACGATGGCCAGTGGCTGCTGGCCGGGCAGGGGTCGTGGAAAGTCGTCCAGGGCAATGTGCTGACGGCCCGGCCCGGGCGATACGAGCAGGTGACGTGCAATGTGCGGATGAGTCATTACGCGGAGTGGATCCGGCGCGTGATGGATGAACACACCAGCCCACCTGATCCAACCGTACCTTCAGCTGATCGATCTCTGCCTCGTTGACGCCGATGGACTTCAGGTAGGCCTCGGCACCGCCGTACTGCTGATGCAGGTCACCAGGAACAGCTCCATGTTCTCCGGTGTGGTGCCCGACATGCCGGCCATCTTCCTGCCGATCTCCGGGCGGAGCCCCTGCTCTGTACTGTGGAGTGATCCCAGCGATTTAACGCCACGGTACGGCCAGGTGCGCACACTGGTCCGGTCTGCACTGTCCCTCATGCACCGCAACCGGAGATCCCATGTCCTTCAACGCCCTCCTTGCCACCAAGACCGGCGATGCCATCAGCGCCGGTGTCGTCCAGCTGACCGAGCAGGACCTGATGCCCGGCGACGTCACCGTGGCCGTGGAGTACTCCACGGTGAACTACAAGGATGCCCTCGCGCTGAGCGGTCGCTCACCGGTGATCCGTACCTTCCCGTTGATCCCCGGTATCGATCTGGCCGGTGTGGTCGAGACCTCCAGCCATCCCGGTTACACCGCTGGTGACCGTGTGCTGGTCAACGGTTGGGGGTTGAGCCAGACCCACCACGGCGGCTATGCGCAGAAGGCACGCGTGCCCGGCGAGTGGCTGGTGAAGATCCCCGAGGCGTTCACCAGCCGCGATGCGATGGCAATCGGTACGGCCGGCTACACCGCGATGCTGTCGGTGCTGGCGCTGGAGCATGGCGGTGTATCACCGGACCAGGGGGACATCCTGGTGACCGGTGCCAACGGCGGTGCCGGCTCCATCGCCATCGCGCTGCTGTCCACGCTTGGCTATCGAGTGGTGGCATCGACCGGCCGGCTGGAGGAGTCCGCCTACCTCAAGGAACTGGGCGCCGCCGAGATTCTTGACCGCGCGACGCTGTCCGAGCCGGGCGCGCCGATCGCCAAGGAACGCTGGGCCGGTGCGATCGACGCGGTGGGCAGCCATACGCTGGCCAACGTGCTGGCGCAGACCCGCTATCGCGGCGTGGTCGCCGCCTTCGGATTGGCCCAGGGGGCCGATCTGCCGGGCTCCGTGCTGCCCTTCATTCTGCGCAATGTGACCCTGGCCGGTATCGATTCGGTGAACGCGCCGTATTCCGCACGCGAACAGGCGTGGACGCGCCTGGCGGCCGATCTGGATCTGGGCAAGCTGGCCCGCACCACGCAGATGATCAGTCTGGCCGAGGTGCCGGCGCTGGCCAGCCAGGTCCTGCAGGGGCGGGTGCAGGGCCGCACCGTGGTCGACGTCAACGCCTGAGGCGTGAATGCCCATGGGAGCCACCGCGGGTGACCGGCATACCGGCAAAGGTGCGGAGGCGTCAGGGTGCCTTCTTGGCGGGGATCCGGCGGAGGACATCTTCGTAAGGCACCAGGTCGAGGAAGGCCTGTACCTCGACCGCCCTGTCATCGCGCATGCGGAAGATCCAGACGTAGTCGTTGTGATACGGCTTGCCGTCCAGGGCTACCGCGTTGCCGGTCCAGTGGATGATCACATGCTCGCCGTCCGCCCAGATCTGTTGGGAGGTCGGGCGGACCGGCGTGCGTAGCCGGCTGACGAAGGGACGCACCGCGCGGGCGATGAAGTCCTCCCGCCCGCGGTAGGTGCCTGCGCTCGGGCTGGAGCCGGCGATCGTCCACACGACCTCGGGTGCGAGCACTTCGTCGAAGAACGCCGTACCACCGGCCGCCCAGCGATCGAAGGCCTCGGTCACCACCTGCTTGTTGTGCGTCGTGTGCGGCAGGGTGGCTTCAGCCGCCGCGGCGACCGGGATGACTGGCCCAACGGCGAGCGTGGCCACCGTGATGGCCATGGCGAGCATCCCGCCAAGGGGAGAGGATGCCATGGCTTACCTCCGCCCGCTGAGCGTGGAGGTGCCGAAGATCAACTGCTGGGCCATCGGCCGGCCGATGAAGCGGGCGGGGAAGATCGGTGCCGGTGCACTGGCCTCATCCAACCGGGCCAGATGCGCCTCGCTGAGGACGATCTCCAGCGCGCCGAGGTTGTCTTCCGCCTGCGCGACGGTACGGGCGCCGATGATCGGCGAGACCACGGCCGGATTGACCAGCGTCCAGGCAATGGCCACCTGCGAGCGCGTCACGCCCAGCTCCTCGGCCACCTCGCCCACTACCGTGGCAATCGCCAGCGAGCGTTCGTTGAGATGGCCGATCGACGCGATCACGCCCTTGCGACTGCTCGCCACGTCCGCACTGTTCTCATCGGAGAGATCGGCGTGGGTGTACTTGCCGGTCAGGATGCCACCGCCGAGCGGGGACCAGGGCAGCACGCCCAGCCCCATGGCCTGGGCCATCGGCAGCAGTTCGTGCTCCACGGTGCGCTCGACCAGGCTGTACTCGATCTGCAGCGCGACCAACGGCGACCAGCCGCGCAGATCGGCCAGCGTCTGCAGTTCGGCCACGCGCCAGGCCGGGGTGTTGCAGATGCCCAGGTACTGCACCTTGCCCGCGCGGACGAGATCATCCAGCGCGCGCATCACTTCCTCCGGACCGGTGGTGAAGTCCCAGGCGTGCACATACAGCAGGTCGATGCGGTCGGTAGCAAGCTGGCGCAGGCTGGCTTCCACCGAGCGCACCAGGTTGTAGCGGTGGTTGCCCCCGGAATTGATGTTGGTGGCATCGCGCGCCATCGTGAACTTGGTCGCCAGCACCAGGCGGTCGCGCTGGGCCTTGGCGAAGCGGCCGAGGATGCGTTCGGATGCGCCATTGGTGTAGTTCACCGAGGTGTCGATGAAATTGCCGCCGCGGTCGACATAGGCATCGAAGATGCGCCGGGCTTCGGCGTCGTCCGCGCCCCAGCCCCAATCGGCACCGAAGGTCATCGTGCCCAGCGACAGGGGCGAGACGCGCAGGCCGGAACGGCCGAGCAGGCGGTAGTGATCAAGCGAGGTGGGGGAGGTCATGCGGTTGTTCTCCGGGGTGGGCAGCGATTGCCTGCGTGGACGCCCAGTGTTCCGCCGCAATGCCCGGAGCCGGTAGCACCGTCCTCCGGGAAACTTGCACGATCGTCCGAAGGCAAGGGAAGATGAGCGCCCGCGCAGGCGCGCGTCCGGAGACCACGGCATGCCCTCGCTTGACCTGTTCCGTGATGCCATCGCCCGGCATGCACCGCGCGACGGCACCTTCGAGTGCCGGTTGCCCGGCGTGAAGCTGATCCGATGCAGCACGCCGACGCTGCCGATGCCGGTCATCTACGAGCCGACCGTCTGCTTCGTGGCCCAGGGCCGCAAGCGTGCGATGCTCGGCACCAGCGTCTATTACTACGATCCGACCTGCTACCTGATGGCCTCGGTGGGGCTGCCGGTCATGGGCTCGGTGATCGAGGCAACGGCAGCGCAGCCGTATCTGAGCCTGCAGCTCGATCTGGACGCGGCGGTGCTGGGCGAGCTTGCGCTGCAGTACCCGCGGCCCGCTGCGGAGCACCGGGCAGCCGCGGGTCTGTCGCTCGGCGCGATGACGCCCGGGCTGCTGGATGCCACCACGCGCCTGGTCTGCTTGCTGGATTCACCGGAAGACGCCGGAGCACTGGGCCCGCTCGCATTGCGCGAGATCCTTTACCGGCTGCTGCGCGGCCCCGATGGCGGCGTGCTGCACGCGATGACCCTCAACGACAGCCGGCAAGGACAGATTGCCCGCGCGATCCTGTGGATCCGCACGCACTTCCGGGAGGCCTGCCGGATCGAAGAGATCGCCGGGATCGCCGGCATGAGCCGTTCCAGTTTCCATGCGCACTTCAAGGCGGTCACGGCGATGAGTCCGCTGGATTTCAGGACGCAGCTGCGGATGCAGGAGGCGCGGCGACTGATGGTCAGTGATGGCCTGGATGCGGCCGAGGCCGGCTTCAACGTGGGCTATGAAAGCCCTTCGCAGTTCAGCCGGGACTACTCACGGCTGTTCGGCTTGCCCCCGGCGACCGATGCCCAGCGGCTGCGGTTCGCGGAGGGGAGGAGCTGCGGGACACCGTAGTGTGGCCGCACTCCCATGATGCCCGCGCAACTGCGGGCGGCCGCCGTCAGACCGGTGCGAAACCGCGGGTGGTCTTCTTTTCATTCTTTTCCGCCTTCTTTTCCTTGGCGGTCTTGGCAGGTTTCTTTTTCTGCTCTTTCTGTTGGTTCAGGCCTTTGGCCATGATGACGCTCTCCAGGTGGGTTGCAACGGGGCGAGCATGGCACATCCGGTGTCGGCCGGCGCATCGGCGTGCGATGGGCGCCCTGGAGTGAACCCGGGCTGCGGCCGTTCAGGGCGCAGGCATGTCCCGGTACACCGGCTCGCTGCTGAGCACCTTCAGTCCGTCCGGCCCACTGTGCAGCAGCCGTTGCTCCCCGATCGCCTGTTGCCACTGCAGACGGAAACCGTCCGCATCGGGGAGTCGGGCGGCCAGCGCGATGAGGTGCTCGCGGGCCTGCGGGCCCTCGCTGTCGAACTGGCCCCAGCGTTGATCGTGGCAATGGATGATCAAGCGATAGTGGCTCATGCCGGGCTCGGCCAGTAGAGGCTGTCCGGGGTGGAGCGCGCACCGAAGATGGCCTGGCCGACGCGCACGACGGTAGCCCCTTCTTCGATGGCGATCTCGACATCGCCTGACATGCCCATGGAGAGTTCCTCCAGGCTGATGCCCGCCGGCAGCGTGGGGCGCAGCCGCTCGCGCAGGTCGCGCAGTCTCGCGAAGCACGGCCGTACCTGTTCCGGATCGGGCGAGAACACTGCCAGCGTCATCAACCCGCGTACGCGCAGGTTGGAGAAGGCCGGCAGCTGCTTCACGAAATCGGCGACCTCGATCGGGTCCAGGCCGTACTTGCTGTCCTCGCCGGAAGTGTTGACCTGCACGAACACGTCCAGCGTGCGCTGCTCCAGTTCCAGCCGCTGATCCAGTGCCTGTGCCACGCGCAGGCTGTCCAGCGCCTGGAACTCACTGGCGAAGCGCGCCACGTCTCGCGCCTTGTTGGTCTGCAGGTGGCCGATCACCGACCAGCGCAGGCCGGGCAGGTCGGCCATGGCCGCGGCCTTGCGCTGGGCTTCCTGCACCTTGTTCTCGCCGAGCTCATGGCAGCCGGCGTCCCACGCCATGCGCAGGCGGGCTTCATCGACGGTCTTGCTGACCGGCAGCAGCCGCACGCTGGCCGGATCGCGACCGGCCAGCGCGCAGGCGCGGGCGATGCGTTCGCGGACCGCCTGCAGGTTGTGGCGGATCTCGTCGACAGTGGTGGCCTGGGGCCAGGTGGGGGCAGCGATGGGCATGGGGAGCTCCGGAAGCGGGGACGGCTGCAAGGCGGCAGCGCACGTGCAACACTGTCCCGTGACGATGAACATATTGGCATAGGACAAAATGAAAATCACCGGCCAGACCGCCAGTGCGGTGTTCGAGAGCATCCGCCAGCAGATCCTCAGTGGCGCGCTGGTGCCCGGGCAGCTGCTGCCCCCGGTCCGCGATCTGGCGTTCGCACTGGGGATCAACCGCAACACGGTCGCGTCGGCCTACAAGCGACTGGACGCGGCCGGTCTGGCCCAGACCCAGGGCCGGCGCGGCACCGTGGTCAGTGCACGGCCCAGCCCTGGGGCGCAGGAGGGCACGCAGGCGGGCTCGGCACTGCATGATCTGGCCAGTGGCAATCCGGACCCGCGCTGCCTGCCGGACCTGCGCGCGTTGCTGCCGGCGCGGCCGCCACGCCTGTACGGCACAGCGACGATCGATCCGGTGCTGGCTGAACTGGCGCATCAGCAGCTGGCCGCGGATTGTCCGGCCGGCTATGCGCTGGAGCTGGCGCACGGCGCGGTCGATGCGATCGAACGTGTGCTGGCCTGCTGGTTGCTGGCCGGTGATCCCGTGGCGGTCGAGAACCCGTGTTTCCTCGGCAGCCTCAATACGATGCGTGCGGCCGGCTACGACGCGGTGGCGGTGGCGATCGACGACGAGGGCATGCAGGCCCAAGCGCTGGAACAGGCGCTGGCCGCCGGCGCGCGGGCGGTACTGCTGACCCCGCGTGCGCACAATCCCACCGGCGCCAGCCTCAGCCGGCGACGTGCGCGCGCGCTGCGCCAGGTGCTGGAGCGCTACCCACAGGTGCTGGTGCTGGTCGATGACCATTTCGCATTGTTGTCCCGGCAGCCGTATCACGCGGTGATTCCGCCAACGACCCGGCGTTGGGCGTTGCTGCGCTCGCTGTCCAAGTCATTGGGGCCGGATCTGCGCCTGGCGTTGATTGGCTGTGATGCCGAGACCGCAGCCCGGTTACGCCTGCGGATGGCACCGGGTACCGGTTGGGTCAGCCATCTGCTGCAGGACGCGGCGGCCGCGGCGCTGGGGTCTGGCCGGGTGGCAGCGCGGATGAAACGGGCCGGGGATGATTACGTGGCGCGCCGGGAGGTGTTGCGGCAGGCGCTGCGGGCCGAAGGCATCGCGGTGGGCGCGCAGATGGATGGGTTGAACCTGTGGCTGCCGCTGCAGCGTGACAGCCAGCCGCTGGTGATGGCCCTGGCCCAGCGCGGCTGGCAGGTGCGCGGCGGCGAAGTGTTTTCGGTCCACACGCCGGTGCACGGGGTGCGGATCACCACCGCCACGCTGACCGCGACCGACGCAAGGCGCTTCGCCCGGGATCTGCGCGAGGCGCTGGCCGCCCGGGTTCAGGGGGCAGCGGCAGCGTTGGGGCTGACGTAGTGCGACTGTTCGTCCTCGTTGAGGAAGATCAGTTCCGGCTTGCCCTGCCAGGAGGTCAGCATCGCGCCGGTGCTGTTCTGGTGTTTGACCACCAGGGTCGCGCCCCGGTCAGGATTGGCGGTGACCTTGAACACTTCGGTGGTGCCGCTGGCATCGTCCAGGGTAAGGATGGCCTCGTCACCGACATCGGCGGTACCGTAGCCGCCGCGCTCGGAACCATCGGCGCCCAGCAGGATCAGGCCCGACAGCGGTGAGGCGCGCGGCCCCTGGGTGACCCCTTTGGTGAGTGGATCGGGCACCGGTGCGCCGAGGATCACCCTTGCCTGGCCGCTGGCATCGCGGATCACCAGGCCGCGTGCGGTGATGACACGCTCATCGGACTGGCTGTGGTGCAGGCGCAGCGCGGTCCAGCCGGAGACGGCCAGGGCAAGGCTGGAGACGACCAGCGTGGTAAGCGTCAGGGCGCGCGACATGGGTTCTCCGGATCCTTGGAAGGTTGCGACCATACCGGATAGGCCATTGACGGCACCAGTCGGAAAATTCTGGAATTACCACCAGACCGTGAACCCGGTCACGGGATGGCTCAGCGGAAATCGCGGCTGTGGGTACGCACCCCGTCGATCAGCGTATCGATGTTGTGCATCTGGCGGACGATCAGGTGCTGCACGCCGTCCACGCGTTCCAGGCGGCCATCGATCTGCATCATCCGGGCTTCGACCAGCACGCGGTGCTGCCGGTCGGCGATCTTGCGCCAGACCACCGCGTTGACCATGCCGCATTCGTCTTCCAGGGTGAGGAAGGTGACCCCGCTGGCGGTCTGCGGGCGCTGGCGCATGCGCACCAGCCCGGCAAAGCGCACGCTGCGCCCGTGTGGCAGCGCGGCCAGTTCATCGGAACGGTGGCAACGGCGCTGACGCAGCTGGCTGCGGATGAAGGAGACCATGTGCCGGCCCAGCGTGGTGCCGGTGGTGTTGTAGTCGGCCTGCATGTCCTGGAAGGCGCTGGGCAGCGGCAGTGGCACGGCGGCTTCGGTGGTGGCACGGGCGGTCTCGAACAGCGGCAGCGGCTTCTCCACGCCGGAGACTTCCCAGCGCGCGCGATGGCGATGGCCGCTCAAGCCCTTGAGTGCGCCGGCATCGGCCAGCAGGCCTTGATGGCGACGGTCCAGCCGGGCGCGCTGGCTCAGGTCGGCGACGCTGTCGAAGGGCGCGCGGGTGCGTGCCTGCACCACGCCGGTGGCGACATCTTCGCTGAAACCATCGATCAGGCGCAGCCCCAGCCGGATGCCGAACGGCCGGCCCGGCGAGGCGGGAGGCACCAGCGTGCAGTCCCATGCGCTGTAGCGCACATCCACCGGCAGCACCGGCACGCCATGGCGGCGCGCGTCCTGCAGGATCTGGTCCGGGGTGTAGAAGCCCAAGGGCTGGCTGTTGATCAGGCTGGCGGCAAACGCGGAAGGGTGGTGGCACTTGAGCCAGCAGCTGACATAGGTGATCAGCGCGAAACTGGCCGCGTGGCTTTCCGGAAAGCCATAACTGCCGAAGCCCTTGATCTGGTCGAACAGGCGCTCGCCATAGTCGCGGCTGTAGCCGTTGGCGGCCATGCCGGCAAGCAGCTTGTCGCGGTGGGGTTCCAGCCCACCGTGGCGTTTCCACGCCGCCATCGAGCGGCGCAGTGCGTCGGCCTGCCCGGGGCTGAAGCCGGCGGCGGCGACGGCCAGCTGCATCACCTGTTCCTGGAACAGCGGCACGCCGAGGGTGCGCTTGAATACCTTCTCCAGGGCGGGCGGGTAGTCGATCTCTTCGATGCCTTCTTCCTTCAGCCGCTTCCGTCGATTCAGATACGGGTGGACCATGTCGCCCTGGATCGGGCCCGGGCGCACGATCGCCACTTCGATCACCAGATCGTAGAAACAGCGTGGCTGCATGCGCGGCAGCATCGCCATCTGCGCGCGCGACTCGATCTGGAACACGCCCAGGGTATCGGCGCGGCAGATCATGTCGTAGGTGGGCGCATCGCCCTGCGGAATCTTCGCCATGGTCATCCGCGGTCCGCCATGCGCTTCCAGCATCGCCAGGCATTTGCGTACCGCGGTGAGCATGCCCAGCGCCAGGCAGTCGACCTTCATCAGGCCGGTGACGTCCAGGTCGTCCTTGTCCCACTGGATCACGGTGCGGTTGTCCATGGCCGCGTTTTCCACCGGTACCATCGTGGACAAGGGATGTTCGGAAATCACGAAACCGCCCGGGTGCTGGGACAGGTGGCGCGGGAAGTCGACCAGTTCACTGGTCAGCGCCACCACGCGCCGCATCAACGGGGTCTCCGGATCGAAGCCGCGTTCGCGCAATGCCTCGGGCAGCGGCTCGTGGCTGCTCCAGCGGTCCAGGCAGGCGGCCAGTTCGTTGACCTGGTCCGGCGGCAGGCCCAGCACCCGCGCCACATCGCGCACCGCGCTGCGGCCACGGTAGCTGATCGCCACGGCGGTCAGTGCCGCACGCTCGCGGCCGTAGCGGTTGAACACGTACTGCAGCACTTCCTCGCGGCGTTCGTGTTCGAAATCGATGTCGATGTCCGGTGGCTCGTCGCGCTCGGCGGAGATGAACCGTTCGAACAGCAGCTCCATCTCGCTGGGATCGATCTCGGTCACCCCCAGCACGTAGCACACCGAGGAATTGGCGGCCGAGCCGCGGCCCTGGCACAGGATCTGCTGGCCGCGCGCGAAGCGCACGATGTCGTGCACGGTCAGGAAATAGGACTCGTACTGCTTGGTATGGATCAGCGCCAGCTCGTGTTCGATCTGGTGGCGCTGCCGGGGCGTCTCGCCCGCTGGCCATCGCCATCGCATGCCTTCTTCCACCAGCACCCGCAGCCAGCTGGCCGGGTCGTGGCCGGCCGGCACCAGTTCGCGTGGGTAGGTGTACTGCAGTTGCTTGAGATCGAAGTGGCAGCGCTCGGCGATGCGCAGGGTTTCGGCCAGCAGTTCGGGTGGGTAGAGCGTGGCCAGGGCCTGGCGGGTGCGCAGGTGGCGCTCGCCGTTGGGGAACAACCGCCAGCCGGCTTCGCCTAGCGTGCAGTGGTGGCCGATCGCGGTGAGGGTGTCCTGCAGCGCGCGGCGGCGGCGCACATGCATGTGCACATCGCCGCTGGCCACCAATGGAATGCCCTGGTCACGGCCGAAACGACGCAGGCGCTGCAGGCGCGCGCGGTCGTCGGCCTCGCGGTGCAGTTCAACCGCCAGCCACAGCCGCTGCGGGAAGCAGGCCTGCAGCCACTGCGCATCCTCGATGGCCGGGGCAGGTGCCGGCCACAGGCACAGCAGGCCGGCGTGCAACTGCTCGATGTCGCTGCGCAGGCAGCGATACTCGCCCTTGGGTGCACGCCTGCGGCAGGTGGTGATCAGCTGGCACAGCGCGGCGTAGCTGCCCTGATCGGTGCACAGCAGCACCAGTTTCGGGCCGTCTTCCAGTTGGAATTCGGCGCCGGTGATCAGGGGCAGCGCGTGCTTCTGCGCGGCCTGCCAGGCGCGCACGATGCCGGCCAGCGAGCACTCATCGGTGATCGCCAGCGCGCGGTAGCCCTGGCCCTTGGCACGCGCGAACAACTCCTCGGCGATGGACGCGCCACGCTGGAAACTGAAGGCCGACAGGCAATGCAGCTCGGCGTAGTCGGGCAGGGGCGCGCTCATGCGAACCAGCCGTGCAGCATGAACGGCCCGCTGCGTGCATCGGCGGCGGTATACGCCCACCCGCGTTGGCCCTGCGTGGTTTCCACCACGTAATAGTCGCGGCGGATGTCCCCGGCATCCCACCACCCCGATTCGATCCGTTCCGGTCCGGACAGGATGCGCAGGTGTGGATCCTGCAGCGCCTGCGGCTGGGCCAGCAACCAGCCCGGGCGCATCGGCAGCTGCGGCGGCGGTGCTTTGGGGGCGCCCTTGGCATCGCCGGTCGCGCGTTCGGGCCGATGGTCGGCGCGCAGCCCCAGCCCCTGCACGGCGTCATCGCCGAGCCGGGCACGCAGGCGTTCGCGCAACTGCTCCCACGGCATCGCCTGCTGCGGGCGCGGGTCGAACAGATCGCGTGCGGCCGGGACGAACGGCGGCAGCTGCTCGGCCTGCAGGCGCAGGCCACGGCTGCCGGCAGGCAACTGCAGATGATCGACGCGGTTGCGGGCCAGTTCGAACAGCATCGCCGGTTCGCGTTCGGGGGCGAGCAGGCCGATCGAGAGCCGTGTGTCGGGGTGGTTTTCGTGTTCGAACCACAGATCGAACTGCAGCACGCCGCCATCGCGCGAGCACAGGAACGCGGCCAGGTCGGCGGTCAGGCGCCGCAGCGGGAACAGCATCGCCTGGGTGGACTCGACCTCGTACTCGAACTCGATGCGCGCATCGAAGCGGTCCGGTGGCTGGAAATAGCGCAGCGGTGGCGTGCTGATGCCGCGCAGTGCATCCAGATGCGCAAGGACCTGCGGTGGAAAGCGCCGGGCCAGGCTCTCGCGCGGCAGGCCGAACGCGGCGCCCAGCGTGCGCAGGCCCGAGCGCGCGAGCACCGTGACCGCCTCGGCCGGCAACCCGCTGCGTTCGATCGGCACCTGGGCCAGGGCCGTGTCCAGCTGGGGTGCAGCCACGCCGAGCCGGCCATGCACGCGGGCCAGCACGCTGGCGGCATGCGGATTCGGTGCGGCCACCAGCCGATGCCGGAAACCCAGTTCGGTCAGGCCACGGGTGAGCCGCTGCTCGACCCTCGGCCAATCACCGAACAGCGCGCGGCTGGCCCGGATTTCCAGCGCCATCGCATGCGGGAAATCCAGGCTGACCTGTGAGCTGATGCCGTACAGCCAGCTGGCCAGCAGGTGGCGGGTGGCCTGCTCGGCGCGTGGGTCGTACTCCACGCTGAGCATGTCGCGGGTCAGCACCTGGGCGGCCGAGAGCAGCATGCCGCGGCGCAGCCCGCGCTGCCGGGCCGAGGGGCTGACCGCGTGCAGCACGCGCCGCTGCGCCGGGCCGGTGACCAGCACCAGCGGCGCGTCCGGATCGGGTTGCTGGCGCAGGGCGGCATCCAGCGCCAGGTGCGGCAGCAGCAGGCAGGCCCAATCCACGGCGGCGGCTCAATGGGCCACGGCCAGCGGCAGCGGCTGGGCCGGTGCCAGCCCGCCACGGCACTTGAGCACCCGCACCTGGCCATCGTCGAGCTGCAGGCGCAGCGCGGCCGGGGAGGGATTGCGCGCATGCCGGGCATCGCGGAAGGAAAAGCCCAGGCACTGGCCGGTTTCAGCGGCCACCTGCAGCCGGCGCAGCGCGCGGTCATCGGCCTGTTGCGGCCAGCACAGCACTGCCGCGCAGGCTGCCGAGCGCAGGCATTGTTCGGCCGCCCACAACGCATCGCGCGGGCTGGCCTGGACCACCTGCACCTGGCTCAGTGCCAACCCGGCGCGTGCCCAGGCCGGGGCATGCGGCAGGTGCGGCGGGGCGATCAGCACCACGGTCTGCTGTTGCTGGCTCAACCGCGCCAGGGTCGGCCAGACCAGCGCCAGCTCACCGACCCCGGGCGAGGCCAGCAGCACTTCCGACAGGGCCGAGGGCGGCCAGCCACCACCGGGCAGGCGGGCATCCAGTGCCGGGTGGCCGGTCGGGTGCGGCGCTACCTCGGGGAAGGCCGTACGTGGCTGCCCCCGCCAGACCCGGCGGGTTTCCAGCAGCCGGTCCAGGGCCAGCACGGCGCCCATCAGCGGGCCTCCCGGCAGGGCTGGAGCAGGCGGAAACGGGCGGGAAACAAGGGCATGGCGGCGAGTATCGGCAGCACGCGTGTCAAAGGCTGAGACCGACAATCCTACCCGCAATTAGTAAAAATGCTAACGAATTCGACAGCCGGATTCCGAACCGGTTGAAGGTGCTGAATGCTTCAGCGAGAGCCTCCACGCATGGCGTGGATCTACACGGGATGGGGGCTGGGCGCCCTGTCGATGTACAGGGAGCGGGGTCTTAGCGCCCCTGCGGATCAGGCCGGTGGTGCACGTACTCGACCACGGTGCCGTCCGGATGCACGGCGTTGAAGGCTGCGCCGGTCGGTACGACCTGCAGCGGGAAGATGATCTCCGCCCCGGCCGCCACCAGCCGGTCGTAGTACGGCTGCACGTCATCCACCAGCAGCGTGCCGGTGGTGGAAGTGAACGGGGCCAGCTTGTCCGGCGCGCCTTCGATCAGCAGGAACGCCCCGACCATCGCCAGGCGCAGGCCGGCCTCGGGGAACGGGAAACCCGCATCGGCGACCACGCCCTGCAACTGCTCGTAGAACGCCACCCGCGCTTCCAGTTCGCCCGGGCCGACGAACACCCGGATCAGCACCCGCGGGCTGCGTTGCCGGGAGGTGTCGTTGCGGTCGCGCCAGAGTTGATCGAAGTGGCGGTGTGGGGGCATGCGGTCGCTCCGGGACGTGAGCGGTCATTATCGATCCGCGATCCACCGGGAACCGGGCTGGGCTCATGACCACCGGTGATGGTGTGATAACCCCGCATCGCCCACCACGCCAGCAGTGCCAGCAGCGAGACGGCAGCGCCTGCCATGCACACCCCGGGCCAGCCGAAGGCGGCATACAGCGCACTGCCGGCCAACGCGCCCAGCCCGCTGCCTGCCGCGTAGAACAGCATGTAAGCGGCGATCACCTGTGCCTGCGCGTGCGGTGCGGCGGCCAGGATCCGGCTCTGGTTGGTGACGTGCAGCGCCTGCACGGCCAGATCGAGCAGCAGCACGCCCAGCACCAGCCAGCCCAGGTGATGGGACATCGCCGCGATCGGCGCCCAGCTCAGCAGCATCAGCCACAGGGCCCCGGTGGTGACCCGCCCGGCATGGCCCCGGTCACTCCAGTGCCCGCTGCGGGCCGCGGCCAACGCACCGAGCAGGCCGACCAGCGCGAAAGCGCCGATGGCGGTGTGGCTGAGGGCATAGGGTGGCGCGCTGAGTGGCAGGCTCATGCTGCTCCAGAACACCCCGAACACGGTGAACAGCAGCAGGCCCAGCACGCCGCGCTGGCGCAGCACCGGCTGCTGCCGCAGCAGCGCGAACAAGCCGGTCCGCGCGTCGTGTGCGGCCGACACAGGCAATCGCGGCAGCCGTGCCCACAACACGGTGCCGGTCACGATCATCAGCACTGCCGAGAGCAGGTACACCGCGCGCCAACCGCCCAGATCGGCCACCGCCCCGGCCACCACCCGTGCCAGCAGCAACCCGACCACCACGCCTGCCTGTGCGGCGCCGACCACCCGGCCACGCTCGTGCTCGCCCGCCGCGGCGGCGGCGTAGGCAATCAGCCCCTGGGTCATCGCGGTGCCGAGCAGGCCCACCGCCAGCATCCCCAGCAGCAGGCTCCAGGCCTGCGTGGCCAGCGCGACGGCCAGAAGCGCCAGCACCAGGCCGCCGGTCTGGACCGCCATCAGGCGGCGGCGGTCCACGCGGTCGCCCAGCGGCACGATCCATAACAAGGCGGCGACCGAACCGAATTGGGTCGCCGCGATCACCGTGCCGATGCGGCCGGTGCTGATCTGCAGGTCGGCAGCCAGGGCGTCCAGCAGGGGCTGGGCGTAATAGACATTGGCCACGCTCAGGCCGGCCGCGCAGGCGAACAGCATCAGCAGGGACGAGGGAAGCGGGGAGGGGGAAGTGCCGGATGCGATGGTCGCCATCATTAGGTCTCAAAATAGAACCAGTTGATTCTGCAGGATGTGGTTCTAAAATGAAACTATTAGCGGAGAATCCTGATGGCCACCGAGTCGATGACACCCTGCCCGGTCGGGCGCGCGCTGGACCTGGTCGGCGACCGCTGGTCGCTGCTGATCGTGCGCGAGGCGTTCGATGGGGTAGGGCGCTTCAGTGATTTCCAGCGCCGCCTCGGGATGTCGCGCAGCATGCTCAGCCAGCGCCTGCAGGCCTTGCTGGAGGCCGATGTGCTGACGCAGCAGCCGCTGGAGGAGGGGCGCGGCTACCAGCAATACGTGCTCACCGAACGCGGCCGCGCGCTGTTCCCGCTGGTGGTGGCGCTGCGGCAGTGGGGCGAGGCCTTCCTGTTCGCGCCGGGCGAGCCGCGCTCGGTGCTGCAGGCCGACAGCGATGGCCTGCCCTTGGCGCTGATGCAGCCGCGTGACCAGCATGGGCAGGTGGTGGCGGCTGCCGACACCCAGGTGATCAAGCCGCCGTCGCCCTGATTCGGGGCGGTTTTCACTGTCTCAAATGTAAGCATCCTGTTGACAGGCATGAACACGCTCGGACACTCTTCCGGGGTGAGGTGCCGGCAAGGGCCTCCCGGGTGGTGCGGCTGTCACGACGGGCGGAGGGGCCTGGACGTAGCCGTCATCGCCTTGCGTTGTAAACGGTTCCGCGCCCCTGCGCGTGGTTCCCGCCGATATGGCGCTGCACCCTTCTGCGGCAAGACTCCCTGGATTTATTGCGCAAGCAAAGGTGTTTCGTCCGCTCATGAAAACGATTTCAAAGCCCCTGGCCCTGACGGCCGCCATCGCGCTCTCGCTGAGCGCTTCCGCCTGGGCCGCTGCCCCGGCCGCCACCACCGACGCGTTCACCGTATTGACCCTGGAACAGACCCCGGGTGAGCTGGATGCGGCCGTGGTCGCCGCACAGCTGGAACAGCTGCAGGTCGATGCCGTGACGGTGCGCAACGTGGAGCGCCGCGCCGACCGCGTGGATCCGCTGCAGGGTCTGGCCGATGCGCTGGGCTATCACTATCGTTTCGTGACCGCCGATCCGGCCGCCGCGCAGCAGACCGGCAGTGTCGTGCTGACCCGCCTGCCGATCGAGGCCGAGTCGGGCACCGAACAGCCGTCGCTGAATTACCTGCGCCTCAACGATGGCCGCCATGTGGTCGCGCTGTACACCAGTGCCGCCGATGCCGCCGATGCCGCCGCGCTGCCGCCGCTGGTCACCGGCTCACGCCTGGGCGCACCGGCCGTGCTGCTGGGCGCGGTGAGTGCCGATGCGGCCACCACCGCCGGCTTCGATCCGTCGCGTGTCGCGCTGGAAGCCAACGAAAGCTACTTCAGCGATGGCTTCCAGTCGGCTACCTCGGCCGCCATCAAGCTGCGCACCCATGACGGAAAGAAGGGCACCACCGCGGCCACGCTGCTGACCCTGGGCTACACCGCGCCGGTCGGTGGCGATACGCCATGGATGGATACCGGCCTGAACGCCGATGCCCGTGCCAAGGCACTGGTCGCGCAGATGACCGTGGACGAGAAGTTCCAGATGCTGCACAGCTACTTCGGGCTGGGCAAGGACGGCGGCCCGCTGCCCGAAGGTGCGGTCGGTTCGGCCGGCTTCGTGCCGGGCGTGCCGCGCCTGGGCATTCCGGCGCAGCAGTCGGCCGATGCCGGCGTCGGCGTGACCAACCCGGGTGGCCTGCGCAAGGGTGACCATGCCACGGCGATGCCGTCGGGCCCGTCCACCGCATCGAGCTGGAACCCGGACATCGCCTTCGCCGGCGGTGCCACCATGGGTCGCGAAGCCTGGCAGCAGCGCTTCAACATCCTGCTGGCCGGCAGCGTCAACCTGCAGCGCGACCCGCGCAACGGCCGCAACTTCGAATACGCCGGTGAAGATCCCCTGCTGGCCGGCGTGCTGGTGGGCGAGTCGATCCGCGGCGTGCAGAGCCAGCACGTGATCTCCACGATGAAGCACTTCGCGCTGAACGACATGGAGACCTCGCGCAATTTCCACAGCGCCGAGATCGGCGAGCAGGCGATGCGCGAATCGGACCTGCTGGCGTTTGAAATCGCCATGGACATCGGCAAGCCGGGTTCGGCGATGTGCTCGTACAACCGCATCAACGGCACCTACGGCTGCGAACACGATTACCTCATGAACGAGGTGCTCAAGCAGGAATGGAAGTTCCCCGGTTTCGTGATGTCCGACTGGGGCGGCGTGCACAGCGGCTCCAAGGCGGCCCTGGCCGGCCTGGACCAGCAGTCGGCCGGTGAAGTGTTCGACAAGGCGGTCTACTTCGATGAGCCGCTGCGCCTGGCCGTGGCCGGTGGCGTCGTGCCGCAGGCGCGCCTGGACGACATGGTTGGCCGCATCCTGCGCACCATGTTCGCGCACGGCAACTTCGACCTGCCGCCGGTGCACGAGCCGATCGATGACGAGGCCGGCTTCCTGGCCGCGCAGCGCACCGTCGAAGAAGGCAGCGTGCTGCTGCGCAATGCCGATGACCTGCTGCCGCTGGGCAAGGATGTGCAGCGCATCGTCATCATCGGTGGGCATGCCGACAAGGGCGTGATCGGCGGTGGTGGTTCCTCGATGGTGGGCTGGACCGCCCGCGGCACCAATGCGGTGCCGGGCGTGATGCCGACCACCTGGCCGGGCCCGGTGATCTTCCACCCGTCCTCGCCGCTGGAAGCGCTGCGCGCCGAGCGTCCGGATGCCCGGATCGATTACGTGGATGGCCGCGATGTCGCGGCCGCCGCGCGCGCTGCCGCTGCGGCCGATGTCGCCATCGTGTTCGCCACGCAGTGGTCGGCCGAGTCGGTCGATCTGCCGCACATGCAGTTGCCGGACAACCAGGACGCGCTGATCGCGGGGGTGGCCAAGGCCAACCCGAAGACGGTGGTGGTGCTGGAAACCAATGGCCCGGTCGAGCTGCCGTGGCTGCAGCAGGTGCCGGCCATCCTGCAGGCCTGGTATCCGGGTATCCGCGGTGGCGAAGGCATCGCCGCGCTGCTGACCGGCAAGGTCAATCCGTCCGGCCGCCTGCCGGTGACCTGGCCGGTGGATGTCAGCCAGCTGCCGCGCCCGCACGTCAACGGCCTGGGCTTCAACCCGAAGAACAAGCCGGATGACACCATCGACTACGACATCGAAGGCGCCAACGTCGGTTACAAGTGGTTTGCCGCCAAGGGCCTGACCCCGCAGTACGCGTTCGGCCATGGCCTGTCCTACACCAGCTTCGGCTACGACAACCTGACGGTGGTGGTGGAAGGCCAGCGCGTGGTCGCCAGCGTGGACGTGCGCAACACAGGCAAGGTCGCCGGTGCGGATGTGCCGCAGCTGTACCTGCAGCTGCCGCAGGGCAGCACCACTCCGATCCGCCTGATCGGCTTCCAGAAGGTGACGCTGCAGCCGGGTGAAAGCCGCCGGATCCGCATCGAAGCCGAGCCGAAGACGCTGGCCAGCTTCGACACCGCCGACAAGCAGTGGAAGATCGCCGGTGGGCAGTACGAAGTGCAGCTCTCGCGCGCGGCCAATGCACCGGTGCAGCGCGTGCCGCTGGAGCTGGCCGGGCAGGTGGTCCGCTGAGCTGACGGGCAGGGCACGACCGTGGGTCGTGCCTCCGGTCACCCCGGCAGGTGCTCGCGCAGGTGCGCCAGCAGCAGCCGGACCCGGCGCGAGGGCTGGGCGGTGTTGGGAAACACCGCATACACCCCCTGGCGCGGGAAGCGATGACGGCGCAGGATCGGCAGCAGCCGGCCCTGCGCCAGATCGTCATCGATCAACCAGTGCGGCAACACGGTCGCGCCGGCCCCGGCCAGCGCGAACGCCCGCAGGGTGGAGGCGTTATCAACCGTAACCACCGCATGGGCGGGGTTGCAGGCAAACAGCTGGTCGCTGCCATCGGGCGCCACCAGTGGGAGATCCGCCAGGCGCGGATAGCCCAGCCTTGGCAGCGTACGGACCCAGTCCGGATCATCGCGCGCGGCCTCATCGGGCAGCGTGGCCAACAACGACGGTGAGGCGACCGCGCATAGCGCGTGTTCGTCCAGCAGGGTCGCGCGCAGCTGCGAGTCCTGCAGCCGCCCCAACCGGATCGCCAGATCGAACCGCTCGGGAATCAGGTCCGCCGGTGCCGGTGAGGTGGACAGGTGCAGGCGCAACTCGGGATGCAGGGCGCGGAACGACTCCAGCACCGGCACGACCCTCGCGATCGCATATTCCGGCGTAGTGGTCAGCCGCAGCGTGCCGCGCAGCTGCAGCTGTTCGCTGCGTGCTTCCTCGATGGCGAGCTCGGCAGTGGCCAACAGCGCCGTGCAGTGCTGGTAGAAGCGTTCACCGGCCTCGGTCAGGGCCAGGCTGCGGGTATTGCGTACCAGCAGGGTCACGCCCAGTTCCTGTTCCAGCCGCTTGAGGTTGAAGCTCACCACGGCGCGGCTCTGGCCGAGGCGCTGTGCGGCAGCGGTCAGACTGCCGGCATCGACAATGGCCTTGAAGGTCTCGAAGCGGTCCAGGCTGACCATGGCGGCGTTTTAACTGTCAAAAATGGTTTGACAGTCTTGCATCCGCCTGCCCGTATATCCAGCCGCTGCCGACGCGCATGCTGCCGCCTCGAAATCGGAGCGCGCCATGACATACCGGGCCAGAGTGGAAACGCTGTACCTGCTGGGATTCTCGCTGGATCTGGTGAACATGTTCATCGGCACCGTGGCCTATCCGGCCATCGCCGCGGACCTGCAGGCCTCCGTGCCGCAGCTGGCGTGGATCGGCAATGGCTACATGCTGGGCCTGACCCTGGTCATTCCGCTGGGCAGCTGGTTGGCGGCGCGCCTGGGCGAACGCCGGGTGCTGTGCCTCTCGCTGGCCCTGTTTACCGTGGGCGCCGTGCTGGCAGGCACCGCGCCGAGCATCGAGTGGCTGATCGCGTGGCGCCTGCTGCAGGGGCTGGGCGGTGGGCTGTTGATTCCGGTGGGGCAGGCGATGGCCTACCGCGAATGCCCGCCGGCCGATCGTGCGCGACTGACCGCCCGCATCATGGCGGTCGCACTGCTGGTGCCGGCGCTGTCACCGACGCTGGGCGGACTGCTGGTGGAGTGGGGCTCGTGGCGGGGCGTGCTGTTGGTCAGTGTGCCGCTGGCCGCGCTGGCCTTCGCGCTGGCGGCCGCGTGGGTGCGCCCGGGTGCACCGGTGGCCGTGCCGGCACTAGACCGGCGTGGGCTGCTGCTGGGCTCCGTGGGCCTGAGCGCGTTGCTGGTCGCGCTGGGACTGCTCGCAGCGCCGGGGCAACGGATGCTGGGCGCGGGCCTGTTGGTGGTCGCCACCCTGGTGCTGGCGCAGTATGCCCGCAGTGCGCGCCGGACGGATCATCCGGTCCTGCAGTGGTCGTTGCTGCGGCATGCCTCGCTGCGGCTGGCGATGACGGTCTACCTGCTGGTGCCCGGGACCTTCATCGGCACCCAGCTGGTGGCGACGTTGCTGCTGCATCGGCAGGGTTACGGTGCAGCGACCATCGGTGGCTTCATGCTCCCGTGGGCGCTCGCCTCGGCCTGCGCGATCGCCACTGCGCGGCACTGGCTGCCGCGCATCGGGGCGCGCCCACTGCTGAGTGCCGGGATGGGATGCCAGGCCGTCGGTATCGTGCTGCTGATCGCCGTGCAGGCCCAGCAGCCCTGGCTTCCCGTGCTGGCCTTCGCGCTGATGGGCCTGGGGGGCAGCCTGTGCAGCAGCAGCGCGCAGACGCTCGCCTTCCAGAGGCTGGCCGATGCGGAGCTGCTGCCGGGCAGCGCGCTGTGGAATCTCAACCGCCAACTCAGCTTCTGCCTGGCGGCCGCGGTGCTGGCCTGTGTGCTGGCGGTGCTCTCTTCGGTGACGCCGGATCACGCCTTTGCACTCACCCTGGTGCTGGCGGCGGGCATGAGCCTGCTGCCGCTCCTTCCCTTGTGGCGCCTGCCGGCGTCCGCCCTTTCCTTGAGAACCTCCCCATGAATGACACCCTTGCCTTCAATGAGATCCACGACCTGCATGTGCTGATCGAAGACTGGTTCACCGGCCGCTCGCCGGTGGCGGCGCTGGACACACTGCTGGCCCGCTTCAGCGAGGGCTTCAGCATGGTCGGCGTCCGCGGCGTGCGCCTGGACAAACCCACGCTGGCCGGCTTCTTCGCTGCCGCGCATGGCAGCCGGCCGGGATTGCACATCACCATCGATGCAATGACGTACCTGCCGCTGGGCACGGGCGCATGCGCGGTGCGCTATCGGGAAGACCAGAGCGACGCACAGGGCACCGGCAATCGGCGCGAGTCCTTGGCCATTCTTGTTGGCGGCACCGACGGCATGCTGCGCTGGCAGGCTTTGCACGAAACGGTGGTTGGCGGCTGAATGGGGATGAAGGCCCTGCGCCAGGCCGATCGGCATCTACCGGTGCGGGCCGGGCAGCGCTAGGCTCCGGACGTTGCCTTCACTGCCGGGAGAGAGCCCATGCGTGTGCGTGTATTGCCAGTTGCGCTGTTGAGTCTGATGGTCGCCGCCAGTGTGTCGGCGCAGACCTCGCCGATGACCCCAGACATTCCGGCCAAGGGCTTCGCGACCCCCACGGCGCAGGACAACTACGACAAGCGCGTGGTGATGGTGCCGATGCGTGACGGCACGAAGCTCTACACGGTGATCGTGGTACCCAAGGGCGCCAGGAATGCGCCGATCCTGCTGACCCGCACGCCCTACGATGCGGCCAATCGTGCCAAGCGCATGGATTCGCCGAACATGCGTGACATCCTGCCGCAGGGCGATGAGGTGTTCGTGGATGGCGGCTACATCCGCGTGTTCCAGGACATCCGCGGCAAGTACGGCTCCGAGGGCGATTACGTGATGACCCGGCCGCTGCGCGGGCCGCTCAACAACACCAAGGTCGACCACGCCACCGATGCCTGGGACACCATCGATTGGCTGGTCAAGCACGTGCCCGAAAGCAACGGCAAGGTCGGCATGCTGGGCTCGTCCTACGAGGGCTTCACCGTGGTGATGGCACTGACCAACCCGCACCCGGCGTTGAAGGTGGCCGCGCCGCAGAGCCCGATGATCGATGGTTGGATGGGCGACGACTGGCTCAACTACGGCGCGTTCCGGCAGGTCAATTTCGGCTACTTCACCGGGCAGCTGGCCAAGCGCGGCAAGGGCCCGGCGATTCCCAGCGTGGGCTATGACGATTACACCACCTTCCTGCGTGCCGGCTCGGCCGGTGACTACGCCAGGGCCAACGGGCTGGATCAGTTGCCGTGGTGGCACAAGCTGATCGAACACCCCAGCTACGATGCGTTCTGGCAGGAACAGGCGCTGGACGCGCGCATGGCCAGAACCGAACTGAAGGTCCCCACGATGTGGCTGCAGGGCCTGTGGGACCAGGAAGACATGTGGGGCGCGGTGCACAGCTATGCGGCGATGGAGCCGCGTGACACCGGCAACACGCTGAACTATCTGGTGATGGGGCCGTGGCGGCACAGCCAGGTCAACTATGACGGCAGCAGCCTGGGCGCATTGAAGTTCGAGGGCGACACCGCGCTGCAGTTCCGCCGCGATGTACTCAAGCCGTTCTTCGATCAGTACCTGGTCGATGGCGCGCCCAAGGCGCAGACACCGCCGGTGTTGATCTACAACACCGGGGAGAACCACTGGGACAGGCTGCAGCAGTGGCCGCGCAGCGCGGCGCAGTCCCGGCCGCTGTACCTGCGCGCGGGCGGCAGGCTGTCCTTTGAAGCACCACAGGCGGGGGAGGCCACGTTCGAGGCGTATGTATCCGATCCGGCCAAGCCGGTGCCGTTCGTACCGCGCCCGGTGCGGTTTGCTGACCGCGATATGTGGACGAGTTGGCTGGTGAAGGACCAGCGTTTCGTGGATGGTCGCCCGGACGTGCTGACCTTCGTCAGCGAGCCGTTGACCGAGCCGCTGCGGATCGGCGGCGCGCCGCAGGTCAATCTGCAGGCAGCGACGAGTGGCAGCGACAGCGACTGGGTGGTGAAACTGATCGATGTGTATCCGGACCAGACCCCGTCGACGCCGGAGATGGGCGGCTACGAGCTGTCGGTCTCGATGGCGATCTTCCGTGGCCGGTATCGCGAAAGCTTCAGCGACCCGAAGGCGATCGCGAGCAACCAGGTGCTGGATTACAAATTCGGTCTGCCGACCGCGAACCATGTGTTCCAGCCGGGCCACCGGGTGATGGTGCAGGTGCAGTCGAGTCTGTTCCCGCTGTACGACCGCAACCCGCAGACGTTCGTGCCGAACATCTACCTCGCCAAGCCGGGCGATTACCAGAAGGCAACGCAGCAGGTCTGGCATTCGCCGCAGCAGGCCAGCTTCATTTCGTTGCCGGTGTACTGAACCCTTGAAGGAAGTGCCGGCCACCGGCCGGCACTTCCAGGATGCAGCGCATCTCGCCCTGGTGGGCCGGAACGTGCATCCGGCCCAACAGGATCAACACTCAACCGTCGATGGTCGGGTAGTCGGTGTAGCCGTGCGCGCCACCGCCGTACAGCGTGTCGTTGTCCAGCTCGGACAGCGCCACGCCCAGACGGAAGCGCTCGACCAGATCGGGATTGGCGATGAAGGGACGACCGAAGGCGACCATGTCGGCATAGCCGGAGGCGACCGCCGCTTCGGCACGCGCCTGGTCGTATCCGTTGTTGGCGATCCATGCGCCCTTGAACTTGGCGCGCAGCGCGGCGTAGTCGAAGGCGATGTTGTCGCGCGGGCCGCCGGTCGCGCCTTCGATCACGTGAATGAACGCGAGCGGGCCGATGGCATCCAGACGCTCCACGGCGCGTTCGAACAACGGCTGCGGGTTGGAGTCGGCAGCGTCGTTGGCTGGCGTCACCGGCGAGAGACGTACGCCGGTTCGTTCTGCACCGATTTCCGAAACGATCGCGCTGACCACTTCATCCAGCAGGCGGGTGCGGTTTTCGATGCTGCCACCGTATTCGTCGGTGCGCTGGTTGCTGCCATCACGCAGGAACTGGTCGATCAGATAGCCGTTGGCAGCATGCACTTCCACACCGTCGAAGCCGGCCGTGATGGCGTTGCGTGCGGCCTGGCGATAGTCCTGGATCAGGCCGGGAATCTCGTCCAGGCGCAGGGCGCGCGGCTCGGAGACATCTTCAAAGCCCTTGGCGGTGAACGTCTTCGCATCGGCGCGCAGGGCACTCGGCGCGACGGGCACCTCGCCCTCGGGCAGCAGGCTGGTGTGCGAGATGCGGCCGACGTGCCACAGCTGCAGCACGATCTTCCCACCGCGCGCGTGCACGGCGTCGGTGACCTTTTTCCAGGCATCGATCTGGTCCTGGCTGTAGATGCCGGGCGTATCCAGATAGCCCTGGCCCAACGGACTGATCTGGGTGGCCTCGGCGATGATCAGCCCGGCGCTGGCGCGCTGTTCGTAGTACTGGATGGCCAGAGGATTGGGAATGCGGTCCTTGATGGCGCGGTTGCGGGTCAGCGGTGCCATCGCGACGCGGTTGGCGACGTCGATGGCCCCCAGACGGGTGGGGGAGAACAATTGGCCGTCAGTGGAATCTGTCATGGGCTTACCTTGGGGGAGGGCGACCGCCAGCGGCGGATGAAAGAAAGGATGTGGGCGTACGACCCCGAGCATAGGGGCAGGTGCGTTGCAGCGATGGGAAGGATTGTTGCGGAGCACGCTGTGCACGTTCTGTAACGTTTTCGCGGCGTATGGTCGAGGCATGGGCAGGCAGTGCCCGCAGCCTTATTCCAACCCGAGGAACAACGCGATGATTGATTATCAGCTCAAGGGAAAGGTCGCCATCGTCACCGGCGGCGTCTCCGGCATCGGACTGGCCGTGGCCGAACTGCTGGCCGATTCCGGCGCGGCGGTGGCGGTGTGGGATCTCACGGCCGACGCCGTCGAGAAGACCGCCGAGGCGCTGCGCAGCAAAGGCGTGAAATCGATCGGCATCGCCTTGAACGTCACCGACGAGCACGCGGTGGAAGCAGCCGTGAAGCAGACCGTGCAGGAACTCGGTGGGCTGGACATCGCAGTGAACAACGCGGGTATCGGCGGGCCGTCGGCGGCCAGTGGCGATTACCCCGTGGATGGCTGGAGGAACGTCATCGACGTCAATCTCAACAGCGTATTCGTGTGCCAGCGGGCGCAGATCCAGGCGATGCGCAGCACGGGCAAGGGCGGCAGCATCATCAACATGGCCTCCATCCTGGGCCAGGTCGGTTTCAACAACTCGGCGGCCTATGTCGCGGCCAAGCATGGCGTGGTCGGCCTGACCCAGACGGCGGCGTGGGAACACGCGGCGGACAAGATCCGCATCAATGCGGTGGGCCCGGGCTTCATCGCCACCCCGTTGCTGGACAAGATGGACCCGAAGGTGAAGCAGGCGCTGGAAAGCAAGCATGCGCTGGGACGCCTCGGCAAGCCGGAAGAAGTCGCCGCGCTGGTGGCCTGGCTGGCCAGCGCGGATGCGGGTTTTGCAACCGGCACTTACTACGCCATCGATGGCGGATACCTGGCCCAGTAAGACACGTGGTGGCAGGCTCACCCGGGCCTGCCACTGGTTTCACGGTCCCCAGACGCCCCTGTCTGCGACGCTCCGTCCATTGCCGGATGAGAGACGCAGATGGGACTGGAACAAGATCTATCGATCCTGCTGCGGATTGCCGTGGCCATGCTGCTGGGCGCCACGCTCGGCATCGAACGCGAGATGGGCAAGCACGCCGCCGGGCTGCGCACGCACATGCTGATCGCCGGTGCAGCCGCACTGATTGTCGGCTTGGGCGACAGCATTGCCGAACACTTCCAGGAGGAACGCTACCGTGACCTGCTGCAGGTCGATCCGGTGCGTCTGATCGAGGCGGTGGTGGCCTGTGTCGGCTTCGTTGCCGCCGGCACGATCCTGCGGGGCTCGCGCGATGACCAGGTCAGCGGCCTTACCACCGCCAGTTCACTGATCATGTCCGCCGCGATCGGTATCGCGGTTGGCATCGGCGAGTATGTGATCGCTGTCGGCGTGAGTGTGTTGTGCCTGATCGTGCTGGTGGTATTCAGCCGTATCGCCAGAAAACTGGAGTCGTCATGAGCAGCGAACGTCCCTTCGAGATCCAGCGCATCGACCACGTGGTGCTGCGCGTGCAGGATCTGCCCCGCGCGGTGCGCTTCTACTGTGACGTTCTGGGCTGCACGGTCGCCCGCGAACGGCCGTCGCTGGGCATGGTGCATCTGCATGCCGGTGAGTCGCTGATCGATCTGATCAGCGTGGACGGTCCGCTGGGAATCAAGGGCGGTGCGGCGCCCGGGCGGGAAGGGCGCAATGTCGAGCATGTCTGCCTGCGCGTGGAACCGTTCGATGCCGAGCAGGTGCGCGTGCATCTGCAGGGACTGCAGGTAGAGCTCAGTGGGCCGGCCGAGCGCAATTACGGTGCCGAGGGCGATGGCCTCTCGCTGCGTCTGCGCGACCCGGACGGCAACTCGGTGGAACTCAAGGGTCGTTCGAACGATTGCGGCTGCTGAGTGGTAGGACCAATATTCGGACGTAGACCTATGGTCTAATAGGCTCGTCTCGCGTTTGGCGTTTCAATGCGGGCAGTTCCAACAGGCGTTTTGGTTATTGGTGCTACCAATAATCGCTGTTGGACGTTCTCGGCTCGCGCGGTGCTGACCGCGCGGACCCCTGTCCGTCTTGATGAGATCCGCCGATGCAGGCCTGGCAACAACTGTATGACCCCGCTGGCAACCTCTGGCTGTCCAGCCTGATCGCGCTGCTGCCGATCGCCTTCTTCTTTGTCGCCCTGGCCGTGTTGCGCATGAAGGGCTGGCTGGCCGGCACGATCACCGTGGTGATCGCGTTGGCGGTGGCCCTGCTGTTCTATCGGATGCCCCTGTCGCAGGCGCTGGCAGCAGCCGGTTATGGCTTCGTCTACGGCTTGTGGCCGATCGCCTGGATCATTCTGGGCGCGGTGTTCCTGTACAAGGTCTCGGTCAAGACCGGACAGTTCGACATCATCCGGGCGTCGATCCTGTCGGTCACCGAAGACCAGCGCCTGCAGATGCTGATGGTCGGCTTTGCGTTTGGCGCGTTCCTGGAAGGGGCGGCCGGCTTCGGAGCGCCGGTGGCGATCACCGCTGCGCTGCTGGTCGGGCTGGGCTTCAAGCCGCTGTATGCCGCCGGCCTGTGCCTGATCGTCAATACCGCGCCGGTGGCCTTCGGCGCGATGGGCATTCCGCTCATCGTGGCCGGGCAGGTGACCGGGCTGGATGCATTCGAGATCGGGCAGATGGCCGGGCGCCAGCTGCCGTTCCTGACCGTCATCGTGCTGTTCTGGATAATGGCGATCATGGACGGCTGGCGCGGCATCAAGGAAACCTGGCCAGCGGTGCTGGTGGCCGGTGGTTCGTTCGCGATCGCCCAGTACCTGACCTCCAACTTCATCGGCCCGGAGCTGCCGGACATCACCGCCTCGCTGACGTCGCTGGTCTGCCTGACCCTGTTCCTGCGCAAGTGGACGCCGGTGCGCATCTTCCGCTTCGATACCGAGACCAGCGCAGAAGCTGCCGCCCAGGCACTGGAGGCACCGCGCTATTCCACCGGCCAGATCGTCAAGGCATGGTCGCCGTTCCTGATCCTGACCGCGATGGTCACGATCTGGAGCATCAAGCCGTTCAAGGCGCTGTTCGCCACCGGGGGTGCGCTGGAGCACTGGGTGCTGAAGATTCCGGTACCGGCGCTGGATCAGCTGGTGCTGAAAATGCCGCCGATCGTGCCGGTCCCGACCGGCTACGAGGCGGTCTACACGTTCGATGCGGTCTCGGCCACCGGCACGGCGATCATGCTGGGCGCGGTGATCGCGATCGTGCTGCTGAAGATGCGCCCGGCCGCGGCGCTGCGCACGTTCGGCGAAACCGCCCGGGAGCTCAAGGTGCCGATCTACTCCATCGGCATGGTGCTGGCGTTTGCCTTCATCGCCAACTACTCGGGCCTGTCGGCCACGCTGGCGCTGGCCCTGGCGCATACCGGCAAGGCCTTCACCTTCTTCTCGCCGTTCCTCGGCTGGCTGGGCGTGTTCCTGACCGGCTCGGATACGTCCTCCAATGCGCTGTTCTCCGCCCTGCAGGCCACCACGGCCCAGCAGATCGGCGTGTCCCAGGTGCTGCTGGTCGCGGCCAACACCACCGGCGGGGTGACCGGCAAGATGATCTCGCCGCAGTCGATCGCGATTGCCTGCGCGGCGGTCGGGCTGGCCGGCAAGGAATCGGACCTGTTCCGCTTCACGGTCAAGCACAGCCTGATCTTCACCGTGATGGTCGGCATCATCACCACGGTGCAGGCGTACTGGCTGACCTGGATGATTCCCTGAGCCCATGCGCGGCAGTCCGGCCACCGGCATCGACCCCATCGCCCGCCACGCGGGCGACAATGGCGGCATGAAGAACGAACGCCTGTCCGACAAGGTGGCCGCGCAGCTGCGCAGCCTGATACGTGAGCAGAACCTGCAGCCGGGTGACCGTCTGCCGGCCGAACGACCGCTGGCGGTGCAGCTGGGGGTCTCGCGCACGGCGCTGCGCGAGGCGATCGCGCAGCTGGCCAGCCAGGGCCTGCTGAACGCGCGGGTCGGCGGCGGCACCTACGTGAGCGAACCGGCGGCCCGTGCCCGGCAGGCCATCGATGAGCCGTTGATGCCGTACCTGCCGCTGTTCCAGGGCGACCCGGAATACCGCTTCGACGTGCTGGAAATCCGCCACGCGCTGGAAGGGGCGACTGCGTGGCACGCCGCCTTGCGCGCCACCGACGAAGACCGCGCGAAGATCCGCCAGGCCTTCGACACCATGATGGCTGCGCATGGCAAGGACGATCCGGCCGGCGAGGCACAGGCCGACGCGGCCTTCCACCTGGCCATCGCCGAGGCCTCGCACAACCTGGTGCTGCTGCAGGTGATGCGTGGCCTGTTCGAGCTGCTGCAGACCAACATCTCGCAGAGCCGCGAGAAGCTCTATACCTCCGCCCGCACCTTCGAGCCGCTGTCCGTCCAGCACCGCGAGATGATGGATGGCGTGCTCGCCGGCGACCCCGAACGCGCGCGTGCCGCCGCACACGCGCACCTGGAATTCGTGCACACCTCCCTGCGCACGCTCGATGACAACGAGGCCCGGCGCGCACGTGCGTCACGGCTTCCTTCTTCCCACGGTTGACCCATGATCATTTCCGCCTCCACCGACTACCGCGCAGCGGCACAACGCCGCCTGCCGCCGTTCCTGTTCCACTACATCGATGGCGGCGCGTATGCCGAGCACACCCTGAAGCGGAACGTCGCGGACCTGTCGGAGATCGCGCTGCGCCAGCGCATCCTGCGCAACATGTCCGATCTGAGCCTGGAAACGGAGCTGTTCGGTGAGCGCCTGGCGATGCCGGTGGCGCTGGCGCCGGTCGGGCTGACCGGCATGTATGCGCGCCGCGGTGAAGTGCAGGCGGCGCGGGCGGCGGCGAGCCGGGGGATTCCGTTCACGCTGTCCACCGTGTCGGTCTGCCCGATCGAGGAAGTGGCCCCGGCCATCGATAGGCCGATGTGGTTCCAGCTGTATGTCCTCAAGGATCGCGGCTTCATGCGCAATGCGCTGGAGCGGGCCAAGGCGGCTGGCGTGACCACGCTGGTGTTCACGGTGGACATGCCCACGCCGGGCGCGCGCTACCGCGATGCGCACTCGGGCATGAGTGGCCCGAACGCGCCGGCGCGGCGCATGCTGCAGGCGGTGACGCACCCGCGCTGGGCATGGGACGTGGGCCTGTTCGGCCGCCCGCACGATCTGGGCAACATCTCCACCTATCGGGGCAGCCCGACCGGCCTGGCCGATTACATCGGCTGGCTGGGCAACAACTTCGATCCGTCCATTTCCTGGAAAGACCTGGAGTGGATCCGCGAGTTCTGGAGCGGACCAATGGTGATCAAGGGCATTCTTGATCCGGACGATGCACGTGACGCCGTTCGCTTCGGGGCCGACGGCATCGTGGTCTCCAACCACGGCGGTCGCCAGCTGGACGGTGTGCTGTCCACCGCGCGGGCGTTGCCGGCGATCGCCGATGCAGTCAAGGGTGAGCTGAAGATCCTGGCCGATTCGGGCATCCGCAACGGCCTGGACGTGGTGCGCATGATCGCGCTCGGCGCCGACAGCGTGCTGCTCGGCCGTGCCTTCGTCTATGCGCTCGCCGCGCAGGGCGAGGCCGGCGTGGCCAATCTGCTGGACCTGATGGCCAAGGAAATGCGCGTGGCGATGACGCTCACCGGCGCCAGGACCATCGCCGACATCAGCCGCGATTCGCTGGTGGACGCCACGCGTCGCCTCGCGGCCGCACCATGAACGCGGCATCCCAGGGCACGGCAGCGCTGCTGGCGCAGCTGCGCGCGATCGTCGGGGACGCACACGTGCTGTGCGGCGACAAGCCGACCCGGCGCTTCCGCAAGGGCTACCGTTTCGGCGATGGCCCGGTGCTGGCGGTGGTCCGCCCGGGCACGCTGCTGGAACAGTGGCGCGCCCTGCAGGCCATCGTGGCGGCCAACGCGATCGTGATCATGCAGGCGGCCAACACCGGCCTCACCGGCGGTTCCACGCCGGATGGTGCTGACTATGACCGACCGGTGGTCATCCTCAACACGCTGCGCCTGACCGGTGTGCAGCTGATCAACGAGGGCCGCCAGGTGGTCTGCCTGCCCGGGGCGACGCTGGACCGGCTGGAAAAGGAGCTGGCGCCGCTGGGCCGCGAACCGCACTCGGTGATCGGCTCGTCGTGCATCGGTGCCTCGGTGCTGGGCGGGGTCTGCAACAACTCCGGCGGCTCGCTGGTGCGACGCGGCCCGGCCTATACCGAACTGGCGTTGTTCGCCCAGGTCGATGCCAACGGCAAGCTGCAGCTGGTCAATCATCTCGGCATCGCGCTGGGCGATACCGCCGAGCAGATCCTGGAGCGGCTGCAGGGCGGCGACTACGCGCCCGCCGACGTGGACAATGGCAACGACCGCGCCGCCTCCGACCCGCGCTATGCCGAGCAGGTGCGCCAGGTCGATGCAGCCACGCCGGCCCGCTACAACGCCGATCCCTCGCGCCACTACGAAGCCTCCGGCTCGGCCGGCAAGCTGGCGGTGTTCGCGGTGCGGCTGGATACGTTTGCGCGCGAGCCCGGCGAGGTGTTCTACATCGGCAGCAATGCGATGGAGGATCTGACCGCGATCCGCCGCCATCTGCTGACCGCGTTCGAGCGCCTGCCGATCTCGGGCGAGTACCTGCACCGCGAGGCGTACGACATCGGCGAACGGTACGGCAAGGACACCTTCCTGCTCATCGATCGCTTCGGCACGGCCAGGGTGCCGGCGGCGTTCGCGCTGAAAAGCCGCGTCGATGGATGGTTCGAAAGCCTTGGCCTGCGCGGGGTCACCGACCGCGTGATCCAGGGGGCGATGCGCTGCCTGCCGGGCCATCTGCCCGCGCGCATGGGCCAGTTCCGTGACCGCTACGAGCACCACCTGCTGCTCAAGGTGTCAGCGGTGGATGCCGCCGCCGCCGAAACCTTCCTGCGCACTCACTTCGCTGACAGCGAGGGCGACTTCTTCCAGTGCACGGCCGAGGAGGGGCGCAAGGCGTTCCTGCACCGCTTTGCGGTGGCCGGCGCGGCCGTGCGTTATCGCGAGGTGCACCGGCGCGAGGTCGAGGACATCGTGGCCCTGGACGTGGCACTACGGCGCGATGACCGCGCGTGGGTGGAACACCTGCCGGCCGAACTCGACGCACGCTTGGCCGGCAAGCTGTATTACGGGCATTTCCTGTGCCATGTGTTCCATCAGGACTACATCGTGCGCAAGGGCGAGGATCCGCTGGCCATCGAGCACGCGATGTGGGCGCTGTTGGACGCGCGTGGCGCGGAGTATCCGGCCGAACACAACGTGGGCCATCTGTACCCGGCCAAGCCGGCCCTGGCGGCGTTCTACCAGCAACTGGATCCGAGCAATACGTTCAACCCGGGCATCGGGCAGACGCCCAGAACCCGGCATTGGAGCGACTGTGGAATGCACTGACGCGAAAATGTCGCGCCATATTCGTATTTGTTGTATTTCCTGCGGAGCCACAAGGATCTAGCGTTGGCTGCGGAATGATCCAACGTGAGAAAGGCAGTGCGCATGCATCAGGCGGCTGAAACATGGAACGAAATCAAGGCGATCCTCGCGCGGAAGGATTGCCTTGCCGAGATGGGACTCCAACCGGGTGCCAGCGAGAAGGCGCTTATCGATCTCGAACACCATTTGGGAGTGGCTCTTCCGGAGCTGCTCAAGGCCATGCTGAGAATCCATGATGGACAAACAGCGTTTGGCGTCCTGTTCGGCATGCAGATGTTGTCCACTCAAGGCATTCGATCTACCTGGGATGGATGGCGGAGTATTGAGGAGGACGAGCTCAACAAGGAATTTGCGTGGAACATGGCGTCCCGACCGCCGGGGGCCGTCAAGCCCATGTATACCAACCCGCACTGGATTGCATTGAGCCGTGACGCCGGCGGGAATCACATGGGTCTGGATTTTGATCCAGACCATAGCGGTAGCGTTGGGCAGATGATCGTTTTTGGCAGGGATGAAGACACCAAGATCCTGCTCGCGCCCGACATTTCCCCTTTTCTCCTCCACGCCATTGAGTGGCTGAAGCAGGCGGACTGGGATGGGGAGTGCCTCACAAACCGCGCCGATGGCGGATATGCACTACCGGCAATCTTCCAATAGGCAGCCGCTCAGCGTTGAGCGGCGTTACCGGCGTGAGGCCACGGTAGAGCCACCCCATGGGTGGCTGTGCCGGCGTATCGCAGGTTTCAGGGCAGCCACCCATGGGGTGGCTCTACCCGCGGGGCTTCATTCGCAGCGGACGGCGGTAATCACGTTGTCCTTGTCGATGAACACCCGCAGCCGATCCTGGCGCAGGTCACGGGTGGTGATCGTGGCCGGGCCGATCGGGTTGATCAGGCCGGCGCCGCTCTGCACCAGCAGCTTGCGCATGTTCGCCTCGTCGGCCGGCTGGCCGATGGCCCAGCCCAGGGCATCGGCCTTGCACAGGCCTGGACCCTTGATCTCCGGGCCCGGCGTGCTCACGCACGCGGCCAGCGAGAGGGTGCCGGCGAGCGTGATCGCGGCGAGGGGGTAACGGAAAAGGGATGCCATCGGGTCGCTCCTGCGGGGTCAGGCGCCGACCATACCACTGCGGTGTGCACCGGCGCGTGGTGGGCACCCCGCGACCGTTGGACGCAGCCCACGCGGCTGATGGGGCAGGGCGCAACGGCCACCGGCGCTACACTGGCGGCCTCTCAGATCGGCCATGCCGGGAGTCGCAGGTGCTGCACGTGTTCATGCTGGGTGGGCGACATGCCCGCGCCCGGATCGAGGTCCACGACGTGGCCTTCGCCAACGTCGATACCATTGAAGAGGCCTACCCGCAGCTGCGCCAGGACTGGTTCGGTGAGCGGAAAGGGCTGCATCTCGATGGCTGGCTCGCGGTGGATGGGGTGGAGGCGTACCGGGTGCGCTTCGGCGACGCGGCCCCGGCCGTGGGCGCGCCGCGCCTTTACTTCCTCAATCTCGGCGGGTATGCCGCCGGCGCGCTGGGCGAGGCGCATGATTACCGGCTGCTGGTCGCCACGGATGCCGAGGCGGCCAAGCGCAAGGCCAAGGCCCTGCGTGATGCCAGCTGGTTCAAGCCGCATACCGATGCCCTGCTGGAGGTGGATGACTGCATCGCCATCGACCAGGTCGGTGGACGCCACGTGCAGCTTGAGCGCGGTGAGCACCGCGGGATCACGCTGGTCAGTGACTACATCGTGATCGGCTGAGCGGCGCCGATTGCCCGCGGCCCCACTGCTGGCGCATAGTGTCGCGGTCTTGTGAGGTCCGGCGATGTCGCCGCGACAGGTCAACCAACGGAAGTAGCGCATGCACAGCAGGAAGATCACGGCCGCATTGATCGTGACACTGGGAATGACGATGGCCGGCAACGCCGTGGCGGCCGAGCCGGACGCACCGGTATTCGGTGGCTGGCGCAACCTGCATTCGGCCAGTGGCGCCGAACCGGTTCTGAGAAACCAGCCGTTTGCGATCCTGCCGCGCGAGGTTGCCAAGGGCGAGCGCTTTGCGATCCTGGACCGCGAAAACAAGCAGGCGGTCTGCTGCCTGGTGGTAGACAGTGACCGTCTCGATGCGATTGCCCTGGAAACCAGCTACCGGCTGCCCGGGGTGTGGATCGCCGATCTGCTCGGCAACGAGGACTACAACCGCCGCCACGGCGACCCGCATGTGTTTGCGATGAAGCGCGAGGGCGACCTGGTCGACCATGTCTTCTCGCAGGAAGGCGGCGGTTACAGTGACCTCGGCGGCCTGCTGCTGCCGGCCGGTGCCGCGCTGGATGCCAGCGGCGGCAGCGTCAAGTTCGGTACCACCACGTACCGCCTGCAGGTGCAGTCACAGCGCTTCGCCGATGACAATGGCGCGCTGGATCGCTACACCCTGCAGCCGCCGGCACCGGCCGCACCGGTGGTGGTCGAGGTGCCGTACAGCACCTACTGACACGGAAGCGACAGAAACGGCGCGGTACAATCGCGCCCGCCCATCGGCACGGCCGGCTGGGCCCGCATTCCTGTCCGAGCTTGTCCGTGATCGCCCGATTGTCCTTGCCCTGTGCGGTGCTGCTGTTGGCAGCCTGCGCCACGCCGCCCCGGCCGCCGGCCAGACCGCCTGCCAATCCAGACGCCCTGTGGGGCATCATCCAGCGCGACTGCGCCGGCGAGGCCGCCCCTCGCGGCAGCTGTTTGGCCGTTTCTCCCCAGGCGCAGCGGCGCGATGTGCTGCTCAAGGATTCGCACGGCCACTACCAGTTCCTGGTGCTGCCGTTGGACCGCATCTCGGGCATTGAAAGCCCGGCGCTGCTGCGTGCCGGTGCCCCCAACTACTTCGCCGCCGCGTGGAACGCGCGCAGCCACACCGAGCAGGCACTCGGAATGGCACTGCCGCGCGATGTGGCCAGCCTGGCCCTGAATTCGCCCCATGGACGCTCCCAGCACCAACTGCACATCCACGTGGATTGCCTGCGCGCGGATGTCCTGGCCCAGCTGCGCCGGCTGCAGCCGGTCATCGGCGCCAGCTGGCAGCCGCTGCCGGAGCCGTTGCGCGGGCATGCCTATCTCGCCCGCCAGTTGCCCGGGGCCGAGCTCACCGCGAACCCGGTGCGTCTGCTGGCCGCCCATCTGGCCGATCCGGCCGATATCGGGAACTGGTCGCTGGTGGTCGCCGGGCAGACGGGCCCCTCCGGTGCGCCCGGTTTCGTGTTGCTGGCCACCCGGTTGGACCTTGCGGCGGGCAACAAGGCCAGCGGTGAGGAACTGCAGGATCACGCCTGCGCCGTATTGACCGGTGCCGCCGGCCCGCTGGACGGTGTGCTGTGAGGCGGTGCAGGGCAGGGCGCGCAGCATCGGCTTGCGCATGCCCGGGTAAAAACGTCGCACCTGCGCACCGTGTTGGATCCGGCCTGCTCCTGGCGGCGTGAATCTCGCTTCCCCGGACGACACCTGTATCGCCGATCAGAGGCAGTGCCGGGCTACCGTGGAATCACCGGACGATCGCGCGGCGCAGGGAATCCAGCGCGATTGAAACAAAAACCACGGACGTGGCACGTTATAGTGGCCGTTCAATGCGGTTCCCGCTTTCGCGCCCGGGCTGACTGGCGCGACGTATCCGACTTAATCCATGACTGCTGAAACCACGACTCCGCCCGCCGCTGCGCCGTCCCAGGCCACCGGTCCGCTGTTCTACCAGGCGCCCGTTCCGCTGCGCTCGGATCTGCACGCCGCCTGGCGCCTGGTGCCGGACACCGCGCATTTTGCCGGGGAAACCAACGCGATCCCCGCCGTGATCGGCGAATTCGGTTCGCTGGCCCAGCATTACCCGATCATTTTCACCGGCAAGGACGCGATGCCGCTGGTCGCCGTCGGCCTGGCACAGCGCAACCTGTTCGTCACCGATGGCGTGTGGGACGAGCAGAGCTACGTGCCGGCCTACGTGCGCCGTTATCCGTTCGTGTTCATGCAGGCCGGTGATCAGGACGAGTACGTGCTCGCGCTGGATTCGGCCGCCAGGCAGGTCAACCAGGGCCACAGCGAGGACGGCGTGCCGCTGTTCCAGGATGGCAAGGCCACCGAGATCGTCGACAACGCCATGCGCTTCTGCGGCGATTACACCCGCGAGCATGACCAGACCCGCCGCTTCACTGCTGCCCTGATCGAAAACGAACTGCTGATCGACCGCAACATCGACGTCACCCTCGCTGACGGCCGGCAGATGTCGGTCAACGGTTTCCAGGTCGTGGATGTGGAAAAGTTCGCCGCGTTGCCGGACGCCACCGTCGTGGCCTGGCATCGCAGTGGCTGGCTGGCGCTGGTGCACCACCACCTGAGCTCGCTGGCACGTTTCAGCGCGCTGGTGAACCGCCAGAGCGCGCTGCCTGCCGACGCCTGAGTCCGGGCGCACGGCGTGTCACGGAAACGGCGGCCGCAGGGCCGCCGTTTTTCGTTGCTTAGGCGAAATATCGATAAGCATATCGCGGGCGGTCATTTCCTCCTTTTCCGCCTGTTCAGCAGAATCACGGCCCCTCCCTCACTACGCTCCGGCACGGGCCTGACCCCGCCGGCACGTACGTCTTTACCGGAAATCTGCATGTCTGTGCTGTATCGCCCGCTGCGTCGGCGGGCCCTGGTTGTGTCGTTGTTGCCTTTGCTTGGTGCGGTATCGCTGGTCCACGCGGCCGATGCACCCACCCAGCTGGAGGCCGTCACCGTCACCGGCTCGCGCATCCCCCGCGCCAGCGTGGAAGGTCCATCCCCGGTTACCGTGATCACCCAGGAGCAGATCGAGGCGCAGGGCTACCGCAGCGCGTTCGAGGCGCTCAGCGCGCTGACCGAGAATACCGGCAACGTGCAGGGCGAGGATTTCGGCAACACCTTCACCCCGGCTGCCAACACCATCAACCTGCGCGGCCTCGGCCCCAACCGTACCCTGGTGCTGGTCAACGGCCGCCGGCAGTCGGACTACCCGCTGGCCTACGAAGGCTCGGTCAACGTAGTCAACCTGGCCAACATCCCCAGCGCGCTGATCGACCGGATCGAAGTGCTGGCCGGGGGCGCCTCGGCGGTGTACGGCTCCGATGCGATCGCCGGCGTGGTCAACATCATCCTGAAGAAAACCTATGACGGCGTCGGGATCAATGTCCGCGCCGGCACCACCGAACAGGGTGGCGGCGACAACCAGCGCCTGCAGGCGGTCGGTGGCGGTTCGGGTGAGAACTGGGACGCGATCTTCGGCCTGGAGATCGCCAACCGCAAAGCGATCTACGGTTCGCAGCGCGACTTCATGGATTCGCTCACCGACGATCCGCGCGGCGTGGCGCCGCTCGCGACGGCCGTGGCGTATCGCCGCAACGCCTCCACCAACAACTACATCGATCCCGGTGCCGATGGCTGCGATGCCGCCAGCACGTTGTACGGCGGCAGCGTCTTCCGCGCGCAGAATCCCCGCCAGGGCTGGTACTGCGGCAGCAATGAAGCCGCACCCACGTTCTGGACCGTGCAGACCGAGAAGCGCAACATCGATGCGTACAGCGCGGTGACCTGGCGCTTGAATGACCGTCAGGAACTGTTCGCCGATGCGGCGATCGGCACTGCGCGCATCTACAACAACACCCGCGCACCGAGCTGGACCTCTTCGCGCAATTACTTCTATAACCAGAACAGCGGTCAGCTGGAAAGCTGGTACCGGCGTTTCGCGCCCGAAGAGATCGGCGGCGTGCAGCGCAATGCCAACCGCTTCCTGGAGCAGTCGTGGTCGTTCAACGTCGGCGCCCGTGGCAGCATCGGCGGCTCGGACTGGGATTACGAAGCGGCCTACAGCCGCTCGCGCTACGAGAACAGGACGCAGCGCCCGGGCCTGCTGGTCGGCATCAATGCGTACCTGCTGGGCCCACAACTGGGCACCCGCGATGGCGTTGAAGTGTATGCGCCGGATCCGTCGCGCCTGTACCAGCCGCTGACCCCGGGCGAGTACGAGGGGCTGTCGGACCGCTACGAGAGCCGCAACGCTGCGTGGCTGCAGACCGCCAGCGTCAGCGTCAATGGCCAGCTGTTCGATCTGCCCGGCGGCCGTGCAGCGCTGGCCGCCGTGGTCGAAGCCGGCAGCCAGGGCTACCGCAACCGCCCCGACCCGGCCTTGGGACAGGGCGTGTTCTGGAACCTCAATGCCGGCATTCCGGCCGGTGGCGAGCGTGACCGCTATGCCGCCGGGGTGGAGCTGCAGCTGCCTTTGCTGGAGCGCCTGACCGCGACCGTGGCCGGTCGATACGACCAGTATCGTGCTGCCGGCGATCATCTGGGCAAGGCCACCTGGAGCACCGGTCTGGAGTTCCGTCCGTTCGATACGCTGCTGCTGCGCGCGAGTGCAGCAACCAGCTTCCGTGCGCCGGACATGAACTACGTGTTCGCCACCGAAACGCGCGGCTACAACCCCGGCATGACCGATTACTGGCGCTGCCGCAGTGCCGGCCAGGCGTATGACGACTGCGATTTCAGCGGCCTGGCGATCGATTACACCAGTGGTGCCAATCCGCAGCTGCAGCCGGAAACCGCCAAATCGTATGGACTGGGCTTCGTGTGGTCGCCGTCGGCCAATCTGGACTTCACGGCGGATTACTACGACATCCGCATCGACGATTGGACCGCCCAGCCTTTCGTAGACACCCGCAGGCCATAATTCATGGCTACAGCAGAGGTGTTCATGAGCAGCAAGCGATACACGGATGAGTTCAGGGCCGAGGCGGTGAAGCAGGTGCTCGAGCGCG